>JAABUY010000003.1_pt1 | contig 849975 bp, 564 predicted proteins | sample 5560271 | NCBI WGS metagenome assembly JAABUY01 (sample SAMN10711886, study PRJNA513374) | rock metagenome | isolation source: Antarctica rocks | place: Antarctica: Victoria Land, University Valley
CGATGGGGTTGCCTTGGAGGATTGCGGGGGGGAGGTCGGCGGGGTGGGTTGGGGGTGGGGAGGTCATGGTTGTGGGTTGGGGCGTATAGTGGGGCGGGGAGAGGATGTAGGTTGTTATTGAGACGAGGGCGAGGGCGGCGAGGAGGAGGGTTAGGAGACGGCGGTGGGAGGGGTGGGGGGGTTTGGGCATTTTTGTTGTTTGGAGGGGGGTGGAGGGGGTGCGGGGGTTTGTGGTAGGGGTTTAGGGGAGGCCATGGGTTGTGAGGGTTTTGGTCGGGCGGGTCATCGCTTTGGAGCGGAATAGTACTCTGTATGGGATGGGGTTGGAGGGTAAGATGTATTTGCTGCCACGCGATGAAAGAAGCTAGAGGGATCTATGCTTACTCATCCATGTAGATCCATAAATAGACTGATCGTCGGAGCTAAAGGAATTAAGCTCATCATGCTCACTGGCTTATGTCTGCAAAAGTATGTCACCGCTAATCCTACAATGATTCTTCCATGTATATAATCCCTCGCACTTTCCTCAATCAATTGACTTTTCCCACCGCTCTGCTTTCATTGTTTCTTGCTTGCATTATTTGATTAAGTACCTCGCTCGCAAGTATTGTTATGCCGTTCCCTCCCCCACCCCTCGACACGATAGGTACTTTTCTCAGCCTCATCTTCGGGTACCTGCATGTCTGACTATTTACCTTACAGATTGGGACGACATCGGCTTCCGAGTGCGAGAAGGTGAATAAAATTGATATGTCTATCCAACCGTACGTTCGCTGACGTTTTTGCAAGTTAATGGCCATGTCGAATCTCACTACAGTCTCAAGACAGGACAATGGACCGAGCCCACATTCGTCGAGAGCCCCTACCTCCAAATACATGGCATGGCTCCAGGCTTGAATTATGGGCAACAGGCGTTCGAAGGAATTAAGGCTTTCCGGATGCCTGGTGACGATGCTATTGCTATCTTTCGTCCTGACATGAACGGAGCAAGAATGGCGCATTCCGCCGGCTTCGTCGCCATGCCCCCTGTCCCCAAGGACATTTTCCTCAAGGCTTGTCATAAGGCCGTAGCGCTGAATGCTGAACACGTGCCTCCTCACCGGACAGGCGCCGCGATGTATATCAGACCGTTGGTCTTCGGCAGCTCACCGCAGCTCGGGCTCAGCCCTCCTGAGGAGTATACATTTACTGTCTTTGTGCTCCCGACAGGTGTCTACCATGGTGCCCTCGCAGTCGATGGTCTGATTCTGGAAGACTTTGACCGAGCCGCACCGGAAGGTACTGGATCTGCGAAGCTAGGCGGCAATTATGGACCAGTACTAAAGTGGAGTGAAAAGGCCAAAAACGAAGGCTTTGGAATAACGTTGCATTTGGACAGTAAGACTAGGACTGTTATCGATGAATTTTCGACATCGGGTTTCGTGGGTATTAAACAGGAGGGAGATGAATATACATTAGCTGTACCGAACAGCAAGAGCGTTATCAAAAGTGTTACCTCGGACAGCGTGTGCAGAATCGCCGAATCCTTTGGCTGGAAGGTTGAATGTCGACCGATCAAGTATGATGAGTTGCCTACTTTCACAGAGGTCATTGCCGTTGGTACCGCGGCTGCCCTGGTCCCAGTCAAATCGATCACTATGAGATCAAGGAACGACAAGTTTACCTACAACGGTGGAGCCTCGGAACCCGGACCAGCCTGCGTTAAGCTGCTGACTGCGCTGAAATCCATACAGCAAGGAAAAGTCAAAGATGAATTTGGGTGGCTGGACTTGGTCAAAGAAGTGAAGCCGGACCTATCTAAAACACATACGAATGGTGTCGATCTTAAGGAGGCCAGCGTAGATAAGCTTCCGTGAAATAAAAGCAAGTACTGAATAATCCAACGTTTCCCTGAGTCTTCCACCGTTTATCTTTTGTCATGCAACTTGATCGTACCCGAGCAGGATACAGATTCTCTGTAATGCGAGATTTACGACAAGTGGACAGAATTGCCAGTAATCTATGATTTTCTCACAACGGAGCCTGGCTCCAATGATCACATCATTACAACTAAGGCTCCCAGGCGTTGCAATGATCGCTAAGCACGACTAGCGATAGACCAATTCATGTCGAACAAATGATATGGATTGTCGTTTGGATATCCAGTCCGCGGATGAAGAAGTTCTAAAATCAGCACAAAAAGCTGATGGTTTCACGGGAGGGAAACCCATCGGATCCTTAAGCTTAACAGGATACAAGCATTCTAATACCCAGCAGATTCTGTGAATACGAATGGCAAGCTTGTATAAGAAAGCCCGAACCTGGCAGTCGAGAGTCGAGGGTGATTGTATGTCAGCGAATCGGAATATAGTCCTCATGTGGCTCGATGGCTAAAAACCGGAAAGGCCTTGGATAGACCCACATGTTGAGTGATCGGTACCATACTGATGGTCTTGATCCTCAGAACGATACTCTTACCGCTAAGTCTATAAGGGCACCAGTCAAGTTATTGCTCCCTTTCTCATACATTCGAAAGAAACCATCGAATCAAACTCGGTTTTGACAGCCAAGGTCATCTACCAATGTTAATATATGGCAGAACAAGAGTTTTCACGGCATCCCCGGCAAGAAGGTTTCCAGTCATTCTGTGGCAAGTGGAGACTTCCCTGATGTGACTCCCCAATGGTCAAGTCTTGTGTTGAGATGAAATATAGAATTATTGAGGCCTTTGGTGGGTTATGCTTTTGAGCCTAACCTTGTTCTTAATCTCTTCTACTATATATATCTCCTTCCTCCCATCCGTTCCTTCAATCATTCAGCGATCCCACCACTACTTTCACCCAGTACCAGCATCAAGCAATATTCCTCTCACACAATATAAATATATAAACTATATATCCTTCCAATAACTCTAACCTTAACTCCTACTACCACCACCACGACCAACATGTCGGCACAACATTCCCGCACCACCATGACTCTGCAGACCGTCGAAGCCGATCTTGGCGAACAGGCATACCACCAGTCAACAACCAACCACGCCTACGACTCAGACCGTGCCCGCAACATCTCCCTGAGCGAGAGGCTCATCTCTCTCTACATGAAGAAATTCAAGATGGACGCCCGCCAAGCGAGAGAGGCAGTGGGATTGGAAATGGCCGACAAATATGCGCCGAATCCGCGGGATGCGCCTGCTCCGAGGAAGTACCAGCAGCGACGGCAACCGCCCAAGGACGTCAAGGCCGAGATGATGGTGTCCTGCCAGGGTAGCAGATCAACGGTGTATAGCGAGGAGCAGTGGGATCTTTTTGAGAAGTCGTTGAAGTGATTTTGAGGAGGGGATACTAGAACAGGGATTGGAAGTTCTGGCTAGGATATACTTGGAGTGCGGGGTTTTGCAGAATAATCTGTTGGGATAGCGAGGGTGCACTGTGGTCCATAGTGAACAATAATCCAACTTAATCCTTTTTACATTCATGATGGGTTGAATAGCCAACCGTAGACCCCTTGAAGCCGCATCTCCGTCGCGTGTCCAGCAGGCCACAAAAATAGATCTAGATAAAGATCTTGTAAACATTCCCTCTTGTTGGCAAGCAGCATTTACAAGCCCCTGTACGAAAGCAGCAACAGTCTTATTCAGAAGGTGGACGAAGCGCAACACTATCGGCTCAATTGCTAGGGTCGTATCGAATCTGCAGCTCCATCACAATAATGGTGTCGTTCTCCTGCGAGGTACGCTCGCCCTACTATTGGGCATCGACGCAGATCCCTCCATGCTGACAATCGCAATCTATGACAGGGCTGCGGCGATGTCCTCGTCAAGAAGAAGCTCGACCCTCATCACCGTCAATGCCAAGGTTCGAGTTTTACATGCCTTGATTGCATGACCCATTTTCGCGGTACGGATTACAGGACGCATACTGTACGTTGAGTCGCTTCTACCTTACACCTTAGGCCGCGCACACTCTTGTATCCTAGCGATCATCCATCGAAGGACCGTACCAATATCCCAGGCTGAGCTGACCTTGCCCCCAAAACCTAGTCCTGCGTCTCGGAAGAGCAGAAATATCAGGGAGCGCTCTATAGGGAAAAGCCATCAAAGAAGTCTGTCAAGATATCAGAGCCCAAGCAAAGACCGCGCAGCGCCTACGTTGAAGATGCGCCAGATATCGACACTACCAATGCTATAATAATTGTCGATGCTCCACCTGCAGCGCCTTCTCCGCCTACTGCGAGACACTCCCAACCAGCGCCACCAGCGCAGCCGATTAATGTCTTCGACTTCCTTGAGACTGGAAATGCTCCACACGCGACTCCGAATGTTTCCAAAATCTCACTTGAAGAGTCAAACAAGGGAATGAAAATGGTTGAACATGCACCGAAAGTCTTTAGTGGCCTTGGTCTACAGGATGCTAGACAGCAGACTACCAATCATGAATACCAGGAAGCATATACACAGCAGGGTTATTCATATGGCGAGGATCCAGTGCTCGTAAAGGAGGCGCCAAGGATCGAATACATTACCCCGGGACCGAAATCCAGACACAATGAAAGCAAGACTTCTTCGCATTACCCGAATGACTCGCAGAAGATGTCCACCGATAAGAAGCGCAAGCGTCTCCACGTCGAAGAGCTCGACCTCACCGCAGCTCGACGTCCAAGCCAAGAACCAGATATCGATACAATCGCTCCGCCAGTAATACTACACTCAGGCCTCACAGGCGGCTTGAACCGACTTCTCTCCAAATCTACCTTTCCACCAAGCCCAGATTACTCGAACGGTGACCCAAGCCCGATTAGTCCCCTAAAACGCTCAAAACACACCGTCAGGGAGAAGGACGAGGGTGTCTCCAGAGGTCGCAACGGCGTCTTGGTGAAGGTCCGGAAGCGCCGCTCTTCCGACGAATCTCGACCGCGCAAACACCAACGCTCACATCACAGCCCGGAACACCACAAACGTGACGTGCGTCCCAAGCACAAAGCCATTGAGGATCGCCCTAAGCGCAAGGCCATCGAGTATCACTCGCAACCCCGGCCTGATGACTCACAGCAACAGCTCGTCGTCTTTAAGACCAGAGCGGAGCTATTCATGTCCTTTGTGACGAAAGGACCCGGAAGCGAACAAGGATATAGCGTCCACAAGGCACTAAAGAGGTATCATCGTGAGAGGGGCGAGCAAGGCTTGGGGTTGGAGAAAGTAGACGAAGAGAAAGAGTTGTTCAAGCATTTACGATTGAAGAGGAATGATAGGGGTGAAGTGGTGGTATTCTTCTCATGAAAGGGTCCGATTTTTCTTTCTTTCTTTCCGCTGGTTGGTGTTTGGGTTCGGTTGACGAGGCTTATGAGGTACGATGGCGGCATGATACCACGAGAAGGGGCGTTTTGCTTTCGACGAGCTGGATCTCTGAATCATCTGATTTCATATCTACCCCCGTCTAATACCAAGATCAATTTCTCGTTGATCTAATGTCGTCTCACCGCATGAAGTGTTGTTCATCAATACACCGCCCCCTCCCTCTCACAACGAATATTCCCAAAATACAACTTTACCACTAATCACTGCCCCTCCAGAAACCAAAATATCCCATCCCAACACCCATCTATCAGCGCCTCGAGAGATCATTGTTTTTTTTATCATCTTTATCATCCATTTAAGTGAGTAAGTTGTTATTGTGGCAAGTGCGACATGACAGCGAGCGCTTCGTCTGTTGATTTTTCGGGTATGAAGCGTCGGGACTCTATGCGTGGTTTTATTTCTCCTGAGTTTTCTTTTGAGAGCGGGAGTTGGACGCAGGTTTGGCGTAAGGTTCGGTGTGGTATCTTGTTTGTTCTGGGAGAAGATATATAAGGACTTTATTGTGGGAAGGGGACTTGTTTGAGTATTGGTGTTAGGTTGGGTTTGGGTTTGGGTTGTTGGTATGGGGTGGGGTGGGGTGGGTATGGGTATGGGTATGGGTATGGGTATGGGTATGGGTATGGGTATGGGTATGGGTATGGGTATGGGTATGGGTTGGGTGTTGAAGTCTTTGATGCTGGAGCAGTGGATTTGTTGATTGGAGTAGGTACATGAGGCATACTGATCTAGTAAATGACATGCTCTTTCCATCCATCTCCTCTTCATCTCAAGATATATACCGAACTCCTGCGCTTTCAGTGTTTGTAATTCTTACGCATGTCGGTCTTTCTTGCATATATCGTCCTGTTGCATCCACAACCGCATTCCCATTTTTACATCACCCTCCATCCCTCCCCTCCCCTCCCATACAATCCCCCAATCAACTATCCAAACCCCCTCCACCAAACCCTTTTCCATTACAACACACATACCAATCTCAATCCCTTACCTAAACCCACTCAAACTCAAACTCCCCCGTCCTTGGAAAATCTACAAAATTGTAAAAACGTGCCAATCGAGCCGGAGCGAGAGATACAAATTTCTTATCTTGTATAGGGACCGACTTTACGCTTCTGGATCTAGCGCTATTTGTGAATGAATATTGAATGGGATGGATGGGATGGGATGGCATGGTTGGGCTGTACTGATCTGATGCCGGTTTGTGGTTTTTCATCTTGGATAGTATTTAGGTCAGGATCCCCATTTTTATGGGGGGTGGGAAGGGTGTTTCGGGGATGGAGGTTTGGAGTGAAGGAAGGGACGGGAGGAGGTTTAGAGGGGAGAGAAGGGAAGGGAGAGGTTTGTTTTTATGGGGATGGTTGGGTTTTTCTGTTTTAGGTAGTATGCGTTGGGTGTGAGATTTTGGTGGTGGTTGCTGGTGGTGGTTACTGGTGGTGTTTGGTGGGGATAGGATGGACTGGGCTGTGGGATGAGGGATGTGGGATAAGGGTTTTTTTGGGGGTGGGTGTGGGAGTGGCAGTAGTGCGTTAGGATGTGGTTTTGATGTGTGGGTGGTGTGACACTTTGTGTGTGTTTGTTCGGGAGGGTATTAGAGACTAGTCATTGGGGGTCAGGTTGCGTTCGTTGGTTATAACTGGAGTGGTCGGTAATGTCCTGCCTCCCTTCGTTGGTAAGTTGTACACTCACTTAGCCATGGTATGTCTGTTTTAGATGTGCTGTTGTGTCAGTAATATCCTGTACATTTCATCATTCCTTTACATGAAAAGGATGTATGTTGTAATCATAAGATTGTGCTATCTACTTCCAACGCCATCGCAGATAATGCTCCATCCCTTCCTAAAATCCTTAAATCTTCCGCTATTCCATATCCAACACCATCCCAGACTACAGACCGCGAATGCGTCCCAAAACAACAACCTCCCACACTCCCCAACACCCTAGTCACACCACCCCAACAAAACCTCCCCATAAACCCTCACCAACTTCCCCCTCTTCCCCACCCTCCCCTCCCACCTCCTCCTTCCCCCAACCGCCACCCCAGCCTCAACCCACCACCCCTCCAACTCCCTCCCCATCTTCCCCTCCAACCGCCGCACACTCACAAACCCCACCCCATACATCTCCTCCGCCTCCAGCGTCGTCTCCATCAGACTCTTGACCGTGACTTGGATCTCCTGCTCGTATCGGAACAGGATCTTGTCTTCTTCGACGGCGATGCAGGCGGCGCAGTAGGGGCGGCGGGTTAGGAGGGGGGTGGGGACGGGGATGTTTTGGTTGAGGATGCAGCTGTTTATGGGGGTTGTTGTTGGGGGAGAGGTCGTGTGGGGTTGGGTACGTGGCGGGGTGGTGAGAGCGTAGAGGAAGCCGGCATGGCAGGCGTCGACGAGGCGGTAGTGGGAGGGGTGGTGGCATTGAGAGAAGAGGACGGAGGCGACAAGACACATTTTTTCCGGAGGGTTGAGGGGGCTGTAGTGTTTTGGTGGTGGGTTTCGAGGTGGTGAGAGGGAGGAAGTCGAGAGGGAGGAAATGGATGTTGAAAGAGTCTGGTGTGAGGTGATTTGTACAAGTGCCTTTTGGTGGAGTGACAATGCGTATGGCTCCGTTGGGCGAGAGAGGATGATGAGTAGTTGTAATTGAGAAGAGAATTCGGGCCTTGGTGCTTCGCTTTATCATGTCTTGAAACCATGAGAATAAAGTTGAATATTCTGATTCATAGAATTGGCTTTGAGGGAATAATTTGAGTATGGGAACTGAGAGCCGTGAGTTTGGCTGTGGGCCCACTCTTTTGTCGACTAGAGTTAATGCTTATATATATAACGGTTCTTAGCGTAGGAGTCATGAAGACTTGTTCTTGGATTTTGTGTATGAGAATATAGGGGTATATTCTTCGGGTGCTGAGAGATGATCTGATAGTCACAGTCCTATGCTTTATTTAAGTTGATCTGTCGAAGTATGGTACCTCGCAAGCCGTGAGAGTTTGTAACGATATTTGAGGCCGGGGTCCTGTGAGGTCTTATCCGGTTGGGACCCTTTACAAGGCTCTGACCAACGTTCTGCGATCAATGTCATTAGGAGCAAGTATCCAGGCTGTTTCCGAACGTATCATCGTTTCTTCCGAGAGGTATGGTACCTGGTCCCAGAGAGAGGATATGTCTCGGATACTGAGTCCGGTGACTTGTTTGTAGAGTGAGCCGATTGGAACCTTTTCTTGGATTTACAATAGACTTTCTTGTATCCATAGCAATGGAAATTTCTTGCTTCCTGTATGCTGGTTTGTATTTGGATATGCTGTGTGTAATTTCATACATGCTGGATACATGTGCGGCGGTCGTACATGAAAATTTGGGATTTTCATACTTACGTCCGTTCTCCAGCTGTGTTGTGATCTACTCCTGGGGGATCCAATCCTCGAGGACTCCAGCCGACAGCCTGGATTGTATCGTAGACGAGCCAAGTCTTGCTGCACCTAGCCATATCTAGATAAGACTATTGGTACTCTCACTTCATGATAAATTCGCTACCGGGTGGCACGAGTAGTGAAACCGACGATTGATGTAGTTCAGCCGATTGCCGTAAGGAGATGCTATTCTATATAAGCGATAGGGTAACATTAGTGTTTTATCGGACATTGTCCGGCAATATCATAACATTCAAGCTCATCTTTCTCGGAATACGTAGCGATGTAACATAATTGACGGATGAAGAGCAGCTTTAGATAGAAGAGGTGATGTAGATCCAGCTGAATGGCAAGAGCTTCGAGCAAAGCAGATCCGCGTCACACATCCCTGTAGCTCAGTCCTCCTCAGTCCCCTCCGACTGTAGTGCACCAGCCATCTCGTACCGCTGTTCTGAACTTTCTTCCATGCTCTGGTCCGTATTCTGATGGCCACCTCGCCTGATTGGCGTTGGAGTATTCGGCGTTTCCTCCGCCTGCTCACTGTCACCCTCGTCGGCGGCCGCCGCAACGTCAGCCTCCAGAGCGGCCATTCTGATTACGAACTCGTCCTGCAATTTCTTCATCCAAGTGGCCAGAACTTTCCCCTGCATGTTGCCCTCCTGAGCTTGTAGCAGCTGCTCTCTCAAACCCAAGACCAGCTTTCTCCGTCTGGCGAGGAGGACTATTTTAGAAGTCTTCTTTCGTCTTTCTAGGTTCGCGTTCAGTTTCTTCGAGACCTCTTCTGCAACGCGAATGACCTCTGGCGGGAGATTCATCACCTTAGCGAGAGCAAGACCGTAGTGTTCTTCCTCCACAGCGCCACCAGCGACCTTGTACAACATAGTCATTTTGTCCGCCTCGCCCATCTCGACTGAGAGATGAAGATTAACAACGCCATTGCGCTCCGCAAGGATTTTCGTCAAGTCACGGAAATGAGTTGCAAACCAGACGAGAGCCTTGCTATCTACTAGCGCCTCCGCAATAGCTATGGCAATACACAGTCCATCGCGGGTGCTTGTGCCACGACCAAGTTCATCGACGATGACCAGGCTTCGCTTGTCAACATTGCGAAGAATGAAGGCAGTCTCACGCATCTCAGCCGCGAAAGTTGAAACATTGGCCTCGATGCTATCGTCCATCGAAACTCGCGCGAACAGTTGGTGGAAGATGGGAAAGGTGGAGAAAGAAGCTGGCACAAAGCTGCCACATTGAGCCATGACTGCCATCAGAGCAATCGATCGGATGTACGAGCTCTTCCCACTCATGTTGCATCCCGTGATGATTTGAAACCTGCTTTGCTGAGTGGCGTAAGCGTCGTTGGGAACGTATTTCTCTGCATATATCTTTTCACGAATGGGATGTCTTCCCCCCTTGATAGCAAGGGTCTGCGTCAATGCAGGTCTGCAATAGTCTTGCGTCGTGACCAATTGAGCAAAAGAAGCAATGACATCAAGGAGAGCGATAGCATCACTGATCTTGAACAGTGGAGCGATCTCCGCACGAACATTATCAATCAGCAGCTGTACACTGCTGTTGCTCATCTGAAGTACTTCGTGATGGGAGTCAATGATCTTTTGGTTCCATTTGAGGAGGTCTAAAGTCTGACACTCGATCATGTTCCTTTTCCGAAATACGTTTATGAACACAGCGGGCAGCTCACGATCCTCGAGTTCCGAGGCTGCAATGCGTATATAGTACTGCCTAGCAGTATCGTATTTCAATTCGATTACTAGCTCATGTGTCTCTAGATCACTATTAGCATTGTATAGACATGTAATTGCGTGGATTGCATGCCGCCAAGGTCTGTGACAAGCTGATACGCGTCTGCATTGGCCTCTTTGTAAGTCTGTCTAGCCACATCTAGTAGACCGTTAACCCCTGACTGTTTGCTGTTAGCTATGTCGTAGTCCTTCAGACTCGGGTTGGCACCTGACCTTAACAGCGTAGGTTCTCTGGTTACGCAGGTCTAGGGGTTGGCTTTGATACGTGATGTCTTCGTTGATAGTTTCATCAATCAATGACTGTACATCGGCATAGTTCTCTGGTGCACATAGCTAGATCCATGTGAGTATAGATCAGAATTACCACTCAACAATCTCACTTGGAAAATAGACATAAGGAGCCCGCTCATTGTCGTTCCCAATGCCTCGTGTATTGGAGAGATGGACTTTATGTACTGCTTGAGAAGTATCACGTTGTTGATGGCTTGCTCTGAATGCTGAATCGAAGGTCTAGTAGGGATGATTGTTATCTGGCTGCGTTAGCATATCGGTATCTCAGTTTCGAAGCTCTATACCGCTGTCAAAACTCGGTCGACGTCCACAAAGGCTTTCAGGGCTAGCACCGGCGTCAGCATATGGCAGCGAACGATAGCCACGTAGCTGAATAGGGAATTGATGAGAAATTCGGAACAGGCAGCATGATTTGTATTACATGTAAAAAGAAGGAGAAATTGCAGGGCAACTCCAAATTTACCTTGGCGAATCGCAAAGAACACGTCCTCCTTAGCGGTCAACTCAGCAAGAGCATCCCACCTCTTTTCTAGGATGTCTTTGTCGGTCGAGGGCTGCAACACTGTACTTTTCAAGAGTCGAGCTCCCATAGGTGTTAGTGTTTGGTTTAGTAGCCCGTAGAGGCAGTCTCTGGATTTGGCATTCTGTAGATTCTCTATCAATTCTAGGGAGCGCATGGTCGAGAGATCAATCATCATTGCTCCTTGGGAAGGTTCGTATTTGATTCGAAGAGAATGAAATGGGAAAGAATTCAAGAGTACCAGCTCGATATACTTGAGCCCCTAAGAAAGATAGACTTAGTGGGAACACATGTAGGACCCTATGACCAACAAACCGCAGCGAAGCAGCATATTGCATAGTAGTTTCCATTGACAGAAACTTTCAGCGCTTCGAGATCCTGCTTCATCGCCAATTGGCGTATGTAGTCCATTCCAGTTGTCTCAGCCCAGTATTTCCGATCAATGACAGTCACGCGGATGTGGGGTAAGTTAGCCTTGACCACAGAATAGAGCTTGGATTCAGGCTGTGCAGCAGTGGTCATAAAAAGAATCTCTGTAGGCTCGAAGACTGCGAGCTTATGCTCTGTTTTGACATAAGTTTGATTATCAGAGATTTGACAAAGGACAGCTTCAGTAGTAGAGAGATTGATAAAAGCCAAGCCAACGATAGGAGAGAGTCCTCTTGATTCACTGATGGCACAGATGATCTGCTGATCTCCGCCGGCTGTGGAAGCAGCAGTCTTGGGTCTCGTTCGAGGCCGACCAGTAGTGGCCCTGCTCATACAGGTACTTGGACGAGGCGTACTGCTTTCACCTTCAGCATAGGAAGGGTAAGGTGTGGTGGCCGACGTATAGGACGTCGAGGCACGGCTAGACCCTGGCATGATAGAGGCAAGTCCCACGTCAGTGCTTTGTCGCTATGATTGAAACAAGATTTCCAACAATACTAGGTAGAGGACGACAAGGAGGAGGCCATCTAAGGCGGAACGACAAGTGTGTATGTTGGCGCGTAGCCCGCCTATATAGACGCTATCGATAAGAGTGAGCACAAATTAATTAGTCTGATGCGGAGTGCAATATTTAGCAATGGCTACGACGATTCCACCCCTAAGCAAGCGTCAACGGACTGCGGTCGCCGAAAAGAGCAGAGAACAACAGGACATCGACACGGTTCCAGAAGACCTTGGATCAATTAGAGTGCAATTCACCGATCAAGCTACTGGGCAGGCCTCTGGTGCCCCAGTCTCGATACCCGTAGCAGACGCTACTGTCAAAAACCTCGAGCTACTTCTAAACACTCTGCAGAGACACGTAGGTGGGCCCTAGATCATAGGTCGCTCTCACCCTCCTATGGACTGAATTCGTCCTGACAAAGTAGCAGGATGCGTCGGAACGAATACCATACCGCTTCACCTTTAATGCTGGTGATACCTCCCTCGACATAACCAGCGACCTCTACCATGCACTCTTAAAGCCTGGTTTGAAGACCACTGAAGATTCCATCAGTCTCCAATATACTCCACAAGCCATTTTCCGCGTTCGCCCGGTGTCAAGATGTTCGTCCTCAATACCTGGCCATGGTGAGGCCATCCTATGTACTGCGTTTTCTCCGGCATCCTCTTCTCAATTGGTGACTGGGAGTGGCGATGGGACGGCAAGGCTGTGGGATATGGACACTAGCACCCCACTTCATACTCTAAAGGGCCATACAAGTTGGGTGCTTGTTGTCAGCTGGGCACCAGAAGGGTCTATAGTAGCTACAGGATCTATGGACAACACTGTCCGGCTATGGACCCCTAAGTCTGGAGAAGCGCAAGGACCTCCACTTAGAGGCCATACCAAATGGGTCACGAGCTTAGCATGGGAGTAAGTCATATCCTGAAGATCGCTGTGTACTTCACCTCATTACGAGCAGCCGATAGATCTCATGAGTCGAGCTGCTACCACGGCATAAAAGGCTGATATTCGAAATTGTCAGACCCTACCACCTCCAGGCTCCTGGACGGCCGCGGCTAGCTTCTTCATCCAAAGACGCCACTGTGCGAGTTTGGGACGTCGTCACGAAAAGGATAGAGTTAGTATTTAGCGGCCATAAGGGTTCCGTTTCTTGTAAGTGACAAACTTTCGAGATCATGGCTTCATCTGTGTACCCCCATTCAAGTTGTAGGATATGTCCTCGGGAATTGTGCAGCCCGCGCAATTAGAGTCTCGATTATATATCAAATTTTCTGACGGAATGACTGACAGGCGTACGGTGGGGCGGAACTGGAAACATCTATACTGCCTCTCACGACAAGACTGTCAAAGTCTGGGATGCCAGCAAGGGCACACTGATACACACCCTCTCCTCCCATGCTCATTGGGTCAACCACCTAGCACTATCCACAGAATTCGTTCTCAGAACCGCATACCACGACCACACAAACGACGTCCCTACGACGCAAGACGGCAAGACTGCTAAAGCCAAAGAGCGGTTTGAGAAGGCTGCAACCATCAACAAACGAATCGTCGAACGCCTCGTGACAGCCTCTGACGATTTCACAATGTATCTATGGGAGCCCTCCGAAAGCACAAAACCGGTTGCCCGCCTTTTAGGTCATCAGAAACAGATCAATCATGCAACCTTCAGTCCAGACGGATTCTGGATCGCGTCTTCCGGCTGGGATAACCACGTCAAGCTATGGAGAAGCCAGGATGGTAAATTCATGACTACCCTCCGAGGTCACGTCGGGCCGGTAAGCCATTTGTATAATGACCGTCTCCCCGTACAACAGCACATATCCATCCAGAAAATCAATGTATTGCCCCACATCTTCCAGGAATCTCCCCAACTTCCAATCATGACTGACCCCTCAAATCTCATAGGTCTACATGTCGTGTTTCTCCCCAGACTCAAGGTACCTCATCAGCGGAAGCAAAGACACCACGCTGAAATGCTGGGATGTCGCGAAAGGTACGCTGAAGGAAGATCTACCGGGCCACAAAGACGAGGTCTATGCCGTCGATTATAGTCCCGATGGGGGCAAAGTGGCTAGCGGGGGAAAGGACAAGGCGGTCAGGGTTTGGAGACATTAGTCTCAGAGCCTGAGCCTTTTGCTACTGTGGACCACTTATAAAGTTGCATTTGTGCACCCTACCTTCGATGGGATGTCGATCTTATGCGGTAAGAGGTGCGAAAAGTATACCACTTTGCTCCGCCTGGGTGTTTATATCTCTTCACCCATGATATGGTGTAATGATCGATTCAAGGGGGAAAGTTCCGAGAACATTAGCATGCAGGACTCCCAGCTTCTGCGAGAACATAACAGATACTCAGACCGTTATCTACGCCAATAAACTATTCAATGACCTGTGCTAGTTTCTTGAGGGGTCATGTCCCGCAAATGCAGAGGGTCGGCCCTTTGCCAGTGAGTACATGGTAAATCTGCCTGTAGACCAAAGCACACAACCCATATTATCAATACCTCATACCCTCAGACAAGCTGACGCATCAGGGTAGCTGCCTCCCGGACGGCAGAGACTACGCGTCAGCCATCGCCCACCCTGTGATATGGCGTACAGTGCTATATAAAACCCAGACACACACAACAGACACACGCTTTGCGGAAACCCCCCCCCAGTCTAAGCCAACTCCTCACTCTCATCCAACACCTCCTCCATAATCTCCTCCACCACCGCCCCCCCCTTCTCCTCCCCCTCCCCACCCCCCTCCTCATCCTCATCCACAACCTCCTTCAACCCCAATTCCCTCCTCTCGTCCCTCAACATCTCCGCTTCCCGCTCTCGCCACGCAAGCCACTCGCTAAACACCCTCCGCCTCTCCTCCACAATCGCGCCCTTTTCTTTATCCTCTTCGATGCGATCTTGCTCTTCGAAATCTTTGCTGTACTCGCGGAGATTCTTCCGGATGGTCTTTTGCTCGTCTCGGCTGAGCAGGGTGGGCGGACGTGGTCGCCACGAGAGCTGCTTGAATTTTTCGATGTGCTCTTCGCGTAGGAGTTCGCCTTTGAAGTCGTAGAGGTGGTAGCCGTTTTCCATCTGCAATTTGTCAGATCAGATTGAGGATACAATGAGATGTGCATGCTAGACTTACGGTATGCTTCCACACGCTGGCACTACTGAATACATATCGTCCCGTTGGATCCCAATCTACGTCCGTCACGCCGTAGTGGTCGGCTGTGTTCATATGCTTTAGATTCGCAGTCAAATCCTTGTCGCTTTCCGGCTTTTCACCCTCGAAGTCCATATCCCAGAAGTCGAGGTCGAAACTTTGTTGTGAGTGTACTGTGGCCACTACGACAAAACGTCCCTTGGGAGACCAGTAGATTGCGTTGCTGTTTTTCTTCTCGATTGTCTGAATGTGTTTAAAATTGCCGACACCTGCACCTTTACTTTTCTCCGGACAGAAAAAGGACACAGCGGTCTTCGGAGGCACGGCGGTCGCCATCACGACTTCAGCCGTTGTGATGAGGACAAAACGGTCACCCTTCGGCTCCCATGCGAAATTGATGACGGTATCCTTGATTGAGTCAACGACCTCGACAGGCACTCCCTTTTCTCGTACTCGGAAAATCTCAAGGTTAGTTGCCAAAGACTTCTTCGATTTCGAATGCCGGTCGACTTTGACGCAGACGTAAGCTGCCTGTGACTGCCAGTGTAATTTGGCGTCGGAAACATTGAAGAGATTCCTAGTCCGTACAATCTCTTTTGACGGAATGCTCATCAGCCCAACTTTCGCGGGGTTGCTACCGATCTCTGGAGTCCAAAAACAGAACAGTTGCTCGTATTTTTTGACCGAATCCCGCTGCGGTAGTGCCGGAGCCCACTCAAAGTCCATTATACCTTCGATCTTGATCGTGCTCTTGTCTAGAAGCGTCATTTTAGGTAGCTCATACACAGACAATGACTGCCCTTCCAACATTCTCGCAACATATTTATCGTCAGACGACCACTTGAACGCAGGCCACGGAACCTTCTTCTTGACCGGCTGTCCATTCTCCGCCTCTGGAGGGGCTGGTAGATCATGCATCTGGAATGACCTTAATGGCCTACCAGTCGCTACGTCCCAGATGATGTAATTTTTCCCGTCCTCTTCTTGAGTTAGTATAGGGTCATCCTCTGCCACTTCGATGGGCTTGAACGACCAGGTCGTGATGTAATTTTCGCAAGGAGAGAAATCGATCAAGTTGCATAATGGATGTGGAAATCTCGATTGTCTTGTCCAAGAAGGGCCACCCCAAAGCTGTACCCCTCTAGCATGCATGGTAGCGAGATATGTGCCTAAAGGTGACCACATGATATGGAATTCAGTCCAGTGTTGCCGATCCTTAATCATCTCCGGCGGATCTTTCTTCTTGTTCCAGAACACACCCACTCCATCCCCTCGCAGCATGACAAATTGGTCTCTGCCATTTGGGTCACTGAGCCACCAGCGGAGATGTTCTTTCTCAGTAAAGTCATCGAAGTGCGGTGCCTGGTACTCGTCGTCGATGCGTCCTTCTCGTCCATAACGTTCGATGTCTGTAAGCTTGTTTATGGCGAAGGTGTGCCTTCTGTCTATGGCGGTGCCATGTAGCTGTTTGGTCGCTGCAATAGCCTGTTGCGGCGTTTGATACTCAACGAAAGCATAGCTATATATATTAGTCTATGATATCATTCGGACTGATAAGTGGCGAACCCTTCAGTCATGTTCTTGTCGTTGAGAGGCATGAAGAATCCATCTTCTTTAACCTTGCCCGCCTTATTCAGCTGCTTGATCAAAAACTTGACTAATTTGGGTTTGCTGTCCTCCGGGACCACGGGCAGCCCATCAACCACGACGAATGCATCTAAACCTTGCTCCAGTCGTACATGATATTGCTCCTTCAAGTCTGTAGGCAATAGAATTAGTAAACAGAGCGCCTCAAGAAAGGGCCACAGCTGCGGACCTGAGTAGTCAATGTCCTCTTCAGAATCGTAAGTGCCATTGTCTTCGGTCAGATTATCAAAACTGGGCGCCATGATGTGTGGTTTCGGAGCTGTGTAGTATGTCAATATTTGATTGCCACCAGTCCGCGATGCGTAAGATGTTTCAATGACAATATGTCGTGGGCGGAGTTTACTTTGCGGAGTTCGCGTTGTCTCGCTTAGAGCGGGAGGGAACCGGTCCTCATTGGGACAAGGCGGTTTGGATCCCCATTGATTGACCGCAAGGTCTCACACGATGATTCTATGGGCTGATTTCCTTTGAGTCATTAGTGGTCTTTCATGACTCATTCAACACCGCAGACCGTAAGGTGATTGTGCAACGAATTCGAGCTTGGCTGAGACGTCCTCTCCGCAACTAGCCACCCACCTTAGCGTAGAAGACAACGGGCTTATCCGATTGGCGAGAAGCGCTAGATGCCGATCTTCTCGTTATGGTTCTCGACTTCTGGCTGCCCCATTCTGCCCTCATCAGATGAGCCTCATATCTCAAACTACTCTCTCTCTCTCTCTCTCTCCAGTGTCTGACGCTACTATTCTACCTTTGCTGCTGCATTTCCAAGTCTTCTTCCTCATGATCTAATTGCGCCAGCAGGGCGGCCTGTCGGTATCACAATTCATGTAACTTTGTCACTCGTTTGGCTGCAGAATCTGGGGTCATATTTCGCTTTAATTATCGCCAGCCCAGAGGACATCTGCTCTAATATTAGCCTCTTTACGTGCGAGCTCAGGTCAAGCTTACGCTTCGCTAATTTTGGTTCCGCAACCTCACTTGTACAATGTCTTGTATGCATATGATTCTACATGCATTAGGAGCCTCCATTGACCATGCCTTATCCACTAGTACCTCCAGAGGTTGAAGCGTCCTTCATAATCATCATTGACTCTATTCTGGCCGCCAGCGACTTGGATACAATTTCAGAAAAGCGCATCCGCAAAGGTCTCCAAGCCTCTGTGCAGTATGACATTACCCCTCAAAAGGTATTAAAGCTTTCTCACATAATGTTCGCCTATCCCTGACCCGAGTTCAGTCTGCCATTAAGGCTCTCATCATGGCTCGCTTCGACAAGTTCGACGCTCAGAGGAAGTCAGCAATGAAGACAAATGGCTTCTCAAAGACCACCAGGGACGAATTTCCCGCAAACTCAGGCTCCAGCGGCCCTGCATCCCCACCCACTCAGAAGAATCTGGAGCAGAAGGCGGAAAATGAAGGACTCTCCGATGTTAAGCTGACGCCAAGTCTCGGAAAGCACAAGCAAGAGGGTGTTGATGATGATGACGATGATGATGAGCTGTCAGACATTAAGGACTCGCCGCCACCGAAGAAAAAGAAGAGAATTGATCACGATAGTGATGCGGCCTTTGCCGCAAGACTGCAAGCACAAGAGAATAGCAGGATAAGATCTACGAGAGGGTGTGGACCGAAGGCGACCCCGGCAAAGAAAAAGAAGACGCCCAAGAAAAAGACGTCAACCAAAGTCAAGGCTGAGGATGACAGCGACTTGGAGGGATCTGGGTCCGAAATCAAGGAGAAGAAGGTTAACAGAAGTGGTGGATTTCACGTATGACCAGTGTTCTCTCTAATTTGAGAATGATGTTGACCAAATATCAGAAAGAATTAATGCTCTCTCCGGCCTTGTCTTCGCTACTGGATGAAATCAAGGTATGACTCTCCTGGACCCTAATCAAAACTCTTGCGATATTGACAAGCCCTGGTAGCTCTCACGTCCTCAAACGGTGAAAAGGATATGGGCTTATATCCGTGATAATGATCTACAGGATCCCAGCGACAAGCGTATGATTCGTTGCGATGCCGCAATGAGGGCGGTCTTCAAGCAAGACAAGGTACACATGTTCACCATGAACAAGATCTTGAGTCAGAACATGTACAACACGGATGATTGAGTATTGATGCTTAAGCACGGCTACCTGGTATGGTTTAGGCCGATGCATGGCATTCCCACGCACGGTAATGGCCTACTAAGGATACACTAGAAGATCTCTCAGATTACCCCTTTGAGCACGGACGGGCTTAAATGCTTGCAGGAAGGCTGGCTTCCGAATGCAACTTCCATACGGCTGAGCTTTCAGTCAGGAATTGCATAAGGTCTGTTCTTGGTCATTGGAAATGGCTCTAGATTTTGATTTGTCATTTAGCGAGCCCCAATTGAATGCATAACGAGAAAATTCTGTGAATCTGAAACCTTGGCTGACCACATTTGCGCTCCGATATGAATCATTCGGAAAGCATGCTTCGGCTTTATCAAGTAATCCATTGTTCTGTCACAGCGCTTGACTGTAGAAGAAAGGAGTCATATCAGCCCTATGGGCCTTAGCATCTCGTCAGGAACGGACCCCACGGAAGCAGAAACTCTCATCCAGTTGCTCAAGCATTATCTTCTTTCGCTACTCTTCTGCAGGCCTACTATTCGAACTACCCAGCCAATTGCAATATCAGTCGATATCCAAACATCGTCCCCTTGTCGTACCCGCTTTCTCAGATGGCTTCCACAACCACAACACCTGCTGCTTCAACGCAAGATAATGCCGAAGCGAATGTACCAAGTACAATTCGACCGCAGCCCCGTGATGCTGCAAATAAAACGAGAGAAGGGCGCGATAGAGCCCGAGGGCCATCAGGCCACGACAGCCCACGCGGGGCACGACGAGGAATGAGAGGAAACCGTGGCAATCGAGCAGATGGAGGTCTGAATCAACACGCAAGACGTACGTCGAATGCGGCGAACCTATTAGCCTCGCCTCTCCCACCACCTCCTGATCTTGGCGGTGGAGGCAGCTTTGGTACCCGTCCATCCAAAGATGCCGAAACGAGAGAGGACGAGGTGGATGTGCCGCAGCAGGTGCATGGGCAGCAGAATGGGGTTGAGGAAGACATCGAGGCAGAGGTCTGTTTTATCTGTGCCTCACCCGTGGTCCACCATTCCGTCGCACCATGCAACCATCGAACATGTCACATCTGCGCATTGAGATTGCGAGCACTCTACAAAACCAGAGCATGTGCTCACTGCCGATCGGAAGCGAAATTCGTCGTTTTCACTGATGACGCAGCGAAACGCTACGAGGACTTCTCGGATGCCGACTTCCAGGAGACCGACGATGTGCTTGGGATCAGGTATGAGAACAAAGAGATTCACGGTGACACACTCCTGCTACTTCGCTACAACTGCCCAGATCAAAGCTGCGACCTTGCCTGCCGGGGCTGGCCTGACCTTCACCATCACGTCAAGAGTACTCATCACAAGGTCCTGTGCGATCTCTGCACAAGGAACAAGAAGGTATTCACACATGAGCATGAGTTGTTCACGCAGCAAGAGCTTCGGAAGCATGAGAAGTTTGGAGATGACAATCCGGGAGCTATAGATCAGAGTGGTTTCAAAGGCCATCCGGAGTGCGGCTTTTGCCGAATACGTTTTCATGGTGACGATGAGCTGTACACCCATTGCAGGGACAAACATGAGAAATGTCATGTTTGCGATCGTAGGAATCCAGCGAGGCAGCAGCAATACTACGTGGACTACAACTCACTTGAGCAACATTTCAGTAAGGACCACTTTCTCTGCGCTGACCAGGAATGCATGGACAAGAAGTTTGTTGTCTTTGAGTCCGAGATGGATCTCAAGGCACATCAGCTGGAGGCACATCCAAATGGGCTGTCTAAGGATGCTAGGAGGGATGCGAGAAGGGTCGATATATCTGTATTTGACTATCGCACTCCACACCAAGACAATAGAGGAGGGAGGAGAGAACGAGAGGGCAGAGGTAGAGGCAGGGGTAGAGACCCGAATACTGAGCCCCTACCACAGTCATCAGCTCAGCCACTACGTAGGGACGAACTTGCTTTCCAGAGACAGATGGCTGTTCAAAGTGCCCAATCCACTACACCAAGGGTCTTCGGCGGCCATTTGACCTCTACTGACGCGTATGCCGCTAGACCGACAAGTGGTCATCAAAACACAATCACTGCACCTCGCAACCATACTGCTGCTACAGCCAACAACTCGTTCCCACCTATCGACGATCTCAACATCAAATCTGACACAAGCGGAACACCAATCCCTGCCCAAACTGCTACAGCGGTGACTCCGCAAGAGCAAGCTCGGAAATTGCAGCACTCTGCAGTCATGGGTCGAGCATCCACTATGCTCAAACATGACCAGACAAAGATCTCAGACTTCCGCAGTAGCGTATCCTCATATCAAAATAACAAAATCACAGCCACGCAACTTCTCGACGCATTCATCTCGCTCTTCGATGTACCTTCAGCAGACCTGGGTAAGCTCGTCAAAGAGCTTGCTGACATTTACGAAAACGAAGGCAAGCGTAACAACCTCCTCCAAGCATGGAATGACTGGCGTGCCATAAATGAAGACTATCCCTCGTTGCCAGGACCCAGCGGCGTCTTACCTGGATCATCAACTTTTGCAGCAGGGAACGGCGGTCTGAGGGTCCTCAGATTGAAGAATTCAACAGCTCAATCGTCACGATCAGCTGTCAGCAGAAAGGGCAGCTGGAACAATACAAAGAACGCCAACCCATTTCCATCGATGCCAGCTCCAGCATCAGCCAACAGAGTAGGCGCAGGCCACGTTGGCGCGACTCCTTGGATCTCTCCATCATCGTCATCGAGGCAGTTAGCATCTCCATCACAACCAACACCTAGGCCGTCAACAGCTTCCGGCAGGGGAAATGGCGCGACCGTAGATGCTTTCCCCTCGCTACCGGCTGCCGCAAAGCCTAATACCATGATCTTTGGTCTCACAAGAGGAACGGTCAGACCAGGATGGGATGATGGAAGGAATCATAGTAGTTCAGCTAATCCTTGGGGTGCTGCGAATGGTCACACTGGGAACTCCACGCCTGCTGATACCGAGAACGAAGAAACTGGAGATGCCGAACAGAGCAAGAAGAAGGGAAACAAAAATAAGAAACAGACAATATACAAATTTGGTTAATCTAGGTCAGCCACAAGGCAGGCTGCATTGCTCAAAGAGTTTTAGCAGTGCCCAATACTATCTGGATTGACGAGAAGATCTTCCACTAATCAAGGTCCTGAGGTGCGACGTCGTTAATTCCGCCTGATGTCTGGCCAACCTTTGCAGACTCGCTATCACAAGAGTAGCAGCAACGAAGACATGATGTATAGAGCGATTGTACACTGCTGGAGTCAATGTACTCCCGGTTTGTTTCATTCTATTCAAACACCTCCGATGTGATTGGGTACTGCAATCTACTGAGATAGCGGCAATTATCTAAACGCCAGCAGCCGCCAAGCCAAGGCCTCAAATCGACCTCCTAGACGAATCACTATTGGTGAAACAAGAAACCTCGAAACACATGGAAGACGCAAATAACAAGATGCCGTGGCGCCCTTCCTATCGTCCTCCTTTGTCGATAGCCTTTGAGACGATGGGTGGTACACCTCGTTTGGTCAAAGGAAACAAGTAATAGAAAGCATGCCCTTTGTCACCACATCCTCCGCACCGTTTCTCTGCAATTGTTGCTGCTGGTCATCATCTGCGAGTTCTTTGCGTATCCCTTCTCCGAACTAAATTCGTGATAACACTTTGTATTCTTCAAGTTCTTCACTGTGCCGCATCTGCTGCTCTCCAACACGCGCAATGCTCCTCTCACTGCTGCCTCTCCCTCTCCTCGCAGTTCTCCCCACTCTCACAACAGCAGTGATAGTAACAATAACCTCGACATCCACCATCACCAGCAATGTCGCTTCACCCACTAACTCCGCCACTACAAGCGACCAATACACCTCCGACTCCACCTTCCGCTCCACAATCCTCAACAGCACAAACACCTACCGCTCCGAACACAACGCCACATCCCTCTCATGGAACATCTCCCTCGCAGCCTATGCAGAAAACTGGGCCCAAAAATGCCAATGGGAACACTCCCACGGCCCCAACGGCGAAAACCTGGCCGAAACGTACGCAAACGTGACCGCCGCCGTCGACGGCTGGGGCGACGAACGCACGAAATTCAACTTCGGCAATGGAGGCTTCGGCGAGGGTACGGGACACTTTACGCAGTTGGTGTGGAAAGGCACGACGACCGTTGGGTGTGCGAGGGTAGATTGCGCGGGTAGTGCAGGGGGGAATGTGCAGGGTTGGTTCGTGGTGTGTGAGTATTATCCGCCGGGGAATGTGGGGGGGCAGTATCGGGAGCAGGTGGGGAGGGAGATTCGTCAGCTTTTGGCGCAGGGGGAGGGGGAGGTGGAGAGGTATGCGGCCTATCTTTATGCTAAGATGAATGGAGCGAGCAAGGGCGGGTTGAGCTGGGGCTCCCTGCTGGCTTTGGGGGTGGGGATGGGGGTGAGCTTGGTGTTGTGACGGGTATTGTTACACGATCTTTTCTGATATGTAGATTCGATAGATTTCGACTGAAAGATCTAAAATTGTACATCTCCTTCTCCCCCTATCCTACTAAATACCATCTTTCTCAAGTCCACCTATGATGCCTCTCCTCTACCCTCATTCTAGTCTTCCAAAACAGAAAACACATCTCTCATCTCCCATCCCCTACCCCTTCGCATACTCTCCATCCCAAAACCCCATTCCCCAATAGTACTCCACCCCCTCATCTCCATCCACCAACAACAAACCAATACAACAATCACCAATATCTCCACTCCTAATTAATCTTCTTACCTCAACCACAGATTCCCAGTACATGGAGATATTACAAAGAAAGCAGGCGCTTTGAGGTCCTGAGTTCTAGTATCCTATATCGGCTTAATGACTTATGACTGGCATCCGGAAATATCGTATCGGATGGTTTCCTGTATAGCGGATGAACAGCGGCATCCCATGCCATCACATAAGCCCATCCCATCATCTCATCCCATCCCATCCTATAATCCCACATCTCCCCTACATCAATTCCACCATTCCACCATTCCACCACTACGCCACTACGCCACTACGCCACCACGCCAAAAGTACACTAGAGCTACCCAATCTATCTCTTATAAATAAAATATATAGATATCTAGTGAGATACAAGGGAGTGCATGCGGTGTGTTATGGTTTTAGGAGGTGGAGAGAAGAGGAGGGGGAAAGAGGGGGGAAAGGAGGGAGGGGAAGGGAGTTGGGAGATGGGGGGATGTGGGATGTGGAAGGGGGGAAAGGAGGGAAGAAGAGGGAGGGGGGAGGGGGAGGAGGAGGGAGGGAGAGGGGGGAGGGGGGAGGAGGAGGGAGGGGGGGGGAGGAGGGGAGGAGGGGATAGAGGGAGAGGATGGGGGGGAAAACGGAGGTGGGGAGGATGAGGTGGTTGGGTCGGTCAGGGGTGGAGGATGGAAGAAGGTTTTGTGCACGACGCTTAGTTCGTGGTCAATAAAGGAAGGATTTTTAGGCAATGGACTTGATAAGGAGAATCCAAAACATCGAACTTACAACCAATGAGTCTCAACCAAATTCACCAAATTCATGGCTTTGCACTGAACTTAAGAAGCGGGCCATCAACAAGATAGATGTGACAGGTGGTTGTTGGACATTCATCTTGAAAAAATGAACGATATGGGCGTGGTCAATACAAGTGTCGTCGCAGTTGGATCAGCTTGTTTTTCTGTATCCATTCCCTGAGATACTGTAGGGCCCTCTCAAGCCCGTCTAAGTCCCCTAAGCTGGTCATGTGAGGCTGGTAGGGGCAGCCCAGGTCCCCTTCAGCAGGCTTGTGAGAGAAATACGATAGAAAGGCGCCCAGAACGCCTTTCCGGGCCAGCAGGCGATGTCCTTTGAGGACGAATGTGTTCCTCGGATAGAGAATGCCAATCCGTGGACGATCGTTCGAAAATCGTAGAATGTGAAGCGGTTGTCGTCGTCATATGATACACGGTGAGAAGAAAGGCGGGATAGCTGGTGATCGCAGAGTGCTGTATGGTGACTTATAAGAGACTTTATTGATCCTGGACGAGAGACGATGGCACTTCAGTGATCACAGCACTTGCATTCGCACTTGTGACCACTGCTTTGGCCATTGGGCAGTAGGGAAGGGCTCCCAGCAATCATAAATTCTTTTGCAACGTCAGTTGAAACCACGTCAAGTACTCATGGATGAAACACAAACCTTGCATCTGCAGTGCAGGGTCAGTCGGAATATCAGGGTTCGTCCTCTGCATAATTTTCGCCGGAGTCGATTTAGTTGAATCCGCGCGGTTAATTTTGGCTTTGAGATTATAAACATCCTGCGCCGTGACCGAAGAATTGAATTGGCTCTGCAGAAGCTCCAGCACCTGCTTCGGAGTCTGCTTCGCTTCGAAAGCCTGACGTGCCGCATCTTGTGCCTCTGTTGACAGCTGACGCAGACTCGGGTGAGAAGTCGCGTTGTTCGACGGACCATGTCCTGTATGCTTGTCATGCATCATCGTCAACACCCAGCTGCCAGCCGCATTGCGCTTCGCCCTCGCTTTCCATTTGCATCCCACAAGTCTCCGAGTCCTATTCTTCCGCACACGGGTCTCGTCCGTCAGCTTCCAGTGGTTCACATACTCTCCACCTCGGTCGCAGCGAACGTAGGCGATGCCACGTTTGTAGTTGTTGCTTGAGGTAACACAGGCATAGCCGTGTTCTCTGCCGTGCTCTTGACACGCCTCCATGAGCTTGGGGAGGTCTGGGAACTCGGCTTGAGGTGGAGGGGGCATGCCATCGTACTCGTCGGTCTGGTAGGGAGGAAGGGGAGGTTGGTCGTTGGAGGTAGGTATCGGGGGCGGAGGGTAGTACACTTCTTCACCAAGGTAATCCATCTCGTGAAGTAGTGTTCCCAAAATCTTTGATGCCCTCACTACATACACAAGAATGACTGTGGTGTCCGTATCGATGATGCTGGTTCTACAGGACTGGAGTCGCGGACTTACAAAGTGGGAGCACTAGTGTGCCGAGATACTAGATTCCCGGGCCGCTGTTAGTTCGCCGTGTCCGCCTCCTAGCGTAGCATGCAGCCGCTGTCAGACCATCGCGCCACTGGATTGTACAACAGTACAGTCAGACCGGGCTATAACGATATATATTTTCCATAGGGGTATATCGTTATAAAGGAGATATCGTAATGCCTAGTATTATGGAGTACTCCCACGCACTTAGTAATTAGTAACGCTAACCTGAAATAGCTTAGTAGCTAGCCTACCGGCAAGTGAAATAGTAGCTCTCAGGCCTCCGAAGGCCAGTCTACCGCAGAATATCAGCGTACCCCGCAAAATGCTATAACGATATACACCAAAGATATCTAAGAAGCTAACGATAATCGTTATATCGCGAATATCATTAATCTGCACCAAAAATAATCAAATGCACGGGAAAATATCGTTACGAAGCGGATATCGTTATGCCTAATATCGTTATAGACCGGTTTGACTGTATTACCATTAAGCCGTGGAATATGAGCATTTATTGCAGAAACGATCTATACTAGAAGTATGTTGTAGGTATTCCCGAACACCCCATATACTTCCTCATGGTCCAGTGCGGTACTCATCTCTGCCACAATTGAACTCCAAAATCCATGATTACTTACATTGCAAAGATTAATCCTGCTTTAATCCTCTATCAAGAAACAGGAGAATCTCATTGCAACACCTCTGTCCCTGCCTCCCATAACACAAAAGAAGCCTGTCCTCCTTCAATCTAAGCTCAATTCTCGAAAAAGACAAACCTTTCCCAACTCAAGAGACGTTCTTGAGCCCAGCGCATACCCTTAACCGATCAAGTCGTCTGAGCTAGTTTATGGAATACCGTAGTGCACATACACCACTCTCTGTCCAATTCACCGCCCTCCGACCCCCTACCCCAACCCCAACCTAACCCCTTCGCACCATCCCATTCCCCACTCCATCTAAAGGGAAAAAATGACGGCTCGTATGATGATCTGTACGGGAAAACATGGGAACGTGACCATGAGAAGGATTAAAAACTGGATAACCAAAGACCCGGGGATTACCTGGTGAGCGTATCGTTGTTGCGGGCATACGCATTCCTCAGCGTGGACGAATACAGCGAGGGTGAATGGATATGAACAGGTTGGCAGAATGAACTAATTTAATAGATATCCTTATATACTCTCTAATATCGCCATGATCTGGGAATACGAGGAGTCCGAACAAAGTCCCACACGAGTGACTCGCCACATCTGACTTGCCAGAAATCACGTCCGGGCAGTCGTGAAGCTCAGACAATACTTTAGTCTGATGTGTCTTCTCCACTACATGAGGCGCTGAAAATGAATCGCTTGAACGCCTCTAAAACTCATGCACCGTAATCGCTTCGCATTCTTTCGTGTGTCCCGCACTCGCTGGTCGTTTGGATATCGCCTAAGAGATTCGTGTCATGTCGTCAGAATCATCGTCGCTCCAAATCAATTCGAATTTATAACAGCGAATAAAAATGGGTATCCGCGGAGAGTGCGTCAAGCCAGATCTATAATGTTTGCTGGCAGGGAATTCTCGTTATTCCATGACTTCGTATCAAAAGCGAAACTATCCACTGGGCTGCCCCTTAATGCTCTTCTTCAGCACGCTTCATGCATGTGTGGCTGTGTGCATGTACACTTCGTCCGGTGAATGATGTCCTTGCTGCTGCGTCAACACCTCCCGGGCATAGAATTCGACGAGCATAGTGCCGTATGCGTCGAGCTCTTCTATCGGTACCGATAGACGAAAATCGTTCAGCAAGAGGAATTGAAGCTCCAAGTGGTTCAGTTCGGACAATGGCAAACCACCAACCTAAAGATATTCAGTGAGATCCAAGATTGAGCGTTACAGAAGCCTTACCTTTGCGTACCGCGAATTCGTATAGAAAACATCTGAAAAGAATTTGCTGGCGCATGTGACTCCTGCTATCACCAAGCGGTGTATATTGAAGCTATCCACAACAAAGAAGTGAGACAGATCGTAGGCATCGGCGTCGAGCAATGACGGTGGCATGGACGGTGATGGCCTCATACCATTGTTGGAGGAATCGGAGGAGTTGGACTCGGCAGGTGACACTATGATTGGTGCCCTTGGCGAAGAGCTGCTTCTTGCAGAATTTGATGGCGAATTGACTGCAGTTGCGCTGGAGCCATTCGAGCGGTGGCTATTCCCAATTGGAGGCTGCTCATCTCTAGGAAAGCTGGTCAAAGCGCCGCTATTAACCATTTCAGTCATTCTGTCAAAGTATACCAGTAAGCTTAGAAAGACCTCGTAGGTCGTAGGACAGTATTTATGGATACGGCTGAGATAACTGGCAATGGTGATACTGGGCACATTCTTCCCATGGAAAGCCAGTACACTTGAAGACTGCGAGCTCAAGCTTACAGTTCCTTCAGGTGGTGGTATATTTCGGTGTAAGTTCTCATGCTGTCGGTCATTCTATTGGGGTCTTAGCACACGGATCAACCAATTGGAAGTGAACCTACCGTAGTAGTGATCTTGGTCAGCAGGCCTGCCACCATCTCGATGATATCTGCGACTGGCATTGCGCTAATCTCGTACTGTTGTCCGCCAGCAAGCCTCCCCCTAAGGGAATGCCTCGACGGGTGCCGTGAGCGCGTCAAAACCTCTTCGCTTGCGAAGCTCTGTATGTGCCCAAGATCCCTCACTTTTATGCGACTTGGTGAACTGGCCACCGACCCATTCAGTGACACCGTTGAGCGGTATGTTGGCGCTAGTCGAGGAGATGGCGGAGGAATTGCTGCTGCAGATTGCTGTTCCTCGACTAGAAGGTGGCGGTTCAGGTGACCGTATGATTGCTGCCCTTCTTGTTGTGGCGTCTGCTCTGGGGCTGCGCCCCTTGGTCGAAGGTTGGAAGAAGCATCTCGCTCATGCACAGGGGAAGGCGTCGAGTGGGTAGCGGCTGCGTGGAAGGAGGTTCGAAGTGCCTCAGGCCCAGTGGAAGTCTGGTGCACGTCCCCAACTATCATCATAGCGGGCAAGCGCGCAAGATCGGAGACAAGTTTGCTGATCGCAACATCCTCCATGTCAGCTTCCTGCGTGCTTGGTCTGAGAATGTAAATAAAGGTGGGAGGGAAAAGAGGTACTCGGCCGCCGAGAAACCAGGCTGGAGCTGCTGTTCTGTACAAGGCAACTCGCTCTTGGGATGGACATGTCTGCGGGAACTTGGTCGCAAGTCGAGATTTATTCCCATCGCAACTTCCTCATCGTGACTCTTGCTTTTGGGCTCAACAAATCTTCGGTGCAAGCCCTCGATGCGAATGAAAATCATGCTCGTACCTGTCCAAGCATCCCTGAAATGACAACGCCCCAAAGCTCGTAAAGTGGTTGAGTCCCTCTATGGACGGAATGCTACAGATACTGACGAGAAGGAGACATGACAGAGACTCTAGACTTCATTTATTTTGACATGAAGTTGCTATCAAAAGCTAGTAGCCAAATTGCTCCAGTCTAGCGTAGCGCGTAGTATGTGTGGCTGTGCAGGTGAATTACTTCATGCGGTAAGGCGTTCTATTGTTCGCCGCTCCTCGCCAAAATTCTGTTGAATATTGATGGAACGGTTGATTGTTTAGCTATGGACACGTTGGCTATTTGTAGTCCATGCCAAGCATATAGGGCTGATACTGATTTCCAACACTCCCCTTCAGTGGAAAGACCTTATATGCTCCCCTGAGGGCGTGTATATAGCTCCTCGGCTTAGTGTAGCTACCCTGTTGACGGCGTAGCTCCCCTTGAACCCTGTTCGTTCTGTCCTGCTTTAGAGCCTTATTAAACCCGTAAACCTTCGCTTAATGTAGGGAAATCGGGAAGAGTGCCGTATAGATGATGTTAATATGAGGTATCGTTACTCCTATTTCCTTCCCCTATAATATGAGGTGTCGTTGCTCCTGTTTCCTTCTCTTTATTTAAGTGTCGTGGCCCTTATTTCCTTCCCCTGATGTAGGATACCCTTTTAAGAGGGCTCTAGTGCGCTTCCGCTTGTTCTATCCTAGTACTCCTAGCCAATAAGGCACCCCTGACTTTCCCGTTCTAGCTATATAGCTCTACGGCGTCGTGGTCGATAGTTTTTCGTAGGAGGGAGGTGCTATCGAAGACGCGTGATTACCGTAGTACTGCTATTACGACTTAGGCGGATATAGATTAATACGACGTAAGGATAAATGTAAGCTCCTTACGAAGGAACCGTTCCTAGGTATAATAGCGCTTAGCCGGGCTTATAACCTGTTGAATATTGATGGAACGGTTAATTATTTAGCTATGGACACGTTGGCTATTTGTAGTCCATGCCAAGCATATAGGGCTGATACTGATTTCCAATAAATTCCAGGCTGCATTTTTGACATCACAAGCTACCTAACTTAAGTCAAGCACCTTCGACCAGTCTCGGTGAAAGCGACCCGCGTAGTGAATCTGGGGGTAAAAATCATGCCAAGACACGTTTTTTGGTAGTAATATGAGTGGTCTTGGCTACTAATGAACAGTCCATATGCTGCAGACTACTATGCTGGATACGCAGAATGTACATGGATATCATAGAGATTGAGCAGCTGAATGGTGTATCTTCCGTCCCAACTGTAAATGTTGTCGCATTCCATGCCATTGACTCGTTCTATGGGTGACAACCATGTAACCGCTGCAGCCTTCGATATGTCTTGGATGCCGGACGGATATGTAGAAAGCGCCTAAACAATTCCCTGTCGGTACCCACCTGCTGCACAAAATGTACCTGCATAAAATTGATGCTCAAAGAAACTACTTAATTCCAGGACGAGTCCGAGCTTAGAGACTATGAAGTCTCTTCCTAAGCACACTATGTTACTCGTTGTACATAAGCCATCATGCTTGGAGCCGCAATGTGTAGTATCGTCCCCCCTAACAATTTCTGATATCTGAACTTGGTTCTATAGGAGTCATCAGCCGTTCTCAGTGGTATCGATATTTTGATGCCAATGACAAACATAGTGCTGCATGAAATAGCTTGTATCGCTCAAGAACTTATGATGGTAAATGCTAAAATGTCTCCCAAAAATCCGCGCATCAAGGTATCTTTTTCGTTGACTTGTGTACATCATCCGCTCCCGGACCCTTATAGCCTTGATCAGGGAGGTATAGATGTCTCACGGCACCCTCATTCGTCAGCACTACCAGCCGTATTACACCTCCCGAGCTCCCATCCCACTTGATCGCCTCCCTCAGAGCGCCCTTCACAAAGTCCACCCCTTCTTGCTCACTCATGCCTTCTTTCCAATACGAGTCGCAGTATCCATAGATGTACGTGCTACCAGAACCTCCGATGGCGTAGGATTGCTTGTGTAAGCTGCCGCCGAGTGGTATACTGTAAACCGAGCCTCCATGTCTCGGGTCGTAGCCTGCGATAATCATGCCCGCGCTTTTCAATCACCATCACATCAGCTCAACACTACCCTCAGTCACCCATATAGCACGCATCGCACCCACCTTAGCTGGTCCTTGTTATCGTAGCACAACTCCTGGAAAATCGCCGCCGCAGTTTGCGTAGTAGGCTGCTCGTCGTTCGTAATTCCGTACATTCCCAGATGGTAGTCCACGATATCGGCGACAGCTTGCGTATCTGCCGCTGAGCCCGATCGGCAGCACCATATTGTGTCATGTACTTGGGTGAGCTTATCCGTAACTCGATTGGCGATGTAGGATCCTGTGGTGGTGCGGGAGTCGGCGCCGAGAATGACGCCTTGATTGAAAGTGACGGCCATACTATTCGAGAAGTAATGATCAGGCGCTGTTGAGAACCTGAATGTAGAAGGGTACGGCGGAGGGAGTGGAGGACAAGGCGGCTCACATTGAGGTTCCTAGGCTGAAGAGGACGATTATGAGCAGGGTCATTACGCATCATTGTAGAGGTAGTAGACTAACTTGACTTCGCCAGTCTTTAGGTGGTTCATGTCGACATGTATGCTATCTGCTCAAGTTGATTAGCTGCATCCCTCAGAAGATGCAAGAGATGGAGGACCTTCGCTGAGCATCTCCGTTGATATTGGCATTTCGAAGGGTTTCTGTCCAGTTGTTGTACTTGGTTGGTAGTGTATATCTTCCACTTCTAGGCAGCTCGGACGTTATTGCGCTTAGCGGCTAGCGCGTGTATGTTGAATGTCTTGGCGAACAAGGTGTTCTTCCAAATCAAAATCCGATGATAGCATTCTTACTTTTCACATGAATTTGAATCAAATAACCAAGATCGCGTTACCCATCCTATTCTCCCCAATCTAGGTGTCTTTACTTAATGGATGTCCTTAGGATTTACTGGTGGTCACAAGGCGTATCTGTCCGGGCATTGATAGCAGCCTAGTATTGTGCATGCTTATAATCTGGTCATCTCCCCTGACGATGTAAAATCCTTGGTCAATAAATTCCTCTTGATATTACACTGAGAGCATAGGCCGTACACTTAGCTATTAATTTCGCAAAATTGCTAATCAATTTGGCGAACATGGCGACCCTCCTGTCTTACCTACGCTTGCCGGTACTGGCGGTGTCTGGCATCGCTTCTGTGGCTAGCGGACTTTTATACTACAAACAAAAGTTGGTCTTGGGGTGTATAGCAATCCCAAAAAGCTAATCATCCGGCAGCGAGCTTATCTACCCTCGGTATCTTCCCGCAGGCGCGAACACAGATGAAGGTGTTCCTCGTCCTACCCAGTTTGGGGTGTCGGACTGGGAAGACCTACGGATCCCCACACCTGATGGCGAAACGTTGGGGGCATTCTTCATTCGCCCATCCAACAAAGGTATGGCCAAAAATATTACGATTGTCATGTTTCATGGCAATGCGGGAAACATCGGCCACCGAGTACCAATTGCCAAGATCATCGAGGAAAACACTGGCTGCAATATCTTGATGCTTGAATATAGAGGCTATGGAATGTCTACGGGGACGCCTAATGAAGTTGGACTAATGACTGATGCACAAACTGGACTTGACTGGATTCGCAACGGTAAAGAGACCAAAGGCAACAGAATCGTGGTCTATGGCCAGAGCTTAGGCGGAGCTGTGGCTATACAGCTCGTGGCGAAGAACCAGGAAGCTGACGACGTTGTGGCTTTGATATTGGAAAATACTTTTACGTCGATGCGAAATTTGATTCCAAGGTGCGCACTTAAACATACACTTACAAGTCAGGGGCTTATTCTCCCAAGTGCCTTTCCCCCCGCAAAATATATCGCATGGTTATGTCACCAATATTGGCCAAGCATAGACATCCTCCCCCAGATTACGAGAGTCCCTATCTTATTTATCAGTGGTCTAAAAGACGAAATAGTACCGTAAGTGGTGATCGTGCCCTTTCCCCATCATTGACTTTTCCGCAATCGACATGATACCAAGAATATGTCACTTTGAGTATGACCTCCATCTTGGCAGTTGCTAAACAACTTTGTTTCACGGTAGGCCCTCGCATATGAAGCAGCTCTACTCGATTTGCCAAGCAAAGAGCAAAACCTGGCGTGCCATACCCAACGGCGACCACAATAACTCGGTCAGTGAGAAGGATTACTTCAATTATATATTTGAGTTTCTCAAGGAGAAGGCATTTGATGAGCGTTAAGTGAACTTTTTACCACAAACGAATACCCCTTTTGGGGTTACCGATTTCTGCCTCGTATTTATTTTTTGGAACTTGACAGCAGAAGTCAATGATGATGGGAGGCGTTGTTGGGCTTAATATTGAAGGCAGCATTCACTGTGGCAACAGCTCTAAGGCTTGATTTATTTGTATCCCCGAAATGCTTCCTGCGTAAGTTGGAGGTGTCTCAGCCTTCGGAATTCAGAGTTAAACGGCCACTGGAACCAGCAGGGTGCAAATGCAAACCCACATTGTAGAAAGCGTTCGATACATGCCGATCGTGTAGATGAAGGAATGATTTGACTAGTTCAAGGTGTAATGAGGATTAGATCAAGCGTGACTCATCGTGGCTGGTGTGTCATCCTTATGCTTGCCGAAGCCGTAGAACTATGAAGTTCACCATATCAACACCTTTGCCACTTTCTCCCACAGTACCTTAAACATTAGAACAGCCCCACGGCCGCAGCATCCTGAAATCTACTCTTTCCTTTTTGTCTACCGAGGCTGTTTTTTTGAAGCCTCCCAACTCGTTTCAGCTATCACTTACGATATAGTGTCACTTTTTCGGCTCGATCCACTGACATCGCAGTCACAGCAGCCGAACGTTCTTTCGCATGGAAATCATGCTATCAGCCGACTCATCAGCCCAACAACAGGCACAACCCGCCGGACGAGCGCCGCAGCGCAGACGGCCACGTGGGAAGAGTGGTCCGGGAATGGACCCGTCATTGTCTTTGAGGCCTGCTTCAGTCGCCCCATCTCCATCTACATCATCTTTGGACTCTTCCAGTGCAGAGGTCTCAGCAACAGAGAATGGCCACATGAGCAGTACTAGAGGTAGAGGCGCTAGAGGTGGGAGCAGGAGAGGTGGTAGAGGTGCAGGAGGCGGGGCAGAAAGTAGGGGAGGAAGAAGTGGTAATGGCCAAGGTGGCGAGGCTTCGGGGCTTCAGCACAATCGCGGGCTCCTGGGCCCGCTTGGCAGGCAATTTGGGGCACGACTGACACAACAAGATGGTGAGACCGCTGCAGCTGTCTCGTCACTGCAAGCAGATGCACCGGAATTCCATCCAGGTCAGCAGCATCAACATCGATCAGCCAATGCAGTCAGGGGAGGAGAGCAAACTCGGCCGAATCATCATCAGAATACACCAAAGGCCAAACGTGGGGGACGACAATCTATACTCAAGTCCAGTGCTGCTGACATTGCTACACGGACTCACGAAGACATTGCCCACGGGATCTACGAATGCCCAATCTGTACGAACGAAGTGGCACGGAATTCGAAGATCTGGTCTTGCAAAACTTGCTGGACCGTTTTTCATTTGAGCTGCATCAAAAAGTGGTCTACGAACGAAGGATCAACACAAGCTCAGCAACGCAACGAGGATGGTAACCTCCCCCCACCCAGGCAGTGGAGATGTCCAGGTTGCAATTTACCCAAGGACGTCTTACCATCTAATTATACTTGTTGGTGTGCAAAGGAAGCAGACCCACGTCCCATATCTGGCATACCGCCCCATTCCTGCGGACAAACCTGTGGCAAAATGCGGATTCTTCCAAAGCAATGCCCTCACCCTTGTGAGCTTCCATGTCATGCTGGCCCTTGTCCTCCTTGCACGCATATTGGTCCCTCGCAGACCTGTTTCTGCGGTAAGAAAACAATGTCGAGGCGATGCGTCGATACAAATTACGACTCGGGATGGAGTTGTGAGGAGATTTGTGGGGATATGATGCCATGTGGTGAGCATACGTGCCAGAAGCCTTGCCACGAGGGCTTATGTGGCGGATGCGAAGTACATATGGATTGCCGTTGCTATTGTGGCAAGGTAGAGCAAACCATCGTCTGCTGCGAGCGAGGAGGCGAGGAGCCCAGCGAAACGGATGCTGAAACGTGGATTGGAATGTTCGACTGTGGAGGTGAATGCCAGAGACAATTCGATTGCGGTACACACCAATGTGAGAAGCGCTGCCACCCCCAAGAACTTACAACACCACATTGTCCGCGATCTCCAGACGTCGTTCTTTCCTGTCCGTGTGGCAAAACATCGTTAGCGGAGATAGCAGTCAAGGCTAGAGACTCGTGTGAGGGCCCAATTCCGAATTGCGAAAAAAGGTGCATGAGGCGACTCCCGTGTGGCCATTCTTGCCAACAAGTCTGTCACTCTGATCAATGCATGCCTTGTTTGATGACTGTCGATATAGCCTGTCGCTGTGGTCGTACTCACTCCGCAACGGTATGCCATCAAGGGAGCGAGGAGCGACCTCAATGCATGCGCACATGTAAGGCAACCTTGAATTGTGGGCGGCATGAATGTGGTGAGAGATGCTGTCCTGGAGAAAAGAAAGCCGTCGAACGCCAAGCTACGAAACGGAAGCTCCGGCCATTGGGGGTGGCGCGGTCTATTGGTGAGGGTTTTGAAGCGGAGCATATCTGTACTCGCTCTTGTGGACGAATGTTAAAATGTGGCAATCACACATGTCCTGAGTTATGCCATAAAGGACCATGCGGTAGCTGTAGGGAGGCTCTTTTTGATGAGATCAGCTGCCATTGTGGCAAAACTATCCTCCAACCGCCGCTGCCCTGCGGTACTGGGCCTCCTCCTTGTCGATTTGAGTGTGAGCGGCCAAAGCAATGCGGTCACCTACGTGTTCCCCACGAATGCCATGGGGATGGGGAGAACTGTCCGAAATGTCCTTTTTTGGCACAGAAGCCTTGCTTGTGTGGAAAGAAAACGCTCAAGAACCAACCTTGTTGGCTTACCGAGGTCCGCTGCGGCGAAGTCTGCGGGAAGAATTTAAAGTGTGGGTCTCACTCGTGTCGTAAATTGTGTCATCGACTTGGTGAATGTGAAGATGTGGGGATGGCTTGTCAGCAAGCTTGTGCAAAAGCAAAGAAGGCCTGCGGACACGCCTGCGATGTGCAATGCCATGCACCCTCGTCCTGTCGCGAAGACAAACCATGTCAGAGCAAGATGTTCATTACTTGCGAATGCCAGCATCTAAAGCAGGAAGTAAGGTGCATCGCCTCGAAGACCAGCGAAGGCAACAGCAAGAAGACCCTACCATGCGATGATGAGTGTGCGAGACTGCAGAGGAATCAGAAGCTGGCGCAAGCCCTCAACATTGACCCTGGAGCACTTAAAGACGATCACATCCCGTATGCCAACGACACGTTGAAGATGTTTCGTGAAAGCGTCAAGTGGGCTCAGGTCCAAGAGAGGGAATTTAGGGTCTTCGCGGCTGATGATACTGAGAAACGATTACGCTTCAAGCCAATGCCACCGCATCAGCGAGCCTTCATACATGCTTTGGCTGAGGATTTTGGCTTTGACACCGAGAGCATGGACCCCGAACCGCATCGTCATGTAGCTGTCTTCAAGACGCCTCGATTCGTAATGGCGCCTATGAAGACACTAGCAGAATGCGTTCGCATCCGTACCTCTGTGGAAGCTGCATCGTCCGCTATCGCAGAGACTCAGAGAAAGCTGCAAGCGAACAATGAGGTGTACAACGGGTACTTGTTGACTCATCCCCGATTTGATCTCACGCTCGAAGAGTTGCGTACGGACTTCGCTGTTAGCCTGGACTCCACGCCAGGCTTAGCGTATGATATATCTTACCTTCCCAATGAAGAAATAGTCATCAGAGCTAGGCCAGCATCAGCTTCTACTGTCATCTCTCCTTCAGCCATCGAGGCCTCCATTAAGTCATTGAAAGGTCCACTATCGGCAACTACATCATCGAAACGCCTTGCTGCCTTCATCCAGCTCTGTACTTTGGATTCGTCGCTAAATATCAGGCGTCGTGAATTAGATGATCCTGCCAATAATGGGGGCTGGAGTCAAGTAGCTGCGAAAGGAGCAGCTCCGAGGACAGTATCTAGACAGAATGGAGTAGGCGAAAGGAGTGTTTATACTGTCCTCGGGAGCAAATTGCGGGATGCGAAGAAGAAGCAAGAGGAGGCGAGGAAGGCCAAAGAGGATGAAGTGATTGTGGACGACTGGGAAGAGGAAATGAAGAAGGTCGAGGCGGAAGAAGAAAAGGCTGAAGCTGAGGCCCAGAAGGAAGAGCGGGAGTCAAGCGGCGTTGGGATACATGAACCCAGTATCGACGTCGATGTGCTGAAGGAAAGGGCGAGCAGCACAGAGGCAGTGGGTGTAGACACGCTAGAGTCGATCAAGTAAAGCGCATAGTCCAACTCCTGTGGTGGACCTGATTGACTGGACAACCATTTGAGGCTGCATACTAGACAAACCAGCCTCGTCGTGATGGCTGTGTACTCAAGGTTCACTCCAGACTCAGGGCTTGAGGCGAAAATAGAACAGCATAGGAGCAGGATTGGACGGGCGAAAAGGAAATGAAGATGGCTAATCCGTCTGCCGAAGTCACAGAAGAAGATGCTGTAGGTAATCAATGGGCAAGGCATCCTCCATCATCTACTGTAGAAAACTGGTTGGTGACACCTTTCATTTCAAGCTGTTTTACCCCTATCTAGTAGTTTGATTAGCTTGTTCCCTGAAAGCCGTCCACTTACAGACCAATATGGCGTGGAGCTCATGACGGTGTAATCTAGAAAGCCTCAAGATGGATATTGGTTGCTAATGGCGATTGGCCGTTGTGCTTTGATCCTTGTTAATATGTCACGGCTATCATAGCTTAGAATTATACATGTTTAGTTATAAGTATATCTATTGGATTACGATATGTCATATATGTCTACTCCTAATAAATAGGACACTGAGAGCGCTCGTATAGCTTCCGTATACATTTTTTTGACTCACGGTTGTTCGCAGATAGCGAAATGATCACTTGCTGCAAACAGCAGCCCAAGCCTCCATCATACACCCCACCTTCTCCCCATCCATGATGCAAAACTGATCCCGCATCTCATCAACAACCTGCGCCGTAACGGGCGCCAGCTTCGCCTTCTCCCCATCCGTCCAATTCCTCGCCACCATAGCCCCAAAATTCTCCAACAACACCGTCACGAAGTCCGCCTCATCCTTCCCCCACATCCCCTCCTTCACAACGCTGAACTCGACCCTTCCGAACCCGCCATCCATCAGCACTTTCTCCAACATGCGCGGGTTGCACCACGGCTCCATCAGCGGCAGCTCCGTCAGCGGATTCGCAGGCTTCACGCGCGCCTGCACCTCCCACAGAATCGGCTTGAAGCCGAACGTTTTCCACAGCGTCACCGCCGCCGTGCCGCCCGGCTTGAGCGTGCGGTAGATCTGCTTCGCGCCCGCGACGGGGTCCGGGAAGAAGAAGATGCCAAAGTTGGTCAGGACGGCGTCGAAGGCGTCGTCCGGGTAGGTGAGGGTCTCGCCGTTCTCGAGGCGCAGGTCCTTGACCTGCGCCGCGAGTGCGGGGTCCGCGGCGATGATGGCCTGGAAGGACTGCACCATCGGCGGCGTGATGTCGGCGGCGGAGACTTCGGCTGTGGGGTAGACCTTAAGGAACTCTTGGGTGGCGGCGCCGGTGCCGCAGGCGTTGTCGAGGACGGTGCCGCCGGCGGCCGGGAAGGACTTGAGGAGTGGAGGCAGGTGTGAGGCGACTGCCCGGCAGACGTGGCCGACGCGGTGTTCGTAGACCGAGATGATGGACGCGAAGCCGGCGAGACCCTCCTGGGCGCTGGCGGGGGCCGAGGAAGCCATGTCTGGTGGTTTACTACATGTTAACGGCGAGAATGCTGAGATGGGGACCAGGAAATGGGAAGGATTCAGGATTCATAAGCTAGCTTATTAAACATAAGCAGTAGTAGAAAGTGGTCTATCTAGGTTTTACCTACTATACATAAGTACTCGTTATATCAATACATAGACATGCTTCGCGGTTTCTCAATGTTGCGCACGAACCTTTAATCGGAACATAAAGCAGTTCTGCAGCAAGATCTATCAAAATGAGCCCCAACCACGAACAGCAGACACGTAGCAGAATGGAATGACCTCCACAACCTCTCCTTTCATCGCCCTGCCTCCAGCCCTCACATCACATCACCTCCTCAACTCCCATCACCAGCATTCAGAGACTTCCCTCATCGCAAACGGGACGATCGAACACTTACGCACTGCAAACCCACCCGGAGTCAATCTTAATGAACCGCAAAAGCCATCTTCTTAATTCGCTGTTCCTGAATATGGCTCCTCAGTACCAATGTTTCACCATGAGACCTTCTTCAATTTGAGCATGCGAGCTTCACTTCCTAGCAATACTAGTGAAGTATTTGGCGGTCTTGGAGTCGACGGCCACAGTCTTTATACCTCGTGGGAACGTGGTGCAAGTCCGCAGCGGGGTTGGGAACGGTAAGGTTATGGTTGATCTGACGCTAGTAGGCCGTAACTCTGTACGAGACAGCCAATCGGCTCAACTTTAAGCCGAGAAGCGCCGAACAGGCTAGCGTAGGCGTCTCAACAACGACAACAATCTTTGGGCTTCGCAAACTACTTTAAAGACAAGGAGCAGGAAAGCACCCATCCTGACTTTCGCGGAGCTCTAGGCGCCTCATACTCATATTCGACCATTTCCACCCCACAGTCGAGTTCTGTTGGTACTAAATAGCTACATTCACCTCCTTCTCAGCTTACAATAACAGGGCCTCCCGGAGTGTGCATCCGTTGTTGGAGCGATCCTTTCCTTGGCAGCGCTTTGCCCACTGTTCCAACTACATCCGCACCATGGCCGTGGAGAATGCAGTGTCTTCGCAAGGCAGTTTGTTCCCTCCAATCTTACGTTTGCCCCCAGAACTCCGGCTCAAGATTTATCGACTTCTACTACTTTCCGACCAAACTGTACGCATGGTGTGGGTTGAAGATGAAGACTCAACCCCTCGCCTGAATTGTCTCTTCCCAGCAATCTTACGTACCTGTCGTCTTTTCTACAACGAAGCCGCCGATGTTCTTTATGGAGAAAACGTGTTTCGCGCTCATCGCATTAACGACACGAATCCCAACACTGCTTTAATATTGCGCGCGAAATTCTTGATTGGCATAGTAGATCCTAAGGATGGAGAAGATGAAGCTTCTAAGCTACTAAGCTTTCTTGAAAATCATCCAAAATTGGAGCACCTTGTGCTTGAATTCGGGTTTAGGTTGTTAGAGGACAGCAAGATTCGAGACCTAATAACATCCGTGCTCTGCAGGTGTGGCTACTCGTCCAGACTGACAATCCGTTCACCTTTTCATTCTAAAAGAAATTCTTACAATGTGGCGTGGCTGAAAGAAACGGTCGATACCACGGCTAAGATGCGCAATGATTTCCCGGAAGCGTTCAAGAGATTCACTGATTACATGAAGAAAGTCCAGATAGCATGCTAGAGAATCTGTGATCTGAAAGCTGGAGTGTCAAAGGGCGGGTTGGAGATATCAGATTACTAATACGCTATTAACTGTCCATGCGCTATATTTGGCATCAAATATATTCATTTCAGACGAGGTTTCAGTGATTGCGTGCTCAGTGGGATGCTGCTTGCTCTTTTTGAAGGCGATGGTTGAGGAAGGACCTGCTCGACCGCCAGAAGCAGCGGTGAGAAGAGGAGCGAAAGGGAGAGAAAGGCGGGTTGGAGGGCACATCAGGTATATATTGAGCCTCGCGCCTTGAACGAAGCTGCGGTCCCTGCAATAAATTCTTAGCTACCATAAATTGCTGGCCTAAAAAGATAGTCACCTCGGTCTTTGCGGGCCCAATTCAGATCTGGCATCTCAGTCTGTTCACTGCGAACTGTCAAAGAGGGTGTACAAAAGCACTTGTAAAGGCAGACAGAATTGGCGCTTGCGCTTGACATGCTGGCCCAAGCGGGTGCAAGAGCAATATTCCGGACACAGTCTTAGTGTTTTCTGTACTTAGACGACCTGGATGGGCAGGACGAACATGTGTAGGCCCAAATAGTTATCCACATAGCCAACATCGATATCAGGTGGACCCGTATAACTGCCTTCGATCTCCGTGCCTACAACCTATTCTTCTAAGGGTACACCCATATCTAGCCACAACATTAATCTTTCCAAGCAGCCCAATATTCCATACATGTAACAAATAACCAGGTAAAAGCTCCATCCAGTCTGCTCGAATCCCGCTCGAAACAATCGCCAACGAGCCTCCCTACTTCATCGTTCTTCACCGGCTTGCTTGCATGAGAAAGCGAGGTCTGCTGTTGGGGAATATACACACATACAACGCCGATTCGAAGCGCACGGGGTTGCCTAGCCAAGAAATGGTGATTGATGAGGGGGGGACTGCGGAAAGCGACGGAAGTTGTGGAGGAGGACTCTGATGATGATGTGGACATTCCTTGAATTACCTGCCCCGATTGAGAAAAAAAACCACAGCTACGACAGTTGGGATGTGATCGATAGCGCTGGACAAGCATGAAAACCCTATCTATACACACGTTTTTGTCTACCCTTACGAGCATCAGTTGCATCCTTTGTGGGCATTGTATTTCTTAAACAGACTGATTTGCGTCTCTTGTGCGTATGATATAGAATATGTTACACACCTTGCGAGCCTGTTATTCGCGTCTTCACCTGCTTGTCTGCTTGTCAATGTTCTTTAGGGGCTTCGCCTGAAAGAGTATTAGTATATGAAGATGCAGGATCAGACTCAGATATAGCTTACAGACTCGCACTATGTTTTGTATAAAGCTATGAGACGAGCGACAAGTGTTGCAATATATGTATATTGCTCTGACCGTGCTCATAGGAAACGTTGCTTGGACGGGGATTACTCGTACTTATTTCGACAAGGTGGATTACGACTCTGTCGCAACATAGAGGAATGCTGGATGGACAGATGGATGTTCATATCCTCTAGGCTATTTCACCAGCAAAGGTCAGGACTGAAGCAGCAGTAGTAACATAAAGGCAATCTCAGAAGGCCTCATATCCTTTACCTTCTATAAAGTATGCTCAATCAACACCCCATCTTCCGCTCCCTAACATCTCGAAGATCTCCTCATCCCTCTCCTTCAGATTCCCCACCGTATTTCCCGCTCCACATGGACCTGGGTCATTGAATTATTCCACAACTCTGACCTTATGCTTGGCAACTTCCAGAATCATTCCTCCTTCTACAGCAACCTTCTTAATCCCTTCTCTTGTCTCAGCTTCTACAGTCTCACCCTCGACAAGCGAGGTCATCACATCAGCCACAAACTCCGGCGTAACCCACATATCTTTCTCCGTCACGAGCTTCAACTTATCTGGGTTTTCAGTCCACAGAGGAGTCCGAATGACACCTGGCGCAACAGCTGTTACTCGAACGCCTACCCGTTTATCTAGAGGGGCCAGGGATCGAACGAAGCCGTTGATAGCGTGCTTGGTTGCATTATAGATTGGCGCAGAGAGTGGGCTTGTTTGGCCTGCTATGCTGGAGATGTGGACAATAGACTTTGACGAGATGGGCTTGGGGCATCTGGAGGACTTGAGGAAGTACGAGAGCGCAAGCTGGGTCGTGCGGATTGGGTGAGCGAGGTTGATGTCGAGGAGGGCGTAAGAATTGGATATGGGGAGATCGACGGAGGGTGGATGGCCCGGGGGGTGCCAGAAATTGGACCAAGGCTGTATATGCAGTTAGATATCTTTGTGTAGAGAGATAGAGAGCGCTTGGCTGCGTACCGGCTCGTATACACCTGCACCTGGGCAGACTATATCTACACCACCAAATTCTTTTTCTGCGACGCTGAACATACGTTCTAATTGAGACCAATCTCTAACGTCTGTATGTTGAAAGCCTGCCTTTGCTGACGATCCGGGGGTATTGGTATTTGAGATAAGCTCTTGGGCCTCTGGGCGGAGTGCTATATCGGCAAAGAGGACGTTACAGCGCTTGCTCAGGAGGGACCGGGCAAATGCTAGATTAATCCCTAAACACTCGATTAGTATCGGTCGTCCCTTGTAGATCGAATATTGATTCACCAGAGCCTGCGCCAGTTATAATAGCGGTCTTGCCTGCTAATGACAATGCCATATATGGAGACGTTTAAAGGTACAATGAAAGATTTAAAGTGATGCGTCGAGACGTAGACAATGCTCGACATGTGAAGATTGTCCATCACTGCAGTTGCGCTTGGATGTCAACAATCTTTCAGTACTTTACAAGAGGAGGGCACTCGGGTGACAAAATAAACGCATAGTGGGCACGCCTTGGCAGAGCATACTCACCAAAACGAACACTGCTACTTTCACCTCTTAAGCACCCTATTAGTTACCTATGTGGTTTTAGTCTATCCGGAAGCCTTCTAGTAGATATGTTAATGATATAATAAGTTTATATAGAAATTATAGTAGAGATTATTGTAGTGTTCTCCGCTAAGCGCACTTGCCTCACTATACGTTTATTTTGTCACCCACCAAGGAGGGGAAAGCCGAGCGTAGAGATTGGCTGCGATTTGGTCAAAGGAAGGTCTGCCGAGATGTAGGTGCTCCAACCTGCAGCGAATCCTGTGAATTCAAACACAACGCTCTGAAATCGAAGGCTACTGGATTGGTGTGACTGAGGACTTGGAGACGGTGACCGCCGCGTAGGTACGTATAATGATGCAGACGATATCATTTTATCACCCTTAGCCGCTCTAGGGACTGCTATTCTTAGACTCAGACCCAGCTTTCCTCCATAAGTTTTGTCAAGCTCCTTGCTAAAGGAATAGTGGCATTTTCATTCTTTACTTTGCTAGCAACGCAACGCTCATTGTCTCTAGCAGACCTTGATATGGAGTAAAACATTTGGGACAATCATAGGGACACCAAAGAGCACATCTTCGGGAAGAGTCTGAGCTTTAATTGAAAGGCCGGTGGCCTCAGGTCGCTGTGCCGCCGACTACAGTCCCATTCCCACAGTCCCCCATCGCGTGCGGGGAATTGTACGTTGCGATGTCCGTCTACCTATATGACTCTCACACATCACGTCCGATGTCTCTCGTTGCAAGGGCTCAGAGTATACGTATATCCTGCTCTACTATGCAAAATCCGACAGCCGACTCATTCTGCGATATCACGTCGTGGGAACAGCTGGAGGGGGAAGTCTCGCTAGCCCTCGATTCAACGTCTTAGCAGGTATGGCACCTATGGCACTGTCCGCATCCAAGTTGCTGTGCCGCCATCTCCGCTATTTCGTGTCAACAATGTTTCACAACCGGTCCAATGTCTGCTTTCCGATCATCATTGTAACGGTCATGTTATATGTTCTTCCCCAAAATCCGTTCCTGCAATGTCACCCCTGTTCTGTGACGATCTATTGCTCAAATGGGCAGAATGACCTCCTTCACTGTTAACAGACACAGGAATGTTGGAAAGATTATGTTACTATCGTTGCTGCTTTCTCATACATTGTCCAATCTCCGTGCGGCTGTAAAGCCTTCTCTCAAGCATGGAGATTCGTGCCTGACCAACGATTGTGAAGAAAACTGCACCAGTACATATGTCCTATGAACTGTGCCTCCTCCTTCCCTCCTGACCGATTTTTGAATATGAGCGCGATCCATGCATCTCGGATAGTGCATCACACCTGCGGCAAGGACTCTCATTGCCTAGTATAAGTAGTACTCCTTGTACTGCATGGTTTCCCAAGACTGTTCTAGTGGAAAGATAGCACATCCAGGGATCCTTTCTGCCTAAGACACCTCCCTCAATACTTCTCACCAGCAGCAACTTGCCATACTTACATGAAAGCTATTTCATTGATAGTACCTGAGAACAATCAGTATGAGTTCTCAGCTGAAGGTGCCTCCAGATGGGAATCAAAACAGGACAGGGACTATGGTCGGGATGATCGTTGGTAGCGTGATTATCGCTGGCATCTTTGTTGTGCTGCGGATGTATACTCGTCTGTACCTAACCAAGTCCGCTCGTTGGGACGATTGGACCATAGTACTTGCCTTCGTACTCATTTCTCTGCTCTGTCTTGAGATGTATATGCTGATGTAGGCTAAGGTCTCTTCCGCCGTAGGCCTCGTCCTAGACATTTTGGGCATTCACAATGGATACGGACGACATGAATACTACCTGACCGACCATCAAATCCAGGAATTCATGAAACTTGGCTACGGCGATTGGATTCAAACCTTTTGGACTCTGGCAATCACCAAGGTGTCAATCTGTCTACTACTCCTGCGCATCTCCCCTAGCAAGCGTATAGTATGGCCTATACGGAGCCTGATCTTCGTCCTAATCTTGTCAAATATAATTGTGTGTCTTCTCTGGATCTTACAGTGCATTCCCCTGGATGCAGCATGGAATGCTGAGAAGAAGAAAGCCGCGAAGTGCTTTACACAAGGTCAGCTGCAGAGAATCATCATGACTCACTCGAGTAAATCTTCCTGGATCAGTTTTTTCTCTCGCTAAGTATCTCTAGTCATATCAATTATTTCCGATTTCATTCTCGCTGGATTTCCAATTATCATCTTGCAAAGTGTTCAGATCAAGTTGCGGCAGAAGATTCTCCTATGCGGTCTCATGGGTCTTGGGCTATTGTAAGGGCTCAGCTTTTATTACTTTCACCCTCGACTGCACGGCTGACGTTATACAAATAGGACTGCAGCCTGTTGCATCGCCCGCACGATCATGAACTGGCAAAATATCCATGCTGATCAGACTTGTAAGCTAAAGTATCTGACGATATCACCAAATCAGTGCTAATGGTCTTTAGGGGTCAGCTTTGATAATTATATGTGGCGAACGTAGGCCAAGCATCCACTCCTCATTACTAATTTACCTCTAACCTCTGACAGTGCTGAAGTCGATATTGGCATTATCGCAGCTTGTATCCCCACCTTGCTCCCCTTGTACCGCCTGATCCGCGATAAATTTAGTATCGCTGGTCAGAACTCAAGCCTGAACATTAGTCGCTTCACGAAGCTACTCTTCGGTCAGACCAGCGAGACTAATACTATAGCACGGAAGCCATTGTGGAGGTATCATAAAAGGGATCCCTCTTCTGCTCTTCAGCAAGGAGAGCGGAAAGACTCTACGTCTCACCCTTTCACTCAGATCGAAAGGGATGGGTATGAAGATATGGAAATGAAAGTTGGCATTCTAGGACACGAGTAAAAAAGTAAGTACTAATATAACTAATATTCTATTCAGGCTAATCCCAATGAGGCCAGCCGAGGGCATACCAGGCTGACGCCTCGTTTCGTTTGGAGCAACAAGGTCATGCCATTGTGCGCCCGGTTCAAGAGAACATCTGCAAGGACAAGATGACGACGATCATAACGTCTACGATTAGTGTAGTCTCTGATGTCGGACTGAAATCGATCTTGTTGCAATCAGGGGGTCAGCAGCCACCGAATCGGTGGCTAGTCTGTTTAGTAGTCTAGAGTTTTCAACCTCCTGCTTCGTTGAAGCTTCCTATCGCCAGTTCAACCACATAGACAATTACATACATATGCTCCTACGGCATCTCGTATATCAATAAGTTATGACCCTAGGATTAAAGGAGCGAGAGAAAATGGCAGGAGCTGTTAATGAGAAGATTCGAACGTTGGGAGTATACTCTTCCTGTTTAGTTCAGTTCGAACTATATTAGGACTGTGTCGATAGTGGAGGTTGTGTCTTTCTCTGCAAATACCGGCAATAATGTCCAGAATCGTGCACAAAGTAGGATAGGGGTGGAATTTGCAGTAGCCTTCGGCCACTATTCCTAAACGGATTGGCGGTATACGCGGAGTGCGAGGAATGAAGCGACGAAATTTCATGACGATTGATAGTGAAGGTGGAGATGTTCGTGGAAAAACTTGCATTTGGTTGTAGGAAATATACAGGCCTATTTACACCCTACCGTAAAACGCAAACTGATAACCATGCCAACAGCCCCTATAACTGTACCTATCACACCATCACTGAGCCTTGGTTTTCTGCGCTACAGGGCCCATCTCCCTGTCAAAAGCCGCATACGAGACCTGTAAACTGGCCACGCCACTGATAGCTACGTATAGAATCATGACAAGGATGAATGCTATGAGGAGTCCCATGAAAAGGCCTGGAGTGAAATACTGGTACCGCTCGAATAAAGGTCCATCCGGCAGTGTAGTGGTATCATTGGCCTCACGCTCGTGAAGTGCTAGGTCTCGTTTCAATTCCATGTGGACAGGAGCTTGAAAAGAGGAGTCCATTTCGTACCACTCGGGCTCGACATGTTCGGGTTGGGGTGCAGCAGCGGGTTGGGGTATAGCGGTGGAGGGTGAGGTGGTGTAAATGACGGTGTATTCCTTCGATGATAGAAGGTCAAGTACGGAGGCCAGGAAGGCGTCTAATCGACTAAGTCAACCTATCGTCTAAAGAAGTAAAAAGTGCCAGCCTACCGTTTTCGACCAGTCTTTGAGATCTCCCAGTGCCAGCAGGAAGCGCTGGGAAGTCGAGGTTGATGACTCTGGGTTTCATGTCTTCGGCAATGGTGAATGAACCAGCTGCCAGAAAGTGCAATATCAGCATCCGGCTGTTGCTTACGAGCATCTGATGGGTTGTCCCTTACTAGACGCATCGACTCGTAGAGGCGCTGCTCCACAACTATCCTGTAACGTCCTGCTAAAATCATCTGTCTCGACTTGGCCCAGAACACCTTCTACAGTCAAAGTCGACCGAATAGCCTTATCGCCTCCGAGCATCTTCTTTCTCAAGTGAGGTGCTGAATGCCGATTGCTGTAGTCCGTAGCATCGGCTCCTGGCTGGGAAACAATGATGTAAGTATCGGAAGTACATGTCTTGAGCTGAGAGTTGATAATGCTGGTCAAGTGGTTTGCTGAGACGAGGGATGGAGATGATGTCAAAAGTCTGGAGGACGTCGTAGATTAGTGGAGCTCCGGAGATGCGAAGAGGGGTACTTACTCGGAGGTGGAGTAGAGGAAGAACGGGGAGGTATTTTGGAATGCATTGGCGACAGTGACCGTCAGGGCGAGTACCCCAGATTTTCTTAACAGCATGGCGTCGTGAATTACTCTCGATGGTGGCGGCGTCTCGGTGTCTAGAAAGCAGCCTTCGGCGCTCGGCGGAACGATTTGCCGCTCTGCTGCGGGACTCTGAGAGCCCGATCCTTCATCGAATACTCCTACACATGAAATGTTTGCTAAACCACGAGCAAAACCTGCGATAGTTCCACCGAGGAAGCAGAGGAAGGCTACGTCAAAGATAGAAGAAATTGCGTTTGATTCCAGTGCTAGAGAAGAATATCTGTCCGGCTTTCATAAACGCAAGCTGCAGCGAATAAAACATGCTAAAGAGGAGGCCGCAAAGAGGGGTAGAGAGGAGAAGCTTACTGCTCGTAAGATCGTACGTCTGGTGGCTTCCAAAAGTGATTGCAATCTCTGACAAGCCGGAATTTAGCTACGAGAAGGTCGAAAAGCAGACCTCGAGAAACATGTTGAAGCCGTGAACTCAATGCTCAGGGATCAAGCCGGGGTCATTTCAGACCCTAGCGACGAGGAGACGGCAGATGTAGAGCAATGGGAAGGTATCACAGAAGAGCCAGTGATAGATCATGAGGATGGCTACATTGACGATGACCGATTCACCACGGTTACGGTGGAGGCTGTGGTAGTTTCGAAGGATGGGTTGCATAAGACAAGAAAGGAAGAGGGAGAAGACGGCGAGGGAGAGGGCTCAGGAGCAGACAAAGCTGATGGTGACCCACGCACTGCTGGACAACGACACCCGAGACCAGCAACAGTGAAGCGGACGTGGACAAAGGAACCGCCCAACAGGGTGAAGAAGAAAAAGCCGAAATTTCGGTACGAAAGTAAAGCGGAGAGAAAAGTTACCAGGCACAAAGAAAGATCCGGCAACAGGGTGAAGGCGACAGCCAGGAAAGAATGATGAACAATGCACCATTGTATCGCCGTAAGAATAATGATACCCATATATCGACTTTACTGAATAATGCGAATACCAATGCAAGATTCGGTCTACGAAGAAGCTATTGGTATGATCAACGGATGCAGGCTTGACTGTTCAACAACAAGCGGACAGTCCTTACAGCTCGCCAGCCCAACCCTCACCATTGTGGTATCGTAGTAAAGCTCAAATGCACGCTCGTGACTCCCAGATCATCATCCATCAAATATTCCCAATCTCAAGCTGGAAATCCTCCAACTCCTTCTTGACGGTCGCATATTTCTTGGCCATCTCCTCGTACTTCTCCTCCCATTGGTCACGAGAACTCTCGAGAGCCTGGACCTTGCGTTCATAGTGACCAGCTTTCACGTCTGTTTGACGTAATCTAATGGACGGGAGAGAGTCAGCCTACAAGAACGAAGACTGTGTAGTGACATGCTCCATACTTCTCATTTGTCTCTCTGATGTTCTTGTCCGACTCCTCAGCTTCTTCCTCCAATAGTTGCAGCTTCCTCTGCAGAGCTTCGTTCTGCGTGCCGTGCTGCCCTCTCTCTTCTAGTAACCCTTTGGTATCCTTGTGTGCAGCCTCTAGCTTCTCTACTTCGGTCTCCAAAAGTTGATTTCGGTGTGACAGCGAAGTGATCTCCTGCTCTTTAGCCAAGTTCTCCTGCTCCAAGGCCTTGACCTTCGTCTGAAACTCCTCGGCCTTGCTCGATGCTTCCTCTTGCTCCAAGCGGAGAGCGTTCATTTTCTGTGAAACATAATGTTAGTATTTTTCATAGGCACAATCTTGAGGAATGCAATCATCAAGAACAGTCATAGTTGATGGTTAGCTAGTTGTATATTGCAAGTAAGGCTTGAGGTAGTATTGGTAGACAGATTGCCTACCTGCTTGATCGTTTCGAGCGACATGATGGCGGTTGACGAAGGTCGACAGGCCTGGAGGCTTTGTTCGACGTCTCTCTGAGGTGCCCGGTTACGATATCAGATGTTATAAGCTTGGGGGTCTGTTGATGAGGATGTGGAATTACTGGAGCCTATGGAGGAGCAACACGATGGCCGCATTCGTGCTTAGAATAAGATTATCCGCGCGTCAGCGCCCCTAGCAACCCCAAGGTAAACAATGGAAACTCAATTTGCATTATTACTTTCTATGCATCACGACAGCGACGATCAATAACGACCGTGACATCGTCTGAAGGATCCTACACAGCGAAGATGTTGGCGGCCCGAGACCAAGAGAACTTGGCCCATGCACATCAAGCCGCGGGAGCGTCCAAGTCGCTCAATCAAGGTACTAGGCAGCTTGCGCCAAAGACCCCGGGCAACAAGGTGCAGAAGACCCCTTTCAAGGTACCTTTGAATGATGAGAATGGAGGTTTTGGGGGAGGAAAAGGTGGCTTGAAGACCAATGGGAAAGGCAGCGAGAACATGGTGACAGGGGCGAAGAAGGGAGGATTGAGGGACAAAGATGCATTCATCACACCTATGGGTACGATTCAGGGCATGGACAGCTTCATGCAAGATGGCTGACGGAGTGGATGTGGCTAGGCCCTCGGACTCGAGCACCACTAGGAATGAAAACCACAAACGCCAAGGCCAAAGCTTTCCAAACGCCGGCTCCACCACCTGTCGACAATGACGTTGATAAGCTCAAACAGAAGAGTGCTTCCGCGCGAAAAGCTAAACCGAGGATATCTCACGCCGAGATGACAAAGTTGGAAGTATTGGGCGATAAAGATGAGCTTGAAGAAAGGGAAATCGAGTACATGCCTCCGCGAGCCAAAGGTGATACAGGAACTATAGGTTAATTCGAAGAGTGCTAATCAGATTAGATCTTCCTGACCTGCCGGACGACCACTATGAAGTCGACCTTTCAGTGTTTGAGAATGGTGGATTGATGAGAGGTGCGATGAGTTATATCGCGACCAGAAAAGGCGATGACGGGTTCAGCCATCTAGAGCGAGAGGAGCTGCGCCGACAGAAGATATGGGACAGGTCTGACCGGAAGATCGAAGCCCAGTTGCTCCGAGATGTCCATAGCATGAATGTCCCCTGTACGCATTATCCCGAGTGTCCTGGCGAGCTATGCAGAGACACAATGGAGGCTAGGAAGACAGCGGAGAAACAGTATCAGAAGACAATAGCAGAGATCGACGCCGAGACTGTACCGACCACGAAGAAGCCAGGCTCACTAAGTGGGCCTTCAACTCTAAAATCAAAATCAGCCGCCGCTGCACTGTCTCAAACCAAGGCCGCTGCTTCTGCATGCAGGACGAATTCGAAGTCAATCGCACCCTCTGCAAAGTCTCGACTCAATAAATCCCTCGTCTCCGGACCGAAGAGAGCTGCAGCGCCCACCAATCCCTCCACCATGCGTCATACGGCAGCAGTAGCAACCTCCAAGACAACGATGGGCTACGCAAAGGGCCGCTCTACTTCTGCGACCCTCCGAAGCGCGGTCCTACCCATGAAGGACTCTGAAGTACCGGACACCTCGTTGCCACCAGCAGAATACATCATCCGCTACGGGGTGCCGCGCCTAGGGAGTGAGATGTGGTTAACTTGCAATCGCGCCGGCTGCTTTGACGAGGATGAAGGGCAGAGCCTGGAGGAATTATTCGCTGGCGATCATCCATATAGTCTTGATGCGCTGATGAGGGAAGAAGCGGAGCAGGACTTTCAATTGACGTTCTGATGTGGGCCTGGACATGGAACAGAAAATGCTGCACAGTCAAGAGCAATTGCGACCTGACCAGTAGCTGTGGGCTTCGAAACCGGAGTTTGTGGAGAGTGATCGTCAGCACAATGAGGGCGTTGGTGAAACTCTGGTTCAGTTGGCACCATTCTTAATAGGCTTATTTGTGGATGCATGGAGTTGCACAAGCATCAGGTCATGCCATTAGGGACCCATAGCATTACAGTAGATTCGATACCATTTTCGCCCAGGGGAAACCAATCCAGTGAGTCGTTACAGAAACTCAATCGAGTCGCTTCGAGGGTGGGCTTTTCCATACATATACAGGATAGCCCATTAAATGATTACTTTACGAAGCCACGGAACGTCTAGATTCATGTCAATACTCAACAGCGCTAGGTCACGCGAGCCGGGCGTTTTTCAGCGCCTAGAGCGCTAGCAGTCGGACGGCCCGGGATACCCGGACCCTAGCTCTTCCCAGAAACTGTTTGCTCATACTTACACGCATCAATATCCAATTCCAGCGACAGGATACTCAAAAACTCATCCAACATGTTAGGCCAAAAGCCCGCACCGCTGCGCTCAGCATTACTCAACCTCAAGATCCAGCCCACACTCCTAACACCCTGCACAGCGACCCCGACATCGATTCCCATACGCCGACGACTAAACACCATAACCCACAACAAACCTCCCTCAATACCCGAATACCACCACACACCGCCCACCAAACAAACCAACCTCACAACAATCCGCAACATCACCCAAGTCCCCTCCCCCACCACAACCACCCCCCAACCCCAAATCCAACCCCAAACCCAAACCCAAATCCAAAACCCCTACACCCCCTCCCCCTCCCCTCCCCTAACCTGGAACACCTACCTCGCCCTCCGCAAAACCCGACGCCGCTACAACCTCTCCTTCTCCCTCGCCACCTCCCTCTCCACCACCCTCCTCGGCGCCAGCTACCTCGCCCAACTCAACATCGAAAACCTGACCCTCTTCGGTCTCGATCCCATGATCACGCTGGGGATCAGCATGACGGCGTGTATGGGCGCCGGATGGCTGATGGGGCCGTTCTTGGGGAACGCGCTGTTGAAAGTAAGGTATCGACAGCAGTGGGGGCAGATTGCTGCGGTGGGTTGTTTTCCTTTCCTTCTTTCTTGTTTCCTTGGCGGGAAAGATGGGGATGATTTTGAGTATAAGAGTATGGAGATGATGAGAGGACTTGGCTAATATGGAAATGGCATTGGTAGAAAGAAATGGATCTCTTCCGACGGATAAAAAAGTACCGGGTCGATGGGTCTGGAGGCTCGAGCGCGAACCCGGTACCGGATTATTATGGGGAGAAGATTGATAGCGTGCGGGCTTATCGGAATTGGATGAAGGATCAGAGGGCGTTTAATAAGAAGAGGCAGAATTACTTTTGAGGAGTGTGGGAGTGGGTGTGGGATTGGGGTGCTGAAGGGGGCTGGAGAGGTGGGGAGTGTGGGTGTTTGATATTGATAGGGTGTACAGTGATAGCGATATGGCGTTTGGGGGGTTTCAGTAAGGTATATATCTGGGCTTGTGGCATGGGAATAACCCACCTCTACTACTTCAATGAGCTGTTTTCTTCTGTACGGGGGCTAGATTGATTTCCAAAGGTGTGCATGTGGATCAGCGTTAAAGAATGTGTTCTGATTTCTAATGATTGCGTAATATTCTGCCTCCTGAAAGAATTCCGTTACGCTCCGTCAAAAGCATGACCCGATCGTCTGTCTGCGAAGATAAAAGAACGAGATCTGTGATGAAAGAATCTGCGGCTGTGCGAAGAGGGAGTAATGATAGTGATGAAACATGCTTTTATGCTGGTGCAGATATCGAGGACGTATGAATATACAGATGATGTGCTTTGGCGTCGTCCACCGAATCCAAGATGATGGATGTCAGTGAGTGACAAAAGTTCGCAAGTGTTTCCGTTGCGTGAAATTGTCAGAAAGCGGTAAGTTCGGAAAACGAAGAAAAGTCTTCCGTGAAGATCGGCTGAATAGCAGTATGTACATCAGGCTGAAGCGGAAATGTCAATAGGGTCATGTCGTAGGAAGCGATCGCTCGGATCTGAAGATGCGGGTGGTATCGATGTTGAGATGACAGCGATGGAGAAGCCTTGATGAACGGCCACCCTCCATTTTGCGCGATTGCTATAGAAGTCTCATCATTCGTCTTCGACACGGCCAGGACGAAGCTTCGGCTAGCTCTCCCACTGAATGCTAGAAAGCCTATCGAACTCATCAACAGCATTACTCTCGAGCTCGACACCCGCTGCATTGACTTCGGGCTCAGAGCTGGCTGCTTTGACGTCGGTCTCGCCAGTGCTTTTCTGGAGAAGGGTTGCCAAAGGCTGCGCACACGGATCCGGCACGAAGCAAGCTTTGGACCCCTTGTAGAGTCTATAGGTGGTGAACATGCCAAACCCCTGCCCTGCGTAAGCGATGGACGAGTAGTGTAGCTCCAGGATACCATCTTTGCGCATCTTCAAATGCTCTACTCGATCCCCATGCATATGAGCGCTCACGCGCAGATCGAGTCGAAGCTGAGACTCTGAGACTTGGCGAGGGAAGTTGTGGATTTCCAAGCAGCGTGTATGCTGGAGATCTTCGATGGCTTTCTTGAGGCCGGTGCGTGTAGGATAGGTATGTGAGTTGACGACTTTTGCGCTCACCGGTTGGTTGTTGATTGTGAGAGGATTATTTCTTGCATACTCCTCGTACGCCATGGCAGCGTGCTCGTGGAGGAAAACAATCAGTGCGGATTTACTGCCAGTGAGCTTGCAGGTTTCGAGAAGTTTTGCGTCAACGACTTCACCTCCCCGAATGTTCTGGAGAATCTGGCGCATGGTCGTATCTGAAGATAGACCCTGAACTAGGATCGTGCGGTAGATGTTGCGCTCGGATGGGTCGGGCTTGAATCGGACGCCATACTTGAACAAGTCAGGAACAAAACTTCGCTCGTGAGGCCCAATTTCGGCCTTGTGAAGTGCTATAGTGTCCTCTCGCTGTTCCTCAGAAGAAAAGAGCTTACATACCTGCCAGGATGGTTTATCCGAAATTGGACCCTGTGATGACTTGGTAACCGAAGGCTTTCTATTGTTTTTGCTGGACCATATCTTGTCCTTGAAGTGTAAGGCCGAGGTCGAAGCCTCAACACCCTCGAATGAAGTTGTGGAGGCGGAAACGTTCCACCTCCGCACCTCAAGAGGTTGAGCCTCGACTGCCTTATTCGCGGTCGCAACACAGTCTGCTGATGAGTCTTGAACCTGGTCGAATTGGGTATTAGCGGTGACGAAGGACGTTGAAGTTGATACAGGGCCGGACGGAATTGAACACTCGTAAGACGATACGTCCGTTTTTGGCTCAACTGAGGTCTCAGAGCGTCGATCAAGAGAAGCATTGGAATTCATTGAGTATTTTGAGCCTCGAGCGTCATGTTTTGGTACCTGGAAGGCTGTTCTGACCAGTCCGTCGCCACGACTTGGGGCATCGTGGACCTTGGAAAGGAAATGGTGAATATAGGGCTCCCTTTCGCCATCGGTCAACTCTGATACCGGCAATAGCTTTGCTTGAGCTAGGCCCTGAGCTTCATCATTATCTTCCAAGTAGTCTTCGTAGGACCGGTTAAGAAGAGTAGCGTCGTTCCCTGACGTGCTTGAGCTGTCAAATGCTGTAGGGGCGCCCACAAGGTCGATGAGGTCCTCATCTTGGACCTGTACGCCAGATGCACGACTGGGCTTGCATTCATCGCTCTTCGATACTAGATTGAGTGCCGAAGTGATTGCCTTGGATGTCAGGACAGTGGAAATGATAGCCCAAGCATTCTCAAGTCCAGCCTCGAGGGCCTTCTTTTCCTTTTCAGCTTGCGCAAGCAGCTGTCTGAGTTTCGTCGCCTCCACGTCTCCACTGGGCCCATTGGTAGCACCTTTTGCATTGAGAGATGACAAGTACTGAACAGCAATTTCGCCTTCTGCCTTCCCCGTCTGGCAGTGCTCAAGCTCTTTCTCTAGTACTGCAATTCGGACATACGGATTGACTGTATAGTTGGTGCCATTTATGGGGCCGGGGCCGTAGGGATGGTCTCCGAGCGGCAGATTGTGACCATGCGGATACTGGTGCTGGCGCGGGAAATGGTGGACTGGAGGCTGCTCAGCAAGTGGGATCTGAGGTGATTTTGTAGCCATAGTGTTAGCCCGGAATATGGATTTTGATTGTCTAATTGAGACAAAAATGGTCGCGATGCTGAGTTCCCAGACGGTAGTTAAGGCTGCTGCTGATGTTCGTTTGGCAAAGCTTGATGGACAACTGGTAAGGTGCGCTGTAGATTTAGTGAATTTAGCATGAGGCTCCAAACTTGGAAAGATACAATGTCTTGTGCGATGTAACCAGAATTGAGTTGAAGCATAAGACTCCCAACTTCAGAAAGGTACGTTGACCATTGAGATATAACAAGCAATGGAGTTGGATACTGCCGATAGGGCAGCATTGAGGCAGCATTGAGAGACTTGGACTTACGTCTCTGATCTATGCTCACCACAGCTGGTGAGGTTGTAAGAGACAGTGGGAATTGATTATTTTGCAGATGAGACCGTTGCAATACGGTGACAAAGAAAGCCGAATGAATAAGTTGAGGGAGAAGAGGTGAGGACTTCTTGATTGCTACTGGCGCATGACAGGGACGTGATCATAAAAGACGACGGTGACAGTGCACAAGACAAGAAACAAAAGCCCCTAATTAAGAAGAAAGATGAGGGAGAATGACACCAGGAAAGGGCAGGTGGTGCAGAGTGTATGTACCTAGGTTGTATGGAGGAAAGTGTACCGACGAGGTCCTTCTATAGTCGTTGATGCCCGCCCTTTGCACTGGTACACTTTGAATATTCTGAAAGATGCTGTGCTCAACGAAAAGAGATGAGTCTCACGTTTATGGGAACCAGGGAGATGGAACATCTCGACACAAAGCGAGCAACTGGTGCATCGCTTCGAGGGCTTTCACAGGGCAGCCTCCATTTTATCTGATCCGCGGAAGAGAGATAAGTTCCAAAGCCGTTATCTCTAGAGGACGTGCCTTCATGCTTGCAGATTTGGTCAAACCTCTCGGGCGTAGATGACCTGAGAATGGAGTTGGCCTTAGATCGGCAAGCATTTATGTGGCATATCTGGTCCAAAGAGTATGATTGTGATCCGGATGACACTGAATCGTGACGGTTGTGATCCCAGTGTTCTTATGTAAGATTGGAAGACTTCTCTCGCTTTCCCACGAAGTATAGAACATTCAAGGTCGTGCATCTTCCATCAGTGCACAGGGACAGGCCAGACTACTTCATAAGCCATAATATCGACAGATGGCCCGCGTTCGGTGGTATGTTCAGGCCTTGAGTGAAGATCAAGAGCAAAGAATCTAGAGCAAAGAATCTAGTGGTTGATGTTTGCCATGTGCAATGGCTAAAGTAGAATGCCGTACCGCACGTGGATGCCGAGCTAGCCCTGCTAGTTCTAGTGCCGGCAGGACGGATAATCGATTGGACAATGACGACGTCCACCATTCAGATGCGGGGATGGGACGGAATAAGTTCTAGAATATCTCTGGTGTGGAGGGGAAGGTATGTCCGCGATGTGATAGTGTATGCAATTGGTTGAGCATGGCCAGAAGATGCGCTTGCGAGTCATTATGCAATATCATCGAAGCTGCGCACGCCTCCTCTCTTACAACCTCCCATCGGCTTTTCATCCTCCATTGACAACATAGGAACAGCAGCGACTCGTGATGAAGCTGTCTACAGACCACCATGACAGCGACAGTACCCACTCACCAATCGATGACAAAGAGAAGATAGTAGGTGTCGAGCATGGAGAGTTCGAGACCCTCGGCCGCGGCCAGCTTCCTCCAGATCCAGATGCTGGTTTGAGTTTGGAAGAGAGAGCTCACATTGTGAGTCTCCCTCGTTGTAAACACTTATACCTCCTGGCGCGACTGACTGTGCATCAGGATCGTAAACTCTTGCGAAAACTCGACCTTCGCCTGATCCCGTGGCTATGTCTTCTCTACCTGATCTCCTTCCTCGATCGTACCAACATAGGCAACGCCAGGCTTGATGGCCTCCAGAAAAGCCTCCACATCACCAGCGGCCAATACAATGCCTGCCTGTCCATCTTCTTCGTCTCCTACGCCCTTTTCGAACCCTTGACCAATGTCCTCCTCAAACGCCTCCGTCCCAGCATCTTCATCCCCATCATAATGATATTGTGGGGTGCCACAATGGTCACCATGGGCTTGACTCATAACTTTCAGGGCATGATGGCCGCTAGATTCTTCCTGGGCTTGGCCGAAGCCGGTCTGTTCCCTGGTATCAGCTATTATCTTTCGTGTTGGTATAAGAGAGACGAATTCGGCATCCGAGCAGCTATCTTCTTCTCAGCAGCCGCTGTCTCTGGCTCTTTCGGCGGTTTGCTAGCAGCTGCCATTGGTAAAATGACCGGTGTTGGTGGCAAGAAAGGCTGGGCTTGGATTTTGTACGTTCTTTGCTCTCACTTTCCCCATACCACGCGGTATTGCGAATCACCTAGCAGCATTGCCTCCTTTCTTCCCAATCAGTCTCTGGGGACATTTCAAAACTCGTTATATGTCCATGGATGACAACGCTAACTCTGAAACTACGTGCAGCATCCTTGAGGGCCTTGCAACAGTTGTGGTTGGTATTGCTTCCTTCTGGATGGTTTTCGACTTTCCAGACGAGGCTCACTTCCTCTCTGATGTTGACCGCCAGCGCGTCCTTCGCCGATTGAAAGCCGATCAGCAATCCTCAGCTGAACACGAATCGTTCAAAATGGAATACTTTTGGGCCTCCGTCAAAGACTGGAAAACATGGCTGACCGCATTGATCTACATGGGCGCAGATTGTCCTCTTTATGCCTTCTCGCTTTTCCTACCATCAATCATCTCCGCTGTAAGCCTTGGTCTACGCTACATGCTTATTATGATTCGTTGCTAATACTGTTTGATAGCTTGGCTACAAATCAACGACCGCCCAATTGCTCACCGTGCCTCCATACGCGGCAGCAGCCATTCTTACCATCACCATCGGCTACATCGCCGATAGAACCCACCAACGCGGTCTCTGCAACATAGCAGTCTCCATTCTGGGCATGATTGGCTTCTCCATGCTACTAGCGGGAACAACGCCAGGAGTTCGATACGCAGGGACATTCCTCGGTGGTATGTGTTCTCCCACCCACCTCTCCATTTCGATACAGGCATTAGCCGTGAACCCCATTCCAAGAGCCTCCACTACCCCACTCCTGCCCCAAATAAAAACCCATACTAACACCCCAATCCCCCAACCAGCCCTCGGCATCTACCCCTGCATCGCCAACACCATAGTCTGGATCTCCAACAACACCGAAGGCGTCTACAAGCGCGGCATAACGATGGGTTTCGTCATCGGCTGGGGCAACCTCAACGGCGTCGTCAGCTCCAACATCTACCAAGCCAAAGACGCGCCCAAGTACAGAAAAGGTCACGGCATCGTCTTGGCCTATCTGACCATCTTCCTCTTCGGCGGCAGTATACTGCAGTATGTGTTGCTGAGGAATGAAAACAGGAAGAGGCGGGCTGGCAGGAGGGATTATTGGGCGGAGGGGAAGACGGAGAAGGAGATTGAGGCGATGGGGGATACGAGGCCGGATTTCATCTATCATTTGTAGCTGGGGTGGTGTGGACCACTTTTCCTACCTCGACACATCGCTACCTATCTTGGTCCTGATTCCTTGCCCGGGATGATCGTATCCAGTAGTATATCCTTAGAATTACAACATCTCTTGCCAATATACCTGTATCTTATTCACTCACATTCTCCCATCTCAACCACGCTCTCTACCCTTATATTATACCATAACAGTAAACCGTGTCGGAACATGTTGTTACCTTGAATTTATTCTACAATATATATATTAATAAGATCGACATTGCCAAGAACGGTTGGTCACTTTTGACAATCTAGTAAGGTTCAGCCAAATGTTTGGATACGCGAAAGTTAGGCGTAGCACGCAAAACCCTAGACTAGGGTTTTCATAGGGTCAATTACGATGATTAATCTGAACTTTTTGTCGTTTTCCCACCTACCTTTTACTCGAAGTCTATGACATTTAATTGGTATCTATGCATGCTATACTTCCATCCATATAATCACATTCCTGTAGATAGTCTAGCTAGATAATTATCACCTACGGATTATAATAATATGTATGTATATACAACGTAATTTAGCTCAACTTGAAACTCTCTGATGTAGAATATATTCTGATACCTACCATAGATTCCAATCGGAGTTGTATGGTCGCAAGTGGCGATAGGATCAATCATGTTGGTTAGACTTTCTATCCTTTTCGATCGTACATTCATTTCAAACAATATCAGACAATACTTTTAACATCATATCTTCGCTTTCTGCCCCTTCATGGAAACGGCCCACCACTCCACGCCCAACTCACTCCAACCCTCACAACAAGGCCCGCAACCGCGTACAACGCGTAAAACCTCAGACTGAGATTTTCATAGGCTCGACTCGCGAGCGACCTGAACTCTTCGAATTCACCACTCGCGTATAAAGTCTCACGAGAGTTATAGGACGGAGTACGTATGTACTGAGGTATGGCGGGAGAAAGATCTAGTTTCATCCTACTATTCTACGTACTTGCTCATCTACAAAATACCGTTTCCCTTTGGAATCATAGACCAATAGAAGAGAAGCACACCATTTTCCATTCGTTCATTCACTCACTCACTCACTCACCCACTCCCTGACACAGGTAGAATAGAGCTTACATACCTAATCGAACTTATACTCTCGAGTAGGTACAGAGTAGCAACTTGTGACGTGTTGATTCCATGCACGACGTGACGTGACAGGATGGGATTATCTCTTGCTGCATTCTGCGGCCTCAATCATCCTAGCCAAGGGGTGATGCGAATGTGCTGGGAAAGGGGTGGTGGAGAGGGCTGATGGAGAGGGTTGATGGAGAGGTGCTGATTGGGATTTTTGTGGGGTGGGAAGGTAGAGGAGCTGTTGAGGTGTGAGGGAGTGTGCACTATTGGTTCTAACATGAGATGACATGATACTGTGGAAATAGGGTGTGGGGCTTGGGTGCTCCCAATTTGTTCACAAGTCATGGGAGTTAAGAATAGGTAAGCCGCAACGCGATCAGCCTACAAGGGGACAGACTTCGGCTGGCCCGGCCCTCTGCCTAGCAGAGCCCTAACACTGACATTGTTGGGGATAGAATCTACCATGGAGATTCCACCTCCAGTCCCAGAGAGTAGCAGCCTCGAAGTTCCGTCACTCGAAAATTGAGGTGGAAGTGTCTGTTCATCTTCTGTCACGGTCCCATTGACGGCGACCACATGCCGATGATACAATTCATATGGAGAACTGGGCGAGCCCAATTCGGCGCCTTTGAAGTCGAAATCCTGCTCGGTGTTGCCGAAGCTGTATGAGAGTGTCAAACCAGAGAAGAATCCTGCGCTCCCGGTCTGTGTTGTGGCTAGTAGTGATCCGCTAAATAGTGGTATGCCAGGACTTGATTTGCCGTTTTGGCCGCTGCTAAGGCCCGCAGGAGCGATGTTGGCGGGACTTGTACGATTGAAAGTCTGGATACCAGATGGGAAAACTGCAGGTCCGTAGACGTTATAGTCTAGACCTCGGCTGAGAGTAGCATTGATGCCGACTTCGCCCGCAGAGTCTACAAAGAAAGACGAATTGACCGTCAGTGGATAGCTGTACGTATTTGCATAGCCGTTGGTTGATAAGTCTGAGCCAGTCGTGTTCTGCTCTGTAAATTGGACATAACCTTGATCACTCAACTTGTTGAAGCTCTTGTAGGATAGTGTCTGACTCCAGGACGCAAGCCGCGAGCCAGCCAAGGTTTTGATGTTCGAAGTAATCGATATACGTCTGCTGACTGATGTGGTATAAGTCAGGTCTTGATTAGCGCCTGAAGAATTAGTGGTAATGAGGGACGTGATGAACACGTCAGGCGCTGGTGCATCGATGCTGGGTTGGGTCCCCGTGGTAACAGAGCCATTTCGTCCTAAAAACAGGAATATGGTGCCGGTCACTACCCAGAAGGAGCCGACGCTATCAGAGATAGTCGCGTGACTTTTACCATCATCGTTGAGGCCAACTACCCGGATCTCGAATGCGTGGCTCGCACCATCACAGAGCACAGGTAGCCAAGGAGTGACATCGATCTCGTGCTGCCGAAGGTCAAAGGCATCTATTCCCACAATGGGTCGCCAAAACCCCGGGACAATACCGCCTGTGAAAATGACTGGGAATGGCCAAGATACGCCTGCTAACTGCCCATCAATCAAGAGCTGCACTTCCCGGAACGGCCCAAAGCCATAGAGTGTTCCAGCTGTAGATTCGAAGGTATTGACATCTGACGAGAACACGTTTGTATACCAGAATTCTTCAGCAATTTGTCCGCAGGCTGACAACGAGACAACTGCTTTCTCCACATTAAGAGGGAATTGGTAGGATACTGTGGCGTTTTGACTCGGTAACGAGAAGGCGCTAGCTTTATTCACTCCTGACTGCTTTGCAGAGATCGCCAAGATACTATCGGCAGTAGGCTGGGAGTCCAGCACAGTAAAAAACGTCGCAACCAGGCTTGTGAGGTATGGCCCAGTATAGGTATTGTCAACCACATTTGGGAGGTCAAAGATGATTTTCTGCTTCTCTTTCCACAGCGTGTTGTATTGACCCATCTCTTTGGTATAAGTCCAGACTGTGCCATTCGCAGTTGGTTCGGCGGTTGATGTTCGGAAGACTTCCACATCCCCAAGATACATCAGTCCTAGACGATCGAACTGCCGGCCTTTGGACGTGACAGTGAAGTTTATAGTGACTCGATTGAAGCTGCAGGGTGGAGGTACATGTTCTCCTGATATGACTGTCAGTGAATGCGGTGGGAGGGATGTGGAAGAATACCTACCAACGAAGGGTTTGTAGTAGCTATTAGCGAACTCGTACTCCATGAGTACTTCGGTCCATATGCATCCATACTGGTCGCGAGGACCAGAAGGGGTGTATACAGGCTCGGTAACTTGAAAATCAACCAGTGGAGATGTATTGGGACTCTGGCGTTTTTGGAGAAGTTCATCAGAAGTCCAGGCTGCACGAACAGTTCGGCTCAACAGGACAAGCAAGACGTACAGATAGCGGAGATAATAGGGCTTGCTCAACGCAGGAGGCATCATGGTAGAAGACGCCTACACTCACCCTCAGCGACTCAGTAGATACTGCCCTATCCGCACTGGGAATAATATACTCATAAATGAGAGTAAAACGATAGACCACCTGTATGAGACTCCCCCCATGCTGGGACGTGGGTAGAACAATAGGACCACGTTCGGTGGCATGATGCAGGGAAGACAGACAGAACAGGAAGCTGTAATGCGTAGAAGCGCTGTCCTAGATTCCTATTGCGACCCGCACTCCCAAAGATTGACAAGGGGGCACTCGGCCGATCCTCAAAGGAATCTAGTCTTCCAAACAGCCGTTCGATGACACGAAGGTGATATACCATTGAAGCCAACTATGTATCGCATGGTGTGGTGTAGTACGTTTGTCATACTACGTAGTAGGTCAAAGCTGAAACCAGACCCACTAGCGGTTGCAAATCTATTTGCAGCTGGCATTGTGCCTTTGTAAGTGGCAAAGCAGCGCATCCTAGAGGAAGAGGCGCGCGAGCCGGGAATCCAAACTCTATGTTCCATATCAAAACGTACGGCCGCAGTCTTTCACATTGATTCTGTCACATTGATCGAGTTGTCTGTATGCACGAGTCAATATGAAACTTCAAGTGTTACTTTGAAGCCTTGTCCTTGCAGTATGGTACTCCGTATAAAGGGTCTAGAAGGTCTTGAGAATAGCGCGCTATGGAAAGCCACGCGCAACTCGTCTTCCAAACCTGGCATAGGGGCCTGCCACCTTCCCCGTTTGAGAATATGGCGATATTGACAGCTGTTCAGTGGCTCATCATAAATGCATAATTCATCATGAATCAAGAGTCGTCTCGGTGGTATGGAGGCCATCCGATCTATATCGAGAGGTATCAAACGCCAACATGGGCGTCTCGGGTTACAAAACTCATTGCCCTCACATCCCGCGCATGTATGCGACCTGTTTCAAGTTTCACACCCTCAAGGCTTGCCGTGTGCATCGCAAAACATAATATGCGCCTCATGGAAACCATCTCGCAAGCTTACCATATCTGACACGAAGTGCAGGGTCCATCATGGCTTTAAGGGCGCCATTTGGCTGTGCCTGGCCTGATTCACACGTACATATATCTGCTGGCGGCTCTTTCTCTCACTCTTCACCTTTAGTACTTTCCACTCTGTCTGTCATGCCTTCATACCATCTCCTGGTTTTGCAACTACCCTAGTCAGCACGCCCAGCATGCAGTCCAACGTTCAGAAGTCCATTGTACTCGGTCTGGTTGTTTTCTTCATCATCTCATGGTCGAGCTTTCTTGTCCCGAATCTCGGATTATTCGCTTTCAGGCCAGAGCAATCACATAACCTTCAAAAGGGCCCGATCTACAACAAAACGCTGGGAGTATGAACCGTTCAGCTTTACTATTGAGAGACTCCTAGCTAAACTACCGAACAGTTTCAAAAAGTCTTCGTCCTCGCTCTGCCTGATCGAGCCGACAGAACCGTTCCACTTTTAAACGCCGCTAATGCCACCAACATCACCCTGACCGTCCTCGATGCGGTAAGAGACCACCAGATAGGGCATGAGTCATGGCCACAGGATTGGGGAAAGGATCAGGTCCATCAACCCGGCGAGCTGGGCTGCCTAGTCTCCCACGTTCGGACTTGGAAGAAGTGAGCGTCTACTCCCTAAGCACACCAGCACAAAAAGGCACTGACCCCTCGCCCAGAATAATCGCCGAAAGAATCTCCACAGCCCTCATCGTTGAGAGCGACGCGGACTGGGACATGCGCGTCAAAGACATAATGACCCTAGTCGCCGAAGGCGTCCAAACAATAGTCGACTGGCCCTTTCAACCCATCAACAACACCGCCCGCTTCGGCGCCCCCATGGCCCCCTCCCCCTACGGCGAAAACTGGGACATCGTGTGGATCGGCCACTGCGGCAGCTCTAACCACGGAAACGGCCGCTACTACCCCATCAACGACACCACCGTACCCCCTAAAGACCACGAGTTCCGCTTCGCAGACATCCCCCAAGACGAGCAGCACCGGCCCGGCACGCGGATGATGTACGACCTCACCGGCTCCGTCTGCTCGACCGGTTACGCCATCAGCTACGCCGGCGCCGTGAAACTGGTCGAGTATTTCAAGGAAAGCCAGGAAAATCTCGACCTGAAGCTTATGGGGGTGTGTCGCGATAAGATCGATCTTGCCTGCGTGGGTGTGTATCCGCAGGTCATCACGGCCGCGGAATCCGATTCCAATATCGATCATGTGGAGGGTGAGGTTGCGGGCCAGGGCGGTGTGGCGGAGGAAGTCCTCGTGCGTCCGGGTCCGGCGATACAGTATAGTGCGCGCGTCAACGCTGAGGCGGCGATGCAGGGACTAGGGATTGAGAGCTGGCGCGCGGAGTGGAATAGTACGTGGGCTATGGTTGATGATGAGTGGAAAGAGATCAGTTTCGAGGAGGCGAGGAAGAGGGAGGAGCTGGCGCTGTTGATGGAGAGTGAAGGTGGCGGGCAGAAGGGGACGACGGACGGGAAAAACAGCTGATGGTGCACTTGGATCACTCCATCCATATGGACCCATGGAGCAATGGCACCGCTACCAGCGACGAGGCTAAAACTTACCGCTCCGGTCATCATCCTCTCAGTTTCGGCAACAGACACCGAGATGTCCGCCCTCTCCGAACGCCCGCTCCGCACTGTTCCTGTCAGGACTGGCTCCGACCGCCCAGTAAACAAGGTCAACACTCTCAGCCAGCGCACCACCCATCCCACCACGTCCCCCACCTTCACACTCCGCAGAGGATATGAAGTATCAAGAGGACATGCAGGATGCGCTATGATTGAAGTGAAGGATCCAGATCAAGTGATTGAAGGAGCTTGGGAGTATCGCTTCTCTTAAAAATATCTGCAATGGCTGCATAGCCAGGAAAAGAAGCAAAGATGTGGGACACTACTATCGCAGCAAGATATCTGTCGCAAGCTTTTTAGAACTAAGTATTCTATTCCTCTTGCTGGGGTTATTATGCGAAAGGAAAGACCTTCACCATACCGCTCGTCTCAGCGAGGTACCTTTTTCAGGGAGCTTCGTGATGTTCATACGACTACACCTGGATTCTATGTGTGATCTCCTACGTACAGAAGTACAGCACGTCTCCTTCATCTCTCTATTTGTGGAATTCACAGTATCACGAAGAAGTCCTATCCCATGCCCTGGCATCAGTGCAGAAACCCCTGGAACGGATGTCGTGCTAGGACATGGGATAGAGAGGCACCGCAGAAGACCTCAAGACACAACAGGTAGAGTACGCCAGCGAAACTTAGCTAGGTATAGTCTGTTATGTCGGAACGGGTCCTTCTCGACAATAAATACGGTCCTGGACTAGCCTGCGGTTCGGGAAGTCAGATAAGGTACCCCTGACTCTCTTAGCTCCTTGGCACTCAGTTGACCTCCTTCTTTCCCAATGCATCAAGCCTTTTGCTTTGTTGTCATTCTCTAGCTATGTTCTCGTCTGAGATGTAGACGGCATCTGGTAGGTGGATCATTTACGCTTTCCTATGATCACTGCTGTGCACCCCACTGAGAACCTCATGACTGGTTAGGACTTGTCCATCTTTTCGTTGGCTTAAGCAATCAACCACCCAGGGCCACTCCAGGCTCCCTACATGGTTTTTGTTTGAGTAAATTCAGACATTTGCAGTGAGTAGCCCATGCACCTCTTGAAATAACGATATTCCTCTCAAGAAGCCGCTACTGATTGGTCTCAAGGAGTCGACGCACAAGTCACATAAGTCGCTTTATAACACAAGCCGCCGACTTGATCTTTCTTCTCTTTGCTACCATCTTGTGGCTGAGGCTCACCGCAATTTCGGAAATATGACCTACACAATGACTATATACGTGGACGGTGGCTGCCGTCGTAACGGGAACGTGGGCGCCATCGGAGCTGCAGCCTGTGTATTCATGAACAGAAGAGGCCCATGGAAAAGCTGGGTAAAGAAATTACCACTTTCGAATCCTCAGCCTACGAATCAAAGAGCTGAACTCGAAGCCATCATCTTAGCCTTACGGCAAGGTTGGGAAATCTATCTGAGCCTGGACACTAATCCATACATGCACGTCACAATCTTCACCGATTCGAAATACGCACTGGGATGTATGACACAGTGGAGGCAGAAGTGGCTGAGAAACGATTTCACTAACAGTGCCGGAAATGAGGTCGTCAATCGGGACCTCATTGAATGTGCGTACGAGCTTGATGAACGGCTTGCAAATGAGGGTAGCGTGGAGTACGAGTGGGTTCCCAGGGCTGACAACCAGCATGCCGATGCAGCAGTGAACAGGATGCTGGATCAGATGGAGTGAAATGCCACTACTCATATGCAGTGAGCGATGGCTGAGGAAGTGAGAGGGTTCAAGCATATCTAAGGCCGATAGGAAAGTCCTAGGAGCTGGAACCGCGAGACTCATATGCTACCAACTTATCCACCTAAATCGCTCGGAATCTGTACCATGGGATCACAATGCGATACGAGTCAGTTTCCATTACAGAGTAGCGATCGGGACATATGACAGCGTAACAGGTCGGCTCTCCATAGCAAGGACATTTCGACAAGACTGTATCTCTAGCAATCCGGAGACAAAGTATGGTCATCCTTGCTATAGCTTTGCTATAATGTCCATATCAATTCGCCTCTGGAGACATAGCATTCTGCAAAGTTACCGAGCTTCGACACACTTAGAGCCTACATTACCATCACTCGTGCGGCACAGATCCTGATACTAATAGATCATAGCTCCTCTACCATACATCATTACCTACTGAAGAGCGATAGGGTGATATACCTGATCCCTTCATACATCCTTCCTCTTTGCTTGAATTCTGCTTTTGATTAGACTTTCCTAGTCCTTTCACTTACCAAAGTTTACATCCCTCACGACCTCACCGACTCGTAGAGTGAGAGATCATCACTGACGATGCTGGACATTAGCCTAAGAAGCATCGACGGCTGTTACAGACGTGATAAGCCACCCAGGGACTCACTATCCCATCGAGAAATGAAACATCCTATTCGGAAATCAGAATTACTATTGTAGTATCAAATGAATCTACTGTTTACTCTCCTTCTCGTTTGAATCCTAGACTAGTATTAGCGGCTAGCGCTACCAACCACCAAACCTTCTCCATTCACTGTGCCATAGCTCCCCACCCCTCCCCTCCCCTCCCCCCTCCTCTTCGGCCCCTCCAGCGCAAGAGATTGATTAGTATCAAAACTTGTCAGGTATAGTGACCCGTCTGCGTCTGACGCACACGCCACGCTGCGGATGAAACGTTTGGCGCTGAGTCTTCCTCCTCTAATTATCGCATCATCATTCTCCTAATATGACTCGATTGACCGATTGGTTCAATTGTGGTGGTAGCCTCCGTTCCAGGAGGAGGTGTTTCTGTTCCCTCGGTTCCGTACTCTAATAATCGAACATAGAACGAAACAGCCGACAAACTTGAAGCCAGTCCAGGCGGCTAATTCCTGTCTCCCTAAGTACTCTAGAATTACCTAGCATAATGAGGTAAAGCGCTCAACTTTTGGCAACAATTCTGAAGAGTTCTATTCCTAGGAACAGAACATTCACGAAACCACCTATCAATTCTGAAGGGGCAGTATATTAAAATATGACGTCTTTCCCTTCATCGGCCATTATCAATGTTGGACGCGTTGGATACTCGTCAAGCTTGACATGCAGACCATCGAATCCTACAGGATTTGGATGAAACATATCAAGCTACCTAAGGTCGCGGCGTCCTGCCACGATATATAGACCATGCTGAGGCTCGCTTCAACACGCTTTCTGCACTCCTCCAAGAATTGTGTCCCTAACCTTGATCACAATGGCTTCAGACAACGGAGAGAGCAATAATGGCACAAAGCCCAAGATATCGACGACATTCAATGAACAAGACAAATCATTTGATGTCTATGTTCAATACCCTGGTAAATCACGACCGCTCAAGGTACCACGCACGACAGAGGAGATCGAGAAGGCCTTCCCATATCAGCCACCCAAACCCGAACCCCCATAACAATTACCGCTTGATCTATTCAACGAAGCCATCGAGGACCCTACCTCGCTCACTGAAAAAGATAGGTTGGATGTACTAGACTGGGTACCTGAAGCCGAGGCGGATGAGCGATGTCGTGGGGCATGTGGTTTACCCTGGCAAGAACTTATCACAAAAGCTGTTGATAAGCCAGAGAACCTTACGTCAGACGAAGTCTCGTTTGTTACGAGGGCCGCTGCCCGACCTACAACATTAGCGGTGCAGAGCACTCGAGGGGGTTTCTTATGCTAATGAGGCATCCAGAGGATGTAAGAAATCTTTGGTAAGAGAGGCCATACACCTTAATTCCAAATATTCTTAGAGTCGCCTTAGTCCAAATGAATGCTGATGAGTTCATGACGAGAAGGTTTGTCGCCGAGAAAGCCGCCATAGGTCCTCGATACGCCACAGCCAGGGACAATGCTCGTAGGGAATCACAGCGTATTAGCCGCGAGCGAGATGAGGCCCTCTCGCACTTGACTGGGGACGACAGGCAAAACATCCTAACATCGACGCACATTCCGTGGATCGCTCAGCTGACGGCTTCCCCAAAACCACACTTTGGTCTCGTATGTCTCCGGACCGCGTACGACGACGATGAGGCGTGGGAAAAATATAAAGAGTATATCGTTCGAAACTCGATGGTAGTATTTTTAGTATACTATGGCTCGGACTTCGTGAGCAAGGAGTGGAAGATAGATTTCATCGACGATGACAGAAAGAGGTTGGACGGCGCAAGTCTTGAGGACATGTGCAGGTCTGCAATCTCTACATTCCACCATCATCGAACGGTCTACTAACCCGGTCAGATACTTCAATGATCCGCTATCATCCTCTGTTACTTCCTCCATCTCCTCCGGCTTGCGCAGCGATGCGTTTCTCTTCGCCGACGCGAGCACCATCTCTTACCTCAACCATCCCGCAAGTGATCCCTCGACAATAGGCTATACCCCTCCTCCGGGCGCTCCGCCATACAGCACCGAACATCTCATACCAGGCTACGTCAACGTAGTCGACGCGTCCTATGACCCTGCAAAAACCTATGCCCACGACTTCAAAGGCATCCTCAAGGTGCATCCCACCCACCTCGCAATAACTTTCTATCACAGACTCATAATCCGAGGACAAGAGAGAGAAACGGGCTCGGAGCAGTGGTGGGATTATAAGCAGGACTGGGAGACCATGTATATGCGCGCAAATGGGAGTCATGGTCGGAAATGTGGTATCTATCCACCCCTGTGGACGTATAATCGGTGAAAGATGATGAGTGAAGGAGCCTAGTATGTGCTTTCTTCACGACCGACGGTGGCATTTCGGCCGTGTTCCGGCCTGGTATGATCGGCCACAGTCAACGAATGGAGAGGATGATAATGAAGCTCATGACATTAAACAGAACAGAGTTCGAGGATGGCGTCACAGAGGGTAACGCCACGGCAAACGGTGGTCGCGGATAGCGTGATTCCACCTCATGATCTATAGATGATCCGGATAGGTAAACGAGGAATGAAATGATTATTGGATCTTTATACGCAAATGATAGTGCCCGTGTGAAGACTCGTACAGAGCATGTACAGAGAATTGCCAACCTCTACCTAGATAACGATACTCCAACGCCTTCAAGACCTGTCTGTTCCTTGTAGCCCATTCAACAGCCTTTTTGGAGTACAAACATTTCCCCCCTTAATTCATTCAAGAATAATACGATATATGCAGCCCAAACCCCACATCTATAAAACCTAAACAGTAGATCGTGCAACTGACTCAAAACTCTCCACTCCAATCCCTAACCTGAAAACCTGCCCTGTGACATTCATCTTATGCATTATGGCTTTACCTACGAACCGCTGCCCAATCATCAAGGCTAATCCCATCCCAGTCCAGACTCAAAGCGCAAATGGACCAATTACCAATCTAACACCCATCTCGTAGACCGCCAGCCCGGTATGAATCTGAAATCATGGTAAGAGTACCGAATAACGCGATGCGATTCTATGCTGTGATTCATCTATAGGAACCAAATTTAAATTTAATTATCACCGGTTGTGGTGGTGCGAGGGCAAGGTACCTACGTTACCCACATGGGATTCGTTGCGAGGAATACTACGTGTTTTGTTTCCAATGTAGAGGTGGAGATGTAGGGAGTGGGCGAGGAGGGGAGGGAGAGAATGATGGGAATGCCTCTGGTAGAATCCTGGAGTGGGTCTGATGGGTGTCTGTCGCTAGGACAACAACGATTATCAGCCATTGTATAGAGTGATGAGACAAAGACCGCTGCGGTTGTTTGGTCATGAGGGGAAGCAGGGAAGGGTTGTGAGATATATGATGTTTGTGCGACAGGACGCCTTGGTAGCGGTCGTATTGCATGATTAGTGTTTTCTATTTCAGTTGAATGAAGTGTTTGCCGAGCAACACCCACGAGAATGGATGGTCCAATGGTGCTGCTTATGTCTTTCCCCCGAGGTGAGTTTGATGATTTAGTCGGTGGACAACAGGGATTGGATTATCGTTTGCCGAAGGTCTTGCTCTCTGTCCGGTTAGATCAGTCCCTTTCATCCGCTCCACGTTGCCATTTCCCTTCCACGCAACACTCTCCATATATCCTTTCAGCCCCTCAATCTCCATATGGGAAACGCTTCTTTACCTTCAATTCTTGTACTTCTGTCTCCAAACTCACAATCCTCTTGTGCGACTCTGTACGCTCCTTCCCCAAAGCGCCCATTTGCCTACTGACCTTCTCCCACACATCAGAGGCAAAATCTCCGCCTTCGTTCATCAAACGACGAACTTGGCCTTCTTCGCCATCGTCGAAGTATGCGAAGTTCATGGCAACCAGTGTGGTCAGAAGCTTTTGCAGCGGCTCTTCCCCAGTGTTCGGTCTGATTGTATTGGCGAATACGTATCTGATAAGCGTTACTAAGTTGCCGACTGTGGGAGACTTGGCAACAATGCGAGAGTCCATCCAAGTGAGAGCACAATTTAAATTCTGGTGTGCTAGTGCTTGTAGGTCTGCTAACAGCATGTAGTTGGCGAGGGCATAAACTTGGGCGTGGGCGAGTAGCGTGGCTTCAAAGTCGAGCTCGTTGGGGACACATTCACAGCGTCTCAGCCAGCGATCGAGGTTCATAGTGGACGGTTCGCAAAACTTAACCGTGACACTGTTGTAAGTGCGTTTGGCAAGATTCGTTAGGGTCTTTGGCGGATCCTCTTTGCTCGTACTAAGAGCCTTGTCTGCGTCCAGTAAGACTCTTTGGTAAGTCGATGCGGAGATAGGAAAGTGCTCAACTGTGGGTGTAGCTACTGGAGTGGTTCCGTGTCCGCCGTGTGCCTCGTGCATGGCTGCCTGGTCGGCAGATGTGCTGTGAACGAACTTCGTTGGATACGGACTGATGTAATCCCCAGTATATAGCCAGGACACCAGTCGTTCTACTGTTGCCTCGTCCCAATTCTCTAACACGACCTTCTGCTCTTCGCGCTCCTTCCAGTCACCTTCCACAACAGCTTTGAGTTTTTCAGATTTAGTAAGGATGCTTGCATGAACGAGGAAGCATTTGCAATCTGGGCCCGCCATGATCTCGAACATGGGCCCAACAAATGGACTAGTAGAGGCGGACGCCATAGCGAGTCTGATGAGATTGACTTTCCCAAGATTGCACGCAGCTTGTTGACCGCAGTGGTTCTGATAAGATTGTCCGCGATTGAAGAAGAACCGAGGAAGTGGAGGTGGAAGTGATGGCTGATCGGGGTGGCAAACAGTAGGCTTCAGAATACTGTGAGCTCTATCATGAAGCGGAAGTCATGGTACGTTTGATGGCATCGACGTCAGCTGGAACCTCTGTAGTAGTGTTAAAGGAAAGTGGGTGGATTGCGATGAATATTAGAATATTTTGGGATTGAAGGCTAGCTCATTTGATGACTCGTTCCTTTGTTTAGGCATATCTTGGTACAATATCAGCTCTTTAACGAAGAGAAACTCATAGCGCGGTTGGTGGCATTGTTCTCAGCTAACTCTCTGAAGGCGTATTGAGTTGAGAAGAAGTGTGCGAGCTTAATGACAGTGAGGTAGAACGGCTTACGTTACGGATGGGGTCACTACATAGTACAGTAGGTGTTAGATATACTATACTACTGATCAGCCTTTCGGTCTAGGGGTTTCCTCCAGTTCCCAGCCGTTTTCTAGTGAAACATTGACTGATAGCGAAGGCTAGCTAAGGTGAATAATCATACCTTATTTCTCAGTACAGCATCAGGACTATAGTAGCGAATTTCATGGCAGTATGGAGGTCGATGATCTTACTATATGCTCTTGCACGGTGTCGACATCGGCGTGTAGGCTCGAGGTGAGGTCGAACGATGAACATGAGTGGTATGAACGATGGACTGTGTACAAACGTTGAAGACATAGTGATGTTCAGATTGTACAAAATGGGCCACCAAAGAGTCGGTCGAGAAAGGCCCTTAGACTATCTTTCGGATCAAGCGTTTGCTCCAATCATTACAGTATTCGAGCAATCCAGCGGTTGCGCTTCACGAGGAGCCATGATATCTGCAAAGTCATCAAGAAAAGTACATGTTGGCAACGGCATGCAGGCGAATTTTACACGTCTGCCTTTCCTTCCGTAAAATTCATCTTCCGTTTGTAAGGCTGATGTTTTCATGATTTGGCGATCTGCGGGCTATTCTTAGGAGCATCTGGGGTTTCTCATGTTACTAATACCCTTGGGGTCTGCTTTGTACTTGGAGATCGCGCCGCCTGATGAGGAATGAAGAACGAAATGCCGATCAGCATGATACTTGTGAAGCGCTGGTCTGGGATAGCAACTAACAGCTGCGAGCTGGTAGATCCCTTCAGGCTGATGGGTAAGAAAATCGGATCCCGACTTCGACTAGACTCGTGAAGTACTTCTAACGTCGTTCTCATTGTGCCTGCCGCAGACCCTGGGTATCTAAGGAGCATAAAATAAACCTGCCACACTATGTCCACCGAATACGCCTGTTAGCTTATTGAGTCACCATCTGAAAATCATAGACATGTTTAAAAACACCAAATTCCTCCCCTACAACTAGCATCGAGGTCGCCGATTTTGAGTTCATTACACCCTAGACTCAGTACCAGGACTCCCACGGATCTCCTGGACAGCGCCCAGAATCTGCGCCAGCATGTTTTTGTGGTCTCTCAGCTCCTTCTCCACACGGTCGATCCTCGTCTCTCCAGGTTTAAATACTGGGATGTTGGTCTTGGCAGTCACTGCTAGTGACATTGCCGCTATGGGAGCTGCTGATTGCTGAGAGTGAAATTGAGACTCGGAGCTGTTGAGATGACCGTTTGAGTTGAGTGGGGATGGGTAGTGAGGAAGAGTGACCGAACCATTATCCGCGTTGTGGTAATGAGCTGAGCCTTCTACAATGCGAGCGGTGGATGGAGAGGTCGAGTCATGCTGTGCGTACTGATGCTGTGCAGCGTCCACTAATTGTGCTGCAGGGTCATGATCGTCGCCAATACCATTTCGGAGCTGAAGCCCCGGTATAGCAGGCTGGAGTGGGCTAGAAGATTTCTGCGTCAGCAGTTTACTTCAAAGAGCATCATTCAAACTAAGCAGCGGGTTACATGTGAATACTGGCAACTGGAGATTCTTTTCGGCGCGTCAGATTCGAATGAAGGGAGAGCTGCGGGAGAATACTGCCGAGCATGCTCTGTGGGGAGTGCCACATCCTAATAGATTGAAAATATGTGGCAGGGATACCCCCAGAACATCTCTTCCGATTGGCGACAAATGACGTCGAAAGAAGACTTACGGGCGAGGTATACTAGGGCTTTGTAGCTGTGGGTCAAGCGTATGTTGTGCGGCTGGTATTGAGGCAGCTGAGAGAGCACTTTTCCTCTTCCTCCGCAGTTTTTTGTTCGTGACTTCCTCGCCATCAGGCACCCAAGCCCATTTCCCGTGAGAATTAGGGCCAGGTAGCCCCATTTCATTGGGATCCTGATAAGGTGAAGCCTGTGGCCGCCCAGCTGCGAAGTCGGCCTCCTCTTTTTGCGTTTTGTGCTTCTTCCTCGCATTGTAGATGTCCCTGGTCAATACCTTGATGTCAGGCCACATGATCCGAAGGTCTTCCAGAGTCTCCGCTGGACTTTTCCCCTCATCACACATATCGTGTACCTTTTGCAATTGTTGGTCCGTCATGCGTCGTAGCGTAGGATGAGCGCTCAAATCGTCCGACGGATCATGATTATGATCCGGCACCTCGGTGTCGACCCTCCAGTTTCCACCCTTCCTGCAGCCGGCAATGATCTTGAATGGACAGCCGAGTAGCCGACTCTCTCCTCGCTTGCGCTTTCGCTGATCGGGAGTGAGGTTCCGGCGGTTTTCATATATTCCGCCTCGGTCGCATTTTAGCCACAAACGGTTGAAGCGTGAGCGAGCAATGACGACCGCGTAGCCCTGGGAGGCAGCCCAGTCTTTGCACCCTTCGAGGAGCTCTTCGCGACTGTTGAAGTGGCTTGGCGGCATTGGGGCTAATGATCGCAGTGGAGGTGGAGAGGCGGTTGGTGATATTGGCAAACGTTCACGCTCCGGAGAGCTAGGTCGGAGGACGCCGAACATTGTGACACGCTCAATAGGCTATCGTCGCTGCGAGACAGGACGCCCAAGCTGTGTGTGGTATCCTCGATGTTGACTGATTTCTGTCTTCAGCTAGATGGGTGTGGGTGTTTGACGAGGGATGTCGTTGGAATAGTGAATGAGGCTAGTCACCTCTAGTCACGTGAGTCCTGGCTCCAACCAATCGCACGCGTAAGTTGTAAGTGTCAAGAAGCTAAGGTACTCCGTACAACATAAAAGGTCGACAGACACTCCCAGGCTTACTCAATAGACGATACAATTCTAACAGGCTCATTTTCTATTGACGTTAATCTAATGGTGGAGGTTATCTCTCAGGTATATCCATGATATACATCTAATCCCCACACTAATAACCACCTATAACTCCACTCCGCAATTCAACAGAACTCTCGCTGCATAGATATAAATAACCATGTTTCTCTCGGCGATATTCCACGCTTTCCATCATCTGCCACCGAACTCGTAGAAGCCCAAAAGTGTCTTTATCTTCTTGCGTAGAATAGATGCCTCTAAGGCTGGGGAACGTCAATCGTAACACTGAAACGTAATCCTTCTCGACAGGGATGTAGGCGATATATTGAGTCTTATGAAAGGAGTCGTCTGGCAACTGTATGCAGAAAATTGTTTACCCATGCTCAACTCGATCGTACTTTCCTCGAGAGGAAAGGGAGACCAAACGATATGCACACACAGAGCGAACCAGATTTACAGGTATGTTTAGTACGAAGCATTATGTTTAGCTATCTTTCTTGCAAAACTATATTGCTCATTTGGTAGGACACAGCGATGATGCTAGACAAATACACGCTGTACGATGCTCCCATTAGTGTCATATAGTAAGGCTCGAGCCTCAATCAACACGGGGAGGGCTTTTCGAAGCGTGCTTGCTGGAATAGGGGCTTGCACTCCTTCTGCATGTCGTCAGCCACAGAAGCCACTCCACGACATCAGAATGAGTGTGCTTACGATCGCCGCTTCTCTCCCTCCTTCCTGTATCCTTCGATGATCCTCAACATCTCCTTCCTTCCGTGTACTGCATCAACGTCCTTGCCTCCCATGCTCATGCTCACTTTCTCCTTTGCATGAGCCATCAACAGTTTCTTCAACAACAGGTACCGCATCTGTATGCATACGAATACCCCGCAGTCGCTCGAGTTGATTTGCTGTGGGGAGTCTGCCAGATTGATGAATTGCAACGGTTTCCCCAGCAATTGCCCAAGCTTCATTCCTGCATGTTGTGCCTCCTCAAAGTTGGCTGGATTAAGGCTGTCATAGTGGAAAGCCACTCTGTCGAGGACGCTGACGAGAAGAAGTGACCAGTGTGAGCCCCCTTCAGCAACAGACGGGTTGCGACAGTCGTTTATCGGGAGAAAGATGTGGGTTGTGCGAGAGAAGTTCGGAAGAGCTTCTTTGAGGGTCAGAGGATCAGGAGTTTGCATGAGCATGAAGGACATGGAGGGTCGCAATAGAACGATGTTGGCATTCTTGTGTTGATTCAAGAATTCGCGCTCAAGGTATCTAGATAGGTCGTGAGCTTTGACGTGACATGCACATATATGCAGAGTGGCTGGCTGCATATGCCAGGTTTGCTACACGTACTCTTCCCAGAAACTTATACTCTGCGATAACATGGTCAGCCGCCAAGTCCGCCGTCTTAAGCAAATGGCGACATACATTATCGGTCAGCCAGTCATTCTTCAGTGTTTCAACATCTTCTTTCATCACTGCATAAGCTTTAGCGCAGCGCCTGTCACTCAAACTTGAATACACAAACATCGTATATCGTGATCTGTAATACTGTCAGTCAGGGTCATAAGTCTGAGTCGATCCGAAACGTACAGCTCAAGTAAGGGTCATCAGCTCTAAGCTAGACAATATGGATCAGCTCGGATCATTGCTTGTTGGAAATCTTGTAAGCATACACCATCTCCAAAGTGTTTGCTAATCCTCCCCTTGAACGGATGCAATACCGAGTCGCGCATGGTGTATCAGATAATCGATGGGTTGCGGCTCCTCACTATATCGACGATAGACCAGAATGCACTATGGTTGCTCAATGCATGGTGACGAAAGTCCTAGGACTGGAACTCGCTTGCAGCCGGGGCAAGGCTTTCGCGAGGAGCGCTGGGGAGCCGTATGCGGGGCAGTGCAGCTATAACGTATCCTCAGCCGTCGATATAAGACTATGTACAATTTCAAGAGCCCTGCAGGCTTCAACAATGGGAGTCTTCGCAGGCACTTGAAGTCATAGTAGTGAACGGCTCGGGTAGGCGCGTCAGAAGATGGCCGATCTCCCGGAAAGCTGCCGCCTGACCGAGACCGGCCTAGCCCAGTATACATCATCGTCTATATATTTCTTGACGCTGATAGGATCTTTACTACGAAATCTACCATTGCTACTGAGTATAGGCGCTACGATCCCACACGCGACTCTATCTCATCGAAATGTACTTATGGAGACAACATAGTCACAGACGAGAAGTGCGTCTATACAAAATCCCTTCCATCATACGACAGGAAGCTATTCAACTATTCAATCGATCACTGCTCGTTCAGCCTGCGAAGGAAACAGTCGTGATTCCCGTTGGACACCAAATCCTTGCCTTGTTGAACGTTCGAATGGATCCAGCCGGAGCCAGTGACCTGACGCTGGGATTATCGATGTGCTTGCGGTAGGATAAGGCTTCTGGGCTTCGAGAGATCACCTCCGCCTAGGTATAAGCTTGATTTGAAAGTTGGTTCACACCAACATTGAAAGTAGGAGCTGGGCCTTCTACGCTTCAGCTAGCTCTGAGATGTTGCTGGACAAACCATTGCCTGGAGTCAAGGTCATGAAAAGGCTACCATGGTCGCCTCCGCGTTCGAAGCTTAGTATAAGCAATCTTGAAGAGTAATGGATCATCTTACCAAGTCCTCGATAACCTCCTGATCTCGCATTCCTTACGCACACCGCAAATATGGCCGTTGCAGCCTCCCACATCTGATACCACTAGAAGATCTCAGCGTTAATCAAGACGCGTCATAGGTCGTATGACATGTCTCCAAATGAACATGGAGACTTGCAAGAAGTTAACATACTGACGTCGTTTCGACAGCGCCGCTCGACAGAATCTTCATAATACACCTTGCATCGGCTACAGTACAGTCAATAAGGTTGAGCATCAAGGAAGACGACTCGAGACTCTCACGAGACTTCATTATAGCCGGCAATCCTACAGTAGGGTGGGGCCCGCTCTCTGGGTTTGTGGGTCCAAAGGTTTCGGTGTTCATCCCAACCTTCATACCGCCTATGACATCTCCACATGATGATGCCGATGGGAAAGGTCCACCACATTGCACCGTTGCCTGGAATTTACCCATGATGACGACGACGTTGTTGTCGCCGCCTGCTACATGTCAGTCCGAAAATATATGGAACCCCACTGACAGGTCCTTTTTGGACGTCTCTGTCTGGCTTTGGATTCTATACCTATATTGGTCGCAATTCCTCCTTGCGGTGACTCCGAATTTCCGGCGCACTGGAGTATCAGGATATTGGCCGCTCCACGAATCTGAGAAAGACTCGCTCGAGCAGCTGTATGACCATCCGTGAGCATGGGCTGGAAATAGCATAATGCTTTATCTAACAGCGATGTTAGCATTTGCAATGCTTGCAGGACCTTCGAAGACCACGTAGTTACCACCCATTACCCTGTAAGGAAGAGGAAAATCTTCTTCAGTCAGCCCTGGTACGTAGCGCTCTTTCCACGTGCGCTGCTCCGAATCTGGATGAATGTAGTTCATTGCACTCTGGCAGTCTCTAAGATTGGGGTTTTGTCCGAATCTCGCTCCATCGCATTGAATCCTCATACTGACTCCAGTCGATGTGTTTACTGATACGATAGGCTTATTGGGTGATAATAGTATTGCTGAAGGTGCTCTTGGTCGAGTGAGGTCTAATGATTGGTAGTCTGTCCTTGTCAAAGGCTTCGCTACGACCAAGGACATACTCCAGAGACACGAGAGATAATTTGTCAATATCATGTTGCAATCAATTTAGCTTATAGGTGGACGGCCACATTGATGCTCACACTGCCCGTTTCAGTTATGTGTTCAATAAAGATAGTGCTGATACAATTAGGCGATGGTAGCAGCTATCATGCGACACCTCTTCATCAGTCGAAACCCGCAGTAAGCGACAAACGCACGACCGATTGATTAACGTCTAGTCTATAGGCGGCATTGATCCTCTGGTGAGGTACAAAGTACTCTTGCAGTATGAACATTGGACAACCTCAGGATCACGCCATGATTCAGGGGGTCGGTTGAAACAGTCACTAACCCATTACTTACAGCACTTGCAGCGTCTATTAGCGGACTCATATCCAGGAAAACCTTACTTTGGTCTAGCAACGTCGCTGTTCCGAAATAGCAGCCTCGACTCTATCACAATATCAAAAGGGCGCCATCAGTTGGAAAGAAAGCTTCACTCCACCATGCTATTCATCGTATCCCCTATCCAAACCTATCGTGGAAACACTAGGATTGGGGTCGGTCGTGTATGTTGCCTTCAACTTTCTCCTTCGGTATTCGCCGCATTGTAAACAAAATCATATAAATTTCTATTCCGGGTCTCGGCCAGTCGAGTCAGCCTTCTTAAATATCACACCCATTCGACGTATCCAGGTAAAAAGTGCCAGTCCCATATTCTCATGGTGAGATTTTCACTTATGAAACCAGTATGCTCATCCTCTTTCAACTATCTGAGCCGTTCGTTGAACGTCTGCTGCCACCTAGAGATATCAATTCATGATATCGGCCAACGAGCTACTCACAAACTTTTGCAGAAGAAAGTGACCATAGCGAAATTATTATGATATAACAGGCTTGGGGAAGCAGAGTGGAAGTTCAGGAATCAGAGGTTTCCGCGATTCGGGATGGAAGTATATCGAGGGACAATCGCTTACCGATGAACTTACCAGATACACTGATAGAGCCTTTTCCGGAATGTCGACCAGCAGAGCCCACTGAGAGAACCTGCGACGGTCAACGAAAGAAAATGATACGACTAGTGAAACCTTCGGACTCCAATCGATTGTAATGTGCAACACCTTCGCCGAGAGCATCGACCATTGTTCTCTCTCTCAATCCTTCATTGTGGTGATACAAACCCGTGCCATGAAAAGGTTCCATCAACTCCCTACACCTAGCACCAATACGCATAACATCTATAATTCATCCTCCGAACCGTCCATATCCATATCATCTGCCGACTCAATGAAAACAAGTCTGGTACCTTCCGCAGCCGTTTGCCAAACCTGCCATTCCTCGTTAGCGGCTATTTGATTACGTGTGATACAGCAAGCACTTACATCAAGCATAGCATACTCATCCACCGTCTGACTAAACTGATCCTCCGTAAACCCCTTCGCAATAATCCTCTCCCTCACCTTCTTAATACTCAGCTCGCCCCTACTCCCATCCCCAATTGCCGCAGCCCCACTCTCCTTCATCGCCCTCACGAGGTTATAAATCTTACTGCTGGGACTCTGATCCGCCGCTCCCCTTCCATCGTTATACAAGCTCGCTTTGCTAACTTCCACCAACCGCAACGCTTCGTCGACATCGTCTGTCACCACCTGCGCCGAGAACCGCAATCGAGCTAGCGCTTGCGAAAGACGGACGATGCCCAAAAGTGTACGGGGGGAGGTGTGCGTGAAGTGCTTTTTGCCACCCTCGTCGCGCTTCTGCTGCTGTCGCATGCGGACGTAGGCACCGACCATGTACTCTGAGACTTCTTTCGGCACCGTCGGGCGCCAGCTGCGTGCTTGAGCTATGTATTGACGCACTTCGTGGGGAGTGAAAACTACGCCGGTGGTTTCTGGGTGCTTGTTGTTCATATGGACGTAGGTGACGTGTTGGGCGAGTTCCTCGTCGGACTCTCGACTGGGCTGGTCGAGCATGAGGAAGAGGACGTCGAAACGGGAGAGGAGGGCGGCGGGGAGATTGATGTTTTCGACGGGTGAGATTTTGGGATTGTAGCGACCGTAGAGAGGGTTGGCTGCTGCGAGGATGGAGGTGCGAGCGTTTAGGGAGGTGGTGATGCCGGCTTTGGAGATGGAGATGGTTTGCTGTTCCATGACTTCGTGGATGGCGGTGCGGTCGCCGTCGTCCATCTTGTCGAATTCGTCGATACAGCAGATGCCGTTGTCGGCTAGGACGAGGGCGCCGCCTTCCAGCACCATTTCGTCTGTGACGGGGTCTCGCATCACTGCGGCTGTTAGGCCGACACCGCTGCTTCCGCGGCCGGTGGTGTAGATGCCTCGTGGCGCTACTTTTGTGATGTACTTTAGCAATTGAGATTTGGCGACACCGGGGTCACCCATTAGGCAGATGTTGATGTCTCCACGTATTCGCATGCCGTCGCCGACTTCCTTTGTGCACCCGCCGATCAGGAGGAGGAGAAGGGCCTTCTTGACGTCTTGATGTCCGTAGATCTCGGGTGCGATAGACCGTGACAGGTATTCATACATGTGACCAGAGTTCTTATACTGTTCTATCCTTCGGAAAGTCTTGGCGTCGAAAGTTATATCGTCGTATGCTTTTTTGTGCTGGTTTACATGCTGCGCTTCCAGGTACGTATCTGTCAATAGACCTGCACGGATGGCCTTGAAGCCTGTATATGGTGTAGGTAGGAATATGCCCGCGACATCGATGACATCTCCCGGATTAATTTGCCGCGTCAAAGTGCCATGGCAGTGTACAGTTAGCGTTCTGGGAATATGACCCACGGGGACTTGATCTGCCATTTCTTGTATCTTGACTTCTTGGAAAGGCAAGAACTTGGATGCACGAGTGGATAAGAACAATTGACCCTTCGAATTATTTTTCTTGCATTCCTCTGCCGGACATTCTGTCATTGGTGTGAATTGCTTCGCCGTGACAGGCTGGAAGATCTCACAGCCGCATCGATCGCAGGTGTATGCATTTACCTGCACTGATGGTTTCACATCTGAAACCCTTGTCGTGATACCTCTAACAGTGATAAGATGACCCAGATGCTCTCCACGTACATTCCGAACTGCAAGCGCCTTCGTATTTTTCTCACTGTCTGCTCCAGCGGGCATGAGTGGCTTGAAAACAAGAGTATAGCGTCGTGTTAGCTCCGCAGGGAAGACTCCCTCTGGTTGTGAAGCGTCCATTTCATTCTCTGCAGCCAGCATCACGCTTTCGTTACGTTTTTCTCGTTGCGACATGATGATATCCAAGACATCGTCCTTGAAGGATATCTCCTTTGTCTCCTTTGGCATGACCTTGTCCACCGCCTGCGAGAGAACGTCGATGTAGTGTTTTGCGTTTCGTTCGATTGAGTCAACTAAACGTAGGGGCATGTCTTCCCCGAAACTCTTCTCATACTGGAGTCGCCTTCGTCAGTTCTATCCTGTGTTGAAAGCTGAAATGCCCACAAACATTGTCCAAATCGTCTAATTCTATCGTCACTTCGTCAATTTCTCGATCTGCCACTTTCTGCAACATCTCCATATATTTCCTCTTCGGCTCCTTGTATTGACCGTTAGGATGTCCTGCATCCTTGCCGCCAGTCACATCATCCAACATGTCATACTCATCGCTTGAGTTGTCCCCATCGATGTTAAGGTCCTGAACGGCGAGGTCTAGATCGGTCTGAGTAGATTTGTAGTTTTGCAAAAAGTCCTCGAAAGCGGCTGCACAATATCATCAGTACATCTCTCATGTCATGGCTCCCATTGCACAGTGGGGACGCTCACTTTGCTGCGCAGAGTAATCGACGGGCGATCTAAAGGTGAGGAGCGCCATCGTGCGCTGTGTGTCATGAGAGATTGATCAGAGTAATCAATGGGACTGGCACAAAACTGACGCTGTACTGTATGAGGTGTACCAAGTCGCGAAAACCGCGTTTTGACGCGTTTCAATTAATCAATGTCCAAAGACGGTTAGAGGTGTTTTCAAACAGCTTATCTAGCCCGATAAGGCAATAGAACTATGATCAGCAGCCGTTAGAATACCTCGGCTCAGGAGCTTCCAATCCATAAGCTTTCTCAACAACGGACAATCGTCGCTAATACTCAATGACTCGGGAATAAGTTCGCGCTCAAATGTTGCTCCTTCTTCAGCACAGCAGATTCGACATACCTGAAAACCTGAAAGCAGGCACGTAGAGGGGGAATGGCTACGACTCAAGCGATTGTGAGATTGGTGCAGCTCAAGAACTGCTTTGTCAACGTACCCCAGTCGGTGGTTACAGTCTTGGACAGTGCGAGAGCAGTGAGTTATCTACGCCGATCGCTTTTCAGGTCATCGCTTACAGAAGCAGATTGTTCAAAATGTTGTCGTCGAGCTTCAAGTTAGAGACGTCTCTCCAGGTGGCACCTCTACTGTAAAGTCTGGTGGCTCTCATCAACGTTCTGTCTACACGGGATGGACGGGAATGGCGAGCACGGCCAAGTCAGTACCCATGATCGAGAGGACTGGTAGAAGAGCTAAAGAGGAGGTGGGAGTGGTAGAGATCGATGCTACCTTTGGACGCATGCTAGGTCTAGTAGATGACCAGAAGGTCAACATGTTGCAGCCTTTAGGAACACGGATGCTAAGGTGAGACTGCAGGTGGGACTATTGCTGCATCTAGATCCTCCCTTAGCACATACCGTGCACATTGAGCCATTGACTCCGGCAGATTGGGAAAGCGAGTAAATCTCGAGCGCTATATCTTTGCTTCCGCTAACCCCGTACCATCAGTCATTGAGCTCCATGCGAGCTTCCTAGAGTCGAATCTACTATTCCAAGTACGAGCTCTACCCAACCCTGCCTTCGCTGCCGCACCCTCAGCCCAAGCGCAACACGCTCATCCTCTGACCATCCACCTTTCTCCCACTTCAACCGCGAACGTGATATTTAGCTCCCTTACACCTCCACAATCCTCCTCAACGCCGTTTGCAAAGATTTCACCCGATGGCGAAGTTATCGTAGCTCCCAAGACCCGCGCTCGTGTATCCCGGAACGGACGAACAGCCAGTACTCGAAGCGTTGCCAGTACCGGCCGGCGAAGTGCAGGCGCAAAAAGTGGTTCTGCAAGGCAGCGAAGCTACCGAGAAATTCCTGCTCCTAGCGCTGTGTACCTCCGTGGCGTAAACCAAAGCTTGTGCCAAGACTTCTTTGAGGGAGAAGAGAAAGCTTCAGGTTATGAAATGAGCCTCACAATTTGGGTGGATCGGGATGTCATGACGAGCAAACCGCTCCGAAACCTTGAGTTCGTCTCCGTATCAGTGGTAAAGCCTGCCGGCATCGAGCCACCTCTAGACCCACAGCAGCAACAGAGGCTAAAAGATATAGAGGCAAGCGAGGCCGGCAAGGCTGCATCGAAAGTCATCGCAAGAATAATGATATGGGACGATGCACCAGACTCTCGCTTTGCAGCTCTTTCTCCCTCTTTGTGCTCTGCGCTGGATGCGGCTGACATGGTTGGGGGTCTTGTGCGAGTAGAAGGTGCCCCACAGCGAGTGACCCGAAGCGATCTGGAGATTTTGAGATTGTACCCTTTTACAAATAGCAAAGGGGACGTTGAGGGTCTCCGTTTTAGAGGTCAGTCGAAAGCAACCCAGAAGGCTGTGGGCGAACAGATAAGAGAGCTATTCCGTAGCAAAGGTCAGAATAGCCAAGGCTTGCTAGATGGACCTCTCACAGATGGCCTTGTCCTGCCAAGGATTGGAAAAGGCAGTTCTTTTGAGCCATTCGAAGGGGGCCTCCTTCGGTTCGGACTCAGGCCAGCGGATGGCAGAGAATCTTCCAAAACAAATGCCAAGTGGTGCATGGGTTCGGAATTCAAAGATCATTTTGAGGTTCAACAAGAAACACTAGACCCTTTGACAACTTCCAAGTCTTCTGCTATCAGCCCTGAACCCCTGTCGTTCGAGCCTCCCTTTATGATTGGCATCGACGGCGTCATTGCGCAGCTGACATCGCATCTATCTCATTGCTTGTCTACCCTGGTGACTGGCGGTTCTGGTGCGGGCAAATCGTCACTTTCCAAACTCCTCGCTCATCGATTACGTGCGAGCCTTTTTTACCATGTCAGCTACTTCCCTTGCCGGAAACTTTTGACAGACGAGACTCGTATAGCAACCATCAAAGACATCTTAACACGGCTGTTCATGACTGCATCATGGGGGACGAGATTAGGTGGCCGAGCACTTATAGTCCTTGATGACCTTGATAGACTTTGCCCAGTCGAGACGGAGCTTCAAACAAGTGACAATGGCCGCAGCCGGCAAGTTAGTGAATTGGTGTGCTCACTTGTACGTGAGTACTGTGGCCCTAAGTCTGGCGTGATGATCCTTGCAACAGCACAGGGAAAAGAGGCTCTGAGCAATGTCGTCGTTGGTGGTCATGTCGTGCGGGAGATCGTTCCCCTGAAGGTCCCTGACAAGGACGGAAGGAGAAAGGTCTTACAAGTCCTGACTGGAGGCAACCCAAAAGCACAGATGCGTGCGAATGGTATCAATGGTCATTCCCAAGGTGTCAGTCAAGGTAGCGAAGGTAACGAAGCCGCTTGGATGGATGATTCGTCTCGCACTGAAGCAGTTGATGGTCCCGAGGAATTCTTCGTGGACCGAAATCTTGACTTCCTTGACTTAGCTGGGCACACCGACGGTTATGTGCCCGGTGACCTGGTCTTGCTCGTTTCTCGAGCTAAGAACGAAGCTCTTATTCGTTCTGTCCACGATACGCCTGACCAATCTGATGACTCACGATTATCTCTTACCAAAGAAGATTTCCAGAATGCATTGAAAGGATTCACTCCTGCTTCTTTGAGAAACGTGACCCTCCAATCATCAAAGACGACCTTTGACTCTATCGGCGGCCTTCACGAGACTCGCAAGGTCCTCCTTGAGACTTTGCAATACCCTACAACTTATGCTCCGATCTTTGCTCAGTGCCCTCTTCGCCTGCGGTCGGGGCTCCTCCTCTATGGGTACCCCGGCTGTGGCAAAACTCTGCTTGCCAGTGCAGTAGCCGGCGAATGTGGCCTCAATTTCATTAGTGTCAAAGGCCCTGAGATCCTCAATAAATACATTGGGGCAAGCGAAAAGAGCATCCGAGACTTGTTTGAGCGAGCAGAGTCAGCGCGGCCGTGTGTCTTATTTTTTGATGAATTTGATAGTATCGCACCGAAGCGAGGACATGACTCCACTGGCGTTACAGACCGCGTGGTCAACCAGCTTTTGACGCAAATGGATGGTGCAGAAGGGCTCTCTGGTGTCTATGTACTGGCCGCAACATCACGGCCCGACTTGATCGACCCGGCTCTGCTGCGACCCGGCCGCCTCGATAAGTCGCTACTATGTGATATACCCGATTTGAATGATCGACAAGACATACTTCGAGCACTTAGCGAAAAGCTGTCAATTGCTCCATCGGTCATCAATGGTTCTGATCATCGGAAAAGCCTTTCTGAGGTTGCCGCCCGAACAGCAGGCTACTCGGGAGCTGATCTGCAAGCTGTCATCTATAACGCACACCTCGAAGCCATCCACGATGTGTTGGGCGACCATGGCACCACCGGTAAAGTTGTTGGCAAGGGTGTGAAGGAGACCAAAAAACCCGGCCGCTCATCGAAACATGACATCCTCCAATTTCGCTATGGTGACAAAGATGTCATCGAAGACTCAGATTCCGGCATAAGCCATGCTAAACAAGCAGCAGAATATGCCACCATCATAGCCAAGCTCGACGCCATCAAGCTTGCGGAGAAGACGGAGAGGCGTGCTCGGCGTGGCGTCATCGATCAGTCTGCAGATGGCAACGTCAATGGCGATGCTGGCAAGGCAGATTCAAAACAAGAAGTCATCATTGAATGGAAGCACCTTGAAGCGTCACTAGCTACGACTAGAAATTCTATTGGTGCCGATGAGAGGAGAAAGCTCGAGAGCATCTATAGGGAGTTTGTGGTCGGCAGAAATGGGGAGATGCCAAATGGGCAGGGGCCTACTGAGGTTGGGGGGAGGAGTAGCTTGATGTGAATATAAAGGAAGCTTTTTATCCACGTGATAACAAATAAGGCAAAGATCTCACAAACATCAAGTAGGCACTTGCTGCTATGCCAAAAATCCAGGGCATGGTTTAGAAAGAAGTTCGTAGTGACGTTCACCATCACCAAAGGGCTACGAGATGGTGGCTCGCCAAACGCCGCGTTTTCCATCATAGCATTCTCGACAGGTGCAGATAAGAAGACATCAGAGGAGCTTACGCGTTGGATCGAATACGAGCCCATGACTACAATAGTATGAGCGGTCGAGGCAAACTCAGACTAGCACAGCGTCCGACCTTCATTCTACATATCTCGCCGATGGAAAAGGCGAGAAAGTCGAGAGTACATATTCCACTGTCCGAGATGGACTCGCTGGTATATGATATGCTTTGATTATTGGTAAAGACTACAACAGTCGACTTTCAATAAAATCAACATAAGCAGATACAAAACAGCGTAAATAATAGTCACGTTCATACATCTCTGATAGCGTAATCCAGAATTCATGGTGAATGATTTGAAAAGTCCACTACTCATCCAGTCCATCATTCGATTGTCCTGCAGTAAGTTCATTGCTCTCGTTCCTCAGAGATCTGTTTTATCTGGTCCTGCGGCGGGAAAAAGGGGTAAACACTAAGACTGCAAGCTGGCATCTATTTAATCTTGAGGGATACCGTCATCAGTACGCTAGATCAATGCTCGCATGAACATCTATGGCTTTTTCTGCGGGTATGGTAGTGGTATAGTGGTAGAGTCACATAGCAGGATGGGGGATTGCTAGGAATAGATCTGTACTCTATTTAACTACTTGATGGGGATGACATTTTCGGCCCAACAACAATAAATTTTTGGATTGTGTCATAAGATTATATCAATGTGATACCCATTCTACGCCCTCGTTTCCGCGTACTTTTCTTATCCAATCCAGGAACTTTGTTTGTGGTGAGCCCAATCAACCACCAGGTTGACGTCCTGCTTTTATGTAAAAATGAATTGGAAATCTGCATAACCATCTCTTCCGCTAGCATCTCCTTCATCGTCTATCACTAGATCCAAGAACATTCCTAAAGTGTTGAAACCCCTTCTTACCTTAGTGGGGGTTTCCGGACTAATTGATTTGAATCTTCGACGAGATTGCTATATGCATTCTCATGTTTTCGCTGCTTCCATCCTGTTCCCTCTCAGCCATGTCTTCCATTGCCACAGCCTCCTCCTTTCTGAGGAGCTTCAACGCTGCCTGCTTCATTTCTTCTTCACCTTGGGGGTTGCAATCCACACGCCGGCAGGCATGCGTCGTCTCTCCGAGCAACGAGGAAGAAGATGGTCGGGAGAGTTGGGAGAGTTGCAGGGTGAGGTATGTTGTAATTGCATCCTGATGGAGTGAGACTTTTGGAATGGAAAGCATTTCCAATGGTGATGACAACGAAGAGCTTCCTCGTTTGCAATCTAAAACAGTTCGTGGCTGTGTACACTTATAGCTACCGATCAATCTCTCCGAGTAAGAGATGTAAACGACAAAGCAATACGCAATTGGATAGTAGACGTGTATCAATACTGAAGACAAGTAAACACAGGAGACGATGATGCGTTACGATGGGTAAGCCGGAGATAGGGTTTGGAGTAAATAGCAAAGATTAATCTAGACGAGAGTGCCAGGTGATGGTTTTCGGACGCACAAGGCTATGCTGTTGATGTCGGTATCCAGTTCCAGTGTAACTTGATCGTATTGCATGAGCATTGAATACAACACATAATAGCAACCAATGATCAATGCTATGATGAAGTAAATTAATCTGAGAACAGGCGCATATCATCTTACTACATAACATAGAAGGGACGCTGAGCCCTAGCGCGCTTCAGGCGAGATCAATAATAAGAGGTTTTTCACATAACGAGGTTATCTTGGATTCCTGAAGTTGCTTAGTATACTACATGGAAGATCATGGTACAGAATCCATATTGTTTACTTTTTGCTATGTGTCTGTGAATGAGAAGCGTGAAGCATGATGATCTATAGGGATATCGTATCTTGTATGCTTTCTATCACTCTCGCTCCGTTGCCTCCTGAAATTTGCGAAGAAGTGGAGAAGTGCCGAAATCCGAGATTTGGAGTGTTGATAACTAGTAGCGTCTTTCAATTGCATAAGTGAAGTCACTTCATATAGCCCATTAAAGCTAAATTGGCCATAAAGAACGAACGCATAGCTTCAACTTACAAAGGCGACCTGGACTGGAGCCAGCTTAGGTAGTCTTGCTAAGTCCCCAGCCAAGCAGCCGAAGGAACTGAACAAGTTGACGCGGAGAGCCAAGCGGGCAAGGAGCATATGGAATGCGACATGAGGTATGCTACAATATGTAGGAGAATATGACAGTACGCGACGAAGACGTCGAATTGACAGAGCTTTGACAGCGAAGCTTTGGACAATCAGAAATTTCATCAGATGCGAGGCTTCCGTTGCTCGCTTGCTGATAAAATGGATTGCAAATAGGATTACGGTGGCATTGCTGATTGATGCGGCTACGCCCAACGCTGCTAGGCGATGTAATCTCCAGAGTGAACGCTTGAACCCATTGGGTTTTGGTAATTAGTTTCGATACGGGAATCTTGATCCTTCCAAGAGACGGGCATTTTTGATAGACACTTGTTCCACAGCACTTCAAAGTCTAGAAATAGTATAATATAATGGTATACTTATACAAGATGTTAGCGCTGCCAGGGCATACACATATAGCGGATTCAGTTATTTCTGAACCTTTTGAGTTCCGAGCTCCTGCCATCGTACGTTCCTGACTCGCCCGAACCATTAGCCAGAGAGCGGACAGCGTTGAGTGCAGGATACAGAGAAGAGAAATGAATGCCTAGAATTTGCGGATGTAGATGGCTCCATAATAGGGGCTGCATCCCCATATCCGCCTCAGATTTCAACAATGATTTGTTCGTCATGAATATACTTATTCGAAATGGCAAATGCTTTCGCATGCCTGATGAGTGTGTGCCCCGAACCGGGCCTACAACGTTTAGCTTTGCTCGGAGCAAAGCTCTTGGTCATGTTAGACGCTTAGCCAAGTGGTATTTCACGAGGGATCTCGACGACGATCTCTATGACAATGAGTCAGCTTGAATGAAACCTGCAAAGTAGATTGGAAGTAGCAAAAGAAAGGTTGATTATCAGAGTCTAATTGTAAATAACATCATCGGACTGCTTATGCAAGTGCTCAATGTTGTTTCTGACATAGGTTTCATCATCACTTGAAATGGCTAGGATAGAGTAGAGAAATGGACTTTATAACATACCACGAGCACGCACAAGCAGCGTATAAATCCTAATATCGCATTGGGAAGACAAACGCTTCGACTATAGAATTATAGCTGCTCGATACAAGTGACGAGGCTGTCTAATTGGTCCTGACTAGACTTTGACACCATCGTGCGCAAAGATTGGGATCTGCCAATATGATGTCAGCCCGTAATACAGCGCGCAAGCAGCTTGCCATCACTTACAGACTGTTCAGACTCTTCTCTGCAGCTTCATGTTCTAATTGTTTCGACTTTCCAGCGGCTACCTCCAGGACAGATTCCGGAATATTCGCGAGGCGAGCAACGTTGAGGCCATATGATCGGTGAGCAACACCATCTGCAACCTCATAAAGGAATGTTATCTCTTGTCCATCATCGCCAGTCTCCTCGAATCTCATATGAACATTCTTTAGTTCGCCATCTTCAAAGCCTTTCGCCAAGGCGCTCAGATTTTGATAATGCGTGATGAATAAGGTAAGGCTTCTCTTCTCCCTAACAATGTAATCCAAAACTGCTTGAGCAATAGCTACACCATCGTGTGTCGAAGTGCCACGTCCCAGCTCATCAAGTATGATAAGCGACCTTGGCGTGGCTCGTTTTAGGATGTCAGAAGTCTCGGATAACTCCACCATGAATGTGGACTCCCCTGCCATCATGTTGTCAAAAGCGCCCATGCGGGTGAGGACAGCATCGAGCATTCCAAGATGGGCAGACTCGGCAGGGACGTATGATCCAATCTGGCCCATGATCGCAATCAGAGCGATCTGCCGTACGTAGCTGGACTTTCCTCCCATGTTCGGTCCCGTTACAAGCAAGGCTCTGGTGCGGTCTGATGCAAGTTCTGTATTGTTCGGCACATAGGCGTCAAGTAAGAGCTGCTCAACCATAGGATGCCTACCCTGCTTGATGGCTATGCGGAGATCATCTGTATAGTTAGGTTTCACATAGCCTGGCTGATTAGCAATGGCAGCCAAAGACAGTAGGCAGTCAAGTGTAGCAAGTGCTTGCACACAGTCCCGAAAGGATTGATATTTCGACGAGATTTCGGCCAGCAGTTTGGCGAAAGCGATATCACAAGCAGCGGCCAGAGCTTCCTTGTGCTGGTCTCGCTCGCGGACCAATGCAACGACTTCTGGCGTATGAAAGCGAGAAACTTTCTTGGTACCGCTTATCTTTGCCCATGACGCTGGAACATTGTGGATCTGCGTGTTTTCGACCTCAACGAGATACTCAATACCAGCAACAGTCACATATTCAACCTTTTTCTTCTTGATCTTCTCCGCAGCAACGGATCGATGAGCATCAAGGTCATATTCTACACCCGCAATGCCCAGCTTGTGCGTCATGATGTCTTCACACTCCATCTCCTCGCGAAAGAAAGAATACTTGTCGTCTGCCTTGGCCGCTTCGGGGTTAATCTGCTCGAGATATGAAATTACGTCTTGAGCGATGGTCGGAAGAGCAGCAATGGCATCGTTGATAATTTCAGAACGGAAGCCAGCATCGGCAGGCTTCTTGATGGAGATAAACTCGGTCGCGATGCGCTGCATAGTCTGCAGAACGTTCAGTAGTTCGGGTCGCGTGCACTTGCCATAGTATATCCGAATCAAGCTCTTCTCCAAGTCGCTCCTAATCTGAGAGAGTAGGTGCTTGACCTTGTCGACCCTGATGGATGGCTGATCGCCCTTGAGCTCTTCTACAGCGACGCTGCGTTTCTCAAGCTCTGACTTCACAAGTAGAGGTCTGCCGACCCATTTGCGCAGTAGCCTCTGTCCAAAACGTGTCCGTGTTCTATCCAGGGTCCAGAAGAGGCTTCCTTTCTCTGTGTGATCCGTCTGATTCTGGTAAATTTCAAGACTAGTAAGGGTCGTTCCGTTGAGGAGCATGTGTGACCGGGCGCTGAATGATTGGAAGTATTTAGTGAGATCGAATACGTGTTCAAGGCCATAATCTGATAGGTACGTAATCATTGCCGAAAGACAGATGGTCACGCACTCGGTGAGCTTGAGGACTTTGTCCAGAGCCTTGCTTGCTAATTCGTCTTCCTCCGCACTTGCGGATTTCAACTTGTCACCATAGAAATTCGATACATGACTGTAAGCTTGGGCGACCATAGTTTTTGGTTTGTCAACTCTTTCAAGCCGTACCTTATCACCGAACACATTTGTCTTACTACCTGCGAGATGCTCTACCAACTTGTCTGTGGCTTTCGATAGATTACCGACGATAAGAATCTCGCAGGGAGCAATATGAAGCAACCGCGTTTCAATCTCGCTCCTCATGAAACCATCTTCGAAGTCATCGTGGATCACATCTCCGGTAGCAGGTTGCACGGCAACGAGCCCGACGTGAACTTTCTCGTCTGTCCCCCAGCCTTTGGCATTATGCTCGGTAAGGCAGACTAGATAGCCGGTAGCTGGAGCGCCTCCAGAGGGTGCTCCTATCGATGCTTCGAGCCCTTCCGCATCGTCGACGTAAGTACCCTTTGTATAGAGATTGGTGAGCTCTCGAACAAACGGGGCGTTACGGTTGTCTCCAGCTGCCTTTAGAGCGGCTGTCTCCAATTGTCGAACGACGCCGACTTTAAGACCAGCTCCGACCAGTCGCTTCACATGCACGTGGAGGCGATGGACGGGGATGCTTGCTGAAGCAAAGCGATCTAGATGTGCCTCCGAAACGTGCTCATCGTACCTCAATTTTCCTGGTATGCAAACGATGCTGAGCTCTTTGGCAGCGATTCTGGCATCCTCTCCAAAGAATTTGAATTTGTAGCCAACCTCCATGATGATAATGGTGTCAAGATGCTTCCGCTTGATTCCCAAGTATTGCTCCTCCATGGGTGTGAGCTTCCCAGCTTTTTTCCTCCCGGCAATATTGGTCCTACCTCTAACCATTGCTCTAGAATGTGGCTCAACCTCCCCATCGTCTGCGTCGTCGCCGCCGTCATCTTCTTCGTTACGTTCGGTCTCCTCACTAATTAGCCCATTACGCCTCCTAATCTCCGCGATACTGTCCGGTCGACCAAGCTTCTTGACAAACCTCTCGCGGAGCTTTGCCTTTCGTCTCTTAGTCTCCTCATCGTCGTCTTGCCTCTCTCCGTCTTGGTTGGGCGAGCTAGAGAAGGTATACTTAGAAGTCTGTTTGACTGCTTGAGACGCCTTAACCTTATTGGCGTTTAGTATTGTCAACTGCTGATCACTGGCAACCAATTGCCCATTCCCAAGGCTCCCATTAAGCGTGGTCTGCTGTGTCTGGCCAGCTGTGTCAGATTCCGATCGTCGAAGTCGCTTGACTTTTGGAAAGTCTAGTCCAACATCCAGGACATGTTTCGGTGTAGTAGGACTTCTACTGGTACGTATGTTCGCATTTTCTTCCTCAGAAACGAACGGATCTTCTTCCTTATCGCCAGATGTTCTGTTCGAAGGATTGGATATGATGGAACGTAAGGGAGGTGGTTTGGGTGCTGTGCCCTTGGTGAAGAAGCTTGAGATGTTTTGTTGTTTCTTAGCTGACACTTGTGATAAGCCTTGCGTGGACACCATGGTCTAGCCTCCTACGAGGATTGGCGGTTTCCATGGCACAGTGTACGAGGTAACAGACGATTATGGTGATTTCGCGTGTGACGCTAGATCAGGGTTGTAGGCCCTAAAGCTAAACTTGAAGGAAATACTACGGTTCCAACCCCTTTGCCTACACATACATTCTCCCTACCCCGTGGCCTAGGTACCCTGTGCGGAATTAGCGTACAGAGTTCATCGTTTTACTTGCGCACAATCGCCTATTACGAACATCAAACAGCATCCATTGACCTCAGCAAGCTTATTGTATGATCGGGACTAAACGGTGTCTCAGTAGGATATCATCTTATATATACTATGTAGCTCTATATGGCTATTGTGTATTGTATGTGATGTCCAAATATCGCCCTCTCTGGTGCAAGTACAACGGTCCTTAGTGGATCTATTACCTGTCGAGCGAAGTGAGCGCAACGATGCTAACATGCTGCCGGTCCATAATCTTCATGAAAACAATACAAAAAATTGCAATAGCACTTGCTTGCAGCGTCCTGAAAGATTCTCCCATTTGGCGTTTACTTAATATGGATACTGTGAAAGTACCAGATGAGAGCAAGCCCACAAACGGACCACATCAACCATGATCATGTCCTCTTACTCGCACCTCTGCTACCCAGTCTCCGTGGATCTGGGAGGTCGTTGGGTCCTTGATCTCCGACCAGCCCGGTAGACAAGCCAGCTGTTCGGGAAGAGGGTACGGCTCGTGTATGGTTGTGTACGAAGCGTGGTTGCCTAAGGTAAGCATTCAACGGGTTAAGTGTCGATCCATGATACCTCGGCTCGATCATACTGCCAAAGTCCATTCCAGGTGGCATTGAGCTGAAAAATTGTGGCAGCTGATCTCCAGTGACGGAGAAGTATCGCTGGGTCACCCTTCCATTATGGATAGGGGCAGCTTCGTCATCGATCCGCTCATCTCCATCTAAGACAGGCGCTCTGTTTTCGCTGTCATCATTGATAGATGTTCGAGATTTTACGTTCGCAGCGCGGAGTTTAGAGTCCCAGGGAAGACCATGAGTGGCATTTTCGAGGCGAGGTCCCAACGTCTGTACTCTATCAAGAGCGATGCCGGTGCCTGTCGACTGAGTAGACCGTTGGTGGCCATGGGAGCTTTGCGAGCAGGCGACAGTATTTGTCGTGGTGGGTAATCGAGATTGCGCAGTATTACCCCATTCATTTTCGTCGTTGAAGATATGGAAAGCTTTCTTGCGTCCGACTTTGGGAAGGCCGTGTGTGAGTTCGCGTTCGCGTTCGTCGTCGTCGTCGTGAGGATCGTGATCCATGTTTCCATATCGAGGGTAGGTGTGTTGAGTAGGACCTAACTCGGCCAGCGCCTTGGTCGAGATGGCGCTTAGATTTAAGGCTTGTGTGGATGTGGTAGGAGATGTTGCTTTGCGCACCCGTAATCTCTTGTCGACAACATGAGCATTGGTACTAAGATCCGTAAGAATGGGATGTTCAACTTTGCTTCGTTTACGCTTTGACAACTTCGGCGGAGGGGTGAGCTCTTTAATTGGACTACTGTCCACATTGCCGGTGATCAGGCGTTGCTTTTTGAGTGATCCGTCGGGCCAGTAGATGCGTTCCATCTGTTCTACTGTCGCTGAGTTGTGCTCCATTTGCTCTAGTACGGAGTTATCTTTCTTTTGGTTCCGTAGCCGTTGAGCATCCAAGCTCGCAGAATCGAATAGTGACATGCCCGGCCATTTGATGCCTTTAAGCACCGGCGACTGTAGTATTGAGGTGGAATCTTTGACGCTACTGTCTTTAGCATTATTCTTGCGGATGTCCAATTTCATCAATGGGTCTCGTCCGATCCCACAAGATGATGGGCCGTCCAATAAGTCTGAGCGCTGCAAAGTGGCCTCAGACGGGTCCGGGTAGGCTGGTCTTGAGGGGCTGCGAAGGAACGTTTGGAAGTAATCGCTTTCGCCGTCCGTATCATAGCCCAAAGACAGCTGCTGGTTGTTAATGCTCTTCGTTGATGTTGTTTCTGTCATTTCATGGTGAGGTGAGCTGGCGCTTTGCCATGCACTCATCCGTGGAACGAACGCTCGATGATGGTAATCCTGATATGGTTGACTCAGAAAGGGCGATGGCAGAATTTGATGGGGAGTTACAGCCAACTCTTCGGAGAAACTCCGTTGACTGTCTTGATCTTCGCTCAAAGAGAGCTTTGCAAGAGCTGATGGTTGGCGGCTCTTTGGACGTGATGCCGGTTCAGCATGGCACAGTTGGGGGTCAAGGAGTCCTTCGACTTTGACAGGACTGGCATGGTTCTCTGATTCTGCTAGCTCTCTGGGTCGTCTTTTGCGTGGTTTATTGTATTTAGTGCATGCCACAGTAGCCGGGATGGCCTTAGTCTTGGATGCTCTGGAGCTGCAGTCTTTGATATCTTTGGAATCTTTGGCGATCATACGCTCCGATAGTAACTTCTCGATCTGATATCGGTCATACCAGCGGTCATATGCAGCAAGTTTGGTACGGACAGAAGCATCTTGACGGGCACGGACTTGAGCTCTGAAAATTTGTGCAAGATGGCCCTTAGAAGCGATGTGGGTGAGGAGGTGAGAGATGTCGCTAAATTCGGGTTCTTTTGGGCAGATGTTGCAGCGAAGGGGAATGAAAGTCATGGTAGCTGTTGACTCCAACGGCACTGGTGCTTGGACTCAATGACAGTACTGCTTGCTTGTCGAAAGCCCCAGACAGGCAATGCTCCTCCCCAAGAATGGGTGTAGGGAGAAGGCCTGGAGGAAGGCAAGGTGGAAGGAAAAGAATTTCTTGGAGGAGATAATTGACAGGCGGGAAACTACGCTAAGACTCCGCCAAGCCCAATGTGGAGTCTTGCGCAGAGGAAGGAGATATGGGCAAGGAGCTCATCAGCCCAGGAAAGGTCCTCGCCGACGAAGCGACTACTCCTGAAAAGAAAGGTAAGGGCAACTGGATGTTGCATTCTCTGAACTCAGGCATCAGTCTTTCTGGACCCACCACGGACTATGCTTGGAGAACCTACCACTAGGCCTACAGCAATATTATCTACCAAGATCTGGACTCCTGGCTTCTCCGATCATGTAGCTAAGTCTTGCGAATCGAAGTACACAGAATGACCTAGGGGTGCACATGCGCTCGCCGCCTGAAACTGCATTCTCAATGCTGTCGACGACCAGATTATCTATTCAGAACGGCTGCCACTTTGGCTTTCGGCATGCAGCTATGACAATATCAGCAGGCCACAGCGAAGAACGGTTTGCTGCTCAGCTCACTAGGTAGGGTCTACTGCTTCCAGTCCTGGGAACCCCAATAAGCTTAAGCCAGCTATGCCGAATACTGTATGGAACACATCTACCATGTCGCCTGGTCTGTCAGCTATACCGCCTCTTTCTGGATCCTGTGAAACGTTAGATTTCTTGACGTTCTCGAGCAATGTTAGACGGCCAAGGTACCTGGCATTTTAAGATGAAAATAGCCAGCTTTGCCCCATCGATCCAGTGTAACCGGTCAATCATAGCCAGACTGCTCGCCACCCACCAGCTATAGCACACATCTTCCAATTTCTCCGGTCTCCCATTTAAGCCCCCATTTGGAAGTTGGCGTTCGCTCAACCAGCCACCTAGTCGGTCTCTGTCTACTAAATCGAGGCGATCAGCGATCGCCAGTGCTCCGACACATGTATATATCTGGCCAGCATGCGACTCTGCACCAGGACCAACCCCATAGCCACCATCGAAGTTGGCACAGGCTTGAACATGCTCTATAGCTTTCTCAATGTTCACGAGAGGCAATAGGTCTAGGAGCGACAGGGCAAGGAGACCGCCGAATAGGAAACGCGTATCCATTTCGCCCCATTCGTCCCCTGCGAAGGCTCCGGTCTCTTGATCTTGCAGTTGTGCAATATACTTTCCCACACTTCCCCTACCACCCTTCCCTCGCTTATCAAGATCCTCCAAGGCATCAATGGTCGCTAAGATTTGAATCGCGCTCACGGTGTACAGCATGTGGGCATCATGACCAGGAGCAGCGCCGAAACCTCCGTTTGGTCGTTGACAAGAGATCACAAAATCAATTGTCGCCTCCCGAGGTAACCCCTCAGAGTGACCGAGGATGTGCAAAGCAGTCAAACCCCAATAAACTCCGTTCAGGCGAAGATGCTCCGTCAGCCAGTACTCGAGCTCATCTTGGCGCTGTCAGTAGATGAGCTTCAGTATGTACTGGGGTTTAAGGATAGTGCATCCTACTTTATCGAGGGTCTGTATGTACTCAACATGTTTGTCAATGACCAGTTTGAGTTCGTCTGGTACAGCGTCGGCGGATGTACCTCCTCTGCCAGGACCAGAAACTAACGACATGTTGTCATATGCTCCAAATGAGATTTTGCCTCGTTAGTGTGAAGATACCAGAGCAGTAAAAATAAGCTTTCTTCTTTGATGATACACAATAGGTAGGAAGACTGCAGCAAGTGGGCGGATAGTAGCGCGATACATAGATTTCAGTACCTATAGCTTCGCATAAGCTCGGACAAAGATACTCGGCAGTCTCCGGGTATATAAAGACACGGTCCTGCATTAGCGCTGTAAATACCAAGTAATCTATTCAGGGACAAAGAACATTCCTCAGCCGTGCGTACGTTAAAGTCCCCGCCAAAACCGGCCCAGAAGATTAACCAAAACTCGGGTTGGGAGGAGACAACAGCATACCTACATCACCACTAGTACTTGAAGAATAGCACTGCAAGCCATTCCATTTACAGCAGCTACTACGTTCTCCTACTCCCCTAACTCACCAGGCAAAGTGACGCTCTACGAGCTTCCTCGTGCAAGGACTTCACAAATCAAGCTTACGCTACTGCACTACGCTGCATAAGAACCGCATTACTGACGCTGGCCGTCGACGTGGGGTTCTTCCGACTTTTGGGCCTTGTCGAATCCCTCGAATCGTACTATCTATCCTACACATCAGAATAGGTCCACACAAGGACAATCTTACAATACCGAATACATCATTCGCCTGACCGAGCCCCTCATCCTCATACTTCCCAAGACGAATACATTGTGCCCATTTTTTAAATCCACACCCAGTTGCCAGGGCCCAGAAGAGATGAAAGCCTAGGAACGTTATTGAGGTGTTCGGTAGGTACCCTAAAAGCATGCGTCTGGCCCAGCTCTCTTTATTCTAATGCTTTTCGTACATCTGGCTCGCGAAACATCTCCTGCATAACATAAGGCCGCTGAAACAAATCTGTGACTTCGCCCATGCTAACTCAATGTGTTTCAGGATCACTCGTTCGAAGTCTCTGGCAGCCCTCAAAGAGCAGCGTCAAGACAAACCCCTGGCGTACCTCACCAGTTTATTTCAATCTTATCTCAAATATAATACCTGAGAAGGGTGGAAGGCTACTTCTGGGCGAAGTGAAAAGAGTCCAACATCTAGTGAAGTAGACCAAGGTCATACAACCTGCTCTGCTGCTTCATTAGGACAGTTTCAGATTGAAATATGGGGTACTGGTTCTGAGAAGGCGCTGTGGGTGAGTCGGCTCTTACTGTCTATTATACCCCTTGTTTTCACACTGCCTGAAGGTTGTTCAAGGCTGATTTTCGACTGCTACTTTTCCTCTGAGCAGTCTCCGTTGTGGTTTAGCGCCATTATAGGCGCTCTTCGAACACTTAGTCTTTACTGCAGATGCATGCTAAGCATCCTTTCGCTATAGCCCAGAAGTGATCATAGATAACGTCTATGAAGAATTGGGGCATCATTGAAAGACAAGAGACATGACGAGGCCGGCTTCTCTTTCACTAGCAGTACCAAACACCACGTCAGCTGTCAAAAGCACGCCAATTCCGCCTACAGATGGTGGGAGCAGCTCTTCATCGCCGAGAGGGGCCCATCCGAATAGCGATAGACAGCTGGGCCTAGAGGTAGCACAAAACCCCACAAGGGAAGATCAACCCAGCTCGCCAGAAATCACATCTCTTCCGCCCTTTCCGTCATCACCCAAGGACGTACCTAAACATGTTCGTGAGCCTTCGAAGGGCTTTTTCTCGAACTTGAAAGCTTCGAAATCATCCAATAAGGTACATCATGTTGAGCCAACGATCCGAAAAGTCTCTGAAGACACCACTGGAAACATCAGCAGATTGGATGAAAATTCGATCTACTCGACGCGTAAGAGCTCTCGTTCCACTCCTGACCTGAGTTTACCGGCGGACATGGGCATCAACGCTTTGATAAAACATGAAGGTACAAGTCTCTCATTGCTCCTGTGATTATTATTGATGTATTAACAATATTAAAGACCACAACCCTCAAGGGAATCAGATTCTCCGGCAGCCTGTTGGTACTTCGGTGATGTCAGACAGCATGATTCTCCCTAGTCCAAGTGGGGAATCACACTCGAAGAGACCGAAGCCACGTCTTGTAGGGCTTCTGACGCGTACTCGGTCCACTCGAATCGATGAAGCAGGACGGAAGTCAAAGCCTCCAACCCCAGTACGTACAAATGGGCCAGAGATCCGAATGCAGTACGACGGGGCGAGCGACGACGAAGTTCATCAAGTACCCCCGAAGACTGCACCCATACGACAAGATCATTCGTATCGGGACATGATCGGATCGAGTGCCCGCAATCGATCAGCAGATCGCCAAACAGCGTCAAATCAGGGTCAGGAGAACGCACAATTACGACGAGGCGAGAAGGTGTCCACCCATGGGCTGTCAGCATCCGCGTCAGGTGGCTTTCGAGAAAGTGGTGGCTCTCATCTCTTCACGAACATCAAGAATACGTCTACTAAAGCAGCGGATGGTCTCGGCAAAGCTGGCAAAAGTATCTTTGGAAAAGTTGCTCGCAGTGGCAGCAGCAATGCGAAAGAAGAAGAGCGGTATGTTCCAAGTGTCATCAATTTGCCTCTCGTTTTGCAGACTCGACGCACACGTATTGCTCAACGCTTGGCGGACTCAAGAGACAAAACAGAATTCTGGATGCCTGCTCTGCCTTGGCGTTGTATCGAGTAGGTTACAAGATTCCATCCCGTACATTGATGTTAACGAGCAGATAGCTTTCTGAACTTTCGAGGCTGCGAGGAGGAGGGTCTCTACCGCATTCCAGGAAGTGAATTGCAGATCCGTTACTGGCAAAAGCGCTTCGACCAAGGTGAAGCTTTCAGGGTTGAATCTTGAACCGAAGCCACTAACCGTGATACAGAGGGTGATATCAATCTTTTCGAAGAGTCAGAATTATACGATATCAATATTGTTGGCTCCATGTTCAAAGCCTGGCTCCGTGACTTACCAACCGAAATCCTTCCAAAGGCTGTTCAAGCCCGAGTGGCCCAGCAATGCGCAGATGCCACAGATTGCCCTCAAATACTTAAAGATGAGCTATCATCCCTCCCACCCTGGAATTACTACTTGCTCTTTGCTATCACATGCCATCTAAGCCTTCTAATTGCCTACTCCGATAAGAATAAGATGAATTTTCACAACCTCTGTGTTTGCTTCCAACCCGCCCTAAGGATCGACAACTTCTGCTTTCAGTTCCTCGTCCAGGATTGGCGCAACTGCTGGCAGGGTTGCTGGACCGAGAAAGACGCACTGGAAGAGGAGTACCGCGTTCTGGAAGGTGGCCTCCCATCTAGTGGAAGTGGTGGAGGGAGCGGCGGTGATAGCTCGCCAGGCTCGATTGCTGTTACAGAAGAGCGCTCGTTGGCTTCATCAAGCAGCAACCAGGCCATGGCAGAGGATTACTCCATCCATTCGGCGAGCAGTAACACAGTCGCTACTGATGGCCGCTCAGTGGCTTCTTCCAGCAGCCACAAGCATTCTATAGGAGGACGGGGTCAGCAATCACGACCACCACCTCTTACATTCACAAAACCTAGCGAAGAGGGCCTCTCCACGATTTACAGCGAGCTCAGCTCGACTCCGACTGCCGGCGGGTTCCAGACCATTAGTGATCTGAGCTCGACCTCCAATGGAAACGACGATCAGTACAGTTTCAGCTCGACTCGAACAACATTACCGGAGCTGGCGCCTGTGCTACCATTGTCACCAATCGTCCACCACTTTTCTTGACGCTGGTTGATCAGGATGTCCAATGTGAATCGAATTCCAACTCTTTGGTATGACTTACCGTTACTATAATCGCATTGACCACATCCGGTGGATCCAGTCCCAGTAACACCTCGGTATGCGTCATCACTACTCTTTCCATTCTCAAATTGTCTTATCCCATCACTATTTTCGAATTTCCCGGATCGGAGTTCCAAGGCAGCAAACCGAGCAGGCGACTCGACCTGCGCTCTCATGATCCGTACGATACCCATTACTGGTACGAGGTCTTTCACTGCCATCAGTGAAGTAAGGTGGTAAGTCCCGGATTCCAGAATTGAGCAGTAATACCAAACTTCACCGGCGTAACGGAGTCTTTTGGCTAGATACCAAATGGCATGGGTGTTCATTAGCGACGGGTTTCTCTTTTTAATGGTGTACTTTACTCCTACGGGATAGTACTTGGACTGAATTCGGATTGCAGTAGCGAAGAGGGCATCGTCTTGTATGATAGAATGATAGTATTTCAACGAAGGTCTTGAATTCTATATTCAACCAGCATTTGGCTCGAAGAACCTTGGGTACCGAAGATGCGAGCGGCTTGTCCCAGTGTGATACCTTATAAATAGCGTATGTACACGCACTCAGCCCTGCCTCTTCCCAAATCCACCTCCAAAAACAACGTACAACAGCCGTCTAAATCCTCATTCTCACAACAGCTCTTTCCAGCTCCCCCACACACCCGCCCCCACTCAAACTCCACTTCTCCCCCACAAACCCCTCATCAACTTTCTGTCTGCACACGCCGCTCCGAGCCCAATACTCCATCAAGCCCCTCGCATCCTCCTTCGTCACCCCCTCCAACCTCTGCACCTCCACCCCACCCTTGTTGAACACATCCAGCACGCGCTCATCGTATTTGGCAAACGGATCGCGCTGAACAGGCTCTCTGCCTTCGAGCTGGCTCAGCGCAAGGTTCAGCGATGGGATGACGGGGTTATTGGAGGCGGAGGTGGCGGCTAGGACCATGCCGCCGTTTGGGAGCGGAGAGGTGCCGGAGAGGTGGTCGAGGAAGAAGCGGATGATGGCGAGGTCGTGGGCGTGTATGGGCTTGTATTGTGCGGAGATGTAGTGGCTGTTTCTCATGGCGTGGGCTAGGCCGTCCATGCACATTATTAGGGGTGGATTTCCGGGGAGCTTTAGTTCGCGCATGAGGAGCTGGAAGATTGGCCATGCTGTGTCGGGATCTGAGACGCCGAGGAGGGCGAGGTTGGAGAGGGAGATGTTGGGGGGGATTGGGGTGGGGATGGGGATGTCGGAGGTGGGTTCGTGTTGGGAGACTTTGATGGTGGCGAGGATTGGGTTGGCGCGGGAGAGGGCGGAGAGGAGGGCGGCGATGTAGGTTTTCTGGTGGTATTGGGTTGGGGTTGTGCTGGGAAGGGGACCGTATTCTGTGCGAGCGAGGATGAGATCTTGAGCTGTATGTGGGGACGTATTACGTTAGCTGAAGGCCGCACCGAGTCTCGAAAAGGGGGATATAGGCGTGCGTACCTTCAGGGATATTAAGGACGACCCATCCCTTCAAAAACGCCATACTCATAGCCTGCAGCAGCATTACGGTCTTGCCACTCCCCCTCTGACCCACCAGCACCCGTCGAACAGTCTTCTTCGAACCCTCCGACCCGATTTGCTCCATTTCTCTCCCTAGATCCAACGTCTCTGGTCTTATAAGCATGGCAGGCCGCCTATACAACAGCCATCCCTGTGTAACCTTGAAAGCCTCCACGGCTCTCAATTGTACCACCACCGAGTCCGGTATTCCCAGGACCTGTCCCCGTAGCTTTTCATCGAGTATGGATTCTGCGCTGATGTCCTGCAAGCCTTGCACTTCCAATGCATTGGTATTACTGAGCACGATTCTTTTGCGCAGAGCTTTTCGTTCGCCAATGGCTGGGCGCTTGCTGCGCTCAATCTTTTGGAACTTGTCCTTCTTTTTTGTGAACGTTCGCTTTACGCCGCGCTCATTCTTGGCTGCCGCGACCACGCCGGGTTTCTTTTTCGCTGGTAGGACGAGTAGAGGGGTGCTGGTTGAGAAGGGGGCTATTGGGATGGGGAGGAGGATCCATGGCCGCTGTATGGGTCGTTGGGTGAGGAGGGCTGTATCTGATGCTCTGGAGAGGCATCGCCAGCAGGTTTGGAAGCTCATTATCAAATGGTATAAAATTACTGGAGCTCACGTTGGACCATTGGACGACAAGTACATTTGAGCCGCCGCTTTAGTGCTCCCAAGATAGAATAGAATAGAAGAGTTCACCTAGTAACCGTCCACACTTAGTAATCGTCCGGCCTTATAGGGTTAGTACCCTATAAGGCTACCCTAGAGCTTCAGATTTTATCATTTATAACTTCTTATGACCTGAATTCTGTAAAATCGCTGTCTATAAATCTATTTAGTATATCAAACGCACCGCTACCGTCCATTCCTCTATTATGCGAGACCGAACTAGGCAGGGAAGATCGCATAGAACTAGCCTACACGGCCTAGATCGAGGCTGGGGGACACGGTAATAGAATCCTATTAATCACGAAGGCAGCTAAGTAATATAGTATACTAAAGAGTATACTCGCCGACAGGATCAGGGGCCGTAAACCAACATCTGATGCTCATAAAGGCCAATAGCGAATTACTCCTAGAGAAGAAGCAGTACTTCTAGCCTAGGTTCTCCGTCTTTATGCATGGGGTTAGCTATCAAGGATAGAGCAAATACGCTTTATAACGAACGAAATCCTTCCTATAAAGGATAATAAAACCCTAATCGGACTGAACTAGCCCTAGAAATTTATGTCACGACACCCGGAGGTAAAGACAGCCTATATTCCGCCACTCGACAAGGAACGTGCTATGGTACAGGATCCTGAGGTACTATCAGGCTGGTTTGATCTCTACCTACGTATCAAGATAGAGTACGAGGTAGACGAGAGGGATATCTATAATATAGATAAAAAAGGTTTTATATAAGGGGTAATTACCAAGCTTAAAGTTATAATACCTAAGTATAATAAGAAGAAGGCTTATATAATATAATATAGGAATCGTGAATAGGTATCGCTTATTAAGTGCGTCTTAATGGATAGTAGATCTCTACCCCCCTAGATCATTTTCAAAGGCAAATTAATCTAGAAATCTTGGAAAGAAGCTCTTAAATCAGGCGAAATTTATATCAGCGAGAATAGTTGGACTGATAATACGATCGGGTTTAAATGGCTTTAGAGGGGATTTAATTAAGAGACACGAGCGTACTAAAAAGGAGAATATTAAATGCTACTAGTTAATAGCTATACTTCTCATATCACGACTGCAGCGATTTAGTACTATATAGACTATAAGATTATTCTTCTTTACTTACCGCTATATATAATATATCTACTTCAGCTATTAGACGTTAGTGTTTTTTCTCCCTTAGCGACAGCCTATAAATCCCACGTCTAGCGAGTTACACGTCTAGGGGCAAGCTATTATATCGATAAGGTAGACTTCTTAGATATCTATTAATAGGCCCGGCAAGAAGCGATAACAGCAGTTAATATAAAGAAGGCCTAGGCTGCAGCAGGACTATTACTATTCAGGCCTGAATTAATTCTATAATATTTTCCTACGACTCAGCTACCTTAACAGTATAATATTGAGATCCGCCCTACTATACCTCCTGAGGTAACAATTACCTTAATTGGCCCTAACGGGAAATTTCACCTCGTATTAATACTAGCTAATGCTCTATATATTTAATAAATCCTACAGCATATCACGTAGACCGGAGTTGAGACGTAATAACCTGATCTGTCAAATATTCTATAAAAAGTAGGTAAAGCGGCTATTTAAGTAATAGCTGAGTCTATAATCTAGGGCGTCACTAATATAGAACTTATAGAACTTAATAGACGGAAGTAACAGAAATCTAATCGTCTAAAGGGGAACTATAGGGCTGCTAGATTTATGAACGAAGTAGTACTTATAGAATAATAGACCAATCAGGCTAATAAAGCGTGGAAAGCTGTCGTTACTACCCTGAATAGACTCGGTCTAGAAATCTTCAAACCGAAGGAAAAACCCGGTCCCAAATCACGTCCTACTCCCAGGAAGAAGCCATTACCCCCGGTAATCAGGCCAGTAGTCGTCACCCCTTTCAGGTCCCCTATAGCCACGTCCGCAACAGCGATCCCATATGGAACCAGAGCACCCCCGACGACGGCGATATAGGAAGAAATACCAAGTAAGGGGGACTATACCATCGCCCGCATAACGACTAAGCGACCAAAAAGACTTATTATCAGGTTACCTGTTAGAATAACTACGGCGGAGTTGGAACGGGGCCTACGAGGGCAAAATAGCCAGCAAGGACAGGAAGGACAGGAAGGACACGTGATCAGAGGAATCAGCCAATCAGGACGAGGCATGCGAATAAGAAAACCTCGTAAAGGATGATTTAAATAGCTTAGAAACAGTCGCTTTATGGATTTGTAGCATGAAATGGACGTTATAGACCACATTTGTAATGTTCTAGGGTACGCTTATAGGGGTTCAGCCCTATAAGGCCGGACGATTACTAAGTGTGGACGGTTACTAGGTGAACTCTTCTAAGGCCTAAAGCGGCTCTGCATCCAGTCGTGAAAAGTTTCCCTACACAACTCGCTACTGCACACATTACACGCACAGCTCCTCCATAAATCAATTGAAAGACAGCAAGTATGACAGAATCAGCCACGGAAATCCCACAAGTATCTCTTCCCACCAAAGCGCCAGCACCAACCACCACAAAACTCGACAAAGCGTAAATCCCCCACCCACCATCCCCAAAAACAACCTCATTAACCATCCCATCCTCCCAGTTCAATCACAATCACAAAACCCATCCCCCACACCTTCGACCTCGGCAACCTCCTCTGCACCGACCCCAACCCCCTCCCCCCCTCCCCCGCGAACGACATCCTCACAGCCACCGCCCGCGACTGCGCCCAATCCCTCATAAACCAACTCCTAACAACCTGCCCCATAACCGCCCACCGCGAAAACGGCATCCTGATGACCCTCCCCCCACCCACGACCCCCCTGCCGCGCGAAAAACCCCTGCCGGCGGCGAAGCAGGCGACGAAATGGGAGAAGTTTGCAAGGAAGAAGGGGATCAAGGATCAGAAGCGGGGGGAGGGGAAGATGGTGTTTGATGAGGGGAAGGGGGAGTGGGTGCCGAAGTGGGGGTATAAGGGGAGGAATAAGGAGGGGGAGGGGGAGTGGATTGTGGAGGTTGAGGAGGGGAGGGAGGGGGGGTTGGAGGGGGGGAAGACGGTTAGGGGGGAGGGGAGGAGGGAGAGGGTGGAGAAGGTTAGGAGGAATGAGAGGATGCAGAGGGCTAATGATAGGAGGGGGAAGAAGGGGTGAGGCCGTGGGTGATGGTTTTGTGTGTGGGTTTGGGGGTTTTGTGAAATGCATTATGAGAGTTGCATTGCAGGTGCTATTGTGAGCGGGAGTGAGGAAAGGAGTTATGATATGGCTAGTGGGCTAGCATCGTGCCCTTCATCTTCCAAACAGAGCTGAAGTGAGTATATTGTGCGCCGACATAACTGAAAACGGCTGCTGACAATGTGAGTCCATATTTTGACAGCGCAAGAGAGCGCTGTCAATACATCGCTGAGATTCAAGTAGCTCTCGTCTTAAGATGTGCAAATTTGCAGCTCAAAAGCTAGGGACAGATACATCGATGTGATGCAACAACTCTCACAGTTCAAGATACTTCCGTCAAAATGCCCGGCTGGCCTCTAAGGAGAGAGGCGACATGAAATCAAGGCGAAAAGCCCCAACAATGGGGCCGACTGTGGTACAAGGCACAACGTTCGAATGATTTCCCTCCCTTTTCAGATGTGTTCTGCCACTTATTCGCACGCTGCTATAGCCTTTTCAATGGCCAAACCAATGCCGTTTTGCTGATGGTGCCGCTGCGCTAGACTAGCTTCGAGGCCACGCCTTGAGTTTGTACTCATGTCCTTTGCGACTTTTAACACATTGGCTTGTGTTTGGGTATACATGGCAGCCAATTTTCTCCTAGAGAGCTCCAGATTAGCTTTCCTATTCTCAACCAGTTGTCGACGTCCTTTCTCGTAAGCCTCAAGTAGGAGGTTGCCTCCCTTCCTGAAGTCATCAACGATGTCTTCTGCGGCAGTCTCCTTGCTAACCAAGTGCCGCACTAGTCGCTGTATCTGCAATCAGCACAAAATGTAGGACGAATGTGTCATTGGAGGGTACCCACGTGCGTTAAGTGGGATAAGACCTCAAGCATATTGTTTTGATGTGGTTCCAATGTCTTTCGCCACCGAGTTGTCGTAGAGTCAGTGTCCTGATCTGACCATTCTTTCTCGAGGGTGTTGGCTCTCGAAGTAGTCTCAAATGTAGATGGGGACTCGGGAATGGCATGGTGGTGTTTTTTCTGTCGCTTTGGTTCTGGTTCGACCAAGGTTTTGTCCGGATCATCTTCCTCCATGAAAGCCTTCCGCTTAATCATGCCAGACAGGTTCTCTTTGTTGTTTCCACCGCTCTCACGCATTTTCACCACGGCCGCCGACTTATGAAGCAGATTCATAAAGGAACTCGGGGGCTTTGGATCTCCACCAACGAACGGATCTTGGGGGAGCGTCGGCACGATGCTCTCCAGCGTTCTCTCGTTCACCAACTCGCCACTGTGAAGGACGACATGTGGTGGGATGGCTGCATGGGTTGAAGGCGCATGTGGCGAACTGGGAATTTGCTTACTATTACTGGCCATGCTTACAAAGGCAAGGTCGTTCGTGTCAAGCAAGATGTTGTTCATTCTACTTGGCAATTGTGGCTCGTAAGTATCGAGATCGTCTTCAGCAGCCGGCATCTCATCGTCGTTGAATGTAGACTGAAGTTTAGCGGCTGCGGCCCCTTGTTGCACACCTTGACGAGACAAGTCAGTGAACGGTATCGGGCTGCCATTCTCGTCCACTTTGGTACTCTGAGAACTTATACGATGAGCCCGTTCATGTATGGCCGAAACATCTACAACAGGTTTCATTGGAGGCATATGCTGAGTGTTGTGGCGTGGTGTCATGTGGGCTTTATCTTGGCGTTGTGCATGATGGTCATGGCTCTGATATGCTGCGTCGTCAGGAAAATATGCGATCCTTTTCTTGTCATCCAATTCCACAATTGCGGTCCCCTCAATAAGATCCATATCGTCAGCCTTCCTAGGGTGTATTGTCTTCTTAGCTGAGATGATGCCTTGATTCCTGGGTCCAGAGACTGTCCAACTAATAAGTCCAGTCTTCAGACTAGTGACGGGCAAGGGAGTCTCAGCGTTTGTAGCTTGTTCTCTTCGGCTTGCCTTAGCAGGAACATCAGTGCTTGCATGAGCTCTCACCTTGGTGATCTTTCCAACGATTCTATTGTCGTCGTTCACACTTCTTTTCTTTGCAGTTGTGGGTCTGATTGGGTCCTTATTTTCCGGAGCAACACTCTGTGGCAGTCGTACATGCGGAGCATCTGCGTTGACCATCAGGTGTTTAGCAGTCTCCTTGGCCTCCTTGGCCTTCCTCAATTGTTTGGCTGACTTGGATTTGAATTCATCGGTAGGATTTGCTTGAAGTGTGATCTGACCTTTGGCTGATTGGGTAATGTCCAAGCTCAGGGCCGCTCGATCTTGGTCAGTGGGAATGCCATCTCTTATGACTAAAGAGTCCAGCTTGGTTTTGAATGGATCCGCTGTTTTATTGTGATGGTTGGGGCTATGTATTGCAACATTTTCGTCATGTCTGTGGCAAAGCAAACTTCGCACATTTCCAAGCTTGTCAGAGCCTTTCGTGTCTGCCGCTATGTCGAGTGACTCTTTAGCTTGATCTGGATACGAAGACCCACCATCGGTTTCCGGCATTGCCTCTTGAAAATGGCTATCTTCAACGTCGCCCATCATACTAATCTCTACTTGGTGGAGGTAGTGCCCTGGTCCTAAATTGGATGCCATACTCTCGTCGGTGTCGGGAACCTCATCTGGAGCCTTGCGAATGACATCTGAGACTAAAGGTTGCTTTGGTTGTTCATCCCGTCCTTGAGGATAACGACGAGCTATGGCGTTGTTGGCTGATAGCTTCGGTCCCTGGTTGAGGAGGTCTTTCCGTACTGTTGCTATCCGAACGGCAGGCGCTCCTGGGTCTATACCAATGAAGGACTCCCTTGTCCTCGTACCTTCCTGGGTCGAAGAGCTCGGTGGCACTAAAGACTCCTGGATTAGATCAATCTTCTCAGGGCTGCTGATGTCCTCTTTAGAGTTAACTGCAGTGTTGCTTATCTTATAGCAAATCGCATCGGCCTTAACATTGTCCTCGGCAAATGTTATAGATTTTGGTCTCTGCACTGGAGATTGAGAGACGAGAGGAGCTTGAGCTGTACTTTCTTCGTCCGCTACTTTATCATTGATGCGTGCTTTCACAGCGGACGCGTTGCCGATCTTCTCCACAGCTCCAGAAGGTCTCATCGTAGGAAGCTTCGATTTGGGGTCATCCACATCTGTGATTTCATCGTCTTCTAGGCCTTGGAGTTTCTTGTTAGCCTTTATGGCAGCAGCACGCCTCGACTTAGGTTGCATGAGAGCCACTGGTGCTTGTGCCGATGTGAAGTCAGACTTGGGCTTTGATTTCACTCGCGAACGAGGAGCTTTTTTCTCCTTAGAAGCTGGATCAGACAGATTATCCGCTTGCTTGGACCTTTTGTGATGAGAGCCCTTATATGATTCATCGCTGGGGAGGCGTCTGGATTTCCAGATCGACTTTTCTTCTGGCTCATCATCCTTCTGAGGCCGAGCTTTCGATGTTTTGGCTTTCGCTGGAGCCGTGAAAAGTAGATGTGAAGCTTTCGAACCTGACCTTGTGACACTGGTCTCTTCATTTTCATCGTGACTGCGCGACGGTTGAGCTTGGCCTCGTACAGGCATTTTGGCTTGTGCATTAGCCGAATCTCCGGCGATCTCGGGGGGCTCTGGTGAAGCTTCCAGGTCGTATTCGTCACCCTCTTCACTTGGAACATCTACGCGAACTTTGGCGTTGGCTTTCTTCACAGCGGGCTTTTGGGCCGGCTTGGCCTGCTTTCGGACTCCAGCGCGGGTCTTTGTGATGATCGCAGCTTTGCGTTTAGGCTTGGTTTCCTGCTTCTTCTTTCCATGAGCACCCATCACTGCCAAGGAATGGGATTCATGGTTAGATAACAGTCCGATATCATTTTCAAGGCCGCCTTCAATATTACGAAGCCGTTTGCTCAACTTTGTAGGGGCTGACTTATCCGTTGAGCCGACACCGGCGTTAGGCGAGCGTGGCACAATGATCGGAGATCTGGACTCTCGAGACTGCTGAGGCTGTGAAGCGACAACTGGTGCTGGGCCAATCGACGGTGATTTGTGTGCCTCCGAATTCACGCCACGGTTCATGTGATGGTGGTCATTGAGAACTCCATTCGGGCTTCGTAACGGCAAAGGTTGCAACTTGACCGGATCCAGTCGGCTTTTATGGGTCTTAGGACTGACTTCATATGTACTATCATAGTCTTCAGCCTGTTCTTGAAGGCACAAACCCTCAGCAGCTTGCTGCTCAGCGACGTTTTCATTTGGATTGCGAGACTCGGTTGCTTTTCCTTGATTGATAAGCGCCTGCCTCCCTTGTAGAGAACTCGGCAAGCCAGTACCAGCTGTTCGGTCAAGAGTCCTCATCATTCTCCGATTGGCAATGCCATCTTCCGCATGCTCTCGAGAGCCTCTCACGTCAGCATAAGGATTACTCTGAGGCGACGGCTGGCTGACGTCAACGCCCATTGCAACCGATATGCTGCGCTCAACATACTTTATGGCATTAGAGGACTGCTGATTCGTCCTAACTCCCAACCCAGGACGCTGAGATATGGTAGGAAGCACTTGTGCAGTCGGATGACCCGTACGTGCTGGCGGGCTCCGAGATACTAACGATGCCGCTCTATTGGCCATGATCCTAAGCTCCTGATCGTTCCTAGATGACGGATCAGCGAGCTCGTCTTCTGAGAAATCGTCCGAAATGGCTTGCGAAACGTCGATCGCTTCAGACTGACTGTAGTGCCTAGCAATTTTCTCATTAGATGCTTCTGGCCGGATCAGCCTCAGCAGGGTTTTTGCATCATCTTCCACAGCGAATACCAGGGCAATGGAACTGCTATTATTAGCAGAGGCGTTGAAATAGCACGTTGTACCATCGTTATCGGATAAATTCAGAATTAAAACGTGACTCGGCGTTTGTGATTGGCTGTTGGCTTGACTGTCGATTATCGCTGACTTGATGTGCTCCAATGGTACGTCGATGTATGTAGCAGGCCCTGTTGCTGGGTTAGGGATCGTGATACTAAGATCTTCAGAGACAGTGACGAGGATCGCAGAATCATAGTTCGTATTGTGACGATCGTTGCCAACGATCAAGGCGAAAGCGAATATAACGCAGGATCGCCTGAGGCGCTGTCAGACATAAGCACAAAATTCGTAGACAGGATGATTATACTCTTGCGCACGAGGGTTCATGGGAGAATGTCCTTCGATAAACCCTTCGAAAGCGTTGATCCATTGTGTGTCGTAGTGCTGAGCTCTTGGGAATTGGGAATATAGCTTCAATTGGGTATTGGTTGGCCACACAAGTTCTGGCATGACTCCAGCGCGCAACATCGTGTGGATTATGGAACCAGCCAAGAGCTTGAGCATTTGACAACTCCCGTGTTCAATCACCTCGTTAAGCGATTGTCTCAGCAAAACGTGTGAGTAAACGTATCATCAGGAAGGATTAGAGAACGCTTACAGAGTTGAAGGGTCATCCTGTAGGAGAGCGACGTTCTGTTCACAGTTTTTGAGCAGCTCAAGTGCCACAACCCCAAACTGTGCACTGATCTTAGTGTATTTATCAGTATCGGCTCGAGATTCAGCTTACCCATCTTCGAGTCTGCTCAGGATTCTCAATCTTGACGAAGCTTTTGACCATTGGGATTAGTGCTTGCTGTCCAGTGGCGATTTTCTTGCCCTGTCGCTCCGCTGTTGCTTGGGAGGATGTCGATTCACCCCCGTAAAGCGTCTCCTGAGTGGAATCAGGGACTTGTCCAAGCAAAAGGCGCTGGAAAAGCTCACTGCAAGCAGACATAAGCCTCGCTGCTGCGCTAGGCAGGGTTCAGTGTGAACGAGAATGCTGCAGATGATGACAAGAGCCATTGAGTCCAGCCGTGTAAACAGATTGACGCTATCTGGCTCCAAGGCCCGGACGATGGCGTCAACCTCTCTCCCACTGTGCTCAGACCATTCTTCACGGTACTTTTTGATCGTGTCGAGAGTACCTTTGGGGAGACTGCGGACGTATATCAGTAAAGACTAGCTGTCGTTCAACAAACGCATACGATATTGTCCCAACGCGTTTGCGAGCCTTCTTGAAATAGCCAGCCAGGCGATGCAGTGGTGAAGACCCAAGCGTTGAAGTCGATATAGAAGTACTCGATATGGAGCTGTCAGCCATTGCGGCAGTGGTCACTGGCTAGAGTAGGTCTAAGATCAGGACCAACGCTCAAATTGATGGCTTATGCCATCGACTGAGAAGAGAGTGCATCGCACGGCTGGGATAGACTAGTACGACGATGTACTGACAACCAAGATGAATGGGCGTTTTATGACGGGCTTCTTAATGTGGATTAGACAATATATTAAGGACAGACATTACGACTAGGGCGACAAAAATGCGGACTCAGGATATTGAGACGGCGTAACCTTGCTTCTCGGCCTTCAACTTCTGGACTTGGCCGTTGATCACGGCTATATAACCCAAAGATACTGCACGAACCTGGGAGATCAGATACCATGAATTCAGTCTCATGTGGCGCGCGAAGCATAAAGAATCTGGCCTTATCTTCATCATTCTATGTAGGTAATTGCGTGAGCTGAGGCTTCTACTTACGCTCGCGTCCAACAATTGGGAGATTAGCTTGAGGCACCTGCTTGGTCCGTCTTTCGCTGTGGTATTTGGAAACACTCAAGGTCAGCTGAACTTCCACGGACTCTTGTAAAATTCTACTCTGTTGAGTCAGCTAATATACACAGCCGTTTAGAGAGTGGTACCAGTTTCGAAGCTCTCACTGATGGTGGTCCGGAATCGTAGCTACATTTGCAGACCTTAGCTCCGACGACCTTCGATTTATGGATGTACATCACGCTCGATACTAAGCTCCTTGAACTCGGTGAGAGGAATACCCAGGTTGGAAGACGCTGTTGCAATCATATAGTCTTCTCGGAATGCTTGAATCTCCAAATTGACATCGGTCACCCTCTCTCCGTGGAACCAAATCTCGATGTCATTACATGTTTGGCCCCACTCACCAGTCTTCTGAGCGCCATGCGGTAATTCACTGACGGGAAGAGGGACTATCACGCTACGAAACTCCAGGAACTTAAGCCACGGGGCCAGGAGTGCTTCACCAGTCATCTTGACGTATGCTTCTCGTAGACACCAATGCGCATAGAAGTGACGGAGCTTCGCTCGGATTTCTGCTTGGGAATCGAGCTGCTTTGTTGGCACGAAGCCAGCTATGTCCTTGATCTCTCGGTCAGAGAACACCATTTCATACACATTAGCCCAGGCTTCAAACCCCTCCTTGACGACTTTGGCGTAATCCCTCTCCCAGTTCATTTGAACAATATCCACGCCCAGTCTGGTCAAATCACCCGGACACCCAACCAATGCGACAAGCGTACCATGGTGAGAGACGTTGAACTGCAAAGTCCTAGCATCAGAGTCCGGAGGGACATAGCATGGCTTCCGATTACTATCTTCGCTGACGACAACTTCGGGCCAAGCGACTTGACACGTATCCGCTATGGCCCGGCGCTTGAGCAGAGAAGACCCCAGAGAGAGCTTCGCATCTTCCGGTCGATAGTATCGGAGTACCTTGGCACGCTCTTGCGGAGCGAGCAAGTTCAAAGCTTGGGTAGCATCCTGCCCTGTGGCCCAATGCGCTGTGGCTTTCGCGGAACCAGGTCCTCCGTTTGGACTGGGCCATAATGGGTCGACATCGAGGAGCCAGCGGAAGATCTTCGGATCATCCATAGCCATCTAAGGTAGTCAGCCCACTGCCATAGTCGAGATTGAAGATATTACTTTACATAAGGTATCATACTCGCTGTCTTTGGCGCCCTTCACCAAGTCGACACATCGGCCTCGGCCTCTCCTGAAAGTCCGACTTGGCAAAGAAGTGGTGATACCAGCTGTCAGCGCAAGACTGGCTGACCAATATTCCTTTTCACATTAGCAACCCTTGGATCATTTGGGCTGGAGTATCATGGACAACTATGCAATTGATTGCGCTTCTGTATCGCTCAAATGATTCCCTTCGCAACACTGCATACCGATCGGTAGACTCCTACGATTCGAAGCCGTGACCCGGCCAGAGGGGTGAACTCAATGCCTAGCACAGCGAAAGGAACAGGTGCTTGTAGCCTCTCTGCCATCCAAAAGTACAAGATTATCAGTGCATCCTTTGCACGTGGTAAAGATGCCGGTCAATACCAAGCACACTTACCCTCTCCCTCGGAACGACGCAGGGCGGACTCCCTCCAAGACGCTCCTTACGATCTCCTAAGCTCCCAAATATGCAGACAAAGGGGAGGAGGTCCAGACCTACCAGACACCGTCCTCTATCTGGCCTACGGCTCCAACCTCTGCGCCGAGACTTTCCAGGGCAAACGCGGCATTCGCCCCTTATCCCAAGTTAGCGTCGTCGTCCCAGAACTGGTCATGACATTCGACCTGGCAGGCCTCCCCTACGTCGAACCCTGCTTCGCCAACACCAAGTATCGCACAACAGAGCCATCGCCTCTCCCCTCCGAGAAAACAAGCCTCCTATCAGCCCCACCGCCCGAATATCACAAAAACCGCTGGAAGAAAGGCCTCGTAGGCGTCGTTTACGAAGTCACCAAGGAAGATTTCGCGCACATAATAGCCACCGAAGGCGGCGGTGCCTCCTACCAAGACGTCCTCGTCCAATGCTACGAAATACCGCAAAACCAAGCCACCGTACCCGAACATCCCACCTCCGACCCCTTCAAAGCCCACACCCTCTACTCGCCCATATCCCCACCCGGAGAAAACCCACCACCGCAGGAAGGCGGTCGCTTCTCAAGACCAGACCCAGACTACGCGCAACCCTCAGCTCGCTATCTAAAACTGATACACGACGGTGCGGACGAGCATGCTTTACCGGAAGAATACAAAACCTATCTACACCAGCTACGCGCCTACACCGTTACGACGCGAAAGCAGGAGATCGGTCGGGCAATATTCATGATGGTGTGGCTACCGCTTATCACGATGGTTTTTGGGCTTAATAGGAGGTTTGCGGATGAGGATGGGAGGGCTCCGTCTTGGCTTGTTGCAGTGACGGGGGCGGTTTTCAAGGGGATGTGGATGAGTTATGATGGGGTTTTTTATGGGGTTTTTGGGGATGGGGAGAGGACGGTGTGTGGGGATGGGGATGGGGATGGCGATGGCGATGGGGATGTGGAGAGGAGATCTTTGATACGGGGTTGGGGTGGCGATGAGAAAGTGGATGATTTACATCAGGTGGTATGATAGAAGGATTTTATGTACATTGTTGGGCAACATTCGGAGCAAGAGTATTGTATTGTATTGATGTTCTATGTACACGTGACTAATAACGATGTTGAGCTTCATTGCGAGCCTTAGAGGAATGACTCGAGCCGCATGCGTGCATTGTGAATAATCGCCGTCGAAATGTGATCAACTGCGCAGCCCCTTCATGGCGATGATGAAGTCTGGGAAATTCTGGCTCTGATGCGCCATTTGTACAGGCCTCTAGGATCTCTGATACACTGTATTGTAGCCACGGCCCGGACAGAGATTGCCATAGTCGGAATTCGATGCTGCCGGTCCGTTTCCGATGATGGAGGGTCGAGAAGAGAAGCGGTGGCTATTGTTCGCTCTACTGACGAGGTTCCTGGAATCGTCCTCGTGAGTAGCGTGGCTATCCTTCCTTCTTTCTTTCTTTCATGACCTGATCTCTGGATCTTCATGGATCGTGGCTTGCGGGTACCTCTTGTTATCTTGTTGTCTTTCCGTTGTGTAGGAGAGTACCAGACAATGATAAGTGTCTACCCAGTCAATGTAGCCGGTCGTGTTTTCACATCGTTCTCCAGTACCGTGCGTACTGTATCCCAATGGAGGTTGTCATGTTGTTTTATTATAGGATACTTAGCCAGGACTTCAAGAACCCTCATACAAAGACCGAATAATCTGGGCTCCAGACCGTAACAGCGATTGCCGATTGAGGAGATCCCGCTGAGTTGGCATGTCATAGAAAGCATGGTGCAGGGCCCAGGTTATCAGACTCTGAGCCCTGATCTCGTTGTGGTGGCGGAGGAATCTCGAATAGCACGTCGATGGGTCGATCATGTCTGTGGAGTTGGAAAAGAGAAGGGATGCCTCGGTCGCTGAGGACCAGCGAGGGTCGGGGTTCGGCATGGTTGGTGAATGACAGGGTTGTCGAATTGGGGTGACGGCTTGGTATCAATTGGGGTCCGTGGGAGAGGGAGATAGGATTGTGAAACGGATCTGTCTGAGGAAGTGCAAGGTCACGATCTAGCCCGGCGATCGAAAAGCCAGTATATGATACTGGGATGTAGACCTTGTGAGATCATGATCTGGGATGTGACTGCTTTGTCCCAGCTTCTCATCTGCAGGTCCTGTCAGCCGAGTGATATAACCAAAGCTGTTCACGGCTAACACGGCCAATCCAGTAAGCAACCCAATGAGACAATGATGGATTTCTCATCGGTTGATAACTTTTGGAAGCATAGACGGGAAAATCAGCCCACGTCTAAGCACTCGCTTAGCATCTCCGTAATGCTTGTTGCGATGCTTGATGAATGGACAGCTCTTGGCGAGCGATCCATCCAATTGGCAGAGGCGTTCAAATCATTGCTGTGGCTATGTAGTCACATCCCACAGTACCGGTCGCCTGGGTTACGGGGGATCGGGCGGTAAAGTATCTTTATATAAGAGCTGCGAATCGCGTAGAGTGGTTTTTTTTTAGCGGAGTTCGAATTCTCCGGGTCGGTATTTCCTATAGTGTATGTAGGCGCATCGCAGTGCATTGCGTGGTTGATGGTCGTGTCAGTCAATTGCCCAATCTGACAACTCATAACCACGATGCTGACAGTTGAAAGACAATACGACGAGAGCAGGAGTCATATGTGGGTAGGCGAACCTAGCATCAGAAGAATTTGTATCTTCGATGACCATTTTTGCATATTGCGTCCTGTTCTTGATAATGATGCCCGTTCTCGAATCAGAAGCCCAAGTCTCAGAACTTCTATTCGGAAAGGCTTCAAAGTTAGACACACTCCACAAAGATTAGGCGATGATCATTGCGCCGACGACTGACGAGAGAGTCTGACTATACCCTGGTGCGCTGCATCTGGAAATTCGTCTGGGGTGTATATGAATGATATAAGCGAGCCACGGTCGTCTGACTGAACAACAAAACCGAGGGATACAATTTGTCTAGACCGAGCAAGTCTGAGATCTGTAACGATAGTATATTGTATACGATAGCATAATTGGCACACAGTGAATCTTCAGGGGACTCAAGGAGTCGAAGTCAATACCCGCAACCTACTCCGTATCGACAGGTAGCTTTGCGGGATGATAACAACATTGCTGGATACGGAAAAGCTACCGACGCTGCAGTCTCTCACGTAGGATTGAGCCATGCAACCCTCAATTGCGTGTGAGGTGGGGGGCGCAGACGCGACATCAGCAGATCCAATATCTTCTTCCTGGTTATCTTGTTGTCTCGCTTCAAGCGATCGTCGTTCTATGATAGGCGCGCTCTGTCTTCATATATACACGCGATACATGCGTTTCCATAATCGCGTTGGGATCGACTCTCGGAACTGGATCCTTCTCATGCTCCTTTGCCCTGCCTCGATTACCTGCCCAAGAGGGTTTCGGTTGCGACGAAGCCTTAGTCACGCTTTCCCTTTGTTGTGACATTGAAATCTTCAAAGGGTGCCAAAGTGACTTTTGTGGGCCTTCAAGTTTGTAGCTTGTTCTCGAGGTTTGGATATCGCGAGCATCATGGTGGAGAGGGGCACGATGATCCATAAGGCTCGACCATTACCAACTTGCTGGGAGCATGTGGGAGGAATGATATGTACTGCTCCGATCACAACAACAAAGGCCTGGACTCTCCTATTGTAGCGAACCACAGAACGCGCCTAGCGCATTTTCGGGAGATAGTGTGTTGAGATGATAATCGAGGTTTGCGATGGGATGGTAAGTTAGTACGGCGGTTAGTGTAAGAAGTGGTAAAACAGTCAGCCTTTGACGTTGTCGCGGCTGTATCAGTACGAGTTAAACTCCAGCGCTTCCAGCCTCAACTTGCGCATGATCACGAACTATAACTGGCCTCCACCACTTAAGCTCTTCAAATTGATCTTCTGAGCTTACCTTCACCTTTGTTAGTCATGTGCAAGTCGGTCAATTGGCTGGTAGGCGTTCTCATTGGAAGCGATGAAAAGCCTTAGGACAGCATGAGACGGGCAGAGGCCTCGCTTGGAGCAACCGACTGGCGCACTCCAGCAGATCCAAGGTAGCGCGCCGGTGAGCACTCACATTTCTGGCGATACCAGTTGATACGGCAGGTTGTCCTGCTCCAAGGCGTGTTTCGTCTCTCCCCAATCTGACGCTATCTCCGCATTACCCCATGTGGGATACCAATACTGTTCAAATGCGGGCGTCTCAACATATAAGAACATTCCCCTCCCTCGTAGGTTTCCTGATCTAAGCCGCTCCTCCTCTCTTTCTTTGCATCATCGGTTCCGGTGCATCGTCCGGTCACTGCTTCTCCAACGCTGGGCTGGTCTAAGCGTTCATCCCCTCTTTCAAAGCTCATCAATACGCCTCAACATTAAGGTCAACTGCACTCAAGAGTCGCTGCCATGGATCTTATTCCCAGATCCAATGTGGTCCACCGTTTGGAGAAGAAATCTCTCCTCACAGCCATCAATTGTGTCGCTGGCTTGTCGATCTTCTTCTTTGGTTATGACCAGGGAATGATGGGTGGTGTCAACACGGCACCAGACTACTACCACAATGTCATGAAATTCGGCCACACAGATCCCATCTCGAAGGCTCCGGTTGTCGACAACACGCTCCTTCAAGGCGGGATTGTCTCCATCTACTATCTCGGTACGCTCATGGGCTGTCTCGTTGGCGGTTCTTTCGGTGATCGATATGGTCGTATCAAGACAATCGGACTGGGAGCTGGGTGGGCCGTCATTGGTGCTTCGCTTCAAACTTCTGCTCAAAATCACACCTGGATGATTTGCGCTCGTCTCATCAACGGTTGGGGTACTGGTATATTGAACGCCATCGTCCCTGTCTGGGCCACCGAAACGGCCGAACACACGTCCCGCGGACAATTTGTCGCCATTGAATTCACTCTGAACATCTTCGGTGTAGTCATCGCCTATTGGATTGAATAGTGAGTTTTGTTCGAGCATCAGGGCCAATGATGGATAAGCTAACGGATAATTTAGCGGCTGCAACTTCTACAAAGGAGGCGTCACTGGCTTCACTTGGAGGTTCCCTATCGGTTTCCAGATCCTTCCACTGGTGCTCCTCTTTATCATCTGTTGGTTCTTCCCCGAATCACCCCGTTGGCTCGTCAAGGTTGGTCGTGAAGAAGAAGCTCGTTACGTTCTCGGTCGTCTTCGTGGCGAGACTGGTGCAGACGCCGGCAAAGCCGAGGCCGAATTCCAGGACGTTCGCAACATCGCTGAGCTCGAACGCAAGACTGCTACCCGACAATCGTACTTCGCCATGTTCTTCGGCATCGGCTCGGGTAAGCTCCATACCGGTCGTCGTGTACAACTTGTCATTTGGCTCCAAATCATGCAAGAATGGATCGGTATTGCTGGTGTCACTATCTTTGCACCAACCATTTTCCGTACTGCTGGTATCGCCAACTCTGATGTTCAGTGGATATCTGGACTCAATACTATCACGTACATGGTAAGTTTGATTTGATATTCTGGATCCAAGATGAACGAGCTAACCATGTCCTAGTTCGCTACTCTTATTTGCGTTTTCACTCTTGATAGGATCGGTCGTCGCTGGACCCTCTATTGGGGTTCCATCGTGCAAGGCATCTCCATGTTTCTCGCTGGCGGTCTCACCACACTCGGCCTTGCTCATCCAGCCGGCTCGGCTGCGGCAAGAGGCTACTCCTCAGGAGCTGTGGCTATGATCTTCCTTTTCACAGCCACCTTTGGTGCTACCTGGCTCACTGTCCCATGGCTCTACCCTGCTGAAATTTTCCCTCTGGAGGTTCGTGCCAAGGGGAACGCCTGGGGTGTCGTTGGCTGGTCCGTTGGCAACGGCTGGCTCACACTCATCCTCCCCGTCGTCTTTAAAGCCCTTGGTCAGAAGACATACTACATCTTTGGTATTGCCAATGTCATCACGCTACCCATGGTATACTGCTTGTACCCCGAATCCAACCAACGCACGCTTGAGGAGATGAACCTCGTCTTTGCTTCAGACAGCATCTGGAATTGGGAGGCGGAGAAGAACTTCGCAATCCTCAAAGAGCAAAACCCAGAGCTTGTTCAGGCTGCTCAACGTGGCAACTCCGTCATCGACCCTGAAACCGGCCTACCCATGAAGAGCGGCAGAGGTATGAGCCTGGATGTCAATGGTCTCTCGCACCACAACGGCGCATGTGAGGAGAAGCAGACCTTCAAGCACGGCTAGATGCTGATAGCGAAGATGACATGATGGAAGTTCGAAGCCACACAACTAGATGAGATGGTAACATGATTTTCGTTGGTTGCACAGATTTCTCGGGAGGCCATTGAAGCGTGCTTGATGAATTCCTTATAGACATCTTCGAACATATCTAGCAAACACTATTATCCTTGAACCATCTGATCGAGCATGCATCCCTCATCTTGTCCTCGGTCGTACCGGATCAATTGCCCTTGTAGTAGCATTCGGTAAGCTTCCTATTTCCGAGGTATCCGGATCTTCATCTGGCATGGCTCTCAGACGTGAATGGCGAGGCACTGCTTGATGATTGCTTTAACTTGGCCTTCTTCGGGATAGATGCGCAGAAGCCGGGAGCCAAATTGCACCTCATAGAAAAGGATAAGAAACAGTACCTCTTTAGACCGTAGATGAAGGCCTGAGATTACCAACGGGATCAGACTTGGATGAATTTAGCGTACGCTAGTGCCTCTGAGATAGATGTTCACGAACGATCTCTTGGCGATATCAGCTCAAAGATGTCTGCATGAGTCAGAAGCCTATACTCTACCATTCGATTGATAGTGCATTCACGTATGGAACCGGTATAGCCTCGTACCTACCTGACCTTGAGGAATAGGTATCTAGGACTAGCTCGATCCTGACCTCGCGAGGAGCATGAGGAGGCACGGAATGTCGGAGGTCGGATCTATTCTACGGGCCGATGCACCAATCATAACTTCGAATTGAAGGCGAGGTTTCCTACGATGCATAACATCGTCTTGGTGAACTGTAACTATGCTTTGCATCCCTTCCATCACCTCCATAGATTTTCTGTCCGACATGCACTGACAATCATGACGCGCGTACGCCTCCAAGCCCAGGTCATGCCCTGGGAAGGGTTACTGTCAGCTCCTGCTTCAGGCACCGAAACGCGTCAACAGGGTATTGTCAAATTATGCGTACCCTGTCTTGACAGTCTCACTATCGAAGAGCTCGCAGATAAGATCACCGTTCAATGGGGGAGAATATACATTGGATATGGGTAAGCACAACACAGCTAGAATATTTGTCCTTCTACTCTGGTCCGACTTCTGACTTCTGGTCGTGATTTACTAGGTCACTAGATATCAAAGAACTCAAAACTATGTACAATGAACGTCTGGACATGGAAGAGACTGTGGGCGCGTACTTTGATGACAGAAAAGATCCCGGTAATCAATCACCTTCCGATGAACCACCCTTCAACTCGATCGTAAGGGTCTATCGATTTCCGCCAGACCCTCGGGAACTTAGGAATTCTGTACGATTCGGCTCCCTTATGCCCGAGTCGACCGCGAGGCCTCGCAAGCGTCCCCACACAAATCTGTTCGAAACCCCCCGGAGAAGTCTACATCCAGTGGCCAGTATAGAGGTCTGCGACGACGAGCTGCCGAACGGAAATTTTCAAGTCCCAAACAAGCGGCAGAGAAATAACGAAGCTCGACCAAATGGAATGACCGGGTCTGACCGGCCAACGCTCTCACAGGGGTATGGAAAGGAAGGCAACGATATTAGTTCACAGACAATCGGCACACAAGGCTCGATACATCAAGTTCATGATTCGCAGATTTCCACGGCAGGAAAACGTATGTCTCTCTTCTGGTGAAATGTGCATCGCTGACAAGTGTCATAGCAACGAACCCGTACGGTACCCCAACATCTCTTTCCCTCGTGAGCTCTCAAGAACCGATCCCGCCCCACCGAATCGATGTTTCCTCAATCCCAGACTCACCAACTAGCAGGAGAGTGACGTCTGTCGACGAGATATTGGATAGCACAATCGATCATGAGCGAGAGCGCACAAAAGACGAGTCGCCGGAGATCGAATTATCGGTCCACGACGTACGTCCTTCAGAGCCACGACACATGACTAAGCAGACTAATACCGAAGCACCGCCGCCTGGATTATTGAGGACGTTGCACTCTCCTGTTTCGAGTACACATCTACGAGCTACAGTGCCCAAAGAGGATAGTGAATCAGAGACCCGGGAGAGCAATATCCAGCAGAGCCCCCAAGATGTCGCCAGTAATGCTCTCTCCCCACTGACACCACAGAAAATGTCTCCCAAATCGGCGCGGGGCGAAGTTCACGATATCAGTAATCACCCCCGGCGGTCCTCTGACGACATCTTTGACACAGAACTCGATATCGAGGATGTCCCTGAGAGGCAACGAGTTCATGGCACCGAGCACCTGGAACTTAACTTCCCTGCTACAGACCGATGTCTTTCGCCTCATGCGCCAAGCCGCATCAGCAATGGTATCGAAGATGGATACTCTTCAATACTCCAAATTCCCAAATCGGGACAAGGTACTGTGGGGTGCTCGTCGAGCGAGCTCACCGTACCGGACAGGCTAATTAACGGCATCGGAAGTACGATTGTCAATAACCTAGAGGAACGTCAAAAGACCGCATCCCCCTATGGCTTCAACCAATCACGTACTATGTCAAGCCAAAGCGATCGATCAAAGACTAAAGGGTTGCAGGATGAGGAAGGTATTGCTCACGACAAGCTACTACCAGAAGAAGAACCCCAATGTCAAGCCGCGACTATCAGCTCACAAGAGTACAACTTACCGACCAAGAATTGGAGCCATCTAGATGCAGAGCATCCGTTCAAGCAGGCACTCAGCCGGGGGAGAAGGCCGAAGTTCTCAAAAAATCCCAGTCTGACAGACGAGGAGGTCTCCGGTAGCGATCGAAGCGAGCACCAGACCGAAGAGGAAGCACGCCGTCGAAAGGAAGCTGAAGAGCAGAAAGAGAAAGAGAAGGCTAGAGAGAGGAGAGCTGAGCAGCGACGAACTGTCAAGGAGATGAAGGCTAAGGACAATGCGGAAGAGGAGGACCGGAGACGCATTAATAAAAAGAGGATCCCAGACTGCATGACTGATGAGACAAGACTAGCAAAGGACGAGAAGGCAGGGGAAGACAAAGCCCGAGTCGAAAAGCTGGCGGACGCTGAGAGGAAGACATTAGCTGTAACGCAAGAAAAGGGGGAGGAAGTGGTGGAGGCGAAGGCCGCCCAAGTAGCTAAAGCAAAGGAGAAACGAGTGTCGGAAAAGACCAGGAACGATGGAGACCAAATGCGTGAACAGTTCTTGAAAGAGAAGGCGTTGGCGGAAGAAGCTGAGAAAACAAGGCTAAGGCAAGACGGCGCTAACCAGCTCGTAGTCGAGGAGCTTCAAAAACAGAACAGGCCTGTCTCATTCTTGTCGGCGTCGAAAGGGGCAGCAGCTAAGACACCAAGGTCCGCAAATTACAAGCCCAGGACCGTGGAGCAAAAGGCAAAACGCACAGAGCAGGCCGCGAAGAAGAGGGCTCAAGAGCAGGGCAGGGTGCTTGAAGCCAGAGGACCCCCGAATTGGGCTGAGGCACTCTTTCAATCCAACGGCTTGATGGACCACAGCAGTGAGCGCATTGACACAGACACAGAAGAAGAGAAACCGCTACGGAAAGTCAAAGCTAAATCATTAGGCCGGGATTGTCAAAAGCTTAGAGATTCGTCAGCCCATCAACCGGCATTTCCTTCTGAGCCGAATGGCCAACCCCGTAAATCATTAACACCAGCCTTACCGAGTTCCACTGTCATCAAGTCACCTTCCATTCGGGGCAGTCTGAAGTTCTCGAGTCCATTACCAGCGGTGCTATCGGCTCAAATGGAGACACCCCTTCGCAGCGCCCTCAAACATCACCAAGCCCCCAGTGCACAACGACGATCCGTATCATTTGTTCACGATCAGGGAGAAGATTCGGCACACAATTACGCGGTTCCTCCAACCTTTGTAACTCCGAAGCCTTATTCATCCACTACTCTGCCTGCCAAGACTCTTGTGGATCTCAATAACGAGCTCGCGCTTCCGCCACCCACTGTGACGAAAGACTCTCGAAAGGCTCCGGTTAACATGTCGACTGACAATGAGATATTGAAAGAAAGCGTTGCCAAAAAAGACATAGTGCAGCAAAAGCTCAATGTAATACGAGACAAGAGATTGAAGGGTCGCGCTGTTGATACTCCGATATCTTCAGAGCCCGGCCTAGAAGCGGAAAATGTCCTATTTTCCAGCCAAGTTGACTTGGACTCTGCCCCTGCTTCAGACGATGATGTAGGAAATGACGGCCAGGCCAAAGCTGGTCCAAGTTCGAGGAAGAGGCCTCGAACCGGGTCTCGGCAAGAACCCGTGGCACGTTTCAATCTACGGGGAACACCGATAGATCCGGCTATCCAGAATATGCAGTCCACAACAAGCGAGTTACTACCTTATCCTCTTTCTACGCGTGCAAGTCCTACTTCAAATTCGTCGTCCCAGCGAAAGTCAGTATCGCGGTCCCCGGCGCAGGTTATGTCAGAGACAATGTCTGTAAGCTCTACCTCTTCTTCTGGCTCGCAGCCCGAGTCGGAAGCGGAGTCAGGAACGGATTCCGAATCTGCTTCCGACAAAGGGGGCGAAGTCTTGAAAGTAAGAACACCTAGTAGTACACGATTTAGTCAGCCCTCGGCAATCGAGAGTGATGTAGCCAAAAAGATTATCAAAGTCAGAATGGAACCTCCCAAACGCGAGTCATCACGACAAGCCGAGGATTCTTCGATTAGAAACGAAGCTAAAATCGCCGATGACATGGCAGCAGGTGAACAGCTGCTGTCTGGATCTAGTCAACCAGTGGTACCTGCTCAGACTACAAAGACAGCACCGATGTCTGGTGAAGGGATTGCCTCTCATCACATATTGTTAAATCAGGGACTGAATCGAGATGGGCGTCTCCCGAACGGCACTCGTCCTGCCTATTACACGTATCCCAAATTGAGCACGCTTAGGGAGCTACAAATGTCAACGACCGCGGAGGTGGGTGGTTCTGCGTTGTCGGCGCAGCAAAGCTTCGCAGGGTCCCCTCCTGGGGCTGGTGAGTCGAGTACCTCGAGCAGCAATGAGACCAGTAATGAGAGCAGCGACGAGAGCAGTGTCAGTGATTCGGATGAAGACAATGTGACGACTGGTTTGGCAGGCCCCTCAAGCAGTCCGACAGGCTCCAAATCGAGGTCAGGCGGTCTCCCGGGAATGAAAAGTGTGATAAAGCGTAAGATAGCCCAAACCCAACAAGTTGTTGTGTGCTAATACGTCGTGTAGTCGCGAAAAGCATTGGGTTTTCTAAGTACTGAGGACGTCGCGAATTGTTCTTCGAGCATCAAATTCAATGTAAGCGAGATACCCTGTATGGATGGTTCATGAGGAGTAACCCGAGCCTTGTTGATCAAGAAATCTATCAACGTATGCTTATGTGCGCCGCATGGCCCACATCTTCTGTGAAAATTTATGCGCCTCGTCACCTTAACGAAATCTAATCGAGACGAGCGTCCTCCTTGCGTGATCATGATCATCAAGTGTATGATGTTATATAAACACCAATTGCACAATGGGATTCGTATTTCCTATCACAGCGGTAACTTTCCAGTATATTACGACATCGCCTATAGAAGTCTGTCTGGAGGATCTAGCATCCAGTCAAGCGCATGAAGTCATCGCTGTCCCACAAGGCCAAGGGACCATTTTCTAATGAGCAAAGCGTTGAGGCTGACTGCATGATGCGACGTTTGGGGTGAGTTGACACATTGGCTGATGGGAATTCACGGCCGAGATTCGATCATCCAGACGTTTTTGGTACCTACGGATCTCGTCACTCCTGCTTCTACATCTCCATCGATCAGATGACAAAATCGACTGCGAAGAAAGCTTGCATCAATAAGCCACGACGCCATAAGTATTATCCGACGCCGTAACATCATCCTCCACCAGCACAGCAACACCGTAACAACATTCAACACCATACTGTGCGCGACCCCCTCTAGCTATATGATCGCGCGTCAAGAATACAAAAAACTATTACAGTGATCGCTCTCAGGTATTTGAACCACCTCGCAGAAGAGCGAACAAGGGAGGCAAGCAATAGCAGATCCTACGCATCTCAAGCGCCTTCGAGGCATGGCTTTTGTTGAAGCGATATCAATGGAATCAAATACACAGCTCTTTCCCATGTTCGCCTGGTGGGATTTGCGAAAGTTTTGCCACATTCCACTGTCAAACACGCGCGGTTGTCATGGCACACAGGAATGTGAACACCGTTGTCTTCCGCAGAAAAGTTCGCGTACACCGTTGCAATGTTTCTTCGAAACTCACGGTTTGAAGGCATTGCTATGGCGGCGTGTTGCGCACTCCTGTCATTAGTATTCTTTCAATTGGCAGGGGCCGTGTCTAATCTCACAGTGCAAACAGTGACGAGAACGAAGACAGAGTGTACACTCGAGACTCCCCTATGGATATATCCAATCCTATACTCACCCTGTGACATCTGCAATTCTTCCCTAATTACAAACCTACACCAGCCTATAACCTCAGCAGCAATTACTGAGGGAACGACAACGAAATATATCGCTCCATTCTGGGACTGGAATTTCCACCACAAGAAGACCGTCACAGTCATTGTTGAAACACATCCCGGTCCATATTCGCAGATACAAACTTGGTCAGCCGGACAGCCAAGCTTCTCGGTCGGTTCGACAACAGACCATAGTGGTGTCAGACATCATTACGTATACGAGGTTATCATCGAATACGTGATAGAAGGGTCGAATTATGTATTCAACTACCCTTTGACGGTGACTACGACCTCAACCTTCACTTCTTTCTTCACAACAACTCTTTACCCAGGACCGTCAGAGTCTCCAAAGCCAAACGGTGATCCGGCCATTGCCTATACCCCCGGACCAAGCCAGCAGGCGGGACAGAACCCTTCTGCAGGTGATGGACTAAGACCAGGGGATGGACAGCCAACTATTACAGATAAAGGTCCCGAGATATCGTCTGGCTCGAATAAACCCGTACCGCCGAACTTTAACCCATCGAGCAACGGCGGCGGTGTACCAAGCGTCAAAGCTAGTCTCACTTTCACTAATGCAACATATAATCCTCCAGCCAACGTCCCCTACGCCACTGCTGGGACTACTCTTGTCAATGGCTTTCCTACGGCCACGTTTGGACACAGCCTTACCGCTGCGAGTAGTGGCGTTGATGATACAGTTCAGAGTAGCAGCCCGGCACCCGGGAATGGCGGTGACGCTCCGTCGTCGTCGACCTTTGTCGACGACCAAGGGTTGACATCCTTTCGTGCTTCAGGTATCCCTCCTCCTTCAACTCCAGCCGGAAATACTAGATCATCGGTCATAAGCCCTAGCAGTAGCCTTGGTTCCAGAACTGGTAGCCATGCTCTTGGGTCTTTCGTCTTTACCGGCTCGAAATCATCGCCTTTCTTGGCTCCAGGGACTGCGCCTCCTTCCACCTCAGCTGAAGGTGTTCCTATATCTGGTACGGGCCTCAGCAACAGCCTCGCAACTGGAAACGGTGGCAACGCCTTTGGGTCATCCACCCTCATCGAGTCGGGATTCCCTCCTCTGCCAGCTTCAGCAACTCCACCATCGTCTTCCCTTACCTTTCTGAGTGTTAGCTCATTCAATTCAGAGTTAGGCACCGCTCCCGACACTGGCGGTCTTACGTCTAGGTCACCCACCCTTGTCCAATCTGTGACATCACCTTTCCCGGCTCCAAGCACTGCAGTTTCCTCCGTTACGACTGAAGGTATCAGCCCATCTAGTGCAGACCAGAGCAACACATTACATACTAGCAGCGACGCTGCTAGCCCATCAACATCTGTCAGTCCGGGATTGACAATTCCCCCAACCACCGGCACACCGCCTCCTTCCACGAGCGCTATTCCCTCTCCCTCGGCAACAGGTGCTAGTACAGGCAATGGATCCCGAACTTTTCAACTTTATGTCTCCAATGATGTTGCAGGCCTTGACAGACTCGCCGTCGGCGAGTCTGGCAATGGACAACTTGTCGTTGGTGGCGTCGTCGAAGCCACGGTCCTTAGAATCACGAATGCGACAAACATGACGGATCTGAACAACAATTACATCTACTTCGTCCCCAAGCCGCCTCCGTCCCACGGGCTGACCCGTCGTCAAGTGACCAACACTGATCCTACGCTGCTATACGCGCCTGGTAGGTTGTGTTTCATGTTCAACGAAGACGTATCTCTGGAGCTTCCACTCACTATACTAATCTCAATGTGCACTTTACTTGCCACTAGGATCAAGGGCTGACTCGAAATTATACAGATCCGCCTTCGAACGCTGTTACCTCGGGCTTTTCGTTGCAAAGCATCACCTTGTCCTCTAATACCACGGAGGGAAATTACACATTCTATACTTGCAGCAGGGATCCCCAAGCGCAGCCCATTTATGTGGCGGAGGTGAATCAGGTACCAGGAAGATGCTACAATTTTGATCTTGTCACTACACCGCCCCCATTGAATAACACCAATACGACGAGCAGCGAGGCTATGTCAAGTGCGGCGGCTGCTACATCGATTGGGCCAGTTCTTGGGATGTCAAGCACTGCGAGCAGTGAGATGATGAATGGTACATCAAGCCCAGATTTCGGTACGCTTGGCAGTCTGAGTTCCATGACAATGAATCCCTCGGGTGCTGCATCCTCAAACAGCCAGGCGGCAAGTTCATCAAACACTCGGCAGATAACCACATCAATTATGTCCAGTGCTGGAACTTTGAGCATCCCCGTGGCAGCCACCACCAGTAATTCAGACACTGGAGCATTTAGCAGCTTTGGAGCTAATTCGTCAAGCTTTTCACTGTCGGAGATATCCATGGGATCAACTACTCAAACGCCAATTAGTTTGGATACAGGACTGATTAGCACTTCGGATGTTGGATTAACGAGTAATTCAGGCGCTGCTATGTCGAGCGCCTTAGGGAGCTCAAGCCAACCAAGCAGCCTACCACCGAGTATATCGAATAGTCTAGCTGCAACGATATCAAGCGACTCTGCAGCTATCGTGACAACGAGTGGCCTGGCGACTTCAACAAGCAATGTGTATGGGAGTTCTACATCGAATGGCCCAGGAGCTGCCATGTCAACAATCGTTCCGCCGGCAAATTCATCCAGCCATCCTTTTAGTACCCCCACATCCGTCCAGGCACAGTCAGGCACCTCAAGTTCAGTAGCGACTAGCACACCTTCGCCTAGCGTGGTGCAAAACACTCAAGGCTACGATAATGAAGGATTGTACAGCGACAATCCCAACTCTCGGCTGCTGACTGCTGACTCGGTCTCAAATCCTGCAATGTCCGTCGAATTTTGTGCGTCCTACTGCTCGGCTTATTCGTACTTTGGGGTGGAAAACGGTGAGTGATCCAAAACATTCATCAATCTAGTCGTGGGTGACCTTATTTGTAGGGAATACTTGCTTTTGCGGAAACGCCTTCAGAACGCAACCAGTTCCATCAACAAATCAGTCTAGTGGTGCCGATACTGTTTGCATCGGAAACGCCACCGAGTACTGCGGTGGATCGAATGCCTTGCAGGTTTATGCGGCTGCTTCACTTGCTTCGAAGAGCTTGCCCGTCGCTACAAGTTCGGTAGCATCAGCAACTCCAACCTCCAGCACTCTGACTTCGCCCTCGAGCAAAGCTTCAACGATCAGATCTTCCCCCATTGCATCTATGACGACTCTTGCGCCGTCGAGCCTGGATCTATCTTCGGCAACCCAAACATCATATGCTTATTCAACACAAGCCGGTCAAACTCCAGTCGTGCAAACCTCATCCTCCGATGCCCAGACGTCCCCCAGCGTGGTGTTGCCCATATCGACATCAACTAATACCCCCTCTCCATCATTATCTCAAGCCTCATCGATTGGTCTTAGCTCTCCAATAGCGGCCATTGCAAGCTCCGCTCTTGCGCCAAGCCCTTCCTCGAGTTATCTGAGCAATATCGCAAGTCAGGTCTCAATAACTAGCCCGAGCTTGAGTTCAAGCAGCTCTACATTCCCCGACAGTGCGGGTAGCATCGCTAGTCTGACCTCTAGTGCTGGAACAACATCCAGCATGCCAAGTACCAGCCAGAGCTCGAGCTCCATTATAGCTGGCTCAAGCGTTCCTAGCTCGAGCAGTCCTATTTCATTTCTTGGCTCCTCTACTACTGCAACGGCTTCAAGCGTACCAATGCCACATACTAGCATTAGCTCTACGATTCCCTTTACGACGTCCAGTGGACCCATAACAGATTCAAGCTCTAGCTCCATAAGTGCAAGTTCCATGAGCTCCTCCTCCACGACCTCATCCTCCCCCACGACCTCCTCCTCCACGAGTTCCTCGGCCGTCAGCTACTCCTCGACGGTTCCGTTGGTACTAAGCACGACATCTAGTCCTATTATTGCCGGCTATAGCTCTACAATTCCCTCTACAACTCCGGCCTCTAGCGGACCCTTAACAAGCACATCTAGCCTTATAAGTCTTAGCTCCCTGAGCTCGTCTTCCGCGAGTTCATCCTTCATAAGCTATTCACCAACGAACTCTCCTGCAGCTCCGACGTCCAGCGGGCCAACATCAAGCTCAAGCCTAAGTCCCACGAGCCTCTCCTCCACAAGCATCTCCTCCACGAGCAACTCCTTCACAAGCTTGTCCTCCACGAGTCCCTACTCTGCCTCTTCGAGCTATTCTTCAACGGTCTCTTCTAGTACTCCAACCTCTAGCTTACCGATGATAATTGCAAGCACGAGTCCCACAAGCCTCTCCTCTACGAGTTCCTCCTACCCGGTTTCCTCCTCCTCTTCGAGCTACTCTCCAATGGTTTCTTCTACGACTTCAACCTCTAACTCACCAATAATAAGCTTAAGCTCAAGCTCAAGCTCAAGCCCGAGTTCTACGAGCCTCTCCTCCACGAATTCCTCCTCTTCGAGCTACTCTCTAACGGTCTCTTCTACGAGTCTAAACTCTAGCTCACTAATGACAAGCTCAAGCCTAATTTTTACGAGCCTCTCCTCCACGAATTCCTCCTCTTCGAGCTACTCTCCAACGGTCTCTTCTACGACTTCAGCCTCCAACTCCTCAATAATTAGCTTAGGTCCGAGCTCCACGAGTTCCTCCCCCTTGACTAATCCTTCAACGGTTCTCTTTACGACCCCGACGTCTAGCTCACCAACGACAAGCTCAAATGCAAGCTCCACCATCCCCACCTCAACGACATCAGCTACAATGTTTACCCCGAATGGAACCACAACAAGTGCGCTCTCAAGCTCCACGCTCTCAAGCATAAATACGTCGGCTCTGGTCGCGTCAGCCACGTCAGTCATTGTGTCACAAACATTGTACTCGTTCTGTTCTACCTTGCTCGGCTATACTACGCCTGCCACAACAACCACGAGCACTGTAGTGCGTTCAAACATCATATCGAACACGGCTACCGCTATCAATAATTCAACCACCACTGCGACAGTGACTCAGACCTCGTTCACTACCGTTCCTTCGACTACCACGCAGCCAGTAACCACGACCACTCTTACCTCATACCACATTGTCGCCTCAACTGTAAGGCTAAAGAAGAAGCGCGATCTTTGGGCACGTCAGGCAGCATCTTCTACTTTAAGCACACCATCTGCGCTTGCGACCTTTCCACCGGCGGTCGTAACTTCAGCATGCAGTGAAGAAGCAACGCCCTCAACCCTTACTCAAACCGCAACCTCCACGTCCAATTCCACGTATACAACGACCGTCCAGTCGACTACCATCGTTACAGTATATCAGACATCCACTAGCGTGGTGCCAGTAACATCAGGCGTCTATACCAACCCGGTCAGTACGGTAACCGCCACAACGACATCTACAACCACAACCACAATCACGTTTGCCTCCGGGGCACCGACAGCGCCTCCGAATTATCTCTCCATCTCGCCTGAGCCTAATTTCGGTGCTGCATGGGCGCTTTCTGATCCCTCCACCCACATGACGGACAATTACTACTTCCCATACCGGCGCGAAGTCTTCGCTTTGACCTCCATTGGCCAGCTCTATTCTGCAAGTAACAACTCTTGGTATGGGATCGCCTCCACCGCCAACGCCGGCTCCACAAACAATAAATTGTATTGGGATTCCAGAATGCAGTATGGGAACACAACATTCTATGGTACCGCGATGAACGATGGGACGGGAAGAACGCAGCTCTTCTTGACCAACACGGCCACAAACACTCCATATAATTTTTGTGTGGCCAATTTGGCGAGTGCGGATAAGAATGTGGCAACAGGATTTCATATTTATTTCTATTCAACGGCGGCAACCTTTACGCCGAATTGTGTTAATTGTAATCTGTACCTGTCGCCAATCAGTAATGGCTGAGAGGGATTAATGGATGAATGGATGGAGTGTTGTTGCCATTTGCTATGTGTGTTTTCGAGCGAGATTCGATAATAAAGCCAGCCATTTACACCGTGTAAACTGCGCAAGACACCCTCCGTGATGGCCGTCCTCAATCATGGCAGTATGACTGTAGATTGCCACTATGAGTACACACATCAAAAGTAAGGCAGTACTTCTCTATCTGGTAAGGGACAGGATGCAATGAATTTCCAACTTTGAATATTCCAGCGATCAACGGGATTAAACCTCACAAAGAAAGTGGCTGGCAAGATGATCACCTATCTGAAACGAAGGTGGAACATTGATGTGTTGGGTTTTCTCCTTCAATCAAAGTCGTCTCCACGAAGTGGCACGAAGTGTTTTCGCATAGTCAAGTCAAGCTCACAGTAACATATGTTCAGTATGCATGCGCAGTCCCATTCAGGCACAATAACTCTACGCTTCCCATTCCACCTCTTTCTGTCAAAAAGCATACTCTGAAACATGACACCAAAGCGACCTTTCGGGCATGTCTTTGTTCCTTCCATGGTCGTGCGATGGATGGGTTACCGTTAGCCTCTAGACTTCTTTGTTCTCAAGCCCTTTGTCCTGCGGCCTCTTTCTCCAAAGGAGCATTCCCACCCAATCCTTCTATTACCCCATGAGAATCCCATCATCTCAATCAGCCCTTCCATCACGACCACAGCCGCTCGCTCGCTCACTCAATCACTCTTCAAGAATCGGAAGAAATGCCACCGAAACCTTTCACATCCAACATCGCACACCCATTCCACAGCCACCCCACAACAGGTCGCTTCGATGATGTGGAGCTCGGGGTACCGGCTCGCTCGGCCATAGCATCCAGCTCGAAGGATGAAGAATCACCGTCGAGCAAGCTGCATGATGCGCGGCACTGCCTTAAGCGGCATTCGTTGGGGTTGATTGCCTTGTTCCTGATTGTAGCCGGTGGGATCGTGGTGCCGGTTACGCTTTACTGCTTGCACAAGCTTCATTAGGGTTGTGGGAGTGTAGGTGGTGGGATGGGGGTTTCGAAGATTTATAATGGTGTGAGTGGTTTTCGCACTGGGATGTTTGAGGAGAGGTTTTGGTGGCGGAATATGACATGTGCGTCTTTTTCAGTTCTGGTATATACTTGGACGACCTTCTATCGAGTACTCGCAATGAAGACTGATATGATCTCGTCAAAGGGCCTTAGGAGAAAATTCTTATTTGCTACTTACAGCCTTCTATCTAACCGCAAGAACGAAACCAAACAACCAAAAAACATCAGGGCTGGTGGAGATAGAGCGGGGACATATGTCGATACAACACTATTCTGATTGGAGCTACCGGAAATGGTCCATCAACTTGGAAAAGATGCCATAGTCAACGGATTTTCCATGAGCAGATAGACATACTCCATTCAATATTGATCTCCGCCTTTCTGATGTCTACAACATACGATGTTGTTTGCTAGACTCGCCCTACTTTCCTTCAAAGAAGAGAAAGTATGCTAAATTCTGGACGATCATCGCTGTCAGCCAGACCAATCAAGTCCTCGAATGAACAATGCACGAAAACCTCTCCGTTGATGAACAACGAACTTCTAGCGAATGCAAAGGATGGAAATACAATGGCATTGTCACCGAGAATCGAGAACCCACAAAAAAAATTATCCATACCTCTTTCCACTCATCGAATTCTCCACCTGAATTGTCAGCTGCAGCTCTCCACTTTACAACATATCGCAGCCGCAGCCTCAATAACAAAGACACACAGTCGAGAACCGCATGATGACGGATGGATGGGATAATGGAATAATGGCATTATTTCCTTTCTCCTCTCACCCAATATATCGTCAAAAACCGAGAGCCCACAAGGGAAGTTATCCCTACCTGCCACCTATCGAATTCCTCAATGTGATACCTCTCTGCTTCAGCAACTGCAACTCTCTGCAGAGAATGGTAGCCTCGATGACAAAGAACGCAGAGCCGAAGACCGCATGATGGAGGGATGGGATAATGGCATTATCTCCTCCAACCCAATCAACATATCCCCCATTAAACTTCAATGTGATACCTCTCTGCTCTGCTCTATGACATATTGCAGCCGCAGCCTCGATGACAATACGTAACAAAGACACAGCATCGAAGACCTACCTCGTGATGATGGATGGGATAATGGCATTATCTCCTCTGACTCAAGTCCTCCAACACATTCCATGACATCTTCTCTCAAGTATATAAATCCCCCTTCCATGCTTCTCCAACTTCCATATTCCAACTTCCATATTCTCGAACATCCTCTCGACTGATCATACAGAACAACATACCCCATCTCACCACCACAACCGACAAAACCAGCACTTACACACCACACCACACCAACCACCAAAAATCAGAAATGCCCATCTTCACCTCCCCCCGTCCCCAAAAACCCACTCCCTCCACCACCACCAAAATCACCATAACAATCACAACCACCCCCCCAAAGCCCGCCTTCCTAACATCCCTAAAAACCCTCATCACCAGCACCCTCCACAAATCCCGCCCCACCCCAACCCTCCAACCCCCCGACGACCTCCACGCTCAAGAACTCGCACGTGAGCGTCGCGAACAATGGCTCCTCATGGCTTCCGGTGGCCCGCTGATTCCTGAACGTTGTCATGATAGGGATAGGGATGTTCAGCGGGGGCGGGGGGGACGGCTTCGCGTTGTGAATGGGAGGAGATATTCGGGGGTGGAGAAGTATGCGCCGTACTATGATAACAGTCGGATGCAGAGTGCGTTGGACGGCATCGAGATCCTCCCTGGGTATCATGAGGGTGGTCAGCAACGACAGCAGCAGGGTGAGGCGACGAGGAAGATATATGGGAGGCGGATGTCGGGCGTCGGGGAGTATCCACCTTATTATGACGAGGGTCGGACTGAGAATGTCGTATCTGATGATGGTGAGACAGGAGGACAGACATCCGGCGGCGAGCGTGAAGCGACACGCAAGACAAACGGCATGCCGATGTCCGACGTGGAGGACTATCCGCCATACTATAACGACCAACAGCCACAGACCGTCAGAACCCCCGTCGACCAACAGGAGCCAACCTCCACCCTTGAGTTCACCCCCAACCAATCCCCCCACCCCTCACCCACCCTCACCACCAACCCCACCCCCCCATCCAGCAAAAACCCCAACACCCCCCCTCCAAAACAGCGCCCCATCTCTGGAACCGAGCACTACGCGCCCATGAACGCCATCGACGAGTATGAGCGCTCGAACCCTGTAGCGCTGGATTCGGTATATGTGATGGCGTTGGAGCGGGGTAAGAGCCCAGTTCGTGTTGATGCAGGGGAGGGATGTAAGTCGCGGAAGGATAGTGGTAGGGGGGGTCGAGATGATGTTTTGGGTTTGAGTGGTGGTGGTGGGCGCGAGGAGTTGAGGGATTTCGAGTCGCTTGTTGAGAAGGCTTTTTTGTGAGTTTGTGGTGGGCGTGGGAGGATTGATGGATGAGGGTGATGGGTGCCGATGCTGGGGATTTTGGATTTAGGGGGGGGAGGTGGAGGTATGTTGCATTTATTCGCCCTAATAGTCGTGGTTTTGGCGTAGCTTGCGGCATAGATAGGGGGGGGGTTCGATGAGCTTCTTTGGTCTCCTCGTTCTCGAGTGTTGGTCTGGTAATAGAATGTCACGATTGAGTTCTTTTCACTTTTAGATTAATTAGCGTACCATGATATAAACAGGGTTTTAATCAGATATGACTCACCAGAAGCCCCCAGAAGGTGCAGATTGATAACACTGTGGCTTCCTTAGTTGTTTCGTGCTACTCGGTAAGAATCTTACCATCCAGGTAGCGGTGACACACTCTCAAATTCAATCTCTTGTAAAGGAAAGCTGTAGTGATTTCCATCCTTCCTTGAACCACCCCAAACAAGACGCCGCCTTATCTTCCCCCCTCCTCCTTCAAAGGTCAGGATGCAGGCCACCAGGACATAGCATAGACTTCTTACTCCCCACTCCTTCTCTTGACACCGACGATGCATCAAAAGAAAGAAGAATGACAAGAGCACTGCGCAGTGCACAAACATCCCAGACCAACACAAACAAACATGCAACACTCACCCGTCCATACCACCTTTCTTCCGCCATTCATATCCTTTCAATCCCCATTCCACCCCATACCCCAGTCCCCATCCCATCACCCACCCACCACCTCCACCTCCACCCCCCCTCTCCAGAAATGGGCTGTCTCCTCAGCAAACCCTTTCCCCCAAACATCGCCCCTCTAACTCCCCATTTCCAATCCAGCCACTACGGCGCCGACGAAGAGCGAGCCGCCCACAAAGCCGCAATGGCCCAATACCCCATCGGTCTCTCAAGTCGAAAGGGGGCGCAGGATCAGGAATTATATTTTTGGAGGAGGAAAAGGAGGCGGATGCAGAGGAAAAGCAATAGTGTCTCAAGGTCGCGAGTTGATCGTATGCAGGTTATTGATGGTGTGGTGTGGTTGTATTAGTTGCTATGGTGTGTAGAGTGTTGTTGTTGTTTGGTGTTTTGGAAGGGGATCGTGGTGGAGGAACCGGGATGGGGGGATGCTTCTGGTGGTTGATTAGTCTTTGTGAGTAGGATAATATCATGTAAATAATGAATATAAGCAAGAACGTCTTGTGCAACTCCAACCGGTGTCTAGCTACGGCGAGGGCGGGCACATAATAACCACAACGCCCGAGTGAAGCGTACGGCCGTATTTCCTTTTCTCAGGATCTTGGTCTGACAACGGATAACGGAGCGTATCGCGATGCCTCAGGGAGTAGTGTTGATGTGTGAACGACACGGATAAGACCACGCAGAAAAAGAATGGCCTCGTCTTATCACAAAAGCAGAAAACACCATTCATAAGTCAATTTTCAAACCCATGAATCGTCGACCGAAGACCGTCAAGATCCTTCCCACAATCTCATGAGCAGAGGTTACCGTCTCCCACCAACCACTCCAACACCACGGCGCACAAACCATGGGCTGCATCCTTTCCAAAATACCAACGTTCCAAGAATATCTTCGCAGAAATCTCATCTCCAATCACGCAACACAAGAGCGCGACGCGCACGAAGCCGCATTGAAGGGGTATCATGACTGGAGCCTTCGGAGCAAGCACATCCATGAGCCCATAGCAAAACAGTCATCTAACGCTATCACCAGGCTCGAGGACTGACAAACCCAGTGTGATCAGGGGTGAGATGGGGGGACAACGGCAGCAGCAGAGCACATGCAATGATAGGAAGCTACCACCTCAAATGTCAGGCTCGAGAATGCATAGGACACAGGTGATAAACGGTCAGCTGTGGTTCTATTAGCTGCTGAGAAAATCGAATATTTGTGGGTGTTGACGATGGTCGCGGGTTTTTGCCACACCTTTGGGTATTGGGCGGGTAGCTATATTAAGCGAGGCTTCAATGTCCGTATACCTGGCTGGTTACCAGGGGAAAGGACGCATTGATTAGTGATGGATACATCCCAAGCAACTCTGGTGCTGCTCGACTTTCTTCCACTCCCATTTTTCGTTCACTCGCAACTTCCGGTACAGTGTAAGAGAACGTACCAAGAGCAGCGGCAACGGAATCCCCATTGTACATAAACCCTACTCTTGTAAGCTGTAACGCACACTTCTATTGGGCTTCGAACCCTCTATATGCAAATCTTTCTGATGGCTAGTCTCAAGCAACTTTTGCTAGTTTTAGCCGGTCTTTTCGTAGCGCATGAACCCACGTCAACATATCTTGTCATACCATACCTCACGTGCGAAATTTTAACTCGCTGGATCGGGATCCTCATCACCACTGACGCTTGGTTCCGACTCTCCGCCGCCCCCTTCATGTACCATGTAACTCAAACCATCGCTTTCTTGCCCAATCAGTGGCGCCCTCTCACCTTCTTTCCTCGAGTAATGACTCCCCACACTGATCACAGCCACGCTCAGTCCATGAACCATCGTCGATCCCAAGATGATGAAACATACGACGGGCCAAACGGTCTCTATTGCCTCTTTGTGGGCGGCATGTTTCGGCGGCCGAGGGTCTGGAAGTGAAGTACCGTTCTCAAGCTGTGCCCTTGCTTCGATGACTAGGAACAAAGCGCCGAGACCCATTGGGCCGAAGTGGCCACAGAACAGTGCTTCACGATACGTGCGGATGTCGGGGATGAATCGTTTGAGAGCTAGGACGACTGGTAACCGTCTAAATAGAAGGATCAAGACAAGAAGCCCGAAAAGCCTTCCCGGCGTGATATTTTCCGTGTACGGGCTGGGGCTGAAACGATTCCATGGAATGATCGCTCCGAAATACACGAACATGCTAGAATTGAGGAGCAGGTCAAGGACGTTAGGCAGATGAGTCTCCCGCGTCTTGTTGGCAAACCATCCATCCCATGCAAAACCATATCCGGCTCCGAATGCAACAAGGAAATCATCCACACCAAGCGTACTCCCAATGCCAATGCCGAACATGGCCAACAGAAAATAGAACACCAAGAAAGAAGCCGGGTCTATATATCCTCGTGCTTGCGAAAATCGTAGCGTCCGATTGAAACAGTGACCCACCACCAAACCTATCAGAAGACCCAGGGAGCATTGCCAGAGTACCGTGCCCAGTACCCACTCTTTCACTGCTTCTCCTGGAGAAGTTTCGATCAGGAAAGCCAGGCCAATGAACAAGAAAGGAAAGCTGACACCATCATTGCACCCACTCTCCGCACTCAGCATATGTCTTAGCCTTCTTGGCACCCGTCTTGAAAACGTACTCTCAGCCAGCACACTCGCCGCCAACACTGGATCCGTAGGCGCCAGACAAGCTGAAATGACGAGTGCAGTCGTCCATTTGGTTTGTAGCACTAGCTTCGTGAAAAGACCAGTGATGAGCCAGCTGAAGGTCATGACGGGTCCCAGCATCATGCCCACGCTCTTCCAGTGCCTGCTGAAATAGGTCTTGGGTAGTTCCACTCCTACAGTGAAGCACTGCAGTCCAACTATCAATCTTGCGGTCTCTTGTGTGACATTGTCTTCCAGTCCCCAACTCTGGGGAGAGAAAAGGTTGGCACCTTGCGGGCCAAAGGCAATCCCAACGAGGGTTGCGAGTGGAGGTTCCGAGAGATGGAGACGGTTGCGAATGAAGGCGCTGAAGAGGGCATAGCTTAGGAGAAAGGCCGAGAGGATTAGATAGACGAAGTGGGCTGGGGTGGGTTCAATGTGTTTACTGATCCAAGCCATAGTTGGCCGCTCCACATGCAAGCCAGAGATGAACGTTGGAGAGGCGTGTGGCTCGACGGTGTGGTCATAAGAAGAACATTTTTAGCTGTGGGGAGAGATGCTGGTAGCAATCCTGCCTTGAAGAGATGGAGAGACAGAGGAGCGTCTGGTAGGCGAATTGATCATCTGATATCAAAGTATGATGTTGAACGAAGTCAAAATAGTGTAAGGTAAGGTAGTTGCTCGCCGCACTTGGCCCACCATGTACGCTATAAAGTAGATCAAGAACTACGACAAGCTCACCGATTTACAACGTTAGATGCGATGAAGGCAGCATTGTTTAGATCTGCCCCGTGCAGCTCTTTCCAAAGCTGTGACATCGGAAATCCTCAGAAACCAACGCCATGCAAAACGAGTTCTGTTGTGCGATCCCAAATCCATCTCCAAGTCCCATATCCAATCCCATTCGTTACACCATGAACCGTTACTTCATCTCTCTCCCTTCCTTCCCCGCACCCCTGACCTTCGTAATAAAAGCTTCCTCGTTCCCCACATTCCATGCGCTTTTCCTATTACCACCTCTCCATCCAACCACATTCAGTACCTCCTCGACACCGCCATACAGTCTGCCCTCCAGAGCACCTAACAGCGCTACCGCAGTCCGTATGATCACTCCATCCCCATCAAAGACCATTACATCCCACACCCTACTCGCCGTTTCTAGACCCAGTCCATTCCCGGGACCAAGGAAGAGCGTACGCATCATTGGCTCTAGGACTTCATGCGCTGATAGACCGAGACCCTCGGGTGAAGACGAGAACAAATGAGAATGAAGGCGAGGGAATTTATGGGAGAGGAGGCCGTCAGTCAATTGGTAGGCTTTTGCTGTCGCCGAGGGGTCCCCTGTGAGGAAGGCAAGCGGCAAAGGTCGGTTGAGGAGATTGCAGAGGCATAAGAAGGTGTCACTGGGTGTGATGAGTTGAAGGCGGAGTTGGCCGGCAATAAGCTGATGTGCATTAGCCAAGCTGAAGTGACGACGTGGGAAAGGCTTACATGAGTGCCATGACTGTAGCCGACATCCGAGCGATACATCGAATACGCCATCAAGACGTCGATTAGATCGTGATATAGAGGTCCGTTGGGCTGGAAAATGTTGAGTTCCGGAAAAGTGGCCTTGACGTCTCGTCGGATTGCATCGAACCAAGCCTTCTCTTTACTGGACTCTTCACTTCCCAAGTTTGCGATCTGCGCTTCCATTATCTTAGCCCTCTGCAAAGCCTTGGTGAAAGTGACTTCTGTTAGTGCAAGATCATTCCCAATGGCTTTTTGCCAGACTCGGGCTCGAGACTTCGGTGCCACTCCTCTCCACCATAGCTCGCGGGTTCGTGGCTCGCGGATTACTTGGTCCCAATTTGGGAGCACATGTTCTTCCCAGATTCGGAGAAGGGCGCTTTTCGTGTCATCGTTGGCGCACTGATTATGAGCGACTCTGGCGGCCCTTCCTTTCTCTGCGATATTCGTTAGCAATGACGGTCTCCTAGCAATTGACGTCTATCCATACCCGCTTCCAAGCTGAATTCCATCATGCGCTGGTACTCCCTCAAATGCTTCCTTTCCTCTTTTTGGTCTTTTGGCGGCAACCAGCTAGGCCTTGTCCTGCTCAGAACCTTTTCTTTCTCCTTACTGATAGGAAGAGGGTCAATCATTATATTATTCTTCCTAAGCGGCGGCAGCTCCACCGTACTTGACTTTGCCCTAGATGATTTCTCTATACTCGGTCTTGTGATTGGTTCGCCACTTTGAACAGCTTCTTCAAGTTGCTGCTCGACCAATACCGCATGGGATTCAAATGCTTCTGTCAGTGTCTTTGCCTCCTCGGAGAGCTCAGATAGCGCCACATCCCAAGGTTTTGTTCGTGCCGAGGGAAGCCCGGGATGGTCTGGCATGTGGCCTGTAGAAGCACCTCGCGTTAAAACCCTAGGTTTGCTGGACAAGGTAGGCAGCGAGTCTAGACTATACTGCAGCGGTGAATGTGCGGTCAGAGCCGGAGCTGTCCCTTGAGCTTTCATAGCGTGCATGCCACGAGAAGTTCGCAGAGGACTGGGCCGTTCTGGGCTCGTGCGCGGAGAAGCTCTGGGAGACACTGATGGAGATGTAGTCGTTCTCTCCGTTGGGAGTCGAGGCGAAAGCGGTACGTTCCACAAGCTGGCATCATCAGGCAGGTCCTCATCCAGGTCATCATATTCATCTTCCAGCTCTTTGATAGACTTGCGGCTTGGCTGCCATGAGCCCCGTCTCGCAGGCGGTTGTCTCATGTCCTGAGAAGGAGATAGACCTGGCCTCCTGGGCGATGATGGGCTTGGTATGGGCCTGGGTACTGGGGAGAGGGTGTTCGGAGAGGGCGATCGAGAGCGGTTGTGGTTACTCATTGCCGTGATAGCCAACGACGGAGTTGATGGACTCCTCAATCCCCGTCTCGGTCCCGGACGTTTCCCGTTGGGCATTATTAGCGAATGTACTGGATGATGTCCCTTGCTCGGACCCTGCAATCTTGGCAACTGGCGTTCGTTTCCAGCATTTGTGAGCTCTCGCATGGTCGTCGTAGATGCTGCGCTTCCTCTCGGCCCACCAGTACTGATCGCAGCATTGCGCGGTAAAGGCCGTAATGGTTTGTCCATGTACGAATTGTGTTCCCGAAATGAATGATACTCTTCCTCAAGGCCAATATCTTCGAAATGTGTAATATCTGAAAGAAAGCCGTCTGCACCGGAGAGAGAGGATGAATGGAAGGAGGATGACTTGGACGATTTGGAGCCGGTAAGACCTGGTGGAGAGCCAGGCGCCTCCGTCACGAACGCAGACATTTCATCATAGAAAGCAATCGCAGCGTCTGTCAATGAGCGTTGGGGGGTATATAATGAATGCCTCTCCAAGTAGGGAGGTGAGCCGCTGACAGTGTAGCTGAAAAGTGGGGGGTTGGCCTGGTTGTTGGTCCCGTTGACTAACGAATGTTTGTTGATGCAGGTGTCCTCTTTATTATAGCAATCATGAGTGTCCAAAGAGTGTCGGGGGTTAGAAAGAATAGCGATTGAAGCGAATGTACAATAAAGATGCTCGTCACCGTCGAGGTAATGCGACAGCTCCGACGGAGGTGGGAGATAAGGAGTGGCGGTCGGCATGAGGCCCTTCATATCCTAGCGGTCGATCCCGAGGAACAACATCTTGATGATCCTGATGAGTACAGTATTTCATGAGCGTCAAGTGCGCCGAGAGTGCAATGGAAATCGAATGGGCACTTAATTCAAGGTGATGCGAGAGGTGCAGGATAACAACGTGTGGGGGATATGGTATGCATTCACGCATTGTCTTGGAAAGTTGGTCTCCAAGACCCCCACCTCTTTCGCGTGTGCCCCCTTGCTCAATTGCATCACGAATAATCTCACAATGCGATGATGATGCGAAATTGCCTATATCTAGTATTTATACCCTCGAAATACAGCCTCTCCTTGCCTTGCGATCCTATTGAGCCGACACGCTTCCTTTCCATTATCGGGCGCCGATTCCCCAATCGCGACATCGAGCCATGCGATGACCTCGCCATACTTGCTCTGTTTCCTACCCAAGACGTTGCGAAAAGCCTTCGTTGCAAGCCTGTATCATTCGGTAGTCAGCCATAGGACCTGCTTACGAGTGTTACTGTCATGATGGAGAGCGAGGGAAACCAGAGGTGATGGGATACGCGAGCTGCTCTTCAACACGCCGCTTACCATTGCACTTGGCGTTTGTTGACTGCGCAGCTGTAGTCTTGTGCAGGGTAATTCTTGTGTTTGCCCTTGATGAGGACGAATGCAAGATCTACGAGATCGGCAATGGTACCTGCATACGGGGCCCATCGTCAGTTGGTGTTTCCGGAAGCGATGGAGGTCTCCGCGCAACGTCGTGTCCGCGCGGATGTAGAGCCTTACCTATCAGTAGGTCCAGGTGAGGCTCTTTGTTTCTCGCCATGCATCTCGCGTACCGATAGTACTTCATCGATGCCTCGACAAAGTTCTGGTAGATCGTTAACAATACCGTTTTGCGCGAGTTAAACGTCGTATCAAGGAACATTCGGTGCGTCTGGATCTTGAAGGCACTTGGTCACCTGCTTAGCGCATGCAGATACGCCCCTCACTCTTCACTCACCTCAATGCTTTGCGGTAGAATGTCTTGCCTGGTAATCTCGATCGTTCGACCGTCAACGTATCTGCCAAGACTGCAACACTTCAGCAATGACCTTGGGTGTAAGTGTAGGGAACGTCCTACCTGTTGCCTTCCTTCTATCCCTGTCTTTCGTAATCTCGAGGGTCTTTGTGTCAATCATATTCCCGCAGTATGGGAACGCTTTGCGGCCTCGTAGCTGGGGGACTTGGGTCCCATTTATACTGATCCTAAAGTTCGCCAGGCTCTTCGTTGGATTGACCTCAATGCCATAATATTTAACCCCATTGTGCATGATCTGCAAGAATTTCTGAGCATGGCTCTGGTTTGTTGTAATGAGCAGAAAATCATCAATTAACCTTAATAGAAGGCTCTCATCATCTCGGAGAAATCCAAGGCATTCGTTTTCAAGCTCCGCATAAAAGTAATTGCAGAGGAGTGATGAAAGCACCGAGCCCTGGGGAATTCCGGCTTTTTGTCTGAAGAACTTCTTACCAATCTTAATGATATTTTGTTTGATGTGGTCGTCCAGCAAACCGAGCATCTTCTTCTTTCCGAGTGAAGTCTGCACAATGCTGTCTACAAAGACTGTATTCTTTGTGGTCCTCGCCGATTCGGTTCCGACTACTTCATCGAAGCTGGGAAAATCTGTCGCAGCTCTGGCTGTGGAGACAAACTTACGCGCCAGCTTCGAGTGGCTGCTGTTAGCGTTGCCATAAGTACGAGTGTCGGAGGTTTTGATTTCAGCATGACGGGCAATTCGATATTCATCCTCGGCAATGATACTCTTTATAAGCATGCACACTTCGTGTTGAGGGATCGTATCGAAGCAGGACTTGGCATCTGCTTTGGCAAAGTAGAGGAACGGTCTTGACGCATCACGCTCATCAAGTATCCTTGCATACGACTTGATTTTTGGGAACATTTCTCCAACGGAGAAAAGAGCAGAGCCAATAAGGGAGGGCTGTTTCCTTCTCTTGTAGTCGAGGACATTGAACACAGGGGCCATGATGGAATTTATGCTCCTACTTAAGCTGACCGTTCCATTTTGCAGCCTTGTAGTTCGTCGACGAAGGTTGGTAATAGGACGCATCCCGGTGTTCTTGGGCAATAACCTGATCTGACTGAAACCCAGGGAGCGCGAATCGAGCATCTGCCTGGCTTTCACCGTTCTAATCTCCTCAAACATAGAAAGCTTGAGACTCGACATAGCAGGCTCCGTTAGTGACCGCCATAAATCGTGGCGAAAGTAGAAAAGGCGATTTTGATGAACATTTGATTCCGTAACGTGGAAATTACATCGGATTAATGGTATCAATAACGAGTCGAAAACGTAGTAAAGAAATTCCTGGAATGTCTCCTTTCGCTTCTGCATGTCGGAAGCCGCGATTTTGGCGGAGGTGCTTAGGTGCGGTGGTATCAACCACGCCACACAACGTAACTGCTGAATTCAGCTTGAGTGGGGTGTTCCATCCAAAGAGATCCATACCTTCATGTCTTGTGAGACGACATGTAACGACATGTTCTCGAATCTTCGCAATCGGACAAAGCGGTCAACATGCTGCATTGCGAATGATTTATTCGCTTGCCCTTCGTTGCCTTCGCCCCAAAAGCAATTCGGTACGACCCTTGAAAGCGCGGCTCGACAGAACGCTGAAACCTCCGAGTGAGGAGTCGCCAGTGAGACTAGCGATGGCTTGGGAGGGTCTGCCGACTTCTCCAAGTTAGCCAGGTCAAGTTTCGATGATGCTGATAGCCTCGATATTCGAGTTTCGAATGGTTTTGGAATTGACTTTGTTGGCAGAACATGTTTATGAGGCTTGTCTTTCCCCTACAAGAGTCAACAAGGGATACAGTACCGAATGAATGACGTTGCTTGCCTTCAATGGGCAATAATGTTTCAACAATTGATGGTACGAACATCGAGAATGATTCCTCTGCAGCTTGCGAACCAGTTCAAAAGTTTGGCCCCGAAGTCGTTTTGGTATATGATGCTTCGACGTTTGAGGACCAGAAATCTCAATGCCCATTCCTCGTAATGCACGCCTCTCGGACTGAGCGATCTCGTGCTCTCGCAAAGTATAGTCTCGGAAAGGTTGGCTAGTTTGCTTTGGGTCAACGATAGAATCGAACACATTGTGCAATTTGAATTGTCTTGGAAAGATGTACATCATGATGTGCACTGTATGGTGTGGACTATTCGTGTTGGGATATCGGTTCAGAACATCTAAAGGTGGTCAGAGTGCGTATGAACTACATGATATCAGACTCACGAATATGTCGAAGGCCAAAAGTGACTTTGCTCTTGGCATTCAGCGCTGCACGTGCATAAAACATGCGATTTCGGACGAAGTTGATGGCCGACGGACTATTATTGTGCGGCCTACTCACTTTGCATAAGCTGCTTCGAGAATCTATTTTGCCAGATCCTGATGAAGCAATAGTTTTCGAAACTGCGAGAGGTGGCAACTCGGTCACAGGGGTACCTGAAAACACTGTGTGAATTTCATCCGCCTGGAGGCCAAAAGGTTCGCACCTGATAACTGGTAGAAGTTGCCTCTACACCCATCGACAGCAACGAATATACCACACTCCAGGACGAGATCAAGCATGATCCGATCGCCCTCCTTGCCAAGCAAGCCGAGAAGCTCAGTCCAAGCTCCGTTCTTCAAAGTGTCCACGTTCTCGTTCGGGTAATGTGACACAAGGCCTGGTATACCGGCGACCGCACAGTGATCTTCGTTCACTCTTCGCGGGTTACCCGCTCGCTGGTAGCCATGACATAGCATGTGTGGCGGCCTGTGAACTTGCTGATGGACTTTGTAGAACAGTAGCCAGATAGCGAAGTCCATGAGTTCCGATTGCGAGGTAGATCCCTCTACAATGCTACTACGAGCAGTGAAGGTGAAGTGCTGAGAGAAGGTTTCAAAGTCTTTAGATCGAGATGAGGCTGTCTTAGGCTGCTGCAAATCTACCATGCAGACCAATGTTCTATCGAAAAAGTCCTCTACTGCAGAACCGATCCTCCGGCGTCGTGCCTTGGAGCTTGTTGGCAATTTTGAGAGTACGAATCTTCGTAGGGTCGAGATCTGGGTATAGTAAAGACATAAAGTAGGATGCTGTATGGACACTTGCTGGATGTCGGCCTTGACCTTTTTCCTAGGATTCGCAACAATGTCATGGGTGGAAGACCGATTGCGCTTTCGCTTCTTGGTCATCTTCTACGGGCCGTTCGAAGCAGACGATAACTTGAAAACCTTACAAGCGATCACGGGCGGCGGTTGTAGGACACAAGATTTCAGATGAAATGTACAGATCAGAAATTGGATGATTTTGACATCTTATTGATATAAATTTGAACGCGTCCTTTGAACGCGAATTGTAATTTACATTTAGTAAGGTATCAGCCCTATTCTACAGCAATGGCAGCAAGTCTTACCGAAGAAGCAAGAGGAACAAGCAAAGATCACATCGGAAACATAAAGCGAACAAGAGCAGAGAAACGTCGTGTCGCTGTGTAAGGTTACTGATAGTGTATTGTTGATCGTGATAAGGAATTGCTCCCTTCCTGTCGTACTGGGGCATCTCACAGAGTAATACAGAGGAATACCGGTTGAAGCTCCGAACGTGCCTTACATATGCTTGTTTCAGGACACCCTCGCCAGTCAGCATTGATCTTCTGAAGGGCACGGTCCGTCTTGTTACTGCAATAATCCATATTTACGCACCCTCAAATGCGCAGCTGTTCAATGAGGGACGGTCGCTTCGGGCGAGAAGCGCCAGCCTCCCTCCCAGTGATAAAATTCTCCTGCTCGAGAAGATTGCGTGTAATGTCATCCTCAGAAAAACAAACTTCTGTCAAAGTGCATATGTAGACCACTGTTATCGGGTTGTGCAGGATAGTACTGTGGAAAGGCGAGAGGACTGTGATGCCAGCGAGACCCCTGTAGTCTATATTTCCCGATTTTCTGACGCGAAACTATTCTTTCTGTTTAATGGGTGCGCACTATTAGAGTGAAGTCCATGTAAATATCTTGGTAGATGCCCGGCACCGGTGTCAATTGATGTGGATAGATAGCTATTCTAGTATGTGGTGAAGCACGAGCCAATCCGTCAAGCCGTTATCAGCGGATGGATCTGCTGGATGAGGTTATTGAGGCGCCCTTTTTCGGAAGCGGAACGATGGACTCAAAGGGCTTGGCAGCGACTGGCCCTAACACTAACAGGCTAACCGTCCGCCCGTCCCATTGGTTCTGGTGCACTCGGCCATTCTTGCAGCACTGAGCCAAATCCACTTCATCCGGAGACGCTTCTGATCCTAGAACTACCTTAGCTTCCTTCTTGTCCAGTGAACCTCATCTGTACCTCCACTTCTCCAGCAGCCTACCTTGCAAGAGATTACCTACACGCTCGTCACCCTACGCGATCGCAGACTCGATAGCATTCATACCTCTGAGTCCGTCCAGCTCATCCTACCGTGCGACAGCTATTCTATTCGAATCTCAGGGCCGCACTTCGGACCGGCAGGCGAACCTTGCACGCCGCTATCACGGTCTCCTCTATTAGGCCGTGCACCCGTGTACATGCCTGATCTATCCCAATCAGCGATGCCCTGTTGATTCTTGATGCTGTTCGGTCACCATGTCGTCCCTCGACCAGGACCATACCCACTATGCCTCAGGTCCTCAGACCGATCAACAACGATCCGCTTTTACCCCCTCCACAACATCAGATGGTATCTCCTCTTTACCGCCCTTGCCAGCCTACACCTACACCAAACCTTCGGCCAAGCGGCCGAAGGTGTCTGCGGCCTTCGAGCAGAACATTCCAAATGTTCGTAGCAATGGTGGCAGCCGCAGCGACTCGCCTGACCCGCACGAATTCTATAGGCGCCATCAGGATCAGTACAGGGCGTCGTTGGCAGGATCATCTGGACAAGGAGATATCAAAGTGGAACAACGCGAAAGTGGCATGGCCGCGTACGGACAGAAAACCAATTTGGTCGTCACGAAGTCTAATGCTCCGAAGCTGCCTCCTTTGACATCTCGAATACAACCTCGATACAATACGTCCCCAACGTCGGACAGGTCACCTTTGAGCGCTGCGAAATCGAATCCAACCCTTTCGTTTACAGCTCGTAATCGGCAAACATCCCTGAAAGATCTGGTGAACAAATTCAATCAGACTCAAGACGAAGCCTTACCTCTGCCAAGAAAATCCAGCTCGAGATCGCCGTCTGCGAGCTCCAACCCTGGAAGATCGTCAACTAATGCACATGTCAATCCCCGCAAGTCGTCTCTCTCAACCAGTACCGGCGATGTCTCGGGGAAAGAACCCTCACCAAACTCAATGCAGACCAAGGGAAAATCAGGGTCTCAGCTTCAGAGAGGGCGAATGGATGAAGACATTAATGCCAGCCCAAGGTCGAAGAGGGCATTGAGGGTCCACCGAACAGAGCCGATTGATTCCCGACAGTATGCTTCCGGTACCACCAATGATCTAGGCCATCATGTCAACATCCCTCCCCGTAGGCCTTTGTTCGGGGAGATTATTGCAACGAGTCCAATCTATACTGATCTCGGCTTTGGTATGTCGGGGCCGCGCCGACGGAGAGGATCTGAAGGGAGCATGCACACTCCCAATCCGATGTTTCCACAAGAGCGTGGGCAATCAATACCGGAGATCTCGCCTTCATCGCCTTCATCGCCTTCTGCATGGTATCTAGGCCTGACACCAACGCTGGAGGAAATCAAGATGGAGAAGAATATTCCAGATCTCCCTTCCAACCTGCATCGCAGGACAAGAAGCGACTTCTCGGGCGCACCCTCAAAGCCACCGACGTCGAGGATGTACGGAGTCAACCTGTCGCCGTCTCGTGACCCGCCATCTTCTTCCAGCTCTACTACTACCTCTAAGCGCAATTCTCGGTCTCGCATTCCAATTAGTACCGCTCGACGGCTGAGCACAGCATCTGATTCGGGGAATTCAACGCAGTCAACGCGGGCTGGTTCAGCATTGGGAAGATCGCATATCAAGTCTCCCACAAGGCCTGCAGCTACAATACCGAAGCACCTACAGAAAACTCGTAGTCCGCCGCGGCATTCGAGATCAAGTACTCCCCAGAGATCGCCAAGGAGGGGTGAACTCGGTTCGGAAACAGGCCGTCCTACAACTAACCCACTTCTCACAGCTTACATATCCGCGCCAATGCCGAAAAAATCTCCTCCACTTCGGAGTTCAAGGCCTCGCCAGCCGGTATCGAACGCGTCAACTTCAGCTTCACGGGCGCGAGCGGTTGAGAGGTTTTCTTGCCATGAGAATGGTAGCCCAAGGAACACAAGGGAAGTGAGGCTACACAAACCTCCAGAACTGGCAGGCGTGGATTTTGCAGCAAGGAGGCAAAAAATCCAGCAGGCCGTTACGAAAACTGTCAAAGAGGAGGAGAAGAAGGACGAGCAGAGGAGGGCATCTATGGCTGTGTCAATGGCACCTGAGGGTCACATGGCTTACGGTGTTCCTACGGCCGAAGAGAGTGATACACGGGGTTCTCAAGGTGGGGTTCGCGCACTCGAAGTGAATGCGGGTCGATCAACAACACCAGACACCGAGGACGATCACACAACTCCTGCGGAGGAAAAGTCAGAACCTGAACTGGCAATAATTACTGGCCAGCTTTCAGAGAGATCTGTGTTAGACATGAGCATGGGGGATTCGCCCACCCTCGGCACGTTCCATAGATTTTCAGTCAGTTTGGACCAAAGCCAAAAGGGTGGTGAAAGTACCCCCTCAGATGTCGAGCCTAATTCCGCAATCACTGCTGGTACATCCGACTCAGTGGACACCTTTTTCGACGACGAACCTCAAGATGACTCGCTGCATCATTTTCGCCATTCAGACATGCGACAAACTCTGCCAAATCAGATCTCATCTACGCGACGTCCAAGCTCTAGCCCAGAGAGAGTACGGCAACACTCTGCGCTAGAAAATTCTGTTACTGAGACGGATGATCGGGAATCAATCCAGATTATGCTTGGTGAAACCCCGATTCTTGAGAACGCGCCTTTCAAGGAGCAACAATACGATGGAAATTCGAAGGAGCCCCAATTAGATGAGGGTCCCGAGAGTCGATGGAGCATGAGTTCATGGACTTCATCAAATAAGTCACGAGATGATCGCGAATCGCCATTGGAGCGAATTGACGAATATTGTTCAACGCATCCTACCGATCAACCTCACCTGTCCATCTCCACGTCTGCAAGCCAGCCGACTTCCCAGCCATGGTCGCCGCAGTCGTTTACGTCGGCTCGAACTGGGCGGACTACCATGGATAGTGAGGGCTACAGCACCATCGACCGCTTACTAGAACACTATCACGACTCTAGTATCGTCAGCCCGGAGCTTATACAGGACATTCAACAGCATGTCCTCACCCAGTCTCCAGATCTAGCTCGGCAAGGCGGTTGGGATCCCAAGAAGGTGACAGCGTTGTACTTGCAAGAATTGGCAAAAGGAAGATATGGGCAACCAAATTCTGTACCAGATCCAGTCAGATCTCAGATCAGTCCCCGAACGAGCTCTATGAAGATCCCTGAGGTCCCCGAGAAGGAAGTCAGAGAAGACCATGATGAGAAAATGTTAGAGAGCATGGAACGCCAGAATGGAGATCCAGCTCCACCGGACACTAATCTTTCTGTCGATCAAGGCGAGTCCAAGCCTGCTAGAGCAAGCTTAACCGGCCCGGAGGATTGGAACATGTCGCCGTCTCTCGGTGGTCTTGACCTGCAAGCCGAAGCTGGAGATAGTCCCTCGGAAGACAAACCAAGATTACCTCCAAAGGACTGGAGGATGACAAAGAAAGAGATAGCGGAGGTTGCAGACCGCAAGGATGGCCTGGTACGACAACCTCCTGCAGACTTTCACCCACAATTGCCTCCAATCAATGGGCTAGGGCTTGACATCAACATTGTGCCGCCCCAGACGAATGATGCGCCCACCGTACCTCCACCGTTACTATTCCATTCTACACCGCTACCGCCATTCGAAGCATCTGATCCACTTAGGGTTCGCTCGCCGCCTTCACTAAGCGACTACAGCAAGCAGGCACCTCCAAGAGTCCTTAAGGTCTCGACTGCTGATCCTAATCATCCGCCTCTTCCGGATCTTCCTACTGACGACTCTCTTCATAAATCGAGATCAACCAATTCCTCGAGTCACCAGCCATCCTCGTCTGCGTTCACATCTCAAGATCGATCTATTGTAGATCAACCATCTGCATTGACAGATGTATCTTCCAAGAGTTCGTCGCTGACACCTGATCAGAAACGCTTGACAAGACGACGACATATCATAAAAGAGCTCGTAGACACCGAGCACTCTTTCGGTCAAGATATGAAGGTTGTTGATGACATATACAAAGGCACTGCAAACGTCATTGTCATGTCACCTGAAGATGTCAAGACTTTGTTCGGCAATTCCGAGCACATTGTGGCCTTTTCGACAAACTTTCTTGATGCACTAAAGCAGGGCTCGAAGTCTGTGTACGTCCTGGCGAAGTCGAAGCGATGGAGAAGTAATCGAGTAAGCAACGCTACATCGTACAGCGGTAACACGGATGATCAATCGTCAATAAACGGCGTTGAACTTAGCGACGATGAAAAGGATCGCAAGACGTTCATCGGCGAACAGTTTCGTCACCATATGGCAAGTATGGAGAAGGTCTATACGGAGTATCTGAAGAACCACGACCTTGCCAACCAAAAGCTTCAGGCGCTGCAGAAGAGTCATAAAGTTGAGATCTGGCTCAAAGAATGCAAAACATACGCCGATGACCTTACTTCAGCATGGGACCTAGATTCCCTACTAGTAAAACCTGTACAACGGATTCTGAAGTATCCTTTGTTGCTTGACCAGCTGTTGGAAGCGACACCAGAGGCTCATCCTGACTTTGCGAATCTGAGCATCGCTGCACGGGAGATGAAGGGTATGGCAAAAAGAATTGACGAGTCGAAGAAGCGTGCCGATCTCATGGAACAGGTAACAAACACGCGAAAGCGCAAAGAATCTGACGTTCGGGTAGGCCTTTCCAAGGCCTTCGGACGCCGGACGGAAAAGCTCAGGCAGCAAGTCGGCCTTTCTGATATGGTCGACGACAAAGACTACTCTGCAGTCTCCGAGAGGTTTGGACAGCACTTTTTCCAACTTCAAGTCGTCATGCGCGATGTCGAGATGTACGCCAACGACGTTCAGGTCTTCATGAATAAATTCTGCGATTTTGCATCGAGTATGGAGGCACATATCGATGTTGGCCAAACCAATCATCCCGAGCTCGAGAGCAAGTGGCGAAAGTTCAGGATGTCTACGAGAGAAATGTCCATGACCGCTCTCACGGACCATGTAAGTTATCCTCCGCATGCCAGAGGGGCCGATAGGAAGCTAAGGCTAATTGACTCAGGTCGCTGCGGTGCGTAAGAACGTCATTGAGCCAATGACGACGCTGTTGAGATTGCATGATGGTCCTCAAAAACTGATGCACAAACGCAACAAACGAGTTACGGACTATGCACGCTTTAAAGCGATCAAGGACCGAGGGGATAAGCCCGACAAGAAGACCATCGAGCAAGGCGAGCAGTTCCAGGCAATCAACGAGACGCTGAAAGATGAATTACCCCGATTGTTCGCCTTGACAGGCAAGCTTGTGGAGGCCTGCCTGAACAACTTTGTCCAACTACAGCTTCAGTGGCAGGTCATATGGCGTAGGAAATTGAGCCAGGCCCTCGACGACAACAAGCTTCCCGCCAAGGCGCAGGATATCGTGGAAGCCTTTGCGGGTGATTTCGCCTTTTTCGAGGCTCAGGTGCTTTCCCTCGGAGTTTGCAATGGCTCCATGCTACAGGACGTGAACAGCCAACCCAACTACATGTCTCCATCGACGACATTGAATGGCGATGATCGGGGGTCTGCACGACAAGCTTCTCAATCTTCCTCGACCGACCGAGCGCGTACCCTATCAGTCAGCAGCGATCAGTCACCGATGTTGCCTCAACCCGACTTTGGAAGTGGTGGAGGTCGTAGCAGTGGCAGTTTCTTCCCCATTGAGAACGGAATGCAGCAGCTAGCGCCGGCAGGCAATTACGTCACCGGTGGACGCGTGCGCGCTAGTTCCACGCTTTCAGGCCACAGTCCGCGAACACCCGACGTACCCGGAAGCTATCACTCGTTTTCGAGCAACACCACGCCAGTCCTCGCAACGCCGGGCCGTCCGTCAACCGCAACTCCCCGAACCTACACCGATCCCTCACCATCTATATCACGTCTGAGCATCGACACCCCTAGCATAAGCAGGCCAAGTGAGGAGTCGACGCGTGCAGGTAGAACATCACAGAGCACCTATCCTTCGACCTCTATATCCTCCCAACACCGCGATCACTCAGACACTCCGAGATACTCCAATAACATTTTCCATTCCGCCTACCCTATGTCTGACTCTCCTCCAACGCAGTCGCCGGCTCCTGAACAGGCACAACAAGGGTTCAACGTTATATTCCTAGCCGCTAGCGTATACGAGTTCAATATCGATCGCGACAGGAGGGAGGCTGGTTATCCCTATTTGACCTACATTGCTGGCGAGGTGAGTCTTGCGCAACCGGATCCCTACTGACTTCGTTTTAACTGAACTCACTTAGATCTTTGATGTCATCGGCGAGAAAGGCGAGCTCTGGCTGGCTAAGAATCAAGATGACGCGGACAATCTGGTCGGATGGATATGGAACAAGCATTTCGTTAAGCTGGCGTCTTGAACGTCCCCTACCCAAGCACGATCATCAGCACCGTGCGCGGCTTCCCTCACAAGCCAAGTTCACATTCGATTACGTGCTCTCAGCACTTTTGCAGTGATGCATATCACCACCTTTCCGAATCACCTGTCAGTATCGAATAATTCTGTTACATCATCGGTATATCACGCTTACGAGCTTACCACAAGGATCGGACGAAGGCAATTCTCTTTTTCATCTGTGTCGATCTCCTGAGTGGAGGGCTAGCATAAGGTGTGCGCATTCATGAGCGACGAACGTCTGTACAGAGCGTGCAAGCTCCCTTGCGTTTCACTCTGTCATAGGGGAGTCAGGTCGCAATACACTTGTAATATAGATACCCAGATACTCGATGTTCTTCCGTCAGGCATAGGATCGGGTGAGGGGGGGAAATGATGGCTTGAGCATGCAGAGGGAATGAAGTCAGTATCAGTTACTGACGAATGAAATGGAATCGAAAGTTAACAGAATGGTCCCAATTGAATGTAACCAAGGGCTCAATGATACTCATGCTACATACGTCTGCCTGCCATGCTTTCATCAAATGCGCACATTGCCTTCGCAGCTTTTCACCGATCGAAGTTGTGGATGTCTACCAGGTCAGCAACTCATCATGATTGGGTGACTGACGAGATCATGACTCGCAGCTCAGCGGTTTCCTTTCCGCGTATCCTATTCTAGCTGACGATCCGACCATACACCATACGGAGTAGAACCTTTTGACTGCAACAACCAGCGCTGGCCACGTTGAGCCGCACTGAATGCTGAAGGAACCCAGGGCCCGGGCGCCCCGACGAGTTCTGATAGGGTGCCGAAGAGGATCGACCGACTGCAGTGTGACAGCACCAAGCACAAGCGACCACGATCGCCACCACCGGAAGGATTCTCCCTGCAGCTACCGGGACGATGTCATTGTTTTTGGGTCCTTTGGGAGGGGCTGTCCCCCCACACGCCCTGATCACGGCCCGAAGATTAGCATTGTTCCAGCATTGGGAAGAGCGCCAAATGCCCCTAGAGTAGCCTAGAGTGGCGCTTGGGCAGCCCACCGGAGCGGTAAGCTGCTTGGGCCAACCAATTCCATGGGAAGTCGGTATTAGGCTTGTACTTTAAAGTTAGGACTTGGGAGCCTGCCTGGAGATCGACATTTTGGGTTGGCGGTTCCAAGTGGCATCGCAAGAAGTCGTCAAGTACGAAGTACTCTACTTTATTACTGTCCTCATCATTGCAGATCGAATTTCGAGGACGACAAACACAAGTATCGCACCTAGGTCTATGTGATGCTGCTTCCCTCTGCATGATCGTTTAATATTTTCACGTCGCCAAACCTCTCCTAGAATACCACTATTCATAGACATGCTCTGGACACAAGCTCCTCAAAAAATTACATCTGCTCTCCAATCCCACACCATACTATCTTCGCTTCGGGACCCATAAGGAGACAGAGAAAAAGACCAGCCCGGCGATTTCACCAATATCACTCGGGTAGCTCCTGACCTCTCATGAGGAACGCCCGCACACGTCCGATTAAGGAAAGTGTCGCCCGTGGGCAAATCGCTTCTCAATGGCCGTCGCCCTCCCTCAACAGCGGCAAAACCCCCTTCCTCCGCCCCCTCTATCGATGTCGACACCACCTGTGATGGACGTCGCCTCTCTTGTCAGCGATAGTAATGGGACGGCCTATCCTACACCATCTTCGGCCTCAACAGTGCGGCCCAATGTGCCTCCCGCCGCCATAGCGGAGCCGGCGTCAACGAGTACGATGGATAATGGTAGGATATACAGGTATGTCTGACGGTCGATGACGAGGGGACCGGCAGCTGCTAAAAGAGCACAGTCTGGACATTGTCCAGCAGCCGGTCAGAGCACGCATGTGTGGCTTCGGTGACAAGGTTGGTTGTGCCTCGAACAAGGATTATGCTGAAATAAGACCTTTGACTATCGGAAGATGTGTTGGGGCTGATTGGCTACTACTACAGGACAGACGGCCAATCACACCACCGCCGTGCATTCGACTCATAGTCAAAGATTCTGTGACGAACAAGGAATTAGATATCAAGTGAGTGAATGCTATCTTCTGGCCTCGGCCAAAAGCCTCCCAAACACAACGTGCTGAATTCGAATGCTTCCTCCAGCGATATCGATACATCGTACTTTGTCCTCACGGTCGATCTATGGTCAGATAGCGCAACCAAAGAAGTCAACCTTGTCCGGCACTCCGCCACGTCTCCCTCCATATCTGCCACAACAGCAACCTCGTATCCTCCAAATGCAGAAGAAGTTGGTCCAACCTCGGTTTATGCCTCCACACCCCTCCACCAAGTCCAGATCCCACCACCCTACAGCCAACCTCAACCTCCGTCACTTGCACATCCCCAAGTTCCAATGTTATACCACCAGCATCAATATCCACAACAAGGAGTGCCGTCGCAAAATCAGCCGCTTCCCCCACCGCCGATACCCTCCCAGCCACTGCCAGGAGGCTACTGGATCAATCAGACACCCACCCCCATGACTCCTACAGGACCAATGCAGCAGGTACAAGGTCCGCTACTCTCTCCTTCGGCTCAGAGTTCTTTATCTTGCGACCCTCGCTCTCACCCTAGTGGCATGTTTACGAGAAACCTGATTGGTAGCCTCTGCGTAAGCGCGTTCAAATTGACCGATCCGGACAATAACATGGGGGTCTGGTTCATACTGCAAGATCTCAGTGTTCGGACTGAGGGCCTATTTCGGTTTGTTGTCTAATCGCATATGATTCAAGCATCGATTCGCTAAGTTTTGTCTATGACAGGTTGAAAATGAATTTCGTCAGCGTCGGCTGCCCTACTTCTGCCCAAACGCTCAATACTGCCTCCGCGCCAGTGCTCGCCTCCTGCTTCAGCCAAGCCTTTCAGGTCCATTCGGCTAAGAAGTTTCCCGGTGTGATAGAGAGTACGAATCTTAGCAAGTGCTTTGCAACACAGGGGATCAAGATCCCCATACGCAAGGAGTAAGTGATGTTCCATAGTCGATAATCCTGGGTCCAGGCAGACGCGTTGCAAGTCACCTTGCATTACAACTTTGGAGGTTACTACCGCCAGATTCGTCACTTTACGGGAATCTTTCTCGTCAAGCTCCGAGCCACGTTTCGAAAACCCTGCCAATGGACGTCCCAATTCTACTCAGAGCTGCTCCCTTCTAGAGAAAACTGCTGACCGCGAGATCTCGCAGTGGAGTGAGAGGCAATGAAAGGAGGTCCGGAGACGGTGAGGACGATGACTGAGGATACATGACTGGTTGCATGATAGGATAGGGAAAAGATATGGGATTGGCCAAGAATATTGTTTAAAAAGGACAGACGCACAATGCTTTTATGCACGACGGCGTTGTCACCTTGATGCGGAGCTCAACGGTGGCATTTTGATTCCCGTTATGAATTACTAAAATGGATCACGGTCTGGGAGGGTTTGATGTATATTGTCTGGACAATCGATAGAGATGCATAGATCATCAGATATCATACACTTTGGTTGATCATCATGCTCCTCAAGGGAAGGGTGTCTTGGAATTTCGGAGCTCAATCTAACTAGTCTGCTACGTTGTCTCATGCATAAGGAAATAAATGGATGTGAGCTCTTCTGGTGCAGCTCTAGTATTCTATGAAGAAACTCCCCATCTTAGGTGCGTTGGGCGTTGGGCTGCTTTTCGCCTCTCGTAGACTGAGCCTCGACGGGACGACTACCTAATCATATACGTAGATGTGGGGTCCTGATCGAATCTACAGTTGTCGTGTTCGAAATAAGTTGATACTTGCTTGCCAAGTAGATGCGTATACATTGCCGTAGTTTATACTTGTTCCAATATCCAATATTGCGGCTTTTTTTCACCCTTGCAGTCGCTCGGTCAAATTTCTTTATTCATGACTTAAGTTTGTACAATTCCAGCTCACCTTGTCCAGCTCATATTAAGCATGTAAAGCATGGAGTATCTCACCTTCCACGGCTCAACGGCCTTGTCTCCGTTTCGAAGACAAAGTCTTGCCAGCACGCTTGGTGTTAGTGCTGTCAAAGCTAGATTCATCCATCATGCAGCTCTCAAAGACCTTCAGGGACAAGAAAAGCAAGCAGATTACGACAAGTCCGTTTTTGCAGAATTACTTGACTATGGAGAAGATGATAATTTGGATGACCACCCATCTCGAAGGGATGGTGATGAGAGTAGTAATGAGGATGGTGCAGATACGTTCTTTGTGTACCCCCGATCTGGAACGATATCACCCTGGTCCTCCAAGGCGACCTCCATTGCCCAAGTATGCGGTCTCTCCCACGTGGTGTACCGGATCGAAAGGGGAACGATCATAGTTATCATACCAAAGGCGAATGAGAAGTACGACAAAGAGCTCGCAGTCAAGTTACTGCACGATCGTATGACCGAGACACTGAGCTCTGCAGCGCCAGATCTCGAGGCGATGTTCGCACAAAGCTCACCTGCTCCACTGCAATACATTCCTATGCACGCCGAGGGCAGTGATCCGCGTGATGCCTTGAAGAAGGCAAATAAGACCTTGGGCTTAGCACTTGATGAGAGCGAGATTGATTACTTGGTCAAAGCTTACGCCTTAGATGGGTCGATTGCTAGGGATCCCACTGATGTAGAGTTGTTCATGTTTGCACAGGTCAATTCGGAACATTGCCGGCATAAGCAATTCAATGCGTCTTGGACGATTGACGGCGTTGAAAAGCCTTACAGTCTATTCGACATGATTCGCAATACCCATCGGAAGAGTCCAGCTTATACTATCAGCGCTTATTCCGACAATGCGGCGGTTTTCGAAGGCCAGAAAGGTAGCTTTTTTGCACCCGATAGGTATACTGGTGAATGGAAGCAGACTGTAGAGTCTGTGCCATTCCTTGGCAAAGTAGGTAGGTCCTCCAGAGAGAGTACACACAATCGAGTAATGCAATCGATGAATTCATTTAAAAGCATTACTACGAGCGTCATGATCATGAAGGTATAGACTAAGCTAATTGAATCTTCTCTACCTCAAGAAACGCATTGTCATCCGACCTCAGTAGTCCCCTACGAAGGCGCAGCGACTGGATCGGGTGGCGAAATACGGGATGAGGGGGCAGTAGGGCGTGGTAGCAGAACCAAAGCAGGTCTTTGCGGCTTCGCAGTCTCTGATCTCTTATTACCCGATTTGCAACACTCCTGGGAGCTTTCAAATGTGGGATACCCAAATCACATCGCTTCGAGCCTTGACATTATGCTAAATGCGCCGCTCGGAAGTGCTGCTTTCAACAATGAGTTTGGAAGGCCATGCCTCACGGGCTACTTCCGCACCTTACTCACAAGTATTCCCCTGGGAGACGGCAAAGAGGAACTCAGAGGGTATCACAAACCAATCATGCTTGCTGGAGGGATTGGGAGCGTACGCCCTCAGGTAAGCGAAATGTTCCTTATATGGCTAGAAACTGAACCGTACTTCAGCATGCCCTGAAGGATCCCGAGCTCGTAGGAGCAGGTGCCTATCTGATCGTTATGGGGGGCCCAGCTATGCTCATTGGATTAGGCGGAGGCGCCGCTTCTAGTCAGGCTTCGGTCGAAGCATCTAAAGATCTGGATTTTGCTTCTGTCCAGAGGGCGAGCGCCGAGGTCCAGCGACGAGCGCAAGAGGTCATTAATGCCTGTGTTGCCATGGGCTCAGATAATCCCATCATGTTCATTCATGATGTAGGCGCAGGAGGTCTGTCAAATGCTTTGCCTGAGCTGGTCCACGACACCGACAACGGCGCGACATTTGAGCTTCGTGAAGTCGACAATGCTGATAGTGGTATGAGCCCGATGCAGATTTGGTGCAATGAGAGCCAGGAACGATATGTGCTCGCAGTCGATTCCACTGGGTTGAATGTCTTCAAATCCATAGCAGACCGAGAGCGTTGTGGCTATTCCGTCGTTGGAAGAGCAGATGGGGAGTCAGGAGAAGAGAAAAGACTTGTTTTGACAGATCGAGAATCAAAGGAACACCCGACGCCCATCGATCTCCCAATCTCTGTCCTCTTTGGCAAGCCATCTAAGATCAGGCGCAGCCTAAAGTCTCGAAAGCTACCGCTTTGTCCATTTGATTGCAGTCTCAGGTCATACCTTCCGAAGCTAGAAAATGGCTTTCTGGAGGAAGCCGTCTCGAGGGTGCTGCAGTTGCCGGCTGTTGCATCCAAGATGTTTCTAATCACCATTGGAGATCGTACGGTGGGAGGTTTGACGTGTCGGGATCAGGTGAGTCGCTTAAAAAGGCCGACATTCTACCAGGAGCTCATCAGCTATTCAGCTTGTAGGACCATGGCAGACGCCTGTCGCAGATTGTTCCGTCACTGCGACCTCGCTCACCCAGGGAATGCGAACTGGCGAAGCCATGGCGTTAGGCGAAAAACCAATGATCGCACTTATCAATCCTGCTGCATCTGCCAAAATGGCGGTCGCTGAAGCATTAATGAATATTGCCCCTGCACATTTGGTGGACGGACTCAAGCGGATAAGACTGTCTGCAAATTGGATGACGTCTATCAACAGTCCTGGTGAATCTGCGGCTATATATGAAGCCGTGCATGCCATTGCCATGGTACTCTGTCCGGACTTGGAGATCAGTATACCCGTTGGCAAGGACTCAACCTCAATGAAAATGGGGTGGACAGATCCGAAGACTAAAGAGGCGAAGGAAGTCACGTCTCCCTTATCACTGGTTGTCACAGCCTTTGCCCCCGTCTTAAACACGCGAAATACCTGGACGCCCGCTCTCCGGAGACCTTCAGAGGGAATTGGAGAGACGGCTCTGCTCTATGTTGACCTTGCATTTGGCAAAAGGGCCATGGGTGGAAGCGCTATCGCCCAAGTATTCGGTCAGGTAGGAGATGAAGCGCCAGATATTCGAGACGTCCAGCTGCTGAAGGATTACTTTGACGCTCTTGAGCAACTCCATGAAGCCGGGATCGTCTTGGCCTATCATGACATTAGCGACGGAGGTTTTTTGACGTGTCTAACGGAAATGGCCATTGCAGGTCGATGTGGCATAAATGTCATGCTCGACGACGTCTGCAAGAGCACAGACACCGCGGACGTCATTTCGGCGTTATTCAATGAAGAACTCGGTGCAGTATTCCAAGTCAGGATCAAAGATGTGATCAATTTCAAAAGCTGTTTTGCCACCTGTGGTCCTCCTGATGGTCTCATCAAAAAGATCGGCCAAGTGTCTCCATTATCTTCTTCTTCGCCGAGCGAGCTCGTTCTCTATCACCGCATGGATGTCGTCTATCGGTCACCTATCAGCAGACTCCATCAAACCTGGTCCAGCACCTCCTACCAAATGGCTAAACTTAGAGATAATCCAGCCTGCGCTGACTCCGAATACAAGTCTATACTTGACACTAAAGATCCTGGTTTATCTTTCAATCTAACCTTCAATCCAGCCGCTAACATTCTCCCCTTTACCACCAAGCTTTCCGATCGCCTCTCTCTTACCGCCAAACCGCGAATTGCTATTCTTCGAGAACAGGGGATCAACGGTCAAAGCGAAATGGCCTTTGCGTTCATGAGTGCAGGGTTCGTAGCTGTGGATGTGCACATGAGCGATCTCCTCTCCGGCCGCGACTCCCTCGCCAAGTACAGTGGCCTTGCAGCCTGCGGCGGCTTCTCCTATGGTGATGTCCTGGGGGCTGGACAGGGGTGGGCGAAGTCGGTGTTGCTTCACAAAGAGTTGCGACAACAATTCATAGACTTCTTCGAAAGGAAGGATACCTTCACATTAGGGCAAGTGAATCCCAAATCAACCCTTCAATCCACATAATGTTTCAAGCCTTGAGATGTATACTGGAATCAGGAATTCCCACCCTTTTACGATTTTGTCACCTATCCACAAAGAGAGAGCCATGCTAACGCCCCCACAGCGTCTGCAACGGCTGCCAATTCCTCACCCGTCTCAAATCCCTCATCCCCGGCGCCTCAGCCTGGCCCAGTTTCCGCAAAAACACCAGCGAGCAATACGAAGCGCGATACTGCGAAGTCGAGATCCTCGACCCCACCTCCTCCCCCTCCGTCTTCCTCCACGGCATGAACGGAACCACCATGCCCATCGCCCTCAGCCACGGTGAAGGCCGCGCGCACTTCAGCACCACAACAACCCAATCCGCAGCCGCGGACTCCCTGTTGGCGCAGAATCTGGTTCCGGTCCGTTATGTGGATAACTATCTTAGATCTACGGAGGTATATCCTGCGAATCCGAATGGGAGTCCGGGTGGTGTTGCGGGAGTGAGGTCGATGGATGGGAGGGTGTTGGCGTTGATGCCGCATCCGGAGCGGTGTGTGGCGAATCCGGGGTCGTGGGTTCCGTCTGAGGAGGCGGAGAAGTGGGGGGATTTTGGACCGTGGGTTCGGATTTTTCAGAGTGCGAGGAGGTGGGTTGGTTGATTTGAAATAGGGGTGTGGGGGAGGTGTGGAGATGATGATTGGAGATGGATAGTTGTGTTTGGGGGGTGTGGGTGCGATGGAGGTGTGGAGGAGGTATTTGATGTAGGACAATGATCGCGTTAGATATGTTAGACATGCTTGCGAATAGAGCGAGCGTTGAGTAATTCGTGACGAGAGGATATAAAATAAAATAGCTTTGTCCTCACCACTGTTAGAACCATGATACGTACTGTTGAACGCGACACCCTCGTACCACACGAAGCAGTTAGTACGAGAAAACCCATCACAACCTCAAGACTTGGCACAGGAAGGAAAGTCGCATGTCAAAGTTATCTGGATGTTACAAGCACACACATAGCTACCTTCAGCTACCATTGCAGTTCGTTCCCTAGTGCAAAGCAATAGAAAATACCACCAGACCTAGAGCACCGGCTTACGCGACGCGCATCAGCACTCCACCTATCCCATCTTCCGCAGCAACCATAAAGCCCGTAGCATATGTATACACTCCCATCCCCCCCATCTCCCATCCCCCATCTCTCCCCCCACCAAACCCCCCCCCTTCTACCCTATCCCTCCATTTCCCACCTCCCCTCCCCATCCCACCTCCTCCCCTCATCCTCATCCCCAAAAATCCTACTTCGCAGCCCTCTTCTTCGCCCTCGCCTTCTCCAGCGCCTCCATGCGACGCGTCTTGATGGCTTCGCGCTTTGATTTCTTGGCCGCGCGTGCGGCGTGGGCTTTTTCGAGGGGGGTCTGTTGTGTGTTTGTTAGTTGTGGGGAGAAGGGGGAGAGGGGGGAGAGAGGGAGGGAGGGGGTATGAAGGGGAAAAGGGGAGGAGGGAGGGGAAAGGGGGGAGGGGGGAGGTACTTGGTTTTTGGAGGGGGTGAGTGGTGCCATTTTGTTTTGGAGGAGGATGAGGTGTGGTTTGGTTGGTGGATGTGAGTTGTGGTTTGTGGGTGGTTGGTGAGATAGGTGAGGTGTAACGTGAGGTGGTGAGGTGTTTAGTTGAAATTGAATTGGATGAGATGAGATAAGGTAGTGGGTCAGTGGATTTTGGTAGCGATGGGTTGCTGGTGGATTGGTCTTTGGTGAGAAGGCGAGATGGTGAGGTGGATTTGTTATGATTGAGGTGTTTCTGAGACGCGTTCTGGGGATTATGGAGAGCGGGACTCGAAGCTGTTGGACTAGACCTGTTCGGGTTGAGTATGGGTACGCTAGTGGAAGTGATGGAGAAAGCCTAAATTTGATATGATAAGGTATGGTCCGGGTTCTCTTGGCATAGGAGATACTCAGGGATTTGTTACCTGATTAATGTATCTCTCTTCTTCATGGCAAAATTGCAAGGTGCAGGTACGGGTGTTTACAGGAAAGTGTTGATATGGAGGTCATGAAGGATTCGATGATGGCTTTGACAGTGGAGAATCGACGATGGCCCGATTGGGGAGATGCTAATCTTCCTAAGTCATCAGTACAGCGTGTCCAAAATCTAAACCACGGCCAGAAAGCATCCCAATCCAACTCAATAGCTCGCCCACTTGCCACAATATGCAGCATGCTCCCAAGGGCGGAAGATCAAAACCCGAGATATTCATAACATTCATGATCCCATACCTCGCGTTACCTCTCCAACTCAACCTGTGATAGCCACAATCCCTACCAACATCCCACACACGAACATCACCATCAATGTTGCAGCCACCATCCTACAGCACTGCAAGCTGTGTCTCGACCGGAGCTCTTTGTCACGCCGGCGCTCGCACGTTTCGCAGTGGGTGTGCGTGCGCATAGCTATATTTGATGAAGGGAGAAGGAATTCGGCGTGCGATTGTTCTTCTTGGGGCTGCGGCAAGGGATCGTGCATGACGGCTTCATCGTCTGTTTCATTAAGGGGTATATACTGTCAATATTTGTCAGCAGCTGGATATTATCGATCTAAGACGGGAAGGATGCGAGGAGTGGGTATTCAGGGAAGAGCTTACTGCGCTGGTAGAGCTGGGGGGAGGATGCTGGTTAACGGGGTGGTTGTGGAAGAGGTCGTCGTAGGCGGGCGCAGGAGTGGTGGGATCGTTGAGCTTGCCCATTTTTCGTGCCACTAAAGTTGCAAGAAGATATGTGGATGAAAAGAGCCCAGGTTCGCTGCGGGTCTATAAGAGGTTATATGTATGTGTGTTGGGGGAGCTTGGAGACAAGCAGCGACAGAAGTGTGGTATACGATCTGACCAATCAGCGAGGTGGTCCATGCGTCAACCCCCACCAAGCCAACAATCGCTTTGATGGGCAGCAGCAATCAGCGACTCACATACGACAAAGAATCCTTCTAGAATCCTACATTTACAGGAATGCCAAACGCGTATCCAGAGAAGAACGTGTCCAGGTAGTCTCCATGATCACACTAGAATGAGCAGCGGGGTAGTTGCGAAGGGACATTGCCATGACCATGTCCCACCAAGGCATAGTACGGAAAAGGGAATCACGGTCTCTGCGATAGAAGCCACATCGACAGACAAAAGCCTTTACCCCGATCCTGCCCTCTGTAGTCCGCAGGACATCGGAATACCGAGCGTCCGAAGTTGATACATCTGGCCTTATTGACTAAGCTCACTATTCTTCAGGCAACGGTACCATGAGCCATAAAAGCCCAGCCATGCTTCTGATGGATTGCAATCCCATCTCAGGCTCAATATTCGAACTGTTTGCACAGCTTTATAACTCAAGTTGCTTAGTAACCATTCTTCCTTCCAGAGTCGAGAAAGTGCCATAGCATAGTCAAAGGCCCACCACATTACGCTTCTAACAACAATGGCATCAACTGCACCCCTCGTAGCCTGCTTCGGCGCAACAGGTGGCTGCACTCTTGCAGCTTTGGTCCCTGCACTCAAAGCAGGTTATGGCTGCACAGCTCGTATGTTTATACTCTGTATAGGAGACATCCCTGAACTGAGAGTTCTCTAGTCGTCCGCACACCTACCAAACTCTTCAATATGCTCCTCGAAAAAGGCGTCACCCAGTCCGAAATCGATGCAAACTTGACCATCACGCAAGGCGATGTTTTGAATGTCGAAGATTGCAGAAACGTCTTAACACGCAATGGCCGCACGGTCGACATCATAATCTCAGGCGTCGGTACCCTGCCTACGTTTTCTCAAATGACCATCTGCGCCAATGCCGTGAAAAACATCCTCTCCGCGCTGCGAACCTTGAGACCAACAAAGAAACCTCTGTTCGTTGCGATCTCCTCAACCGGCATTACGACTACCGGTCCGCGAGATGTGCCTCTTCTAATGGCCCCCTTATATTATGTCCTACTCGCCAATCCTCACAAGGATAAGAAGAACATGGAAGATGCTATTATCGAGCATGCTGAAAGTACCGAGTCTGCCACCAGTGGCTATGTGCTCATCCGACCCACTTTGTTGACTAACGGAAATGCGCAGGGAGGACAGAAGGTGAAGGTTGGTACTGACGCGAAGCCCGAGATAGGCTATACGATCAGGAGGAATGACGTGGGACGGTGGATGTTTGAGAATCTTTTGCAGAGCGACGGAAGCAAGTATTCTGGGCAGAAGCTATCGTTCACATACTGAAGAAGTGAGTGTATTGTATTTTTCGACGTATGAGAATTGCATTGACGGCGTTCCACTATGGCACATATGAGACTGATTATAATGACCCCGTGTCCGTGTAACTTCTTCTATTCTAGCGGGATTAATATGTCTGCGTCATGTATGTTCTCAGTCATGAGAGGGCGATGAATATATTGCCCCCGAATTATGGATCAGTGTTACTCGTATGTGGCCTCCAAAGTGGTTACTGGATGAGTTAAGTCGATAGTGAAGAACATCAAGAGTGGGCGCTAAGACCGCCAATCGCGCCTCGGTGCGGACTTCCTCTGCCAAATACATTTGCATCTGTGATTGACAACGATGGCTTCACAAGGCCAAGATGCAAAATCCCCGAGCAAGCGTTCGCGCTCCGAATTCGAAGGGACCGACGGGGTCCGAAAGAGAGAGAATGTCGCACCTGCAGATGAAGGTATTTGACTTCACTATTGAAGAGCTTCTGAGAGCTAACGATTGATATAGATACCTCTTCCGATGATGACTTTGGCCCTGCTCTTCCTTCCACAGCTCCCAAGAAGAAACGGCGAAAGCTACCATATGAGAAGCTTTACGTCTCCGCTTTACCTGCCTCTAGCCGTTACTCAAAGTCTTTGATGCACAAAGACCAATTGTCCTTCGTCACAGTTACACCATTTACGGACTTTCTGGTCACGAGCTCCGTGGACGGTGTAGTCAAATTCTGGAAGAAAGTCGCTATTGGAATAGAATCCGTGAAAGAATTCAGAGCTCATATTGGCGAGATCAAGAGCGTGAGCGTCAGTCAGGATGGTCGCAGCTTTGCTACCGCTGGAGCGGACAAGACCATCAAGATCTTTGATGTCATAACATTTGGTATGGATTGCCTTGCATCTGCCGAGGCTTGATGCTGACGGCGAGCGGTAGACCTACTAGCGATCTATCAACTTGATTACACCCCCAAGGCAATATGTTGGGTGCACCGACGTGGTGCGTCTCTACCCTTGCTCGCTGTATCTCAGGAAGAGGCCGGCGCAATCAGCATATATGACGGCAGCGGCGCAGTACAGAGTCCGGTCCATACGATTTCTAGTTTGCACAAAAGCCCCGTAAGAGCTATAGCGTACAACAACGAATATGACTGCGCTATCTCTGCCGACGACAACGGCATGATTGAGTACTGGAGGCCTGGAGGTACTTATGACAAGCCAGACACTGTCTTCAAATTCAAGAGTTCCACAGATCTATTTGCGTTCAAGAAAGGCAAAAGTCTTCCCACTTCGGTCACGATATCACCGTCTGGCTCTCACTTTGCCACGTTTTCTTTTCCAGATAGATACGTTCGGATCTTCGAGTTCGCCACTGGCAAGCTCATCCGCACATATGATGAATCCATTTCCACTATCATGGATATGCAGCAAGCAGGTACTTCACTGCAGAAGCTGGAAGACGTCGAGTTTGGTAGACGTTTGGCCGTGGAGCGAGAATTAGAAAACCCAGCATTACAGAATAAAATCAACGTGATCTTCGACGAGTCAAGTAATTTCATTATCTATGGCTCCATCCTCGGCACGAAAGTCATGAACACTTTCACGAACCGCGTCGTGAAAGTGTACGGCCAAGAAGAACCATTTCGCTCTCTCAACTTAGCTCTCTACCAAGGGCAACCGCAAAAGAAAGGTGTCGTTACCGTTTCCATGGCCGCCAGCGCCAATCCACTCCTCCAGGAAGCCGAGGAACGGGACCCCATGCTCGTTTCTACTGGCTCGGCCAAAGTTCGCTTTTACATCTTCACTAATGACACCGACATCAGCAAGTCGACCCGAGACGTGCAAAACGAAAAACCGAGACATCTGAACGCCCGCCAGCAGATCGAAGCCAAACCCGCAGAAAGTGGTACGGGAGCCGTCTTGCATACGACCTACGGAGATATCCACATTCGCTTGTTTCCCGAAGCCGCACCAAAAGCTGTCGAGAACTTCGTCACCCACAGCAAGAATGGATATTACAACAACACAATCTTCCACCGGGTAATTCGCAAATTCATGATCCAATGCGGCGACCCCCTCGGAGATGGCACCGGCGGCGAGTCGATATGGGGCAAAGAGTTTGAAGATGAGTTCTCGGCTCTGAAGCATGACAAGGCATACACGGTAAGTATGGCAAATGCAGGACCGAATACAAATGGTAGTCAGTTCTTCATTACGACCGAGCGGACGCCGTGGTTGGATAAGAAACATACGATCTTTGGCCGGGCGGTCCAGGGATTGGACGTTGTGCATCGGATCGAGAATGCGAGGCTGCAGAAGAATAAGGAGAAGCCGGAGGAGGATATTAAGATCGTTAGCATTGATGTTGCGTAGATGCATCAAGTGGCTATAACAGAGTGATACCCCTAACTAGATCCTCTCATTCTCCAATGTTCGCATACGTCGAATATAGGGATCCCATACATAGCATCCTATAATCCATGTGCCTCTAGCAAATCCACCTTTTCCATCGCAAAAATCATCTCGTCCACTCTCCAACTTATATCTTGGGAGCTCACCATAGGCTACAAGAACAACTACGTCAGAGCTACTACATTTAGTTGAGACACCTTCCAGACCAGACCTCATGACGCTCCTTTCCTCAAACGATGCGCGACTACTTTGGCTGGGCATTTTCTACCTATTGATCAATAAGGTAATTATTTCTTGGAGCTATTTACATATTACTATCAGCGCCGTTACCACGCTTTAGCCTTTATGCAGGAGTATTGGTGCGGGGGAGTTGGGCATTGGTATGGGGAGGTAGTACGTATTGTGGTTTGTTGATGGTGTTGTTGGGGTGGGGGTTTTTGGAGGTGAGATTGCTGGGGAGGCTTTGTATGGTGGGTGGGATTTGGATAGAGATGGGGATGGGGATGGGGTTTATGGTGGCGGTTTTGGGGATTAGTTATGTTCGGGTGGGTTGGGTTGGGCTGGGTTGAGTTGGGATTATGGGGGTATGAGCGTGATGGGCTTGGGAAGAGAGCGAGAATTGGTTGGATGGAGGGTGAGGAGATTTGGGAATGTAGAGTTTGTGTTTCGTGGATGGAAGCGAATTTTTCGGCGTGGAATGAATTGTATGTTCAATTACTCAAGAAGCGGCGTATTCTTCACGCAAAATCCCAGCAATCTCAACACTGATTATCATCCACATCCATTTGAAGAGACTGGGATTGCTGAATTTGGAATCGATACGAGTCCCGAAGTAGTTGCACGTCTAGCTAGCTGAGTAGGGTTTGGGAGGCAATGCCATGTTTTAATATCTTAGAGCTGATCAAATGTATTATATCATCAACTCGTACCGGAAACTCGACGCATCCTCATTCAGGATATCATTGATCGTCCTATGGAAGGCTCGTAGTTTTTGACGTGTAACAGCAGCTTCACCTATGCCGTACGCAGGCCAAGACGTTGATAGTCATGCGAGCGCTATCGAGACGATGGTCTCTCATGGCTCGATTTGGTGAGGCAGATCATCCTAAATATGCTCCCGCCATGATGCATCCCAGAATTCTTGGTGAAATTTGGCCTGAATTCAGGGCTTCCTGAACGATAAGCATCAAGGTATTGCAGATAATCAATCCGGTACGATTCATGCGCATAACGAGCGGCCTCACATCATCTGTATAAGCCAGGCCTACATGGGCAATCCTTCTCATCCATCGTGTCCGACCTTCACCCCCTCAGTGGTAGAACATGTTGTCCCAGCACCGACTGCCGGCACAGCGGACATTCCGGCTTTTCATCCACCCAGTCCAATATACATGTCCAACAAAAAACATGTCCGCATGTGGTCACGCTGGGATCTTTCATGGGTTCGAGACACAGTGTGCACTTCCTCTGCTGCTTCGGCTGCAGCCAAGCCAGCGTGGAATCGTCAGAAAGGTCGTATCGCGGGTTCATCGACGGGGGCAGCGGTGTATGTGTTGTCTGCGAGATACGCAGACGGGAGGTATCTGCTTTCGACTCGATTTCGTTGACTGCCGACGCTTCTTGGTTGCTCAGTAGTCCAACTTCGACGCCGTCATTAAGCATAGCACTTGCGCCCTCGGTTGGGAGACTAGTGGTGATGGTACTATGCACGTGCAGATACGCTTGCACGGCCATCTGTAGCACTAGTAGCACGCCTAGGACTTCATATCCTACGCGCTGCTCCGAGGGCGCGAGGTTCTTGGAGAATATGTAACGTAGGCCGAAGAAGCGTTTACTGAGGTGGTAGTAAGATCCTGTAAAGTAGAAGATGGAGAGTGAGAGGGCGTAGATTGGAGAGGTGGAAATGGAGGTTATCGTTGATAGATTCTCAAGGGCGTATGTTTTCAGACGGTAGCGGAGAGATGATTTTGGTGTGTGAGCGAGGCTTGTTTCCAAGCGCAGACGGATGCGAGAGCGGAGGGACGGTAGGAGTTTGCCGAGTGTGTAGGGAAGCAGAACGACGGAGAGGATGTAACCAGCTCTTCGTCCAATTGCTGGTAGCTTCTGTGACTCATTCTCGACTTGGTAGATGTCACAGTACTCTTCGCCCAACGTTCGATTGCCAATGAAAGTCGTGAGACCGAGATAGAGCAGTTCGGTAAAGGTGCGTGCTTCGGAGTCCCATTTGTGGGCGAAACGAGAGCCATAGAGGCGGCGGAGAATGGTAGAAAGGTTCTCGAGTAATATGGATTGGAAGTAGGTGTCTTTTTGGTTGGAGCGGATTATATCTGGGGACGTAGCGTAGGGGTAGGTATAGGTTGGTGTCGTCGAGGAAGCTTTGGTAGGAGCAGCCACGTGGCTATTTGGGAGATCGGCGGTCGACATTTTCTGGACATCACAGTTGTATGGTTAGACTTAGACAGCATAGGATGCGCAGACAAGCGTTCCAGGAAGACCCTCATTAGGACTAACGTAGAATACCTCGGCATGAGATCCACTGCCACTTTAAGCTGACCCCGGACATTCTTCAAGCGGCAGGGAACCACTGGCACATAATGTTTGGTAGCGAATAGTTGACGACAAAATGATCCTTTTCCCTACCAAAGTCGCTCATTACCTCCTACTGCTTTAATCTTCAAAATCCTTTTGTGGATCATGTTGTCTACGTCATGGATGGAGATCCTGCAGTCGAGCCTGAGCTTGATACGTTCAGTCTGATCCTTCCTTTGCCATATAGAATTGCTGTCATTCTTGTACTGGGTAGGCGCATCATCTTCTTTCATACACGTGCCACAACTGATACTCGATAGGCGTTTGGGCTTGGGGTGTCAATCTACACTACCTTTCCATTATCAAAATCGTGAGCGGTGGCTGCCGAAGGATGAAGCACACGACACTGATCAAGAAGCTTGGCAGGATGTTCCAGCGCTCGTCAAATACAATACCCGAACTTCATCCAGTATACAGCCTCACCATCAGCGAACGTATAGGCTCGCCGCGACTATCACCCTTCCGTTGGTCGCCTCCATAATTTTCTTCTGGCTCATCACCCATGGCCAACCATCCCTTGTCATATACTGGGAGATCCTACCACAATCATTACTCTTCCTCCTGGCTGTCTTCTTTCTCATCCCCATCCAGCGTCTCTCGCGCGCCGGTCGCTACAGATTCCTCTCGACCTTGAAACGTGTCAGCATTGGCGGCATAGCTGACGCTGACAATGGGAAATTCGGAGACATACTCTTGGCCGATGTCTTGACATCTTATGCGAAGGTCCTGGGGGATCTGTTCGTGTCGGGATGCATGTTCTTTTCACCAGGGGTCTCTTCGACGCAGAAACCTGATCGCAGCTGCGGTGGAGCTTATATGGTGCCATTGATTATCAGCATCCCGAGTATGATACGACTGCGGCAATGCTTGATTGAGTTCGGCAGGGTCAGAAAGAACCCAAGTCCAACATCCGGATGGGGTGGACAACATCTCGCCAACGCACTCAAATATTCCACGGCTTTTCCCGTGATTGTCCTAAGCGCTCTGCAGCGTGGAACAAATCCAAATGATTTTGATATGAGCGAGGCTGGGTTATTTCGTTTGTGGTATGACAAACAGCCCGAGGCCACTGTATGATGCTAAATTGGGTACAGGTTGTTGTTCGTTTTCCTAAACTCATTCTACTCTTTTTACTGGGATGTCGTCAAGGACTGGGACCTCACCCTTTTCGCACCATCCGCTGTACGAAACAACCCGGAGCATCCGTGGGGTTTACGACGACATACACACTTCCATACCAAAGAGTTGTACTATGGCGCTATTGTAATAGATTTGATGCTACGTTGCACATGGAGTTTCAAATTATCACCGCATTTGGACCATTTCAACGACTTGGAGGGAGGTATTTTCGTGATGGAGTTTCTGGAGGTGCTGAGGCGTTGGATGTGGATCTTCTTTCGAGTCGAAACGGAATGGGGTCAGTATTTCAAGGGCGAGTCTGATCATTATCGTTCTTTGCTGATTGTTATATAGTCCGGACAAACAGAGGTCTTCTACCAGACGAGATCCTTCTTGGGGATATCAACGGCGACCTCGAGAGCCCTCTGAGCCCAAGCTTTCCCGAATAACGTTATATGCGTTATGTAGGGTCACTGAAAATAGAGATAATGTCCACTGGGATTGCCGTGGTTCTTGTTCGATCCATAAATTTGTCTTCATCAGGTTCTACCGCCTTTTGATACTCGTCGTCCTTGAAACACTCGATAATCTTCGCATAAGAGGGTGCTTCGAATATGGCAATACCATCGCAGTCCGCGACCGGGTATCCGCTGTCTTTCAGCAACTGCAATGCTTCCTGATTAACGTGTCCCTAGGGGTTCGAGGAATGGTTAGCAGTGTATGCCAACTCGATAGGCATGATGAGAAGCAAGTGAATCGTACCTGCTCATAGTCGAGTAGGTTCTTCTTGACGATGGGAATGGTCGGGAAGATATGAGTGTGCTCCTCACGCCAATAGGTATAGAAATCTTCGTGGCTCATGCTGCTCGGAGAAAGAAGTTGTCAGCATGGCCGTTGCAGGCTTTCATTACGGCGATGGGATATCACGGAGGGCCACTGAAGTATAACTAAGAGTATGGCCTCTGAAAGATCGTCTTGACTTACCCTTTCTTGCGGTAGATGAAGGTAATCAGGCGCACTCGGTCAGGACGGCGAGCTGGCATGATGGGCCAGGAAGAAAGGAGCGCTTATGACTGATATGTGTTGGCGGCAAGGCAGCCAGGTCGGTAGGTACTTAAGAATTACCATTGTCCATGAAAGTTTCCCATGTGCCATCAATGCCCCTCAGCTTCCCCACCGCTAGCGTCATATCCGAGAGCCAAGCTTTTACAACAGTACCTTACATCATGAGCCAAGTGCTTTGCCGGAGCTCGGAAGCAGGGGGGGACACGTTGGTAACAGAATGATCCGGACACTACCTAGGCCAGATAGAAAACCCCACTAGAGTTCTAACCCAGTATCGTGTTCTACAGTGGGGGCGTATGCCACTTAGCACCTGTTACATGACACGAAGGGAAAAACGTTATGATAGGTACATAGTAGGGAATCCTTAGTGGGAGGAGGAATGATCGATGCTGATTATTTTTGGTGCGATTCTCTATCGGGTTTAGTGTTCGAACCATTGTGTCACCGAAGGCCTTTCTGCCTTGGGGTGAGCCCCCTACGTAATTATAACTTCCTAGTACGGAGTAAGAATTTCAATTTCAATATTAGTGAAGCAAGGCGACGTGGTCAATGGCGGCCATCTGGCTCCCCTATCAGCCCAGGGGCAGGCAAGTCGGGACCGGGTAAATTGGGGCAATTGGAGATTTAAGGTTTGGCGATCTGGTGTTTTAGGTGATGATAGAATAGAGTTGTCCGGATGGAGTCCGGATGGATTGTCGTATGCGGGTCAGTCGCTACTCGTTCCATTCCTCCCACGAATCCTCTTTCATCACTGCAACTATTTGTTCGTTCCTATGCATATTCTCCAGTATGCGAGGTGAGGTGAGGTTCAGCATTTGGTGCACATGAGATTGCAATCTCCATGTGGAAATAAATATGCAGGGTCACGGAGACCAGAGGTGTTTCGTCCCCGCATACTCTAAGTTCTACAGAGTACGTATCGATCGGTTACGAAACGACCAGACTTTACCGCGCGCGACGGAAGAGACGCATCTCCTGCCGTTTCAATTACAATCATTTGCTGGAACGATCCGAAACCTGTAAGATTGGGCCAACGCTAGGATAAGGGGGTTGTAACGGAGCGAGGATCATCCGGTATTGGAGGAGATTGGAGGCCGCGCATCGATTGGCGACCAATCTCCCAGTAAAATGGTTTCGCGACTCTCTTACCCTCCTGAATTTGACAAGAAGCACCCTTTCCTTGTCCTGCAACTTCATCCATCCTACACATCTCTTCCCTCCTCTCCGTCTCAGCAGGTTCACTCTTTCATCTGCTCAGACTCCGTCCGCATCATATATTTAATCGGCCTTTATCTGACAAGGCCCGTCGTACCCTCACAGTCTTTTATTCATAACTTGCTTCATATCAGAGAGACTACCACTTACGAGCCCTGAGAGTCGCAATCTCGACATTCTTCACTCACGTCTGACTCCTACGGCTTAGACTCTCAAAGGGTATAACGAACAGTCACCATGCATTCTTATTTTGCCATTGCTGCTCTCTTCGGCGCCGGCGCCATTGCCCATCCCTCCTTTCTGCATCGCCACCCTCACAACAAGCGGGACACATTCGTCACCACTACCAATGGGGACGAGGTCCTCGTGGAGGACTTCAAGGATCCTGTCATGGTTACAGTCACCGCTGGACAGAATCCGTCCAGCCAGCCGGTTGCTCCTCCTCGTGTTGCGGAGAAGCTGGCCGTTCAGGCCCCTCCTCCCGTTCCGCTGGTGGTTGACCCCCCTTCTCCCGCACCTTCATCGACAACGCCTCCGGCAACCTCAAGTCAAACTCCAGAAGCGTCTCCGTCACCGCCACCCGTTGCTGCACCAGCGCCAGTACCTGCAACCTCACAGCCAGAGGACTCCAACACCTTCTGGGCCACATCACCCATGTCGCCCCACGCTGGTGGCTCTGGTGCCAAAGACGTTCTCACTCAGGCCAATTACTGGCGTCAACAATGGAAGGGTCTACCACCATACACATGGTCCTCAACCCTCGCCAAAAATGCATATGACACGGCGATGAACGTAGAGGAAAGAAACGCGACTGATCCCATGGCTCATGCACTGTACGACGGATCAACTGCACAATGTGAAAACGAAGGCCTTGACGCAACCGTTGACTCACAAGGCCTCACCCCGTTCGAACATGCTTATTTGGGCTGGTTATGTGAGGAACCAACTCCCAATCTTCCCTGCTACTGCAAGGATACGTCGAAATATACCATTCCGTGCCCCTCCGAGCGCGACCACTCAGACATCGTGAAATCAAGTCGAAACCAAATTGGTTGCTACTACACAGAGCCTAAGGGTGGTGCTATCTGGGGAGTGTGGACCTGCGATTTCGCCTAAGATCGACCTCATCCCGTTTTGATCAATGGGAGCGACGAGAGAATTCAAGATGGATCAATGACGACCAAGTGTCTATCAGCTTTGGATCAAGTTACATTCTAGTATCAGTCAGTCTTTACCGCAAATTTTAACCATAGCATTCTTGTACATAACAAAGTTAACACCAGAGCATCGAGTATGTTCAAATTACAAACATTCACCCTCGTGTCATTCACAATTTAGCCTACATATAACAGCGCAAGATCAACGATTTAACACCTCTCCTCAATCCCAAAGTGAAGTAAGTCACACCTCACCTCAACCACACACCCCTACCCTCAAACCTCCATCTCCATCTACATCTCCCAAAAAGTCCACAGATCATTCACTCCCTCCACGCACCATCACCATCACCATCACAATGCCAAACCCACAACCCCCACCCCACCGGCCCAAAATGCCCATCATAGCCCACAACATTAGCGCCACCGACTACACAACTCTAACAACACTCCTCGACAAAACACTCACGTACCACTACCCCCTCCCCCAATTCCCTTTCCCCCATTCCCCCCCATCAAAACCTACTAACCCTCCCTCCCCAACGGCAGTCTCCTCACCACCCACCCCCTCACCTCCAAATCCACATCCTCCTCCTCCTCCTCCCACCCCCTCACAATTTCCTCCCACACCACACCCCTCCCCCTCTTCCACATGCACGACTTCACCCTCCGCACCCGCGCCCTCCTCGGCTCCATCCTTGTCGAGAACCTGATAGCGGACGAGGAAGAGGCGTTGGGGGTTTGGAACGATGTTGTGGGGAGGTGTGGGATGGCGGGGTTGGTTGTTGGGGGTGGGGAGGAAGGGGGTAGGGGTGGGAATGGGGGCCGTGGGAAGGTGGAGGATGGGGAGGGGGATTTTGGTAAGGGAAAGGGTGGGGAGGGTAAGAAGGAAGGGATATTCGATTTTGATTTCGGGGAGGAGGTTAGGAGGATTGTGGGGGAGGCGAGGAGGGTGGCGGGGGGGGCGGGGAGGGTGGCGGGGGGGGCGGGGAGGGGGGTGGTGTTGGAGGGGGAGGGGGGTGGGAAGGGGAGAGGGAATGGGGGTGGGAGGAAGAGGAAGAGGTGAGGGGAAGGGGGGTGGGAAGGGAGGGGGGGAAAGAGGAAGAGGTGAGGGTGGAGATGGGCATGGGAAGGGGGGGTTTGAGGTAGACACTTGTGCTGCGGGATCTCAACCAATCGACCAACCAATCGATTGATGCATATATCGGACCCTACCATCCCCGCTTCTCTCTCTCATCCCAACTACAAAACCATCCACGAAACGAGAAAACCCAACACAAAATCACATTACTGCCACAGGCTTGCTTCGCTATGATATCTGCGCGCGCGTCGCACATACCATACTTGAAAAAAGTATTGCTTGGTCATTAACTGGTCATAAACAATATTCATCATCATGATCAATGTACCTAGGACTCTTGATGGGAAAACCCGATATATTACCTTCCTAACTATAATACAATATACCTACCAAGAATTCATGCTGTACTCTAAATATCTCCTATGCCCATCCCATCCCATCCCATCCCATCCATCATCCCATCCCATCCCCCTCACCCCCTCCCACTCAAATTACCACATCCACATCCACATCCACATCCCAACTTACATCATACCCAACCTCTATTATATGGTGACGCAGGATACCGTGCGTGTTGATGTCGACACAGCCTCTAATCGCCGAATAGATGAGGGTAGAGGTGTAGAAAGGGGGGTGGTGGGTATGGAGAGGATGGGAGGGAGGGGGGGGGGAGGGGTGGAAGGGGTGGAAGGGGGGGGGAGGGGTGGGAGGGGTGGAAGGGGTGGAAGGGGGGGGGAGGGGTGGGAGGTAGGTAGGTAGGCGTGGAAGGGGTATGGGGTATGGGGAGGTGGGGAGGTGGGGAGGTAGGTAGGTAGGAAGGTAGACAGACGGAGCTTTTTGGGACGCGAAGGATGGGAAGTGGGGAGTAGGGAGTGGTGGGCATATACTCTAGATATCCTGGATCAGATCGATCTATTGAGGAAAGCCTTTTCTTTGAAGCATGTGGAGTGGACATTTTGGTGGATTTTCCGAAGAACTTGTTTGGAAATATTTCAAGTACTTTTGAAGATATGTACATGGAATATTAGCATTGAGGATTCCCCGATACTTACATGGATCCAATATACAGGTGTCTAGGACATGGGATAAACTGTACATGTATTATAATGCAACATATGATGAAGAAAAACATCCCGCCAAGTCCTATCAATGCTCGCTCAGCGCTGGCGAGAACATCCGGGGTATACAATGCTTCTGAATTTTCCCTGGCCAGCTGAGGCACCCGAACGAGCGGGTATCCAAAACACTCCAAAAGGCCAATGCAACTGTACTGACAGACTTGGCCTAGTCTCAAGGGAAGATATACGCACCACTCCACACTCGCTCGAATATCGCCCCTTGATTCAGGATAGATATGATGGTGACCATACCCATCGTCAGCTTTCCGAAAAGACCGATCCGTGGACTTGCTGCTTCCCCCTTCGGCGCTGAACTATGGCCTCCGCTCAAGGTAGGGGACGCTTGTGTAACGTCCGTTGAGGATGATTGCGTATCGAGTGATGATGATCCAGCGTTACTTGATGATGGCGCCGTCTGAATGGCCGAGGGGTCGCTGTTCGTTGGTATAGACCCTGTTGTAGCGAGCGTTGTCCCTGAATCGATTACCGACGGTCTCGTAGGTAAAGATGACGAATCCGTCTTTGTTGGCCCCAATCCTTCAGCCCCTAGACCTCCCATTATAATTTCGCCCAGACCTGCGCTTGAGCTTGCGAGCGCAACTGTTTTCGTGCCTACAATCATCTCGTTGTTCGAGTCTAAAGATACGGTGATTCCACTGATGATCGCGTTTGAACCTCCTGGAATCAGTGTCGAGCCTGCAATTTCGACAGCTGTTGGGTTGGCTTTGATCGCTTGACCGGCGATCGTTGTTGTCGCTGACTCCGGGATGTCTACAGCGAAAGGTATTGACTTTGTCCCGATGACAAGCATGGGTGAAGCGAGAAGATTCTGAGTGCCAGCCAGAGTAGTGGCTTGCGCACCAAGGGTCGGGGTGACGGCAAGGATCGATACGCCGTTTGACAAAGGTGCAGCGAACTCCCCATCTGCTGTTGTGAATTGGCTGTGGATAAGATTCTTGGAAGGCAGGTAAACTCCAAGCGGGTTTGCGACCACTGTAAGGCGTTCCGCAGCTGTACTTGCTGCCGATGGACCAGGAAAATCCTGACCTGTTACCTTGGACTCGTCTGAGGCTCCCAATGAGGTAGCGGCTGACCCTGGCTTGTTCACAGACCGAGAGTTGTCTTCTGTGTCTGGTGTTGCAGGTGAAGGGGAGTTGATTTGTTGGAAACCAGGTTGCTGGTTTTGGGTAGACTGTGGCTTTTGTAGTGGCATTGTAAGAGCATTATCGATATTGGACATCTGGTCTGGTAACATGTGTGAAGGATCGTATCTTTCAGTAGTATGCTCAGGAGTGCTTCCCTGGTCGGCCTTCGGTCCTTGTTCGATATTGCCACTACCCCCCCGAGTATTGCTTGTATCAGCTAGGTTAGTGACCCCAGGGCTGGTGTCCTGATTTTGAGCAGGACTGGGCATCTGCGCTGTATCTGGAAGAGCAGGTTGAGTCACGGACATCTGATACGGTGATAGATGTAAAGGGTTATAACCAGACAAGGCCTCGTCGGTATGCCCAGGAACGCTGGGCTTGCTCGTCTTCGCTTCTTGTCCGATACCTTCATTATTTTGATAAATATAGCTTTTTTGAGCTTGCTCCCCAGTCTTGCTTTTATCGCTTGGTGTTCCATACCCTCCATCAGCCTCAACCTGATTCTTCGGTTGCGCTGAGTCGCTAATTTTGCTTGGGGCTACTTCTTTTGCAGGATCTCCACCAATTCGCCCTGCTTCACTCGGTTGTGCTGAAGTACTGATCTTACTCGGATTCGCTGGCTCTGTGGCATCAATATTGGCGTTTCCTGCATAGTGAGGTTGTGGGTCGTTGATAGTCTTGCTTGAGACTGTTGCTTCTTTGGGATCTCCACCATATTGGCCTGCACTGATGGTCTGCTGCGGGTCTCTGTCTTTTCCTGTCCCCATCCCTGGTTGAGTATTTTCGCCGCTACTGGCTGCAACACTTATCGGTATTGGTTCCTTTGGCGCACTTGCTTGACCACCTTGTCCAGGATGTCCGGAAATGTCGCTTTGCTGAGGATCGATCGTATGCGTCGTTGGATCACTTTCTATATGTCCATCTTGCTGCGACATAATGCGGCTAGGTTGAACTCCAGGAACAGAGACTTCCTGCTGAGGGCCTGCTGCAAAAGTCTCCTTAGCCCTAGAAGATGCGGCCGTATCTGCAGGTGGCGCTGATGGGTCCCCAGCAGCGGTAGTCTTCCTGGCGCCAGCATCATAGCTGGGACTTGGCGTAGGTAAGGCAGGAGTGGTAAGAGGATCGACAGACGTAGCATCTGGAACCATTGCAGCTGCCGGGATCAGGGTTTTTGGTGGGTCATAGCCGGTGAAGTATCCATCATGGCAATTGGTGAACCAGGGCAGAACTTCTTCTATGAGCTTTTGTTTAGGAGCAGCGAGAAAAGGGCGATATGGCTGTCCCGGTTCCGGCGAGTAGAACTTTCTTTCCTAGATGCAGCGTCAGTTGATCTAGTGCATCATCAAGAAGTGATCGGAAAAGGCGCTCACCATCACACTTCGTGCCGGGCAGGGCAGATCTCGAAAGTCGAACGACTTCGTGATCCATGTGTAATTCTGGTATTCCAGTGTGGAAAGTTCACCAGAGGTAAAGCTGAGCATCGTCGAGGTAATGAGAGTGCCCGGACAGTTGGATTCGGATGCCGACAGATACCAAAACTTCGCGTATATCTAGTATAGGTACACATAATCAGTGATCGCCTTTTCAAGAAGATCTTCTGAGTCTTGCGGTGTAAGTGGATAGTCACTCTTTCAAGACATTGGCCCAGAATTCGATATTGGATTAGAACAGGAGACTGTGAATTGAACAACACTCACGGATGGAGAAGTGCTAGCAGTATCGTTAGTCTAATAAGGGCTCAATGTGCTCAGCGACTAAACTCACAAAGTGAAATTTTCTGATACTACAGTGCTAACCTTGACGCCATCTTGACGGGTGACGGAGGACGGAAGTACCAGAGAGTGGCCGCGACCTTGAATCGATCCACCATGATTTTGCGCGTCGACGTAGGACTGAGACTCAATAGAGCTTTGTAGACTACCCATCGGAGTATCAGTATGACCGACGCAATCTGTTATGGACCAAGGATTCTCGAAGTAAGTTTTGATTGTCACTGGAGGAGTCAGAAATGTTTTGAGCATGGCCGTTGTAGTGAGGTAAGTAACTGGGCGGGAACCCCCTGAGACTTGTTGGTGACAGCCCCAGTACATTGTACCAGCATAGTCTGTCGTCGCACCGTAGTCCAGGGGTAAGACAGACTTACCAACCAAGTCTAGACAAGAGGTGTCTGCGTCGGGTTCCGGCCAATAATATATGTCCACATTTTGAGCCCTGAGGTCGCAGCGTCCACAACAGTTGTTGCCTGGGCCAAACATTCCTGGTCCCCTGTGAACATCCCAATTCGACACAGCGGACTTCCCTTGCGGTGTTCCCATCCAGGCTTGCATGGTGGCGAAGCATTGGGGTGTTCTCATCCAACTGAGGAGGGCTTGGACCTCGGGTAAGTTCTTTCCACAATTCGATTCTGTCTGTCCACCGAAGCATCCGGTACCCATCAGTTGGAATTCTGTGGTACCGAAGAACTTGAGGATTGCGTCTGTACGGTTACCAGAACAGGAAGTGTTCCAAAGCATGCATTGATCTGAAAAGTCAAACGGATAGTTTCCGCATATATGGTCGAAAGGGCCACAAGTTTTTGTCAAATTTGGGTAATTTTTTGGTACGTAGGAGGTGTACACAGCTCCAGTGACCGATGAGGGAGAATACCAGGTCAACGCGCTGAGGTTGACCCGACTCGTGAACTCCTCATCAGTGAGTCCATAGCGACCCGGATGGACGGTTCTAGACGTAATGGGTGGAATCTGCGAAAGTCCCTGGGAGGATTCGCGATATGACAAGAGAAGGGCTATTGGGATACACGCTTTGAGTAATTTGGACATATCTCACGATTGCATGCACAAAATCTGGGATACAAGCCAAAAAGAGGAACCACCTGCAACAGGTCCACAATGGGATTGAGAGGATAGTAGAGTGATCATTATGATGAAGTGGAAAGACAGAGAATCCACTCCACAATGTATTCTACCTACCTCTCGGACGGTAAGTCCCGCTAGGTCCTGAAGGATCTTATTGCGCCGTAAGGTACAGCTGGGATCATCTCTCATGCTATTGATCACCTGGGAGAGACTTATACGAATCTGCATGGATGGCGGGTAGCAGAACCTGCACATATGGTGCGTAGCACACCTAGAATCTTGAAGAGGCGCTAACGCTGCAGGGACCAGGGATGGCGTCTGGCACCGCGGACCAGCATCAATCTAGTGCTATATAAGTAAGTAGAATATCTGGGCTGTGGTGTTGTCTGGGGCAGCTGTCTCACCAAGCCTTCGAGAGGCAGCATTTGCTCAAGACTTTTGTATCAACCTCCGTACATGCTATGAAGATTCGAGTGGAGTCCGCAAACTCTGCGCTGTTGCTGATTATTTTATCTGCTCGTAAGCGCCAGGATTCTACTTTATGCACCTAGTATCCTCGTGCGGTGGGGTACTCTATGGACCGTCGGTTATCCTAGCGCGGCGCGGTTGGCGCAGGTACCGTACGGAGTACTCAGGCCCCTATCCATGAGTTTTACATTTGTTGCACTATCGTCAGCTACACTGATCAGGCTATTACATGACTTATATTAAGTGATTCCTCCGTCGTTGGGAAGCGCTTTTCTCGTACTCATGTACAATGCCACCTTGCCATCCTACAGATCGACGGGGAAGGGAGCTGACTACCTCACGCCAACCACAAGTGAGTCGGAGAGGCGAAGGTCGACGCTAGAAATTAGTCTCGGTGGAAGTAGCCCGCTTAGCGGATAGGGCTAGCCCGTAGCGTCCCCTTAAGGGTCGGAGGTTTCTGAGACTAGCTAAACACTTAGGCTCGGGACTTGGTACGGTTCCACTGCTGTCACAACATTAGGTTAAGAACTTAGGGCTCAGCCAGAATGATTCTTTGTACGACATACTTCAATCAGTATAAGTCTGATAGCTGCCATGGAAATCTGGTCATTTACTTGAGGCACGCCTCATTCGGAGCACGATCATTGCTTGATCGCTCAAGTCGCTCTTTTGTTTATCACAGTATTGAAATCCAGGGGCCAACAAGTCCGACACCTTCACATTACATAGCATCCAATCCCGTACATGGCACGTTCAACCCTGCCTTTAATCTGATACCAGTCAGCTCGCCGCTCGGCGAACTGGTACACCTCTTCCGCGCGGAAGATGCCGTGAAAGCGGTCCCCATCCGCAATGATCGTAGCTAACTCTTTGGCATCCGAAGGGTCAACAAGATAGATTTGCGAGAGCTCCCGTAAAGCCGTGAAGAATTGGAGTAGGTCTCTGTTCTTCAGAGTCTGAACATAGCCGAAGTAGAGGTTCATATCACTATAAGACCAATCAGTACAGCTTCTGTGAGCGGGCATCGAGATCTCTCCACCTTATCAGCCTGATGGAGCCATTGACGCTGATACGTTGTTTCTTAAGATGCTTGCACAACGCTGTGAATAGCCGCATTCCCACCTCCTGATTGAAGACATCCAACATGTTTTTGTCAGTGCTGCCAACGAGCAAATTTGTGTGAGAAGAAAGGATCTCCACAACATGTTTTGCTGTCTGGCTGGGGTCTATGTCTATCATGTTCGACGCGGTTCCATTGGGGCCCGGATTGAAGTCCACTGGCTTTTGCATGGTTGAACAGCAATACTCCACTTCGGCCATCAAGACCTCGATACCCTTATTGAGACCAGCAGCCACGCGTTCGTCGAGCATTTGTTCAAATCGCTTCTTCTCCTTCAATGCAGGGTTGAGGAAGTCATCGCGGTCGGTAAGGTTTCTAGCGATCATTTCCTGCCCATAGAAAACGTCTAGCATCTGCTGAATGAGATCTCCCACATTTACTAGTTCGAGAAAGGTGACGAGGGGGGGAACGCCGGATCGCTTGGGATCGCTATTGTTTGATGGTTTGTAATGAGAAAGGTGATCAACTGCCTGATCAAACCCCGCTTTGATGTGACGAGTGCCTAGAGTCTGTAGCAGTGTGATGAAGATTAGCTCGCACTGGAAACGTGCATCCTTAGCAGTGTGACCGTCAAGATTGACCAAGGCCGCTGCTCTCTCTATGCTTGACTTTGCCATGTGAACAAGGTTCAGCGCTACTTCAATGCTGAACAGAGACCGTATACCTTCTAATCTCGAGTTCATAATTGCAGCTTTGGCTGCTAGCTCTGTGGTAGGGGGTTCTGCCAACGGAGTAGCAGATTTATTGACGCTCAGCATTGTGCCATTTACTATTCCGGGGCTTGAAGGACGGGATGAGACCTGCGATGACGCAGGCTCAGGCGTAGCCAAAACTTCGCTGTTGACCAAAGCTTTTGCTGTAGCCGACCTCCCACCGAACGGCGAGGACATCGGAAAGGTTGGCAAGACGTTGACAGGCATCATCACAACTTTCTTGAAGGAGGCCAAGAAGTCTCGCTTATCAGCCTGGCGGTTGACATTTGACATGAACATTGACTGCATCGAGGCATCTTGTTCGGACAACCTCTTTTCCCAATCGCTCACTTCTGCAGCTGACTTTTCCCTGAAGTACTCCAATTCTTCTTTTAGGTAGAGATCGACATGTGGCTTGAAGGCACTAGTAACTGCGTGGTCAATAGCCTCGTAGAAGTCATCACCAGAGACAGACGTTGGTCTTAGGGACTTTGCGAACTCAGCGCATTGGTCACAAGTTGCCGAGACTGCTTTCAGAAAAACTTCTGTACTCAAACGATGTGCTTCATTGAATAAGGAGGTGAGATATTCCGTTATGACGACCTCCTCGATTCGCTGGAGTAATGGTACAATTACATTAATAGACGTTGGGAAGACCTGATCAATAATGCTGACCTGTTCATTGAAAGCTTTTGAAAGGTTACTGAAGAAAGAATGTGATTGTTCCGCAGAGAATGTCCCGGATCCCGATTGATTCAGGCAGTCGAGCGGATTTCCCAAACGGTATCTGGAGCTGATGATGGAGCTCCGCGAAAGGAAGAGCTCCACGGCACTTTGACCGCCGTTAAGGCTAATAAGCACGTTAGCATATTTTGGCATCTTCCCAGTAACATCTCCGGCCTCAAGAGCTTGCTCAAATTCACTCGAAACCGCTTTTTCAAAGGCCCCAACCAGGGCTTCCAGCTTCAATCTCCTTCGTGACCATCCATGAGACATATCGCTGCTTGAAAATTTTGTTAGGTTAAAAAGCATTTGGGCCTGTTGATCCGGATCTCGGTAGGTCCGGAAGACCATGGCATGCGTATGATTCTCAATATTTACAGCGTCCTGGTAGAAAGGGGCCAAGGCCCCATACACCTTGCCATATTCCTGCCGTGCGAAGCCCCGTAGAGATCGAACTTTTCTGAACACGTTAAGCCGTAAAGTCATATCTTGTGCTTTATACGAAGCCGGCCTCTCCTGATGGGTGAGGTCGATAGCATCGAATCCGTCATCCAACCCTACTACCACTGCCTTTGGCAAAATCCCATTCTGGCCTCGTCCTTCCAGCGTAGAATCAAAGATGGTGATACTCGGTCGGCCAGATTCTTCATCTCTATTGGCTGCATGCACTACCCCGTTCACTCCAACAGCAACACGCTCGACTTCATCACGCTGTAGACGTTGTAAGGTCTCTGATCTCTTCCGCCGAGAAATTTCTGCCCTCTTTCTCGCTTCGTCCTCGTTCCAGCATCCCATCAACTTCAATTTCTGCACCCATCTCGTGTCATCGTAGACCATCTCCAGCATCCGCTTGGAGACACGGGCGAATCGCAGGAGCTCCTGGACGGGAAGGTGGGTAAGGATGATGGAGAGGATCTCTGCGAATTATCAGTGATGAGAGCCGAATTGGAAAGCCCAGCTTACCCGCTGGTAGCACAGGCTTCGAGCTGATGATCTGAGTCTCCCGTAACGGTGCCAGTACTGATTGTCTCGGCAGGCCACCAGGTACTGTGGTCCTCCTGAAGGCCGACATGTTTGGGATGTCTGGGTTTCATTTGGATGAATGCTATCGATGTCTCACACGTAAAACTTCGACCTTGGCTGTTCGTATATCTGATTTAGATTGCAGGGGAAGATATAGCAAGGAGCGGAACGGAACAAGCAAGTGTGGACAAGCGCACAACCGCTGGTTGCTCAAGGTACAGAATTACCATGATGACAGGCTACTTCAATACGATGATAGCGAGTCCCTCGGCAAGTATTGATATGGGAGGTCGAATTGAACCATCGGCAATTTGGGTCCACAGCCCCTCGGAATACGTTATCTACTCCTCGGCCACAATTGTTATATACACTGAAGCTTTATTCTCTCGTGGCCGCCCGAGCCATCCCCATGCCGCAGTGCATATGCCTCGGAACCAAAGTGCCACGCTTCCCAAATGAAATCCCAGCCGAGATACCCAGTATATGTAAGGAAACGCCTAGAACCTGCTTCTGCTCCCTCTCCTATGCTCTTCCGGTGGCGGGGTCCCGGGTGGATGGTTCTCAAACAAGTCTTCAAGATACGCGCTCGGTGCACGGCTTTGAGGAGCAGGAGACAGGTTAAGACTGGAATTGCTGGCATGCATCGTCAAGCCGGCAGTATTAAGTCTTCCTCCAGCCGTAGACTCCTCTGCTCTGCTCGGTGGAAGACTGGGGGAGCCAGGTGGACTAGGTCCTATTGATCTAGCTCTAGAGTAGCGATGACTCTGAGGGCCCAGATTTGACAGCCCAATTCCCCCACTTCCACCACCAAGGTGTGTCATCCCCGAACCGCCACCGGGTGCAGAATTTCCAGCGGCGTAGTAGCCAGCCGGGAGATAGCCAGAACCCCTGTTGCCTGGCGTTTGCATGCTTGTACCTGCTGTCGGCGAGAAGAACAGGCTTCCATGCCCTAATTGATGTTTGGTTCCTCGTTTTCCACCTGGCCCCATTGCTCCACCCAACTGATCAAGACTCAACGTTGATCCAGGTCCAGGGCTGAAGTAAAGGCTCTTGGTCTTGCCAGAATGTGCTCCTGGATCCCTAACACGAGCGTATTTGGCAGATTGCGCTATGGCTGCTTTCTTCACGGATCGGTGCAATGACCAGGCAACAAGACCACGCCAGGCCAGGACAAGGAAGCCAAAGAAGCCGAGTGCGGCACCAACACATATGAAGACAGTGCCTTCCGGAAGATTTGACTTTTGCATGAAAGGCGCATCATTAGTGGGCGGTACTGTCGGAGCTGGGTAGTTGTCCTGTGCGAGTTTGGGAAGACCGGAGACACCCAGTGCATCGGTTGATGAAGCTTTGACAGAGTTATCAGAGGTAGTTGCGGTCTTCGCGGTGGTCTTCGAACTAGTCTCCTGTGTTTTACTTGTAGCGGCAGCTTTCGTTGTCGCCGCTGCCTCAGTAGTCGCGGCCACGATACTTCCACCATTGGGAAGTTTGGGTAGGCTCTGCGCTGCTACATGAGAGATGAGTAGGATGAAGGAGTAGATCAGAGGTATGGAGGCGCCCTGAAGTCTTTGTGGGAGCCGCATCTTGTCCTTTCCTACCGGCAAGGCTATGCGATGAACCCAGGTACTGGTAGCTCTTGGCCTCCACCAACTTATCCTCCTCCTACAAGTGACAGGTCCCAAATCTATCTGCAATAGATGCCCGAGTATATGTGTGTTGGCAGGCTAGAACCATCAAGTACAGGATCAGGGTCAAGGAAAGGCGGCCCCTGTTGGGACGAATCCTTTGTTACTGAGGTAATGAACGGGCGACCGAAAATGATTGTTCCCCCTATGAATGGGATACACACAGCGAGTGTATGAAGATCGCAAAAGAGTGTTGGATGATGTCTTGGGGACGCGAAGCTTGAAAAAGCGATTGAGGGAACAGGGAGTTTGGTGTTTTGATTCCAGGTTCTTTTGCCCACTAGCCACCAGGCGCTAGGCAGCTGCAGGAAGTGGCGTGGGGCAACGAGCCACAAATGGTCTGCTTAACTCCGATCAAACGTCCACTGAAAATCCTCACTAACAGTGATCACGATCTTTCATATAATTTCAACTTCACAATGACAGTCCAAAAGAGAACAAGAAAGTTCGCGCAGGTATTTTTTGTCACATCTTCTTATAAGGCTCTTCCAGCTGAGAGAAATACAGGTCAAAAGAATTATTGGGCAAAGAGACTCCAGATTGTGGGTTCTCGAAGTAGCCTCTATCCGAGATCTAAATAGCTGAGTCCTTGCAGGAAGAAAAATCAAAACAAGGCCGAATTGGACAGCAAACGAAAGGATCCGAATGAAGTGGTCCGAGAGATGTGAGCTTCCATCAGGCCATAGCCATAACTCGCTCTCAAGTGTTCCAGACCTCAAGTCTCATCGTCGCTGTTCTTCCAATACAATACGGCACTAGTCAGTCTTCACCAAAGATGTGTCGATGTTTGACGAGAAACACCGATCCTAAGGATTGCAGGTGCCTCCCTATTCGGTTCTCGTTGATACCAAGTATGGAAGCTGCACTCTAGTATCAGAAATCCTGTGCACTGACTCTCATCAGTTTTCTCTCCCAGTCAGTATTGATTAACTTGATCTTCAAGACCAAGTCTCCTCTCAATTTCCTATAAAACTTATCAATCGTTGTATCTAGTACTGTTCAGCATAAGCTTGAGATGCTTACAACGATGGTATTGCCTCCTGCTACGGTTGTGGCTCCATTTCTCTGACTCTCGCAGATGAATTGCCTATACGCCAAGGTTACGCCCATCATTACAGACTGTGTCATGGCAGAGTTGGAGAAATTGGGTCCTAAGTATCGCATTGCACTACGCATAGCAAGGTGAAAAATCCCAGCCAACAATGTTAGGTTTTTTTTGCCAGAGTGTAGTCGCGAAACATGACTCCAAAGGAACCACTTCCCAGCTGTTCTTTGCAAGAGGTAATCGCTGACTGTGATAATCATCATTAGAGACGAACGGTTCGAGGTGAGTGTCTATACCTCACGTTTAAGCCTAGTCAACTTGGAGTCGCATGCGCTGACTTCCGTGAACACTCCTAGAGACTAAAATGTGATCATAAAGGAGTATACGCGGATGACTGTCTGGTAGACAGAGTCATGAAACACAAGATATACATTGTAGCTACGAATGACAGGGACCTTAAGAGGAGGATCCGCAAAATACCCGGTGTTCCGTAAGTCCTTTAGGCGATCATGCTCCCGGATATGCTAAGTTGTCCCTAGGATCATGAGTGTTGCGAGGGGAAAATACGTCATTGAAAGGCTTCCTGATGCTCCAGAGAAATAGAGATTGCGGCACCTTGTGGTTCTTGCTAAGAGATATTTCTCCGCGAGGGGATACCGATGGCGATGCATAGACCAACCTATGCCAGTGGCAATATGATACGCCTTCAGCACAATACACGAAACCGAACCAAGGACATATAAAGCAATGATCGCCGTTTTGCTAATACCTTGGACTATGAGCTTGGAGGCAGAATTGGAAGATCAACAGCTTGATATTGTATGGTAAGGACGCTACACAAGTCCTCGTGGCGAAAGGCAGAGTGTTGGAGGCTGGGGTCAATCACTCCAGGAGGCTGCTTGAAAACTCTTTCACAAACCACCACCAACCCCTTCGCCCACTCTCTTGCAAAGCCGCCGTCGTACCCCTAAACATACAGCATTCCCCCCACGCTCATATTCTCTGACAACAGCGAACAAGAAACAAGCAGAGCTTGCCCGTTCAATCACCGTGCTCACTATCATGAAAAGGTATCGCAACTTTGTGCCCCAATTGGATCCTGCTAGAACCCAGTTGGTAAAAGAGCACAGGCGATGGAACGATCGAGAAAGAGGCGTCTTGCAGCTGAAAGCCAACGCCGCCCATGCTGAGCACTAAGGTATTTTACGGTCGCAAACGGTTGCGTCGTGGCGAAGGGCGCATTCAGGGGCTGAACACTGAAATCCCCCCTTTCGCCACCCAGTTCCTTTGTATGCAAATCCATACAGTTAGCATTTACTGCATTCATATCAGTCCACAAGAACGTCTTGTCAGCCTGTCTTCCATTAGGTCAACTCGCATGCTTGCTTGGTGTCATGATCACTAAGCACAACAATATTGTGATATCATGATCGATGGCCTGTCGTTGTCAAACGTCCCGCTTGCATTGTCATCCATCCACCTCTCTAGCCATTCGCGTCCTCTACCTATACCTCCCCATCACTACTGCTTGTACACCTCGCCAAGACGTCTCGCGGCCACACCGTGTCGCTGAGGAATAGTAGAGCCTCCGGTGGGTGCGGCGGTGAGCTTCCAATGGGACAAGGGAAGCTCTTTGGCTACCTACTTATGCATTGATCGTTCGTGGGTAGAGATCAGACGATCAGGCATAGAATGCCGTGGCAGGGAAGACCATGATCGTCCCATGCATGTCCTGGCGAATTTGGCACTCGTGAATTCTTAGCAACAACTAGTTCTACTGAGATATTCGAATGCGGGATTGCTCCAACATGTTCCGTCTAACACCGCACTTTTTGATAAAGATACTCAAGGAAGCCAGTCTATATCATCTGCGGTAATAGTACCTAGGCATTATATCGGCTGCAATGCTTGAGTGTGATGATAATATAGGCGTCCGTGTTTTGGTATTCGATGGGCACGCGGTGAGCAAGATAATTCGGACACTTTGGCCAACCCAACAACACCGATTCCCTACCTTAATTCCCCAAAACCCTCAATTCGCCACTGTCGCTATCCATACACAGATCAAAGTTCCGGAGGAGTGCGAATCGTAGACAGCTTGTATAGTAGAACAGAATGTTTTCCAAGCTCGATGATAACTAGACTTGTCCTCCTCCTCCTCTTCCGCCTCCGACGACGATGACGATGGTGTTGCCTGCTATTTTAAATGAGTGATGAAGGGACACGAACCAACTTTGCAAATGACCCATATGGTTCCAAGCATTCACTCACTCCAACATACCAACGAGTGAGTAGTCAGCCAACACCAGCATCTACTGTATGCACCCCAAGCTCCGAAGTTGAACCTTCATTTAACAAAAGTACTTTACGAGAGCAACACCAGTCAGGTTTTTTTGGGGGGGTCGAAGAAGAATGTAAACACAGCTGTGCGCTTCTGATTATTCGGATTACAATTATACTTATTTATTCTCGTAAAGCCATCCATAGAATATGTTTCCCCGCATGTGAGAAGGAAATGTGCCCAAGAAAATTGCCGTATATGTCCCGCTAACCAAACCCTCTTTGAAATTGCGCCAGACAACCATCAGCCCCCCAAAACTGTCTCGAGATTTGCCCTTGCAATTCCTCCAAGACCATTCTCCTTGCGAAGTGGTGTACCTACGGTACCGGGGCCTGGACGTAACTGGCCCTCGAGGGTACACCTGCGCCGTTGATGGCGAACAGCATGTAATAACCGGGCAGCATGATACCTGGGTCTGTCGGGAGAGAAAGGCTGTATACGTAGCCGCCGTTTCCGGCCTGACTTGGGCCAAAGAGGGGAATGCGTCGTTGATCGGTGTTGACGGTGTGCGTGGTTGAGCCCAGTCTGATGACCGACCAGGAATATCCGGCTCCATCCGCCGTGACTTGCAAATTAGAAGCAGGGGTGGTGATGAACATCTGTGCGGGTACGGGTCCTAGGATGTGCGGGCGTTGAGCGTCCGTGATGGGGAGGTTAGTCTGGGCGTTGAAGAGGTATGGGGGGGTGAAGACTTGAGCGTCATAGTGATTTGTAGCACATGCACCGCAAAGGCCACCTCCGCCACTGAGGACGGTGGCGTCAGGCAACAGAATAGCCGTAGAGTGGTAAGTGCGAGGAACAGTTTGTTGCTGCACCTTGACGAAGCGGGTAGAAACGGGGTCCCAGAGCTCGGGCTGAATTTGGGCGGTATCGTCAGAGAATGGTTGACCGAAGATTTGGCCGCCAGTAATGAACACTTGGCCATTGGGCAAGACAACAGCATTGGCGAAAATACGTGGGAACCACATAGGGTTGATGGGCTGGACGTTGACTGGAACAGTCTGTGCGTTGATGGAGAGGACGTGCGCATTGGCAGTAGCATTGGCACCCTGGTAGCTGGTTGCGCCACCAACAGTCAAGATCTTGCCAGCAGCGGCGTCGTACATGACTGCATTCCCGCACATAGCGTCACCGTCAACGCCACGAGCTCCTGCAGGGGTGGTACTGCCACCTCCCGCGGTATCGTACCAGTTCATAGCTCTGCTTGGACCAGCCTGAAACACAGTGCCAGCTTTCCAGCCGAAGAGCCAGCCATGATTGTCCGCGCGATAGACACCTTGCTGATCAGCCGTAAGCATGGGAGCGACAGGAGCGCCATTGAGAAGTGTCCATGTATTTGCCGTTGGGTTGTAGACTTCGCCATTTTTGGCAACAGTGTTTCCACCCGACCACGAGCCGCCAATGGTGAATGCATTGCCGTTTGAGAGTGTAGCCATTGATTGGTAGCCGCGAGGAATGTTCATCTCGGCCTGGGCTGACCACATATCGGTATTTGGGTCGTAGATACTGGTCTTTGGGGCATTGTTTCCACCAGTCGAAATGAATCTACCATTAACGTCCATAGACAGACCTTCGCAGAACATGTCATGATCTGTGTTCTGCACATTTCGCTGAGAAACCTTTTGGGTTGTTGGATCAAATGTAGCTGTCAAGGTATTGCCGCCATTGCTACCACCAAAAGTACTAGCCGCATATGATGACCAGACGAGCACCTTTCCACTGTTATGTTCGAGAGCCATGGAAACTGGCACAAGGGGGAAATCGATGGTTGGCGACCACTGCCCTTGGTAATTATGATTGACTGGCAATTGATCGGGAGTGGCTTGGAAAATGTTGAGACTTGCTATACTCGACCAGGGGCCACGAGCACCAGCTTCCGTGTAAGCCGTCAATCGCACGAAGCGACAATTGATGGCCTCGAAGAAGGTGGTCTTCGTGGAGGCGCTGTCCTGGTATGTACCGATAGCGGATACTGGATTCCAATTCACACCATCTATGCTGGTGTCGATTTTATGTTCACCAATGTTGCCATTGCTTTGCCCGTCCTGGCGTGGGATGTATGCGACTTGGTTCACTCCCGTCTGTGTCTGCGCCATATCAATAGTAATATAATGTGGGAGAGCGTTGCCGGTTGCACCGAACGGGGTGTGCCAGAAGCTGTTGACATTACCGTCGAGGACGTTGGATGCAGGATAACCGGTTTGATAGCTGTCAGCAAACGCGATCCAGTTGTTCGCCGGGGCGATCGCAGCGGCCATGAGCGATACTGCGGATCGTCCTTCTGGAATAGCCCTAAGTGGCACCCCATCAAGGGTTGTAATACCATCGGTATTGATATTGCCATTGTCAACAAATGATGAATGAATGTTGGCCACGACGTTCGCTACGTCTGCAGGGGCAGCCACAGGAGGAGTGACCATGCCTGGATCGTTCAGGATGTTCACCGGGGACAGTGCACTGGCGAGCCGGGAAGAAAGAGACGCGATCGCCGATAGGCGAAGGATATGGAACTGCATCTCGAGTGTAAGGTACTTATTAATGTGTTTTCCTCAGGCAGATTGATCTCGCAGCGAATGTGCAAGGTCTCTTGAAACGATGTTCTTCAATTCTTCAGACACAATTGGAAGAGGGCACACAAGTTGGATATGGGCGCAACGTTCGAATTAGGGTGAAACTGATGGGCAGAAGAAGGATTACAAAGTATTAAAGAAAGTAAAGAAATGCTAAGGCAGACTGCCTGCAACGAGTCGGCAGGGCGCAAAGATGTTAGAGAAAGTGGAATGAAGGAAAATCAAGTAAAGACTGGGGGGAGAAGGGAGAGGGGAGAGGTGGTCGTCGGAGTTTGTAAGGAAACGGGCGAAGGCAGGGGAAATTAGGCGGAGGAGGACAAAGCACCCTACTACGTACCTATTTCTTCAGGAGCCAAGTCAGGTAAGCTTCGTTGCTATGTTAGTCTGGTCTAGTCCAGTGGGCCCCCCTTTTGGCTGGGAGCAGCTTGGTTGTACTACCATCGTACTACGGAGTACATCAGTTGGTTGATGGGTTGGTGTACGGAGTACTTCCAGCCGCGCTCCTTAGTGTGATATCTAGCGTCAACATAGCGTCAGCATCCCTACTGGCTTCGCCAATAATCCTTAAAAAGTATGGCGGTAAGCAATCCCTGGTGCTACCTGCAGCTGTAGTACTTGCAGCATGATACGTCCTTGCTATATTCGGGCTAGCCGCTCGCCAGTCATCGATTACCGAAATAGCATGGTAGTGATATGGGACTGCGAATAGGAGTACGCTCCAAGCCTGTCTACCTGCATATCGAGAGATACCGCACGATGATATGCATCGGGCTACTGCACACGGTCGATGACCATGGCTTACTCAGGGCTCGGCTTTGAAGCCATGGAGGAGGCGTCTCGTATCGTACCGTGTCTTGATCGTGTGATCCGAAGACCAAGGTGAGGAGGTTGACTACTACTAGAAGGAAGTCGAAGGTGGCTGAAAATCCTTAGCGCGGCCAAGAGCGTGGAGACTCGTGCTTGCCGACTGCCAAGTACCGTACCCGGGTACGCTAGTGGCGCTAGGGCTGATCTTCTTCGCATCTCCCTCACGCTAGCGTCAGGGGTCGGTCAGGGGGTTACAGGAATAGGCTCAAGCGGCTCAATCGCTTTGGGAGATCGAAGCCTTGGGGGTTTGGCTTCAACTGGTTTGGAGAATCCAATTTCCACCATTTGCTCCACCTCAGCACAGAGAGACAATCGCCGCGTACCACCCCTGAGCCAGACTTCCTCATGTTTAGCCATGAGCCTCCCAGACTCGAGTAATGGATTGGTGTCCTGAACCGAGTCAACCCATTCGAAGCGAAGCCAATTGCTCTCTTGGGTCAGGAGAGGGCCTGATGCAGGCGAGACACTCTGTGCCGACTCCAACGTCTGACCCACTCTTTGAGCCCCCCGGATCGCCACACATTGGGGGCCGCATAAAGCAGGACGGAGTTTGATCGACAGTCTGTAGCCGCGAGAACGTCATCCTATGCCGCTCTTGGAAGGAAGCACTTCCTTCATACTGGTAGTCTTGCGTCCACAGCAGATTCGAACGCTTCTCAATCATGGCGGAGGTCTTGTGTATGCACTCCGTGTCTTCGCTCCTGTCCAATCTCGCCTCGATGCAGTCGCCCACTGCTTGTTTGAGGAGCAACTTCATCGGTCCCCTACTGCCGATCCGTCTAGGAAGGCCGAGATACCAGGTGTCAAAGGTAGAAAGCACTTCGAAATACTCGAAACGCTTGATGATGTTGGTGAGAATTATCTGCTGAGGTAATGATGTGGAGAACACGATCTCGATGTACCCATGGCTTCCTCCTTGTCCTGCATACCAAATGGAGCATCAATCCAAATAATGCATAAATTCTCCAGCACCAAGCGGCAACCATACCAATCGCTTGCTAAAGGACAAACAATTGCCAGGCAGGTAGTGACGAGGTCTGCTCCTATGCCTACCCTCATCTTCTCCCCTTAGCACGGAGATAGTAATGAAGCCAATCCCTGAAGAACAGTCTATCCACGAAGCAATTCAGAAGCTAACGCATCGAGACCCATTACGATGTTCATGCTTGTGAACACCACTCCCACAAAGTAGCCCACCCTGGATACGAGAGCAAAGCGCCGCTCATCTACTCGTATCGACCACAAGTGAGTCCGCTCGCTTGGAAGTTCCGGGAGAAGCCACTAATCCTGTTAAGGTAAAGTATACTCCGTATTCCTCTTGATGAAGGACCAAGACGCTAAAACTTAGCCTGGGGATTTATACTTATGTGGTCATCACGAACAGCGCTGTTGAACGCGGTCGCTATGCCATTGCTCTGCTACCGTTCTAGAGTGGACTGCAGTCAAACATTTAAGAGAGGAGGCACCTCCCACACCAGACCCACAGTAGGAAGAAGAACCCACAACGCCAAACGGTAAGATCTCGACGTTCCCAAATTTTCATCTGTAAATCAGAAATACAGATACCAAACCAACGTATATAAAACCCCCACCAACCCTTGCCCTTCTCCCCCACTTTCCCCATCCACAACGTCCGCTATTTGACATACCCATAACCCCTCCGGACTGACTCGATCTACCATGACCACTAAACCCGACAGCCCACCACACTTCAACCCCCCCATACCCCTTCCATAGCACCCTACCAAAACTGCCGCATACTTACCCATCATTCCATTCCATACTAACAACCATCAAAATTCAGAGCTCTGAGAGACCGAAGAGCACAACTCATGTCCTGTATGTACCCGCTCACCGCTCTACGCCTCGCCGCATCGTTCGAGAAGTAAATATTAATGTAGATGTGACATATCGAGGTAGTCATGTCTGGCACTCTGTCGGATTCTATGTGTCATATCTTGGTGGACGCAGAGATGCTATCATCTACTATCTACCATCTGGCACTTACTATAGGGGAGAATCTCTTTACATAGAATCGCCACCAAAAGCACTAAGTTCCACCCTTCTTCGCGATATCCTAACCATTTCCATCCCCACCTCATTCTCACATCCACCACACTAAACAACAATCCCCCAACCCACCTCCAACAATCTCCTCTCGACTCTCGACCCTAAACTCTCGCCCCCTTCTCACCCCCCAAAGCCTTCCACTCTCGCCATTAACCTTCACTATCAAAGTACTTTAGCGAACCTCCTATGCAGCAGAATCACCATCCATCACTAGAACTCTATAGAATACCTAAATCAGCCTTAGCCCTCCCTACCCTTAGTTCTACTCAAGATACCTACTCTCAGATAAGATACTTACCGTACCCAGCATAGACCAATGTAGACTCCTTACCCTACCATCCAGTACCTTCAAGTTACCTTATTCTACCTTACCCACCTTACCTTAGTGTCAACTTCTCCCGTTCGTATCCTACAATCTACACAACTTCACACTAAAAGTACCCAACCGTGCCGTGCCAGCTTCCCCACCCGTACTCACTTCCAACTGGCAACTATCCAATTCCAACCACCGACCCGCACCAACACTAACACTAACAACCCTTTCTTCCAACACTCTCTTCCTATGCCGTCCCGTACTCACTTCCAACTTTCGTATCGTAGCGTGTAGCGTGAGCCATCACATGCATGCCGTCTATTCTATGGCGTATACAGAGTACGTACTGTCATGGTTGGAGATCGTGGGTGTCACCGCCTCGCCTCGTACCCAGCAGTTCTAGGGTCTGCTGATCGGACGTTTGATTTTTGGAGGTGTGGGGGGTGGAGTACCTATCTTGTAAGGTTACCTAACGAATTAGCAGTATGTGCTATTTTAACTTGTGCTTATCTGGCCGAATGTTGTGATAGATACGGTAGGTCAAGTACCTAAGTGGCTGACGCTAGGCGGCTGAGACTTATGCTCCATGACTACCTACGCTCGATAAGGGCTGGGAAGCGTGGCTGTGCGTATATTCTAAGGCGGCCTTGGGTTCAGTGTTAGGTTGGGGGGATAGGGTGGTGCATGAGGGATGTGATGCATTCGTATCGCTATACCGAGATTGCAGATTATCGATGCCGTCAAGGCGCTAGTAGAGGCAATTATGGGGAGAACATCGCATGTCAGATGGTGCTCGTTGACTGTGATTCAATCCATCCATTTACTTGCTCTTTATCAACATGCTACAAGCATATCCTAGGAAACATGCTCACGCCTCACTTCCATTAGATGCCTATCGATAGAAAACCCTCCATGATCTGAACATCCCTATAGTTCCTCTCAGTGCCGCCCTCTATCTCTTGCGCAGTCCACGAGTCTGCAGTCCCGCAGCGATTCCAAGGAGCTTGATGTAGATTTCTTCGAAACCCTCGGCGTCCTCGTCCAAATATGCCTCTGCAAGGCGACGGAAAAGTTGGTCTTCGCCGGATTCGTCCCTGGATATTCCCGTCATACTGGCGAATTGCTTTCGGATCGTGCGATACTTCTTCTGGTACAAGGTTGTGAAGTCCGGCTTTCGTTCGGCTAGTTGGCCAACCCCTAAGTCAGAAGCCGATGGACCGGTACCACCAGAGCGAGGTATTAAAAGTTCATCCAAGCCGTTGCTGGCTTTCTCAGCGGATTGGCTTTTGAATGGTTGCCTCGAGAAAACGGCCATGACATCGTCATCGCCCCCTTCAGGTGGTGTCCATCCTGAGTGATGAGATGGTGGCCCCTTTGGATTTTGCTGTGAGAATACTGGCTCCGGCTCGATGCGAAGTCCCTGATGCGACGTTCCTTTAATTATAGATGGCGGCCTAACATTTTCATTGGACGCACTCTCGAGAGGCATTCCGACCCTCGGCGTAGGATTTCCAAGCTCAGATGGAGAAGCTGACAACGTCTTTGGAGCGTTAGGATTTGCAGTATTAGACCTTTTATTCCGGCTCTCTTTCAGGACTTTGTCGAACTTCTCCGATCCATACTCTGTCTTGAAACGGCTAGTAAGGGCCTCAAAGCGTGAATTAATGTCTATATCTAGGATTATTGTTGACGAATTAGTACAGCTTGTGCTTCAAACGTGGTTTACGACAAAGTGAAGGGGGCTTTACGTTTACTTGGCACCTCAATGCCTGGTGGTTTGGGTTCATGGGCTTCATGACTTGAGGCTTCCATGGTCAGATCATCCGGCCTTTGGATCCTCGCCTCTTTCTTGGAAACATTTGTGTCTGCAAAGGACGACCCAGCATCTTTCGTAAGGCCAGCTTCGGACTTGTTGTCATGGTGAAAACCCTTAGCTTCCGGCACGGCCTTGTGTAAATTGAAAGCATCTGAAAACCCAGCCTCGGTATATGAACCCTGTGGTTCGGCTTCCGGACGGGAAGATGCCCCTCGAGTGTTGGTCAATCCGAGCCCTACTAAGGTTCCGCGTGCTGTCTCCAGGTCCTGAGCCTCACTCTTCCTGCTAGAAGTAAAGCTATCGATTTCTCTGGTCGGATTTTCAATACTCCAGTGCTCAAGGCCTGGGATGCCAACATATTTACGTCCCGAATTGAGCGTGCTAGCTTTGGACATTGAAGAGATATGGCCATGTGACGCATTCGATGAGGTTGACGACGAAGTTGGGTCAGTGGTGGAGAGCTGCGATGATTGTGGTGGTGGTTCCTGTATTTCCGACACTTCTGGGTTGGTCGATGGGACCTTTTCGGATGATGGGTATTCGGAAGCTTGGGGTAATCCCTTGTTTTCAATACTCCAACGCTCAAGCCCTGGGATGCCGACATATTTGCGACCTGAGCTGAGCGTGCCAGCATTAGTTACTGAAGCGATATGGCCATGTAACGCAGTCGATGAGGTTGACGAGAAATCCGGATCGGTGGTGGAGAGATGCGATTGTTGTGGCTGTGCTTGCCGGAGGTTTGGAAACTCTGGGTTGGTCGATGGCACCTTTCCGAATGATGGGTTTTCGGAAGCTTGGGGTAATCCCTTGTTAGACATTTGTACTATGCGACCGTTGTCGACGAACCATTGAAGCACCTTATCGAGCTTTGTACTAGTTGCGGTCCCTTGCGAAGTGACCGTACATCCTCTATTCCCAACAATAATCAAACCGTCGCGATGTAACGTCAGGAGTACCTTCAATCGATTTGCTTGGGATAGATATCCAAGATTTCCACTCGAGTTACGGGTCCTGACCAGATCAACGATCGCTACACCCACAGTCTTGTTTACCCAGGCCTCGGGTAGACCAACCTGTACGCGATCATATCCCGATGAGGGGTTAAGTCTATGGCACCGGCTCAGAGCATCCTGGTATGCTCCTACCTGTGTAGGGTATAGCGTGACGATAGCAACGTGGTTCAAGGCTATTTCAGCGGCTTTCAACTTGTGCAGAGCATTGATCGCGGCGTATGTATTGCCTCGATTGAGCATTGAACCGCCGAAAGGTAATTCAACACAGACACAATCGTTGGATACATTAAGCACTAAGTGAGAATGCAGTCAGCACTTTCTCATCAATATATGATTATGGCCCACAAGACAGGAACTGGAAGTACGGGCTCCTGAGGCATGTCCCCTGATTCACAATGAGGTCGAGATAAGGGTTAGCATAGAGGAGAAGTTATGACTTACTCACTGGGTATACTTTCCTGCTAATCTCTTGCCGTATGTTTGGATAAGTTTTATGGACGAATTCGCTGAAGCGGGTGGACTCAGGGCGCTCTCTGACCAGAGTACCCGGACCGTCTATGAATTAGAGTCAACATTCGATGAACAAGAAGGTGTAGCCTTCGATAGGGTGACATACCTCGAAGAGGCTTTTCGTGCAAAGAAGCAAGTAACACATTATAGACGTCAATTGACCCTGCAACCATTTGTGTCTGCACATTTAATGGCCATTTTCTAATCGCACTGTCGGGGAGCGCTGTCTTCCATGACGGGGGCACAGCTCCGACGCAGTCCTGCTTAATAGCGCTGTCCAAATGCTCGACCAACAGCGTATCTGCTATGAAGAACAAAGAAACCTTAGTCGCATAAGCAATATACGGCAACAGCTTCTCAGCTTTCTTGACCTCGTTGTTCGATGTGCGCATGTTTGGTCCATGGCGGGAGATCAAGAAGCCGTTAGTATCTGAAATATTGAAGTCCATACGATAGAGGTCCTCGTCAATACCGGCCGTCAGGTCTGCTTTCAGCGACTTCCCGAAATGTTGTACCTGTGCAAGAAGGCTTAGCGTCGTCGCGACTTCAGAGGGATATCATGAAAGGAAACTTGATACGATAAGACTTACATCAACGAGCTCTTGCTTGTCCTCTTCCGTTGCACGCATATAGCTGATCTCACCATACTGAGGATCAAACCTGCAGGACATAAGATGGTAGTTGTCCTCAATTGAGCCACTGTTCCCATTCTTCGGAACATCGGTGCGTAGAAGAACACGGAAGCCAATCGAGGAAGGGTACCCATTGCTGACTTTGGTTCCGAGTCTCACCATGACATTTGCAAGATCGTCAAAGTCGTCGCGAATGTTGCCTATGGGTACCTTGCGGCCATTCATGGTAAGTAGAAGGATAGCGGACACCTCATGGGCAGTATCCGGCATAATGCGTGGGCCGTCGTCTTGTGAAGAGTAGTCTAACTGCGTGTTAGATTTCGCGACCATGGTGCCGGTGAGCCCCAAGCCCGTCCTATAAAGTGCGCCTTCTTGGCTCAATGCTCGCGTTGACGTGACGGCATAGGATGGGTATGACCCAATAGGAAGAGATATGTTGTAGGTTAATGGGAATGTGGGTGATGGTGAGGTGACACGAAATGAAGAACGGAAAGTTGAAGACGCTAGTCTGTTGACAACAGCATTCACTCGACCGTCTTCCAATGCTTAGTAACGATATCGCGACATGCAACCATGATATTGTGGCACACAACGAGACAGATCGCTATATTACGACCCTGAGAGATCTCTCGCGTGAGCATTCGCATTACTTGTAAGGATACAGCAGGAGTTGTCACGCGTTTACCTGTGCAACACAACGGTATTTGCTTATTTGCGTTGCTAAACATGTAACGAAAAAATGCTGCGCTATATTCTTCCCTCCCCAAGACAAGTGCTAAGCGTCTATTCAGATCTCAGCGCATTTCTGACCTGATCTCCGAGACCTCCTGCAACATGCTTGATACGGTTAGCGGCAGGATCAACCTTTGAAGCTGCCATAGCGCCCGCGAGACCGAATTGATTTGGCACCCCCTCAATACGATGGGTGGAGTTTATGTTCTTGACGAGGGTGATCTGGTAGCACGTAGCGGAGCCTTGACGTGAGATGATGGTTGAGTAAGCAAGGAAGTATTCCCAAATCTGTTGACGGGTTAGAGTGATGGGTACGTAGAATCAACAGGGGTATCGCATACCCTGAACCATCTGTTTCCATACTTTGCTTCCACCTTCTCCTTATTCGCCATCCAATTCCTATACCACCTCCAGAGCGTCGCTGAATAATGAACGCCAATAGTGTCAATGCCTTTCACCTCGAAACCGGCACCTTCCAGCTTGTCCACGAACCAGCCAAGAGGTGTCGACGCGTCCGCCCCCGGGAAAATGTACTTGTTCATAAATAGACCCCATATCAGATCTTCGTATTGCCAGCACTTCCGAATGCCGGCAATCTGCAAGAAGAAAACCCCGTCATCATCCAACATATCATACACTTGTTTCAGAAATGTGGGGAAGTACTTCACGCCAACGTGTTCAGCCATTTCCAGGCATGTGATCTTGTTATATCCTCCAGGAGGTAGTGGAATATCACGATAGTCCATACACAAGATTTTGCTCTGACTCTCCTCTATACCTGCTTTTCTCAACGCATTGTTACCCCAGGCTGTCTGATTCTTCCCAAGCGTTACTCCAGTAGTATTGGCACCATAATTCTTACTGGCGTATTTTGCAAGCGTACCCCACCCACAGCCAATATCTAGTAAGGTTTCGCCGCGCTTGAGGCCGATCTTCTCGCAGACGACACCCAACTTATTGTCTTGCAGTTGTTCGAGGGATTCTTCCTTGTTGATATCTGATATGATGCCCGACGTATAGATCATCCGTGGTCCGAGGAACCATCCATAGAAATCATCGCCGCGGTCGTAATGGTCCCGCACTTGCTCCTCGTCTACGCATGTCAGTGACTAATTGATACTTGGGCGCGAATGGCATACCTTGGGACCGAGTATGCATGATAACCTCGGGCATCATACCAGTTAAGAAGAAGCGAAAGAGGCTGATAGTGAATCTAAAGTTTGCCCAGTCGTGTCTATATTCCATAACCTCCAATGCATCGCCTTTGAAGTCTACAACGCCATCGAAGTATAATTCATGGAATGTCTCCATAGGTATCTTGCTTTTACCATGGTACTTTGCTCTGTCACTTTCCTTGTGGAATTGGAGGTAATGCTCCACTGGCCGGCCTGGATATCGAGCTTTCTCGTTCTTTCGTGGGGATATAGAGGAAGCAAGGTACCAAAACGTTGCGAGAATAGGAATAGTCGTGAATACGGCGAACAAGATCCATGTATACCAACCTCCATTGACCTGGCGTGCAAGATACGCAGGGCACAAGACCAATAGAGTGCCAAGGAGGATGTTTGAGAAATTGTCACTGCTTGCAGAGTCGGCAGGTAGAGGCGCATTCTTTATGCATGGATACTAACAAGAGATTTAGCCATTGGAGAACACATAACCAACAGGGTGTCTTTCTCCAACTCTGAGAGCTTCAATGGGGCATCTATAAACATACTGTAGTAGTTCTGACGCCAAAATCCTCAGGAGGGGGCACTGGGGTAGGAGCGGCAGGTGTCTCGATAAATTCAAAGTCATCGGAAACTTCTGAACCAGATTTTGGCATCTTCACTGCGAGTAATTACTGCTGAAAGGATCAATTGATGGATGCCTCACAGGAAGTCGCATGTTAGAACCTTTCTGTCTCGTTTGTTTAGAGAACGCGGCTGTTGCCGCGCGTTTGGGTAGAAATACCCCTGGCCATAAGTAAAGCACTTAGGTAGGTGCTCAACTTTGTTCTACGCTGCTTAAATCTTTTATGACTTGTCAAATTGATCTGTAGTTATGGAAAACACACTGTTATAAAGCGAATGATGTCGTCCGAGAGACCTAGGCTTTCGGCAATCCAATGCAAGATGCATTGAGTGGGCCATGCAAGTCGTTATACAACATTTCCATATGTTGTCTCATACAATTGCACGTTCAAGAAGACTGGCTCGGCTAAGGGTCGTGGTTGAACGTGGGCAAGCAATAAAATGTAACGAACGTATCACCTGCATGAAGTCGAGAGTAGAATTGATATGGTTATTGCAACGGTGGGCAAGAATTGAATTGAACTCAATCTAGGCTTGATGAAGCTTCCCCTATCATCCTAGGGCATCAGCAAGTTGCTGAACCTGAAGAGGAAACAGAGGAATCTCGATCTCCTTGTTACCGCGTAACCCAAACCAGATCAAGCAAAGCAATGTCAGCAGCTATCTTTGGCAGGGCTCATCAGCACGGAAAAATTAAAGACAAGGAGGCATCTTGAGGACGTAGAAGCTCTGCATAGCCATGTATCAGACCTGTCACCCATCAAAGCACATCCCCTGATCAAAAACAACCCTCTTAACAACCTTAACAATCTTCATAACCTCCTCGTCCACAAACTCCGCCTCCCCTTCCCCCCGCGCATTCCGACACAACCTCCCACACCCCCGTGGATTGCCACGATGACTACCAATCTCCCGCGGGCAAACATACACCTTCTCCGTCATCCACCTCGGCCAACACTCCACCCCCACAACATCCGTCCCTAGCATCTCATGAACCCCCTCCGCGCCATCCTCCACCACCGACACCACGAGCTCGGTTCTCAACGCCTGGTGGTATCGCTTCCCGACGAGCCAGGCCTCTAGCCGGGCGATCTGGAAGTATTGGGCTTGTTGGAGGAGGGCGGTGTAGAGGGCGTAATCGTGGCCGGTGGCGGGGGTGTAGAAGAGGGGCAGGATGCTGGTGAGGAGGTAGCGGAGGGTGTGTGAGAAGATGGCGGGGTCGGCGTCGATGAAATAGGAGCCGTCTGGTTGTTTGTCGGCCCATTTTCCCTGTGGTTGCGCGCGGAATCAACGTGCTATTCTTTTGGGAATAGCGCATTGGGAGATCACTTACGGAGAGTAGAGAGGCGAAGACGGGACTCTCTTCCGTCAGGGTGTTGGTCCAGGTGGTGAATCGACGGTCACCTACCTGTAACGTGACTATGTCGTTCGGGTTGGCGGTGGACGGTGAATTCAAGATCTCTGGAGAGGATGTTTGGATTGGGGTTGTGGCCATGGTGAATATGACGCGGTTTTATGACAGCGAATGGCTGGTAGACGGTAGGGATGAGTGATGAGGCAGTGAGAAATCTTCTTTCAGGGAAGGGGAGTGGGAGTGTGCTTTTGGACCGTGCAGTACATTGCTAAGGAATAGGGGTTTGGGGGAAATAGATGTGAGAAAGAAGCAAACAGACCGCATACTTATCAATATCAAAACACACGGTGTATTGTTTGCGATAGATACCAAACACAAATAACCTGCTTGCTAGACTACAAGCAAAGATATGCACAGGGTAGTTGCCTTGCATTATCTCCATTACCGACCAATATCTGTCCTGGTCAACTCCACCAACTACAGTCACCCATTCTCATGCAACTAATCCAGCACCCTTCCGGCCGTAGCAGATGTACTTCTATCCTTTGTCTGCACCTTCTTTAAGCCCGTGCCTTTCTTGATGTCCCCAAGCAATCCACCCAGACCAGGCTTGGGCGCTCCACTCTGAATTGCACTAGGCATTCCTGGGGGAGGCGGTGGAGGAGCTGGAGGAGCATTCGCCATACCTGGTGGAGGTGGGGGAGGCGGGGCCGGGGGTGCTCCTGATGGTGGCATGGGTGGTGGTGGGGGAGGTGCTGCAGAAAGTGGTTCACCGTCATCGAAGGTTCCCGGCATGGAAAGTGTAGGTGGAGGCGAGAAAGCCGCGCTTGAAGTTGAAAGGCCTGGGCTTGTAGGGCTCTCGATCGGCTTCTTGTCGTCCATTGCAGACAGTGGTCGTGGAGGCGCCATAGTGCCAAACAGCATCGATGCAAGTTGCTTTGCACTGCCACCCGTGGGCTTATTGGCATCATCCTCGTCATCTGAGGATGAAGTGGAATCGACAACGGACCATTCATCTTCTTCAGGTCGAACTCGAGAGGGGCGACTGCCTGTTGGGGTTGATGTGAGGGGAGGAGCTTGAGATTTTGCGGACTCTTGCTGCTGGGTAAGGCGATGGAAAGGGTTGGTAGATTCAGCGTTAGTGTTTGGTGAGGTGACAGATGAAGAATTAGCAGCTGATTCACTGGCTTGATTCATCTTCTTGAAGAATGGATTCTTGCTGTCAGCGTTGTAGGAAACGGAAGAGGGGATTGGAGCCGACTGTAAAGGTAAAGCTGGTGCTGAAGGAGGTGTGAATGCTGGTGCTGGTAGTGGACTCGTTCGAGGTTCGGACGCCGTCGGAGTTGATATAGCTGGAGGAGAGCGCTCTGTTGGCTGGGCGCTCCCGTCTCTGGAAAGCACTTGGCTATTGGTCGGAGTTGTCTCTTGTGGTGTGATCTCCTGAGGACCTTCATCATCAGATGAATCATCGTCTCCAAGGTTCTCCAATTGCAACTGCAATTGTCGCTCCTTTTCCCTTGCTGCCTCGATCTCTGCTCGATGGGCAACGAGCTTGGCTTCTTTCTCCTTTGCTTCCTTCTCCACTGCCTGTTTTCTACGCTTCTCTTCTTGTTTCTTGAGTTTGCCTTGCCGGACTTGTTCTTCCAGAGCCTTGAGCCTTGCTTGTGAAGCCTCCCGCTCCTTATCAAGCTCGATTTCTTGGCGCTTAGCTTCATTCCTATTGACGGTCATTAAAACGTTTCGCTAGTACATAGAGTTTATGCGACTTACTCCATACCCCTTCTCTCAGATTCTTGTGCCCGCTGCTGGTCGTGGATTGCCTGTTCCTTGCCTCTCTGTTCAGCTTCTGCCTTCAGTGCATCTTCCTCGTCTTTCCGCTTGGCTTCGGCACGTAGAGCAGAGCTGTCTGCGCGACCCTTACGTACAGGTGGAGGAGGTGGCTTTTTGGAGGATTTGCTGGCGTCTGGGACGGATGGAGTCTCATCGGCTATTCTTCGTTGCCTTTCGTTCTCTCGTTTAGCATCCTCTGCTTCGGCTTGAAGTAACCTATCTTGGCGTTCTCTGGCCTCCCTTTCTTGGCGCTGCTGTGAAGATTCTCCCGTTTTTGAAGGGGGCTTTAGCCCTAGAGCCGCTAAACGCTCGGCCATACGCTGCTCTGCCTGCTGCTTGATGAACGCAGCTCGATCTTCTCCGCTTTTGTATGACGAATAGGTGCCTCCGGTATCTGGAGTTGCTGCTGACCCTGACTTCTCTCGAGATTCGGATTTTCTATCCGTTTTGGTTGACGTGAGGTTGGGCGAACGATCCGAGGGAGAGGCAACTCTCGGCTTGTCGTCTACTCGCCCTTTGCTAATATCTTGGCTCTGGACCTTGCTGACTCTGCTACTTCTTTGTAGGTCAAAAATGAAGTCTCTGACTTCATCCTCAACGCCAAGGCCGTCCTCCCACCTTCGCCTTTCATGTTCGCTCGTCGGATCATCGCTACCCTGCGCCAGCGTGTCTTCAAGAGCACGTGAAAAGTCTCGAACGCTGTCTTCAACGTCCTTGATCATGCGCTCATTGGTTTCCCGCTCGGACTTTGTCCTCGAATTTTCCTCCTCCAAACGTCTTGCCGCCGCTTCACTATCATCCGAACTCGCCGGTGCACCTTTGCCTGTCAAGGCCGCCGAACGCTGCTGCATCATAGCCTTAGCCCGAGCCTTGAGCCTGTCTCCTTCGGTAATAGAGCCACCAGGTCCAGTGCCAATAATGCTTGCCGCAATCCCGGGATGGGCCTTTGCATCCTTTAGACGGAACAACTCAAGCTTCGTATCTGCAATACTACGCTCTGTCTTTCGAACTTGAGACGCTAAGTCGGGGAGGCGATCTGTCAACCTTTGCAATTGACGCTTCAGAGCTCTACGTTCGGCACTGGAGTCAACGTCCCGTAGCGCCGATTTTGGATGACTGTCGATGTCCTCTTGAATTTTGCGAATACGTCTATAGAGATCCTCAGCTTCCCTACGATCCCTACGATCAAGAGCATCGTCCTCTTCTGCGGCATTTTCGTCCTTAAAATCCATTGCGTCAAGCAGAACTTCCTTCTCCCGGATCTTCTTGCGTATCTGGTCGATGGAGAGCTCATCAGTGGATCTTTCGGATGATGGCGAAGTCGATTGAGTAGGCGAAGGAGTTCGACCATCTCCGCCTACTCGGCGACGTGCGCTAGACCTATATCCGATGTCATCGTCGTTGTTTCTAAAGATTGTGGCGTCTTTGCGTCCAGGGCTTATGCCATTAGAGTCTGTACGGAAAGAATGATTTTTCAGATAGCTCACACCCGTCTTTTGCGGCTGTAGAAATGATCCTGAGCTTTTCCTCTGCTGGGCATCTTGCGAGAGTAAAGATTTGACGGTATCAATCGAGTTTGAGAAGTTCCGCGTCGACGGAGGTACCAGTTCTGGAGGCAATTGGTTGGGCACGGGATAGCCGTTCAGCTTTCTATAGATGAGATGCATAGCCACAGCAAATTCATCCATATCCAACCTACCTTTGTTTCCTGGATCGGAAAGGGTCCAGATCTTCTCCAGGTCGGACTGTGGCAAACCACTTTGTCCCATAACCTCGATGGCGACATCACCTCCAAGGAAGCCCTTATTGAATCCATCCCAGGCCTTGAACAACCCATCATAGATTTTCTTTTCATCCTTGGTAACAGCCCATGGTACCGTAGCAGTTCCTGACAGGCCGGTTGTTGTGTAACCTCCTTCCCGTCCAGATTGGGGCATCATCCGCTGTTGAAGAGCATCGATGTTTGGCAGGCCCGATGCTGGTGTATTCGCAAGGCCCCACTGTCCTGGGTGACCGGTAGGCTGTTCGTTCAAAGACATATGAGGCGGGTTGCCAGTCTGTGGTAGGGATAAGGTTGACCCATATTCTGTTGGCATGGAAGGCATAGGCGGCCTGGCTCCTTGAAAGCCAGTCGCTTGCGGATTCTGCTGGAAATTCATTTGCGGCTGTTGCTGGAGCCCCGTAGGCTGTGCAGCATAACCCGGCTGTTGGTTTCCAAAGCCCGTTGGCTGCGGAGGAATGTACTGTGCTGCAAATCCCGTTGGCTGAGACGTGATTTGTGACAGCAGCTGGCTGTTCGAAGCTTGAGGCTGCGGTTGCTGGATACCTGGCGCTGATGATTGAGTGGTAGGAGCACTGAAACTCGGCGCATTACTTCGTGGGGCTTGTGTAGGTCGATCGTCAGGTACCCCGAAAGATATAATGTCTACCATACTCGAGACCTCATTCTGCATCCTCTCTGGCAATGTTGATGGTAGATCTTTCCCCACAAGTTTCAGATTGCAAAGGTACATAGCTAAGGCAAATTCTGGAAAAAGAAGCTGTCCGGACTTGGTTGTATCCGATAGAGTCCTAGCTTGCATTAGCGAAACATTATTGCACGATACCCATGGTGGCGTACCATATCCTCATCAGATCCGACCCCGGAAGCTTTGACCGTACAAGCAAGTCTTTCACTTTCTCACCTGGTCCACATCAGCACCTAACCACGGTATCTCTCAAAGATCCCTACCGTCCAAAGCTTGCCCATCTCCTACAGCTGACTTGAAAAGTTGTTCGAATTTGGCCTGGTCTGTAGCCGTCAAGAACGATAACCTGATTTTTGGTATTTTAGCACCTGATGCCAATGGCTGGGGTACTGTGGATGGTAGTGCAGTCGTGGACGAAAACGACGCAGCTATTTGAGACGAAGTTTGACCGGTTTTCTGGGGAGCGACGGCTTGTTGAGAGGGTGCTCCAGTCTGAGATGGCTGATACTGAGGTGCATGGTTTTGGGGTGGCTGCTGGTTCTGAGATGAGTATCCTGTGTACTGAGGCTGCTGTTGTGAAGCTTGGAACCCAGCCTGCTGCCCTTGACCAGCATAGCCTGTATACTGTTGTTGAAGTGGAACACCCTGGAACCCGGTGACTTGGGGCTGGCCTGTTTGCGAAAAGGAGGATTGCCCATACTGAATGGGGCCTGGACGGGCGCTGTTAGCTCCACCCAGGTAGGAACTCGAGCTCGAATACATGGAACGCGCGCTCGAGGCAGGTGAGGAATGGGAATGAAGGCTTGATAGTAGGTGGTGTTTAGGCTGACGATATTTAGAGATAGGTGCTTTCCGAGGCTGCACTAGTAATTATGTTATAGGGCTGAATTATTATATCCAGCACTAGTCGCCAAGTGAATCAGTTTCAGTCTATCTAGAGAAAACAACCGTTGCCCCTCGCTCAAGATATGGTAACTTTTTGAACGACATCAATACCTTTCTATAATGAAGATCGAAGCTTTATACGCATCGATGGTCTCTGCCTTTTCCCCAGCTGCAAGTCGCCATTCCGCCAACAACACCTTAGCAAATGCACCGTGCCCAGAAGACCAACCTCAACTCCAGGGAATCAGCTGAAACATTCGTAGGCCACGGGCTCCCTGCATCATCTTTCGCCGGTTTTGTCTCTTTCGGCTTTCTTCTCATCTATCTTGCCTCCATCTCCAACCATCTTCCTCAATTCCCATTCCTTCGTGAATTCGCGGCTTAGTATGCTAAGATCGCTGACCAGGTCTTTGCAAGATTGCATGAGAGCGCCACGAGGAGTGAGTGTACCATCAGTCTGGATGCGGAGAATGAATTGACTATAGGGACGGTCAATATCAGTGCAAAGGTCTCCCAGTGAGGATCGCTTAGATTATTTGACCCACCTAACGAGCGGATGAGGTACTTTATAACCGGCGAACGTGACGTGAGGTGACTGCAGTAATCGCGAGCGCAGCATGTTGCCGAGAGTGTGGTCTTCTTTGTTGAAGGTAAATATCGACGATGAGGGTATGCCTGAAGGGTTATCACACGTTAGCCGCCTATAGTGTGCTACACTGGACATGGACATAGTTGCATCTGAGGCTCGTAATCGGCACGTCTCTCTGTCAGGATCAAGTGCTGACTTACGAGTATCTGCCTCCTCCGTGACTTTCTTCTCGCCATCTCCAAGCAGAAAGAGCTCGAATCTATCAGCAGTGTTATCTTCTGCTCGCGAACCCCCCCGTCTCCCCATGCCTAGAGAGTTTATGTCCATGCTGGCTCTATTGCCTGAAGCCTTTGACATATGAGAGGTATTTGAGGTATAAGTTGACTGGCTCAAATCCCTCGGAGGTGCACGAGGAGTGTCCTCTCCAATGGGAGCGATGAGACTGACTGGCGACGATGGGCTGAAATTACCGCTAAAGGCACTGTACGAATGCAAACGAGGCTTACGAGGTGACATCGTGATACTCGTGGGCTGATTGATGTGCTTGAGATGAAGGTGAGGGAAGATGAAATCTCACTTGAGTACAAGTGTGAAGTAAATCAAGAAGAGATTGAGCGTTGATTCTCAGACCAAGTGTTGACCACCAAGTCCGGGCATGATTCATGCCACGCCTGAAAAGCAAAGCGGCTTTCTGTGGCATAGTACTGGGGGATCTTTTGGTCTTAGACATCCTCATATCGTTTTACGGGAGTAGAAGCCTCTTTTGGTTATGTGGACACAAAAGGTTGAAAGAGGTAAAATGGGGTTCAGATCGACGGCATAAGAAGCTCACTCAGGACTGACCTGTCTGGAGCGTTCGCCATTGATGCTGTAATTTTACCCTTAGGTACTACATAGGCTTCCAATGAAACCTCTCACTGCTATACAGCCCAAAAAATAGATTACATATATATTTGAAGTGCTAAATGATGCAATGCCGGCTATCTCAAATTTGAGTGTGATTTGCTGTAGTTGAGATTCATGAGATTTCGACCCAACGAATATGATACATGCACCAAGACTATGCGCTTTAGAGACTAGTTTCATGATCACCCTGAAGCCTCAAGCCTCAAGCCCTGTGGCCCTCAAGAAACCACCGACTACTGGACATTCATTTGTGCCTTAGGCACATGATCTTGGGTGATGCAGTTACAGTATATCTGGAGCTTAATATAAAGAAGTCAATGACACTAAGAAGATGCCTCCTTCCCTGAGCTCAGCATACTCATGGACTTGCTCTCCACTAATCGCCAATGCTCCCATGCGGTTGATAGCATTAGCACCTCTTGCTGTGGCCGTCTCCCGGGCTGGTGGGCTAGGCTTTGTGGCTGCGGGTACCGATGTTCAGGATCTGAAGAATGAGCTTCAACAAGTATTCGATATGTTGGACCAGTCGCCAATCGACGGTGCCCAGACGGATGTATTGCCAATTGGTGTAGGCTTTATCAATTGGGGCGTAAAGCTTCAAACCGTCATGGAGGCCTTCGACGACCATTTGCCAGCTGCAGCTTGGCTTTTTGCACCTGAAGAAAACGAAGATCTTGTGGAATGGACGCAAATGATCAGGGCAAGGAGTACAGGAAGGACGAAAATATGGATACAGATTGGTAGCGTCTCAGATGCTTTGCAAGTGGCCAGACTTTGCCATCCAGATGTTCTCGTCATCCAAGGTGCTGATGCTGGAGGGCACGGGCTGGCACAGGGTGCTGGTATTATCAGCTTACTCCCAGAGGTCGCAGATGCTTTAAATGAGGGAGGGTTTGGAGATATCTTCTTGGTAGCAGCAGGGGGTGTCGTTGAAGGTAGAGGAACAGCTGCCTGCCTGGCATTGGGAGCCGATGGGGTGGTGATGGGCACGCGCTTCTTGGCCAGTTGTGAGGCCAATATTGCAGAGGGGTACCAAGATGATGTTCTTAGGGCGAATGATGGGGGTCTGAATACTGTCAGGACGACTGTGTACGATCAATTAAGGGGCATTACGGGCTGGCCCAGTAGATTCAATGGACGGGGTATAATAAATCAAAGTTTTCTGGATGTCCAAAATGGGGAATCCCATGATGAGAACAAGCGGCTATATGAATCGGCTCTGCGAAAGGGTGATCAGGGTTGGGGCAAGTATGGAAGGTTGACTGCCTATGCAGGAGCTGGAGTTGGTTTAGTCAAGGCAGTCAAATCTGCCCCAAGCATCGTCTACGAAGTCAGACGAGATGCAGCAAAGGTCCTGTCAAGAATCTCGAGGCTCTCCTCGAAGCTATAGTGGTGCGTTCATTCTGATCGTATCTAATCAGGTCCTTCGCTAAGTGACTGTAGGACGTTTAGGGTCCAGAGCATTGATGCATAAGTCTGGTGTCATGCACAGCTGACCTGTTCATATCCAATGCTCGTGAAGAGAGCTGCGAATCAGATAATTCTGATAGCAATGCTCTTCTCCTGCTCCGAAGCATACTTCTAGCTGGCCTACAGGTCCTTGATGCTCGAGGAGACCCGCTCGGAAGTTTCACTTGCCAAATTCCCAGGAATCATGCTGAAGCTCCTTCAGGTCCTTCTCCACCCGGAATCAACTAAGAAAACGTCAAGCCATGAAAAAAAAGTTAAAGGGCTAGACCTGTCACTATTACCATGCAGATATTGTTTCCATTCAACAGAATCTTTGGCATTTTCGTACTATTTCCACTGTAGTCGCTAGGGAGACTGTCAGCATAAGTATCGACACTAAGAGACTGGTGACATTAGGATGAGCATACAATTCTGTCACGTCCTCCAGAACCATGTCTTCGTTGCCAATTAGAAGTGATCTAAGATTTGCAGGAATGGCTTACTTACTGACATAATCATCAAAGCCAAGCAGCGTGCCCGCAAACTCTGACTACTGTCAGTACTGCATGGAGGAATGTGTTGGCTTCAAGAGCGTTTGCCTTTATCTCCCTTCATCACTACCCATATCCTTGAGCCAACGCATTTGTCTATCAGCTCTGTTGTCTGGCGTCAGGAATGGCCATGGAAAGGGGTTTTGATGGACAGATACCAAGCGGTAACAATTGAGACGCCATCGCTGAGACTTGGTTTCATCGATCGAGCGTCGAAGGTGTGTTCTCACGATAAAAGTAGTTCGATTTGCCTCATAATTTGATAATGCTACTGCGAACCAACGCTAGCGCCAAAGTACGGACGCTAAGCTCTATTCTAGTGCCCGAGCGCCCGAGTATCATGCCGTGCATGCCCAGATGGTCCTCCACCAATCCATTCGAACACTGTCGTCGATGGTGACACAATTGCTGGTCGCATTCCTTGGCCTAATGGATTGGGACAAGCACCGATGGGTCATAGAGTCCCATGGGCCAGCGTGATGGAGCTTGATGTTTGTCAGTCATGGTCCCTGAAAGACAGATTGCCTTGAACTGGATTCGACGCACTTCTATTGTTGCAGGTAGCACGCGAGGAATGTCTACAGGCGCTGCGCAGGTAGATGGCAAGATTCTCCAAGGCTCGAAACCCCTTTCTGACTCCAATCGCACTTGGAAGTCCTCGCAGAGTATTACTTTCACATCACCCAAGAACACGACTTGGGGGCCCCAGCATGGTCTCCGATTCTCCAGCTCTAGCACCCCATCAATCGATCCCCGTATGCCAGTACTAGATAATGCAGCAAGGCATTCGATCGGCGACGGGACGACTTTCGTGCCGACACCGTCCAAAGACTCCATCGACCAGATCACGCTCTTGCATAGTCCTGCCTATCCTGAATTGTCCTCGTCCAGGTCGTCGCCCGGGCTCTCCACGCACAATGACCCGTTTTATCCTCTTCTTGATATAGCTTCACTAGCTCAAGCAGTACCAACATCTGATTCAGAAGGTCAAAGTCAATCCCCCACAGAAAACGACGAGCCCCGTACATCAGCAGCTTCAAATGACGAACCCTTTCGCAGCCCGCTTGGTTTCCACATCCCGAAGGCAATATTTCAGAATGCAATGAACGCTACCCCTCCCAGCCCTTCCGCCTATTGGCAGCACACGCTTTATCGAGGACCTGGTAGTGATAAAGAGACCGTGAAAGTACATTATTGCAAGAACAAGGAGAACACGGAGACCATAGCACAGCTGTTCCTCGAGGAAGAAGTGATAGGCTTTGATCTTGAGTGGAAAATCAATCCAAAAGACGACAGCATAAAGAAAAATGTAGCTTTAGTCCAAGTAGCTAGTGAGCGGCGGGTTGCGCTCTTTCACCTGGCACGATTCCCCAACGCTCAGGCTGAAGAAGACTTTATTACGCCTTCATTTAGAAAACTCATGGAATCGCCAGAAATCACAAAGGTTGGCGTCAACGTCAAAGGCGATTCCACCCGGCTGAGGAATTTTTTGCACATCGAGTGTCAAGGGCTCTTCGAGCTAAGTCATTTACATAAATTGGTCAAATTCTCAAGCGGGGACGTCAAGAACATCAACAAGAAATTAGTGTCCCTTGCGAGCCAAGTCCAAGAGCATCTTCAGCTGCCCTTATGGAAGGGCGAGGTACGTTCTAGTGATTGGAGCCAGGAACTGAGCTATCGACAGACACAATATGCTGCCTCCGACTCGTATGCGGGATTTCAACTCTTTCATATGCTCGAAAACAAGCGAAAAGCTATGAATCCTACACCTCCGCGCCCAGCACACGCAGAGTTGAATCTTCCAATTCGACAGGCGAACGGTCAAGATGTAGCATTGGTTGATGAAACAGCTGAGACTCATGAAGACTCTGATGAGGACTCTGATCAATGTTGCGAGATTTCGGTCGAAGATTTGACAAGCGATATTGATACCCTCAATTTAGGTGATCCCCCCGTTTCCGATTCAGAGGCCTCACTGGTTCCGAATGCACCGCCCGTAGCACCTTCCAGTGTCCGATCGCCAGGCGAAGCATCTGGCGAAAAGTCGGTCAGCCTTCCACCTTCTCGTGAACTGGACTCCGCCATAGCTTGGGTTCAGGGATACTGCCAAAATACCAAACCCTCCGCCAAACCTGCAGAATTACGCGCATATGCTCTCTGGCAAGAACAAGGCTTCGACATCCCCACCGTAGCAAAGTTATTACGAGTTCCACCATTGCAAAACACCACCGTAGTAAATTACATCGGCAAGGCCATCTCAAACGAGATGCTGCCCTATCAGTGCGCGAGAGTCGCTGAATTGGAACAGTATGCTGGCCCCTACGGACTCCCAGTCGCTTTTCGGAATTTTCCTAAGAGGATACGCGGGGAAGACGGCAGGTGAAATGATAAGAACCCAGAAAAGGTACGTAAAACAGAGGATTTTAAGAGTGAGCGAGACCAATGGGTATCTACTCAAAGACGTGCAAAATAAGGCGAAGGGAGACGCTGTTAGTTATGGCCTGTAACATCTAATTGCTCGATTACTACGTTAGGATTTATCCCGGACTTTTCCCACGGCTAGGCATGTAATATGGAGTTGGGCATCGCCTCAATGGAGTCAAGCGTCTGCTTTTACAGCATTGAATAGACTTACTGGAAGGAGAGCGGGTGGCCGGCTCCTAGCTATCGTTTAATCTCTCATCCATGAGATAAGGCATATCAAAATATGTTCACCTTAGAGGGAATCCAAGTAGCAGACACGCCGCAAACTCACCCTCGGTGCAAGCGATATGTGTGTGCAGATGCCGAGCTATTTTCCCTTCCTTGGTTGCATTTTCCTTACAGGTAGGAACATCTTGTCCGGCCAAAGCAGGTTATTGTTCCTTACCTATTATACCTTACTAGTGATATAAACGGCACGTGTCCCTCACTCTTCCTTGGTACCAATGGCCTAAAATTGATCATTCGAGCGCATCTTCCCAATTTTCTTGGTAGTCCGGTAGCGAAACGATGTGATCTCAGGGTTGTTCTAGGGGAAATATCCTGATCATTCACCGCTATGATCAAACACGATGGAAGCAAACTCTGTTGACAAAGAACAAGTCGCCTATGTGATTTACATTTACGCCAAGAGCATGCATGTGAGCCTCACATGTACATTCAACAATACTCCTAACTATCTGAGCGGAAGACTACAAAGAGAGGACCAGGTTTAATACCCAGCTCCGTCAAACACTCCATCATCACCCCACATATCTCGCAAGACCCATCAATACAGCTACAAACATGAACCATCATCTGCCTCCTCCACGCTCATCGTTCCCAACCTCCTTACATCGTCAACGTCATCTATTTGATTCAAAGAAAAGAAAAAAAAAGAAAAAAAAAGGAGAGCGTAGGACATACATACCTTACCACAGACGCATTCCCTACAGTCATCCAACAACCCACCCAATGGTGTGGTGTAACTTATTCAAATCCAAAGCCTTACCCGCTCCTACCTGCATAAACACTTCATACACTCTACACTCATTCATTCATCTATCTCCCTTGATGCTTACCTTATCAAATCAGTGAGAAAAGTACGTACACGCGGTGGGTGGGGAGCATGATATGGGGCGCAAGAGGTGTGGTGTGGTGTGGATATATTATCTAATGACTAGTGAGAGATTATTCGTTGTAGCGGCAGATAACATTCGGTGGATTATGTGACGTTTGTTGCGATAGGGGGTGTTGGGGAGAGGAGTGGACTGCTTAGTTGGCTGAAACGGTGTTTTTGTTGATGGATGAGACTGAAAAAGGCACACCTTTTCATGGTCGCTGGTCGGACAGGAAGGGTTCTTGGTAGAAGTAGGTAGTTTTGGTTCGGAACCTAAATTGGGTAGGGGGATGGGAAAGGGGTTGCAAGGCGTGGTGAAGGGAGGGATGGATGGGAAAGTCTGGAGATGAAGCATTCTCTATTATCTATCCGGTCTAAAGATGTTGATCTTACAAAGGTACTTTTGTACACTATCATGGGTATCTCTCCAGCATTGTCACATTCAGAGTTCCAAAACACCATCCAATCCCTTGACATCACGTTGTACGCCCAGTGCACAAACACCGTTTGGTAATCCCACAGTCCCACCCGCCATCACTCTGCTTGCTGCTGCATGTGTGACGGTAGGTTATATCCCGCATAGTCCAAATGTACAAACGCCCGGTCCACACTCGGCACAGACTCCAAGACATACTGCAAGCTCTCGCCCAGGTCGTGGCTATCCCTAAGCGTCATGCCTTCGTCCAGTACCACATCGACTTCCACGTTCAACTTGTCGCCCGCATGATATGCCTGCAGGCCTTGTATCGACTTGATCGTCTTGGCGAAGCGCATGGTAAGATATAGAAGGATGTTGCGGTCAGCGGCGGGAGCGGCAGCACCGGTGAGATGTTGGATGTGCGTGTTGGACGTGCGTGACCAGTTGACGATCACGTACAGAGAGAGTAGAAGACCACCCAGGGCGTCCAACCACCACAGGGAAGCGTAGTAGCCTACGAGGGGGAAAATGATGGAGAAGATGTTGAAGACGACGTCTGTCATTGCGTCCTGGGCTAGCGCTTGGACAGAGCTGTTCTTGATGAGTCTACACCAGAACCAGCAGCCTAATTTTAGGAAAACTGTTGTAGCCATGATGACGATAGCTGGTATGCCAAGTTGGACAATGGTATGGTCGGGACCTGTGAGACGATTAAAGCATTGAAGTAGGACTTGGAAAAAGGAGGTTATCATGATGACTGAGAAAACCAAAACGCCCAGCGGCTCCAAGCGACGACGTCCCACGGGGTAACTGTGCTGGTCTTGCCTTGATATCAACTTCGTAGTAACCCAGACTATCGCCGTGGAGAGGAAATCGAGAGCGGCGTCAACCAGGGAGGCTAGCACCGAGAGAGAGGAAGTAAGGACTATGACAGCGATTTTTCCGGCGAGAAGTACGGCGTTTGCAGCGAGATTCACGTAGATGGCGACAGTGACCACTTTGCTACCGCTTTGGGCGTCATCGTCTTCGCCATACTGAAGCTCATACGCCTTGGGCCCATCTCCTATATCTTCACCTAATAGTGGTGTATTCTCATCAGGAAGCTTGTAGAGCGCTTTCGGTGTGCGCTTGAGCTTCACCTTGCCTTGATCCGCATGGCCGTTCGCTGTGGGGTTGCTGTCAATAGTGGGATGGCGTTCGTCCTCGAGCGAAGAGTTTGAAGATTGCTCCTCCGTTATAGTATTCGGGATGCTCATATGTCCGTTGCCATCATGACCATGATTGTACTCTTGGATCAGACTGTGTGGCAGTGATGAGTCAAGAAGCCGGTCGATGTAGAGATAGGAGGATATGAGATGGTTGTTGCGTTCGTAATATCGACGCACAGGCTTCTTCATCGTCTTCAACTCTTCATCACTTTTGTAGTACTGCTCCCACCGGTACCTGGGATTGCTGTTCCCAATCAAACGCATACTTCTCATCTGGGGCGTCATCAAAACCTCCCCACCATCACCGATAGCGCTCATCCTCCTTCCTCCTCTGCCCAACCAGCTCTTTGCAGGACTGGGACCCCCATGGCCAGTACCACCTCCATCAGCATCCGCCTCGTTGTCATGGTCCTCGTCTCCATTCGTCTCTGGCGTCTCGGATCTTCTATGAAGGGCTTGGGTTCTTAATTCTTTGATATTGGCCGAAGACCTGCTTTGAATGAGTGACGGGAGTGCTTGGCCGCGAGTAGAGAAGGTGCTGTCCGAGTCGGAGAGGGGAAGGAAGCCTCGTAGAGAACCAATGCGATAAGATTTTGGTCGTGGTGGGGAATCGTCCGCCATGGTGGGGGATTTCCTAGTATCTCAGATGCGAATGGGGAGGTTCAGCATTAGTCTTAGATCTCAATTGTATGAGCGAGGTCATGTAAGCAGCGTAACCTTGGGAATTAGAGGAAGATCTCCCAAATGGTAGGAGATGCCGCACAAACGGAGCACGTAGCTATCAATTCCCAACCGGAGCTGTATCCGAGCTAGCTTTTAGCGTGTGCAAAACCATTGTACCTGTAAACCTTTCTAGTCATGTCAGTTCATGATAATGACTTACTGCATTGTTCTATAGCGACGAAATATCTTTCTAGTCATACGGTTGAGATCAATAGTAAAGATTGAAGATCTGTCAGATTTGCAACTACTATGCAAATAACGTTAGTGCTAAGGAAGTGAGAGTCTTGGGGTGAGAAGCAATGACCAGACTTATTTTGGCACGGTGATTCTAGACAAGTCGTACATATCATATTCGCATAGCTTGAGTATTAAACAAGTCCATTTGAGCCATCGTCAATATCTTTCTGCGTGTATGATCATCAAAACAAAACACCACCTGGATATCGAACGCCACCCAATGCAACCACTTTATACAAGCTCCGTATCTTAACCCTCTTTACCCCAGCCTGCCACCTCCACAATCACGTTCCCGATCGTAGTAAGCACCCAGAGTGTTATGAGTCCCCATCCCACTTTCCGATCCATCCGCCACCCTCTCAAAGGGACAACGATCAACAGCCCTGCCAAGGTCACGAGAAGAGTGATTCCACTGATCAATAACGTCTCTCCAACCTCGATCTGATAAGGCTTATACCGCACCGGTATCCCTGGATGCTTCTCATGCCTCCTTTCGCCATTTGAGATGGTCATGTATAGCCCACCAAGACCAATGCCCAGAAGTATGTTCAGCATCGGCCCACCGAAGCACGCAGATAGAGCCATCACTGGATAGCCCAGGCGCGCGACTGTGATATCAGCGACAAGATCGCCCAAAGAGTTTCCGACCGCAAAGATGGTGAGACCCAGTATAGCATCGCTGATTCCAAGAATGACGCCGAGGGCTTTGAGGACGCCAACGACTTCATTGGCGATTGTGGAAATCCACGCAATGGAGACAATAAAGCCTAGGAAGCAGAAAAGGTAGTGGTATTTGGGAGCGTGAGAAGGCGTGGTAGTCAAGACGAGAATGGCAAAGGCCAGGAGCGAACCGACGAGGGAGTATAAACATGGGAGGAGCAGATTGTGAGTAGAAAGACGGTCATCAGTGTTGGCCCAGAGAAGGACGACGATAAAGAAGGGTGCGGTGAAGATTTGGGTCGCTACAAGCCATCGATTCCACTCTTTAGGGGACGAAGGCAGTCCGCCTGAGTCTGGAGTCTGCTGCGCATGATTTATGGATTGGCGGCGTGGAGGTTGCAAAGGCCTTGGAGGTGCGAGGAAAGGCTTACTGGGGATATCACCCTCGGGTCCAGATACGTTAATGGCTGGTGAGCCAATGCCATGAGTCCCATGCTTTCGAAGGTTCGGTGGTTCTGGCGGATCCTGGCTCTCACTAGTGTGAAGTATGGGACTATCCTGGGGGAGAACGACCAAAGTAGATTCTCTGCGGCGTCCAGTGTGCTCGGGAGACCTTGAATCTGGGTCTGGCGTTACAATGGTTGGAACACCCTCCTCGTCCTCGTTCTTGTCGGCTTCCACAATGGGCAGTGTAATTGTGAGGAGAAAGACGCTTGGTGCAGCAACAAAGCCCAACATCTTCTCCCACATGTTCTTGTCCTTCCATGAGTACAGAGTCGGGAAAAGAGTAGAAACGAGGATCTGTGGTGTAGGGAGGATTTTGTAAGGCCACCATCGCAATGGCTTCTCATCAGGTTGCTGGTAGAGGTTTTGGTAATACATGGAATCTGATCCCATACTGGATGGAGGTAATCGTAGGCTTGGTGTACGTGAAGGACGGGTAGGAACGAAGTCTGGATCATCATGATACACTGGAAATGGTGACTGGCCACTTGATCTGCTCGAAGCTCTTGATCTTTGGGGTGTTGTAGCGCGTGGTATCTGAATTTTGGGCACCCGTGGTTTGCCGGTCATCGTTGGCGTATCGACGGGTAAACGGTCTTTTGCGCCTGTGTCATCATCGCTGGCGTGCTGAGGCTCCGAGATCCTCAATATTCCATCTTCGGGCGGAGACAGCAGTTCGTCAGGTCGTCCATGTTGCAAGGGGGACATGGGCGCTGGGCTCATAGATAGATAGCCGAACTCATCGGCTGGGGATGACATGGCCAGGTTCGGTGGAGGGGGACTAGGTGACCTATTTCTTTGTCTATTATCTACTGCATCTTCTGGTGTCAAAAGTCCTCCACGCTTTGGAGGTAATCCACCCAAAAGGTCTATCCGTGGCCGTTCTAGCGCTCTAGGGTCTAGTCGTAAACCCACAGCGTCGTTGGCAGACACTGCGCGAACGCGATTTGGTCCCGTCCGATCAGCGTCGAGGCTATTCCTTAAAGAAGCATTCTCCGCTACATCATGAGCATCGACATTGTCGTAATTGATATCAATATTGGGAGTATTCGAATTATTGTCCTGTTGTTGTGCCGCGGTGTATGTTGGATCGTCTGAATACCTGCGCAAGTTGATCGGAATAGTCTGGATATTCCTCGACTTTTGCAATGAAGATAGTATCGCTCTGAATTCAAGTGCGCCAACGAGACTAGGGCGTATGGGGTTGAGGGTGTTCCTACGCTCCCCAGGCCTTCGTCGACTGACGCGCATGTTGCTACTGATTTCAGCTAGATAACGGTCACGTGTCTCGTCATCTGCATCCACTTCGTCGTCCATGGCTCTAAGCATTGGGCTGCCCCCTCTTTCCAAATTGTCAAAATCTGTCGTGGATACGGTTCTTGCCGTACCCCTACTCCTGGCTGCTGCATTATCTTCATCGTCCTCGTCATGATATATTTCGTGTTCCGCCTCGTCAGTACCAGGGACATGAAAATGGCTCCTCGCTACATCTTCGAGTAGTCTTTGGCGAGACCGTCGACGTAAATACCAGTGCCACACAACAACCGTGATCACATAAAAGACGTAGAACCCAACCATGACTGCGCACTCCCATAAGTCTAGGTGACCGTCTGCCAAAAACACCATACTGAAGCTTGCTGCAACAAGGAAGAACCCTACGTCTCTCACAAAACTCTTTCTTGCGACCTTGAACGGTCTCACTAGAGCCATCGAGCCGGCTACGACTGCAGTGATGAACCCTGCTGCCCCGATAAGCTCCCCAACAGCCAAGCTGCCGCTATGTGTCTTCATTGCCGCGAACGTAGAAAAGACGTCTGGGCTACCGTTTCCAAGGGCCAGAAATGTAACGCCCGCCATGCTTTCGCTCATGCCTAAGATGCTGGCGATAGTGCTTAGATTTATGCAGAAAAAGTCGCTGGCAGCAATACCTATAGTGCTGAAGAGCAAGGCAAGCCATATTACCAGGATGACGAAGGCGACGGGTTTGGCGGTATGGAGCTTGCAATAGTACAGCTGAAGGTAGGAGAAGAGACCTGCTTCCTCATCGGGGCAATTGGCACGAACGAAGGCGCATTGGTCCTTCGCAGAGGTGACAAGGCGGCACTGTATACCCCAAGTCAGTCTTTTGCAGTGTCTTCTCGGACTACGCGCAGGAAGGAGTCAATGTACCGCTTCATCTCTCGGCAGAAGGTTGCCTCCAGAGGGACGATGTTGGGTGAGGGAGTTGCTCCGTTGAAAGAGTTGATTGTTGGGGACTCTAGAACCGGAGTCTCTTCTATTGATCGTCAAGCTCAGTACTGCAGTGGTCGATATCACGAGAACGGCAATGTAAAAGGCTCGAGCAGCAGAGTATTTCTGCCTTCGGCGAACACACCATGGTTGTTGCCGTTGCACAGGCGCTGATGCGGGCATTTGACGAGACATAACAGATACATACTGAGAAGAGCGAATTGAGAAGACGAAAGACAAACGAACTGCGACAGCGACTTAGCAATACTGACGAGATTGAGATAGTGCGAGGCCATTGTTGCTTGCCGTGCGTGCAATGCGCATCACTATTGCCAAGACCTTCATTGATCCCTCCATCCTGCTTTACGGAGCTTGGCTGTTGGCGCTAGTCATCATTCTAAAGTAGAATAGCGCGAGTGGCGTATATTAGCCGTTCACCCTCGCTAGTCGCTACCCGTCTCTACTTTACCGCTGAGTTGGCTCGACGATGGCGTCGTCAGAGAGCGATCCCCTACTCCCTCAGGGTAGCTCTGCGCCGGAAATATCAGGGTATGGATTCTCAAAGCCCTCAAAAGCTCGATATCAGTCCCAGAGAAGAGTGATTGAAGAAACTGAGTATATCCAAGACAAGGATGATGAGAATCGTAGCACCGAGGCCTTCTCTCCTTGTAAAACTCTTCTCACCTTTTTCATGATAGTAGTGGGCCTCGCGGTGCTCATAACCCTTCTCGTGCCTGGAACCTTTGGCACCCCGTGGCATGGGCCGGAGGGTAACTCCTCGACCATTGAGGCGAGAGTCAAGAAGATCCTTACGGAAATCCCATTGATAGGTCTACTAAGTTGACTGCAAAGTGGAGGCAGCATTCTTTCTGACATCCATCATTAGATGGCCATAATGACCTTGCAATTCTCATACGATTCGCTTATCAAAACGATATCTACAACGAGAATTTCACACAGAAGTTTGAAGGTGGCGGTTTGTATGCTCATGTAGACCTTCCCCGGCTCAAGGAGGGAAACGTTGGAGGCGCATTTTGGTCCGCCTTTGTTTTGTGCCCGAAGAATGGCACCGACTTTTCAGATCCAAATTACGTGGAAGGTCTGTCGCCTTTCTTTCCTCAATATTCTCTGATGACTCGTTATTGGGGATATGAAGGAAATGTTTAGATCTTCAGACGGGCACTAAGAGTGTCACAGCGATATCCACAACTCTGTCACAGTTGGACCTTTTGCAACGATTGACAGCATCATATCCCAAAGTGTTCTCCACTCCAACTCTTGACCGCAGCAACGCCTTGGCTGCATTCGCGAAGAATGGCCAACTTATCTCGCCAATTGGCATAGAAGGGTACGTAGTATGAAAATGCTGGTGGCTAAGTCACGAAGGACGCACTGGCAAGAGGGCCTTCATTTGCATCCCATCCAATGGCCCGCTACCCAGACATACTACGAAAGAAGCAACGCTGACTCGTACTCTCGAACAGCCTGCATCAGATCGGGAACTCATTTTCTAACCTCAGACTCTACCATTCGCTGGGCGTGAAGTACGCTACGTTGACGCACAATTGCAACAATGCCTTTGCCGACGCTGCACTTACCACCGACTCGTCTGGTAACACCATTGCAGGCCCTGCTTACTGGAATGGTCTGAGCGAAAAGGGGCAGCTTGTGGTCAAAGAGATGAACAGTAAGGCACATCCAAGCCGTTTGCCCTTTACTTACAGGCGCGTACACTTATCAGGAAAATTCTCTTTATTTATCAAACACCCTTTCCAAATGTTCAAGCACACTACATCATTCCCATCACAAATCTCACCTCGTGACTCCACACCACATATCCCTAAATCCATACTAACCCAAGCCGTCTACAGGAATGGGCATGCTCATCGACCTATCCCACGTCAGCAAAGCCACAATGCTCGACGTCCTCGGCGCCCACCCCGAAAAAACAACCGGCAGCATCGCCCCAATAATCTTCAGCCACAGCTCCGCCTACACCCTCTGCCCCCACCCCCGCAACGTCCAAGACGACGTCCTCCACCTCATCAAGCAGAAAAACTCCCTAATAATGGTAAACTTCTCGCCCGACTTCATCTCCTGCCTCCCCTCCTCCTCCTCCTCCAGTTCCGGAATCCCAGACCCCTACCCCCCAAACGCAACACTGCACCAAGTCGCCCGCCACATCGTCTACATCGGCGACCTGATCGGCTACGATCATGTGGGTCTCGGCAGTGATTTCGACGGTATACCGACTACCCCCCGGGGATTGGAAGATGTGAGCAAGTTTCCGGATCTGGTTGGTGAGTTGCTGCGGATGGGCGTTGGGGACGGGGATGCGGCGAAGGTTGTTGGTGGGAATGTGTTGAGGGTGTGGGGGGATGCGGAGGATGTGGCGCTGAGGATGCAGGGAGAGGGGGTTCGGCCGGTACAAGATCGTGTTGAGAAGATGCATTTTGCGTTGTGAGAATTTTGGAGATGTGTCGCGAGATGGATTTTGTATTGAAATATCTGATCGAGTATATACATGCTTATATTATTGTAGCTTCACCCATGGTTCGAGCGATGGTCTTGGATGTCTCTCCATCTCAGACCCGACAAGCTTGCCATACATACGTTCAACCACTGAATATCTCCTCTACAATCTATAGATTCTAGCACTCCCAATGTATCAAAGTAAAGGTTTATCCATCACTCCACCAGTAACAATAAATCCATAGGCGAAAGCCTCATCTCAGCATAATAGTCATCTGTTCTATTTAATATCCCTATCAGCACTCCTCTTACCACCAACACAACTACACCACCTCAAACCCCCTTCCCCTTCCCCCTCCACCAAAATCTAACCCCCAAACCCCCTCACAAACCACCCCATCACCTAACCGTTCATCCACCCTCCCCAACCCCCACAACCCCATCTCACCCCTCAACCACCTTCCTCGCCTTCCCCAAACACTGTCTCACAACCGCCGACCTCTCCCGCCCCTCCACACCTCCCACCCCATCCAAAAAAACAGCCCTGATACGCTCCCCCCACCTCGCAATAGGAGCCAGCGCAAGTGCAGCCTCCGCGGCTTTGATGCGCGTCTGCTCCACCTGGTCGCCAGAGGCGAAGACCTGCGTCGTATACTCGATCAGGATACTCTCCAAACCTTCGGAAAGGTTTCCCCCATCCCGTGCTTTGTGCAGTCTCTCAAAAAGCGACTTTTGCGCATCGTATATAGCCTCGATCGTCCTTCTGCTCCTATGTTCAGTTCTGATGCGGTTTGTCAGCTGGAGCGATTGGCGTAGCTGGGAGCTCAGTTCGTCGTTTGTTGTCCGCGAGGGGTTGATCGATTTCAGCAATGCGCTGGCTGCATTTGCCAATGTGGACTCTGTTACTGCTTTCGAAGACGCGCCTCCGGATTTCGAATCGACGTCCATTTCTTCGGCACTCTCTAGGTATTCTTCTACGACCGGCTCCATGACCTCGTAGATGAACGAGTACATGTCGATGTCCTGGCGTAGCTCGACGAAGTCTCCGAGGCACTCAAATGCATGCTGACGATAAGCCGAATTGTTCCTCTTACTTTCGCGCAGGACGATCTTCTCGACTTGTTCTGCCACTTGGGGGTCGGTCGACCAGTAAGTGCTGTTCTTCGCAAATTCAATCAGAGCTTTCAACACCTTCTCCTTGCCTTCCCATGTTTTGCCCGACAAGGCCTTCTCAAGAGCCGGCCATATCACCTTAGCATTCGCATCACTAATGCCAGTCCCAGATGACCTTACTACGTCCGCAATCGCAAAGGCAGACGTATGCTTCAGCGACCAACGCGGTGACTCCAGATACTGCGACGCTAGTCCGACAATCTCTTTGAGGTAGAGCAGCACCGTCCGAGACCCTCCAACATTCTCACTCCATGTGTCCTCAAACAGAGTCTTGGCGCGCTCATACGTATCGTGCTTTGCAATAAATACAAAAGGCAGAAAGTCACTTGCAAGGGAATTGAATCGATCTGTGGCATGCTTTGACACTGCATACACTATGTCGCCCGCAATGACGCGATGTCGCTCGTCATCAGAATCAAAATAGAACTTATGGCACGATGCCACAAGCTCTTTCGAGAGTACTTCATCAGATGCTAGTCTTGCAAGGTAACCACATGCTGCAGCATATGACGAGGAGATTGTGTCATTCCGGTCAAACACCTGCTTGCGAGCCAGTGGAAGGAAGTAATCGGCGTAAGGCTTGAAGATGAAGTTCTGACGAGTGGAAAGCGAGACCAGCACGCGGCTACAGCCAACTTTCGACGGCAGTCCGACTACTGATTTGATCGCGTTTTCCAGGCTCTTCTGCAGCTCCGGCATCGAGCTCTCGTCCAGAAAATCAAGGCATCGTTCTATCGCTTCTAGCATGGATGATCTGTGTGTAGACTGGAGTCAGCGTCATCAGGGGTCAGTGGTCGTTAGAGTCATGAGACGCATCTAAATAGTGAACAGGGATGAGGAAGGGAGCATGGTTCGACGAGCAAGCTGTGATGCCAACAAAGGAAAAGCGAAACCCACCCTCTAATATGCTTCAGACGAGCATCATCAAGCTCTTGAGCAGTCATCCCGTACTTATCAGCATTGAGGTGAAGATAGTTGATCATTTCGGGCTCTATGGAGCTCAGAAGTGCAAGAAGCCGGCCGACAAGATCTGGCACAAAGGGGCGTAATGTTTTGCCATTGCTGCTCTTCATAATCTTCAACAACGTCTTTCGTGCGAATTCTTGGACTTCTGGTGCTCCCGACTCCAAGCCAGAAGGGCTGAGTAGGAAGGGGAGAATCTGCTTCAGCATTTTGTCTGAGCTACGAATCGAAGATTCGCCGGCCTCCAGTGCGCGTGTCAGTATACCGGTCAAAACTCGAGCAAGAGCCATCGCTGCAGTACGAACGGATTCCTTGATATCGTCGCAGACCTTGAAGGTCAATTCCCAGATTTCGGTCAGGTATTTCTCGTACTTCTCCGGCTGTCGTCCTTGAACAAGATCAGCGATGGCCGCACAACTGGCCTGCCGAACTCTCCATTCCTTGGCAAGGATGTTCTTCAGCAGATCGTTCATAATGTTGTCAAAGTTCGTGTCGATAGTCTTTGCTGGCTCTTTGACTAGCGCTGCCCAAATATCGTTCATCGAATTTCGCACATTCGTATTTGGATCGAAGCGGTATCGGAACAATGCTGGGTACAGTTTGGGATTGTGGGCTAAGTAGCCCTCTGTTGAGGCGTCACTCAGTATATTGCTGAGTCCAAAGCGTCCAAATGCGGCGCGGCTGGACCATATAGCGTTATTAGATGCCAGAGACATGAATTTATAGACTAGGCTAGAGTCACCAACTTCAGAAGCGAGGCTCATTATATCTTTGTACGTTGTTATAGATCCATCGCCAGTAGGTAGGGCTCCTGCGTCAAAAAGTTCAGTATCTTCTGACACAGTGCCCGCAAAGCTCGCTTTTGATTCTGTGAAAGAGCCGACAAGGTCTCGTATCAGATCATCTTTGAGTGCCTTGCTGCCCTTCTCGTAGAGGAGAGTCAGCCCGCGAGATGCAGACTCTTGGTTCAATGAATCACGATCAGCTAAAAAGCCTTTGAAAGCTACTTGGCACTCTCTAAATCGGGCTTGAACGACCTGCAAATGCCCACAGTACTGTATCAAACACAACAGCCATACCACAGAGGCCTGCCTTAAGGCTGGCTTCGTGGACTTGCAATTCAAAAGCACCTGGGTGAGAATCTGCCGGAGAATGTTGCAATTAGCGCTTCCATTGCTAGCCGTCAGTGTAAAGCAAATAGTGAGCTGTAGCACGCGATAGGGATCTCCGTAGCATTGCATGCTCCTAAACATGGCCCATAAAAAGCAAGCTGGGGCCCAACAAGACAAAGAGGTCCCCAAGGACGCGCCAAAAACCGACGACTAGTCAATACGAAGTATGAGGGTGAGCCGTAATGGGCACTTGCCAAAGCCCGCATGGATCATGAATCGATATAAACGTGGGAAAAGACGTACCGATAAAAGTGTGGCTTCCGTGCCGAAGGGCCTATGAAAATCGCCCTGAATGTCTGACTGCGCGATTAGGGACTTCGACTGCCAACCAATCGCAGCGCAGGACAGAGCATCTCCGATTGCGAATTGAGCTTCTACTTGTCTGATAGTGTGCATGTCGTAGAGCTCTTTGACGATGTCTTGCAGTATAGTATCCTTACTTGGACCTTCATTGCATTGAATTGCAATGTGACCCAAAGCTCTTATAGCTGATTCGTCTCCTTGTTTGGCTTTTACGGTCAGCTTTTCGATCAGACTCCGAATATCGTGGGGCTTTGGGATGATTCCCGGCGTCAGAGCGCCAAAGAGAGCAAGCTCCGACACTGCAGTACAGACTCCTTCGAGGAGAACCTTGTCCCGAGCCTCATCCAAAATGTTGAGTATGAGACTGATGAACGTCGATCGCAAATCATCGAAATCCGGACGTAGGTTATTCCGTGAAAAAGACCTGCTGAGAAAGTACGCGATCGCAAGCATTGACCCGTGTATTTGAAGAAGCTCGCTGCCAATAGCATGTTGCCATGACTGGAGTTTATGCCCAAAAGCGCTCATCATTCCATCAGTCATGCTCTCAGGTGCTTCTTCAAGAGTCGCGAGAATACCAAAAACGTGGGACGATCTATCACGAAGGGCCTTTTTGTTGGAGAAGATGGGCTCTTGAAGGCTAAGGACCCTGGCGGAAAGGTTGATGTATGCGTGATCGGGAAGGAGCGAACAAAGCTCCAGAAGGTAGTCGCCAGCTCTGCTGACATCTCCACTCGCACCACTCTGTGGAATCATACCAGTAAATGCCGCCTGCAAGTAAGTCGTAAGCGCTCTAGTATAGTCTTGATTCTCTGTCAAAGCCGATGGAAGATCTCGAAATAAGAGTCTGAGCTGTGCGCGGGCGCCTTCATTGTTCGTAATTAGAGCATCAATATTGCGCTCCCAGTCGCTATCGACGACAGGGGCAGCTTTGACTATCGTCAATGCTTGGTGTAATAAGATACAACGGCAGAAGGTGAGTGCAGGCATATACGCATTGGGGAGTCTAATCTGTGTGGTAGTCCTAACGTTCCACCAGGAGTCAGATCCATAGAACTTATCGACGAGCTCTGGAAAGCTAGGAAGTTCACATCCTACCCCATTCTTAGGCGAGTCATCTTTGACCGGGTTCAGCATTCTGTACCAATATGGATCCAGCCCTTTCCTCCCATTCTCAAGAAGTGCGCTTCGCTCATTTGAGTCGCCTTCCATAGCGAGGACATTAATCCATCTGGCTGTGGTGTTGCTAAATTCAAGACAACGATTTGCGAAACGTACGGCGAGGTATCGAGTACTCCGAATTATTTGAGTACTCAATTCCTCTGATTGGTCAACATGGAGACTCATATGGTGCAGTAACAACGACGTCAGAGATGACTTGAAGTCTGATCCTAGGCCATCACCCATAGCTCCAAGTATACTACTCAGAGCTTGCTCGATACTCGTAGATATATCATTTCCTGAGGGATCTTCGCTAAGAGATCTAAAAAGCCATCGTAGCAGATCGAGATTAGGATCAAGTAGAAGTTTCTCCGGGCATGCTCCAGCTAGAAGCCCAATACTTTCGTATCCATAAGCCCGTGAGGCCAGCTCGCCTGCACTTGGTCCTCCTGTACTGCTCGCTGAAGTGGTTTCCGTGAATCGTGGCCAGCCTTGACTCTCAATGTACATTCGCAATTCCCCAACGACTGCTGGCGCAAAAGTGCTGAGATTATCACGTGAACTAATACGCGCCAGCCAATTCGTGAAAGCAAAGACCTGAGCACGTAATTTTGTTGCTTCCAGGCCTTGCTTCGGAGTTGAAATGGTCGTACCCTGTTGGGCAGATTCCGTAGGGGCAAGCGCTTCTTGAACGATCTGTGTATTTTGTGGCACAAAAGAAGAAGCTAGCTCAGATCTGCATAAAATTGAGAGTATCTTTGTCTGTAACGGTGCTCGGGCTGGCAGAGATCCATTGGCACCTCTTGTTCCTAGGTAAGTTGCATACAGACACTTTACTAGATTTGGGTTCTCGAAAGAAACAGCCGAAGTAGCATGCTTCAATATGTCGTCACCGATATCAGAGATTCGCGAATTGGGATCAGCTGAGGCTAATAATGCTGGTAGGAAGCGCTCTGAATCGACGAATGCTCCGCTGGCAAGAAATCTGGAGGCAATGACTTTGGTCTCAACAAGATTGAGGCCACCCGGAACATTCGAAGTCCAAGTGTCCTTCTTTCCATACAGTTGTAAAAAGCTGCACTCCTCGTCACTTAATCCTGGGCAGCGGGTTGCATTGGATTTATTTATACCGAACAAGATTAGCTTCCCGAGCCAAGTGGTTACAAAGTTCACATCATCCGGCCTGCTTGCAAAGCTAAGTCTCTCTCTTAGTTCTAAGTCATCTTTATCTCCACGCGGTGGGAATTTCATGCTATGAAGTAGCTTCAGGAACAGGTTAAATAGGGTTGCCGCATGTGTGGCAGACTCGCTGAAATTGATTGATATTCCATGAAGAAGGGTAGGGAGTAGATCTAGGCGTTCGTGAAGGGGTAATCTATCGATACCCTGTTGGATGTAAAGAAGATCAAAATGGCGAACAAGAGCATTGCGGTTATCTTTGTATTGCTTTAGCAGTGTAGCTACTGGGAGTTTGATCGATGGCGGCTTTATCCGTGTATTGATATGCTGACAGACTGTTATGACCTTGTTTCGAACGCTCACAAATTCAGAGGCCAGTTTGAGCAGGAGTGGTGGAAGATAAGTATTCAAAGCGGACTGCAGCTTCTCATCGTTCGAGACCAGTGCTACGCGCATCTCGACTTTGCCTACCAGACTCAACTCTCTGGCCTCTGGTGTCTCTGTACTTGCCATGGTGGATGTGTATCGGTTGTCTGTGGCTCATGGCATGATGCTCTCCTTTGACATCCATCTCTGAGCGCTAAATACAAAATGTCTTGCGCGTCGAGCGTGCCTGTCGATGGCAAAGGATGATTTCACTCTAACTGTATTGGATCCTAGCGTTCGGCGCTCTTGGCAGATCACTAGTGACTTAGGTTATCTTGATGGAACTGCCTACTTCAAGCACCTACGGTCCAATCCAAAGGCAACCTTGCAGCACCTTTATATGCTCCGGTCTAAAGGGGCGAGCGTAGCGAAGTATATCAGATATGCTCACGCACTCAGAACACCAAACAAGCCCAGTCGACCCCATGGATCCAGCATTGAGTAACTAATATCAGAGGCCACTCGTCAGATCTTTGTGTATAGCACGGTAGATGACCGTCAGTGTCACTGCACGCCACCTATAGAACTAGAATATGTCTCATGATGGAGAGCAGTCGAAGCTTTTACGATCATGCCTCTGGTGATGATACATTGCCTGAGGAATATCCACCCCCTACCGCAAATAATTAATTTTGAGTACTTCTAATTTCCCTCCTGAAATTCATTAGAATATCAACGGCTTTATGAATTCGTTGGCTGGAACCGCTTTCCATCGGACAAGTCAAGTATTATGGATGTATGCTACGTCTCGGTCCAGATTGCGATGTGACACAAACTTCGTCCAAAAGTCTGCCTTCTCCAATCTTCCTCCAGTGTCTCTTGAAGACGTTCTATGATGAAGTCTAACAATTGGGCTTGAAGTATGCTAGAAGCAGAAGTAGAATTGAGTGCATGAACAATTGGCCGGTTCCTTACGACGATCATAATCACCATTAACCACTTCAAATCGGTAACGTCGAACATAGGAGGGTATAGGCGCTCTTTTCATACGAAACATGCTCCAGACATAGGATGGTGGGAAAGATCAGCAGAATGAAGATATCCAGACTCTTGATGTGAAAAGAAGATTCTCTGAATGCTGTCGGGTATCAGAAGAGGACACAAGGACTGCCGCATGTCTACAGCTGAATAAGCCATATCCTCGGGCTTGTCTTTTTGACATCAAAATGCAATGCACCATTTCATGATTCATGAATCAGTCAATCAAGCCCCATATCGAAATCCCTCGGACCGCCTCTACCACCACCCATCCCCCTTCCCATCCCACCCCCACCACCACCACCATTCACCCTCTCCTCCAAGTCTCTCAGCTCTCGTTCCTTGTCCGTTGCCATCTTAATCCGTTCCTGTCTCACGATTTCCAATACACCCTCCAAGCTCGTCCTCCACGTGTCCAATCGCCCTTGCACCTCCGTCCACTGTTTCTCTCCAAAGACTCGGTACGTAGATCTGTGGATCAGGAACGTTTGATTGAGCTGACTCAACTTTCCTTCCACCAGCCCTGCCCGAATAACATCGATAACCCACATCTCCACATCCTCACTCGGTATCTGCAGAGCGCGTTCGATATGTTGATACGGTAGACTTCGCGTTTGCGTGGTTGCTGCCAAACTGGCTAGTGTAAGGAGCCTCATCTTGCGGTGCAGGATCGATGCATCGAGTCCACTTTCCTCTAAGAAACTGTCGTGCGACTCGAGGAAATCGTTGTAGTCGTCCAGTAGTTCCGCGTTGAATATTTCGAGTAATTCATACCAGTCTGGCTCTGATTTCTGTAGTGCTTGGATAGTGTCGCTGGAAGTGAGGTCTTGGAAGTCGAAATGAGATGGGTGGGAGAGAGCGGCTTTAAGAGAACGAATAGCGAGAGCATGTGATTCGTCGGAGGAAACTTCATCAAGCGGTATGGTGCGGAGCGCGCGGAGGAGGTATAGGTAAGATTCCGCGTCTTCGCCAGCTTCAGACGCGGCATCCGCGATAGTGACGTAGAGTTTGCGCTGGTCCTCTTCGTCAATGTCCCAGGCCGTGATCCAGCTGTCTAGGTTACTCAGCTGAGGTCGCAGAAGCTCGAAGGAGGAGGAGCCGCGGATCACGCGGAGGACGTTGAGAAAGACGTGGTATCGGGTCTCTGACGTTGGAGGAAGGATATTGAAGATCGTAGTCAGTATCGAGAGAGAGAGGCCTGGGCCATTGATTGGGGAGGATTTTATAGGGGCAGAGAGGTTCTGGCAGATTTTGGGGAGGAATTTGTCGAGGTTTGGGGATTGGCGGACTAGGTGGACAAGTAGGTTGTAGGCTGCTGTAAACTCTATAGGTTGTGGATTAGCACGTAGCCTGTCGAAGAAGGATCGCTTTGATTTTTCTCACCCTTTTCTGGAGCGGAATTGAGCACCTCGCTGCTCCTGACAAGCTTTTTGAGTACCTCGTCCTTTTGGCCCTTCTCTATCAGAGGTGCGATCTCTGCTTGTGTATTGGCGCCATCCGGCGTTTGCTTTTTCTGCACTTCATAGATATAGTGCGCGAGTTCATCTGCAAGCTCCTCAAATGATCCTTCGATCAACAAGGTGTTCGTGGGGCCGGGCATGATGTTGATTGTCCAGGCCGGCGGACCGCGGTGTTGTGATTTTTGTGCGGCGAAATCTTGGCGTCGCCCATACGCTATAATAAAGTTGAGGAATACACGTCCTTCAAAGGCATATTATTCTGCTGGCACCTGGTACATGCAAGAAGATTTCCCCACGAACCGAGCGGATGGCTATGTCCAAACACCCCAGTGACGCTTCTGTAACCATATAGTTCGGTTCATACATTGGCTTTACAGACGTTGAGTACCTGAACCGAAAACGCTTGCTCTCCTTACGTTGAAAGTATGTACCTGCTCCGCTATTGCCCCATCTTCGTCGGCGTTCCTTCACGTTCTCATATACTGTCTTGAGCCCGAAGCTCTAGCTTGCGAAGCTTGGTAAATATCTATAGCTGGCAGCATTATTATGATGCCTATGCCCACGGTATAGTTGAGCGTTCCCTGAAATAGACCGGGATCGCCGACTCTTCGCTGTTGCTTTGTCCGACAAGGTCACCTGGGAACTTCATCACGTTCGTACCGGCTTCCTTTATCATTTTCAAATAGCTGCGGATCGCCTTTTCCTCCCATCTCCATGAAAACGTCTGCTTGCTGATGCGCTGCAGGAGGCTCTTCTCCCAGGCCCATATGACCATTCTTAGTCGGCTTGGGAGAAGTATGAACCTTCTTGCCATCCACGTTCTTCTCATACACCTGCACCGATATGAGAGCTTAGCATTGCTATTCATAAAGGATCACGAATTGTGAGATATGTTAGGGGTGAAGAAGGGTCCCAGAACACAGCTCGAACCCTAGCATTTTCCCAAATGAGGAAGAAAGTGAAAAATGTTATAACTTACTTTGACTGGAACCTTATTATCCGTCCACTCCACAACTTTGCTTACCTTGACGTCATTGAGATCGCTAAGTAATGTCCTTTCTCGAGCAAATTTACGCTTAGAGAAGTCGAGCTGGTCCATCGCCCCTGTAAGACCGTCCGTGCTATCGGTAGGTCTGAACTTTTTCATGGTGATCCACGGGTGATCGAGGCATTCGTCTATTGTGATTCGCTTGTCCACGTCTACTGTGAGCATACGATCGATTAGATCAAGCGCCGGGTCGCCAACAGAGTCCCAGTATGGCGAAGGGTAGTCGAATCGACCCATCTTGATCTGTTGGGAAAGATTGTAAGGGTTTTCCTCAGACCACAGCTCATCAGAGAAGGGCGGGAAGCCACAGAGACATATGTAGAGAACTACCCCAAGTGACCATATGTCAACCGCTCTACTGTATTTACGGTGCCTAGAATTCTCAAGGATCTCAGGTGCAACATAGCTGGGCGTTCCACATCTGCGACAACCATCAATTAACCTTCTTGGGTATTTGGACCAAGAAGTTGCTCGCTACTCACAGTGTGGTGGTAAAAGACTCTTCGCCGATGATTTTGGCAAGTCCAAAATCTGCAAGCTTCACAGACAGCTCCTTGTCGGCGAGTAATATATTTTCTGGCTTGATGTCCCGATGCACTATGCTGCGTTCGTGCTGAGTATGTGAATAATGATATCATACTGTAGAATATATGGGACAACGTACCAAATACTTAACTCCTTGGAAAAGCTGTATGAAGATTTTCCGCGTCTCTTCCTCTGTCAGTTTCTGCTTCATGACTATACAGTTGAATAATTCTCCTTCTGGGGCAAGCTCGAGTACCAAATACACTCCATCTTCTTCGTCGAAAGTATCCTTTAGGCAAAGCATGTTTGGGTGACTGACAGACTTCAATACACCAATCTCTTGTTGCAGTCCATCTGTCTGCGATTTGCCACTGCTCCCATGCCGTTTCTCAAATCGTTTCACAGCGTATTGCATCCCAGTACTCCGTTCCACGCAAAGGTATACAGTAGCAAAATGGCCTTTCCCAAGCTGCTGCAAGATCCTGTACTGTTGACGGAATCCATTGCTGTCCCTATTCTTCGGGTAGTAGAACATGAACCGTGCTTGATCGAGGACGGATATCTCGTCTGCGTTTTCGAGCTCACGACGCTTGTTCCTTCCAACGATGGCCTCATTGACAAAGGTCCCGTTGCTCGAAAGATCCTCAACGAAAGCTACGGCTTGCCCGTTCTTGTTCTCATTGAATATCAGGCAATGTCGATTTGATATTGTTGGAAGCTCTAATTTGCGATCTATCTCTTGTTAGTCTAGAAACTCAGCCATGCTCACACATCTTTGCATACCGCACTCTGGATGCCTCCCTATAAGATAACCACCGGACGGAAAGCCTAAAACCCGTTTATCTTTCTCGTATGATTTCTCCTCTTCGTTGTAATTATGTTCCCCTGATTGCCCCTTTCCACGCTTCGAGGTGCCCTTACCAAAGTCAGAGGTAGGGAATGGCGCTGGACATGCTGCCCTTGCCCTACACACTACAGTCTCGCCAAAGACATCGTCCAATGGTACCAAGTAGCCCCAAACACCTTCAGCTTCCTCATCATCAACTTCATGGGAAATCGATTTCCGTGGTAACAGGAATTGGGAAAAGGCTTGCGTGTCTGCGGGAGGGGATGATAATTGGCTGGGGCGGATGGGTGAGGATAAGGGAGGAGTTAGATGGCGAATTTGGCTTGGGCGACCTTCCGGAGGCGAAGCTGTAGGCTCCTTATACTCGTCCGTAGGGGTCGACTCTTGATGGGTAAGCGGGGAAGGAAGGTAAGACTTGCCCTTCACTTTGAGAGGTGTGGTCTGTATTTGAGAAGATATGCGCTCCGAACGGCGTGGTTTCTTAGGGTCTTGACCTTCGCCTGTTGAGTTCTTCGTAGGGCCCAATTATCAGCAAAGGACGCAATGCTAGAAGATGGATGACTCCGTCTTACCCTACCACGCTTCAAGGAACTGAATTCGGATTTCCTTGGGACCATGTTAACCGAAGTGGTCTAACGGCCTTGATAGCCAGGTTATAATGAGTGGAGATGGGCGTAAAGGGCGGTGGTGTCGGCCGTTAGAGCCTCAAACAATATCCAGGCACTAAGGCTCAAATGTCTTCTTGGTGCGTTGAAATATTCTTCCTGTAGTAGTAAGTAAGGTACATCGAGCTCAGATTTTGGGGGCTGACACCAACAGTCTCGAGGAGGGGTGACTAATGGCGCCTTTTGGTTGGTGGGTGCTAGTTCTGGAACTAATTCCAGATACCATACTTTCCCTTTTCATCTAGACGACTGTCTTGTTTCAAAAGATTATAAGATCTCCAGATTACATGGCTCTCCTTTCGCTATCACGGTACTCTAGCTGTTGTCGCTACTCGGCACAGAAGCACGAACTGGGCGATGAGGGTTGATTTACCGCGGCCACCACGGCGGACTTGGCAGGTCAAGACTGGCGTCCGCGTTGTGGAGGTCTGGCAATGAAGTAAACGTTCAACAGACAGATACGCTGGAGGAGGCTGCAGTCATGACAATTCCAGACAGATTGGAACCACGATTGCAATGGACGGCGCCATTGGAGGTCGGTGTACCGTACTCCCAACGACAAAGCCCGCTTTTCGGACTACCCCTGGAAATCCGGAATCTCATTTATGTGAATGCCTTTGGACCATCGCTCATACATATCGTTGCATTGGAAAGTCGGATTGGTCATGTGACGTGTCACCACTGGCAATCCAATGACAGCTGGGATGGACACGGACGTTGCCATACGGGATTTACGCCATTAGTAGGCCCGCAGGGCAATATTGCAATAAACAACGACGAGGACCCGAAGGATCAGCTGCTTGCTTTATGCATGACCTGTAGACTCGTGTAGGTAATCTGAGCAGGCCTGGCTCTCACTTGCACCGACCATCCTCTTGCCGTTTACCAGTAGACTAATATATATCTCCGCCATCTACAGTTACGACGAAGCCCTTCCCTTCATGCTCTCAATTCCCCTGTTCACAGTCCAATCCCCCTACACCGCAATCGTCACCAACAATGCAAGAATGGGCACACTCAACAACATCCGGAACCTTAACATGAGTTTTAGTTTTTACCACCTCCCTCATCGCCAGCCATGCGAAGACTTGGATCGTTGGAGTCGAACATGCCAAATACTCGGTTCGATGTCCAATCTGCGCTTCTTATGTATCTACATCTTGCAATACAATTCCGACTCATCATTCCAAACGCAGCATCCTGAGCAAACTGAAGAGCAGGTGCGCTGGCTTTTAAAACCTTTGGATAGCATTCGGAATGTAAAGGACAAGGGAGGCCGTTTTGATGTAATAACGGCAGGATGGACAGTACCGTTTGTGGTTGACGAGGGTCAGTCCTTCAACTCACTTCAGGACAATCTGCCGCCTCACAGTGAGCTTGCTGAGCGAATGCGCGGATTGGGGGAGTTTTGGAAGCCGACTACCTCAAGCTCGTGAGTATGCCATGGCGGTTATGCTCAGATATTAAGCCTGGAGACCCTGGATCAGCTGCATTCCGACCATTGACCTGGCCCCAATATGGGGAATAGCCACAGCACCCTAATGGATCCCTCCATGATTATAATGTCAAGCAGAACGGCTACCAAAACACTGAGATTGCCCAGGAATTAACATTCACATACTTACACCTCATCTGGACCTAAGCAGGTTCGAGTGAAAGAGATTCTGATTGACTGGATACCAATCCCTCCCATTTCATCATGCCAGTCTCCTCAACAATTCAATGCTGAGTAGCATTTGTACCAATCGAATTGGGCTTGATCACGGCTTTTTTGGCTCATACTAGTAGTCCTGATTTTGAGGACAGACAATTGCAAAGAAATCTATCCTATCGTACCATTGGCTACAAAGCCCCTCTTCAACGGACTTCTACATGTCTCACCCGTGGGTACCAACGACGAAAAGGTGCCTCTAAGGTTCGCAGCTATTATCCTTCTAAGATCAGTATCACCGAAACTAAGCAGCGCCACATCTAGGATCCTGACGATTCCCAGCCCCTAATCTGCTCCATTGATCCATCCGCAACGAATGTTATCGTCAGCATACTATTTCTGATGGCCAATATCACGATCGATATCTTAGCTGCCTCGGGCTTGTACCACAATTGATCATGAGATTGATCTGCGTGGCAAGATAGGCAAGTTCATCAAGCATAAAAAGTCAGCAAGTCGCGCCGTAACAATTACACTCGTAAGCAGATCAGACAAGATGTCCATTCATGAGTCAGCATTGTGTTGACTCTTCATCCATGTATAAGCTTCCACTCATAGCTCCTGTGATCAGAGCCGTCAAGTTTCCGGAAGCCTTCGTCAGCGAGGAAACCCAATGATCTCTTGCCGAAATTCATAGGATGCTTCTGCCGTCTCACTGGAAAATCTCATTGGCTCACCTTCGAAGCTATACAGGAGTCCCTTCGGTCGCTGATGATTGTAAATAGCGCTCTATATGTAGAACGTTGTACGGGAAGAGCATGAATTATAAGTCTATTACTATGCACACGAGCAGCAATCTAATGCTTCCCATGTCTACATGCTGTGCTTTCCGAGCGACTCGCAGAACACCGCTAACGCCATCGCCAAACCGTGAACGGTATAGGACATATTGAACCGCAGACCATACAATCACACCTTTTCGCTCTTGCCCCTACGTTCCCAATGTACGAACGCCGGGTTCAGTGGCCTGGAAAACAGCGACGAGTAGTCCGTTCCTACAACCCCTTTCTGTCCATCCAGACTCCTCAATCGGAGCTCGCGAACCACGGTCGCCGTGATGACTCCTAGCTGAACATATGCAAATGCCTCACCGATGCACCTGTGCCGCCCTGCCCCGAACGGTAAGTAGGGACTACCGGCCCCCTTGGACACGAGCCCATACCCGTAATCTACCGTTTCGTCGTCGTCGACCTCTTCGTTGGTACCCTGGAGGGCGGACCCTTCGTCCCACCGATGCGGCTCCCAGTGGTCAGGCTCCGGGAAATGCGTGTCCGTCTTCGAGGTTACGCCCGGGGCGGCGAGTAGGATGTGCGATGTAGGGATGGTGTAGCGTGTGCCCTCGACGGGCATGGGGGTTGTCACTTTGCGCATTATCGAGTGGATGGGCGCATGGATGCGGAGAGTTTCCTTGACGACTTTGGAGTTCAGCGTCAGACGCTGGAGGGCATCGTATGTCAACGGCGGAAGATCGTTTCCGAGAATTGCTTTCTGTTCTTCGTACAGCTCCTCCATTATATCAGGCCGTGTTGCGAGGCGGAGGAGTATCCAAGCTGACGTGCTAGAAGACGAGTGTTGGCCTGCCATCAAAAGGGCAATCATCATGTGCGCAATCTCTACGTCAGGAATTGGTGTCCCGTCTTTGTAGACCGAAGACATGAGGTTCCAGATCATGTCATCGGTATCACGCTGCGAGCCTGCCTCCCGCCGCGCCTTGATGATTTCCAAATATGTATGTGCCATTTTGGTTTGTGCATAGTCACGTTTGCGATTGTGTGGTAGTGGAGCCCATGGAAGCAGGAAATTTATGGGGGAAAAGCCCATATCGAGATGGTGGTAGAGGTCGGCGAAGCTAGAATCGAACTTAGAGCGTACTTCTTTGCCCTGAAGCGAACGTGAAGCGGTATAGATTGTAATTTCAGCCATGACTGCAGCAATGTTGACGGTACCCTCGGAGCCACGGAAAACGTCTGATCGAGCGATGAAGCTTCGAACCTCATCTGTGATAAGAGGGACGTAGGATTTGAGGGCATCCGAGGTAAGACCGAATTTGATCAACTATTCAGCACGTAAGAGCCAAGTCTGCTTGCTGAGATGCACCTGCATACCTTTTTTTGCTCCATGAGCTTCGCATTCGGGCAGTCGTATACCACATCCTTCCCGAACACGGGGGTAGTCAAGGGCCCATATATTTCTTCTGCGTTGAGATCCCTGTGTTTCCCATTGAGTATGAAGTCATTTCCCTTTACCCCCAAACACACTGTGGTTTTTCTCCCGAGTAAAATGAATGTAAAGACATCGCCGTACTGTGCCACGGATCAGCATGTAATTAGTAGCGGCAAACCCGCAGTGGTCCAAATACCTTTTCTCGACAACTGAAGAAGAACTTGTACGGGTCAATGCCATAAACAACAGTGCTTCCAAAGAAAGGCACCCAGTGAAATACAAGTGGGGGCTCATTCGGATTTTTGAAGAGCAATTGGTGGAGTACATTGAACACAATTGCAAGTATAAGGACTGAGAATGCACCTCCAGCGACAACAACAGTGGTCGACCTATCCGTCAGAAGGGATTGCAATGGCTGCGTGAGGGTCGCGAGGAGCCCCATGATTAGTGGAAATGACTGACTGAAGCTTCGAGCTGCTCCAGCATGAAATATGCGGATCGTTACACGATAGGAAAATATTTGTGGCTAGGGCCGCGAACTACCACTCACCCACTTATCATGAAGAATTGCACGCCGAGCCCTCTACGGTGGTACATATGTATTATCATGAATGATTTAAGGTTTGGGAATACGTAGAAATTGAGAGGATCTACTGCGAACTCCGAGCTCTGAGCCACAGTGATACATAGTACGTATACACTGCCGTACAAATCACGGCCGGAAATCGAAGTTGCCGAGCAATCTTGAACACTCCACCGATCGAAGGGATTTTATTTTCGCTTTTAGGTTACTCTACTAGGTACTCTACAGTCTGTCCGTCACATAACACTGAGGAGAACTTATCAATTATCATTAGATGGGGTTTGTTGTACTGACGAGAACGGTCTCAATGTAGAATACAGATGGCCTCGTTCTAGTCACAAATCCCAATACCCTTTTCCTGGATGCTTCATCATCTCCTTATAACAGCCTGGGCGCGGGCCTTGTCTCGCGGTCTATAAACATCATGGCCGTGAATAGTTGACCTTATAGACGTCACGTTAAGCGCTCTGGTATCATCCCTCTATCAATTCAATCATTACAGTCCCGTTCTTTAAGCCCGCTTGCTCAATGCTATCGTCGAGCATCTCGATCAGATTCTTCGACATGAAGATCAACTCGAACTCGACTTTTTCCTTCCCTTCGAGCGGACTTGCCTTCAGCCATTCGTAAATGCGTCTTACAGGGTCTGCAAGCGCAAACCTCCTGACCACCCTGCCATTGGGATGGCGGAATTGGATCCTCGTCACGGTACTAGTGTCCGGAGATGGTTCGGTATGTGGATTCGAGAAAGAGACTGAAGCAAACTTGCTAGGCGTAAGTGTTGATCCATTTGAGGTTGATAGCACTTCTGAGTTATCCACCTGGTCCAATTCTTTCTCAGCGTGGGTGTCTCTTCGTTTCGCTTCGTCGGCGTTATCCACACTCCACGTCAACTCGTCAGGATCTGACACCCGCCTACTATCTTCGGTTCCTGCTAAGCTGGCTTGCAAAGCCATCTCCATCATCTGCTCCTCTGTCATCCTCTCCACTTGTGTCTCTTTTTTAGTCTCCGGCTTTCTCCTTGCGACAGGGTTTTTCGCTGTGGCTTTCAGACTGTACCTATCCAGAAACTCATGCAGTTGCATCAAAAAGTCCATAGCCTTAGGCGCCGGCGCACCTGACCAGACTTTGACTTGCTCGCCTGTTCTTGGGTCGACAATCGCAATATGTGGGTATGCCTCTTGGTCGTCCTTGTTTGAAAAGTAGTATTGCACATACTGATTGCCTTTGGGATCGTCCTTCGAATATTGCATGAAGATGAAATTCTCTCTAACTGTATCCATAACACTAGTGTTCTTCCAAATGTCTCGATTCAGAACTTGGCAGTCGAAGATTGAGGGGTCTTGAATGTTGACTAGGATCCACTTCTCGCCATCCTTTCCTTGCTGTCTTGCTTGATCCCAGGGTAGCCGGGACATCATTTCGAATGGCGGGCGATACATTTCAGCAAGTAGGTTCGACCTTGAAGAAGCTTCTGACGCCCCTCCTGTAGCTTGAGCCATTTGATCTCGATGAGAACCTGAACGACCGTTTGCATCGTTCCATATCGAGGGACTAGTGGCTTGATTGAAGATTCCATGTCGGTCTATCACTGTCAGTGACATCACCAGATGAGACTGACCTCTACAGCCTTACCACGATGCCTTGAAGGCTGCCTCCTAGCCATCATTTGCTCCATCACCGCTGCCCGCATTTCTTCTGCGTTGGATGGATCAAATGATCCTGGACCAACAAGAGTCTCTGTTGTCCGTCCAATGGGTGGCCGGTACCCATGCTCGTCCAGCACTTCCGAGCTGCCATGACCGCTACCGTCCCCTGAGCCAGCTACACCATATAGTTCTTCCTGTAGCTTTCTTGCCATCGCTTCATCATCATCCAGATTTGCTCCGGGATGGCCTGCCGGTGGTGTTGTACTCATGGGTGTTCTTGATACCGATGACGGTAATCCAGCTGCGGGCAGTTGCCTCCGGCTTTGCCCTATGATCTCGACGTCGTCATCGTCTTCGTAATCCTGGTCATCCTGGTCAGAGTCTAGGTTTACTATGCCGTCCTCATCCTCATATCCCTGCCTATGTCCAGCTGGCCGCGTAGCAGGTGGAGGGACTGGCGGAGGAGCTTGACCTTGATGGTGGACTGTTGAAGAGGCTTGTAGGTCAGCACCATCATTGGCGAAATAAAGTTCCATGGCTTGTTCGATATTGCCCTCAGCAAAGCCGAGGTATTGGCTTGCAATATGATCTGACGAGCCTGTAATTCCCACGAATTGCATTATAGTGTTCGGATCCATCTTGGACGCGAGGTCTGTTATTTTGGGTGAGAAGACGGGAAAGTAGACTCAGATCAAGTCGGTTTGATTATGGAGCATCAAAAATCAGGTTAAGTATGTGACCACATCGAATGATGCGGAGGTGTTTTGATGTTCCAATGGTATCCCATTTGCAAGTGTTGTGTAAGGAGGTGTTATGACAACTGAGAGGTCGTTATGTCACAAGGCGCATGGAGGATGAGTATTGGGTTCCAGTGGGCTTGTAATTTTGCAGGAAGAAGGCAATCGATTGTCCCCGTTCCGCGTTGCTCGGCAGATCTCCGGACCCGCGTTGGTGACAGAGAAGGAGCTTTTGCTGCGTACAAAATCGATTAGGGGCGAGGTCAATTGCTACGTATAGAATGGAAAGGTCAGCGCTAAGTACCTATATCGTTCATCTCACTTACTGAAGAATGTAGGTCACCGGTATTACGGAGGACAGCATTGCACAAAATCGCCGTGCTCTCTACAGAACCCCATAACAAACCAGACTTTACAAGACTTCACAATGTCTTTCCTGCCAAACATCAACCAGAGGTACTCTCACTGTCCCAGACACCCATCAGTCTGGCCGAGGTCGAAGTCCTGTTTGCTCTATGTGAAGCAGCGCCGTTGCTACAGGACTTAGAGACAGCCCAAAGACTCTTGGACCAGCTTTCCCCTTACCTGCTTGAGGCTCATACACAAGCCATAGCTCCTTCGCCATTTCTTCGTTTCCTTGAGCCTTCGCCTTGGGAGGCACTAGGATACCAATTGACACGCGCTGTTCTCGTCATTGGAATAAAGTATCCTGTTCTACATGACACCGCCCTTGACTGTACTACAGGATATCTGCGCAACTGTCTCCAGACACTGAGCTCAAATTCCTACAAAATTCCACAGTCCGACAAATCTGCCGAAGATGTCGAGGTTGAGGATACTCTCGACACTGCGACTGTCTCCGTTTCCCTATTTGGCTTTCTAGAAGCTATCTCACACTATATTAACTTCTACAGCGTTGCGGAAAGGCTTGAAGTAGTGGATATTTTGCGCCAGATTCTGGATGAGAACCTTATGGTGTCGGTGGAAGGCGTGTTCTCGTCGATTCGGACGTCTGAGGGTTCTGCTAGAGCCCTGGTAGACTGGCGAGCATATGTAAGCCGTTATGCGGCTACCGGAAGACCGATAGGAGCAATGCTGTTACAGCGTGGGTTTATGAGACTCCTGGTATCCTGCAGCTCATTGCAGGTATCCACACCGGAGCAGTTACAAAAGATGGATATATTCGACATATTAAAATCAAACGAAGAATCCGTCCAGGATGATAACTATGATATCAACATTGCATTTGTGGAATCAATGTCCGACTTTGCCATTGAGTCGATGCGTCTACTCGAAGATGGCTCTGACTACCTGCAGCTTGGCTCAGCATGGCAGCAGCGATTGGCTTTTGCAGTCAAAGCATACACCATACAAACTTTCCTCAATTGTATAGTGGTTGACGAAGGAGTCGCGGATGTTGACACTATTATGTCTTGGCTTGAAGATACTATGGCTGATCCAATCCAGATGGCCGACGAAACGTTGGCATATGTTGTGTTGAAATCAATGGCCGTTATTGCCAAAATTTCACCTTCGATCGCTTCGACCCTGAGTCATTCTCTGCCAAGATTCGTTGTTCAAAGTGGCATCAAAGGCGAGACTGTTGTCATAGCCGCTGAGAGCTTGACGTATATACTACAGTTATTATCACAAGATGCGGTGATCACGGGCCTTTACTCACTCGGAAATGTCTTGAGTGCTCGATCAGGGACCGACAGAGTTATCGGCGGCTTAGAGCTGCCCAATGGAAATGCCAATGGCTCTAAAAGTGTGATACGATATACTCAGCATTCCTCTGGTAGTGCAATTTCTCTAGATTTAAATGGCGAGGAACAAAATGTAGCAGCATACGGCAATATTGTACTTGCAATTGTCAGCATCGCAAACAGCTGTCAAGACGAAAAGATAACGGCTTTGGCGCAATCCATGCTACTACAGAAGCTTGGACGTGTGAGTTTGGCAGTAGATTTGCGTATCATTACAGAGGCAGCCAAGTTAGCTACAACCGGTTGTTCAACTGAATTCAAGGCGCTGCTCAAGCTCTACGCTAGACTTGGTCATGAAGCTGTCGTTCGGGGCAACACCAACCTCTCAGATTCTGTAAGATGTCTGAACGGTCTCTAGTTGAGGATCCTAACATGAACTACAGATAAGAGATGCCAGACTCTTCATCGCTAGATCGTTGAGAAAAGACTCATCTTTGTATCCGATCTACCTTACTCACCTGCTCGAAGCCATTGTCAGCAAAGGAGATGTTCATGAGAGCGACAACACGCACCAGGCCGATGTGGACCTTGCTGCTCGAGAAATTGTCGAGTTGCTCCCTGCCTTGGCAACTGTCATCTCAGCAAGAACGGCTGAAGATGCGATCAGTGACAACCAGGACATAGCGTGCCTCCATCGGGAGGCATGGTTCAATATCGTTGTACATGGCATAACCCCTGCCTCTTCATGTGGGCAGCAATACAGACATGAATTGCGCACGCTAGCAATACTCTCAAGGCCGCTGATCGCCGAGGATCGTGCTGATCAATTCGAAAGCGAGATAGAGCTCAACACGGTCCTACGGCGGGGAATGAATGCCCCTCATACAGCAGAACAGAAGAAACGTTTGATAGCCCTGTTGCCTAGATGCGAATCGGACATCAGGGGTCTAAGCTATCCCAAGGTCATCTTTCTAAGCGCTGTTCATCTCGTAGAGACCCTTAGATCTCAAGCCGGCGATTGTTCCCATATCCTCACCTACTTCCGAGATCCAAGCCTGAATGGGAGCGCAACGGGGAATTGTATGGCAACCATCGCTGACGAAGTCATGTCAATATACCTGAGAAGGACACTGGTCGCGCCGCTCCAGGACGACGTAGCGCCCAAGGTTGCCGAGCAATTGGCAGCCATGTTCACTGGCTGCTGCAACCATACAATCAGAGTCCAACAAATAGCTGCCACTTGTGCTGATAAAATCATCCACCATATGCCGTCGTCACTCTGCCAAAAATCATCACTTTTCGCACTCCTAGAGCTGCTGACGATCATGTGGACGAGCTGCCTTGAAGCAGAGCTTGATGAATATGAATTGAAAGCCAACTATGTCTCTGCGCTTGGGAAAGTGTCGGTCGAGCTCTCCGATGATTATGACCTTCGAAGGAATACATTGAACAGTCTCTATAATCGAGCAAAGCAGTGGATTATCTCTGTCATCAATATCGCTCCTTTGGACGTAAAAGGCTTGCTTCAGACGTACCTATCAGAGTATAATGACGAAGGAGCTTATGGCCATGTGTCTCTAGGAAGGAGCTTCGCATCAGACATGGGCTCTGTGATACCCTTATCAGATCAGAAGCTCGGTGCAATTGATCGTCATGGAGAGTGTAACATTAACACGGCTTCGGATTTCATCGCGCAATACACTACACGTCAAGTGTATAGGCTTGCTGATGCTTTACCTGATTACGATATAGAATGGGCCAAATTTATGCATCTTAATGGAACAGGAGATCGGCCTGCAGATGGCGCTATTCAACATGACGACGCCCGAGCAGTGCTCGCTCATCTAGAGCGCCGGACATTAGATAATAAGTTCATCTCCATCGGTGAGCTGCGTGATATTTTGAGACGAGCCGCTGCCCTTCTCTGCAGGTGCGAGAAGGACCAGTGCGCCATTATACAGCATCTTGTTGGTATACCCTTTGCGATATTCACTAAGCAGTCTATTAAGCTAGGCATTTCCTTGTGGTTGGGCGTCATCAATGAGAACCCCCGGATGGAACCCAGGATACTGACAGTGATAGCCGAGAATTGGGAGAAGACATTACACAACCGTGTAGGCGTTTTCAGCAGAAGACTCCGTCATCTTGACCCGTTCTACATCAAAGAGGAATTTGCTCCTTCTGAGAAGACGGATCTCATGAACAAGCAACAAGCAGCTCACAATTTGATCGCACCTCATCTTCGACTGCTACAGTTCTTAGCCAGCCACTTCAATGCGAATCGACTGGGAAGCCCTCATTCACAGCGAATCTATTACAAAATGATCCTTGTTACTCTCCGGGGCTTAACAGAATCCTCTGCGCATCCCTTGGCTCGGGAGGTCCATTTCCAGGCTGTATTGTTTGGACTTAGTCTCCTAAGACATGGCACTGGCATGGAACAGGCCGCGCGATGGAGATTAAAAGACACAATCTTGAGTGCTGCGCTGGCGTGGTTTTCCCATCCACCAAGATGGTCATATGGTGGTAATCGATTGCAGCTCAAGGCAGAGGTCCGCCTTCTGGCTGATATAGAGAATGCACTTCGAGTGGTGTCCTCGCTCTTCGCGAAAACTGTGGGAGGTCTCCAATCACTTACCTCGAAGCAGGACTTGCTACAAATATTGCTTGAAGACGAGCAGTCACGTCTTGTAGTATGGCTATATCCTCTCGATCATGAGACAAGGCATATTTTTTCCATGGGCGACTCTCGCAAAACTCCTACGGATGCGGTCCTTTCATCCATTCTGAGAAGTGCATGGATAGAGCATCCAAGCCTAGCGATTCAATTAACAACTCGTTTTGCCTCCACGAACCTTGCAAACGACTTGCGCTCGCTATTACTCAAACAACCCCAAAGGGCGATAGAGGAGCCCGAGGCTCTTCAAATTCTCATCGGATCCTTTTTGCCAGCAGATGTCTCACTCCAGCTTAAGTATCTGCTTTACTGGTCTGCTGTGAATCCAATTACCGCCGTCACCTACTTTTTGCCGGAATATCGAAACGATCCTCATCTGATCCAATATGCCATGCGAGCGTTAGAAAGTCACTCTGTGGACGTGACATTTTTCTATGTGCCTCAAATTGTTCAGACTCTGCGTTATGATATCCTTGGCTATGTCCAAAGATACATAATTGAAACCGCCAAATTCTCCCAACTTTTTGCGCATCAGATCATTTGGAACATGACCGCCAATGCTTACAAAGACGAAGACTCAAGCATCGAAGATCCATTAAAGCCAACGCTCGATATTGTTAAGGAGCGTATGATCGCAAGCTTCTCGGAAACTGACAAAGCTTTCTACGAGCGAGAATTCTCCTTCTTCAATGAGATCACGGACATCTCTGGCAAACTCAGACCATACATCAAGAAGAGTAAGCCGGAGAAAAAGCAGAAGATAGAAGAAGAATTGCGGCAGATCAAGGTTGAGGTTGGTGTGTATCTACCCAGTAATCCAGACGGCATGGTGATTGGGATCGATCGTAAATCCGGTAAACCATTACAAAGCCATGCCAAAGCGCCGTATATGGCCACTTTTCGGATCAAAAAGAATCGAGGCGGCATGGAAGGTACAGACGACATGCTTGAAAAGACCAACCAAAACAAGGAAATCGGACAGAACAGGTCAATTACGTCGGGAAATACTTACGAGGTGTGGCAGTCTGCTATCTTCAAGGTCGGTGATGACTGCAGACAAGATGTGCTGGCCTTACAGATGATCGCCGCATTCCGAGGAATATTCAATAACGTCGGTTTGGATGTCTATGTCTACCCGTATCGAGTGACAGCCACAGCACCAGGTTGCGGCGTCATAGACGTCCTGCCGAATTCGATCTCAAGAGACATGCTCGGTCGTGAAGCAGTCAACGGCCTGTACGACTACTTTGTGTCCAAGTACGGTGCGGAGAGCTCAATCAGGTTTCAAGAGGCACGCAACAACTTCGTCAAGAGCATGGCTGCATACTCCTTAATATCCTATCTGCTCCAATTCAAGGACAGACATAATGGGAACATCATGGTCGACGACGCTGGCCATATACTCCACATTGACTTCGGCTTCTGCTTTGACATCGCCCCTGGTGGGGTTCGCTTCGAACGGGCACCATTCAAGCTGACTTCAGAGATGGTAGCTGTCATGGGTGGGAGTACGACTTCGCAATCGTACAAATGGTTCGAAGAACTATGCATCAAGGCGTTTTTGGCGTCGAGGCAACACACGGAGAAGCTTTGTCACATTGTGGTGCTTATGCTTGGAAGTGGCCTGCCATGTTTCAAGCCGGAGACCATTACACATCTTCGCCAAAGGTTTGTCTTGGAGAAGAGTGAACGGGAAGCGGCGGACTTTATGAAGGATTTGATCAAGAAGAGCTACAGTAGCTATTCGACGAAGGGATACGACCAGTTTCAGCTGCTCACAAACGGAATACCCTATTGAGAAGGACACCAAGCGATAACATTGTCCAAGCAAGCATTGATCAACGTCCAGCTTGAGCGTGACTGAACAATCCCCACACAAGTCGCTGAAGAATGCAGCTCGCATGTTGTAAGGAAAGCCTGAAAGGATAGAGATGTAAGGTAGTTGGAAGAGTACCTTAGAGTAGATCCCACCCAATGGAAGCCGGGCAGGCCATTGCTTGGCGTTCTTGGCGTTGCCCCTCATGTAAGGTACCCGCTACTTTATCCTAGAGTATTCTACGGCAGTCCACAGCGAATCATTCGCTAGTCCCGCTGATGTCTGTATGATGCAGCATCGTCTTTTTATTTTCCACCATCCTCACAACCCAGAGCCGACCTTTTCTAGCCGCCGACACTCTACAGGGCTCGTCTGCACACTCACTGCTGAGCCTATCCCTACCCTGTTGTCACGTACAATCACGGTAGATCTCATACACTATACCAAGCCAGCCATACAGGCTCCTTTCAGAAGGTATACTGAACGATCCACGGGAGAAGCAGTGTAGAGGTCGTTGAATCCAACCATTCTCTATCAATACGTCCAATTATAGTACTAAGCTATACGAATAAACCAGTAACAAAATTACGATCACGACTTTATGATTAACGAAGTGACGACTCCAAGTTTCTTTTTGTCAATTCTAGGATTCCGTCGTCGTCCTGTTCATCGGTCGCTCAACCATCAATAATCACGATTGTCGAAATACTCGAAGATCAGTAAGATTTGGCGAGAGCCAGGGTTAGCTGTCCAAACCACTGTGAAGCGAAGAGCTCGGACCTGTCGATAAGGTGGTCTTCATACTGGGTTGATATCTCGGGCTACGACAGATGGCAGACGTCACGGGTGGTGGCTTGGTAGATCCAGAAACACTCTACTCGAGGCAGAACTGCATCGGTCTGTCCCAATGACGACGGTCAAAGGTGATGGCTCTGACAACATCCAGGCGGTGGCAGCTTTGGGAAAGTGTATAAAGGGTAGACGATGGACCCAATCCCAGCCCTCGTATGGTGCTGACATTTTGTTTCAGAGTCGACCGACAAACAGGTCAGGCAGTAGCCATCAAGATCATCGATGTCGAAAATGCAGAAGACGAAGTTGAAGATATTGTCCAAGAAATCTCGATTCTATCCGAGCTCCACTCACCCTACGTGACCAAATACCATGGTTCCTTCCTCAAAGGCTCAGATCTATGGATCATTATGGAATTCTGTTCCGGGGGAAGCTGTGCAGATCTACTGAAGCCAGGCCTGATTGCCGAAGAATACATTACCATCATTATACGAGAGCTCCTGATGGGTTTGGATTACTTACACTCGGACAAAAAATTACATCGAGACATCAAAGGTATGACGCCCAGCATGACGACATAAGCTAAGCTGTGTTGACGTTTTGGCTGTGTCAGCTGCCAACATTCTTCTTGGAGCAAATGGGCAGGTGAAGCTTGCCGATTTTGGTGTGTCTGGACAGCTCACTGCGACCATGACTAAAAAGAATACCTTTGTAGGCACGCCGTTCTGGATGGCGCCCGAAGTTATCAGGCAGTCTGGCTATGACCAAAAGGCTGATATTTGGTCTCTCGGCATCACAGCTTTGGAATTGGCTAAAGGGGAACCGCCTTATGCAGACATCCACCCAATGAAGGTTCTGTTTCTCATACCTAAAAACCCACCTCCTAGTTTGCAAGGAGATTATAGCAAGGCTTTCAAGGACTTTGTCAATCTCTGTCTGAGACGTTCACCTCAAGAGCGGCCAAGTGCCAAGGAACTCTTAAAGCACCCTTTCATACGGCGAGCGAAAAAAACCACGTACTTAACGGAGCTGATAGAACGCCACGAGCGATGGCAAGCCGTGCACGGGGATCAATCCTCCGACGACGAGAGCGATAACTCGACGGAGAACCATCAATATTCGAGAGAAGATAATGAGGACCTCTGGGATTTCGGGACTGTAAGACCAGCGGGTGGCAGAGGCGCTGGTTTGAAAGCTATGAATATATCAGCCACAAGTTCGAGAGCATACAACGACTCGGACCTTAATCAAACCCCCAGAAGTGTTGGTCGTAAAGTGAACGAAAAGTCAAGGGACCAAGCTCCTCAGGCCTCTGAAGATACAGTGAAGTATTCCTCTCCAGCCGCAGCACAGGGTCGATGGCCGTCACCGCAGAGGAGGAACCCAATATCTCCAACGCCATTATCACCCGGTGTGGCTGCCCGGGTCCCTCTGCCACCGTCGCCCGTCAAGCAAGATTTACCACGGAGGAAGGTCTCACAAGTGCAAATACCCTCGCACGTACTGCATACACCAATGTCTTTTGGTAGTGACGGCTCCCAACCATCAGAGGATGACCAGAATCTTCAAGAAACTCTCGCGGCAGATATGAATGTCCTTGATTTGGCCCCCACTAATGATCGCGAGCTCAAGTCTCCTCCTTTCAAGACTGACGATATTTTCTCCGCTAAGGGACCGGAGCTGGAAAAGCGTCCCCCGCCTAAGGAGGCTACGCCCAAGGCCAAACCACTCTTTCAAGTACCCGAGATTCCTCCTTATCGATCCACACCCGAAGCTGCCAAGGCGGAACCTCTGCTTCGTGTACCAACTACCAATTACTCTCCTTCCACCCCTTCATCGAATCAGCAACGCGAACAAAACTTCAATGCTCCGGTTCAGCAGCAGCAGCCCATGCCTACGCAATCCTTCGAAGATTTCGTCCATCATTCCAAAGCTCCGAAATCACCACTCACATCAGCTACTAATCAAGCTGGGGGACGGCATCATACGTCTTCTCAATCCCGTCCTGCTAACCTCCCGGCTCTCGACCCACATACCAAACTCACCGCTCTATCTAGCGTCATAGTTCCCGCTCTCAAATCTGCCCTCGCGCGTCGCCAACACGCGTTCGAAGAATCGCTCAAAGAGAATGTGGAGAGAAGTAGTACCGCTACGCAAGTAGAGCTCGAGGTGATGGAGCAGAAAGACCGAAGGCGCAAACATGCGCATGAGAAGCTAAAGAGCCGTGTGATCAAGATCGCGGGGGTCTTCGCGGAGATTGAGAAGTGGGACGATGAGAGTATGGTGGGCATGGGTGGCGGTGTACACGGCTTTCTGGAAGGCTTTTTAGAGGAGATGCTGGTAAGGATCGAGGAGGACCCAGTCGCGGACTAGGTGGCGATCTTTGAGCGAATTCGACCAGCTGTGGGATCGTGAAGGGTTTACGCTGGTGGAGAGTGGATAGATGGTATATTCTGATTGTCTCGGGCGCAATTTGTCCGGGTCGCGAAGGGCATTACACGTCTGTCGGTGCAGGTTCTGCGATGACTTTACCTACCCTGCAGGCCACCCGTTCAATCGGCAGGGAATTCCAACAGCGTATGCGCATCTTTGGGAAATGCAACAGTTACATAGAAGAGTTTACACGGCATGATTTCTATGAACTGAAGCGATTCATGCGTCTGCCGGAACAGCCATCGAGAGCTTTCCTTTTTCCGCGTCTTAACGGTGGAAGGATCCGCTGGCTAGGCATCCACCCGGAGGTTGTACTTCATGTCTATTAGATGAGTAGATGGCTTTTTACGAGAATGGGGTCTAGTATCATTCCATTCATCTTTATATACCAAGTCAATTAAAGCTGCGGTGTGATGAATTGTTCATCTCATCGATGGTCGACTTTTAAGATATATACCTATATCACCTTACCTTACTATGCACAAATACCTACCATGAGAGTACATTACCTACCCCAACCTACATAAGGTAGGTACTCACGCACTCAACCCAACTATACCCACCCCAAGCCAAGGTGAGAAAAGCCAAAGCCAAAGCCAAAGCCGCTTCATCATATATGGTCGGTCATCTACCTATGTACCACTCCACGACCCCACACCGAATCCTAGTTTTACGTGAAGAACATTCATTCATCACGCACTCACTCACTCACTCATTACGCACTCACCCATCTAATCATAATAGATACCCTTTTCTCTAAACGACTGTGACGGTAGAATACGGAACATGCACCAACTACAACGCATTCACTCATGTTCTTCTACCTCCCAAACCGTAGATCCCTCACCTACACACCCTCAACCCGTTGCGCTGGCTATAAAAGAGCGTGCAACAACGCGCACGGATGGTTCTGTGGGGGGAGATAGATAGATATAGAGATTTGCGTATGTAAGAGCCTTTACGTGGAGAGAGGCGAAAGGAGCGCATGGAATGGAATGGTTTAATCGCGAGGATGAATTTTTTTTTGATAATTGGGAATGAATGTTTGAATCGAGGGACAGGTCGAAGGTAGGTGGTTTATTTTTGAGGGATGGAAAAGGGGTGAAGAAACGCAAGAGATGTAGATCTTTTTTCTGAGGGAAATTGGGGGCTGATCTTCGGGACCCGCTCCTCGCACGTAGGAATCGTAGTTTCTGCAGTAAGTAGGTACGATGACGACAACAGACCAATCTGCATCGTAGTTTGGAAGACGCGCTTGGGTGACAGATATCTGTAGAGTACAACATACAGATCTCCCTCTTTGGCTCTCCCTCTCCGACTCTGGCTTTCTATCTTGCAGCCAAAGCCATGCCATGCCATGCCATGCCGCCTTTTCTAGTTCCTTCGTGTATATATCCGGATCGCTCCTTCTCACGTGTACATGTCCGCGATATCATTACTTCGTGTATCCGGCTCCGACCTCGTCCCCTAGCCGACAGGTCGTGCAGCCACTGAAAATGCCCGAAAAGCCGCCCCTTTCTTTCCTTCGATCGAAGCCTCCAGCGGATACCTCCGGATTTTGTGAAAAATGCCCTTTTCGACATATTGTATTCGTCCATGCCCTGGCGCTCTCGATCGATCCTCCACTCGTACTCTCTCTGCATGGCGTCCGTCGATATCGGATTACCGTTGGTTTGGTACAGTCTGGAGCCGCGTTTGGTGAAATGGTCCACCCGCAATGATGCAAGAACGTTGTGACCTTACTCGTACAAGATTTTTAACCTGAAAAAAGGTAAAACCATCCAATGCAAGGATAGAAAGTCACCACATTGAGCTGACCAGCAGCGATTGAAGGGAAAGGACTGTATATACTGGAAACTGACAACTCTCGGAGCCACCAGGGCCCCTGCTTAGTATGACCGCCCAGGGGACCAGCCCTGTTGGGGTACTTCGGCAAGTGTCGGTTTCTGGAACATCTGTACCAGTCTCCTGCCAACGTTTGTCTCGATCTCTGTCCCGTCACGCGCAATCTTGACTTCTCTGTTGGCATTCCAAGGGTTTCGTAGACCTCGCGTACGGTAAAAGGGCAATCGGCTTGTGGCTATCCACTCAATCTTGAACGGTTTCCCAAAAGCTTGAGTATCGCTAGAGACGCCGGCCTCATCGGTCTCCACCGCTCGCTCTTCAACCTTGACGTTCTCGATAGGATCGTCAACTTCGTGATCAACGATAGGTGCTAGGTCCTCGTCTTCCGGATCGGCTTCCCAAAATATCGTGCCACGCGCGGAATCGTCGATGATACGGCCTCTTGGAGCGAATTCGGTGGCCGCAGTGGGTATCGATCTCGGGATGTCTGGATCATCAATGATGGTTTCTCCTCTTGGAGCCCATTCAAGACCTGCTGCTGTCTCGTCGCTTATAGGAGATGCCATGCGGGCGACACCATAGTACTCTCCTGACTTGTTGGCCGAAAATATAAGGTAGACATTCTCCGTGGACTTGAGATGTGAGCTAGGTAAAAGGGAGATGCCATTGCAAGCTCACCTCGTAGGCCTTGTTTAGCGCCTCTTCGTTGTGCGATTGAGTGGCCCAGATGCTATTCCTCACGCTCAATTCCATATCCTCAACTGTCAGACTCTTCATAACAAAATACTTGTCGGCGACTTTGGTGTTGGGTTCGCCTGTGCGGAAAGACTCAGCAGAAGCCTCTTCCTCTGCTCTAGATGAGATCTCACGGTTTTGTTGTATGGCTTCAAAAGCGGTCTGGGTGTAAGCCACAGTAGGCATAAGCGCTGCAGGTCCAGTAGGGGCTCCAGTGCCAGGACTCGGAGGCGAGTTTCTTCGTAGGCGGCAGACTAGGCGGACGCCTTGGAACCTCGAGTCGTGAAATCGGGCCATTGCAGCTGCACAAGCCACTTCCGACCTGTAGTTGACAAATGCACAGTTGCTCTTGGATATGAGGAAGACACTCTCGATGTCTTTTTTAGCGTCTCGAGAAAAGTGGTCCTTAAGATCGCTGACCACTGTTCCCGACGGAAGATTACCCACCCAGAGCGCATGACCTGATTGCTTTGGCTTCCGAGGCGGACCTCGCGGCGTTGAGGGTATACTACCTATAGTAGTATTGGTATTCTGTCTGCTAGTGGCTGTAAGCGTTATTAGCTTCATAGATACCGTGCGACTTTAGCAAAGATCAGCTTGCCTGACATGCCGGGCCTGAGGTACGACCCACTAGATCCGTATGGATAAGCTAACGAAGCATTTGATGAGTAACCGCTTTGAGGCATTCGGCTGCCCATGGAAGGTGTGTCCGTGCTTTGTTGCATAAATCCCGACCCATAAGACGATGGAAATGAACCGTGCTGCGTTTGCACAGCTTGGCCGTGCTGTCCCGCAAAATACATGTATTGCTGCTGCTGGGTTGGGAAGTAAGCACCACCAGGGTAAGATGGATATATAGGACTAGGTCCTCCCGAGTGAGACTGTGGACTTTGCTGCACGGAATACCCCTGCTGGTATGTTGAGCCATATTGCGACGGGTGATTAGCATAATTCGGTGCGTTCATTGGCGATTGACTGGCAAATTGGTGCTGCTGCTGATAGTTCGAGGCACCGCTCGGGGTGCCTGCGAGAAATCGCGGTTGATCATGTTGCGACATCTGCCCTGGGGTGTTGTACAGGTAATCGGGCAACGCTCCAGCCATACCCGACATGCTGAAGGCACCTGAAGACTGCCCACTTCCCAACTGATGACCGGGCACATTCTGTCCAGGCGGATTGAAAGGTTGACCGCCCGGAGGCTGTTGCTGAGGTGTTGCGCCGTGGACGCTAAACTCATAAGGCGCACTGCTGGAGGAGACATGCTCTACGGATTGTCAGTTGAACAAAGCCAAAAGAAGGCATGAAATGATTTTAACAAAGTACTTGCACGGAATGAATGGAAAGAAAGGAGACAAAAGAGATGAGAGACGGACGAGTTGGTAAGGGTCCTTCACTACCGCTTAGTCGATTCCGCGCTGAAGGGTCCACCTGTTGCCCGCCCACTGGCAGCCTCCCTCTCTGTGCAGCTTCTTCGGCCATCTCCCGATCCTCGACAATCACCGGCAATACCGTCCACTGCTGAACCCATATTAAGCGCATGTTAGCCTACATCTCCCCCGATAACGACAGTGAAGAACACAGATCGAACAGAATTGAGAATCATTGTACCTCACTTGGGGCTACCTCCTATATGTTCCTCACATATGTCATTTGCTGAATGTCTCACCCGGGTAGTGATGGAAAATCTTGAGATGGGTTTTAAAATGATAAGAGCCTCTGAGAGGACCTGATTCGAAGAGGCTCCTCAGCAGCAGTCTGGATATGGATTAGTATAATCAGCAAGCTGTCCGATTGCAGCCAGCTCTGGTGGCGATGGGAGGGAATGGGCGACAAGATTTCCACAACAGGCATACCGACTTCATAAGCGTAGGATCATGAAACACCATTGGGGTATGGCATGAAGATGGGTCGACGGGTACTATAAGATCACCTGGCGAATGGGAAGGTAAGAGAGGAGAGTGACAGCAAACGGTCTGGCAATTGCTTGGAAAGGGACAGGAATAGATCGACGTCACAACAGGTTTGGTCGACGACATTACTCGGCAATGCGAGAATAGCGAGGATAGCGAAGTCCCAAAGTAGGGGATCGTGCACGTACCTAGTTCGCTACACTTCAAGTCGGGGTGGCGATGAAGCAATGCAGCCCATCGATTGGTCGTGCTAAGCGTGATCCTGGGCGACTCGTTCGACGTTCTAGAGTTAGTCGACTTTCTCGCGGTGCATGATATTGTATAAGGGCCAAGAAAGGTGTAGATCTCCGAAGGGAAGGGGATCGGGCCAGGGCTGAATCAACAATGGCACAGCTTGGACCGGAGGAGGGGGCGGTGAATGGATGAGTGGAGAATGGGATTGGTCTTGCTGTGAGTGGAGCATACTGGGTGAACGGTCCATATGTGTACCTTATGGGAGTACGAATGGGGGACAAGGTATAATGACGAACGATACTACTCTTGTTCTGCTGAAGACAGGGGGACATCGAAGGTGGCGTAGGCGAGGCCTTGATTGGCCGAGAGATTTAGTTTTAGCCACAGCTCCCGTTTCAAGGGATCAGGGTCCGCCCAGTCCAGACTTCGAAGCCTCCCATTGACTTACATACCTTAAGGTAGTACACATCTGTCAATCACTTCCCCACCATGCACTTAGGGCATGCATGTCTGCCGCAAGGAGCTTGGGAGAGTCAGATACGATCGGAGGGAACGGGCGGGAGCAGGGGACACATATGGAAGCGCGTGAGGCCGGTCTCTCTTTAGCGAACCGCGCTGGTGTCTAGTCCGCAGCTTCCATGCCTCATTTGTACTGTCCTTCTTTCCTGGGAACAAAAGAATATCCCACGATTGGGTTTCTGGTAGGACCCTGGTAGGACCCTGCTGTCAATCTCTGAGTCGGCGGAGTTTTCTCCGTCTCAGCCGTTGTACGTTGACTCAGTGTCGCCTCCCCTCTCGCTGATCCCCCACCTTAGTTTGCTTCATTATGTTTAGTGCAATATCAGAATGGACAAGGGCCATGGAGAAAACCATTGTCTTTCCCATGCTGCTCGCGCATCGGCATTGCTCGAGCGCATTGAAGCCCTAAGACTTTACTGCCCCCAATGAAAGGATGGTGGAAGTCCATGGCAGAGTCTTCCCTCGGACCACAGGATTGAGAGCTGTTTGAAGGTGTGCCATAGACCAATACACAAATAGTAACTGTTGCGTCGTCCTAAAAGCCGTTGAAATGTCGATCACCCGCGACCATCAAAATCCCGAATGGTAAATCTCCATACGAACTCAAATCATGCTGATGGACCAGTCATGGTGATTGCGCTAAGGTATTATTCATATGAAAGAGACGAGGATAAGAAGTCTGGATGTCTGGATGTCGCGGCACGGAGGAAGTGATCTGCACTGACATCAAGTTCCTTGCAAGCAGCCACAGCCACAGCCCCTCGCAAGGATCCCGCATGGACAGCCGTCGCTCGCAGACGTTCCTAAAAGAAGTAAAAACCATCTCATGTAGTCTTAAGTCCGAACATGTACTTTCGCACAGTTGTTGGTAAGATATTTATCCATAGCAATCACACGCAGACGATCCGGATGGTGACCTGGTTGCTGCAGTGTCAAGTGCCACGAGGTGTCAAGGTTCTCCAAAAGTGGAAATAGGAACGTGCGCATTCGCCACAGCCTGTTCTTCGGGACCGTTCCAGGCGGGACACTTTCCTCAATGGGGAAATTCCGCCCCCAATGATCTGACTTCGTGATTTACCAGGGATCGGGGCTGAAGCTTCGATAGAAGGCTGATCGTCATCGATGTGGCTGAAATTGGCGCCAAACCGACGATCTTGCCGCTACCAGCGATGCTATATTTAGAGGAAGAAGTCGAATATTCAAATCTCGGCGCTGACCTCGCTTGCTAGAGCGTCTGACAACGTCTCGATGGTTCCAAGTCACAACATGCACATATCGGTTTTGGGCATCTGCTCTACCTATGAATAGAACCGGTGAGTTGGGCTGCCAGAATGCTACAAGACTTTGTTGCGTACTCGTGCAAACCACAAGTAAGTCCGGTCGCTTAGTAGCGGCGGGAGAAGCCACTAATCACTTAGTCCTGATCTATTCCTTTTGGAGGAGGGCCACGACGCTAAAGCCTCAGGACGTACTTGTCGAGTTGAGTAAGGTAAAATCAATGACAGGAGGAAAGTGTAGGAGTCGCGATTCCATTGCTTTTCGATTCAACGTTATCCCATCGGAGTATACAGGATATCGATATTCGCAGGATGGATTTAGTGCATGATTTGTATATCTCAAGGTTTATGAGCTAACTAAGGGAGGAACTGACATAACCTCATTCACTAGACGATGTTGCGGGCTGAATGCTCTGATGTTTGGATCTGTAGAGTATGTGCATCATGCTACACTGCATGTTAGCAAGATTAGTATCAATCGTACAGGGAATCATGCAGGGTCCTTCGGGGCCATATCTCCGGAGAGTCGGTGCAGGATCTTCGAATAACAATACACATGGCACAAGAAACACAATCATCTCCTCTGGTTTTCGCAGTCACAATATCCGTCCCATCACGACATCCTGGTCATCAACGACCGCTGTTAATGTAAAATTGTTCAGCCAACCAGAGGGTCTGTGACCATGCTGGGAGGTCTCCGACAAGTTTTGCTACATATCATAATGAGGAAAACGCCTGTAGACTCCTTCCCCAGGTAAACTTCATCTCCCGTCAGTCTTACAGCATCATAAACCTCAAAGTCCTTTCAACAAACGCCATTTTCGTACTTCATTCATGGGTTGGTAATCAAAGTCCCCCAACCACAAGCTAGCAAAGTGAGAGTTACTCCAAATTTGCAACTCCTGTTCCTATAACAATGTCGGAGTTTGTTCAAACAATAATTCCTGTTCAAATCATGATGATGTTTCAAGGCCAATATAGAGCCTCGTTTCCCGAGTTTCATAGAAGTCTTACCGCACGGCCGACACTCCCCGTTTCAAAAAGCTCCACCAAACCGGCACCAAGGCACTCAGCTAAGATCCAGTCGAACCGGAGCCCTTTGAATTGTTTCCATTTACGGGTCCTGCTTGGTAGGACTCCTGTGAATTCGCGCCGATACTTCTTCGCCTTAGTCGCTGGATCATCAGCAGCAATCCCCCCATCCCACCGTTCACGAAGCAGATACAAAGGCATTTCTCTGTATTTTGACTTCATGATAAGGGAGAGCATGTGGGAACGCGCTGATGTCAATAACTTTAGATACTGCCCGATGCTGGGAAGAGACAGCGTCAGTTGTTCTCCTTCACGGGAGAACCGCTCAGACCCCTGGTCGGAAAGCTTCTCCGATTGTTGGCTGCTACGCCTGAAACCTCCTCGTCCTCCGGCGTCGTGAATGGCATCTTCCCCGCCAACTGCAGCCATCGAGCAAGAGGCTGCTCTCGAAATACAGGAAATAGACGTGATTGTCCCCAAAGATCCGGAATCAGGACTAGCAAAGACATTTGTGGAGTTTGATGGACGTGAGACAGATGTCAGGAAGCCCGCACGCATCAAGGCTTTGGTTTCTAACACGGAAAACATCCTACTAGAGATAATATAGCTCATTGGGTTCGCTCGAAGATACTCAAGTAATTTTCCTTTAGAATGTGTCAATACCTACACATGATCTACCCGAGCCACTCACCAGCCACACTCGATTCGAGATTCGTCGCCCTTCTTGTCAATCGTTCTATATCTTTCAGAAGTATTAAGCCATCTCCAACAGTCGAGCCGCCGATGCCTCTTCCAGGTATCACGATTCGCGTTATGATTCCAGCCTTCGTCAATTCTGCTATCTCTCGTTCGGTGGTGGTTGGCGACTCGGTCATGGCATGCACGTGAGAGAGGGTAACAAAAGGAGGAAGAGAAGCTCTAGAATTTAAAATCTCTGCTATCTTCGTACTATTGAGGCCTCCATTTTCTGGGACAACGTCAAACGTATGAGAGCTTGTGTACTGTATGATTTGAGCCACGTCTCGTAGAGAAAGATCTGTGGCAAGTGACTTCGAAACACCAACATCTTCAAGACGGTCTCCGAGGAACTCGTTATCGTCTTCGTCAACGGTTTCGGGTTTTGAGCGCGTGCGCTGCACACACTTTCTCTGATTGAGACTTGCAAATGGAGACGATGCTGAACCTTTGAGTGAAGGGTTTTTGTACTTTGAAATTCGAGACGAGTGTGCAGCTGAGATATTCAAGGGCATACTGGTCACTGTTCTATCATGTAAAGCCAGGGGCTACGCTCAACTATGAGGCTCAGTAGAGTTGTTAGCAAAAGCCGCCAGTGATGGATTTGTTTTAACACACATGTTATGCCCTTGGTCAGGACTCATCACACATGTCATCACATCTCGTCCCCAGCGCGCAGTGGCACGTATTTGATGTCATCGCGAGATCACCTCGTTGACTCGGTGGTGGTGGTGGTGGATCATAGGGCTGAATGAACGCCAAGTAATTATGACGCAAAAGCGGGATTCTCGGAATAGAATTACGTTGCCGAGAGCTCATCTCTATCTCCGTTATTCATGACAACCAACCACTTTATTGACCACGCCGATGACCATTCATTCTTTGGAGCCAAGCCGCCCGATATCGCACTCAAAATGGCTATGGCTGCGACGATGAACCCCAACCCATTATTACCCACGGTAGGTAAGCAGCAGCATCTGCCTGCAAAGTCCTACCTTGAGGCAGGAGAGGAAAACCTTGACCCACATTCGGATCCTCATTCATGGAGGGACCAAGTGACCCCTGAGCTCTATGCTGGTGAGGGCGAAGATGCGACCCTGCGGAGTCCCAGGAGGAATATCCACAAGAAGTCCTCATCGCTGCGAGTCAATGGCTTCTTGAAGGACAACAAAGGCCCTTCTGTGATGGTAGAAAAATACGAAGACAAGGATGGGGAGCACCTTGTCAGTATCAGCAATTCATTGGATGGCAAGAAGAGCAAAACGAGACGCAACAGCGAACTTGTCAGCGGACGTAAAGCGGGCGCGGGCTGGGAGCAAAGCCAGTAAGCTCCTCTAGATGCCCGCGCTGCATTCAACTAATTCGATTCTCAGTATTCATTTCGCGCCCCTCTCCGTTCCGTTGAAACGGCGCCTCCAGACCCTGGTTGTCCTTGCGCATACTCTCAGTGTCGCCTTCCTCCTCGGCGTCTTCTTCCTTCTCTGCGCTATCCCCATATTCTGGCCAGTCCTTTTACCTTACCTCGTTTACGTTCTCTTCTCCAGCGCGGGCTATTCAGGCACGCTCTCCCACCGCTCCGACTTGATTCGCTCCCTTCGCGTCTGGTCCCTCTTTGCCTCATACTTCCCTGCACGACTTCACCGCTCTGCAGCGCTTCCGCCAACACGGAAATACATATTTGGATACCACCCCCATGGTATTATTTCTCATGGTGCTTTCGCCGCATTTGCCACAGAAGCTCTTGGATTCTCCCAACTCTTTCCTGGCATCACCAATACGCTTCTGACTCTCGACTCAAATTTCCGCGTCCCGTTATACCGCGAGTATGCCCTTACGATGGGTCTTCAATCCGTTTCACGCGAGTCATGCGAGAACATCCTTTCTCGAGGAGGCTCCAATGGGGAAGGAATGGGTAGGGGAATCACGATTGTTGTAGGCGGCGCCCGCGAATCGTTAGATGCACAACCGCATTCCCTTCGATTAGTACTCAGAAGGCGCAAGGGTTTCGTCAAGCTCGCCATACGGGCAGGTGCAGATTTGGTTCCTGTGCTAGCCTTCGGTGAAAACGAGCTCTACGACCAAGTGCAGCCCGAGCAGCACCCTTTGATACACAAATTCCAGCTTGTGGTGAAAAAGGTCCTTGGCTTCACTGTTCCACTATTTCATGCGCGAGGCGTCTTTAATTATGACGTTGGTATGATGCCATACCGAAGACCGTTGAACATAGTGGTAGGCCGACCTATCAAAGTCGACCAAGCGAGCAAACCTTCCGAAAGCTATGTTGATCGATTGCACGATGTATACGTTAAAGAGTTGGAGAGAATTTGGGAAGAATGGAAGGACGAATTTGCGATGGAGAGAACAAGCGAAATGGAGGTTGTAGAGTGATCTCCTACAAAAGCATGCTTAGCTTCTAATTTGGAATATAACCAATGTACAGTACCTAATAAAATAAGAAACCGCCAAATGAATACACATTCTGTAGATACGGTACTGTTGTTTATTTCCCCAAACTATCATGGCGACTGAACATGATTGTCTTCGAGAGGATAGCTCAATGTTTTTTGGGAGTACCCACGTTTAGATTGTCACCTAAGGTAACACGGTAACAAGCAAAAGCTCTCGGTGCCAAGGCGTGCTCTGGAAATAAACTTTCTGCGGGCCGCACCCATGGAGCTAGGGTTTCCACCAATCATCATCGGCATCTACCCGGACATCGTTGATGTGCATTGTTTTGGAGCATGCTCAAACATCTCATCGCGCGCCAGCACTTTCTCACACCCTTCCATTCTCAAGGGTAGTCATACTCATTCATTGTGCGGATGTCAATCTGTTGAAAAGCTAGCCATTAATGGCACCCTTGGGGAACCTTGTGCGCTTACAACCCTTACACATCAATGAACTACCAGCCCATCCGTTGTTGAATTCTCTAATTCACGATCCTAAAGATGTATCAAACGAGAGCAGTCCCTCCCATATAACCAAAATCAAGTCAACAGACCGCCCCAATCTCATCTCGTTTGTGGAAGAGGTCCTTGATCAGGCAATTATGTTTGTGGATGATACCTTGCCAAATACGTTTAAAGAAGGGGGTTTGAAGAAGTCGCCGCCTTCTGAGGCTCCGGTCAGACTGTTGAGCAGGAGTATTGGGGAGGCAGATGTTAGAGCTATACCATGGATAAACTCAAGTATCCCACGACACTGGTCGTCGAATGGCAAAATGCCCGCGGAAGCCTGGTTCGCGAGGAGAAGTCGCCATGCTCACCAGAGTCGCGAGGGAACTGCAGACCTTGGTGAGTTCGACTTTGGATTGAGGCACGATCATTCGACCCACGAACAGGACTACACGCCAGATGTCTTCGACTCGTACAAAGTGCTCGACTGGGATGCGCAGATCAAGAGCGCTATGGACAATGGCTCAAGCATTGATAGTTACAGAGACTTGAACATGAGCATATTCGAGATGTGTCATGAGCTCCCCGCTGTGCTGTCAAATCGTGTTTTCCCCGTGCTCGTTGTGACCGCCAAAAGGGCAGAAAATTCATTCGTCGTTGTACAGATCCCAGTCGATGTTTCGAACTTGACGGTGGTAGGGACCAGTGTTGAGATCTGGTCGGACTTTGAATGCTCACGCGCTATCCTTAGGCTTTCTACAGCAACGGGCGCAATGTTAGGGAGGGAGACAGCGCATTGAAAAGGAAAAAGCCCATCCTCGGGTGAGTCTGCCCCAATGTGCAAGCCATAGTGTAGAGGTAACGTAATGCTTGATCACTTTATTAGGGTGTATACAAGTATCGAAACTTGTCGATTGCTGCCTGATCAAACGGTGGAATGGGTCATGGCTACAGCAAGTGATGCAAAAGGTTACTCATGTTTTCTATGCAGTCGTTCCCCAGTCCAGACGTGGTCATGAGTGGCAAACATGTCTTCCGGAAGTTCACACCTCTCGGAATCGTCTCCCAAAGCACCTATACCTGATTGGATCAGAGACTGACTTCAGTATTGTACAGGCTGGTTACCACTGTGGATGCAGAAGACTGGCGTTCCCTCAGCTGTGTATGTCGCATCCAAACCTTTCTACTTTGTTCGTCTAAAGTGTCTATGGGAGTCCGCCATCTTCTGGGTACATCCGTGATTAGTGTATTTCTTATACTACTACTCGATTCATACCTCACTACAAGGTGTTTGGAAGGGCGATACTGACCTTGAACATCTGTATAGGGTGAAAGACGTGGGCCTTTTCATCGGCTGGATGGCTAGAAAGCGCATTTCAGCTTAACAAAACACCCATGGCCGAAGTATTACGTTACCAAAGGTTATGCTGGCTTGTACAATTAGGGACGAGAACATGAAGTATGTACTTTAGCGTTCCGTTAGATTAGGCTTTAAAGGCAAGCACGTGGTAAATATGTATCAAAAGAGATTCACAATGTAACAAAACAGATTATCTTAAGTAAGTAGAGACAATCAAGGCTGCTCTTTTGTCATTGGTCCAGAATCATGGATCCTCGGCGCTTAATTGTGGCTCTCAACCCCGCCAGTGCCACAGGCACGAGCCAATAGAAGGATAACCGTGGGCGGCTACCACATTGACCACGCCCTCCAGTCCTTCTCTTGACCTCTCAGACTGAGCCTAATGATCTATCCCCTGATGCCCACCCCCTTTTCAACGTACATATTACGAATGTGATGACCCTGACGAATGAGAGCACATGTACCATCGGCGCGTAGCTAACTCTTCAAAGCACATGTTCACCACGAGCCTTAGAAAAGTAACGCTGCTTGTGGAATCGAGCATCCATGAAATCTATTGATACTCCCACACTAGTCTGGCTACTTCCGAGACCTCGATACTTAAACCATGAGCTCCGGCGTGCGTCATGGCCAAGACGAAATGTTCCTCGAAAGGCCCTCAAACGGAGACTCGCCCACAATAGAGCCACTGAGGATATACAAGAGAGAGTCCCGCTCTCCAGAAGCTGATGATCAGCGTACAAACCCTCAGTCTTCTTCCTTTCCCCTGCCACCAGGTGCATCGAGCTCGCCAGCCCCATTGCCTTATCCTGACGACCGCCAGCGCGCCCAATATCGGCCTGCAAACTCTCCCAAAACTACTGCCCAACAGGGTAGAGCTTCGCCAGCATATCCGAATTCTCCTCCTCGCGCCCCTCATGCGGAACCAGTGCGTACCGGCATACCTGAATACCCCTCGGCGCTACGACCACGAGCTGGGCAAGATGTCGTGGGTGCGCAAACGGGCTCGAAATTGGCGGACAGGAGGGGCAATGCGCCAAAGCCTTTACCAGAATCGCCAGGTCCAGAGGCACCTGACAAAGAAGGCTTGTTTCAACGACTACCGCAACGAGAGGTCTTGCCGCCGGCGACAGAAGATCAAAACCCTTCTCAAGCGCCTGAGGTCAACCCATACCCAAACTATTATCAGCAATACTGGCCACCTCCAGGCGAGGACGCTCCGTCGGCATCCAGTGGACTGAATGTTCCGTCTCCTGGAGGAGTAAACAGACTGGGCTCCACAGCTTCTACGTCAACCACGAAAGCCCAGCGTGGCTCACCCCCACCTCCAGAGACCCCTATCATACCACCCAGCGAGCAACTCGGAGGCGGCATAGAAGCGCGTTACGCTGCGGCTGGTATTGCCGGCACATCAACCTTGACAAGTTTGCAAGCCCAGAGTGCAGCGGCGGCGCAAAGGGCGGCTCAATATCCTCAGCTGGCAAATGCGCAGCAAAACGTACCTCAGCAGCGGCAAGATGTGCCGCAAAGGCGTTGGACACCGACAGAGCAACCTGGCAGCCGAGCTCATGAACCTCCTACCATATATCAAGGGTCAAGTGAGACATCTGGGCAGCCTCCTGTACACTCACCAACGCCGCTACAAGGGATGACCTCGCCTTCATCACAAGCAGGACATACCGCCACTGCATCGAACCTTCTAGAACAAGACTTTCAGCGAATGCATGTGACATCCTCCCCTCCGCCAGCGTATACACCGGCGGGGTCTTCTGGTACCAGAACGCATATCCATCCCAATGAGAAGGCCAATCAACCAGCTGGAGCTCCTGCTGTAGGAGCGGCTGTTATAGCTGGAACAGCCGCAGCAGCTGCGATATCATCCCCAGCACCGTCAGCAACTTCTGGACACCCGGCGTTTGCAAATCATGCAAGAATTCCGAGTGCGACTCCGATGCAGCCCGCTCAACCCAATAATCAGCCAACGATACAAGAGCCTGTTAAGCCATCTCCCGCACCTGCTGGCCAGGGTCCTGCTTCCCCACCGCCACTTCCGGAGGGCTGGATCGCACACCTTGATCCTAATTCGGGCCAGTACTATTATATCCACTTACCTACTCAATCAACGCAATGGGAGTTTCCCAAGGGACCGACACCGCTGAACCTTAATGAGCCTCTATCTCCAACTGGCAGTGTCAATTTTGGGAATCCGTTGGCGTCCCCAGGGTTAAGTGCATTCAGCGGCAAGCCATTGGCATCTCCAGGCTTTCAGCCCGCTACCCCTGGGTATCAAGACAGCATCATGAGCATGCAATCATCCACCCCTACCGTTGCAGGATTTTCAGGTCCACCACCAAGTGCTGGTGTCGACATGTACAAAATAGCCCCAACGAACGGTGTCTACTTTGGACCGTATCTGAGGTACACAAACATGGATCTGGAGCGAGGTATTTGGCTCGGATCGATTTTGCTTGTCACTGATGCTCTTCAACCTCCTACCATACACATTCATCAGAGCGTAGATCTTTCTCCCAATCCTCGCCAGTTGAAGGCTAGTCCAATCTCTGTACATCAGCGATGGACTTTTCATCGATATGACATCGATCTTCGAATGGACGAACATGCCAGCTCCAAGTGGACTTATGCCATCACATCCCATCTAGGCTGTACGAGATACGAATTTTTGGTCGCTGGCCGCAATGAGACGGACTGGCGTTTTATTGCTACTTCAGGAAACGATTTCTCTCTCAATGTGAACGCTAACGAGCGAGCCAAGGTGGGTGGTATTGGTTACATGTGGAAAGACATTATGCAAAAGCACGTTGAATGTGGTGGGTTTCACACCCAGGTTGGTTTAGGAGACCAGATCTACGCCGATAGAATATGGAAGGAGATACCTCTTTTGAAGCAATGGCTTGCGATGAGTGGCAAGGAGAATAGAAAGAATGCTCAGTGGACAGCCAAACACGAAGAAGATGTCTCCCATGCTTACTTTCACTATTATACAAGTCATTTTGACCAGCCGTATTTGCGAGAGGCGTTTGCTCAGATACCCTACATATTGCAAATAGATGATCATGACATGTGAGTTCGCTGAGATATGGGGAAAGATTAGGCATCGAAAACTAATGGCTGCCCTTTCAGATTTGACGGCTTTGGCTCGTACCCCGAATATATGCAATTTTCTAACATGTTCAAAAACATCGGCCGCGTTGGTATAGAGATGTACCTCCTCTTCCAGCATCATACGACTCTCGAGATTTTACGCAATGTTAGTACAGACACGGACATATTCACCATCACCGGTACGGGTTGGCATTTCGTCAAGTACCTCGGTCCGGCCGTGGTTGTGGTTGGACCAGACTGCCGATCCGAGAGGAACCCTCATCAAGTAATGGCAGGGCCAACGTACCAGGGTCTGTTCCCGAAGGTCGCCTTGTTACCGCCCAGTGTCCAGCACTGCATATGGCTCATTGCGGTACCAATCGTCTATCCCCGATTGGAAGCAGCCGAACAAATCGCACATACAGTCGCTACCGGCAAGAAAGCAGTGACAGGCACCTACAACCTTCTCGGAAAAGTGACGAGCTCCGTCGCTGGTGTTGTAGGGGCCAAGAGTGTGGTCGGCTCAGGGTTTGACTCGGTCAAGAAAGCTGTTGGCAAGTCTGGCCTGATGGGTGGAATATTGAGTCCCTTCGGCGACATCGATATGCTGGATGAACTGCGTGATCAATGGACTCATGAGTCAAAGGTAGGCAGTCATTTTTCGCCCAGGAGCTGGATGACGTTGTTGACGATTGACCTAGGATCTCGAGCGAACTTATCTCATTCGCACTCTGCAAGGAATCTCCCATCAGAAGTCTATCCGCATGACTTTCCTCTCTGGGGCAGTCGATTGCTGCGGTGCTGGAATCTTACACGATCCCTCCAAGCCTTCCGACCATAAGACTATGTATCAGCTCATCTCCGCCTCGGTCGTGAATACTCCACCACCATCGTACGTCCTCAAGCTCCTTCATGCCTCTCAAAAGCCGTTGTATGTCCCGCAAAACGGTCACCGTTCGAATAACGCGCCGAGTGATACGAAAGAGGACATGATGGAAATTTTCACCACAGAGCCTGATGGACGTCAGAGAGACATGAGAAAGCTGATGGGCAGAAGAAACTATGTTGCTATCGTAGCTTATGACCCTGAGGTTGTGACAGGCACCTTTGGGCAGACTAACATGCATGGAAATGGGGCCGGCAAGCTGAGCTTGGCGGTGGATTTTATGGTGCAAACGAGTGAGTCTGGAGTCGTGGCGGCGGGCGTCAGTAAATATGGACCGGTCATTGTGCCTAGTCTGGATTATGGTAGATAATTACATTGTTGCCCTGATAATATTACCACCCTATGTTCTCTTCGTCTTCCTTTCTTGCAGCAACTGCTTCCTCCGTACCTGAATTTTTCTCCTCTCACCACCATCGACCTTTATCCCTCTCTTGATCTCCCACATACCCTCCTGTATCTTAATCGTGGCCACGCTCCCACTGGTCCCTTTCACGGGCTGCACGTACGGTCCCACAATGGTCCTGGCGCCTCGGACTTTCATGCCCTCCACTGCCTTCAACTTCCGATAGTCAACATCCTGCATGAGAGCTTCCTCCGACTCATTCACAATCATCTTCATCAACCTTGGCAGCCTATTCGTCGTACTTGTAGCCGTAGCTCTCGGTACAGCAGCATCAGGCACCGGCACCTCCACCAGCCTCAACTCTGCCCCTCCATTCTTGACATTCTTCAAATCTCCTCCGACGCCAAAGACCCCTTTACGAAATCTGTCCCTCCACCACAGCAGATATCGCCGCGTCCGTGCTGGCTCAACACCTAGTTCGCGCAATTGGGTACTGGTAAGTGAGAAGAGAGATTGCCATGTTGGTATTTTGGCGGAGTGCTGGGCAAGGTTGCGGCCGATTAGAGTCAGGAAGGTGGAAGGATCTGGGACGAAGGGGGTCGGTTGCGGGATGGGCGGTTGAGCGGCGGAGGCGGAGGCGTGGGCGTGAAGTGTACGGAGACATTGTTGCGAATGAGGTCCGAAAAGACGCTGTTGAATGGCGGATGGCAGAGATCGGGGAGTAGCGTGTCTAATGATCATCGCAGTGGTTGCTGTAAATTGGTGCTATGTTGATACTGTACCATCCAGATTCTATACTGGTGCAGCACCTTAGCGTAGAACTAGAATATGCAAAACCCCTGCGATCTAGCGACATGGAATTCCCACTTGATGAGTTTCTCGCAACGTGTAATTCATACAGATACATTTTCAACCTAGAGATGAACTATAGGAGTTGATATGGTTGAACATTTAATAACGGAGATCCAAATTGTGACAAACATTGGCCAGGTCCGTTCGTGCCGCCAAAGCCAGGGAGTTAGCAAGAGTTTTGCACTTGCTTATTAGCCCTGACGAGAAGCATCGACACAAAATATTTGCAGCTGAGCAGCTTGTACCCTTGTTCGTTGTCGTCAGTCGTTTTCCATGTACTGTGTACCGTAATACGTTGGGTCGGGCGGACTGGATCTCTATTTCCTAACAATTATGGCCATCTCACCAGTGGTTACGTATGTGGCCACAACCAACACTATGAAAGTGACTGCAGAGAAGGCCAAGGCCCTGGCCGTTCGGACCAACTCTGTTCCCACCATCGATGATGATCGTCCTGCTAAAGCTCATAAACTTCAAGACCTTGCCGAGCGCTTGAATGAGGAGACCAAACAAAAGTATGTCAAAGACAACAAGATTGGTGAGGGAACTTACGCCAATGTCTATCGGGGACATCTTAAGGCGGACCCCTTGACAAAGGTTGCAATCAAAAAGATCAAGCTCATACAAGAATACCGCGATGGTCTCACCATGGATTCCATCAGAGAGGTCAAGTACCTCCAAGAGCTATCGCATCCGAATATTATTGCACTACATGCCGTTTTCTCGTCAAAAAATCAGAATCTCAATCTGGTCCTGGAATTCCTGCCACTAGGAGACCTAGAGATGCTTATCAAGGACACTCAAGGTATACGCTACGGTACCGCCGAAATCAAAGCTTGGATGGGGATGTTGGGCCGTGGTGTGTGGTTTTGCCATGAGAATTTCGTACTTCATCGAGATATCAAGCCCAACAACCTGCTCATTGCTGCTGATGGAGAGGTCAAACTCGCAGATTTTGGCCTTGCTCGGTCATTTGCTGACCCATACATGAGAATGACATACAACGTTATCACACGATGGTACCGTCCGCCAGAACTATTACTCCAGGCGAGGCATTACTCCGGAGTCGTTGATGTTTGGTCTATGGGTATGGTCTTTGCAGAACTCATCCTTCGTGTTCCATTTCTCCCTGGAGACAGCGAGTTAGATCAGTTCAGGAGAATATGTCAGAACATTGGAACTCCGACCGAAGAAAATTGGCCTGGGGTATCGAGACTTTTGGAGGACGCTACTGGCATCGCAATCGATAAAACCGCGATCGTACTTGTCAGTGGCAAGGACATGTATTTGTCTAGATTCGGAACGGCAGGATCCGTAGGAGTTGATCTGTTAATGTCTATGCTCACATTAGACCCCCAGAAACGATGTACTGCACGGCAGGTTCTTGAGCACAAGTGGTGGACAAGTGATCCTCGACCTACGGCAAAAGAGGATCTACCGAAAAAGGGTGGAGGTTTAGAGAAGATGGGTGATGATTTGAGGAGAAGAGGGGGAGAGATTGAGGATGGTGGAGGCAACAAAGTCGCACGGAAGCTCAACTTCGGCGCTATTAAGTAACGTTGCCATTGACGTTCAAATGCTCGAAATCATTGTTGATGTCGCGAGGCACCACATGGGTTTCTTGTCGGTTCGACGAGCCCAATCATCAACGCGCCGATGTTAATCACAACTCCAATATCGCTGATCCTGCTCAGGCTTGGGTGGAACACCTGCAGGTTCAATTACGCCAATTGCATCAAAGAGAGATGCAGAAAGATAGCCGAGAAGACAAGAAGACCATTGACAGCTGCCGGATGAGACGCTTTATTAGGTTAGGGGTATATATGCACTCCACTCAGTCTACTCCCTAATCAGCGATGGGGTCGAAAAAAGATAAGCAGAAACGGGCAGGATCTTCGGCACCAACGACGATCATGAAGTGGAGACGAAGCATGACTACGAAATAAAAAAGACTATAAAGGTCACCTCTGCACATCGGATTCTGCTGCTCCGGCAAAGAGAATGGCATTCTGATAGGTCTGCTAGAGGTGTTCGGGTACTCTGTGTATTCTAATACGTAATGTCCGAAATGCTCGTTGTGGAAATATTCACATTGTACAAAGGGGCTGCCGCAATGCCCATAGGATCGGTTTTACCCCCATTTCCCTAGCGACTTGCCGGACTGTAGGGAGCGGTTGGTGTGATATAGAAACGAGAGTGCGTTCATGCCTGCGCCGTAGCCAATCATGCGCCTTTTCACACGGCATGGGTCCGAACTGTAGAGGTATGAGGTAGCGTGACCAGTAGTTTAGTGCTAAGCATTTTAATCGAGATATAGCACGGAATATCAAAGTATGGCTTACTTACCCCGTGCTTAACAATTGTTACCGTGAGTTGCATTCCAAACGTAAACGATGATGATCAGGAAAGCAACAAGGAGAAGAAGTGCCGCCGCCGGGAGCAAAAGCGAAACCGCAATCCCTTGAAACACGCCGGCTCTAGTGTTATCCCAATGACCTTTACATTTGGCTGCTACCTTCGCCCTCTCAAATCACCTACACACGGCCAGCAAGCACGCCCAACTTCTCAGTAACTCTACAGCCAAGCTTAGGTCACAATATTGGAAAAGACCTTGTCCGTGAACATTCTGCAACCAAGCCTCGCATCCGCAAATCCTTCAGCTTTCCAAATGGACGTCCAGTCCAGCAGCACTTGAATGGAAAGATATACACCTGCCTCATCGTATCTACCGAAACATTACCTGCCTCTGACCAACACTCGTGGACATGTCAATCACCATGCCGCAACCTAACCTTCCTCCGCCGACCGCAGCCTTACCTCAATTACCTGTGTCCAAGCTACGGAGCCCTTCAATAGCTCCTGAAATATCTCGGATGTCGTCAGCATCTCCCACAGCGTCCAAGCTCGCCCTCCGGACCCCCTCAAAAGTGTCGAAGCCCCCAAGCTTGATACATACGAACCACACCACTTCAAGTCCAAGCATACCAACTTTGCGATCCACCTCCGCCCATCACAGCAAGATCCCAAGTGATGACCCAGGCGATAAGGAAGTTCGACGGTCTGTCAGTATCGCCAATTTTCCTCAGCCTCCAAAGGTCCAACGGCGCACTGGCGTTGAGAGCAAGTACTCTTCAGCAGCTTATCACCTACTACCCGGAACAGCGCAGACTGGAAAGTCTGATATACCACCATCTTCGCAAGGATCAGGCTCCGCAGAAACTCACACCGGTGGCTTAAGAGCCAAGAGATTGAAGACCAAAACACTAACGGGCACGCTGGGTCAGACGTACGCCGTAGGGCCTTCACCAACCCTGCTGAACGGAAGCGGGGAAGGCAAAGCCATAAATGGCGTCCAGCCCGGAACACGTGAGTCAAACGATCTTGCCAGTCTGCGGTCGCCACCGCACAGTCGGAGTTCTTCCGCCCAGAGCTCATACTCAACATCCGCTACCACGTTCGAGGAAGGTGAAGAGAAGAGGGGACGAGAGGGGCGATTGGCCCATGCTGAGGATAAGAGTAAGCGAAGAGAATCTGGCAAAGGGGGCCAAGGAAATGTTGTTGTAAGCGTGCGAGTCAGACCCGATACTGATGGAGACAAGTCATCTGGCAAGGATTGGCTCGTGGATGGCCGCCAATCGTTGGTTGCATACAAGGGAAGAGAGGGTGGTGATTACTATTATGGTAAGCACTCGTGGCTCTTCACCAACGTAAATGTAATTTGCTCAATAATTTGCTCCAGACAATGTTTTCGCGCCTCACGATCAAAATCACAGGGTTTATGATGCTTCGGCAAAACGCCTTGTGCGGAGGGTAATGGAAGGTTACCACGGAACTGTGTTTGCTTATGGCATGACGGGGACGGGGAAGACCTTCTCAATGCAAGGAACCGCAACATCGCCTGGGGTGATACCATTGGCTATAACCGACATATTTTCCTTTATCCGCGAGACACCCCACCGAGAGTTCCTGTTACGAGTCAGCTATCTAGAGATCTACAATGAGAAAATACATGATTTGCTAAAGCCGCAGACGGAAGCGAGCATTGGACCTGGATCGACCCAGCCAGAGGAGATCAAACTTCGCGAAGATCCCAAACGAGGAGTCTTCGCCAGCCCGCTGAAGGAGGAAATAGTTCAAAGTCCGACCCAGTTGCTTCGGGTCATCGCTCGAGGCGATCAGTCAAGGAGAACTCGAAGCACTCAGTATAATGCTCAGAGCTCCCGTAGCCACGCAGTGGTCCAGATAGTAGTCGAAAGTCGAGAACGCCCGTTCCAAGGGAAAGGACAGAAAGACAAACGAGCTCCTCTGGTACCTGGAGGTGTGCGGGTGTCTACGCTCAGTATGATTGATTTGGCTGGCTCGGAGAGAGCGGCGGAAAACAAAGAAAGACGCACTGAAGGCTCACATATCAACAAAAGTCTGTTGACACTGGGAACAGTCATTGCACGACTTTCAGGCGATAAGGACAGCGCCGGCAATCCGATGGACAAGGATGGGAAACATCTACCATACCGAGATAGCAAACTAACGCGGCTGCTGCAGCCAGCCTTGTCCGGGAACTCATTGGTCAGTATCCTTTGCACAATCCAACTGGGATCGCAGGGTAGCGTGGCAACTGCAAACGGCCACACTGGCGAAACACTAAACACTCTCAAATTCGCAGCCAGGGCCAAGAATAACATTGTTAGTCACGCAAAGAAAGCGGAGGAAGCTCTTGGTAGTGGCACGGATGCCGGAAGTAGAGTGCTCCTTGAGCGATACCGCATGGAGATTCAGACTCTACGCAGCGAGCTCGACAGTCATAGGAAGCATCATGTCGAGAAAGATTCTGTAAAAGAGGACAAGCCGCTCGAAATGGAAGAGAGACAATTCGAAAAGGAAGCCGAGCAGCGACGTGAAGAGCAGATGCTCGAGATGCAACTCGCAAGAACGGCTCTGAATGATCGAATTGAGCACCTCAATCGCCTGATTTTATCTTCCAAATCCTCTGGGGTCAATACGAATGGCAAGATGTCGTCCTTAAGTATGCACCAGACGTCCTCGGTACGACACAAGAGCGAGTCATCCAACAAAACGCTCCGGTCTTTGCGTTCATCGACAAGCCATTCAACCCTTGGGGTTGTGGCACCATCGTTGCAACGAACGGGTTCAATGGGTTCCACGGTCAACGGAGCCGGGCATGTCAAGGACCAGCAGCAATCCCCAATCTCTTCTCAGGAGAACGAAGACGAATCGGCCGGCGAGTTCGGAGACGGCACTGCTACATCGAAAGCCCAGATCTGTGCGCTTCAAACTGACCTGGCGGACAAAAATCGATACATTTCGATGCTCGAGCAACGACTCCTGCAAGCGCGTCGATCCAGTCAGTCTCGAGCCTCACTTCTCGTTTCTCCAAGCCCGCAGTTAAACACCAGCTCTCTCGACGAGGAAGGAGAAGAGGACTCGAAGATCGCAGAGCTATTGAAAGACAAGGACGCCGAGATTGCGGAATTACGCGCTCGACTTGATGACAAAGACCGCATGGTCAACGCGCTGAGGGCTGCAGCTCGACACCGGGATGTCGCAGATCTCGCCTCCGAGCCTGGCTCACCGGCCATGCGGCGCGAGAGCTACCACCAGAGCACAGATAGCAAGGACAGCAAACTCAGTGCAAGTGCCAGGAGCGGCGCGGTAGGACACGCCATCCAACCGCCCATGAGCCCCGTACAACTGCTTTCACCGCACAAAGAGAAGGAGAGGGAGATGAAGCGGAAGAGTATAGATGAGATGACGAAGATCCTGGACGGCATGATCCACGATCGTGTACAGACGGGCGGACTGGTCATCGGTGCCAACGGGATCGTGAGGCCAGCGCACGAGAGGAGGAAGGAGAGTCTCGGTGCGGTCCCGAGCGTGGGCGCGTTGGCAGCCCAGCTGCGCCCGAGGTCGACCATCTCTGAAGCCGGACCGTGAGTTGTGCATCTGTCTGTCACCGGACCTTTCATGCAAGGTGTTTTGGTTGTTATTTTTTTGGGGGGCGCACCATCTTGGTGCATTTTTCCATTTTCAGGCGTCTTTTGGTGCCATTGATCCGTGTATTTTCATTCTAGATACCCCCCAATCAGTGAAGCCCCAATCAGCAGGGTGAGTCTCAGATTCCTTTGGTCCGGCCTGCATTAAGCGTTTTCTTTTCTTTCTCTCTTTCATGCCTGAGGTTGGGATGGGATAGGCAGCGATGATGTATGTACAGTAGGCTTGTAGATAATGAGACGAGTCATGAGTGCCTTGAACTTGGGATTGATTTGACCGCCAACGTCTTATTTATTTACATTCATGGTAAGGTAAGAGATCATTGCAATTTGGGCCAGTAATGTGGGAACCTGCCAATACTAAAAGTATGCTATTGTTACACCCTCCCCAAAGACCGAGGATTCGACTCCTAGCCACAGCCTGGTCGGACGTGAGTGTAGCAGTAAGTAGGCGGGAAGAATATACCCACGTCCTACAGGTTCTTTTCCTATCGGCGCCGGTTCAATGGCAGAGATCGTGTCTTTTTCGGACAGTGTCCTCTTTGCTGCATGAAAGTGTCAACGACTTTGTTCCTACTATCTATATGAGATTATATGAGGGCGAGCAGCACGTTCAATTCAAATCATGAATGTGAGTAGCCGTGGGCGGCAACGAGTCAATTGTCCGCAGAAATGTAGTATCTAACCTTTCTGATTTGATATCCAAAAATCCATGTATAGATGGCATGCAAAAGGGTATAATGTCGACTGAGAGGAGACGTCCTGCTTGCTTGCTCTATCCAGCAGCAAGAATATTCTTATCTACTGCTCGAAAAAACAATCTCTATTCCAACCTGCATGCTTTTTCTCTTGCTTCCTCTCTCCCGTAAGGCTCGGACTGGACACGTGGAATTCCATGCTCAAATCTCCGTCATCAGAAAATCTTTAAAAAAAATGGGCAAGTAAGATGAAGGAAATGAGAGTCGTGAAAGATGTCACCACCCCCGCTCGTCCTTCAAGACAACTCGAGACCGCCGTCGACACGAAGCCTCAACACCATTCCCTTCTTGACATCCCTGCCGCCTCTCGTGCCACGATCGTACCCATAGTCATCCCTCGTACTTTCCGCCTCACCGTCCCACATCTCCCCAACAATTTCCTTTCGCATCCTCAGACTCTCCTTTTGGAGCTCAGAGCGGCTCTTGGAGTGACACTGGATCTGACCCCAGCAGCGCTGGATGCCGGCGTCCTGGAACGCCCATAGGGGCATGATCCAACGTGTGGCAATGTCCGTGGCACGCACCTTGTCGAAGGCGCAGAAGAAGGTAGGAGATCTGGGCAGCTTGAGCTTGAGAGACAGCTGGATCAGTGGACAGTTGTCGGCGACTCTCCAGCAAAGTTGCTCCCACAAGCGGTCATGCTTTTCCTTCCAGCGCTGATCTTCCGTCTTGACCGGATGGCCATACGCGTCATAAGTGAGAGCTAGCCTTGTTATGGACTTCGTGGTGAGAGGGCGCAGGTTGTCCAGAAAGTGGCGCAGGGCCCTCAGCCCGTGGAAATGGAACATGCACTTGGAGTACAAGACTGAAGCTGCTTCGTCGGACATCGATTTGCAAACGAAGAGGAGGACGGTGGGACCGGGGTGGACATCATCCTCCGCTAGATGCGTGGCGTGCACTCTCCGGTGATGATAGTCGAGGAGACGGCGACGCTGAGCAGCGCCCGGTTCGAGCTTGGGCGGGTGTGCTCCGGTCGGTCTGGGCAATCGGTAGGTCAGCGACTTGCTCTTCTGGGTGTTACCGACCCATTCGATGGCATAGTGTTCCTTGGTGATGGCATAATCATAGATCTTATTACGCAACTCGCCAGGGAGGTCAAGGAAGGGGAAACGATCTTCGCGTTTATAATGGCGGAGTGCACGCGAGGTTGACGGCTCTTGAGGAAGGCGTACAGTTGGGTTTACCGGTGCTTTCCTGCACGGTTCACTTCGGACGAAAAACTTATCTTGAGTCGATCCTTGTACTCGACTAATGGCATACGTAGGGTGGATGCAATGAAGATTTTGCCTTGTAGTGAAAGCTCTAGTTGGCAGGATCCTTGGCTGACATGGGGGTAGGCGGACATTGGCTGTTCGTTCGCTTGGAGACGGTGTCCTTGACTTGGTTTCGGAAAATGACTTTTCTTTGCTTGCTTCGATCAATTTCTCGATCTCAGCCTTTTTGCTGACGAGGCTCTTCTTGGGGGGACGTTGGCTGCGGGGCTGGGTCTTATTCTTCTTTGCCATAGCGGTGTTCTACTACCGTCGAACTCCGGCCACGAAGATTTGCTGACGGTTGGTTCGTAGGAAACTCTGTGCGGGTGCTGGACGCGATATAGGAAGAGATTCTTTTGCAGAGAGGAAAAGTATATCTTGCTCGATCAGTCAATGAGTGAATGGACTTATGACGCGACTGTCCGCTGCAGCCGTGTTGGTGAGGCAGGAGAAATGAGTAAAATGCAGAGAAGTTCGTGTCTACAGAGGGAAGGGACGGGCTGGCGAAATCGGAAGCCGATTGTGTGACTCGAAGTATTGGGTATTTGGCTTGGCCTCTTCTATTATGGGGTTGCGAAGTGAAACTGGTCGAGTGACAAGGTCGTGCTAATTAAGAAAATGTTTGATGGTGGTCGAGACAGCGCGTAGTATTGAAGAGAATGGGAACTTCTACTAGGAGACCATGTCCATCAATAGCATTGTGTCGAACAATGCACAATAGGAAGATTTCACTCCAAGTGAGATAGGAAAGCTCTCATCTCACTTGAGTGAAGGAATTTTGGAATGAATAGCAATCCCGGTATTGAGCTTTCCATTGTCTCAATATCAGCCTTGGCTCGCCTTCATATTGTGTGATACTGTGTGAATGGGGTGTTTCCTAAAGGCCTCGTACGTAGAACGCAGAGACCTACAGGGAATCGGAATGCTCTCAGCTGGATAGCAATATGGGAATACCTGCCTCGGTTCTGTCTCTTCAACACTGCTGCGCCGGCTCTGCGCATTGTGAAGATATTTCACCCGGAAGATAAGTTTCCGCATGGAATCCTGTCTCTGCCGTCGATCGTAGACAGCACATATTCAGCTATGTCCCAAAGACTGCGCCGGACGAGTATAAGCTAGTTGCTGAGGCTTGACCATTGCCAGTGATCTCCCCATCGCATGTCATTTTTGCCTCAGGATATAGCACCTCGGGTGATCAACCAGTAGAAGCTCCCTCACTCTTTCGCCATCCCAAACCCTCTTTCTCCCATCCTCTTCTTGACATCCTCATAGATCTCCCCAGGGCTTTTGACAGCTTTGATTCTCACTACCTTATTATCCTTCTCAAAATACTCCACCACCGGCATACTCGTCTCCACAAATGTCTTGAACCGTTTCTTGATACTATCTGCGTTATCATCCGCACGCCCACTAGTCTTCCCTCTTTTTATGAGACGCTCGCTCATAACATCCTCTGGACAGTCGAAGAAAAGGACGAATTTGGAGGGACAAACTGTCTCCTCGAAGCGGATCGCTTGGTCCATTTTGCGGGGGAAACCTGTATCTCTATAAGATGCGAGCCCAAGGACGTTTGCGATTGAAAGAGCATACCATCAACCAGGAACCGCCCTTCACCCTCGTTCTTGTCCATGATCGCGTTCTCCAGTAGTTGAACAGTGACTTCCATCGGCACAATCGTGCCCTCTTTGATGTACTCCTTGATCATGTTTCCAAACTCACTGCCCTCTCTATCTTGCTCCGCTCGTAAAAGATCTCCGGCCGACAGATGCGTGAAGCCATAATCACGGACGAGGTTGGCGCATTGTGTACCTTTCCCCGCACCAGGGCCACCAAGGACATAGATCACTGATGTTTTGTCTGGCGAGAACCTAGGCGTGGGTCTTTTGGGGGCAGCGAGACGGGGTGACGCTGGCGCCATTATCCTCTTGCTGGTCTGTCAAAAGTACTATTTTGGTGTTATGGTAGGACCACGGGGCTTCTGAGGCTCGCTAGCACGGGCTTTGACCATCCAAACATAGGTTCCCGTTCCCACGAAGAAGATGAAGACGAAAGGCCAGACTTTGAGGGGCGATTGACTTGGATTAGGTCGAGAGGCGTATGGCCTGCAGGCGATGGGAAACCTTCTCCCGGTGAAGGCTGAGACGTGATAGGTCCCCTGAGGTATAGGCCGGTAGGTTCCAGGCTTTATACCATTGGCCAACGAATCCAGGAAGAACATGGGAAGGAAGTTCGTTCAAATTCAAAATTGAGAAGATTGTTCGATGGTTACGATTGGAAGACAGGTTTAAGACCGACGATTTTCTTTAAATAGCGGCACCATCATCTCGTTGACACTCACTCCTGCTACCATCGATCAATCTAGCGATATGATACGCTACAATGCTCGACTATGTTTGATTCTCATTATCCAGATGGAGATACTCCGACCAACCATGCCCATGGCTTAACTCCGCTCCAACTATGTAAAGGCTAAGAATAGTATGTGAACGGGACCAAAAATGAGGTCCTTCATTCCCTTGACAAGTGTTTACTCGCCAGTCTCGGACTCGTAGGTGGACTTTCCACTCGTCCTTCCGTCGTGAAAGCCTGCCCTGGGCGCGATTCGCCAAAGTCCATACCCGGGCTAGCAAGCGGACTTGAGTAGGCTCCAGGAATTGGCACAGCATCATAGGTCTGCTCACCCGGCGCAGCCGGGACATGTTCCTGAACTTGCGGTGTTGATTCGAACCCATCCTGCGACAACGCAGGAGTGGCAGAGTGAATCTTGATAGGGGGTGCTTGTAGGGTGAATGGCTTGGGCTGAGAGAACGATTGGTGTTTCGAGGCAAATTGTGTACCTTTGGCGTAATACTCGCCGTTCTCTGCTGCGTTGATTGGATCATCATGGAGGTCTTTCGAAAATGAAGGTGTCATTGGCGTCTTCTGGAAACCGGGAGTGTTGGGCGCGGATTGACTTCGAAGTTGAGCAAGATATAGATCCGAGCGAGCTTTATCTCGTAGGTCCATTGACTTCGTGAGTCTACGCTTGGAGTAGTAGCGGTAGAAGACAATGGCGTAGATGCTGATTGTGATGACCTCGACTATAATCTCGATAAATGCACAGATGAGTGACCAATTCTGGAAGTCGAGTCAGCGTTTTGTAGATTGCAAAAATAGAGTATACTAACCTGAAGCCTACAGATCAACGCATAGTCGACATCTTGGGCGAACACGTCCTTCCTTTTACCATCCTTGCAAGACCACCCCCACATATCTTTACCTCCTCCATTCTTCCTGCTTTGGTTCAATAGAGCAGCGCCGACTGCCCACATGACGATGCTGAACGTGAAGAAAGCAACAGAGAACACTGTATAGTATATCGCAGCTTTCTCGGCGCGCCTGTGACCGCCTTTCCAGTAGGCGTAAAAGATTGCGAGCGTCATTGCCAGTGATACGCAAGCAATAGTGAGTAACGTGATCTGCGGCCATTTCTTCTGGGCGGGAGCCCAAGCCGGGATGGTGCTGCGAGGTGGTAGCGTTTTGGTAGCGTTGAAAATCGAGAAGGTCGTTGAAAGCATAGCCAGAACAATAAGGGAGCAACTGAAGTTTGTTCCTCGAAGGCACATCTTAGCCATCCGGACTCTAGTCTTGATTTTCTAGAAAGGCCGTTAGCTTTTTTCCAAACGTGGAGTCGACATGAGCTATCATACCACGTCCTTTGTATTGGCCTTCTCAGTGTGTTCTTCCCGCTTCTCCAAGACTTGCTCTTCTTGGAAAGTTGGGCTGAGTGGGTTCGCGAATCGTCCGGGTGTCCCGGGCGGCTTCAATGCACTCTTGAGTGGTGAATTCGGGGTCAGTGGCATTTCTACGCCAGCGTAAGACGAGTGTTTAGACGCCTGATTTTCCGCCATGTAGCCGAAGCCCACGTCGGAGGGTTGTGCTTGAGGCATGAGGTGCTGAGAGGTAACGGGAGGGTCTAGGAAAGGGCTACGCCCAAGCGAGCTGGGCCCGATGGGCGAGTTCACAGAGGTCGCTTCAGCAAAGCGTGCTGTCCTCGGAGTCTGAAGCGTAAGAGCAGATGAAGAACTTGAGGAGGTTCTTGCGCGAACCAACACTTGTGTATTCGCTGGCTTTCCGTCTGGCTGGTTGTTCGACATGCTAAGCGACCCTGCGGCTGACGTGAGATAGTTTGAGATAGCCGGACCTAGGCTTGGTCGACGTCCTGATTGCAATGAACCAGGTCGAACGACCAGGTTGACCAAATTTTTGGATTATTGAGGTATCCTGGAGAAATCCTAGATAGAGTAGGAGCAAGTTGTAAGATAAAAGAAGACCACCTCGGTCAAGGTTGATTGCCTGGGTGTGCGGGGGACATTTGTGTAAGCGCCGGGGCTCAAGATGGTGAGCATAAAATTAGACATTTCCAGAACGACAGCACAAGAGTGGTGCCAGCAACAGCGTCAAGGACGACGATATCATAGGAAGATGGGTCAGTGGGGCAATACCAATGGCATGGGCGCCTGGGTCCCTAAAATAGATCGTCTAGCAATGTCGTGCACATTTACCTCTTATTCACAGTCAGCAAACAGCATTGTATCCTCTCCATATGACATTGGAGACAAAGATCCTTGAGCCTTAATTGAACGTTTTTGTTTAAAGGCCCTTTGTCTGGTAACAGGGAAGTCGAAAGTGTAGCCTCGACGTGACGGTAACTTTTCATGCCTCAACAGTTCTTCTCGACAACCAGATGGAGACCAGATCCCAGTCAAGACAGGGAAGTTAAAGGACGGAGTCCGACTGCAGCAGCCTATGGGAGACATGCTATGTTGTGATTGGTGTGAGGCTTGATGATCGTCGGCTTCATGCAGTGTGCCTGTGTGTGGGCGTTAGAGATGATGGGATGGGAGCCATCTTATTGGCTGCAAGTCTTGTGGATATCCGGCGCTAAGCAGCAGATTCATGGCTCGCGTGACATAGATACCTTACTTACTGTGGTATGTACCTTAGTTACTTACTTGCTTACCTAAGTAAGCATGCACGGCATGCCAAGACGAGATATTGGTAAAGGGGTGCCGATTATTTCGAATATTGGTTCTAGCGACCTTTGAAGACAGCCATGAGGATTTACTGACATAGTCTCTACGTGATATTGCCAGTGTCGCCATGTCCCTGCTATCCCAGCTTTGGTGCAATGCCTTTTCAAGACCTGGACAGTGTCCCTCCTTCGATCATTTCTTCTCGATTGTCATAGAGGATAATGGGATCCGAATGTTGATCACCAAGGCGATGATGAAGTCTTATCTCGTTTCACGTCGCACACCTAATTCAAGCCTAGAAGGTCTTGCCATTTGCCTGTCAATTGTATGGATATGCTTAGAAGGAACGAACTGGTACTATACACCAGACGTTATGTGATGTTTCTGCGGACTCCATACGCCGCAACTGTGGAGCAAAGGCTTAGAGATATACTAGGCACTCCTCTTGTTGCCACCAATTCATAGATAAGACTTCGATTATGATATCTACTGTACGAAGCCAGATGAACATACTCTATCTTACGAGGCAACGTGGGAGTATTTTACTGGGACTCGTCATAATTGAATTGGAGGTTCGAGGTCGTTATTTATGCTGTAGGATCGCTGGATAACTCAAGGTCTAGGAGAAAGTCCAGAAGATCTACTACACTCTCGCAATGTGTCTCATGACACGCACGTTATTTCACGTAACCCTCTCTACTTCGTAGCCTTTGTATGAGTGGAAACCCAGGATCGTCAGCTTTGTAGTGGATTTGGTGATCAGTCAATGCACGACGTTGCAACGACTGGATTGCACGGGTGATGGTGATTACTAGCATCACTCGACAGTCCTGACAAGGCTACTGCATTGATTCGTATTCGAAGTGACCGCAGATGATTACCTGTAGTCAGAGCAAATGCCATCATATGAAAGTCGACAACGATGGCGTTAGGACTCCGTTCCACAAAATCTCCAGGAGAGAGGATTGTCAGTATATATGAGTAAAGAACATGGAGTACGGGAGTTCGGATGAACCGTGAATGGTCTACTTACTTTGGTTACTTTACTTTATGTTTACGGTTGCGTCTTCTTTGGCTTGGCGTATGAATCGGCAGGCAGGGCTGATAAGGTAGATTACCGTAGATCCAGCACGGATCGGACGGTATTTGTTTCTGCGGCCGCATGCCGGCTCCCATTCCTTCCGACGGACTTTTCCACAACAGCGAGATCTTGCAGCTAGCATCGGATAGGCTTAGTTTGACATCTCGGCATCATGAATTTTGTACCCTAATCGGAAAGCGGAGGTTTGCCTGCGAATGATGGCTACCTAATACTTAATGTCTAATGTCTAATGTTTAATTGTTTAATATGTCACACTCCGTATCCGGCATGCCTATTGCGGACATATTTAGAGTACTTCAACTTCTCTCACCCACCGCCCCTTGACTTGTTCTTTTTCCTCTTCATCGATAAGAGGCTACCTGCCATACGCTCCCCCCCCCTTTGCTTGCGAGCACCGTCTTCTACGCCCACCATGAAGTTCCCTACTCTTTCACGTCAGAAGCCTGCAAGCAACGTGAATGGAGCTCCCTTACCCTCTGCAGGCCTGCGGTCAAGCCAAAATACCTCCTCAACAGAGGTTGAAAAAGGAACGCCCATTGTACCATCACCTTCGCCATCAACAAGAAACAAAAATGCTTCCGGTCTTGGTGAGACAGATGTCATCGAAACTACCCCAATGAAAGAGATGGAAGCCCTGGATAAGCTATCCGACGAGCCGGAATATCCTACCGGTGCAAAGCTGGGCATTATAATCGCGTCTTTGTGTCTTTCCGTTTTCTTGATGGCTCTGGACAACACCATCATTGCGACAGCCATTCCCAAAATCACAGATCAATTCAAGGCCTTGAACGATGTCGGCTGGTTCGTTACATCCCCCTTTAGTTCTCTCAATTCAGATCCGGTTTTGAGTCTCAAGGCATACCTCGAGATGTTTCAGTCCTCAGTCTGATCCTCACTCGCATCCAATTCTACGCAAGTGGGTCAAATGCTAATTGTGAACTCGTCTAGGTATGGTTCATGTAAGTTAATTGAGCTATGTCGCAAGTCGCTGAGCCAACTGACTGTCATTCAGCTTACCTTTTGACAACGTGTGCCTTTCAACTGTTATTTGGCAAGCTCTATACTTTCTTCAGCATTAAATGGGTGTATCTTTCAGCGATATTCATCTTTGAAATTGGCTCGGTCGTTTGTGGGGCGGCTCCAAACTCCGTTGCCCTAATCATTGGTCGAGCGATTGCTGGCGTCGGATCGGCTGGTATCTTTTCTGGTGCCCTTGTCATCATCGCATACGCTGTTCCCCTGGTCAAGAGACCAATCTTTACTGGCATTGTAAGGCACAGCCCATTTCATCGCTACCCTCTTACCCCTGACTTATTCATCGGAAGATATTTCGGAGGACTTCATAATTCTGACGACGCATCAAGTCTCATAACTTCATCCGTTGATCTGAGTAAAACATTACTAACTTCTACCTGTGCAGATCGGTGGAATGTACGGTCTCGCCTGTAGGTACTCTCCAGTCTTTGAGCCATCTCTTCTGTACCCGGGTTTGTGTCTCACGGCACGGCTGGGGAGTGTTGAATCTTCAACCCTCTATGGAGACAGAGGATGGTCCTTCAAAAAGGACATTGCTGACTTTGGCATAACCATCAGCTGTCGCCGGCCCTCTTATGGGTGGTGCTTTCACCGACAAAGTGTCATGGCGTTGGTGCTTCTACATCAATCTACCGCTAGGCGCGGTCACCATCCTCGGAATTGCAATTTTCTTCAAATCACCACCCCGTACAAGTGAGAACTCTATCGGATTCTGGGAACGTTCTAAGCAATTTGATCCCATTGGGACTGCGTTATTCATTCCTTGCATCGTTTGTCTTCTGCTTGCGCTTCAGTGGGGAGGATCACAGTACCCATGGAGCAATGGTAAGCACTCACTCCGATCCAGACAGATATCCGAGAAATCATGGAAGCTGAAGCCTCCCTCACAGGACGAATAATCGCGCTTTTCGTGTTATTTGGCCTATTGGCCATAGGGTTTGCTGCTGTCCAATTTTGGAAGCAGGATAATGCGACGGTGCCGCCGCGAATCCTCAAGAAACGGAGTATAGCTTTTGGGTCTTGGTTTTCCTTATGCCTAGGGGGCTCTTTCTTTGTCCTGATCTACTATATTCCTATCTGGTTCCAGGCCATCAAAGGGGTATCAGCCGTGGAATCTGGAATCAGGAATTTACCAATGATATTAGGACTGGTAATCATCTCCATTGGCTCTGGTATCGGAATCACTCTCATTGGTTACTACACCCCGTTTATGATTCTCGTGAGGCACTTTCAGATGTTTGGGAGGGATACCCTCCTGTAAGGCCTTTCTTGCTGACTTCTGCTAGTCGTCCATATTCATGGCCATTGGAGTTGGCCTCCTCTCAACGTTCAAAGTTTCGACGGGTCACGCTATGTGGATTGCATATCAAGCTTTATGTAAGTTGTTTCGACATCCTCGGATTTTCCCTCAACTCGCTACCCATGCTATGAAAAACCTCTTACGAAGTCAAACCGCGACATATTCGTATTGGTACTACAATGGGAGCTGTTGACGACGACTACTTGGTTTACCGCTTTCTGTTAGGAAGACGTCTCACAGCGCACCTACCAAAGATGCCTCACTTTTATTGCCCATCCCGTGTGGATCTCGATGCTAACCTCCAATACTCGTACAGACGGCTTCGGCGTCGGTTTTGGCATGCAGCAACCCCTTATCGCGGCACAAACCGTATGCAGTCTCGAGGATGTTCCGACAGCGACAGCCATTGTCAACTTCTCACTTATGTTAGGGGGTGCCTTGTTCATCTCCGTCGCTCAGAATCTTTTCACAAACCGCCTTCTTACCAATATCGCCCGCACTGTACCCTCGATAGATCCATTCATTGTCTTAAAGATCGGAGCCATAAGTCTTAGAAAGAAAGTTGGGCCTGAGAACATAGCCGCGGTTTTGGTTGCGTACAACGACGCGCTCATGCAGGCATTCTACGTGTCTGTCGCAATGGCATGCCTCTCAATTATCGGTGCGGTTGGCATGGAGTGGAAGTCAGTGAAAGGCAAGAAGTTTGAGGCTGTGGCTGCATAAAAGCGAGCCCATCAAGCTTGATTCGCGGCGTTGTCGGGGTATAGATGTGTACGTTTGGTCTGCTTACATTCATTGTATTCCTCTGAATGTAGATATTTGTGTCATTCCATTGGTTTCGATTCGGTTTGGCGGTCAGGTGGTATCTCAGCATATAATTACTGTATATCCTTCATTACTTCCGTAACTACACATAATAGAGCATACTCACTATAATGATAATGCCAGCAAAAGTCAAGTTACGCACTGGACACAGCCTTAGACACACGCCTATTCCATATAGGGACGTCTGATAATTCATGTGGTTGAGTACGATTTTAACCCGTCGAGGCGCTACTTGATGTTTATAAACGGCCAGGGTCATATTTTCGGCTAGATCTGTATCTCTACTGAAGCGTCAGGGCCCTCGATGAAATCCACCTGCCTGGTCAACTTCATCAACGTATAACTTTAGGTCTGCACTGCTTCACTAGTATGGCACACGCCGAAGCAGCCAGTGTCTACCCACCCCTCGAAGCTCGTCCCATCAAGAACACAATCTGCCTCTTCGACGTCGATGGCACCCTTACACCCGCTCGCCGTGTATGTTCCTTCCTGCTCTGCCGGCCACTTTTCGTTCCCTAATTATCATGTCAGGCTGTCACTCCCGAAATGCTTCAGCTCCTGTCCGCCCTCCGTCACAAATGCGCCATTGGCTTCGTCGGCGGCTCCGACCTCGTCAAGCAGCAAGAACAGCTTGGCACGCCCTCGATACCTGTCACTGGCCTGTTCGACTTCTGCTTTGCCGAGAATGGCTTGACAGCATACAGGCTCGGGAAGCAGATGGCGAGCACAAGCTTCATTGGTTGGTTGGGGCAGGAAAAGTACAAGCAATTGGTCAATTTCTGCTTGAGGTACATTGCGGACATTGATATACCAGTCAAGACAGGAACCTTTGTTGAATTCCGGTATGTTATGGTCTCTGTTGCGCCCTTGAAGGATGCACAGTCCTCCAGATCCCGGGCTACAAGAGGAATCGCATTTCCACGTTCTATAACGGTAAGTATTAAAATGCTGACTTCCTTCCGCTGTGCAGGAATGGCATGATCAATGTCTCTCCGGTCGGCCGTAATGCTAGCATCCAAGAACGCCATGACTACGAGAAGTACGACCTGCAGCACAACATTCGGGCTTCCTTCGTAGAAGCTCTGAAGGCGAAGTTTCCTGACTTCGGCCTCACGTATGTTTGATGGTCTCTCCCTTTAGAGAGCCACCATTGACCGACAATCACAGGTACTCGATAGGCGGCCAAATCTCTTTCGACGTCTTTCCTGCTGGCTGGGACAAGACCTATTGCTTACAACATCTTGACGCCGAAAAGACTATCAGTGGTGTGGAGTACTCTACTATCCACTTCTTTGGGGACAAGACCTACAAGGGCGGGAACGACTACGAGATATACGAGGATAGTCGTACAACCGGTCACAGTGTCAAAAATCCAGAGGACACGATTAGAATCATCAAGGAGCAGTTCAAGCCGTGAATGTGACACAAAACCCAATGTGATGGCGTATGAATGACACGGTGGTCATGAAGTCAAGTATTGCAGGTGTTGCTGGCAGCCCTACGAAAAGTTATGATAGACAGGGGACACGGAATAGATAGGATTTGCATCATACAAATCGTCAGACCACCTCACATTAACAAGCGCCAAGCACCCAATATAATTGCAGCTGTACCTGTGCAGACACCCCTAGGAGCGTGGTTAGCAAGCAAACCTAGGGATTGGGCAGATAGGGTAGTTGTCTTCACATACATCAGCCATTGCAAGGTACTGAACTTGACCCCCTCAACCCGCTCACGTAGACCTGCTACTTCCTGCTCGATCCTCGTCTCCGTCTCCTTGATCTTCAACTCCTGCCCCTTCGCCTCCTCCCGTATCCGCCCCTTCTCGAGGTTCAGATCCAGCCTCACGCTCGCCTGGGCGCGGTTGACTTCGTCGCGAAGCCGGGAGTTGAGCTTTGCCAAGTCGTTCGACAGCCGTTCGTGCGAAGCTAGGGTCATTGAGGTGTCGCTGGAGTCGAGGGCGAGGAGTTCGGAGCGGAGCTTCGTGAAGTCTACCTTTTGAGTGTATGTGCTCCGGTCCGCATCTATCCAAGGTTCGGTGAGCATGGAGATTCGGACTGTGTTATTGGGACATAGGTAGGGTACCTTCTCGAAGTACCATTGTACGAGTGAGGTTTTGTATAGATTCCTCGATGACGTCCGAAAGGACGAGCATCATGGCCTTAGACTGCTCTTCCGAGAACCCTTCATGTTTCAGGCGTTGTACGAATCTTAGGGTATCGAAGTGATGGTCACGATACGAAGACGGGGTTGTGGAGAAGCCTCTGGCGAGTTCGCGGCGAGGAAGGTTTGGGGGCGAAGTACAGATGTCCTGGCGACGTGGGCGCACAGGAGAGTATGGTGGAGCTTCGCTTTGAGGTGCGCGCGCGGGCGATGATAGACATCGATGGTGGATGGGTATGGTGTAGGGTCTTTGGATCTGAGCAAGCGAACGAGCTGCGCATGGGGAAATTGCGGGCTTCCACGAAAGCTTCGGTAGCAGGAATGGTGGTATTAGTGCTGATGTTGCCATGCTCTCTAGTCGTCGATATCTAGCTAGGAAAGACAATGGCGTTTTTTTGGGTCTGTAGACCTATCGAATATGAGGGTCCTAGACTACGAAGATACCAACACTTGGCATTCGACGAGAAGAATCAAGGTACCTTGTCGTGGGGTTGGCGGCCATTGTACGCACTCATCAAGGAATTGGCATAGTTCACCATGGGTATACTGTTCTGCTTGTCTCAAGCTGATACGATGGGATACTTTGCATGTACATCAAGATCCAATCGCTACTTGCTATCCTCTCCAATCCATGGCTATCCTCATTAGATCTAAACTCACTGAAGCATGACAATGCCATCAAGAAAGCCCCCAGACGCCAATCGCTACTTGCTATCCTCTCCAATCCATGGCTATCCTCATTAGATCTAAACTCACTGAAGCATGACAATGCCATCAAGAAAGCCCCCAGACGCCAATCGCTAAATTTTGCAAACGGAGCGTACATCATGCATCGCCTTCAGTTATCTCGGCAGTGTAATCTCTCTGGATACTCAGCTCCTCCAACCCCGGCACGTTACCTAGCGTAAGGCCCTTTTCATTGGCCAGATGCAGGAGGCAGATGAAGCAATACGACGTTGAGATATCTGCCATCGCTTGCTTGGGATAGACCTGTTGCAGGTTGTTCATCACGGATGTGAACTTCAGTGGAGACTCTTCGCTCTCTCGTGGAGGATCCGAAGCTGCATTTGCTTGGGGAGTAGTAACACCCTGCGCATCTGTCAGTAACCTAGACACGTGTAATAGAGAAGGATAGGCATACCTCTTTGAATCCGATCCCCCTCCACATCTCCTCCTTCAGCTTTCGCACGTCCACCTTCTTCGCTACGCGGGCATACTGTACGTATTCGGGCCGCAACCTTCGACTTTGTGTCACCAGTTGAGTTCCAAAAGCCCCTTCTTGAGTTCCTCCTACATCAGCTGGGATACCGTTGATGCCCTGACTTCCAGCTGCAAGATCGCCTTCCAGATCTGGGGATATTACTTCTCTTGCATCTGCGAACATCTCGTCGTCGTCTGGCGGATTATTGTTAAAGTCAAGACCATCATCTTGGAAGAAATTTGCATCGTAGTCGCCCTGAGGGGCTTTCTCGTCCGGCGATACATGTGCTGCAATGTTCTCTTTCCGCGCCCAGAAAGCTTCGCCCATCTCATGCTCAGGAATCTCCTCCTGCCTTGTGGTGTGCCGCTGGCCCCCAAGTCCTTGTCTTCGCGAGCCCATGCGTGCTTTTGGCTTCAAGAAAAGTCGGACAAGCTGGCGAGAGCTAAAATGCTTGTCATCGGGTAATAGGTTGCGCGTTCTGGACTTCCATTGGGTTTTCGGTAGAGAAATGGCTGAGTTGGATGCTGCAGGAGTATATATCATCTCTGCAAGGGTAGGGTCTAGGGAAGACATAAAATCGATCTCAGTGGGTGCTTTATCTTTCCGTTTTGATGGTGCTGGTGCAGAGGCTTTCTTAGTGTCTTTTATCCTCCGGATTTTCCAGTGCTCAGGTCCGGCCCAGTTCTTTCGCAAGGCATTATCGAAATAGCTGAGAATGTCTTCGTGGCCTCCCTCGCACTGCTTGTGTTGTAAAGTTACCGCATGCTGAGTACTGTCAGGATCAAAACCACCAACTCCTACGTCAATTGCCGCTTCACCCTCGTCAATCGGCCCCTCTTCGAAACCGATGTTACGCATATTGTTTTGAGGCTCGAGGGCTGCATTTTGCGCCCATGCGTCACCTCCTGCCCCAAAACCTGCGTCTGCTTCAAGATCAAAGCCTCCCAGAATCCCATCATCATCTTCGAACCCAGCAACGTTATCCCCATCAAGGAAAATCCCCGTTTGATCCCCAAGATTACCTTTCACCGGATTATTGGTCTCTTGTCGCCAGTCTTCTGGCGCCTTTAGGAATGGAATATCGAGCGATCCTGCAGGGTCTCCCAGATCAAAGTTCTTCAGTGAGGGACAAATGTCTTGTTCATCCAGCCTGGCCAAATCTGGGAAGAATTTCGACCCCAGTGAAACTATGTCGACGAACGATGTTTGCACTTGTAAGGATGTGTTGTTTGGTTCCTGATCCGGGTGATCTGGTGACACCTCTTCGTCTTGTCCTGGCATCGAGCCGCTCTTTCTCCTTGCGACATCTCCTCTAGCGCTAGCATCTCCGTCATCATCACTACTATCGAAAACAATCCGCCCCGTTGAGTCGATGGCTAGATGATTAAGTAGGAGGCCTTTCGCACCACCTTCATCGAAGTCTGCTGATGCTTTCTTGAAAAGCGGATCCACAGAGAACTCAAGTTCAATCTTTTTCAACTGAAGTGAAGCAAAGGATGGTACTAAGGTGGCTTCTGACCGTTGCGTCTAGTCGATGTTAGTGGCATAGTTTGAGGGTTCGCTTCAGGAAGAAGCCCACTTTTTTCCTTGTCTTCTTCTTCACGTCGTCTTCACCCTCACCTTCTCCTTCTATCTCATCTCCATCTTCCCCCTCTTCTACCCGCTTTGACTTTTTATTTCCGCTATCTGCCAAACCACTGAGGAGCTTTCCTGTTTCTGTTGCAACGCTGTCAACTCGGCTAGTATATATTTTCACACAGCCATCGAGGGTACAGCTCGCTTTTTGGAAATTCACGCTGTCGCCCTCTTTGAGTAGTGACATATCATGGAAATAATCGATCAAGGCAAAGTTCCAAGAATTCGTAGCATTGATCTTGTTGTCGGTAGCCATTTTCATCCACTCCTCGAAATTGGCCAGAATTGGAACGCGTTTCATGGGTGTCATTGCGCTGGCGGCAACGACAGAGAGAACCCCGTCCTCGGTGCTTTCTAGGCTGCGGGCTACATGATTTCGAGGAGTCTTGGGGCTATCACTAGCCGCACGGTTGTAGTTGTTCAACTTCCGCACGGGTGAAGCTGCAGCTTTTAAAGAGTTCAACTGTAGATCATGGAGGGCTTGTCGAGACTGAAAACGCACAGCCTTTTCTTGCCGGTCGTCATTGAGTGGAATTCTATAGTTTCCTATCAGATGCGCCATTCCTTACACGCATGGGGCACACCTACTTGAGCGGCGATTGGAGCGGGCCTTGTCTATGAGGTGTCGCAGCGGATGTGTTATTTGGGCGGGGAGGATTTGTGACCCGGGGCATGCTGTGCAGTCGTTGTGGGTACCTCTGCAAGATTTAGTGAAGTGCAGAAGAGGAGGATTCGCTAAAGTAAACAATGCGCCTGACGCTAGAAAGAAGACGCTAGCGCGCGAGGATAATTCCGGCACTAAGCCAAGTAGAAATAGCGTGCCTGGTGTGTCCTCTCCATAATAGTTCCTGTCGTGCTGACAATTATCATCTCTTATACATGCCTTAGTAAGGCTGATCGGTACCTTGGCACGCGGGTGACAAAAATATTGGATCACCTGACTTGGCGGAGATCCCCCACCAAATTTCTATATAAATTATCTACTTTTCTTGATAACATGTCGTCCCCTAGTACTTATATATCTTATAAGGATTAGACTACGCCTTCTCGTACTATTATTCTTTATAATCGCTTTATTAACTAGAAGTCGTACCGTTAAATTATTAAAGATATAGGGATCCCCTTTACTATAGCTCACCGTTAGTATATAGAGTACTAAGACGACCTTATAATTAATAAACGTCGTCGTTATAACGATCCTACTAGGCCTAAACGCCGAGGTGCTCCTTTAAAGATTACTAATTAGTAAGTACGGGAAATAGAGCTTATCCTAGAGGTAAGGGATAATAATTACCCGGTAGAAATAAAGGCTTTAATATAGGAGTAACTAGGGTATAAAGTAGGCCTAAAAGATATTTTAGGACGTATAATAAAAAGATAAATAGGGTTTATAGAACATTATAAATATATTATATATAGGAAGGACTAGTATAATAAAAGCTCTACTAAGAGAAGGGTAGATTTTACTAGGGCGAAATTATATTAATATCTAGCTCTAGAAGACTAGTTCTCTATCCGCTTTTCTAATAAATATTATTTTAGCTAGGAGCTATAAGGTAAATTATAGATAATCTAGAAGCTAGGGTAGAGATATTATTAAGACTATATATAGTATATATAAAAGGAGCCTAAAAGTATTTAGGAAAAGAAAAGGTATTATATCTAGGCTATAATTAGCTATAATTTCCGCTTAAATTTAATATTCTATAATATCCCTAGTAATACTAATAGGAAGATATTAAAGTAGGTATATAAGGATAAAATCTTAGAGGCCGTCGTTAAGTTATAGTATAAGTAAGTTAGTTAGGGACTAGCTAATTTATTTATACTAGAAGAAGATAGTAACTCTAGTTATAAGATAGCTACGGCGAGCTATATTATTTATAAATAGAAGTAATAATATAGCCTATAAATATATTATAACTATCTATTATTACCTGATCTAGCGCTAATAGAAAATACCTAGTAAGGACCTAAATAAATACTCTATAAGTACCCCTATTAGGATGACCGTACTATAAGAGACTATATCGTTTAGGGGTAGGAGGAATATATAACTATTAAGTACGTGAATAAGTAGGTAGTTAGTATACCTAAACGACTCTAGGCTATTCTAGATAGTAACGGACAAATAATAGGGTTTTAGTAGAGAAAAGTAGATAATTTACATAGAAATTTAGTGGGGGATCTCCGCCAAGTCATTAGTGATCCAATATTTTTGTCACCCGCGTGCTTGGTACAGCGTATCAGTACTGTACCTTAGTAGCCCACGTCTGTAATATAAGCCAGACTAATGTCTACATGCATTGATTTGCGCGGATGACCTGATGATATTCCTCTGCCATTACAGCATTGCGCAACAACCGTAATTTATCATGATGATATATAGCATTCCCCTCAGAGTGATAATGGAGGATCGTCAACAATAGGGGAAGCGCATCTATGGGGTTTTCCATCAAACCTTTCAACTTTTCGGCGTGGCTATAAGCACTAGCGACTGTTGATAAGATAACGGGTATGCAGGCATGCATCACTGTTATTTAAAGTACTACTACAGGGATCAGTAGTCAAAGCATGAAGCTAGTCACTAGAGCTTCGCTGCATAGCAACCCGTCCCACACCCAGCTCTGCCATGCGGCAAGCATTGTTGTTCGGCTTATGGGGACAGCGGGGACAGCAGTGGCAGTTCAAGGGTATGATATAGGTAGGCTGCGAGGAGACCCGGTGAGAATCGGGGGAACGGCCTGGAAGGATGGGAGCACTGGTTTCGGCCTCGCTCTTTTGCTATCAAGGCTCTTGCGGTTGCCCGTCTCATACAGTGCATAATTATATAAGTTTTGCGACGTGGTCACAAGAATAATTGTCCGCTTTCTCCTTTTCGTCTGGTGGAGTCTATATCATGGCATCGTTTCCAGCAGTGTATGTTCATTACGCGTATAACCTCTAGAAGGAGGAGGAAACAGTGAAGCGTGCAGCTTCCGGATTCATCGCTGCGTTTCTATTTGTTCAGCATCCAGTACGGAGATGCTGCTTCGTTGGAGATGTCTGCAGATTACTTGGCTTTCAATTATCCAGTCAGCAATATTCAGTATCCGGTGTGGGCACACTCTTCTCTCAGCAACGTCACTCTGCTTCTATCACCTGTATATGGCAGACAACTTAACTTCGGACAGTCCCCTTGTCATGATCGTGTGGCAGAATCATTGCATGTATAATTCAAGCATGAATCAAAGCCTGCGATAAACGACTAGCGAAAGTCATTCCAGGCTGCATGCAACGTTCATGGTCGTCAGATAATAAGATATGTTCATGGGGGCACATCAACGAGCCATGCCAACTCCATATATATATTGTTGAGAGCAATCAAGCTTTCTCCGTCTTTCTTTCACATCCTATCACAGCATGCCTACCCACCCGACAAACTGCAAAGCGTCCAGGCCGTCTACGATACAACATTAACCTTCAAACAATCTGATACATGTAAGATTGTTCTCAATCAGTTTAGATGATCTATTGACACTTACAGATCTACACTCCAGCGTTACATCAAACCTATGATGGCCAGATACCTTCTCCCAAGTTGTAAGTCAATACCGTAGTGAGGATGGTCACTGCTGATATACTTGCTAGTCTCGACCTATTCTCCATGCCTGGGAACCCTGATAGCGTTTGGGGCCTTTAGCAATGCGTACATCATTGATGCTACGCTTACGCAACTGGAGGGTGGCTTGTATGAGATTAAGCATGATATCTGATCTCTCACAAGGTGCTAAGACGCTTTAGAAGCTCATGATGTGTCTACTATCTTGGACCGAGTGAAAGACTGCGGCAAGATGACAAAGTAAGAGGTCAAGGGAGAAGCGGGAGGTTATTGCTTTGCTTTTTTGTATCATGTATATACCCTATGGTTAACATTCGGTGCTACCTAATGCTATAGACGGGAATCTGGTCAAGACACGGACTGAACTTAGATGTCATCTGAATCCCAATTCTTCATCTATCCTCTCTTGATTCACGTAGGGGCATATGGCTCTGTCTCTATCTCGTCAAGCATCGTAATTAAAGTTCTCCATCGGATGGTGTAACCTGGACGAGCAAGCTTGGAAAGTACACTGAGTGATTAACAAAAATCGAAAAGGGGGATTTAGGACCCCTGCGAATCCGTGGCAGTAAAAGCGCAGCTCCCTACACTTTTCGCCCCCCTAATAACGGATGTACTGGCAAGATACCCGTTTCAGCGGTCCATGCAAATTCCTAAAGTTGCATGACATGGACTATTAGTAGAATCTTGGACGTTGATCTTCCATGACTGACATATCTGATTTGCATCTGTGTAAGGAAGTTACCCGTCGCTTCATCTGTCGAAATGAAACGTTATGGAACCAGTGTGTTAGGAAATTGAACGTTACACATATTTCCCTCCAGGATTGGATTTGCGTCTTCAATGCCAAGGGGTTGCAACGGTCTTGCACACGCAACATCATGAAGCCGGCAACCTGCATAGCCGTTATCTTATCAGCAGTCGCTAGAATACTGGCTTGTGTCAAAGTGTAGAAGGGCGACCGTAATCGCGTTTGGACCTACCCCCTACCACGCACTACATCACTTTGACTGTGGGATTGCTTGTTAGGAAGCTGAATAGGACTGCTTTACAGATTCGTGCTTCTCCAACGGAAAAAGTGGCGACATCCGGCGACATCCCTCCAGTCCTCACCACTTTGATGGGATTGAATCAACCAAGAGGCCAAGATGCCGGGCTTCGCCGATTCATTCTGGTCCCCAGACTATGCTGGGGGACTGGGAGTACTGTTTGGGAAGCTTCAACAGGGGGTAATGGAGAACCAGCAGATCCTCACAATAGCGAGGATGCGAGCTGATGCTGAAGAAATGTATGGGCGAAAGTTGGGGGATATCGCGCCGACAACAGACAAAATGGTGGGAGGGTTTGCTAGGGATGATGGAGCTAGCCTAAGGAAGGCTTACGAGGGCGTTCGAGGTGAGATGGAGGAGGCTTCAAAGAACCACAAGAAGATCGCTTCTAATATCAGTGAATTGGTGGTCATACCGTTCAGCCGCTGGTGTGAAGCCCACGAAGGACGGGTACAGAACTCCCAAGACGATTTGCAAACACGCATGAAAGCTCACGACAAGCAAGCAGAATATGTCAGGAAGCTGAGGAGTGCATATTTCAATAAGTGCCGCCAGCTCGAAGATCTGGAGGAGGAGAACAAGTTAGCTTTCCAAAGCCCAGAGAAAGACCTAGCAAGCCCGAAAAATACGACGACACCTACAATAAAGCTAATTGAGGCACAAGGAAGCGAGGAGGACGATCCAATCGAGATCGGAGATGAGACATACGATTTAGAGCAGGTCAAAAAAATCCTGACACATATGCTGAAAACGATCAAGATCGGCGAAGCGAAGGTTCCAATACTAGGTGTGTATCAGAACGTTTCGACGGGATCCGACATTACGGACTACATACAAAGGCATATGGGCGCAACCAGTGTCAGCTATTCCGAGAGAGTGGGGCAAGATCTTGTCACGAATGGGTTCTTGAGATTGATTGGAAATGTTGGAAGTACTTTTGCTAATAGCTCCAAAATGAACTACCAATGGCGGCCGAAGGTGTTTCAGCTAACAGGTATTCCCGAAAAGAAACGGCCTTTGGATCGAGTATCATCTATGGGCTCTACGAAAGATGGTGTTGATTCTCAGATCGTCGGATCAATGGGAGAAATCTTGTCTACGTGGAATCCCCTGAATAATGCACATCCCAACGAGACGCCTGCAGAACGACTCCGAAGAGAGTCAACCGAAGCGGACGACCGTTACAAAGCCAGTGTTCGCCGACTCGATGAATTGCGCTGCCAATTGGAGGAGAAGATCATCGATCATCTAAAGTTCATGGAACGATGCGAGTTAGACAGACTGAAGGCCATCAAGGCGGTAGTTTTGGACTTTTCTGCGGCCATCAGCAATACCATTCCAAGCCTGCAGAGCACTGTAGACAACATGTTACTTTATCAAGAGACTGTTCAGCCTCTTGGAGATCTCCGATATTTGTTGGAGAACTATCGTACAGGATCCTTTATACCCAAAGTCCAGACTTATGACAATTATTACAATTCAGTTGATGGCAAGTTTTCAGCTCTGGTGTCCGTTCGATGAATAGCCAAAATATGCTGACTCGTGCTACAGAGCAAATGTTTGGAGTGGACCTGGAGGCTAGGGCACGAGCAGATCGGAAGCGTGTTCCAATAATAGTCACCACCATCCTTACTTTCCTGGATAACCGTATGTTTTCCACCGCCCGGTCGGGCATGAGTGACTCACAGGCTATATAGATTACCCCGATCTCGAAGGCGATGAGGCTCGTCGCGGCATTTGGTTGGTTGACGTACCCTTAGCAGCAACGCACCACCTTCGTCAGGCCATAAACACTGGCAAAGCCATTCCTCGCGAAGTTTTAGAGCGATATGAGATACCTATTGTTGCAAGCGTGCTGAAATTGTACCTTCTTGAGTTACCCGGTATGTAGTTGGGGCACTGCGAATTACAAGAATCGTTGCTAATTCGGACCTTAGACTCGCTTGTTTCTTGTCAAGTTTACGAGATTATCAGGACAATTTACTCTACTCCAGACTCCTCTACCTCGGCGCAGACTCGTATATCCGTCCTTCAGAATACCCTCGGCCAACTTCGACTTGCAAACATCGCCACCGTAGATGCCCTGATTACTCACTTCACCCGCCTTATTGAGCTCACCTCCGCTGACGAACCATATATATCTGCTCTTGCCAATAATCTGGCTCCGTGTATTCTTCGACCCAAAAGCGACACATCGCTGACGATGCACGAAAAACATTCCTACCGCCTAATTCGCGACCTATTTGATCACAAGGAAGAGATATTCGGCGAATTGAAACGCGCGTCCACGCTCTCGCATACTCCTAGCGGTGGCGCAGCCTCCAACGCTGCTCGTATGAGAGCCATAAGTACAGACGAAAGCAATCGACGAGCCAATATGGAAGCACGCAATCGCGCGATAGCCTCAAAGTCGCGGAACAACAGTCCAGCTCCTCATGCAAACGGGCGGAATCATCGGAGGGACCGATCAAGCGATCCCCCAGCAACAAGGTTTCCGATCCACACAAGTCCACCTATGGTGGGTGACGCACCACCGCGGAGGGGTGCCGTGAGGGCGAGCTTGGAGGTTCCAGGGGATGATGGTTCATCGCCGGTAGTAGAACGACAACCGCGGCAAAACAATGTCAGCAATCTCATCAACAGCATCAACGGTACTGCAAAGTTGCCTGCAGACAGTGCGGCAGACCCTCAATACGATGCCAACTCTGCATCGACCACGCATGTTTCGTCTTTGGAAGATCCTAACAGCACAGCAACGTTTTTGGAGAAGCATGAACCACTAGGGCGAAATAGTCGCTTCCCAACTAGGAAGACAGGTACGGCGGGAAGCTTGAGCAGGTCGGGTGGCGGCGAACGGAATAGCCTAGGGATTGGAATCGGGAATGCTTTGGATTCCGAGAGCGCAGTTGAAAACGGGGAGCGTCATGGGGTGCAATTGAGCGACAAACCTATGGACGACTAGCTGGTCGTCAAGACCGTACATCAAAAAGCAGGTTATGCAAGGTCTTTGAACCGGGCCTCATCGTTTCGATCGCAGGTATACCGACTTCAGCGAGCAACCCCCTTCATGACCTTTCCCATTGATGTACAAAGGATGTCCAATACTGCACTATACGAAAAAAGGTTTCTATATTTAAAGATCCTTGATCGTGGAAAGGGTGGTATGATCACCACTTCAGTTTATACAGTAAATACCCTATCGTGCCTATTTACCCGGCAGGGCTGTCCGGCGTGATCACAATGCAAGAACCAACGCCTAGTGTGTACGCCAGCCCATGCTCCACTAACCTCACAGCTTTCTAGTCGTCGCAACCTAAAAGGCCCAAGAGGATACCACGACCCACGCCTTCCAGGCATGCCTTCAACTCATTTGCGTCAACAAAGCACATAATGCTTCTGTCTTCCCCAAAACCTCTCCTTCTCTTGCTCGGTGTCCCGGATAACACACCGAATCCTCTCCCACTCCGTTGCTCCCCAATCAAGCCTAATGTCTCCAAACCCGAGACGGTGTCCACAAATTCCGTGCTTGTAAGCGGATGCAGAGCGTTTTCCCGCTTACAGAGCGCGCAGTAGGTTTCGTACAGTTTTCCCACGGTAGGTGCACTGGAGCCTTTCAAAGGCATTCCAAAGACTGAGGAGGCATCGTCGCGAGACTTGTCCTGGTGGGATACCAAAGCGCAGAGTGCAGCCTTCTGCTGGAGGTTGAGTGACTGCAGGCGCTGAGACGTGCCATTGCTTAAAGCTGCAGCGGAAACGCGCGAAACATGAGCGACCGTTGCGCGAGGGGCATTCATTGCAGTCAGCTCCGCAATGGAATCTTCGAATGTAAGAGCGGCCTGTTGCGGAGAACAGAGGTTGGGATTATCGCGCAATGGAACCCTACTGGGAGATTTAGGCAGCGACTGAGTGCTCCGATATCTCTGCTTCGTTTCTGCCTCGACAACATCGATTGTTCGACGAACTATGTCAAAAGCCTTGCGTAGATCACCTGTCTGTGCCGCAATCTTTTTCGAGCAGAGTTGAACAGCTGTTGGGTGGAGAAAAGGCACGTAGTCCGATGCAGTGCCGCAGTCGGTCGAAGAAAGGGATCTGAGTTTCGTGGTAATGACGAAGTCGATTTGAGGGGCTGTATACGGAAGGAACGGTAGCAGTCGTGGCTTTAGATTCCGGGCCTTGAGGCGTGGCAAGAATCGGTCTGTCAGATCGAGGGCATTTGCAATTCCAAGCACAATGAGTCGGGATGACCGATCAAGAGACCACTCAAACAATGTATATAGGATTTCCAGGTCAAGGTCCAAAAGAAAATCAATTTCGTCCAAGGTCACCACATAGACAGGGCCGGGTGCGTTTTTCTTCGGTATGTAAAGAGATCGCAGTAGTGCGATGTAGTCCTGCTCGGTCCCAGTGCTGTCCCTAAGCAGCTCCATCAGAAGCTTTTCGTAAACATCTTTCGAGCTTTTGGCGCTCATACAATTGATGTATGAGGTCTTGACGCCTTCCGTTGGACTGATACCCTGACAAATCTCGCTCACAAGCGCGCTCTTACCAGTACCTGGAGGTCCACTAACATACATACACCGGCCCTTCTTGGACTCAATGCCTTCTACTATGAAATTGTGCAATTCCTCGCGCTCGCATTCGCGTCCTACGAGCGGACCTGGGTCGGCGCTTCTAGTGAAAAGTTTGCGTGCGCAATTGTAGACCGTGAGTACATTGCTTGGAGTTGTATGAGTACGAGGCGTCCGTAGAGTTAGTGATGTTCCCACAAGGCCAATTCTATGACGCGGAGTGATGGGTACACGCTTCGAGAGAGCATCGCGATGCCTTGGGGTCTTAGGTGTCGGCAGCTGTGCATTGTTCTCATCGTCTATCATTGAAGTCAGAACACAAGGTATATAGATCGTAGACATAACGTACTTGGTTCCTCATCGTAGAATTTCCTTTGCCCATTGGCCTTTCTGGGGGACAACGCGACTCTTCTCCGGCCCAAGGTTGTTTTTGTAGCTGTTGGGATACACTCTTTATGATTTGACAACTCATTACCATCCGGATCCACATTACTTTGACCATGGTTTCCCCTTCCATCGTGTAGTGAATTGGGGTCAGCATTCTCGTCGTTGACAAAGGTAATACAAGCCCTTCGCTTGACACGTGAAGAATTGGAGAGGTCTGGCGAGAATTAGCAAAAAAAGATGGCAAGGGCAGTCTGAACGTTTATCATAATGCACCTTGAGTTGAATCGGAAGTTCTTTCCCTTTTTCCCAAAATTGATGCCATTGCTCTTGCTGTTTGAAGTAGCGTCGATTTGGACTTCTTGCTGCTCTTACACCGAAAGCCTGGCTGACTTTCGCGACGCGTCAAGGCCAGGTAGTAGTGCCCGCCGCTAATGGCGATCTAGCCACCAAGGTTTACGCCATCAGGATGCATAATTAATGTACATGCAGGACGGTTCGGATACTCGGTTCTACATCGCTAAGCAATCAGGACCAACTTTCCGAAACCGAGCCCGATGAAACTTCTCGAGTCTTCGGAGTTGAGGTATCGCTGTCTGGGCAATTCCTCCCTCAGTCCTACAGAGTACTGCTGCTCCATGGTCTTTTCGTTCTCTCTCCTCAAACAAATCAAGGGTTGATGTTTTATGCCGTCGGGAACACTCAGGACTGCGAGTCGTAACAGCCTGAATCGAGGATAGCACCCCAGTTGTGTGGAAGGGAGGGAAGGGATCGTTCTGTTACCTGACATCCATACGAGCGCGACATGTTGTGAGCAGTAAAATCAATCCAAGAAAGAGAGGCTTCATGCACATATGATGATAAAGGGGTGCGCATAGAGCGATGCGCAACAGAGACCTTACAGGCCTGAATCGCACCGTCTCGGCGCAATCATGCGTGAAAACAATTGGCGACAGCAGCGCTCGCCGTCGCCGAACCCAACCACTTCTATGCTTCCTCCTTTATCTAAATTCTATTATGGACCCGCGCAAGGCTGGCATTCGAACGAGTCGTCTCCTAGCCACAACGGTATGCCGGTCTTCAAAACACAGGAATCGCCTACTAACCCATGAGGGCACAGGATCCACCGGAAGTTTGAACCCCAATCACGATAAAGACACACCTCCAGCACTTCCGCCTTGTCAAATGGCTGGCCAAAGCACTCATAGATCGCTTCAACCGTCGCAGAGATGTCATTCCCCAGCACCTCAAGCACCCACCGCCGGCGCATCTACCAATATGACTTATATGTCCGATAGCTTAGCTCTCGAACCTTGCGCCAGCGACGCTACGATTGATCCGACGTGGGATAGTGGTCCACCGGCCGCGTCAATATGGAGCGTCAAAAAGCGTCAGAAATACTCTCGTATTCCGGAGCCTATACCAAAGCCACCACTGCCGGTATGTATTGGGCTTCCAAAAGATGCCTAATGATTTGAACAAGGCTAACAATTTTTCTATTTTAGCCAAGAGCAGGCCAACAGCCGAATCAGCTCGGCGCCCATGAATATAGACTTCCTGCTTCTCGTTCCTCGGCAACAACGATTGACGTCCCTCTATTTCTGCAGCCTGTTGCTTACGATCCTGTGTTCGGTGCACCCATGCCGAAGTACTCTCCAATCTTACACCCAAACTATCGAGACCAAACTCACTCCCCTCCTGAGCCTCAGCGACTTCCACCTCCGCCACCTCGGAAGATCCCCCTAGACAACGAAGATGAGCCCAAAATTGCAACATTGAATCCAGAGCGTCAGCAACATAGTATGCAGAATGGTTTTGGTGGAGACCAACAGGAGATAGAATACAGATTGCGGCGTTCGCATCTCGATCCTCAGCATCTACACGATGATCTGAAAAGTCCACCTCGGCGGCAGCATCAAGAGCAGCAGCAACTAATAATTCCAGCCCCACAGTTCACAAAATTTGACATCGAATCAGGCCTATCGTCGGTACGATCTCATCAAGAGCCACCGCTACTCTCACAGCTACAGCAATCAAAACCAACACATCCGCAACAGAATTTCAACGCCGATTGCAATCCCGCAGGCCAATTTTCACATCAGCCTTCAACATCGCCCTTGGGACCCAATGATCAAGATCACTGGGCTCCAATGACAAAGCCATGGGGTAGTCAGGCTGCCTATGCCTCGTTCACAGAAAGACAACACGGTGTCCTACCGCATCAAGATGGTCACTCGACGTCGAACACCGACCTTTCGTCCAATACCGCTGGCAAATCAACACCGGAGTCCCAGCAGACATCCAACACATCGTATCGTGCAAGTGGAGACGAAACGGAGCAGAGCAGGCATGATCAAGAGGGTGACGACTCATTTTATTGGCATTCCGGACGATCGTCTTCGGGTGCTGAGGAAGGACATAGCCAAAGCAGCTCGCCGGCAGCGACACCGGGTCAGTCTAATGTTAACCTAAGAAGCTCAACGACAAATTTAATATCAGTACCCCACCAGCACCCAGATCTTCCCCCACGATCAACCAGTCTTTCCCTCTCAAACCCTGCATCTTACGGTGCTTCTGCTCTGGGCTTTGGAGGACCGTCCGATTGGGAATATTTTGGGGATTACGAGGGTGAAGAGGTTGACGACGAAGAACTGTATAGCCGGCTCAGACCAAGAGACAGTGTCAGTGCTATAGAAGGCTCTGCAGAGCTACCAGCAGATCCGCCGTCTTTGGGATTACAGCAGCGACCTAATCAATCAGAGCTACACACTTCAAGACCTATGACCCGAAAGACACCGCCCTTGCCGGACGATTCTCTGACCTTGCAGCAAGCGGCTAGCTGTTCGCAGGGGCATATCATGGGAGTTTCCAGATTACCTATTGATGGTGACTACGCAGCAAAACCAGATACAGTGTCGGAGCAAAGTCCAATAGCTAGTACTCCACTGTCCGGTGACCATATAGCGCCATCGGGCATGCCCCCTGAGATGCGAAAAGAGTTGGACGGAGTCATTCAGGTGTGGTCAGAAGCTCCCTTTGCAGCACAATTGAAAGATGACGGATCTTCCTATCAAGACAATGAAACCACTATCGATGAGCCTCCAGACGTTGCGGAGGCATCCTTGGCATCGACTCCACGTGCACGGATGTTTGGCGTTGATGTGATCCTCAAGAATGCCCCCTCGTTACCCAGATTGCCAGCCCTTACTGATCAAGCGAAATGTCTAGAAATTCAGACTCAGCACAGCAGCATGTATCCGACAGTCAACCCAGACGTCCAGTCAATACCACAGGACTTTGTGGAGCAGAAGGTGACGGATTCTCTACCTCAAAAAGTGGAGTCCGTCTCGGAGAACCCATCACCAAGCTCGGTAATCGTGCTTGCAGATGACGAATTATCATCTCTTGATCACGCAAGAAATAATTCTTTGACCCGAGATACCGAAACTTCATCTAATGAATCACTAGTCTCACCACACCTCCAGTATTCCAGCCCAACGGAGCCATTAGCTGCTAGTAAATTCTCGCTTAGGCATTCCGCAAGCGTTGAGCTCTCAGGTGGGTCAATAGGGAAGACTGCCCTGGTCCCACAGGAAAGTCCGCAGATGACGCCGCCTCGAACAGTCCAATTAGGACCACCAGAAGAGGCTGCTCGTCAACCAGCTATTCGCGACGTGGCTGGAGAAGTCTCAGACGGAACTATGATTGGCAGGCCCCGCACGAACTTGCAGCCATTCGTTCAAGACGTCGTCAAGAAGCTTTCATCTTCACATATGAACAATGACCATTCAGTCGACCATCCCACAAAAAAGTTCGTCCCGCTTTGTCACAAACCTACACGATACATCCGATCAGGTTCCCTACAGGAGATCACATCGTCAGGCCTACGCGCAAGCTTAGAGACCCTGGTGCATGGAGAGCCTATAGGGAACTCTGAGAAGCTGGATCATGCTGAGCCCAGCCAGGATCGGTCGCTAGAGGAACGGAAGACTTCGCAAGCCGGCGTAGGCATAGACAATGCACCTACCGGTACGGAATTTGACGAAGAGAATGATGCCCTTGAACAATTGACGGGACATGTAGGCGCCCTGGAAGAACGTCACCAATCAAATTCGTGCGCGGCGCCTGATATTGAACCTATACAAGCATACGAAACATCGCGAAAGACCGATAAAGCCAGTGATCCCTATGCAGATCTCGATCCATGGGGAAAAGCGTCCCTTAATCGTTTTGCTGCTATGCTGCGGGAGGAAGCCCGAACGGAAAGCAGTACAGACAAAGTAAATATCTTCAATGTTTTCACTAGCCGAGAGTCACGCTTGCGAGTGGTCTTGTATGGCACCGAGGATGAGCTTATTGTTCCGGAGAAACGGGTCGAACTCCAGAAGGAGATCCTTCATACACAGAAAGTTACTAAAGAGCTAGAAAAGGATGGAAAGCCGGAAGATAGGAAATCGCCGGACGAGAGCAGCATTGTGAAGCAAGCTGTGCAACCCACCAATACCATTGAGTTGCACCGTTCCTTGAAAGCGCTCCCTGACCTGCCCTCGAACAGAGACAGCGTCATTGGTCTACCTGGCAACGCATTGATTTCGTTCAAAGCTCAGTCTAACCCGGGCGTTAAACCCATAGTAGCCCACTTGCCAAGGAAATGCAAACAAGGTGGGCTGGACGTTTCAAAAGATATTGTAGCTTCCGTAGATACTGTTACTCGAGCAGATGCTCATCATCCGCCGAGCTTCGATGCGCCTGCCACGTTAGGATTCGGAGACCCAGAGCTTGGAAAGCTTTCTCATACACCATTCGAACACACCGAGCCTCGGTCGGAGGTGAAGAAATACTTGGCAAACCGCAAGTCCGTCGTCAGGCCTTATGCTACTCTCACGCAGGACTCCTTAGGGAATGGGTCCACCTTCGGTAGAACAATGGAAATTAACCCAACGCCCTCGACAACCATCTCGATTACAGCTCCAACGAGTCAACACGATCTGGACTTACCACCTAAGGGTGATGATGCCTCAGACGTAGCAGTCAAGGCAAAGGATATGCCGAATGACAACTTGCGGCATTTTACGAAAGCCGATTTCGATCCTTTACTAACAGTCCTGCCCAGCTCGGAAGCTCTCGTCATCGAGTCACCTCGCCTTCTTGATCTGCGACATATTATGGAGGTGGTACCGGACGACTTCAGCTTCATACATCAGAGCGTCGTTGCTTGGGATGCTAAAAACAAGGAGCATCGAGAGGAGCATGATAGACAGCGACATGCACGGCAGATTGAATCCGAACAGAGGATCGACTCGCTGTTCGACGATCACGAGATTGGTTATGGGGATATTTCAGAGCTTGAATCGGAATTCAAACGCTCGGAAGCAGCTAGGAAAGCTGACGAAGACCGTTCGGAGTACCAAATGTTCATATCTGATGTCTTCAACCTTGTATGGACACGGCTTCATTACGAGCTTGATCAGCTTATTCCTCACTATGAGGAGTACTCCAAATTAATGAACGATGCTTTGGCTGGTAAAGACATGTTCGATGGGTCTTCAGATAGTCTCGCATTGGGACCAACGATGAGCGCTTTCTTGGGCTTACATCAGAAACTTGAGATTCGTCACCAGAAGGCCTTTGAAGCCGTTTTAGAGAGGGATCGGCGAATGAAGAAAACCGAAATATCGCCTTGGTACACTTTGAGCAACATCACCAAAGTCAAGCAACTTGAAAAGCAATTCGAGGATGCAGAGAAAAAGGCCATCATCGAGTACTGCGAAGATCGCAACGCAAGGGCCAACCAACTTATGGATGTACTGGACCAGAACACCCTTAGGGGAGTGGGTGCCAACCAGGATTATATGGAAGCTATCATGAAGGCTGTGCGGAGGATAGCGTCGGGAAGAGCCTTTGCTTCCGTTGCTGGATCGAATGAACCCACAGCCGGCACGAGAGAAGTCGAGAAGGCCAAGCGTATCGCCACCTTGCTTGCGACATCGTCCGAGCAAATTGTGCAGACATTCCACGTTGCTGATATGCTGTTGAATTCTGCAGACTATGAGGTATCTGTTGCGAGAGCCAAAGTAGCCAAAGCGGACGTGGCAGCTCTCATCAATCTCAAGGAGGAGAGGACCAAGGAAGATCAAAAACTAATGCGAGATTTGGAGCACCGATTGGCGCTGATACGCGAAGACAGCCGGAAGACCAACGATGAAATCGTGAAACTGATGCTCTTTCTGGGAATTCATGATGGAGCCGCGGATGGGGGTGTTCTGGTGCAGACAGAATCGGGATCGGGAGCGGCGTATGGGGGCCATGAAGCATGACTACCAAGGCATGTGAGGATGCGACGAGGAGGAATGGGTCCAAGGAGTCAGGACGATGAGGATTGATCGCCGCTTCCCCAGGGACTTTTGGAGTGATACCCCTTTGCAGTGTATCGTTTGCGCAAAAGCGCAGGGACCTTGGTCGAGTTTACGGCTTCTCCACTAACGACCGTCTTACGAATATCCAAGAGGCTGCCCTCATAATCTATCCCATGTCCTGGCAAGGCTGGCATCCGTCTCGGCTGTACCTCGGTAAAAACCCTTGAGACGGATGCCATGCCAGGACATGGGATAGGACGTGGATGTGATTGCACACCGGATGAAACATAGGTGAACATAGGTGGCCACAGTGTAGATAGTGATAGTAAAATACTACAGTGTTTCTAGTACAGATGGCTGTAATCTTATCGAGGCTTGCATAAAGAAGCCACTTGGAGCATATTGCCTAGTCAGGATCGATCAAACACGAGTTGGCGATCCGGAAAGAATTGCCACCAATGAGAATACTACGTAGGTACCTAGGCTGGGAGGCTGGTAGCCAGTTGGGACGGATGCAGTGATCATGAAGTACAGTACAGCTACCTTACAATAAAGACCATGGCTGACTGTGATGAAGATAAGGAGACAGGTACCGAACAGCCACAGTCAAAGTCCAGAGTACCTTGGTTGTACTTCGTGCCTAGTAGTGGCCTCCAGACAGATATTGGTACTAGGTCGTAAGTAGGACAAGCGCCACTTCGGCGATCAAAGGCGGGGAGGCGGCGATGAAGCGAGCGTGGCAACACACCTCGGCACCGAACCCATCTCTCCTTCGACTTACCTTATCGAGCACAAGCTGGCTTACCTAAGCTCAGTAGTCCCACCCCCCAGCCACTTCCTGCGTCAGAGACCCTCGAACTTTCCCCAAAACAAGATCGCAATTCGCGATACCACCACCACTCACTTCCCTACCCACTGCCCACCACCCCCGTTTTCGCCTCCTCCTCGGATCTCTTCATCACTTGTCACGATCGCAGACATAAGCACTGGCTGCCTGGGGAGCTTTTGATATCGTCGCTAGCTCCTCCCCAACCCCTCAGCGTCCAACGTTACCTGCGGCGCACCAAGCTGATTAGGACTCGACTCTCCCAAATACTCATCTTGTGGAGCTCCATTGCGCTCATCGTTGACCCCAACTACTTCGTAAGACGCGTCTTGGACCGGGCCAGTACACGTGAGGTCCGTGTCTTCGGTGTGAGGTATCATAGCAGCAGCCTCCTGGTCGGGCAATGCGTCGTACAGATCGTTCGCATAGCATATTCGCGCCGATTGAAAAGGGGGCTACTGAAGACTACAATCAGCGATAGAGTCGCAAGTCACAGCTGCGGCGTGAGCGGATGGCACATTGCCATTGCGAGATAGACGTTTTCTCAGGTATATACAGGCTGTTTTCTTGCTCCATCCCTTCGTCTCAAACCCCCTCAAGCGGTAAAGCCTGTATACTCGCTTCTACACGCTTCCAATACCTCAAAGATCTGATTGCTTCAAACGCAACGATGTTGTCCGGAAGCTAATCTTCCTGAATATAGATAGTTGTTAGAGCTCCTGTGCTGCCAACCTGCTTCGGAATTTCAACTAGTCATCCTTCAATGGCAGAATTCAGATCCACTGCGCCAACAACCAGCATTCTAAGTACATTATCAGACCTACCAGGTTCCCCCAATACCTCCCAAAGTCCTAGGAAACGCAGGCGTCCCTCGAAGCATTCTCCAACTCTTGCTCCCGAGGCGAAACTCTCAAAGTCGACTCCCTCTCCGGAATATATACCACAGATACTGACAGGGGCGGCTGCCATAGCCGATGCGCAACGGGCTCGCCAGGAGCAAGAGTCTGTAGAAGCGAGACAAACCAGCCCCAATCCAGGACGCAAAACTCTTGGAGACCTACTGGGTTCGCAAAGTGGCATGAGCAGAATACACGATGCGCCGAGCCAGGCAAACACTCTGGGTGAGCCTCTTGCTAATATCGCATCGGCCATCAAGGTGTCTCCCATGACCCAAGACAACAGTACCATTGTTGCCCAGAGTGAGGGGACAATGCAAACAAGCCCGCAAAGCACTACGAGCTTAACTACCCTTGGAAGCACGACGGCGCCCACGCTTACAGCCAATGGCGCCTCGGTAGCAAGTCCGGGTCAGGTTGATGATATGGCCGGCGAGGAAGACCAGGACCAAGGCCAGCATGAGCATCGCCGATTGAGGGACGATGCCAGCAGTGCAGATGTGGAAGAGGGTCGATCGAATAAGGCGTTCACCTATCCCGGACCGATGTTGAGCGCTCAAGCGCACCGTACATCGAGCTTGCCTCAATCTGGGTACGGCGGTGGTAGAGACAACACCAGGTCTCCATCCACTAAGAGACACAAGTGCCCGTACTGTAGTACTGATTTTACCAGGCACCACAACCTGAAGAGCCACCTGCTCACCCACAGCCATGAGAAGCCTTACAGTTGCGACACCTGTGAGGCTCGTTTCCGACGCTTGCATGACCTAAAACGGCATACTAAACTTCACACGGGCGAAAGACCTCACGTTTGCTCCAGGTGTGATCGAAGCTTTGCCCGTGGTGATGCTTTAGCCAGGCATACTAAAGGTCAAGGAGGTTGCGCTGGAAGAAGGTCAAGCATGGGCAGCTTCGGAGGTGACGACAAGCATGAAGGAGGGGTGAGGCTTGGTGACGAAGAAGGCATGCCTGGAATCATGTATACCGGTGAAGCGTCACATGAACCTGAGCATATGGACGAAGACACCGAAAGCCTTGGCGGAAGGAGCCTCCCGAGTATCCGCAAACACGAGGCACCGCCCGTTGAACACCATCATCGACAAGGCTCGGATCGTTCAAGTACGTATCAGCCTCGGCAGCCAAGCACGTATCCTCCAGTAGCAGCCCGTCCTCCAGCCGGCGGTCTATACCCTCCGCCGACCGCAAGCCCTCGAGGTGGCTCAGGGACTTCGTCAATACAATCTTCCCTCAACCAGGCGCCATTGCCTCCTGCCCCAGGCGCTGCCACTGGCTTTCAGGCCTCTGGATCGAATGTGTTCGCCCAAGGAGGCATGACTGAGAGCCCAAAGCCTCTCTCACCTGCTGGCATGACTTCTCATCAGCTTGGCCATCCAGAATTGGGAATTCATCGCAATAGGTCCCCTAGCTTAACCCAGCAGTTCCAACAGCACCAGTTTGGTCGGCGTGTCACTGGTAACAATACATCACCGCCGATGAGTCTGCCACCTCCACATGCCAATAGCAGCCATTTGAATGCTCCTCAGCTACCCTCGTTGCCCGGACTGAATCCGCCGGAAACGAGATACGCTCTGCCAAGCCAGGGTACTGGTCCTCCTTCCCTTCACTCAGCCGGACCAACCAGTCTCGTGGGACCCCATCATGGACCGATTTCACCCAGTTACCCTCCAGGTAATGCCTCTTCGGCGAACAACAGCCTTTCGAGTCATGGTACAGGGCCTCTTACCAATCCAGACCGTCATACAAACTCCTACGTACCGCCAAATGATCCACTATGGAGTTATGTGAAAGGCTTGGAGGTAAAGGTGGACAGACTCCAAGATGAGGTGGGCTCGCTGAAGACTCAGCTGAGCGGGCCCCTGCAACAACATCGCTAAGTCAAAGCTGCGAATTCTTTGGCCGCTGGGAGCCAGCCCTGAAAACAAAGTTAGTCCGCGGCAACAGTATTTTAACCCGAGCACGTATCCAAAATCCTTTCTGTCATTTCATCATATACGCGGTGGACGGAGTAGCATCAGCGATAAGGGGTAGGCGTCATCAGAGGGAGCCCAGTACACGATAGAGGCTTCCAGCCAGTGACAAGCAACAGAATTGGCTCGGATCAAGCATGATTGGCGTATATTACACGATAATGAAAATGGGGACTGGGGTTACGATGTCTCATCTGTCCATCATACCATCACGAGCTGAATAATTTTCTCAGAAGTTTTGTCTCTTTTCTAGCGGTCGGAAAAGCGATGCATTAGCCATGCACATTAATGCCAGTGTAGCTACTTTTGCGCACACCCACGTCTTTGGCGCAGACGAGCGAAAGTGGCCAGTCATGGCGATGAAGGCATCATCCTGTATTATATATTACCTTACCAATTCTTGAGCTGGAGTGAAGCTGGCGTCTGGCCAGATTCGATGTTCCTTCGTTGACCGTGCGTTCCCGCTCTAACAGTATCTAAGCCACCTTTCAACAGCACCATTGAGCCTTCCCCCTGGCATAGCCTAGGAAGGGTGGTGTACCAAACAGCAGCTTCATGTTTCATCCTTGTGAAGCTAGCGAGTTAAAGATCCTCTGTCTCGACAGTTTATGGATCGAATGTCGTTGGACGGATCTGCCTGCCAGGTGGTTCGGCACACGGTACCACAACCACAGCCACTTCGATTGCACTATCTAGACATTGGGCACTTGGAGGAGGCACTCAACATTCCCTCAAAGGTAAACATAGCAAGACGTGTCCTCTCTCAGGTTCTTTTCTCCTTGGAGCAGTAGCATCTGGGAGTACGATAACAGGCGGCGATAATCTAGGAGAAGAGGCATTTTAGAACGAAAGGATATATGCAGGCAAAAGACAATCCAGAAATACTGGTTGATACCCATGCTGGTACGGTGGAGACCGACTGTTAGGAGAAGTGGTGTGCTTGGCGATACTTTACGAATGGGGGTAAATGGTGAGACTCTCTGAGCCCGCTGTGGGAGGATGGGGCAGAGGCAATATGTGAGATCCAAAAACATGCCTTGTGGCAACTAATTGGTGGAACAACGAAGTGAGCCTCGCCGTGATGAATGTCGAGAACTACTTGACCACATCTTCTCTTTCTTCTGCTGTGGTGGCCTGTGCCTCTCGAGCCTCAAAGGGCTCCTAAGCCCTTTCAGGATTAGCTTGACAGGCCTTCCACTACAACCTTCCCAAATGAACCTTCAACGTTCTTCCTCCTGATTCCAACAACAGATGTGACATAGAGCCCGCTCCTCTCGCTTCCTCAGCCCCAGACCTTAAAAGTGATGAACATGGATGGCAGAAGCTTTCGGACCCCGTTTACAGTCGTCCCCCATGGCCGCCTTTCAACCATGCCACCATCGATGATCTTATAGTCATGGCCCAAACGGCCAATGAGAAGCTCACCTGCACACGGCGGCAATCTGATCAAGAGCATTGACCCGCCGTTCATCTAAGGTTTGACCTCTGAGAAGCCGAAGTTTGTACATCCAAGACCATGCCTCAACGAACAAATGCCGGATGCTCCGCGTCCACAATCTAGCTTGCTTCTCTCTTTCTTCTGGTTTCATTCGCTTTGCTCCTATCAAATGCATATGAGCCTACCGCGCTCCTAATAAGATGCTCAGCCGAGCTCGAAGAAACCACGGAGGATGCCTTTACTGGCCATAGCCGTGCGGCGACCATGTCTTCTCGCGGTTTTCACTGGCGTTTGTCTTGTAAGCGGCGCTAATGGGGCTGACGTCTGCTGTGTCTCCAAAGTCTTGTTCACCTTTTGTTGTTGTCCAAAGTGTTGCCTGGATTGGGAGTCAGAATCTGTTTATAAAGGGACCATGTTGCTCCAGATCGTGTACTGTGCGGGAACGCTTTACTCTTCAAGAGATCATTCCCTTATCTTACTGATGTCGGATCCCGCCCATTTATTCCAGAGTCTCCATTTAGACGAGATGCCCGTTACTCGCTCTCAAGCACAGCCCAGTCAACAACGAGGAGGACGAAATGCTCGAGCGGGTCGAGGACGCGGACGTGGACGCGGCCGTGCTAGGGCTCCTCCACCATCAATAGTCTCAGCTCGAGATTCATCTCCAGGATCGCCTCCGGTCCAAAGCTTCACCGGACGTCAGTATTATACGCAAGCTCTGTCCCCTACGTCTGCTCAACGGGCAACTGAAGGCCTGGAGTCAAATTTCTGTGTAGACAGGGTCCAGAGTCACGACTCTGGCAGGGAGAGATATTACGCCTTCCAATTGAGAACACCAGTGGCAGTGCGAATTTATGAGCCCGCCAATGGGCGTGCGAGAATGGAGTGCAGCTGCGAAGCTCACCGCGTCACTCACTCTGAGTGTACACATATGTTTGTACGCCTATCGCCTTCTCCCAGTTCTTGAATGGTTCTGATGAGTATTAGTGGCTCTTTGCTGGTCTACATGCTGTACTCACAGACCAGCAAATGGCAGATACACAAGGTCCAGTCCAAATTGAGATGCCGCTTACATCTCAGCTGGGTCGGTACGTAATCTTTCTGTTCAAATACATTCGCAGCAGGGCTTGCTCACAAAACATGAGTTTTGTGTCTGGAGTTTGCGTTACTCAGCCTTATCTAAAAATGCATAGTTCTTATCCGATAAACTCCAAGGCTGACTTCGCCTTCATACAGTCTATATCCCCTGATCGAACAGCGTCAAGCCTCGTTGCGACAAGATCTGAATGAGATTCGTGGTGAGGATAATGAATCGGATGCCGATGGGCAGGACCCATTTTCGGCGAGTATGTTGGCATTTTCCTCCGTTACCTCATCATTGATATTGCGTTGCAATTTCAAAACATGTTTCAGAAAATCCCTGACCGTTTAGCCATGTCCCATACGCTGTTACTGGAAAGGGCAATGCTAATGATGAAATCATCTAGTCGACATGGAGACTCGAACAGATATACTCTGCGACATCTTGTCTAGCTTTGACGGTGATGTGATCCCAACTGAGTTCAAAGACCGCTTTGTGGACTATCCTCCGCCAAGACTGTCACCAGTCTCTGACAGTAGTCTGGTTCGGGGAAGCCTCCCAGCTACCATTTATCATCTGGCGTGCCGAGACGACGCTTTTTACAGATGCCTCCAAGAGCTTGTTCCGCCTGACGTACGTGCCATTCAATACTACCAGACTCAAAGTTCAAGGGCCCAGACTGCTCTGCGGCGATTATCCCAAAACGTTGAGACCGGTCCTCCGGCCGAGGCAGCAAGCAATCCAGATATAGATGTACCTCAATGCGCAAGGCAACTCCGATACATTGTCTATTCCATGTGTGAGGATCGTGATACGCGAATAGCAGTGGCTCCACTGAATCTTCAGGTATTGCGTCGACTGGCAGAGATCCTCGCCAAGCTAGTTGTCCAGGTCGTTAGGTGGGATAGAGACAGGCACGAGGCGGCTTTGTGGCAGAGGAACCGGCCTCTCAACGAGCATCCGAGGAAACACAATCTCTTCATCTACCTGATCGGGGATCCCCCCGTAGATACTGCACTTCCCGAATGGATGACTGACAAATTTGTCATCGACAGGCTCCGAGGCTTCCCTCCAAGCGAGTGGAGTCATCTTTTGGAGCTGTTCACCACGATCAAAGATAGTATTGAGGACATGGACATGGATAATATTCCAGGATCTTTTGAATATGTCGCAGCTATCAATGACATGGTCCAGTATTACACCGCCACAGTCTATGAGCCGAGCTCCTCTTCAGCACAGCCACGACGAGCTTGAGCATCTTTCGGTCGCAGCACTTCCCTCGGAGAACCTAGTAATGCTTGGATGTCCATACTGACTTCTAGATGGGCTTTCTTCCGTTAATGTCGCGTCTGTTAATCCTTTGACCAGGGACGTCTATATTGTATCGGTAGTACGATATATGATCACATTCCTGTTATCAGCCATGATTTATCCTCTTCCCTGTATGGAATATTGCAAAATCGGACGCTATCTTGAAGGCGGTAGCTAGTTGTTGTACTTGTCTTTGCCAGCAATATCAGAGGGCTGGACCCCATAATGATCTAAGTCTAGATTGTCAGCGGTGCTGCTGAAGATCGTATATAGAGGCCGATTGAGCAAATTTAAGAGTGCACCGAGTGCAGGCACATTCTTTTATGATCAGATGGAGCTTGCGCGCTTATGGTAGCCCATTAATATTCTACCTAGGCAGGATTCTCGCCAACGTCGCGGAATTCCACGCACTTGGCGAATGCAACAACTGCAATTGACGTATCTTCATATCTTGGAGACAGACTCTTTGAAGCCACCAACCATGGCGCTCTGTCGCCTTGATAGATCCAAGGCTGCAGTACGAGATCGACGAAGATCAGAAGTACTTAGCGATGAGAATATTTCACACTACTCGACAGATTGGAGTCTGACGAAGAGCGATTACACGCAAACGACAAGTTGTGACAATAAAATAGGCAAGTCCTGTCATAGAATAAAAAAAGCAGAGTTGCCGTCAGAGGGTGCAGAGCAGTTATGCACTGCGATATCTACTTTTTACATTGATCAGGAGTAAGTCCGTCTCCGACCTTTCAGAGCCCAGTTGCTGACCCTCTCCATGGCGGGTCCTCGACGTCCTCAACGGGATCAGTTGTGTAGAGCAGGAGTGGCTCTGAAATGTGTGACTTTCATCCTAGCGCCTCTACAGCCAACGATGGAGCCTTTCAGGTGACCATTTCATATAAAGTATGGTACAACGTGGTTTCCGATATTCTGTACCGAGGTGGAATGCGTATCGTTGGTAATGCCACTGATTCAATGAGATGCCCCAGACCTTGTTCCTTCGACGGACATGTGCGATGATTGTACATTGTGCTACCCTACTCCAGATCCAAAACCACTCGGCCGATCAATTTCCCATCCTTCATTTCCTGAAAGACCTGCATCCTCTCGTCAGTAATCCTGCATTATACCCAGCACCCCACCCCAGTCTCGCGATTACTGACCTCGGTCAGCTTATCCATCTTCTCCGTTCTGAAATGAGTTTTCACGATCCCACGGGCAGCGAAATCCAAACACTCTGCGTGAATCCTAGCGTTAGTATTGCCTTCCAGTGCATGTCCTTTGAGGAGTATGGGGCATTAGGACTGCGAGATTGAGGGTTGTGAGGCTTAGGGAATAAGACTGATATACCAATGGCGTCCTTCCTTGTCCCTACCGCTACCGCCGCTATGTTTGCTTGCTTGAACACTAGAGCTTGGGGGTAGGACTTGGCAATCGGTTGAGGATTTCCCTCCTACATTGGATTCGGGTGTTAGCAACCTTCCTTTCTTCAGGAATTCTTCAGGAAGTTGATCTCCGAAACATATCAGAGGACTAGGAATAAGAAAGGGCATAAAGTCGAGACGCTGAATTGTAAGATCCAACTGCATAGAGAATATACATACCGGCATGCCTACACACACCACAGTACCATCAAATTTGATGAAATCCAGAGCCTGCGCATAAGCTTTGTTACTTGCCGTGCACACAATGACGGCCTGTGCTCCGAGGCCGCCGGTCAATTTCATGACTTCCTCGGCGATGGACTTGTCGTCGTGCGCTACAACGTCAACGAAGTGCTCGGCGCCGCAGTCTAAGACGAGGCTCTTCTTAGAGGGGGCATCAATGCCTATGACCCGCATTGCCATTCCCCGAGACGCCAATTGGACGGCAATGTGGCCGAGGCCGCCGCCAGCGCCTGCGATCACGACCCCTGATTATGTGCCCCACAGTCAGCATTTGCCTTTCCCAGTGAACCATCCGAACTCTCGAATGTAAGTGATGGGTTTGAATCATTGAGACAAATCTCGAGACTCATGGACTGTGGGCTGGGAAACACCCACATTCGCCTGATTTGGCCTTGGATTTCCGAAGGGCAGCGTACGTTGTCACGCCGGCACATAGCATTGGCTTCACAGACGAGTCAACTTCCGAAGCAACCTAAAAGCAGTTGTTCTCAACGCTCACAGCTGCATCTGCTGATTGTAGCCCCTCCGGGATCGGTGTTAGGTAGCTGTGGGTCAGAAGGAGTGGTTCGTTAATTGGGAACTGTCGAAGAGTTCAGAGTAGAAGGGCTTAAACATACTTCACGGGACCAGTGCAGTACTGTTGAAACGTGCCAGGAGTGTAGTATCCACTGATCTTGGCCTCTGGACATAGTGCATCGGCGCCGGCCATGCATTGAGCTGCAGCCGGTCAGATATCGATCAGCTTGCAAGATCGCAATCACCGTCATAACGCAATAGCTTCCACACATGAGAACATGCTGCATGGATGGCGACTACTCACGACAGCTCCCACAGGTACCGCTGACCCACTTCACGCTAGACAACCTCGGAATCAGCACCTCCCCATGATGAATGGGCATCCATGATAAGATAGGACTTACCCTACGCGGTCTCCGACTTTGATAGTCGAAGCATCACTTCCCAGCCCGAGCTTGACGACTTTGCCTACCCCTTCGTGACCGCCTACCTGTCCAGGCTGTGTTGGAAAGGGAAGGGAGGCCCACTGTACCGATCCGACCGTTCAGCAAACCGAGGAACAGAGACTAGGTCCCCATACATATTGAACCTAGTAAACAAACGTACCGAGTTTTCCATGACGCCGAGGTCAGAATGGCAGACGCCTGAACTTTTCGGAGTCAGCATTGCGTGTCATGCATATCTGATGGCTGCTCGGAATAACCGCATCGAAGAAGATGTTCGGCGGCACATACTGTGTGCTATCATGGTTTTAGCAGTAGCTCTGGCAGGATCGGATTAGAGGCAGTTTGAGGGTCAAGACTCACAGATGGACCAGCGCTGGATTGATCAATTTCTATCAATCATTACTTCCTCTCTTGGGACGCAGTTGATGCGTTACCTTCACCAGGCCCAGGTTCAGGCATGTCTAGCGTCTCAATCTTTGTCGATACATTGCCAGGGCGGTCGTACACAGCTGCTCTGAATTGCTTTGGGATCTCGGCCATCTTGAGGGTGGATGTATACTGCAGTCCTATGTCGGATGAATATTGGTACTCGTCGTGCCGTGCGAAAGGTTCTCAGGACTACAGCAAACGCATCTGTGTCCCAGTGACAGTGGGATAGAGGATGACGATGTTCGGAGTGCGGGGAAGAGTGTCTTCTGGGGGGCACTGTCAACATGATACAACCCCAAGGGAACTTCTCTCGGTCCGGAACATCAAGAAAGCATGTCGATGTGTGGGGTAATGCAGGCAAGCAATGTTCTGCGGGGTAGCACCGGCACCAGTAGACTTATCTCAGCCTAAGAATGGATTTGGCATCAGACGGCAGAAAGGAGCATGGACAAGGCCAATGAGAATAACGAATGAAGCCGAATGTATGATTTCACAGTGCTTGCTATTCTTGCGAGATTGGTAGCTGAGGCATGCTTGGAGATTCTTGACCGTATCTCATAATGACATTTTGGTTCTTCATCTTCTCTCCAGGCGAGCAACATGAATAATATAGTCACCTAGCTAAAATGCACCCGGCTGATCGCCTTAATTTGCAAGACGGCGTCTTCGACCTTATTCCTCCAATTGTCCCCGTCTCAGCACGTGCATGGTGAGTGATAAAGAGTGTACGAGTGGCACCGATCGGGATGGTGAGCTGTTCGAAGACAGTTTTATGTGTACAGCACAGCGGGACCTTGTTCTGACGCTTCCATTGATATCGACGGGTTGCAGCCTCGGATAAGCGATCCGGGATACTGTGGAATCGCCAAGATGGGGCTCTTTAGGATGTAGGATCCAGAAAATGGACGCTGACACCCACTACTCATAATATTGCGGTTGTTGATACAATGCCTAATCCATATAGAAATCTCCCTTCAGGATCCTCTCCTGAAAATGATCGGGCTTCCTGGCAGACCTTGGCATTTCCCTAATGGGGTGCTCGACGGCCGGCACATTGGCAGCTTTATGGGGGTCTGTGGTGGGTGGTGCTGATGGAGGGAGAGCTTGGCTATTGACCGAGTGGGACCTCTCGGCTCTGTTCTTGATCTGCTCCGCCCAGTCTGGGCCTTCTCCTGAAATCACCGAAAGTCGTTAGCCAAAATATGCTCGAAAGAGATCAACATCAGAGACCGCTTGAAGATAAACCTCGTCTATTTATAGACGGGGTGGAAGCCATGATCTTGGCATTACCATTTGCTGTCTTGACATCTCGCAGGGCCCTTGCCCCAAAACTCATGCGGCGGACAAAAGCGGAGGGGGATGTGGGAGATGCGTTTGGCTCTGTATCACTTTCTTCGATGGCATTTTCGTTGACGGATGTGGTGGGTGAGCTGCTACTGCCGCTGCCTTGTCGATTTCTCAGGCCGGCGAAAGCTGAGGTTTGCGTAGGAGAGCCGGACAAGCCCAGGGATGCAATGGAGGTGCGTCGACGCTGCTGGGCTTGAGCGTTCGCGGCAGCCGTGGCGATGGGCCCAGGATATGCCGAAGTCCCGTTATTGTTGGGAGGTGAGCGACCAAAGAGTTCCGAGAGCTTTTGACCTGCGGAGAAGGAGGCTCGACGGGCGGAAGAGGAGGTTGGTGTTGGTGGCGGAGACGTCTCGTTGTTGGCCATGGCTGTAGTTGTAGATGTTACTCAAGAGGGAAAAATAAGCAGTATCTGACTTGGTGGTGGTTGACGATGTTGTAAGCTTGGGTTGGTGTGAATGAGCCAAGCTTGGACAGATTGAAAACAGTGTTGGTAGGATGAGTGACACCGGAATGCAATGGCAATGGCAATGGCAAGTAGAAGAGGTCGACGAAGAAAACAGAATGATCACTCTATGGAGAGACAATATGTAATTTGGTATACGTCAACGTAGAGGCAGAGGACGCAAGGGACAATGAGGACGATAAAGAGTGGGAGGGGGACTAGTTATGTAATATGGAGTAGCTCGACAATCAACGGCGACCGCCTACGTAGCTCCTTTGCGGGGAAAGCTCTGCAGAAGGTGCAGAACTACCTTACTTTACCTTACTTATTCTATCTACTACTACCTTAGCCTCTCAATCGTCGGCAATCTTGGGCGACCTATATATAACCCTTGGTATTCCTATGGCTTACGCAACCATTGATGTTGCATGATTAGCCTTCCAAAGCTCCATAGATCGACGATCGCGTGACAGTAGAACTACGAGTGGCCAAGATGAAAGCGACTGAAACCCTTGTCTTTTCAACGTCTGATCCTCCCAAACTGCCACTTGTTTTCGTGTCAAAAGCTCCCGACTTCCTCCCAACCATCAGTGGGTCTCTCACACATCGCACCAGAGTCGTTGAGCCTTTCGAAGCGTGCCTAGTGGGCTCGTGCGACATGAGAGGCAGTGCACTTCTCCACCATCCTTTGACCGTTGTGATCGAGGCAGGCTACCATACTCCGGGTCTTCGTATGATGAATCCACCCACTGGAGTATGAGCGAAGTTTGAAATATCGAACTCATGCTATATCTTAGCCGAACAGATACCTGTACCTCCCTCGTCAAATGCCTTGCTATTCCTTATGGTCACTAGGCGAACAGCATTTCGTCCGCCTACTAGTAAAGCGAGTGCCCTAGTAGCGATCTTGGTTCTTGGAGTACCGTTGGTACGTAGTAGAATACCTTATGCTCTGCGGTGTGGCTGGAAACCAATACGGCCTAGTTGTGGCTAAGCCAATGAGCACTGTGATTCCTTATTCATCCCTTGTTCGACCCTGCATTCGGCCTTCTCTACCAGTGCCTTGCGCCGAATATCTCTGTGCTCGATTGAAGCATAATCGGACTGCGCTCAGTGCTCTTAACTAGGACCATTCGCGCTTTCTCACATTTCCGCTTCTTTTGTTTCTTGAACGATGCCTTCTAATAGCCTTTGTACCATCTGTAGACTTCTCCTTTGGACCTTTGGAGCATCAATCGCTCAGTCACGGAATTGACGGTAAGTTATTTCCTCGATAGATCATGCAATTTGTCGCCCACCAAAAAGCCTTTACTGACGAGCCGTGCTCTTCCCCATCTTTGCTCAACGGAAATCGAACTTCTGTATTTGACCTCGTCTTTTGCTTCTTGTCCATCTCCTGCTCCTTCTTACCATTCAAGCGACCAAACAGATCTTGAAGATGGTTCAAGCAGGTAGTCCTCCTACCATCATGAATGGCTACACGCCCTGCACCGAGACCGAAACTATCATAACTGAGTGCGATTTTGATGGTGGAAGCACTAGTTGTACGGCAGTATAGAACCGGGACCAAGGTTCCAAGTGCCCATCCCTAGGATTTGAGTATCCTTTGACCATACTTTGTTGGAGACCGGCTCCGAGCGGTATTGTCTGGGTCTTCGGCTATCATTGCACGTCTGTTGATCTTACTCGTGGCTGTCTCGCATTCTGGAGGACTTTACTCACCTTTCCTGGTGCCCTAGTCCCTTCTAGTCATTGCGAAGCCAACTCACAGCCTATCACGGGCTTGACGTTTTGGCAAGGACAAGTGAATTCATGCCTTACGCTAGTATCTATTCTTCGCCGCAAATCGTTAATATTAGAAGATACGAGTAACCGTGTTCGCTGCAACATCTCGCACGCTCGACAAGCCCGTTCTTCGAGATACCCACACAATTATCTATCATCCTCATAGTTGCTAGCGCAACACTTTTGACCGTTCATCAATACAACACACCCCTACATTGATGGCGCCGGTGCACCGTCCGAGACCACGTCGCGTTGCTGGGAGACGTCGAGATGACGAAGATTTACTACACTCCGGCTCACAGAGCTCAGGAGAGGATAAGATTGCAAGGATGGCCGAGCAGCTGAAAACAGATGTTAGCACCCGAGCAGACCTCACTCGCATAGTCTCGAAAGTTCGGTTGACGGTGTTGCCATACAGGCTAGAGAACGCCGTGAGAAACGGCGCACCGGCATCACCAACGCGTATCAGAAGTCAGCCAAGGATATAGAAGATGCGACCGCAGTGACGTTTAATGAGATCATGAACAAAATGTAAATCAGCTGGCTTGTAATCATTGTCTCGTCTCTAAGCTACTATAGGAGATATAGACATACTCGTCGCTTGAAGGAACTGCAAAATCTCTTAGGTAGGAGGTCTACGATCGAGCTCCGCATGCTGGCTAGTATCACCAACATTGGAAATGCTTTCGACTTTGCGAACAAGGCACTTTCGTTTGGGTTAGCGCATCGTATCCAGGTAAGCCGCCTTGATAATCGTAATGTATAACTAAGTTACCTACGTTAACTTTTACCAGGGGTTAGCAGCGAAGTAGTAGAAAGAAATGTATGAGAAACGAGTAGCATAACGTCTATAATTAAAAATTAGCATAAGAAAATACCACTACACTCCTCTGTATATCAAAGGGAGTAAAATACTAACGCTGTAGATTCAGAAGGATAAGGTAGATATATAAAGATAGAGCTTATAATAATCATACAAGTACCTTCGAGATTAGACCCAAGGCTTAATGCCAAGGCCTAGATCCGATTTTTACCCGGAATTGGGCGAGAAAGTCGGCAGAGACTTTTGACAATTCTAGGATTTAAGTACGGACACCCTCGGGAGGATAACACCAACGATCTTGATGCGCTAACGGGAAAGGCACCAGTCCCGCAAGACGTCAGCGGGAATGCTGGCTCGGAAACCGCACCAGGATCTCCTAGAGCCGGTCCATACCTCTTGGTGCCGTTGCGGGTACCGCAGCCCGATATTGTAGCCACCGGTGCTCACCGTCTGTGAACCCTTCCTCGAAGCTAACCATAGGTTGACTATGTCCCTACGACTTCTATTGCGTGATTATCCTCAAAGGTCTTTTGCTCTCGTCACCGACACTCATGCACTCGTATTCTGCCACAGCCATCCAGAATCGAGCGCCGGAGGTCTCAGCGATGGTCCGAGCAGTAAGGCTCTGGCTTCCAGATGTATGGTGGAGTTCGTAAACATCGAAAGTGTTGATCTAGCAAACTATCACAAAGCTTGTATCTCGGGGGTGCACGGCACGCTGGGACTGATCAGCATCAACACCGATGTTTTCCTTTGTGTCGTTAGCGGAGCCACACGTGTGGCAACCGTGAGGCCGAGTGAGACCGTCCACAGAATACTTTCCGTGGACTTCTGTCAGTATACCTCATCAGACCATTATTGCGCCTTCAGAGCCTGACTGTACAACGAAGACTGCTTGAGCAAGAGCGAATTCGACCATGAGATGCATGGAGACTTTGAATCCTATCCGACTGACTTCGGCGGATCAGAAAGCCACGAACATGGTCATGGAGCGGATTTACGAGAGGCCGCCTTGGATCACCCCTGCATAGAGCTCAAGAAGGTTCTCAGCAGCGGCACGTTCTACTACAGCGTAGACTTCCAGCTAACAAATCGAATACAAGACAGAATATTCGAGCAGTCAGTATTCGATGCTGACAGCCTGGAGGAGAGCTTTTTATGGAATGCCTGGATGATACAGCCACTCATTAGTTTTCGTTCTCGACTAGCAGCGCATGACAAAGATGTACTTGATGCCTCTCGGATTCTGACTTCGGCCATTAGGGGGTTCGTCTCGTCCGTCACGATCCCAACCTCGACATCCCCGATTCGATCGCCGAAAAGCAATCTGCCTTCAACCTTGACCTTGATCTCCAGACTGTCTAGTCGACGAGCTGGCACCCGCTTTAATTCGCGAGGCATAGACGATGATGGTAACGTAGCTAATTTCGTAGAAACCGAGACGGTGTTTTACCACCCATCGGGTTTATGTTTCTCTTATGCGCAATGCAGAGGTAGTGTACCTCTATTTTGGGAGCAAGCAACAGGTCTACTTCCTGCGCAGCAGAAGATACAGATAACAAGGTCCCCTGAAGCAACACAGCCAGCTTTCGACAAGCACTTCGACTCTCTGGAAATAGGCTACGGAAATGTTCACATTCTCAACCTCTTGAGTGAAACCAAGCCTGGGGAAGCTGAATTGTCAGCAAGGTATCGAAATCATGTACAAAAAAGCCCATTAAATCAGACTATCGATCTCAGCGAATCGTCCAAGAATCAAAATCGTCTTCTTGAGTCGCATTTTGACTTTCATGCAGAAACTAAGGGACCAGGGGGCTATGAAGCTGCGAGTATGGTGAAGATGCTCATCTACGATCACGCAGAGAGCTTCGCCTATTTCTTGTGCGAAGAGGACAGCCAACGTAGAGGAACACAGCTTGAGGGGAAGGACCGACACCCTAAAACAGCTGTCACATTGCAGCAAGAAGGTATCTTTCGCACCAATTGCTTAGATTGCCTTGACCGGACGAATCTCATCCAGACTATCATCAGGTTCGTCATTTCTGGTTCATAGTTACTGCAATATGTTTGATCTTTCAGGTGCCAGTCACGTTCAAGGAACCCGGCCTCCCAAGCGCGTCGTAACTCATTCGAACAGGTATTCTCTGCTGATATGAGAGTGCTGATTCCCAGATGCGCTGTAGTCAAATGGCTTTGGATCTATTTTTGCAACGTCGCAACGAGAATGCGACACCTGATTTCTGGATTAGGCATTCCAGTCTCTGGGCCGATAACGGCGACGTGAGTCACATCCTACACCCGTTGATTGACCCAGCTAAGAAAAACCATAGGCACTCTCTAAAATCTACGCCGGAACTGGGGCTCTCAAATCTTCTTTTACCCGGCACGGGAAGATGTCTTTCGCTGGTGCCATAGCAGATGCTCGTAAGAGTGCCACTAGGATGTATATGAACAATTTTGTGGATAAGGGACGGCAGGACACTACTGACTTACTACTGGTATTTCCTGAAAGAAGCTTGTCCTGCCCATTTCATTGACAAGGTTTTAGGGACGGCAGAGGGACCAACTGCCCGTTCATCAGTTTGACCCAATTGCTGACCATGTCAACGCAGAATTGAAGAGAAGGTTGGACTTAGCTGTTTGGGTAGCGTTTGTGTGACTAATCTGCTACAGAGCCAATGAATATTCTACTTCAGCTGTGGCCCAAATCTGGGTGGGGACCTTCAACCTCAATGGCCGTGGGAGCAGCGCAAAGGAAAACCTTGCAGCTTGGCTGTGGCCTGATATCAATCGTTCGCAGCAGCATCCAGGCATTGTTGCCGTTGGATTTCAGGAGATAGTTGAGCTTAGCCCCCAACAGATTATGTCTACCGATCCAGTTCGTCGCCAGGCATGGGAGGATGCAGTGAGGCGTACATTAAATGATGGTGCCCGCAGGACGAGATCTGAAGAATATATCCTCCTACGTAGTGGACAGCTTGTGGGAGCAGCACTTATGGTATTTGTGAAAGCTAGTACATTAGCAATGATTAAGAATGTCGAAGGCAGTGTAAAGAAAGTAAGCTGGACGAGTAAGTCCCTCCTGTGTAAGACCTGTGTCTGACTATGGACAGACCGGTATGTCTGGCATGGCAGGAAACAAAGGGGCGGTGGCCATACGGATGGTATTATGCCTATGCGGCTTGATTCCTCCCTGATTTCACTCAATCGCGAGTCGTAGGACATGCCTCATGACTCAAGATCTTGCCTTAATAGGGGACTACTAATTTCGAAACCTTACAGGACTATGGGAACACAGGCATTTGTTTCGTCACCGCCCATCTGGCAGCTGGCTTTGGCAATTACGAGGAAAGGAATCGGGACTATCGTACCATCAGCCATGGTCTTCGCTTCCAACGGAACCGGTCTATTGAGGAACACGATGCTATCATCTGGCTGGGGGATTTCAATTATAGGATCGGCCTTAGCGATAACAAAGTGCGCCAGCTTATCAAAGCTGGCGATCTTGACACCCTATATCATAATGATCAGGTAAATCGCCTTACAAATGGATGTTATTACCTATCCTTGCTAAATTCTTGATGCAACAGTTGAATTTGCAGATGGTCGCAGGGAATACCTTCCCCTTTTACTCCGAGTCAAAGATAACCTTCATGCCAACATACAAATACAACAATGGCACAGATGATTATGATTCTTCGTATGTGTTTCCTGCCTCGCTCCGGCTAGTTGCTGACCATGATATCTAGGGAGAAAGCGAGAATTCCTGCATGGTGTGATCGAATACTTCGAAAAGGAGACGTTCTGAAGCAAATCACCTACACTACTGCCCCTCTTCGGTTTTCCGACCATAGACCTGTGTATGCCACATTTCAATGCACAATCAGCGACGTCGATGAGATCAAAAAACAGATCCTGAGCCAAGAAATCTACGTGAATAGGAAGCTGGACATCGGAGACAATACTGCTACTTCTAGGCGCATCGATCTTGATGACGAGGACCTCGTTGGTTATGACTCGATAGCTCCCGGACTTCCTCCTGCAAGTTCGGATCGGCGTAAGTGGTGGTTAGACAATGGTAAGAGTTTTTGCTGTGCCGTTCCAGGTGGTTCAAAACTTGCGAGTGTCTCACGTATTGACCAAGATTAGGCCTGCCAGCGAGATCAGACATCAGGCTTCCTAATGAAGCATCGTTTCTCAACGCAAATCGACCTTCAAATCCATTTACGCCCACTGCTGAACTTGACTGGCATGAAACCCCAACGGCTCTTCCCACACTTGGTGCACAAGCTATGAGAACAACTAGTGGGGGTTCATACAAGGCCACGTCTGCTTTCGATGGAAGTCCGTTGTCCCCATCTATAGCTGACTGCGAGTCGAAGTGAGAGCATACCCATGCTGATGAGCCAAGCTCACTGAAGTATAGTTTAACATTGACGCATTCCATGTCATCAAGCGTAGCACGCAAACCGGCGCCGCCCGTTCCAAAGAAGCCGACCCTACCTATGATATCCAGCGACCGGCAGGCAAGCAGCGAAAGGAAGGCCTTGGGACAAGACAAAGCAGGGTCTTTGGGGTCGTCAATAGAGCGGGAAAGAGGAGTTAGTAGCAATGCAAGGATAGACATACCCCTACGCATAACAAGTGGGGAAGCAAGGGCGTCACAAAACACTCAGCGTCGTCAGCAGCCCCCGTACGATACTGATAAACCGTCTCTCCCACCGAGGCGACAAGGGGCTGCCGTACGCAAATCTAGCGGCTTGATGGATGAGGACGACGGAGGTCCTAGCTCCATACCATCATTGCAGCCGATGCGGAGAAAGTAGGACCAGTTTTCACCGGGAAATTCTCTTCTTTAGACTAGGCATATCACTAGAGCACGCATTAGATGAGCTTTCCCCTTCAATGCTTAGTAATATATCCTTCATCAATCGAGACCCTTATCGCAGGAAGGATCATAAACATGATGACTTTATGGATCATCGAGTGTCTGGGCATAATCCCACGCCCTGTCGTCGACTGCTGCAATCCTCTCCCATAACAATAATGGTAATGCTACGAACATAGCCCCTTGGCCTGTAATTACAGCCATTTTCGTCCATAACAACAGCCCCTCCACGAGGAACAGGGCTCGCAAGGCCAACAATATCGATGATAGAATGTAGACTGTGACGATTACCTTAGGGGACTGGCCGATTGGGTATCACGACATCTTGTTCGGATAATATCTCCTGACATGTGCGGAAACACACAATAGCCCGCTGGTCCCATCGCGGAGCTTATGGCTGCCAAGCTGATATCCAACATGATCGTTATGGGTATCGTGCAATCTTCACTCGTTTCAGGAATCACGACCAGCGCCATGGCAGAAACCCCCTGAAACGAGTACCCAGGCGTGCCAAGTTGCCAGGATATGGGACTCGAATATCGAGCAGGATCTAGGGACCGAAAAGATCCTTCACCATTACCCAGCAGCATCCCATACTCTTTTAAGCCGGAGTCACGATTTTGGTCGATGATACTAGTGGACGGGTTAGACGGAGTATCATGAAGGGAAGTGCGAGAGGGACGATGCAGTCAACCGCAAGTCCATTCGTGTACTCTGATGCGAGCTGATGTGGTGCAACTCCGCCAGGGTTCAGACATGTTGAATAGATTTGAACTTGGAGACAACCGAGGGATTGGAGGTTTTGAAGGACAGGGAGGGTAGAGACAGATATCCCGAGCATATGGTCACTCGTTGTCGTACCACAAAGTCTCACCTAACGACTTCCGACAAGTCCGTCCACCCTGCAATGCCCGGTCGATCTCGTGAATGCATGCTAATTGATAGGAAGTAAAGAGCAGACCAAACCACCCGCATACAGGGGTTTTCTGAAATGGCCCAAAGCTTGCGCCTCGATCGATGTAATCTATAAAGGTATAAATGCATCACGCTCAAATGCAACACTTACCTAGGGCTCCTAATCGCACAGAGGCCGTCTTATATCATTAGCATATTTTCCTGTCCTGAATGGATGATCTTCGTTCGAGATGATAGTGGTGATACGATCTGGAAGTGGCGAATCGTTGGGCGAATCGTTCGGCCTCAAGCCGATGTAAGGTCCTCAGAGATCACGCCGGACGCGTGGCAAACCGACTAGCTTGCCGACGAGCGGTTCCTCATTCCGTCCCATAGCTCTCACGCACATGGAGTTTATAGGATGAACCCGCCATACTCTACTTCTTCGCTTTCCCGCCTTTCTTTTTCGACTTGCCTGCCGTCCAAATCATGAATGGCGAGACCTTCTCTTTCTTTTTCTTGGCTTTCTTTTCTGCTCGTAATCAGCATAGTGTACTAGTCACTCGGCAAGGGGCCAACACGCGCACCATCACCGATCGTTTTGCCAGTGGCTGATGGGACAGGAGGTGGTGGGGGAGGGGCACCTTCTTCCACTATAACAATTTCTTCCAACCCTTCCACTAATGCTTCCGCTGGCGGAGGCTCTGGGATTGGCCACATGTGCATTGATATCTCCCACCCTGGTTGTATAACGACTTCCCAAACGTGTTTCATGATAATCTCATCGTGCGGACCAACCAAGTCATACTCCCCGTTGGCGACATGTACACCATATACATCAACATGGAGAAAAGCCTCTTTAATCAGATACTCCATGCCCTACGCAAAAGGGGTCAGAGAGGGCTTAAAGGGTACTTACTGTATTTGCGTGCAGACTTACTCTCCAATCCTTGCACAAATCAAAGGGGAAGCTGAATCTTCTTCCAATAGCATCCTTAAACTTGATCGGCTTGTCTGGCTCTTTGGGTGGTGGTGGTGGATTTGAAGCTGCGGCAGCGGCGGCAGCTGCAGCAGCTTCGGCGGCAGTTGCTGCGGCGGCATCTGCGGCCGCTTTATATTCTTTTTCAACATCCTCTCTCGCTGCAGCTGCGGCGGATGCAGAAGCAGCGGCAATCTCCGCAGCTTTCTGTTTGTCGGCCTCGGCCTGAGCAACCGCGTCCTTTGCTGCTTTTTCAAGTGCGGCTTCTTTCGCTTCTCGTTCTGCCTTCTGGTCGAGAAATAGCTTCTCAAGGCGTGCGAATTTCTCATCGTCCTTCGAGGTATCTGGTGGAGGTGGAGGTGGAGGCGGTGTCTTTGCAGGTGCTGGCGCTGGGGTAGGAGCTGGCGCTGGGGTAGGAGCTGGCGCAGGTGCCGGTGCCGGTGCCGGCGGAGGCGTGTAAACTTGGTAGACTGTTGGAGGAGGAGACATAGTCATGGGAAAAGGTTGGGGAGCATATGGAAAGTATCCTGGGCCGGGAGGGTGAGCCATCATCTCATGACCTATACCTCCATGGTGACCATGGGGGAAGTACGATGGAGTCGGCACTGGAGCAGCTTGTTGGTACGGCGAGTAACCATATGGCACGATTTGCTGTTGACCAGCAGCGACAACACTTTGGGTAGGATATTGCTGGTATGCATGAGGAGGAGGGTAGCCCGGAGCATAATGGGCGTACGGCCGACCATGATATTGGTGGGGGGGGCCGCGGGCGTAGCCCTGCCATTCTTCGTGAGAGTCCACGCTTTCCGCCGGCTCCGAGGGCGGTGCACGGTGCACTCTAGGGGGAGGACGTGCACGTTCGTGCGTTATATGACGCCGATAGGACGGTCGCCCGGCGTGTTCAGGTTGAGGCGCTTCGACGATGGGACGTTGCTGGTTCGATGTTCGAGGCCGTGATGCTGAATCGGATGGCCGAATCTCATCAACGATCCCCCAGCCTTCGTCTTGCTCCTCGATGGTTTCCGAGTATGTTTCGTGGCTGTCAGCTGCTGACCTTGGAGAAACCTGTACGCCTGTGTCTGTAGAGTCTTCTTCGTCTGAGGACAAAGAGGATTCGTCAGAATTGTGAGCGGTGGTGGCGTGATCGATGGTTATATTGAGTCTGGCAATCGACCATGGTAAGTGAAAGTCATGTACGTCTCTATGTCCAGACTTACGGCATATGAGAGGGTTCCTAAGCGCAAGGAATTATCTAGCTCGGATCCTCCTTTGGAGGAAGAACGAGCATAGATAGCCTCGGTAAGGGTTGGCAGGGACTCAACTTGTTATCATCCGCGTGTTCAGAGCTTTGATGGCTGCGTAGACTTGGAGCCGCGAGACCAATGATATAAATATTCAACCTCGCCGCTCTTATTGAATGCTAGGCAAGTTTTCTGACGGAGAAAATCGGGGAACCCAAGTTTCGGCGCACAAGTCGCAACAACTGTTTCACAACTTGGCGCGAATGCGCAGAAGAGAGCTTTCCGTTTTCGCCTTTGCAAATGCAGATATCAACGTGGCATCCGAATAACGGAGGTGAATGGAGATAAGTATCATAAATACTTCTATGTTGCGGTGACAACTTGTTAGCAAATGAAAATTGGGAAACTTCGCATGGTGCCCGATTTGCGGGGCTCCCTTATGCAGCTTGTTGGCCGAGCAGATACATTATTCTTCATTGGTTGATGATCGAGTCGATTGGCCATGGCCATGGCCATCATTCATCAGGCTCTGAGGGATACGTAGCATTGCTTGACAGCAACTGATGATAAAGCTGGCACCACTTCTACATGTATTTGTGGCCTTCGAACGGTAATATTTCATTGCCCTCCACGCAGGAGAATGATTATCCGAGGTGGCTATTCTAATGCTGTCCGACGTCATCGCTCCACCATCAATTCCAGTATTCGATACCCAGTAGACTCCAAATTGTATAGAGCTGACTACACTTGATGTCCTGTCGCATCCCCCGTCTGAGGACTCTCGTCCAACTTGAAGCATGTAGCAGCACTGGCCACGTCAAGCTCTGATGGTATATCTTGAGCCTGTCCTGATGGCGTAATGAAGATGGTTCTGCAACAACATTGCTCATTGGGTACGTGCTTCGAGGTTCGCCACTGGATCCCGATCCTACTGCTGCAGCAGATGCTGCCTGGCATGGCAAAGTGCGCCCACATCTGATTTAATCGCCTAATCTCAAGTTCCCCTTCAACAGCCGATACCCTTCTCAAGGACTACGAGTCCAAACGAATCAATTAGGCTGGACTCCAGAACGTGAGGATCACTTCGTACCCTTGAGGTCTTCAAACATACACTAGGCTATCCACAATCATCGCTGCCTGATCTGCGTACTCCTATGGAGCAGCGCTTTCGCAGCAACAATCTCAGCTGCATGTTGTGCGTTGTCTGGTGTCTGGCGCGTGACTTCGGCAAGTTTCGACGTCGCGCGCTCATTCAATCTATGAACAGTCTCCAACAATGGCATTGGGAGATCGCCAGTATCAGCGGACGCTAGATGTGTCGTCATTTTCTCGTCGACAGGGAATGTCGACAGAAGTCGATCTGATGCCTGCTTACTCAATTAATTCATGTTTTGCGGGGGAGGGCAGACGTACAGTCATTAGTCCATAGTATCCTCGGATATAATCATCGCATAATTCGATACTTCTGCAGAAGCGGCGCATTGCATCCACCAATTCTTTTACCTCGATGCTCTCCTTTCCGCTCGTCGCGGACATGAACAATGCCTCGCCCAATTGTGCGTGTATCTGTGAGGCACACCAATCAGCCTTACCCTATCCCAAAGCACCTTGTCGATCATACATTCCAAGCATTGGGAGCCACCAATAAGACTTCCTCCAGACAGAAGATCGCTTGGGAAAAGAGATTCTGTGACAAGTACAAATCCGCAAGTTCGACCCAGGCTTCGATGTCAGTCGGAGAGGACTCCAAGAGCTCTCTGAGAGCATCAATTGCATCGTTGCATCGGGACAGGGTCTGAAGAAGTGCTATTCGACGTTTCGCTACCGGCTGCGAGAGTAACGACTTAGCACGAACATCAAATGTTCAGCTTTTGAACGCACGGTGTTCACAGGATCCTCATCGAGGACATCGTTGTACCCCTTTAGTACCTTCTCCAACGCAGAGTCATCCTGGGCCACGGCCTCTTGATATAGACCTCGCAGACCCATGACTCGTTCATTCGCAGCTCCAAAACGGTCTATGAGCTTTTGCAGGCAACTGTGTGCAGCCTCGTCGTCTCCTGTACGCAAGCAAGACAGTATTGACCTCTCGTACGTGAGCCATAACTCCGTAGACTCCGGGGCCGACATGAACGGAAGCGGGATGGTCGATGTTCCTGTGTTTGCGTGGTTACGGAGATGTTGGGCCGTTTGTTGAGAGAGAGACAAAGCTTCCGAACTAGGTTGTCGTAACGATGACTTGAGTAACATGATGTATTAATTGATATCTATTCATTAGAATCCAATGTACTTGCGAGGGACAAAGTCACGGAAGCGTAGGTACCTGGGCGATTGTTCCTCCGAACGATCTACAGGCGCACTAGGCGGAAGCAGAGATACCGGGTCCGTCTTACTATGTAGGTAGTACCTTACGGAGTATGGTACGGAGTAGACAGGGGTCTGAAACCGCTATCATGCATGTCCTAGGCTAAGATTGGCATCCCTAACGTTTGGTACACACTACCGAGGATAGAATACCTTGGTAGTTACTTGGCCCCTCATTGCTACGCACGAGGGCAGTAGTTTCACTGCCTATAGTAACTCTAGCCCTCAAAATGTCGATGGCTTCTACATTTCGCAGCAGACGAAGCAGCCAAAGTATCCTGTGGGATCGGAAGATTGCAGGTCTTTGGCAAACTATCAATTTACAGCTGAAGATATAGTAGTTGTCGAGTAAAACGAACCAGGACGACATGCCTTTGATATGGCATCTATTTCTCGAGTAACATAATTATTTTGAACTGAGTCTTAACGCCCGCTCACATTGATCTGTACCTCCATGATGTGAGGCATATGTCCATATACTGTGGAGAAGACTAATGAAGGGGTATCCCAGGTTCGAAAAGTCATTATACGATCTTATCAGAGGCCTGCGCAACCACAAAGGCAACGAAAGTCAATACATACAGCATAGCCTCCGGGAATGTCGCACAGAGATCCGGGGTTCGGATATGGATCTGAAGGCGACCGCGCTGTTAAAGTTGCTATACCTCGAGATGTTCGGTTATGATATGTCTTGGGCTGCCTTCCACGTTCTAGAAGTCATGTCATGCCAGAAATATCAACAAAAGCGAGTAGGCTATCTTGCGGCCGTCCAGAGCTTTCGTCCCGAGACAGAAGTCTTGATGCTCGCTACAAATCTACTAAAGAAGGTCAGGAAGCTGGCCTACACGTTGTTGCTTGGGCCCTGCTCAATAAAACACAGGACATATCCTCACCTTTGCCACCAACTATCTCTTTGCCTCTAATCACACTCCCTCACATCATCTCGCCGTCGTTGGCGATCTCTCTTTCCTCGGATCTCTTGCCAAGGCTAACGCACTCTAATCCTAACGTACGGAAAAAGACCGTTGCCGCCCTCTATAGGCTTGCGCTATCGTACCCCGATACTTTGCGATCAGCTTGGCCGAGGATGAAGACTCTTTTAATGAGCGAAGAGGAAGACCCGAGCGTGACAGCGGCAGTCATCAATGTTGTTTGTGAACTGGGTTGGAGGAGGCCGACAGACTTCCTCTCGTTGGCGCCGAGACTATTTGATCTACTAGTTGAAGGTGGTAATAATTGGATGGCAATCAAAATAGTCAAGCTTGTGTGTGTGCCAGGATCATTAATCATACTTATACTGACTTCGTGTAGTTCGCAACATTGACCCCTTTAGAGCCTCGTCTGGTCAAAAAATTGCTGCCTCCCTTGACAAGCCTTATCAGAACTACCCCGGCCATGTCTCTCCTATACGAATGCATCAATGGATTGATTCAAGGAGGCATCTTGGACGGTGCAGATGCGGTACGAGAGGCCGAGGAGATTGCTACTCTGTGTGTTGGGAAACTTCGAGGGATGATTGTTGTCGACGGAGACCCAAACCGTTCGTTGAAGGAGAAGTCTTTGAAAGAATCATGCTAATCGAAAACTTAGTGAGATACGTTGCGCTCCTGGCGCTCAACAGAATTACAGCTTCACATTCGCATCTAATCTCCCTACACCAGGACGTGACCATGAATTGCATAAACGATCCAGATATTTCAATCCGTCTGCAGGCACTTGACCTGTGTGCTAGCATGGTCAACAGCGACAATCTGGTCACTATCGTCGAACGCCTCTTGCAACAATTACGCACCACACCCACATCCGTATGGACCGCTGAAGACGGGCGAAGCCATGCACTGGATGTTGAGCCAGCTGCAAATTCCGACGACGAGGATCCCGAGGAGGTACTGAATACTATTGCAGATCATCATAAAAGCCCCGCGGCATTGCCAGCCGAGTACAGAGTGACCGTCATACGCCGGGTCATCGACATATGCGCTAAAGATACATATGCAAATATGGTCGACTTCGAATGGTATATCGATGTACTATTGCAGCTAGTAATGCTATTGCCTGCATATCCTCCTGCATCACTGGGTTACTCTGGACAGGCGTTGCAAGAAAATGATATAGCGAGCATTATAGGATGGGAGCTACGTAACGTTGCCGCGAGAGTGAGTAGTGTGAGGGCGGAAGCAGTGATGGCCGCTTTCTCACTAATCACTATCTACGCGAGCGATAGCTCCCTCACCTTTATTGGTACTGGAGGCGAGGGGGTACTTGCCTTCGCAGCTTGGCTGATTGGCGAATATCATGATATCTCTGGTCCTGTAAGCGTTACTTTGGATCCCTTTATCCACCCAAAAGTTCAGTCACTACCACCTATCGTCATATGTGCCTATATCCAGGCGATACCTAAGGTTCTCTCAATTATCGTTTCGCGTCGAGGGGACTGGAACTCGGAACGTCAGACAATGACGGCCTTGCTGGTGGCACGAGTCATTCATTTCCTCGAGCCCCTGAGTACCAATTCAAGCGTCGAGGTGCAAGAAAGATCGGTGGAGTTTCTAGAGCTTATGAAGATAACGTCCCAGGCAATCTCAAGCCATGACCTGGACAACCGGGTTGGACCTCTTCTGTTGACGACGGTAATACCCCAGCTTTTCGCTGGACATGATCTTAACCCCGTGGCTCCGACCGCGCAGGGGAAGGTACCTTTGTCGGCTGACTTGCATCTTGATTTGTCTATCAACGAAAATCTTGCAACCATCTTGCGGCGTACAGACAATGACGTCTCCGACCTATACGAAGCTGCGGAGTTTGAGTCTTTCTACAATAAACGCTCATCTTTCAACGTTACTGATAGTCCCGCAATTGCCACCTTGTGGTCTCCTGAGTCTAAGCCAACCTCATATCAACAGACAGCAAACCATCTTTCAGATACTAACACGTTTTCGTTGAAACCCGATCAAGGGCGGGAGAGGAACGAGGTCGCTCCACTGTACATAGGAAACCATAGGGTTTCGTCCGGTACCTCAACGCCTCTCCATGTCATGTCACAAACCACCAATAGAGAAGACGTTGATGTGGACTCTATACCAATAATAAATCTCGATCTAAGGGGAAATAGTACCTTGGGTGTTGATCTCAACTTACATACCAGGCAGCCAAGGCGCAAGCGCCCTAGGAAGGTGCATGTTATTGAAGACGAGAATATCGAACACGAAAAGATTGATTCAAGCAAAGACCGAATGCCACAAATAGCAACTGATGAGGATGCCGGTCTCCCACAGCGATTTTTCAAGAAGTTATTGCTCCAAGTCGATTCAAGCGGACTTAGTACCTTTTCCTTGAGTGATAACGACCAATCCATACAATCAAAGAAGGACGAAAGATTAGGGGCTCAAGATGCTGAAATGGGTCGAGCATTAGCAGAAGTTGAACGAATAAGACTAGAAATGCAGCGCGTGTCTGAGCGCATCGAAGCGTCTGACGGGGCTCCTACGGAGGGTACGCTAGTAAAGAAGAAAGTTAAGGGAAGGTTGAAACAGCAGGGTGATAGAAGTACGGACAGGAAAGGTTAGATTATAATGTATACGCTTATTAATCTGAGGTAACTACCTTAGCGTCGCGAAGTGGTTTACTAGGACTGTAGTAGAACTATCTAGTTACTATTACTAATAGTAGTACTAAAAACTATTAATACCGGTAGTAATAAGTCTCGTTTCTAGTATATTAAGAATTTAAAATAAGGAATATATTAGTAAAGTCCTAACTCGCCCTTATACTCTAGGTAAAGGTCTTATACCTCTAGGCTTAAGATAGGCTCTAGGGCTACTTAAGGCTTTTAAGGTAGTATTATATAACTACTAGCTAAGTAATAAAAAAAAATATACTAATTAGTAGATTAAAGGAAGTTATATAACTACTTACTAAGTAGAACTTTAAAAGTTTTAATATTCTATAATTAATAGGCGACTTAGGTAGTATACCTTAGAGCTACTCCTAATACTACCTTAAAAGCGACTCTAGAACTAATTAATTCAGCCGATTTTTATATAAAGGTAATATATTAAGGTAGTATACTATAAGAGGTAATAGCGTAGTAGTTATATTATCTTAAAGTATACTTTAATATAATAGTAACTCTTAAACTATTTCTAATACAGGTATCTTAATACTATTACCTAGTACCTAGAAGCCTAATCTTAGAATATATTAATAATACTACCTAGCGCCTAAAAGCCTAATCTTAAGGTAGCTCTTAGTATTATAAGTATCTACTATTTAACCCCTACGGCCTCTAACGCCTTAGGTGTAAGTAGGATTACTCTAGTAGCCCTAGGCTAAGCTTTCTTAACCTAGAACTTAAAGTAGTTTAAAAATTACTAATATAGTATCTAATTATTAAGATAGTTTACTAACTTAATAGTATTAATAAAGGGAGATACTATAATTATATCTCCTTTACTTATAATTATACCCTCTTACTACTTATAATTATACCTTCTTATATTAAATTACCTTTATATTATTATTATTATAATACCTCTTATATTATATACTTTCTAATATTTCTAGCTACCTATTATTCTTTAACTTACTTACTTTAATTAATAGTATATAATCCTTTATAAATCTACCTTTAAATAGTTTATTAAATACCTCTCTTAAAGTTATAAATATATAGATAATAACTTTATAAAATTATATAATTAAGGACTACTTTAAAGAAAGCCTATTATATTTAAATTACTTGAATTTTTTTTAATATAAGTATTATAGCTTTTATATCTATTATAGTATAGAAGCCTTCTATACTATACTCTAGTTATTCCTTAATAGAATCCTTAATAGCTAATTAATTACATATATATAAAATCAGCGTGTAGCTATTAATTACTATGACAAAATTCCACAAGGTATTCCCTAACCGTAGGCTATTAATGCCGCTAAGACGACATCGGCCTACTAGCTCGCAGACTATACGGACTGCCTAGGAAGTAATAGCAGGCGCTTGGAAAACTTGTTAGTTATTGTAAGTAGGCTGTAAAAGCCGTCTGCAGAAGCCTTTACCAACGAGTATTCCCCGTACTCCTAGAGAATTAGTGCTAAGGCAGAGAATTTCTACTAAGGCCCTAATAAATTTACCGCTCTTCCTAATAAATCTCTATATCTTATTACTATAACTCCCTAGGTTAACTAAGAAATTATAGAACTTACCTTTTAACTAAGTAAATTTATCTAGATTAGCTACACTTTTACTTCATTATTAATAAATCTATATATTATATTATCTCCTTAATTATAAAAGATACCCTTAGGCCTACTAAAATAATTGAAGCCTTTAAGATAAGGTACTTATTCTAGGTTAATATCCCTAGAGCTTAGGAATATTATTAGGAATTCTAAGCTATCTTAGCCTTATAAGTAGGCTATTAATAAACCTTTAATTTATAAGACTATCTCTTAATTTAATAAAGGAATAAAAGCCTCTTATAAGTATCTTATTAAACTATTATCTTTAAAGCTATTTTAAGTAATAGCCTAATAATAAATATCTAATATTATATTATTTATTCTTAATAGCGCTAGTACTAGATAAATATTAGTAGAAGAGATAATTTATAATAAATTAATTAATCTAGAATTAGAATTAAAATCTAAATATAGTTCTTTAAAAAAAAATTATAAAATATTAACCTTAAAATAACATCGGTAATTCGGGAACCCGGTCCTGGCGGCTCCAGCAGCCCGTGGGGAGGGACATGTGCTTAGACCAGCTCGTACTAGCCCTAGTAGGAAATTTATGAATATTACGTCATATATTACTAATGAAATAACTAAATAGGCCAGATTTAAAGTTTGAGCTAAAACGGACTAAAACTCGCTAAGCTACTAGCTCCCGAAGTCGAAAGTTTTAAAATCGAGGAAAAAAAATTCGACTTCAGGAGCTAGTAGCTTAGCGAGTTTTAGTCCGTTTTAGCTCAAACTTTAAATCTGGCCTATTTAGTTATTTTATTAGTAATATATGACGTAATATTCATAAATTTCCTATTAGGGCTAGTACGAGCTGGTCTGAGCACATGTCCCTCCATACGGGCTGCTGGAGCTGCTAGGGCTGTTAAGCTGCAGTCCCTGAATTGCCGATGAACTATATAAGTTATTATTAATACTAGAATAGCTTAATATATTTAAGAGTACCCCCCTTAGCCTCTTTAATAAGATCCTTCTAGCCCTCTAAGTCTATCTAGCCTACTAGGCTAGGCTATAATAGATACTAGTAATTAAGGCCCTTATTAGAATCTAGATAATCTAGGGTTCTTTAATCCTATATATAATAGAAAATTAATAAGTATTAATAAGGCTATTAAATATATTAATAAGAAGACTTACTTTTATAATATTTACCTTTTTATAGATTATATTAAGTAGATATACTCTTTAAAGGATCCTACTTTAATATAAAAAAAATTATAACTAAGTCTTTATAACTAGGCTCTTACCTAGTAAATAAGTTAATTATTAGAATATAATTAATATCTTATAAAGATAGGTAATAGTATTAATTAATAAATAAGGCTTTTATTAAAAAGGTTTTAATAACCTTTAAATATAACTATTAATATTATAATATATAATAGATTTATTATAAAGGATATAATAAATTATTAAGAACCTAGGGAATTTAATACTAAAATACTTTAAGCTATTAAGGATACTAGGCTTTAACCTATTAAAGTATAACTTAATATTATTTATAATACTATTAATTTTAAATTATATTAAAATATTTATTATACTACTAATTAAACTACTATTAATAACTTCCTATTTAACTTAAATAAAGTAAAGTATAAGTAGTAAGCTTATATTATTAAGTATTATAACTCTAATAATAGTACTTTAAATAATTAATAAGGTTATATATTTAATAAAAGTAGACTTATAAGGTAATATAATTAATATAGTTTTCTTAATAGAGTAGGCTACTAGTTATACTAGCCTAGGAACTAGTTATATAATAATACTTATTCTTATACTTTACCTTTCTAAAATAATTAAACTTATTAATAAATTTTATAACTATCTTATTAATATTATTAAAATATTTTATAAATCCTACCTCCTACTTAAAAACTATAAATTATAGTAAGTCTTATAAATAAGTTAGATTTATAACTACCTCTTTACTTATACTAGTTAGAAGGATTTAGATAAGGCTAAGGGTAAGGTTAATATAATAGGTAAATAGGTAGTTAATTATAAGATAGCTACTAACCTTATTTCTCTTTTTAAAGGGCTTATTAAGCTTCTACTAAGAATATTATAAAAGACTTCCTTAAAGGATTTAAAGAGTTAGGATACTAGTAATATTATACCTTATAAGCTAAGGGTAAGTAGTAAGAGGATACCTTATATTATAATAACTCTTATAATATAAGTAATAAGCTATTAAGTAGAAATAATAATAACCTTATTAACCTTAATAATAATATACCCTAGGTATATTTTATCTCCTAGTTAAAATTAATAATATATATCTATTCCTTATATATATTTATATTTACCTTATAAAATAAGCTCTTTAACTACTTATAATAGTAGTATTAAACTATATAAAGCCTTTAATTAAGATATCTTTATAAATAAGGTCTTTATTAAGTTTAATAATAAAGCTTATAATAAATTATACTACTTAATAAGTACTTATACTATAAATTTAGCTATTATACTAGATTAAGGAAAGGCGCCCAGTTATAAATTTTATAATTAGAAGTACGCGACTATTAATATCTTATAATTTATACCTACTACTATTATATTAGCTTAGACTAAGGTTTACTTTAATAGTAGTTATTTAGTTACCCTAATTAATTAATTCTATCTAAATAAGGTCCTTCTTAATACTACTATTAAAAAATTAATATTACTAATACTTATATAAGGGGTTAGTAATAAAACTATAAATATTAATAAATATATACTAGTTAAGATATATATTAGGGGTACTATTAGTAGAATATTAGCTATAGCCTTAATAGTAATAAAAGTCTATATAATTAAAAATTTAAAGGCTAATTTACTTATAAGTATAGATATATTAGTTTTATAATAAATAATTCTTAACCTTATTAGTTATAATTTAATTATTATATTAGTAAACTAGGAAGCCTGTATATTATAGAAAAATGCGTATTTTCTATATATAACAGGCGCGCTTATATATTAGCCCTAGGGCTAGAAATAATACCGTAAGTTACTAAAGGCGCATTTAGCGCATTTAGTAACTTTTAGAAAATACTAGGTAATAGGACTAATAGGGGATAAGTCCTACTAATTAGTTATAATATAACTATATTAGGCTAGTACTAACTAGGTAATTATAATAAGGTACTAAGTCTTATTAATAACTAATAGTACTAATACTTAGTAGGAGAATTAATCGCAGGCGTAATATAGGTATAGGAAACGGGGCTAGGCTAGGGGGAGGTACTCTACGCGTATATAAATTATGTGAATTAACTGTATTTAAAACCTATATTACGCTAGCGTTAACGACGTAGCTACTATAACTCTAGCGAGCTTCCCGTTTCTTCCTGGCGCTAGAGGAAAATCACGGATTTAAGGCCTTAAATCCGGATTTTCTATATATAGGACTTTTAGTCTAGAATAAAAAAACCCTAAATTTTTCCTATTTATTACTAGTATTTACCCTGGAAAATGCGCTTTCAGCGGATTTTCCAGTTTTAAATTTTCTATATTAGTTCCTAGTTTGCTGATGTAGTTCCTATTAAGGCTTTAATACTTCTATTAATATTTATAATTACTTATTACTTAATATAAAGTATATTATTAAAGCTAGGTCTATTATTATTATTCCTCTTTATATAATTATAAGGGTTCTAATAATCTATTAGGGGGAGATCCCCTCTAATAGAGACTTCCTCTTTAAAATTAAATATACCTAGGACTTTAGAGATAGTAGTATTTATACTTATATTACTAATTATATAATCTCTTTTATTTATATCTAGAACTCTTTAGCTACTCTAGTATAATTATCTTATAAGGCCCGCCTTAGTTTACTTATAAAATATAATTAAGATAGTACTTACCTTACTACCCTAATAGATACTCTCCTTTTAGCTAGTAATACTATCTCCTAGAAGTTATCTATTATAAAAGGCTTTATAGCCTTAGCTACTACTTATATAAGGATTATATAACTTATAATAGCCTCTATCCTAATAATAAGGGCCTTAATTAATCTTACTCTTAAATATATTTAGCCTAATAGTATTACTATCTATAAATTTCCTAAGGTAGTAAAGTAAATTACTACTATAGCTACTAAATTCCTAGAAACCTAGATAGGTTAGGGATTAATAGTAGATATTTTAGAGGAAGAATAGATACCTATCCCTTTAAAGTTAGATATAGTATTAAAACCCGCGTAAGTCTATCTTATTAGTTAGAAGGACTATAAACTTATTAATTAGATATTTAATCTTCTTACTATAATAGAAAATACGAATATTAGGACCCTAAGCTTATTATAGCTTATTAATTAGTCTAAAGTCCCCTAAATTACCTCCTTAGGACTAGCGCTACCTACGTTAAATATTAAAAGTCTAATATTTCTTTATATTCTACCTCTATCTATACTAACGCTCTATAATATTTTCTAATTAGAATAAGTTATATTACTTATCTTAACGTATATAATACTTTAAAAATTATAATAATTAATATAGTAGTTTAAAAGATATATTATTATTAGTATATTTACCTACTAAATTTAATATAATAGTCTAATATCTTAGTACCTATTAATCCTATTACTAATTTTTTCTTCCTACCTATTACTACTATTTAATAGTATACTATAGATTTTAATGCTCCCCCTAATTATCTATTATATATAACTTATATTAGCCGTCTTTAAACTACCTACTATTACCCTTCTTATACTAAACTTAGCTCCTCTAGCTCCCCTATAATACCTTCTAAGCGCGTAGCTCTTTTTAAGCTAGATTATAACACCCTTAATAGTAATAATAAGAGGGTTAAATCCTATAAGAGTAATAGTATAGGGCGTACTAGACGCCTAAAGACGACTAATATAGGTACTTAAGTTAGATCTAAGATCCTTAGGGCTAACCTAATAGATATTACGTTAATAGAACCTTACTCTAGAGAAATACTATTAGGGACTCGCCCTTATAGCTACCCTAATAACGGTGTTACTCTTTAATAGCATATAGCTCTTACTAATATAACTATTTAAGTAGTTATTCCGCCTAAAGACCCCTAGTAACCTACTCCCCTAGCCTTTAAAGAAGCGCCTTAAGAATTTACTCCCTACCCTCCCTCTAAATATAATTAACGTACCTATTACTAGTACGCCTAGTAAGACGCTAATATAGAGGATAATACTAAGTACTAACCCCCTATTAGATAATGCCTATACTAATAGCGGAATTATATATATTAGGGGTAAATACTAGGCTAGGGATATTAAGTATATAAGGATCCTTATATAGTAAGATATATAGAGCTTTACTAGGTTAATAATTTATTTAATATTACTAGTAATATATACCCCTATTATAATATATTATTATAAAAAAATTAATATAGTAACTTAGAGGATAGTTAATAGCTATATTATAATAATAGGAAGAATAATTAGCTATCCCCTAACTAGTTATATAAGCTAGCTAATATTAACTTATTACTTAAGGGGCCTTAAAAGGAGGCTAAGCTTAGGGTATAATTTATTAATAAATTATTTAGCGACGTAGATAATATTATTATTAATAGATAGTTTATAAGAAGGATAACTATATATAATAAAGAATTTGTAGATAATATTATTAATTATAATAATTATCTCTCCTTTATTAGTAAGGGTATAACTAATATTAATACCTATATTAATTAAACTACCTTCTAGATCTAGGGGTCTATTTATTATTTAATAGGTCCTCTTATTACTAATAATAGACTTAGGCTAAAATTCGCCTAGATTTATATACTAGATAGTATATAGGAGTAACTAGATATTTACTATTAATATTTTAATAATTTAAATTAAGATACCCTTACTTCTACTTAGTATACCCTCTAGTCTATTAACTTATACGTCTAGGGGTTTAAATCCTACTATAACCGCCTTAAAAAGGATAAATTATAATATCCTATTAATACTATAAGTATTTATATCTAATAGTTAAATCTTAAATAATAGGATAAAGGTACCTATAATTAGCCTACCTTTATAGAAGTTACCTATATTATAATAACTCCTAATAACGCTATAAGGGGCTAGATTAAGCGGGATATCTATATTAAAACTATTAAGGGGGGCCTTATATTAATCCCTAATTAGTAACCTTTTTATATAGCCCTCTAATATCCGCTCCTATTTCTATTTAATAAATAGTTATAGTATAACTACCTCCTATTAGCTAGCTATTAACTTCTAGGCGACTATCTATTATATATATCGCGATAGAACTATATTACTAGTATACTCGCCTAGTATACCTTAATTAGTAGTAATAAAAAACTAGAGTAGGAAGAGGGTAGTAACTCTAAGTAGGAACTAGATTAGTATATTACTAGCGAGTATATACCTTAGGGTTATAGTAGGTCTTAGTAAATAATAAGATAATAATTTTATATAAAATAGATATAAGTAAGACTATTTAATATATTTCCCTACCTATTTTCTAGACCTAAATCTACTTAGTTATAAATAGTTCTAAATAATTTAGATATTAGTTAGGAGATAGTTAATATAATTTAAATAATTAGCTAATTAATATCTAGATCTAGCCTAATTTCTTTAATTATATTATTAATAGTAGATGTCTATTTAGCTATTAAGCTACTAATATCTAGATATTAATAGAGCTTAATAATCTAAATTAGTATTATTAGAATTAATAGACTATGTAACTTGACTATTACTCCGGCCTAATAGATAGGCTTAGTACTAATCTAGATATCTTACTTAAAGATATTAGTAGTAAGGTAACTATCCTCCTATTAATAATACTAGGAAGCCTATATACTATAAAAGCGAGAATATAGGATATTATAATAATAGTCTAAAAAAGGGGTAAACCTAATTTTTTATTACCTTTATATATAATCTTAAGTAGCCTAATATTTAGAGCTTATTAGTATCTAGTTAGATATTAAAGTACTATTATAACCTAATTACCTATATCTTTAATTAGAAGCTCTAGGAGCTAATAAAGGACCTCTTTAAGTAATATATCCTTAATATTTATATAGGCTACTATTATATTATTAAGTTTTAGAAGTAAGGTCTCTTATATACTTATATTCTCCTTATTATATAGGAAGAGGATTAGATCTAGATAGTTAGTAATATTAATAGTATTATTTAAGTATTTATCCCCCCTTAATAGGATAATAATATATTATAAGAGTTAGTCTTATAATATATAATTTATAATTACTATACTAGCGTTCTTAATAATAGATATTTTAATTAGGAGAAGAATTATTATAGTAAGGCTTTTCTAAAGGATTTTTATTAAGAGATATCTTTTATATCTAATAGGAGTTATCCTCTTTATAAGCGTCTAGTCGGCCCCTTTAAACCTAATTCCTTTATTAATAATAGGTAAGTTATCCCTTATAACCTATACCTATTAAAGAAATATAGTACCTATATTAATATTAAGATTTATAGTTTTATTAAGTCTATTTTCTATCTATATAAATATATTTATAAGGGACTTAATTAGGCTAATATCTCCCTTACTAGGAATTATACGCGTAATAATAATAACCCTACTCTTAATAGCTAGCCGTAATAGTAAGGGGAGTTAGTAGATAAGATTATAAAGTTCTAGTCTACTTACTAGATTAGGTCTATTAAGGCTATTTAGAAGATACTCTTATTTAGTATAAATATTATAAAGCCTTATATAGAGTATTTATAGATCTACCTCCTAGATTAATAGTATACTCTTTTTAAGCTAGCTAATAATTAGGCTACTAATAAGGCTATTAAATAAAAGCTAATAAATAGTAATAAGCTTTATAAGACTATATTAATAGAGTTTTTTAATATAAACTATCTTACTAAGGAAGCTTATAATAATAGTTAGCTATTACCTTTTATAAAATAGAATAGGAAACGTCTAGCTATTATAAGAGATCTACTTACTTATTTATATATAGATTTTCCTAAGTTCTTTATATAGAATAAAAGAAATAAATATTAGAAAATCTATAAAAAGGGGGAGACTATTAGGCGTATTAATTTTATTAGTTTAAAAATAAAGGATCTCTACTATTACTAACTACTCCTCTATTATATTAAGGGGGCTATATTATTTAATAACCTCTAGATAGTAGACGGCTAGCTAATAGGATAGAAGGAGGCCTATATAGAGCTTAAATTAACTAAAAATAATAGATATATTAATAAGATCCTTAATAAGGGAAAAGATTTTTAGGGAGGCTATAAGCTAAGAAGTCTTTTTATATTAGTATTAGTTAAACTTTAACCTACTAACGCCCTTATCTTATAGAATAAATATAAGGAGTATATCTTAAATAACTACTTATACCTCCTATAATAGGATTTTTAATCCTAGATAATTATTATAAGTAATAGTTATTTACTAAATAATACGCCTTTTACCTAATTAATAGCTAATTAGAATATTAATTAACCCTTAAATATACTAAGGATCTAGCCTAATATAGCCTACTTATTCTAACTATTCTATTTAATAGTTTTAATAATATTCTAAATAGACTTTTATAGGAAGAAATATCTTACTAAATTACCCCTAATAAGGCTAAGGTCTTATAGAATAGGCTAAATACTAATTAATACTACGCTACTAATTAGATTATCGCCGCTATTAACGCTAATACTAATAATAAATTTAATACTCTAGGTATACTATTCTTCCTTAATAGTACTAGGGGGACTAGTAAGATAATAGTATAAAATACTATTATAGAAAGGTTATATTCCTAGTAAAAGGTTATTCTAGTAATAGTATCTTCTAATATTATATTAATACTATTATAGGGAGGTTAGACTACTTACTTATAGTTTAAGATACCCCTAGACTTTAATACTACCTCTTTATATAGGATTAAGAAGGGGACTAATCTTACTAAGCTAATTAAGTAAGCTTATATTATCTTTTAGGATAAGTCTCTTATATAGAGTTAATATAATATAGAAGCTATTAGTTATAGCCTTTAAGATATCTATAATAATAACTAGGCTTATTTTAGGGGTAAGGTAGTCTACTTTTATAGTAACTTCTAATAAATACTCCTAGTTATTCTAGGAGGATCTAGTAGCTAGGTTATTAAGGTATATCTTTAAAAGGCCTATTTCTAGAATAAGGTTATATATTTAAATCTTACTATTAATAAGTAACTTAATAATCCTAACTTAATAGATATTATATATTATAAAATAGGACTATTTATAAGTAATCTCCTTACTATTAATAATAGTATTAATATCTAGAAAAGCCCTACTACTAATAAAGATATATTATATTAGAAATATAGTTATACCCCTAGAAATACTATTAATAATTTAGTTAAGAATATTTATATTAATATTAGGATAAATATCTCTTAAAGGGTTTATCTATTAGAATAGGCTATTTTTACTATTACTAATAAAGATATTACTAGTATTAATACTAAGATAATATTATATATCCCTAGTAATATAATAATATACTAGAGTACTAATTATATTATATTAGAAGAAGATAATAAACTCTTCCCCCTTAAGTACTTTTATAGGTTTTATAAACCCTCCCTACTATTTTATAAGTTATATATTAAGCTAGGTGTATTAGTTATACTACTAAGGAACCTTAATCTATTATATTTATATAATAGGACCTAACTATAAGTAATAAGATATAGTAAGTATATCTTTAAAGGGGAGATTATAGGTAGTACTTATAACGGCGAGAAGGTAATACTATTTAAGACGCTATTATAGTCTAAAGAAAATAATAGGTAGATTCCTACCCCCTTTATTTATAAGTAGTACCCTATCTAACTAGTATTTATTATAACTATTAATAAATTATAAGGCTAATTAATAAAGTATATAGGTATTAACTTATACACTAGGCCTACTTTTAATTATAATTAATTATATATAACTCTGTTACAGGTAATAAGATAGGGAAACCTTTATATTATTAGGCCTAAAACTCCTAAATATATATCTAGCTAAATAATAAGAAATATTAGATATAAGTAGGTATTATTAGATAATAGGTAGACTACCCCTAATATATTAGTTATAACTTATTATTAACGCCTAGATCCTATTAATAGCTACTTAATAGCTTATAAAAATACTAATTATAATATTAGAAGTATAAAAATAGCTTAATACTATACTTAGTTATATAGTTATATTTTTATATTAAATTATAATATTAGACTTTTTAATAATAAAAATAAGCTATTCTACTATTTAATTTATTAAATACTACTAGTTAAACTTTAGAGGGCTAGATAAATACTAGGTTATATAAACTCTTATATCTAATAGATTCCTTTATATTAATATAATTAATTTAGTATAACTATTAATAGTTATTATAAGAGTATAAAAGATATATTATAATATAAGGGGTGTAATAATTTAAGAATTATATTAAATAGTTTAGTAGCGTAGAAGTTATTAATTAAATAGGATATTATTATACTAGATATCTTATAATTAGTTAGGTACTTAGTAGATAGTATTAGTCTTTTAATACTTCTATCTTAATAATAATAATATCTTTTCTTAATAATAACTAATATAATAAGTCGTCTAATAATAGTATACTTAGTTATACCCTATTAGTCCTAAATAGTAATATTATAGTAGAGTTATAATATAAGTAGGCCTAATAACTATTTATTAATACTTTAGTACTAGGTAACTATTATAAATAATCCCTTAGATTTAAAATTAATATTTTTAGTAATATTTACCTTATATCTCTTATAATACTTAAGGGGGGTCTTAGTATCTATAAAAGTTTATATAAATATCTATTATATTTAGACTTAAATTTACCTTATAATTATTATTACTTACTAATAAATAAAAGAATTATAATTTTAAGTATACTTTTCCTAAGTAAAAATCTTGAATTTTTAGAGGCATTTTCTAGTAAATTATATAATTAGGGAAAAATAACTTAGGCTAGTTAGCTTATACCCTTTAATTATCTAGTATTTATTATTTAATATAATATAATAGAGGGATATAAAGGTTAAGTAGTAGTTAATATTAGGGGCCTTAATAAGATTATTTAAGTAGATAGTTACCCTTTACCTTTATAATCTAACCTTATATTAGTTATTATAAGCTATCTATTTATCTTTATAATAGATAGTACTAGTTAGTTTTACTAGTTTAAGGTATAAAGAGAGGATTATTATAAACTTACTATTATTTTTTATTATAAGTAGAAGTAGTATAATATTACCCTAATAGGGTATAAGGGGTTACTATTATATATCTAATATTAAACTAATAAACTTCTCCAATTATATAAACTATTTATAAAGGCATATATTAATAATATAATAGCCTTTTTAACTAGCCTATCTAAGTACCTTACTTACTTATATAAGCTCTTTATACTCTTCTAGGAGAAGTAGATTAGCTTTAATCTTAATCAACCTTCCTAGGGTATCTATCTATTACCCTACTTAGCTAATAGGTTAATTCCTTAGGCTTATTAATATTAGAAGAAAAGCTTCTAGCTATTAACTTACTTCTATTTCTATTATTATTAAAGGATCTTAAATTCTTCCTAGGTTTAATAGGCTAGTTAAGGATATCTATCTTATAATATACTTAGAAGGTAAATCTATTATAATATTATAAAATTAATCTTACTAGTATATTATTAAAGGGTATAAAGGGTTTTAATAGGAAGATATAGTTAGCGCGTATTATATATAAATTTATAAAAGTAGAATTAGTATAAGAACTAGTTAGGAATGCGGCGCTACTATTAACGTAGCGTCTATAGTGCGTAGTAGCATAGCGCTACCCCTTTTCCTATAGTATATAGAGGAGGGAATTCCCCCTAAAGGAGAAGGGTAGCGATTAGTCTTACTATTAATAAGAATAGAGAGTTTTATATATATATATATATATACCATTTATAGTACTTAATAGCTATATTATTACGTAGTACCCTTATATTCTAATTACTCTACCCTACTTAGGGGTAGTAGCCCGACTATTAGTAAGATAAGTAGAGAAGGGTTATTATAGGTATAAGGTAAAAAGGTTAATTAACTACCACTAATAACCCGCCCTAATATAAGAGATTAAGCTTATATAAAAAGCGAGTCTTAAGATTTAGTTAATAAATTAATAATAAATATATTATAATTATAACTAATAGTATAGGGGTAGCTACTAGGCGTATAAATTAAGTCCCCGCTACTTAATACCTAAGAAGTACTATTATAAAGGACAAAAGAACTTAAAGAAGAAGTCTTAAAGAGGGAGTAAATATAAGAGTTAAGATAATATTTATAAGAGTTAGAAAAGGAAATATATATTAATAATACTACCTAAATAGATTATTATTTATTATTTATTATTAATTAAAGAATTAGAACTAAAGCGTCCTTAATATAATACCTACGTCCTTAGGCCGTAGGATCTCTATATATATAATAGGAAGTTAGTATAGGAATATTAAGAATAGTTTAATAATATAGTTAATATAATTAAAATAAGTATAACCTATTTCCCTAATAACTTTATAAAGATCTAATACGCGCTATATTATATAGCTCTAGACCCTAAGGCTATATAACGTAAGTATATAAAAGATATATTAAAGGATAAGTAGTCCTAGGTATACTTTAATAGTTTTTTAATAGATTAGATAGAAGATCCTTAAAATTAATATCTTACAACTAGTAAGTAGTACTTAGAAGTAAAGTAAAAGGAATATTAAAAGATTATAAACTTTATAAATTACTTTACTAGGTTAGAAAGATAGCTTAAGCTATTAATAGAGTATATACTTTATAATAACCTATTAAATAAGTTATATAAGGATTTTTATAATTATCTTATTATATAACCTAATATCCTTAAAATAAGGGATACCCTTATCGCGTTAGTACCTCGACTAGAGCCTTATATAATAGTACTTATATATAAAGATTAAAGGGATAATACTCCTATTAGAAGTTAATATCTATAAAGAGGAAGAGGAAATTTCTAAGGGCGAAGAGATAATAGCCTATATATAAAATAAGAAGGGAGGGGCGCTATTAGCTTATTACTATACCTTTTATAAAGGCTTAAGCCTAACCTTTCTACTATTAAATATTATAATTACTAAAAGAAGGGATATATAATAAAGGACTATTAAAGCGCGAAATTAATAATTATAAATACTATAATTAATAAGCCTATACCTAGTAATAAGCTAGCTAAGAAAGGCTTAAATTTAAAAAACCTATAAGTACTATAACTATGTCCGCTATTATAATATAAGGGAAGAAGTAGATACGGCGACTTATTATTATAATATAAGTAGAGCTTAAGAGCTTATAAAGAGAATTTACTATACTAATTAACTTTAGAATAGATACTAATTATATTAATATACGCTTAATAAAGGAGTAGGATTAGGAAATAGACCCTAGTTCTAATAATACCTTATATAATAGAGTTAGGAACCTAATATTATTACTAGGTTTTTATATAAGAAAAATTAAACTTATTAACTCTAGTAGTATTATATAATACTATAAGGGCGCCTTTTATATAATAGTAAACCTTAATTATAACTTCTACCTTAAGTATTTATAATTAGAGGAATAAAATCCCTAAGTAGATTAACTTATATAAAACTAGTAATTCCCTATTAAGAAAAGTAATATTAAGGAGTACTTTAATATTATTAAAGGCCTAGAGGAGTAGCTTAATAATATTATATTTATTATAATATACTTAGGAGTAGGTAATAAAAGCCTACTATCTAAAATTAAGCTCCCTCTAAAATTTTAGGAATTTTAAGACATCTTTTTAATTAAGAATACTAGGGTACTACTAGCTTATACGCCTTATAATTACGCGATTAATATTAAAGAGAATAAAGAACCCCCTTTTAACCTACTTTATAATTTATTAGAAAAAGAGCTACGCGTACTAAGGGAGTACCTTAAGTAATTATTAGAAAAGGGTTAGATTTAATATTCTATAAGCTTAATAGGTATATTAATTCTTTTTATACTAAAAAAAGATAGAATACTACGCTTATATATTAATTATAAGGCGCTTAATAAAATTATAATTGAAAATTGATATCTCCTTTTATTAATTAATAAAATATTAATAAGATTAGTTAGTATTAAGTACTTAATTAAGTTAGACCTTAAGGATATATATTATTAATTATAAATAAGAAAGGATAATAAATAGAAGACTATATTTTATATAAGGTATAATTATTTTAAATATATAGTTATACCTTTTAAACTTATTAATATACCTACCTTATTTTAAGTATATATTAATAAGGCCCTAGCGGGACTACTTAATATTATATATATTATTTATCTAGATAATATTCTTATCTACTCCTAGGATAAAGAGTCTTATATTAGAGTTATAAAGGTAGTACTATAATATCTTCGCGAATTTAAACTTTATATTAGCCTAAAGAAATATAAATTTATAATAGTAGAAGTAGAATTCCTTAGCTTTATTATTAGCTATAACGGCGTATATATAAATCTATATAGAGTAGATACTATAGTAGAATAGCTAGAACCTAGGAGTATTAAAGATATTTAGATCTTTTTAGGGTTTATTAATTTCTACTATTATTTTATTAAATACTATTCCTCTATTACTATAATATTAATAGACTATCTAAAAAATAATTATCTATATATTAAAAATAGAAAGTTAATATTAAGTAATATTATAAGAGGGGCGTTTAAGTAGTTAAAGTAACTCTTTTAAGAGGCGCTATTACTTATATATTTTAACCTTATAAGAGAAATCTAATTAGAGATTAATACTTTAATATTAACTATTATAGCTATTTTATTATAAAAGTTCCTAATTAATAATAAAGGCGCGGAGGTAGAGTAATATTTAATTACTTTCTATTCTTATAAATTATATTTAGTAGAAACTAGATATAAGACTTATAATTAGGAACTACTTATAATAGTTAAGGTATTTTAAGTATAAAGGTACTTCTTAGAAGGTAGCTTATACCTAATTATAATAATTATTAATTATAATAACTTAAGGTATTTCTAGATAATATTATTATTAATAAGGAGATAAGTATATTAGGTAATAAAGCTTATAATATATAACTTTAAGATATACTATTATACGGGTACTAAGAACCTAGCTAACGCCCTATTAAGGCGATTAAATTATATACTAGTAATAGATAAAAAAGATATTTATCTATTAATATTATAAAATAAGTTAAAGAATATTAAGTATATTCCTTCTAATAAGTATTATATATATAGCGTTTATAAAGGTCTATAAGATAGTAAGGCCCGTAGTTATAAATAGTATAAAAGGTTAGAGATAGGGCCTAGAAAGCCTTATACCCTAAAAATAGGGGAGAGTAACGCGCTTTTAGGGATATAGAGTAGTATAAGTAATAGCCTAAACCCTATTATAGGTCTATAGGATAGTAAGGCCCGTAGCTATAAATAGCGCGAAAGGTTAGAGATAGGGCTTAGAAAGCCTTATACCCTAAAAATAGAGGAGAGTAACGCGCTCTTAAGAATATAAAGTAGTATAAGTAATAGCTTAGACCCTATTATAGGATAGTTTAATATTAATTAAATAGTACCTAGAAGGTATATTATAACCGCGTTAATAATAGAGCGCGTATAAAATAAGTATAATAGCTTAATATTAGAGATACTCTAATATCTTTAAGAGGGAGATAAGGATATTTATAATAAGAAATAATTATTAAAGTCTTAAGACTATAAAAAGGCTACTAATATATCTTTATTAATAGATAAGATAGGGGTCCTTTATAAGGGCGGCGTAGTTTTTATACTTAATAATAAAGTAATTAGATAAGAAATCTTAAAGCTTTATTATAATAACCCTTATATTAGCTACTACTTATAAAAATATATATAAGAGCTTATTAAGCGGAAGTTCTATTAAAAATTAATAGGATAAGATATTTATAATTATATATAAGAATATTTAACCTACTAATTAATAAAGTTATATAAATATACTATTTATAATATACTATTACTATTATTAATACCTATAAGACCCTTTTAGGAAATTATAATAAATTTAATTACGTGGTAGGGACTCTTTTAATTTATATAGATTAATTGATTTAGAAAGCTATTAAGGTTATTAAGAATAATAAAGTATTAGGGAGGCGGAAGCTATTCCGCTATTACTAAGCGAAGCGTATAAACTAGAGTATATTCTATATTAGTATACTAGTAAAATTAAAAAAAGTAAATAACCCTATTTATTAATTATTAATTACTTTATTTAACTAGATCCTATCTATCCTTATATACCTTTACTAAATTACTAGCCTTAGATAGGTCTGCTAGGTTATACTATAAATTATCCTTATTATTATAGCTAGCCTACTTAACTAAGTACTAAGTCTTACCTCTTAAATACCTCTTATCTAGTAATCTCTTAATTTTATACTTATCCCTATAAATAGTACTATCTTTAGATGTAATAGGGGGCGGCTTTTAGTTAAACGTCCTCTTATATAGATCTACCCCTTCTATTTTTAGCTCGAGCTATACTACTAATACTACCGGCTATATATATATTATAGGGGGTAGCTTAAGTTAATAGGCGAGTAATCCTACCTTTTATAAAATCTTAAATAGGCTGGTATATTATTATAAAAGTTTCCTATTAGAGACGCTAGGGATTTTATATCCCTTATATAAATAGAGGAAGACTTCGTTATTTTCTTTAAATTATAGACTTTTATACTTACTATTATACTAGGATTTTATTATAATATTACTAAAGGCTATTACGTCTTCTACCTATTTCTTATAAGCGAGTTATAAACTATTAAAGGCTTCTATAAGGATATTACTAATTACTAGTATATCTATACTATTATTTACCTTAAAACTATAATAGAGCTTATTAGAAGCGTATCTTATAGTTATAAGAGAGTTATTAAGGTTAGCCTAAATATATAGGAGAATATAATCCTATTAATTCTAGGTATCTAGATAGTATATAAGGTAGAATTATATAATAATCTTTATAATCTAATTAGTACGCTCGCTCTATCTATTAATTTATAGATAATAGGTTATAGATATAAGAAATTTAACTCTAAGGCGTTTAAAGATCTCTTACTAAAAGTCTAATATAAATTAAGGATCTCGATCGCTAATAATACTATATAGAACTCCCTAGTTATAGGATAGTAAAGATAAAATTATAACCTAGGCTTATTAGGGGGCTTTCTAAGTATTAATACTAGGTATAAGAAGGACCTTCTTTAAGAATTTATAAGTAATTATTAGTAGGTAATTTATACTTAATAGTATAGTAGGTAGGGCTACTACGAAGTCTATTATAATTATATAAAATAGTATAGGCGGTATTAGTATAAGGACCTATTCCCTATATAGTAGATATCTTCTTATTTAATTAAGTTAGTACTAAGGGTAGTAGCTAATATAGGCTTAGAGGTTCTTAGCTAGATATCTAATATATACTATATAAGAGAGTTAGTTATAATATCTATAATAACTATTATAATTAGAAAAGTTATAAGCTTATTTAAATAATTCCTTCTTTATAATAGGAGGAATATATAATTATTACCTCTTTTCGCTATTAATATAAAAAATATACCTATTCCTAAGGATAAATAATATCCTAGGCTTATTATATTCTAAAATTATATTTAGATTACCCTTTATAGGAGCCTTTAATATATTTATAATCTTTTACTACTACTTATCCTTCTAATAGCCTACTTATAATTAAGATTTAAAGTCCTCTATTATCTCCACGTTTATTATATAATAGATTATAAGGCTATTAAAGTCTTTAGTATTATAAGAAAGGCTATTATATAATATAATAAAAATATTAAGAATCCTATCTAATAAATTAGAATTCTTAATAGAGTTAGTTATTTAAAGTCTTAATAGCGTATTAGAGATTATATTTAATTTCCTAGATTTATAATATAATTTTAATTAAATAAAGAGAGGTACTAAGAAGCGCGTATAAGCTGAAGATTTAATTTATCTATACTTATAGTCCTTAATATTAACTATTTTAATATTAGGATTATAGTAGAATAATTAATATAAATAATTATAGGCGGTTATAGATTTAATTTAATTATATATTAAACCTTCCTAATAACCTATATAATACTAGCGATTTCTAATTTAGTAGGCTAATAGTTCTTCTCCGCATCGTTAAGATAGTAACTAAAAAATATAATAGGCTATATATTAGTCCTCGCGAAAGGCTTTAACGACTATATAGGATCTCCCTTTATATAGTATATAATAGCTGTAAATCCTACTACTTTTAAGGTATCCAGATCTATATATAGAACCCTGTTACAATTATAGTAAATGAGAAATCGGGGAGTCTTAAAAGCCTCTTATAAATCACGAAAAGCGCTAAGCTCCTCTTATATAGGTTTATAGAAAATTACCTTAATTACCTTCCTTTTCCGTATATAACCCTTTATGCCTGTACTAAGGCCTTTATTTAATATTACCTTTCTCTTCTATAGAGGGTCTACCCGCTAAGTATAACGTTTAATCGACGACCGTAGCCACCTAGTAAGGCCTAGGAATATTTCTAGATCGCCTAGATTCTACGGAAATTATAGTAAGGTGATAGCAGCGATTTTCTCCTTTATCGTGGATATTCCTAGGCCGTCGACGTACTAGCCTAGTAGGGTGACGGAGGGGTAGCCGACGTACGACTTTAATAGTAATAGGCTTATACACTTCTACCGGAATAGATTAAAGACCTTGCGTAAGTGTTCGATGTAATCCTATAACGTATACGAGTAAATATTATTATTATTAACGTAGGCCTTAGTAAACGCTTACTACTACTATCTTAATAATACGGAGAAGAACTATTAGCCTACTGAATTGGAAATTACTGGCATTATATAGGTTATTAGGAAGGTTTAGTATATAATTAAATTAAATCTATAACTACCTATAATTATCTATACTAATTATTCTACTATAATCCTAATATTAAAATAATTAATATTAAGGACTATAAGTATAGATAAATTAAATCTTTAGCTTATACGCGCTTCTTAGTACCTCTCTTTATTTAATTTAGAATTATATTATAAATCTAGGAAATTAAATATAATCCCTAATACGCTATTAAGACTTTAAATAACTAACTCTATTAAGAATTCTAATTTATTAAATAGGATTCTTAATATTCTTATTATATTATATAATAGCCTTTCTTATAATACTAAAGACTTTAATAGCCTTATAATCTACTATATAATAAACGTAGAGATAATAGAGGACTTTAAATCTTAATTATAAGTAGGCTATTAGAAGGATAAGTAGTAGTAAAAGATTATAGATATACTAAAGGCTCCCGTAAAAGGTAATCTAAATATAATTTTAGAATATAATAAGCCTAGGATATTATTTATCCTTAAGGATAGGCTTATTTTTTATATTAATAGTAAAAAGAGGTAATAATTATATATTCCTCCTATTATAAAGAAGGACTTATTTAAATAAGCTTATAACTTTTCTAATTATAATAGTTATTATAGATATTATAACTAACTCTCTTATATAGTATATATTAGATATTTAGCTAAGAACCTCTAAGCCTACGTTAGCTACTACCCTTAGTACTAACTTAATTAGATAAGAAGATATCTACTATATAGGGAATAGGTCCCTATACTAATACCGCCTATACTATTTTATATAATTATAATAGACTTCGTAGTAGCCCTACCTACTATACTATTAAGTATAAATTACCTACTAATAATTACTTATAAATTCTTAAAGAAGGTCCTTCTTATACCTAGTATTAATACTTAGAAAGCCCCCTAATAAGCCTAGGTTATAATTTTATCTTTACTATCCTATAACTAGGGAGTTCTATATAGTATTATTAGCGATCGAGATCCTTAATTTATATTAGACTTTTAGTAAGAGATCTTTAAACGCCTTAGAGTTAAATTTCTTATATCTATAACCTATTATCTATAAATTAATAGATAGAGCGAGCGTACTAATTAGATTATAAAGATTATTATATAATTCTACCTTATATACTATCTAGATACCTAGAATTAATAGGATTATATTCTCCTATATATTTAGGCTAACCTTAATAACTCTCTTATAACTATAAGATACGCTTCTAATAAGCTCTATTATAGTTTTAAGGTAAATAATAGTATAGATATACTAGTAATTAGTAATATCCTTATAGAAGCCTTTAATAGTTTATAACTCGCTTATAAGAAATAGGTAGAAGACGTAATAGCCTTTAGTAATATTATAATAAAATCCTAGTATAATAGTAAGTATAAAAGTCTATAATTTAAAGAAAATAACGAAGTCTTCCTCTATTTATATAAGGGATATAAAATCCCTAGTATCTCTAATAGGAAACTTTTATAATAATATACTAGCCTATTTAAGATTTTATAAAAGGTAGGATTACTCGCCTATTAACTTAAGCTACCCCCTATAATATATATATAGCCGGTAGTATTAGTAGTATAGCTTAAGCTAAAAATAGAAGGGGTAGATCTATATAAGAGGACGTTTAATTAAAAGCTACCCCCTATTACACCTAAAGACGGTACTATCTATAAGGATAAGTATAAAATTAAGAGATTACTAGATAAGAGGTATTTAAGAGGTAAGACTTAATACTTAATTAAGTAGGCTAACTATAATAATAAGGATAATTTATAGTATAACCTAGCGGACCTATCTAAGGCTAGTAATTTAGTAAAGGTATATAAGGATAGATAGGATCTAGTTAAATAAGGTAATTAATAATTAGTAAATAGGGTTATTTACTTTTTTAATTTTACTAGTATACTAATATAGAATATACTCTAGTTTATACGCTTTACTTAGTAATAGCGGAATAGCTTCCGCCTCCCTAATACTTTATTATTCTTAATAGCCTTAATTAATTTAGAAATACTATTAGTAGGGACTCTTTTAATTTATATAGATTAATTGATTTAGAAAGCTATTAAGGCTATTAAGAATGATAAAGTATTAGGGAGGCGGAAGCTATTCCGCTATCGCTAAGTGAAGCGTATAAACTAGAGCATATTCTATATTATTACGGATCTCCCTTTAAGTAAATAGAAGGGCGGCGTTTATAATATAATCTTAATAGTTATAAACTATTATATTAAGGTAGCTAGGTAAAAGAACTTGAAATAGCGGAAAACGGCTTGGACGTATAGGTACTAGGCGGCGAAGCGTTTAAGAAACGCGTATAAGAGACGAGTAGAGGAGTGACAGGATAGCCTAATCCTAATCGGGGGCCTAATAGAGGCGGAGGTAGTGGAACTAGGGAGGAAGGGGAGAGTAGAGGACCACGCGTTAGGGTAGAGGTTACGGGGGCCTTTACCCTATTTATAAACTTAGCGAATACGATAATACTTAGATTACGATATATAAATAATATTAGAGCTATAAATAGGCTAAGTAGCTAGGCTACTATAATAATAACGGCCCTTAAGGCTATTAAAAACACGCGATTTAAGGACTTAAACGCGTCTAGATAGAAGATTTTAATAGCGGGCATTAGCCTAGTATAAGCATATATTAAGGAACTCTAATTAAAGGAGAGGAAAAATAAGGAAAGGGACTAGGAATATAATAAGCCTGGGACTACTAGTTAGGCTAGTACCCCGATAAGACAGGGCTCTCTATAGGGCTAATAGAGCTAGGGGAACCCCTTTATAAGGAATATACTACCGCCCCCCTTATAGGGCTTATACGTGCCGACGCTAAAGGCGGTCGAGGCTAGGAGGGCACGACAGATACTCGTAGTACTAAAGGACAAGAAAGAGAGGGAAGCGGTAGCGGGGATAGTAGGTGAGAGGCTAGTTATAATATTCTAGGCCACTAGTAATAAATATACGTTAGAGATTATAGCGGCGAATAGATTAAAGAGTAGGGATATACTACTATAAGTCACCTTAATAGAGGCGAGAGAAGTACTAGAAAGGGAGTAGTCGTAGGTAAATACGATATACTACTCCGTAGTAGTAGTAAGGAAATTATTTAGTATAGTAGTACACGGAGTACGAATATCTATCTTTAATACGAAGGATTAATAGGCGATTAAGGAGAAAATCTAACGGGAGAATAGGGCCCTCTACCCTAACCTAGACGTAGTAGAAGGGAGATAGCTAATAAATACGTATATACTTAGGAAGGTATACTCCTTACTCGTAGTAAGCGTCGCGTCGCCGGTAATAGCAGACGACTTAATTAGGAAGGAGATAGTAGAGGCGGGCGAGATAAAACTCGCGGAGCGGTACGAATAGAGGGTAAGGCTATTATAGTACTTTAAATGTCAGTTATACGGGTATATATACTATAACTACCCTAACGATACCCGATACGCCGACTATAACTAGGGCTATAATACGGCGGAATATAGGGCGAAGGCTACGGACGCCCTACGAGGGTATACTACGTGTAAATAATAGGGCCACTCCTCCTAGTCTAATAAATGCCTAGTAAGGGCTAGGGAGAGGTAACGCGCTAGATAGCTGGTCGCGAACAAGACCCTATTCTATAGGATAAGGCGAGAGCGAGTAATAGCGGCGATAGACGCCGAAGGATTTATAATTATAGGGATAAAGAAGAAGAGAAAGGTTATAACCGACTAGGTAATACATAACACGCCTAGTAGCGGAGAGCAGCTAGGGCTTTAGAGACCTAGGTATAAGCTAGGGAGGCCGCCTACCTTTAGAAGGCTTATAGTCAAGGAGCTAGGCTAGAAAATATTAGAGGTAAGGACGAGTAGTAGAAAGGAGCTAGCGGATAGCGTTAACGAGCTACTTATAGAAATAGTAGCGAATAGCGCTATTAACCTTACTAGGGAGGGCGAATAGGTCGATTAAGGAGAGATAGATATACGAGAAGTAAATAGCGGTACCTTAGATCTAGATATCTAGTATACTAACCTTAAAGATATTATAGTATAATATTAGAAGCGAAATAGGTATAATAATAACCCTACTAGAAGATAGGGTTATCTAGGAAATAGATATCTTAGCGATATAAGAACCCTATTATAACGCTAGGAACCGATTATCTTATAACCCTAGCTCTAAGGCGTTCTTCCTAGTGTATAAAGCTAGGCGGGATATATAAACGTGCTTCTATATTAATAAGAGGCTTCAGGTAGATAGCTAGGAGGTAGAGTTCCCTACAGGGGATATTAGTACCTTAAAGCTCCAGCTCCCTACCTAGGAGGTAACGAACGAGAACCCGTCAAGCCTACTAACTATAAGAGAGGAGGTCGGGCGACCTAGTAAGTATATCGTAGTAGGGGATTTTAACCTCTACTACCCTAACTAGAATAACCCGGGGCGGTTCTTATACTACTTAGAAGTAGACTAGCTAGTAGGAATTATAGCTAATAACGATATAAACCTAGCCTTACTAGATAGGATAGTTACTTAGAGGGCGAGGGGGTTTAAGAGCGCGATTAACCTGGTCTTCGCTACGCCTAGACTTCTCGACGTAGTATAGGTCTACTAGGTACGCCTTAAGCTATAGTTCGGCTCCGACTACCTTCCTATATATATAGAGCTCGACCTGAGAGTAGAGGAGTAGTAGAGCGTACTAAAGAGGTCGTGGAAGACGGCGGACCCTAAGGAAGTTAGGAAAGGGGCTTAGGCGCTAAGCCGGAAACTAGGTCTCTAACTACTAGAAACTATAAACTAAATAGATAACTACCTCTCGCGGTTATAATAGGGCTTAAAGGAGGTCGTAGACGAGACGGTCCCCTAGGCGAAGCCTAGGGGTAGGAGAAAGACCTTCTAGAACTCGAAATGCCGATATACTACCGAGGATACTATAAGAAGTATAAAAGTATTCTAGAGGTATAGAGATACTACTACGGAGGGAGCTAAGAACGTAGCTATTAAGGAAAGGAATAGGGTACTAAGAACGGAGAAGGCGATCGACTTTAGAAGAAAGATTTATAACGCTACTAAGTCCTGAAAGGGTATATAAGGCTTTACTAAGTAGGCGAGGAATAATAGCTCGTCGTTATAACCCCTCCCTAAGTTCCCCCCTCTAAGGAGGGGTAATAGGGAAGGGGTGGCTGAGACCTTTAAGGAGAAAGTAGAAGTCCTGTAGATAATATTCTTCCTACCCCCCTTATAAGCCGACCTAATAGATATCGATAGTATAGAATACCTACTACCGGTAGGTAATAGTAGTAATATTATAAGTAAGGAAGTCCTATAGGCTATCTATAAGCTAAAATAAGATAAGGCCCTAGGGATTAATAGGATCCCGAATCGGTTCCTTAGGCTAATAGTAGACGGGCTTCTTAGAGAGCTCACTTGTTTATTTAACGCGTGCTTCTACCTTAGCTACTACCTAAGGGAATTTAAGAAGGCTAATACGGTCGTCCTAAAGAAACCGAAGAAGGAGGACTATACGGTACCTAAGGCGTACCGTCCGATAGCGCTACTAAGTACCCTTAGAAAGGCCCTAGAATTAATAGTCGTAGGGCGACTTAGCGATTATACTAAAAGTCAAGGCCTCCTCTTATAATAATAAATAGGGGCGCGAAGGAATAGATTAATAGAGATAGTACTAGAGATAATTATAAACGCGGTATATACGGTATAAGACTACGGTAGAGGTAATATAACTAGCCTCCTTTTACTAGATATTATAGGAGCCTTTAATAATATCTCCTACCGGAGGCTTATCTATAACCTCTGGTATAAGGGGATCCCTTACTATATTATAAGCTAGACGGAAAGTTTCCTAGCGGAAAGGTCCTCGTCTATTATAATTAAGGGGATAACGAGTAGGATAGAGCCGGTAGAGATAGGGATTCCCTAGGGGTTACTAATCTCTCCTATCCTCTTCCTATTCTTTAACGCGCCACTTATTAAGGAGTATACGGCGGCTAAACTATAGTTATAAGTTAGAGGGTTTATAGATAATATCTACCTGCTAGTATATAGGAAAACTACGGAAGGTAACTATAAGACCTTAGAACTAGTACACGAGATCTACCTTAAATAGGCTTTAATATACGGGGCGAGTTTTACCCCCTAGAAATATAAATTAGTCTACCTTACCCGTTACCCCCGTTACTTTAATATAAGTACGGTTATTAACCTAGGGTATATAATAATAAAGTTATAAACGGAGATCTAAGTCCTAGGACTATATATCGACGGTAAATTACGGTAGGGCCCGTACTTAAAGAGGGTATAGGCGAAACTCGCTACTTAGAGCCTCGCCCTATCTATAATAACGGTATTAACCTAGGGAGCTACCCTTAATAGGGTAAGGAAAGTATATAACGCGATAGTATAGCTAGTTATAACCTACGCGTCCGCCTTATAATATATATTATAAAGACTAAGGGATATAAAGAAGACGCACGTAAGGAAGCTTAAAGTTATCTAAAATAACTACTTAAGACGCGTACTAGGGGTATATAAGGCTACTTTAACGCGAGTACTAGAGGTAGAGTCGGGGATAGCCCCTATATAACTAATACTAGATTACTCGGTTCTCCGCCGGTATACGTTAAAGGGGATCTACTTAGTAACGGTAATAGGGAATATATATATCCGAAGGAAGCTAAACGCTAAAAGGGGGAGGAGGAGAGAGGTAGCGAAATCCCCCGCGGAAGAGAAGAACGAGTAGGCTCTACGCTCCCTACGCCTAGACGACGGGGGCGCGATTATAACTAAGGAGGTAGCCCGCCCCCCTTAGAGGATTGAGAAGATAATATACTATTAGTAGAGGTCCTCCTAGGATACTATATAGGATAAATACTAGTCGGGACTAGGAGCTAGGGATTACCCCCCCGCCTAGCTCGGGGGCTTATAAACCGGTAGGAGGACCCTTTATAAGGGCCTTTAGAAGGCTAAGAGCTCCGTCCTTACGTAGATAAAGACGGGAAAGATTAGGCTAGCCGCCTTCTTATACTAGTATAAAGTCCCCGGTTATATATCCGTAAGCTACGGGTACGGCTAGCGTAGGTAGGATACGAAGTATATCCTTATCTATTACCCTAGGCTCTAGGACCGCTACTAGGAGCTAAAGGATACCTTAGGCGCGGTAGACGCCTATAAGATACTCGCGAAGGCGGGGGGGGTAAAACGAGTAGTAAGATAGATAATCTAGACTAGGCTACTAGGCTAGTTCTCGCTCGCAGCGAAGTAGCTATACTAGAGCTAACCTTAGATATAAATCTTTACTACCGGAGCGAATTTCGCTTTTATAGTATATAAGCCGGCCCTAGGGAGCTAGACTAATATAGTAGTAAACACGACCGCTTATTATTATAGAGGACTAAATATAATATAAAGAGAAAACGGAATAGAAGTTATAGAGAAGGTAGGAAAGATAAGGGTTTTTACCCGCGCCTATACTTAGTATAAGTATACGGTTTCCCCTACGAGTCGGCTACTATCGTAGCGATTATAAAATACCTGTAGGCCCCTATAATTATCTTTTATTAGTTTAGATAGACGCGTATATAATTTATAAATAAATAAATAAATAAATAAGGTAGCTAGGTATTTACTTATTATAAAGATAGTTAATACTATTAGTATTATTAACCTATTATATTATAAAATCTTCTTAAAGTTTAATTAATTAGAAGGTATCATTAATAATTAAGGGATAGTATTTATAAGTAGCTTCTAGGTAGCTATATATTATTATATTAATATAAAAAGAAAGCTTAATACTACTTTCTATCCCTAAATAGATAGTTAAATAGAGAGATAGAATAGTATACTTAAGTAGTATCTATACTACTATTCTACCTAGAGATAAGATAACTAGGTAGAGTTACTTTATCTAGTAGAGTTTATATATAATTATATAAAGTATACTAATATTAAGTTACCTCTATATAAGGCGCTTTATAGCTACTTACTTAAGCTAGATATAGAACTTTTAAAGCTATTAGTAGGAGAAGTCCTATTAATATAAGAAAGGGTTAAATTACTTTAGAAATAAAAGGAAGGTTTAGAGTAGTACTTATATTAAGCGTAAGCTATATAAGTAGAGTATATAAATAAATAGTAAAAGTAAAGATAATATAATATAAGTAATTATATCTTATTAAATATAAAGTATATTAGATTAATATAAGTAATTAAAAAGCTATTATAGTATTATTTAAGGCCTTTTAAGGTCTTTAATTATATTAGTAGTTAGGCGTATAAGTTATAACTACCTAATACCTTTTGTATATATAATATCTTCTACGTCTTACTTATAAAGCTATATTAAAGTAATAATAAGAGTATTATAAAAGCTATATAAGTAGAGCTTATAAATAATAAAGATAAATAGGAGGTTAAAGCTATTCTTAATTATAAGATCTCCTATAATAAACCTTAGAATTTAGTAAAGTAGAAGGGTTAGTCTTATAATTATAATTAATAGCTATATAAGTAGGACTTAGTTAATACGCTAGACGTATTAAAAAGATTTAAATAAGATTACCCTAAAGTATAAAGTTTATATTATATAAGAGGGAAAGAGATTTTAATTATTATTAATAAAAAAGAAAAGATACCTAAGGCTACTAAGGGTACTATACTAGAGGGCTACTATATTATACTAATAGCGGTATTAGGCCTAGAGTTATTACTATTACTAGTAATAGGTTTATCCTCCTTATCCTCTTCTTTATCCTTTATAATAGGAGGAAGGCGCTCTTATACTATATTAGTAAGGCTTTAATAGCGCTTTAAAAGGGGAGATAGAGTAATATATATACGCTAGTAAAGTATATTAAGAATACCCTTAAGGGTATTTATAATATAGATAGTAATAGCGGGGTCTACCCTAATAGGAGTAATAGTAGTAGAGGGGGTAGAGGAGGCACGGCGTAGATAGTAATAGTACTATTAAATAAGCTTATTAAAGGTTTATTAGAAACTAGTAAGCTAAGGGAGGTTAAAGCTAGTATTTAAAGTAGTTATAATATCTAAGGACTAAAGAAGGCGCGTATAAGTATAGTAAGTAGAGGTAGGGATTTCCTATTAATATTTAGTATTAAGATCTTTATAACGCTTATACTTTATTAAGCTAGGGGAGGCGCGTACGTAGACTATATTACTAAAAAAGTAAGTAAAGCTTTAATTAAAGATATTAGACTTATAATTCTTTAAATTAAAATATAATATAGCGGAGGTATATTATATAAGATAATATAAAGATAGGCTATAAGTAGCTTAATAGAGGAGGTTAAGTACTATTATAAGAGGGGATAGTAGGAGCCTTCTTTAATTAATAAAGGATAAGTTAATTATTAAGGATTACTTATAAAATAACTACTAGTATTATAAAGAGGTATAATAAGGCGTAGAGGGGGCGATAATATAAATAAGAATTAAAAAGGACTTAATATAATTAATAAAAAATAAAAATATTATAATTAAAAGAATAATATTAAAGTTATATAAAGAAGGTATACTTTAAGTACTTAATAAACCCTTAATAGTAATAACTTCCTATTTACTTTAAAATACTAAGACTTCTAGCTACTTCTATAATAAATTAATAAAGAATAATAGGAAGTATAATAAGAATATATTATAATATAAGGATTATATATAAGAGCGTTATCTATAATTATTATAATTTAAGGCTTAGCTTAGAGGGCCTTATAATTAACTATATTATTACGCTCTTATTAGAGCTAGGTTCTAGTACTAAGAGAGCGCCTTTAATAGATTATAACCTTTTATACTCTTAAAGCCTAAGAGCCTAGATAGGGAGATAATTATAAGGACTAGTTAAGAATACGGCGCTACTATTAATATAGTATCTATAATATATAGTAATATAGCGCTACCCCTTTTCCTATAATATATAAAGGAGGGAATTCCCCCTAAAGGAGAAGGATAGCAATTAGTCTTACTATTAATAAGAATAGAGAGTTCTATATATATACGTATACGCACCGTTTATAATACTTAATAGCTATGTTATTACGTAGCACCCTTATAATTAGAAGCCTTTAAAGACTTAAAGGTAGCCTTTAATAACTTTATATTCCTTATTTATTTTAATAAAATAAGGATCTTATTTATTAACTTAGATACTTTAAAGAAATAGGGCTTTATAATTATAATTTACTATATTAAGGGTAATTTTACTAAGGGTTTTAATAGAATAGATATTAAACTAATAATATTCCTTAATAAAATATTAAATTAGGCTAAATAAAACTATTAGTTAATAGAGCTAGAAGTTACTAGTATTATATAGGTTATTAAGTATATTTATTACCTAATTAAGTTATTAAAGAAGCCGCCTACTATTATTTATACTAATTACTCTATAGTAATCCCTATCTTATAATAAATAAGCCTTAGCTCTTTATTTATAGATAAGCTAAATTTATATCTTATTTAAGTATTATCCTATCTATCCTAATTTAATTTAATTATTAAATCTAAATTTAGTAAATCTAATATTATCCTAGATACTCTCGTATAACTCTAAGTAGATACTCCCCTAGTTAATAAGATTAAGATGCTTAATACCTTATATATAGAAGCCTTTAATAAGTTACTAGTATACTTATAAGAGTATAAATAATAATTATTATATTATATTACCCTTATTAAAATATTAGTAATATTTAAGTAAAAGCTTATATAAGTATATTAAGAGGACGCCTAGTAGTTTTAAGTACTATAATTACTTTAAAAGAATAATAAGGACCTTATTAATATTAATAGTAAAGATAATAAAGTAAATTAGCTAGGATTATAATTTAAATTATAAGATAGGATAATCTATTATATAAATTTTAATAATAGAAAGGAGAGACTTTATATACTAAAGGCCTTAGAAAAGGAGGTCTTTAAATTAATATATAATAAGTAGTACTATAGTAGCTACTACTATATATATAACTAGATAGTCTCTTTAATATATATACGCTATCTATTAAAGTACTTATAAAAATATATTAATTACTACCCCGCCTATTAGTTAAACTAGACTAAGCGTTATAAACCTTATAATAGCTTACTCCCTATTAATAGACTATCTATTCTATTCTATATAATAGTTATAGACTTTATAGTTATATTACTACTAATTACGGAGGGTAAAGGGGTAGGTAACCCTAGTAAAAGAAGAGAATAAGACGGTATAGAGACTACGGGAAAGAGTAGCATATAGTATCTAGAGATCTAGAAGCGTGATAGTAAGTAGAGTAGGGGATAAGGTTTTCTTCTGTAGATTACGGTTTCCTCTAGTAAGCTAGATATAGACCGCCCTTATTAGCTCTAAGTAGCTAGATAGTAGAGTATGAAATATTAATATTAATATAAATACTACTAATTATAAAAGGCTTTAATAGCCTACTTATAATAATTAATAAGTTTTCTAAGCGCCTACTATTACTTCCTAGGCAGTTTATATAGTTTATAAGCTAGTAGGCTAATATTATCTTAGCGGTATTAATAGCCTATAATTAGGGAATACCTTATAAAATTATTAGTAATTAGGACTTTAAATTTATATCTTCTTTCTAGTAGGTAGTCTTTTAAAAACTAGGTTATAAACTACTTATATTAACTTTATACTATATATAGACGGACGGATAGTCTAAATAAATAAATTAAACTATTAAAATTACTATAAGATATTATATCTCTAAATAAGTAAATATTAACTTAGTTAATTAGATAGCTATCCTACCCTATTTATAGGGCTACGTTAATAATTTTAAGAATTAATTAATAGGGGTCTCTCCTAATAAGGTCCTTATTAGATTTAATATATATAATATACTAGGTATACTTATATAACTACCTATTAAAGACTTTAATAAGCTACGCTATATAAAATATAATTAGGCTAAGGAATTTATAACTTTTATAAATATCTTTACTAAAATCTATTATAATTTAAAGTATTAACCCCTATTATTAGATAAGGGTAATATAATATACTTATAACTAGGTAATAGCCATAAAATTCTAGGTATTTTAAATTATAAATTCTATAATTAATATATAGGACTATTCCTAATTCTTAAATATATAAGTCTATTAGTATATTATTTATAGCTTCCTTTATTAATAAGAATCTATCCTATTATATTAATTACTTAGTTAGAGCCTTCCGTAAAGGAATTAGATCCTTATAAACGTCTTAGAAATATATACCCTCCTCTTATCATTAAAAATAACAGCCTTAATACTACTAAATTAGACGTCTACGAACTAGAGGCTATTATAGGTAAGCGGATTAGTAGGGGTAAGACTTAGTATCTTATTAAATAGAAAGGCTATAGCTATAAGTATAATATTTAGTATAATAAGAAGGATCTTTCTAAGGCCTTAGGCCTTATTAATAATTATAAGTAACGGCCGTATAGCAAATTACGTAGGGTTAGTAAGGTATAAAGACCTAGTTACTTTTATAAGGAGATGTTTACTTTTATAGCGTAGGTAGTAATATAGGCGTTACCTTATTATTATTTATTAGTATTATTATAGCTTTTATATCTATTATAATATAGAAGCCTTCTATACTATACTCTAGTTATTCCTTAATAGAATCCTTAATAGCTAATTAATTACATATATATAAAATCAGCCTATAGCTATTAGTTACTATAATAATAAGTAATAAATTTTTAGTATGAAAAAATTATTAGAAATTAGTTTTTTAGTTTTTTATTATTAATTCTATAACTATATATAAATAAGGTTTTTATATTAATACTTTATTTAATTATAATAGGCTTCCTCTAAGATAAGATAGATAAGAAGGAGGTAATATAAAAAGCCTTATATTTTTATAATTAAAAAAGGAAAGAGAAGGTATTAAAGAGATAGATATTAGTAGAGACTCTTTTAATATATATAGATTAATTAATTTAAAAGCTATTAAGGCTATTAAGAAATAATAAAGTATTAGAGAGATAGAAGATATTTTACTATTACTTTATACTATTACTAAGTAAAATATATAAAAGTATAGTAAAATCTATATTAGAATACTATATATATTAATCCTATATAAAAGGGAATACTATTAGGCGTAGTCTTATTTAGAGGTATATTTATTAATTATTCTATCTATCTATAAGATAGAAAGCCTATTAAGGCGTCTTACTAAGATAAATCCTTAGTAAGGCTTAGTAAAGTAAGAGTAGTCCGTAATAACTACTAGTAGTAAAAAGAGATATTAACGTCCTTATCAACTAATAGTAATAGTAAGTAAATAAAGATATAAATAGATATCTAGACTACCTTCTTATAATTATCTACTAAATCTATAGCGTTTTATAGCTCCTTAATATTTATCTATTAATTATACTATAGTTTATAACCTTTCTACCTTATAAGGTATTCTATTATAAGTCTACGTCCCTTCTATATAAGGTACTTATTAAGTTTATAAGACTTAAACTCGTTAATATTACCTTCTATATATACTAATAGGGGCTCTTTAGGTCGTAGATAATAATATAGATTAAGTACTTATAATAATAGCTCTAGTTAGGCTACTATAAAGACGTTATATATCTACTAATACTTTAGAATGTTAAGGTAGTAGGTAAGATATCTAACCTAATTAAAGACCTTAAAAGGTCTAATAAACTACTAAGTATATTTTTTACCTATTAGTATTATAGTAGGTATATTATACTTATAATATAAACGTAATTTAACTTTATTACTAACTTAAAAGTATTAGGGCTAATAATATCTATTATAATAAAATTTAGAGTTTATCTACCTAAAGATAATACTATTAGATACCTATAATTATACTATATCCTTAGGGAGTATCTATTTCTTATACGCGGCGAGGTTAAGTAGCTAGTTAAGAGAAAACTAGTAGGTAACTTTATTAGATATCTAACTAGTTAGTAATAATAATAAGTTACTATAACTAGCCTATATAACTAGAATAATTAATAGCTACGCGGCGAGATTATTAAGAGTTAATATCTAAAATTATAAGGTAATTTTAATAGTCTAGTTTATATATTTACTCGATCTATTAGCTTATAGATAATAGGCTATAGAATATAATAGTTTAATATTAAGCTTATTAAATAAGGACCTCTATAATTCGCTAAGGAACTTACGGTCTTAGTCTAAGATAATTACCTTAGGAAGACCCTAGTTAATCTTCTAAAGGTGATATAGAAGCCGATCCGCCTAATTTAAGGTAGAAAATATTTTCTTACCTAGTATCAAGGTAATATTATAAGAAAACTTATTAGTAACTATAGGGTTTATATTATATCCCTTTATAAAAACTAGTAGGATAAGAATAAAGTTAATTATTAGCGTATAAAAGGGAATAGGAGGTAATATAATAAGTTATAAAGACTTATAAGGTATATATCTTAGAGTCTAATATAACTAGCATTATAAGTAATATTAAAGAAACTCCTATAACTAATAAGATAGACTATAAATATACTATTATCTTAAAAGGATTTTATAGTACTTTATAAATCTAGTATACTTTATAATATAGACGATATTAAAATATATCTTAATATAAATATCTAGAATATATAGCCTATTAGGCTAGAAAGTATAGTCCCCCGTTACTTACTTAACTTTCTACGTAAGGCCGTTTATCTAATAAAAGGGAAGTATTACTACGTCCTTAATAATAAGGGAATTATTATTATTAAGGACCTTAATAACCTTCTATTATAAGATATCTATCTTATAGCCTTCTATTATTTACTTCTTTAACTCGGGGCTTAGCTTAATAAGGTATATTATAATATAAGTATATCCTTATAAGGTATTAAGTTCACCTTCTTTATTAATATAAGGTTTAGGCGTAGTAGTATATAGGCGTAATAGAGTATTTAGTATAATATACTACTTCCTAGGCTTATAATAGAACTTAATACTACTAAAATATTAAATATATTTAAATACTTAAAAAAGATATAAATTAAGTTTTATTATAAATAATATAAATATAATAGTCTACTTTATTATACCTAATATAGTATTATAATATATATATATTACTATCTTAAATACTAACTCTACTATATACCTAATCTTACTAAGTACTTATATAATACTTATAAGCTCTAATTTAATTAGCTAATAATAAGTTTTAGTATCCTTTAAGAGGTAGGTTAAGAATAGTATTAGGTAGACTTATAAATAAGTAGGGTAGTCGCCGCTAATAGTACTATCCACGTAATAGATTATAGTACTAAAATTAAAGACTTTACTAGCGTTAAGATCTATATAAAGAATAATTTTATTATTAAAATATATAAGGAATATAAGAGATAAGAAGGCCTTTTATAAGGCTTTAAATAAGGTAAGTTCTAACTCTAATAGATTTACTAATTCTTTTCTCTTTATAAAGTTCTTCTATTAGTGCCTAGACTTAGGTAATAAAATAAGTATTAGCGTCTTCCTATCCTATAAGGGCTTAGAGATAGTAGCGTAGTAGGCTATATAATTATATAGCTAGCCTATTATATTAAGGTATATCTTAAGTTAGGATAATAACTTAGAGAATAAGAGCCTTAATATAGCTAATAACTTATCCGCGGTACTTAATAAGCTAAAGGAGTTAATTTTCTAGCTAAGTAGCTAGATAGACGGGTAGCTAAGAAATATCTTAGCTAGATTTATTAAGATATTATACTTTTCTAGTAGGGTAAAGACTTAATAAAGGTGCCGTATATACTCTTTTAAAGTTTTAGAATAGATAATAATATTATCTACGTATACTTTAGTAAATATTTAGTAGGTATATAAGAGCCTATTAATTTACCTTTATCTATAAGCTAGCGAATTCTTATAGCCTATAATAGTAATATTAAAGGACTCTTAGTTATAATAGCTAATAATTATAAGCTTATAATAGTTATTAGGGTAAACTCGCTAGTAGTAGAAAAAGCTTACCGCGTTTATAACGCTAATATATTAATATCCCTTAATAGAAGCTATTATATCTAACTATAAAGGTAAAGCGTAGATATCTATCTAAGTAATAGTATTAAGGCTATATATATTAATAACTACTTAGCCTTTCTACTTACTATTAGGCATAGTCTTTTAAATAATAAAAATAGGAAAACTAAAAGGCGTAGACTCTACTATTTATAATAGCCTACCTTACTTATAAAGCTTACTAAAGGTCTATTTAATAACTACCTTAGACTTATTACTTAATAGGTATATATATACTATTTTAAGGATATAAGGCTTCTAATTAGACTTTAAAGGTATATATATCTATTCCTCCTATAGTATATCTATAAAACTACCTTCTTCTTATAGCTTTAGGAATTTATTAATAATATTTATAATTTCTAGGTAACTACTAAAAATAGTAGCCCTATTTAATATAATAGTATTTATAGAAGTAGTAGATTCTAATATATTAGTAGGTAATAAGGGCCTTATTACTTATAAGGTAGATATTACTAGTAAGGTAATTATAGAGGTAGTTACTACCTTATTAAATACGCGCTTAATCTAACTTATATAATACTCCTTTATAAGACGCCTTATAACTAACTTAGCTATATCCTTAACACCTACTATAATATAATTATTATTATTAAATTCTAACTCTTATACTATACTTAATTAATAGTTCCTTAGAATAATAATAGTATTATTAGTATTATTCTTAGCTAGTATAATAGATAGGAAGGTATTAATAAGATAGGCATATAATCATAGAACCTAACCGTAGTTAGGCTTAAAGAAGAAATTATAATCTAGTAAAGAGGTATAATAAATAGGAATTTATATTTAAGAATTAATAGAATAACTATAATTTACTTTATATATACCGGATATCTAATTACCTTCTTATAAAGCCTTAATTTAATTAGAATAAAGACCTTATAACTACTAATTAAGGCCCTTAATTAAGATATAAGTAAATTAATACTCTTAGATACTAAGATATTATTATTAATAAGTATATTTACCTTAAGATTAATAATAATATATACTTCTCTTAGTACTATTATACCTTACCGTCTATAGTAGTAGGCTGAATAATTTGTTAATAGAGTGTTAACTACTTATTAATAGGCTTTTGATTTTAATATATATGCTAGATTATTATTAAGATATCTTTTTATTAATAAACTATTAATATACTGTTATCTTTAATAATTATTTAAGTTAATTATTAGTTAATTATACTATAAAAGCTTATTAAATTCCTGTTATAATATTATTAATAGGTTATTAATAATTTAGTAAATAATTAAACTCTAATTAATATTTAATTAATATCTTAGTAAGTCTTACTAGATAGCTCTTTAACCCGGAATCTTAATAAACTTCCTATTAACTAAGAGGTACCTCTATTAAGTATTTAATTAATCTAGTAATACGGTTCCTATTATTACTGTACCTAATATATATAAATACTACTTACTCCTAAAACCTGTATAGAAGCTAAATTATAGTATCGTAATAACTATAGTGTATACTAAAATCCTAATAGTTACTATTAATCCGCTACCTCGCTATTAGGCTTATCCACCTTCTTAACACCTTATAAATAGCTGAAAATATAGTAGACTAAGGCTTGATAAGTTAGAATACCCTTATCCTATATGCCTAATACTAACTGTTCTATAAATTACTAATTAATACGCTAATATTAGTAAATCTATAGATTATTTAAATATAGTAACGAATTACGACGACGTGACGTTAGAATTACTTATATAGATACCTAACGTACTAGTTAAGATATAGTATAGCTAGCTTTAGGCGAGCGTTTATTAATAGTTACTATTAGGTAAGGAGATCTTATCGTACTATTTTTATATTAGCTAATAATTATCTGAGACTTTAGAAGCTATTAGGTAAGGAGACTATTTTTATATTAGCTTACCTTAATATCTAAGACTTCCCTAATCGGGTATTAAAGTAATAATAGTACTTACTAGGTAACGCCCTATATCTACCCCTCTATATATCTCCCCTTACTAGCCTTACTAGCTATAGGTCTAGCTTATAGGTTAGCTTCTATGATAGACTATTAGGGTTAGTAGGGGGCTAGCTAGGGGTTTATAAGCGTTTTATTAGCGTCTTATATAGGTCTACTCTAAAATAGAATACGACTATTAATATTAACGTGCGTAGTTACTATTTTCTTTAATATTCTATTATATACCGAGTAATTTAATATTTAAAGCCTATAGATTATATCCTTAGACCTACTATATTATTAGCTATAGTATCTATATTCTACTCGCGGGTCCTCGCCGTCGTAGAATATCGCTCTAATATATAGTATTATGAAATAGTGATAGTATTATAATATAGGGATAGGCTGGGCCGAATCACGAGAAAGCGGTAATCTAGTCCCTATAGACTAGAATATTAAGTAGCGATTAGAAATACTAAAGTATAGAGTAGCGATTAGAAACAGAGGAGTAATAAGCTAGACTCGTGGAATTAAGTATTTATTAGGTATCCTAATATAGTAGTTAGTAATAGTTATTGTAAAACCTACTTTCTCTAGAAATTATAGAGGAGATATTAAGTATTACTAATAAGTAGTAAGACTAGTTAATTATTATTATCCCTATAATAAGATTATTACTTTTCCCTATTCCGTCCTATTATCGCATTAGTATTCTTATATAAGAAAATCTAGGGAGTAGAGAAACCCTTATATTTAAGCTTATTATCTTTCCTAACTATCTCCTTAAATATATATATCCTAGTTATATATCTTTATTCCTACTTAACTATTAAAGCGACCCGCCTACTTTATAGATCTACTAATATTAGCCTATATATCTAGGAAGGTCTGATCTTTACTACCTAATATTAGCTAGCTAGTACCTATTATACTACCTACTAGATCCCTAGCGCTAGTATAACGGTCCTCTAATCTAGGTCTGTTATATAGTAATAGGATATATATATATATATACCTATAATATAAAGGTAGAGGAGATATAGGAGATAGGTTATAGGCTTATATCTAGAGATAGTAGTATTAGGATATAGTATAAGTGTAGTTAATATACCCTATTAGTAATAAGTATAATATTAGTTAATGGTAGCGGATTACCTAGGGATAGCTAATTATCTTATAATCGCTATAATACTTTATATATATTAGTAGTAGGTATTTGTTAGGATAATAGAAATAGGAATTAGAAATAGATATAATAATAGAGATAGAGATAGTAGTTAGGGATAGAGATAGTAATTAGTAATAGAGAAGAGATAGAGATAGTAATTAAGAAGAGATAGAGGAGGTAATTAGTAATAGAGAAGAGATAGAGAAGGTAATTAGTAATAGAGAAGGTTATAAAGAATTATATTTTAGAGATTCGACGATTATAATAGGCGTATATAAAAATAATTTCGCGACTATAAAAATTATTCTTAATTTTATAATTACGCTAGTTATATTAATTATATATATTAGGTATTATTTATTAGAGGCGAAGAATATCCATATAAATTAAATATTATAATTTAGATCTAATAAGAGGATTTCACCTCCCCTTTTTAAGTGCTTTCCTCCTCCTTCTTTCTTAACCCGCTTAATATATATAATATAGTACTTCTAGTAACTAATTCCTTATAAGCTAACTACCTTTATATTATTTAATATCTTAAGATATAGCGTTTATAATATAGGGTTAAGCTTAGGCTAATTAAAGTCCTTAACTATTATTAGATATATAAAGAGCTAAGGTCTATTATAAGAAAGCTTATATAGTAATATCCTATTAATTCGTCCTAGCACGGATAATTAGATACTTATAAAGTTACTAATCTAAAAGTTAATTCTATATTTAGATTCCTTATAAAGAAAATTAGTATTATTAAATATTATTATATAAGATATTTATAGTATAATTTATAATATAGAAAGGCCGTATTTAGGAGATAAAATATTATTATTATACCTATTTATAAAGGCTAGCTTTTTATACTACTATATTCCTATCCTTTATAAAAAGGTGATATTAGGCTAGTAGTAGTTAATATTATAGGCTTCTCTTAGTATACTTATAAAGGGATAGTTAAACTCTAATTAACTAGGCTATAAAGGCTAACTAAGGTAATTTTATATAAAAGATCTTAATAGATAATTTATTACTAGTAGCTTCTTATATATCTTATTATTTAATATTATAAGTTATAATTTATTTTACTTAGCTTTAGTCTATTTAAATATTAGTAGAAGCGTATAAAGAAGGTTAGGATACTACTTATAGATTATTATAAGCCGTATTATTAAATTTATATTACTTCTTATAAATAACCTAGAGAGTATAAAATAAATAGTCTAATATATAGCTTCCTTTATTAATAGTACCCTTATTACCTCGCGGAAATTAGTATTTAAGATATCTACTTTAAAGCCTTAATACTTATCTTTACTAGAAAATATAATTATATTATTAGGTGTAGTATATTTAGAAGTAACGTCGTTAAAATATAAACTAGTATAAATATTTAATCTTAACATAAAAGTATAATATATAGTAGCTTTCTTTAAGATTCTACTACTAACTAAAAAGGATTTTATAAGTATATTAAAATCTACCTAATTAATATACTATAGTTCGCTATCTTTATATCTAGTACTAACCTTATCTTTATCTAAGTTATCTTAGGATATAGCTAATAAAATAGGGAGCTCTCCCCTCTTAAACTCTAACGCTAACGTTAAAGCCGTATACTAGTAAAGTTATTAAAATACCTTTCTAGTAGTATAAAGAATAATTATTAGATTATCCTAATCTTATTAGTTTATATATTATAATAGTATAATAGTATTACTCTTTACTATTTATATATAATATTAGATAATAGAATTAATAGTATTTAAGTTTAAACTTAGATAAATCGTAACTTTTATAGCTTTAAGGAAGAGGGGTTAGATATATTATAATTATAGCTAAGTATATAGTAAGACTAGGGTAATTATTAATAGTTAAGTATATTCCTATATCTTATAACTTTTTAGGTAATAAGTAGGTAATTATAATCTACTTTATAAGGGCGGGAAAGGGAAGGTCCTAATCTTTATAGTATAGGTATTAAGGCCTAGTTATATAAGGATAGTATTAATAAGGTAGTATTAAGCTTACTTTATAATACCGGCGAATTTAGAATATACTATATTTATAAGCCTTAATTAGATTATATCTAAGGCGGGAGTAATATAAACTAATATAGTCTACTTAGTAGATATACTAAGAGCTTTAAGAAATATCTTTAACTTTACTAGTAGTAGAGTCCTAGTATTTTTTTTTAAAAATATAACTCTATAATAATATTAAGCGTTAAGTAGAATATTAAATATTAATTCTAATTTCTATAACTTTATAATTAGGTACTTCTTATAGCCTTAATTTACTAGAGGAGAGTTAAATCTTAAATTCTCTATCTACTATTTTATATTACTAGTAAATACTATTATAAATATATATAAAGTCTAGGATATATTATTAATCTTAATACTAGGTAAGCCCTTATCTAGTATAGCGAGTCTAGGTTTAAGAACCTTAATAATATCCTTAAGACTACTTCTATAAGGTCTAAGAGCTAAGGGAAGGATATTAGCTTATTACTTTCTTTCTCGCTATTTAAGTCCTATTATCGTAATATATATACCTATAATAGAATAATATATATTATAATAGAGTCTAAACGTATTAATAAATATTAATAAGGGAAGGTAGGTAGTAGGGGACTTAGTAAAGCTAAGTAGATAACTTTAACTATATATAAAAAGCTCTAATTCTCCCTATAAAGGAGCTAATTATATTAGCGGCTAAGTATTTATAATATTACTATCCTATATTATTCTTACGACGAATTTACTTTTATAAGCGGCGAGATTACTAGATCTAGGACCTTTATACTTATAATTAAAGAGAATATTAGTCTCCTAGTAGAAGACTTACTACTAACTAAGATATTTAAAGTCTTTATCTAGTAAAAAGAGCTCTCTAGCTATAAATTATAAAGATATTAGGTAGTCGTCTTATAAAATATTAAAATATAATAATAGTAAAAGAGGATTTATAATAATAGTAATAGCTCCTTATATAATTACTCTACTAGTATAGTCTTTACTAACTATAAATATACGGCCGAAGTAATATTTAGAATTCTAATACTAGTATTAAGATTATATATAATAATAATAGATATAATTAGAAGGTAGAATTACCTATTAACTCTAGTTAATTATATATTCGCTAGAGTATAATTTAATTAAAGTAGCTTATATTATAGAATAGTAGAGTTTACTTAGCTAATCTATAAAATACGTAAGGCCGAAATAGATTTTATTATAAAATAATTAAGATAATAATATAGTCTTAAATAGATAGACTAGATTAAAGAAATATATTATTTTAGTAGCTAGCTTATTAATATTCTTAACCCCTTATATAAGAAGGTATTATACTATAACTAGGATCTCTTATTTTTATAATTTTATAACTAGTAGTTACTAATATATATACTTTTTAATAGTACTAATTATTTTAGGAAGATCCCGTAATATTTTAATATTTTCTAGTAGTCTAAATACTTCTATTAGACTCTAGTAATTATGTCTACTTATACTTATAACTTAATACTATAGACTAAATACTATAATAAATAGATCTAGCTTAATTAAAGATCTTATATATAGGACTTCTTATAAAAGATCTATAGCGGAGGCTTAATAGCTAGGAGGCTATATATAATTAGTCTTATTATCTTCTTCTTCTTCTTTTATAGCTCGGTCTAACGCTAGCTTATTAAAATCTTTTATAAACTCCGTTATAGGTAGCTCTAGCTCTAGTAGTATATTATCTAGTATTAGTAGATTATCTAATAAATTAATATTAATATTAATATTATTAATTAGATTATTAGGTCTAGTATTATTAATTAAATTAAATAGATTATTACTAATATTAATTATATCCTATTAAAATTAGTATTATATATACTCTACTTAAGAATAAAACTAATAATTCCGCTAGTTATAGTAATTCTATTAAGAATTATAAGATATTTATATAGAATCTACCTATTTAAAATAGATCTATCCTTAGTCTAATTAGTACTAATAAGATTATCTTCTATTTATAACTTTATAACCCTTATACGTTTCTAGCTATTTATAATATAAAAGCTTAACTTTATAACTATCTATTAGAGATCTAGGATTCCTCTTTATTATAAAAAGCCTAATAAGCTATTTATAAGGCGAGATATTAGAATAGTATTAGGCTATAAAAAGGCGGGGAGCTAGCTATATAATAGAAGGTATAATAGTATAGTAGATAGCTTTACGTGCTAATATTAGATAATACCTAATATTAAGAAATTAGTAGATATAAGAAATTATAGAATCTTACTAAGTTATCCTAAGGCCTATTAGGAGGTCCTAAGTCGTATTATCTTATATATATAAATTCCTCTTATTACTACTAATATAAATTATTAGTATACTAGAGAGAAACGGAGAAATATCTTACTATTAAAATTATTATAGTATCTATCTTATATTATTTATATAATTATCCTACCTATAATATCTCCTAGATATTATCTAATATATCGGCTAAACTATTAAAGCCGACCGCCTTATCTACCTATTATAGCCGCCGAGCCTAGTACTACTAGGAAAGTCTAGGAGTAATTATACTATTTACTACTAGGTATAATAGCTACTTAAGACTATAAAAACTATAATATCCCTAGTAGTTATAGAGAGATCCTCCTACCTTAGGTAGATATACGGCTTATTATATAGGCGTATATAAAGTATATATATATAGAGGATAGTATTAGGATAGTACGTCTAAGGGATTATATTAGATATAATATAGCATAGAGGCTATAATAGGGAGTATTAGAATATTATAAGAGGAGTTATAAGTATTCTTAATATATATAGTATAGTTAGGATTTATATATAGAGTTATAGATATTAGTAAAATAGCGTTAATATAGGGATTAGTAGTTAAAATTCCTAAGGTAAAATATTTTCTAGTGCCTTACTATAGTTACGTCACGCGTATTAATTTAAGCTTTAGAATATTCTACTTATCTATTCTCTAAGTAATTCTCCCTATCTCCCCTTACCACCCCCGTAATACGTTCTCTATAGTATTAATTCTTTATAGTATTAATTCTCTATAGTATTTATTCTCTATTATTTTTTCTTCTCTATTATTTTTCTTCTCTATCTCTATAATAGTTAATTCTTAGTAATTAAATCCTACTAATAGTTAGTACTCTATTATAAGCGCTTCTAAGATATTTATAAGACTAATATCTCTAAAGCTATTTATAAAGAGGGACTTATATAAGACTACTACTAAGCCTACCTTATAGAAGAGGAAACACGTTAAGTAGAATAATATTAAGACTATAAATAATAATAATAAACTACCTCTAATCCTACTAGTTTCTAAGAAGAGGAAATAAATCCCTAATAATAATAATAAGGACTTTAGTTTTATTTTACTAAAGATTAATATAAGATGGAAGCTATTTACTTTAATAGTTAGTTTAAAGCCTCTATTAACGTTTAATACTACGCTAATTATATTTCTTAAAGTTATAGTACGGTAGAGGATAATAATTACGGAAATACGGGTAATATTAGTAATAGGTAGATAGATAATAATAATAAGCTAAATAAAATAGTAGAGAAAGAGCTTTAATAACGTTAAAAGAATAATAAGAAGGCCTCTACTAGTAGACTACTAGTATAAGATACTACTAACCTTAATAGACTAAGTAAATTTTTAATAGATATATAAAGTAGTCTAAGCGACCTTTAAGATTTATATTAAATCTAATATATCCGTTATTTTATATTATACCCTAAAGCCCGCCTAATCTAATATACCTAGGGTAAGGAGATTACCCGCTATAATTAGGAATAGGAGCTTTTAAAGACTAGGATTAATAACTATTACGCTAATTAGAAAGCCTGATCTATTAGGTATATAAAGGTATATTCCCTAGCTCTATTAATTTAAGATTAGAGTTAATAGAGAGTATAATAGTAATTAGTAAAGCGTTTTATTAAGGATAATTTATAAGTTTAGATTAAATAATATATAGATCTTAGGACGCTAGCTAAGCTATTTAAGTATAAGTATTTAACTAGTTCTTTTAAATTTATTTTTAACTTTATAAAAAACCTTATTAATATTCTAGAGATAGTCTAGAAATTCTAATTATAGTATATCTTCTTTAAAAGTTTATACTTATATTAGACTTTATTAACTTTCCTATTTTTAACTTCTTAATAGCTATCTTCGCTAATTTTACTACCTAGTATAAGCTAGCGCTTAACTAGGATAATAATCCTTCTCTACCTCGCGACTTACTATATTAGTATAAAATGCTTCTACGTTAGTTTTATAAGATAGGTATATTAGATCGCTTTAAGGGTTTAAATATAAATAACCTAGTAGTATAGGAGTCTAAGAATAGAAAGACGGTTATAATAGATAAATCTATTACTCTACTAGATAAAGATAAAGGTTATGTATTTTATAATAGTAATAGTAATAATAAGAATCCTGCTCTAGTAGTAGTAAGGCGTTAATCTATACTCTTTCTATATTATTATTATAATCTATAGTATAGAGAAGCCGGAGCTCTCTTTAGCTGAGTAATAGTACTAATAGATAATAGGGATAGGACTGGGACTAGGACTTTAGCTTATACTAGGCCTACTTATAATATTTATAATATATAGAATATTTATAGCTAGTATTCTACTTTTACGATTCCCTATATAGTAAATAGTACTTATAAAGATTTTATCTTACTATATTATTATTTAATAATAGTAATAAGGGCCTCGATATAATAGTATAGTATTAGAGTAATAGATTATTACCTCTATATTTAATAGTTAGTTAATAAAATATTAATAGAGGTTTAATTAATTCTTAGGAGAGAGTTAATAAAACTAGTTATTTAAGAAAAACATTTTATTAACTACGGGCTAATAGTAAATTAACTATAATTTGACTTAGCGTTAATACTAAAGGCTAGTTACCTAGGAATCGATACTTTACTAGGTACTAAGAGAGGCCCCCTAAGGTAGTTATAACTTCCTTACTATCCTTTATACTATAATAATATAAGGAGATAATAGCGTACTTTAAAGTAGTATACTTATTAGAATTAATACTATATATATTAATTAGGCTTACTATATAGTAGATCTATATATTAGGCGCTAACTTAATAAGGTATATATAATTAATAAGGGAAATACTATTATAGTTACTCCTTACAGGTAGTTACTTTAGGCTTTAGTAGCCTATCCGTATTAGGCATAGCGTATTAGTACTTAGGTAGACTTTCTACCTTACTAGAAATCTATCTTTCTACTATATTATAAAGTATTTATTATAAATAGTAGTAATACCTTTTAACCTCTACTAGTACTAATAATTATCTAGTATATTAGATTATATACTAGCTCTCTTAGAGTACTAGCTTTTTAAGTACTAGCTTATTAAGTACTAGTCCTTTTATTAGTCTTCTACTTTATAATTATCCTAAGTTATTTTAGATAAGGCTACTTATAAAAGCCTTTTATAAACCTCTAATATATTTAAATACTATTAGTATACCTAATAATTAATATCCTTATTTATTATAGGCTTTCCCTCCTTATTTAAATAGTATTAGGATTTTTAGTTAATTATTAGGGATTTTTCTATTCTTTCCTATTTTTTTTACTATTTTTTATTAAGATTTTTAGTATTTATCTTTATACCTTCCTATTAACCGCTTATCTTAGCTCTTAAATAGATCTCTAAGGATAGTAAGGTTATTATTATACTTAGTTTCTAATTAGATAAGTTTATTAAAATAAGTTATATATATATTAACGCGGTTAATAATCTTAGCTATTATATTATTAATAATATTATTATTAAGAAAAATCTTAGACCTTTATATAAATATTACCCCGCCTCTTCCTAAGAGTAGTAGTAGTATTCTAGATCTACCTTACTTAATTCTATATTACTTAATTCTATTAGTTTTCTAGACCTTAATAAAGTAATACCTAGATAGCTATTAGATTAGGTTATTAATAAACCTCTTTTTTAATCTACTATTTATTATTTTATGAAAGGTATTATATACGCCTAAAAGCTCTTATAAGAGCTAGACTTAGTACCCTAGGTATTACCTAGGCTATTACCCTAGTTTATAATACTAACTAGGTTAGTTCTAGAGTTATTCTTAGGCGGAACTACTTAAGTAACCTTAGCTAAAGAAGCTATCCATAATTAGCTAATAGGACTAAAGCTATTAAAGCCTTTAGATATAGTAAATAATAGAGGTAATAATATTAGAAATAACTAGCTTATAAGAGGCTTTATAGCCGAATAATTTAATATAATAATTAATCTTTTCTAGATACTTATTAATAGAGTAAATAGACCGCCTCCTACCTTATAACCTACCTTATAACCTATTATAATTATAGGGACTAGTAATCCTTAATTCTATCCCTAGGATATTAGGTATTTTAACTCTAACCTAGATATTCTATTTATAGAAGTTAAGGATACTTATAATATCTATTATAATATATTTAATTTTACTAATAAACTTTAAGTAAAGTCTACTACTATAAACGCTACTATTTTATAATAGAATTTAGATTTATACCTTTTAAATAAGGCTAATAACTAGTTTATAAACTAACTAACTTATATTAACTAAGTAGATTTATAAAATAATCCTACTAGTATTACTAAATAGTATAATATATTATAGGAGTATTTCTAAGACTTACCTAATAGGTCTCTTAGTTTACTTAAGGTAGTTTATTATATAGTTAAGGATACTTATAATTAATAGGATCTATTAGACTATATATTTATAATTATTTTAAATAGTAAAAATACTAGACTTACTTTAATAGAGTTAGCTTAAGTTCTCCTTATATATAAATACCTTAATAGTGAATTATATTATAATCTTTTAGTATTAAATAGTTAGTTAACTATTCTAGACCTACTAGAGGAGTTAAGATATAGGAAAGATATTTAATTTAATATATATAATATTAAGGGCCTTTATAAAGTAAAAATAGATACCTATTATAATAATTATTATAATTAAGATCCTTAATTAGGTTAGTATATATTAAATCTATTTTATAATAATTAATACTAATTTAATAGTAATATTTTTAATTTTAATAGTATAGTATTTAAGTTATATTATAATAATATAAATCCTATTACTTAACCTTTTATACCTTATAAAAACTATTAAGGTAATTCTAATAATAATTCCTAATAGGTATAAGTAGATAGCTAGCTTTAACCCTAGATTACTTAAACCTATTAACCTCTATAAATTACTAATAGAAATATAAGCGGGTTACCTAGGTAGAATTAATACTAGAACTAGGGATACTTAAATATCTAATTACTAAATACTTTAAATATTTAGCTATATAAATTATTTAATAGGACTTAATAGTAGGCCTAAGTCTACTAGGTAGGTATTAAAGATAAAGAAGAATTATATAATAAATAGGTAAATTATAATACTTATAAAGAGAACTTTTACTAGTCTATTAACTAGTTATTAAATCCTAACCTAAGTAATTAGCCTAAGGAATCCTAGGGAAATAGCCTAGTAAATTATAAAGGTAATAATATAATTAAGATATACTTCCTTTTAATACTATCTAGTAAAGCTTTTAATTATTAGAAGTATTCTAATACTTTCCCTTTTAATAATAATACCTTATATAGCTATATCTATTATAGTTACCCTAAAGTAATAAGGGCCTTAATTACCTTTATATTATTATCCTAAATTACTTAGGTAAGTAATAGTAGAAGCCTTTTATAAAAGGTAGTTATTATTTAAAGTACTTCTAAGTATATTACTTCTAGTAGGTATACCTTTAGAGGGTACTATTTTATTACTACTACTTTTTAATTTTAAGTTAATAGTCCTAGTTATATATTATATATTAATACTAGATATATAATAAGTCTAGTAGATAGAAAATTTCTATTAAAATATTTCCTTTAGGCTAAAATCTCTAAGATACTAATACTAATAAGGGTAAGAGGTATTAGTAATAAGAAGTATAATACTAATAAATATATTAAGCTACCTATATTCTTCCCTAGTAGTAGTAGTATTACTCTTATAAAGAGGGAGTTATATATTATTAATAATCTATTAGTAAAGGTATTAGTTAGGGTTAATATTCTTAAACTAAAGGGAATAGTAATAGATTTAGATTAAAACTAAATAAATATTTAGTCTTATTAAAATTTAGAAGTTTCTATTAAAGTTTCTAGTAAAGGTAGTTAAATAAATACTATAATTTTTAATTAGGTAAATCTTATAATTACCCCTTATACTAATAAATAAATTTAAGTTACTAGACCCTATTATTACTTACTTAATCTACTTAAAGATTAAGATCTAATCTTTAAGCCTAATAAACTTAATAACCTTTTCATTTATACTTATATTATTAATTATGATATATCTTATATCTTTATTAAAAATAATACTAATAAAGAAATTAAACTACTTAAAAATATTAAATTAAGCTAAGTTATAAAGTATAAGGTAGTAGAATACTTCTTTATAAAAGCCTTTTATAATAACCTTACTACTAGGCCTTCTAAGAAGGCTAAGGTAGCTAATTAAGTTAAAATAAACCTCTAATATCTAGTTACTATTATAATAGTATTCATAGTAGTTCCTAGTATAATAGTAGATAGTAAGGTAATTTATACTACTAGTACTATAATTTATAAGACCCTAGAAATAAGGCCCTTAATAGCCGGCGTTATAAAAAGGTACCCTACCCTATAATAAGATACTAGAAGTATAGCTAATATCCCGGAATCTTAATAGATAGATATCCTACTAGTAGATAATTAGCTTAAAATCTATAAACCTAACTAGGTATAAGTTTATTTATTAAGAAAAGCTAATAAAGAAGTTATTAATAGTAAGTTTAATAAGTTATATAATTAAGGTAGAATAGACTAGATTATAAAGTCTACTCTATTCTCTTTCCCCTACTTTATTATCTAGAAGGAATCCGTAGAAGGTAGAAAAGGCCGTATTATAATAGATATTAAGGCCTTAAATAAAATTATAATACCTAATATATACCTAGTTCTATTATAGGTAGAGATATTATCTCTTTTAAAAGGTATAATATATATTAGTACTATTAATACTACTAGCTTCTTCTACTAATAGTTAGTAAATTATACCTACTAATATTATCTAATTATAGTATCTTATTATAGCTAAGAATCTTTTAATATTCCTATTATAAGCTACTATAATTCTCCGGCGTATATATAAAGAATAATTAATTAAATCCTTTAACTATTTTATTATTTCTATTATATATATATATAGATAATATAGTAATTTTCTTAAGTTCCTTATAAGGATATCTTACCTATTTAGATTAAGTATTTTATGCCCTTAATAAGATAAATATTTACCTCTTACCTAAGAAATTATTTCTTAGATTTCCCTTAGTCTACCTTCTTAGTTAAAAGGTAGATACTTTTAGCTTAGTTATAATAGAAGAGAAATTAGCTACTATTATTAATTTATATTTCCTAATAATACTTAGCGCCTTAAAATAATACCTTAGAATAATAGGATACTTATATTAATATATTACCTAGTATACTATAATAGTAAAACCCCTCTAGTTATAAAACACTTATCTTAATAAGTTAATTTATAGTAATTTATAATCTAGCGTTTAAGGGAATATATATAAATAATTAGCCCGCCGGACCTATCTAGATAAATTAACCTTAAAGGAAATTAATACCTTTTATTAGCTTTAAAAGATGTTTATAAGTCCTATAATTCTCTACTATTTTAATAAGCTCCTTTAGCTGTTTATAGATCTTAATATAAGTAAGGAGTTTAGATTTAGCGCCTATATTTACTATATAAGGGGCCTACTAAAGGCTTTAATAGATAAACTACTAAGGTAGAAGTCCTAGCTACTTATACTATTCCTTAGTTATCTCTTTATAGATGCTAATTAGCCTACTAAGTTAGAAATTATAGGTATAATTTAAGTACTTAAGAAGATCTACTACCTTATTAAGGTAGTAAAGCTTATTATAATAATCTATATAAACTATTCTATTATAATATTAATTATATATTAAACTAGCCTTAATATAATATTTATTAAAAAACTTAACCTCTACCTTATCTAGGTATTAGAATACCTCTAGTATTTCCGCCTTAATATATATTATAAGCTAGGAAAGTCTAATATTATACTTAACGCCTTATCTAGGTTAGCTAGCTAAGAATATTAACTATTTAATATAATTAAATCTAACTTAGATATATTATTAATAAAGGCTTTCCTAGTAAGCCTAGTAAAAATAAGTATAAAATTTAAAGAATAGCTTATTAAGGGCCTTATTAAAGTACTTTATTAGGCTAAGGTAATATTAATAGTAAAATATAATAATACCTTAGGTAGTAATATTATAAAGCTCTTATATTAAATTATTAATAATTTATTATACTTTAATAATAATAAGAGGGGTTTATACTTATATATACCTATACTTACTCTAGAAAAGGAAGTTTTTTAACTCACTTATAATAAGATAGGGTACCTAGGGTAAACTTATACTTATAAGTAATTAATAGAAGGTATTTATATTTATAATATAATAACTAAACTCTATAAATTTATTAGGTATTACCTATATTACTAACTTAATTAGATACTAAGGTATAAGCCTTATAAATCCCTTTAACCTATTCTATCTCTAGTAAGGTTATTTTATACTCTTATTATTAACTTTATTCTAGCCTTACCTCCTTTAATAGACGGGTTTAACTATATTATATTAATAATAGATAAGTTTTCTAAAGTAATTACTCTAATCCCTAGTAAGAATATATAGTTTAATAAAGATTAGATAATTTACCTAATAGACTAGCTTACCTTATTAAACTAGGGAGTACCCTATATAATTATTTCTAATAGGGACTAGAAATTTATTAGGTAGATATAAAAGTAGGTCTTTATAATATTAAAAGTTAGCCTCCTCTACTTAATTATATAATATTTATAGTCTAATAGTATATTAGAATATACTAATTAGATAGTAGAGATTACTTTAAGGTATTATATTACTACCCTTAAGGACTAATACTTATAATTAATAATTATTAATAGGATATTAACCTTATAAAATAATTTTATAAAATATAGCTCTATTAATATCTCTCTTATATAAGTCTTATATAGTTTTAAGACGAGCGAGTTATTAGATCTCCTTTAAATTAAGGATCTTAATACCCTATCTATAAAAGGCTTTTATAATAAGGTAGGTACCCCGCCTAAAGGTAATAATAAGGCCCTTATTATAAATAGAGTATTAGCTATACTAATATACTTAACTATTATAAATAACTACCAGCTTATATATATTAACGCTAAAGACGCTATTACCTTTATAATTATAAAAATAAAAGACTATTATAACTCTAATTATAGGCTTATATACTTTAAGGTAGGGGATATAGTTTATTTATAACTTTATAGGGGGTATCAAGTACCGGCTATTATATCTAAGAAGATTAGCTAATAATTAGTTAGACCTTTCTAAGTTTTAAGGTAAATTAGGTAACTTATATATAAATTAGAACTTCCTAGTAATATAAGGATTTATAATATTATCTTAGTAGCTTATTTAGAACTAGTAATAGACCTAGCTAATAACCCGTACGAATACTACTACCTAGCGGTACCTATTATTACTAAAGGATAAGATAAGGATAGATAGGAAATTAAGAAGTTAGTTAATAAGTAGTAGATATACTATAAACGTAGTTAGTATAATACTTGATTAGATAGAAAAATAGTAGCCTTAAAGAGGATTCTTAGACTTTAAAGTAGGAACTATTAAGAAATACCGCTAATATAGTTAAGGATTTTAATAATAGGAATAGTATATAGGTAGCTATTAAGGTATAAAGGCCCTAGTTATAATATTATAAAAGGCTTCTAGTTTATAGTACTATTAGGATAATAGCTTAAATTATTTACTAGTATCTATTATAGTTACTCCTTATAGGTAGTTACTTTAGGCTTTAGTAGCCTATCCGTATTAGGTATAGCGTATTAGTACTCAGGCAGACTTTCTACCTTACTAGAAACCTATCTTTCTACTATATTACGAAGCATTCGCTATAAATACTATAACTTAAATTAAGGTAATAGTCTTCTTTGAGACTATCTAGAGTTAGTCTTACCTTAGCTATTATATAGTAGTATCTATAGAAAGTATAACTAATACTAATTTCTTTAGACGAGTTAATATTTAACTTAATAAAGTTATATATACCTAGTATAGAAGAGGTATTAAATACTAGAAATATACTATAGACTTTATAAGGTAGACTACTTAAGTAGGCTAATAGAGAGGTAGGATTACCTAGGTATTAGTAAAGTTAATTTTTAGAGAGGAATATCTAGTAGTAATACTAATATTTATACTCTATTATTAAGGATAGCGAGGTAGAGATACTACTAAAATAATCTTCTACCTTATAGTCTTATTAAGGCTTATAATAATTAAGGTCTTTATTAATATAATAGTTACCTTCTTTTATACTTTTATTAAGTTTATCTTAGATATCTTTAGTAGAATATAAAGACTTAGTAGTATTATCTCCCTAGGAGATACCTTCCTTAGTAGCTTAGTAGGTACTACCCTAGGAGTAGCGTAATTAGAAACCTTTGCCTTTTATAAACCTTCCTTATCTACTATAATTACTAGCGCTACTATTATTATTATTATTATTATTATTATTATTATAATAATAATAATTTATCTAATTTAATAATATTAAATCTAATAGATTTCTATTATTACCTTTTCCTTCTATAATCTATAAACGCTAATAAGGGGGAGGTAAGGTAGGGCTTTATTAAGTATCCTAAGAATTAGACTATCTATTAATATTATTATTCCTATAATTATAATTACTATATAGCTTAGGAGTATATTACTACCTCTAGTCGTACTACTAATAAGGAAATAATAGCTTAGAAAAGCTACCTTATTAATAAGAATTATATTAATACTAACTAGACTTTACCGCTTTTCTATTAGACTAAAGTTACCTATAATTTTTAGTTATACGTTTATACTAGATATCTAACTTATTATCTAACTACTTAAAGAACTAGGAAAGCGTAGTAGATACTATTAACTTTAGGATATGTTAGTAAAACTTAACTACTAAATTATTCTATATAATTAATAGCTAATTTTAAGTCTTATTAAAGTCTACGGCTTTAGTATAATATAGAATATTCTAGACATAGGTATAAGGAGATTTACCGTTCCTTATATTATCTATAATAAAAATTTAGTTTATAGCTTTTAAAGGGCTATATTTATCTTCTCCTTAAAATAATTTATTAAGGTATCTACCTAAGACTTTAATAAGGTAGTTTTAAAGAGCTCCTTTTCTAATACTAATAGCTCTTAATATGGATACATAGGTTTTCTATAGGATAATTAATTATCTAGCTATCTACGTAGTAAGAAGTAAATATAATAGATGCGCTAAGGCGCTAAGACTGATCCGTCGCTATTAAGCTATTAATAGCTAGATTATATATTAATATACCTATAAAATAAAAAAAGTACGCGCCCTTACTATAAATAATTACTTACCTTATTATAAATAGTTATCTACCTTATTAGTAATATTATATAAAGGGGTACTATATATTATAACCTACTACTAATTTAGATATATTAGTTAGATCTAATAGTTTATACTACTAATTTTATTTATTACTATAACCCTTCTATTTTACTAGGTACTTAGGTATTCCTTAAGTAATCCTTCCATTAAGAAGCTATTTAATTTTAAATAATAGGGCGTCTATATCCTTATTTTTAATAGTAGGAAGGTTTTAGAGTTAAGACGGTAGTGGTAATATAAGTTAGGAGTAGGAGGTAATAGCTCTAGCTAAGTTATAAAAATAACTAGATATATCTTTATTATAAGGGGTAGATTAAGTTAATATACTAGATTCCTAACTTTTCTTAGGATTTAAAAGGGGCTAATCTATTATTTTAATAGCTTATAATTTATTAGTCCTTTTAACTAATATTCATAATATAGCCTAAGGTAAACCGCGGCGCCTTATTATAAGTTAAAGGTGATATATTTTCTATTATATTATACCTTAATATTAATATTAGTAAAGGTAATAGCTTTATTAATAGAATTACGCTTTACTTAGTATAAGTAATTATAGTCCTTAGGAGGTAGATCCTATAATAGGCTTAGATTAATATTAACTTAGAACCTATATATAATTTTATTTAATAATAAACTAATAGTAGTATTTATAGAGTTATTATAAATAGTACTAAGAAATAGTAGTACCTCTACTTAGTTAGATTTAAGATATATTAATAGGTAGAAGTATAAGGTAATTTCTATAAACTAGTTAATCTATTTAGACTATCTATCTATTTAAGGGTAATAGGCTATTAAAGTTAGTATACTTACGCCTAACTTTATAAAGACTATTTTCTAGAATATTAATATAAACTTAATATCTTAATTACTAATAAATACTTAAGGTATTCCCTAATCCCTTTTAAATAAGGTAATAATAATAATATTAACATATTTTTTAGTACCTTAAGTATCTTTACCTAGTTTTAGAAGGACCTTTTTAATAAATTTATTAATTATTATTAAGAGTATATTAAACCTATTAATATTAGGGAGTTTAATAATAAAGTCTATTACTATAAAGTAGAATAGGATTACTAGCATATTAACTAGTATTAGAGACCTATATAACGCGTAGTAAATAGTTTAAAATACCTAGTAATCTAGGTAATATATAATATAAGCGCGTAATCTTTTAAATAAGTATCTTATAAAGACGGAGTTAACTAGTATATTATAAATATAATAAAAACTACTATAATTAGATATATTATAAGTAATTTTAAATACTTTAAATTTTATAGACTTAGGTATATAAAGGCGTTTATAACTATTAGTAGATATATAGTATAATAGGTTATTTTTTAACTTAAATTAAATACTAGGTTTTTTAAATCATTTATAGGTAGTAGATTTATTAGTTTATATAAATCTTAATACCTTAATTATCTTTATTTATACTTTATTATTCTTATATATAACTTATAAGCAGGTTTTAAAATTATTAGATATTTCTATTAATATAATATAGTAAATATCTTTTATAATATTAGGTAAAATTATAACTTTATCTAATTCCTTTAATAGTATATATTTATAAAGGATATTTAAAATACCTTCTTAATCTTAAAGTATTTACTTAGATCCTAGTAATTATAATAGTATATTAGGTATAATATTTAATTTACCTAATTTATAATATATAATAATATTAAAACTAAATAGATATTATAAGGTATAAATAAGTTAAAGATTTAGTTTATTTATATTTAAAGTTATAAGTATTATTTACTTAGATATTAATACTATAATAGAGTAATTAATATAAGTAATAATAAGAGGTATTTATAAAGACTTAATAAGATACCTTATCTTCTTTATAACCTAGATTATACCTACTACTTTAAGTTTAATAAGCTAGTAGTTCTTTTTAGCTCTATTTAAGAGCTTACTAAGAAATAGTATAAGCTAAATATTAATTCTAATAAAGGTCCTATTAAGTAAGGGGTCTCCCTTAATATAATAAATTACTACTATAAAATTCTAGTATTTAGAGGTATCTAGATTAATATATATTTTTCTAGTATAATTATAATAAATAAGGAAGACTAGACTTTTAAATACCTTTTATAATATTTTATATACCTTAACTTTAATAATACTAGGTTTATTAATAATTACCTTTATAGATTAATATTTTTAAGTTATACCTTTAACTTTATTATTAATCCTATTAACTAGGAGCTCTTTTATTAAGGCTAGAAAGATTTATTAAGCTTAGAGCTAAGGAGTATTAGTTATATCTTATATAATAATATCTACTTAAAACGCTCTACTATCCTATTTATTTAAGGGTTCCTAGGTATTATAACTTTATAATAGATACCTTAGTCTTTAAGGTAGTTAGTTAAGGCGTAACTTATATATTTACCTATATTATTAATATAAAGGTAATAGATATAATAGTCTAAATACTTATAAACTACTTTAAACTACTAGAATAACTAGAAAGTATTACTCTTATACTTAAGGTAAATAATAACTAAGATATAAGTAAAATTATCTTTAAATATTATAAAGTGTTAACTCCTTTTAAAACCTATTAGGTTAAAGGGGCTAATAATATTACTATAAATAAATTCTATTAGATATTATTATAACCGTAATCAATAATATAGTAAAGTAGTAAAAGGTTATAGAGAAGAGAAGCTTCCTATAGGCCTAAGATATACTTATAGAAGGCTTCCGTTCTCTACGCTATAAGCTACTAGCTATATAGCGATAATTGTAATAGATACTAGTAATAAATAATACTATTATCCTAATAGTAATAGTAAAATATAAGTAAGGGGCCCTAAATAAGGCCTTTTATACTATACCTAATTAATTACTATTAATATTATTAAACTCTATTATTATATTAATAGTATTTTTTATTAACCCCCTTTCTAATATCTAGTAATCCTCTTTAAGGCTATAATTCTTCTATCTAATAAGGTATTTAGTAGCCTATTTATAGCTATAATATATCTATCTCTTATTAACTAGCCTTTTAATCTCCTATTCCTCCTTATCTTATCCTTTAATAATAATTAATACGGCTAGGCGGCGACGTTAGTATAGTTTATTAGTAGGGTCTATAGTAGGCTCTAGATAGGTAATAGATATAATATTATAGATCTTTATATTATTAAGAAGTATAAGTTTATAGGCTAAGTAACTAACCCGTCTAATTATTTAAAATAGCCTGACTAATTATTAGCTAGTCTTTCTAGACTAAATAGTTAGGATATAGTAACCCTAGTATAGTTATAGGTGTACTATATCTCCTATCTTAAAGTATATTAGAGTATAGTAAGAATTATAGTAGTCTTTTATTTTTATAGTTATAAAGGTAATAATATCCTTAGCGTTAATATATAAAGGCTTATAATTAGTTATAACCTAGCTAGGATATACTAGTATAGCTAAGGCTTTATTAATAAGGGCCTTATTATAAGAGCCTTTAGTAGGGTCCTCTAGTTATAAGAGGTCTAGTAATTCCTAAGTCTTAAATCTATATAAGACTTAAGTAGGTACTAGATAAGTAGAGCTATATTTTATAGAATTATTTAGTAAAGCTAATATCCTATTAATAATTAAGGGCTATTATTAGGTATTATCTAGAGTAGTAATATAATACTAGAGGGCTATTTTAGCTATTTAGTTTATACGCTCTAATATACTATTAGCTTATAGATAATAGGCTATTAAATAGAGTAGACTAACTTTTAATACTAAAAAGATCTATCTTTATATCTAACTTATAAATTTTTAGTCTTAGTTAGAAATAATAGCTCTTAATATACCCTAATTTAAAAGGGCGAGACGGTTAATTAGTTTAATAGCCTACTCTTTCCTAGACTATATATTCTTTCCGGGAATTAGGGTAATTACCTTTAAGAATTTATTAGTAACTAATATAATTAAGTTAAACCTATTAATTAAATAGGATAATACTAGAATAAAATCTATAATTATAGTATAAAATAGCTAGAAAGGTATTAAGATTAATTATAAGGACTTATAAGACTAATATCTTAAGGTCTAAATTAATTAATAATATAGGTAATAATAGATAAACTTATAAAGTTTTATTACTATCTTATAAACATAAAGTCCCTCCGTTAGATATTTATAAGTTTAGGTATATCCTAGATATCCTATCTTATTATACGCGAGTTAGAAGACTTCCTTCTTTAAAGAAGTTAGGATATATAAATAAAGGCCTATTTTATTATTATTAAAATATAATAATTTATCAATAATATAATATAGTAGCTTAGTAGTATTACTACTTAAGGCTTTATTCTCCTTTACTATTAATATTAATCGTGCCTAATATAATTTAATAAGGCCCTTAATTAGATATTATTTAAAATTAGGACTTATCTCTACTAGGCTAATTAAGAAAGCCTTTACTAGTATAACCTTAAGTAAGTCCCTAGTATTAATAGGGCTATACTCCTAAGTAACTAGTCTAGAAAGGGCGTCTAGAATAATATTAGATTTTCTAGGTTTATAGTATATATTTAGTTAAAACTATTATAAATATTTAGAGGTATCAATAAGGTAAAGATTTAGCTTTTCTATTAAAGTTATATTTAGACTTATCTAATAAGCTATTAATATAGTAGCTAAATAATTAGTATAAATAATAGTTACTTATTTAGTAGCCTTAATTATATACTTAATCTTCTTTACTACCTAGATAATCCTAGTAATTTCTAGCTCTATTAGCTAGTATTAAGTCTTAGCGTTAGTAAGTAGATAGCTAAGGAAAAGGATTAATAGTTATAACTTCTACCTAGGGAAGTCCCTTATAAAAGCCTTTATTAGGCTTATAATATAGTATATATATACTTTAAAGCTAAACTCCTTACTCGCGTTAAAATTTATAAATAGTTAGAGCTTCTTATTAAAATAGTATAAAATTATTAGGCTAGTAAATAGTTTTTAAAGCCAGTAAAATATATTAAGCTCCTTTAATATAGGCTTACCTAGATAAGTTTAATAGGCTAATTTCTTACGTATATTACCTTAAATACTAGAAGAAGGCCCTTATTATATATTATATATAATCTTATTAAGATAAGTCTTTTATAATTAAAGAGGTTTTATAATAGTAGTATAAAAGGTAATATATTAACGGAGATATCCTATTATACTAAGGTATTACTCTAGGGCTATTAGGTTAATTAGGAAGTATAGGTTAATAATAGTAGCTAATTTTTCCTCTATTATAACTAATCCTAGAGCGTCTACCTTTTAGCTAAGGGGGTAGATTAATAGGAAGCTAAGAAATAATTTCTTAGGTAATAAATAGATATTTATATTATTAAGGGCTTAGAATACTTAATTAAGATAATTAAAGTATTCTTCTAGGGATCTTAAGAAGATAATAATATTATTAATATATATATAATAGAAATATTAAAATAGTTAGAGAATCCTATCTATTATTTATTATATATAAGCTGGGAGTTATAGTATCCTATAATAGGGATATTAAATAACTCCTAGCCTTAATAACTTACTATTATAAGATAATAATAATATAATTTATTAATAAACTATTAATAAAAGAAGCTAGCTATATTAATTGTATTAATATAAGTAGTACCTTTTAATAGAGCTAATGTCTTAACTTATAATAGAATAGGATAGGTATCTAGTATTATAATTTTATTTAAGGCCTTAATATCTACTATTATATAGCCTTTATAAATGCCGTTTATAAACTACTTCTAGATAATAAAATATAAAAATAAAAATAGGGTTAACTCTATTATTTAATCTATTCTACCTTGTTTATATAACTTATTAAACTTATTATTAATAACTTCTTTATTAGCCTTTCCTAGAGGATATACCCTAGCCTAGCTAGGCTTATAGATTTCTAGCTAGTTATCTACTAGGGGAATATCTATCTATTAAGACTCTAGAATATATATAATAGTTCTAGTATCTTATTATAATATTAGATATTTATTAATAACCGCCCCTATTATACCTAAAGGATAAGGAGATTCCGTCTCTAGGGTTATAAGTACCGTTACTATAAATACTATAATAGTAATAATAAGATACTAGAGATTAGTTTTAACTTAGTTAACTACCTTAGCCCTTTTAGGAGGCCTAGTAGTAAGGTCGTTATAGAAGGCTTCTATAGGGAAATAGCTAGGAGTATTATATTTAGTAACCTAGCTAAATTTTATATTCTTAGCTAACTTAATTTTACTATTAATATTATTCCTAATAAAGATATATAATATATTATAGTTAATAGTATAGGCGTAGATAAAGAGATTATCTAGCTTATCTAGCTTATAGATTAAGTCTTAATCCTTTAGAAGATTAAGTAAATAATAATAGGGACTAATAATCTAAACTCGCTTATTAGAGTAAGGGCTAATAATAATATTAGCCTAACTAAATATTATAGTATTAATATAAGTTCTCTTACTAGAGACTTTAATAGGGACTTTGAGGTTTTAATAAGAATATATTATTATTAAATTCCTTTTAAGGTTAATAATAATACCTTTAGGTTTAAAGATATTAACCCTAATTAACGCCTTTATTAAAAGGTTATTAATAATATATAATTCTCTCTTAATAAAAGTAGTATTATTACCTCTAGGGATATATATTAGTAGCTTAGTATATTTATTAGTATTATACTTCTTACTACTAATACCTCTTACCTTTATAAGCGTCGGTATTTTAGAGGTTTTAGCTTATAAGAACTATTATAATAGAAACTTCCTATCTATTAGGCTTATAATATAACCTACTCGTACTAACTATAAGTAAGTCCTTACGCTAAATTTTAGCGTCTTGGTAGCGGGTTTTCCGCATTTGTCTATTAACAAATAAATGCCTACTAGTAGTCTCATCATTATTAGTACCCTACTATAGCCCCCTATAGTAAAGAAATACTATATGCGCTACGGGTAGTAATAGTAATATTAAGGCTACTATATGGCGAAGGATTTAGGGAAATCTCGCGTAAGATAGGGGTACCAGCTAATATTATAATAAGAATAATGCGGAGAGCTATTAATAGGGCGGGATATAAAGACTTTTAAGAAGTCCTAGTATATCTAGAGGACGTAAATCGCTCTAGGGCTCCTATATAAGTAGAAGACTAATTAGACCTATTAAAAACTACTCGCTAGGCTATTCTAAAGTACCTACGGCTAGGTCGTATTAAGGCTATCTTAGATTAAGAAAATATTAATATCCTTAGAGTAAATAAAAGGCGGAAAAAAGACCTTAAAATAGATAGGTATACTAAAAGATAGCTATTAGGACCTAGGATACTCCTAATAAGGGTAGCCTTATAATATACTTATATTAACGATAATAATAGCTATATTATTAAGAGAATTAAGTGGAAAATTAAACTAAAGAAGCCCTATTTAACCTATTATAAAGAATATAAGAGAGATAATCTATATATTTAAATACTTAGTAAGTTAGAAAAGGGGTCTATTTTTATTACCTTAGATAAATACTATTATAAAATATAAGGAGGGGATTAGAAATAATAACGTATATCTATTAAAGAGGGGACTATAGCTAAAAAGGTTACTATAGCTAATACTCTAGTATAGTTTACCTAGATATACTAGGCTTATTATTTAATAGAGCCTAATATCAGGCCCTAGTATTACTAGCTAGTACGTATAATAGCCGAAAGACGTAAAATAGAGGTAGATATTATTATAGAAAATTAGGTAGTAGAAGAAAAGGTAGCTAAATAATATTATCTTTCTAAAATACCTAGAATTATAGAATATATACTATTTAAAGTAAGATTAATCCTCTCTTTTTATAAGGAATTACTAATAAATTAAAGGATAAGAATTAATAAATCTATAATTTTAATATTATATATAAAGTAGGAGGTAGAGGGAAAAGGGGTTAGAAATATCCTAGGAAAATCTATTCAGTCTTTAAGTATATACCCCTTATTATATTAAAAGGCTAGGGTATTAATAGTAAATAGTATAGGGAGTATATCCTATTAGCTCGCTTATATACGTATATAGAAGATATTATAATAAGAAACCCTAGAAAGAATATCTAGGTTATTAAGGATAATACTCCTATATATATTAAGGTAGTAAAACTTTATTAGGATAAAAGGGAATAACGTAATATCCTAAAGGTAGAATAGACTCTTAGCTCGCCTAATCTTTATTAGATTAAGTTATTATAAGATCCTCTTAAGGATGCTTTATAACCCCGTTAGTATTAGATAAAAGGGGTAAGTAAAAAGGCGAAAAATGAGGCTAGGGAATATCTCGAGTAGGAGTGGAATTCTCTTAAGAATAGGTAGTAGAACGAGCAGATTATAGCCTATTAGCTAGGTAAACTAAGGCTTTACTATACGTAAAAGGGTAGTAATAAATTTAGAGGATAGAGATATCTCCCTAGGTATAGGTATTATAGCCTTTTTATTTAAAATCCTCTATATTTATAATTCGTTCTTATATAGTAATATTATACCTATCTTCTAGCTTCCGCTCTAGCTAATCCTTAATAGTACTATGCTATACTTAACCTAGGAAGGTAGTATTATCTTATAGGGTAATACCGGTAATAGGAGTAGTATTACTTAAGCGGAGGGCGAAGATAATAATATCACTAGTATAGGGGCGTTTATAGTCTTAAGGGAAGTTATCTAGTATGTCTAATTAGTTAGCTAAATAATAAAAGAAGAGGAATAAGTAGTTATATAAATATAACCTACTATAGTAGCTATAATAATAGGAAAAAGGAGGTAGTTAACTAGGAACATTAGTAGTTATATAGAGAGGATACGCTAAGATAGGCTAAATCTTAGTAAGTTAATTAGTAGCTTCTCCTAGAGTTATTAAGTAAGAGGACTTACTTATAGTTAATATAAGTAGGAATATTAGTAGTTATACGGAGAGGATACGCTAAGATAGGCCAAATCTTAGTAAGTTAATTAGTAGCTTCTCCTAGAGCTATTAAGCGAGAGGACTTGCTTATAGTTAGTACGAGTATATTTATATAAAGCTTATATAAAGGATAGTTAAGGTTTAGGGTAAATCTAATCTAAGTAGTAATAAAATAATAGCCTTTAAAGGTATATCCTCCTAAAGTAGTCTATTTAGAAGTACTTTAAATAATAGCCTATAAAAGGCTTTAATAGGTACTACTAGCTTTAGCTACCTTAAATAATATTATAGCTATTAAGGCCCTTATTTTATAGTAGCTACTATAATAGATATTATTATATAGAGTATTATTAGATAGGAATATCCTAGAATATTTCTAATAACTAAAGGCTTTATTAGCTAGCTAGATTATTAGGAAATAGGTTTTAATAGTATTATTATCTTAATAACTCTTAGGATCTTAACTATATTCTTAAGAATTATCTAGGTATTAGCCTAAACTAGGGTTAGTCTAATTTATAGACTAGTAGTACTTATCCTTATAAGTATTATAAGTTACCTACTTATTATAAGGCTCTTCTTAAGGATTTCTATCCTTAATAGTAGCTTAATATATATAAGGCTATTACTATACCTAATTATATAGCTTATATAGGCGATTACCGTTTAAAGTATTTGGTAGATAGCCTTAACCTAGGTTATAATTCTAGTATTAACTCTACCTAGGTAACGCGTTTCTATCTATAATCTATAGGGGTTATTAAGGACTAGTAATTTATACCTACTAAGGGTTATTATTAAAGTTACCTTAATAGTTTTTATATAGTATAAATAGTATAAAAGGTTAGGTAACTAGATTCTAATTATTATAATTTAGCCTTAGAGCCCTACTATTATAATTAAAACTATTACTACTAAATTAGTAAGGAGGATTATTTAAATAAAAAGTATATTAACCTAATTAAGGATCTTATTAATTATTATAATAATTATCCTACTTTATCTATCTTAAAGCCTTTCTTAATAAGGCCCTTATTTTTATAAATATTAAATTAAGTATCCTTCTTATATCTAAGTTCTTTAAGGAGGCCCTTAATTGTTAATTTCTTAGTTAGTAATAATAGATCCTAACGTAATTATCTATTTATATACTTAAATACTAAGAGGACTTAGGCTTCCTTTATAGTAGTTATATTAGTATTTTTACTATTTAGGGTAATACTAGAAATATAATTAGTTAGATCCTATTAATTTTAAGCGTCCTTTATTATATAGTAGATAATTTACTATAAGCTTTACTATTAAACTTAATAAAGACCTTATTTATAAAGATATCTTAATTAAAGGCTTTTATATAGTCTAGTACTATTATTATAAGTAGTTAAAGAGATTATTTTACAAGGTAAATATAAACGCGTATAAGGAATAGATATATATTATTAATTTTAATTAAAAGATAAAATTTACTTAGGGTATATTATTATTAAGGTTAATAAGGTTATTATTATTTCTACTTAATAGCTTATTACCTATATTATAAGAGTTATTATAGTATAAAATATCCTCTTACTACTTACCCTTAGCTTATAAGGTATAATATTACTAGTATCCTAACTCTTTAAATCCTTTAAGGAAGTCTTTTATAATATCCTTAGTAGAAGCTTAATAAGCCCTTTAAGAAGAGAAATAAGGTTAATAGCTATCTTATAACTAACTACCTATTTACCTATTATATTAGCCTCGCCCTTAGCCTTATTAAATCTTTTTAGTTAGTGTAGGTAAAGGGGTAGTTATAAATCTAACTTATTTATAAGACTTATTATAATCTATAATTTTTAAGTAGGAGGTAGGATTTATAAAGTATTTTAATAATATTAGTAAGGTAGTTATAGATTTTATTAGTAAGCTTAATTATTTTAAAAAGGTAGAGTATAAGGATAAGTATTACTATATAACTAGTTCCTAGGCCGGTATAGCTAGTAACCTACTCTATTAGGAAAACTATACTAATTATATTACCTTATAAGTCTACCTTTATTAAATATATAACCTTATTAATTATTTAAAGCGCTACTACTAGAGTTATAATACCTAGTAATATAAGCCTACTACTTATACTTTACTTTATTTAAGTTAAATAGGAAGTTATTAATAGTAATCTAATTAATAGTATAATAAATATCTTAATATAATTTAAAGTTAATAGTATTATAAATAATATTAAGTTATACTTTAATAGGTTAAAGCCTAGTATCCTTAATAGCTTAAAGTATCTTAGTATTAAATTCCCTAGGTTCTTAATAATTTATTATATCCTTTATAATAAATCTATTATATATTATAGTATTAATAGCTATATTTAAAGGTTATTAAAACCTTTTTAACAGAAGCCTTACCTATTTATTAATACTATTACCTATCTTTATAAGGCGTTAACTATATTCTAATAATTAACCTATCTACTAGGTAAGAGCTTAATTATAAAGACTTAGTTATAGATTTTTCTATATTAAAGTAGGATCCTTTAGAAAGTATATCTACTTAATATAATCTATAAAAAGGTAAATATTATAAAAGTAAGTCTCTTTACTAGTATATTTAATAGCCTTATTAATACTTACTAATTTTCTATTATATATAGGATTAAAGAACCCTAGATTACCTAGATTCTAATAAGGGCCTTAATTACTAGTATCTATTATAGCCTAGCCTTTTTAGCTAGTTCAGCCTAGTAGGCTAGGTAGACCTAGAGGACTAGAAGGACCTTATTAAGGAGGCTAAGGGGGGTACTCTTAGATATACTAGGCTATTCTAGCATTAATAGTAACTTATATAGTTACTTTAAGGTTAATATTCTATAATATACTTCCTAAGGAACTATATTTAAGTTCTAGTTTTAATTTTAGACTAATTAATTAATTATGAATTATCTCTTCTACTAATATTTATCTAGTATTAATACTACTAGGAATAGATAATATAGTATTAGATATTTACTATTAAGCTATTACTTAAGATAGCTCTAGAGATAATAGTTTAATAAGATACTTATAAGAGGCTTCTATTCCTTTATTAAATTAAGAGATAGCCTTATAAACTAAAGGTTTATTAATAGCCTACTTATAAGGCTAAGATAGCTTAGAATTCCTAATAATATTCCTAAGCTCTAGGGATATTAACCTAGAGTAAGTACCTTATCTTAAAGGCTTAATTATTTTAGTAGGCCTAAGGGTATCTTTTATAATTAAGGAGATAATATAATATATAGATTTATTAATAATAGAAGTAAAAATATAATTAGTCTAGATAAATTTACTTAGCTAAAAGGTGAGTTCTATAATTTCTTAGTTAACCTAGGGAGTTATAATAATAAGATATAGAGATTTGTTAAGAAGAGCAGTAAATTTATTAGGGCCTTAGTAGAAATTCTCTACCTTAGTATTAATTCTCTAGGAGTACAGGGAATACTCGTTAGTAAAGGCTTCTATAGACGGCTTCTATAGACGAGAGGTCTACTATAATAGTCTTAACGTAATACTAGCGTAATACCTCTATATACTATTAAGGACCTTAATAGTAAGGTATATTATTATTAATATATAATATTATATGCGGATAGATATCTTTCCTAGGATAAAGGACTCGCGATAATAGTACTATAAAAACGACGTTAGTCCTTCTCTAAGTAGTTAGATAGTACTTAATAGGGATATTAGTTATAATAGTATTACTACTATTATTAAGGTAGCTAATAAACCTATTCTAATTATATATATATATAATTAATTAGCTATTAAGGATTCTATTAAGGACTAACTAGAGTATAGTATAGAAGCCTTCTATACTATAATAGAATATAAAAGCTATAATACTAGGTTAGGCTAGGTAATAATAATAATAATGCTTAGTAATATAATTATAAATTATATATATAATAGTAAAACCTACTATAAATAGAAAATACTAGTAATATTATAGTTATTATTTCTATAGGAATAGCTAATTAGCTATTACCTTTTTATATTATCTTATTTACTATTAAGAATTACCTAGTTAGTAATAATGATAATGCTTAGTAATCTGTTAGTAAGTTATATATATATTATAAAATACTATTATAGATAAAAAATATTCCTGATATAATAGTCTTAGTAAAATAATATAGGTAGAACTAATATCTTAGCGAGTCGGGTTAATACTTCAGTACTAATACTTAGTACTACCCTATAGTATTAAATCGAATACTTAGTACTAACTATTAGTACTAACCTAAATACTCAGGCTAGGAATTTAGTATTAACTCGCTAAGAGTCGAGTTAGGTACCCGACTCGAGTTTGAAGTACCAACCTGACGCGGTCAGTCTACCTACAATTACACCCCCCATTTGCCTACAGTTACACCCCCCTGAATTAGGCATAGCTTGGGGCTAACGGGACCTTCCAGGTGACGTAGCCGTATACCCGCTACCTGCGCCGGTGTCTCTAGGGCCGCTAGACTTAAATAAGCCCTAGCTAGAAGTATACTAGCGCGCCTTATAACCCACGCGCGTACGAGGGTATTATAGTTACTATACTTAATAATAGTCTTACTATTCTAGACGCCCTAGGCACCTAACTTAGCGGAGTTAGGTGGCTACTAGCGCCTAAACCCCTAGAAGTAGTAGCGGGTATACGGCTGCGTTACCTGGAAGGTCCCGTTAACTCTAAGCTATGCCTAATTTAGGGGGGTATAAATATAGGTAAATAGGGGGTGTAATTATAGGTAAAGGGGGTGTAACCGTAATACCTCCCTTATATTACGTCGGCAAGATCTTAACTCGCCCCTATACCCTTAGCAAAGGCCTTATGCCCGCAGGCCCGGGGCCGGCCCCAGGGGCCCCGGGCTACATCGGCAATTCGGGAACCCGGCCCTGGAAGCTCAGGCAGCTCAACTAGCCCGTGCGGGAGGACTTGTACTCAGGAGTTATCGTGCTAGCCCGAATAGGAAATATTATAAGTATTACGTCACATATTACTAATAAAATAGTAAACTAGGCTAATTTCAAAGTTTAAGCTAAAACGGACTAGTACTCGTCAAGATACTAGCTCCTAAAGTTAGAAGTTCTTTTTTCTTCGTTTTAAAAACCTCTGACTTTAGGAGCTAGTATCTTAGCGAGTACTAGTCCGTTTTAGCTTAAACTTCAAAACTAGCCTAGCTTACTATTTTATTAGTAATATATAACGTAATACTTATAATATTTCCTATTCGGGCTAGCACGATAACTCCTGAGCACAAGTCCTCCCGCACGGGCTAGTTGAGCTGCCTGAGCTTCCAGGGCCGGGTTCCCGAATTGCCGATGTAGCCCCGGGCCTGTCGCAGCGTGTCGCAAGGCCCTGGGGCCGCTCCGGGCTCCAAGGGTAGCGTCACGTGACTGCTAACTAAGTAATATTTTTAAAATCTATTAGTTCGTAGATTTTAGGAAGTCACGTGACTGATTACTAAGCGAAACCATATCACGTGACTACTTACTAAGAAAAACTTCAAAAGTTTTAATGTTCCATGATCGACGGGGGACTCGGGTAGCGTACCCCGGAGCCACCCCCAACGCCACCCTAAAAGCGACCCCGGAATCGATCGATTCAGCCGATTTCTACGCGGGGGTGATACGCTAGGGTAGGCCGTAGTAGGGGTTAATAGCGTGGTATCTATATTAACTTGGGGTAGTTAATAATATAACAGCGTTACTATTACGGGTACTTTAACGCTATTACCTAGCGGCCGGAAGGCTAATTATAGGATGCGGGTATTATTACCTAGCGGCCGGAAGCCTAATTATAGGATGCCGTGACGCTATTACGTAACGCCCGGAAGCTTAATCTTAGGGCGGCCCCAGGCGCTAGGTAGGTTGCCCTTACGGCCCCTATAGCCCCGGGCGGACTCGTGTCTACCCCTGCCGCCCTAGGGCAAGCTTTCTCAAACCACGGCCCTAGGGGCCCGGGGCGGCCCGGGGCCGGCCCCAGGTACCCCTCCGGGTTTTCAGAAATTGCTGACGTAAGCTTTAATAGAATTAGTATCTATTATTCTTTAAGTATATCTACTATATTACCTTTATCTATAAAAAGGTCTTAGTAAGAATTAATAATATTTACTAATTAGTTAGCTATATAAGATTCTCTATAGATTTCAACTCTATTAGTAAGTATATACTTTAGAGTAGGGTTAATTATAGTATCTAGTAAAGGGTTCTAATTAAGGCCCTTATTAGGCGTTATAAAAGCCTATATTATAGAAGCCTCTTATAAACTTCCTAATAAAGCCGTTATTATAGTAATAGTAGCTAATCCAGCTACCTTAGTAATTCTACCTTTCTAAGTATTTTACTATCCCGTAGTAGTAAGGCCGGTATAATATATATTAACTATAAAATAGCTATTATAATTAAATTCTTCTACTATACTAAGTCTTACTTTCTTAGGAATAATAATATCTAAGTTTATATTATTCTTAATAAAAACCTAGACTAGGGAGGTATTAATAATATAGGCGAGTACTCTACTAATATAACTAAGGTTAAGGTTATAATTAGGCTTAAAGGGAAGATCTCTATTATCTAGGAGAGACCTATTATAAACTACTAGAACTAAGGTAGTAAATTATATAAGTATTATAAATTTAGATTTACTCTTAATAATACGTCTTACTAGCGCGGATTATATATAGGTACGTATAGTAATATTCTAGTAATTACTAATAGTAATTTAATACTTAGCGAAATCTAGTATTATTTCTTTAGGAGTAATAATATCTACTCCTATAAGTATCTTAGCCTTAAGGTCGTTTATAATATAGACCTCTTATATAATTTAGGTAATAGCCGACTTATTATTAGCCCTACCCTTAAGGTAGAAGGTAATAGTAGTAAACTTATCTAAATAATATATTTTAGACCTAAGACCTCTTATTAGAATACTAATAAGTATAGTCTTAATATTAGTACCTTTAAGAATAAAGGTAGTATCTATTATTAATATTATAAAACCTAGATTAGCGTGTATCTTAATATTTTCCCTATTAGTAGTCTAGCTAATAGAGGTTAATATATAATATTAGTTCTTAAACATATAACCTATTCCTTAGATAGCCTCTACTAAAGAATAGATAATTAGTAGATTATCTATAAAAGGATTTAATATATTAGCGTCTACTATAGCTATTAGTAATATTAAGTAATAAGGTCCTTATTAAAGGCTTCGCTAGGTCTAATATAAGGGATTTCTAATATTTATCCTAGAGGTAAATAAAGAGTTTATTCTTAGATAAGAACCTCTTAGTATAGCGTTAATATCTATAATCTAGTAATAATATAGGTATAACTAAGAAGTAGTTACTAAAACTCTTATCCTACTATATAAAGTCTTTTATAACTAATACTTAATAGTATTATAATAGCTTATCTAGATATTACTTAGATATACCCTTATTATAGTATTAATTAGGGTTATTAATAGGCTAAGACCTATTATTATCTTCTTAATCGTATTATTATAGGTTTTTAGAGTTCTTAGTATCCTTTATAGTAGCTTAATAGGCTCGTTAAGGCTTCTAAGAGTATATACCTCTTAGTCTAAATAGTATCTAGCCCTATTAATTTTAATTTTAATTCTATCTATATTAAGGACCTTATTAAGGTTAATATTATCTATTAAATTAAGAATTAGATATATTTACTAGTATTATAATTTATAGCCTTATTAGCTATATAGGTAGAGTATAGATATTTACTCCTTAGTTAAACTACTAATTCTAGTTCTAATTTAACTAGTAGCCGTAATATCCTACTAAAGGCTTCTGGTATAAGTTATTATAATAAGTATTATTATAATTATTATTTTAGTAAGGTTAATATTAAGGGAGAGGCTATTATAAAGGCCTATAAGGCTATTTCTTACTAAGCTTAGAGTTAAGATTAATACCTACTACGTTATTATTACTACTACTGTTAATAGGGTTTCCCGTAATTAGAAGTATATATCTACTATTAGTACTTTCTCTTATCTAATAAATTAAGGAAATTATTATAATCTATAGTTCTACTAGGCTCTAGGATATTATACTAGAATTCTATATTAAGCCTATATTAAATAAGTAGGACGTAGTCCTTTATTATACTAAGCTTAGCGTCTTAGGTAGCTCTTTTAATAGATTAAGTATATTTATAAGGCTCCCGACGTTATAACACGTCTTATATAGTATACCTCTTATAAATTAAGGTTCTTATACTAATATTATAAGGTACCTTTTAATATTCTATTAATAGATAATATTATTTATTAATATTATAAGTAATAAGGCGTTTATTTCCTTCTCCTAGCTCTAAAGTATACTAGCCTATAACTATCTTATAAAGATATAACTATAGGTTTTAATAAATAATATCTCCCTTTATATAAATAATATCTATAATCCGGTTTATAAATATATATATATATATATTATAGAAGTATATAGTCTTATTAATATATTTAATACCTAATACTATATCCGCTAATTTATTATTATAAAATAAATTAAAATAGCTAATATTATTAGGGTTAAATCTTAGCGTACTATTATTTATATTTACGGTAGGATTTATAATAGGGTTTATAGGTAGTTATAAGATAATACTAGTAATTATCTTATAAAGCTTAATATATTATACTTTAATAAAGCCTAAATTATCCCTTATAACTAATAGGGAAGGTTTAATAGAATAATTATAGATAGCTTCTTTAGCTAATATACCCCTAGTAGTAGGATTAATAGTCTTATTATTATTAAAATATATAGTAGAATAGTTAATTTAGTTACTAAGTCTAGATACATAAGAACTAAGTATAGATACTAAGAGACTACTTACTTATATATTACCAAGTATACTAGCGTCTTAGTAGGACCCTATATTTTAATACTCCTACTTAAACTATCTATACCCCCTAAAACTAAAGAATATTTTAAAAATAATCTAAAAATAATCTAAAAATAACTATATTAAACTACTAAATACTAAAAATAACTATATTAAACTATAAATTCTACTTTTTATAAAAATATAGTTATTTAAGATTTTTATTCTAGGATAAAGTTATATATAGTAAAATTATACTAAAATATTATTAGATATACTATAAGAGGGTAAATATTATTAACTATTAATATATTATTAGTTATCGCCGTTATTATCTAGGCTTAATAGTACTTATAATAGCTAGGTAAGTAGTTATAAGGCTCCACGTTATTATAGGGTCGCCGTCGCTAGGTCTCTAGGGTAGTTAGTCCCCGTAACTTAGTAATAGTTTAGGGTATCCTTAAGCTTACTCCTACTAGTAATAATACTCCTACTATATTAAAGGACTTCCTTAAGGCTAAGTCCCTTATAAAATATAATAAATATCTCCTTATTAAGAGGTTTAATAAGGCTATTAGCTAACTATTAATTTATAGGAATATATTTAAGGTTAATAGTTCTAGCGGTAATTTACTTCCTTATCTAGTAATATTAGAGCTTAATATACTTAGAATAAGTATAGAACTTAGGGTTCTTTATAAGGGCGATTACGCCTTAATTATTACTATAAATAATTACCATCTTAGGTACTTCCCTAGAATAGAGTTAACTAAGGAGGTTCCTTAGTTAGAAAGCTTCTTTAGAGGCTTATATCTAGCTAATATATTCTACTTTATATAAGGAAAGGGCTATTATAACCTATTACTTAAAAGACTAGCTAAGGGCTATACTACTAATATTAAAGATATAACCTAAGGTTAACCTACGGGTATTATAATTACCTACCTAGTTAGAGTTAGTATACCTAATAAGGTCTTATAAGGAGCCTTAGAATATAAGCTAGAATTTAACTATAATATATAGATACTAAAAGATACGCTTAATAGTAGACTAATATAACTTATTAGGGTTAGTAGTATAATAGCTAATAGCTAATACCGCGTAGGTAATATTAGGCTAAGTTCCTAGTATAGTATATATAAGAGATCCTACGGCCTTTTAGTAGTTCTTTTTAAATATAAGGTTCGCTTTATACTTTTTATTAGCCTTTTCTAGGTAAGTACTAGTTTCTATTAGCGTAGTAACTTACTTATACTCCTATATATTAAAGTCCCGTAGTACCTTCTTAATATAGGCTACCTAACCTAGTTATAGCGTTTACTATTAGCGGTCTTAAGTAATTATTATACTAAGGTAGTAGGTATATATATTAAAATAGGTAGAATAGTAATAGTTATTACATTATTAGCTATATAGGTAGAGAGAGATAGAATATATAGGATGCTAAGACGGGTACTAGCGCGCGTCTAGTACGCGGCTAGTCTAACTAATTATATCCTATTTTAATATATTTTAATACTCCTACTTAAATAAAGTACCTTATTAGTATAATAGTATAACTAACTTATAATATTCTATTCCTACTATCTTAGCTAATCCCCCTTCTTAACTGAATACCAGGTAAGAGGCGTAAAGGTAAGGTAGACGGTAGTAGAAGCCCTTCTAAGGTGGTAATTTAGTAAAACCCTTCTAGATATAGATTAGATAGACCCTAATAAAGTAGGTATAATTATAAGGTTACTAATTCTATTTATATAACTATTTCTAAGATATACTTATTTTATAGAGGTATACTATTAAGGTTTCTATATTATAACGACTTAATAGTATATTTCTTACCTTTAATATACTAGATAAGCTTATACTAGGTAGGGAGGAGGGCTTTATATAGCCTAATTTTAGTATCTATATCTTTAGTAGTATTATAGTTAATAATAATAATAATAATAATATTAGGATAAAGGATTATAATTCCCTAGTAGTACTAGTTATTAGCTACCTATTCTTATCCTACCTAGGTATATATCTAGGTAGTAAAGACGGCGAGGCTATTATAACTTATAAGGATATTATACTAAAAGCTATTATAAGTACTATATTTACTAGCGTCTAAGAGTATATTACGCTAGTTCTATTTTATATTAGAGGTAGGGTAAGAGATAGGATTATAATAGATATATATTATAATCCAGGCCTAATAGTTTTATAAGAAAGTAGTTAGTTTATCTACTATAATATTAATCTATAAGTAGGAGTAGTCTAGCGTTTAGATAATATTACTAGTAGTATAACTCGCTATTTAAGCTTAGAATATAGAAGGATAATAGAGTTAAATAGGCCTATAAAGTCTATTTTATATTCTAATATTATAGCGTAGAGTTATAGGGCTAGAAGAGTAGGTAGTTAGGAGCTAGCTATCCTTTAGTCGGTGACGGGAGCGCTTATAAAGCTACTAGGAGTACCCGTAGAGCCTTATTACACTAAAGACTCCTACTACTATAGTACTTCTAGGCCTAAGGCCTTATAAAAGGGGATAAATTTATCTTTAAGGAGGGCTTTAATAAGGCTGTTAACTACCTACCTATTAATCCTAATATATTCTAGCTTAATATCGCCGGCGGTAACTTATTCCTATATATAGTAATATTAGATATTAATATACTTTATATATATATAAAACTAGGGGTTCTTAGCTAGAGTAATAGCTCCCTAATTATTATAGTAGAGTATTATAGCGGTAGGCTAATAGGTATCCTTAAAGAGGTCTAGCTTGGTAAGGAGCTATTAGAGCTAAATAGCTTCCTTTATAACTTATATCTAGCCTATATATTCTACCTTATAACTAGATAGGGTAATAGTAGGCTATTACTTTAATAACTAGCTTATTACTCTACTACTAATATTAAAAATATAGCTTATAATTAACTATTAAATATCTTAGTTACTAGCCTAATTAGTATTATTATAATTAATAAGAGGAAAGATACTCCTATAGAAAATAGGAGATATTACGGTTACACCCCCTTTACCTATTATTACAGCCCCTAACTACCTACTATTATACCCCCCCGTATTAGGTTAGCTCCACGTTACTATAATAATATAGAGCGGAGATCCTACTATTAAAACTTTAGTAATATCTCTAATACAATTTTCTTTAGACTAGATTAATTATTTATAAAATCTAATAGGCCTAAAATATTCTATTATTATAGTCTTTTTAATTAGAACCTTTATAGCTAGCGTATATTCTAATTAATTAATATCTAGTAATAGTAATATCCCTTAGGCGTAGTCTTAAATAGAGATACTACTATTAAGCCCCCTATTAAATATATATACTTTCTCTTATATCTAGCTACTACGCGTTAATATTATATATACCTTTATATCCTACTTAGTTCTTTACTTATAATATAGGGGACTATTTATATCCTACTAACTCTATTATAAGCCTAGTAGTTACCTTAGTTAAGGGTAATACTAGTATAAGTAGGGCGCCCTTTATAAGCATAGGGGTAAATAGCTTAAATTAGGGAGTAGGCTACTTAGGTTATAAAGTATATTATTAGTATATTAGTAAGGTAAGAAGGCCCTAGCCCCTACTATATCCCCTTAGTATTACTACTAGACCTTCTCTTACCCCTAGTATAGACTTCTACTCTAATACTAGTAAATTACCTCTAATATCTTCCTCTACCTAGCCTCCTAATATAGATATACTTACTCTACCTTTTATAACGCGACGGCTTAGGGTATTAACTTAAAGAGAGGGGTTTTTAAAGCTCTAATAAGTAAGGTATTCCTTAATAAGTTTAAATTATAAGGATTCGCGTTAAGTTAATTATTATATAATTAATTCTACGCGCGTAGGTAGCTTTTATTAATTATAAGGTCTACCTTTTATATAAGTAATAGTTAATTCTTAGATAGTAAGGAATAGGTTAAAGTTATTATTATCTTCTAACGCGTTTAAATACTCTTATATTAGATAAGATATAAGCTTTTTAAATTACTAGTAAGGGTAGATATTATAAAGTCTAAGTATATTAATACTATTAGACTTAGCTATTTAATTTTTAATTTTATAAGTATATAAGAGACTTAATATTATTATAAAGATATTAGTATATTATTCTAGCGTACTAGCTTATATCTTCTCCTATTACTTTAGTATAAGTCTAAGAGTAAAGAGGGAGATATAAGTAATAATATTATAAAATATTAATATCTTTACCTTAAAAGGTATATATATCTTTACTAATTTTATATCACCTTTATATTTTACCTTTTACTTATTAAAGAGAGTTCTAATCTTTTTAATAACTACCTTAAGGTTACTTATATTACTTTATTAATTATAATAGGCTAAATATAAGCTAAGATCTATAATACTTACTTATTAAATAATAGAGCTCTCTCTTTAATATAATATATCTACTTTTAGCTTTATATTTATATTTATATTTATATTTATATTTTAATTTCTACTATCTAGCTACTTAGAGCTAATAAGGGCATTTTAACTCTAATTTATTAAGAGGAAACTATAAATTATAGAAGAAAACTTCTCTTACTTACCTTATTTATTATAACGCTTCTAGGCCTTTAAATATTATATACTATCCTCTCCCTTATACTCTATTATTATTACCCTAGTATTAGATCTTAATATCTATATACTCCTCTCTCTTACTAGGGTTATACCCCTTTCTCCGCTCTTAAAAGGTTTATACTCCCTTAATTACCCTCTTACCCTTCCTTATATAATTTAACTAATACTAATAAGTACCCTTAGCCCTCCTACTAGTCTACTACTACCCTAGTTACTCCTCTCTTATACTATCTAGTATTAAGGTATCCTTTTCTATTTAACTTATAATACTAGGTTACTACTACTATTAGCCTAGTAAAAGGCTTATAATACTCCTATTAAGAATTACTACGTATCTTTTCTATAATATATAAGAGGGAGCTATTAAAGTTATTAGGGGCGGGGTATAAATATACTTTATTACTACTATTATATTACTATTTCCTAGTACTAAGCTATATAATAATCTACTTATAAGAGAAAGTAGATTATATTAAAATCCCGCTAGTTATACTTATAACTATAAGGTTACTACTCCTACTTCTACGCGTAGTTATAGTCCTCTTAGCTAGGGGGGGTAGCCCTAGCCTATTATTCTAACTCTTCTATTTAGTATAATACTTTCTATCTCTTAACCTAGAGTCTCTTATATATAGAGCTAATACTACTAGCGGGAACTAAGATAGGTATTATTATATATATTAAGGGCGCGCTTACTACGCGTATAAAAACTCTATATAAGGAGCTCTACTACTATATAATATCTTAGTTTTATTTTAATTATATTTAAACTAGAGACCTCTTAGCTCTGTTAATAAGTAATAGGTTTATAGCTAATACCACGTATAAGTAGATCTTATTACTAGCCTACTTTTAGCTTTTAAACTTATTATATTAAAGAAATATAGAACTTAGTTAATATATACCCTAATAAATTTCCTCTAATATAAATTAATCTATTACTGCTTTAAATAGGTAATAATACTATTATTATAATTATTATACTTATCTTATAAACTATTTTATATATACTTATAATTTATAATAGTATACGCGTAAATAACTACCTATTAAATAACTTAAAACTTATTCTAGTCCTCCTTTCTACTAAATTTAGCCTTATAATTAATAAGGATATCTTTATTAATATACTAGATATAAAGTATATTTTATAATTAAGGGTATAACTTATAAAGAGCTAGTATAAGAGCTAATTTATAGTTTATAATACTAATTAAGGGATTTAGAATATCTAGTAAGAGATATATTAATATAGGTAGAATAATTATAGGTAGAATAGTTAATTTTCTATTAAGGATTCTATTAAGGAATAATAAGGTAACTATAGAAGCCTTCTATAGTATACTAATACGCTATATCTATAATAAATACCTATTAAAAGAAAATAGAGTAGCGCCCTTACTATATTATTACTTCCTTTTTAATAATCTTAATTAACTATAAGTATAATTATTAAAGTCTTTAATAAGCTATATTATATTATAAAGGTCTAAAATATTATACTATATATTATATTAAGGGCTATAATCCTTCTATTTAATAAGGTATTAAACCTTATTCCTACCTATAATATGCCTACTAACTATAGCTTCTAACTTATACTTATCCTCCATAGTATTATTATAAATAGGGGGGTCGTTATATTATAATTACTTATATAGGTCTAAACTAGGGTATATTTTAAGCTAAGTAATAGATATAATAGGGTATGTTTATATTATAAGGGGTAGTTAGAGTCTATAAGCCAGGGGGCTAATATAATTAAGGACCTTAAAAGGTCCTACTTATTATTAATAGAGCTTAGGATTAGTAAGGCCTAGAATAGAGTAACTATAATTTAAGTATAGATAGAGTTTATTACCCTTAGATATATTAAGAGCTTAATATTTATTATTATATCTAGCCTTAGAGAAGATACTAGTAAATATAATAAACTCTTTAACCTATTCCCTTTAGAGCTATTAGAGCCTATTAAAGTCTTTAGTAGGGATATTTATAACTAATAATAGTAGGCTAAGAGTATTATATACCTTAAAGCCGTAGATAATATTATTAGGTACTAGGCCTATTAAAGCGTTAATAGAGTTATTAAGATAGCTTTATAGATAGGGAATAATAGGGGACTAGTTAACGCTATTAATATAAGGGTATTAGGAAGTATAGAAGTATAAAGGAATTTTAACTATCTAGTTAGTTTATTCTAATTATCTATCAGTTTAGGCGTAATAGGATATAGATATTAATAGTTAGTAATTTAACTTATAAAATAAAGCCCTCTAGAAACTTAATATAAATTTTAGGTCTTAGTTACTAATTATAGTATATAGGATCCCCTAGTTATAACTTATAAGGCCTACTAATACTGAGTCTACCTATTAGGTAGCGTCTTATATTATTTAGCTTATAATTAGGAGGATACGCTTAGAGAACTTATCTATAATAGTTAATAGACTATTAAAGCCGTTTTCCTATATTAATAGTAAAGCGAGGATAAAGACCTATGAATATATAACTAGCTCCCTTTACCTCTAGTATCTTACTTCTTATCTCTAAGCGTATATTAAGTATTACCCTAGTTATTAGGTTAATTAAATAAAATATTATAAACCCTATAATAATATATAGCCTATTAATAGGCCTAGTATCCTAATCCATATAATTATAATAGACTTATAGAAGCTACTATAATATTATTTATTATAAGTTAAATAAAAGACCTCCTTTTCTATTATATTTAGAATATATAGTCGCTCCTATCTATTATTAAAGTTAGTATAATAGATTAGATTATCCTAAAGTTTAAATCTTAGGGATATATAAGAGCCTTAAGAGCTTACCTAGTTATTCCTAGTATATTAAGGACCTTATTCTATTATTAGTCATCTTAATAGGCTTATAATAAGCGTATTTTAAATATATATAACATCTTAACTAGTATAATATAATATAATGGTACCTTAGATTAATCTATAAGGTAGTAGTCTATACTATAAAAGGCTTTAGTATATAATACGTCTAAGGTACCGGCTATTATAGCTAGTAAGGTAGTTATTATATCTCCCTTAAGGTGTAATAACGCGTCTAGGATAATATTACTCTTACCTAGCTTATACTTTATAAGGAGGTTAAACTATAATAGGTACTAAGATACCCTAATAAGATAGAGATTAAGTTTATTAGTTAATAATAAACTAAGGCTTATTTACTTAGATATTAGTACTACTATAGAGTAGTCTATATAAATAATTATTAGAGGCCTATAAGAGGATTTAATAAGATATCTAGTCTTTTAAATAACTTATATAATACCTACTACCTTAAGCTCTATAAGCTAGTAGTTCTATTTAGCGGGATTAAGCATCTTACTAAGGAATATAATTAGCTAGATATTAGTTCTTATAAAAGGCTTTAAGCTATCTAGATTACCCTTTATATAATATATTATTATAATAAACCCCTAGGCCTTAGAGGCGTCTAGGTTAATAAATAAGAACCTTATTTTATTAAAATATATTAGAAAGTAGGCTTTCCTAAAGGCTTCCTTTAAGTTATAAAAAGCCTAGAGCTCTTCCTTAATAGGGTAATAAAAGGCTTTAGTAGCCCTAGTCTTCCTAGTATAGCCCTTAATATTTAATATAATAAGAGGGGCTATTAAGTTAGTCTTATATCTTTATAAGGGATTAGCTTATTAGGTATACCTTAGTATAAATAACCTTAGCTATCTTATAAAGCCTAAGAAGATTTTAAGATCCCTAAGAGTCTCTAGGAAATATAAGGCTGTAATAGCTCTTAGCTTCTCTTTTAATATAGAGAGCCCTATAGCGTTGATATACTAGCTAAGGAGGTTAATAGATAGATAGCTAAGGAAGGTTTTCTTAGGGCTAAGACTTAGACGACGCTTATAGAATAATATAAATAGTCTTTAAAGATAAATTAGGTATTCTAATAGGCTTTTAGAGAAGCCTATTATATTATTTATATAGGTATATATAAAGTCTTTATATAGTTAAAGTATTTTATCTATCTATTATTATATATATAGGGGTAATCCTTTATAGCTTATTAGTATAATATTATATTATTCTTAGCCTTAATAAGAAATAATAGTAAGCTTATAATAATTAACCTCTCTAATACTAAATTAATAAAAATACCCCATACTATCTATAATAGAGATAGAAGGTAACCCTATTATAACTAAAATAATTTTACTTTATAATAAAATAGGGTAACTATCTAATTATATAATTATATTAAGGCCTTATATATTAATAACGACGTAGCCCTTCTTCTTACTATTAACTTCTCGCTAGATTATAAAGACTAGATAACTAAATGGGGTAGGTTAATTTAACTACTATATTTTCCCACAAGAATATAGCTTATTAAAAGTTTTATTAATTATTTACTTATCCTTATAACTTACTAGGTAAACTATTAATAGCTTAGGAGCTATATTAGGCTTTAATATAATTAGTATCTATTTAGCCTTAGGAACTAGGACTATAATACCTTAATCTATTTATATCTTAGGAAATAGATTAATAACCTTAGTAATCTAAGAGGCTATATTAGGGGTATTATAGATAGTTATACTACTTAATATAATATACTCTAATACTAGGTTAATAGATAACTATAGTAGGCTTCTATATAAATTAAGGCCCTTATTTATATTAGTCTAAGGTAGGGTAACTATATTAGCTATAATATATAATATAAGAGCTATAACTATAGTTATAAAGCCTTTAATAACTTATAACTTCTATAATTAGGTATTTCTAATAGCTTATAAAGTATTTATAAGGGTAATTAGATATATACTATCCTATTTATATTTAGTAATAGATCTAAGTTAAGTCTTATAAGGTAGCTATATAGTAACTAGTAAAGTATTATAGACTTATATAAATAATATATTAGAATTAATAATATATATATAGATACCTCTACTAGGACTAAGATCTTAGGGATAATCTAGTTTAAAAAGATAGTTATAATTATTAGGTATATTACCCTTATATATTATTAGAACTTTAATTATAAAGTATAGAGGGATTATAATAGTTAATTTTACCTTAATTATACGCCTTAAATATAGAGATATATAAGTATAAACTTTGATTAGGGCTATTAAGCCTTTATATAATCTAATAGAGATTACTTTCCTACTAAAATTAATAATAATACCCTAGGGAACAAATATGTTATTATTAATAAGTATATTAGCTCTAAGATTATTAATAATATAAACCTCTATAATTATTTGTATTTGTATTTGTATTTTATACTCTACTATCTAGCTACTTAGAGCTAATAAGGGCGTTCTGACTTTAGGAGGAAACCGTGAACTATAGGAAAAAACCTCTCTCACCTACCCTATTTACTATAACGCTTCTAGGCCTCTAAACACCACATGCTATCCTCTCCCTTACGCTCTAAATTATCCTCGTATTAGATCCTAATATTCGTATACTCCTCTCTCTCGCCGGGACCTCTATAATTATTAATACCTATTTAGGAGAGTTTCTAACCTTACCTTAAATATATATTTTAATAGAGGTATACTTATAAGTCTTAATAGTTTTATTTCCTATATTATAGACTAGTATAAGTAAAGGCATCTTTTTAAGATAGATATTAGGGAGGTACTTTATAAGATAAGTATAGTTAATAAGCGTAATAGTATAACTACTATTAAGGTAGATTTTAGTCTACTCCTAGCTTAATTTAGACTAGGATACCTTAACTATAGTATATTTCTATCTATAAAAGCTATAGCCTAGTAGCTTACTCTAATCTAGAATTATATTAGAGTTAATATAGATAAGTTAGTCTTAGGGATATTATTAAGGTCCTTATTTATAGTATCCCCTAGATTAATCTAAGGGTAGTCTAGTAAAGCCTCCGGTACTACTATTCCTATTAGCTTAGGAGCCTTTAGCTAGTATTACAGCTTAAGGTAATTAAATAGCTTGTTTCTAGACGAGAAGGTAGCTTTATAGTTAGAATAAGGGTAATTAATATCCCTTAGTTATATAAGGAAGTTAACGTCTTAGGCCTTATTATAGTTATTATAGAAGCCTTTAGTAGATAGCTTATTATTATACTTATACTAACTAGCTAATTAATTGTATTTATTATTAAAGTCTTCTATACACTCCTCTACTATAGCCTAATAGGCCCTTTAAGGTCTACCGCTACTATAATTTCTACTCTACCCCTATAGTTGAAAACCTAACCTGTTTACAGGGCCTACTATAATTTAAAGCCTTTAAGGGGCTTATAGTAGCTGTAGTAGTTATAGTAGCTAAGGTGTATCTTAGCCTTAATAATTTTAATTCTAATTAGAATTATAAGCTAGATTATTCTAATAGTAGGGGTAAGTATTACTAGCTAATTAGTTTTATAACTAATTAACTACTTAGGATTAATACTAACTAGGTTAGCTAATTAACCTATTATCTTATAACTATTAATATATAATAGCTATTAAGGTCCTTAATATAAAGAATATACTATTTATATAAATAATAAACTAGATATTTATAAGGACTCTATATAAGCTAATAGGCCCTAAAAAGGACGCCGAGGTATTTAGATTATTACCTAAATACCCCTATTCTTCTAGGTATATATACGTGTATATATACCTAGGGCGGATAGCCTAAGGTACGCCTACAGCGTATATAACTCTTACAATTATCCCCCCCTCTAGAGCCTTCGCCTTAAAGGCTAGGGAGCGGGTGGCGTAAAATATACATTATTCTAGGATAGCTATATTAACTATTAGGGCCTTATTAGCCTAATTATAACCTATAGCCGGGGTCTATAACCTAATTAATACAGGTAGTAGGCGCGCTAGCCCCTAATTAACAGCTTATAACTAGGGCGTATAGCCTAATTAAAATGGCTTATAACTAGGGCGTATAGCCTAATTAATAGCTTATAACTAGGGCGTATAACCTAATTATAATCATAGTACGGGATTAACCCGCCTACGGGGGTCTTATTACCCTAAGAAGAATAGTTCTAGTAGTTATACCGCCTAAGGAATAGCGTCTATAACGCGTCGCGTATATATAAATAATATAATTTTACCCCTAAGTAATAATTTAATAGCCCCCTAACGGATTTTTTTTAACTACCTATAGTATAATTTCTAACCCCTTAACTTAGCTACCTACTTAGCGCTTAGCCCCTAGAACTAGCCCCTGAATAATTAGTCCTAAGGCGATCCGAATATAGTATAAGGACTCTATATAGGCTAATAGGCCCTAAAAAGAACGCTGAGGTATTTAGATTATTACCTAAATACCCCTATTCTTCTAGATATATATACGCGTATATATAGGTTAGATAGCTTAAGGTATACTTATAATATATACAACCCTTATAATATCCTTCTATAGATATAATTCTTTAATTAGACCTATAATAGTTAAAGTAGCTATAGGCTTACTTAGATTATTATAGAGTTCGCCGTTTATATATTTATAAGCTAGGAGTACCTATAATAGTTTAATAGTTATAACGCTAGCGTTAGGGCTATTAATTATAATATTAGTTATATATTTAATAGGGTTATATTAATTATAAACGTCTTAAATAGTATAATAAATAGACTTAAGTATACTTAGAGACTTACTTAGAGAATCTTAAAATCTCTTCTCTAGTATATTATACTAGCTATTAATACTATTAGGATTATATCTTAATCCTTATCTAGAGTTATATATTAATTAACTAATAAACTAGTTATTAGCTTCTCTAAGTAGATAGGTATTAAGATTCTATTATAAAATAGCTATATTTATAATAGTAGCCTTTACTTATAACCTAGTAGTAAAGCTATAAATATTATAATAGATATTATACCTATCCTTAACCTTAATAGTGGGTATATTAGGCTTTAATTTAAAGTAGCCTATATCTTAAATATAAAACTAAGTAGAATAAGGTCCTTAATTAGGATTTACTAGATTTACTTAATTACTATTAACTTACTATTAATTCCATAATAAGGTTATTACTTAAGTAATAATAGCGGCTATTTAATTAGCCTATACCTATAAAAATAGAGTAGCTATATTTATAAAAGGTTATAATAGATTATAGTATATCTCTCCTTTAATAGATATACCTTAGGTTATTAGTAAATAAGAGCCTAGGCTAGACTAATCTAATAGGCCTAACTACTCTAATAGGCCTAACTATCTTAATAGGTTAAATCTAGGAGAGGTTAAAGTAGGTATAATACCTATTAATAGGGACCTAGTAAACTTATATAGCTAGGTAGTAGTAATAATAAAGGCTTTTATAGATATCTTAAAGAGGGGTAGGTTAATAGCCTAGTTACTTAGCTAGGTATATTTAGCTTAATCTAAGTCTTAGAATCCTAATTAAGTACCGCGTAATAGAGTAGGTTTATAAGGGAGAGGTAAAGGTCTTTTATACTTAGAGGTAATGAAATAGATAACCCTATAAGTTACCTTCTAGATAATCTAGCCGTACTAGTACCTAATATTAAAGAAATTAGATATTAAGTAGGCTTAAGTAATAATATCTAGAGGTATAAGGATAACTAATAAGATTAAGGCGGTTATATTTAAGATAGATAAGATATTATTAGAGCCTTTAATAGTAGCTACCTTATAAGTTAATAGTATTAATAGCTATTATAATTATTATAGGAGTTATAATAAAAAAAGGTAAAGTAGGTAAATAACTTATATAACTATTTAAATAATTTAAAAGGGAAGGAGCTTTATTTTAGAGAAGGGACTAGAAGGAGCGTAGTTAAGTTATATAACTTAGAGGGCCGTAGTATAAGGGTATTTACTAAAGGCTTCTAATTTAGACTACTTTATATTTAGATTAGTATAGAATAAGGCCCTTATTATAGAGTATAAGGGATACTTTTAGTTATAGAAGTAGTTACTAAAGGTATAAGACTTAGAGGGGTTAGAGGACTTAGAGGAGGATTATTAGTATTACAGAGATAGTATTAGTATTATAAATAGTAATTAGTACTTCTAGGTAATTATTTAGTACCTCAAAGATAAATACTTATAGTATTACTACTAATTAATATAGGTAGAATAATTATAGATAGAATAGTTAATTTTCTATTAAGGATTCTATTAAGGAATAATAAGGTAATTATAAAAGCCTTTTATAGTACGCTAATACGCCGTGTCTATAATATATATATCGCGATATTATTATATTACCTATATATAATCCTCTACTTTTTCCTTTTTAAGAAAGTAGAAGGTTATATAGAATAATATATTTAGTATAATAGTTCTAGTAATAATAAAGAGGAGGACTTTATATTTATTTATCTTATAAGTACTATCTATTATAAGTACCTCCTAATTTATTTTTAATATCATATAATAAGAGGTATATAAGAAGAATAAGTATATAATTTACTCCTTTTAATTCTTTAAGTATTTTATATACTAATTATCCTCTTTATATAGCTATTAAAGAAGAGCTTATATAGTTATAAATAGCTTAAGACTAACTCTCTTTATACGCGCCCTAATATTATAAATATCCTAGGCTATAAAGATAGGATTATCCTTATTATAATTAAGATATAAGGTAGTAATAATCTAATCAGGTCTATCCCCTACTAATATTTACCTTCTAATTTAGTCTTATACTTCTAGAGTTATAGTAGTAGCCTAATAAGCTTAATAGCTAACCTACTTTATACTAGGATAATTATAAGATAAGTTCTCTACCTTAAGAAACTAGGTATTTATAATCTAATCGCGTATTATAATAGCCTTAAAGGGATAGTTAATAATTTAAAGAGGTAGAATATAGTTATTTCTACCCACTTAATACCTTCTCTTTCCCCCCTTAATTATAAAAATACTAGGCTTTTTACTTTATCCCCTTCTTATTAATCTTAGTCCTCTAGATTCTAACCGCGTAGCTATATAAGTTTATAAAGTTATTAATCTATACTTTTATTACCTTAAGAGAGGTATTTAATAGACTATCTAGAGGTAGATTTATAGGGAATAGTATATTATTAATTAGAGTAGGGGAGTTAAGGAATAATAAGTAGCTAGAAATATTAGAAGTACGCGTTATAAGAGGCGTTACTATAGTAATGTAGAGCTAACCTAATACGGGGGGGTGTAATTATAGGTAGTTAGGGGGTGTAATAGTAGGTAGTTAGGGGGTGTAACCGTAATACCTCCCTAGAAAATAAGCTATAAGTTAGTTATACCTTAAAGGTAATAGAAAATCCTCTTAACTACTATTTAATATAACTAATTTAGATTTAATTTATATCTATTAAAATATACTCTTATCAAGGAAGGTTTACTAAGATAACTAAGTATAGAGTCTTAGTATATATAGATAAATACTCTTATAGTCTTAGATAAATTAATTAAGTATTCTACTCCTACTATTTTAATAGGTTATAAGCTTAGATATAGGGTATTTATTTAAATTACCTCTTATTTAGCCTACTAGCTTATTAATTAAGTATATAAAGTCTAGGGCGCTATATAGATACGCTATATAATATATATACTATATTATAAGGTACTACTTAGGCTAGCGACGAGATCTACCTATACGCGGTACTAGCTACGAACCTATTACTTATTAATAGAGCTAAGAGGTCTCTAGTTTAAATATAGTTAGAATAAAACTAAGATATTACGTAAAAGTAGAGCCCCTTATATAAAGCTTTTATACGCGTAGTAAGCGCGCCCTTAATATATATAATAGTACCTACCTTAATTCCTACTAGTAGTACTAGCTCTATATATAAGAGACTCTAGGTTAAGAGATAGAAGGTATTATACTAAGTAGAAAGGTTAGAATAATAGGCTAAGGCTATCCCCCCTAGCTAGGAGGACTATAACTACGCGTAGGAGTAGGAATTATAACCTTATAATTATAAGTAGGGCTAACGGGATTTTAATATAATCTACTTTCTCTTATAAGTAGATTATTATATAGCTTAGTACTAGGAAATAGTAATATAATAGTAGTAATAAAGTATATTTATACTTCCCCTTAATAACTCTAATAGCTCCCTCTTATATATTATAAAAAAGATATATAATAATTCCTAATAAGACTATTATAAGCCCTCTACTAGACTAATAGTTATAGTAACCTAGTATTATAAGTTAAATAAAAAAGGATACCTTAATATTAGATAGTATAAGAGAGGAGTAGCTAGGGTAATAGTAGACTAATAGGAGGGCTAAAGGTACTTATTAGTATTAATTAAATTATATAAGGAAGGGTAAGAGGGTAGTTAAGGGAGTATAGATCTATTAAAAATAGAGAAAGGGGCGCGGCCCTAGTAAGAGAGAGGAGTATATAGATATTAAGATCTAATATAAGGATAGTTTAAAGCGTAAGGGAGAGGATAGTATATAATATTTAGAGGCCTAGAAGCGTTATAGTAAATAGGGTAGGTAAGAGAGGTTTTTTCCTATAGTTTATAGTTTCCTCCTAAAGTTAGAACGCCCTTATTAGCTCTAAGTAGCTAGATAGTAGAGTATAAAATATAAATATAAATACAAATATAAGGTACTACTTATTATAAGTAACCCTTAATCTTTAACTAATAAGTAAGCTTATTATATAATAATTAATTAATTAAAGAAAGTTAAGGGAAGCCTTAAGGCTTAAAGTTATAATTTCCTAGCTACTAGGATTCTTCCTAGGAAGTTAGTACTACTAGGTTTTTCTTTATAATAATACCTACTAATTAACTAAGTATATTAAATAATACTAATTCTATTTATATAAAATACTAACCTACTTAGTAGGATAAATATACTAGGGTAGTAAGAAAGGAGGTATAACCTTAATCTATTAAGTAAAAATAATATTAAAACTACTTTACCTACTCTAGAAAACTACTTATAAGATAGCTAATATAGCCTTAATTAAGTAGTTACTAATATACTTTAATACTACTACTATTTATAAACCTTAAGGTAAAGGTAAGGAACCTCCTATTAAGTTAAAGGTTAAAAGAATTAGATTATTAGCCTATTATAATAACTCCTAACCTTTTTAAGTATAAGATATAATCTCCTAGCCCCCTTAAAACGCGATAGTTACTAAGATTATAAGGTATAAATATTATAAAAGGTATTTAAATCCCCTATTTTTTCTAGGATAATTATTTTTTAATCCTATTATAATTCTATTAAATAAAGATATTCTTTTAAGTAATCCTCCCTTATCTTTTAATACTTTAAGCCTATTATTTATAAGCTCCTCTACTTCTAGTTAAATATAAATATATTAATTACCTATCTTTCCCTTAGATATTACTATTAAAGAGTTTAAGTAATAATAGAATAAAACTTATTAAAGTTATTATATCTTTAAATATAATTTTTAAGGTATAATATTATACTTAATAAGGTAGCTAAGTAATATAAATATAAGTAGTTTAATTAAAATAGTTAAGATTATATACTTTAATACCTCTTTAATAGTTCCCCTTCCTTAAATAACTCTACTTAAGAATTATCCTTTAAAGCCCCTAATAGTAATAATCTTTTTAATACTACTATTAACTTAGAGCTACTTAATTTAAATTAACCCTTTAAAGCTTATACTTACCCTTATAAAAAGTAATATTAAAAGAAAATACTATTATTATAAATAAAACTAATAGCCTCCTACTCTATATTAAAAAGCTTAAAGGACTAGAAGGACTCTAAGTATAAACCTAAGAAATATATAAGTACTTAATATCTACCTACCTTTTTAAATTTTATAAGGTAGATTAGGTTATAACCCTTATTATTCTAGCTCTCCCTAACTATCTAATAATTAATAATATTAAAACTTATAAATCTACTTTTAAAGAGCTAGTTAAGTAGGAGCTTAGGTATAAACTAGTTATTAATATTATTAAGAGCTACTTAAGTAATAATCTCTTTATTAATTATAAGGATATTAAAAATACTTATATATTATAAGAAGCCCTTAAGATTAATAATAAACTTATAAACTCTAATATCCTTAATAATTTATACTATTAAATACTTAAGTTAAACCTTAATTAATATAAGGATATTATAGATTTTATAATATACTTTAAGTTTCTTTATAATAAAATTACCTTAATATCTACTTATTTAAAGTCAAAAATAAACTTCCTTATCTTCCTCTTTTATATAAATCTTAATAAAGCCTATAAAGGGTATTTTATATATTATATCTAAACTTATAACCTAATAAGTAAGATTAATACTATTAAGCCGGCTTATTCCCTTAAATATACTACTAGGTATTTTATTTAGATAGTAATTAACCCTTTAATTAATTAGGAAAAATTTAACTTTACTATAATAGCTATTTATACTCCTACTACTACTAGTCCTACTATTCTAATTAAAAATTAAAATAGGGTTATACCTAGACCTAATACCTAGCTTATTTAAAAGCTTATTAAATATTATACTTATTACTATATATTATTATACTTAAAAGGAATACTTTAAGCTTAGGAATAATAAGCTACTTATAAAGAATAATACTAACGGCGGTAAGGGAAGAGGGGATAGGGCTAAAAGTAAAATAAATAGGGGGAAGTAATCCTCTAGGGATAAGGATAAGTCTAATAATAAGCCTAAGAAGAGACGCCGTTACAATAATAATAACTTTAAGGCTAAAACCTATATAACCTTTTAAGATAATATTAGTATAGCTTTTACTACTAAGTTAAATACCTAGCTTAAGAAGTAGGTACTTAATACTACTTACTTAATATATTTAACGCCCTCTTATATAAATTTTATTAAATACTATTTATTTAATCCTTTATTAAATAACATCTAACTTATTAAAGGTATTAATAGTACTTAATACCCTCTTAATATTAATAAGGTCTATATTTCTATTATAATAGATAAGAAAAGGAAGGATTTAATTCTTACTAACTACCTTTATATCCCTAGGTTACCTATTAATTTAATTTTATAAGGATAGCTTTAATATACCTTAATACCTCTTTAAATTATCTAAAATAGTATTAAGATTAATAAGTAAGGTATTATAACCTAGTTATAAGATAATAATCTTTACTACCTATATATTCTAATATTAAAAATACCCTATTTCCCCTTTAAAGGGGTTACTAAAGTCCCTACTAAGGTTATTATACTCTATATTATAATAAAGTAGAAGGAGCGGGCTAATTTAATAAATAGTATTATTCCTACTCTAGAATATTTAGATTTAGACTTAGAGTTAGATTCCTTTAACTTAAAAGGCTAAATTAATAATAAAACCCTTAATTTATAATATACTTATATAGGCTATTTAAGTTATTAAAATATTAAGAAATTTATCTATCTCTTTAAAGGGATTAACCTTATTAAAGAATTTATTAATAAGGATTTATACCTATTATATACTATTTAAAAAGTAAAGTAGGTATTATATAAAGCTTATATTTAACTAGGAAGAAGATCTTTCAACTTTATTTATAATAATATCTTAAGCCCTTATACCCCTAGAGGTTATAATAGAGGGTATTACTTTATTACTTTCCTTAACAACTAGGATAAGTAGTTTAAAGTAGAGGTAGTAGAGGTAAAAAGTAAAATCTTTAAAGCCTTTAAATACTATTAGGCTTATAATAAATATAGTAATATTATTATAAATTACTTAAAGTCTAATTATAATAATGAATATAAAGATTATAACTTTAATTTCTATTATATTAATTATAATATCTTATAAGAGCTTATAATCCTAGGAAACCCTAAAAGTAATAGAGCTATTAAATATTTAGGCTAAACCCTTTAATTTATAATAAGTATTATCCTATAAGATATAAGTCTTAATATAAACTTTTAACTTAAACTTATCCTTATAATTAAATATTTATAAAATAGGAGCTTTATATTTAGTTAAAAGCTTATATTATATAAGGCTTATACTAGCTATTACCCTTATCTCTCTTATATTAAATATATTAGAATAAAGGGCTATATTAACTACTAAAAACTAGCTACTAGCTAGGGTTATAAAAAGGATTAAGCTAAACTTAGTATCCTTATTAATTTTAAGGGTAACTATATTTATAAAATATTAATACCTAATAAGTAAGTTATTAGGGCCTTAAGGGTTACTTAGGGAAGGCAAAAGGATAGCCTACTCCCTATACTACCTATTATTATTAATCCCCTGACGCGTAAAGTATTAATAGTAGGGGAGTATAATATTAAAGAGTATTATCCTATTAATACCTTCTTATCTATAAATCTAATAAATATTAATAAACTTATTTAATTAATATAACTAAGGCCCTTAGTAATAGATCTAAGGTTAAAATTAATAGGAACTTAAACCCTTTAATCTATAAAGTCCCCTTTAATTATAGGGATATTAGTAACTCCACCCTTAGCCTCTAATAAAACCTTATAAGTAGATAGTATATAACTTAATTATTTATATCTTATCCCTTAAGATCTATTATTAGATATTTATTTATATAATATTATAATATTTAAAGCTATTAATTAAGAACCTTATAAACTTAAGATATTTAAGGAAGTTATAACTAATTATACCTACTAAAAGTAATAAAAGGCTGGTATAATAGATAAATTTAACTCCCTTATTAAAAATAATACTTAGGAGTTAGTTAATTTATTAAAGAATTAGACTACCCTTTATAATAAATAGGTTTATACCTTAAAGTATAACTTATAAGGGGAAATTATTTATTATAAAGCTTACTAAGTTATTTAAAGGTTTAAATAATATAAAGGATTAGATTATAATAAAACCTTTACCTTTATAATTAAGCCTATAAGTTATAAGGCTATTTTTACCCTTACTACTATTAAAGATTAGGACCTAGAATAGATAGATATTAAGACGGCCTTCCTTTATAAATATATAAATAAGGAAATTTATATTAATATCCTAAAAAAATAGATATTAATTTTATTAAAGTTAAATATATTATTTAAGCCTATATAAGTATATCCTCTTAGGTAAAAGGATAAAGATATTATTAATAAAACCTTTAATAAGCTTTAAGCCTAAGGAAAATTTATATAAGTAGATTAGCCTACCCTATTTAATTATCCCTATTTTATAATTTAGTATAATACTCCTACTAGGTAAAAAGGCTATATTATAATTAATATATAAGAGCTTAATAAAATTATAGAGAATAATATATATCCGCTCCCCTTATAAGCTAATATAATAGTATTAGTATAGGGTTATTAATATATTATAATTACTAATACTATTAGATAGTTCTATTAATTTTAGGTATAAATAAAGGATTAATATAAGCTTATAATAATAAGTTATTATAATTAAGAATAATTATTTATAGCCCTTATAAGTTATAAGGGTTTCCTACTATATATATAATAATTAACTAATATTATACTTTAAGAATATTAGGATTTTATAAAGGCTTATATTAATAATATTATTATCTACTTATATACTTTATAAAAATATTTAAGTTATTTATATAAGGTTTTTAATTTCTTTTATTAAAAATAAGTACTTAAGTCTTTCTCTTATAAAGTTATTTATTAGCTATCCCTCTACTACCCTACTAGGCTAGTATATTAACGGCCTAAGGATATTTATAATAAAAGAGAAAACTACTACTATTACTTTACTATAATTTCTATAGAACCTAGCTAACTTAGAAATATTTCTTAGACTAACTAGTTAGTTCTAGTTATTAATTAAGTGATATATATAAAGGGTAGACCCCTTATAAAAGAGAAAGGTTATCCTTAATAAGGGCCTTAATATAGGTATAAAAGGTTATATATAAAAAAGGAAGGTAATTAAAGTAATTTTTTATAAGCTTATATAAGAGGAGCTTAATACCTTTTAAGATTTATAAGACGCTTTTAAGACTCCCTAATTTCTTATTTCTTATAATTATAATAGGGTTTTATATATAAATCTAGATACTTTAAAAGTAGTAGGATTTACGGCTATTATATATTATATAAAGGGAGATCTTATATAATTATTAAAGCCTTTTATAAGGATTAATATATAGCCTATTATATTTTTTAATTATTATCTTAATAATATAAAGAAGAACTATTAGCCTACTAAATTAGAATTTACTAATATTATATAAGTAGTAAGGAAGGTTTAATATAATTAAATTAAATCTATAAGTACTTATAATTATTTATACTAATTATTCTATTATTATCCTAATATTAAAGTAGTCTACCTTAAGAATTATAAGTATAAATAAGCTAAATCTATAACTTATATAAGCTTCTTAGTACCTTTCTTTATTTAATTTAAAACTATATTATAAATATAGGAAATTAAATATAATCCCTAATATACTATTAAGACTTTAAATAACTAACTCTATTAAGAACTCTAATTTATTATATAAAATCCTTAATATTCTCCTTACTTTATCTAATAATCTTCTCTATAATATTAAAGACTTTAATAGCCCTACTATCTACTATATAATAAATATAGAAATAATAGAGGATTTTAAATCTTAACTATAAATAAGCTATTAAAATAATAGGTAATAGTAAAAGATCCTTAATATATTAAAGCCTCCTATAAATAGTAATCTAAATATAATTTTAGAATATAATAAGCCTAGGATATTATTTATTTTTAGGGATAAGCTTATCTTTTATATTAATAGTAAAAAGAGGTAATAATTATATATTCCTCCTATTATAAAGAAGGAATTATTTAAATAAGCTTATAACTTTTCTAGTTATAATAGTTATTATAAATATTATAACTAACTTTTTTATATAATACATATTAGATATCTAGCTAAGAACCTCTAAGCTTATATTAGCTACTACCCTTAGTACTAACTTAATTATTGAAGAAGATATCTACTATATAAGGAATAGGTCCTTATACTAATACTACTTATACTATTTAAACGATTTTAATAGCTACGTATTATTACTATCTATATAGTATTTATATAATACTCTAGTCTTATCTATTATCTCTTATACATCTTTATATTAGTTACTTTTCTTCTTATAATTAAATTATAGCGAAGAATAGTAAATTAAGATAGCTAAAGGTCCTAGAAGACTACTAGTCCCTTCCTACTAATAAATCGCTCCTACTTACGTAGGAAATATCTAAATAAATTCTTAAGTACCTTAAGAATAGTAATAATACTAAGTAAGAATATATTCCTTATATTACTATTATAATATTCCTTTAAATAATAATTATAGTAGTTAGTAAAGTAATTAATTAACTAGATAATAAGGAGCTTCTTAATACCTTATAATACCTTAAGACACCTATTAAGCGTATTAAAGGTAATATTACTACTATAAAGTATATTATAAATATAGTTATAATTATAACTAACTACTCTAGCCTTATAAGCGCGTAGAGAAAAGGCCTTATATTTACTTCTCCCTTATAAACTTAGGCTACTACTACTTACTACTCCTCTTAGCTAGTACCTCTACTTAGAATAAAAGATAAGGAGGAACGCTAGGTTATTATTAAAGTTAAGGATTAAATTATAATTACCTACTATTATAAAAGTATATTAAAATAGTTATAAGCTTATATTAAAAATTATTTATAAGCCTACTTAACCCTTAAGGTAGCTAGGGTAGAAGCTATTACTTAACTTAAGACAGGGGATATCTATCTATTAATAAAAAGTTAGGGGGTAGTAGAAACCCTAAAAACTACTAAGGAAAGTAGAGATTAAGTAGTATATTTTAAAAAAGAAGCTTTTATCCTAATACCTACTTTTAGGATAATAATTTATAATATTTTAATTAGAGCCTACTAGTTCCTAAGAGATATTACTACCCTTATTATAATTATTACTAATATAAATACCTATTAGATCTTAGGGGTAGAGATTAAATATATTAATTAGTTAGATAAAAATAAGGTTAAAAATTTATTAGTTATCTCTTTAATAATTATTATTAAGTTTATTAAGGCTTACTATATAAATACTACCTAGAAAGGAGGCCTAAGCTAGTTAAGTTCTATTAAGGGAAATAAATACTATAATAATATTAAATATATTAGAATTAATAGAATTATTAAATATTTTTAATATTAAAAACCTAGTTATATTATATCTTAATATTTAAACCTAATATTAATTTATACTTATTACGCCTAATATTATAATACTTATATATATAAAGAATCTTAAAATAAAGGATTTAAACTTAAATATATTAATTATTAAGGCGCTTATCTAATATTTAACTTTAGTTATACTAAGATTAAAGTAATTAATATAATAGTAGTAGAGAAGTAGTAGGGGCTATAAGCTCTCTACCCTAAAAGTAGTAAGACTTTAATATTATAATCTAAATTAAGAGGTATTTAATTAAAAGCTAAATTTATTAAAATAATACCTTAAATTATAAAGTTAAGTAAAGAAGGTATTATAATAAAGCTAGGTTAAAAGGCTAGTAAGTTAAAGGTAGTAGTATTAATAGTACTAAAGCTTATAATCCCTAAATTAAAGATACTAATAGTAAGAATAACTTAAGTAAAAGTTATAAAGATAACCCTTATAATATAGGTACTTATAGAACTAGAGGTTATTCCTTTAAGTTAACCTTCTAAGACTCCTTAAGGGATAATCCCTTTATACTTAACTCTAATAAGCGCCTAGGTTATAATATTAAACTAAGATATAACTACCCCTTAAGTACCCTTAAAAATTCTAGTTATTATGAAACTGATAGGGCTAAAAGCTACTTCCTCCTAGTAAAACCCTAAGGTATAAGGGGACTAGTTCCTAATAGTACCTATTATAAGGAAAAGGGTCTAATAAATAGAAGCCTACTAATATTATTATATAAGAATACTACCTAGAGGAAAGAGAATAGCTAAGTACTTAGAAGCTTAAGTAAACTTATTATCTAATTAAATAACTTAGGCCCTAATAAATTAAGTAAATTTAATAGGATTATCCTATAAACTACCTAATAAATAAAAATTATAAGTACTACCCTTAATAAAATTAATATACTTAAGGACCTTAATATTAATTTATAAATTAAAGTTAATATTAATATTAATATTAATACCCTCTTCTATTATATTAATAAGGTAAATAAAGAGAACTAATCCCTTTCTACTTAAAAGTATCCTTTAAAAGTATTAAAGAAGAGATTAATCTTAATCTTTAAGGCTAAATAGATAGCCGCTTAAAAGGTAATATATAAAAGTTATATAAAATCTTTATAAGGGTTTAACTTAAATATAAAGATTAATACCTTTAATAGGAATAAATTCTAGTACTTATTTAATATTAAAGGGAAACTAATTTATATAAAAACTATTAAAAGCTTTAATAAAAAGGATATTAAAGCTATTAAAAACTTAAGTAGGAAAGATACTAATATAAATAATAAATAAAGTACTACTATTAATAAAGAAACCTAATAAAGGTATACTTAACTAATCCTATATTAAAGCTATAATTAAGACTTAAAATTCTTTAATATAATATTAATAAATCCCCTAATATAATAATCCCCCTTTTCTAGGAAATAGTATTATATAAATATAATATTCTTACTAAATAAGAACCTTAGAAGTCTATAAAGAAGAACTAAACTTATTATCCTACCCTATCTAAATTTTACTTATACTACCTTATAAGAAAGGGTACAGTTATAAGGGTTTATACCTATATTAGTATTAAAATTCTAATAGATAAATAGTATAATAGGGCTTATAATAGTAATTTATCAATAATAACCCTTAAGCCTTAAAGGTTAAATTAAAAATCCCTTTATATTTATAATATTTATAATACCTCTCCCTCCTAAAGATATAAAGCCTATTCTTAAAGGATAAGGATTAAAACTACTTAGGATTACTCTTAAATTTTATTACTAGATACGCTTTATATAATAGTTATAAGGAATACTTATAATAAATATCTAATAGTAGGAGACTTAAACCTTTACTATCTAACTTAAACTAACCTAGGGAAATATTAATATATAAAGGTAAATAAGCTAATTAAAATTATTAATAAGGTTAAGCTTATACTTCTAATATCTAAAGGCCTTCTAACCTTTAAGTAAAAGAGGTATAATAAGGTTATAATAATTAACCTTATATTTATTATAATAGAGATAGCTAACTTAATAGTAAAGTATAAAGTTACTAAAAAGCTTAATTATAACTCTAACTATAAGGTAGTTTATACTAAGATTAAATAAGAAATACTATTATTACCCCTAAGAGAAATTTATAACTAGAAATAAATTAATAAGGAAACCTTTTTTACTAATCTTAATATAACTCTACCTATAATATTTAAGCCTATTAATACTATTAAGGAACTAAATACCTAGGTTACTTAATTAATTATAATATTAATAGCTATAATAATAAAGGCTATACCTATTATAAAAATCTACCCTAAATTAAAGCTATTTATAAATAAAGAGTATTAATAAGTAATTATTAAGGTATATAATCTAAAAAGATTATAATAATAAATAAGGTTAAATTAGGATAAATAATACCTTAATATATAATAGAATTATAAGAAACAACTTATTAAGACAAAATAAAAGGAGGGATAGAGGTAATATATTAAAGAATATAATAGTAACTAAAAACTCTAGAGACTAGATAAGTAAATTAAGGGAGGATAGGCTTAATTATCCTCCTTTACCCCTAAGCTAGTAGGATTAAATAATATAATAGTAATAAAAATTAGTAAAAAGATAATACTTTTAAAGAATAACTTCTTCCCCTTAATATAATAAGCTAGACTAGATAACCTAGAAGGCTTTAAATATCTAATATTAAGGGAATTCCTAGTAATTACTAGGTAGGAAGTTAGATAAGTTATACTTACTAGCTACTTAAATAAAGTTATAAGTAATAATAGACTTACCTTCTAAATCCTTTAACTATCCCTAGATTATATTAAAGGCTAGTTAAGCTAAATATTTAATACTTATATTAACCTAAGATACTACCCCTAGTACTTCTACTATTCTAAGATAATAGTATTAAGGAAGCTAGGAAAGGATAATTATATATAACTAAAGTTATATTAACTAATTACCCTCCTTAATATACTAGGGAATAGACTTAAAAAAAATATTATTATAAGGATAAACTACCTTATAAAAGAATACTAACTCCTTTTAAGGGAATATATAAAGGGATATAAGCTATTATTAATTAAAAATACTATTTATATAATATTAAAAGGGGTATATAATACTTAAAAATCTAAGGATAACTAAGTACCTCCTTATTTATATTTAATATAAAAGGCGCCTTTAATAATATCTCTTACCCTAGACTAATCTATAATCTAAGGAAATAAAGTATTAATAAATAGGCTATTAAATAGATATAAAGCTTCCTTTCTAATAGGTTAATAATTATTATTATACCTAAAAGAGAGTTATAAAGATATTAAATTATAATAAAAATCCCCTAAGGCTTCCTATTATTACTAATTCTCTACCTTTTTTATAATACTAATATCTTAGATATTTATAAGTAAAAAGGGTACCTAGTACTATTATATATTAATAATACTAGTATACTAGTAAGGGGACTTATAGCCTAAGCTAATTATAAGACTCTTAAGGATATTTATATAAATATTTAAGACTAGGCCGCTACTTATACCTTTAAATTTAGGGTAGAAAAGTATTAACTTATTTACTTTTAACCTATAATAACTTAAGGAATAAAGAAACGGCCTAGAAATAATTTAAAGGTAGAGCTAGACTTTAATACCTTTATAATTAAATTAATTAAGTCTATTAGACTTCTTAATCTAATATTAGACTTAGGACTAAACTAGAAAGACTATTTATAATCCCTTAAAGTAAAAATTATAATAAAGCTTAATAGTCTTATAAGCTACTTTAGATTAGCCTAGGGTATCCCTTATAAAGGCTTATAAAGATTATATTAAGGTATAATCCTTCTTATACTACTTTTTAAGTATATAGTATAATATACCCTAATAGTAATAGAATATAAGCTTAAATAGAAATAGATACTTATTATATTATAAGTTATTTAAAAGAGGGTAGCTTATATTATCTTAAGAGGGTTTAAGAATATCTTAGGGGTAGCTTTAAATATTAAATACTACTAACTTCTAGTATAATAAGTACTAGAGAAGGTAGTTATAAATATAATATTATAAATTTATATCTACTTAAACTATAATACTATTAAGGCTATTTAGATATTAATAGAGTTATGAAAACTACTAGGAAAGAGAGCTAAATAGAAAAGCCCTTTAAAATAGCTAGAGGGAAAGGTATTCTAACTAGCCTAAAGTAAGATAGAAAGGTAAGTACCCTTTATTACTCTATTATAATAGGAACCTCTATTATAGAGTATAACTAGGCTATTATAATAGATTATACCTCCTTATATATCTATACTAATAGAAGCGGTATTAATAAGAAGATTAGTACCTTAATATAAGTATTATAACTAGAGGTATTATAGATATTATACCTTAGTAATAGTAAATACTATATAATATATACTAGTAAATTAGAAGGGATCTATATAACCTATAAACTTACTATTAATATAGCTCTACTAGTACTAATAATATAGACGGATAATTAGGCCTTAATTAAGTCTATAATTAACTTATAGGGATAGTTAGGATAGTATATCTTAAAGAGGATTATTAATAAGCTATTAAGCCTCAAGGAAATAGGTATTCTAGTAATATTATAATAGATATAGTATATATAAAGACTAGATCTATTTACTCTTAACTAGTAAGTAATATATTAGAGTATTAATTAATAAAAGTTAGGCTAATACCTAAGAGGAATATAAGTAAGGCACTAAGTTAAAATAATAGGTACCTATACTAGACTACTAGATTATAGCCTTTTATACTAGGATATAAAAAGTTATAAGCTTAGTAGTTACCTAACTATAAATAAAGATAGCCCTTAAGGACCTCCTATATATATATTAGGTAGTAGAATTACCTAAATATCCTTATAAAGAGGGATACTAGACTTAGGAATATATTATTAGATTATATCCCTTATTTAAGGATAAGAGGTAGGCTACTTAGGGCGGCTAATTAATTAATATTAAGATAATTCTAATTATAATAAAACTAGTAAAATAGGCCGCGAAATTTATAATTAAGATAGAGACCCTAAAGGTCTTTAGTAAGACTATTATTAAAATAATAATAATTACCTAAGGGTAATAGTATTAAGATTTTCTATATAGGGATAATATCTAGCTATTACACTAATAAGCGAAGGTACTATTTATCTAACTAGACTATAAACTAATAATAATAATAGTAGGAGGGAGTTCTTATTTAAGGGACGGATTAGTACTCTAGGGTATTATATAATAGTATAACACTACTAAGCGACTATATTTTAGGGAGATATCGGGATAATAAGGGGTTATTTTGAATTTTAGATTTTAGATTTTAGATTTTATTTGCTTAGTTACTTATAGGGTTTGTTCCAGCGCTAATTGGTTAGTTATATAGTACTTAACCGGATATAGCAGTAAGGCCGAGTAGGGTCTAGACTACTCTAGCCTATAGAGGCTAGAGGGTATTCTCCTCCGCGTAGGATTAATATATATATATACTTATACTTATACTATTTTATATAATTATAATAGACTTTATAATTACCCTACTTATTATACTATTAGGTATAAATTACCTTCTAATAATTACTTATAAATTCTTAAAGAAGGTCTTTATTATACCTAGTATTAATACTTAAAAGGCCCTTTAATAAGCCTAGGTTATAAATTTATCTTTACTATCTTATAACTAAGGTATTCTATATAGTATTATTAGTAATTAAGATCCTTAATTTATATTAGACTTTTAGTAAGAGATCTTTAAATACCTTAGAGTTAAATCTCTTATATTTATAGCCTATTATTTATAAATTAATAGATAGAGCGAGTATATATTAATTAAATTATAAAAATTATTATATAATTCTACCTTATATACTATTTAAATACCTAGAATTATTAGGATTATATACTCCTATATATCTAGGTTAATATTAATAACTCTCCTACTATTATAAGATATACTCCTAATAAGCTCTATTATAATTTTAGGGTAAATAATAGTATAGATATACTAGTAATTAGTAATATCCCTATAAAAGCCTTTAATAGCTTATAACTTACCTATTAGGAATAGGTAGAAGATATTATAACCTTTAATAATATAATAATAAAGTCTTAATATAATAATAAATATAAAAATCTATAATTTAAAGAAAATAATAAGGTCTTTCTCTATTTATATAAAGGATATAAAAGTCCTAGCATTACTAATAAGAAGCTCTTATAATAATATACTAGTCCTTTTAGGATTTTATAAAAGGTGGGATTACTCGCCTATTAACTTAAGCTACCCCCTTATAATATATATATAGCCGGTAGTATTAGTAGTATAACTTAAGCTGAAAATAAAAGGGGTAGATCCGTATAATAGGACTTTTAGTAATAGGCCTCTACCTATTACCCCTAAGGATAGGGCTATTTATAAGGATAAGTACGAAATTAAGAGATTACTAGATAAGAGGTATTTAAGGGGAAAGACTTAGTACTTAGTTAAATAGGTTAGCTATAATAATAAGGATAATTTATAATATAACCTTATAGATTTATCTAAGGCCGGTGAATTAATAAAGGTATATAAGGATAAATAGCTACTAATATTATTACTAACTATAATTAACTAATAAGTCCTAGTAAACGGGGTCGTTTACTTTTTTAATTTTACTAGTATACTAATATAGAATCTACTCTACTTTATACGTTTCGCTTAGTAATAGCGGAATACTTCCGCCTCCCTAATACTTTATTATTCTTAATAGCCTTAATAGCTTTCTTAATTAATAAATCTATACAAATTAAAAGAGTCCCTATTAGAAAGTTCCCTAAGTGGCTTCCTTTTTAACTATTCTAGATATCCTCTTTTCGTATATTTATATACCTAATAGTACCGTACTTTTAGCCCTAGTAAGACAAGACGTTTATAATCTAATAGTAAAGTATAATATATATATTTAGTTAGTAGTCCTACTTATTTAGGCTGACTAGGTCCTATCTAATATTCTAAGTAGGTAAATAGCTTAGTAACTAGCTATTTATAGAAAGTCTTATAAGAATTATATTGCTATAACTTATCTTATAGCCGATTTAGTAAATAATAGGCTATCTTATGTAGTTATATACTATTATATCTAGTAGGTAATACTAGAGCAACTTCTAGTTCTTATTATATACACGGAGTATCTTATAGTAGTAATATAGTTAGTCGGCCTAATTAACCCTACCTTTAAAGTAATTATATATATTAATAAATAGGGGAGTTAATAGCTCTTTAACTGCGTTACTACTAAAGACGAGCCGACTTATATATATGTTTATACTAGTTTCTACTAGCTATTAGTAGAGCCGAATAACTATCTCCTTACTAGTATAAATAGTAGTTATAAATAAAATAATATTTTAGTCCTTCTATATAAACTCTATAACTTATCTATTATCTAATAAAGTATTATATAACTAACCCTATAAAATCTATATATTATATATCATCTTTAGCTTTATAAGGAGTAGATCTAGACTATAATTCTTCTCTTTTTATAGAACCTCCTTTTATTTCTTAGTACCCCTTTTCTCTTTATTATTTTCTCGCTATATCTTTATAGTTCTAATAGTACCGGCTCCCCTAAATCCTTTATTAGTAAGTTAAGTAAGTAGTCTAGCTAATATAAATAGGTTATCTAGCTAGATAATATAATCTATAAAGCTAGAGATACCCTATTACTTTATTATATTAAGAACTACGGCCTATATCTTTAAAAACCCTAGCTATATTATTTATACCTTATCTAGATTAATAGGGCTAATAACTCCTTTCGCGTAATATATCTAGTTTAAGATATATCCTTTATTCGCTAGTACTTAAATCTTAAAGCCTTTAGGCTCTAGTTTACTTAGTATATTAATAGTCTCCTTTATCCTACTTATAAAACGCTAAATACTTTTATTAATAGTAAGGTATATACCTACCTTCTAGTATTTCTTAAACTTCTAATATAGATTATTACTTAGAGGCTCTAGCTTTTAAAAGACTATCTTATCTTTAGTCTACCTAGACGTCCTAGGCTTTAAGATATAAAAGAAATAATTAATTTATTACTACCTTTTTAGACTAATTATATTATAAATAGCGGGGTAAACTAGGCTTATAAGATTATAGTTTTAATAGTTATCTACTATAAGGCTTATATATAGTCCTATATATATTAATACCCTAACATATACCCTAAGCTCTTTTACTATTATTAGGATCTATACTTATATATATAGTTTCTCTAAGGTCTAGGAACCTATTACGTTTAAATTAGTATGCTCTACTAGTAAATCTAGTATATATTCCTTAAAGAAAACGGAGAATATCTTATAAGGTTATTAAGGATTAATTCTAGTAGGTAGTTAGCCTTACTTGTAAGTTATATTATTAATTTCTAATAGTTTAAACTTAGGAAATAGTTATAGCTTAGGAGGAGGCTTTTTAGAAGGCTTAATAGTAATAGGATCTTTTAGAATATAATTAATATTATTTATAGTATAACTCCTAGGCATATTATAATATAGTAGTAAAAGAAAAGGAATAGTAAATATATCTATATTTTAGTATTCCCGTAAGCCGGCTAAACCTTAGTATAAGTACCTTACTAGAATATAGGATAAAGATTTTAAATTATAATAGGAATTCTTTAAGGCTCTTTATTATTATTAATTCTCTACTTTTTTTATAATACTAATATCTTAGATATTTATAAGTAGAAAGGGTACTTAGTACTATTATATATTGATAATATTAATATATTAATAAGGGGACTTATAACCTAAGCTAATTATACGACTCTTAAGGATATTTATATATATATTTAAGACTAGGCTACTACTTATACCTTTAAATTTAGGGTAGAAAAGTATTAATATATTTACTTTTAACTTATAATAACTATAAGTATAAGGACTAGTTAGGAATGTAGTACTACTATTAACGTGGCTATATAGTAGTACTACGCTACCCCTTTACCTATAGTATATAGAGGAGGGAATTCCCCTTAAAGGGAAGGGTAGCGATTAGTCTTACTATTAATGAATAGAGAGTTTTATATATATATATACCGTTTATAATACTTAATAGCTATATTATTATATAGTACCCTTATATTCTAATTACTCTACCCTATTTAGGGGTAGTAGCCTAACTATTAGTAAGATAAGTAGAGAAGGGTTATTATAAGTATAAGGTAAAAAGGTTAGTTAACTAGCGTAGATAACCTACCTAAATATAAGGGACTAAACTTATAAAGAAAGGAAGTCTTAAGAATTAATAAATAAATTAATAATAGATATATTATAATTATAACTAACTATCTAGGGGTAGCTACTAGGCGTATAAACTTAGTCCCTACTACTTAAAACCTAAGAAGTACTATTATAAAGGATATAAGAACTTAAAGAAGAAGTCTTAAAGAGGTAATAAATATAAGATCTATAATAATATTTATAAGAGTTAGAGCGGGAAATATATATTAATAATACTACTTAAGTAGGTTATTACTATTACTTATTATTAATAAAAGTATTAAAATTAAAGCGTCCTTAATATAAAACCTATATCCTTAAGCCGTAGGACCTATATATATATATAATAGGAAGTTAGTATAAAAATATTAAAAATAATTTAATAATATAGTTAATATAATTAAAATAAGTATAGTCTACTTTCTTAATAACTTTATAAAAATCTAATATATATTATAGTATATAGCCCTAGACCTTAAGGCTATGTAGTATAAGTATATAAAGGATATACTAAAGGATAAATAGTCTTAAAAATACTTTAATAGTTTCCTAATAGATTAAATAAAAGATTCTCAAAATTAATACCTTATAATTAATAAGTACTACTTAGAAGCTAAGTAAAAGGAATATTAAAAGATTATAAACTTTATAAATTACCTTATTAGGTTAGAAAAATAACTTAAGTTATTAATAGAGTATATACTTTATAATAACCTTTTAAATAAGTTATATAAGGATCTTTATAATTAACTTATAATATAATCTAATATCCTAAAGATAAAGGATACTCTTATTATATTAGTAACTTAACTAGAGCCTTATATAATACTACTTATATATAAAACTTAAAGGGATAATATTCCTACTAGGGGTTAATATCCTTAAAGAGGAAGAGGAAATTTCTAAGGATAAAGAGATAATAGCTTATATATAAAGTAAAAAGGGTAGGGCGCTATTAATATATTATTATACCTTCCTTAAAGGCCTAAGCCTAACCTTTCTACTATTAAGTATTATAATTATTAAAAGAAGGGATATATAACTAAGGATTACTAGAGTATAAAATTAATAGTTATAAGTATTATAATTAATAAAATATCTAATAATAAGCTAGTTAAAAAAGGCTTAAATTTAAAAAACCCTTAAGTATTATAATTATATCTACTATTATAATATAAGGGAAGAAATAAATATAGTAACTTATTATTATAATATAAATAGAACTTAAGAGCTTATAAAGAGAATTTATTATATTAATTAACTTTAGAGTAGATATTAATTATATTAATATATACTTAATAAAGGAGTAGGATTAGGAAATAGACCCTAGCTCTAATAATATCCTATATAATAAAGTTAAGAACCTAATATTATTACTAGGTTTTTATATAAGAAAAGTTAAACTTGTTAATTGTGATAATTTTATATAATATTATAAGGGCGCCTTTTATATAATAGTAAACTTTAATTATAACTTCTACTTTAAATATTTATAATTAGAGGAATAAAATCCCTAAGTAAATTAACTTATATAAAACTAGTAATTCCCTATTAAGAAAAGTAATATTAAGGAGTACTTTAATACTATTAAAGCCCTAGAGGAGTAGCTTAATAATATTATATTTTTTATAATATACTTAAGAGTAGGTAATAAAAGCCTATTACTTAAAGTTAAACTCCCTTTAAAATTTTAAGAATTCTAAGATATCTTCTTAAATAAGAATACTAGGGTACTACTAGCTTATATATATTATAATTATATAATTAATATAAAGGAAAATAAGGAACCTCCCTTTAACTTACTTTATAATCTATTAGAGAAAGAGTTATATATATTAAGGGAGTACTTTAAATAGGCTTTAAAAAAGGGGTAGATTTATTATTTTATAAGTTTAATAGGTATATTAATTCTTTTTATATTAAAAAAGGATAGAATATTATACTTATATATTAATTATAAAGTACTTAATAAGATTATAATTAAGAATTAATATCTACTTCTATTAATTAATAAAATATTAATAAGATTAATTAATATTAAGTACTTAACTAAGTTAGATTTTAAGGATATATATTATTACTTATAAATAAGAAAGGGTAATAAATAGAAGACTATATTTTATATAAGGTATAACTATTTTAAATATATAATTATACCTTTTAGACTTATTAATATACCTACCTTATTCTAAATATATATTAATAAGGCCCTAGCGGGACTACTTAATATTATATATATTATCTACCTAGATAATATTCTTATCTATTCCTAGGATAAAGAGTCTTATATTAAAGTTATAAAGGTAGTATTATAATATCTTTATAAATTTATAGTAGTAGAAGTTAAATTCCTTAACTTTATTATTAGCCGTAACGGCGTATATATAGATCCGCGTAGAGTAGATACTATAATAGAATAGCTAGAACCTAGGAGTATTAAGGATATTTAAATCTTTTTAAGATTTACTAATTTCTATTATTATTTTATTAAGTACTATTTATTTATAACTATAGCGTTAATAGACTATCTAAAAAACAATTATTTATATATTAAAAATAGGAAGTTAATATTAAGTAATATTATAAGAGTAGCGTTTAAGTAGTTAAAGTAACTATTTTAAAAGGTAGTATTATTTATATATTTTAACCTTATAAGAGAAATCTAACTAGAGACTAATATTTTAATACTAGCTATTATAACTATTTTATTATAAAAGTTCTTAATTAGTAATAAAGGGGCGGAGGTAGAATAGTATCTAGTTACTTTCTATTCCTATAAGCTATATTTAGTAGAAACTAGATATAAGACTTATAATTAAGAACTACTTATAATTATTAAGGCGTTCTAAGTATAATAGTACTTCTTAAAAGGTAGTTTATACCTAATTATAATAATTATTAATTATAATAACTTAAAGTATTTCTAGATAATATTATTATTAATAAGGAGATAAGTATATTAAGTAATAAAGCTTATAATATATAACTTTAAGATATACTATTATATAAGTACTAAAAACCTAGCTAACGCCCTATTAAGATAATTAAATTATATACTAATAATAAATAAAGAAGATACTTATCTATTAATATTATAAAATAAGTTAAAGAATATTAGGTATATTCCTTTTAATAAGTATTATATATATAGTATTTATAAAGGTTTATAAGATAGTAAGGCTTATAATTATAAATAGTATAAAAGGTTAGAGATAGGGCTTAAAAAGCCTTATACCTTAAAAATAAGGGAGAGTAACGCGCTCTTAAGGATATAGAGTAGTATAAGTAATAGCTTAAACCCTATTATAAGATAGTTTAATATTAATTAAATAGTACTTAAAAGGTATATTATAACTACGTTAATAATAGAGCGCGTATAAAATAAATATAATAGCTTAATATTAGAGATACTCTAATATCTCTAAGAGGGAGATAAGGATATTTATAATAAGAAATAATTAGTAAAGTCTTAAGGTTATAAAAAGGCTATTAATATATCTTTATTAATAGATAAAATAGGGGTCCTTTATAATAGGAACTCTTTTAATTTATATAGATTAATTGATTAAGAAAACTATTAAGGCTATTAAGAATAATAAAGTGTTAGGGAGGCGGAAGCCATTCCGCTATTACTAAGCGAAACGTATATAGCAGAGTATATTCTATATTAGTATGCTAGTAAAAGAGAAAAAAGTAAACGACTACGTTTACTAGCTATTAGTTAACTATAGTCAGCGATAACATTAGTAGCTATCCGTCTTTATATGCCTTTACTAATTCGCCAGCTTTAGATAAAGCGAGGTTATACTATAAATTATCCTTATTACTATAGCTAACCTATTTAACTAAGTATTAAGTCTTACCTCTTGAATACTATTTATCTAGTAATCTCTTAATTTCGTACTTATTATTATAAGTAGTACTATCCTTAGCTATAATTAGAGGCGGCTTCTAGCTGAACATCCTCTTATATAGATATACCCCTTCTATTTTTAGCTTGAGCTATACTACTAATACTACCAGCTATATATATATTATAGGGGGTAGCTTAAGCTAATAAGCGAGTAATCCCATCTTTTATAAAATCTTAAATAGGCTAGTATATTATTATAAGAGTTTTCTATTAGAGACGCTGGGGATCTTATATCCCTTATATAAATAGAGGAAGACTTTATTATTTTCTTTAAATTATAGACTTTTATACTTACTATTATACTAGGATTTTATTATAGCGTTATTAAAGGCTATTATATCTTCTACCTATTCTTTATAGGCGAGTCGTAAGCTATTAAAGGCTTCTATAAGGATATTACTAATTACTAGTATATCTATACTATTATTCACCTTGAAAATATAGTAGAGCTTATTAGGAGCGTATCTTATAATAGTAGGGGAGTTATTAAGATTAGCCTAAATATATAGGAGCGTGTAATCCTATTAATTCTAGGCATCTAGATAGTATATAAGGTAGAATTATATAGTGATTTCTATAGTCTAATTAATACGCTCGCTCTATCTATTAGTCTATAGATAATATACTATAGATATAAGAAATTTAACTTTAAGGCGCTTAAAGATCTCTTACTAAAAGTCTAATATAAATCGAGGGTCTTAATTACTAATAATACTACGTAGAATACCCTAGTTATAGGATAGTAAAGATAAAATTATAACTTAGGCCTACTAGGGGGCTTTCTAAGTATTAATACTAGGTATAACAAGGACCTTCTTTAAGAACTTATAAGTAATTATTAGTAGGTAATTTATACCTAATAAGATAGTAGGTAGGGTAACTACGAAGTCTATTATAATTATATAAAACGGTATAGGCGGTATTAATATAGGGACCTATTCCTTATATAGTAGATATCTTCTTATCTAATTAAGTTAATACTAAGGGTAGTAGCTAATATAGGTTTAGAGGTTCTTAGCTAGATATCTAATATATACTATATAAGAAAGTTAGTTATAATATCTATAATAACTATTATAATTAGAAAAGTTATAAGCTTATTTATATAATTCTTTCTTTATAGTAGGAGGAATATATAATTATTACCTTTTCTTACTATTAATATAAAAAATAAGCCTATCCCTAAGAATAAATAATATCCTAGGTTTATTATATTCTAAAATTACGTCTAAATTACTATTTATAAAAGGCTTTAGTATATTAAGGATCTTTTACTATTACTTATTATTCTAATAGCCCGTCTATAATTAAGATCTAAAATCCTCCGTTATCTCTATATTTATTATATAGTAGATAGTAGGGCTATTAAAGTCTTTAATATTATAGGAAAGACTATTATAGGATATAAGAAGAATATTAAGAATCCTATCTAGTAAACTAGGATTCTTAGAGTTAGTTATTTAAAGTCTTAATAGCGTATCTAGGATTATATTTAATTTCCCGGATTTATGATATAATTCTAAGTTAAATAAAGAAAGGTACTAAGAGGCCCGTATAAGCCGAAGATTTAATTTATTTATACTTATAATCCTTAATATTAATTATTTTAATATTAGGATTATAGTAGAATAATTATTGAAATAGGTAGAATAGTAATAGTTATTATATTACTAGCTATATAGGTAGAGAGAGATAGGATATATAAGATGCTAAGACGGGTACTAGCGCGCGTCTAGTACGTGGCTAGTCTAACTAATTATATCCTATTTTAATATATTTTAATACTCCTACTTGAATAAAGTACCTTATTAGTATAGTAGTATAACTAACTTATTAATATTCTATTCCTACTATCTAAAATCCCTCTTCTTAACTAAATGCTAGGTAATAGGCGTGAAGGTAAGTAGATAGTAGTAGAAGTCCTATTTAAAGGGTAGTAATCTAGTAAAAGCCTTCTAGACGTAGATTAGATAGACCCTAATAAGGTAGGTATAGCGATAAGGTAACTAATTCTATTTATATAACTATTTCTAAGACGTACTTATTCTATAGAGGTACGCTATTAAGGTTTCCGTACTATATCGACTTAATAGCACGTTTCTTACCTTTAATATACTAGATAAGCTTATATTAAGTAGGTAGGAGGGCGTTACGTGGCCTAATTTTAATATCTATATCCTTAGCTATATTATAGTTAAAAATAATGATATTAATACCTAGGCGAAGGATTATAACTCCTTGGTAGTACTAGTTATCCGCTTCCTATTCTTATCCTACCTAGGTGCGTGTCTAGGTAGCGAAGATAGTAAGGCTGTTACGGCCTAGGGGTATATTACGCTAGAAGCTGTCGTAGGTATTATATTCGCCGGAGTCTAGGAATATATTACGCCAGTTCCGTTTTATATTAGTAGTAGGGTAAGAGATAGGATTATAGTAGATATATATTATAGTCTAGGCCTAATAGTTTTATAGGAAAGCGGTTAACTCGTCTACCGTAATATTAGTTTATAGGCGGGAGCGGTCTGGTGTCTAGACGACGTCGCTAGTAGTATAACTCGCTATTTAAGCTAGGAATATAAAAGGATAATAGAGTTAAATAGGCCTACGAAGTCTATTTTATATTCTAATATTATAGCGTAGAGTTATAGGGCTAGAAGGGTAGGTAGTTAGGAGCTAGCTATCCCTTAATCGGTTATAAGAGCGCCCGTAGAGCCGCTAGGAGTACCCGTAGAGCCTTACTATACTAAAGACTCCTACTATTATAGTACTTCTAGGCCTAAGGCCTTACGGAAGGGGATAAATTTATCCTTAGGGAGAGCTTTAGTAAGGCCGTCGGCTACTTACTTATTAGTCCTAATATATTCTAGCTCGACGTCGCTAGCGGTAACCCGTTCCTATATATAGTAATATTAGATATTAATATACTTTATACGTGATAGAACTAGGGGTTCTTAGCTAGGGCGATAGCTCCCTAATTATTATAGTAGAGTATTACGGCGGTAGGCTAATAGGTGTCCTTAGAGAGGTTTAGCTCGGCGAGTAGCCGTTAGAGCTAGATAGCCTCCTTAGTAGCCTATATCTAGCCTATATATTCTACTTTATAGCTAGATAGGGTAATGGTAGGCTATTACTTTAATAATTAGCTTATTACTCTACTACTAATATTAAAAATATAGCCTGTAATCGACTATTAAGTATCTTAGTTACCGGCCTAATTAGCGTTACTATAGCTAATAAGCGGAAAGATACTCCTATAGAAGGTAAGCTATAAGTTAGTTATACCCTAAAGGTAGTGGAAAATCCTCTTAATAGCTATCTAATATAATTAATTCGGGTTTAATCCGTATCTACTAACTACTAAGACTTTATAGGTAATATCTAGCCTAGTTCCTAGTATAGCGTATATTAGGGAGCTAATAGCTAACTAATATTCCTTTTAGAAGGTATTAGGGGCTATATAGTCTTCCTTAGATACCTATAGCTTATTTACGTCTATTAGGGTTACTACGGGGTATAACTCCTATATACTAAAGTCCCTTAATACCTTTTTAGTATAGGCTTCTTAGCCTAGCCGTAGTACCTAATTTGCTTAATCCCGCCAACTAATATACCTAAATAGAAGGAATATAGGCCGAGGTTAGTTATCTAAAAGTATTTACTAAGTATAGCCTTAACCTAATTAATAGTAGTTCGGCTAGGTCTAGTAATTAGTAAATTATTAACGTAGGCCGCGATAATAACCTAATCTTTATAGTTAATTAAGACGCTTTTATTAATAGTAAGTAATACGAAGCCCTAAGTCTTTAGGAATATAGATAGCGTAGAAAACTAGACCTAAGGCGATTATTTTAGGTTATAGAGTACTTTCTTTAAGATATAGATAAGGTATTCTTTACCCTTAGCCGCGAAGCCTTTAGGCTATTTAACGTAGATATCTTCCTTAATATTTTTATAGAGGAAGGTAGTCTTAATATCTATTTAATCTAGTTCTTAGTTAAGGGATACGGCTAGTATAAAGATAGCTTTATAGCTTATTAGCTTTACTACTAAAGCGAAGGTCTTATTATAATTAATCCCTTCCTACTATTTAAAGCCTCTAACTACCTAGCGTGCCTTATAATAGAGGACTTTATTATAAGGCCCCCTTTTTAATTTAAATACCTACTTCCCCTAGAGTACCTTCTAACCTAGAGGTAGCTATCTAAGTACCTACGTGTTATTCTATATAAGGGAGTTAAATTTATCCCGTAGTACTACCTCCTAGTCCTTCTTAGCGTCGTTCGTTATAGCTTCTTTATATAATTTAGGTTTAAAGGGCTCCATACCTTTAGCTATTATTAGGAAGGCGAATATTACTAGTAGATCTAGGGAGTTATCGCGTAGTTTATTAGGAGGTATTTAGAATTTAGGGTAACTAGATAGGACCTTAGCTAATAATAGGAGCTTATTAGCGTCCTAATAAAATATTACTAGATAGGCCTAATTTAGTTTAGGCCGGACATCTAATAGGGTCTTAGGGTAGGATTTATCCTTAGCCGCTACGTCTTTAACGTGGATTAGTGGTATATCTTCGATATAGATTAATAATGCTTTACTTCTAGAGAGAAATTACCCCCTTATATCGCTAGGCACCCGCTTAGAGTGGTAAGGGAGGTCTATAGAGGTATACCTTTTAGCCTTTAGTTTAGCGTAGCCTATAAGGACCTTCTTGATAAAGTAGATATTAGATAACTAAGCGAGCTTCCTAGTTTTATTATTAATAAGATAGTAGATAGCCTTACTATTATAGCTAATAAGTCGACCTATATAGGAATAGGCTTTAAAGTAACCGATTTTAGTAGTAGTCCTACTAGTATAATAGAAGGCCTAAGAGTTAAGAACCTATAGATAGGAGAGGTTAGGCTAATAGCTATTAAACTTCTCGTAGGGTGTTATTTTAATATTAGACTTAGGGGATATATTTTATAGGTAACTAGCTATTTAAATAAACTTAGGCTAATACTTATAGTCTATTCTACTATTAACTAGTATAGTATAGGCCTTATCTATTAAGGTCTTACTAAGACGCTTTATAGATCTATCAGCTTAGGGAGTATCTTATATTATACTCTCCTAGATAATGCCGTTAGCCTAGTAGTACTTAGTGAAGGCTATAGAGTTAAATTCCCCTCTGCTATTAATATAATAGCGTTATATACGTTATATAGGACGCTCTCGATTTACCTTAAAGGCCTTAAAGGCCGGTAGGAATTCACTTTTAGCCTTAAGTAGGGTAATATCTAATTCCTTAGTATAGTTATATAGCATTATACTAAAAAATCGGGAGCCGTTATAAGCCGTAGCGATTCCCTTATAGACCTCGTAGGGGCCTACTAAGTCGCTGTCGATGCGCTCGTATAGGTACTTCCCTAGGGTGATAGGATAGTCGTGCAGAGCCCTTATTATTCGGGTCTCTACGTAGACGCTATATGTATAGTCCTTAGAGATAATCTTATTAAGGTCGATTCTATTTCAACTTAGGAAGAAGCTGTAATGTGGTCGCTAGGGCCGCGAAGGCGAGGGTTAGACGGTCCTACGTATTAAGGTAGAAGACGCCGTTATACTAGGTACACGTAAAGACGTAGCCTTTATAAGTGATAGTATACTCTTATAGGCTAAAGGAGACTTTAACTCTAAGACGAAGTAGCTAAGATACTAAAATTAGATTTAATTAGGCGTCTAGGACGTAGAGTACGTTAGTAAGGTATACTTTTACCCTAATTCCCTCGCTAGTCTTATAAGGGATAACCGTAGTACTACGCCCTACTACGTAGGGACCGGCCTAGCCGATCCTATAGATAGGGGACTTAGGAATAGCCTTATATTCTTTAAGGATGTCTTAATTATTAATAATATATTGGCTATACGCCGTATCTAGAAGGATAGTAGTAGTGAGGCTAGTTATACCTAGCGTAGTTATAAAGCCGACGACTAGGTCTTTAGACTCCGTAGGTATATAGGGACGCTTACCTCTAGTATTACTACCCCCTTAGCTACGGCCCCCTTAGTTTCGGCTTCTATCCGCCTTAATTATCTTAAGGTAGGCCCTTATTAGCTTAGGATACTTAGTCTAGTATTTAGACTCTACGTAGCCTAAATAATTATAGTAGTTATAATACTTATTACTACGCCGTACGTTTAACCTAGCCTAGCGTAGCGGGCGAGTAGTAGCTATAGCCGTGGCTATAGCTATAGTAGAAGACTCCGTAAAGTTCTAGTAAGCTTCTTTATTTACCGTAGCTAGTGCGAGTTCATTAAATAAGACTATTATAGTACCTTCTTTAATAGTAATAGTATACGTCTAAATAAACGTACTCTAAAAGGTATTAAACTTCGCGCTGAGATACTAGAAGTAGGTATTAATAATAAAGATATAGGGGAGTTTATATCCTAGGTTAATTAGGTTAGAGTTAATAGTTCTAAATTTACTTATATAATTACTAATATCTTTATAGTTAGCGTAAAAGAGGGTATTAAAATTATAGATAGTCTTATTAAGGATACTAGTACCTTAAGGCTTATAGAAGTCTTTAAGGATCTTCTAGGCTACTAAGGGGATAGTTTTATCCTTAATTATACTATAAGCGTTAGTGCCGCAGCGTGCTTTTATTACCTTATAGGCCTTATTATACTTATTATCCTAAATCTCCCGAAGATTTTAGGTTATAAGGATGACACAGTCTATCTTAAAGATAGCTCTAAGGCTATTAAGGATAATATAGGACTATATATTATAGGAGTATAACGGCTAGTTACGGCTAGATTCTAGTATAGGAATAAGTATAAGGGGGTAGTTACCGCCCCCTCTAATCTCTACTTTAGTACCGGTAGGAGGTATATCTATATCTTTAGTCTTAGTGTCTAGATTATATAGATTTAGCGTTAGAGACTAAGTTAGTACTAGCGTTAATAACTATAAACGTGCGGAAGGTAGTCTTAACCTAGTAGTAAGGCTAAAGATAATACTTTCGCCTAGCGTTCTAGGGCCTTCTATTAAAAATAACGGTAATTAGTTTTAGGGATAAGGTTCTAGTATTAGCGAAGGTATAAAGGAGGTATTATCTAATAATATCCCCTAATAATTAATAGTAGTAGCTACCTCTTAGTTAATTTCGTAGCTAATATCTTAGTAGAGATATAGGAAATCGAGGAAGTAGTAGTTTACTTAAAGGTTAGCTAGAAGACCTTTAGGGTAAATCTTAATTAACTATTAATAGATTTCTTATTTAGATTCTTTAAGTTCTAGTATAAAGTAATTAGAATAATAATGAGAAGGAGGGAGAGAAGAATCTAGGGAAGATGATATAGATATAGCTAATTTATAAGGAGGTTAGTAAATATTCCTAGCCTTCTCCGTCTTCCTAGCCCCCTTTTATAAGAATACTATGCGTTGTCTATAGTATTAGCTAGGTAATAAGCATAAATAACCGTTACTAAGGTAGTTAGCGTATATAGGGAATAGATATTATTTATATAATTAGCGAACTACTTAATAAGGGGTCGCTATCGCTAAGTCAAGGGGATTTTAGCTGTTATAAGTGGAACGAGCGAGGTGTATAATACGAGCTAGATAGGTCTGGCCTATCTAGTATATCCGTCCTAACTATATACGTGAGATATATATAGATCCTACTATAATTAAAGCGAGATTAATTCCTTGGCACTTATATTATATTTAGGCGTTCCCCTTATTTTTAGGCCTTCCCTCCTTATATAATATCCTTTCGTTTATAGGGTAGTTAATGGTCCGTGCCGCTATTTAAGTATTACTAGTTTACTATTTAAGTAAAGTATTACCACGTTAACCCGTAATATTATATTATACTACTTATATATTTATATATACTTTATTACTACTATATTAAGTTCAAGATCTATATGGTTACCTACTTCCGGTACTAGTAATATCTAAGAAGATATTATAATAGGCGGGCACCTATTATAACCTTATAAGACCCTAATAGAGTAAATATATACTTAAATAGAGGCTATTCTAGTAGATAATAAATAGGAACGCCAGCGTTCTAACTAGCTAGAAGCCCGCCTCTAAATTATAACTAAGTCCTTATAATAAGCTAACTAGCGTTTTAAAGAACGCCTATAAGCCTTATAAGACCTTACGCCCTTTAGTACTCCTACCCCTTCCCCTACTCCTCGGGAGTAGCGTATAGCTAAGTACCCAGACCCGGCTCCCTTTAATAGGGACTATAAGAAATATAATAAGTTCCGCGGCGACTTACGTATAAAATTAGTTAATAACTATAACTATTTCGCGGATAAATAAGCCCGTCTTTACTACTATTTAAGTAGGCTTAAAGATAAAGTACGAGAATAATTTAAATATAAGATTAATTATAATACCGGCGACGTCGCTTACTAGAGTATATAAGAGCTCTTTATAGACCTTAAAGTTTCCTTTAGAAACCCCTATAAGAAGCGCGCCGTATAGTAGAAGATATACTATTATTATTAAATTAATTATAGCTTTACTATATAATTTACTGAGTTTTAATTACTAGCCATTAAATTATACCTCCTAGAGGATACTTTAAGGAGTATCCTAGAGAATAATACCTCCTAGGAGTATTTTAACTCTTATATTAATTGTAATAAGGATACCGTTATATCCTATTAAGACCTAGTGCGGGAGCTTACTAATATTAAAACCTCCTTCCGTATTAAAGAAAGCTATAGACCTAAGAATCGCCCTAATATAACGTTAGAAAGTAATAGTAGGCCCGCTACTATAAATACTATACCCCGTGCCCTTATAGTAACGACTACTATAGTTAGTACTCTAGTTTTAAGTATATTAACCGGTACCTATGCCGGTCTTATAGACGTTTCTAGCGTCTAAGCCAAGCTTAGTTAAGCTAAGAAAGATCGCCGTCGAGCTAACGGCCTATATTTATATTATAGATAAGCCGGTTATAGAGTAGGTAATTATAATAACCCTACGCGTAAGTACCTTACTATCGCTAATACTACTATTATAGATCTAGTTACTACTAGATTACTAAGCCCCCGGTTACTAGGATTAAAAAATAGGACGTCCCTAGACTAAGTCGTATCTAGGGACCTAAGTAAGAGGATCTTATTATTTCATTATTTTCCTTAAGTAAAGACCTTCTAGAATGCGAGTATATAATACTCCTATATATAGTAGTCACTAGTAATAAACTTTATTAGAGCTAAGCTATAATTAATAGTAGTGCTACTAGAAGATCTTTTATAGATGAGACCTTTACGTAATAATAAGACCTTGCCCTTTATATCCTTAAAACCCCACGCCTTATACGAGTTATAGATAGCCGTTATATTTTATCTAGCGCTATTATATATACCGCTAGAGTCCCTATTAATATTAGTAGCTATACTAAGTTATTAAGTATATTTATTACTAAGTTAGGGCGTTACCCCCTTATCCTAGGAATTTTATAGTTAAGAACCTATAATCCTTAGATTAATTAGGCTATAAATATTATTATATTTAGTTCTAAATATTATTAAGATAATTACCTATCCGGTAACTAAGTAGTATCTATTAAAGGATACCTTAAGCCTCTAGAAAAGGAACCTAAGTCTATTACCTTAAACTAAGTTACTAAGTTAGCGAGGAGCGTTACTCCTAATACTATAAGGGACGTTATCCTAAATACTAAGTTAGCGAGGAGCGTTACTCCTAATATTATAAGGGACGTTATCTCGAATACTAAGTTAGCGAGGAGCGTTACTCCTGATATTATAAGGGACGTTATCCCGAATACTAAGTTAGTAAGGAGCGTTACTCCCGATGCTATAAGGGATGTTATCCCGAATACTAAGTTAGTAAGGAGCGTTACTCCTGATATTATAAGGGACGTTATCCCTAACCCTAAGCCTCTTAATATTAATTTAATTAATATAACTCCCTTTAATATATAGTTAAAGAGGAGTAAGAAATAACCTGAGTTCTATATCTTTTCTATAAGCTTAAAAGATATTAAGAAAGCCTTAGCGCCTAAAGTAGAAGTTAATCCTACTAATAAGCTCCCTAAGGAATATTATAACTTTCTTAATATATTTTCTAGGAAGGAAGCTAGTTAGCTTCTACCCTATTATCTATATAATTATAAGATACCTTTAAAACTAGACACCACGCCTCTATATTAGTAGATATACGGTATGTCTTAAGTAGAGCTCTAGGCCGCTAAGTAATATATTAAAGAGAACCTTAGTAAAGGGTTTATCTATACTAGTAGCTCCTCCGCCGCAGTACCTATTCTATTTATTAAGAAGCCCGGAGGAGGCTTACGCTTATATATTAATTATTATAAGCTTAATAAGATTACTTAGAAAGATTATTACCTATTACTACTAATTAAGGAAACCTTATCCTAAGTATACCGAGCTAAGATCTTTATAAAGATTAATATTATCGCTACTTTTAACTATCTACGTGTAGTAGAGGGTAAAGAGTAGAAAACCGCCTTTATAACCTATTAGGGTTTATATAAATACCTTATCTTACCCTTTAGCCTTACTAGAGGCCCTTTATTATTCTAAAGATATATTAATAACGCTTTATATAAGTTCCTAGATAAATTCGTTATAGCTTACCTAGATAATATCTTAATCTATAGTAAGTTTAAGAAGAAATACTAAGACTATATTACCCTTATATTATAACGTCTACGCGAGTTTAGCCTATAAGTTAATATTACTAAATATAAGTTTAATATTACCTCTATTAAGTATTTAGGTCTAATTATAACCACCGAAGGGATCTATATAGATCTAGATAAGATTTAGGCTATTATTAAATAGTAACTACCGTCTAACTTAAGGGACCTCTAAGTATTCCTAGGATTTATAAACTTTTACCGTCACTTTATTTAAGACTATTCTAAGATTACTATTCTATTAACTAAAGTAACTAAGATCTAGAAGGGCCAGCCGCTATATTAGATAGATAAATATTACTATACCTTTAATAAGCTTAAGTAAGCCTTTATATTACGTCCTATTCTTATATATTTTAACTATACGAGGAAGATAGTCGTGGAGACTAATACTTTAAACTATATCGCTACCGGCGTTTTATCCTAGTATAATCTTAAGGGTATACTATATCCTGTTACCTACTTCTCGAAGAAGTTTCAGCCCGCTTAGATTAATTATCTAATCTATAATAAAGAACTACTAGTAGTTATCCTTACCTTTAAATATTAGCGTGCTAAATTAGAAGGTAATTAGTAGTAGGTCGACGTTTTATCTAACTACCATGCCCTTAAGTACTTTATATCTACTAAGAAACTATTATAACGCTAAGCCCGCTAGGCTAAGTATCTATTATAATTTAACTTCTTATTACGCTATTACCCTAGTAAGTAGGGTAAGAAACCTAATACCCTAACTCGTTAGTTAAGAGACCTCCCTAAAGAGGGGGATAAGATTCTTAAAATATAGAACTAAATACTACTTAAGCACGAAAACCTTAATAACTATATAAGATCTAAGTTATAGAAGAAGATTAATCTATATTTATCGCGAGTAGATTTAAGCCTTACCCCTATTATAATACGAAGTTAAGCCTTAAACTATATAACTCTAGACGAGTTAAATACGCCTAGCCCTATATAAGACGTATAGGATGAGCTAGATAAGCTTAATAAGCTTTATAAACTAAGCTATATTATTCGCGTAGAACGAACCTTAAACTATATAACTCTAGATAAGTTAAATACGCCTATCCCTATATAAGATATATAGGATGTGTAAGATAAGCTCGATAAGCTTTATAAACTAAGCTATATCATTCGCGTAGAACGAATCTTAAACTATATAACTCTAGATAAGTTAAATACGCCTATCCCTATATAAGATATACAGGATATATAAGATAAGCTAGATAAGCTCGACGAGCTTTATAAACTAAGCTATATTATTCGCGTAGAATAAACCCTAAACCTAGCGCCTAAGCTAGTCTATAAAAACTATAACTATATCGTATTAGATAGGGTTATAGAGCTTAGCCTTAAGGAGTTATTTACTTAAGGGTTTAACTATAACCTAATCCCTTATAAAATCCTTAAAGCTATATAAAGTAGATTACGAAGATCTAAATATATAACCCTTACTCTTTATTCTAAGTAGGATAGAAGACTATTCTATAATAAGCGTTATTATATCCCTAACTATACTCCCTTATACCTGCGTCTACTATAGTTATATTATAATATACCTACCGCCGGCTACTTAGGTTCTAGTAAAACCTACTAGTTACTATACCGTAGCTATTACTAATTAAAAATATAATATTACGTCCGTCGTTATATACCTAATTATATTATATATTAAATATATAAGATATCGCGTCGGGGTAAATCTAGTTATTTAGCCCTATTAGACGTTCCTGAATATCGCTAGTAAGACCTTACTATCGATTTCGTTATAGGTTTACTAGAAGTAGATAATAAAGACGCTATTTATATCGTTATTAACCGCCTTATAAAAGAATGATATATTATTACTATTAACTATAGGATAGGAGCTTATTAATTCGCGAGCTTCTTTATTAATTATATCTTTAGGTTATATAGTCTACCTCGTAGTATTACTAGCGACTATAGTACGTAGTTTATAAATGAGTTCTAGACTTATATTTATAAAGTCCTTAGAATTATATATGCCTTATTAACTACGTACTACCCTGAAACTAATAGCTAGACTAAGCGATTTAACTTAGTCTTTAAATAATACCTCCGAGCTTATATAAGTTATAACTAAGATGATTAGCTAGCGTGGCTAGCCTTAGCTGAGTTCACCGGTAATAATAGTAATTCTAAGACTACTAGATTTTCGCCTTTCTTTTTAAATAAAGGATTCTACCCCCGTTATAGGTATAAAAGTAATATTGCTGCCCTAAGGATTAATAACGAGATTAATACCGCCACGTTTACTAGACGTATATAAGAACTTAAAGCCGTTACCCGCTCTAAGATAGCTTTTACTAGAGCCGACTATACACTTAATACTAACCGTTACTAAGTCCCTATACCCTAGTATAAAGTTAACGATTATATTTATCTAAATATTAAGAACCTCCGTACCCGTCGTTAATATAGGAAGCTAGAGCGCCGTTAAGCCGGCTTATATTAAGTTATTAAAGTCCTAAGTCCTACTACTATACGCTTATAACTCCTTATAAGTATAAATATCTATAATACGTTCTATATTAACCTCCTTAAGCCCGCTAAGCTGGATCTAGTTCTAGGCTAGTAAATACTAAACCCTCCTCCCGTTATTATAGATAATAAAACTGAGTATGAAGTCGAAGCTATTATAAATTCTAAGTAGTCTAATAGGGCTAAAATTAAGATTAAGTATCTAGTTAAATAGACTAGATACCCTAACCCTACGTGGGAACCCCTTAAGTTATTAACTTATTATTATGGGCTTATAGAAGCCTTTCACTATTAATACCCTAATAAGCCGAGTCGAGCCCTTCGCGGAGCTTAGGTATAAGAGGGGGATAATGTTATAAGTAGAACGAGCGAGGTATATAATACGAGCTAGATAGGTCTAGCCTATCTAGTATATCTATCCTAACTATATGCGTAAGATATATATGGATCCTGCTATAGTTAAAGCGAGATTAATTCCTTAGCACTTATATTATATTTAGGCGTTCCCCTTATTTTTAGGCCTTCCCTCCTTATATAATATCCTTTCGTCTATAGGGTAGTTAATAGTCCGTGCCGCTATTTAAGTGTTGCTAGTTTACTGTTTAAGTAAAGTATTACTACGTTGACCCGTGATATTAGCCGTCTTAGCGAAAATCTCTACTAGTAGATTCCCTAGCCCCCTTTTTCGGTGGTACGTAGTATTAATACTAGTCGTAGGGTAAATAAATAAATAAATACCCTACGCCCAGGCTTATAACCTATTAAAATAGGTAGAATGGTAATAGTTATTATATTACTAGCTATATAGGTGGAGAGAGATAGGATATATAAGATGCTAAGACGGGTACTAGCGCGCGTCTAGTACGCGGCTAGTCTAACTAATTACATCCTATTTCAATATATTTCAATAATAATTAGTATAAATAATTATAAGTAGTTATAGATTTAATTTAATTATATACTAAACCTTCCTAATAACCTATATAATACTAGCGATTTCTAATTTAGTAGGCTAATAGTTCTTCTTTATATTATTAAGATAGTAATTAAAAAATATAATAGGCTATATATTAGTCCTCGTAAAAGGCTTTAATAATTATATAGGATCTCCCTTTATATAATATATAATAGCCGTAAATCCTACTACTTTTAAGGTATCTAGATCTATATATAAAACCCTATTATAATTATAGTAAATAAGAAATTAGGGGTTCTTAAAAGCCTCTTATAAATCCTAAAAGGCGCTAAGCTCTTCTTATATAAGCTTATAGAAAATTACCCTAATTACCTTCCTTTTTTATATATAACCTTTTATACTTATATTAAAGCCCTTATTAAGGACTACCTTTCTCTTTTATAAGGGGTCTACCCTCTATATATATCTCTTAATTAATAAATAGAGCTAATTAGTTAGTCTAAGAAATATTTCTAGGTTAGCTAAGTTCTATAGAAATTATAATAAGGTAATAGCCGCGATTTTTTCTTTTATTATAAATATCCCTAGGCCGTTAATATACTAGCCTAGTAGGGTAATAGAGGGGTAGCTAATATATAACTTTAATAGTAATAGGCTTATATACTTCTTTTAAAATAGATTAAAGACTTTATATAAATATTTAATATACTCTTATAAGGTATATAAGTAGATAATAATATTATTAACGTAGGCTTTAATAAACGCCTAGTATTACTAGAGAATAGTATTAGTCTAGTATTAAATATATAAAGGCGAGCCCTTATAACTTATAAGGGCTACTAAAGACTACTCCTAGTTATAATAGCTTATAATTATAAGCTTATAATAATCCTTAACCTAGATATAAAATTAATAGAACTATCCTATAATATTAATAATTATAATATACTAATAACCCTATACTAATACTATAATATTAGATTATAAGGGGAGTAGATATATATTATTCTCCATAATTTTATTAAGCTCTTATATATTAATTATAACGTAGCCTTTTCACCTAGTAGGAGTATTATACTAGACTATAAAATAGGGATAGCTAAATAGAGTTAGCTAATTAGATTATATAAGTTTCCCTTAGGCTTAAAGCTTATTAAAGGTCTTATTAATAACGTCCTTATCCTTTTACCTAAGAGGGTATACTTATATAGACTTAGATAATATATTTAGCTTTAATAGAATTAATATCTATTATTCTTCTAAGATATTAATTATATCTATATTATTTATAAAAAGATCCTAGTATAATTTAATAATTTTAGCTAGTCAATTTATAATATATAGTTCTTTATAAATTCTAACTCTATTCTCAAGCGTATTCTTAAGACTAGGGTTAATAATAGTACTTAATTCTATAGAAAGAGCCTAATTAATAGATATAATAGTTATTATAAATATTATAAGAGCCTTCTTATTAATTATAGTTAATAAGGATATAGCTAATATAATTAATATAATAGCTAATATAGCGATTTTAGCCTATTTACCCTTCTAACTATTACGCTAACTACTAGTTATAAGGCTAGAATAGTAAGTATTAATTATAAAATATCTATTATAATTAAATTCTTTTATAATACCTAATCTTACCTTCCTAGGAATAAAGATATCCTTATTAATATTATTCTTAATAAAGACCTTCTTAAGAGAAGTATTAATAATATAAGTAAGTATACTACTAGCGTATCTAAGATTAAGATTATATAAAGGTTTAAAGAGTAGGTTTTAATTATCTAGTAAAGTCCTATTAAAGATAATAGCTACTAAGGTAGTAGTCTTTATAAGAATTAAGAATTTTTTCTCATTTTTAATTACTTATTTTACTAGTAATAAGTAAATTTAAGTACTTATTAGGATTTTAATATTTTAATAGCTACTAATAGTAATATATTACTTTATGAAATCTAATATTATAGCTTTTAAAGTAAGAATATCTACTCTTATAAGTATTTTAGCTTTTAAGTTATTAACTATATAAATTTCTCTAGTAATATATACGATTATAAGCTTTTTATTAACTAAATTATAAAGAAAGAAGGTTATAATAGTAAGTTTATTAAAATAGTAAATTTTTAAACTAAGGCCCCTAATAGGGATATTAGAGGGTATAATTTTAATTTTTATACTAGTAGGAATAAAAGTTATATTTATAATTAATATTATATATCTTAGATTAGAATAGACTTTAATATCTTTACTATTAATAGTCTATCTAATAGCTATAATAGTATAATAGTAGCTCTTAAAAGTATAGCCTATCCCTTATATAGCTACCACTAATAAAATAATTATAATAGGATCCCTTATAAAATAACTTACTAAGTTAGTATTTACTAGAGTATCTACTACTAGTAGATTAATTATAAAAGGCTTTAAGATAACTATAAAAGGCTTTAATAAGGTAGCCTTCTAATACTAGTTATAAAGATAATTAAAGAGTTTATTCTTTAATAGGAATCTTAGATAATAATAATAATATTTATAGTCTAGAGATAAACTAGTAGTAGAGAAATAATTTCTAAGGTTATAACTATTATCTAGTTTAATATCTTCCGTTATAAATACCTAATAATACTAGGAGGTTTCTTCCTAGGATAGTTTATAAGAACCTTCCTAATAGAAATTAGAGGGCTTATAAGTGAAATCCTAATATAGTCCCTCCTATTTATAACCTTAAAGGCTCTAAGAAGGCTATCCCTTAGAGGCTTCTTTAGTAGTAGCCTAGTAGACCTATAGAGGTCTTAGAGCCTATTATTATTATTCCTCTTATAGTAAAGGGAAAGTAATTTCCTTAATTTTAATTTTAATTTTAATTTTAATTCTAATTCCCCTAGTATTAAGGACCTTATTAGGGTTACCTATTAAATAAATTAGACCCGTTTAATAGGGCTAGTACTATTATTTAAAGTCTTATAAGTTATACTAGGAGGGTATAGACGTTTACGCCCTAATTACCCTAATTTTAATAGCCTTAGTAGGGTTAATAGCCTAGAGGAGGCTTCTAATATTAATAGTAAGTATAGTTATTATTTTATAATTATAATTAAGGTAGTAGTAACTACTAAAAAGGCTATTAAGATTAAGACTAAAATAGAAATTAAAATTAAGACTAAGAAGGTTAAAATAGAGATTAATACCTACTACGCTATTTTTACTAAGATAGCTAATAAGATTTTAAGTATTAAGATATATAATTCTACTATTAATACTTCCTATAATCTAATAAGGTAAGGAACTTATTATAGTTAATATTATTACTAGGTTTAAGAATATTATAATAGAATTCTATATTAAGATTATATTAAATAAGAAGAATATAATCCTTTATTACCCTAATCTCTAAATCCTTAGCTACTCTTATAATAGTTTAAGAGTATTCCTAAGGCTCTCTCTATTAAGAAGTATCTTATATAATATACTTCTTATAAATTAGTATACCTATACTAATATAGCGTAGGGCCTTCTACTATTATATTAATAGATAATACTATTTATTAATATTATAAGTAATAAGATATTTATCCCCTTCTCTAAGCTTAGTAGTATACTATCCCTAGGCCGTTCCTTAGAGATATAATTAAAGGTTTATATAAATAATAGTATTACCCCTTACTTAAATAATATCTTTAATATAGTCTATAAATATATAAATATCGCGGAAATAAGTAGTCTTACTAGTATATTTAATATTAGAGGCGGTATCTATAGATTTATTATTATAAAAGGGATTAAAATATCTAATATTATTAGGATTAAAGCGGGGAATACTATTATTATAAGGTACTCTAGGAGGTATACTAGGATCTACTAGTCCTAGCGCTAGTAGTAGGGCTAGTAGTATAATACTAGTAATTATTTCTTATAACTTAGTACGCTAAGCCTTAGTAAAACTAATATTCTTACTTATAGCTAGATATTAGGCTAGTCTAATAGGCTATTTATATATAGCTTCTTTAATAGAAGTCTTATAAGTTATAAGATTAATACTAAAATTTAGTAGTATAATATTTAGTATTATTAAGGGTATTCTTATAAGTAACTTAATATTAGATAGAGTAAGAGTAGAAGATATAATAGTAGGTATTTTAACTAATAGGAACCTCTTAGGACTATTCCTAGTTAATAGTAGCTAATACTTTATAAAATATAATAAGAGTTATAAGAGATTTTAGTAATACTTAGTACTCTTAATAAAGTATTTAATTACTTTTTAAAAGGCGGGGCTATTAGTAGCCTAATTAAATAGATAGAAGGGTAGTTCTACTAAAGTAGTATATTAATTACTTAACTTAGGGATTCCTAGTTATATAGGATATTAGTAATAGGTAATAATATAGTTAATATAATAGCTAATAGTCTCTAATACCTTATATATATATATATTACTAGTATCTTAAATAAATTTATAGATTTAATTTACTAATATAATAAGATATTAATTAAGGGGTAGTAGTTAAGCTACCTTAATAGCTTCCTTTCAAAGAAAGGCTTCTTAGATCTTAGAGAAAAAATATAGAAAAGTAATAAACTTATATAAAGTTTAATAAAAGAGGCTATTAAAGACTTTAATAGTAAGTTATAATAGTATAAGGTTACACCTAAGTATAATAATAGAGTATACTATTAGGGCTTATTACTATTATAATAGATAGTAATAAATAAAGATAGATTAGTTATAAAGAAATAGGCTTCTCTATACTACTAAAGGACTTTAGGGATTATTAGTATTATAAGGGTAGCTTTAATATTTTAGTAGTTTAAGATAGTTAATTAGTATTATAAAGCCTTTTATATAGTATTACTACTATATTAATAGGGACTCTTTTAATTTATATAGATTAATTAATTAAGAAAGCTATTAACGCTATTAAGAATAATAAAGTATTAGGGAGGCGGAAGCCATTCTACTATTATTAAGCGAAACGTATATAGTAGAGTATATCCTATATTACTTTATAAGGGCGGCGTAGTTTTTATACCTAGTAATAAAGTAATTAGATAAAAAAAATTAAAGCTTTATTATAATAACCTTTATATTAGCTACTACTTATAGAAGTATATATAAGAGCTTATTAAGCGGAAGTTCTATTAGAAATTAATAGGATAAAATATTTATAATTATATATAAAAATACTTAACCTATTAATTAATAAAGCTATATAGATATACTATTTATAATATACTATTACTATTATTAATATTTATAAGACCTTTTTAAGAAATTATAATAGATTTTATTATAGATCTCCCTTTAAGTAAATAAAAGGGTAGTATTTATAATATAATCTTAGTAGTTATAAACTATTATATTAAGGTAGCTAGGTATTTACCTATTATAAAGATAGTTAATACTATTAATATTACTAACCTATTATATTATAAAACCTTTTTAAATTTTAATTAGTTAGAAGGTATTATTAGTAATTAAGGGATAGTATTCAACTATTTATAAGTAGTTTCTAGGTAGTTATATATTATTATATTAATATAAAAAGAAAGCTTAGTACTACTTTCTATCCCTAGAAAGATAGTTAAATAGAGAGATAGAATAGTATACTTAAGTAGTATTTATACTACTATTCTATCTAGAGATAAGATAACTAGGTAGAGTTACTTTATTTAATAGAGTTTATATATAATTATATAAAGTATATTAATATTAGGTTACCTCTATATAAAGTATTTTATAACTACTTACTTAAGCTAGATATAAAGCTTTTAAAGCTATTATTAAAAGAAGTCCTATTAATATAAAAAAAGGTTAAATTACTTTAAAAATAAAAGGAAGGTTTAAAGTAGTACTTATACTAAATATAAATTATATAAGTAGAGTATATAAATAAATAGTAAAAGTAAAGATAATATAATATAAATAATTACATCTTATTAAATATAAAGTATATTAAATTAGTATAAGTAATTAAAAAATTATTATAATATTATTTAAGGCCTTTTAAGGTCTTTAATTATATTAGTAGTTAAGTATATAAGTTATAACTACTTAATACCTTTTATATATATAATATCTTTTATATTTTACTTATAAAGCTATATAAGGGTAATAGTAAGAGTATTATAAAAGCTGCGTAAGTAGAGCTTATAAATAATAAAGATAAATAGGAAGTTAAAGCTATTCTTAATTATAAAATCTCTTATAATAAACCTTAATATTTAGTAAAGTAGAAGGGTTAGTCTTATAATTATAATTAATAGTTATATAAGCGGGACTTAATTAATATACTAGATATATTAGAAAGATTTAAATAGGATTACCCTAAAGTATAAAATTTATATTATATAAGAGGGGAAATAATTTCTATTATTATTAATAAAAAAAAGATACTTAATATAACTAAACTACTAAGGGTATTATAAGAGAGGGCTATTATATTATATTAATAGTAGTATTAAGCCTATTACTATTACTATTATTATTAATAGGATCCTCCTCTTTATTCTTATCTTTATCCTTTATAATAGGAGGAAGGTGCTCTTATAATATATTAATAAGGCTTTAATAAGGTTTTAAAAGGGGAGATAGAGTAATATATATATATTAATAGAGGATATTAAGAATACCCTTAAGGGTATTTACAATATAGCTAATAATAGTAGGGTCTACCCTAGCTAAGGTAGTAGTAATAGAGGGGGTAAGTATATAATAGAGGTAGTAATAGTATTAATAAATAAGCCTATTAAAGGTTTACTAATATTTAGTAAGCTAAGGAAGATTAGAGCTAGTATTAGAGGTAGCTATAATATTAGAGGCTTATAAGAGGTATAAGTAGGAGTAATAAATAAGGGTAGGGATTTCCTATTTATATTCTATATTAAAGTCTTTATAATAGCTATATCTTATTAAGCTAGGGGAGGCGTATATATAAAGTATATTATTAAAGGGATAAGTAAAGCCTTAATTAAAAATATTAGACTTATAACTCTTTACTTTAAAATATAGTATACTAGAGGTATATTATATAAGATAATATAAAAATAGGTTATAAGTATCTTAATAAAGGAGGTTAAATACTATTATAAGGGGGGGTAATAGGAGTCTTCTTTAATTAATAGAGGATAAGTTAATTATTAAGGATTACTTATAAAGTAATTACTAGGATTATAAGGAGGTATAATAAGGTATAAAGGGGGTAATAATATAAATAAAAATTAAAAAGGACTTAATATAATTAATAAAAAATAAAGATATTATAATTAGAAGAATAATATTAAAGTTATATAAAGGAGGTATACCTTAAGTACTTAATAAACCCTTAATAATAATAACTTCCTATATACTATAAAATACTAAGACTTCTAATTACTTTTATAATAAATTAATAAAGAATAATAAGAAGTATAATAGGAATATATTATAATATAAGGATTATATATAAGAGTATTATCCGTAATTATTATAATTTAATAAAACTATATATTGCTTAAGGCTTAGCTTAGAGGGCCTTATAATTAATTATATTATTATACTCTTATTAAAGGTATATTCTATTACTAAGGGAGTATCTTTTATAAATTATAACCTTTTATACTCTTAAAGCCTAAGAACCTAGATAGGGAGATAATTATAAGGATTAGTTAAGTATATAATACTACTATTAATATAGCATTTATAATATATAGTAGTATTATACTACCCCTTTACCTATAATATATAGAGGAGGGAATTCCCCTTAAAGGGAAGGGTAGTAATTAGTCTTACTATTAATAAGAATAGAGAGTTTTATATATAAGTATATATATACTATTTATAGTACCTAATAGCTATACTATTATATAGTACCCTTATTATAAGGGTACTACGTAACGACGTAGCTATTAAGTACTATAAACGGTGCGTATATATATATTTATAGAACTCTATATTCTTATTAATAGTAAGACTAATTACTACCCTTCTCCTTTAAGGAGAATTCCCTCCTCTATATATTATAGGTAAAGGGGTAGTATAATACTATTATATACTATAAATACTATATTAAAAGTAGTATTATATCCCTAGCTAGTCTTTATAATTATCTCTCTATCTAGGCTCTTAGGCTTATATTTATATTTATATTTATATTTATATTTATATTTATATTTATATTTATATTTTATACTCTACTATCTAGCTACTTAGAGTTAATAAGGGCATTTTAACTCTAATTTATTAAGAGGAAACTATAAATTATAGAAGAAAACTTCTCTTACCTACCCTATTTATTATAACGCTTCTAGGCCTTTAAATACTATATACTATCCTCTCCCTTATACTCTATTATTACTACCTTAGTATTAAATCTTAATATTTATATACTCCTCTCTCTTATTAGGGTTATACCCCTTTCTCTACTCTTAAAAGGTTTATACTCCTTTAATTATCCTCTTACCCTTCCTTATATAATTTAACTAATATTAATAAGTACCCTTAACCCTCCTACTAGTCTACTACTACCCTAACTACTCCTCTCTTATATTATCTAATATTAAGGTATCCTTTTTCATTTAACTTATAATACTAAGTTACTACTACTACTAGCCTAGTAAAAGGCTTATAATACTCCTATTAGGAATTATTATACATCTTTTTTATAATATATAAGAGGGAGCTATTAAAGTTATTAGGGGGGGTATAAATATACTTTATTACTACTATTATATTACTATTTCCTAGTACTAGGTTATATAATAATCTACTTATAAGAGAAAGTAGATTATATTAAAATCCCGTTAGTTATACTTATAATTATAAGGTTACTACTCCTACTCCTATATATAGTTATAATCCTTCTAATTAGAGGAAGTAGCCCTAGCCTATTATTTTAACTCTTCTACTTAATATAATACCTTCTATCTCTTAACCTAAAGTCTCTTATACGTAGAGTTAATACTACTAGTAGGAATTAAGGTAGATATTATTATATATATTAAGGGCGCGCTCGCTACGCGTATAAAAACTTTATATAAAGAGCTCTATTATTATATAATATCTTAATTTTATTTCAATTATATTTAAACTAGAGACCTCTTAGCTCTATTAATAAGTAATAGGTTTATAGCTAGTACTATATATAGGTAGATCTTATTACTAGTTATATAAGTAATAGTACCTCTTAAAAGAGTTACTTTAATTACTTAATATTAATTTTCTATTTTTAATATATAAATAATAATTTTTTAGATAGTCTATTAATATTATAGTAATAGAGGAATAATATTTAATAAAATAATAATAGAAATTAATAAATCTTAAAAAGATTTAAATATCTTTAATACTCCTAGGTTTTAGCTACTTTATTATAATATCTACTATATATAAATCTATATATATACTATTATAATTAATAATAAAGCTAAGGAATTCTACTTTTATTATTATAAATTTATAATTCTTTAAGTTAATATAAAGTTTATATTTATAAAGGTATTATAATATAGTTTTTATAACTCTAATATAAAATTCTTTATCCTAGGAATAAATAAGAATATTATCTAGATAAATAATATATATAATATCTAGTAATCCTACTAAGGCCTTATTAATATATACTTAAAATAAGGTAGGTATATTAATAAGTTTAAAAGGTATAATTATATATTTAAAATAATTATACGTTATATAGAATATAATCTTTTATTTATTACCCTTTCTTATTTATAAGTAATAATATATATCCTTAAAGTCTAACTTAATTAAGTACTTAATATTAATTAATCTTATAATATTTTATTAATTAATAGAAGGGGATATTAATTTTTAATTATAATTTTATAAGTACTTTATAATTAATATCTTCTTACTATAATAGAATATCCCTAATTTCAGACCCTAAGCTTATTATAGCTTATTAGTTAGTTAATAAGTACCCTAATTACCCCCTCTAGGACTAGCGTAAATATTAAAACTCTAATATTTCTTTATATTCTACCTTTATCTATAATAATACTCTATAATATTTTTTATATAGATAATATTACTTAGCTTACTCTAAGGTACTTAATACTTTAAAAATTATTAAAATCTATCTATTACTTAAAAAGATATATTTAAATCTATAAATTTACCTATTAATCTAGTCTAACTATCTTATATCTTAGCGCCTTCCTACCGCGTTAATAAATTTTTCTTCCTACCTTTTTTATATTTTTAATACTATTATATAGATATTAATACCTATCCTTATAATCTATAATATATAAATCGTACTAGCCGCCTTTAAATAATATAGTATTACCCTTCTTATACTAAATTTAGCTCCTCTAGCTCCCTACTAATACCTTTTAAGCGCCTAGCTCTTTCTAACCTATACCCTAATACTATTAATAAGAGGGTTAGATCTTATAAGACTAATAGTATAAGGTATACTAGACGCTTAAAGAAGATTAATTTAGGTACCTAAATTAAGTTTAGTAACTTACTAATAAACCCTAGAGATATTATATTAATAGAACCTCGCCCTAAAGAAATACTATTAAGTACTCGCCCTTATAGCTACCTTAATAAGGGTATTACCCCTTAGTAGTATATAACCCTTACTAATATAACTATTTAAGTAGTTATTCCGCCTAGGAACCTTTAATAACCTACTCCCCCTATCTTTAAAGAGATCCCCTAAGAAATTACTCCTCTACTAGCTCCTAAATATTATCTAGAAACGCGTTACTAGTATACTTACTAGTAAGCTAATAAAGATAATAATATTAAGTACTAACCCCCTATTTAATAAGGCTTATACCGGCGGTAGAATAATATATATTAGGGGCGGACGCTAGGCTAGGGATATTAAGTATATAGGGATCTTTATATAATAAGAGATATAGAGCTTTATAAGGTTAATAAATTATTTAATATTACTAGTAATAAATACCCCTATTATAATATATTATTATAGAAAAATTAATATAGTAACTTAGGGGATAATTAATAGTTATATTATAATAGTAGGAAGAATAATTAGCTATCCCTTGACTAGTTATATAAGCTAGCTAATATAAACTTATTATTTAAAGGGCTATAAAAGGAGGCTAAGCTTAGGGTATAATTTATTAATAATTTATTTAATAATATAAATATTATTATTATTAAGGCTAGTAATAAGATCTACTTATACGTAGTATTAGCTATAAACCTATTACTTATTAATAGAGCTAAGAGGTCTTTAATCTAAATATAGTTAATATAAAACTAAGATATTATATAATAATAGAGCCCCTTATATAAAGCTTTTATACGCGTAGTAAGCGCGCTCTTAGTATATATAATAATACCTACCTTAGTTCCTACTAGTAGTACTAGCTCTATATATAAGAGACTCTAGGTTAAGAGATAGAAGGTATTATATTAAGTAGAAAAGTTAAAATAATAGGCTAAGGCTACCCCCCCTAGCTAAGAGGATTATAACTATATATAGGAGTAGGAGTAGTAACCCTATAATTATAAATAGGGCTAGCGGGATTTTAATATAATCTACTTTCTCTTATAAGTAGATTATTATATAGTCTAGTATTAAGAAATAATAATATAATAGTAGTAGTAAAGTATATTTATACTTCCCCTTAATAACTCTAATAGCTCCCTCTTATATATTATAAAAAAGATATATAATAATTCCTAATAAAAATATTATAAGCCCTCTACTAGATTAATAGTTATAATAACCTAATATTATAAGTTAAATAAAAAAGGATACCTTAATATTAGATAATATAAGAGAGGAGTAGCTAGGGTAATAGTAGATTAATAAGAGGACTAAGAGTACTTATTAATATTAATTAAATTATATTAGGAATGGTAAGAGGGTAGTTAAAGGAGTATAAGCCTATTAAGAGTAGAGAAAGGGGCGTAGCCCTAATAAGAGGGAGGAGTATATAAATATTAAGATCTAATATAAAGATAATTTAAAGTATAAGGGAGAGGATAGTATATAATATTTAAAGGCCTAGAAGTATTATAATAAATAGGGTAAGTAAGAGAAGTTTTTTCCTATAATTTATAATCTCCTTCTAAAGTTAAAATACCCTTATTAGCTCTAAGTAGCTAGATAGTAGAGTATAAAATATAAATATAAATATAAATATAAATATAAATATAAATATTATTATTAATAGATAGTTTATAAGAAGGAGGATTATATATAGTAAGGAGTTTTTAGATAATATTATTATCTATAATAACTATCTATTCTTTACTAATAAAGGTATAGCTAATATTAATACCTATATTAGTTAAACTACCTTCTAGATATAAGAGTCTATTTATTATTTAATAGGTCTTCTTATTACTAATAATAGACTTAGGCTAAAATTCGCCTAGATCTATATACTAGATAGTATATAGGAGTAACTAGATATTTACTATTAATATTTTAATAATTTAAATTAAGATACCCTTACTTCTACTTAATATACCCTCTAGTCTATTAACCTATATATCTAGGGGTTTAAATCCTATTATAACTACCTTAAAGAGGATAAATTATAATATCCTATTAATATTATAAGCGTTTATATCTAATAGCTAAATCCTAAATAATAGGATAAGGGTACTTATAATTACCCTACCTTTATAAAAGTTACCTATGTTATAATAACTCCTAATAATACTATAAGAGGCTAGATTAAGCGGGAATATTTATATTAAAACTATTAAGGGGGGCCTTATATTAATCCCTACCTTAGAGGAAGCCTACTAGGTCTAGAGTACTTGTTAATAACTTGATAACTATCTAATAATTCCAATAATTTATTAATAATTTATTAATAATTTAGAAAAATATAGATAATAAATCTATAGTAAAAATGTTTTCTAATAAGGTATTTAAAATTTTCTAATAATTTTACAACAATTATTGTAAAGTCTGTTAACGACATAATAATTTAAATAATTATTGAAATATATATATATTCCTCTAAGGTAATTAATATCCTTCTTATATAGCCCTCTAATATCCGCTCCTATTTCTATTTAGTAAATAGTTATAATATAACCGCCTCCTATTAGCTAGCTATTAGCTTCTAGGCGACTATCTATTATATATATTATAATAGAACTATATCGCTAGTACCCTTACCTAATATACCTTAATTAGTAGTAATAATAAACTAGAGTAGGAAGAGGGTAGTAACCCTAAGTAGGAACTAGACTAGTATATTACCGGTAAGTATATACCTTAGGGTTATAATAGGTCTTAGTAAGTAACAAGATAATAATTTTATATAAAATAGATATAAGTAAGACTATTTAATATATTTCCCTACCTATTTTCTAGACCTAAATCCGCTTAGTTATAAATAGTTCTAAATAATTTAGATATTAGTTAGAAGATAATTAATATAATTTAAACAATTAGCTGATTAATATCTAGATCTAGCCTAATTTCTTTAATTATATTATTAATAGTAGACGTCTATTTAGCTATTAGGCTACTAATATCTAGATATTAATAGAGCTTAATAACCTAAATTAGTATTATTAGAATTAATAGACTATATAGGTAGACTATTACTCCGGCCTAATAGATAGGCTTAGTACTAATCTAGATATCTTACTTAAAGATATTAGTAGTAAGGTAACTATCCTCCTATTAATAATACTAGGAAGCCTACGTACTATTAAAGTAAGAATATAGAATACTATAATAATAGTCTAAAAAGGGGTAAACCTAATTTTTTTATTACCTTTATATATAATCCTAAGTAGCCTAATATTTAGAGCTTATTAGTATCTAGTTAGATATTAAAGTACTATTATAACCTAATTACTTATATCTTTAATTAGAAGCTCTAGGAGCTAATAAAGGACCTCTTTAAGTAATATATCCTTAATATTTATATAGGCTACTATTATATTATTAAGTTTTAGAAGTAAGGTCTCTTATATACTTATATTCTCCTTATTATATAAGAAGAGGATTAGATCTAGATAGTTAGTAATATTAATAGTATTATTTTAGTATTTATCCCCCCTTAATAGGATAATAATACGCTATAAGAGTTAGTCTTATAATATATAGTTTATAATTACTATACTAGCGTTCCTAGTAATAGATATTTTAATTAAGAGAAGAATTATTATAGTAAGGCTTTTTTACAGGATTTTTATTAAGAGATATCTTTTATACCTAATAGGAGTTATCCTCTTTATAAGCGTCTAGTTAGCCCCCTTAAACCTAATTCCTCTATTAATAATAGGTAAGTTATCCCTTATAACTTATACCTATAAAAGAAATATAGTACCTATATTAATATTAAGATTTATAACTCTATTAAGTCTATTTTTTATCTATATAAATATATTTATAAGGGACCTAATTAGGCTAATATCTCCCTTACTAGGAATTATATATATAATAATAATAATCCCGCTCCTAATAGCTAGCCGTAATAGTAAAGGGAGTTAGTAGATAAGATTATAAAGTTTTAGTCTACTTATTAGATTAAGTCTATTAAGGCTATCTAGAAGATACTCTTATTTAGTATAAGTATTATAAAGCCTTATATAAAGTATTTATAAATCTACCTCCTAGACTAATAATATACCCTTTTTAAGCTAACTAATAACTAGGCTATTAATAAGGCCGCTAAATAAAAGCTAATAAATAGTAATAAGCTTTATAAGACTATATTAATAGAGTTTTTTAATATAAACTATCTTACTAAGGAAGCTTATAATAATAATTAGCTATTACCTTTTATAAAATAGAATAGGAAATATCCTATTATTATAAGAGATCTACTTAACTATTTATACGCGGATTTTCCTAAGGTCTTTATATAATAAAAGAAATAAATATTATAAAATATATAAAAGGGGGAGACTCTTAGGCGTATTAATTTTATTAGTCTTAAAACTAAGGATCTCTACTATTACTAACTACTCCTCTGTTATATTAAGGGGGCTATATTATTTGATAACCTCTAGATAGTAGATAGCTAGCTAATAGAATAAAAGGAGGCCTATATAGAGCTTAAGTTAACTAAAAATAATATATATACTAATAAGATCCTTAATAAGGGAAAGGATTTTTAGGGAGGTTATAAGCTACGTAGTCTATTTATATTAATATTAGTTAAACTCTAACTTATTAACGCCCTTATATTATAGAATAAGTATAAGGAGTATATCTTAAATAACTACTTATACCTCTTATAACGGGATTTTTTAAATACTTTAAATACTAGATAATTATTATAAGTAATAGTTATTTATAAAATAGTACGCCCTTTACCTAATTAAAAGCTAATTAGAGTATTAATTAACCCCTAAATATACTAAGGATCTAACTTAATATAACCTACCTATTCTAACTATCCTATTTAATAATTTTAATAATATTCTAAATAGACTTTTATAGGAAGAAATATTTTACTAAATTACCCCCTAATAAGGCTAAGGTCTTATAAAATAGGCTAAATACTAACTAATACTATACTACTAATTAGATTATTACCGCTATTAATACTAATACTAATAATAAATTTAATACTCTAGGTATACTATTCTTCCTTAATAGTACTAGGGGGACTAATAAGATAATAGTTTAAAAAACTATTATAAAAAGGCTATATTCCTAGTAAAAGGTTACTCTAATAATAGTATCTTCTAGTATTATATTAATACTATTATAAGGAGGTTAGACTACTTACTTATAATTTAAGATACCCCTAGACTTTAATACTACCTCCTTATATATCTTACTAAGTTAATTAAGTAAGCTTATATTATCTTTTAAGATAAGTCTCTTATATAAAGTTAATGTAATATAAAAGCTATTAGTTATAGCCTTTAAGATATTTATAATAATAACTAGGCTTATTTTAAGGGTAAGGTAGTCTACTTTTATAATAACTTTTAATAAATACTCCTAGTTATTCTAAGAGGATCTAGTAGCTAGGTTATTAAGTTATATCTTTAAAAGGCCTATTTTTAGAATAAGGTTATATATTTAAATCTTACTATTAATAAGCGACTTAATAATCTTAACCTAATAGATATTATATATTATAAAATAGGACTATTTATAAGTAATCTCCTTACTATTAATAATAGTATTAATATTTAGAAAAGCCCTACTACTAATAAAGATATATTATATTAGAAATATAATTATACCCCTAGAAATACTATTAATAATTTAGTTAAGAATATTTATACTAATATTAGGATAAATATCTCTTAAAGGGTTTATCTATTATAATAGGCTATTCTCGCTATTATTAATAAAGATATTACTAGTATTAATACTAAGATAATATTATATATCCTTAGTAATATAATAATATACTAGAGTATTAATTATACTATATTAGAAGAAGATAATAAACTCTTCCCCCTTTAAGTACTTTTATAGGTTTTATAAACCCTTCCTACTATCTTATAAGCTATATATTAAGCTAGGCGTACTAGTTATACTACTAAAGAACTTTAATCTACTATATCTATATAATAGGACCTAATTATAGGTAATAAGATATAATAAATATATCTTTAAAGGGGAGATTATAGGTAGTACTTATAATAATAAAAAGGTAATACTATTTAAGACACTATTATAATTTAAAGAAAATAATAGGTAGATTCCTACCCCCTTTATTTATAAGTAGTACCCTATCTAGCTAGTATTTATTATAACTATTAATAAATTATAAAGCTAATTAATAAAGTATATAAGTATTAACTTATAAATTAAGCCTACTTTTAATTATAATTAATTATACGTAGCTCTATTATAAGTAATAAGATAGGGAAACCTCTATATTATTAAGCCTAAAACTCCTAAATATATATCTAGTTAAATAATAAGAAATATTATATATAAGTAGGTACTATTAGATAATAGGTAGACTACCCTTAATATACTAATTATAACTTATTATTAATACTTAAATCCTATTAATAGCTACTTAGTAGCTTATAAGAATATTAATTATAATATTATAAGTATAAAAATAGCCTAATATTATACTTAATTCTATAATTATATCTTTATATTAGACTATAATATTAGACTTTCTAATAATAAAAATAAGCTATTCTACTATTTAGTTTATTAAATACTACTAGTTAAACTTTAAAGGGCCGGATAAATACTAGGCTATATTAACTCTTATATCTAATAGATTCCTTTATATTAATATAATAAATCTAGTAGGGCTATTAATAGTTATTATAAGAGTATAAAAGATATATTATAATATAAGGGATATAATAATTTAAGAATTATATTAAATAGTCTAGTAGTATAAAAGTTATTAGTAGAATAGAGTATTATTATATTAACTTTCTTATAATTAGTTAGGTACCTAATAGATAGTATTAATCTTTTAATACTTCTATCTTAATAATAATAATAATATCTTTTCCTAATAATAACTAATATAATAAGTTATCTAATAATAGTATACTTAGTTATACCCTATTAGTCCTAAATAGTAATATTATAGTAGAGTTATAATATAAGTAGGCCTAATAACTATTTATTAATACTCTAGTACTAAGTAACTATTATAAATAATCCCTTAGTCTAAAATTAATATCTTTACTAATATTTACCCTATAACCCCTATAATACTTAAGGAGGGTCTTAGTATTTATAATAGTTTATACGTATATTTATTATATTTAGACTTAAATTTATCTTATAACTACTATTACTTACTAAGGAATAAAAGAATTATACCTTTAAGTATACTTTTTCTACGTAAAAATCTTGAATTTTTATAGGTATTTTCTAGTATAAGTATAATATTATATCTTTTTTTAGTATAAAAAGAATTAATATACTTATTAAGCTTATAAAATATTAAATCTAACTCTTTAAGCCTTTTTTAAAGATTATTTAAAGTACTCTCTTAATACGCGTAACTCTTTTTCTAATAAATTATAAAGTAAGTTAAAGGGAGGTTCCTTATTCTCCTTTATATTAATTATATAAATATAAGGTATATAAGCTAATAGCGCCCTAATATTCTTAATTAAAAAGATATCTTAAAATTCTTAAAATTTTTAAGGGAGCTTAATTTTAGATAGTAGGCTTTTATTACCTACTCTTAAATATATTATAATAAATATAATATTATTAAGCTACTCCTTTAGCCCTTTAATAATATTAAAGTACTCCTTACTATTACTTTTCTTAATAGAGAATTACTAGTTTTATATAAGCTAATCTATTTAAGGATTTTATTCCTCTAATTATATATTAGGGACTTAATATAAACCTGAATAATATTAATATCGAGTTTATATAAGAATATTAACTATACTATTCTATATATTATATTATATATAAATATAGTATTTATATCTTAGCGTACGTACTAAGCCTAATTGGGAGTATATATTAGTTTATACTATAAAACTATAATATTACCCCCCCCTTTTAATTTAGAGCTCTAGCGAATATCTAAATTATTTAAAAACGTATTCTTTTTATTTAATAATAAATATTACTTAACTCTATATCCTCCGCCGCTAGCTTATTATAGTTAGCCCTTTACCTACTAGTATTAATAGTATTTATATTTATATTAGGCTAATACTTCCTTAGTTATTATAACTTAGTATATTAATAATAAGTCTTATCTTATAATATAATAGCGTCAGGCTTATATATAAGTAGAGCTAATAGTAGTTCCTATCCCTCTAGTATTTTAAATAACCTATATAGTCCGTCCTTTATAGTATATTTATAATGAAAATTAGCTACTAAATTAAGATACCCTACTATATTAGTAAATAGTTACTATTCTAGAATATTATTCTTATAGCCCGTGTACTTAATCTTATATATTAAGTATCCTCTCTTACCTATTATAGGGTCTTTCCTTCTTCTATTAATAGTTAAATCTAGTATTTCTTTAGCCTTATAATCTACGCCTTTATTATTAATATTTATTAGCGGAGGTAGTAGTATTACCTATTTAGGAAGCGGGTTACTTTTATTAAGGTATAGTAGTAATAGATAAAATACTAAGAGTATACCTCTTATTAATATTAGTAAATCTAGTTTATAGGCTCTATTATTAATAACCCTAATTATCTTATAAGGACCTAGGTTTTTATAGTTTAATAACTTATTTAGATAAGTTATTCTAATATTCTTTATATTTAGTATTATAAAATCTCTAATCCTAAATTTTAGTATAAGGTAATAATATCTATTTACTTATTCTATTTATAGGGCCTATACCTATTTTAATTAGTCTTATAAGTATTCCTATAAGTTCTTTATATCTTAAATAAATATATTTATAAATCTTATCTCCCTTTTAGATCTTTATATTAGATCTTAATCTTATAGTATTTTAGGCTTATATCCTAATCTAGGTATATATCCTTTAATTATTATAAATAGAGTAATACCTAATAATATATTAATATCTAAGTTAGCTTTAAACTCTATAATTAGTAGGAAGTTAACCTAGTTATCTTAATTATAACTAATATATATATAGAGGTACTACTTTAGGGTAGTATTTATACTCTTAATCTAACTATCTATTTCTAGGTAAAATACTATTAATAGCTTTAATTTTATCCTAATTTATTAATATAATTATTACTAGAAGTAGGAAGTAAATTATTTCCCTCTATCTAAGATAATATTAGAGGGGTATCCTTCCTCCCTCTATATCTATTTTATAAAAGCTTATATTATAGCTTTAACCTCTATTAAGTCTAGTATTATAAATTTCTTCTTTTTAAATAATTAATCTACTACTATTATTATATATTAAAACCTTCTTCTATATTATTTATATATTAGAAGTAGTATAATAGAATTAATTAAGATATCTTATTAATAGTAATCTAGGATTAATAATAATCTAAGTAACTTATACTTACCCTTATAAATAGTCTTAGACCTCTTATAAGTATAATAACTCTTTATATAATAAGTAACTATATCTATTATAAAAGGCTAGAAATAGTAAGTACTAATATATTTATAAGTTAATACCTATCCGGCGTATCCTCTTAGGGGTATTTAATAAATATATTTAATTATCTTTATCCTAAGTATTACTATATCTAGTATATAGAGTTAATAGCTTATATAGAGTAGATTATCTATAATTATATAGTCTCTTAGTTTTAAATATAATCCTAATTTTATTAAATCTTAAGGAACTTTTCTTTAGTTAGATACTTTAGTATTAATAATATATTATACTAATATATTATTTTTATAATAATCTTTAATAAGCTTTATAATTTCTAATATAGTAATAAAGTCCTTTATTAAATCTTTAATAAAAGTATTAATATTAGGAACTCCTAAGACTTCTAATAGTAAATACTCTATTAACTTATTACTATTAGTACTATCTTATTTACTTAAATTATATATTATAACTACTATATTAAGGATTAACTCCTTAATTTTATTAATTAATATAGGTATAAGGGTAATAGCCTTCTTTACTCCTAGGTTAAGGTAGTAGTTTTTTAATAAGATTTATTATTAATATTTTAACCTATTATTATCTTCTAATTTAGGTAGATCTCTTACCATTCTAATAAGGCTATTAGGCTTTATTCTTTATTTACTAAGCTAATATTTTAAGTTAAATTTAAAAAGAAACTCTACCTATTAAGTTTATCTTCTATTTAACTATTTAGTAATTATAAAGTACTCTAAGTTCTTATAACTTATAAGAACTTAAATTAGTTCTTTAATAGGTATTTTTATAAGTTTAGGATACTATTCTTTAAATACTTAAATAATAGCTAATAGTTCTTTATTATATATCTTATAATTATATTCTTATAATAATATATTCTTTAATATAAAGGCTATAAGTTATAATATTCCTTTACTATCCTTTTAAGATAATATTATAGCTATTATAAAGTCTAATATATTAAACTCTAACTAGGTTTCTAAATTAGGGTTAAAATATACTAGGATAGGTATATTAATAAATATTTACTTTAGTAAATTAAATACTTTCTATTCTTTACTATATACTACTTATAAAAATATAAATTCTTATTAATCTATAATTTAAGTTAGATTAGATAGTAGTAGTACTATTAATAAATATTAGTCTATAAACCTCTAATAAAAGTTAGTAAACTCTAGGAATACTTAGATATCTTTAATATATCTAAGTACTTTTTAATTAAGAATAGTCTTAATCTTTTTTAGATCTATCTTAAGTCCTTTAGTTATAATAATAAGACTAAGGTACTTAATTTCTATTATATAAAATTTCTATTTATTAATATCTAAGTATAAGCCTACTTACTATAACTTTTTTAATATAGCGCTAATATATTTAATATATTTATCTATACTATTATTATAGATAAGGATATTATCTAAGTAAGTAGAGTAGAATATATCTAAATATTCTTATAAGATATTATTAATAAATACTTAAAATATTCCTAGAGTATTATATAATCTAAAGGGTATTATAATATACTTAAAAAGTCTATATTATATAAGGAATATACTCTTTTCCTTATTACCTTCTTTAATTCTAATACTATTAAATACTATAATAATATTAAATTTACTATATACTTATATAGTATATAATTTTACTAAGGTCTCTCTTATTAATAGTAGTATATTCTTATTATAAATAGTTAATATATTTAATACCCTATAATTAATATAGTTCTTAATAATTAGGATAAGAGTAGTATTTAGCGTATTTAAGACTCTTAATAAACCTTAGCGCTTAACGTAGAAAATTCCCCCCCCTATTTTATATATAAAATTATATAATAATTAGCTATTTAGTTATTTCCTATCTATAACATCTTAATTTATTAAAACTAAAGCTATATATAATATATTAGTATTAAGTCTTCCCTCTCACGTTATACCTTATTATCTTATCTCTACCTATAATTAGTCCTTAGCTAAGGAGCTCCTTCTTTCCTACTAGAAGCCTCCCGCTATTACTAATAAGATATACTATAGCTAGGACACGATCTATAAATAGGAACGGTAATTATAGAAATACTATTCTATTACTTATATAAGATAATAATCGGGGCCGCGCCGGCGTATCTATATTATAATAAAGAAAGCTCTACTAGAATATTAGAAGTAATATCTATAAGTCTACTAAGATAAACTAGTAGTATTTCTAGAAGAAGAATAGGGTCTTATTATCTCTTAGCCTATTATATCTCGCCTATTAAAAGAGGAACGGCTAAGTTATTACTTAGCGTAGCTTATTAGACCGTAGAGTAAATAATTATATATATAATAGTAGGCCTTTATAATAGATATAAGGGTAGAATAACTATGTTTCTTAAATAAATTAATATTTAAGGAATAGATAGGCTAGTAAGGTATAGGCTACGCTCTAATTAATAAACCGTTATAATAGAGTAAGGATATAAGAAGAGGTAATATATAGAGTATACTAGTAGTATATATAATTAATAGATATATACCCTATACTAGTATTTATAAAGGATACTTTAATACAGATAACTTCTACTTATAGATCCTAAATAAATTACTATTATACTATAATCCCTACCCCTAACTAAGGAGTATTATTTACCTAGATAATCTAGGTATCTACCTTAATCCTCGTATTAAAGACGTAATAGAGGTAAGAGGCTATATTATTAAATTTCTTCTACCTTACTTACTAGATTATAACCTAATTAAGCTTACTTTTAGTCTACTTAAGGTATAGATATAGTAGTATTAGCGACGTCTATAGATTCTATTTTAAGGAGACTTTAGTAGCTTTCTTTATTTTACTATTAAGGAAAGTAGGTATAACTAGTTTACTATAAAGTACTTTAGATACGCGGGTAGTAGATATTAATTTAAGGGGGACTATAAAGCTTTTTAATAAGAACTTAAGGAGTAGTCTCTAGAAGTTAGAGAAGAACCCGTTTAATAAGCTCTTCTAGTATATAATTAAGGTAGTAATATAGCTTATTAAAGAGGTAGAATCTTAGTATTCTCTAGATATAATAGGAGAAAGGTTTATAGAGAAGTTTATAGAGATATTCTAAGTAGAAAAAAGGGATAGGTAATAGTAAGGTCTAGCTATATTAATAGTAATACTAGGAATATACTATATCTACTTAGAGGTATATAAATAATATATAAATACCCCTATTAAGTATCTTTATAATACTTATAATAGTAATTATATAATAATATTATTAGTAATACTTTTTTTTAACTACCCTTTTTCTATAAATTATTTCCCCTTAAGATCTTAACCCTAGATAAACTTTATAAAGCTAAAATAATTAATTATATACCTTATTAGATATATACTTAATTACCTAATAGAGGTTAGTAGCCTTTCTTAAGTAAATACTCTTCTTACGTATTTAGTAAAAACCCGCCTCCCCCTATATTACTACTATATACCTAACCGTCTGATATTTATTACGGAATATAGCCTTAAAGGCTTTTAGATCCTTCTTAAACCCCGTTATTAATCTATATAATAATTATAATTCTATTATATATTTATAGAGGTTTATAGATATATTAACTATAGCTATAAGGTACTTAGTACGCTAGAACTATCCTTTAATAGTTACCTATAGCCTTTCTAGTATAGCCCTTAACCCTTCTAATACTACTCTTATCTTCTTCTAATACTAATAGTCTTCTATAACCTATTCCTATTCTAGCTCTAGGGTACTAATTAGACTAGATATAGAGGCTAGCGGAGTATATTACCAGGGTAGTTATAGAACTTATAGTAGTTATAAAGGTAGCTTAGATATAGGAGTTAGTATAGGAGCTAAAGGGGGAGTAGTTATTTAGTAGATATAAGATATAGTAGGTAGCTAATACTAAGGGGGGGCGGAGGAGGTAGAGGCTAGTACTAGTATTACTAGTCTAGTACTTAGTTAGGCTATTATAAAGGTACTTTTTATTATTATTATACTAGCTAAAATATCTACTAGGCTATACTTATTTCTATTATCTTACTTATAGTTTCTATTATTTACTCTAATATACTCTTCTTTTCTTCGCGCTTCTTATACTTCACTAAATTCTTATAGCGCGTAGTTATCTCACCTTAGTTCTTAAGTAGATAGTAGTATATTAGGGTAGGTAGTTAATCTATAGAGGTATTATTAATAGAATTAATAATAGCCTATAACTATACCTCTTATTTTTTAGTACTAAGGGTATAATACTTCCTATTAAAAGTAATAAAGTAGAAGCTACTAGGATAATTATTATAATACTCGTCCCTATAGTACTATTTAAGATATAGTTCTTTTAATATATCGCTAGCGGCCTTATTTATATTATAGTAATATACTCCTACTACTTCTTAATTAGTCGTCTATATCTTATAACTACGCCTAGGTAACTTCTATATAGTATTAACCTTAAAGGTAGGTCTCTTTAAGGTAGGTAGAGGCTAATTAAGTAAGAGGGTACTAATAATAATAATTTTAGCTTCTAGTTATTTCTAAATATATTTCTTCTACTCCCCTTATAATATAGGCTCTACCTTTTTATCCTACTCCTCTATAGATAGATTAGCTAATGAGACGTATTAATAGCTAGCTTTAAAGTAGGCGGATTTAATATTAATAGTAATAAAAGCTAACTCCTCCTCTATATAATTAAGACTAAGCTACTTATAGATAATATCTATAACTTTATTTATATTAAAATTATTCTATAACTACTCCTTATTACTAATTTTTCTATACTACTTAGGTCGCGATTAGCTACCTTTAGTACTAATAAAATTCTAAAGGACTACTCTTATACTATACTAGTAAGGATATATCTATTATATCTTATAATTAGTCTCCTCCTATAAGTATTTCTTATTATCTAGATTAAGGTCGCTAACTTTATTAGATACCTCCTCCTTAAAGGTAGAACTTTACTTCTCGCTATTAAGGGCTTATTATTTATTAATATATAGTCCTAAATAGGTATACCCTATAATAGGTACTAAGTAAGATATACTAGTCCTAGCGGAGGTAAAAGATCTAGTCGTTTAATAGGTGTTACGAAATGTCTCGTATATAGCCTAGAATAGGGGGTTCCGATCATCGATCCGAATACCCCGGCTTACCCTTTTAGCGTACGTTATAGGCGTACGGTTCCTAATAATTATATTTAGATCTACCCTCTAGGGCTAGCTCCCCCAGAGGCTAGGGCAGAGTGGACTTACTAATTAGGGGATAGGCCCGGTATTTAATTCCCCCTAGGGGGGAAGACCTGTTATTTTCGTTAAGAATTTAGTATTTTCATTATAATTTACGCCTAGACTGACCGTCAAGTCGGGATTCGGTACCAAGATTTGGTACCGACCGAATACTCGGGTCAGGGTCTTAGTACCGACCGAAATACTCGGTACCTACTTCTGGTACCGACTCGCCAAGGCCTCGATACCTTGGCGAATCGGGTTAACCCGACTCGAATCGCCAAGGTATCGCCAAGACGCTGAGCCCCTAATAAAATAGTAAGGAACCCTAATTTTTTTTAGAATTACCCCTATACTAAAAATAGATTTTTTTTAAATTAGAATTTTAATACCCCTTATAATTCCCTAGGGATATGCATTACCTTTTTGTATTACCTTAAAGAATTACCTAGGTTAGGCTAGGTAATAATAATAATAATGCTTAGTAATATAGCAGTAAATTATAGATATAATAGTAAATACTACTATAAATAGAAAATAGTAGTAATATTATAGTTATTATTTCTATAAGAATAGCTAATTAGTAATTATCTTTCTATATTATCTTATTTACTATTAAGAATTACCTAGTTAGTAATAATAATAATACTTAGTAATCTACTAGTAAATCTTATATATAGTACGAAATATTATTATAGATTAAAAATATTCCTGATATTATAGTTATTATTTTCCTAGGGATATATATTACCTTCTTGTATTACCTTATTTACTTTCCAGAATTCCCTAGGTAATAATAATAATAATAATTAGAAAAAAAAAAGAAAATATAGTAAGAAATACTACTAAAAATAGAAAATATTACTAGAAAAAATGTCTTGGCGATTCGAGTCAATACTTCGGTACCAATACTCAGTACCTACCTAGGTACCGACTCGAGGTACTCGGTACCTACCTTAGTACCGACTCGAGGTACTCGGTACCAGATTTTGGTATCGAATCGCCAAGACTCGAGTCGGGTACCCGACTCGAGTTCGAAGTACCGACTCGACGCGGTTAGTCTATTTACGCCCTAGGCGACCTAATTACGTGCCCGCAGGCGCCCTAATCGGGGGCCTGCGCTGGCGTTAGTAGCGCCGGTAGCGCCTGACGTACCCCGTACGGGGGCGTCTAATCATTCGTGCCGTGGCTGTAGCTTCCCCTAAGGGTCCCTATACCAGTAATTCTAACGCCGTTTACGCCCGCCGTACCCTAGCTTAGGGCGGCCTGATTCCACGTCTTAACGCTGGCGTACCCCGTACGGGGGCGTCTAATCATCTTAGGGGGCCTGAAAACCTCCGTTATACGCCTTAAACGGACCTTAACTGGGCTGGGAGCCCTTAGAATACCGCTCCGGGCACGGCCCGTAGTAGCGCGCTATTTTACCGTAATCTACCCCGTAGCTATTAGGATAATGGCCTTAGAGGGGGAGATAGTTATTACGAAATGTCTCGTATATAGCCTAGAATAGGGGGTTCCGATTATCGATCCGAACACCCCGGCTTACCCTTTTAGCGTATGTTACAGGCGTACGGTTCCTAATAATAGGTATACTATTAGTCTTACCGCGAGAAGTAGAACTATTACTAGAGGTCCTATAACTATTAAGAGAAGGAGCTATTATACCCTTATAAGTATCCCGTTAAGTAAAACTTACTTATTATATCTTTACTACTACTTCTATATACTTCTTAGCTAATACCTATATATTTACTAGAGTATAGTCGCCGTTAATAGTATTACTAGTATAAGTACCTCTCTTCCTAGTCTTTCTACTACCTTACCTACTACCCCTACTACGCCTACTACGTCTACTACTAGCGCTTATTATATCTACGATAACTCTATTAACCTCCTCCTTTATAATATAATTTACCTATAAGACGTTCTTTATAAAATAAGGATTAGCGGTATTTAGGGTAATAAGGAGTAAAGTAGGCTGGCCTATAGAACGAGTATAGTACGCGGCTAAAGATATAATTATAAGAGTTATATATAGCTTTAATTTTAATAAATTAAGACGTTATAGATAGGAAATATCTAGATAGCTAATTATTATAGGATTTTATATATAAAATAGGGGGGGAATTTTCTACGTTAAGCGCTAAGGTTTATTAAGAGTCTTAAATACGCTAAATAAGGTAATATACTTAATTAAATAAATTTCTTACTAAGTATTTTATTAATATATTCCTTTATAACTATTACTTATTCTCTTAATATCTTATATACTTATTTAATAGGGGGAATTAATCTAGGTTAAAGATTAATAGTATAGTTAATAGAGTAATATAAAGGAAGCTTATTAGCTTTTATAAGGTTTTATATATTAATCTACTAATAATATTCTTTAAAGACTTTCTTTTTTAACCTATTTATTATAATTAGATCCCTCCTTATCTTTTTAAAAACTTCTTATAGTCTTTTATAGTAATTACTATAATATCTATTATAAACTATAATTTATATATCTCTTTAACTAGTTACTTTACTAAATATTTAAAGTCTTCTAGTTAGAGGGATATAGTTTAATTCTTATCTCTCTTAGCTATCTTTATAAATATATAGGCGGATACTTTAAATATATCTCTATACTTATATATTAGCCTAGATTCCTTCTCTTTCTTTAAGGAGTTAAAGACTTAACTTAGTTTATTATAAGTAAGATAATATATTATATAATAATTAAAGTTAAAGGTAATAGACTACTCCTTAAAGGGAATATAAGGATTATATTACTTTAACTAGGGTATACCTAGTATTATATTAAATTTCCCTAGAGAGGTTACTAAATACTAATATTCTTTAATATAATCCCTAATTATAAATCTAACTTAAGTAGCTTAAGTAGTATTTATTATAAGGTTATTATTAGCTAGCCTTAATTAGTAAGGCTTAGTTAATATTATAAGAGGTAATTAATAAAGTTTAATAAACTTCTTATTTATAAAATACTTTACTAAGGTACTTATATTAGTTAATAATCTTATTTCTATAATTCCTTCCTTTAGGAAGATAGTTCCTAGAAAATTTAATTATCTTTTATATTATAACTTTATACCTAATACTAAGAAGAGGTAGATTATAATAAGGTCTATATTTTTTATCTCTTCTAGCTATTTAATACGTTTACGCGTATAAGCTAATTTATCCCTAGTAGTAACTTTACTAGGGATTACTCTTTTTCCTATTTAGAGCTATTAAAGGGAGTATTACCTTTAAGTTCTATACTTATAAAGGCTAGTCTAGCGTCTACTTATTCCTTTATTAGATTTAGTATATTCTTATAAGGAGCGTTTAAATCTCTTAAGATATAACTTAGCTTAAGATATTTCTAGTAGAGGCTATCCTTATAAATTTAGGCCTAGATATATACTAGAAACTCGTACTATTTTATTAATAATAGAGTCTTATTTACCCTAGTATCCTTACTACTTATAGGCTTAGTACTATTAGTAGTATTAGCTTCTTAAGTACTTATAGTCTTTATATTATTATCCCCCTTTTACAGGTTTAACTAATTATTTACTTATTATAAATTAAGATCTATCTATTAAAGATAATCTATATAGGCTTAGAAAGTAAGAAATATTATACTTAATACCTAGTATCTTAATCTACTAGAAATAAGTTATTTTAAGTTATAAGTTTTAAGAGTATTATTTAACTAGAGTAGGGTAATAGCTAATAAGAAGTAGATATAAAATACTTTAAAAGTTCCCTTCTTATCTTAAATACCTATTTTAAAGCTAGGATTATAAATATTACTATCTACTTTAACTATTTTATTAAATTTATTAAATATAGTATATAGCTCCTTAATTATTTCTTCTACTAACTTATATAGGTCTATAATTATTAGATTAGTATAAGTACTAATTATATTAAATATATCTAATTTATAATAGTTATATATATAGTCTATCTTATCCTATTCTACTAGGAATAGGATAGTACTCTATTAGAACTTAGAGTATAAATATATCTTTTAAGACTTCTATTTATCTTAATTAATAGTCCCGTTAAAGTTAGGTATATTAAGATACCTTTTATTAGTACCTACTCTAGTAGATATATTATATAAGTCAATTATATCTAGTATTTAATATTAATTATAATAAGTATCTTAGCTTCCTAGTTATACTTCCTCTTCTTTATCTAAGTTAATAAAAGGGAGAGGTTTATTTAATAATAGCTTAACTTTTAAGACTTTTAACTCTTTTACTAATAACTTAGACTTCTAATAATAGATATTTCTTAAGCCTCTTAATTATATAATCTCTTTCTTTTTATTAGATATCTATTTCTAATATTCCTTAAGCTAATTAATATATATATTAGCCTTAGACCTTAACTCTACTATATCCTTACTTATTATCTTAGTATCTTCGCGTAGTATAGTTATAATAAATACTAAATTTTAAATATTATTCTATTATACTACTAGAATTTTATTATAGCTTATAAGGAACTCTTTATCTATTTATACTTTTATTAAAATACCTTTAGCCTTACTTTATAAGCTAATATCTTTAAGGATTAACTTATCTTGGTATTCTTCTAGCTTAATAGTTATCCTTCTTTCTTAGAAAGCTCTCTTATATTACTATTAATTAAAAAGATTAGTAGCTTTAAGCTACTTTTTATAATAATAAGAAGCCCTAGGGTAATCTTCCTAGTCTAAGTTTAAGGGTATACCCTTATTATCTATCTTATTACTAGGATCCTACTCTTCTAGATTACTAAGTATAATCTAACTTTAAGTAAACTCTAGAGGGAATCTTACTAATTATATTATCTTTAGAACTATACTATATAGCTCTTTAGTAGGTACTTATTATTATAAGCTACCTAGGTTATAAGGTATAGAAGGTCCTAGCTACTAGGATTCTATTATAGTAGCTTTATTAAGTTTAGCTATAATAATTATAATACTTACCTAGTATAAGGGAGGTATTCCTTTCTAGTAAATAGGAATTTCTAGCTTACTAGTAGTATAGCTTTAAATTTAAATTTTTACTTAAAAAAATTCTTTATAAGGGTATTAATATAGTACTAGATCTTTTTAGTTACTACTACCCTTTATACTTTAGAAGTAGGATATTATAAGTAAGAAGGATAGTTAATATTATATTAAAGACTTAATATAAACCTAAATAGTATTAATATTAAGTTTATATAAGAATATTAACTATACTATTCTATATATTATATTCTATATAAATATAGCATTTATATATTAGCGTAGGTACTAAGCCTAATTAGGAGTACGTATTAGTTTATACTATAAAACTATAATATTATAAATACTTAAAGTAGAAGTTATAATTAAGGTTTATTATTATATAAAAGGTACCCTTATAATATTATATAATACTATTAGAATTAATAAGTTTAATTTACCTTATATAAAAACCTAGTAATAATATTAGGTTTTTAACTTTATTATATAAGGTATTATTAGAGCTAGGATTTCTTTCTTACTCCTACTCCTTTATTAGGCGTATATTAATATAGTTAGTATCTACTCTAAAGTTAATTAATATAATAAATTCTTTTTATAATTACTTATACTTTACTTATACTATAATAATGAGTTATTATATCTACTTTTTCCCTTATATTATAATAATAGATATAATTATAATACTTAAGAGTTTTTTAAATTTAAGCCCCTTTTAATTAGCTTATTATTAATTATAATACTTATAACTATTAATTTTATACTTTAATAATCTTTAATTATATATCCCTTCTTTTATCAGTTATAATATTTAATAGTAGAAAAGTTAGACTTAGGCCTTTATAAAAGGTATAATAATAAGTTAATAATACCCCTCCCCTTTTATTTTATATATAAGCTATTATTTCTTTACCCTTAGAAATTTCCTCTTCCTCTTTATAGATATTAACTTTTAGTAGGAGTATTATCCCTTTAATCTTTATATATAAGTACTATTATATAAGGCTTCAATTAAGTTATTAATATAATAAGAGTATCCCTTATCTTAGGGATATTAGGTTATATTATAAGATAATTATAAAGATCTTTATATAACTTATTTAATAAGTTATTATAAAGTATATACTTTATTAATAGTTTAAGCTACCTTTTAAACTTAATAAGGTAATTTATAAAATTTATAATCTTTTAATATTCCTTTTACTTAGCTTCTAAGTAGCGCTTACTAATTATAAGATATTAATTCTAAGGATCTTCTATTTAATCTATTAGAAAATTATTAAAGTATATCTAGAATTACTTATCCTTTAATATATCTTTTATATACTTATATTATACTAGAAAATGCCTGTAAAAATTCAAGATTTTTACGTCGGAAGATCACCCCTACTACCTAGCGTTTAGTAGGTGACGTGAATTACGGGGAGTATATTAGACACGTTAGTAGGTGGGGTGAATAGTAGGAAGTATATCAGATATACTAGGCTATTAATAATACAGATATTTCCCCCTATTTAGACTAATATCAGACACGTTAGTAGGCGACGTGAATAGTAAGGAGTATATTAGATACGTTAGTAGGTACGTCGGCAATTTCTGAAAACCCGGAGGGTTACCCGGGGCCGGCCCCGGGCCGCCCCGGGCCCCAAGGGCTGTGGTTTGAGAAAGCTTGCCCTAGGGCCGCAGGGGCAGACACGAGTCCGCCCGGGGCCGCCCCAAGATTAGGCTTCCGGGCACTAGGTAATAGCGTCGCGCTACCCTCAGATTAGGCTTCCGGGCGCTAGGTAATGGCGTCGCGCCACCCTACGGCTAGGCTTCTAAGCACTAGGTAATAGCGTCACGGTTCCCGCAACTAACGCTGTCGCATTATTATCAACACCCCGAGTTAACATGGCTACCACGCTGTCGCCCCCCATTATGGCCCACCCTGGCGCATTACCCCCGCGTAGAAATCGGCTGAATCGATTAATTCCAGGGTCGCTTTTAGGGTGGCGTTGGGAGTGGCTCCGGGGTACGCTACCCGAGTCCCCCGTCGATTATGGAACATTAAAACTTTTAAAGTTCTACTTAGTAGATAGTCACGTGACATGGTTTCGCTTAGTAAGTAGTCACGTGACTTCCTAGAATTTACGAACTAGCAGATTTTAGAAATATTACTTAGTTAGTAGTTACGTGACGCTACTCTTAGAGCCCGGAGCGGCCCCGAGGCCTTGCGACACGCTGCGACAGGCCCGGGGCCGGCCCCGAGCCTGCGGGCATAAGGCCTTTGCTAAGGGCCTAGGGGCGAGTTAAGATCTTGCCGACGTAGCTTATATATATAATAGTATTAGCTATATTATATATATATAGTAATAGACTAATATAAATTATTCTAATAGTATTATATACCTAGTAATAAGACGGATATTTCCCCCTATTCAGACTAATATTAGACACGTTAGTAGGTGACGTAAATAGTAGGGTATATATTAGATATATTAGTAGGTAGCTTATATATATAATAGTATTAGCTATATTATATATATATAGTAATAGACTAATATATATTATTCTAACAGCGTTATATACCTAGGAATAAGACGGATATTTCCCCCTATTTAGACTGATATTAGACACGTTAGTAGGTGACGTAAATAGTAGGGTTTTTTAGCCTATAAATACGATAGTATTAGCTAATATAGTAATAGACCGATATAGATCATTCTAATAGCGTTCTATACCTAGTAATAAGACGGATATCTACCCCTATTCAGACTGATATTAGACACGTTAGTAGGTGACGTGAATAGTAGGGAGTATATTAGACACGTTAGTAGGTAGCTTATATATACGATAGCATTAGCTAATATACTAATAGACTGATATAGATTATTCTAATAGCGTTATATACCTAGTAATAAGATAGATATCTACCCCTATTTAGAATAATATCAGACACGTTAATAGCACGTTAGTAGGTAGATATCAGATACGTTAGTAGGTAATATAAATAGTAGGGAGTAAATTAGACACGTTAGTAGGTAGGTAGGTAGCCTATATATGTAATAGTATTAGCTAATATATTAATAGACTAATATAGATTATTCTAACAGCTTTATATACCTACCTTAGAGGAAGCCTACTAGGTCTAGAGTACTTGATAATAACTTAATAACTATCTAATAATTCCAACAATTTATTAATAATTTGGAAAAAATTTGGAAAAATATAGATAATAAATCTATAGTAAAAACGTTTTCTAATAAGGTATTTAATTTTTTTTAACAATTTTATAACAATTATTATAAAGTCTGTTAATAATATAATAATTTAAATAATTATTAAAATGTATACGTATTCCTCTAAGGTAGTAATAAGATAGATATTACCCCCTATTCAGGCTAATATTAGATATATTAGTAGGTAAGGTAGTAGAATAGGTAATTTATAAATAATAATAGGATTTTTATTATTAATCTAATTATTCTAGCCGTTAGTATATAGAATTTAGTAGGTAAATTTATTTATAACGATATATCTTTTAAACTACTAGACCGATTTTCGTGATTTTTAATATTTTTAATAGCTATAAATATGTTATATAATATTATTTAAGTAGAAAATATTATAAAGGGTAGGTGTATAGTTAGGTAGAATACGTAGAATCTAAAGACTTTAATATTCCTTACGAAGGGAAGCTAAACCTAAATAGGGAAAGCGGTAGGACTTCTCTATAAATATATTAGCTAAATAGGTATAGGAGATCTTTAGGGTTCGAAATTCCGGATTTTCTATTATAGTAAGAAGATAGCCTTAGAGTCTAGGGTTATATAATATAACGCGTATTAATTTTATAGAGTTATTAAAAAAGTAGGTTATATTTATTTTATTTATTTTAATTATATTATTAAATTATTTTTAATATTTTTATATTAACTTTTTATTATATATATATAAGTCTTACGGCCTAAGAATATAGGTTTTATATTAAGGATACTTTAATTCTAATTCTTTAATTAATAATAAATAGTATTAATAACCTACTTAAATAGTATTATTAATATATATTTCCCTCTTTAACTCTTATAAGTATTATCTTAACTCTTATATCTATTCCCTTTTTAAGACTTCTTCTTTAAGTTCTTTTATCCTTTATAATAGTACTTCTTAGGTATTAAGTAATAGGGACTTAATTTATATACTTAATAGCTACCCTTATATAGTTAATTATAATTATAATATATTTATTATTAATTTATTAATTAAATCTTAAGACTTACTTTTTATATAAGCTTAATCTCTTATATTAGGGTAGGTTACTTATAATAGTTAACTAACCTTTTTACTTTATACTTATAATAACCCTTCTTTACTTATCTTACTAATAGTCGGGCTACTACCCCTAAGTAGGATAGAGTAATTAGAATATAAGGGTATTATATAATAATATAACTATTAAGTACTATAAATAGTATATATATATTTATATATAAAACTCTCTACTCTTATTAATAATAAGACTAATTACTACCCTTCTCCTTTAAGGGGAATTCCCTCCTTTATATATTATAGGTAAAGAGGTAGCGTAGTACTACTACGTACTATAGACGCCACGTTACAAGTGGCACGTATCCCTAGCTAGTCCTTATATACTACTAGTTAATTAATAAGACTAACTTAATAGAATTACCTAGTTAGTACTAGCTCTATATAGTTATATTATCGCTAATTAGTAGGACTTATCCTCTATTAGTCCTATTACCTAGTATTTCTAAAAGTTATTAAATATATATTTAGTAACTTATAGTATTTTTTTCAAGCTCTAGGGCTAGTATATAAGCGCGCTAGTTATATATATATTACTTATATAATACATATATTTTTATAATATACAAGCTCCCTAGTTTACTAATATAGTCTAGATATATTATTAATTAAGGCTATATATTTATAAGAGGAGGTTATAAGTTATCTACTTTTTAGATATAATAATAAAGAAATACTATTAGCTATTATAATTAAGAGGAGGATATTAAAGTAATAGAGGAGTAACTAAGTAAAGTATAAAATAGTCTAATAGTTAAAGGATATCTTTAAGCTAAGTAGCTAGTATTTTATACTATTATTATATTATATAAAAGAGCTTTTAGACTTCCTAGCCTAAAAGCTTATAATATATTAGGATAAGATATAAGACTTTTTTAGAATAAATATAATATTACTATCTTATAATAAGCTATTAGTAAGGCTATTAAGTAAATTAGCTAGAGTAGAAAGTAGGTAAAAAAGATTATATACTAATAAAATTAATTCTTTAAGACTAATTAGATATTATATCTTACTAGTTAATAAGTAGAATAGATTATTTTCTTAGATAAGAGTATTATAAATAAGTAGTCTAACTTTAAGAAATATAGATATATATTAAATAGGGTAAAGGTAATATAAAAAGAATTCCTTATTTATAATAAAAAATAGAGTATTTTACTTATCCTATATCCTAGTATAGTATCTATCTCAAGGGGTTTTACTAAGGTATAACTAAGACGGATACTAGCCTTACTAGAATATAAGATAATTACTATTAAGAGATATATTACCTAGGATATTTATTATAATATTATAATATTAGATATCTTTAATAACTTTATTTAAATAAGAATCCTCTTATAAATAACTTAATTTTTTAGTCTACTTTTTAATCTAATTATAGATAATATATTAATATATAACTTTAAAGGGCTAGAGGTTATATATTATATTATAGGTATTATTTTAGCTAAGCTCCCTCTTTATATACTAGACTTAAATCCTATTAAGATATTATTTATAAAGTTAAAGAGATAAATTAAGTAGAATAATTAGAAGATAAAAATATATATAAAAAATTATAACCTTAAGGGCTTTATATAATTCCTATAAACTATTATATATTATTTAAGAGTTATAAGGGTAGGAAAAGAGAGGATAAGAGATCTATTTAAAGTATTAGATATATAATATTAAATTACTTATTTATATTTAAAGTATCTAAAGAATATATCTAAGAAATAGGAAAATAATTAATAAATTAATACTTTTTAAGAGGTCTTTTATATTAAAGTTATACTTCCTATCTAAAAAGGCTACTATTAAATTTATAGTATATTATCTACTTAGACTTAAGCTAGAAATACTTATAAAGCTAATATTAAATTTATTAATAAATAAGGATTTTTAGCTTAAAATAGAGCTTAAATAACTTATATATTTAAATCTTAAGTATTAATACTATTAATATTATTCTAATTCTTATTTACCTTATTAATAATATTATCTTTATTTATACTTATAGCCTTATAAATCTTATAATTATAAAGACTATCTTAATTATACTTTTATTTAATATACTTACATTTATTTTTTTATTAAAGCCTTACTAATACTAATAGTAATATTATATCCATAGTATAAATACTTTAAATCTATCTTTTTTAATTAAAGGCTTTTAAAATTATATTACTTTTTTTATATTAAGTCTAATATATACTTCTATTAAAACTTATTAATATTTAAATAGCTTATTAGGTATTACTTAAATTTTTTTTTAAATTATTACCTTTTACTACTTTACTCTAAGAATATAGGGTAATAGTAGACTAACTACAAGGAATTAAATTTAGAATTAAATTTATAAATTGAAATAACGTTAAACCTATATAGGGTATAAGCTAGCTGTAAGTAGTTTAGTAATTCGACTTAATACTAAAAATAACCCCTAAGTACTAAAAAAACGGTTAGTCTAGGTAATAGAAGGGATAATATTAGTATTTTTATATCTTAATAATAGGAGGATTAGCTTTAATACCCTTACTCTTATAACCTTAATAGTATCCTTTTTATCTATTTACCTTTACTTCTATTATATAATTTATAGTAAGAAGATATTAGTAATTAATATATTAATTAGTATAAATATAAGTATAGTTAAAGGTAGTTATAAAGTAGGTATTTAAAATATAAAAGAACTAGCTAATAAGCTTATTAAAGAGGTAGCTAATAAGACTATTATATAATTCCTCTCCTTCTTTCAAATTTAATTCTTATTTAAGTCTTAGATTATATACTTTAATAGCTTTAATAGACTAGTTAAATTATTCTTAAGATTTATAACTACTTACTATTATATAAAGTTCTTATAGTTTATAAGGTAATACTTACCTATTTTAGTATAAATCTAATAATAATATAGGTAGTTAAAATAAGAATTAACCTCCTTATATTTATAGTTCATTATAAGTAGGACTATTTACTACTTAATAAGTATTTATAAAGCTTATTACTTAGTTACCTTATAAATAAGTCTTACTACTATAATAGTAGCTTTCTAACTAATTTAAGTAAGAGGAGGAGTACTATTTAATAATACTTAGATAAATATTATTAATAAGATAAATCCTTTTATAGTATATATATACTAGAAATTAATATATAATTTAGTATCCTTAAACTTTATAACCTATTTATATAGTATTACTTATTTAGTATTATACTAGTTAATATTAATATTAATATTAATAATATATTTTATATCCTTCTTCTAACCTTTTTATATAAGGGTTATTTTAATATTAATAAGGAAGTAGACTAATCCTTTTTAAGAGGTATTTATATTTACCTTCTTTTTAATATTAAATTAAAGACTATATATACTAATATTTCTAGCTATCTTAGATCTATTAATAGTATAAATATAATTATATAAATTATATTCCTCCCTCTTAAAGAATACTCTTCTAAATTATATATATTTTATTATTAATTCTACCTCCTCTTCCTTACTAAATATAGAGGGAGTTTATACTTAAGTACCTTATAGTATAAATAGAAGAGGTATTAGTAAAGGTATAAGAGACTTATACTCTTACTACTACTACTATTATAATAGCTCCTAGATATCTAGGCTAACAGCCCTTAGTAGTAATAAGGTAAGAATAGCTATTTAATAAGGAAGTTTAACTTCTACTACCTTAATAGTATATTAACTAGGTATATAGAGTTATTAGTTAGAAAGCTCTACTACTATAAATATACTATTAAAGGTAGGCTACTTAAGCGCCTTTTTATATATAACTATTATGTAATAGCTAGATATTATTAGGAAGTCTAAAATACTAAAGAATAAATATATCTAGGCTTTAAAATTACTTAATTAAGACTAATATAGTTAGAATATAAGGGTAGGGATTTATAGGATATTTTAATATAGGGACTAAGCTAATTATACGATTTTCTCTAGGAACGCCAAGACCGCCACATAAAAATTGTAGAACGATAAGACGTTACATTAATCGTGCTATAGAGAAGCTATTCTGGGAGAAGCAAACCTTATTCGGGTGTAAAAATCAAGCCTCTCACTCCTTTCAATCAGTAAAATATGCGCAATCCCCCGTAAACAATGCATCCGAAGTTCTCATGACTGCGTATCCAACCAATTCGCCGACATGTTACCCATCGTCAGCCCTCCAGTGGTCATATTTCTTTCAAAAGATTAGCGCCGTTGGCCAGCGTACGGGTTCGAGTGCTTAGGTCCCATTGGTGGCCTAGTAGATCTCTAAATCGATAAACTTCCCCTTGGTCGGGATGTTTCCAATCCACCATATAGAAGCCTTGACAAAAGTCTAGCAATTCTCCTTCACTCAAAGCCTTCGTCAAATCATACGCATCGAAGAGGTCTAATTCTGTAGGCCAGGTAATAGGATAATCCTCAAAGTATGACGTGAACTGGTTTAATTGATTCCAATTCCATTCTAGCGCTCGGGAGTCTGGAGCGGGCCAGAAAGTTTCAAGATTTAGCCTTTGGTCGTCAGATATTGAGAACTCAATTGCAAGATGACTGATCTGGGATGGGCTGTCCATATGGGATGGGCCGTTGTACGAGATTTTGAATGGTTTGGCATCTCGATATGCTGATAGCACCTGGAAAATGCCTTCGTCGATGAGCTCGTGATAATATTCAGGAGTCAAGGGAAGAGGCGCAGTCAAAGATGTCGGCTCGCTTTTATTGAAAGTCGACGGACCCTGTCCTGTGCTTGACAGATTTTTCGAAGCCAACGGTATAAGCGAGGCCGTTATGGAGTTGTTATGATTCTTCGAGTCTAGAGTTGCCGCATTCGATATTGGTTTGATGGTCAGACTCATAGACCAGCAGGCCTGGGCAATAAGAGCGATGAAGAAATGGGTCCACATTTTGAGGGGGAATAAAAATGAGCAATGTTGTACGATTATTTGACTGCTTCTTACTGCACTCGTCGGCTTGCGGCGAGAATGATATATACGCACTGTCGCTAATTCCGTCATTGTCGCATGAGCATAGAGCGCCAATATGGGCTTCAGATAGCGTCAATAGTGACAAGGAAGATATTATAGTCGGCTGACGCTTCTGCGCTTGTACGTATGAGATTTACGTTCCATTACGGAGCATTGTATTCCATTTGATCCAGATCGAAACTGTCGATGAGAAGTACACAGACCTAGCAATAGGCGAACCATTCGCCATGAACCCAGCTTGCCGTGTTAGTGAGTTGGCAGGAACCCATTGGCTAGTTGCTTCATTGTAATGAGCAAAAGCCTATTGGGATAGGAAGATCGTGGAGATAAACAATCGGTATCAATCTTAAGATACGCTACGCTGACTGCAGTCTGCCGATATTCTTATGCATCTGCTATATCCGAGCGAATGGCCTTAATAAATACTATAACGAGCGCGAATATTAATGCTTTCGAATAAGACTAAATAGGTTAGGAAGTATTCATCGCATTAATAAATATAGGAGACGACTATATTAAAAGAAATAAGTATATTAACTAAAGGAGCTTATAAAAGTATAATTTCTAGTAGAAGCTAGGTAAGTAATTAATATATTAAAGTAAATAGTAATAATTAACTATTATTTAAATAAGATAATTAAGTAGATATATATACTAGCCGGAAAGATATAGGATAGTATAGAATATTAGTCTCGCCTACTATACTATACTATAGTATAAGATTAGCTATTTTAGTCCTATCCTATTCTAGGATAGTATAGGTTTTTATAGGATAATCCTATAGGATAGGTTATTTATAGGACCTTCTTTTAGGATAGGATATTTATAGGATATCTTATAATTACTAAGAGGAGCTTAGTATCTATATAAAGGAGAATAGAAAGTTATATCAAGTAAATATAATAACTAGAATAATGACTAAAAATAATACTATTATAAATATTATATTAATTATTAAGCTATTATATATAGAGAATATTATAATTTTATAATATACTAATTATTAGGAAGTTTAGGCCTTATAGACTATATTAGAGTAAATACTCTATAATTATAAGGGTTTATAATCTATATATATAACTAAATATCCTTTATTATTAATATAATACGCTTCGCGTATATAATATATAGGTTTAATACTACTATAATTATTAATATTAGCTATATTAATAATAAATAGACAACTTACTTTTTAATATATTTACTAAGAATACTTCTAAAGCTTCTTATAAGCCCTCTAATACCTTAGTCTAGAATCTAGTACTTATATATAAATCGAGGGTAATCTTATAAATAAGTCTATAAAAAGGGAGTTTTAGAATAAGGAGATTAGAAATTTTCTAGTAGCGGTAGATCTTATAAAGAGTAATAGCTTATATACTTTATTAGCTAGGAGTAATAAATAGAATAATAGTTATAAAGATATGTTATTATACTTCTATTTAGGCTTCTTCTAAGTACTTAAACCTAGAAGACCTTTAATAGTATTAGACTTAGGACTTATAGCCTTCTTACTACCTTTACTACTTATAGTCTTATAAGCTTTTATACTACTATATTAGCTATTATAAATTAAATACCTTTATTAGAAGTAATTAATTATATCTAATAAGGTTAGAAATATATGAATACTATCTTATTAATTTAAGCTATACTATTAATTATAGAAGGGTAGATATACTTAAATTACTATAAAATAAAATAAATAACTATATAATAAGGATATAATATATATAATATAAGACTAATATACTCCTAGATTCCTAGAGTTATATATATATAATATTAAAGGAGGTTATAAGTTAGATAGTTAAGTCTTTTAAATAAGATATCCTTAGCTATTATTATTTTAAGTAAATACTTAGATTTCTTACTATTCTCTACTTAAAACTACTTTATTATTTATTATACTCCTTTAATTAATACTAGAGAAGATTATAATTAATTTATATATTTAGTATTATTATATATTATATTATTATAAAATCTTATAATATAATATAGTTATTATTATAGTTAGAATATTTATAGAATTATTATTTATAGAGATTTACTACTAGTAGTAGGAGGCCTCTACTAGTACTATAGGGCTAGGAACTTAAAATTCTGCTATTATACGTAATACCTCTCTATTTAATACTATTTAAGCGTATAAAGATACGCCTCTATTAATAATAGTATATAATATATTATTAGGAAAATCTGTAATTAATAATAATTATAGTTACTTAAAGAATTAATATTTATATTATTTACTACTAGCGCTAGGTACTAATACTAAGAATAAGCGGTAGGGCTATTATAACCTAATTAGGACTAGTATATTTTATAATTAAAATAAATCCCTTAATTCCTATCTCTACCTAATACTTCCTCTATATATTATTAAAATCTATTTAAGTATTAATAGTTTATAATATAGTAGTACGCGGTATATATATCTTATTATTAATAATTATAATAATAGCTAGAATTAATAATATAAGAAGGTAAATATAAGGCGGTAAAGGTAGAGTAGGTAGTAGAGTTTAATTTAATAGATTATAATATAAAGGCTCTTTTAAAACTTATATAATATCCTACTAGCTACTATAAATATTAAAGATAAAGAAGAAGACTCTAATAAAACCCTCCTCTAGCGCCTTAATACCTATAATAGTAATAATACTAGTACTATATAAGGCTTAATACGTAGTATAAGGGGTCGCCGCCTAGGTCTTTAAGTAAAGTATAAGGTAGTTAAAGAATTAAGTAAGAATATATATATAAAGTATTTATAAATATATATAAAGTCTTTTATATTAGGTAAAAAGGTAGTAGAATTAGTAAAGAAAGCTAATATTATAGCTATTAACTATATTATTAGGAAGTATAAGAAGTCCTTACTTTATCTTAATAAGTTTATATAAAAAAGGGAAGGATAGCTTACTTATCTTTAATAATTTATTATAAATTAAAGGTAAGATTCTCCTAATTATAATTATTATTCTAGTTATTTAATATTCTTAAAGGATTACTACTAGAATTTATACTAAAGTAGTAGTAAAGCGTTATAATATATAACTTACTACGCGTACTATTATTTATACTAATAATAATAATAGGGACTTAGTATAAGAAGATATTAATAATAAAGAGGCTAAGTTAAGTAATTTCTATGTAAATAATTCCCTCTCTAAACTATATATTAATTATATAAATCTAATTTTCTAAGCTACGCGTAAGCGGGACGCGCTTTATAATTAAAAGAAATATAATATTACTTAATATTAGCTTATAAATTAGTAGATCTTATAAAAGTCTAGCTAATTATAGTAGGAATATATAATAAACTTTAAAATAAGTTTATTTATTTATATTTAGCTAGTCTAGTATAAATTAATATATAACTTATTATATAAGTTAGATTACCTAGATTAATACTTAAACCTAGGATATTACCCTAACTATTATACTAGTAGCTTATATCTACTACTTATTAAGGTATATTAGTTCTATAACTCTAGTTATTATTCTAGTTATCTCTATATATATTACTAACTTAGGTAGAATAGTTAGATCTATTATAAGCCCCTCCCTCTACTATATATATACTTTAATTATAGAGAAAAGGCCGTTTAATATAATATAGCTAGCTATCTTTAAGACTAGTATTTTAATATTATAAATAATACGCGCTTAGTTAATCTCCCTAGACCTACTTTATAATAGCCTAATAATTATAATCTAGTAGCTAATAGTTTTAAGCCTAATATAAATATAGCTGATATTATATAAGTATATCTTCTAATTATTTAAGGTTTTAAATAGATACCTTAGGAGTTTAGCTACCTCGCGCCTTCTATTAATAGATTATACCTCCTATTATAAGATATAGCCTATTTCCCTATATAAATAGCTATAATTTATAGATATAATAAATTAAAGATTCTCCTTATATTATACTTTTAATTAATAGTTTATTATTATAATTTAGTAATAGGATTTATCTTTAACCTTTTCTAGGTTAGTCTTTATACTAATAATAGACCTCTAACTACTAAATCTAGTTATACTCTTATATCCCTTTATTTTTTTTCTTTATAATATATTCTTTAAGATCTATCTTCTTCTCCTTAATATATTCTTTAAGGTCCTTATAATTAGTCTTCTTCTTATTATTATTAATAATTATAAATAAGTTCTACGCTTATAGTTTTTAGATTTATAGTTATTATTCTAATTATTAATAGTACTTAAAATAATAAAAGGTAATTATAATATAATATAAATATTATTTAAGGAAGTTATACTTTATACTATCTAAAGACTTATATTATTTTATAGCTTTCTAAATAAGTTTATATCCTTTACCTATATAGTAACTCTCTTTATATAGAATATATATAATTAGGCTACTAATAATTTATTAGTATCTATTATATTAAGAGTTTATAATATAATATAAAATACTATTAAGATTATTAATAACCTCAGCCTTTATAACTTCCTAAAGTATACTTAAAGTAAAGGCTTATATTTATATTAAATATATAGCCTTTTATAAAAGGTTTATAATAACTTCTCTTACTAGATAATTAAACAATAAACGCGGTATTACTAGATCTATTATTTTTTATAGATATTAAATTTCTAGTAATACTTATATTATAATACTATATTAGTTATAATTAACCCTATTTATATTCTTAATATATATCTAGGTTTCTATTATTATATTATAATTAGCTATCTCCTTTACTTCCCTCTTATCCTTCTTCTAATAGCTTTCTTACTATCTACTATCTTCTAAGGTTACTAACGTTTTAATAGGGTTTACCTATCTAGTAATAGATTAGGTAAATTATTTAATAGATATTTAATATTAGAGACTATACTATTAAGTTCTATAAATATACTACTAGTAGATACTTAATTAAAAATAGTAGTATAGCTATTAATAGAAAATATAAGGAATATATTATATACTAAATATAGAGGAGAGAAAGAGTATAAGGGATTTTAGGAGATTAATATTAGTTATAAAACGTACTAAAAACTTAGCCTACCTACTAGTCTAAGAGTAGGGACTATAATATTTAATTAGTTAGGGTAATAACTAGAATTATAACTAGAAAGGTTAAAGCGTAGCTAATTATATTACTTTTAGGCCTCTAATTAGATTATACTTTACTATTACTAAGACTAGTAGTAAAATAGTAGATATAGATACTATAATATAATAAGAGCTTATAAATCTTAACCTAAATTCTTAAACCTAATAGTATACTAAAAATATTAGCTTTACTATATTATCCTTCTCTCTAAATAGTAATACTCTACCCTCTTTTATAATTAAGACTTCTATAAATACTTTAACTACTAATCTAGTAGCTAAGGGTAAAAATAAACCCTACTATATCTTTTAATATAAATAGGAGGATAAGTAGCTAGATTAATAGGTAAAGATAGTATAAGCTATTAAGAATAAATTAAAATCTAGTTATAATTATTATAATATCTATTAGGGTTTAATAAAGAAGTTTAAGAGATAGGAATATTTTTATAAATATACCCTTATCTCTAGTAGAGCTTTATAGCTTATATACTACTATTATTATAAGGTTATTATTTACCCCTTTATAAGCTATAGTACTAATAGTATAGGTATCTACCTATTATCTAAAGGATATATTAAGAGATTAGGTCTTAATACTTTATAGTAAATATTAATTATTAATAGTTACTAAGATAAGGTATATTAGTATTATATTTTCCTAGGCTTTAATAGGTAGAATAATAACTAGAACTAATATACTACTATCTACCCTAAAGGAATAAGGGTAAGGATATAAGATTAATATTAAGTAGGCGGAAACTTATACGCGAAGACTTCCCTAAGTAATTTTAATATTAGATTATAGTTATAAGTATACTATTTAATATTACTAATAACCTTAAGATATTATAACTCTTTTACTACCTTAACCTTACTCTCTAAATAGACTTAATATCTATAATTAAGAACTACCTAATAATAAAGGTTAAAGAGATTAAATAAAGTCTTTTATTAGACTTACCTACTAATAGTACTAAAGTCTCTCTATTACTTAATTATTAGTCGGCCTCTAATTACTAATTATATATAGTAATTATAGCTTTCTTTATTAATAAGGATTAGATATAATATAAGAAACTTATAGGCTTTAAGTATCTTAAAGGTTAGTATAATAGCTTATAATTTATAGTAGTTATAAATCTAATTATTAGGTAGTATAAGATTAAAGATTAACTTCTTACCCTTACTATTAATAACGCGAGTAGGCTAGCGATAAGATCTACTTATATATAGTACTAGCTATAAACCTATTACTTATTAATAGAGCTAAGAGGTCTCTAGTCTAAATATAGTTAGAATAAAACTAAGATATTATATAATAGTAGAGCCCCTTATATAGAGCTTTTATATACGTAGCGAGCGCGCCCTTAATATATATAATAGTACCTACCTTAGTTCCTACTAATAGTACTAACTCTATATATAAGAGACTCTAAGTTAAGAGATAGAAGGTATTATATTAAGTAGAAAAGTTAGAATAATAAGTTAAAGCTACCCCCCCTAGCTAAGAGGATTATAACTACGCGTAGGAGTAGGAGTAATAACTTTATAATTATAAGTAGGGCTAGTAGAATTTTAATATAATTTACTTTCTCTTATAAATAGATTATTATATAGCCTAATACTAGGAAATAGTAATATAATAGTAATAGTAAAGTATATTTATACTTCCTCTTAATAACTCTAATAGCTCCCTCTTATATATTATAAAAAAGATATATAATAATTCCTAATAAGAATATTATAAGCCCTCTACTAGACTAGTAGTTATAATAACCTAATATTATAAGTTAAATAAAAAAGGATACCTTAATATTAGATAATATAAAAGAGGAGTAGCTAAGGTAGTAGTAGATTAATAGGAGGGCTAAGGGTATTTATTAATATTAGTTAAATTATATAAGGAAGGGTAAGAGGGTAGTTAAGGGAGTATAAACCTATTAAGAGTAGAGAAAGGGGCGTAGCCCTAGTAAGAGAGAGGAGTATATATATATTAAGATCTAATATAAAGATAGTTTAAAGTATAAGGGAGAGGATAGTATATAATATTTAAAGGCTTAGAAGTATTATAATAAATAGGGTAGGTAAGAGAAGTTTTTTCCTGTAAATTCATAATTTCCGCTTAAAGTTAGAATACCCTTATTAGCTCTAAGTAGCTAGATAGTAGAATATAAAATATAAATATAAATAACGCGAGTAATAATACTTTACTATATAATAGACTTATTAACTCCCTTCTTATAAGCCCTTTTAATAATTTTATTAACTAAGGAGAAGATAACCCTAAGTATTCTCTAATATTTATTTTATATATAGTATATATTATCTAATTAATATTAAAAGAGCTATTTAGAAAAGTTTATATTAATCTAACTAATAAAGAATTTTAAAGGAACTAGGTTAATAATAATAAGTAGTAAGAAGTTTAAGTAGTAAAGAAGGGCCTATTAATAACCCTAGCTAAGGTAAGATCTTTATAGTTATTATTCTAGTTATCTTCTAACTAATTAATTAAAGGTATAAAAGACTATAATAAATAATATAACTTTATAATTAAGTATTAATACCTTAGTTATAAGGTTTATCCTTAAATATAATACTACGGATTATAAAATAATTAAAAAATAAGCCTTAATAAATTTACTTAGACGTATAATAAGATAAGTCCTAATATTAGAATATAATATTAGGGGAGGAGTTATAAGTAGTAGTAGTAGTAGTAGTAGTAGTAGTAGTAGTAGAGGTAGCGGACTAGGGAGTAGAGATAAGATACCCCTATAAGGGCTAGGGAGCCTAGTAGGGGGGAAAGAACTTAAAGATAAGGGAATATATATTAAGAGGATATTAATAAAGGCCTTAAAAACTATTATAGTTATATAAGACGCGTTAAAGGGCGGAATAACGCGTAAAATAAAAAGGATAGTAAGGGTAAGGCTTAAATATATAAAAGAGTTTATTATAAAGGTAGACTAATAGCTAAAGGAGGTATATAAGTTTAAGAGGATAATAGAAGAATAATCCTAGGGGGTTAAGATATAAGGAGGTAAAAGGAGCTAGGTATAAATAGTTAGTTAAAGCTTAATAGATATAAGAATAAGTAATATAAGCCTTAAGGGGATATTTATTATAATATTAATAGGTAGTATTATAAGGAAGGGATTTAAAGTAATAAATAATAAGAAGGCTAGGACCTTAATAGTTTAAATTAATAATAAAACTAAGAGGGAGATAGTAAGGGCGCTTATTAAGGAGTAGCTAATTAAGAGATTTAAAATAATTATATTCCTAAGGATATAAGAGATTATAATAGTAAGGTACCTAGTTAGAAGTAACTTAATACTATTTATAATAGAGATAGAAGTAAAGGAGGAGCTAGAGGAGAATAATAATTAGGTAAAGAAGGTATATAAGTTAATAAGAGTATTAAGATAAACCTTCCTAATTATAATATATAAGGTATTAAAGAAGGTAGTAGATATATTAAAATAAAAAGAGGTTAAAAAGATAATTATTTAATAAAATAAAAAGAACCTCCTAGGGTTAAAGATTATAAGGGTAGCCTAGTTATAAGTAATTATATAAGAGAAGAGAGAGGGAGAGGTAGTAAAGGAGAGAGCCTTACTACTATTAAAGCTCCTTATACTAGAGATAGTAAATAAAGTAATTAAGAAGGGCTTAATAAAAGGGTATAACCTCTTAAAATATAAGAGGTAGGAGAGGAATAGAGTTATAATATAATACTTTAACTATTAATAATATAAGTATATAATAAGATATTATAAGAGCTTAATATAATATAAAATCTATATTAGTAAGTATAACTTAAGAGAATATAAAGTAAAAGAAGGGGAGGTTAAGAGGTATAATAATTATAAGAAGAATAGTTATATAACCTAGGAGTAAGGGTATATAATTAAGGTAAGGGAATTAAATAAGCTCTATTAAAAGATAGTAGAAAATAAAAAGAAGTTATATAAGAGCTTTATAAGAGGAAATAAGTAATAGGATACCTAGAAGTAGCCCTAAGAGGAGTAGATAATAGTAATAATAAGGAAGAAGAGGAAGCTTATATTAGGGTTTAAAGACCTTAATAGGGTTATAATATAAATAAGTCCTTAAGAGGATATAAGGGAAAGGGGAATTATACTACTATTAATAGTAATATTATAAAATAGGCTAGGAAGGCTAATTACTCTCTAAATAATAGAGATAGGCTAATAGATATTAAAGGAAATACTAGTATAAGAGGCTTTAAGTATTAAAGGAGTAAAGGTTATAAAGGATATTTAATAGGGATCTTTATAAGGGTATAAAAGATAATAAAACTATTATAATATAATATATAAAGGGAGTATACTATACTAATAATAGTACTATTAGAAGATAAGGAGGTATAATAGATAAATATCTTAACTATTTAAAAACTATTATATATAAAGAGGACGGGTTTAATATAAAACTTAAGTAGAGGAGTATTCTACTTAATATATAAGGTAGGGAGGGATATAAAGATATATTTCTTTATAAATAAATACTAAATATTAATAAATAGGAGGTTAAATTTATATTAAGGGACTTATACTTCCTAGGGATATAAATTATAAGAAAGGAAGGGGGAGTATTAATATATCTTTAAATATATAATATATATAACTTTAACTTAGAGTCTAAGACCTTAATAGATAGCCCCTTTATATTATTAGAGGTAAAGGAGTAGCTAAGTTAGCTTAGGGAATATATATTAATAAGAGACTTTAACCTCTATTACTTAAATTAAAATAATAGGGGTAGATATATATATTTTAAAGTAGTAGATATACTTATAAATATTATAAAAGAAACGGGAATAAAGCTTACCTTATTAAAGGATATAATAACTTAAAGGATAAGGAAAGTAGAAAGTACTATTAATCTAATATTTATAATAGAGGCTACTAAGTAAATACTATTAAAATATTATATTAAGCTAGACCTCTATTATAAGTTTAATTACATCTTAATATATATTAATGTTAGCCTTAAGGTAGAGGTAGTAATCTTATACTTATAAAGAATATAAAAGATAGTAGACTTAGAGGAGATTAAGAGGTAAATAGGTACCCTTTAATACTTACTACTAAATAGGGAGTTAATAATTAAGGGGTAAATAAATAGCTACCTAGCTAATATACTTTAAGGCCTAATAGAAATTATAAAAAAGGTAGTATTATAAGTAAAGCCCTCTTTAAAGATAAAGTCCTTTTAAAACTTAAATTATATAAAAGTTATAAAGATAGTATTAAAGCTTAAGGTAAAATATAATTATAAGAGAAGCTAGAGGAGTTTAAAGGTATAATAAAAGGCTTAGAAGATTAAAGGGAGGGTATTAAAAAAAGTAAAGGTACTCTATTTTAAAGAGGGAATATATAAGGTATTTTAATTACTTAATAGACTCTAGAAACTAGTTAAATAGGGCTAAGAGAGAAGTATATTACTTTAAAAACTCCTAAAGTTCCTTACCCTTAAAAGGGATAGGGGAGGCCTTAAAGTAGAGTTATTCTAAGAGAAGGTAGAAGTCCTTTAAAAGACCTTCTTCCCCCTACCTTTAAAGGTAGATCTAGGTAATATCTAGGGATTTTAATATAAGATACCCCTAATAATAAATATAAGGGTTATTAAGGAGGAAGTCTATAAAGTAATTAATAAGTTAAAGTAGGATAAAGTACTAAGGATAAATAGGATCTTAAATAAATTTTTAAAAACAATAGAGAGGAAGTTACTACCTAGCTTTATATATTTATTTTAAGCTTATCTAAGAGTTAGATACTATTTAATAGAGTTTAAAAAGGTTAATATAATTATCTTAAAAAATTTAAAGAAAGAGGATTATTTTAAATTAAAATTATACTATTTAATTACTCTTCTTAATACTTTAAGGAAGGTATTAAAGGTAGTTATAATAAAGAAGCTACGTAACTTTATAAAAGAATATAAACTACTACCTTAATAATAAATAGGGGTAAGGAAGGGGAGGTTAATAATAATATCCCTTAAGATAATAATAAAGGTAGTATATATAATATAAAATTATAATAAGTTTAATATAATAAGTATACTATTATTAGATATTATAAGGGCTTTTAATAATATCTCTTATAAGAGGTTATTATATAATTTAAAGAAGAAAGGGGTTTTAACCTTTATTATATAATAGGTATAAAGCTTCCTAATAAAAAGGGCTATAATAATTATATTAAGCTAGGAGATAAATAAGATAAAGATAATAAAGACTAAGATCTCTTAAAGATCCTTAATATTACTTATTTTATTTCTATTTTTTAACTCCCTACTTATAAAAGAGTATATAAAGATAAAACTTTAAGTATAAATTAGAGGCTTTATTAATAATATCTACTTAATAGTATATAATAAAAGTATTAAGGAGAATTATAAGATCTTAGTAAAAGTATATAAAGTATACCTTTATTAAGTAAATATATATAAGGTAACCTTTACCCTTTATAAGTATAAGTTAATCTACTTATTAAAGAGCTTAAAGAGATTTAATATAAAGGTAATAATAGACTTTAAAGTAGTAATAATATATTTAAAGATATTAATAAGAGTCTTTAAACTTTATATTAATAATAAATTAAAATAGGGCCTATATATTAATAGGATAAGATTAAAGATAGAGATATAAAAGCTAGCCTTATTAATTATTACTAGCTTAATATAAGGTATTATACTTAATAAGATAAAATAAGTTTATAATATTATAATCTAGCTAGTAATAACTTATATAATAAAGATATAATATAATTTAAAGGGGATATTAAAGGTAAAGAAGGCTAATATTATAATACTAGAAATTATATAAAATAGGTACTTAAAAATAGTATTTAAGGCATTTAAGGTAACTAGTATATAAGTATTAAAAGTAGAATTAAGGGTCTTATTAATAAAGATAGGCCTTAATTAATTAATATTATATATATTAATAGTATAGGGGATCTACCTATTAATTAAGGAAGGGAACGCGAGGATCTATTATAAATTAAAAGGGAAAAGGGGAAGGGAGGAAAAGGTTATAAAGACTTTAGTAGAAGAGAAGTAGTCCTAGGTAAGGGGAGCCCTCTAAGTAGTAGTAGGGGGAGGGGATATTAGGATAGTAGCCTAGCTTACCCTTAAAGAAATTAAGAGGTAGGTAAAGGAGAAGTAGAAAAAGAGGTAGCTAAAATACTAAGAGGGTATCGTTAATTATACTAGGATAGTAGTATAAAGGGGTAAGATTTAAAAGATAAGAGTTAATCTTTATATAAGGCTTTTTAAGGCTAAGAGCTTTATAAGTATCTAATTATATATAAAGAAGATAGGACTACGCGCCTTCTTATCTAAGAGAAGGGTATTAGGGATTTATAATACTAATTATAAATATAAATAGAGGTATTAAGATATTAAGTATATACTTATATTTTACCCTAATTATATAAAAGGGAGGAGGTAGATACTTTAAAAGGCGGGGTTAGATAACTTCTATTAGATAGTATTAACCTTAAAGGGGTTAAAGGTAGTAATTAAATAGATTATTTAATAAGGTATACTTAACTAATTTATACTAATAAGGGAATAACTTAGGGGGGTTATATAAGGATAGATAGGCTCTAATTAAAGGGTAGAGGGGTAGGTAACCCTAATAAAAAAAGAGATAAGATAATATAAAGAGTATAAGATAGGGTAGTATATAATATTTAAAGTTCTAGAAATATAATAGTAAATAGGGTAGGAGGTAAGGTTTTCTTTTATAAAGTATAATTTCCTCTAGTAAGCTAGATATAAACCGCCCTTATTAGTTCTTAGTAGCTAGATAGTAGAGTATAAAATATAAATATAAATATAAAGACTATAATATTTATTAATATAAGTAATTAATAAAAGGAGCCCTTTTTTAATATATAGAAAGAGTAGTTATAAAAAGATAGTATAATAGTAGTCCTAGATAATAGTATATCTACTATTAAAGAGAGGTATAAGTAGAGATACCCTCTTAAGCTTTTTTAGGATATTAAAACGCGCTAGGACTTAACTTTTTATATACTAGAATAAATATATCTACTTTATAAAGATTTAAAATACTACTTTAATAAAAAACTAGGAGGCATCCTTAAACTTACTAATAATAAGTAGTTATAAGTTAGATACTTAATATAACTTATTAAGCCTTTTTATATATTTATATTACTAATAAGTAGAGGGAAGGAGGTTATAATATATAATATTTTTACTATTTATAATAAGGTCTTTAATTATATAGAAATAGAATTTAAGTAACTAAGGCGTAAGCGGGTTTTATAGAAAGTTAAACTTCTTAAGGCCCTTAAAGCAGCTTATTAGAAGCTTTCTATATATTATAACTAGATATAATTAGGTTTAAGATTTCTTTATAATTAAATAATACTTCTTTATCTAAGTTATAAGGATATAATATTAAAGGGTAGGAATTAGGTTATTAAAACTAGTTAGTAGCTATAAGTAGAAGTCTACTAGTAAGCGCTTAAAAGAACCTTTTAAAACTATTAAAAGTATAAAGTAAATAGCTAAGATTAAAGGGTTATACTAATAAGGAGTTATACTTGTTTAAGCCTTAATAACGCCTTAGAAGCTCTATTAAAGGATTTAAATAATATTATAAAGGATTAGTTATAATAGTATAAGGCTTATAATAAGGTTTCTAGTTATTATTATTATTATTACTAATTTTTTAATATTCTTATAACTCCTTTTACTTATCTAAAATAAGGGTTTATTCTTAAGTAGTAGAAGGCTTTAAAGCCCTAATATCTATTAATTACTTATATAACGCGTAATATCCTTACTATTATAATAGGGGCTATTATATATAAGTAATACTTCTCTATAATAAAGAGGTATTATATAAGCTATATATATTATATACCTCCTACTTTTTATACCTTAATAATAGTCCTTTATATTAAAATTAGTAGAATCTATTTAAATAGGCGGGACTTAATTTAAAAGCTAACTTTAATATATCTAATTAAGTAAAAAGGGCTAATAGTATTCTATATAATATATAAATAGAAGAAGGTTATCTTAATAGTAGTTATATTAATAATAGAGATAAGGATAATAAGGATAATCTAGTAAGTAGGTTATAAGCCCTTTTTATATATCTTAGAAAATAGTATTAATACTTGTTCTTATAATTAAGAGGGTGAGTTTATAGTTAGTAAGAGTCTACTAGTAATAATATAAGGACGTTAAAAAGGTAGAGGTAGGACTAATAGTTACTATCTACTAGGGTTTAAGTAATGCTATCCAGTAGAACTAGCCTATTATTACTCTCTATAATTACTATAAAGTAGAATAGGAGGGATAAGTAATAGTAGTAAAGGATAATAAGGTCTAAGAATAAACTAGGTTTATTTAATTAGTAGTAGAAGTTCTTATAAACTAGAATAAAATATTAACTTTAGAAAAAGTTTATAATTATTATTCTAATTATTATATTTACTTAATATAACCTTTTATACTCCTCTTTATAGATACTAAGCTCCTCTTAATAATTATAAGATATCCTATAAATATCCTATCCTATAAAGAGGTCCTATAAAAATCCTATCCTATTCCTATCCTATATCTTTATAAAGATATAGGATTAGGACTTAATTTACCTATCCTATCCTACGTGGGATATCCCGTAGGATATCCTATATCTTTCCAGCTAGTAGATATATATTTATCTATAAATCCTAGAATTATAGATACTATTAGAACTAGCCCTATAACTTAATACTATTAGGAGGGTATAACTATATAATTTCTATCTTATATTATCTTAAATAATTATAAGTTAATAAGTATATAAGATTATAATATTTAGTATTTAAACCTATTACTATCCTATTATCTTAACCTTAAGAACTATTATATAGATAGGATCCTTATAATAATCTAAATTAGTAGTATAATTATCTAGTCTAAGATTATTTAAATTAGATTATAGGAGAAAAGTAAAAGAATTATTAAATAAGCTATTAGTTAACTTTATAAAGCTAGAAAAAGCCTGTTATAAATAGTTATATTATATTACTATAAAGCTATAAAACTTATTCTTCCTACTAAGACTCTATTATTATATACTTAAATTATAGTCCTTAATCTTTAAGTTTAAAGTAAGAGGTAGTAAAAGTCTTTATAAGCCCTAATTTAATTATTAAAATTCTATCTTTTTATAATTATCTTTCTAAATATATATAAATACTAAATATTACTCTTATAAACTAATAATAAACTAATATAAAGTTATATATATACTAGGTAATAAAGCCTTTTACTAAATAATTATCTCTAATTATAGAAAAGTATTATCTAATTAAGGTATAAATAACCTTTATAAAGAGGTAGGTAAAACTAGGTACTATATTAAAGTAAATAGAGTACTTATATCTATAGTAATAAAGCCTCTAGACTAACTAATTCATTGTAATTTCTCTAACCTAGGTATATCTTCGCCCCTCTTATTCCTATCTATATCCCCTACTATACGCTTGAAGGAGCTTTAAATATAGAGGGCCCCTATAGTAGTATCAGCCTCCTCTTTCTTATTACTAGAGGGACTAGGTCTAATATTATTAAGAAATATTCATGTAGTAGTCTTAGTAATACTAGAGAAAGATAAAAAATCCTTATATAATTAGTATTATACCTTCTAATACATCCTTAAAGTACTTAATTAATACTTAAATAGTTTATATTTAGTATAATTAAAGTTATATATACCTCCCCTTATTACCTACTACCCTCGTCGCTATTAGTACCCTTCCTACCCTACTATAACTCTATATACCTCGCTTGAATAGCTTCTATCTACAGCCCCCTTACAATCTAATTAGTCTATAAATAAGGGTACTATTAGTGATAAATAAGGGTATTATTAGCGATAATAATTAGATTAGTAAAGGTATTAGAGACTTAGGGTCCTACTTCTACTACTACTTTAAAGCTATATTATAGACCTCTAGGCTAACCTCCCTTAGTAGTAACAAGGTAAGAGTAGTATCTAATAAGGAAGTTTAGCCTCTACTACCTTAATAGCACGCTAGCTAGGCCTGTATAGTCGTTAATTAGGAAGTTCTACTACTATAAATAGGCCGCTTAGCAGGCGCTTTCTTATATAGAGGTATTATATAGTACTTAGAAGATGCTATAATATTAGGAATACTAAATAATTAATATATCTAGGCTTTAAAATTACTTAATTAAGACTAATATAGTTATATATAGGTAGAGAGAAAATATAGAATTTTAGTATATAGGATAGGTAATTTATACGATTTTCTCTAGGAATACTAAGACTACTATTTAAAACTTATATAATAGTATCTTTTAGAATTTTATTTATAAAACCTAGAGGTTAGAAGTAATAGATAGCTATTATAAAATGCTACTGTAGCGTAGTAGGCGCTATACCTCATATAGCTTAGCTTAGTTAGATATAGGGGGTTGCCTCCTTAGATAGTAAGGTAAGCTTTTACACCTATTTACCTAATAGTGCCTTTACCTTATATTTGCTTTTCACGACGTAATTCCGCTATATTTAGTAGTAACACCCTTATATAACGTCCTAATAGGTTAGAATCGACCTAATAGGTAGTATAGACTAGGAGTCCTCTACTAATAAACTTAGTAGTAGACCGCCGCTAAGTTTACTATTCTATACTAGTTAAATTAGACTAGATTTTACCTTAATAATTATAAGGTAAAAATAGAATAATTATAATATATCTAGATCCCTACCTCCTTATAATATTAGGTAAGACGCCTATCTAATATCTTAACTACCGGATTTAGTATTTAGCTTTTACCCCTTACTAAGAAATTAGTCTTCTTAGAAGATTAAGGCCGCAGTTTCCCTGGCGGGGAAACTATTATAACTCTAAAATAGTAACGACTACCTACTTTTCCTATCCGTCTTAATTCTTTTACTACTTTCTATTTACCGTTTACTATACTTACTTTTATACTTACTAGTCTATAACGCGTTTTTCCCCGTTATAATCTATTACTATTATTTACTAAGTTTACTCCATCTTATTAAGGAAGTAGACTCGCTTTATCTAAAGGATTAATAAATAGCTTCCTATAGTAGCGTCTTTACGGGCTACCTTAGAAGAAAATACCTTATAAGAAAATACTATCCTTTTTACTTTCTAGTTAGACGCTTTTATTAAAATAGGGTATCTATAGATTAATTTAATACTAGAGAGAATTTATAGAATTATATATAAAATTATAACTACCTCTCCCTAGCTAGTATAATTAGCTACTAAATACTATGAACTATTAATAAGGAGTACTTATACTTACTCTAGGACTTATTTTATAGAGCTATTAATTTAGCCCTTAGATTAGGTTATTAATAAGCTAGCCCTTTAACTTATATTAAAAGGGTTTACTAGGGATATATAAGAAATTACTCTACCCGCTCTTAAGGAGAGTTCTTAGTTAGAACTAGCTTATACTCTTATTACCCCTTACTCTTTATTACCTACGTTTATCTAAGCTCCGCGGAAGGTACCTCTAATTACCGCCTCTATTAAGGTATTAATATCTATCCCTTTTAGGATATATCCGCACCTTAATCAGGAGTTATTAATATTATAATAGCCTAGCTACTCCCTAATCTTAGTAGAACTAGAGCCTAGTAAGGCTACTTAGATAGAAAATACCTCCTAGGAGCCTAAAGATGTTTTAAGGTTACCGGAAACTATTTAATAAAGCACCTTAGGGTCTATTAAAATAAGATAGCCCCGCTACTTAATAGAATTAGAGTCTAGTAAGGCTACTTAGGTGGGAAATAGCTCCTAGGAGCCTAAATATAATCTAAGCTTACTAGAGACTAAGATAACCCCTTAGGACTCTAAGTTAAATCTACCTAACTAGGACTCTAAGATAAATCTACCTAACTAGGACTCTAAGATAAATCTACCTAACTAGGACTCTAAGATTAATCCGCCTAACTAGGATTCTAAGATAAATCCACTTATACCGCTAAAGTCTAAATAGTATAATTACCTTAAGCCTTAAGTAACTAGTATTAGGCTAGGCGCTTTAATATAGAATATCTAATTAATTTATAAAGAGGAAGTTCTTAAGGTATAAGCTAAGGCCGCTCGCCTAGAGACTACTAAATTATAAGTTACTATAGTCTTAAAGTTAAGTACTACTACTAAGCGTAGGGTAAGGCCTAATATACCTAATATAGGAGACCGCCTAGTTACTATTAATATAGACGATCTCTAGAGAATTATATATAAGGAAGTTAGTGGTAACGCTAGCCCACCTAGGCCGCCTAGTAATCCTAGCCTATAAGGTAATCCTAGCCTATCTAGTCTACTAGGCGTTAGTGCTAGAGGTAATAGCTAAGTAAGATTTAGTACTTAGGATATAGGATTTTTCTACCTAGGCCTACCTAAGTTATATAGTTTAAGGGATATAGTATATACTTATAAAGAAACTATTTTTTATAAAGTATATACTTTTAATAAACGTATATATAATTACGTAATATTAGTTAGAGAAACTAATATAAAAGAAAATCTCGCTATATACCTTAGGGGTATATCCCTAAATTAGTACCTAAAAGAGATTAATAATTTTAAATAATAAGCTTTCTAAGGAATACTATTAGCAGATTTTACTAATTAACTTACTCTAAGGTTTAAAATATTAGTATCTAAAGCACTTAATTAGCTAACTAGGGAAAAGTACTCTATTATTAATATACACTAGGATAGGGATCTATAAGCCTATTTATAAAATATCTAGCTATATACTACGGCTACTAAGGTAGATAATACTTATACCTAGCTAACTTAGGCCTAGAATTAATTAGACGTTAATATCTAGTCTATAATAACCCTACCTACTAAGACTACTATATTCTAAGATTTTATAGAAGAGCTAGAAGCTAAGCGTAACTTATAGAAAGTTATAAATAACTGCTATTACTTAAATAATAGTAATTATAGAAGGTAGTTAGAGCCTAGTTACTAACTACCGCTACTAAATATAATACCTAGGTAATTCTATAATAATTATTAGCTATAGGGCTACTAGGGCTATTAAGGCGGTTTTTAAGCCGGTTATAATAGCTATCTACTATAGCTAATAGGGTATCTATAATAAAACCCGTTATAGGATAGGATAGCTAATTAGGTATAAATCTTTACGCCTTAGCCGGCGCTAGGTAAATAACTTATAATTATTACCTTAGTAGTAGAGGTAAGTAATTATACCTCCCCTAGCTGAGAAGTATAGGGCTAACCTAATTAGGGTAGATATAACGCTAGTCGCGGTGGTTATAATAACTTCCGAGGTAACTATAACCCTTATAGAGGGAGAGGTAGCAATTAATATTAGTACGCCCTACAGCCTATAGGGTAAAATTATAGCTATAGATATTAGAATTAAATAAATTAAATACCTACGCTATAAGCTACTACGTATTACGGATACGCGGAAATAATTATAATAGTTAAATTAAGTAAGTTCTTCCCTAAGGTAGAATATAGTATTAGTAAGTTTAGATACGCCGCTTATCTAGAGGAATATAGTTTCCTATTATAGGCGGCCGTAGTCCCTATAAACGCTCCTATTTATTAGGAAGAAGTATCCTTACTAGACTAGGGAAACGGCGAGGTATATAGCTTTATAGTTAATACTAATTATTTTTATATTAAAATACCCTATATAGATTCCTACTTTATAGAGATACCTCCGCTAAGATTAAGAATTTACCGCCGGTATAAGGAAGATTTTAGCTCTAGAAACCTATTATACGCCTATCTAGCCTTATATTAGGGTAGTAAGAGTAACTAAGGTAATAAGTATTAGGATATCTTAATATATCTAGTTAGTATAACTACGGCTTACTAGCGATAACCTAGCGGTATTAGTTCGGCTTCTTATTATCCGACGGATATCCTTTTATCTAGATATCCGAGAGGCTAGGTAGCTTCCTTAAGGGGTATTTAGATAGTCCTCCCTCTACCTCCTTAGGAGGTAGAGATTAGTTCTTCTATAATAATAAAGTTACTAGAGTATTAAGTCTAATATTATAATACTACCTACTTACTAGTAGTTTATACTATCTATTCTAGCCCTTAGGAACTAGCCTTCTAGTCTAGTTCCTAATAATTCTAATCTCTCTACCTTTAAAGGGGGATAGTCTAGATTATAATAATATAGTAACGCGAAGATATCTAATATTAAATAAGATAAAAATATATTAGAAGTCTAGCGTAATAGAATTAAAATAATACCGGAGTCTAATATAAGAGATATTAAAGTAAGAAATAATATACCTAGTAATAGAATTTCTAATAAAACCCTTACTAGTACTATTATACTTAATAAACTTATTACTACTATTAAAGTTAAAGAAGAGCGGTTAATAAAGGAAAGAAAGCTTTAAGGTATTTAAGAAAGGGTAGCCCGATTATAAGTAGAAGTAGAAGTGGTTATACTAGATCTATATTAGACTACTAGCGGATTACTAGGCGGGATATAATAAGGGTTAGGACTAGGCCTAGTAGAGAATTAATACCCTCAAGATTAGGGTACTAATATACGAGGTGCGTTAGATCCTAGGGTAGGCTCTATCTTTAGTAGTTTTACCCTAAGTTAGTCCGCTAGAGGCTAGTTAGAAGAGCCTAGTAGTAGATACCCTAAGAGCTACCTAAAGCCTAAGGACTTACCCTTTTATAAGGGGAAGAATATATATAAGTATAGGAAATAGTATTATATTATAAATATTACGTTCTAACTAATACCTAATAAATTCCTAACTAAATTTATAAAGGTTACTTAGGCTACGTAGTTCTTAGAAGGTGAACCTACTAAGTTATAGGATTATTATAAAAAGACGTTATTAGGGAGAGTAGTTACCTAAGAGTACTTTACTTAATACTTATTAAACCTTATTAAGGACCTAATAAACCGCTAGCTCTATAATATATAATTATACTTAGATATATAATAGAACCCTAACTAGTTAGTATAAAGTTCTAATATATATTTAAGTAGGATTAAGTTATAAATCCCTCCTTTTCTAGAGGAATATTAGTAGATTAACTTCTTTATAAAGTTACGCCTAGACCTCTAAAAGGCCCTTATAAACTATTAAGACCTCCCTATAACTAAAGAAAGCCTAATTACCCTCGCTACTTAGTTAGAGAATAACTAGCGGTATTATATTAGAATAATAGCGGATAATAGTTATATTATTAAAAAAGGGGATTATCCTAATAGGCGGAATAAAGGTTAGAAGAGGGAAGGAAGTTAAGATAGGGGTATTAATCCTTCTATAAAAGTAGGAAGTATTTAACCCGCTAGCGGCTATAGTAAGTTACCGGACGCTAAGGAAGCATTAATATATTTTAATTATAGAAAAAAGGGCTACTATAATAGGGACTATTATAGGCCTAGGATACCTAGGAACCTAAATATAACACCTATTAATACTATTAGAAAAGGAACTACTAAACTAAAAAAAGGAAGCGCGCCTCTATCTAGACCTTAATACTAGGGCGCTTACTTATTAAAAGGGATTTATTATTAGTATATAGTATTAATATTAGTAGCTTTATAAATATATAAGGTATATAAGACTATATAGACTTTTTAATAGATATAGGAGTAGAGATTAATATTATCTCTTAAAGCTTTATTAAGTAATATAACCTAAAACCCCTAGAGGGTTATTAGCTACCTATTCTAGAGTAGATAAATAGTTAGTTAATCTATTACTACAACGTATACTAGGTAGAGTACCACCTTATTAATAGCTAGGGATAGCTTAGTTAGTATACTAGCGTATTTTATATAATTAAGAAGAAGGGGTTACTAATTATTCTTAATATACCTACTTTATTAGAAGCTAGGGTATAAGTAGACCTAGGGAGTTAAAAGTAGTAATTTCTACTAGATTCTACTAGCGTATCTATCCTAGAGCTATAAATATTTATAGATACCCTTAAAAGTAAATTAATAATTTATACTATTATCTATATTAGGTTATCCTAGGCGGAAACCTAGAGCTCTAATAGTAAAGTACTAGAGCTACCTAAAAGTCTTTATAACTTTTTAGATATCTTTTTAAATAAGGAGGTAGGACGACTACCCCTATTTAAGCCTAGGGACTATACTATTAATATAGATAGTTATAAGCCTCCTTATAAGCCTATCTATAATTTATTATAAAGGGAGTTAGAAACTCTATATATCTACCTAGATAAAGTGAAGTTAAAGGGTTAGATATAAGAATCTACTAGCCCTACTAGGGCTCCTGTTTTATTTATATTAAAGAAGGATAGTAGCTTATAGTTATACATCGACTATTATAGGTTAAATAAGATAATAGTAAAGAATTATTATCCTCTCCCTTTAATTAGTAAAATACTTAATCGCTTATAAGGTATAAGGATATTTACTAAGTTAGACCTTAAGGATACTTATTATAGGATTTATATTTATAAGGGTAATAAATAGAAGATAGCGTTTTATATATAGTATAGCTATTTTAAATATATAATTATACTATTTAGGTTAGTAAATACTCTAGCTATATTCTAAGCCTATATTAATAGAGCTTTAGCGGGCCTAGTAGATATTACTTATATAATATACTTTAATAATATCTTAATTTATTTAGAAGATATTTTAAGTTATAAGTAATATATCTACTAGATACTTAAGTAGTTATAGAAGTTTTAACTTTATATAAACTAAAAGAAATATAAATTCTATACTAATTTAATAGAATTCCTTAGGTTTATTATAAGTACCGCTAGTATATTAATAGATAGTTATAGAGTATTTACTATCTAAGATTAGCTAGTATTAACTATATATTAGGAAGTCTAAGTATTCTTAGGATTTATAAACTTCTACTAATATTTTATATACTACTATTTATAAATAGTATCCCCCTTAACTAGCCTTTTAAAAGGTAGTAAGGATAGGAAGAAGTCTAGACTATTTATATAAGGCGCTAGCAAAGAGAAGGCGTTTTATAACTTATATTACGCCTTTATAACTATACCCGTCTTAATATATTTTAATCTTAATAAGAAAATTTAGATTAAAATAGATATATCTAATTTTACTATAACTACTATCTTATCCTAATAAAATAATAATAGGGCTTAGTATCTAGTAGCTTTCTAGTCTTATAAATTAATACCTATTAAGACTAGGTATAAGATATATAATTAAGAGCTATTAGTAATTATTAAAGCCTTTAAATAATAGTAATATTATATAAAGGGTAGTTATTATACTATTAAAGTACTTATAAATTATAATAATCTTAGGGGATTTATATAGGTAAAGTAGTTAAATAGTTATTAAGCTTAATAGGCTATTTATTTAGCTATATATAACTTTAATATTAAATATTAACCTAGTAAGAAGAATCCTATAAATACTCTATTATATAGACCTAACTATAATAATATTAAGACGTCGTTTAACTAGCTCCTACCTACCTTATAAAATAAGCTAGTAAATTTAGGAAGTATTATCTCTAGCTAAAAGTAGCTAGAAGAAATAACTAAGTATATAGACCTATCTAGCTTAGGAGGGCTTAGGAAACCCTTAACTAAGCCTAAAAACTTAGATAGAAGGGGTATAAAGCTATCTTCCTAGTATTAAAGCAACGTAGTAGCGCTACTACTTAATCCTATTACTAGGATTATTAATTATAAATAATATATCCTATAAATATTAATAAGAGTAGTTACTAGACTTAAAATAGCTTATAAAGCCGGATTAGAATCCCTAAAAAAACTTATTCTCTTATTATAATATAATAATCCGTTTATTACTAAATAAAAGGATAAGGTAAAGTAAGCGGCTTCTAAGTAAAATACTATTAAATAGCCTTAGAAAACTAATTCTATAAGATTACTAAGATTTAAAGGAGTACTCTACGTACTAGATAATTTAGTATTATATATAGAAATTATTATAAGGTATTATAATAATACTTTAATAGGATATTTTAGGTTATAAAAAACCTTAGAGTTAATCTAATATAAGTATTATTAGAGTAGAATATTAATAGATATTAAGCTATACGTCTAAACTTATAAAATATATTAAAGGATAAAAGCTCCTAGATATAAATCCTATAATAATATAGTATCCTTACTATAACCTAAAGGGCCTTAGGAAGAACTTTCTATAAATTTTATTATAGGCTTACTACCTAGTAAATATAGAAATTCTATATATAATTCTATTCTTATAGTTATTAATAAATATATAAAGATAGTCTAATACCTTCTAATTAAGAGTACTTATACTACTTTTAAATTAGCTAAGATCTTATTTAAGAATATTATATTATAGTATAATTTATTAATAGGTATTATATTAGATTAGGGATCTTTATTTATAAGTACCTATTAGTTAGAAGTCTATTATTATATAAAAATAAAGAGATAATTAAGTACTACCTTCTATTTATAAATAGATAGGTAGATTAAACGCTAGAACTAAATATTAGAATATTACCTTAAAGTATTTTTAAATAAAGAATAAGATAATTAAGCTATATTACTCTTAATAGCTAAATTCGCGTATTATAATAGTATTTATATTATACTAGGTTATTTACTATTCTTTATAATATATAGATATAATTTATATATAAAAGATAAAGTTAGGGATAACTTTTTAGAAGGAGGAGTACTTATAATTAAAGACTATATAGAAAACCTTTTAAAAGTAAGAGCTATACTAGCGGATTAATAGTAGACTATTTAAGTATAAGTTATAAAGTTTTATAATAAACTTTATATCCTAAAGTCTTATATAATAAGAGAATTAGTAATATTAATTATAAAGAATTTAAAGTAGAAAAGATTAAATTAAAAGCTATTATATAAGTATACTAGTCCCTTTAAGGTAGTAGATATAATTAGATATTAGGCGTACTACTTAAGTCTCTTAATAATATAGAGAATCTATCCTATATTTTATATTTCCTTATTAAAACTATATTAGAGCTATCTTAATAAAGGTAAATAACTATTTATACCTCCTCTAGAACTTATTAATAGTAAAGAATATTATAAGGTAGAATAAATTCTAGATAGGATAAGAAGTAAAGGTATTTAATACTACTTAATTAAGTAGTTTAATTATAGAATAAAATATAATTAATAGATATCTATTAAAGATATAAATATAAAAGACTTATAAAGGGAATATAATAATATATATATAATAAAGAGATATTATAAGTAAAATACTAGTACTTAATTATTATAATAGAATTATTTAATTATAAAGTTAAGTTATATAAGGTAAGTTATAAGTTATATTTATATAATAGAGATTTTAACAAAGAAGAATATATAAAAAGAATTAAATTAAGGGGAAAATCTTTATAACTTAAGAAAAGAATCTTTACTTAAAGGTATAATACCTATATCCTATAAGGGGAGCGTATTAGTTAGAGCTTATAAAAGATAAGCTAAAGGATAAGGTAGTATCCCTAATAGAGATAGGCGGAGGAGGCGCAGGCGTAGGAGCGGGGGTAATAGGAGTATAAGGGGCGCGAGGGGCGTAAGGGACGCGAATAGGGCGGGTAGAGGTAGAGGTACTAGTAGTACTACTATTATAAGAAGGGCGGCTAGAGGTAGTAGGAGCGGGGGTAGGTAATATAATAGTAGGAGGTATAACCTCCTCTTTTTTATCTTCTTTATCCTCCTCCTCTATCTCCTCTATCTTATTATTATTATTATTATCTTTGTCTTAATATATAATTAACTTATATAAAGATAGTAGAATATTTTAATAATATACTTACCTCCCTTAACTCCTTATTTACCTCTATTATAATAAGGGTAGTTAACCCCTCTTATAAAAGTATTAATATATATTATAAAAAGTATATAATAAAAGAACTTACCTACTATCTTATTATATCTAAGATACCCTCTAGGGTAATAGTTATATAACTACCTACTTCTACCTTAAAGTATAATAATTCTTTAAAGGTTTATAGCTTATATAAAAGTATTTTACCACGCTCCCCTAAGTAAATTACTACTTATACCTTAGAGGTAAAGGTAGTAACGCGTATTATAAAGGTAGTATAATAGGGTAACTTTTTACTCTAAAGGGTAATAACTAAGTTATAAGTAAAGAGGTTAGAGATATAAGTATAAAAGGTAAGAGGTACTTATAACCTATTAATATATTATAAGCGAAGTATATTAAAATCCTATTATTATAAATTAAGTAGTAAGGCTTATATAGGTAGTAGTACCTCTTATAAGCCCTATTAGTCTTATAATTATATAATAACCTAGGACTTAAACCTAGGTACTTAGCGTACTAAAGATAATAGGGCCGTAGGAGGGCTACTACCCTAGCGGTATAATAGGGAAAGGTAGCGCGGTAAGAGGATTAGACTATCTATTATAAGAGTTAGCTAATATAAATACCTTTAAGTATAAAGAGTATAAGAATAATTTAAAAGAAATATAATATAATAAGATATTAATAAGGTCTTTAAATATATAATATAATAAACTTATATAAGAAGGTAATTTATAAGTAATATACTTATAATATATTTAAAGATAATTAAAGGCTATTATATAGTAATATTATAAGTAGAATAGTAAAGGATATTAAGTAAAGACTTACTTTAATTATTATTATTATTAATATTACTATTTAATATATAATATTATATTAGTAATTAATTCTTTATATTATACTTATACTCTAATAGTAGTTATCTTATAAAGTATTAATAGTATTAATACTAAATATATTAGCTTCTACTATTAATATATTAATATATAACTTAAGGTAACTTATAAAAGGTTAGTATTAATAATAGTAGTTATAAAAGAAGTAGAAGTAAATAAAATATAACTTTATTATATACTATATTATATATATTAACTACGCGATTTAACGGCGTAATGTTATTACCTAACTTTTATAATTATTTATTTATATTACGCGTTTATAAAGTAATATAGTAATAAACTTAATTAAAGATTATATTCTACTATTAATACTATTATAACTATAAAGGTTATTATATATTAATACTATATAATATTAATAGTATATCGCCGTTACTACCTTATTACTATCCTTAAAACTCTTTTCCTTATTTTCCCTACTAGGGTTTTAAAGGTTTTTAATAAGTCCTATTATAAATAGTAATAGTTAGTATTTAGGGATAAATACCCTTAAAAGAGAGGTAATTATTAGGATATCTTAATATATCTAGTTAGTATAACTATAGCTTACTAGTAATAACCTAGTAATATTAGTTTAGCTTCTTATTATCTAACGGATATCCTTTTATCCGGATATCTAAGAGGCTAGGTAGCTTCCTTAAGGGGTATTTAGATAGTCCTCTCTCTACCTCCTTAGGAGGTAGAGATTAATTCTTTTATAATAATAAAGTTACTAGAGTATTAAGTCTAATATTATAACGCTACCTACTTGCTAGTAGTTTATACTATCTATTCTAGCCCTTAGGAACTAGCCTTCTAGTCTAGTTCCTAATAATAAGGGTATATTTAGTAAGGTAAACTTTAGATAAGAAATTAGATAGGAGCCGGAACTAGTAGTAGATTTAGATACTATACCGTATCCTAACACTAGCTTATTATTCTAATTATAGTACTTTACTATAGTTTATACTAGATTTTAGGTTACGGGTAACGCTAAAGTAATCTGCCTAGATATAGGATATATGATAATCCTTATTAACTATAAGTTTCTAGTATAAATTCTACTTATAGCGATTATTAAGAAAATATATACCCTAATAAATATCTAGGATATAGGTTCTACTAGGTATTCTATTAATAAATATATAATAATTAATATATATATCCTAGGCTAAAAGGGAGAATAAAAGGCCCTAGCGTATTTTTATTATAATATATATTTAGTAAATAACCTTAAAGTAAAAATACTAGTTAAGATAGATATTATAGGCCTAGAAAGGATAATCCTTAACTTAGATAATTAAAAGCTAACTATTAAGAGCTACGGTAGGCTTATTACCCTAATTTAAATTTTAGTAAAGGATAATATTATTATCCGCCGTATGGTACGTAATAAAAAACGCGTTATTATCCTAGCGAATTTAATAGCTTAAGTACTAGTATAGCTAAGGACTTCCACTCCTTTACCTAATAGGGATTACCTTTTTAAACCCTATCTACTAGGAGTATACGCCTATATTATAGACGCTTCTCTACCTTTTATTTATATTAAGAATAATACTAAGGTAGATAGGGTTATATCTATATATTCTCACCTTAATACTATTATTAAATACGATACCGACTTTTATTATACGGCTTACTTAGAGGATTATATTTATACTATAGTAAAAGCTAATATTAAGGTTAGCGGCTCGCTATTAGGTAAAGAAATTAAAATTTAAGATAGTATCTCCTTATTTAGGAATAAGAGGGAGCTAGAGAAGCTAAAGGCCTTAGTACACGAGTTCTAGGATATCTAGAAGGATAATAGTAATATTATTAATATCCTAGAAAGGGACTAGATAATAATACTAATAAATACTAACTAGAACTCCTCTACGACCTTAAAGCTAAACTAGAGGGTATACCTAATAGGTATTATAAATAGAGAGGCAATTAATAAAGAATTTAATAAGCTTTATAAATAAGGGTATATAAGATAGATAGATAGACTAATACCTTTTACTTTCCCTATATTTATTATATAGAAAACTATCTTAAGTAGGCCGGTAGCTCCGCTTATAAGAAAGGTAAGAGTAGTAGTAGATATTTAAGGTCTTAATAAGATTACTACTACTAACTCCTACCCGCTATAACTATAAACCAAAATTATAAATACCTTATAAGGGATAAATAATATAAGTCTTATAAATAGTCTTACCTTCTTTTTTTAGTTCCTAGTAAAACTTAAGGATTAGTATAAGTTTACTTTTATTTCTTATTAGGAATTAGAATACTTAAAGGTAGTAATAATAGGTTTTAAGAACTCGCCTCCTTTTATTTAGAGAACTATAGATAGGGTACTACGCCCCCTTTAAGACTTTATCCGTGCTTATATAAATAACCTTATTACTTTCTCCTAAATATTTAATAAATATCTTAGCTACTTTAGGTAACTTTTCTAGCTTCTATTTAAACTAAACGTAATAATTAGTATAAAGAAGACCTTCCTTAACTATCTTAATATTATATTACTAGGATAGAGAGTTAATACTTTTAGATTATTAATAACTAAGGAATATATTAAGGTACTTAGGAATATTAACTTCCTTAGAGACCTTAAGGTACTAGAATACTACCTTAGCCTTATAAGATAGATATATAATAAGGTTACCTACTACGCCTAGTAGGCGGATCCTTTATAAGTGGAAAAGATAAAACTATTAAAGGATTTACTAATAAAGGGAGGCTATAAGTAAAAGAATTTTATAAAAATAACGCTAATTAAAAAAAGGAAAATTCTACTTAACTTATTTAACTCTCTATAAGATACCTTTTTAAGTCTAAACTTCCTTATTTATTTCTTATACTTAAGGCGCCTTTATATAGATATTAACGCCTCTAAGAAGAGGGGTTATAAGGTTATACTATATTATATTAAGGGTAATCCTATAAGGGATAAATACCTAAAGACGGATATTAAGCCTATACTTTTCTTATCTAAGTTACTAAACGGGGCTAAAACCTATTATTAGCTAATAGAGCTTAAAGTTATATACCTAGTTTAGACTATTTATAAAATTAGGTACTTTATTAATAATTTACCTTTTATAATTATTATATTTATAGACTATTTAATAATAGTAAATATTATAAGGTAGGTTTTACTTACCTCTTCCTTAGTTAATAAAGTTAATCTTAGACTAGTTTATATATCTTAGTACTTATTATAATTTAGACTGAATATTTAATATTAATTAGGTAAGTAATATATTATACCTAATACGCTATTAAGGCTAATAAATAACTTAGCTATTAAACGCGGCCTATAGATAATTAAAGAAGGTATACTTAATAATATTTTCGCGTTTAATATTTTTCTTATTAAAATATTAACTTCTTTTAAAGACTAAGTAGTAGCTAGTTATACGGCGAGTAAGAAATAGGCTAAGATTTATAATAGCTTAAAGGATAGGGAATCTACCTTATTAGGAGTTTAATTTTATCTTATAAAAGGGCTACTCTACTTTATAGACTATAAAGGAAGGATATAACTATACCTTCCTAAGGAGTTTAAGATAGAGATATTCTACTAGGTATATAATAAAAAGTCTTACCTAGGATTTAACCGTATATATAAGGCTATTATAAGTAACTACTACTTTAGGAAATTAATAAGACGTTTATATTTATATATTAGCTACTACCATAAATATAATATTAATTAAATAAAGTAATACCCTACCTATAAAGCCCTAGTTTTAATAGTTACCCCACCTATACTATATTATACTATAGCTATAGATTTTATCCTTACCTTACTAGAGACTACCTTAGGGATAAACACGGCGTTATCTATTATATACAAGTTTTCTAAAAGGGTAACTATCTTATATAGAAAAGATACCTACTTAGTAGAAGACTAGGCTAAGGTATTCTTAAATAGAATAGTAGATTAGGGTCTACCTCGCGTAATAATATTAGACCGTGATAAGAAGTTTATATCCGCTTTCTAGTAGGGAGTATTTAAAAGTCTAGGAGTTTAATTCTTAATAAGTACCGTATATTATCTATAGATAAATAGCTAGTTAGAGAGGATAAATTAGATAGTTAAGATCGCCCTATAATACTAGCTAACTTCTAACCCTAGAAAAGACTAGATAATATTCCTACCTCGACTTAAAGGCGTCCTAAATAATTTACCTAGCTCTATAATATTTATAAGCCTAAATAAGGTTATATATAAGTACCGCCTACGTGATACCCTTACCTTATTACCCCTAAATAATTAGAAGGCCAGTTAATTTCTAGAGAATAGGATTACTATCTAGAAGGAGGTAGAAGATTTAATTAGATAGGCTTATATTAAATCTAAGATTAAGAATAATAAATACTATTAGCTAATTTAATTTAATAAAGGTAAGGAGGTCTTTATAAAGTTATACGCCGGGTATAGTCTACCTAGTATAATCTAAGTAAAGCTATTAAACTAACGGGCGGGTCCTATTAAGATTATATAGAAGGTAGGGAAATTAGCTTATAAATTAGTAATTCTAGTAAATCAAAAAATCTATCTAGTTATTTTAATTATATAACTAGAAAAGTCGCCGTAAGGTAATAACCCTTTTAATAGAGGCTAGAAGCTAGACTACCCTCTAGTAGTAGAAGAGCTAAATAATAAATAGTACTTATATAAGATTAAAGAGCTAGTAGGAAAGTAGTAGAGAAAGTATAGCTATAGAAAACTAATTACTAAGTACTTAGTTAGGTAGAAGGGCTATAGCCTAGAGGATAATATATAGTATAGCGAAGACCTTCTAGGTTATATAGTTAATCTATAATATAAGTATAACTAATATTATATAACGCACCGCGTACGTTATATATATCTAGCTAGGTAGGTATAAACCTAGCTAAACGCCCCGTCTATATAAGTAGGGATATTAAACTACTATCTTTATAGAGATATAAAATATCCCTTTATAATTCTTAGTAAAGTCTTAGTATTTAGTATAAACTTACTTTTACTTTCCTTAACCCTTACTTATTATATAACTATATTATTATTTCTACTTATTATTATATTAAACTACTACTACTATATATCTTTAAGAGGTAGAAAATACTATTTATAAGGAGGTAAAATATTTACTAGTATAGTTAGGAATTAAGCTAAAAAGGGCGCGTCTAGTTATATAAAGGATAAGATTAAAGTATATTAAGCCGGACTCGTATTAGAATTACCTACTTAAGTAATTAAAGAAATATTAAAAGAATATTAGTACCGGCTACTAAGGCTAATATTACCTTTCCTAGTAGTCCCTAGAATAGCCTACTAATTACCTTAAGGTAAATAGCTGATTATTATAAAGTAGGATCTCGCGGTAGACGCGTTAGATAAGAATACTTAGCCTCCTATTAAAACTACCTTATCTAAGTATATAACTTAGTAAGTTATTTATATTAGGCTAACGTCCCGCGTAAAAAACTCGCGTTAGCTACTAGATTTCTCTTATAATAGCGACCTACTTAAGAGGCGCGAAAATAAGGGCGACGCGGCTAATATATCTAATAGGGGAATAATATAAGATATTATTTATCGTAATACCTATATCTTATAAGGGGATATTAGGATAGCCGGGATTACGCCTAAGTAGTAAGTTAAAAGCTAGTAGATAGGGAACTAAAGGTAAAATTAAACGTATATAAAGTTTATATTAATAAGGATCTTACCTTACTATTACCCCTAATAGCTCTTATTATATTTATAAAGTTATTAAGAATAAAAGGGGAGGATAAAGGGTCTATTATTAAGTCAGCTAGGAATCCTACTCTAAAACCCGACTTAGCCCCGCTAAAATCCTAAAAGTAAGAGAATAGGGTAGCTAATAACCCTACTAGAACTAAATAACTAATTTAAATAAAGCCTACCTTCCTTTAGATTATAGAGGTAAGGAAGATAGTAAACCTAGAGGTAAGGAAGATAGAGAACTAAGGTATTAATTTAATAGGTAACTATATAATATATATCCTTATTATAATAATAATAATATTAGAGGAGATAGTAATAGTAATAAATAAGAAGCTTATATACCTTACTAATATAGCTAATAAGCTATCTAATATAGATAATAATAAATTACTATAGTTAGGCCTAGAAATAATAGCGGACTTTTCTAACGCTATAGGTGCCTTACTTAATTCTATAGGGCGAGCGTTATAGGACTATATTAAGATATATCTAACTAATAAGGGGATAAAGTTATTAGCTAAAGTACTCTATATATATTATTAGAGCTAAGTAAATTATTTCTTACCTTCTTAGTTTTATAACACTCTTAGTATCGCTAATAACTAGGAGGCGGCTATTATTAAGGCTAAAAATAAGAGGTAAGTAGATAAAGTAAATAAGGTAAAGATAATATAAGAGGAAACCTTAAATACTTAGTTATTAGATAATAGCCTACTAACTAGCGAAGATATATAATATACCTCTAAGGAAGCTAATAAATATATTAAGAGGTAGTTAGCCGGCGAAGATATATACTATACCTCTAAGGAAGTAAGTAAACGTGCTAAGAGGTAGCTTAAAGAGAGGGAGGTATAAAAGGAAGTAAAGGGTAAAAAGAGATACTATAGGCCTACGGATTATTAACTCGCTAACGCCCTATCTACCTTACTATCTTAATATATTTTATACCTACTTAAAAATAGTACTAACGCGTAATCTACCTTATAATCTTATTATATTCTATACCCGCCTAAAAATAACTTACCTAGGATTTTAAGGGATAGTTAGTTAAGGTAGGAAAGGATTAGTTTTATTAAAGACCCTATAAATTTTAATTTCGGCTTCCTTACCCCTAATATATAGTAAGACTTCTAGAATAGTATTAGACGGCTAGGTATATAGAAATAGTACGTGTATATAACTAAGGCAGAGTAGAATGCTTTCTATACTAGGAAGCATAGTATATAAGGATATATTTCTCCTTTTCCTATTAGCGGTAACTATTATAAAATACTACTATAGCGTAGTAGGCGTTATACCTTATATAGCTTAGCTTAGTTAGATATAGGGGGTTACCTCCTTAGATAGTAAGGTAAGCTTTTATACCTATTTACCTAATAGTACCTTTGCCTTGCGTTTACTTTTCACGACGTGATTCCGCTATATTAGTATCTAAAGTAATTAAAGCTATTACAGGTTCTAAGAGTAAAAGATAGAAGAGATTATAAAGAATTAAGCTACTATATAAAAGGTTTAAGAGAAGTCTAGATAGCTTTAAATAGGGTAAAGAATAGGTTATATATCCTTAGAAGCTAATAGTACTATTAGCTACTATCTTCCTTATAACTACTATTAAGCTTTTCCCCCTCTTTTTTCCTTTCTATATAATAGAGGCTATTAACTGTTAATTAATAATCTATAAGTACTCCTTATCTAAATTAAGAATACTACTACCTATTATTTTAGTCGGCGTCTCCGATACTATATTCTAAGTATGATTCGATACAGACCTGTAAATATATATATAAAACTAGACCCTTAAACTAAATCTAGGTCTCTACTATCTACGCTATTAATATTAAGTAATATTTAGGTCTAGATATAGTAGATAATAGGAAATATATAAATATACTTATAGATTAGAATACTAATCTTCTTACTATAATAGAATATCTGTAATTTAGGACCCTAAGCTTATCGCGGCTTATCGGTTAGTTAATAAGTCCCCTAGATTCCTTTCCTAGACTAGCGGGAATATTAAAAGTCTGATATTTCTTTATATTCTACCTACGTCTATACCTACGCTCCATGATATTTTCTACTTAAATAAAGTTATATAAGACATCTATAACTATTTAAAACTTTAAAAATTATAAAAATCGGTATAGTAGTTTAAAAGATATATAGTTATAGATGAATTTACCTACTAAATTCTATGCGCCTACGGCTAGAATAATTAGATTAATAATAAAAATCCTGTTATTATTTATAAATTACCTATTCTACTACCTCACCTACTAGCGTATCTAATATCGGTCTAAATAGGGGGAAATATCCGTCTTATTACTAGGTATGGAACGCTGTTAGAATGATCCATATTACTGCATAGGTCTATAGGCTAATGCTGTCGCGTGAATAGGCCGGCTACCTACCTACGTGCCTTATATGCTCCTTACTATTCACCTCACCTACTAACGTGTCTACTATCGGTCTGAATAAGGGGAAATTTCCCGTCTTATTGCCAGGTATGTAACGCTGTTAGAATTATCCATATTGCTGTATAGGTGCATAGGCTAATGCTGTCGCATCTATAGGCTAACATGTCTAATATGCTCCCTACTATTCACCTCACCTACTAACGTGTCTGATATCGGTCTGAATAGGGGGAAATATCCGTCTTATTATTAGGTATGGAACGCTATTAGAATAGGTGCATGCATATGATATGGCTAATGCTGTCCTATATATAGGCTACCTACTAACGTGTCTAATATACTTCCTACTATTTACCTCGCCTACTAACGTGTCTACTATCGGTCTGAATAGGGGGAAATATCCGTCTTATTACCAGGTATACAACGCTGTTAGAATGATCTATATCGGTCTATTAGTATATATATATAATATGGCTAATTCTGTTATATATATAGGCTACCTACCAACGTGTCTAATATGCTCCCTACTATTCACGTCACCTACTAAACGCTAGGTAGTAGGGGTGATTTTCCGACGTAAAAATCTTGAATTTTTACAGGCATTTTCTAGTACTACTATAATTATTCTAATAGGGACTCTTTTAATTTATATAGATTAATTACTTAAGAAAGCTATTAAAGCTATTAAGACTAATAAAGTATTAGGGAGGTAGAAGCTATTCTACTATTAGTAAGTAAAATATATAAAGTAGATTATATTCTATATTAGGATACTAGTAAATTAAAAAAGTAAATAACCCTATTTACTAATTACCTTAACTACTATATTTATCCTTATATACCTTTACTAAATCGCTAGTATTAGATAGATCTACTAGGTTATACTATAAATTATCCTTATTATTATAACTAACCTATTTAACTAAGTACTAAGTTTCCCCCCTTAAATACCTCTTATCTAATAATCTCTTAATTTTATATTTATCCCTATAAATAGCCCTATCCTTAGTAGTAATAAGTAGTAGCCTATTACTAAAAGTCCTATTATATAAATCTACCCCTTCTATTTTTAGCTTAAGTTATACTATTAATACTACTAGCTATATATATATTATAGGGGGTAGCTTAAGCTAATAGGTAAGTAATCCTACCTTTTATAAAACCTTAAATAGGCTAGTATATTATTATAAAAGTTTCCTATTAGAGATACTAGAGATCTTATATCCCTTATATAAATAAAGGAATACTTTATTAGTTTCTTTAAATTATAAGCTTTATACTTACTATTATACTAGTATTTTATTATAATATTATTAAAGGTTATTATATCTTCTACCTATTCTTTATAAGTAAGTTATAAACTATTAAAGTCTTTTATAAGGATATTACTAATTAATAGTATATCTATACTATTATTTACCTTAAAATTATAGTAGAGTTTATTAGAAGTATATCTTATAGTTATTTATAAAGCAGTTAATCTAATACTAGTAGGCTATAAATTATCGAAGCTCCCCTACTAAAATTAGGTAGTAAGGCCTTAGCGACTCGTAGTAGTAGATATAGCTTATAAATAATAGTAGACATCTTATTATAACCCCTATTAATATCTTATAACCCATATTATTATCTTCTAGCCCCTATAGATATTCTATTATAAGCTATACTATTATCTTATAACCCTTATAAACGTCCTATTATAGCTTATACTATCGTCTTATAGCCCCCGCAGATGTTTTATTATAACTACTACTATTATCTTATTAATAAGACGTCTATAGCGGTTATAAGCTATAATAAGACGATAGTAGGGGCTATAATAGGACGTCTACGAGAGCTATAAGATAATAGTATAGCTTATAACAGGTAGTCTATAGTAGTTATAATAGGATGTCTATAAGGGTTATAAGATAATAGTATAGCTTATAATAAGATATCTATAAGGGTTATAAGATAATAGTATAGCTTATAATAGGATATCTACGGAGGCTATAAGATAATAGTATAGCTTATAATAGGACGTCTACGGGGGTGATAATAGGACGTCTACGGGGGCTATAAGATAATAGTATAGCTTATAATAGGACGTTTATAGGGGCTATAAGATAATAGTATAGTATATAATAAGATATTTATAAGGGCTATAAGATAATAGTATAGCTTGTAATAGAATATCTATAAGGGTTATAAGATAATAGTATAGCTTATAATAGGACGTCTATAAGGGTTATAATAGGACGTCTACGCGGGTTATAAGATAATAGTATAGCTTATAATAAGATATCTATAAGGACTATAAGATAATAGTATAGCTTATAATAGGATATCTATAAGGGTTATAATAGGACGTTTATAAGGACTATAATAGGACGTTTATAGGGACTATAAGATAATAGTATAAGTTATAATAAGATAGTAGTAGTAATACGGATATATAGGTTTTCTATAGGATAATTAATTATCTAGCTATCTACGGGCCGGAAAGATATGGGATTTCGGTATGGGATCGAGGCGATTTTCGGACTGGGATGGGATATCCCACGGGATATCCTAGTGGCAAATCGTGAACTAGGCCTAATTAGGTGATATTTTTTATAGGCTAAAAATTTAGCTTAAACCCTATTTAACGCTAAAAAAAACTTTTAAAAACCCTCTAAAACTCGCTAAGATATAAAGCTCTAAAGTTAACGTAATAAATGCGTTAGCTTGTACTATAATAAAATCCCATATCTTTCCGGCCAGTATAGCTATCTATATAATAAGAAGTAAATATAATAGATACGCTAAGGCGCTAAGGCGCTAAGATTAATCCGTTGCTATTAAGCTATTAATAGCTATATTACGTATTAATATACCCGTAAAAAAAGCATACGCCTTTACTATAAATAGTTACTTACCTTATTATAGTTAGTTATCTACCTCGTTAGTAATATTATATAAAGGGATACTATATATTATAATCCACTACTAATTTAAATATATTAGTTAGATCTAATAGTTTATACTACTAATTCTATTTATTACTATAACCCTTCTATTTTACTAGGTACTTAGGTTTTCCTTAGGTAATCCTTTTATTAAGAAGCTATTTAGTTTTAAATAATAGGGCGTCTATATCCTTATTTTTAATAGTAGGAAGGTTTTTAGAGTTAGGATAGTAGTAGTAATATAGGTTAGAAGTAGGAGGTAACGGCTCTAGTTAAGTTATAGAAATAACTAGATATATCTTTATTATAAGGGGTAAATTAAGTTAATACGCTAGATTCCTAACTTTTCTTAAGATTTAAAAGGGGCTAACCTATTATTTAAATAGCTTATAATTTACTAGTCCTTTTAGCTAATATTTATAATATAGCCTAAGGTAAACCGTAGCGCCTTATTATAAATTAAGGGTAATATATTTTCTATTATACCGTGCCTTAGTAATAGTATTAGTAAAGGTAATAGCTTTATTAATAGAATCGCGCTTTACGTAGTATAAGTAATTATAGTCCTTAGGAGGTAGATCTTATAATAGACCTAGATTATTATTAACTTAAAACTTATATATAGTTTTATTTAGTAATAAACTAGTAGTAGTATTTATAGAGTTATTATAAATAGTACTAAGAAATAGTAGTACCTCTACTTAGTTAGATTTAGGATATATTAATAGGTAGAAGTATAAGGTAATTTCTATAAACTAGTTAATCTATTTAAACTATCTATCTATTTAAGGGTAATAGGCTACTAAAGTTAGTATACTTACGCCTAGCTTTATAAAGACTATTTTCTAGAATACTAATATAAACTTAATATCTTAATTATTAATAAATACTTAAGGTATTCCCTAATCCCTTTTAAATAAGGTAATAATAATAGTATTAGCCTATTCTTTAATACCCTAGGTATCTTTACCTGATTTTAGAAAAACCTTTTTAGTAAATTTATTAGTTATTATTAAGAGTATATTAAACCTATTAATATTAGGGAGTTTAATAATAAAGTCTATTACTATAAAGTAGAATAGGATTACTAGTATATTAATTAGTATTAGAGCCCTATATAACGCGTAGTAAGTAGTTTAAAATACCTAGTAATCTAGGTAATATATAATATAAGCGCGTAATCTTTTAAATAGGTACCTTATAAAGATAGAGTTAACTAGTCTATTATAAGTATAATAAAAACTATTATAATTAAATATATTATAAGTAATTTTAAATACTTTAGATTTTATAAACTTAGGTATATAAAGGCGTTTATAACTATTAGTAGATATATAATATAATAAGTTATTTTTTAGCTTAAATTAAATACTAGGTTTTTTAAGTAATTCCTAGGTAGTAGACTTATTAGTTTATATAGATCTTAATAACTTAATTATCTTTATTTATACCTTATTATTCCTATATATAACTTATAAGTAGGTTTTAAAATTATTAAATATTTCTATTAATATAATATAGTAAATATCTTTTATAATATTAGGTAAAATTATAACTCTATCTAATTCCTCTAATAGTATATATTTATAAAGGATATTTAGAATACCTTCCTAATTTTAAAGTATCTACTTAGATCCTAGTAATTATAATAGTATATTAGGTATAATATTTAATTTACTTAATTTATAATATATAGTAATATTAAAACTAGATAGATATTATAAGGTATAAATAAGTTAAAGATTTAGTTTATTTATACTTAAAGTTATAAGTATTATTTACTTAGTTATTAGTATTATAATAGAGTAATTAATCTAAATAATAATAGGAGGTATTTATAAAGACTTAATAAGATACCTTATCTTCTTTATAACTTAGATTATACCTACTACCTTAAGTTTAATAGATTAGTAGTTCTTTTTAGCTCTATTTAAGAGCTTATTAAGAAATAGTATAAGCTAAATACTAGTCCTAGTAAAGGTCTTATTAAGTAAGGGGTCTCCCTTAATATAATAAATTATTACTATAAAACCCTAGTATTTAAAGGTATCTAGATTAATATATATTTATCTAGTATAATTATAATAAATAAGGAAGACTAGACTTTTAAATACCTTTTATAATTAATGATACTAGGTTTATTAATAATTACTTTTATAAATTAGTATTTCTAAGTTATGCCTTTAACTTTATTATTAATCTTATTAACTAAGAGCTCTTTTATTAAAGAGGTCTTCCTAATTTATAAAGGCTAGATAATCTAGGCGTATTAATAGATTAATTATCTTAACTAATTAGTAAGCCTAAAGTATATTTTAAGATCCTTTAAATTTAGTAGGAATTTTAAGGCTTAAATAGCTCTAGTTTTCTTAGTAGATATTAATAATCTTAGGCTATCTACCCTTTATCTAAGTAGTATAATAGATAAATAATCTAAAAATAACTTAGTAGGGCTAAGAGAAATATACTTTTAATAATATAAGTTAAAAAGGCGTTAGAGGTATCCTAGATATTCTTTTAAGGTCTTAAAATAGGTAATTATATTATTAATATATACTTTAATAAAACCTTATAAAGGTTAAAGTAGTTTATTAGTTTACCTTTATATATATAATAGTAAACCCTTATACCTTTTAAATATAATATTTAACTATTCTTAGCTATAATAAGAGATAATAGTTAATTTAAGTCTATCTATTACTTTAATAAAAAATTAATAAAAGTAACCTATAATATTAATTATAGAAATAAATAGGTAACTAGCTATTATAATAATAATTTTTAATTATAAAGGTATTAAGTAGCTATCTATCTTTATAATCTTATTTAGGTTATTAATATTAATAATAACTTAGCCTTTCTATTTACCTCCTAGTATATCCCGCTAAATAATAAAAACTAGGTAACTGAATTTAATTAACTAGTTTAACTAAGTTAGTCTACCCTATTAATATATTTTACTAAATATCTTATTAATAACTTCCTAATCTTTCTAACCTAATAGGTATACCTATTAAGGCTTTAGATCTACTTCTAGTTTAAGTAAAATAGGTATCTACTTATCTTTTAAAATATTAATAGTTTATCTATTATTAATTTAAATTTCTAGGAATTTATTAGTTATAATAGTAATTCTAAATATATTATTATATTTATTATAAACTATTATTCTACTAGGTATTATATATTCTAGTAAAGGATTAATTATTATAATAGATAAAGTAGTACCCTAGCTACTAATTTTAAGAATTATAAATAAGCCTTAAGACGGCGTAGGTATACCTATTATTACTATTATAATTATTATAGCTATAATACCTTACGCGATTTTAGATTTTTATAATTACCTTAGCTTTTATATTAACTAATTATAAGTAGTAAGTAGTATATCTTTAAGACTAATTAGATATATACCTACCTAATTATATTTAATAATATTATTAAGGCGGGTATATTATAAGATTTAAGTAGCTTAATTTATAATATTATATTAGTATATAAATAATAAAGAGGAATTAATAATATAAGTAAAAATACTACTATTAAATCCTAGGTTACCCTTATATTAGGGCTTAAATAAGAAGTTGCGATTATTAGGTAGTTCTTTATCCTAATAAGATATAGGTATTAAGGTAGTAGATATTACTAAAATTATAATTATTCCTTTAATATAAATTATCTAATAGACTAGAGGTATTAACTTAGTAATAGTATTAATTTTTATAATTATATCCTTATAAATACTAATAGTTATATATTAGCTAATAGGGTTAAGATATATTTTTTAAGGTACTATTATATTATTATTAATAAGTATATTAGCTTAGAGGCTATTAATAATATATACCTTAATAATTATCTTAATTATAATAGGTTTCCTAAGTAAAGTACCTTTAATAGAAATAGGTATTTTCGCGTATTTACTTATTTTATATATTATATTACTTAGTCCCCTAATTAAGATTAAAGAAGATAGCTTAAAAAGCTTTAAATTAAGTATAATCTAAAGTAATAAAGCGCGGTTAATTAATATTATAAAGTAGCCTATATTTATATAAGCCTTAAGGATTTTTAATATAATCTTAATACCTAGAATTATATAATAAAACCCTTAAAATATATAATCTAGTCTTCTTAAGGGAGGGGTAATACTTAATTTAATTAGGATCCTCTTATCTACCTTAATATATCTAATAATAGGTAATATATCTACCTTATTAAATAACTCTTCTACTAGGCTATACTTTTCTAGGTTTACCTACTTAATATAAAGGTAGTGGAAAAGCTTATTTTTAAAGGTAAAGGCCTCTAAGTACTATTAGTAAGACTAAAGGTTAACGGGGTTTATAAAGTAGATATTAGGGTCTTAGCTAGAGTTATCTAAGGGGTATACTTTATTAGTCCCTTTATATTCTTAATTATAATTAGCGTCCTCTTAATTTTTATAAGTATTATAACTCTTATTATAACTCTTATTATAATCTTCTTTAATTATATCTTCTATATTCTTATCTACCTTATTATAATAGACCTTTAATTAAAGTAGTAGTAGATTATAGTTTTATTATTATTACCTTAACTAGTTTTACTTAAAAGGTAAATCTAATAAATCTAGATTTACGTAGCCGGCTATTATTTAATAGTAATTTAATAAAGGTATTAGATATAAGGCGTTTAAGGTTTAATTTCCTACTTATTAAAGTTAACCTTAGTACTACCTAGGCCTTTTATACTAATTAGAGTAAGTATTATTCTAGTAATTATTTAGATAATTAGAGAATTATTACTACTAGAAAATTAGCTAATATTAAGACCCTTAATAAGATATATACTAACTATTCCTAGTAGATTATTTATTTCTTAAATAGTTACTTAATAAGATTTCCTTCCTAGTTATTATTATACTTTAGTAGTTTTAGCTTATATATATATATATATTAGTCCTATTTAAATTTATTAAGGTTATCTAGGAATTTATCAAACTTTATATTTACCTTAAGATTATAGATATTATAATAGAGGTTATAATTTATATTTATATTTATATTTTATACTCTACTATCTAGCTACTTAGAGCTAATAAGGGCGTTTTAACTCTAGTTTATTAAGAGGAAACTATAAATTATAGAAGAAAACTTCTCTTACCTACCCTATTTACTATAACGCTTCTAGGCCTTTAAATACTATATATTATCCTCTCTCTTATACTTTATTATTACTACCCTAGTATTAGATCTTAATATCTATATACTTCTCTCTCTTATTAGGGTTATACCCCTTTCTCTACTCTTAAAAGGTTTATACTCCTTTAATTATCCTCTTACCCTTCCTTATATAGTTTAATTAATATTGATAAATACCCTTAGCCCTCCTACTAGTCTACTACTACCCTAGCTACTCCTCTCTTATATTATCTAATATTAAGGTATCCTTTTCTATTTAACTTATAATACTAGGTTACTACTATTACTAGCTTAGTAGAAGGCTTATAATACTTCTATTAAAAATTACCGCGTATCTTTTTTATAATATATAAGAGGGAGCTATTAAAGTTATTAGGGGGGGGTATAAATATACTTTATTACCGCTATTATATTACTATTTCCTAGTACTAGGTTATATAATAATCTACTTATAAGAGAAAGTAGATTATATTAAAATCCCGCTAGTTATACCTATAATTATAGGGTTACTACTCCTACTCCTACGCGTAGTTATAGTCCTTCTAGCTAGGGGGGGTAGCTCTAGCCTATTATTCTAATTCTTCTACTTAATATAATACCTTCTATCTCTTAACCTGGAGTCTCTTATATATAGAGCTAATACTACTAGCGGGAACTAAGGTAGATATTATTATATATATTAAGGGCGCGCTCGCCGCGCGTATAAAAACTCTATATAAGGAGCTCTATTATTATATAATATCTTAATTTTATTCTAACTATATTTAGACTAAAGACCTCTTAGCTCCATTAATAAGTAATAGGTTTATAGCTAATACCGCGTATAAGTAGATCTTATTACTAGCTAGAGGTTATAATTAAGTCTATTATATATTATATTAAGTTAATTATTAATAATAGTAAGGTTAGTATCTTTAATAGCTTATAAGATCTTCTAAGCGTATTTATATAACTCCTAGTAGTTAAAGGTATTATAAAGAGTATATTTCTCTTATAATATATAATTAATAGTTATATTAGTAGGCTACTTAAATCTATTAATAAGTATTTATTTTTATTTATTAATCTTAATACCTATTCTTATAAGCCTCTTATTATTCTTAGATAGCTTACTTAGCTATTAAGATAAGATAGTACCTTTTAAGTAAATCTAGAGGTAGGTATAAACTAGGTTATTACCTTTAATACTTATAATATTATAAGTATACTTAAGGAATAAGTAGATATTATAAAAATATATCTCCTTAGGCGTATATTCTATTACTAGGGTACTAGAGGTAGTAGATTTCCTATTATAAAGTAGATTAAAGAAACTAATATTACTAGGATTTTAGTATATACTTCCGTTTATACTATTACTATTAAGTCTAGTAGGTCTTTAAGGGCCTTAAGGCCTAGGCGGTCTAGAAGGTCTAGCTCCTATTAAATTAGCTATCTAATAAACTTAAATTATAATAGTTATAACTTCCTAGATAATCTACTAGATTACTAGGTTATTAACGCCGGCTATATCCTTTATAAAGTAGGAGTTACTTCTAGAAGCTACTAGTATTATATTAGTAGGATACTAGGGTTTAATAGGCTTATTATAAATTATCTCTTTAATAGATTAAGATATACTTTATAAGGTTTTTAAGATTACTTTAAAGCCTTAAGTACTTAATTCTATTAGAGTTATTAAGTAAGATATAAATAGTAAGGTAGCTATAATAGGGGGCTTTTTAAGAGATTATTAAATAGTTATAATATCTTAGCTAAATCTAACTACTACCTTATATATAATTAATTAATTAATTAATTACCTACTTAGAAGGCTAGGATAGCTTAAATTCCTTAACCCCTAGTAAACTAACTAGTTTAAGGGAAGTAGAATAAGACTATTATCTATTATCCCTTATAAGGTTAAATATAATTACCTAGGAGGCCTAAACTTCTTTAAGATAATATATAAGATTATAAAATAACTGGTTTTATTAATTTAATTTAAGTATTAATATCCTATCTTAAGAAAATTATTAAGTTAAAAGGCTAATATAACTATCTCTTAATTAATAACTAGTAAGATAGGTTCTTTATTATATTCTTATAATATTTTTAGAGTACTCTAAGAAGTCTAGAGTAAGGTAGATTTTATTATTAGAGTAGGGTTATTATTACCTTCTTAGTAGTAGTAAATTCTTAATAGGACTCCGCCTTTTATTAGGAATACCTTAAAATAATAGTAAGGTAAAACTTAATATTATAAGATAGTATCTTAAAGTATTTAGTATTAATCTAGTATTAATAATAGGGGTTTTATCTGTCCTAGTAGGTAGGTATTTCTTATAACTTCTAGGTTTTAGCCTTATAAGTACTTTAGAGTTAATATTAGTTTTAGTAGGCTCTAGATCTTACCTGATAAGTAATTAATTAGTACTTATTAAGGTTAACGTAGTATTACTACTATTAATATAGATATATAAGTTTCCTATAAGATAATTAATTATCTAGCTATCTACGTAGTAAGAAGTAAATATAATAGATACGCTAAGGCGCTAAGACTATCCGTCGCTATTAAGCTATTAATAGCTATATTACGTATTAAGTAGTAGTTATAAGGCCTATAGTATAATAATAGTAAGGCTTATAATATAATAGTAGTAGTAGTTACAAGGCTTATAGTATAATAATAGTAGGGCTTATAGTATAATAGTAGTAGTAGTACTATAGTAGTTATAAGGCCTATAGTATAATAATAGTAGGGCTTATAGTATAATAGTAGTAGTAGTTACAGGGCTTATAGTATAATAATAGTAGGGCTTATAGTAAGATAATAGTATAATAGTAGTAGTAGATATAAGGCTTTAGACTAACCGTTTTTTCAGTACTTAGGGGTTATTTTTAGTATTAACTTGAATTACTAAACTACTTACGGCTAGCTTATACCCTGTATAGGTTTAGCGTTGTATAACTTTATGAATTCGATTCTAAATTTAATTCCTCGCGGTTAGTCTATAAGGCTTATAGTATAATAATAGTAGGGCTTATAATATAATGGTAGCGGCAGCTATAAGGGCTATAATAAAGCTATAGTAGAAGTAACTATAAGGGCGGCTAGGGGCTAAAGTACTATAGATTATTTATATAGGATAATTTATAGCTTTATTTCAACGTTTATTTAGTATTTATAGGCTATAATTAAGACCGCATGTTATTAAGGCCTTACTACCTAATTTTAGTAGGGGAGCTTCGACGATTTACAGCCTACTAGCGTTAGGTCAACCGCTTTATAAATAACTATATAATAGTAGAGGAGTTATTTAGATTAGCCTAGATATATAAGATTATATAATCCTATTAATTCTAGGTATTAAAATCGTAGGTAAGGTAAAATTTTATAATAATTTCTATAATTTAATTAATATACTTACTTTATCTATTAGTCTATAAATAATAGGCTATAAATATAAGAAATTTAACTCTAAGATATTTAAAGATTTCTTACTAAAGGTCTAATATAAATTAAGGATCTTTATTATTAATAATATTATAAGGAATTCCCTAGTTATATAATAGTAAAGACAAAATTATAACTTAGGCCTACTAGAGGGCCTTTTTAATACCTAGTATAAGAAGGACCTTCTTAGAGAACTTATAAGTAAATATTAGTAAGTAGACTAACCGCGTCGGGTCGGTACTTTAAACTCGAGTTAGGTACCTAACTCGACTCTTAGCGAGTTAATACTAAATTCCTAGCCTAAGTATTCGAGTTAGTACTAATAGTTAGTACCGAGTATTCGAGTTAATACTATAAGGTGGTACTAAGTATTAGTACCGAAGTATTAACCCGACTCGCTAAGACTTTCTTCCCTAGTAATATTTTCTATTTTTTAGTAGTATTTTTTACTATATTTTCTAATTTTTTTTAATTATTATTATTATTATTAGCTAGGTAATTCTAAAAAGTAAATAAGGTAATATAAAAAGGTAATATATATCCCTAGTAAATTAGAGGAGGTATTTAAATTCTAATTTAAAAAAAATCTAATTTTAGAATAGGGATAGTTCTAGAAAAAATTTGGTGTCCCTTACTATTTTATTAGGGCCTTAGCGTCTTGGCGATACCTTAGCGAGTCGGGTCGCTCCAACCCGACTCGCCAAGGTACCGAGGGCTTTTCGGGTCGGTACCGGAAGTAGGTACCAAGTATTCGGGTCAGTACTAATTCATAGTACTAAAACCCGACTCGACGGTTAGTCTATTAGTAGGTAATTTATACCTAATAATATAATAGGTAGGGTAAATATAAAATCTATTATAATTATATAAAATAGTATAAGTAGTATTAGTATAAAGATTTATTCCTTATATAGTAGATATCTTCTTATCTAATTAAATTAGTATTAAGGGTATTAACTAATATAAGTGGAGGGTAAAGGGGTAGGCGACCCTAGTAAAAGAAGAGAATAAGACGGTATAGAGAATACGGGAAAGGATAGCATATAGTATCTAGAGATTTAGAAGCGTGATGGTAAGTAGAGTAGGGGATAAGGTTTTCTTCCGTAGATTACGGTTTCCTCTAGTAAGTTAGATATAGACCGCCCTTATTAGCTCTAAGTAGCTAGATAGTAGAGTATAAAATATAAATATAACTAATATAAGCTTAGAGGTTCTTAGCTAGATATCTAATATATATTATATAAGAAAGTTAGTTATAATATTTATGATAACTATTATAATTAGAAAAGTTATAAGCTTATTTATATAATTCCTTCTTTATAATAGGAGGAATATATAATTATTACCTCTTTTTATTATTAATATAAAAAATAAGCCTATTTCTAAGAATAAATAATATCTCTATCTTATTATATTTTAAAATTATATTTAGATTACTATTTATAAGAGCCTTTAATATATTTATAATCTTTTATTATTACTTATCCTTTTAATAGCCTACTTATAATTAAGATTTAAAATCCTCTATTATCTCTATATTTATTATATAATAGATTATAAGGCTATTAAAGTCTTTAATATTATAAGAAAGGCTATTATAAGATATAAAAAGAATATTAAGAATCCTATATAATAAATTAGAGTTCTTAATAGAGTTTATTATTTAAAGTCTTAATAGTATATTAGGGATTATATTTAATTTCCTAGATTTATAATATAATTTTAAATTAAATAAAGAAAGGTATTAAGAAGCTTATATAAGGTAGAGATTTAATTTATTTATACTTATAGTTCTTAATATAGATTATTTTAATATTAAAATTATAGTAGAATAATTAATATAAATAATTATAAGTAGTTATAAATTTAATTTAATTATATATTAAACTTTTCTTATAACTTATATAATACTAGTAATCTCTAATTTAGTAAGCTAATAATAATTCTTTATATTATTAAGATAGTAATTAAAGGGAAAAAAAGCTATATACTAGTTCTAGAAAAAGGCTTTAATAATTATATAGGATCTCCCTTTATATAGTATATAATAGCTATAAATCTTACTACTTTTAAGGTATCTAGATCTATATATAAAACCCTATTTTAATTATAATAAATAAGAAATTAGGGAGTCTTAAAAGTATCTTATAATTCTTAAAAGGCGCTAATCTCCTCTTATATAATATAAAAAATAACTCTAATTACCTTCCTTTTTCTTATATATCTATTATATATTATATAGCTAGATTAGCTAGATAGCTTAGATAGCTTGAAGACTAGAAGCCTTCTATAGGTAGGTTTTATACCTATGAGAAGCTTTCCTTCTCTATTAATTAATTAATTATATATATATAAATTAAAATAAGTCTATTAGCTACCTTAATAATAATAGTAATACCTTTATTTTACGCTTAGGTAACTAATATCTCTTTAGATATTATATAATCATCTAATATAGACTAACGCTATCCTTATAATACTAGATCTAATCTCCTCTAAGACCTATTAAAGACTTCTACTATACTTACTAGGTCTATAATTATAATAGTACTTTAACCTATTATCTAATAAGGCTCTTAATAGCCTACTAAGCTATTATAATATAATAATATCTACTAAAGGCTTTAATAACTAGGACTACTAAGTCCGCTAAGTCCTTAGTTAGAGAAATTATTAGGGATTCTTATTAAGGCTTACCTAATTTACTACTCTTTCCCTATCTTCTTAATATTCTATTATTATAGCTCTTTAAATTACTTATAAGATTACTATCCTTACCTTTTAATTAGATAAATTTATCTAGATAGGGTATATTTTTATATTAGTTATTAATAATATAACTTACTATATTATCTCCTTAATTATAAAAGATACCCTTAGGCCTATTAAACCGACTTAGGAAGCCTCTACTATGTAAGGAGGTACTTAATCTAGATCTATATTATTAGAAGTTAGTCTCCTTAGAAACTCTAAGCCTTCTTAGCCTTAAGACTAGGTAGTTAATAAGCCCGTATTATAAAAGGTTATATCTAGATTTAATAAGCGAATAAAAGCCTCTTATAAACTACTTAATAATCTACTTTTACTAGGTATATTATTATAATAAACTAATATTATATTATCTTATAATAGTACTACTACTACTAGGTAGATATCTACTAAAGAAGCTATTTATAGAAGACTTATTAGCCTAAAACCTAATCCTTTTAGAAGTATAATAAATATTACTATTAATACTACTATATAAGTAGTATTTAATACTAGTATATAAGTAGCTATTAACACTAGTATAATATAGTATATATATAAAAACCTACCTTAATAAGGACTTTTTAGACTACCTAGACTACTAGGCCTATATAGCTAGGTAGGCTAGGTAGGCTAGCCTAGCTAACTAGATTAGCTAGGGTAGTCTAGGGATAATACTACAGTTAGTAAAAATCGAGGACCTTAATAGAATTTAGGAGATCTTAGCTATTTTAACCCTATATATAATAGTAAGTTACTTACTACTAGCTCTACTATTAAATATATTAGAAAGGAAATATACTTTTATAATATTTATCTCTTCTTAAATTATACTAAGTAAATATACTTATTAAAGGATCTTATAATTATATAAAATAATCTCTAGCTAAGTCTTTATAACTAGGCCTTAAAGTAGTAGATTAGATAATTATCTAATAATAACTAACGCCTAGACTAACCGCGTCGAGTCGGTACTTCGAACTCGAGTCGGGTACCCGACTCGAGTCTTGGCGATTCGATACCAAAATCTGGTACCGAGTACCTCGAGTCGGTACCTAGGTAAGTACCGAGTATTAGTACCGAAGTATTGACCCGAATCGCCAAGACATTTTTCTCTAGTAATATTTCTATTTTTAGTAGTATTTCTTCCTATATTTTTAAATTTTTTCTTCTATTATTATTATTATTATTACCTAGGGAATTCTTAAAAGTAAATAAGGTAATGCAAAAAGGTAATACATATCCCTAGGAAAACTACGACTATAATATTAGTAATATTTTCTTTTTATAGTAATATTTACTATTATATAAATGATTTATTACTATATTACTAAGTATTACTATTATTATTACCTAAGTAATTCTTAATAGTAAATAAGGTAATAAGAAAGATCTAGCTATTCCTATAGAAATAATAACTATAATATTAATAGTATTTTCTATTTATAGTAGTATTTACTATTATATCTATAATTTACTATTATATTACTAAGCATTATTATTATTATTACCTAGCCTAACCTAGGTAATTCTTTTAACGTAATGCAAAAAGGTAATGCATATCCCTAGGGAACTAACAGGGGTATTAAAATTCTAATTGAAAAAAAATCTATTTTTAGTATAGGGGTAATTCCACATTTTTTTAGGATTCCTTACTATTTTATTAGGGGCTTGGCGTCTTGGCGATACCTTGGCGATTCGAGTCGGTACTAATAGCTGGTACCGAGTATTTCGGTCGGTACCTAGAGCTGGTACCAAGTATTCGGTCGGTACTAATTCTTGGTACCGAATCCTGACTCGACGGTTAGTCTACTAACGCCTTATAATATTTAATAATAGTATTAATAAATAAGCTAGATTATTAATAAGAAAGTTTAACTAACTAACTAATATTATAATTAATATTATAATATATAAGAAATATATTATAAAGGATACTACTAACTATTATAAACTTACAGAATTTAATATAAAAATATTATACTATATTAAAGATATAAGCTTAAAGGAAGTAAGGGTCTAATTAGATATATTTATAATACTATTAATTAGAAGCTTTATTATAATATTTATTAATTAAATAATAAGATAACTATTAATAACTTTATAAATAACCTTAATAATACTAAGTATAAATAGTAGGCTTATACTAGTAGGTATTAGACTACTAATAATTAGAATATTAGGTAATCTTAATATCCTACCTATAAAAATAGGTAAGGATAGTATAATTAATATAGTTTTCCTAATAGAGTAGGCTATTAGCTATATTAGCTTAGTAACTAGCTATATAGAAATACTTATAATAACTCTTATAATAATACTTACCCTCCTTTTTTAAATTATTAGAATAATAATTAGGCTTACTAATTATAATAGTAGTAGTTTTAGTTAAACGCCCCTTAAGTTTTACTACCTAGTTAAAGACTTTAAATTATAATAGGCCTTCTAAATAGGTTAGATTCCAAATAGTAGCCTAACTTATAATAATAATAAACTCACCCTCCTTAGAGTAATTATTAATCTAATACTCGCCTATAAGATAATTAGTAGCTATAATTCTTATAATAAGCCTACTAAGTATTTATAAAAGATATTATAAAAGACTTTATACCTAATAATAACCTATTATAATAGTAATATTATTAGTTTAAGTCCCTACCTTATAACCCTAAAGATCCTTTAGAGGGTCTTAGTTAATTATTTTATATAAATAGTAATCCCTTATTAGGTAATAAGGTCCTTAATAAGTAGGACCTTATAATACCTAATATTAATTTTATTAGCTAGACTAATTCTATTAATTACTCTTATTCTATTTATAGGGAAGGCCTTCCCTCTAAAAATAAGCTATTTCTTTATTTATAATAGTAGTACTAGAAACTAAAGAAACCTATATAACCCTTATAAAAGCCTTCTATAAAGGCCCTTATAAATCCTGTTATAATATATATAATAGTAGTAGATATCCTATTAATAATTAAATCTACTATTACTTCTAATTCTACTAAGCTATTAGGTTATAAGTTTTATAGCTAGAAATATACTACTATTCGCGTATCTTAGGGCTATTTAAATAGTAATAATAAGTTAGATATATATCTAAATACTAGCTACTTAGTCTTACTAATAGATTATACCTATTTAAAATAAGTACTTCCTAATATAGAAATTAGGAAAATATCCTTACTAATACTAGTATAAGGAGTAGGTAATAAAGTAGTAAAGACTAATAAGTATATTATAATAAAAATATATATTAAAGGCTCTATTATAAAAAAGCTTATAATAGTAGCTATTATTATAAAGGTCTACCTTATTAATAACCTAAAAGCTAACCTATTAGTAGGTAATAATAACCTTAAGCCTTAAGGGATAGTTCTTAACTTTAGAAAGGAAAAGATAACTCTTAATTCTTATTAAAACCTTATAATAAATATTAATATTTATTCTTATATATCTCCTAATACTAAATAAATTATTAAAATTAAGTTAGCCTTTATTATACCTCTATATACTATTATATAGGTACTAGTAGCGTATAATAGGGAGGTCTTATATAATTAGGACTACCTATTTAAGCTAGATTATATTTAAGACTTTAGTCTTAAAGGGGGTATATTCGCGTATATTATTAACTTATTAATAATATTTATCTAAGTATATAATATTATATTATTAGTAGTATATCTACTATATAACGCGCGTCTTAGTTTAATTATCAAATATAATTAGGATAGAGTATACCTTATTACTCTAGTATACTTACTATTAGCTATTAGTAATATAAGGTTTTAGAAGACTAATCTTATAAAAGGCTTTATAACTATTACGGTAGTATACTCTACTATTATAAAGCCTTCTATAGAGCTAGTAGTAGTAGCGGTAGTAGTAGTAGTCCCTAAGCCTATTATAATAAGGCCCGTATTAGCTACTATTAACCTTACTTTAAAGGATATTATACCTAATAAAATTATAGTATATAGTACTCTAGACGTAGTATCCTAATTTATTATAATAGTAGCTAAATTTCTTAATATTTAGATAGACTATAAACTTATAGTAGATATTTTAGAAGAGGAATAGATATTAATCCTATTAAAACCTAATATTATAATTAGACTATCTTAGATATATCTAGTTACCTAGAAAGATAGGGACCTAATTAATTAAATATTTAATAAATTATATAATTAAGGGAAAATAATATAGTTAAACTAGCCTACTTTATTTAACTACCCTATTTTTATTATTTAGTATAATATTATAGACGGTTATAAAAGCTAAGTAGTTATTAATATTAGGGAACTAAATAAAATTACCTAGTTAGATAGTTGTCCTTTACCCTTATAATTTAAACTTATCTTAGCTATTATAAAGTATCTATATATATCTACTATAAATAGTATAAGGTAGTTTTACTAATTTAATATCTAGAAAAGGGACTATTATAAGCTAACTATTATCTTATATCGCGGTTAGGAATAGTATAATATTACCCTTATAAGGTATAAAGGATTACTACCTTATATCTAATAATAGACTAATAAGCTTCTTTAACTATTTAAGTACTTTATAAAAGTATATATAAATAATATAATTACCTTTTTAAAAACCTTATTAAAGTACCTATCCTACTTATACTAGCTATTTAGTCTCTATTAGAAACGTTATATAAGTCTTAACCTAATAAAGACCTTCTTAGGCTACCCTTCTATTACCCTCCTAGGTTAGAGAGTTAACTCCCTAGGGCTATTAGCCTTAGATAAAAAACTTATAACTATTAGCTTATTAATCTTCTTAATCTCTTTATAAGACCTAGAAATCTTTTTTAGCCTTACTAGCTAGTTATATTTATTAATATCAAGGTATATGTAATATATAAATCTACTTTAAAGGCGTAAGACTAACCTTATAAGAATACTATTAAAGGGTTTTAAAGGTAGTACCTAGAAGACTTAATTAGTATAAATAATATATAAGCCTATTATAAAAGAGTAGTAGGCTTTTAATAATTTAAAGGCTACCTTTTATAATTCTACCTTCCTAATTTATTTTAATTATAATAGAATCCTCTTTATTAATCTTAATACCTCTAAAAGTAGGGCTTTATAGTAATAATGTATTATATAAAAGGTAATATTATTAAAGGCTTTACTAGAATATCTATCTAACCTATTATATTTTTAAGTAAAATATTAAACTAGGCTAAATAAAACTATTAGCCTACTAAATTAGAGGTCGCTAGAATTATCTAGGTAGTTAAAAGAATAAGGTATCTTATTAAGTTATATAAAAAGCCTCTAATAATTATATATACTAACTACTCTATTATAGTTCCTATTTCTTATTAGACTAGTTTAACTTCCTTATTAATAGATAAACTAAACTTATAACTTATTTATACCTCTTCCTATCTATTATAATTTAATATTATAATTAAGTATAAGTCTAGGAAGTCTAATATTATTCTAGATACCTTATCTTAATTATAATTAATAGATTTATTATTAACTAATACTATTAGTACCCTTAATACCTTATACGCCGAAGCCTTTTATAAGGCCTACCTAATATAGGGTAATAATAACCCTACTCCCGTATATTATATTACCCTTATAAAGATATCCTAGGATTTTAAGTAATATATTTCTTAAGCCTATTATAATAATAGCTAATAGTCCTAGCTATTATAAATACTTATAGTAGTAAATAAAGACCTTATTATAAACTATAATAATTATTATTATAGTCTATAATTTAAGGTCCGCGATAATCTAATATACTATATAAACTTTAATAACGGCTAAGAATAGTTATATATTCCTAACTCTTTAGAGAAAGAGATATTTTACCTAGCTTATAATCTATAATATTATAAGGGATATTATTGGACTTATAAGAGAATTATAACCTCCCTCTATATCTATTACTTACCGTAGTACCTCCGTACTTATATAGAGTATTATCTAGAATATTAGTTAAATTAAATAAAATAGTATAGACCTTATAAAAGTATAGTACTAATTAACCAGCCTATTATTCCCTTTTATATTATAGTTATAGACTTTATTATAGCCCTACTAGTAATATAGCTTATAAAAGGCTTTAATAGTCTCCTAATAATTATAGATAAGTTTTCTAAGTAAGTACTTCTCCTTCCTAGATAAACTATCTAGTCGGCGGCTTAATAGGCTAATATAATATTAGCTATACTAACTATATATAAATAGGGGATCCCTTATAAAATTATTAGTAATAGAGATACTAAGTTTATATCTTCTTTCTAGAGGTTAAGCTTTAAGAAGCTTAGTTATAAACTCCTAATATTAACTGCCTATTATACTTAGATAGATAGTCTTTTAAAATAGATAAATTAAATAGGTAAAATAGCCCTATACTACTATATTATATAAAATATTAATACTATTAACTAGACGCTAGTTCTCCTATACCTTTAAGGGTATCTTAATAATTCTAATAGCTAATCTACTAGCGTGTCTCCTAATAAAATCTTATATAGCTTTAATATTATAGCGGAATCACGTCATAAAAAGTAAATATAAGGTAAAGGCACTCTTAGGTAAATAGGTATAAAGGCTTGCCTTACTACCTACTAAGGTAACTCCTTATATCTAACTAATTTATATAGTACCTACTATAATAGTATTTTATAATAGTTACTACTAATAGGAAAAGGAGAATATATCTTTATATACTATACTTTCTAGTATAGAAAGTATTCTACTCTATCTTAGTTATATATATATACTACTTTTATATACCTAGCTATCTAATACTATTCTAGAAGTCCTACTATATTATAAGGGTAAGGAATTTAAAATCTAAATTTTTAAGGTCTTTAATAAAGCTAATCTATTTTAGCCTTATCTAACTATCTTTTAGAATCCTAGGTAAGTTATTCTTAGATAGGTATAAAATATATCGCGAGGTAGATTATAAGCTAGATAGGGCGTCGGCGAGTTAATAACTTATAGGTCTACGGCGTCTTTTAGAGCTCTTCTTATTACCCGTTACTTCCCTTTATACCTCCCTCTCTTTAAACTACCTCTTAGCACGTTTACTTACTTCCTTAGAGGTATATTATATATCTTTACTAGCTAACTACCTCTTAATATATTTATTTACTTCTTTAGAGGTACGTCGTATATCTTTACTAGCTAGTAGGCTATTATCTAATAATATATCTAATAATTAAATATCTAAGGTTTCCTTCTATTTTATCTTTACCTTATTTACTTTATCTACTTACCTCTTATTTTTCGCCTTAATAATAGCTACCTCCTAGTTATTAGTAATACTAAGAGTCTTATAAAACTAGGAAGGTAAGAAATAATTTACTTAGCTTTAATAATACGCGTAGAGTACTTTAGCTAATAACTTTGTCCCCTTATTAATTAGATATATTTTAATATAGTCCTATAATACTTACCCTATAAAATTAAGTAAGGCGCCTATAGTATTAGAAAAGTCTACTATTATTTTAAGGCCTAGTTATAGTAATTTATTATTATTTATATTAAATAGTTTATTAGCTATATTAATAAGGTATATAAGCTTTTTATCTATTATTATTACTATCTCCTCTAATATTATTATTATTATAATAAGAATATATATTATATAATTACCTATTAAATTAATACCTTAATTCTCTATCTTTATTACCTCTAGGTTTACTATCTTCCTTACCTTTATAATTTAAAGGAAGGTAGGCTTTATTTAAATTATTTATTCTATTCTAGTAGGGTTATTAGCTACCCTAGTAACCTCTTTCTCTTACTTTTAGGATTTTAGTAGGGCTAAGTTAGGTTTTAGAGTAGGATTCCTAGCTAACTTAGTAATAAATCTTTTATCCTCCCCTTTTATTCTTAATAACTTTATAAATATAATAGGAGCTATTAGAGGTAATAGTAAGGTAAGGGCCTTATTAATATAAACTTTATATATATTTAACTTTTCCTTTAATTTCCCTATCTACTAACTTCTAACTTACTACTTAAGTATAATACTAGCTATCCTAATATCCTCTTATAAGATATAGGTATTATAATAAATAATATCTTATATTATCCCCCTATTAGATATATTAGCTATATCGCCCTTATTTTTACGCCTCTTAAGTAGGTCGCCGTTATAAGAGAAATCTAATAGCTAATATAAGTTTTTTTATATAATATATTAGCCTAGCGTAAACGACTTACTAAGTTATATAGTTAAATAAGGTAGTTTTAATAAAAGGCTAAGTATTCTTATCTAACGTGTCTATTATAAGATCCTACTTTATAATAATTAGCTATTTACCTTAAGGTAATTAATAGGCTATTCTAGGGACTACTAGGAAAGGTAATATTAGTTATAATAGCTAGTACTAATATTCTTCTAATATTTCTTTAATTACTTAAGTAGGTAATTCTAATATAAGTCTAGCTTAATACCCCTTAATCTTATCTTTTATATAGCTTAACGCGCCCTTTTTAGCTTAACCTCTAATTATACTAGTAAGTATTTTACTTCTTTATAAATAGTATTTTCTACTTCTTAAAAATATATAATAGTAGTAGTTTAATATAATAATAAATAGAGTTAAGTAATATAATTATATAATAAGTAAGAATTAAGGAAAGTAAAAGTAAGTTTATATTAACTACTAAGACTTTACTAAGAATTATAAAGGGATATTTTATATTATAAAGATAGTAGTTTAATATCCCTACTTATATAAATAGGTATCTAGCTAGGTTTATACCTACCTAGCTAGATATATATAATATACGTAGTATATTACATAATATTAGTTATACTTATCTTATAAATTAACTACCTAACTTAGAAGGTCTTTATTATACTATATATTATCCTCTAGGCTATAGCCCTTCTACCTAACTAAGTACTTAATAATTAATTTTTTATAACTATACTTTCTCTACTACTTTCCTACTAGCTCTTTAATCTTATATAAGTACTATTTATTATTTAGCTCTTTTATTACTAGAGGATAGTCTAGCTTCTAGCTTCTATTAAAAGGGTTATTACCTTATAATAACTTTTCTAATTATATAATTAAAATAACTAGATAGATTTTCTAATCTACTAGAATTACTAATTTATAAGTTAATTTCCCTACCTTTTATATAATCTTAATAGGACCTGCCCGTTAGTTTAATAGCCTTACTTAGATTATACTAAGTAGATTATACCTAGTATATAACTTTATAAAGACCTCTTTACCTTTATTAAATTAAATTAGCTAATAGTATTTATTATACTTAATCTTAGATTTAATATAAGCCTATTTAATTAAATCTTCTACCTCCTTCTAGATAGTAATCCTATTCTCTAGAAATTAACTAGCCTTCTAATTATTTAAGGGTAACGCGGTAAGGGTATTACGTAGGTAGTACTTATATATAACCTTATTTAGGCTTATAAATATTATAAAGCTAGGTAAATTATTTAGGATACCTCTAAGTTAAGGTAGGAATATTATCTAATCTTTTCTAAGGTTAGAAGTTAGCTAGTATTATAAGGTAATTTTAACTATTTAATTTATCCTTTCTAACTAGCTATCTATTTATAAATAATATATAGTACTTATTAAGAATTAAACTCCTAGACTTTTAAATACTCCCTATTAAAAAGTAGATATAAACTTCTTATTATCTTCTTACTATAATAGAATATCTGTAATTTAGGACCCTGAACTTATCGCGGCTTATTAGTTAGTTAATAAGTCCCCTAGATTCCTTTCCTAGACTAGCGCGAATATTAAAAGTCTAATATTTCTTCGTATTCTACCTACCTATATACTAACGCTTTATAATATTTTCTATTTAAATTAAGTTATATAGCTTACTTTTAGCTATCTAACGCTTTAAAAATAATAAAAATCGATGTAGTAGTTTAAAAGATATATTAGAATAAATAGATTTACCTATTAATATTAGTCTAACTATCTAATATCTTAGCGTATCCCTACCGCTTAACTTATTTTTTCTTCCTGCCCTATTTTTATTATTTAATACCTTATTATAGATATTATTCCTCCCCCCTATAATCTACGCCTTATAAGCTATGCTAATCGTCTTTAAAGTATATATTATCGCCCTTCCTACACTAAATATAGCTCCTCTAGCTCCCTACTAATACCTTTTAAGCGCGTAGCTCTTTCTAAGCTACACCCTAATACTATTAATAAGAGGGTTAAATCTTATAAGAGTAATAGTATAGGGCGTATTAGACGCCTAAAGAAGACTAATTCAGGAACCTAGGTTAGATCTAGGAACCTACTAGTAAACCCTAGAGATATTACGTTAATAGAACCTAGCCCTAGAGAAATACTATTAGGCACTCGCCCTTATAGCGACCCTAATAAGGGTATTACCCCCTAGTAGCGTATAGCCCTCGCTAATATAACTATTTAAGTAGTTATTCCGCCGAGGAACCTTTAATAACCTACTCCCCCCATCTTTAAAGAGACCCCCTAAGAAATCGCTCCTCCGCTAGCTCCTAAATATTATTTAGATACGCGTCGCTAGTACGCCTCCTAGTAGGCTAATTAAGATAATAATACTAAGTACTAGCCCCCTATTTAATAAGGCTTATACTAGCGTTAGAATAATATATATTAGGGGTAGACGCTAGGTTAGGGATATTAAGTATATAGGGATCCCTATATAGCGGGAGATATAATACCCTACCTAGTTAATAAATTATTTAACCTCCCTATAAGTAGATATCTATACTATAACGTACTATTATAGAAAAATAAATATAGTAACTTAGGGGACGGTTAATAGCTATATTATAACGGTAGGAAGAATAACTAGCTATCTCCTAACTAGTTATATAAGCTAGCTGATATTAACTTATTACCTAAGGGGCCTTAAAAGGAGGTAGAACTTAGGGTATAATTAATTAATAGCTTACTTAGCGACGTTAATAATATTATTATTAATAGATAGTTTATAGGAAGGAGGACTACACGTAGTAAAGAATTTTTAGATAATATTATTAGCTATAATAATTATCTCTCCTTTACTAGCGAGGGTACAACTAATATTAATACCTATATTAGTTAAACTACCTTCTAGATCTAGGGGTCTATTTATTATCTAATAGCGCCTCTTATTACTAATAACGGCCTTAGGCTAAAATTCGCCTAAATCTATATACTAGATAGTACGTAGGAGTAACTAGATATTCGCTATTAATATTTTAATAATTAAAATTAAAATACCCTTACTTCTACTTAATATACCCTCCGGTCTATTAACTTATATATCTAGGGGTTTAAATCCTACTACGACTACCTTAAGGAGGATAAACTATAATATCCTATTAATACTATAAGCGTCTATATCTAATAGCTAAATCCTAAATAATAGGATAAGGGTACCTATAATTAGCCTACCTTTATAGAAGTCGCCCGTGTTATAATAACTCCTAATAACGTTATAAGAGGCCGGATTAAGCGGGATATCCATATTAAAACTATTAAGGGGGGCCTTATATTAATCCCTAACTAGTATCCTTCCTATATAGCCCTCTAATATCCGCTCCTATTTCTATTTAATAAATAGTCGTGGTATAACCGCCTCCTATTAGCCGGCTATTAGCTTCTAGGCGACTATCTACTATATATATCGCGATAGAACTATATTACTAGTACGCTCGCCTAGTATACCTTAATTAGTAGCGATAATAAATTAGAGTAGGAAGAGGGTAGTAACCCTAAGTAGGAATTAGACTAGTACGTCGCCGGCGAGTATATACCTTAGGGTTATAGTAGGTCTTAGCGAGTAATAAGATAATAATTTTATATAAAATAGATATAGGTAAGACTATTTAATATATTTCCTTAGTTATTTTCTAGACCTAAATCCGCTTAGTTATAAATAGTTCTAAATAATTTAGATATTAGTTAGGGGATAGTTAATATAATTTAAATAATCGGCTAATTAATATCTAGATCTAGCCTAATTTCTTTAATTATACTATTAATAGTAGACGTCTATTTAGCTATTAGGCTATTAATATCTAGATATTAATAGAGCTTAATAATCTAAATTAGAATTATTAGAATTATTAGATTATTTAGGTAGACTACTACTCCGGCCTAATAGATACGCTTAGTACTAATCTAGATATCTTACTTAAAGATATTAGTAGTAAGGTAACTATCCTCCCGTTAATAATACTAGGAAGCCCACGTGCTATAAAAGCGAGAATATAGGACGCTATAGTAATAGTCTAAAAAAGGGGTAAACTTAGATTTTTTATTACCTTTATATATAATCCTAAGTAGCCTAATATTTAGAGCTTACTAGAACCTAGTTAGATATTAGAGTACTATTATAATCTAATTACCTATATCTTTAATTAGAAGCTCTAGGAGCTAATAAAGGATCTCCTTAAGTAATATATCCTTAATATTTATATAGGCCACTATTATATTATTAAGTTTTAGAAGCGAGGTCTCCTATATACTTATATTCTCCTTATTATACGGGAAGAGGATTAGATCTAGATAGTTAGCGACGTCGATAGCGTTATTTAAGTATTCGTCCCCCTTTTATAGTAGGGTAATACGCTATATAAGTTAGTCTTATAGCATATAGTTTATAATTACTATACTAGGGTCCCTAGTAATAGATGTTTTAGTCGGGAGAAGAATTATTATAGTAAGGCTTTTCTAAAGGATTTTTACTAAGAGACGTCTTTTATACCTAATAGGAGTTATCCTTTCTATAAACGTCTAGTCGGCCCCCCTAAACCTAATTCCTCTATTAATAATAGATAGGTTATCCCTTATAACCTATACCTATTAAAGAAATATAGTGCCTATATTAATATTAAGATCTACGGCTCTATTAAGTCTATCTACTATTCTATCTAAGAATACCTTAGCTTAGTTCTCCGCTAAGTAGGTATCTTTTCTATATAAGATAGTTACCCTTTTAGAAAACTTATATATAATAGATAATACTATATTTATCCCTAAGGTAGTCTTAAGTAAGGTAAAGATAAAATCTATAGCTATAATATAATATAATATAAGTAGGGTAACTATTAAAACTAGGGCTTTATAAGTAGGGTATTACTTTATCTAATTAATATTATATTTATAGTAGTAGCTAATATATAAATATAACTATCTTATTAATTTCCTAAAGTAGTAGTTACTTATAATAGCCTTATATATATAATTAAATCCTAGGTAAGACTTTTTATTATATACCTAGTAGAATATCTCCTTTTTAAACTCTTTAGGAAGGTATAGTTATATCCTTCCTTTATAGTCTATAAAGTAGAGTAGCTCTTTTATAAGATAAAGTTAAACTCCTAATAAGGTAGATTCCCTATCCTTTAAGCTATTATAAATCTTAGCCTATTTCTTACTTATTATATAACTAGCTATTACTTAGTCTTTAAAAGAAGTTAATATTTTAATAAGAAAAATATTAAATATAAGAATATTATTAAGTATACCTTCTTTAGTTATTTATAGGCCGCGTTTAATAGATAGGTTATTTATTAGCCTTAATAGTATATTAAGTATAATATATTACTTACCTAATTAGTACTAAATATCTAGTTTAAATTATAATAAATACTAAGATATATAAACTAGTCTAAGATTAAGTTTATTAACTAAGGAAGAGGTAAGTAAAACCTACCTTATAATATTTACTATTACTAAATAGTCTATAAATATAATAGTTATAAAAGGTAAATTATTAATAAAGTACCTAATTTTATAAATAGTTTAAACTAAGTATATAACCTTAAGCTTTATTAATTAATAATAGGTTTTAGCCCTATTTAATAACTTAGATAAGAAAAGTATAGGCTTAATATTAGCCTTTAAGTATTTATCCCTTATAAGATTACCTTTAATATAATATAGTATAACTTTATAGCCCCTCTTCTTAGAGGTATTAATATCTATATAAAAGCGCGTTAAGTATAAGAAATAAATAAAGAAGTTTAAACTTAAAAAGGTATCTTATAAAGAGTTAAATAAATTAAGTAGAATTTAACTTTTTTTAATTAATATTATTTTTATAAAATTCTTTTACTTATAACCTCCCTTTATTAGTAAATCCTTTAATAGTTTTATCTTTTCCGCTTATAAAGGATCCGCCTACTAGGTATAGTAGGTAACCTTATTATATATCTACTTTATAAGGCTAAGGTAGTATTCTAGTACTTTAAGGTCTCTAGGGAAGTTAATATTCCTAAGTACCTTAATATATTCCTTAGTTATTAATAATCTAAAAGTATTAACTCTCTATCTTAGTAATATAATATTAGGATAGTTAAGGAAGGTCTTCTTTATACTAATTATTATATTTAGTTTAGATAGAAGCTAGAAAAGTTACTTAAAGTAGCTAAAATATTTATTAAATATTTAAGAGAAAGTAATAAGGTTATTTATATAAGTATAAATAAAGTCTTAAAGGGGGCGTAGTACCCTATTTATAATTCTCTAAATAAAGGGAGGTAAGTTCTTAAAACCTATTACTACTACCTTTAGGTATTCTAATCCCTAATAAGAAATAAAAGTAAACTTATATTAATCCTTAGGTTTTACTAAGAACTAAAAAAAGAAGGTAAGACTATTTATAAGACTTATATTATTTATCTCTTATAAGGTATTTATAATTTTAATTTATAGTTATAATAGGTAGGAATTAATAGTAGTAATCTTATTAAGACCTTAAATATCTACTACTACTCTTACCTTTCTTATAAGTAAAGCTATTAGCCTAATTGAGATAGTTTTTTATATAATAAATATAAGGAAGGTAAAAGGTATTAGTCTATCTATCTATCTTATATACCCTTATTTATAAAGCTTATTAAATTCCTTATTAATTACCTCTCTATCTATAATACCTACTAGGTATACCCTCTAGTTTAGCTTTAGGATTATAGAGGAGTTTTAATTAATATTTATTAGTACTATTATCTAGTCCCTTTCTAAGATATTAATAATATTACTATTATCCTTCTAAATATCCTAGAATTTATATACCAAGGCCTTTAACTTCTCTAGCTCCCCTTTATTCCTAAATAAGGAGATATTATCTTAAATCTTAATTTCTTTACTTAATAGCGAGCCGCGAACCTTAATATTAGCTTTTATTATAGTATAGATATAATCCTCTAAGTAAGTTATATAATAAATGTTAGTATTATATTTAATAATAATATTAAGGTAAGAATATATAGATATAACCCTATCTACCTTAATATTATTCTTAATATAAATAAAAGGTATAAAAGTATTTATAATATAGGCGTACGCTCCTAGTAGATAGGGTTTAAAAAGGTAATCCCTATTAGGTAAAGGAGTAGAAGTCCTTAGTTATACTAGTACTTAAGCTATTAAATTCGCTAAGATAATAACGCGCTTTTTATTATATATTATACGGCGGATAATAATATTATCCTTTACTAGAATTTAAATTCGGGTAATAAGCCTATTATAACTCTTAATAGTTAGCTTTTAATTACCTAAGTTAAGGATTATCCTTTCTAGGCCTATAATATCTATCCTAATTAGTATTTTTACCTTAAGGTTATTTACTAAATATATATTATAATAAAAATATATTAGAGCCTTTTATTCTCCCTTCTAGCCTAGGATATATATATTAATTATTATATATTTATTAGTAGAATACCTAGTAGAACCTATACCCTAGATATTTATTAGAGTATATATTTTCTTAATAATTACTATAAGTAGAATTTATATTAGAAACTTATAGTTAATAAGGGTTATTATATATCTTATATCTAGGTAGATTATAATAAAATACTATAATTAGAATAATAGGCTAGTATTAAGATATAATATAATATCTAAATCTACTACTAGTTCTAGCTCCTATCTAATTTTTTATCTAAAGTTTACCTTACTAAATATACCCTTATTACTATAGTTAGTCTTACTACCCTAATATAGGGCTAGATAGGCGTGTAATAGGTTTCTAGAGCTAAAATCTTCTTTATACCGGCGGCAAGTTCTTAATCTTAGTAGAGGTATCTCTATAAAGTAGGAATCTATATAGGATATTTTAATATAAAAATAATTAGTATTAACTATAAAGCTATATACCTCGCCGTTTCCCTAGTCTAGTAAGGATACTTCTTTCTAATAAATAGGAGCGTTTATAGGGATTATAGCCGCTTATAATAGGAAATTATATTCCTCTAGATAAACGGCGTACTTAAACTTATTAATACTATATTCTACCTTAGGGAAGAACTTACTTAGTTTAACTATTATAATTATTTCCGCGTATTTATAATATATAATAGCTTATTATATAGGTATTTAATTTATCTAATTTTAATATCTATAATTATAATTTTACCTTATAAGTTATAAGGCGTATTAATATTAATTACTACCTCTCCCTTTATAGGGGTTATAATTACCTTAGAAGTTATTATAACCGCTACGACTAGCGTTATATCTACTCTAATTAGGTTAGCCCTATACTTTTTAGCTAGAGGAGGTATAATTACTTACCTCTACTATTAAGGTAGTAATTATAAGTTATTTACCTAGCGCTAGTTAAGGTATAAAGATTTATACCTAATTAGCCGTCCTATCCTATAATAGATTTTATAGTAGATATCCTATTAATAGGCATAGTAGATAGCCGTTATAATAGCCGGCTTAAAAGCCGCCTTAATAGCCCTAGTAGCCCTATAACTAATAATTATTATAAAATTACCTAGGTACTATATTTAGTAGCGGCGGTTAGTAACTAGGCTCTAACTACCTTTTATAATTACTATTATTTAAGTAATAGTAGTTATTTATAACTTTTTATAAGTTACGCTTAGCTTTTAGCTCTTCTATAAAATCTTAGAATATAATAGTCGTAGTAGGTAGGGTTATTATAGACTAGATATTAACGTCTAATTAATTCTAGGCCTAAGTTAGCTAGGTATAAGTATTATCTACCCTAATAGCCGTAATATATAAGTAGATATTTTATAAATAGGCTTATAAATCCCTATCCTAGTATATATTAATAATAGAGTACTTTTCCCTAGTTAGCTAATTAAGTACTTTAAATATTAATATCTTAAACCTTAGAGTAAGTTAATTAGTAAAATCTATTAATAGTATTCCTTAGAAAGCTTATTATTTAAAATTATTAATCTCTTTTAAGTATTAATTTAAGAATATACCTTTAAGGTATATAGCGAGATTTTCTTTTATATTAGTTTCTCTAACTAATATCACGTAATTATATATATATTTATTAAAAGTATATACTTTATAAAAAATAGTTTCTTTATAAGTATATATTATATCCCCTAAACTATATAATTTAGGTAGGTCTAGGTAGAAAAATCTTATATCCTATATATTAAATCTTAGTTAGCTATTACCTCTAGTACTAACGCCTAGTAGACTAGATAGGCTAGGATTACTTTATAAGCTAGGATTATTAGGTGGCCTAGGCGGGCTAGTATTACTACTAACTTCCTTATATATAATTCTCCTAAGATTATCTATATTAATAGTAACTAGGCGGTCTCTTATATTAGGTATATTAAGCCTTACCTTATACTTAATAATAGTATTTAACTCTAGGACTATAATAACTTATAATTTAGTAGTCTCTAAGTAAGCGGCCTTAGCTTATACCTTAAAAACTTCCTCTTTATAAATTAATTAGATATTCTATATTAAAGCGCCTAGGTTAATACTAGTTACCTAAGGCTTAAGGTAATTATACTATTTAAACTTTAGTAGTATAAGTAGATTTATCTTAGAATCCTAGTTAGGTAGATTTATCTTAAAGTCCTAATTAGGCGGATTTATCTTAAAGTCCTAGTTAGGCGGATTTAACTTAAAGTCCTAAGGGGTTATCTTAATCTTTAATAAGCTTAGATTATATTTAGGCATCTAGGAGCTATTTCCCACCTAAGTAGCCTTACTAAACTCTAATTCTATTAAGTAGTAGGGCTATCTTATTTTAATAGACCTTAAGGTACTTTATTAAATAGTTTCTAATAACCTTAAGATATCTTTAAACTCCTAGGAGGTATTTTCTATCTAAATAGCCTTACTAGGCTCTAGTTCTACTAAGATTAGAGAGTAGCTAGGCTATTATAATACTAATAACTCTTAATTAAGGTATAAATATATCTTAAAAGGGATAGATATTAATACCTTAATAGAGGTAGTAATTAGGGGTACCTTTTATAAAGCTTAAATAAATATAGGTAATAAGAAGTAAGGGGTAATAGGAGTATAAGCTAGTTCTAACTAAAAACTCTCCTTAAGAGTAGGTAGGATAATTTCTTATATATCCCTAGTAACCCCTTTTATTATAAGTTAAAGGACTAGCTTATTAATAACCTAATCTAAGGGCTAAATTAATAGCTTTATAAAATAAGTCCTAGAGTAAGTATAAGTACTCCTTATTAATAGTTTATAATATTTAGTAGCTAATTATACTAGCTAGGGAGAGGTAGTTATAATTTTATATATAATTTTATAAATTCTCTCTAGTATTAAATTAATCTATAAATACCCTATTTTAATAAAAGTATTTAACTAGAAAGTAAAAAGGATAGTATTTTCTTATAAAGTATTTTCTTCTAAGGTAGCTTATAAAGACGCTATTATAGGAAGCTATTTATTAATCCTTTAAATAAAGCGAGTCTACTTCCTTAATAAGATAGAGTAGACTTATTATAAGGGTACTACGTAATAACGTGGCTATTAAGTACTATAAATAGTATATATATATATATATATAGAACTCTCTATTCTTATTAATAGTAAGACTAATCGCTACCCTTCCTTTTAAGGGGGATTCCCTCCTCTATATATTATAGGTAAAGGGGTAGTATAGTACTACTATATATTATAGACGCTATATTAATAATAGTATTATATTCTTAACTAGTCCTTATAATTATCTCCTTATCTAGGCTCTTAGGCTTTAAGAGTATAAAATAATATAATTTATAAAAGATACTCCTTTAATAATAGAATATACCTCTAATAAGAGTATAATAATATAATTAATTATAAGGCCCTTAAGCTAAGCCTTAAGGAAGATATAAAAATTATAATAATTATAGATACTATTCTTATATATAATCCTTATATTATAATATATTCTTATTATATTTCCTATTAATTAATTAATTAATTATTTATACTCCTATACTAGCTAAAGCTAATAAGGGTAGACTTTTTAGGAGGTACGCCTAGCGTACCTATCGTTCGGGGAGAAACCTAGCTAAGGGATAAAAACTCCACCTACTATCTATAAGCTATACTATTATTCGGCTCCTTCCCTCCCCCCCCTAATAGGCCTGCTATCGGGGCGGTATATCGAGGGGTCGGGTCTACCGTCTATAATACTAAGGTTTCGTCGACTATATTCTCTTCTCTTTAGTTAGGGCGGAGCCCTTCCTCTCTATTAGTTCTCGCTAATATCTCTTTTACTAGCATAAACTAGTAGAGGGCGCCTAACCTAATTAACCACCTCGCCGCCGCCCTTATCCCTATTAGTAATAAGAGAATAGTACTATAGTCTTCTAACCTAGCCTCTAGTAATATCTAACTCCTACTAGTATAATAGTCGGGATAGAATAGTAGGATATATTTACCGGTCTACCTCGCCACCCCGTACGGGTAGCTAGGACTTAGGATCCCAGGAACCTTCCTAATAAATAAGAAGTAGTTAAACCCAATCTTGTCCGTATATAACTAGACCGCTACAGAGCTCTCCGGCTTCTTTAGGCCCTTATAGAGGTCCCATCTCCCTCCTACTAGGTCACCCTTCTATGCTAGGCTCGTGTTTCAGCCCTCTAATCCCCGCTGGTAGTGGCGCCACCGGCCCTACTACCGGCCTTCCTACTAGGTTAGTATCCTTTTCTATAGCGTCGGGCTATTAAGTACCCCGTTTAGCGACCGCTTCGCCTAAGACTCCTTTTTAGCTAACGGGGGTAGCGGAGGGCGTAGCCTCCTACCCCTTTTTAGTTATAACCGAGACTTAATCTTCGCGTTCCCTTTCAGGACTATCTTATATATCCCTTAGAGGATCTTACTCCGTAGTAGGGCCTTATTAAGGAAGTCTCTTACTGACGGGATTCCCGCCTCTACTTTAAGGACCGGAATTAGGGTGGCCTTATACGCCCCTAGTACTTTACGCAGTCCTTTATTCTAGATCGTCGTCAGGGTCTTTACATACTTCCCTACTACCCTAGGGGTATTCTTAGGGCTATATTATATTAGCGCCGTGAATGTTATTATAAGCCTTACTACTACCGCGTATATAAGCCTACTAACCGGTAGAACCGCGCCCTATATTAAGCCGGCGACGTAGTAGAGCGCCTAAATCTAGTTATCTATCTTAGCTTATACCTTCCTTAGGTGTACGTTCTAATTTAGCTTACTATTAAGTATAAGTCCTAGGACCCTAATCGACGTCTTTAGTTTAACTTTAATTCCTTCGAGCTTAACTATTATATCCATCTTTATACCCTTTATTCTACGGGTTATATAAACGAGCTCGTACTTCTTCGGTATAAATAAGGCTTTATAGGTCTTCGCCTACCGCAGGTATACCTTATAAGCTTTATCTAGAACCTCGTAGTTCCGTTTAGTACTCCTATTATAAGCTAGTAGATAGATATTATCTATAAATCCGCCGACTTAAATTAGTAGCTTTAGCTTTTTATACTCCTTGATTAGGGGAGTATTAAAAAATAGAAATAATATCGGAGAGATAGGTAAACCCTAGGGGATCCCTATCTCTACTAACTCTATCTGACTCGTCCTCCTACCGAGGGTAATTAAAGTCGCCCTCTTTATAAGGAAGCTTGCCGTCTAGTATACTATCTTTTCTAGGACCCTCTTTATCTTTATCGTGTGGAGTAGCCTGGAGTAGGAGACGTAATCGAAGGCTCCGGCGATATCTAGGGAGAGGAGGCTTGCTATATTCCTCTTCCCTATTCCCTATACCGTATAGACTATATTAGTAATCGTTTCTAGCGCGGTTTCTACTAATCTTCCTTGCCTTACACCTATCTATTCCTCCGGAAGGAGGTTGTTAGCCTCCGCGTAATCTCAAGGATAGATATATAAGGTTAGCATCCTACTTATTTAGGTCCTTACCCTAGTTTCCACCCCTCCCTACAGGCGTCACCTTTTGCCTTAGAGCTTAGGACTATTCGCCCGCAGGGGGGCTTTATACTTCCGGCGGAGGCGGACTATTAGTACCTAAGTTAATCCTTATTTACTCCTTAAGTATATCTCCTAAGCGGATCTAGGTGTTATTACTACTTTAGCTTACTCTCTACTCCGCCGCAGGCCCTATTTAGGTAGATTATTCCCTTAGCTCCACGTACCGACACGCGTATACTATCCTCTTAGGCTAAATAGACGGTCTCCGTAGTAGCCGCTATTAAACACCACGCCTTATAGGGTTAAGACCCCTGCTTCGCGTTACTATTAAAGGTCTCCCTTATTTAGGCCGTCTATATCTCGCAGGGACTACTAGTATTAAGCCCCTAACTAGGTAGTATAATATAGTATTTCCACCCTACTAACTAAGGTACGTTATACTAGGTTTCTAGCGTGCCTATATCGAAACCTACTTTTTATTCCGCTCCCAGCCGGTGACTACGCGGGGGGGACTTAAACCCCTAGGAGGTATAAGAGTCGGTATTAACAAGTTCCCTACATCTAGTAGTCCACGTACCCTAAGGGTGCCCTATCTAGTAGCTAGTAGTCTAGCGTATCTACTAGTTAAGACTAGCTTCGGCCTATATCGACGACGCGTAGTAGCTACTAGTCGGGTGGTTTTTATAAGCGATTTCCTTTATAGATATTAGGCGCGACCTAACGCGTCTCAGGCCTTAGACCCAGTCCTAGCCCTTTCCCTGCTAGGGGGTGCCCGTATAAGGAGATAGGAGGGTACCTATATTCGTCCTCCTAGCCGCTCTTAGCTAATGACTACGTAAGGGGACTTGAACCCCTAAGAGGTAGAGGACGCGTCTTAATAATTCGTCTCCTATCAACCCGTTTTAACGATATGGCCCCGGCATCTCTTTCTAGTCTATCCCCTGCTAGGGGGTGCCCGTATAAGGAGATAGGAGGGTACCTGTATCCGTCCTCCTAGCCGCTCTTAGCTAATAACTGCGTGAAGGGACTTAAACCCCTAAGAGGTAGAGGAGGCGTCTTAATAATTCGTCTCTTATTAACCCGTTTTAATAATATAGCCCTAGTATCTCTCTCTCCCTAATATATATATCTATCTTTTTAGGCTATATAGATAGTATCCCTTTATAAGCTTCCTATAAACTTACGGCTATCCGGCCGCTAAAGGCGACTATCCGCTAGGGGTTAGAGCCTATTAAAGGGTTAAGGTCCCTAGGGCTATATATATATACTTTAAGCTGTATTTAACTACGGTCGCTACTATTATATACTACGCCCTATAAGCCTTTTATAGAAAGCCTATTTCACGTTACCTATAGAGGTCTCCCTTAATAACTAGTCGTAGCTGGTTTAAGCCGACCGTGTCTTATAAGAGTAGATATTTCTATATACCCTAGGGCTCTAGCCGTATATCTATTCCTAACTCTTACTAACTAAGCTCTTCTACGATAGTATAGGCGGTACTATATCCACCGCTACCTTTATCCCTAGTAGCGGCTTCGGGCCCTAGTACGAATAAGGTACGCTATCGCGTCTTTTCCCGTCCTCGCTACTCCGCCGCGCCGGGCGGTCTAATAGTCTTAGAATAGAGTCGAGCCTAAGGGTATCCTACCGTATAGTTAGAATAATATTATATCTACCAGCCCGAGGCTAGCTTCGGGCCTAAATATAGGTCAGGTAAATACGTATCGGATAATTCCCTTATTATTACCACGTCGCGAAAAGACCCCTAGCTAACGCTAAAGGCTTAACGTAACGCGACGGCGGCGAGCCTCTAATAGATTTAAACTATTTACAGCAGCTGTATCTAGTACAGGTCTGTAGTACTAATATAGTACTTGCTAGACACCGCGAGGCTATATTTCCTATTATTCTTTATTAATTTATTATAAAAGTAGTTAGAAGTCTTAGTATTTTAAAGTAAATAGGAAGTTATTACTATTAAGGGTTTATTAAGTACTTAAGGTATACCTCTTTTATATAACTTTAATATTATTTTTTTAATTATAATATCTTTATTTTTTATTAATTATATTAAGTCCTTTTTAATTTTTATTTATATTATTATCCCCTTTATACCTTATTATATCTCTTTATAATCTTACTAGTTATTTTATAAGTAATCCTTAATAATAAACTTACCCTTACTATTAATTAAAAAAAGACTATTATTACCCCCTCTACTTATAATAATACTTAACCTCCTTTATTAAGTTATTTATAACTTATCCTTATATTATCTTATATAATATACCTCTAATATATTATATTTTAAAGTAAAGAGTTATAAGTTTAATATTTTAAATTAAGGCTTTACTTACCCTTTTAATAGTATATTTTATATATATACCTCCCTTAGCTCTATTAAATATAATTATTATAAAGATCTTAATATTAAATATTAATAGGAGATTCCTACCTCTATTTATTATACTTATATACACCTTTTTTAATCTTTAGATATTATAACTACTTTAAATATTAGCTTTAACCTCCCTTAACTTACTAGATTCTAGTAAACCTTTAATAAGCTTATTTAATAGTATTATTACTACCTCTATTATACCTCCTTTACCCCCTCTACTACTATTACTCTTATTAAGGTAGACCCTACTATTATTATCTATATTATAAGTATCCTTAAGGGTATTCTTAATATCCTTTATTAGTATATATATATTACTCTATCTCCTCTTTTAAAGCTCTATTAAAGCCTTACTAATATATTATAAAAGCGCCTTCCTCCTATTATAAAGGATAAAGAAGAGGATAAAGAGGATAATCCTATTATTAATAGTAGTAATAATAATAGGCCTAATACTACTACTAATATAATATAATAGCTCTCTCTTATAACGCCCTTAATAGTCTAGTTATATTAAGTATCTTTTCTTTTTTATTAATAATAATAGAAATTATTTCCCCTCCTATTATAAGGGTACTATATAATAATATAGCTATTAAGTACTATAAATAGTATATATATATATATATATATATATAGAACTCTCTATTCTTATTAATAGTAAGACTAATTACTACCCTTTCTTTTAAGGGGAATTCCTTCCTCTATATATTATAAGTAAAGGGGTAGTATACTACTATTATATATTATAAATACTATATTAATAGTAGTATTATATTCTTAACTAGTCGGCTACGGGCCGGAAAGATATGGGATTTTAGTATGGGATCGAGGCGATTTTCGGACTGGGATAGGATATCCCACGGGATATCCCAGTAGTAAATCGCGAACTAGGCCTAATTAGGTAATATTTTTCTATAGGCTAAAATTTTAGCTTAAACCCTATTTAACGCTAAAAAAAACTTTATAAAAAACTTAAAAACTCGCTGAGATATAAAGCTCTAAAGTTAATATAATAAATGCGTTAGCTTGTATAGTAATTAAATCCTATATCTTTCTAGCGAGTAACTAGTCCTTATAATTATCTCCCTATCTAGGCTCTTAAGCTTTAAGAGTATAAAAGGTTATAATTTATAAAAGATACTCGCTTAATAATAAAATATACCTCTTATAAGAGTATAATAATATAATTAATTATAAGGCCCTTAAGCTAAGCTTTAAGGAATATATAATTTTATTAAATTATAATAATTATAAATAATACTCTTATATATAATCTTTATATTATAATATATTCTTATTATATTTCTTATTATTCTTTATTAATTTATTATAAAAGTAGTTAGAAGTCTTAGTATTTTAAAGTTAATAGGAAGTTATTATTATTAAGGGTTTATTAAGTATTTAAGGTATACCTCCTTTATATAACTTTAATATTATTCTTTTAATTATAATATCTTTATTTTTTATTAATTATATTAAGTCCTTTTTATTTTTTATTTATATTATTACCTCCTTTATACCTTGTTATATTTCTTTATAATCCTACTAGTTACTTTATAAGTAATCCTTAATAATAAACTTACCCTTATTATTAATTAAAAAAAAGACTACTACTACCCCCTTTACTTATAATAGTACTTAACCTCCTTTATTAAGTTATTTATAGCTTATCCTTATATTATCTTATATAATATACCTCTAATATATTATATTTTAAAGTAAAGAGTTATAAGTTTAATATTTTTAATTAAGGCTTTACTTATCTTTTTAATAGTATATTTTATATATACGCCTCCCTTAGCTCTATTAAATATAATTATTATAAAGATCTTAATATTAAATATTAATAAGAGATTCCTACCTCTATTTATTATACTTATATACACCTTCTTTAATTTTTAGATATTATAATTACTTTAGATACTAGCTTTAACCTCCTTTAATTTACTAGATTCTAATAAACTTTTAATAGGCTTATTTAATAGTATTATTACTACTTCTACTATACCTTTTTTACCCCCTCTACTACTACTACTCTTATTAGGGTAGACCCTACTATTATTATTTATATTATAAATACCCTTAAGGGTATTCTTAATATCCTTTACTAGTATATATATATTACTCTATCTCCCCTTTTAAAGCTCTATTAAAGTCTTATTAATATATTATAAGAGCGCCTTCCTCCTATTATAAAGGATAAAGAAGAGGATAAGAAGGATAATCCTATTACTAGTAATAGTAATAATAATAGGCCTAGTACTACTACTAGTATAATATAATAGCCCTCTCTTATAATACCCTTAATAGTTTAGTTATATTAGGTATCTTTTCTTTTTTATTAATAATAATAGAAATTATTTCCCCTTTTATATAATATAAACTTTATACCTTAAGGTAATTCTACTTAGATATTTTTAATATTTTTAATATATTAATTAAGTCCTACTTATATAACTATTAATTATAATTATAAGATTAACCCTTCTACTTTATTAAATATTAAGGTTTATTATAAGAGATTTTATAATTAAAAATAGTTTTAACTTCTTATTTATCTTTATTATTTATAAGCTCTATTTATATAACTTTTATAATACTCTTATTATTACCCTTATATAGCTTTATAATTAAGATATAAAAGATATTATATATATAAAAGGTATTAAGTAGTTATAACTTATATACCTAATTATTAATATAATTAAAGACCTTAAAAAGCCTTAAATAATATTATAATAGTTTTTTAATTACTTATATTATATTATCTTTACTTTTACTATTTATTTATATACTCTACTTATATAACTTATATTTAATATAAGTATTACTTTAAGCCTTCCCTTTATTTTAAAGTAATTTAATCCTTTTTTATACTAATAGGACTTCTCTTAATAATAGCTTTAAAAGCTTTATATTCAGCTCTAATAAGTAGTTATAAAGCGCCTTATATAAAGGTAATCTAATATTAATATATTTTATATAATTATATATAAATTCTATTAAATAAAATAACTCTACTTAATTATCTTATCTCTAGGTAGAATAGTAGTATAAATATTACTTAAGTATACTATTCTATCTCTCTATTTAACTATCTATTTAAGGATAGAAAGTAGTATTAAGCTTTCTTTTTATATTAATATAATAATATATAGCTACCTAGAAGCTATTTATAAATACTATCTCTTAATTACTAATAATACCTTCTAGCTAATTAAACTTTAAGAAGATTTTATAATATAATAGATTAATAATATTAATAGTATTAACTATCTTTATAATAAGTAAATACCTAGTTACCTTAATATAATAGTTTATAACTACTAAGATTATATTATAAATACTACCCTTTTATTTACTTAAAAGGAGATTTATAATAAAATCTATTATAATTTCTTAAAAAGGTCTTATAAGTATTAGTAATAGTAATAGTATATTATAAATAGTATATTTATATAGCTTTATTAATTAGTAGATTAAGTATTTTTATATATAATTATAAATATCTTATTCTATTAATTTCTAATAGAACTTCTACTTAATAAGCTCTTATATATACTTTTATAAGTAGTAGCTAGTATAAAAGTTATTATGATAAAGCTTTAAAATTTCTTCTTTAATTACTTTATTATTAAATATAAAAATTATACTACCCTTATAAAAGAACCCTATTTTATTTATTAATAAAGATATATTAGTAGCTTTTTTATAGCTTTAAGACTTTAATAATTATTTTTTATTATAAATATCTTTATCTCCTTCTTAGAGATATTAAAGTATCTTTAATATTAAGTTATTATATTTATTTTATACGCGCTCTATTATTAATATAGTTATAATATACCTTTTAAGTACTATTTAATTAATATTAAATTATCTTATAATAGGGTTTAAGCTATTACTTATATTACTTTATATCCCTAAGAGTATATTACTCTCTCCTATTTTTAAGGTATAAGGCTTTTTAAGCCTTATCTCTAACCTTTTATACTATTTATAGTTATAAGCCTTACTATCTTATAAACCTTTATAAATATTATATATATAATACTTATTAAAAGGAATATACCTAATATACCTAATATTCTTTAATTTATTTTATAATATTAATAGATAAGTATCTTCTTTATTTATTATTAATATATAATTTAATTACCTTAATAGGGCGTTAGCTAGGTTCTTAGTACTTATATAATAATATATCTTAAAGTTATATATTATAAGCTTTATTACCTAATATACTTATCTCCTTATTAATAATAATATTATCTAGAAATACTTTAAGTTATTATAATTAATAATTATTATAATTATATATAAGCTACCTTCTAAGAAGTACTATTATACCTAGAATACCTTAACTATTATAAGTAGTTCTTAATTATAAGTCTTATATCTAGTTTCTACTAAATATAACTTATAGGAATAAAAAGTAATTAAATACTATTCTACCTCTACCCCTTTATTATTAATTAAGAACTTTTATAATAAAATAGTTATAATAGCTAGTATTAAAGTATTTATCTCTAGTTAGATTTCTCTTATAAGGTTAAAATATATAAGTAATAGTACCTCTTAAAATAATTACTTTAACTACTTAAATATTACTCTTATAATATTATTTAATATTAACTTCCTATTTTTAATATATAAGTAATTATTTTTTAGATAGTCTATTAATATTATAATAATAGAGGAATAGTACTTAATAAAATAATAGTAGAAATTAATAAACCTTAAAAAGATTTAAATATTCTTAATACTCTTAGATTTTAGCTATTCTATTATAATATCTACTTTATATAGATTTATATATATACTATTATAATTAATAATAAAGCTAAGGAATTCTACTTCTACTATTATAAATTTATATTTCTTTAAGTTAATATAAAGTTTAAATTTATAAAGATATTATAATACTACTTTTATAACTTTAATATAAGACTTTTTATCCTAGGAGTAAATAAGAATATTATCTAGATAACTAATATATATAATATTAAGTAGTTCTATTAGGGCCTTATTAATATATACTTAAAATAAGATAGGTATATTAATAAGTTTAAAAGGTATAATTATATATTTAAAATAGTTATACCTTATATAAAATATAATCTTCTATTTATTATCCTTTTTTATTTATAAATAATAATATATATCCTTAAGATCTAACTTAATTAAGTACTTAATACTAATTAATCTTATTAATATTTTATTAATTAATAGAAGTAGATAGTAGTTCTTAATTATAATCTTATTAAATACCTTATAATTAATATATAAATATAATATTCTATCCTTTTTTAATATAAAAAAATTTAGTATACTTATTAAATTTATAAAATAATAAATCTACCCCTTTTTTAAAGTCTACTTAAAGTATTTTTTTAATACGCGTAACTCTTTCTTTAATAGGTTATAAAGTAAGTTAAAGGGAGGTTCTTTATTCTCCTTTATATTAATTATATAATTATAATATATATAAGTTAATAGCGCCCTAATATTCTTAATTAAGAATATATCTTAAAATTCCTAAAATTTTAAAGGAAGCTTAACTTTAAGTAGTAGGCTTTTATTACCTACTCCTAAGTATATTATAATAAATATAATATTATTAAGCTACTCCTTTAGAACTTTAATAGTATTAAAGTACTCTTTAATATTACTTTCCTTAATAGGGAATTACTAGTTTTATATAAGCTAATCTACTTAAGGATTTTATTCCTCTAATTATAAATACTTAAGGTAGAAGTTATAATTAAGGTTTATTATTATATGAAAGGCGCCCTTATAATATTATATAATACTATTAAAATTAATAAGTTTAATTTTTCTTATATAAGAACCTAGTAATAATATTAGGTTCTTAACTCTATTATATAAGGTACTAGAAAATACCTATAAAATTCAAGATTTTTACTTAGGAAAAGTATACTTAAAAGTATAATTCTTTTATTTATTAGTAAGTAATAATAGTTATAAGGTAAATTTAAGTCTAAATATAATAAATATACGTATAAACTATTATAAATACTAAGACCCTCCTTAAGTATTATAAGGGTTATAAGGTAAATATTAATAAAGATATTAATTTTAGACTAAGGAATTATTTATTATAGTTACTTAGTACTAGAGTATTAATAAATAGTTATTAGGCCTACTTATATTATAACTCTATTATAATATTACTATTTAGGACTAATAGGGTATAACTAAGTATACTATTATTAGACGACTTATTATATTAGTTATTATTAAGAAAAGATATTATTATTATTAAGATAAAAGCGTTAAAAGACTAATACTATCTACTAGGTACCTAACTAATTATAGGATATCTAGTATAGTAATATTCTATTCTATTAATAACTTCTATACTATTAGACTATTTAATATAATTCTTAAATTATTATATCCCTTATATTATAATATATCTTTTATACTCTTATAATAACTATTAATAGTCCTACTAGACTTATCGCGTTAATATAAAGGAATCTATTAGATATAAGAGTTAGTATAGCCTAGTATTTATCTAGCCCTTTAAAGTTTAACCGGCGGTATTTAATAAATTAAATAGTAGAATAGCTTATTTTTATTATTAGAAAGTCTAATATTATAGTCTAATATAAAGATATAACTATATAATTAAGTATAATATTAGGCTATTTTTATACTTCTAATATTATAATTAATATTTTTATAGACTACTAAGTAGCTATTAATAGGATCTAGGCGTTAATAATAAGTTATAATTAATATATTAAGGATAGTCTATCTATTATCTAATAGTACCTATTTATATATAATATTTCTTATTATTTAGCTAGATATATATTTAAGAGTTTTAGGCCTAATAATATAGAGGTTTCCCTATCTTATTACTTATAATAGAGCTATATATAGCTAATTATAATTAAAAGTAGGCCTAGTTTATAAGTTAATACTTATATACTTTATTAATTAACCTTATAATTTATTAATAATTATAATAAACGCCGGTTAAATAGGGTACTACTTATAAATAAAAGGGGTAGGAATCCGCCTATTATTTTCTTAAAATTATAATAGTATCTTAAATAGTATTACATTCTTACTATTATAAGTACTACTTATAATCTCCCCTTTAAAGATATACTTACTATATCTTATTACCCGTAGTTAGGTCCTATTATGTAGACGTAGCGGATTAAGGTTCCTTAGTAGTATAACTAGTACGCCTAGCTTAATATATAGCTTATAAGATAGTAGGGAGGGTTTATAAAACCTATAAAAGTACTTAAGGGGGAAGAGTTTATTATCTTCTTCTAATATAATATAATTAATACTCTAATATATTATTATATTACTAGGGATATATAATATTATCTTAGTATTAATACTAGTAATATCTTTATTAATAATAATAAGAATAGCCTATTCTAATAGATAAACCCTCTAAGAGATATTTATCCTAATATTAGTATAGATATTCTTAACTAAATTATTAATAGCGTTTCTAGGGGTATAACTATATTTCTAATATAATACGTCTTTATTAGTAGTAGGGCTTTTCTAGATATTAATACTATTACTAATAGTAAGGAGATTACTTATAAACAGTCCTATTTTATAATATATAGTATCTATTAGGTTAGGATTATTAAGTCGCTTATTAATAGTAAGATTTAAATATATAACCTTATTCTAGAAATAGGCCTTCTAAAGATACGCCTTAATAACCTAGCTACTAGATCCTCTTAGAATAACTAGGAGTATTTATTAGAAGTCCCTATAAAAGTAGACTACCTTACCCTTAAAATAAGCCTAGTTATTATTATAAATATCTTAAAGGCTATAACTAATAGCTTCTATATTATATTAACTCTATATAAGAGACTTATCCTAAAAGATAATATAAGCTTATTTAATTAGCTTAACGAGATTAGTCCCCTTCTTAATCCTATATAAGGAGGTAGTATTAGAGTCTAGGGGTATCTTAAATTATAAGTAAGTAGTCTAACCTCCCTATAATAGTATTAATATAATACTAGAAGACGCTACTATTAAAGTAACCTTTTACTAAGAATATAGCCTTTCTATAATCTTAGTAAAAGGTTACTTTAATAGTCCCCCTAGTACTATTAAGGAAGAATAGTATACCTAGAGTATTAAATTTATTATTAGTATTAGCGTTAATAGTGGTAATAATCTAATTAGTAGTATAGTATTAGTTAGTATTTAGCCTATTCTATAAGACCTTAGCCTTATTAGGAGTAATTTAGTAAGATATTTCTTCCTATAAAAGTCTATTTAGAATATTATTAAAATTATTAAATAGAATAGTTAAAATAGGTAGGTTATATTAGGCTAGATCCTTAATATATTTAGGGGTTAATTAATATTCTAATTAGCTATTAATTAGGTAAAGGGCGTACTATTTAGTAAATAACTATTACTTATAATAATTATCTAGAATCTAAAGCGTTAAAAAATCCCGTTATAAGAGGTATAAGTAGTCGTTTAAGATATACTCCTTATACTTATTTTATAAGGTAAGGGCGTTAGTAGGTTAGAGTTTAATTAATACTTATATAAAAAGACTACGTAGCTTATAACCTCCCTAAAAATCCTTTCCCTTATTAAGGATCTTATTAGTATATCTATTATTTTTAGTTAATCTAAGCTTTATATAGGCCTCCTTCTAACCTATTAGCTAGCCGTCTAGCGTCTAGAGGTTATTAAATAATATAGCCCCCTTAATATAATAGAGGAGTAGTTAGTAATAATAGAGATCCTTAATTTTAAGATTAATAAAATTAATACGCCTAAGAGTCTCCCCCCTTTTATATATTTCTAATATTTATTTATTTTATTCTATATAAAGACCTTAGGAAAATCCGCGTATAAATAATTAAGTAGATCCCTTATAATAGTAGGACGTTTCCTATTCTATTTTATAAAGGGTAATAGCTAACTATTATTATAGGCTTCCTTAGCGAGATAGTTTATATTAAAAAAACTCTATTAATATAGTCCTATAAAGCTTATTACTATTTACTAGCTTTTATTTAGTAGCCTTATTAGTAGCCTAATTAATAGCTAGCTTAAAAAGGGTATACTATTAATCTAGGAGGTAAATTTATAGACGCTTTATATAAGGCTTTATAATACTTATACTAAATAAGAGTATCTTCTAGATAGCCTTAATAGACCTAATCTAATAAGTAGACTAGAACTTAGTAATCTTATCTACTAACTCCCCTTACTATTACGGCTAGCCGTTAGGAGCGGGATCATTATTATTATAAGTATAATTCCTAGTAAGGGAGATATCGGCCTAATTAGGTCCCTTATAAATATATTTATATAGATAGAAAATAGACTTAATAGAGCCGTAGATCTTAATATTAATATAGGTACTATATTTCTTTAATAGGTATAGGTTATAAGGGATAACCTACCTATTATTAATAGAGGAATTAGGTTTAAGGGGGCTAACTGGATATTTATAGAAAGGATAACTCCTATTAGGTATAAAAGACGTCTCTTAGTAAAAATCCTTTAGAAAAGCCTTATTATAATAATTCTTCTCCCGACTAAAATATCTATTACTAGGGACCCTAGTATAGTAATTATAAACTATATATTATAAGACTAACTTATATAGCGTATTATTATCCTATTAAGGGGGGATAAATACTTAAATAATACTATTAATAATACTAACTATCTAGATCTAATCCTCTTCTTATATAATAAGGAGAATATAAGTATATAGGAGACCTTACTTTTAAAACTTAATAATATAATAGTAGCTTATATAACTACTAAGGATATATTCCTTAAGGAGGTCCTTTATTAGCTCCTAGAGCTTCTAATTAAAGATACGGGTAATTAGATTATAATAGTACTCTAATATCTAACTAAATACTAATAAGCTCTAAATATTAGGCTACTTAGGATTATATATAAATATAAAAAAAAAATTTAGGTTTACCCCTTTTTTAGACTATTATTATAGCGTCTTATATTCTCGCTTTTATAATACGTAGGCTTCCTAGTATTATTAATAGGAGGATAGTTACCTTACTACTAATATCTTTAAGTAAGATATCTAGATTAGTACTAAGCGTATCTATTAGGCTAGAGTAGTAGTCCGCTTAAATAGTCTATTAATTCTAATAATACTAATTTAGGTTATTAAGCTCTATTAGACTAACCGCGTCGAGTCGGTACTTCGAACTCGAGTCGGTACCTATATAGGTACTAAGTATCTCGAGTTAGTACCTAGGTAGGTACCGAGTATTAGTACTAAAGTATTAACTCGAATTACTAAGACTTTAGTTTTAGTTATAATATTTTACTAAGACTATAATATTAAGAATACTTTCTGGTAATATAAAAAGGTAATATAATTATTTTATAGTCTATAGTAGATAGCCTATCTATCTAGTTAGATATCTCTATGATCTCGTACTCGTAATCCTTCTATTCTTTACTATCCTCCTTACTATTATTATACTTACTATTATTATCCTTACTATAACTACTAGTCTTACTAGTATCTTCTAACTCGTACTCCCTATCCTCTTCTTTATCCTCCTTAGTAGTATACTTAGTTTCTTTCCTATTAGTACTAACCTTAATTAAAATACCCTCCTTATCTTAATTCTATTATATAGGGTTAGGTATAACGCGTTCCTTTATATTAAACGCGTTAGCGTACTATTATATAAACGTAGTATAAGCGTTTATAGTATCTAGGTCCTTAGTATCTTTTAACTCCTCTAGACCCCTATAATATATAATCTTTTACTTAATAATTTATAAGATTAGTAGATTAAACCTAGTAAATTTAAGCTTAATAGTATCTATATCTTCCTTAGAAGTATTCTAAAAGTTATATTAATTAGAAGATAGGATTAAACTAAGATTATATATTAACCTCTTCTATAGAACTAGTTATACTATTTATATTCTCTATATAATTTACTAGTTTATTTAGCTTAGCTTATTCCTTAATAGCCTCTTTATTATTTTAAGGCGTAACTCTATCTTAAAATATTCTATTATATAGTATTAGCTATTTAGGAAGTATTATATTACCTAATTATATTACTATAAATCCCTCTCTTACGTCTTTCCTATTTTATAATATCTTTAACTCTTATTGCTAGCTCTATATAATCTTCCTTAGAAGCTAACTTCTATATGTCTAATTCCTTTAACTTCTTAATCCTTTTTAATATTACTACGCGGTCGTTAGATACTTTTATATATAATAGCTTCTTATTATTATCCTAGTCTTTTACCTATTCTCTACTCGCGATTAATTTAGGATTCTAGTTATAAAGACTTAATATTACTAAAGTATTATATTAGCTTATCTATTTAGTAATACGTTTAGGTAATATAATTAATAATAAATACTTATTATATATTAATAACCTATCTTACTATAACGTCTTATATATATAGAGGTAGGAAGAGTTAGAAAGAAGATTTTAAGAGGTAATTATACCTATAATTATACTACGATTACGCGGAATATTCCGCCTAATATTACTTTACCTTATATTAAAACTTTTAAACCTTATATTCCTTCTTTTATCTACTATTCTATATCTTTAACGACTTTAATAATAGCTTATACTAAGTAGACTTATAATATCCTTTAGTAATATATTCCTTACTCTATATATTAATAGGTAGATAGTATAAACGGCTAATAAAACGCTACGATTACTAGCTAAGAAAGTTAGAGGAATAAAGCCTATATAAGGTAGGAGGGGGAATATATTATTAAGAGGGAAGGGAAAGGTAATATAAAAGGGTAATATATTAAAGCGTAATTAGTTAATCCTTTATAGCTAGTAGTACTTATAAGATAAAAGTATAAGGTTAATATAGGTCTTAAAGCTCTAAGGGAGATAAAATAATACTAAAAGACTATTAATAACCTTATTCTAAAGCTACTATTTAGTTATATTATAAGGGAGGTAATAGTAGATATTATAGGAGTTAGCGTAGATCTATATTAAATCTAAAGTTTAGCTTTAATAGTATTATAAGATATTATAAAAGTATTTATAATATCCTATCTCTTAAGTAAGTATATTACTATTTATTTATTAATATATCTTATAATATAGATTTTAATCTACTTTATATCTACGCTAAATATATTATTATAATAAAGAGGGATCTATAACTTATAAGGGAATTAATAAAGAGCTTTAGTATTATACTATTTAGCGCTTAAGGGTAGTAATAGTTTTATAATATTAGGAGTAGAGGGTAGGTCTAGGATAATACGGCGCTCCTAGTATTATAGCGCTCCTAGTATTACGGCGCTCTTAGTAAGATAAAGAATTATATTACCTTCTTATATTACCTTTATATTTATACGTAGAAATTAAACCTACTTTATAAAAATACTACCTAATAATTAACTAACTTTAAAATTATAACTATTAATCTATTTATCTTAAGATATCTACTAATTCTAACTTAAAAGGATCTTTACCTCTATTAATACTTTAATCAATATCTTCTTCCCTTTAAAGAATATCCTAGGGCTTAGTAAGAGCTTCTTTAGGGTCTAAACCTATAATATAATTATAATACTTTAGAAGTATTACTTATTCTATAAACTCTAGTTCTAATTATACGCGATCCTATAAATATACTCTTTAAGTAAGATTAAAGACTCTCTTAATACCTATAAATAATATTAGATATAAAAGGATATCCTTAACTATTTATATTAGATTTAGATAAGCTAAAGTATTATCCCTCTAGTACTCCTATAAAGGAATATCCTCTAGTAGACTTTTAAAATAAAAGTATTAAATAGCTTTACTTTATAATAAATACCTATAATTTAAATATTAAAGTAGACTTCTCCTTACTTTTATTAAAGGCTATTACTAGTTAGTATAAATTTAGATATATTGCTATATTATATTACCTTATTAATATTCTATATATCTTATATATTAGTCCTTCTAATAACCGGTTTTATCTTATAATACTTATAAAAGTAGTTAGTAAATTTATTCTTATATATCTCTTTATAAGAGGTTAAAGTATTATTATTATTTAACTCCTCTTATTTATCCTAAGTTTTATATAGACTTAGTTTTATAAAAGGGTCTAGAATATTAGTAAGGTTATATATTAATCTACCTTTACCTTCTATTTTAAAATAATACTTAGTGAGTTTTATTAAGGCTACTTTATAAATATTAATAATACTTACTCTACTAAGTATCCTACTATTATATATTATTATTTTAGTATAGTTAAAATAGTTAAAAAGGGCGTTATATAATTAGAACCCTAGATATATACCTATATTTATTATCTAAGAAACTATTAAGGTAAGTTAATAAATAGGATTTAATATATTTTTAAGTAGTAAGATAATTAACTACTTATATCTACTAAGGCTAATCTTATTAATTTTTAGATTAATTATATTTTCGTCTACTTAAGAATTAATAAATTCACGTAGCTAATATATATAATAAAGTATTAGGTAGGTAGAATTCTAATAAATATAAATATCTTATATAAGTTTTCTAGGTCTTCTAATAGAGCTTTCTTATAGCTATTAAAAACTAAGCTTTTATTAAAGAGACGAGTTAATAGCTATTATAAGAGCGCGGATCTATTATAAATATTAGTAAGTATATTACCCGTTTATATTACCTCTATTATATTATACCTTCTTAATAATAGTAGATAGACTTATACTTACTTAGATATCTTTAACTTAAGTATCCTCTAATAATACTACTATATTATTTAAAGCTTCTAAATCTAGGGCTTTAATAAAGTCTTATATTATAAGGTTAAAGATATAAGTTATATAAGGAATAGAGTTCTATAATTCATCCTATTAGATATTATATTAAGTAAGAGATTTCTCTAGTTTATCTTTTAATATTCTATTATTACTAGTATTATTAATAATAACCCTGAAAAGTTTATCTTTAATTCTATAAATAGTTAATATCTTTATTAGTTCTATTATAAGTAACTACCTAAAATAATAGATATTAAGTAGTAAAAAAGTAATAAGATATTCCTAATATTAAAAATTAGTATTAACCTAGTAGACTAGTACTTTAAAATAGGCGACCTTTTAAGGACTAGACTAGGTATCTAGTATAAAAGAAACTTATTAGGGATACTTTAGATCTACTTTAATTTTCGTATATATTCCTTTAAAATCTAAAAAGATTATACTTTATAATTTAGTATAATAGATTAGAGTTAAATCTAGATAGGCTATTAATAATAATTACTAAAACTCTAGTTAATTAATAGTATAGAAAGACTAATTTAAGGTAAGAAAGTATTTATATAATTATTTATTCCACTTCTCTTAAGAAAAGTTAGTAGAAAACCTAGTATTACTTTTCTTCTAATATTATCCTAAAGAATTGGTTTTATATTACTATTTTATATTACTATAGATAACTTACCTAAGTTAAAGAAAGTTCTATTTATAATAATAGATTTAGCCGCTTCTATAAATAGTATTTACTTATCTAAATATATTTCTTTATATTAGATATACTTAAATTACTAGTTACTATTAGGTAGTTTAGTAGTTTTTTATACTTCTTATATATAATCTTTAGTAATCCTTCTACTATTAAAGCTAATTAGATAAAGTTATCCTAGATATTAGCTTATTTACCTAATATAGCTTTCTTAAACTAAAGGGGATCTTTAACTTTAGTATTAGACTTTAATTTAATACTTTTACTAATAGTAGTTTACCCCTATTATACTTTAAATTAGACTTTAGAGGCTAAATTCTATTTAATATATTTATTATTCCTTATTAGTACTAATTCTAGGAATTCTTTTCTAATAGACTAAATAGTATTTTAAAGAAGCTCTTTCTTCTAATAAAAGGATTTATTTAATATAACCTAACTAACCTAACTTATAGATTAGCTAGGCCGAATACTACTTAATATAGAATTAAATATAATAAGATTATCTAATTCTAATTTAATATCTTTATTACTAGGTTTTATAGGAGTTAATATAGTATAAGCCCCGTATATATAATAAGGTAGGAGTAATATAAACTAGTAATATAAATATTTACTATACTAGGGAGAATAGATAAAGGATACTAGGAAGATAAAGTTATAAGTATAATAATTATTCTAAATATATATTATAGGGAGACTAGTTTAATTCCTTCTACTATTTTATTAGGGGCTTAGCGTCTTAGTAATACCTTAATAATTTAAGTCGGGTTAACCCGACTCGCTAAGGTATCGAGGCCTTAGCGAGTCGGTACTAATAGCTGGTACCGAGTATTTCAGTCGGTACTAAGACCCTGACCCGAGTATTCGGTCGGTACTAATTCTTAGTACCGAATCCCGACTCGACGGTTAGTCTAAGCTCTATTAATATCTAGATATTAGTAGCCTAATAGCTAAATAGATATCTACTATTAATAGTATAATTAAAGAAATTAGGCTAAATCTAGATATTAATTAGCTAATTATTTAAATTATATTAACTATCCCCTAACTATTATTTAAATAATTTAGAACTATTTATAACTAAGTAGATTTAGGTCTAGAAAATAATTAGGAAAATATATTAAATAGTCTTACCTATATCTATTTTATATAAAATTAATATCTTATTAATTACTAAGACCTACTATAACCCTAAGGTATATACTCGCTAGTAATATAGTAGTTTAGTTCCTACTTAGGGTTACTACCCTCTTCCTACTCTAACTTATTATCACTACTAATTAAGGTATATTAGGTGAGTGTATTAGTAATATAGTTCTATTATAATATATATAATAGATAGTCGCCTAGAAGCTAATAGCCGGCTAATAGGAGGCGGTTATACTATAACTATTTACTAAATAAAAATAGGAGCGGATATTAGAGGGCTATATAGGAAGGATACTAATTAGGGATTAATATAAGGCCCCCCTTAATAGTTTTAATATAGATATCCCGCTTAATCCGGCCTCTTATAATATTATTAGGAGTTATTGTAATATAAGCGACTTCTATAAAGGTAGGGTAATTATAGGTACCTTTATCCTATTATTTAGGATTTAGCTATTAGATATAGACGTTTATAATATTAATAGGATATTATAATTAATCTTCCTTAAGGCGGTTATAGTAGGATTTAAACCCTTAGATATATAGGTTAATAGACTAGAGGGTATACTAAGTAGAAGTAAGAGTATCTTAATTTAAATTATTAAAATATTAATAGTAAACGTCTAGTTACTCCTATATACTATTTAGTATATAGATCTAGGTAAATTTTAGCCTAAGGCTATTATTAATAATAAGAGGATCTATTAGATAATAAATAGACCCTTAGATCTAGAAGGTAGTTTAATTAATATAGGTATTAATATTAGTTATACCCTCGCTAGTAAAGGAGAGATAATTATTATAATTAATAATATTATCTAAAAACTCTTTACTATATATAGTCCTCCTTTATATAGACTATCTATTTATAATAATATTATCTATATTACTAAGTAATATATTAATAAATTATACCCTAAGCTCCGCCTCCTTTTAAGGCCCCTTAGGTAATAAGTCTATATTAGCTAGCTTATATAAATAGTTAGGGGACAGCTAATTATTCTTCTTACTATTATAATATAGCTATTAATTATCCCCTGAGTTACTATATTAATTTTTTTATAATAGTATATTATAATAGAGTTATATATTACCGGTAGTATTAAATAATTTATTAACCTAGTAGAGCTTTATATATCTTATTATATAGGGATCCCTATATATTTAATATCCCTAACCTAGCGTCTAGCCCTAATATATATAGTTCCGCCGTTAGTACGGGCCTTATTAGACGGGAGGTTAGTACTTAGTATTATCCTTTATATTAGCCTCCTGTTAAGTATACTAATAACAGGTACTTTAATTATATTTAGAGGGAGGCTAGGGAGTAAATTCTTAAGGCGGTTCTTTAAAGATTAGGGGGGTAGGTTACTAGGAGTTCCTAGGTAGAATAACTACTTAAATAGTTATATTAGTAAGGGCTATATACTACTAGGGAGTAATATCCTTATTAAGGTAGCTATAAGGGTAAGTACCTAATAGTATTTCTCTAGGGCAAGGTTCTATTAACGTAATATCTCTAGGGTTTACTAGTAGGTTCCTAGATCTAACTTTAGGTCCTAAATTAATCTTCTTTAGGCGTCTAGTATACCTTATACTACTAGTCTTATAAGATTTAACCCTCTTATTAATAGTATTAGGGTATAGCTTAGAAAGAGCTAGGCGCTTAGAAGGTATTAGTAGGGAGCTAAAGGAGCTATATTTAGTATAGGAAGGGCGATAATATATACTTTAAAGATAATTAGTATAGCTTATAAGGCGTAGATTATAGGGGGGAGGAATAATATCTATAATAAGGTGTTAAATAATAAAAATAAGGTAGGAAGAAAAAATTAGTTAGGCTATAAGGATATGCTAAGATATTAGACAGTTGGACTAATATTAGTAGGTAAATCTATTTATTCTAATATATCTTTTAAACTACTATATTAATTTTCGTTATTTCTAAAGCGTTAGATAGCTGAAAGTAAGCTATATAACTTTATTTAAGTAGAAAATATTATAAAGGGTTAGTAGGTAGGTAGGTAGTATATAAAGAGATATTAGACTTTTAATATTCGCGCTAGTCTAAGAAAGGAATCTAGGGGACTTATTAACTAACTAATAAGTAGTAATAAGCTTAGGGTCCTAATTCTAGTATATTATATTATAGTAAGAAGATTATTAGAGCTAGGGTCTATTTCCTAATCCTACTCCTTTATTAAGGATATATTAATATAATTAGTATCTACTCTAAAGTTAATTAATATAATAAATTCTTTTTATAAGCTCTTAAGCTCTACTTATATTATAATAATAAGTTATTATATCTACTTCTTCCCTTATATTATAATAGTAGATATAATTATAGTACGTAGGGGTTTTTTAAATTTAAGCCTTTTTTAGCTAGCTTATTATTAGATATCTTATTAATTATAGGTTTATTAATTATAATATTTATAACTATTAATTTTATACTTTAATAATACTTAATTATATATCCCTTCTTTTAATAATTATAATACTTAATAGTAGAAAGGCTAGGTTTAAGCCTTTAAAGAAGGTATAATAATACCCTAATAGCGCCCCGCCCTTCTTACTTTATATATAAGCTATTATCTCTTTACCCTTAGAAATTTCCTCTTCCTCTTTAAGGATATTAACCCCTAGTAGGAGTATTATCCCTTTAATCTTTATATATAAGTAGTATTATATAAGGCTCTAATTAAGTTACTAATATAATAAGAGTATCCTTTATCTCTAGGATATTAGATTATATTATAGATTAATTATAAAGATCTTTATATAACTTATTTAAAAGGTTATTATAAAGTATATATTTTATTAATAGCTTGAGTTATCTTTCTAACTTAATAAAGTAATTTATAAAGTTTATAATCTTTTAATATTCTTTTTACTTAGCTTCTAAGTAGTACTTATTAGTTATAAGGTATTAATTTTAAGGATCTTTTATTTAATCTACTAAGAAACTATTAAAATATTCTTAGAATTATTTATCCTTTAATATATCCTTTATATACTTATACTACGTAGCTTTAAGGTCTAGGGCTATATATTATAATATATATTAAATTTTTATAAAGTTATTAAGAAAGTAGGTTATACTTATTTTAATTATATTAATTATACTATTAAATTATTCTTAATATTCTTATACTAACTTCTTATTATATATATATAGGTCTTATAACCTAAAAATATAAGTTCTATATTAAGGACGCTTTAATTCTAATTCTTTTATTAATAATAGGTAATAATAATAACCTACTTAAGTAGTATTATTAATATATATTACCTACTCTAACTCTTATAAATATTATTATAAATATTATATCTACTACCTCTTAGAGATTTCTTCTTTAAGTTCTTACATCTTTTATAATAGTACTTCTTAGGTTTTAGGTAGTAGGGACTAGGTTTATACGCTTAGTAGCTACCCTTAAATAGTTAATTATAATTATAATATATCTATTATTAATTAATTAATTAATTCTTAAGACTTACTTTCTTTATAAGCTTAGTCCCTTATATTTAGGTAGGTTATCTATGCTAGTTAATTAACCCTTTTACCTTATACTTATAATAACCCTTCTCTATTTATCTTACTAATAGTCGGGCTACTACCTTTAAATAGGGTAGAGTAATTAGAATATAAGGGTACTATATAATAATATAGCTATTAAGTACTATAAATAGTATATATATCTATAGAACTCTCTATTTTTATTAATAGTAAGATTAATCGCTACCCTTCCCTTTAAGGGGGATTCCCTCCTCTATATACTATAGGTAAAGGGGTAGCGTAGTACTACTACGTACTATAGACGCCACGTCGATAGTAGTACTATATTCCTAACTAGTCCTTATACTTATAGTAAATAATAGTAATAAATTATAATAGAGAAAAACGCGTTATAGAGTAGTAAGTACGAAGGTAAGTAAAGTAAATAGTAAATAGAAAGTAGTAAAAGAATTAAGATAGAGGGGGAAAAGTAGGTAGTTATTACTATTTTAGAGTTATAATAGTTTCCCCGCCAGGGAAACTACGGCCTTAATCTTCTAAGAAGACTGATTTCTTAGTAAGGGGTAAAGGCTAAATACTAAATCTAGTAGTTAAGATATTAGATAGGCGTCTTACCTAATATTATAAAGAGGTAGGGATCTAGATATAGTATAATTATTCTATTTTTACCTTATAATTATTAAGGTAAAATGTTACGAAATGTCTCGTATATAGCCTAGAATAGGGGGTTCTAATTATCGATCCGAATACCCCGGCTTACCCTTTTAGCGTATGTTATAGGCGTACGGTTCCTAATAATTATATTCGGATCTATCCTCTAGGGCTAGCTCCCCCGGAGGCTAGGGCAGAGTGGACTTACTAATTAGGGGATAGGCCCGGTATTTAATTCCCCTAGGGGGGAAGATCTATTATTTTCGTCAAGAATTTAGCATTCGTTATAATTTACGCCCTAGGCGACCTAATCACGTGCCTATAGGCGCCCTAATCGGGGGCCTACGCTGGCGTTAGTAGCGCCGGTTACGCCTAACGTACCCCGTACGGGGGCGTCTAATTATTCGTGCCGTAGCTATAGCTTCCCTTAAGGGTCCCTATACCGGCAATTCTTACGCCGTTTACGCCGCTGTACCCTAGCTTAGGGCGGCCTAATTCCGCGTCTTAACGCTAGTATACCCCGTATAGGGGTGTCTAATTATCTTAGGGGGCCTAAAAACCTCCGTTATACGCCTTAAACAGACCTTAACTAGGCTAGGAGCCCTTAGAATACTACTCCGGGCATAGCCTGTAGTAGCGCGCTGTTTTACTATGATCTACCTTATAGCTATTAGGATAATAGCCTTAGAGAGGGAGATAGTTATTACGAAATATCTCGTATATAGCCTAGAATAGGGGGTTCCGATTATCGATCCGAATACCCCGGCTTACCCTTTTAGCGTACGTTACAGGCGTACGGTTCCTAATATAAAAGCTAGTCTAATTAACTAGTATAGAATAGTAAACTTAGCGGCGGTCTACTACTAGGTTTATTAGTAGAGGACTCCTAGTCTATACCGCCTATTAGGTTAATTCTAACCTATTAGGACGTTATATAATAGTATTACTACTAAATATAGCGGAATTATATTATAAAAAGTAAATGTAAGGTAAAGGTACTCTTAGATAAATAGGTATAAAGGCTTGCCTTACTACCTACTAAGGTAACTCCTTATATCTAACTAATCTATATAGTACCTACTATAGTAGTATTTTATAACAAATATTTATAATACCCTTAGTATACTATTATAGTAAGAGGTTCCTACTAAAGACTTCACCCGCTTAAGGTAACTTAAACGGGATTAAGCTAAGGAGTCTATTACTTTTACTAATATCTTCGCTAAAATCCGCTATAATAGTAAGTATAAAGTTATAATAATATCTCCTAGTAATAAAGCCTAATATAAGGGTTAAGAATTATTAGCCTCCTCTAGTATTTAAAACAGATAGCCCCGCTAATAAGTTAGACGATTATAAAATAGAGTTAATTATTAGTATAAAAACCTCTAGTAAAAAGACTTAGTATCTAGTAAAGTAGAGGGGTTATAGCTATAAGTATAATACTTAGTATAATACTAATAAGCTTTATAATACGAAGGACCTTATTAGGGAGTATAATAGTTATTCTTATAGGTAACTACATCGTAATTAAGGTCCTCGTTAAAGGGTATTATATAATATAGTAACGGGGTCGTTACTTATCTTCTTTTATAGTATTATTATTATATATTATATAACTAGATTAGCTAGATAGCTTATATAGCTTGGAGACTAGAAGCCTTCCGTAGGCAGGTTTTATACTTATAAGAAGCTTCCCTTCTCTAATAATTAATTAATTATATATATATAAATTAGAATAAGTCTATTAGCTACCCTAATAATATCCCTTTATACTTATATTAAGACCCTTATTTAATATTACCTTTCTCTTTTATAAAGGTACCCGCTAAGTAGAATATTTAATTAACGAGCGTAGCTATCTAATAAGGCCTAGGAATATTTCTAAATTATCTAGATTCTATAGAAATTATAATAAGGTAATAGTAGCGATTTTCTCTTTTATTATAAATATCCCTAGGCTATAAAAATACTAGCCTAGTAGGGTAATAAAGGGGTAGCTAATATATAACTTTAATAGTAATAGGCTTATATACTTCTACTAGGATAAATTAAAGACTTTATATAAGTATTTAATATACTCTTATAAGGTATATAAGTAAATAATATTAATATAGGCCTTAATAAACGCCTAGTATTACTAGAGAATAGTATTAGTCTAGTACTAAATATATAGAAGCGAGTCCTTATAACTTATAAGGGCTATTCAAGACTACTTCTAGTTATAATAATTTATAATTATAAGCTTATAATAATCCTTAACCTAGATATAAAATTAATAAAACTATCTTATAATATTAATAACTATTATATATTAATAACCTTATACTAATACTATTATATTAGCTTATAAAGAGAGTAGATATATATTATTCTCTATAAATTTATTAAGCTCTTATATATTAATTATAATATAGCCTTTTTACTTAGTAAGAGTATTATACTAAATTATAAAGTAGGGATAGTTAAATAGGGGTAGTTAATTTAATTATATAAGTTTTCCCTAAGCTTAAAACTTATTAAAAGTTATATTAATAATATCTTTATTCTTTTACCTAAGAGGATATACTTATATAAGCTTAAATTATATATTTAACTTTAATAGAATTAGTATCTTTTAATTTTAAAAGATATTTATTATATTATTACTATTTATAAAAAGATTTTAGTATAATTTAATAATTTTAATTAGTTAATTTATAATTTATAATTCTTTATAGATTCTAACTCTATTCTTAAGTATATTTTTAAGACTAAGGTTAATAATAGTACTTAATTCTATAAAAAGAGTATAATTAATAAATATTATAAATATTATAAATATTATAAAAGCCTTTTTATTAATTATAATTAATAAAGATATAATTAATATAATTAATATAATTAATATAATAGCTATTATAATAATTTTAGCCTATTTACCCTTCTAACTATTATACTAACTATTATTTATAAGGCTAGAGTAGTATATATTAATTATTTTATACCTATTATACTTAAATTATTTTATAATCCCTAATTTTACCTTTTTAGGAATAATAATATCTTTATTAATATTATTCTTAATAAAGACCTTTTTTAATAAAAGTATTAATAATAAAAGTAAATATATTATTAATATACCTAAGATTGAAATTATAAGAAGGCTTAAAGAGAAAGTCTTAATTATTTATATTAGGGACCTAATATAGACTTAAATAGTAATAATATTATTAATATAGATAGAATATTAACTATAGTATTCTAGTTATATAAAACGAATCTAGTATATATAAGTACTAAGCCTAAATAGCGCTAAATCCTATTAGGTTATACCTAGCTAATATATACTAGAACTATAATACTACCCCTTCCTCTAAATAGTAGTATTTATAATATACTTAAACTATTCCATCCTTCCTTAAGGCTAGCTAATAGCTATATTAAGTAATAATAGTAATAAGTATATTATTAAGATATAGGGTTATAAGTATTAACTACCTAAAGTAGATATTAATAAAAAGTTACTAATATAATCTTAGTACTTTTAGAAAAACTCTTAAAGTCTAGACTTATAAGAAGGAGTATAAGGACTAGTTAGGAATATAGTACTACTATCGACGTGGCGTCTATAGTATATAGTAGTACTGCGCTACCCCTTTACCTATAATATATAGAGGAGGGAATTCCCCCTAAAGGGGAGGGTAGTAATTAGTCTTACTATTAATAAGAATAGAGAGTTCTATATATATATATATACGTACTATTTATAGTACTTAATAGTCATATTATTACGTAGTACCCTTATATTCTAATTACTCTATCCTATTTAGGGGTAGTAGCCCGACTATTAGTAAGATAAGCGGAGAAGGGTTATTATAAGTATAAGGTAAAAGGGTTAGTTAATTAGCGTAGACGACCCGCCTAAATATAAGGGATTAAGCTTATAAAGAAAGTGAGTCTTAAGAATTAATTAATAAATTAATAATAGATATATCGCGATTATAATTAACTATCTAGGGGTAGCTACTAGGCGTATAAACCTAGTCCCCGCTACCTAAAACCTAAGAAGTACTATTATAAAGGATATAAGAACTTAAAGAAGAAGTCTTTAAGAGGTAGTAGATATAAGATCTATAATAATATTTATAAGAGTTAGAGCGGGAAATATATATTAATAATACTACCTAAGCGGGTTATTAATATTACCTATTATTAGTAGAAGAATTAGAATTAAAGCGTCTTTAATATAGAACTTATATTCTTAGGTTATAAGACCTATATATATATAATAGGAAGTTAGTATAAGAATATTAAAAATAGTTTAATAATATAGTTAATATAATTAAAATAAGTATAACCTATTTTCCTAATAACTCTATAAAAATCTAATACGCGTTATAGTATATAGCCCTAGACCCTAAGGCTATATAGTATAAGTATATAAAAGATATATTAAAGGATAAATAATCCTAGGAATACTTTAATAGTTTTTTAATAGATTAAATAAAAGATCTTTAAAATTAATACCTTATAATTAATAAGCGCTACTTAGAAGTTAAGTAAAAGGAATATTAAAAGATTATAAACTTTATAAATTATCTTATTAAGTTAAAAAGATAACTTAAGCTATTAATAGAGTATATACTCCGCGATAACCTCTTAAATAAGTTATATAAGGATCTTTATAATTAACTTATAATATAACCTAATATCTTAGAGATAAAGGATACTCTTATTATATTAGCGACCTAATTAGAGCCTTATATAGTATTACTTATATATAAAGATTAGAGGGATAATACTCCTACTAGGGGTTAATATCCTTAAAGAGGAAGAGGAAATTTCTAAGGGCGAAGAGATAATAGCTTATATATAAAGTAAGAAGGGAGGGGTGCTATTAGGGTATTATTATACCTTCTTTAAAGGCCTAAGCCTAACCTTTCTACTATTAAGTATTATAATTATTAAAGGAAGGGATATATAACTAAGGATTATTAGAGCGCGAAATTAATAATTATAAGTACTATAACTAATAAGCCTATAGCTAATAAGATATCTAATAATAAGCTAGCTAAGAAAGGCTTAAATTTAAAAAACCTCTAAGTACTATAATTATATCTACTACTATAGTATAAGAGAAGAAGCGGATACGTCGACTTATTATTATAATATAGGTAGAGCTTAAGAGCTTATAAAGAGAATTTATTATATTAATTAACTCTAGAGTAGATATTAATTATATTAATATATACTTAATAAAGGAGTAGGATTAAGAAATAGACCCTAGCTTTAATAATATCTTATATAATAGAATTAGGAATCTAATATTATTATTAGGTTCTTATATAAGAAAAATTAAACTTATTAATTTTAATAGTATTATATAATATTATAAGGGCGCCTTTTATATAGTAGTAAACCTTAATTATAACTTCTACCTTAGGTATTTATAATTAGAGGAATAAAATCCCTAAGTAGATTAACTTATATAAAACTAGTAATTCCCTATTAAAAAAAAGTAATATTAAGGAGTACTTTAATACTATTAAAGCTCTAGAGGAGTAGCTTAACAGTATTATATTTATTACGGCGTACTTAGGAGTAGGTAATAAAAGCCTACTACTTAAAATTAAGCTCCCTCTAGAATTTTAGGAATTCTAAGACGTCTTTTTAATTAAGAATATTAGGGCGCTCCTAGCCTATATATATTATAATTACGCGATTAATATAAAGGAGAATAAGGAACCTCCCTTTAACCTACTTTATAACCTATTAAAGAAAGAGTTACGCGTATTAAGGGAGTACTTTAAGTAGGCTTTAAAAAAGGAGTAAATCTATTATTCTATAAGTTTAATAGGTATATTAATTCTTTTTATATTAAAAAAGGATAGAATATTATACTTATATATTAATTATAAGGCGCTTAATAAGATTATAATTAAAAATTACTATTTACTTCTATTAATTAATAAAATATTAATAAGATTAATTAATATTAAGTACTTAATTAAGTTAGATCTTAAGGATATATATTATTACTTATAAATAAGAAAGGGTAATAAATAGAAGACTATATTCTATATAAGGTATAGCTATTTTAAATATATAGTTATATCTTTTAGACTTATTAATATACCTACCTTATTTTAAGTATATATTAATAAAGCCTTAGCGGGACTACTTAATATTATATATATTATTTATCTAGATAATATTCTTATCTACTCCTAGGATAAAAAGTCTTATATTAGAGTTATAAAGGTAGTACTATAATATCTTTATAAATTTAAACTTTATATTAGCTTAAAGAAATATAAATTTATAATAATAGAAGTAGAATTCCTTAGCTTTATTATTAGCCGCGACGGCGTATATATAAATCCGCGTAGAGTAGATATTATAATAGAATAGCTAGAACCTAGAAGTATTAAGGATATTTAGATCTTTTTAAGGTTTACTAATTTCTACTATTATTTTATTAAGTACTATTCCTTTATTACCGCGGCGTTAATAGACTATCTAAAAAATAATTATCTATATATTAAAAATAGAAAGTTAATATTAAGTAATATTATAAGAGCGGCGTTTAAGTAGCTAAAGTAACTCTTTTAAAAAGTACTATTACTTATATATTTTAACCTTATAAGAGAAATCTAATTAGAGATTAATACTTTAATATTAGTTATTATAACTATTTTATTATAAAAGTTCTTAATTAGTAATAAAGGCGCGGAGGTAGAGTAGTATTTAATTACTTTCTACTCCTATAAATTATATTTAGTAGAAACTAGATATAAGACCTATAATTAGGAACTACTTATAATAGTTAAGGTATTCTAGGTATAAAGGTACTTCTTAGAAGATAGCTTATACCTAATTATAATAATTTAAGGTATTTCTAGATAATATTATTATTAATAAGGAGATAAGTATACTAGGTAATAAAGCTTATAGTATATAACTTTAAGATATACTATTATATAGGTACTAAGAACCTAGTTAATACCCTATTAAGGTGACTAGACTATATACTAATAATAAATAAAAAGGATACTTATCTATTAATATTATAGAATAAGTTAAAGAATATTAGATATATTCCTTTTAATAAGTATTATATATATAGCGTTTATAAAGGTTTATAAGATAGTAAGGCCCGTAGTTATAAATAGTATAAAAGGTTAGAGATAGGGCTTAGAAAGCCTTATACCCTAAAAATAGGGGAGAGTAACGCGCTCTTAGGGACGTAGAGTAGTATAGGTAATAGCTTAAATCCTATTATAAGATAGTTTAATATTAATTAAGTTATACCTAAAAGGTATATTATAACCGCGTTAATAATAGAGCGCGTATAAAAAAAATATAATAACTTAATATTAAAAATACTTTAATATCTCTAAGAGGGAGATAAGGATATTTATAATAAGAAATAATTATTAAAGTCCCAGGGCTATAAAAAGGCTACTAATATATCTTTATTAACAAATAAGATAGGGGTCCTTTATAAAGGTAGCGTAGTTTTTATACCTAATAATAAAGTAATTAGATAAGAAATCTTAAAGCTTTATTATAATAACCCTTATACTAGCTACTACTTATAAAAGCGTATATAAGAGCTTATTAAGTAGAAGTTCTATTAGAAATTAATAGGATAAGATATTTATAATTATATATAAGAATACTTAACCTATTAATTAATAAAGCTATATAGATATACTATTTATAGTATACTATTACTATTACTAATACTTATAAGACCTTTTTAGGAAATTACAATAGATTTTATTATAGATCTCCCTCTAAGTAAATAGAAGGATAGTATTTATAACGTAATCTTAATAGTTATAGACTATTATATTAAGGTAGCTAGGTATTTACTTATTATAAAGATAGTTTATATTATTAGTATTATTAACCTATTATATTATAAAATCTTCTTAAAGTTTAATTAATTAGAAGGTATTATTAATAATTAAGGGATAATATTTATAAGTAGCTTCTAGGTAGCTATATATTATTATATTAATATAAAAAGAAAGCTTAATACTACTTTCTATCCTTAAATAGATAGTTAAATAGAGAGATAGAATAGTATACTTAAGTAGTATCTACGCTACTATTCTACTTAAAGATAAGATAACTAGGTAGAGTTACTTTATTTAATAGAGTTTATATATAATTATATAAAGTATACTAGTATTAAGTTACCTTTATATAAGGCGCTTTATAACTACTTACTTAAGCTAGATATAAAGCTTTTAAAGCTATTATTAGGAGAAGTCCTATTAATATAGGAAAGGATTAAATTACTTTAAAAATAAAGGGAAGGTTTAAAGTAGTACCTATATTAAGTATAAGCTATATAGGCGGAGTATATAAATAAATAGTAAAAGTAAAGATAATATAATATAGGTAATTATATCTTATTAAATATAAAGTATATTAGATTAGTATAAGTAATTAAAAAATTATTATAATATTATCTAAGGCCTTTTAAGGTCTTTAATTATATTAGTAGTTAGGTATATAAGTTATAACTACCTAATATATTTTATATTTATAATATCTTTTATATCTTACTTATAGAGCTATATAAAGGTAATAGTAAGAGTATTATAAGAGCTTTATAAGTAGAGCTTATAAAAGATAAAAATAAATAGGAAGTTAAAATTATTCTTAATTATAAGATCTTATATAATAAACCTTAATATTTAATTAAGTAGAAGGGTTAGTCTTATAATTATAATTAATAACTATATAAGCGGGACTTAATTAATACACTAAATATACTTAAAGGATTTAAGTATAATTACCTAAAGTTATAAAGTTTATATTATAAAGGGGGAAAGAAGATTTCTATTACTATTAAAAAAAAAAAAAAAAAAAAAAAAAGAGGATAACTAATATAGCTAGAGCGCTAAGGACGTTATAATAGAAGACTACTATATTATAATAGTAGTACTATTAGACCTAGACCTATTATTAGTAGTAATAAGAGTATCCTCCTTATTATCCTCTTCTTTATCCTTTATAATAGGAGGGAGGCACTCTTATATTATATTAATAATACTTTAATAAGGCTTTAAAAGGGGAGATAGAGTAATATATATACGCTAGTAGAGGATATTAAGAATACTCTTAAGGGTATTTATAATCCGGCTAGTAATGGCGGGGTCTACCCTAATAGGAGTAATAGTAGTAGTAGGGGTAGAAGAGGCGCGGTAGAGGTAGTAATAATACTATTAAATAAGCCTATTAAAGGTTTACTAAAATCTAGTAAGCTAAAAGAGGTTAAAGCTGATATCTAAAGTAGTTATAATATCTAAGGACTAAAGAAGGCGCGTATAAGCGCGGTAAGTAGAGGTAGGAATCTCCTATTAATATTTAATATTAAGATCTTTATAATAACTATACCTTATAGAGCTAGGGGAGGCGCGTATATAGAGTATACTACTAAAAAAATAAATAAAGCTTTAATTAAAAGTATTAAACTTACGGCTCTTTAGATTAAAATATAGTATATTAAAGGTATATTATATAGGATAACATAAGGATAGGCTATAAGCGGCTTAATAAAGGAGGTTAAGTACTATTATAAGTAGAGGGGATAGTAGTAGTCTTCTTTAATTAATAGAGGGTAAGTTTATTATTAAGGATTACTTATAAAATAACTACTAGAAGTATAAGGAGGTATAATAAGGCGTGGAGGAGGTAATAATATAAATAAGAATTAAAAAGGACTTAATATAATTAATAAAAAATAAAGATATTATAATTAGAAGAATAATATTAAAGTTATATAAAGAAGGTACGCCTTAAGTACTTAATAAACCCTTAATAGTAATAACTTCCTATTTACTTTAAAACGCTAAGACTTCTAACTACTTCTATAATAAATTAATAAAGGATAATAGGAAGTATAATAGGAATATATTATAATATAAGGATTATATATAGGAGTATTATCCGTAATTATTATAATTTAATAAAACTATATATTCCTTAAGGCTTAGCTTAGAGGCCTTATAATTAATTATATTATTACGCTCTTATTAAAGGTATATTCTATTACTAAGGGAATATCTTTTATAGATTATAACCTTTTATACTCTTAAAGCCTAAGAGCCTAGATAGGGAGATAATTATAAGGACTAGTTAGGAATATAGTACTACTATTAATATAGCGTTTATAGTATATAGTAGTACTACGCTACCCCTTTACCTATAATATATAGAGGAGGGAATTCCCCTTAAAGGGGAGGGTAGCGATTAATCTTACTATTAATAAGAATAGAGAGTTCTATATATATACGTATACGTACTATTTATAATACTTAATAGCTACGTTATTACGTAGTACCCTTATAAGGAGTTAATTAAATATATATTTAGGATTTATAATAAATATTATATAATATCGTAATATAATTATATTATTAGTACTAGTATAGATATATAGAGCTATTTACTTTATAAGTAATATCTATAAAAAAAATATCTATATTCCTATTAATAATATTCTACTATTATTATCCCTCCCTTATAGTATATTACTACTACTAGAGACTCTAGAGAAGTAATAACTAAGTTATCTATTAATTCTACTATTATTCTCTAAGCTCTTCTCTATTAACTTAGCGTATATTATTTATCTTAAGCTACTAGAGTAATAGTCTAGTCTCCTTATAATTAGAGTCGTGAAAATCTGTTATTATATTAAAAAAGTTAGCTTTTCTTAGAAATCCGTTATAACTAGTTAAATAGTAGGTAACTAGGTAGGTTAGTAGTAGGTCCGGTAATTAGTAGGTAGGTAGGCTAGTAGTAGGTCTAGCGGTAGGTACGTAGGATAGGCTAGTAGTAGGTCTAGCGATTAGTAGGTAGGTAGGCTAGTAGTAGGTCTAGTAGTTAGTAGGCTAAGGTAGGTTTAATAGTAGGTAGGCTAGTAGTAGGTCTAGTAGTAGGTAGGTAGTAAGCTTACAGTTATAATAGTAAGCTTACTACTAATAAGGATAGTTAATATTATATTAGGGACCTGATATAGATCTAAATAGTAATAATATTATTAGTATAAATAGAATATTAACTATAGTATTCTAGTTATATAGAACGAATCTAGTATATATAAGTACTAAGCCTAAATAGTATTAAACCCTATTAGGCTACACCTAGCTAATATATACTAGAACCGTAATAGGTATTACTTTTAAGGTAGTATTAGAGGTAGCTCTAGGGTATACTACCTAAGTCCCCTATTAATTATAGAATATTAAAACTTTTAAAGTTATACTTAGTAATTAGTTATATAACTTCTTAAAATCTATAAACTAATAGATTTTAAATATATTACTTAGTTAGTAGTTACGTAATACTACCCTTAGAGCTCGGAGTAGCCCTAGGGCCTTATAACACGCTGCGACAGGCCTAGGGCTAGCTTAGGGCCCCCGGAGCCGGCCCTAGGCCTGCGGGTATAAGGCCTTTACTAAGGGTATAGGGGCGAGTTAAGATCTTGCTAATATAGCTAGTACTATATATAAGTTAATCTTATTACTAGCTATAACTATATATTATTAAGGCTTTACTACCTAATTTTAATAGGGGACGTTTAATAATTTGCGGGCCACTAGCGTTAAATTAATAGATTCGCAAACTACTATATAATGAGACGGCAGCGAAAACCAGATATTCACCTGTTTCATAGCGCCCAGGGCCTACAGCAAGCAAGCCTCGATACATCCATCGGACCCCAACAAACCCGCGTTACGATATCCCACTCCTCTCATATTAACCGATTAGGCCAACATGGTACCAGTGCAAGATTTCTCGCACTCACCTGAGCTAACACGAGTAGGCACAAACGCCTCAGCAGCGCAAAGCCAACGAGAAATATGCCAGACAAGAAGCCGCGAGAAGGGGGAAGCCAGAAAGTGCCGCAAAGCAAAAGCAGAAGTTCAACTATCCAATATCGCCATTGTGGATCGGTGCGCTCTAAGACTGTGCAATATAAGACCAGGCTAAGATTCATATACAGGTATACTGTTGTTCGTCCTATGTGGAGGCATAATATTCGAGCTGATAAGGTTGTTCTTCTAAGTGGGCAATGAATAGCACATCAGGCGTTCAATACGACCATGCAGACCGTGGAACTGCATTCGTGAAACGGGAAACATTTCGCTCCGGCAATACATTGCATTGCAGAGGCTATCTAGTGCTACATTGATTGTAAGCTATGTATATGGTATCGAATACCACTTGATATAGATCGACTTCACGAATCAAGACTCCTGCGACGCGACTCCTTGCTGTAAGCAACGCCATTTTCGTGCTGTCTTTCTAGGATCGCGTTGATGCGAGTGCTGTGATTTGGCAGCCCACCTGGAATTCCCAACTCTCCGTCATTTCCCAACGGTGTCATCTCCTCCCCTCCGAGAATTTAAGACCTTCGTTCTTCTAGGTGTTCCACCATTCAATGTCGATATTGAATTCGCACCCTTACCGAGCCCGCTTCTTCGGAACCTATGATTCGCACTAGTGTTAACCTCCTTCGATGACTTAGACCTATTGAGCATCTGGTTCTTGCTTTGATTGTAGATATTTGTGCGCGCGGACTCGGCGTCGATCATTGCTTGACGGTCACTATTCGTTGATTCGCTCTGCTTGTTGTTCATACCGCTTTCCACTTTCTGCCGTTTTGTAGCTCTGTCTTCATCGCCTGAAGGAGAGGATCGATGATCCGAACAAGTATCTGAAAAGGACGACGCAACTACATCTCTCTCTGATAGGTCGACGTCGCTGTCGCCGGATGACGAGTCGTTGCTCTCTGTCTGGCTTCGCTTCGTTGGATTCTTGGCGTGGAAAGAAGGGGCGACTGTCATTAAAGCCCGTGGAGCATTCATCGTATCAGTATGACCGGTCTGCGAAACACCCTTTGAGTCTTCTTGCTTGATAGAGCTCTCACTGGCAGCAATTCTTCCCATCAATTCCGCATGCTTGCGTAGGCCTGCATAGATAGCAGCATCCTTGGCTTGCTTCCTTAAAACTCGCATTTGTGTATTGAACTCGGCGAGTTCTAGTCTTGCTCGGACCCGTTCCTGTTTGGCAGTCTCGAACCTCCCGTTATCCAGGATCCTTTGACCCTTGACATTGACAGGCTTGTAGGGCGTCGTCAGCACTGAAGGGACTGCAATACCCTTCTCATCATAATAGTCGATTGCGCGCTGTCTCACCAACATTTCTTTGCGAATTTCAGCGTTTTCAATAGCTCTGCGGAGCTTGCGTCGGAGCTTGTGATTGTAGTTAAGCGCCTCGAAGTCTTGGCCTTCACCGACGTCAAGCTGGATGAATTCTTCCACATCCCCGTTCTCATCCTCATCGACCTGACCCGCGGGCACGTACTCTGCTTTTGCGTCCTTAGGGGCGTTACCAAGGTTGACTCTCTTACCGTTGTCCTTTGGCTTGACGTCGCTCCGACGTTCGCCCATTTCTATTGCATCGAAGTCAACTTCCACCCCCTTCATACCCAAAGCTCGTGGCTTTATCTCATCTACCCCATCAGTGTTTGCAAGAGTAAATCCTAATCCATTACAGTGATCTAGTGCCGCTTTCCGCTCCACAGCGTTGATGTCGACTGCAATCTTCTTGGACTCCTCGTCTTCCAAGCTTTTCAGCTTTGTTCTCTCCCTAACTTGTTCCTCTGAGAGCGTGTGAGACACCGAAGACCGAAGCAAACTTGTAGGAATGAAGGGTTACCTTTTATAGCTTTCCATGTTAGCTTTATATCCCGATAGACTTTCCTCTTCTCATCCCTGGCTATGCGACGCTCGGCTTTGCCAGACTGTTGCTTGACTCGGAGGGCTTTCCTCTCCGCAGCTTTGTGCTTCTTTTCCCTCAGAACCCTACTCTCCAATTGATCATCGGTCAAATCCCATATATCAAGCCACTTCTCCTCACCCTCCGGAATCGAGACATTTTCAGGTATCACGGGCTTTGGCGGAGGTGGTCTTGGTACAAGAGCTGCGCGCTTCTTCTGCTGGGTTTTGCTTAGGCGGCTCAGCGGCTGTTGAGACTTGGTACCCTCTGTATTCGCAAGATTATCAGGAATTGAACCAGACAATGATCTTGGAAATGCACCATTAGGAACCTCGGTTTTGATAGGCGTAGGAGGAGCAAGTTCACATTCAACAATTGTAGTCTGCTTGTCAATTTCGGCGGCAATCTTCTCCTTAGACTTCTTTTCTCTTCGGTGCAGCACCTCTTGGGCTATCACTGTCCCATCTTCCAGCACGACCACAGGGCCAACGTTGAAGGATACCCCCGAAGGGTCGTGTATTGCTGCTAAGCGTTGCGCCTGCCGTATAGCTTCTTGCCATATCCGACGTCTTTCACTCTCGATATCTCGTAGGCGATTACGCTCAGCATTTTTATTGTATTTGTCAGGATTTCTGGTCATTCGACGAAGAATTACAGCATTAAGCTTCCGCTGCTTCTTCTCATCTGCTTTGCGGTTCCTCTTCTCACGTCGCGCAGCGACCCGATATTCTCGGTTCCTCTGTTTCCTCTCCCATTCTTGATCTAGATATAACGTCAGTGATGCCCCATCAGACAGCCAGCGCTTGCACTGTACCTTTTGTGGTTTTGGAACTTTCAGGTTTGCTCTTGACTTCGTCCATTCCGGCAATCATATGGAATATCACGGTAAAGGAGTGGTGAATGCCCAGGTTTTGTCAGCTTGTTTTTTTCTACTGTGGGCATCTAATGAAGATTTACGTTGCTTGGCATGCGGAACAGCGCCTAAATAATTCTACGATTGAAGCGGACGGCCCGACGCCAGCAGCGTTTAGTTGCGAAACCTTGGCGTTGAACACTTGAACCCCTGACAAGAATCTGGTATATCATACAATAGTCATCTGTTGCGGTATTATCAGTCTATAACGCTCTAATGAATATTTAGAAAGCGTCTCATGGGTGTATCGTATTGCTGAGGAGGAGGCTGGAATATTCATCCCAGACGCGGAGGCCCTTAAATAAAGCATAGAGGCTTGCCATTGCATCTCACTATGCGGTCTTTTTCGCTAGGCCGTATGATGCTGGGAGAGAAGACTAATTGACTCTAGGTTGCGCGTGGTTTGTATTCCGACTCGAGTGGCCCATATTGAGAATCATTAGATTCTCGGCCCCCTTAAAGACCCCCCAATTGAGTATTTGTGCCGGCAGATGCAACAGCGATACGAGATGATTAACCACCACGAAAAAGGAATTGCATATCCTCTGGAGTAAGCTTCTCCATGGCGACGTCATCATTGTTGATAGTTCCATTGATCATGTTAGCCTTTTTCTCCTGCAACATGACCATACGTGACTCGACAGAGTCTTCTATACAGAGCCTTGTAATAACGCATGGACGCTTCTGGCCAATGCGATGGCAACGATCAGCGGACTGCCATTCAGCAGCAGGATTCCACCATCTAGATTGTCGTTAGCAAAGTAGGGTGCTCATGCAATCACAGGCATAACATCCAAGAGTGACAGTACTTACGGGTCAATAATGAAAACCCTCGAGGCCTCCGTCAGATTTAATGCCACACCTCCTGCTTTCAGAGATACTAGGAAGACTTCAACATCCGTATTGCTCATGAAATACTCGATCGACTTTTGACGTTGAGCCGGACTCATGCTACCATCCAACATCACAGTATTGAAACCAGCTCGGCGAAGACGCCATTCGACAAGCTGCAGCATCGAAGTGAACTGTGAAAAGACGATGGATTTGTGAGTTTGCTTTTGGCTCCTCAGCTTATAGAGGTCATACACCAACATCTCAATCTTTGTAGAGGACGTCCAGTCCTCCATCTTGATTCTGTTAATAATGGAGCTTTTTTTGACGTTATCTTCGTCTTGTTCAATGTCCGGCTGGTCAAAATCAATACTAAGTGGAATATGGCAGCGAGGACAGTCTGGAGTTTCGTTATCGAAGGACCGAACGTAATCTTTCGCACATTTGCGACAGAACTCATGATGACAACGCGAACGAATGGGCTCTTCGGCTGTTTCATCGCATATGCTACAGACGAGAACATTTTGTCCTCCCTGGGCATGTTTCTTAAGAATGAGATCCGGGTGATTGGCAACTGTATACAAGTGAGCTCAAATCATCGTCCTTGAAATGAGATAGGAACAACCTTGACGCATCTGCATAATGAGACCGAAGATATTGGCGTAATTGTTAAGCATGACCCCAGTACTAACATACGTATCGAACTTGCGGGTAGTGTTGGACATGATGCTTGAGGAGAAATCTCGTTCAATCTCGCCGAAAAATTCGTTGTGGATGATCACCTCCTTGGGAGGAAGCTCCATGGAGGCGGTGTAGTCACGCTTCACACGCCGCAACATAATCCGATCGGTGACAAGACGCAGGTTTTGGAGTGCTAGCCGACGGAGCTCAGGGTCTGCTCCCTGTGTGATTGGGTTGAGTAGCTCTTGGTTGAAAATCGAGACGTGGTCGAAGCCAGTATGTTTACAGCTCGTGCACTTCTTACTTTCGTCTTGTTGCCAATGAAGCTCAGCACAGCTGCATTTCTTGCAGAAATAGCATGCAAAGGGCTTAATTTGTAGGAAGCGAAGTAGGGAGAAAAATTCGCCAATGCGATTTTGGACTGGTGTTCCCGATAGGCACCATTTGTAATCGGCTTGGAGGGCGAAGCAAGCCTTAGCAACTGTCATCGTGGTCAGCAGTCGCATGACAGGCTCCTCACTTACTGGATTGGCTTACCTCCTGTGGTTCGTTGCTTGATATTGTGTGCTTCGTCTAAGATCAGTCGGTGATACTTGATGGCATGAATCTTGCTATTCTCCTTTACCAAGCCGTCGTCACGTTTCCAGCCCTTCGATTCCTTGCGATAGATTGATTCCAACCCCGAATAAGAAATCATGATGACATCAAAACCCCTCAGGTCTTTCATACCTAGTTTTTTGACATTGGGATTCGTGTTATGGTAGACGAGGACTTTGAGTTTACCATCAGTATACTCTTTTATTTCGTTTTGCCATTGAATCAATGCAACCGGTGGAACCACAACCAAAGTAGGATTGTTTGCAGGATAATCGCTCATGATCAAAGAAACAGCTTGGATTGTCTTCCCCATTCCCATCTCGTCACCTAATAAACCTCCTTTCCATTGAGACTGCTCCTGCTTGGTCATCCAGTCCAGTCCCTCAAGCTGAAACGATTTGAGTTTTCGAGTGATCGTGACGGGCTGTAAAGCTTGGGCGGGAATGATTCGGGGAATGTCTTTCAATGTCTTCCACATAGTCATAATTTCAGGGTGGGCTCTCTCAAGCTTCGCGCGCTCTCGAGCTGCCTATATGCGGTTAGCCTCTATCGTTTACTCTATGGGCATATATTTTTCATACTCTGTCCTCCATTCTTCTATTGTGATGTCTCATACGGTTGTGATTGGCAACCTGAGTTGCGCGTGCTCTCCTACGTCGAGGCACAGAAGCCGGTGCCGTAAACGCATTGAATGAAGCGGTAGCGACGGCCGAGCCTGATCTTGTTAGGTCATTCGATTCCTCAAGGAAATTGTCAACATCAGCATCAGAATCCTCGAACTCTGATAAAGCATCTATCTCCAAATCAGAGGCGAATAGAGAGCAGCTAGAGACATCTTCAGATATATCAGTGTCTTCGCTATCCAGGATCTGATGTAAACCCCTGTCATTCATGGAACTTTCCGCACTACCACGAACAGCCCGAGATGACAGCGACGCACGATGAGACATCTTGACCTTTTTGGGGTTGGCCAGACGAGCTGCAAAATCATCGTCGATGTCTTCTTCACTATCTTCCTGAGAGCGGTAATTCCTCGGACGCTTGGGCTCGGAGATCTTGATGGTGGATATAGATGGTATATTGGACAGCTCAGCCTTTGGACTGGAAAGGGGTTCGTCATCCTCAGAATCCTGAATGTGACGTTTCCTGCCTCTCATTGAAGGGACCCGATTCAAACTCCATCCTTCCTTGACCTCCTTTTCTTGTAAGGCTTGAACCGTGTTTGTATTCTTAGTTTGTACAAGCTCATCCTTCCTGGACCGCTTTCGCTTTCCATACGTCGACTCTTCGGACAGGGCATTCGATACGCTGCTTTTACTAAGCTTACAGAAATGTCGGCCTGCTAGCTCTTCTTTGGCCAGAGATTCCGCAGGGGTTACGGCAACGCTGGTTGCAGGTGTATCGAAATCGCTCGACGGATCGCGGACGCTTGAAAGCGATGATCCTAGAGACGAGCGGCTATTGACGGGGACTACAACGTTCTTAAGGATCTGCTGAGGGGCTCTCGTACTTGGTTCTTTCACTATTGGCATTGAGATGTCCACATCAACATCAGTCTCTTCAGATTTGGAAACGTAGGACCTTCTTAATCCGGTAGGCTTGGCAACGTTTGTAGATTGACGAGTGGATGTGGACTTGTGCGATGACGCTGGGAAAGCAAGATGAGTAGACGTTAAAGGCAGTGTCTGGAATGCTGAGACTCACCAAGATTGGATCGATGTAGGACAGCAGCTTTTGCAGCGGGAGGTTTTCTAGTCATGACTAACGCCAGAGTGGCAAGGCAAGCCAATACCGGGCGTAGAGTTGCTGTAGGCGATTGGCAATGAGTGGGTGAGACTCTTCAATCGCAAGACGAGGATGTGGCCTAAGGTGCATTAATGATTAGAGGAAACGAGCGAGGTGATAAATTGAGCCGCAGGAGAGCTTTTGCCACCCACGCGTTTTCCTGCAGGTCGCGACTCCGAGATCTCGCCCTAGAAAATGTTAGCGCGGCCCCCTCCGTCGCCAATCTGTGAACGTGCTAGGATCGCCATCAAATGCCATCTATGTTGTGAACTTCTGGAAACAATATTCGCCCACTATCAAGACCCTCGAGGCAAGAGGTTAGTTTGGCAAGAGTAGGACCCTTTCGACTCCACTCACGCAATTCAACGGCAGTCAGCAACATGTATGTTCTCCTGCGAATAAGTGGAGGCTGTGATTGATGCCGTCAGGGCCGGAAGAAGAACAGCCAACAATCGCATCAGAGGTCCTCAGTCAGCCCTTACCGACTTCCTCGCTTCGAACAACATCTCTGCAGCTCAGATTAGCGCCGACTATGAGCGTCGGCAAAGAGAAGCTCGTCAGCAGGAAGAGCAAGAAGGAGCTACAAGGGCCGGGCAGCTTCAGTCAGGAGAGGAAGGAGACACACGCGTGGAAACTGCCACTCAGAAGAAAAAGAGAAAGCGACAAGAGGAGCAAACTCTGACTAAGATCAAGAATAGCAAAGATCACAAGCGTCAGAATAAGAACAAGGGAGGTGTTCCCGATGACGAGGACAATGATATCGAGTGGGATCTGTATACCAAAAGAAAACCACTTCCCGGCCAACTCGAAAATTGCGAACTTTGTGAGAAGCGGTTCACGGTTACAGCCTACAGCAGGACTGGTCCTAACGGTGGACTCCTCTGCACAAAATGCTCCAAGCAGCAGGAAGCCCAGAGAAAAAAGGACCATAAGCCGAAAACGCAGGGTGTGAGTCGGGACAAGCGCCGGCAAGTTCAAAGTAATCTGCTGGATGGTGTCGTACAGATTGGATCCAGGTCGCTACAGGAGCTCTGCATCAAGGTTTGGCTCGCTCATAATTGCCCATCAACCATCAACGCTGACAGCATATAGGAAGTTGCAAATAATATTCACGATGTGGATGAATTTGGTGATCTGCCACAGTCTCTACTCAGACGCTTGAGCCAGATACTTTCAAGAAGGCGTGTGATCACTTCCAGGACATTGGACCTCTTTCTCCGCTCTGACCTTAGAACAATCGACATCTACGACTGTGGCAGTAAGTTGCAACCAATGCTCACAAGATACACCGACTAATGCAAGTTATAGAGCTTGAAACCCAGGATTATATCCGATTATTCTCAATTGTTCCGAAGGTACAACACCTCAATCTTCGCAACGCTGGCCAATTTAAGGACGAAGTCGTTGACCACATCATTGAGCGTTATATACCAATCCGAAGTCTACAATTAGAGGCTGCGAACTTAGTGACCAATGGAAAATGGATTGAATTCTTCGAACAATGTGGACATCAACTGGAGTCATTGAAACTGTCATGGCTGGACTACTCCATGGATGATGAGGCCTTCATAAAATCAGTTCGGTATTGTTTCAAGCTCAAGCGTCTCAAGCTGAAGAAGTGTTTTCGCCTCGGAGATGCAGCGTTAGGCGCCATCAGCGAGCTGAAGCAACTAGAGCACCTGTCCCTACGATTTCCAACTACCACGTCGCCCCGCCCTCTTGCCGAGCTCATCTCTACAGTTGGTCCTGGCCTTCGAACTCTTTCTCTCGAAAACTTCAACGACGCCGACGATGATGTTCTCTCTACCATTCACAAGTCATGTGCGCAGCTCAGCAAGCTCCGGTTCACAGAAAACGATTATTGTACCGACGCCGGATATGTTGCACTTTTCACGGAATGGTCAAATGCGCCGCTCTCTTTCATTGACATGTCAAGCAATCGATCAATCGACTATTCGGTTCCCGATGGCCCGGAGGAGCCTGTTGGCCTCGCTTCTGCTGGCTTCGAAGCACTGATGGCTCATTCTGGTTGTCGGCTTGAGCGCTTGGACATAAGCTCTTGTCGTCATATTGATTATGGGAATTTCTCTAATGTCTTCAATGGCACGCATGAGTACCCGTTCTTGAGGGACGTTAACATCTCCTTCCTTACCAAAATTGATACCGCAATCGTGGCTGGGATGTTTAGGAGCTGCCCAAAGCTGACCAAAGTTACCGCCTTCGGATGTTTCAACGTAAATGATGTGGCAGTGCCCAAAGGAGTTGCTCTGATTGGAGTGCCAAATGCCCAGGACTCCATTGTGCAGGAAGGCGATGTCGACGCTGACCTCTTCCAATGCCCAGATACAAATGATGAAGAAGGTTCGGCTTGCTAGAGTCAGAGTGATGGTCAAAGGTCTGAAGCATTGGTGCTCCATTAATTTGGAATGATTAAAGACCACATATCGTTTCTCTTGGCTACTTAACAATATCGCGCTCTCATTGGTCGTGCACGACATTGCTTCTGATTAATTGTGGATCGAAACGATTATTCAGTAAAGCATCTCAAGCAAAGTTCCGGTACGAGGCCGCGATATAATCACCATCTGTTCGTCTGGTTCCTATATTCAAGATTCATATCTACCCAAGACTCAAATTATCTTGACCATACGGGCTCTAGTATACCGAAGCTGAACAAAATCACGACCAAAACCCCAAAACGCTAACATCAACACTGAGGAGGCCCGTATGCACATATATGGCAATTGAAGACCCTCACGTCATTCACGTCTTCTACGCACCCAGCCGTCCGCTTCAGCCTCTTTACTCCCGCCCTCCCAAATAGTCTCTTCCGCTTCAGGAGCGACAGGGCTGAATACATCCACCTCTTCGATATCATCTTCGTCCTCCTCCTCAATGATTTCACCACTCGCTCTTCCAGCGGCGCTTGCGCTCCGGCTACCTCCAACACTGGAGTCCCTCGGTCGAAGACTAGGGCTACCCCCATTACTAATGCCGAGAATTAACGTCGGGCCCCTAAAAGGCGTCTTCTTTCTCTTGGCGAAGATGAGACCACCAGGGGAGGCAAAATTAGCGGACTCGTTGTAATTAGGGGCGGCTCTGACCAGGCGGATATTGGACGGGAAAGATGCTACGGTGGGAGTAGAAGGCAGCACTTTGACAGAAGTATGTGGCGACCTTGACGTCCTTGAAAAGGGGACAGAAGAGTGCACAGAATTCGAAGTTGATGACGTAGATGAGGCTTTGGAGTGAGTAGGAATGTGGTGTATGCTGCGAATGGAGGACACGGATGAAGAAGTTGATTTACGCCCACGAAGACCACTAGAGGGGTGGCGATAAGAAGATCGCGGGGTTATTGGTGCTGGGGACAGCGATGATCTATTTTTAGGGGTTGGAATTCGAGGACGAGGGTACGAAACACCAGATATATGGCGCGTGGGTGTGATGGCAGGTCGATTTGGCATTGTAACGTTCGGTATACGGCGAGGCTCAATCGGGGTTTTCTTCGACGGCGGAGAATTCCTGAGTGTCGAGGAGTCGCTCTTGGACGCCGGAGATTTAGCTCTCTTCGCAGATTCCATGAACCAATGCTTAATAGCTGCCAGCTGATTGAGAAAAGCGTGTTGATGCTTTCGGTCTGCGCGCCTTTTCAGAACTCCATTCGGTGGAGCTAACAAATCGGGGTCTGTAGAGACTAGTTGGAGAGTGCTGCTACGGGAGCGCCGCACCTCTTTTGGAGGGGGAAGCGGCCGTCGCCGAGTAGAACTGACTGAACGTGGGTGCACAGGATCCTTCTCAATTGGAGCCGGCGCGACAGGGGAACTTGGCGACCCAATGCTGATGCCTTCGGGCAATTTGGGAAGCTCTGGGAGAACTAGTTGAGCTACACAGACATTCAGCAAGTGCCGGAATGTAATTCCCCACACGTAACTTACGAGTGGGTACACTCCGCCTATCCCGCCTCCCCCTGTTACGTGATGCATCAACACTTAGGGAATCAAACTTTTCTTCATCAACTTCGTGCAATGGCGCTGCTATGCGTTCCAAGCGACTACTAGCAGCGCTGAGCCTCCGAATGTTTCTGGCCTCAAGCTCCCGCTCCTTGCGCTTTCGTTCTCTTCTCTTCTCTTTACGTTCCTCCTTCTCGATTAAGAGGGCCCACCAACCAGCTAGAGCATCGCAGCGCTGGGCGAGAACGTTCTCAATTACTTTATCGATATCAACACCAGCACTGCGCATACGCTCCAAGGATTCCTTCTCCAAGTTCGTGGTGAACGGCAAAGGTTGCGTCAACTTGAGAATCGCTTGCTGTTGTGGAGCGTGCTCCGCAAGAAAGGGGTTTGTCAGGATATCAGCCAATCCGGGTCTAAGCAGAGGTCTCTTGGAAAGCATCAGTGTGATGAGCGCCTTGGCGTCCGGTGGGAAAATATCGGGATACTTTGGTTCGCTCGAAAGAATTCTATGCTTCGTAGCCATATCATCGTCATCGTCAAAGGGTAGTTCCCCTGTCAGTAACGCGTAAAGAATTATCCCAAGACTCCAAACATCAACCTTTTCCCCTGCGTACTTTTCTCCTCTTAGCATCTCAGGCGCACTATAGCAAATTGTCCCACAAAAGGTCTGCAAATGCGCCGACTTCCCCTCGTATTCGCGAGTGAAACCAAAATCGCAAAGCTTCACATTCTCGTTTTTATCCAAAAGAATGTTCTCGAGCTTCAAATCCCGGTGGACACAAGACATGTTGTGTACATGAACAACGGCTCCGACAAGCTGGGTAAAAATCTTCTGAACCTTCTCAACGGGAATTGCTCCATGGTGAAGAAGGTAGCTGTACAGCTCGTCGCCTGATTGTAGCTTAGCAAAGTCGAAAGCAGATCGTTTCTTGATGCCGTCATACCAGGGCAGTATTCCAAGACTAACCACACCAAGCTCTCTGTCACAATGATCTCATACAGGCGAGCAATGTGAGGATGCAAAAACTGCCTATGATGGTGGATTTCGCGGGCGAGATTCGCATCATCCTTCTTCGCCGACTTGAGAACAACCTGGTGGTCTATTAGGGCCAAGGCACAGAGAATAGCATAAAATAGCAGACTTTGGAGCCGTTGGTGAGCTTGTGGGACGCAAGATAGACCTTGCCGAACGATCCCTTGCCTATAAGTCTTCCTAACGTATAATTTCCCACTGTGTGCAATTCTTTCGACGAGAACTCTCTGGGGTTGGTGATAGTTTTAGCAAGGTTCTAGCGTTTCTCCTTGGTCGCAACATACTCCAGTAGCTCATGGTAGGAACTGGCAAGCTAGGAACGAAATATGTCAGTGGGATAGATGCTACAGGACAGACGATCATCCTTGCGCAATCAATTAGAAAGGCTGACCTTGTTTCGTTGGGTCTGCAGCTCTGCTTTGGATCTGACAGCCGGCATATGTCAAATCGCTTGGAGACTTTATCCGCTCAAGGGTTCTTTGGCGCGGTGCTCCAATCAATGTCGCGGGCTTCGAGGCCGTTGAGAGAGGTAACACACGGATTCGCGGGGTGTTTATTGAAAACAAGCTTGGGCAAAATCACCTTCACGCGCTCCGCATCCCTGTTGTAATAGCGGACTTTTCCGTACCAACGGCTTTTTTTCTGACTATTTCTACGAGTCTTCCACAGCAGACTTTGAGACTAGCTCCACTAAATGGACGAGTCACGCATATGCTACCTACGCTACGATTGAGTGTTGCTGCAAAGTGGTTCGGTCAGCCTATCAGGCATAGGATTTCACAGGTACTCAATGTATCTTCGCATGCTTCAATTACGACTCATGTATTCATAAGCGTCCCAGCCTAGATATCCTCAAACTTCCTCCATCTATCTTCTATAAGATTTTGATTGGGTGCATGAGGATACTATCCTGATATCCTCGGACTTAGAGGACGACATTGGCGGCTTGCTGATGTGGTAGGGCAGGCCATCCCCAGTCCGCCGCTGGTATATCTCGTTTGCTGGCCCGTGGAGTGTCGCCATTAGGGAGAATCGTATGACGTCCTGATGTTCGATGTTCACATAAAACCATCGTCGCTACAGCATGTCAGTACATGTCATATAGGGTCGTACTTGCTCCAAACACACTCATCGGCATCTGCATAGCTCGTTGTATCTGCCCTGAAGCCTGTATCGCGGTTGGCTACTAGTGTGGCCTTGCTTTTGGCAGCCTTGGTCTTCTTTCCACCCTTCTCTGCTGCCTTTTCTTCTTTCATCTTCTCATTTGATAAAGTTGTCAGTCCGCTGGCTATTTTTTTAATTTGATCGCTCGGAAGATCTCTGACTATTTGCTTGGTAAACTCCTGCATGAACATAGTGTATTGGGCCTTCTTGGAGTTGGCTGCGAAAATGGGGATGAGCGTCTCTCGGAGTCTGAGGAATTGGTCTTTCGTGTTCGGGTTAAAGAGTGGGAGTGAAGAGAGATCTATGGTGCTCGTGGGATCGGAAGGGTCCGCTACTACGACAGCTTTCAAGGCGGAACGGTTTTTATTGATTCCCATGTTCCCAAACATATCCTCAGCATGCTTGAGATCTGAGTCTTGTTCGGTTTGGCGTAATCGTGCGCGCATGGTGGCTGCATCCTCTTCTTCGCTGCTCGATTCTTCCTCACCTTCAGCCTCTCTTCGCATAGTGGCCATTCTCTTCTCTTCTATCCTCTGCGCTTTTGACTTTTTGTTGGCAAGTGCTTCAGCGTCAGCCTTGGCCTGGGCCTCGGCCGCTTTCTTAGCCTTTTCACGCTCCACCTCAGAGTCTTCGGCAGCATCCCACGAGTCGAGGACCTATATAAGCGTGAGTGTGGGGAAAAGTATGGACTGTATGCTTCCGTATACACACGTCGCTGTCGTCTTCTTCGTCGTCAAACTTCGATCGCCGAGCAACCGGTGCGATTGCTGAAGATGAATCAGAGGAGCTCTCATCCTCGGAGTCATCGTCTGAATTGCGTAGTGTAAGCAGCTTTGTAGCCTTGAGGTGCTGCATGCGATGTGAAAGCACAAATGTCTCGTGCGAAAGAGGAACACAAACCTCTCCTTCGAACTGCAGGAGCCATGGTTGTACGGAGAGAGGTACGAGAAGTTGGTATCAAAACGGTAGCAATATTGCAGCTGGCAGTCCTCCAATCTACGAGCTGGATGCCCGGTAGGATCAGTCACACACCGATATTGCCAATAATGGAATTGCGTAGGTCGATTGTGGGACAGAGGCGTTTTTACTAGCGCGTCCTCCGCACACACTCATTGAACGGTAGAATCCTACGATACGGAGATGACACATTCATCACTCCATAACGTCTCCATGAACATAGTACAGGATTCACGCAAAGGTCTTTTGGGTATGGGATACCAGTCGCATGTGTTGCTCCAAATTCATTCAGCTCTACTCTGTTATGGACGTGGCTACCTCAATGTCCAGGTGACTATCCCTGTCACGCTGTCTGAGCTGCTCAGTGGCCGCGTTCCCTACCTTCTCAGAGGTTGACTGCAGTGCGGAACTTCTCGCCTGCATAGACAGCCGATGGCTCCTCTTTACTAAGTTCCTCTTCGATCCTGAGGATTTGATTCAGCTTGGCCAAACGCTCCGATCGACAAGGTGCACCAGTCTTGATTTGTCCGCATCGCAGTCCCACAGCGATATCAGCAATCGTCACATCTTCGGTCTCACCAGAACGGTGCGAAACCATGAGGCCCCACCCTGCAGCATAGGCATCTTTAGCTGCCTGGATCGATTGGGTAAGAGTACCAATCTGGTTGACTTTGAGCAGTAATGCATTGCAAGCCTTCAGCTCGATCGCTTTTTTGATGAACTCTGGATTCGTGACAGTCAAGTCATCTCTAGAAAGCGATTCATCATGAGTATAGTAACCAAACGAACAGGAAGTGTTGCTCGTACCCGACGATCTGAAAGTTTGATGACTTGTAGAAATAACTCCATGCTTCCCAGTCGTTTTCTGCGAACGGGTCCTCGATGCTGACAATGGGATATTTGCTGACCAAATGCTTGTATATATCGGCGAGCTGTTCATAAGTCACCCACTTTGATTTATCGGAGTCGGGATTCTTGAAATCCAAGTCATATTTCTTCTCTTTCTCGTTGTAGAATTCCGAGCTCGCGCAGTCCTGCAACGCATTTCCGTGTCAGCATTATCCATTCTGCAATGAGATTGTACAAATTGACATATTGTATGAACTGGAGACGGGGCCCCAGATTTATATCTTGGGACTTAGATATAGGCAAGCAGAAAGAAAGATGATTCTAGCAAAGTACAAACCATGGCTATCTTGACTTTGCCCTCATATCCTGCTTTGCTGATGGCGTCCATAATGAGGTCCAAAGCTTCATCCGCAGTTTGGATATCAGGTGCCACACCACCTTCGTCGCCAACATTGCCGGCAGATTGGCCATACTTCTTCTTGGCGAGCGACTTGAGCTGCTGATAAACCTCGCTACCTTGACGCATAGCCTCTTTGAAGGAAGGGGCGGTACTGGTATTGTGAGTTCAAGTGCTATGCGGTCTGATTCAATGGTAATACCTGGGAACTATCTGTATGCTTATAGTCAGCTTTGCTCCCTTGGACGGGAAAGTTGGCATACATGCCATGAATTCTTGAAAAGCTAAACGACCACCAGCGTGTGATCCACCATTCTGCCCGCCAACTAGGAGTCAGCGTTCCTCCTTCAGCATGATATCCAAACAAAGTCCGGTATTTCATTATTAGTAACGGAGACAAGGATAGCATACCACAACATTCATAAACGGGACTGGGAGGACATATGGCTTCTGTGTCCCTGTAAGATCGGATACGTGGGCGTATAGAGGAATTCCCTTCCAGAATGGTCAGTCTGTGGCGAGCAATCGCCAACTAGATCATGGCATCATACTTTCTCAGCGGCACCGGCCTTGGCCACAGCCAGGCTGACTCCGAGAATAGCATTGGCACCTAATTTGGTTTTATTGGGCGTGCTAAAAGAACTTGAAGTCAGCACTGTCCTGCAGGAGTATAAAATCGTATTTGTAGACATTTCGCGGGACGGGAATTCAATGGGATTTGTCCCATAACCCATGATCAAGACGAGACGGACCAGATTGGAACCGGGGCCGTTGACATACCCATCTAAGTCAATCAAAAATTTGTCCACTTTTGCTTGGTCCTTGACATCGATGCCCTCTTTGATCAAAGCTGGCCCGATGATCTTATTGACATTGGACACAGCTGTATCGACCCCCTTGCCGCCCCAACGGGATTTATCATTGTCTCGGAGCTCGTGTGCCTCATGCTGACCTGTAGAGGCACCCTGGAACATGAGCACAGAAAGCTCAGAGGCAGGGCCGTAGGAGAGCAGAGGGAAATAGAGAGAGACGAATGCTCACTGATGGAACAGCGAAGCGGTGCAACCCTAGGCTATCGATCAAATCGACTTCTAACGTTGGATTCCCTCTCGAGTCGTAGATTTGCCTCGAATGTATTTTGTGAATCGCCATACTGACTGGAAGGTGAGGTCAGCCTTGGTGAAGTACTTAAAAGCTGAGAGGTATAGATGGCTGGAGATACTCTGTTGACATCGTCCATTGGGCAAGACGAAAGCCAATATGTTTAGAGAACGAAAGCTCCGACCAGTTGCCAGGCAAGTGCTCTACCGAGGCTGCTAGGAAGGTACAAAGTCAGGAAAAATGCTCACCTCGGCGTGGAAAATTCTGACTGAGTGGCTCTGGATGCGGACAAGAGTCGTTGTAATTGATCTCCGATGGTGAAGTCGGATGTTTGCTTCTTCGAGAAATCATGTAGAGTGGGGTTAGAGGTGGGATGGATCGGAAGCCGGCGGCCGCAATTAGCTTGAGCACAAGACTCTGGAATACTTGGCACGTGCTTGGCAAGTAGTAGAAGAAGGGTTCACCCCCTTATGGTCTACATTTAGATATGGTCCTAACGCCAATGCTCTAATCCGATGCTCGCTAATATTGAACTGTGGTTGGGAGAAAATGGCTTAGCCCTTTTGAAGTCTTCGAAAGCGGCGATGAGCTGGATCTGGCTTGCGAGGTGCATCAAGTGAGGGCTGCCATTCTGATTGATTTAGTCTGTAGCATTGGCGAATGTTTGCACGAGCTCTACTCACGAGCCCGATGTTGGCCTAGGCGATACGTTGGCTTGACCAAGCGGGTCCTCTGGCTCATTTCTGTTGCTTATGCTTCTTCCGGGACTGTGCTGACGACCCGTCGTCTTTGCCAGTACAGGCTTCAATGATATAGATAGAGTACTAGAAGGAAGGATAACGGAAAGCTAGTCCCGCGATCTAAGAGCATGTGGAACGCACAAATCCTCTTGCTACTGAACGATTCGAGTGACCCCACGGGAGGGAGGGATCGGTATGCAGGTGTTCCTCTCCGAGAAGAACGTTACCAAATGACGGCCCGCTACACGAGATACAGTACCAATTGCGCAAAGGTATGTACAAGGGAAACACTATTTGACGAAAACATCAAGGGTGTCCATGTCGCTGAGATCCGTGCCCTCTACCATGCCATTGGGGGACAACTTCTCTCCATCAAACATCAAGTAGACTAGTTTCTCTGCACCGATCTGGTTCTGAGATCGAAAGGCGTTGCATATCTTGGAGAATATGGTGGACTACACTATATCAGTCACGTGGAAAGCCAGAGATCAAACGTAAGCGTACCGGCTTGACTATCAATTTAAAGTCAGGGAACCCTTTTGCCTTGCAGATGATCCTAACCAGCGTCTCATGTTCCTGCTCCTCTGAAGTAGGTCCCTGAACACTTTCTTTCTCTCCATCAGGAATCTCATTGACCTTTGCTTTCTTCGAAGCCTCGAACATCTCCCCTGTCATAACCTCCATGTGGACACGGCCCTCATCATCCATCATACTGTCCCTACTAGCCAATATCCTCCCATCAGAACCCAATTTGTAGCCTAAGCTCCTGCAAGTCGTGTGGTCGAATATGCGTTTCCCACGCCAGATGAGGAACACACTGTCTGTGAAAACTTGACTAAAATGCTGACGCTCCGCCCACGCCAATTTGACGTCTTTGAGGCGCTGCGATAATTTACGCTTAATAATTAGAGGCTCAGTGTTTGAAATCAGCGAAGTAACGAGTATGTCAAGCACGGGATCTGGTGGAGGAGGTGGTGGTGTGGGTTGACTTGCGAGTGGTAAACGCTGCTGACAGTCGATAGGCGAAGGAGAAACCGAGGTTGCTGATGTCGCAACCTCTACCAGGCGTTTTCGTCTGGCTTTCTCTCTTGCTTGACGAGCAAGCTCTGGAAATTCATCTTCCGATATCGTTTCGTTCTCATCCACAGAAGATTTTGGTTGCTTAGTAGCGATCGCTCGATTTGTTGCGCTGTCTGTTGATATATCTATAGAGCCGGCCTCATTCTCATCCTCATCTTCGAGATTGATGATATGGGAGTCTGGAGTTTTCTGCTTTTGATCCAACTCTATCTTACCTACTGCGACGGTGGCTTCAAATCGCTTTAGGAGTGATTTGGGAGAGATTTGGGATTTTGATGGGCTAACGTCGCGAGTACTATGTTGAGAACTGGATTGTTCAAAGCTTGTATTGCCTTTCTCCACTTTCGGCTTGTGGGTGCTTCGATCACTAACAGAATCGTCGTCTTCGTCCTCCTCGGATTCGGATAGTCGCTGTCTCTTTCCAGCTCGCTCCAGACCCTCAGCTTGCAGTGCTAATTCTCTTTCCTTTCTAGCTAGCTTCCTCTTCCGCTGGAGTTCCGCCTCAGCTGCAAGGTCGACGTACGTCTGATTCGAGCGATGAAAGAGATCATTTCCGTTAGTGAGTGAATGCGGCTTGCTCCAACTCGGCCTGTTGAAGATTTGTCTCTTTAGAGGGGCAGAGCCACTGGTGTCGTGGGACGAAGTTTCTGCAACCATGACGAGAATGTGATATCTATCAAGTAATCTGTAGGGATAAGTACCTTAGGTTCTTCTTCATGTTGTGAGACGGGCGCTTGTTGCGGTAGTCGCGCTTGACTTCAAGTAAAGTAGCGTAAAGTAAGTAGCTAGAGTACTTTACTTTACTCCCGAGGTCCACATTGCCTACTTAAGTATTGTGTAGTGTGTCGGTGCCTGTCACGCGTACAATGGTTGTGTTTGGGTTCCGTATCTCTTTACATAATTACCCAATTATAAAACTTTCAGGCGGCTCCTGATCGTCGAATTCAACTGTTCTACGGAGTATTGATCACACTTTTACCCTTTGCAGCTTCCAAGTACTCAGGATGGAAAACGGCGCACACTCCGACAGCAAAGACCCCAGTGGCTTCTTAAGTAATATCATTGGAGCCCCCGTGACTGTGAAGCTCAACTCATCCGTGGTTTATAAAGGTAAAGTATACTAAGAAGGTACGAACCGAACAGGGTTTAACAATTTAATTTGTAGGGCTTTTATCTAGCGTTGATGGATACATGAACATTGCTCTCGAGAAGACGGAAGAGTACGTGGATGGGGTACTGAAGAGATCTTACGGAGATGCTTTCGTGAGAGGTAACAATGGTCAGCCACCAGTGGTTTGTTCCAAATCGTTAGTTGGCATGCTAACGATGAGGCAGTCCTGTACATCTCTGCGGACCAAGAATAGTAAGAGTCAAGTCCTATTTAAAGCATGCGACCAACCGTAACCTTATGGTCATGTATATTGTCTGCGTTTATTCAGGTGATATGGGGGCAGGAGTGTCTGCTAAGTGGACCCCAATCGAGCGTTTAGCCACCGTTCTCTAGCAGTACCCCTGGTATCGTTGTCGTCAAAGCAAAGAAAGTCCTCCCCATGTGAAGCCATATTTCCTTCTTTGTTCCTCGCCATGCCTAACCGGGACATAGCATGGAGACCCTTGCTCTCAATCCACTTGAGAGATGAGCCTTGAAGTCAAAGGAAACGGACTGTTCACCGACTCCTTCTAACATAGTGAGTTGAAATAGCGTATGGTATCTTACTCAAATCGCCACTCCTGGCCGAAAGAGTAGCTCCACTACACAGATTCTTGTTCCCGCGACGAGGAGAATCATGGATCTGCACGCTGAAGTTTTTGCGGATTGTTTTACAAAGACTTGATGCCGCTGGTAGTGTCTGGAAAGAACATTGTTGTTATCCAAGGACCACGTGAGCCCTCTCAACATTTATTCCTATTCTGTTGGGGTGTGAACGGCTTCTGTGCGCGGTCTTCAATTCCTGAGCACGTGGAAGAAACACGACTTGTAAATCGAGTGACACGGAGATTTCTCAATAGTTCGAACAAGCCAGATATATTCCCCACTCAACATCCTGTACAACTCTTCGAGTGTTTCAGTATTCACACTTTAAAATAGACCAGTGTCCCCAAGCTAAGGTCTTTGATTTGCAATGTGACTACTACCATAAGGGAACGCCTGTTTGGAGCTTCCCTTCAGCGTTCTGCCTTATCGTGACATTATTGGACGTTAATACCCATCTGAGGAGCAGTGGCGGTATCGGCCCTGGCATGCTTTACGCCAAGCCTGCGAAGGCGTGCGTGCGTGCCTCTGAGTCTTCCTCTTTCCTTCACCAGGAATTCCCTCAAGAGACTCCACAGCATAGATCTAACAGTCTCCGCCCCTAGTAGCCAGCAACTCCGTAAAGTTGCGTGTCCCGGGCGAAATCGTCAATACGAGCAACCTTGACCCATGCCACTTGAAGATATTTCAGGAACGATTATACAGCCGCGGCTGGATGAATGAGACGGTATTTGTCATAGAAAGAGGCATTACCAGAAGCCCCTTGGGAGAGGCAGAGAGCATCGAGGATGTCATATCCTGCTCTTTAGTGTAGAGGCTGCAGGTAGGAAAACCAGGTCTGGTTTAATATCACACTAAGACCATCCAGACTCAACTGCATCTACGTTGCCTCAGTCGTCCGTGTACATGGCGGCTGCGTAAACGCATGGGTAGCGGCCAGGTAGGTACTTATCTATTGAGTGGGGTAATGATAATGGCCTTTCCGAAGATCCGTCGCAATGTTCGGGAGGTTGACTGGCGACCGCTTAGGGTCCCAGACTCCTGCTCTCTAGAAAATCTATATTGATGTTAGAGTAACCCGCGGTGGTTCCCACTCATTGTGACCCGTTTCCTCCAGTCCCGTATTTACCATTCGTCCAATACATAGGTACATTGGTAATCTACATCGATACTCCTGACTTTGCCGGGCCATCTTGAGTGCGAGTGCGAGTGCAATCGGCGTCTTCCAGGCACCAAACTCCTCGCTATTGGACAGAGTCGAAACCCATGTTCTACGCAAAATTCCCAGCCAAACCCATAAAGAATGCTTGTACGGCAAGCTGCAAAGACCATAAGCCGACCTTCTTGAAGCGTCGTAATCTAGCTTGATCATCCGTAACGTCTTTCGCAAACGCTTGGTACGTCTGCATGATATCAGCGACTGTGCTCAGATTTCCGGGTAGCAGTCTTACCTCGGCGGAAAGATCATCCATCAATCCACTGTCAAAAATGGTCCAGCTACCATCAAATTCACTCGCTCGCTTTACGACGCGGCAATGAACTGGGATGAAAGTCTTGCTTGAGTTCATATAGGCTACTATGGGCCGAATGAGAGCATTGTTCACGTACGATAGGTCTTTCGTGAATATTGGAACTGCGGAACGGATGTCATTCAGATGGACCCTCAGGTCCATTACGAGGAAGCGCTTATCATCATCGGAGGTATCGCGGAAGGTCGAAATAGACATCTCGCCTTCATTGTGTATACTGTCATCACTGATGGTCGAAGACTGGCGACCACTATGCGGATGTCTGCTGGAGGTAACAGTAGCCTCCATTCTATCGTAAAAATCTGACATTATCTTGGAAATGCTTTCGTCGGTGTCGGCTGGGAACATGATGTCCGCCACGATATCAACGTTACCCTCGTGAATCCAAGAGAATGGTCCCTCAATGCCGCGGTTTAAATGATCTATGTTCAAGCCGTCGATCCTTAGGCGGCTGTGCTTTTTCCAGGGGACCTCCTGCCCATTAACATCCGAACCACTACCGATTTGCCTACCGGCGTGCCCGTGCATTTGGCGTGGATGTATCGTGAATAAAGATTCATCGAAGGATCCATGTATCATATTGGCAGCCAAGAAATCATAGAACAACCATTGCCTGCGGAGCTGGGGCAAATCGCAGGAGAATATGCTAATGGAAAACGGCCGGAAATGGTGGGGTTGGTGGACCGTTACAAGAAGGTCTTCTAATTTAAATGAATCAATTTCAAAGTCGCCAGGATTGTGCTCATGCTTGTAGCTCCTCGGGTCAACATATTGTCCCTTGTAGTGTACGGATGTCCTGTCAATGACCCCTCGAACGCCTTTGATCTCGACATCTTGGAGAAGGCCTTTGCTATTGAACCATTTCGTGAAGGATAGAGTAACATTGACCGTCTTGAAGGACAAGTCGAATTGGGTATAGTTGGTGTCCTCCTCATTCTCATCAGTATACTGATTATCGCTGTATTGGTTGAGCAAGATACTATCGCCCGACTCCTTCAGTTTTTCTGCCCTTGCAGTAGCGGCGGCAGCTGCAGCCTCGGTTGAGGGAGAGCCTTTGCTCACTTTCCCCGTGCCTTGACCAGGACGTCGGCAGACGAAAACGTTTGTGAAGGTGATGACACCATCACCCCACTTTGGGACAATGGCTGACTCAAAGACCACCTTGATACCAGACGATTTTGTGAGATAGATGCCCACCCATCGAGCCAGGGCTTCCTGAGCAAACACCGTGTTGACTGCGAATATAGCAAGTGAAAAGAAAGTGGTTGTACCTAGTACGATCCATATAACGTGCCCCAGCAGGAACCAGGAGAAGAAAGCCCCAATCTCGTCCGCGTTGAATGGTCGAACGCTTCGGATTGAAAACCACTTGAATCGTACCTTGAGTCGAGACCAAAACCCTGTCGCAGCGGCCAGTAGTTCTTCCCGACTCGGTCGATGTATCTGCGCAATGTCTGGTAAACGATCGCGTAAGTTTCGGTTCACGGTCTTCTTCAAAATGGCTCGAGGAAATGGTGTTGCCTCTGACTCCTGCTCTGCCGCACTCTTGTACTTTTGCAGATCTTTGATCTTCTTGGAGCTCGGATATTGGTTCGCTGGTTCAGGCTGCTCTCCGGTAGGCCTACTCGAGTAAAGACGTCTGACACCGCCCTCATGTAGACCCAGGAAAACAAGTGAACTCCCAGTATGCAAGGTGCTTCTACGGACGTCGTAGGATTTCTTGCCGCGGCTGGGGCCACTTAACAATCTATCAGCGGACGGGGCTAAGAGAATTGATGGTGGCCACAGTATTGGATTTCCATTCAGATGACAGGCAGCTCGGGGTGACTCCCGTTCTGTAATGATCACTTTCCGCTTCCCTACAGATGATATCAAGCCCTTCGCGTAACAGTCTTCCCGTGATCCACGCTTCACCAAAGTAACATATCGGTGGAGCCTTTGTTTCAGGAAACCCGCGAGGGGGCCGCGTGTGCCCAAGACTTTAATCCACAGCTTCTGCCGTACATTGCTGCTCATTATCTTCAAATCACGACACTGACTGTACCACTCCGTAATATCATCTTCACGTTCTTAGGTGCACCATGCTGAACTGTGGTGTCGAACGGGCGAACTGATCAACGTAAGTGAACTTATGACGATCCTCTGGCGGTTCATAAGGTAAGGATAAGGCTGGACTTTAGGTAAAATAAGGTCGGTATCGTCTAGACCTAGCACGAGCCGTCAAGCCCCAATAAGTTAGCCGTCCTCTTGTATGAGCCTGGGATATGTCGACGCCAAGAATTCGGCGAAGGTTCCGCACTCTCGGCACCGAATTTATTCAAGCACATGTAGTAGACGCCACCAACGAATCCAACTCTCCATTACCCATGCCAGCTCCGACAGCACTCCTCCGAAGGCCGGAAGATCTTGCTAAGGCTCCGTTACCCCAAGAGAGTCAGTAAGAGATTTGAGATCTGTGTGCACGGTGGCAGATCTGATCTTCTCCAGAGAATGACGAAAGCAATGGTGTACTGGTCGACACAACAACTACGACACCATCTGTTCCAAACTTCGCTCAAGCCGTCCGCACCGAAAAAAATAATGATGTAGATGGTCGGCCGCTGTTCCCACCTGCAAAGGATGTTGAAGAGTCATATATTGTTCAGAGTCGAAAGGTCCAAGTTCCGCTTCATCGCATGGCTCCGCTCAAATCGACTTGGTCCAAGATATACCCTCCCCTGGTCTCGCACTTGAAATTGCAGGTCCGCATGAACATGAAGGGCAGAGCTGTCGAAATCAGGACGTCAAAGTATACCTCTGATGACGGGGCAATTCAGAAGGGTGAAGACTTTGTAGTACGTACATCCTTAGATTGTTGCGCTCCTAGTTGTCCTTATGGACTCGCTACTGACTCGGAGCTTCATAGAGGGCGTTCTGTTTCGGATTCGATGTAGATGATGCAATAGCACTCCTTCGTCTTGACGATTTATATATCGAGGTAAATAGGCTTCAACCGCTGGAGAAGTTCATGTCTTGAATACCTTACAGACTTTCGAAATCAAAGACGTGAAGACTCTTCACGGGGAACACATGGGCCGAGCAATAGGTCGTATCTGTGGAAAAGATGGTAAATTACCGAAAACACCGTTCTGCTTCTATGATTAGGGCTGATGAAATTAAGGCAAAACGAAGTTTGCGATCGAAAATGCAAGTAAGACACGAATCGTAAGTCATCTCTTATTTTTTTAAGTAACATTCAGGTCGTAAGGCCCATTTTAACAGCATACCCTCTGGTATTGTTGTATCTTAGAGAACGATTTGGAGAGAAATGCTGATTTGCGGAGCATTAGGTAGTGGCAGATCAGACCATTCATATACTGGGAGGCTTCAAAAACATCCGTAGGTCACTACGATAACAGAACCTCAGGATAAAGATACTAACGTAAAAACCTCCTTCAGATATTGCTAGGGAGGCGGTCTGCTCACTCATTCTGGGTAGCCCTCCCGGAAAGGTGTATGGCAATCTAAGGACAGTCGCTTCGCGCATGAAGGAGCGATTTTGATGGATACTGAACAAGACCCATACATTGGCATTGCATAGCGAGGAGTCTTTGGGAGACTCACTTTGCTTTAGGTACGAAATAGGCGCAAGTATCACTTGAGTAGGGGCGACCCTATCTCTTGGACATCCACGTACTTGATGAATGCAAATGTTTAAGCCGAGGACATCGGGAAAGGAAAGCATCATCCATGAACACTCTGAAAGCCAACGAATTTATTCTATGCTAGCTGACCAAACCATCTTACACTCCTGAGCACTGTGCTTCCTTTCGACAATCATCCCCTAATCTCTTTTCAGCGGGTGAAATATCTCTTCGATGCCCTCCTTCGTTGCGACCAGCATCTGCAATCCATCTCCAACCTCAATATGCCTCTCTGTGGCGCTTGTGAATGCATCCCTCACCAGCTGCTCTACATCTTGCCTTGCCAAAGGCAACGCTTCCCGCGCCTGCAAATTGTGGCCTTCACCGGTCCCAGGCATGTACTGATTCTTGAAATTCACCTGGTTATCCAGAAACGGCATGATCAAGCTTGCCGCAGCTCCTGCAGCCCTACATTGTTCGCGCTCGTATGAGCCCACCGGATCGTAGCTGTACAGCGCGCCCTTGCCCTCCTCGTCCAGTCCCCCCAAGATTGCTGTCACATAGTATGGGAAGAAGCGTTTACCGTATAGGATCGTGGCTAGTCTCTGTGCGCACGCCTTTACCGACATCTTCTTGCCGTGTTGATATTTGTACATCTTGACGACTGCATTTAGACGTTCCTTGAGCGCTGTGCCGTCTGCTGCAAAGCCGACGACTGAAAGGATAATGTGTGCACCTTCCCCTGTCTCGTCGTCTCCACCTATTCGGAAAACCTTGGGGGAGTAGCGTGTATTGATGCTGTAGCCGGAGGTCGATCGAGTGTCGCCCGCAATAACAGCGAAATCGTTTCCCGTGATGCCCAGGGTAGAACCGCCATTGTCTGTATAACTGGGCCTTATCAGTGATTTTGATCACCGAAGTGTGGATATTCCTCACGGATAGAAGCCGTGTTGCTTATTGCCTGCTGAGGCGTCGTATGGGGCTCGGGAGAAGGAATAAGTTGAATGGCAGGCTAGCGCCGGGTCGGCGCTCAGTAACGAAGCCATTTTGCGTAATAGGGAGCTGCAAGTCGGAGGATTATAATTTGCAAGTCTAGGAAGTAAGGCAGATGCTTGGTTCCTTTCGTAGAAGTGACATGAATCTAGTTGTGAAAGCTCAAGGTGACCTGCTGGACGAAGGCTAAACCAGCGGAAGGGATCCGCCCCTAACCAAGGCAGCTGGGGTGACACCTCGGTTACAGTTTGAGCTCTATTCAGCTAGCGGACGTCTCTTGTTCACAGCGCCTTCTCATCAACATTCATCCGCTATCTCCACCGCCACCATGGTAAGCTGTCAGAGAACGAGAGAGGGAAGAACGTTAGCAGCTAATTTGGTCAAGACATCTATTGGCACAGGATACGACCTCCAAAACTCTGTATTTTCACCAGACGGCAGGAATTTTCAAGTAAGCTTTCTTTAAAGCTCTCAAAAACCGGGACGCTGATGCTCTGAGCAGGTCGAATATGCTGTCAAGGCGGTAGAAAATGGAGGCACCTGTATCGGCTTAAGATGTAAAGATGGCGTCGTTCTGGCTGCAGAAAAGATCATTACCAGCAAGCTATTGAAGCCAGGAGTAAATAAGAGAATAGCAACTGTCGATAGGCACGTTGGTGTGGTAGGCTGCCATCTCGAGCAGTTACGGTAAGCTTTGGGTACTGACACCCGTCTCAGGTCTCTTCTGGTCTTGTTCCTGATGGTCGACATTTCATTTCTCGAGCACGAGACGAAGCAGCATCATGGCGGTCGACATATAAGGCACCGATCCCACTCGCTGCTCTCGCTGGCAGGTTAGGTGGCTACGTCCAAGCATATACCCTTTACTCTAGCGTCAGGCCGTTCGGTGTCACAGCAATTGTTGGCGGCTGGGACTCGGAAGCAGAGTCAGGGGTCGATGGACAAGTAGGAAGCGGGCCGAGCATGGGGGCTGGAGGTAAGGTGACAGGAACCAAGGCTGGCGGACCAGGACTCTACATGATCGAACCCAGCGGTCTGTACTGGGTGAGTTGGCTTGTGGATCAAGTGACCACACCCAGGCTGACAAAGCATTGATTCAGGGGTATTACGGTGCTGCGACTGGAAAAGGCAGACAGGCTGCCAAAGCCGAGCTGGAGAAATTAGATCTTGCATCAGGCACTCTGTCCCTTCACGATGGAGTGAGGGAAGCGGCCCGTGTAATATACGTCGCGCATGAAGACAGTAAAGACAAAGAATTCGAGTTGGAGATGTCTTGGATAAGCTCTACGGGTGGACCGACTAAGGGAAGACATCAGGAGGTACCAAAGTCTCTTTTAGATGAGGCCGAGAAGGCAGCGAAGAAGTCGATGGAGGGCGAAGACGAAGAGGAGACCGCGGCAACTGAAGGTGAGACGATGGAAGAGTAAGCCCGGATAGTCCAAACTATGCAATATGACTTTCGAGTGCATGTGGCTGGCGCAAAGGGTTCGTCCTGGTTTTAAGGTATGCGTTTGCGCGACGGGCAAGCTATGTGACGTTTTGTAGCTTTGGCTCCCACAACTACAGTCATGGCAGGCCCTTTGTCACGAAAACCTACCTTCGGACCATGCTTGATTCTTCACTCCAAGCTCGACAGCTGCCTTCCCCCAATCCTCGCCGTGGCAGTGCTTTCCCGCCACTAACCCTGCCCTCGCCAACCCTTGCTCCTCATTTAGCACGGTCAACAACCCAAAAACAACAGGTACTCCCAGATCTAACTGCGCTTTCATCAAGCCGTGCGCAGTAGCATCGGCAATATACTCAAAATGCATGGTCTCGCCCTTGATAAGCACCCCAATAGCTATAATTGCTGAGAAGGGGATAGTCAAGGGCTTGTTTGAGGGTAGATGAGTCTGATCCATCGTTGCGGGACTTGACTCTTGGGGTTTGGTGAGGTCTGTAAGAGAGGCCGAAGACAGGAGGTCGGTCACTGCCGAGGTGGCCGTTGTAATAGGATTGATAGCGGACTCGATTTGAGAAGATGTATACATCCTAGTGGGAAATTGATGAGCTGTCTAAAAGGTGTGCTCAATGCTCAGTACTTTGCATACTTTTGGACCGCGAAAGGCAGTTCATAACTCCCGGGAACATTCTGAACGACAATATTATGTTCCTTGACCCCCGATGCCACCAACGATGTACGTGCGCCAGATACAAGTGCGGAGATGATCTTGGTGTTCCATCTAGCATGCACTATGGCTATGCGAAGGCCAGAGCCTAAGCGTAGAGTGACATTTTAGCCAGCGACAAAGTGAAAGGGATTGGGTACTGCGGGGTTACCATCATGAACTTGGGCCTCACCAGGCCCTTTGAGACTTGCCATGCTACTAATCGTAAGAGTATGCTTTTGTATGATGAATGGCAGTGAGAGGGTAGGAAATAGTGCTGCTACGTTGGAATGATATGGAAGAAAAGTCCATCCCTTGGTCGTGGCCAAACCCGGAGTTTGGGCCATTACAGGAACCTTAGTAACAAAAGATGGCAAACAGCTATAGTATGGTAATGTCTCGTTACTTTCATCTGCCTATCGGTATCGTCATCCTTTGCCATACATCTTTCACAAGCTGCTCGCCTGTTGATGATCGTCACGATGGATAAATGGTAGGGACCCTAAAACATATGTTGACGTCCCTCGAGGCAATATCCCAAATTTACGAAACCAGTCCACCGCGCTTTTCCAGCCTCTACTCGACAGTAACAGACTTGGCCAAATTCCTGGGGAAATCTACGTTGAGACCTTCCGCTACAGCAAGCCAGTATGCAATGAGCTGCAAGGGAATGACATTGAGAAGACCTTGAAGACAGTCGACGGTGTTGGGAATTTCGATCTTCTCGGTGAGCTCGGACGAGAATTCGGAGTCGTTGGGATTGCAGATGACGATAGGCCGACCTTTACGGGCAATGACTGGGTAGTGTATCAGCAAAACAATGATGGAGCCAGTGGAGGACGGGCATACCTTGCTGGTACGCATTCAAAGACTTAGCAAACAAATTGTCACGAGTGAGGATCATGATAATGGGTAGATTCTCATCGACAAGAGCCAGGACACCGTGCTTCAGTTCGCCAGACATAACAGCCTCGCAGTGGAGATACGAGATTTCTTTGATTTTGAGAGCACCTATGGTCCTGTCAGCATCTGCTCCTCGCTGTTGCCTGGGGATAACTTACCTTCAAGCGCCGTCGAAAATTGGCTGCCACGCCCTAAAAGCAACAAACTCTTTTGGTCTTTGAAAAATTTCAGACACAGGGCCTTGATTGAGTCATTGAGCTTCAGGATCTGCTTGAATTGATCAGAGACCTTGCCGAGCCCCTCCATGATACTCTCGCGTCTCTTCTGCTTGGACGCACGGTCTTCGCTAAGCGACAGTGCGAACATCATCATGGCGACGAACTGCGAAGTATACGCCTTGGTTGACGCAACTCCGATTTCCGGCCCTGCATTGACGTGGACACCGCAGTGAGTAAGGAGTGAGATGGATGAGCCGACAACGTTGACGATACCGACGGTCAATGCGCCTCGCTCGAGACAGTACCTCAAAGCTAGCAATGAGTCTGCTGTCTCCCCTGACTGAGAAACGAAGATGCAAGTATCATCGCGGAAGACAGGAGCTTGCCGATCTAAGAAGTCAGATGCAAGCTCCACGGAGATTGGAATCTCGGTCAATTCCTCAAAAGCCCCACGAACAGCCATGCACGAATGAAAACTGGTCCCACAAGCGATGAATATTAGTCTCCGGCAGCGGCGAATCGTGCTGATATATTGCTTTAGACCGCCGAGGGTGACTTTCTTGTTTTCGACGTCCAGCCGGCCACGCATCGTGTTTACAACGGATTCGGGCTGCTCAAAGATTTCCTTTTGCATGAAATGATCAAATTTCCCCTTCATGATTTCTTGCAGCTCCAACTCAAGAGTCTGAATAGCTCGCACGTTCGAGGTACCATCCTCTTTATTGAGGCGATGGATGTTGAGGGATCCTTCGTGAATATGGGCGATATCATCATCTTCGAGGTAAAGAACCTTTTTTGTGTGCTCGACTATCGCTGAAGGGTCAGAAGAGAGGAAGAATTCAGTAGGCATTGGTTGTCCATCATCGGACAAGAAGGCGCGGGATTGCGAGCGATGGAGCAGAGACTTGTCAGGTGGTGCCAGAAGATTCGCGGAAGCCTTCTTGATAGCAACGTTCTGCGAAGCTCTCTCGGCAGGTAAAGGTCCTGCCTCGGCGTACTCTACGTCCACAAAGTCAACCTTCATCTTCTTCTGTGTCTTTACCCCCACGACAAGGGGAGAACCCTTGCGAGCGGCGATGACTTCATGCGGGAAGTGTACTGATTTTAACAAGAGCCCAAAGGCTCCTTGCAGTTCCTTGATGACGGCTTTGGCAAGCACCAGGAATTCAATGTCTGGGTGTTGATCATACAGGTATTTCGCGAGTTTGGCGATGCATTCAGTATCGGTTTCGGTTTCAAACTTGAATCCCTTGCCCTCCAGAAGGACACGCAGTTCTTTATAGTTGGTTATGATGCCATTGTGGACGACGGAAAATTGCCAGCTTGGATCAGATCGATGGGGATGGCAATTGAGCCGAGATGGTTGACCATGAGTCGCCCAGCGTGTATGTGCAATGCCAGCATGAGAATCGAAGACCTTAGTCATATCTGGCTCAGAGTCGGCAATGAGTTCCTTGAGCTTGGCTACCTTGCCGACTTCTTTAAATGCAAAGACTTCATTTTTCTTGTCTCCATCAACAGCAAGACCTGCCGAATCGTAACCACGATATTCTAAACGCGAGAGACCATTGACAAGGGTCTCGATAATATATTTGCGATCCTTCTCGACCAAATAGTTGATGTAGCCGAAGATACCACTGTATGCTGTCAGCTTAGGCGTAGGTTGTGCAGGAGCAAGCTACTCACCACATAATTGCAGCGATTGCTTGATGAGCGAGAGGGAGTTTGGGAAGGGAACAACGATTGTAAAGTTAGGCGAAACACCACAATCGAAAGCCGCAGAAGCAAGAATGGAGATGTAGATGAGAGAGAGGTTGTTTGAGAAGTGGAAGGTGGTGTTTATATTTCGTGTGACCCCTGCCGCTTCTAAAACCGTCCCTGCAAATCCTTCATTTATGTCAGCCCGTATTCTAGTGAGGCTGAGAGACCCCTGAACTTGGGTAAAACTACCTTACCTTATTCTTGGCCTCCCTCCGAACACTTTCGTAGTCCTTCACGCATGCGGCAGGGCCTGCTTGTTCGCGTTCTTCCATTCCTTTATCGTTCGCATCGGCTGCTAGGCCAGAAACAACTTCCTTGACGAGAAGAGAAGTCCAACGGGTGCCTCAGTAGAATAATGTACGATGAAATTGACGGCTTTACTGTGCATGTCCAGGATTGATCATCTATTGGGTCCAAGATCTGACTGTTCCCAACATTTTTTCAGCACCACGACGGATCCACCTAGATGCCCCAATGACAGACCCCAACTGCCCATGACCTTCATGATCCTTTGCGTTTATAGAAAGTTAGCTAAAGTATCAAACACATCTGCTCCCTCAAGTGTTGACGTGCTCTACGATTTGAGACGGCTCATATTCCTGGTGCCGCATGGGTTGGCGGAAAATAACGCCTAAGCCAGTGTTCTATTTATTTCAGCCTTCAAGTCAGGCCATCCGGTGCCACACTTTCAACTTTCGAGGATCTGTACCGCTGCCGTCTGCGGCGATGCTTACCTGCCATGGCCCAGTCGCTCACTACACGACCTCAACGATACATACTCAATCAGTTGCTTCCGCTTTCGCCACCAAAGCCGCTTCAGACCTCTGACTAAGTATTATGAATAGTGCAGCGAAGTACGGAGTTCAACAACCCAATTTCTTCGTTGGGAAATAGCCTCGGAAGTCTGGTTCCAATACGCCAGTCATCTAGGATCTCAAGTTCACTAATAGGACCTACGAAGCAACGAAGGAATGAATCCCAAGCTATAACCTTCAGGTACTGCACTACATTTGGGAGCCTTTGCCCTAATCATGACCTCGCTCTCAGTTGCGTTATACCACCACTCGCGGCTCAACCGTATCCAAGCTTTCATCCTCGCACCATCTTCTTGGACTGAACCTCCAATACCGTGAAGTTCTTTTAATCTAGTCTGTTATCACCGAGTAGGGCGTCGCTGACTGAAACGGCCCAGCCAAGAAAGACCAAAAATGGTAGACTCTGCAGGATATCGTGGTACATGGCACTCCAAGTGGATCACTGAAGAAGATCGAAGAGACTGGGGGGAAGTCAAGGACGACACCCGAAGTCCGTGCTACAATTTCTTGCTTGCCTCGTCAAGCTGTTGGTCACTGTTTTGGAAAGCATACAGAGATGCCGTTGAATAGGAGAAGAGTAGAAATTATACATGCTTTGTACAATAGAATGGGGAGTCAACTAGGAATCGTGAAGACGCGGTTTAATATGCAAGATCGCTGGGATGGCGCTAGGCTAAATTGGCTACGGGCTGGGAATGTCTGCAACTTACCTCAAGAAAACGAACAATAACCTAAATCCTGCGTTCACCTTCTCGCCTTTTCATATCGCGCTCATACTGTGACTCAACAACGTTCCCCTCAGAAACTACCTAGGTATCATAAACCGACCATCGCGCCGGGCACTACCACACTTGCACTGATCGCGTTGCCGAGACCCCTCTCGCGTGGAAGATACACGAGACTTGACATTCGACACACTGCCTGATCAGCAGATACAATATTGTTACTACTTTCGGAGGCTCAGGGTGGGAGTGGCAGCATGGTGCACTTCAAAGGGAACAGGTAGTCGCCAAACCGAAGGATGTCGCGCTCGTCCAAGGGCTTTGCGGACTTCTTTCCCACCGCACCATCTGTGCTCCAGCAGAAACGGTCCAAAGCCTCCCGAGACCGCAAGACACATCATTCTCTGTCTGCTTGCTTTCCCCAACCTTCACTAAACCTACCACCACATCCAGCTTCGTTGGATGGGAAGTCCCAGGCCACCACCCTTACTAAAGGACTATCAAATGGCGACCTCAACACAATACCAACGTCACTAACGCATGAAGAGAGCGATTGCATCAATGCTGATGTTGCACATGAAGTGGGCTCTTCCAGCTCCACCAGTACTGCGTCGTCAATGTTTAGCGCAGGTCGCAGAGAGGCCAACATGGTGTATCAACATGGGCCTCACAAATCAACCAGCCTGACGCCTCTCACTAATATTGATTCCTCCCCGCGAGCGAATAGCACGAACTCTCCTCAAAAAACATCTACCTATGATCAACACCTCTCCTTCTCCAACCCGCCAAAATCGCCCTCGGGTTTTCATATGTCCGAATCACATGCCTCAATTCCAGATCTTGCGCCACTTCCCAGTAGGCTGCAAGCACGACCTGGAAGAGGTGAAGTTAAAGGATTCAAAGCAATATATGATCCAGATCTTGATAAGAGTCTGAGAGGAAAAGAAAGAAAAAGTCGTCAGGCTCAGTTCGAGCCCTTCGGTGAAGAGGTTCGTTTGGCGTTACTACAGATCATTGAAGACTTTATCTTATGGATGGAGCATACGCTGATTGAATTACTATATAGGAAGAGGGGGCTGCTTCTTCAGATCCTCGACTAAGGCTTGTAAATTACACTAAAGGAGCCGCGAACAAGCAAAAAACCCGACTTCGACCCATCCCGTATTCGCTGAAAGCCTACCATCATGATAAGGAAACGTCGGTTGGACCAGGCCCGCCGACGAGGATTGTGGTGACCGGCTTCGATCCACTGACACCAGTTGCCCAGATCCACCATCTTTTCTCCAGCTTTGGTGATATTGCAGACATCACAAGCAAGACTGACCCAGAGAATGGCAGCTTTCTAGGTATATGTCTCATTAAATACAAGGACAGTCGATCGGTCAGGGGTGGGCCCGCAATATCTGCAAGTGCCGCAGCTAAGAAAGCACATACAGAATGTAGAGAAGGTCAACACAGAGTGGGGCTATGTCCTGTCTATGCAGAACTTGACCGCGATGGCTCGGTGGGACGCCGTGCACTGGCGAAGGCTATGGAAAAGCATCGATCAAGGGAGTTGAAGCTGGAAACGCCCAAGCCAGAACAATTGCTTGGAAAGCCAGGGCCTCCTCCCTCTGCGCCCAAAGGCCCTTCTGCCAAACCTGCAATACGGACAGGGCTACCTCCTCCCCCACCACCATCAGGCCATCTCTCAACCCCCATCCCAGCACATACGCCAGCTCCCATACAACGTGAAGCTCCTGTTGTTGCTGCTGCTGAGTCTACAATTGAGGAAAAGCCAATCCTGGACCAAATTGGACGTGATCCCTATATCTTTATTGCTCACTGTTACGTACCTGTAATGCCGAAGACTGTGCCACACCTGAAGAAGAGGCTCAAGAACGAGAATTGGACTGATGTGAGATGTGACAGAACCGGTTATTATGTAATCTTTGAGAATTCGAAGCGGGGCGAAGAGGATGCTGTCAAGTGCTATAAGGCTTACAAATTAAGGGAATTATTCACATACATTATGAACATGGAGTGCCACGAATTTGGTAACCCTAACTACGAGCGAAGTCCTAGCCCTGAGCGGGTTCTCGCCGAAAAGCGTGAAAAGGCAGAAGTTGAAAGACAAACCAAAGAGAACGAGCTTGATCTGGAGGAAGAGAAGAAGTCGAGAGCTAAGAACGTCGATCCCGTAATGGAAGCAGCCAAAATGTCGGAATACGAGCTCAAGAAGAAGCTCCTTGAGGATGTCAAAGTTAAGATCACGGCAGCAGAATTGTACGAATTCCTAGACCCGGATCGACATGTTGACAAGCGAAGAAGGTTGAACATCGCTGAGCCGAGTGATGGGAGAGGTGCCAGGCTTAGATACGATATGGCGGAGGAAACACCACCGGTTGACATACTAGACTCAAGGATTGAGGGTCTCATAAACAGTCACCGTCCCCTAACAGCTTCTGCCTTAAAAGTCAAAACTCTTCCGAGAATCAGGAAGGGAGTCGCCAGCAAGCGGGAAAATGTTGGTTTCACTGATGAACGGCGTAAGTTGAAAGCTCCGAAAAAGCAGGAAATCCGGGGGCTGCACCATAGGTTGCATCACTATGCTGAAGAGGATGAAGAGTCAGATGACGAGAGGCAAACGTCTTTTACCAGGGATACGGAGGAGCCGGACAGTAGGCCAGAGAGTCGGATGAGTGTGGCATCGGACATTTCTGAGAGTGACAGCAATCGCGCAACACCTAAGAAGCTTCGCCGGCACAGCAAGGCCTCGATCTGGAATATCTTACGCGACGACGAGGATACGGAGGATGTGACGCCTGTCATAACCGATATCGACCAGGAAGACCCAAGCAAAATACCGAAATCGTCGAACAAGAGGAAACGGCAACTCCTGCAAGAACTGGCCTCGAGGAAGAAGCGAAAGGAGGACGACGAATTGTTTGGAGTTATTAAAGACGATGCAAATCTGATCGTGCCTTCGACGTTAGATTCGGGGTTTACCACCGTACTCGAAACGGATGGCGTGGCCGACAATCTCTCGAAAGATGCAAGCGAAACACCAGATCGCGATGTAGAAGGAAACTTGATCAAACCAAAGAAGGCCTCCATCAAGAAGAAATCGAAGAAACAGATCTTCGAGGAGCGTGAAGCCGCAAAGAGGGAGCAAGAAACCGCCAAGGTCCTCCAAGAGCTTGGAGCATTGGAGCCGAAAGTCGACGAGAGCCAGTCTGCAGAAGGCCTCGATGCAGAGCAAGATAAAGCAGCATACTCGGAATTTGGAGTTACGAAAGGTGAACCTCAGCGCACCATCGCAGAGGATCCAAATGTGGTTCTCGATTTGGACGGATGGCAGCACACCGTCAAAGATGACGAAGACTTTCGGTATCTTCGACAAATTCTCGCCAATCAAGTTACAGCAAACCTGGGAAGTATCTCCACGTGGGCATGGAAGCAAAAGGAGATTAAGGAACTCAACAGGGGCGGCGAGAGAGGCGTCATCCGAGCCGAGACCAAAATTGAAGGATACTACGTCCCAAGTCATACGGGTAGTGCTCGAACTGAGGGTACTAAGAAGATTCTGGAATCTGAGAAGTCAAAATATCTGCCTCACCGGATCAAGGTTCAAAAGGCTCGCGAAGAGCGAGAAGTTCAAGCCTCGCAGGCCATCAAGGTTGATTCCGCTGCAGCTGCAGCCTCCGAGAAAGCATTGGCGTTGGCAAAAAGCACTGCAAAGTCTTCATCCAGATCGAATCGCGTCAACAATCGCCGTATCGTCCAGGACATCGCCGCTCAACGGGAAATTTTTGCCACATCTAACGGCGAGGGTGATGCGATTCGTTTCAATCAGCTCAAGAAGAGGAAGAAGCCTGTGAAGTTCAACCGTTCTGCCATTCATAACTGGGGACTGTATGCAATGGAAAACATTGCTGCCAACGACATGATTATTGAGTATGTGGGTGAGAAAGTCAGACAGCAGGTGGCCGACATGCGGGAACGACAGTACCTGAAGAGCGGCATCGGAAGCAGCTATCTCTTCAGGATTGACGAAAACACTGTAATCGACGCCACCAAGCGTGGTGGCATTGCGCGCTTCATCAACCATAGCTGTGACCCAAATTGCACAGCCAAGATTATCAAGGTGGAAGGGAGCAAGCGGATTGTCATCTACGCCCTGCGGGACATTGGGCAAAGTATATTGCCTGTCTACCACCGTTGACAATTTCATGCTAACCCTTTCTTAGACGAAGAACTGACTTATGACTACAAATTCGAGCGCGAAATGGGTAGTGACGATCGAATACCATGTCTATGTGGTACCGCCAAGTGCAAAGGCTTCCTCAATTGATATATGCGATGTTCGGATTTTTCGACAACCCCAGTCTACGGATCATGTTGGTGGCTATCTCTTGGTGAACAACGATCAGTAATACGTTGAGCTACTAAGCATTAGAGGCGTTGCGTTCTTCATCAGGCGGCATGCGGTGCTCACATTGCCAAAAGAGCAGGATATAGGGTCCTGCAACCTTGCGAGTGATTATTTGGGGATCGCTGGCCAGATCGCCACCGTGATTATGTACAAATATTCAATATCTGGTGAGATGCTGCCAGAGGGGGCTTTATATCACGATGTGGTCCGCTGTCCTTGTATCAAAAGAGCATCTACAGTCATCCTTGAACCACATCCGTCATAGTCAACCCTGATGGCGAATGACGATATCTGAAACCTGCATCTGTAGCATCCAACAACCTCCTCCCTAAGATCATGTATCCTTACCCTGTTCGCGGTAAGTAACATTGTTCCCCAATTGCAGCAGTGTGTCGAACCAACTTGTCCCATGGAAGTCTTCGTTACCAGAGGCCAAGGCATTCACGTCCATGTTTCAATATCTCCATGTCCTCTCCGATGAATTATACTAAGAATGGTCAGCCATACCCATCTCCCAAAACCCAGCCTCCTTTCAACGGCCATAACAGTATCCCGTCAACTCCGACAGAAATGACTTACCAAGATGACTCGGTAGCAGGAAATTTGCTATACCCTCCTTGATCTTATACTCATGTCCACAGTTGCCGCAGACCATTTTTCCTTCTCGGACTTGGGTTTCGAGCAGAAGCGTGTGCAAGTCTCGCATTACCTTGTCGTCAGTCGCAGGGGCTTCTGACACGGCCATAGCAGCGGTACCGGTGGGATCCAGATACGTGGATGGAGGAGCCGTGTCGGGCTTTTCCGCTGGAACGTTGGTGAAGCCGAGCTGTTGGTATAAGGTGTGAGGGAGGCCTGACCGGGATAGGAAAATGCAAAACGATTGACCTATAAGTCTACATATAACATGGGAAATTCAAGCTTCGCATCAAAAAGTGCTTTGTATAGGAGTCGAGCAACGTTCCCAAGCTTGGAAGAAGTTACAAAGGCTCGTATTGAACACGCCCTACGTCATCGCAGGAAAGCACAGAGCCATACCTCGTTAGCTGTAACTTTTAAAGCCTCCCATTCTATCCTGGGAAGAATGTTTCGCAGAAATGAGGGATTGTATTCGATGTCGGATTGCTCAAGTTCACAATCTTGAAAGTGGAGTGGGAAGGATAGTGGGGATGTCTTACACGCCTTGATGGCGCAAGTAAGAAAATTTACAGTGAGTATCTTCATGGTTGGCGAATCCTGTTTTCATACAGAGTATCCTATGAGAGGGGGTTGACGGCGGAATTGAAAACCAAGAAGCGGACTTGGCACTAGAAGGGTTCACCTGGAAGAGGCGCATACCTGGAAGGGGCGCACTCTACAGGGTAACAGGGCAACCAGAGTAATCTACAGCATAAACATCGTCTTTAATAGTTCTTATGATCTACCGACTTACTCCAATATTAACTTCATAGATATTACTTAATTAATGGAGTATAATGGAACGTGAATGGTAGGAGATATATTCTAGGGCTAATCAAAGCTAGTGACCCTATAGGGCTGAGCCTCTTCCGGGTACGCTAGGTGAACCCTTCTACGCTACGCCTTCTGCTCCACCTCGTCAATAACCTGTCCTCCAGATCGGCCACGTCTGAGTAACAGTCATTCTCTGGCATTGTCTTCTACATCAAAACCATGCCTTGTACAATTGTGTATCTTCATTGCGAAATGAAACCCTACCTATTCATCGCCACTCCCGCTTGATACTTTATCTTGCTTGCGTTTTTATGGGACTGGGCATCAATTGCTTCAGTTTCATACGTCTGGCTCAATCTCCATACATACTAAGTACGATCGATTCTATACCGTAACGTATCCCGGTCATTGTTCCCCGTCCCATGGGCCGTAGAACTAACCTGCTATCATTCTCCCCAGCAAGCTTTTTAAGGTCAGGATCAAGGCATTAGTCGGATCATTCAGGAGCCCAATCCATTCTTATTCGCTGAGACTGCTGAGGCGATGTCATCGTGCTATGCTATGCTCTCGATGCCGAATCCTGTGCGAAGTAGCTGACGAGCCGCACACGAACGTTGTCGCAGGTCTTTGCCGGTGTCGCCTCGGGACACTTTACTTGCCTCAGTCCCTCAGACGTGTTCCAAGCCGGGCGCCAAGCCCCTTCGGGTTAGCGATGCTGACTACGCAGCCGGGCGGTAACACGTCTAAGCGTGAACATTTATTTCTTTACTGGTAAACTCCTTATTATTAACATCATATTAATAATATTAGTATTATCTACTACGGGGTATATATAGAGTACGGTATATATATTAAGAACCCTTATTAGGCGCGAAAATAAGCTAATAGTATTAATATAGGCTAATTAAGCCCTATCGCGCCCTATTACTCTATAACCGTTTCTACTAAAACAGCTATAGTACTTAGTTTACCTATATTTAGTATACTACATATTAGATACATAAACTCCGGTACCTTAAATACCCTACCTAACTGTTATAAAATGCTACTATAGCGTAGTAGGTACTATGCCTTATATAGGTTAGCTTAGTTAGATATAGGAGGTTACCTCCTTAGATAGTAAGGCAAGCCTTTATATACCTATTACCTAATAGTATCCTTTACCTCGTATTACTTTTTATAATGTAATTCTATTATATTTAGTAGTAATACTATTATATAACGCCCTAATAGGTTAGAATTAACCTAATAGGTAGTATAGACTAGGAGTCCTCTACTAATAAACCTAGTAGTAGACCGCTACTAAGTTTACTATTCTATACTAGTTAAATTAGACTAGATTTTACCTTAATAATTATAAGGTAAAAATAGAATAACTATATTATATCTAGATCTCTACCTCCTTATAATATTAGGTAAGACGCCTATCTAATATCTTAACTACTAGATTTAGTATTTAGCTTTTACCCCTTACTAAGAAATCAGTCTTCTTAGAAGATTAAGGCTGTAGTTTCCCTAGTAGGGAAACTATTATATCTCTAAAATAGTAATAACTACCTACTTTTCCCCTCTATCTTAATTCTTAATTCTTTTACTACTTTCTATTTACTATTTACTTTACTTACCTTTATACTTACTAGTCTATAACGCGTTTTTCCCCGTTATAGATTATTACTATTATTTACTAAGTTTACTCCGTCTTATTAAGGAAGTAGACTTACTTTATTTAAAGGATTAGTAAATAGCTTCTTATAATAGCGTCTTTATAAGCTACCTTAGAAGAAAATACTTTATAAGAAAATACTATCCTTTTTACTTTCTAGTTAGATACTTTTATTAAAATAGGGTATTTATAGATTAATTTAATACTAGAGAGAATTTATAGAATTATATATAAAATTATAACTACCTCTCCTTAGCTAGTATAATTAGCTATTAAATATTATAAATTATTAATAAGGAGTACCCGTACTTACTTTAAGACTTATTCCCTAGAGCTATTAATTTAGCCCTTAGATTAGGTTATTAATAAGCTAGCCCTTTAACTTATAATAAAAGGGTTTACTAGGGATATATAAGAAATTACTCTACCCGCTCTTAAAGAGAGTTTTTAGTTTAAACTAGCTTATACTTCTATTACCCCTTACTCCTTAATACCTATATTTATCTAAGCTTTATAAAAGGTACCTCTAATTACCGCCTCTATTAAAGTATTAATATCTATCCCTTTTAATATATATTTATACTTTAATTAGGAGTTATTAGTATTATAATAGCCTAGCTACTCCCTAATCTTAGTAAAATTAGAGCTTAGTAAGGCTACTTAGATAGAAAATACCTCCTAGGAGCTTAAAGATATCTTAAGGTTACTAGAAACTATTTAGTAAAAATAAGGCTACTTAGGCGGGAAATAGCTTCTAGGAGCCTAAATATAGTCTAAGCTTACTAGAGATTAAGATAACCCCTTAAGACTCTAAGCTAAATCCGCTTAACTAGGACTTTAAGATAAATCTACCTAACTAGGACTCTAAGATAAATCCGCCTAACTAGAACTCTAAGATAAATCCACCTAACTAGGACTCTAAGATAAATCCGCCTATACTATTAAAGTCTAAATAGTGTAATTACCTTAAGCCTTAAGTAACTAGTATTAGGCTAGGTACTTTAATATAGAATATCTAATTAATTTATAAGGAGGAAGTTCTTAAGGTATAAGCTAAGGCTACTCGCCTAGAGACTACTAAATTATAAGTTATTATAGTCCTAGAGTTAAGTACTACTACTAAGCGTAGGGTAAAGCCTAATATACCTAATATAAGAGACCGCCTAGTTATAATTAATATAGATAATCTTAGGAGAATTATATATAAGGAAGTTAGTAGTAATACTAGCCCATCTAGGTAGCCTAGTAATCCTAGCTTATAAGGTAATCCTAGCTTATCTAGTCTACTAGGCGTTAATACTAGAGGTAATAACTAACTAAGATTTAGTATATAAGATATAAGATTTTTCTACCTAGACCTACTTAAGTTATATAGTTTAGGGGATATAGTATATACTTATAAAGAAACTATTTTTTATAAAATATATACTTTTAATAAATAGGTATATAATTACGCGATATTAGTTAGAGAAATTAATATAAAAGAAAATCTTACTATATACCTTAGAGGTATATCCCTAAATTAATACTTAAAAGAGATTAATAATTTTAAATAGTAAGCTTTCTAAGGAATACTATTTATAGATTTTACTAATTAACTTACTCTAAGGTTTAAAATATTAGTATCTAAAGTACTTAATTAGCTAACTAGGGAAAAGTACTCTATTATTAATATATACTAGGATAGGGATCTATAGGCCTATTTATAAACTATTTAGCTATATACTACGGCTACTAGGGTAGATAATACTTATACCTAGCTAACTTAGGCCTAGAATTAATTAGACGTTAATATCTAGTTTATAATAACCCTACCTACTAAGACTACTATATTCTAAGATTTTATAGAAGAGCTAGAAGCTAAGCGTAACTTATAAAAAGTTATAAATAACTACTATTACTTAAATAATAGTAATTATAGAAGGTAGTTAGAGCCTAGTTACTAACCGCCGCTACTAAATATAATACCTAGGTAATTCTATAATAATTATTAGCCGTAGGGCTATTAGGGCTATTAAGACGGCTTTTAAGCCGGTTATAATAGCTATCTACCATACCTAATAATAGGGTATTTATAATAAAACCCGTTATAGGATAGGATAGCTAACTAGGTATAAATCCTTACGCCTTAGCCGGCGCTAGGTAAATAACTTATAATTACCGCTTTAGTAGTAGAGGTAAGTAATTATACCTCCCCTAGCTAAGAAGTATAAGGCTAATTTAATTAGAGTAGATATAATACTAGTTATAATAGTTATAATAACTTCTAAAGTAATTATAACCCTTATAAAGGACGGGGTAGTAACTAATACTAGTACGCCTTATAGCCTATTAGGTAAAATTATAGCTATAGATATTAGAACTAAATAAACTAAGTACCTACGCCGTAGGCTACTATATATTATAGATATACTAAAATAATTATAATAGTTAAATTAAGTAAGTTCTTCCCTAAGGTAGAATATAGTACTAGCGAGTTTAGGTATACTACTTATCTAGAGGAATATAGTTTCCTAGTAGTAGCCTTAATAGACGCTCCTATTTATTAGGAAGAAGTATCCTTACTAGACCTAGAAAATAGTAAGGTATATAGTCTTATAATAGATACCTATTACTTTTATATTAAAATCCCCTACGTAGGTTCTTACTTTGTTAAGATACCTCCGCTAAGGTTAAAGACTTACCGCTATTATAAGGAAGATTTTAGCTTAGGAAACCTATTATACGCGTATCTAGCCCTATATTAAGGTACTAAGAGTAGCTAAGATAGTAAGCGCCTTTTTACTAAGGTAAACTTTAAATAGGAAGACGTATTAGAACTAGTAGTAGACTTAGATATTATACTATATCCTAATACTAGCCTATTATTTTAATTATAATATTTTACTATAATCTACGCTAGATTTTAGGTTATAGGTAACGCTAAAGTAATCTACCTAGATATAAGATATATAATAATACTTATTAACTATAAGTTTCTAGTATAAATTTTACTTATAATAATTATTAAGAAAATATATACCTTAATAAACATCTAGGGTATAGGTTTAGCTAGGTATTCTATTAATAAGTATATAATAATTAATATATATATTCTAGGCTAGAAGGGTAATTAGAAGGCTTTAGCGTATTTTTATTATAATATATATTTAGTTAATAACCTTAAGGTAAAAATACTAGTTAGGATAGATATTATAGGCCTAGAAAGGATAATCCTTAACTTAAGTAACTAGAAACTAACTATTAAAAGCTATAATAGGCTTATTACCCTAATTTAAATTTTAGTAAAAGATAATATTATTATCCGCCGTATAATATATAATAAAAAATATATTATTATCCTAGTAAATCTAATAGCTTAGGTACTAGTATAACTAAGGACTTTTATACCTTTACCTAATAGGGATTACCTTTTTAAACCCTACCTACTAGAAGCGTACGCCTATATTATAGACGCTTCTCTACCTTTTATCTATATTAATAATAATATTAAGGTAGTTAAGATTATATCTACCTATTCTTACCTTAGTATAGTTATTAAATATAATACTAACTTTTATTATACTACTTACCTAGAGGATTATATTTATATTATAATGAAAACTAATATTAAGGTTAGTAGCTTACTATTAGGTAAAGAGATTAAAATTTAAGATAGTATCTCCCTATTTAGAAATAAAGGGGAGCTAGAAAAGTTAAAGGCCTTAGTATATAAGTTTTAAGATATTTAGAAGGATAATGGTAATATTATTAATATCCTAGAAAGGAACTAGATAATAGTACTAATAAATATTAACTAGAACTCCTCTATAACCTTAAAGCTAAACTAGAGGGTATACCTAGTAGGTATTATAGATAGAGAGGTAATTAATAAGGAATTTAATAAGCTTTATAAATAAGGGCGTATAAGATAGATAGATAGTTTAATACCTTTTACCTTCCCTATATTTATTATATAGAAAACTATCTTAAGTAGGCTAGTAGCTCCACTTATAAGAAAGGTAAGAGTAGTAGTAGATATTTAAAGTCTTAATAAGATTACTACTACTAACTCCTACCCGTTATAGCTATAAATTAAAATTATAAATACCTTATAAGGGATAAATAATATAAGTTTTATAGATAGTCTTACTTTCTTTTTTTAATTCCTAGTAAAATCTAAGGATTAGTATAAGTTTACTTTTATTTCTTATTAGGGATTAGAATACTTAAAGGTAGTAGTAATAGGTTTTAAGAACTCGCCTCCCTTTATTTAGAGAATTATAGATAGGGTAATACGCCCCCTTTAAGACTTTATTTATACTTATATAAATAACCTTATTACCTTCTCTTAAATATTTAATAAATATTTTAGCTACCTTAAATAACTTTTCTAGCTTCTATCTAAACTAAATATAATAATTAGTATAAAGAAGACCTTCCTAAACTATCCTAGTATTACTTTACTAGGGTAAAGGGTTAATACTTTTAGATTATTAATAATTAAGGAATATATTAAGGTACTTAGGAATATTAACTTTTTAAAAGACTTTAAGGTACTAGAATATTACCTTAGCCTTATAAGCTAGATATATAATAAAGTTAGCTATTACGCGTAGTAGGCGGATCCTTTATAAGTAGAGAAGATAAAGCTATTAAAGGGTTTACTAATAAAGGGAGGTTATAAGTAAAAGAATTTTATAAAAATAATATTGATTAAAAAAAGGTAAATTCTACTTAAATTATTTAGCTCTTTATAAGACACCCTTTTAAGTCTAAACTTCTTTATTTATTTCTTATACTTAAGGCGCCTTTATATAGATATTAATACCTCTAAGAAGAGAGGCTATAAAGTTATATTATATTATATTAAGGGTAATCTTATAAGTAATAAATACTTAAAGGCTAATATTAAGCCTATACTTTTCTTATCTAAGTTATTAAACGGGGCTAAAACCTATTATTAGCTAATAGAGCTTAAGGTCGCGTACCTAGTTTAAACTATTTATAAAATTAGGTACTTTATTAATAATTTACCTTTTATAACTATTATATTTATAGACTATTTAGTAATAGTAAATATTATAAGGTAGGTTTTACTTACCTCCTCCTTAGTTAATAAACTTAATCTTAGACTAGTTTATATATCTTAGTACTTATTATAATTTAGACTAGATATTTAGTACTAACTAGGTAAGTAATATATTATACTTAATATACTATTAAGGCTAATAAATCGCGGTTATAGTAGGGCTTAAAGGAGGTCGTAGACGAGACGGTCCCCTAGGCGAAGCCTAGAGGTAGGAGAAAGACCTTCTAGAACTCGAAATGCCGATATACTACCGAGGATGCTATAAGAAGTATGAAAGTATTCTAGAGGTATAGAGATACTACTACGGAGGGAGCTAAGAACGCAGCTATTAAAGAAAGGAATAGGGTACTAAGAATAGAGAAGGCGATCGACTTTAGAAGAAAGATTTATAATACTACTAAGTCCTGAAAGGGTATATAGGGCTTCGCTAAGTAGGCGAGGAATAATAGCTCGTCGCTACGGCCCCTCCCTAAGTTCCCCCCTCTAAAGAGGGGCGATAGGGAAGGGGTAGCCGAGACCTTTAAGGAGAAAGTAGAAGTCCTGCGGATAATATTCTTCCCACCCCCCTTATAAGCCGACCTAATAGATATCGATAGTATAAAATACCTACTACCGGTAGGTAATAGTAGTAATATTATAAGCGAGGAAGTCCTATAAGCTATCTATAGGCTAAAATAAGATAAGGCCCCGGGGATTAATAGGATCCCGAATCGGTTCCTTAAGCTAATAGCGGACGGGCTCTTTAGGGAGCTTACTTATTTATTTAACGCGTGCTTCTACCTTAGCTACTACCTAAGGGAATTTAAGAAGGCTAATACGGTCGTCTTAAAGAAACCGAAGAAGGAGGACTATATAGTACCTAAGGCGTACCGTCTAATAGCGCTACTAAGTACCCTTAGAAAGGCCCTAGAATTAATAGTCGTAGGGTGACTTAGCGATTATACTAAAAGTTAAGGCCTCCTCCCGTAATAATAAATAGGGGCGTAAAGGAATAGATTAATAGAGATAATACTAGAGATAATTATAGACGCGGTATATACGGTATAAGACTACGGTAGAGGTAATATAGCTAGCCTCCTCTTACTAGATATTATAGGAGCCTTTAATAATATCTCCTACCGGAGGCTTATCTATAACCTCCGGTATAAGGGGATCCCTCGCTATATTATAGGCTAGACGGAAAGTTTCCTAGTAGAAAGGTCCTCGTCTATTATAATTAGGGGGATAATAAGTAGGATAGAGCCGGTAGAGATAAGGATTCCCTAGGGGTTACTAATCTCCTTTATCCTCTTCCTATTCTTTAACGCGCTATTTATTAAGGAGTATACGGCGGCTAAATTATAGTTATAAGTTAGAGGGTTTATAGATAATATCTACCTGCTAGTATATAGGAAAACCACGGAAGGTAATTATAAGACCTTAGAACTAGTATATAAGATCTACCTTAAATAGGCTTTAACGTATAAGGCGAGTTTCGCCCCCTAGAAATATAAATTAGTCTACCTTACCCGTTACCCCCGTCGCTTTAATATAGGTACGGTTATTAACCTAGAGTATATAATAATAAAGCTATAAACGGAGATCCGAGTCCTAGGACTATATATTAATAGTAAATTGCGGTAGGACCCGCACTTAAAGAGGGTATAGGCGAAACTCGCTACCTAGAGCCTCGCCCTATTTATAACGACGGTATTAACCTAGGGAGCTACCTTTAGTAGGGTAAGGAAAGTATATAGCGTAATAGTACGGCTAGTTATAACCTACGCGTCCGCCTTATAATATATACTATAAAGACTAAGGGATATAAAGAAGACGTACGTAAGGAAGCTTAAAGTTATCTAAAATAACTATTTAAGACGCGTACTAGGGGTATATAAGGCTACCTTAACGCGAGTACTAGAGGTAGAGTCGGGGATAGCCCCTATATAACTAATACTAGATTACTCGGTTCTCCGCCAGTATACGCTAAAGGGGATCTACCTAGTAACGGTAATAGGGAATATACGTATCCGAAGGAAGCTAAACGCTAAGAGGGGGAGGAGGAGAGAGGTAGCGAAATCCCCCGCGGAAGAGAAGAACGAGTAGGCTCTACGCTCCCTACGCCTAGACGACGGGGGCGCGATCGTAACTAGGGAGGTAGCCCGCCCCCCCTAGAGGATTAGAAGATAATATACTATTAGTAGAGGTCCTCCTAGGATACTATATAGGACGAATACTAGTCGGGACTAGGAGCTAGGGATTACCCCCCCGCCTAGCTCGGGGGCCTATAAACCGGTAGGAGGACCCTCTATAAGGGCCTTTAAAAGGCTGAGAGCTCCGTCTTTACGTAGATAAAGACGGGAAAGATCGGGCTAGCCGCCTTCTTATACTAGTATAAAGTCCCCGGCTATATATCCGTAAGCTGCGGGTACGGCTAGCGTAGGCAGGATACGAAGTATATCCTTATCTATTACCCTAGGCTCTAGGACCGCCGCTAGGAGCTAAAGGATACCTTAGGCGCGGTAGACGCTTATAGGATACTCGCGAACGCGGGGGGGGTAAAATAAGTAGTAAGATAGATAATCTAGACTAGGCTACTAGGCTAGTTCTCGCTCGCAGCGAAGTAGTTATACTAGAGCCGACCTTAGACGTAAATCTTTACTACCGGAGCGAATTTCGCTTTTATAGTATATAAGCCGGCCCTAGGGAGCTGGACTAATATAGTAGTAAACACGACCGCCTATTACTATAAAGGACCGAATATAGTATAAAGAGAAAACGGAATAAAAGTTATAAAGAAGGTAGGAAAAGTAAGGGTTTTTACCTGCGCCTATACTTGGTATAAGTATATAGTTTCCCTTATAAGTCGGCTACTATCGTAGCGATTATAAAATACCCGTAGGCCCCCGTAATTATCTTTTATTAGTTTAGATAGACGCGTATATAATTTATAAATAAGGCTAATAAATAACTTAGCTATTAAACGCGGCCTATAAATAATTAAAGAAGGTATACTTAATAATATTTTTATATTTAATATTTTTCTTATTAAAATATTAACTTCTTTTAAAGATTAAGTAGTAGCTAGCTATATAGTAAGTAAGAAATAAGCTAAGATTTATAATAGCTTAAAGGATAGGGAATCTACCTTATTAGGAGTTTAATTTTATCTTATAAAAGGGCTACTCTACTTTATAAACTATAAAGGAAGGATATAATTATACCTTCCTAAGGAGTTTAAGAAGGAGATATTTTACTAGGTATATAATAAAAAGTCTTACCTAGGATTTAACTATATATATAAGGCTATTACTAGTAACTACTACTTTAAGAAATTAATAAGATATTTATATTTATATATTAGCTACTATTATAAATATAATATTAATTAGATAAAGTAATACCCTACTTATAAAGCCCTAGTTCTAATAGTTACCCTACCTATATTATATTATACTATAGCTATAGATTTTATTCTTACCTTATTAGAGACTACCTTAGGGATAAATATAGTATTATCTATTATATATAAGTTTTCTAAAAGGGTAACTATCTTATATAGAAAAGATACCTACTTTATAAAGGACTAGGCTAAGGTATTCTTAGATAGAATAGTAGATTAAGGTCTATCTCGCGTAATAATATTAGATTATAATAAGAAGTTTATATCTACTTTCTAATAAGGAGTATTTAAAAGTCTAGGAGTTTAATTCTTAATAAGTATTATATATTATCTATAAATAAATAGCTAGTTAGAGAGGATAAACTAGATAGTTAAAATTACCCTATAATACTAGCTAACTTCTAACCCTAGAAAAGACTAGATAATATTCCTACCTTAACTTAAAGGCGTCTTAAATACGTCGGCAAGATCTTAACTCGCCCCTATACCCTTAATAAAGACCTTTTACCCGTAGGCTTAGGGCCGGCCCTAGGCCCTTAAATCTTAAATTAAGGCGCCTAGGGCTAGCCCCTAATATTATAAGAGCTCTAGACTAGGTACTAAGAAGTCTTTATCTTAATTAAGAGCTTTCTAATATAATAAGTATATCTAGAGAGATATAATATATATTATATACCTTAATTCTTACTTATAAGATATTATCTATCTAACCTATATCTTATATTTTATATACCTTATAATAACTAGTATATATAGATATTAAGTTATAAACGCTACTATTATATTAAGTATATATAATATACTAAATAATAATAATTATTAAAGATATTTTTATTAAACTTATATCTTATATCTTATATACCTTATAATAACTAGTATATATAGATATTAAGTTATATCTTATATCTTATAAGTTATAAACGCTACTATTATATTAAATATATATAATATATTAGATAATAGTAATTATTAAAGTAATTCTTATAATCTTTATAACCCGCGGACCTTCTTATTAACTCTAACCCTTAAGTATTATATATATTATATATACGTCTCTATCCCTTACCCTATTTATTAGGTACGAATAACTATATAAAGTATAAGTACCATCTATTTAATTTATATTATAAGTACTAGCTATCTTTATTTATTAGCTTAAGTAATAAGTCGCTATTAACTTTAGTATTTAAATATAAAGGTAATATTTAAGATCTAACTTACTAATATAATATTACTAAAACGCGCTTATAATATCTTATAAGTTAGATACCTTTATATTATTATAAATTACTTAAATATTCTTCCCTTTTATATTAATAGTATCCCTCTTAAGCTACTACGTCTAAATTAGTAAGGTCTTTAAATAATTATAAGATTTAATAAGTAAAGACTAAGATAAAGGGGGCCTATTAGGAATAGAGATATACCTTTACTAGGAGTATATAAACTACTATATTTATTTTAATAATTATAAGCTTCTCTAATACTATACTAGGCTATCTATTAGAGCCCTTTTTATACTTTATAATACTAAGCTCTTTAATAATATTAGTAATAAAATTAAACTTTAGAGTAGACTTAGCTAGTTTAGTAAATTTTTAAAGTATAGATTATTATATTTATTATTTAATATTCTATATTCCTTTTATTATATTTATATTACCTTTAACTTTTTATCTTCTTCTAATATAAGTAATAGCCCTAGGATAGATATAATAGCTCTTAGCTATTATACCTTTTAAAAGTATACTATATTTTTCTACTACTCTATTTTTTTAATATTAATAGTATCCTCCTCTTATTAAATAGTTTACTCTTACTTTTTAAGGGCTAGGATAAGTACTACTAGAAACCTAATTATAATATCTATAAACTTAAGTCGCTACTTAGGTAGCTTTATAAGTAGTAGATAGAATTATAATAAATTAGAATAGTAGTTAAGTAATATAACTTTAATAATAATATATAAGTAATTAATATACTCTTCTAGCTCTAGGGTAGTATTAACTATACCCTTATAGTCTATTAAACTATTAAAAGCTAAGCTAATTACCTTAAAATTTTCTAGTAAAGTCTATTAGAGGCTAGGCTTAGTAAGCTATTAACTCTCTTATCCTTCTTATAACTAATAGAATACTAATTAGGTTAGTTAGAACTTTATTATATAGAGTACCTAAGATAGCGCTAAGTATAATAAATCCCCCCTAGTTATCAATCTCTTTTTAACTAACTATAAGCTTAGTAGAGTCTCTCTTACTTAAGTACTATTTATTATATATAATATCTATCTTAAATAAGGTAAAATTAATATTAATAGGGTAGTAAGGCTTAAAACTTTAATCTATATAATATATAATAAATTATATACTAAGAGTTTACTAATACTTATTATTAGATTAATTAGCCTATTTATTTACCTAATTATTAAGTACCTTTATTAGTATAATAGTAAAGTTTAATCTTTATTATAAAAGGAAGCTACTTATTAGTCTATTATAAATATACGCGTAGAGGAATAGCTACTAATTCTAAGATAAGTAGGTATTATTAAGACGCTAACTATTAAGAAGGTATTAATTAATTTAAGTAATTCCTTAATTATATTTAATCTTATTTTATATAATATTAATTTAACGCTAATATATAAAGTATATAATTACCTCTAAGGTCTAAACTATTACTTAAAGTAAGTTAACTTTCCCCCCTTTATTAAATATACTTAAGGGCTTATACTAATTATTAACCTTTCTAAGTCCTATCTCCTTAGCTATAACTATCCTATTAATTATAGAGTTCTTAAACTAAAGTATAATAAAGGTAGTAAACTTACTTAATACCCTTTATTTTATTATTTTATTTTTTAAACTTCCCCTCCTAATACTTTTAATTAACCCTCTATTTATATTTTATATCCTCCTTTATAACTTTATAAAAGCGTATAAACTATCTTAATAAGTTTAGATTAAAATACTTTATTACCTTAGTATCTCTAGTAGCCTACGCCTATCTATTAATAAGTCTTAGCTTTATTCTTATAAATAAATTAAAGGGAGAGGACTTACTTTATAAATCTATTTACTATCCCCTTATTACTATCTCCTATTATTATATTACTATTAAGTAGCTTATATATAAAATCCTTACTACTACTAACGCTAATATAGTCTTATTTTATAATATTAAGTTTTTTATTAAGTAGGTCTATATTCTACTAGGTTTTATCTACTATTTCTACGCCCTCTTTATTTAACTTATCTAACTTACTTAGTAGTAGATAGGTATTTAGTTCTTTAATAATAGGAGGCTTAATAAATTTATTATCTAAAAGATCCCTTTAAATAGCCCGTAGAGGGAATAGAAATATATAATTAGGTAGGGAATATTTAGACTTAGAGAAGACCTTTAGTATTATATATAAATTAGCTATTTATAAGGGATTTATAAAGGTAAGGAAGAGGTATTACCTTTTCTAATAATATTAATACGCCGTTTAAAGATATTATTAAGTATTAAAGGCTAGAGTAGAGTTATATATAAAATTAGTTCTTTAACCTTTATAATTAAATTCTTAACTATAATAGTTAATATTAGCTAGGTCCTTAAGTAGAGTATAATAAATTACTTACTATATAATTTAAAGACCTTAAAAGTATATATTAATAATAGGATATAATATAACTTATAACTTAATTAATATCTTAAAATTATTAATATAATTACTAATCTTTATCCCTTTATTCTTAAGGGGTATTTAGTTTATAAGTATTTATATCTTATAATTAGTTAATAGTACTTAGGCGGAGAGTATCTTATAATAGGCCTTTAAATTAATATAATTTAAAGTATCTAAATCTTTAATCTTAGTATTCTTACTAAGAATATCCTTAATTAAATAGATAACTTAATTTTCTCCTTTAATATTATTAGGATATTAATACTAGATAACCCTTTATATAAAGGAAACCTTCTCTCTCTTAACTATTTTTATATAATTAGTTATATATTTATTATCCCCTATACTTAACTTATCCTTTAATTTACCCTTAATTTTAATTACTCTCTATTTAGTAGTACTAGTCTTAATATTCTTAGGGGTAGTAACTTTATATTTTAAGTTATTAATAAGTTTATAATAATTATATTTAAATATCTTATTAATCTAGGTAGCTAGGATAATATTAAGTAGTAGTCTAAGTATAAATTAAAGATAATCCTTTAATTATTAATATACTAGCTTAATAGCCTCTTAATTATAAGGTAAGGCTATATTATTTATATATTATAGACTAGCTATTATAATATTATATTATATCTAGATATAATAATTATAAGGTTCTTTAATTAAGAGCCCTAGACTACCTTATATTCTCCTCTTAGTACCCTCTCCTTCCTTTTCTAAAAGGTATAATTAAAAGGCTAAGCTATATTAGGTAAATAAGTATAATAGTAAGGCTTAAAGGTTAGTCTCTATTAATAGAGTAGAAGTAGGACCTAAGGAGTAAGTAAGTAAATAAGGGAGAAGGTAGATTAAAGGAAAAAGTAAGTAGGACTAAAGAATAGCTCTTAAAAAGAGGGAGAAGTAGTACTAACTAATATAGTAAGGAAGCTTAAGCTACTTATAAATAGATAGAAAGGTATAAGGTAGATTAGGCCGTAAATAAGAGGAAAGTCTAAGTTAAAGGGGTATACTTTCCTATTATTCAAGCCTATCTAGGGGGCACGTTAGTTAAATAGCTTATAGTAGATATAATTAATTATATTACTCTTAGGTATCTATTATTATAATAAATATTTATATTAAGACTTATAAAAGGCTAGGTAATAATAGAATATTTATATTTAATAGCTAAGACGCGTTAGTTAAGCGAATTTATTAGTATAAAAAGGAGTATTAAGGCCGCTTATATAATTAGTATTATTTAGTATATATCTTATAATATTATACTTTTTATACTACTACTATCCCTAATAGTATTATATATATAATAAGATAAGGTACTTATAGAAGGTTAAAGCCGTAGAGAGTAGTTAATATATAAGATATTAAGTATACTTAGTATATCTTATAATATTATATATCTTATATAACTACTATCTAAGAGTTAATTCTATTATATTATATATCTAATATATCTTATAATCTTATATATCTTATATATTAGTAGTAGCCTAAATTAGAAAGTATACCTCGCTTAGTACTTATTTATTAATTCCCTTATATAATATATTTAGTATATCTTATAATCTTATATAATCTTATATATCCTATATTAGCTTATCTACCTATTATTTAATATATCTAGTATATCTTATAATCTCGTATAATCTCGTATATTATATATACTAACTAGCCGTAGCCTAATTTAAAAAGTATACCTTAAGCCTAATACTCTATTAATTCCGCTATCTAGTATATCTAATATATCTTATAATCTTATATATCTTATATACTAGTTATAACCTACTAGTATACCCTACTATATTCTATATATAATATATAATTTCTAGCTCCTAATTTTAAGTATATCTAGTATATTTAATATATTTAATAATATTTAATATCTTATAATACTTAATACCTTAATTCTAGTATCTTATATTATTAGGCTAGATTTATTATAAATATTATAAATATTTCCCTTATTATATATACTATTTATTAGATTAAAGATAGCCTATATTATTATATAATAACCTTTATAGCTTCTTATACTTTCCTTACCTCCTTTTTAGCCTTATTTTTAGTCCTTATAAACTAAGCTATTAGCTAGCTTTACTTTCCTTATATATTATATATCCTTCTATCTATTTTAACCTTTAAGTACTATAGAACCTATATATATATCTTATTTTATTACCTAATTTTATAAATATAAAAGATTACCTATTATATAAGTACCTCTAAGTACTTTATATTAAGTATAATAATCCTCCTTACCCTTATTAAGTTAATATTAATCCTAATTAAACTTATTATAAAAATAAGAATATTATACTTTAAGTTTAGGTTACTACTAGGTCTTTATTAAAAAGTATTAATAATATCCTATTAATTAGATAGCTACGTATTACTATAAATTACTCTAACCTTCTTTCCTTTTATAATAGTAAGATCCGCCTTTAACTACTACGCTAGAGTTAGTATAACCTTTAATAACCTAAGGTATTTATAATAGAAAGGACTAAGATAAAGGAGGGCTATTAGGTATATAAATATACCTTTACTAGGAGTATATAAACTATTATATTTATTCTAATAATTATAAGCTTCTCTAGTATTATATTAGGCTACCCGTTAAAGCCCTTTTTATACCTTATAATACTAAGCTCTTTAATAATATTAATAATAAACTTAAACTTTAAAGCGGATATAACTAATTTATTAAGTTTTTAAAAGTATAAATTCTTATATTTATTATCTAATATTTTATATTCCTTCTATTATATCTATATTACCTTTAACGCCTTATCTTCTTCTAATATAAGTAATAGCCCTAGGATAGATATAATAGCTCTTAAATACTACGCCTTTTAGAAGTATATTATATTTTTCTACTACTCCGTTTTCTTAATACTATTTTTATCTACCTCTTATTAAATAGTTTACTCTCGCTTATTAAGAGCTAGGATAAGTACTATTAGGAAATTAGTTATAGTATTTATAACTTAAAGCTACTATTTAAGTAATTATATAAGTAATATATTAAATTATATTAAAACGGAATAGCGGCTAAGCGCTATAGCCTTAATAAGTATATATAAGTAAGTAATATAATCTACTAACTTATTTATTATCTAAAACGCGCTTATAGCTTTTATTAATCTATTAAAAGTTATATAGATATCTTTAAAGTTTTTTAGCTTAACCTATTAAAGATTATTATTAAGCCGCTACTAATCCTTACGTCCTATCCTTATTACTACTAATATACTAGTAAGGTCTAAAGGTACCTTTATCTAAGGGGTTCCTAATATAGTAATAATTATATAGAACCTTAAATAAGCTTTAATTACTCTTAAGATACTTATAAGCCTTATTAAGTCTCCCTTAGACTTATACTATTTATTAACTACTACGTAACTAACCTTAAGTTTTAGTTATAAGACTTTTATAGATATAATACGTCTTCCCTACTTAATATTTTAATACTTAAAGTTAGTAAATCGGCTTTAAACTTATTTAGTAAATACCCCTAGTATTATAATAAATATCCCTTACTAATTAATATAAGTAGGTAGGAAGCTTTTACCTATCTTAAATAGGTTTAACTTAGTATTAATAGGATAATAGGGCCTAAGATTTTAATTTATATAGTATATAAAGAAATTTATATTAAGTATTCCCTAATAATTACTATTAAATTAATTAGCCTATTTATTTACCTAATTACTAAGTAACTTCGCTAGTATAAGGATAAGGTTTAATTTATATTATAAAAGGAAGCTTTTTATTAGTCTATTATAAATATATATATATAAAGGAATAGCTATTAATTCTATAATAGGTAGGTTTTATTAGATTATTAATTCTTAGGAAGATATTAATTAGTTTAAGTAGTTTCTTAATTATATTTAATCTTACTTTATATAATATTAATCTAGCATTAATATATAAAGTATATAATTACCTTTAAAGTCTAAATTATTATATATAATAAGTTAGCTTTCCCCCCTTTATTAAATATACTTAAGGGCTTATATTAATTATTAACCTTTCTAAGTCCTATCTCCTTAACTAGGATTATCCTATTAATTATAGAGTTTTTAAACTTAAGTATAATAAAGATAGTAAAGTATTAATAATAATAGGCTACTCGCTTAATACCCTTTATCTTAAGACTTAATACCTTAAACTTCCCCTCCTAAGGCTTTTAATTAACCCTTAATTTATATTTTATATCCTCCTTTATAACTTTATAAAAGCGCGTAAACTATCTTAATAGGTTTAAATTAAAATAGTCTATTACCTTAGTATCTCTAGCGGCCTACGCCTATCTATTAATAAGTCTTAGCTTTATTCTTATAAATTAGCTAAAGGGAGAGGACTTACTTTATAAATCTATCTACTATCCCTTTATTACTATCTACTATTACTATATCTTTACTATTTAAGTTAAATATAAAATCCTTACTACTACTAATATTAATATAATCTTTTTTTATAATATTAAGCTCTTTATTAAGTAGGTCTATATTCTATTAAGTCTTATCTATTATTTCTACGCCCTCTTTATTTAACTTACCTAATTTACTTAATAGTAGATAGGTATCTAGTTCTTTAATAATAGGAGGCTTAATAAACTTATTACCTAGAAGATCTATTTAAATAGCTTATAAAGGGAATAGAAATATATAATTAAATAGGGAATATCTAGACTTAGAGAAAACCTTTAGTACTATATATAAGTTAGCTATTTATAAGAAATTTATAAATATAAGGAAGAGGTACTACCTTTTCTAATACTATTAATACGCCGCTTAAAGATATTATTAAATATTAAAGACTAGAGTAGAGTTATATATAAGATTAATTCTTTAACCTTTATAATTAAATTCTTAATTATAATAGTTAATATTAGCTAGGTATCTAAGTATATTATAATAAGTTACTTATTACGTAATCTTAGAACCTAGAAGTAAATATTATTTATAAGGTATAATATAATTTATAATCTAATTAATATCTTAAAATTAATAGTATAATTATTAATCTTTATCTATTTTCTATTAAAGGGTATCTACCTTATAAGTATTTATATCTTATAATTAATTAATATTACTTAGGCGGAGAGTATCTTATAATAGGCCTTTAAATTAATATAATTTAAAGTATCTAAGTCTTTAATCTTAATATTTTTACTAAGAATATCCTTAATTAAATAAATAACCTAATTTTCTCCTTTAATATTATTAATATATTAATACTAGATAACCCTTTATATAAAGGGAATCTTCTTTCTCTTAACTATTTTTATATAGTTAGTTATATATTTATTATCCCTTATACTTAACTTACCTTCTAACTTACCCTTAATCTTAATTACTCTCTATTTAGTAGTATTAATTTTAACCTCCTTAAGTACTTTAATTATACGCTTTAAGTTATTAATAAAAAGGTAATAGTTATATTTTAATATCTTATTAATTTAGTTAACTAGGATAGTATTAAGCTATAATTTAAGTCTAGATTAGAGATAATCCTTTAATTATTAATAGACTAGCCTAATAGTCTCTTAATTATAAGGTAAGGCTATATTATTTATATATTATAGACTAGCTATTATAAGCTTATCTAAAATCTAGTTAGTAAAAGTATAATATTCTTTTATAGATATATTAAGGCTAAGTTAGGTTTAGTTATTTTTAGCTTCTTTATTCTTTTAAATAGTATAATTAAAGGGTTAAGCTATATAAGTAAAGATAAAGCCTAAGTAAGACTTATAATAGCTTAAAATAGTTCTTAGGGATAGGAAGATAAGATAGTAAGGAGAATAAAGTCTAATATAAGAGTAATAAAAGAGTTAAGGTATATTATATTATAAAAGTAATAGAAATCTAAGTAAAGTAATATAAAAAGAGAGGAGAGGCTAAAGTTAGATTCTCTATCTAGGAAAAGTTTAAGATATTATAATCTAATAAAATAAAGTAAATATAGGCTCTATTAGGAATTTTAACTTTAAATATTAAGATATAAAGTAAATAGTAAGGAGTATAGTATATAATATATATTATAATTAATACCCTTAAGAGAGATCTTATATATTAGTAAGTTCTACTATTCGCGGCTAGGAGAGAAGGGGTTCTTACAATAGATATTCTTATTAAAATTATATCTTTTATATATTAAGGATTTATACTATCTAGTCTATTTATTATATTATTTATTTAGTAAATATAGTATATCTTATAATATTATACTTTTTATATAACTATTATCCCTAATAATATTATTTATATAATAAAATAGGGTACTTATTAAAAGTTAAAGCTATAAGGAGTAGTTAATATATAGGATATTAAGTATACTTAGTATATCTTATAATATTATATATCTTATATAACTACTATCTAAGAGTTAATTCTATTATATTATATATCTAGTATATCTTATAATCTTATATATCCTATATATTAGCCGTTATCTAATTTAGAAAGTATATCTCTAGCCTAATATTAATTTTATTATATTATATATCTAATATATCTAATAATCTTATATATCTTATATATTAGCTATTACTTAATTAAGAAAGTATATCTTAAGCCTAGTAATATTTATTAATTCTATTATATTATACGTCTAATATATCTTATAATCTTATATATCTTATATATTAATAGGTATCTTAAGCCTAGTATACTATTAATTCTATTATATTATATATCTAGTATATTTTATAATCTTATATATCTTATATATTAGCTATTACCTAATTTAGAAAGTATATCTTATACTTAGTATATATTAGTTAATTCTATTATATTATATATCTAATATATCCTATAATTTTATATATCTTATATATTAAAGCGCGCCTTTTAAGTAATATATTAGTTCTATCCTAATCTATCTAAGCTCCCTTTAATTAATAAATTTAATTAAAGAAGGTAAAGGCTCTATTATACTATATTATATATACTTATATTCTATACTTATATTAAACTTATCTAGTTATTCTACTATTATCCCTCCCTTTTAAATAGCTAGTTAGGTATATAATAGCTATAACTTTATTATAAAGATTAATTAAGCCTTCTTAAAATATATTAATAAATATTATAAATAATATAAAATAGCTTTAAGTATACTCTTATAAATAAGCCTTTAAGTTATATTACCTCCTAAGTAGAGTATTACCCTTATATAAGCTATAATTAATAAGTTATTTACTTTAAATTTAATAGCTAAAGAGGATTAGGATAAATATATCTTAAAAGATATACTAGCTAATAATTAAATTATAAATAAATATATCCCTTTAAGTAAATAGAGTATATTAAGTAGAAAGAGATTAAGGAAGTTCTCTATTTATATAACTTTTAAGATAAAGACCTTTTAAGATATTACTAATAAAAGAGCTAAAGAACTACTTTTAATAGAGCTTCCTATAATATATTCATATATATTAGACCCTTTATTCTTTCCCTTTAATAATAAGATAGATTATACTCTTACTTAATAATTTTTATAAGTAGAGTATACTTAAGGAGATATAAATAGCTTCTTTAGTAATTTATAACTCCGCCTATTATAGGAATATATTAGTTTTAAGAGTAGTATAAAATAGCTAGATATATTAGGTATAATAAAGAATAGTATCTTTAATAATAAGTAGGTAGAATTAAAGATTAAGATTTAAGTAGATATAAATAATATTAAGGTTAAGTAATATACTATCTATTATTAAGATATTATAAAGGTTATTAAATTCTTAATTAGCTATTAACTATTTATTAGTAACTTAGTATACGCCCTTATATATAAGTATATAATAGATAATCCTAATAATCCTTCTATTATAAAGGCGGATTCATAAATCTAGAGCGAGATATATACTATAAATTAGTAGTAGGAATAATAGACTTAATTACTAGATAATACTACTATAATATTAATTCTATTAATAATAGATAAGATATAATTAATAACCCTCGCGGGTAACCTATTAATATAGCCTATCTATATAATAATTAGTAATTTAGATAGAGAGACTTATAGATAATATAGTAGGTTAAGTATAATACTTCTAGGTTTAATACCTATCCTATAAGAGCTAGGTAGGGAAATTAAGTTTAAAGTCTATTATATAGTAATAGAGCTTATATTAAAGTATAAGTATATATCTTATATAATTATAATTCTTAATTATTAATACCTACGGTTTAACTAGTATTAGAGTAGTATATAATAGATAGTTTTCTAATAATTTATATAGATAAGAAAACCTAAAGGGGGTATCTTATTATTATTAGAATTTCGGCTAATTATAAAGAGTAAGTCCTAATTACGGGTATTAAAAGTTTATAATATTACCCTATTTATTAGGTACCCTAAGAGAAATAGGAAGATCTACGCTAGTATAGCTTCTAGCTTATATAAACTTATAAATAGATAAAATTATAAATTACCTTATAACTAACTTTATAGTAGAATAAATACTATACTTAATTAGACTATTAATACGTCTATCTTATTAATAATTTTACCTAGAAATATTATCTTATAAATATCTATAAGTATATATTATCTAATATCTTATATTAATTATTTAAAGGGGTAGCTAGAGACTACCTACTTATATAAGTTAATAAGATAATTAGAGCGTTTATATAGAAGATAAAGGGGAAAAAGTATACCTAAATAGAAACTAGAAATAGAGTACTTCTAGAATTATTTATAATAGTTTAATTAGATTAGGCCTACTATTAAGTCTTATTATTCCCTAGTCTTAAATACTTTAATTATTTTAGCGAGGTTAAGTAGTAGTTAGGAGTAGAATATAAGGGGATTATTTAGTAGTTACTTCCCGTAATAATCCTATTACTAGATAAGAAGTAGCTAGGTATTATACTTACTATTAAAGTATTAGTAGATTTTATAATAGTAGTCTAATATATCTCTTATATATAAGATATAATAGCCTACTTAAACTATTATTTAAAGGTATTTAATTAAGTAAAGGATTATTTATAACCCTATTATAATAGTTACTATTTTAACTTTCTAAAGATATATATATTAAGCTATTATACCTATTATATACGCGAATATAGTAGCCTACCTAATATAACAATTAAAATAGGCGAGGTAGCTTATATTAAGATAGTTAAACGCCCGTTTTAATAAATAAATAAATAAAAGTATTTTAAGAGGTAACTACTTTAATATAATACTTAAGAGCTTAATATTCTTATAATAGCTAATATTAAGAAATATAGCCTTAATTACCTACTAGGTTAGGTTAATTATAATAATAAGGTATATATTAATTAACTTAGCGCCGCTACGCTACTAACTAAGCTAGGATAGAAGATAGATAAGTAAGAGTAGGGATAGCTATATTATTTATATTATAATCTAAACTTATAATATATAATATCTACTACTACTATTAAAAGTAAAGTCTTAAATCTTTTATATATATTAGCTATTTTTATCTAGTAGGAGTATATAAAGGTAGTAGACCCTAGGTCTATATAAGACGTAGGTAATATACGGGAAGATAACCCTTATTAGATTTCTTACTACCTAATATAGATCTATAAGTTACTAAGGACCTAGAAAAGATCTAGTAAAAATATAGCTAATCTAGATTAATTATTAGAGGAATTCTATTATTACTCTATTAATTAGAAGAATAAAGGCTATTAATAGTAAGACTATATATAGGTTTAAGAGTATTATCTAGATATTACTAATTAATCTAGTATTTAGTACCCTTAAGGAGGGAAACTAGTTAATTAGCTATAGCTCCTAATTACTATTTAAGATATAAAGAATTATAATAGAAAGGGTAAACCCCTAAGATATAGTAGAGTAATAGTTAAATTACTTAAGATATAAAATAGGGGCGCTATTAATCCTTTTTATAATATAATTAAAGTAGAGAAATAGTAAATAGTTATAATTATAACTTCCTAGGATCTAATTAATAAGCGCCTATTTACTTTAAATAGTATTATTCGTAGTATATATATAATACTAAGATATAGTAATACCTTATATATTAGCTATATTAATAATTTTATTAATTAGAACTAATATAACTACCTATATAATAAGGATTTTATTAAGAAGGAGACTTAAATTATAGATTATATCTAGAAAAAAGTATAAAAGGATTAACTTTTAAGGGCTAATAATAAAGGGTATTAATTACTTAGATAATATACGGGGTATAAGATATTTAAGTTATATTAGAGGCTTTATTAATAAGCGTTTAATTATATATAGAAGTAGTAGATATAAGAGATATAGGCGAAATATATAATTAAAAAGATATTATATATAAAACTAGCGAGATATATAGTATATATAAGATCTATAAAATATATAAGGCGTATAAGATATATAAGATATATAAAATATATAAGATATACGAGATATATAATATATATAAAATATATAAAATATATAAGGTATATAAGATATATAAGACGTATAAATACTTAATATATAAGATATATAAGATATATAAGATATATAAGACGTATAAGACGTATAAGATATATAAGATATATAATAGCCTTAATACTTATATCTCTTTTACTAGGAGTATAAATAGGTTAAATCTTAATATATATCTTTATTTATATATTATTATTTATTATAATTATTTAAGTACTCTATTATAGACTCTCTAGACCTTTTAAATATATTAAGTAAGCCTATTAAGTCTATCTTTTATTTAGTTTACTACTTAATATATAGTATACTAATTTAGACTTATATCTTTATAACCCTAATTCTACCCTACCTTCCTATAAAAATCCTTTAAGTAAAACCTTTTAAAATAATATAATATCTATTTTTAAATAGTTAAATAGTATATTAGGAACTTTAAATAAGGTCCTAGCGGGTAGTTCTATTAAAATAGTATTAATTAAAAGGGTAACCTTAGATTATAACTTAACGGGTAATATATATATTAATAGGCCTTTTTATCTATTTAAATTATAGACTTATATACTATTCTTAATCTAATACTAGATAGTTTATAAGTAAGGGAACCTATAACTACTAATACTACTCCTTAAATTACGGACTCTATTAGAGAGGATAATAACTCCTAAGTAATATTCTTTATAAGGAATAATAATAAGACTATCTCTTAGCTATTAACTACTAGTTAGGATAATAAGGCTTTTACTACCCTAATAAAGTATTATTAGCGTTTATTAGATACTATTATACTAATTAATATTAAACCTATAATTAAAATAGATAATCCTATTATTATATTACTTAATAAAGGCTTCTTATATAACTAATAAGTAAGTAAATCTCCTACTTATATTCCTATATTCTTATTACTAGCGAGAAGACGCTATATAAATAGTTAACTAGGTATCTTATAATTAGAAAATAAAATAGATATAAATTAATTTAGTATTTTTATTACTATCCTTAATTATCCCGAGTTAATTTTTAAAATTATAAAGAACCTTAATATTAAGGACTTAATCTCCCTCTACGCTATTTTAAAGGGGTTTTATATACTCGGTAATACCCGTTTTACTACTATAATAAAGGCTTAATAGTATAGAAAAGTATATAAGTCTAGTAATATATTTATTTTCTATTACTATAAAAGTCTCTATATACGCGATCTAGCTCGCTAAATTAATAAGACTTATTTAAATAAAGTACGTTTCGCCCCTAGCTTTTAGTAGCTTTATATAATTCTCTTTTAGGAAGTAGTTATTAATAATATTATACGCTTAATAATATAAGAAGGCTATTATATACTAAGACGTATAATAGTAATTATTAAAAAGATTTAATTTATAATAGACTTTAGTAATAACTTATATTATATTAGACTCTTATATAATATTAAATTTTAATCTAGTAAAGATCTTTACTTTATTATTATATTCTTTCTTAAGCTTAATATACGCCTTACTAACCTTATAACTAATAATAGTAAGCTTAACTTATAGAAAATACTACTTAGTTAATATAGCTTATTAACCTTATTAAAGGTCTTTAATAGAGAGGAGATAAGGACGTAGCTAGATATATTATAAATAATTATATACTTTAATTATAAGCCTAAGAATTATAAGGAAATAAGTATTTTAAGAGTACTTTTAAATAAAATTAGGAAGTTATAATATAAAGGCTAGGGGTTAAAAAGTATACAGTTTATTATATTAGGCTACTATTAGGGTCCTATTAGACCTCCTTTATAAGTAGCCTTTCCTATAATAGTAATAGTAAGGTATCTTTAAATTATAGATACTAATATCTTAGAAACTATTAGTAATAATATTAAAGACGCCTATTATAAAGTTATAAAAGAAATAGTAGATAGGTTCTTTAAGAATTATAAAAGTTATATACCTTATTAGTAGGCTAATTAAAGGGTAGGGAGATACTCTAAAATTTATATAAATATCCCTAACTTAGGGCGTAATAATTAAAATCTAAACTATTATAATAGTAAGGGAGTTATAATTAGATTAAATTAAAGCTACGCCCTTTATCTTTAATATTAATACTACCTTTAAGCTATTTATAATAATTATATATTATATTATCGCCGTTATATAATAATAGGTAAGAGTTTATAAAATAGAGAATAATAACCTTCTCTATTAGGAGCTAATATAAAATCTTCTAGGCTTAAAGTATTAAGATATACTTAAATTATAAATCTAAACTAATATTAATTTATACTAATTATAATATATATAATCTTAAGGTTTAATTAGGAGGATTAGAAGGTATTTCTTAAGTAATAAGCGTCTTTAGTCTTATAAATAATAGAGGTTTTTTATTATAATACCTCGCTATTAATAGTTAGTTCTTAGTACCTAAGTTTATTAAGTAGGTAATAAATTTCTACTACTAAAAAGAGGTAGCTAGTAAGAGGAATAAGGCGGGTCTCTCTAATATTTAATTATAAGGTTAGTCTAGTAAGTAGTAGGTATAACCTCACTATTTAGCTCTATTCTACTAAAGCTACGCGTCTATTAGGCCCTTATAATAAAAATATTAGATATTACTAGCTTAAACCCCCTACCTATAAAAGTTAGTCTAGATTAGGAAGTTTAGAATAGTAAAATACATTACTAAGCTATCTACCCTTATAATTATTAACTATATTACTATTTTAAGATATATACTTTAAATTCTATTATATATACCTTTCTATAAATATAGACTATACTAAGGCTAATATATAAGATATATAAAATATATAAGATACTAATATATATAAAATATATAAAATATATAAGACGTATAAGATATATATAAGATATAAGATATATATAATATACTAGATATATAAGACGTATAAGACGTATAAGACGTATAAGATATATAATATATATAAGATATATAAAATATATAAGACGTATAAGATATATAGGACGTGTAATATATATATATAAGATATATAAGAGTTATAAGATATATAAGACGTATAATATTTATAAGATCTTATATAAGATATATAAGATATATAAGATATATTAGTATTATAGTCGCGTATAAAATATAATTTTTCTAGCGCTACCCTACCCTTACTTTCCCTCTAGGGTTAAATACCTACGCGTTATAATTAAAATAGATTATTATAATAGTAATTAACTATATAAAGTCTACTTTAGGGACTTTATAATAGGAATTATATATATAAATAGATATATTATAAAGAAGGAGGTTAGCTTATAATACTTTCTAGTCTATATTATAATTACTTTAGCTGCCTCACGGGAATAGATCTAGAAGGAGTTAAAGGTTAATTATTAGGTAAATAATTAGATTTACGCTAGTCTTACTATTAATAATAAGATATATAAGGTAATATATATAATACTAGAGGCGGATATTAATATATATAAGAATTTAAGGGATAAAATTAATAATATTACTATAAAGAAGGAGCTATAACCCGCCTTTATAAGAGTTATATAGTAGTTTTATAAGGTTTTTAGTAATATTAATCTAGCTTAGAAAGAGGAGTATTTAATATACTAGGCCTAGAAATATAATAATAATAAAAAGTAAAGAAGGTATTATAAGAGTAAGGTTAATACTACGTTAATAGTTATAAGAGGAATAATATTAATACTTTAGTTATATAATATTACCTTTAATAATATAAATATTAGCTATTATAAGAAGAATAGGGGGAAAATTAGGATATATAGGCCTTAAGACCTAATTATATCTAATAAAGCTATTAATAAGATTATTATAAATAACTTATACTTTAATTTATTTATATAAATCTTACGGGAAGATATTAGATTTAATATTAACTAGGATTCTATATTTTATAAGCCTAAATAAATTAGGGGAATAGAATATATAAATACTTAATCCTAGAGATATATATTATTTAAAATATATTTATTAGGGCTTAGCTAATTACTTTTTATAATTAATAACTTATTAAATAGTAAGCTTTACTTAAAGATAATTAATAGTAATTAATAAATATTTAAACTTTAATAGGTATAAGGTAAATTCATATAAAAGCCCTATTATATAATATAGTATTAAGCCGCTATTAATAATATAAACCCCTAAATCTACTACTCTATAACCCGCTAATTATAGGAGATATATAGAAAATAATAATAGCTAGAATTAGCCTAAGAGATATAATATAATAATAAATACTATCTTATATATAACCTCTATACCCCTAGTATATATATAAAAGTTTAAAAGAGTAAAGATACTTATAATTATAAGCTTAAGGAAGTAGAGGAAGATATCTTATAAATAATAGAAGGCTAATAAGGTTAAGGCTGTAATAGCTCTATATCTATTAGGTTTATAAGATTATAATTAGAATAGTAAGAGGATAATAGTAATAAATAACTAGGTTAAAGTTTAGGTAGAGTTAACTATCTAATAACTTAGGTTTTAAGAGATATTAGTATAATTAGACGGAGGTACTTATTATTACTCCTCCTATTATATAGCTCTAGTAACTATCCTAGGTATTTTAATAGATTAATTAGGTATTATTAATAATATTACTATAAATAAAGGGAGGGCTATTTATACTAGGAGTAGAATCCTAAGTTATAACTTTAGAATAGGTATAGTTAAGATTTTAATATACTTTATAGGTTCTCTCTCGCTAATAATACTTATCTACTTATAAAGAGACTAGTTCCTCCTTAAGTAGTTTAATCCGCGCTAAGGTAGATTAGAACTATTTATTATAAGTAGTATAAATATTAATAAGTACGTTAGTACCTTCTACCCCCTAGGAAATTACTTAGTATAATACTACCTTTACTATATTATTAACTATTATATTAATATTAGTCTTAAGGTATTAAGCTATATATAGTTTATAATAATTTATAGGCTAATAGACTTATATCTTAAAATAAATAGTTATAAGGTTATTATATATATAGTAACTAAGGAGAAAGAGGGACTAATTAAGATACTATTAACGGCGTAATATCTACTTCTAATTTAGGTATTTATCTTATTATAAAGGGGAGAATATTAGATAGGGGATATAATTTAAGATAAAGTAAAAAGTATTATTTTATACTATCTATTACGTATAATAATTAAAGCTAAGTATTTTAATTTAAAGAGATAGTATACTAGAAATGAGTAAAGCTTTAGAATAATAAGAGATAGTAATAAGAGAGTAGGTATTCTAAAGTAGTTATATTTATTATAAGTTCTAAATAAATATCTAATAATTTCTAGGGGGTTTAAATAATTAAAACGTGAGAATTACGCGCTAGATCTTATTAGATATACTAGATATAATAGACTAATATATTTATATACTAAATAGGGTTTTTACTAAATCTAATATATTTTAACCTAAAAGTAATAATAATAATATATAAAAAGTATATAATATATAGTTAGATCTCTACCCCTTATTCTTCTTTTAATTATAAGCTACCTCCTTATTTCTTAAATATTCTTTTATAAACTTATTTACCTACTATATTATTATTCTCTAGTACCCCTATTTTTATAAGAAATACTTATCCTATTAAATTAAAGACTATTCGCCCTAATTAAAGTATAATATCTTAGAGGCTCGCTACGGTAAGGGTAGGTAGAAGTAGGAGAAGTTGAAGCCGCTCCTAGTCTTATATATAATATCTATACCTATAATATTATACCTATTTATAGTAGGAGCTAATTATTTAAGTAGGCCGGCGGAGTTTATAGTCTATCTAATATACTTAATAGTATTAACCGTGATAGTAAGGTTAGTAATAGTAAATCCTATATCTAAAAGAATTAAATAGTTATAAAGTAAAGGCTATTACTAAATATAATAGATTTAAACTTAAAATAAGGGAGATAAAACGACTATATTATTAATAAAGAAGAGTTAGATAAGGAACTTATTAGGATATAACTAATAAAGAGGGTATATTATATTATAAATTCCTATATTAATCTACTATATTAATAGAAGCGGCTTATATTATTATTAATATAAAGGGTAGTATATTAACTTTATAGCTAGTTTAGTAATTAAGACCTAATATAATATTATCTACTTTAAAGTATATATCTTATACTAGATCCCTTTATAATACTACGTCTCTATCCTTAAATAAGAACCTCTTAAGAGCTTAAAGATCGCGATTACCTTATAATTATAATAAGCTAATAGTAGGGGTACTTAAAGGTAAAGAAGAGTAAGGGTATAATTTCCTATAAGGTTAGCTAAGGCGCCGTGAAGGAATATAGAATATCTTTATAATAGGTTATAAAGCTATCTTATCTAAGGTTATACTATACTTATAAGTACTAGTATTTACTAGTAGTAGTAGTAAATAGTATATACCTTAGCTTAAATATAATCTAACTAATTTTAGTAATATAATAATTAAAGTATAGAAGTATTATACTAAAAAGGTAGGATAGTAATATAATTATAGACTAGATATTAATAATATCCTAAAGGTATATAAGGCGTAAAAGGTTAGTAGGGAGAAATATATTTCTAATTATTAATATATTAATAAGATATTAATGCGATAGTAGCTTTATAATAGTATAAGTTTATTTTAATCTTACGTTATACCTAGAATTAAAACCCTAATTAGGTTATATTACTATTTCTTAAGTATTAAGTAGTCTTATAAACTTATTATAAAACTTTTAAATAAATATATCTTTATATATTATAATATAGATAATCTAAAGGTTTAATATTAAAGAAGGTAGATAAATAGAATTAAAGCTAATCTAGTTTACTAGATAGTTATAAAGTTCTAGGCTAATATTATTATTAATATAATTATTAAAGTATTCTATAAAAGGATATCTATTAATTTAGGCTTCCTAATAATTATAAGGTACCTTTTCTAACTATTCTACCCTAGGATAATCTACTTTCTACTTTTAATAATTTACTATATAATTAAGGAATATACGTCTTTAAATAAAAAGATAGATTACTTATATTAGGGCCCTATTATTAAAGATATTTTATAATTAATACTAATTTACTAAATATTAATATTTCTTATAAAGAACTTTAATCTCTATATATTAATATAGTTTAATTAAGGTAAAGATAGATAGGAGAAGGTTATAAAGTATTTATAAGATAGGGTTAGTAAAAGTATAACCCTTATAGATAATAATAGAGATAATATAATCCGTCTATTATATAATATATATAAGGATACTAGCTAGGGCTTACTCCTAGCTAGTTATAATAGCGGGTAAAACCTATATAATATACTTAATAAGGATAATAATTCTTATAAGGGAGATATTATATTATCTAATTTTAGTTATTAAATCTAACCTTTACTTAAAGATCTACTACTATTTAACTAATAAATAGTATATAAAAGCCCGTTATTACTTATATATTTAACTTAGACTCGTAGTATAATATTTATAAAGATAGGAGTAATTAAAGATAGTATAAGTAATAGAACTAATTCTAATAATCTTCTTATAAATATACTAGTCTCTTAGACTACGGATCTTCCTAAAGCGGAGTAGAATTATAGTAGAGTATTAGTAAGTATATTTATTTAAGTAGAATACTAGCGACTTATACTTAACTTAGGTAGTACTAGATAATAGTATTAAGGCTAGTTATAAAGAAGGTAATAGAGGATCCTATAAGATAGTCTTATTAAAGGGGCGGAATTATAGGTTAGTATATTAACTACTATAAGATAAATTCTATAAGTAGATTAATTTAAACGAGACTTAAATATATTAATATTCCTTTTATAATAATAACTATTAAGAATACTAGCTAGTAATAGAGGATAATTATACCCTCTTTTAAACTAGGGTAGATAGGAATAAGTATATAGTACTTACTAGTCTTAAATTATCTATTAATTAAATAGATAAGAGTAATAATTAGGTAGTAAATATATAAAGGAAATACGGTTTATCTAATATATCTAGCGTAGCTAGTATATCTAATATACCTAGTATATTTAGGATATCTAGTACGTATTATATATTTTATATATCTTATATATTAGGGACGTCTAGTATATATTATATATCTCGTACTTCTTATAATTTTAATATTCTTTATATCTAGCGCTTTATATAACTATATAATTAATAGTATAATTAGTTATTATATTATATAATTAATATATTACTATTAGCGTACTCTTAATATAGTATCTTTATAATATAAATATAGTATAATATACCTTACTTATACTAATAACCTTTTTAATATAGATTAGGGAATTATTAATAATATTAAGTACGCCTTTAATAGTCCCTAGTACGGAATTATAGCTATAGGCCGAAAGTATAGTAATTAGGGTACCCGAGTCGGCCCTAGGCGGACTCGTATCTACCCCTACCGCCCTAGGGCAAGCTTTCTCAAACCACGGCCCTAGGGGCCCAGGGCGGCCCGAGGCTAGCTCTAGGTACCCCTCTAGGTTTTTAGAAATTACTAACGTAATTTACCTAGCTCTATAATATTTATAAGCTTAAATAAGGTTATATATAAGTACTACCTATATAATACCCTTACCTTATTACCCTTAAATAATTAGAAGGCTAGTTAATTTCTAGAGAATAGGATTACTATCTAGAAGGAGGTAGAAGATTTAATTAGGTAGGCTTATATTAAATCTAAGATTAAGTATAATAAATACTATTAGCTAATTTAATCTAATAAAGGTAAGGAGGTCTTTATAAAGTTATATACTAGGTATAATCTACCTAATATAATCTAAGTAAAGCTATTAAATTAATAGGCGGGTCTTATTAAGATTATATAGAAGGTAGGGAAATTAGCTTATAAATTAATAATTCTAGTAAACTAGAAAATCTATTTAGTTATTTTAATTATATAACTAGAAAAGTTACTATAAGGTAATAACCTATTTAATAGAGGCTAGAAGCTAGACTACTCTCTAATAGTAGAAGAGCTAAATAATAAATAGTACTTATATAAGATTAAAGAGCTAGTAGGAAAGTAGTAGAGAAAGTACGGCCGTAGAAAACTAATTATTAAGTACTTAGTTAGGTGGAAGGGTTATAGCCTAAAGGATAATACGTAGTATAGTAAAGACCTTCTAGGTTAGGCGGTTAATTTATAAGATAAGTATAACTAATATTATATAATATACCGCGTACGTTATATATATCTAGCTAGGTAAGTATAAACCTAGCTAGATACCTATTTATATAAGTAGGGATATTAAACTACTATCTTTATAATATAAAATATCCCTTTATAATTCTTAGTAAAGTCTTAGTAGTTAGTATAAACTTACTTTTACTTTCCTTAACTCTTACTTATTATATAACTATATTACTTAACTCTACTTATTATTATATTAAACTACTACTATTATATATTTATAAAGAAGTAAAATACTTACTAGTATAGTTAGGGGTTAAGTTAAAAAGGGCGCGTTAAGTTATATAAAAGATAAGATTAAGGGGTATTAAGCTAGACTTATATTAGAATTACCTACTTAAGTAATTAAAGAAATACTAGAAGAATATTAGTACTAGCTATTATAGCTAATATTACCTTTTCTAGTAGTCCCTAGAATAGCCTATTAATTACTTTAAGGTAAATAGCTAATTATTATAAAGTAGGATCTTATAATAGACGCGTTAAATAAGAGTACTTAGCCTCCTATTAAAACTACCTTATTTAACTATATAACTTAGTAAGTTATTTACGCTAGGCTAATATCCTGCGTAAAAAACTCGTGTTAGCTACTAGATTTCTCTTATAATAGTAACCTACTTAGGTAACGCGGCTAATATATTTAATAGGGAGATAATATAAGATATTATTTATTATAATACCTATATCTTATAAGGGGATATTAGGATAGCTAGTATTACGCCTAAGTAGTAAGTTAGAAGCTAGTAGATAGGGAAACTAAAGGAAAAGTTAAATATATATAAAGTTTATATTAATAAGACCCTTACCTTATTATTACTCCTAATAGCTCCTATTATATTCGTGAAGTTATTAAGAATAAAAGGAGAGGATAAAGGGTTTATTACTAAGTTAGCTAGGAATCCTACTTTAAAACCTAACTTAGCCCCGCTAAAATCCTAAAAGTAAGAGAAAGAGGTTACTAGGGTAGCTAATAACCCTATTAAAATAGAATAACTAATTTAAATAAAGCCTACCTTCCTTTAGATTATAGAGGTAAGGAAGATAGTAAACCTAGAGGTAATAAAGATAGAGAACTAAGGTATTAATTTAATAGGTAATTATATAGTATATATCCTTATTATAATAATAATAATATTAGAGGAGATAGTAATAGTAATAAATAAAAAGCTTATATACCTTACTAATATAGTTAGTAAACTATCTAATATAGATAATAATAAATTACTATAGCTAGGTCTTAAAATAATAGTAGACTTTTCTAATACTACGGGCGCCTTACTTAATTTTATAGGGTAAGTATTATAGGACTATATTAAGACGTATCTAACTAATAAGGGGATAAAGTTATTAGCTAAAGTACTCTACGCGCTTTATTAAAGTTAAGTAAATTATTTCTTACCTTCCTAGTTTTATAAGACTCTTAGTATCGCTAATAACTAGGAGGCGGCTATTATTAAGGCGAAAAATAAGAGGTAAGTAGATAAAGTAAATAAGGTAAAGATAAAATAGGAGGAAACCTTAAATACTTAGTTATTAGATATATTATTAGATAATAGCCTACTAGCCGGTAAAGATATATAATATACCTCTAAGGAAGTAAATAAACGTACTAAGAGGTAGTTAGCTAGTAAAGATATATAATATACCTCTAAGGAAGTAAGTAAATATACTAAGAGGTAGCTTAAAGAGAGGGAGGTATAAAAGGAAGTAAAGGGTAAAAAGAGATACTATAAGCCTATAGGTTATTAACTTACTAACGCCCTATCTACCTTACTATCTTAATATATTTTATACCTACCTAAAAATATTACTAATACGCTATCTATCTTATAATCTTATTATATTTTATACCCGCCTAAAAATAACTTACCTAGGATTCTAAGGGATAGTTAGTTAAGGTAGAAAAGGATTAGTTTTATTAAAGACCTTATAAATTTTAATTTTAACGTCCTTATCCCTAATATATAGTAAGACTTCTAGAATAGTATTAGATAGCTAGGTATATAGAAATAGTACATATATATAATTAAGGTAGAGTAGAATACTTTCTATACTAGGAAGTATAGTATATAAGGATATATTTCTCCTTTTCCTATTAGCGGTAACTATTATAAAATACTACTATAGTATAGTAGGCGCTATACCTTATATAGCTTAGCTTAGTTAGATATAAGGGGTTACCTCCTTAGATAGTAAGGCAAGCCTTTATATACCTATTACCTAATAGTATCCTTTACCTCGCGTTACTTTTTATAACGTGATTCCGCTATACTAACCTACTAACCGCTAGAAAAATAAGCTACCCTATTATCGTTATTACTAGCTAGCTACTAGGATTTTTAGAAATTTAGAGTTAATAGACGGCGACAGCGTTATAGACAGGTTATTATAAGCGGATTAGGCTAAAAGTAGGCTATTTAGAATTAAAAGAAGTAAGAGTATAATTAGGTATTAGTATACCTAGTAAATTAATAGTAGAATTCTACGTAGGTACGTCGTAAAGTTAAATATTAATAAATTTTATTAATAAGCGAAAATTTTATATAGCGCGTTACTAAAAAATAGAATATCTAGTAAAATTACAGGGTTTTACGCTTAGACGTGCCGCCCTCCTATTACGTAGTCAGCTTTGCTAGCCTAAATAGGCTTAGCGACTAATTTGCTGGCCAATGGGGCAATGGCACGTCTGAGGTACTAAGGCAACACTTTACTGTCTCGACTGTCTGCCTTGCAATGACTCTTTAGTAATGCAACAGTACGAGGAATACGCAGTATTCTACGCAGAAAGACGATCCCATTAGTAGTAAGCTCCACTTTCAGAAGCTAACCTATCGAGGTTTCATGGCTCGGGGCTGTAATTTACTGCCGGAATAGCGCCGGGACGAGGGTCGGTAAAAAAAAGTCGTTTTCCGATGTTGGCCGCAATTTTACCGACCCTCGGGAGCTAGTTCTAGCCTTTGCGGGCCACCTACCTATTCTACCAAGTTTCCAGCCCCGCCACAACTTGCCAGCCTCGTGGCAGTTCATCAACGAACATCTTCGACGAATACCTGTTTGCTCTTTCTATTCACCCAGCTTTGCGCAACGTACATATCCTCTCCTCTTCCGCCATCGATCTTGTCTTCCTCATCTCACCAACTACCAAGCTCGCGCGTTAGATTGCGCAGCTTTGCGATCCTGCTTCCAGCCTGCAGATATATGGTCTTCTTTTCCACCTGATCCACGAGGATATCATCATTCAGCCTCGAATATCCTCGAAAGAAGTCGTACAAATACCTTATATCGGCTCTCTCGAGTCCGTTGTGGGAGCATTCGAGTCGTTCTAGGCGACTCCATCGCATTTCCGTTCCGGCCAACCAGCACGTCACACAAGCCCAGCCCGCCGTGCCCGCTTCCTTCACACATTGTGACCGCGTTCACGTCTGCTACATATTCCTAGCCTGGACAAAGCCTCCATTTGAACTCGAAGTCGAGAGTCCAAACATCTATCCTCAATTCGTATACTTGCTCTTTAGTCGCCATCTCTCATTAGGACAATCCCAATAATGATTGCCGGACTCATCTTCGCCTTTTGGCGCTTCCTTCAAATAATCACCTTGATTCCGACCCTCGGGATGCTTGCTTGGTTCGTCCATGGCTTTACGAAGGCAAACGAGCTTACACCAGCTTACGTCCTGACCCTCTTCATCGTCTCTGTTCTTGCTGCCGCCTGGGCGATTGCTACTCTCGTCCGCCGGAAGTCGACCCGCGAATCCGCCATTTTCGTCTCCTTCATCGATTTCTGCTTCGTCGGAGCCTTCATAGCCGGCGTATATGAGCTCCGCGGCATCACTAAGCAGAATTGTTCGAGTATCAGCACCAACAGTCAATTCGGCATCTACGTGGGCTCGGGTGGTGCCAGCGCGTCGAGTCCCTTCTCAGCCAACTTCAATAAGCCTTGCTCGATGCTCAAGGCGAGCTTCGCTTTCGGAATCATGAATTGCATCTTCTTCGCCATCACTGCTTTCCTGTTACTTTTCATGCATAGGAGTGAGAAGGAAGTTGTTGTCAAGGAGACATATACTAGAAGGAGAAGTCACGACTCGAGGTAGCGTTCAATGTGTCTTGGCTGTTGCAGGATCTACCTTGCTGACATGATTTTAGGCGAGGCCACTCCCGTAGTGGATCCAGGCATCACAGGAGCTCGCGAGACTACCGATCCCGGCCTTACGTCTGAGAATAGCGACAAGACTGGAAGAGTCGAATTAGGAATTCAGGCCTTGCTTTGTCTATACCACGGGGTTCGGAAAAACTGGTCTGGCATATTCCCACTCTTATGTATCTCAATTGGTATAACGGTTGTCTAAACATTCTTCACGTATTTCGAGGCGTTTTAGCGAAAGCGTTGAGGAGTCACGAGAATGTTTCCACTAGCAGGAGGCTTGAAATGATCAGATACCTAGAATTGATCTGAAAGGGTCCTCATGTCCTGTCTAGTCTTTCCAGTTCGTGAATTGTGATGATGTGCCCAACGAGATCTACTTCGCCTTATGATGGATGAATGTTGACCGGCATATCCCATTTAAGTTCAATGCTTTTGACAAGACTTCCATTTATCGAATGACGGAAGAATGTGACACTGTTGATGTGCTTGTTCACTCGCATCAATTTCCCAAAGCTTTCAATCATCACTTATACTTATATTGACTTCGATCCATAGGCGCAAACGCATTCCGCACCAGCTTGCGCATAACCACTCTTACGATACTCTGTAACTTCCTTACCGGACTTTGGCGACTTGCGCAATACAAGCAAGCGACACCCAATTATTGTCAAAGCTATCCTAACTTCGACCTCCTAAACTGTCTCAATACTGATATTCTTCTGCTTCATGAGGATGGTCTCCAACTCCTATCGTACGTTATTATCATTATTGTACTTGGCCTCCACCCACTATGCACAAGGCGTTTTAGCCCATGAAGACATCATACGGAGAGGAGCTTCTACTCCTATAAATCTGTGAGTGCTCCTGTCATTCGGCTTAGCGGAGAGGTTTAGATACATTAACGTAGCCAAAGAAGGTAGACTTACTGACAATGCCTACGATAGCAACTTGACCACGAGTACCGTTTGGAACATCAGTGCCACCAACAACGATGTTGACGGATTAAGAGTGGGATATCTCCCACAGCGGCTCACGGAGTTCGCCATTGAAGAAATAGCGCTGGGCTTTATCAATGCACTGAAGTTGGAAGGACTCAAAGATGCTGCAGAATCGCAACCAATGTACAATTTCAGAGATACAGAGTACGCAGACGGAAAGATCACTATTAGCATGGGAGCCGTTCGCAGGGCTCCAAGCGCCAAAACGATTCGATCTAGTGTCATGAACGCGTTAGCTGTGCTCCCGGTAACTCTCATGAATGACAATCACCTTGCTGGCGTCCATTTTTTCGAGACATATCGACGAAGGTATCTGTATAATGGAATCCTCAATCGCATCAGCGATCATGATGGACCAGGTCTCCGTAACATTGATACTAGTGCAATAGCAACGTCAAGGAAGCGGTCATCGCAACCCTCTCTATTGACTGTGCAAGAAGCGGACGCAACAACCATTCTCTTAAAAGTTCCTGGTAACAATCTCCCGCAGCTTGAGGTCGCATTCCACTTTACTGGCTTTCAGCTTTCAAAAGTAGGGTTCTTCTCATCAATTATCATGATGATGCATCGAGTCGGCCTCCATGATGCCAGTGATGAAGTTGACACGGCCGAGATGTCCGACCGTGACATGTCCGCATGGATCTTTGTACAGAAGCGAACGGGGACGACGTTTGATTTTGCCGTGTACCACGAGCTAGCACTTTTAGAGGGCATTGCGAGATATGCTGTCCAACAGGGCATTTATGGAGAGCTTGTTTATGATCTTTTTGCAGATGGGCAGCTCGTTAGTGGTGGATGCGTTACGCAGCCGGTTGAATGGAGGAGGTGGTGTGCAGGGTTAAGAGGAGAAACGCTGCAGGGCATCAAGGAAGGCGACTTCTCTGCGTATCGTGCGCCCTGAGGCTCGAGTTGGGTTGGTGGTTGTTTTGCGGATAGATTCAAAAGTCGTGGACGATTCTGAATGTTTACATCAGAGCTTCAGTTGGTCACGTGACATTAACACCCGTAAAGATTCCGAAGAAATGCGGAGTCATGCGCTCTCTGCTTCTCGATAACAACGTCATAAGCAACGTCGTTGAAATCTTCTTGTATCAGAAGTAGCTTCTAAATATTCACTATGCGGTGATCGCCTGAAAGGCGCAGGTACAGCGCAACTATGTGAAAAGGCTTACTGCGGACCCAAAAATCAACATCGGAATTAGTTCACAGCGTCCGAAACCACCTATCCATCAAACATGTCAATCATCCCATATGCTCCGAGGAGCCAGGAGGTGGTGCTGTAAGTGGGTTTCCCGTCATTCTACTTCTTTGAAAAAGCTGACTCTAAGCTTAGGCAACACAAGAATGAAGTGGTTATCTTTGATCCGCAATTGCAACAGTTGGTGCCTAGGCAGCTGGATATTACAGAATGTCCGACATGTCATCGGCCATTGGAAGAGCAAGTCAGGGGCGCCAGTCAAGAGCATGGCACCCCGAGTCCTAGGGCTACTCCTGGCTATGTACATCCTCAGTACTTTCGTATACTATATGAGAGCATATACGGATCTCCAGAATCTTCGGCCCCACCATCTCCGCGTCGACGGCTCGTGCAGCCTGTCGGGAACCAAGGGTACTCTACGCCAAACCCGAGACAGACGTCTTATGCGAGCAGCCCACCAGCATCACCTCCATCGCCAAATGGTATCTCAACAGAAGCTTTCAGCCCCGGATACTTTGAAAGATGCTATGTCGTGAATAAGGAGCTTGGAAGAGGAGGTAAGGGAGTTGTATTATTAGTCACTCACATGCTGGATGGCAACATCATGGGGCAGTTTGCCTGTAAAAGGGTACCAGTTGGAGACGACCGGGAATGGCTGAAAACAGTACTGGATGAGGTCCACCTACTCTACAACTTGGAGCAGGAGCATCTGGTAAGATACCATCACGTTTGGCTGGAGGATGTAAAGATTTCCAACTTTGGGCCCAGTGTACCTTGTGCATTCATCTTGCAGCAATACTGCAATTCGGGGGACCTTCACCAATATGTTTTCCAACAATCGAACTTAACCATCTCTCCTGACCAGCTAAAGGAGCGCGTCAGACGTCGCTCAAAGAATCAACATGAACCGCCGAACGATCTTCGAAGTCGAAAATTGTCGTTCGACGAGATCAAATCATTTTTCAATGACATTACCTTGGGTCTAAATCATTTGCATGTGAATGGCTACATTCATCGTGATCTCAAACCTAGTAATTGTTTGCTACATAATGATGGGTCTGGAGATCGACCGCGAGTGCTGGTCAGTGACTTCGGAGAAGTCCAGGTAGTTGACATGGTTCGCAAGTCGACAGGTGCTACGGGAACCATTTCGTATTGTGGTCCAGAAGTTCTACGCCGTCTGCCATCTGGGGAGTACGGCAACTTCACAACGAAGAGCGACATCTTTTCTCTGGGTATGATACTTTATTTTCTTTGTTTCGCGCAATTGCCTTACAGCAGCGCCGACATTCTCAACGAAGATAACGAGGATCTTGATCAACTTAGAGAGGAGATTACCAGTTGGTCAGGTCTCCACGAGGAAAGGAAATTGCGACCTGATCTCCCGGAGCAGCTGTACACCTTTCTTCGGCGCCTCCTCTCCCTTGACCCTAATGAGAGACCGAGTGCCGAAGCGATCCTGCAGGGAATCAAGACAGGCGCAGGTTTTGACAGAATTTCGGAGACTAGGCCTAGATCAGCAGGGCATATGTTCGATGACCTCCGCAACGATGCAAGAATCTCCTCAGTCGATATTCCTCCATCATCAACGCCTGTGCGCAGACTATCCACCAGTCTAATGCGTGCTGGTGGACCTGCTAAGCTACGTCTGGGGTCCTTCCAAAGGGATCGCGGTCATACTCCAATACCAGGGGCTGGACATCACCATGAGGAAGATGAGCAGGCACTCAGTCCTGGAGGTAGCCTTGTAATGCGCGACAGGCTTCCATCTCCCACAAAGTTGACAACGGTGCCTCAACTCACTGCGCCGCCTGCGTTGACACAAAACCTTGGTTTGCGGATTGGTTTTCAGAGCTTTGCTACGCAACGAGGCTCCAAGATCGCGCTGCTGCTGTTGAAGGTTGTCTCATTGAGTTCGTTCTGTACGCCTATGGCCGCGAATCCCATTGTGGCCTACCCCTTACTCGGTCTCGCAGCGCTTGACATCCTGCTCAATGGCCCCCACCTAACGATTTCGATGATACTTGTGGCCGTGCACCTTGTTGCTTTATTTCTGACGGCCAAGACGAACGTGTTATGTATATCAACTATGGGGTTTTGGAACGATGTTTGATCTCCAGATTCCCCTCCACATGGCATGCGAAATGCAAAAGCGATGTTTCGAGCCTCGCAAACATCAGCGTTTCACGTACTCGTCAAGGCTAGCCGATGGGAGAATTTGCAATTACAACCAATCGACAAGGCTCGATCGCACCAGGACGTCGGCATCGAAGCGGACAATTGGTCTTGAAAGCTCTTGATAACTATAGCTGCCACTCACTGCCCCGCCATACAGCAAAGTCTTGAGCCCCAGCCACTGAAAGGCTAACATAATGTTTAACATTGTCGCGAGACATGGATGATAGCCCTCTATCTGCATCACCAGAAGCATGAATACCATACACCTTCTATATCACTCTAGTCATTAGCCTGCAACCTTCCAAAACTTCCAACCCTCGTTGTTTCCTCTAGCGCCAACTAACCGCTCAACCCCATCCTCCCCCTCAGCCTGTAGGAACCTCTCCTGGTCGATCTCCTCACCTCCGTCTTCCGCACCCTCATGCTTCAGCACTGCGGGATACAAGATACCGACCCCATCGCCTCCAAGGGTAGTCTGAAACCTCTCAAAGTCCTCAGCATCAAGCTTTCCTTCCAATTCTCTTAGCTTTGCGGGCGAAGTATCTGGCTTGAGGAGAGTGATAGCACTACCACCGCCCCCTGCACCGGTGAGTTTTGTCCAGCCAATACCAACTCCATCAACGAGCTCGCGGATGCGGTCCAATCTTGGATGGGACACTCCAAGGGATACAAGCAGGCCGTGGTTGATGTTCATCAGCGTGCCTAGCGTTTGGGCCGTCCGTAGATCTTCTTCGTTGTAGTCCGAGGAGCTAATGAGGCTATGAGCAGACTCGGTCACTCTGTCTATTGCATCAAGGATCACTTCTGTAAGGACTGGCATTTCCTTTTTCAAAGCTCCAACCTTCGCAACCTCTTTAGCGGTTGAACGTGTCTGTCTAGTATTGACTAGGAGAAGGGGCAGTACGGGGAAGTTACGTAGAGGAGTTACGGTAGGTGGTTTAGTGTAGTCTGTGCGTTTGAAGTGGACCGCTTTACCGCCTGTCGAGACAGTGTTGTCAACGCCGCTAGGGTTCCCGTGAAGACACATCTCACCTACGAAGGCCCAGCGATTGATTCTTTCCAATTGCAGCTCGGCTTCCCCTAGGGGCTGATCCTCGTGTGGGCCGGATAGCGTGCGGATTTGGAGAAGTAGGGCAGCGCTGAGGCAGACGCTGATGCTGGCGCTGCTACCCAGTCCAGCGCCAATAGGAATAGTGGAGCGAAGGGTGTAGATTGAGCCCGGGAATGTTTGGGAGCCGAGCGAGAGGAAAAGGTAAAGAAAGGTTTTAGCTGCACCCTGATGTATTTTTCTTTTCTCCGATGTAGCCTGTGGGGACACAAGAACCAGATTTGGTTGTATAGCTTCAATGAGATCTGAGTCGAGATCATTGACAAGGTCGTAGTACATTTTCTTATGGGAAGGATTCGAAAATATGGACCAAGGCAAATCGTCGATGTCCCATGTATGGTTGAGACCTATGTCTGGAAACCGAAGGGTGATAGTCCGCTGTGACTTTGACAACGTGGTTACCAAGAGGTATGATCGTAACGAGATGGCTGCCGCGATTGCTGCCTTTCCATGTACGACGGCATGTTCTCCGTAAACGATGACTTTTCCAGGGGCAGAGGTCATGAAAGCTGGGTTCATGGGTGAGGAGGGCTTTCGGTCGTGCTTGGGCCGCTGGGGCATGACCAGGCCATTGGAAGAGCCGCTGACTTTGACAGATGCCATCTTCCAACGGAGCTACCCATTTATATTGATATTGCTATCCGTTGAGAATCAAATGCTGTGTGCTTTCCACAAGAAACTGGGCTCCTTGGCGTCTCCATATCATCCTGTACCTTGTATCCTTGTGATCCCTGAGCTATTGTCACGTTTCAGAAAGTTCTGCAAACAGCCCTGCCACTTTTATGCTCTTCCATACATAACGTGAGGTTGGCGAATGTTGAACTCTATGTGGTTGTCATCATGGAAAGCTTTCGTCCTTGCCTTAAGATAACGTGATCCATAGGGACAGATCTCGCGTGCACCAGAAATGCAATGAAGTTTCTCTTACAATAGCCGTCTGTTCTTCAACGTTCATTCTTTTGCGATAACACCATCATATCCTATTACCCTTCCACAACCATGGATGTCCTCCAGGTAATCCTCACCCATATTTGTTCATGTATTCGCCAGCTAATTCTTGATACAGCGTTTGGGACGCTTCCTCGACAGGCCTGGATTTCCATGGAAGAAACTTATAGTCAGCTTCTCGCTCGGACAATATCTCTTAGAAGGATTTCTCTCGCTTCGGCAATATCAGGTCCTGAAGCAAACGAAGCCCCCAAAAGCACTTCGTGGAGAAGTTTCTCAGGAAGTATTTGACAAAAGTCAGGCATATGGACGAGCCAAGGCCAAGTTTGGATTCGTTTCCGGGCTATATAGCCAAGTTCAGAACTACAGCATAATATACTACGACGTACTACCTAAGCTGTGGGCTTTGACCGGGCTTTGGGTCGCTCATTATGTTCCTGAAAGATACTCCGGCGAAATCGTCCACACTCTCATTTTTTTCTTCGTTTTCAACATCATCAATTCAATCTTATCTCTACCTACTGATTACTATGGAACCTTTGTCTTAGAAGAGAAGTTTGGATTCAATAAGCAGACCGTGAAGCTTTGGATCATGGACATGATCAAGGGGCAAGCTCTCATGGTTGTCTTCGGGGCACCACTGCTCAGTGGATTTTTGGCAATTGTGCAAAGGACCGGCAACCAATTCTTCTACTACCTGTGGCTCTTCTCTATCGGCGTGCAAATGTTTGGTATCACGATATATCCGATCTTCATACTACCTTTGTTCAATAAGTTATCTCCATTGGAGGAAGGGTCACTGAAGACTGGCGTCGAAGGTCTAGCCAAGAGGCTTGATTTTCCACTGAAAGAGCTATATGTGATTGATGGAAGCAAGCGAAGTGCACACAGCAATGCGTACTTCTACGGTCTGCCATGGAAGAAGCATATCGTCATTTATGATACCCTCATCGAGAAGAGCGAGACGGAAGAGGTGGTTGCGGTATTGGCACACGAACTTGGACACTGGAGCTTAGGTCATACTACCAAGCTGTTCGGTATCAGCCAGGTAGGCCATATTGCAAGATCGCATGAATATTCACTGATGTTGTCTGACAGTTTCATACGTTCTATATCTTTGCCTTATTCTCCGTCTTCATCAACAATCGCTCGCTGTACCAGTCCTTTGGCTTCCACAAGGAATTCCCCATCATCATTGGATTTATCCTCTTCTCCGACGCTCTTGCACCCATGGATACCGTGGTGAAGCTTTTGCTGAATGTGCTGAGCAGGACTTTCGAGTTTCAAGCTGGTACGTAGTTTTATATCATTTCTTCGATCTTGACTAAACCCTCTTCTAGACGACTTTGCAGTCAAGCTAGGATACTCAACGCAGCTAGCCAAGTCTCTCATTAAGCTCCAGATCCAAAATCTGAGCACCATGGATGCCGATTGGATGTACTCAAGCTATCACTTCTCACATCCTATTTTGCCTGAAAGATTGGGAGCACTCGGCTGGTATGGCGACGAAACCAAGGCTGATGAAAAAGCATTGGACAACGAGAAATCCGTCAAAGCGTCCGATAGAGAGTTGTAGCCTTTAGAAGTACTCATAGTTTGGCCAAACTCGCTCAACCCTCGGCATCTTTCTCCCTGATCCTGTTCCCTTCCCGGATTAATCTTTCTTTCCTCCTCCTATCTTTTTTGGCCTCCCTTCTCGCATCTATCTCTCCAGTGCTCTTCGTACTTCTGACCCTCGGAACATGACCACTCTCTTCTTCCAAGTCGCTATTAAGAGTATTTTCTCCTTGACCGATTTCCCCTTGCATCACATCCTGCTGCCTCTCATATTCTCCCTTATCTTGCCATATACCCTCCATCTTCTGCATTTGCCTCTCCGGTCCTCTAACGGGTATTTCGATAGCTTCCGTAAATGTATTTTTTACCATCAGGTCTGGTAAACCCTCCCCTCCAAATTCCTTGAATGTCAAGTCCGCGCCTAAATGCTTGCCCTCCAGACCCGCTTCGACACGCTTCAGGTTGTGCAAGACGAATCCTATATTTGCGCCTGAGGATGGCGTGATGGGCCCGCTATCTGTGAGGAGCGCATTGGGGTGTAGGGCTGGGTCTGTGATTGTGGCTTCGAGATATGCGGAGAGAAGGGAGAGAGCAGCAGAGGTGGAGATGTGAGTTGTGCTGTGATGATGGATGGGTGGGAAACACGTCGTCATCTTGCGACAAAAGGCGCGATAGTTTCGTTGGATTGTGAAATCTGTATGGAGACATCTTCGTTTATGGTCAACCTTCCTAATTAGGAAGGACTCTAGTCAACGATCTATTCCAGCACTTCGCCTCGTTGCCTCGTATTTCTGTCCATTTGCGGGGTCAATGATTCGTCAAAGTCTTAGAGCAAGCAGACTCACGGCTAGTCGTACGACCTTCACCTATTCTGCTGTATTTAAAGTCCCACGACAAGCGTGTAAAGCACCTTCCGCTTTTGCACCGCAAGCCACAAGATATATTTCGTCTTTCCCACGAAAACCTGAAAAGATCTTCAAGACTGTCTACGAGGGACTGCAGCACCAAGTCAGACACTGCTCCCACCGGAGAGCCATGTGTCTCAAGAATGCAGACATCCCAAGTGGGAGTGTGGAAGCGCATCGTGAGGTGCTCCCAACGAACGTGAAGCCGTTGCACTATGACTTGACCTTGGAGCCGGACTTTGATAAGTTTACATATAACGGGACAGTGGTGATTGAGTACGTACTGTGAAGGCAATGGAGTCACTCAATTCATCTTGCATCCAGTGGCCTATGGCTAATATGAGTTCCTCAGTCTGGACATCAAAGAGGATACAACATCCATATCACTAAACACTTTAGAGGTCGACATACGCTCCACGCAGATCTCAGCCGGTGGCAGCGAAATTACATCGTCACCTGAAATCGTTTACAATGACGATTCTCAGATGATCTCAATATCCTTCGACAAGAAGATACCTGCAGGGTCTAAAGCACAGCTCACGCATACATTTACCGGCACTCTGAATGATAAGATGGCAGGGTTCTATAGGTCGTCATACAAGGACCGAAACGGCAACAAGAAATATATTGCGAGTACGCAAATGGAACCTACAGATGCCCGAAGAGCGTTCCCATGCTTCGACGAACCAGCGCTGAAAGCAGAGTACACAATCACACTTATTGCGGACAAGGAATTGACATGTCTGAGCAACATGGATGTAGCGTCAGAGAAAGATGTTGAATCGAAGATGAGTGGGACCACGAAGAAAGCTGTGACATTCAACAAGACTCCTCTCATGTCTACGTATCTGTTGGCTTTCATTGTTGGAGAGCTCAACCATATAGAGACCAAATCCTTCAGAGTTCCCATCCGTGTCTATGCAACGCCTGACGCAGACATTGAACATGGCCGCTTTTCTCTAGATCTGGCTGCGAAGACGCTGGCATTCTACGAGAAAGAGTTTGACAGCGACTTCCCACTGCCAAAGATGGACATGGTAGCTGTTCCTGACTTTAGTGCTGGAGCGATGGAGAATTGGGGTTTGATCACTTACCGAACGGTTGATGTAATGTTTGACGAACAAACAAGTGGTGCCTCAACAAGAGAGCGTGTAGCCGAGGTCGTGCAGCACGAACTGGCCCATCAATGGTTTGGTAACCTTGTCACTATGGACTTCTGGGATGGCCTTTGGCTGAACGAAGGTTTTGCGACTTGGATGTCCTGGTATTCGTGTAATAAGTTTTACCCCGAATGGAAGATATGGCAGAGTTTTGTGACTGGCGATCTGCAAAGCGCACTCTCACTTGATTCTTTGCGAAGCAGTCATCCCATTGAAGTGCCTGTTAAGCGCGCGGACGAAGTGAATCAGATCTTTGATGCCATTTCATACTCGAAGGGTTCCTGCGTCCTTAGAATGATATCTGCGTATCTTGGCGAGCAGACTTTCCTTGAGGGTATCAGGCGTTACATCAAGAAGCACGCCTATGGCAACACGAGGACCGAGGATCTGTGGGCTGCCCTGAGTGATGCGAGCGGGAAGCCCGTAGAAAAGATCATGGATATTTGGACAAAATACGTGGGGTATCCAGTGGTGACAGTGACGGAGAACGAGGGCTCTAACACCATCCACGTTAGACAAAATCGATTCCTACGCACAGGGGACGTGAAACCGGAGGAGGATAAGACACTATATCCCGTCTTTTTGGGTCTCAGGACCAAGGACGGCGTTGATGAGGACGTTACACTCTCTAGCCGTGAGCACGATTTCGAGGTGCCTAGCAAGGACTTCTTCAAACTCAACGCAGACCATTCTGGTGTCTACCGCACATCTTACACTCCAGCCCGCCTGGAGAAGCTCGGTCAAGCAGCAAAGAAAGGTCTTTTGTCAGTCGAAGATCGAGCAGGGATGATCGCAGATGCTGGTGCGCTTGCGTCCTCTGGTTACCAGAAGACATCCGGCATCCTCTCTCTACTCAAATCGTTCAATAGTGAGTCCGAATTCGTGGTCTGGGACGAACTCCTCACCCGCATCTCCGCCATCCGCGCCGCCTGGATCTTCGAGGACCAAAAGACCAAAGACGCCTTGAAAACTTTCCAGCGTGAGCTCGTTGGTCCCAAAGCCCATGAGAAAGGCTGGTCTTTTGGTACTGATGACGGTCATATTGAATCTCAATTCAAAGCTTTACTCTTCGGTAGTGCCGGCCTTGCGGGCGATGAGAAGATCATCAAAGCCGCGCAAGACATGTTCAAGAAGTGGGCTGCTGGTGACCGAAAAGCCATCCACCCAAACATCCGTGGCAGCGTGTACGCCATCGCACTTCAAAATGGCGGAGACGAAGAGTTTGACGCCATCCTCAACGAATACAAGACCTCCAAGGACGCCGACGAGCGCAACACTGCACTTCGATCCCTGGGTCGCTCCAAAGGCGAGAAGCTGATCCAGCGGGCGTTGTCTTTACCTTTGAGCGATGTTGTCAAGGGCCAGGATGTGTACATGCCCATCGGCGGACTGAGGAACGACAAGGAAGGAGTCGAGGCGTTATGGGTCTATCTGAAGGACAATTGGGAAGCGCTCAACCAAAAGTGCCCGGCTAGCTTAGGTATGCTGAGTACGATCGTCCAGATCTGCACGGGCGGGTTTGCATCCGAGGACCAGCTGGCGGAGGTGAGGAAGTGGTTTGGAGAAAGGAGTACGAAGGTAGGTGTGCTCTGACCCTGAACCACCTCATGGATACTGACCGTGGGACCTAGGGTTTCGATCGAGCACTGGAGCAAAGCTCGGACGCCATCCGTGCAAAAGCCAGCTGGCTGAAGAGAGACAGAGGCGACGTTGAAGGATGGTTGGCCGATAATGGTTATCTGCAAAAGAGTGGAGGTAAGCTGTGAGTGTTCGATTGGCAAGATGTTGTAGAGTGCATGCATTGTTTGTACGGTAGTCGCAGCCATGTTGGAGGCATAGATAGCCATGGGTGCGCACAAAGCCGTGGTTACCTTCCTTGCTTTGCTTTACTATGCGTCTTACTTTTCGAGGGCCCAGCGCCTTGGAGAGCTACCTACCTAGGATCCCTAAGTTTGGGCCTTACGGATTGACGTAGGCCGCCGCAAATGTAAGCTTTTCGGAATTGAAGCCATCGAAAAGCGGATAATCTATCAACAGAGGAGTTCGGGGGTAAGTGTACCTTCCCAACAGGCCAACTTGATCAGGTCCAAATATTTGATGAAACTTGGGTATGTAACAGGCCCCGTCATTGCCTACTGCCATCTTTGTCGCTGGTCAAGTCATGGATATACTCGCGGTGTGATTCCCCCAAGCAATTTTTCATTCCCATTCGTCCAAAGTCGCCCGCCTACACTTGAGAAATAATGGCCTCCACACCTTCACGCTTTCCATGGTAGTTCTCGCATGAGTGCCAGGAAGGCTTCGGCAAGATAGGTATGTGCACAAGTATGATTTTCTCGTCCGCAAGATAACTAAGGTACTTACTGCAAGCAAAACCATCACTGATTAACAGTAGTTTCTTTGATGTGTCCATGCGCTATGTATGATGCGACTGTCCATTCAAATTGAGAGGCAGGATTATATTCCCACGGGCTAGTCTGACGCAGTGCTTTCGGCTCAGAATGAGATTTCAGAGCGTATTCACGTCAGCAGGCCGAGCACAGTGCTGCGCTTCCACTCTTCTTGCCGAGTTTGACATCTGTGATTATGCACCGAGACACATTTAAGGATGCTGTCAAAGACGTCAATGTTGATACAAAGGCGCGCAAGGATACTTTACTACATACTTCAACATAGTCCCCACTGATGACAATCCCTCCAGACCGGATTGCATCCTATGAGCCGTCACGTTTTCATAGTAGTATACCACTGAGACAGGCGTTGTCACTGGCTGATGCTTTGGCCCAGTGTTTGCCTTGTTGCACTAGCTGTATGACATAGAATGGCTCCCATTCTTTGCTTGTGACAGGTGAGGGTTAGTCGAAGGTATTGAGATCGCGGTGCCAGTCTTTCTTGCTATTTTAAAGCGGTCTAATGATGGAAGCGGTTCTGTGGTGTTCTTCGTCGCGACCGCGTTACATGTGATACGGAGGCGTTGGGACTGAGGTAGGACGGAAGTTTTTTGGAAATGGTAGCAGCTTGTAATATGCTCTGATCATGTTCCCTGCATATATTCACCATTATTAAGCCAGTGTCTGGCGGGAAGTCTGCCTTATGATCGAGCTTTTCTCTACCCTATCATCGACCAATGCTCTTGGAGCTCACGCACCAGGGCATGGAGATGCAGACGGCCTGACCCGGCGCAGTCGACACTATGGTAATATGAATAGACCGCCCAAAGTTCGCGGAGAGCGGCGGGTCTCGTGATATTCAAAAACCATTTGCATTGACGGGTCGGGGTATCTAATTACAATATCATTCTTTCGCCTTCCCCAATGACCTTCCCAACAGTATTTCGTACCTTGATACCAACAGAGAATCGTGCCTTCTCTCCATGAACTCCTTGTGCATGATGCAGCCCCGAGTGTCCAACGCTCAAACCAGATGAGATGATTTCGTAATGCATTCAAACTGCAGAGGGCAAGATCAGAAGGACCCGCCATAGAAGCTAGATTGGAAAGTTATTCCTCGACGCTCTTTGTTGATGTTGGTGATTTCCTTGATTTAGACATGAAAGGAAGCCAAGTTACAATCAGAGTATGAGGAACGGCTGGAAGGGGTGGGTTACTGAGGTGGAGTCGTCGCAATCGTTGGTGGAGGACTCTGCGCGGAAATAGGAGACCTGGGATATGGAGGAACGACTTCTGTAGCACTCTTGTGTTTTGCTATAATCTGCATCTTCCTCCGCAGGGCAGCGAGACGAGTGCGAATGCTTTGAACGACTAAAATGGAACGTTAGCCATGACATAGCTCGATCATGATCGATTCGCGCAATGGAGATACGCACATTTTACGATGGCTTTCCTGTCCTCTGCTTCGACGCCATTCACAAGGTCCACTGCTGCCCTCGAAGTCTTCACTTCCTGATCTGTGGCTAAGGCTCTCTTTGGGAATGGTTCATCGTCGTCCTCAAGTACAGCTTCAAGCAGCAGTATTGCTGTAACGTAGGACCTCTCACAACCTGCGAGATCTTCCCCAACTAGCTCGTTGACCGCTGCCGACTTGCTCATCTCTAAAGCCCGATCATACATGATCTTTTCCGCACTCACGCCCAAGGTGAGGACTACTTGCTCTGATGACGTACCAATTCCGGCTGAGCTTGACGTTGAGGTATGATTATTGGGATGGCCAGGGTGCTCGATTGGAAGCTGCTTCTGTGCTTCGATAAGCCTGAGACGCACGAACTCGGCCTTGACGAGGACTTCATTGAATCGATCTCTGACCCATTGAACGACGTTGTTCACTCTGTTGCCTACGGCGGCGGCAGTAACAGAAGCTGGTGAGGCTCGTGGTGTCGTTGAATCGGTAACAATCTCGCCTCGACTCTTACGAACCCACCATGCTCCGGCTATGTCCATCGATCGAGCGAGGAGTGCAAGTGCCTTCACGTACAATACCAAGGCTTCCTCTGATAGTGTGACAATGGCATCAATGGTCAAGCCGTCATCCTCCGTTGCACTAGGCTCACCGTCACTTCCTTCGGGGATGCGAAGACCTAGACCTTGTTCTGTTGATGGGGCTAATGGCATGAGCTGCTTATACTTGACCTCTGCAAAACCGTACACAACATCACTTCTTGAGGCCGAATCTTCTACTACATGGACAGCCTTGGAGTCCTCATCGAGCGGTACTGGCGCTTTGGAGCTACCTTCGATCATGAGGAGATTTCCTGGATTCTGGGGGTATGCGGGAAACGGACTGTACAGGGGTGGAGAATGACCACCTCGACCCAGACTTAGTGGAGGTGAAAATCCCATACTAAAAAGTCTGTTACCAGCCATGTTGATAGCTTTCGAGATAGCCGACGTGGCCGAAGAAGGCTCGCGTAACCTTCGCTCATATGAATCTCGGCGTTGATGATCCGGTCTTCTCCCTGAGACGATTTGCATTGCCCGTGAAGGTGTGACCTGGGCCCCAGTCGCTGAGTTCGGGGCTCCTTGAGTCGTCGCTCTTCGCACCATGGTACCACGTTGGCCGTCTTGCTGAGCATCATTTTTGCCATAAATTCGGGGACTTGCAGCCAACTCGTCGGCGAAAGCGTTGATCTGTGTTGCTTGCTTATCTACTACAACGTAGTCTCTTTCGAATGCTACATCCTGCGCAGCACGTTCTCGAGTATCTCTAGCTTCAGCTGCCGCCCTCTGCCGTTGAGCTTGCTCCTGGGATTTTGGAGATCTTGGTGCTAGAGAATTGCGACTCGATTGTCGTTGCATGATGACAGCCCCAGTAGGCTTCGCATACTGATATTGCAAGTCTGGGCGAGCGGGAGCCGTGGCATGGCTTACCATACTTGGCCGTCTGGGTTGCGTTGGAAGTTCTCTTGAAGGCCCATCATCAGCAGAGATCTCGCGACTTCGTCTCTTTTCGTACAGATCGGCTGTAGCAGATCGAGAAGGAGTACCAGAGGACCGTCTTTGGAGGCGAGATTCCGCCTTGAGTGCAGCCATTTGCGGACTGTTTGAAGTATTCGTACGAGGAGACTGCGATAGCGTACCGGTTGCGTCAACTTTCGATGGCCTTGGTGCTGATGCCTCGGCTGTCGATGGCTCTCTGAGCGGTGACTTTCCTCTCCGATCCTTGTCAGGCTCAGGTTTCGGTAGCTGAGCTGGACGATCCTCTTCAGCCAGGCCTGGTATTACATCCTTTACCACTGTATGATTGAAGAAGTCGCTGAAACCCATTCTCTCCACAGGATTCCGCTTCAGTAGAGCCCGGATGATCTTCTTCATCGAATCGCTCAAGTACACCTCCTCTGGAAATTTGATCTTGTCTTCACCACGTTCGATCTTCCGCAACAACTCGACGTGGTTCGAAGCTCTAAATGGAGGCTTACCGACCATCATCTCGTACAGCACGGTACCAACCGACCAAAGATCTGCCTTGGCATCATACTTCTCATATCTAAGGATCTCAGGTGCCATATACAGAGGAGAACCGCAAAGTGTTTCAGCGAGCGAAGTTGAGGGTAATGACCGGGCGAATCCAAAGTCTGCGAGCTTCAGGGTCGGTAATGACTCCACGCCAACCATGGGAGTGAGGGACTTGTCGTGGGCAGCATAGGGAACAGCTTCCGGCTTGGCCTTGGCGTAATATAAAGGCGAGGGGTCGAGTAAAAGATTTTGTGGTTTGACATCCCTGTGGATGAAGTTCCTTTGCCGAAGAAACTCCAAAGCACTAGCCAGCTGCTTCAAGAAATGGCGTACGACGACCTCGTTCAAGCCACCCGCGGCTGGATTGGGATATTTTCTGACTATATCTGACGTTGTGTCATGTCGCGAGAGCGTGTCTCTTTTCTTGATGAAGTATGACATGTCGCCTAGCTCACACAACTCCATGATTAAGTGGATATGGGCAGAGGTTTCTTGGCAGTCGATGAGCGCGACGATGTGTGGATGGTGAAGGTCTTTCAGGATATGAATCTCGGAATATAGGTTTTCTTTCAGCTTCTTGTTAAGCTTATTCATATCAACAGACTTGATGGCGACATAGCCAGGCTTCTTCTGCCATACCCGTGGATGTTAGCATGACTCTTTCGAGGAGATGAAAGTACCAGCATTGGGCAACCACCGAGGAAGCCTGGAACACTCGGTAGCGATATATTCCCCAGATAGCCAACGGAGAGATGCCGAACGAAACTTGACAGCTACTTACAGACATAGAACCTTTATAAACCGTAGCAAAGCTCCCTCGACCGACCTCCTCGAGCCTTCGAAAGCTTCCAACTGCCATTTCGGGTTGTGTAGAGTCTCTAGGGCGTTTCGAAGAAGAAGAAGATGTTGGTTGTCTGGACGCCATCGTGATAGGTCAGGCGTTGAGGCCTGCTTCACCTTCCACCTGATCAGTGCCAAGCGCCTTGTCTGGATCAGTGTCGTTACCAGTCGAGATGCGGATATAGGGTGGCGGTCAATGAATTATACATTGGCAACTATCGTCGTGATCGTGTCGGTCGAGGATGGGGTTGGGGTTGGGGTTGGGGTTAAGCAGTTGTCATGCCAAATGCAGGTTGTCGATCATCTCAAGGGGAAGGCCGTCAAGCCATGCTATGTGATAGGCTGGACCGGTCCGCTCGAAGATGCAGGGAACCTTGTGCCGGTAGGGAGAGGGACAGGCAGCCTTGTACCGCGGGGTTGTACTGTGTCTAGTGAATAAGGTAGGGCGTGGTGGGAGTCAGATCGATATGCGGAGTGGACGTGTGACTCGATGCGGGATTCAGAGATTGATTAGGTAATAGATGGTGGTAGGTAGACAGTTGACAATGAACACTTTCCAGTCCTGACAAGAAGTAAGAGAACGATAAGGTAAGAATAGAAAAAGGTGCTGAAACAGGTGGGACGATCGAAGTGGAGTTGTCTTCAACATGTAGGTATTCTATTGCGCAGCTACCCCAGACTGAGGGAGGTAGGTACTTTATCGAGAACTACTGACTGTTCCACCATCTACTTTATCTGGTTATCTATGGCCCGATAACGTTCCTTATCGGCAGCGCCCATCGCGAACCATACTTGACATATCTTTGTGAGGCGCGTCGACGAGTCCATGAACTGGTCAGTGTCATCGAATGGACCCTAGACCCTAATGTATCTGTAGGCTCTCATACAAAGCGCAAACATGGACATATTGTTTGTCCTGTCGCTGCGTATGGGTGGTACCATGTCCTTGCTATCCGCTTTTGTCAACGTTTGGCTGCGTGCAATGTGGGTACATCCCAAAGTCCATAGTAAATCCACACCAGCCCACTCTCCAATGATAAGCTTACTTCTACAGCTGTATGCTTCGGAGGTAGGGTCTCATATCGGGTAGAATTATTTCGGTCCTGTTAGGCTGCCTGACTGATGTAGCGCAACGGTATCCTGGTAAGTGCTTGAGTAGTACAGCCTTCGTCAACCTGTGTGCCTGGCTGCCTGGCTGCCTGCTGCAACGGACCCGAGACATTGTGTAATAGAAACACCTTTTGGCGACTAAACGTGTAGCTTGTGCCTTCTCGATGCCGATCTGTCAAGGCTCTCTAGTGATCTGATTTATTATACTTCCCACTCATCTTTTGCCAGAGCATTGCCTAAACGCCATCGCTAAATCGAGCCTGCTCATCAGTCATATCCTTAACCCTCGAACAAGTAGCCACAGAATGACAGGCACAATCACGTTGTCATTGCCGCCAGTCAGCACCGCTTCTGTAAGACTCGCCCCAGTGGCAGCAATGGAAGCCTTGCCCAACGTCATAGCCCATGAGTTCCCGCTATCGCCCTGCCAGCTTCCCCTCAGTAATACCAGCCTTGCCAGGCACAACCCCAAGATAACGGCTATTGCGAACGCAAGACTCCCTTCGAGACTCTTGCCACCGCTCCAACACCACCGCCGGCGCCCGTAACGTCGCCCAATGAGGGACGCTGCTGCATCTCCCATTCCAACGCATACAACCCCACTGATCATACTGACTTCTCGTCTTTGGACATCCCAGCCTTTCCAGGGTCCGTCACCTGTTCGCTCGATGGCCGCAAGGGACAACCAAAGGGGGATAGCGCATCCAATTAAAAGGAAGATGTGAGACACGATAACAGGGCCGCGATGGTCTCGTCCATCGACGTATGGGGCCAAGAAATATGTGAGTGGCTTAGACAATGGAGGTAGCTGTGATGCCCGGAAGAGATCAAGTAGAAGGAATATTGCCAGGATAAGCGCGAAAGCCAAAGAGACGAACGTAGGATCGACGAAGATCGTTGGCAGAAACATGGCTACCATCATTCCGTGGAACACTTTCCGGCGTGTATCTACTTCGGCCACAGTACTCAAGCGTAACACGACGGCAAGGCCGATGCAGATGATGGCAAGACAGTAACCGCAAATTAGTAATCTGATATTAGCCGCTCCCAGACCGTCGAGCACTATATTTTGAATGTAGGCTCCTGGTGCTGCGTCAGAGGTTGATGTCTGGGGAAGATCTATCCAGTGACCAAGATTCCACTTGGTCATCAGATACCTGAAAAGAGGCGCATCACCCAGAAGGTAAACCACAGCCCAACCAACGGGCTCTTGACCATGCAAGGCATCCCGACCCACTTTCGGTCTAACAGCGAAGACAATGACAGCAAGGACAATAGCGTATACAGAGAGCGCAAGTAGCCACTTGGTGACAGTCGCTTGTGCCTTGGACAAATCTCGTAGTGACCATGTCTTGAAAGGTTGAGAGAGCGACGTCCTCTTACGCTTTACGCTCTCCTCCGGAAAGCTGGCTGGAGATGATTGGATATGTGTTGGGACCGTGTACCGCCGCTGCCGCTCATATACTCCTTTTAGTCCAAGCTTAGGCCACGCGCCATTAGCTCCTGCAGACCCAACAGACATTGTGTCATCGAGAGCTAAGGTCGGCGCGCTGACCGGTGTCTGGGCCAAATTCCCACCTGCATTTACATGGATACCACCGGTGTCCACACTGAACATCTGTCCATCCTTTTGACGTGGAGCAAACTTGGGCAATCTGGCAGGCTCGTTGTCCGCCGAATCGTCAGAGTCCCCTGAGCCCGCCGAAATCAATCCCCACTCACTGAGACGTCCACTGAGAGTTTCATCGATGGCTAGAAGCAACACGTTTCCTTCGGAAGCCTTGGCTTTAGGCCGGCGGAAGCGCCAGCTAGGAATACGTGCCAATGCGACTCCCCAGGCGAGGATTTTCCTGCACAGAACAAAGACCGAAAGACCTCCCAGCCAAAGCAGAGACTGCAAAATTGCAGTCTGCGGCGAATGAGAATGTATGAGCAGGTTAATCATTGAAATTGAAAGTAGTTGCAGTTCTGCGGGTAAGAGACTCGTTGTCGTCAAGAATTGTAGCCCAGGCAAGAGTGCTTGATGTAATGGGTACAACATCAGAAGCTTACTAGCGTCAGAAATACAAGCCTTGTCGTAGCCATTCTGGACCCAAAATTGACAGTCACTAAGGAACCATCGTCGAGAAATCAGGACAGGGACAGCTGATAACAGCCATTGCATTGAGTTGTACCACACAACGTCAGTATTGAATGGAATGATTTTGCTAGGTATTGAGGCTATGCTCAAGACGAGGTTGGGGAGTACAACAGTCGCATCGGCCTGCATTATTGACAGTGCCACGAAGACAGGAACAAGTACAGGATACAATAATGGGGCAGGTTCGAAGGCTGCTGGGATGTGTACATAGAACCGAGATCGACCTCTTGAGATACTGCGGGCCTGATTCTTGAACATAATACGCAGCGGATACAGGATGTAAAGACCTAGCACAACAGCAGCATGGCTCATCAGGGCTGTTAGAACCTGGTTCACTACACACTCGTCCACGGTTACCGCTTTCTGGCAGCTTCCTTGGGCACGGGAGAGCAACGCCCGTGCTGTATCGCTCATACAGGCAATAGCGCCAACAAAGCAAAGTAAAAGCGTTTCTGAGATTCTTCGTATCAGTTCGGCTCTCCGTCTCCGCCTGAACTTCTTTCTGATCTTGGTCGCTTCTTCATCATTGTAGGTCGGGTTCTGCGAGCTTTTTCGACCGTTTTTCTGATCAATAGACACTGGTGTTCGCGGATCCTCATCCAAATACGAAGGCGTTATGAGCGGGCTTGCTGTATTAGATAAATTCGCGCCTTTGAGACCTTTGCGCGGTCTGAACGGTGGAGCCGGGAGACCCAAGAAGGTAGCGCCCCTCTCATCGTCAGCCTCGCTACCAGTTTCGCTGTGTGATGCAGATTGCTTCCGTCTCTTTCGATGATCGGCATCAAAATACGTTGGTCTTGATCCTGCAATAAGGTGTTGAGAGGTCGTTGGTGGGAAGAGCGACGGTGTTCCGCGTGGATCGGTGTAGTTGTCATTTGTTTGACGCACAGATGCTTGATCTCTTCGATGTGGATCTGGCGAGCGAAAGAACCTTTGGGCCCTGCCTGGTGGTGTGTTCTCGATACTGTGGTCACCTAACAGATCTCCTTCATGAACAGGCATGTCGGCCCCTTAAAGCGTGCCTCAGGCGGTATCGAAGGTCATGACAGCTTCGTGCTGCATAATGCAGCTGCATCGTCATTGCTAATCTTGTCCAGAGCTTCCGAAGCTTGCCCCCAACATTGTGCCCCCATAGCGAATGAACGTGGAGGTTAGGTCATCTTAACTTCCTCGAGGCATCAATTCCGTGTGTAGCCGGACACCAAGAACGCTAAACCTATTACGGAGTAAACCGCATCAATACCTTGATTCGTCGAGGTGTTCGTACGTGGACTTGATCTTACGAGGGAGTATATCGTACTGTAGCGATGCTCAACGTGATCTCTCAGCTTCAAAAGCTACTGATCCGGAACACGCGTAAGGTATGTATCTGTTCTAGTCCGCGCGAGAATTGACTTATGTTGTAGAATACTTCAATGCTACAAGGGTTCACCTCCTTATGGTCCATAGCATACTAGAATATCGCAACGCTGGCCTTTCTCGGACCAAGCTACCTTTATCATGACGCAGTTTAGGCCTCCACCATAGGGAATTTCCCATTCTGAATGACGATTCCCGCTGCCAACCTTTGCGCATTGGGTCCCCAAACGGACCTGCAAGGTATCACCTGCATGGAAAGTTTACTGACGAGCTCCGGCCAAGGGGTATAGATCCTCGCATCAAAGTCTCCAGCGCTTGGTCTCTCATCGAGCAATTTCATTATTTGAGTCTGGAGCTGTGTCTCTCCTGCTGTATACTCCCACGCCACGGAGATGTAGGAAAACAGGTGCTGGACCGCAGGCGTAGAATCATTTCGATATGCGATCCCGGAGCTTTGCCACTCAATGTCGCAGCCACGTGGTAAATCGTCGACTTGGACAGCGAAGAAGTTTGGAGCATTGTACCAGGTTGGGTTTGACAGTCTTCTGAAATCCGGAAGGCTATGGCATTTCGATTGGACTGGGATGAGACTGCCCAAGCCACCATATCTCAAATCCCACACATCTAAGCCTCTGAGACCGTCATCATCTTCTTCCTGGCCAGTATAGTTCCACGTCTCAGCCTGATGTATTGCCTCCCAAGTCTTCCATGCCACCATCGCTTTTCCAGAGATATCGTCCGTGCCGGTTATGAAAGCAGTGGCATCCGTCCACCAGCTGACACTCGTAGCTTTTCCGATTCTCCAGAGATGTTGCAATGCTAAGCACGTCCGCCTTTGGAATAATTCCGTACCTGTTCTCTGTGCCACTCGGCCCTCTTCGTCTTCTGCCCGCAGTATCTCCATCGATGCTGGTACGAGTGGTATCTGTCCTGCAACATATACTAATCGAACATCCGTCATGTCTTGTTGCAATGGCACCGAAACAGCCTGCGAATATGGCCCTATGTTTGCAGGGGCCCAATAAGATCTCGATTGCACATGAAGGCCTTCTCGAGATGCGATATCCAGACTGATGATCAAGGACACCATTACGTGCACACCAGGCGGTAATGTATTACCACAGGCTACAGTCACCCGCGCAGGCGGGTTTGGCCTGGTGAAGAGCCGTCCATAAGCGTCATTTATAGACACGAAATCAGCCATCGTACGGAGCAGCATCGTCGTGAATACGATACTGTTTCCATTCGAGATGTGGTGCTCTAAAAGTACGTCCATCACTATTGAATTGATGGCCAGCATCTGCTCGCTTGCCGAGGTTTCATTATTTGGAGCGATGACATTAGACAATTTGAGACTGGATTGATTCTTGATTAGCACAGGTTCGACTTCCCATACCCTGTTCTCGGATGTATATCGTACGATTTGTCTCGGAACCCTAAAGTTCAAGGCTTTAAATTCATTGTCCCACAGCCCAGGCCTTCGGATGTTCCTATTCAACCCAGGTTCGTTAACAGCCAGAGTGTCATCATCCCTTGTAACCACTCCACTCCCCTCACGAAATCTAATCCACGCCTCACCCCCTACGCCTTTCCCGATCCACATATCTTCTCGCCGCACCTCAATACGTCCTTTCCAAAATCCTCTTGGTCCGTCTACCACAAGCGTCTCGTACTCGCCGCCTTCTCCAAGTACACTACCGCCGAATCGATCTACTCCCCTTTGCAGCCGTCTTCTTACTGTAGCATCCATGAGATTACCCCACAGTAGCTCCTCATTCAAGCCTCCAGAAGCAACCTTTACGATGCGAACATCAAAGCCGGCAGTTGCCAGATCGTCTAGTAATCCCCCTGCCGATTGCGGTGGAAGAGAAGGAAACTGCCACAGATATGTCAGAGGGATGAGGTTAAGACGTCGAGCTACAGACTCGATCCGCGTTCGTTGGTAGGTGGAGAGGATGGCGCCTGTGGAAACAGCGTTCGCCAATGGATGAGCAGCCATGACTTTCCTCAGCAGCGGCAGCAGACTTTCAGTCTCATCCTGACAATCTCCAACCATCACTTTTCCCGAGTCGCTGGAAGAGGTACCTCCGGACCCAGCGTGATAGTCCTTTGACTGGTTTAGTGCCGACCCGATTATCTCCTGGCGGTACAGCGGCAAGCCGAGAGCTTCGGAATATAACGGTATCAAAGCGTGGCCTGCCGTTTGGTACATGAAACTGTTTTCGTCTTCAAAATTGTCCGCAGATGATGATACTGCAGGAGGGTAGAGATTGGCAAGGGCGATGACCTGATGGTTGTTCGCTAGACAGTGTAAGAGCGAAAAGAAAGAGTCTTTGCCCCCTGAGACAAGCCCAATCACATTCAACGACTCGGAGTTCGCAGCCATGATGAGTGCAACGATAGGAGTGTTGCGCCAGTCTTTACGCACTTAAAGTCAAGCCGCCCCCGAAAGATCAAGAGCTGACTGAAACTTTGTCCATCTGTGAGCCAATTATACCTATTCTAGTACTTACTCGGTTTTCGGGGATTTAGCGAGTCGTTCATTTTCTTGCCGATCATCTCCACTAGTTTTCGAAAAGCTGTTGATGTATGGCTTCATGACTTGAACAGCACCTAACGACTCTCCAACGGCACTATCCAAGATTGCATATTAGAATCGACCGTATGGGAAGAGTGAAAATTGGAAAACTCGATCTCTGGCTTTGTTCTTCTCCATGGGATATATTGTCTCAAAGAGGACCAAGTCCAATGGTTACAGATACGTGGTGGACGTCTCTGAAATCTCCGGGTTGACGAGCACTAAGAAGGTGTATAGCAAAGAAGCCTATCAGCAGCTCCCTCGTACATAGAATACTCTAATACAGAAATGAATCAGGATTGTAGTGGACTCGTTCCGCCCGCCAAGACTGCTACAGACCTCCTCTAAGCCTTCCAATCTTCATATTATCCTACCATAGTTGAACCCCAATGGCAAAGACAATACACATCAGCTCAGCGAGCCAATTTGACAGCCTACTCCAGTCCTCCACCATAGTGGTAACAGACTGTATGCTCTCTCAACCCTAATCTCTACCACATAGTACTTTAGGATCCAAAGCTTCTACATCCGGGCGCTGACTCAAGCTCTATAGTCTACGCGGATTGGTGTGGACCATGCAAACAGATCGCCCCAATCTATGAGCAACTCTCGGCCCAACTGTCTCGACCGAATAAAATCACATTTGCGAAAGTCGACACGGATAAACAAAAAGAGGTTGCACAAAAGTATTCAGTTTCGGCGTCAGTATCTCCACTCCTTAGACTGTATCTCTGTTCTAGCGGCCTATTGTGAAGACAATCTCAATGAAGGCCCTCCCGAGACAGTGTCGAAAAGAGTACAGGCAGTCGCTAGGTATATCAGGCTTACGTCGGGATCATTAGTCTACCTACCTTTATCATTTTTAAAAATCGGCAGATTGTTGAAAGTATTAAAGGAGCCGACCCGAGAAAGCTACAGATGGTGGTAAAGAAACTCTCGGCGGAAGCAGACTCAGATGGCACAAATGGTTTCGGCGACTCAAGTGGCAGCGGATCGACATGGTCAGCTGCAAGTCTACCAAAGGGTTACACCGATGTGACAGATCAGGTAGATGTACGTGGTCTCGATCTCTTGAATTCAAATAGCGAATATGGCACTGCGAGGACACTTTTCGATGGCAGCAAGCCATCTTCACTGGCCACTGGTAGGGGCAAAGGAAAAGCAGGTGGCGAAGAAAGTGCAAAAGATTGGGTGGAGAGCGATACTGATGAGCAGCTAATGCTGTTTTTCCCACTCATGTCGACGTTGAAAGTCCACACTCTTCATATCACATCATTACCGCCTAAAGACGACGAAGATGCTCCAATGCGACCAAAAACGCTACAAATATACTCTAATCGTGCACATGTCCTAGGTTTTGACGAGGCTGAGGACTTATCAGCCACGCAGTCAATCACATTGAACTCTCGGGACTGGGACGAGGAGACAGGCACTGCGAGGATTGAATTACGCTTTGTCAAGTTTCAAAATGTTTCCTCCCTGGTAATCTTTGTGGTGGACGGCGAGGGGAGTGGCGATAAGGTTAGGATTGATCGATTGAGGATTATAGGAGAGACAGGGGAGAAGAGAGATGGGAAAGTCGAGAAGATTGCGGACGACGCATGATGATAGCATGTGTCCATGGTCACGAGATATGAGGCATTCAATGGCGTCCATGCGTTTAGGTCGAAAAGTAGGGAGTTGCATATTTCGACTCCTATATGGCAAAGCATAAGAATAAATGCGTTGCATACAGAGCGACAAATATGCCCATGTTGGCCTACCGACCACCCGACTTCGACCTGTACATTATCTCCAAAGTCACCTCATGTCTTTCCTCTCGACTCCTTCAGCAGAACCCTCTATCAATGATACATTGGCACATAGCACCTCCCTGCGCTCAGCCTATATGATCCCAACCACCCTCTTGAGAATCCAAGCCCCCTAGTTCCACAGTATGTTCAATCTTCACCCACGACTCTCCCATGCCCACTTTCGTGGACGCCGAAGCGATCGACAGAGCCTACCAGGCTAGACTGACGTGCAATTCTTCATTCTGTGGCATGACTGACGCTAGGATACATCACTGGGAAAGATGCAGCAGCAACACGGAGTCACGCCGCCGCACGAAGGAGAAAGGAAGGGATTGGGAAATTTTCGCACAATTATATTCGTAGCAGGGCTAAGCTAGGCCATATACGGCTGGATGGGGGTGGCCATACCGATGTATCACCAAGAAGAACGAACGTCTGCTTCGTGTTTTCTTGTCGTATATGGCTGGTGATGAACGATACGCACAGTATCAATTATCATAATAGGAAGAGGATGACTGGCTCGTTGAGCTAGAATGATCTCACAATGACATATTCTGAAGCCAATCTATGTAATTCATGATCCAATCTCAATATTCAGCACAAACTCTCCATCCTCTCATATTTTTCCCATCCTGACGTCGAAAGGGGATATCAGTACGAACCGGACTGAAGGCTAGACACGAGGCGTCAACACTCTGATCAATTAGGTGGATATACGAGGAAGTATGCTCACGCATCCGTTGATGTGGCGCTTTCTATGCCATTTATGTCGAACACTGCATTCGATTCTCCGATTACTCACATGAGGAGTCGCCTACTGGTTTGCGTTGTGACTCTCGTCTTACTATTTCATGGGAACGATGCCTCGGAGCATATGGAAAATGGTAAAGACGCCGATGTCAATGAAGCTAATATAAGGTAGACCATTTCATGGAATTTCCTGCAAAGTCAATATTTTGCATCTTCGATATGAATGAATTCGAAAGTGACTTTCACTCCAACGTAAGGAGTCGGTATTCTAGTGTCATTGTAAGTAAGGTAGACTTCAGTGAGTAATTAGTCCCATTCATGTATGGCTTCATTCCTTCTACTTCTCTCCAGAACAAGCACGATGATATCTCTGCCGAGATTGGCACTGAGGTGATACATCTCGTTTCGTAGATTCCTGGCCTACACGGCCCTATTATGAGTGTCTCGCCGCCTTAGATTTCAATCGCTATCTACAAGATCAAAACCTCACTTCTATTGATGGATAACAGTAGTGATGTACGAGTAGTACATTGCATCAATGAAAGACTGCAAACATGAAGTCACTTTACTCAAGCATGATGCCCTTCACTGAGATTCTCGTATATACAGTGCTGATTCGGAAGTCGGCTTCCAGAAATTTCTCTTCTTCTCCCACACTCTCCCCCTCTCCCTCACCCCTCTCCCTCTCCCTCATCCCTCTCCCTCACCCTCACCCTCACCCTCACCCATATATATACATATCACCCTCACCCTTGCCCTCTTCGTCCTCGTGCAGCAAGATGGAATCTTGCAACGCCCGCCGTTCGTGAGTTACACCAGAGTATATATATTATCGAGGAATTAGGACTTATGGCACATCTTATATATATATATATTATATATCCCACTTCTTTGCATGCAACTACTGTAAGTCATAAGAACCAATCGCTCCTGCAAGATTTCCACTGATCGATCTATAGGATACCGATAAGATCGGAGCATTGAAACGAAATTTTCCTCTGTCATCAGAGATTGTTCTAATGAAAACGATCAGCGAAGCTGAAAACATTCTGCCGCTAACAGTTTCGGTGGCGAAGCTTGGGTCCAGTCAAGCACCACACTTGACTGAAATACTTGACACGCAGTCGACTTCTGATGTCCAGTCTCTAGAGCAGAACGTGGATGCTGCTGCTGCTGCTGCTCCAATCGGAGAGTTCAATACCCAGTCCACATCGGACGGCATCAACCAAATCCACGATGCTAATTGCGAGATCTCGTATGTTCCCGGTGATAATGACAACCCGCTCGACACCCATTCAGACATCACCTGTAATTCGCAAAGCACAGATGCTGCTTGGAATATATATATATATGTATATTCAGACAAGAGCCGCTCGTCTGGATTCGAGCACTGCCTCCGCAGCCCCCAAGAGGGTGGCTTGTGACCCTTTACAAGTCGCCGGGACCAACATCACTTTGCAAAAGGGCAAGGAAGGGTGGATCGTAAGTGGTCTCGAAGGTATTTCTAAAGGTACGTCCGGATCTCAGGAGATGTTTATCTAGGTTCACTGACGATAACCAAAGATCCCCGAAACTGGAGCCACCTGACGTCCCGGATCATTGCTACGGATGTAACGAATGTCAGTGATTGCTATCGGGTATCGCATACGGATATACCCAAATATGATAGACTCCGCCACTCAGTCGATTGGCCAAGCCTTTTCTTTCACTACCAACGATACAGCGACATTCCGAGTAGGACCTTGGATGCCATGATGGTTTCGCGATGTCCGGGCGGCCGAAGTAACTGGCTCTGGGTTGGAAATATATATATATTCTTCGTGACTCGCTTCGATAAGGCGATGCGGATGTCCCGATTGGATAAGGCACAAGGGCACCTAAGTCCGTTGACTATCGCGTCCCTGAGTCCCTTGGACCCACCCGGAAGCATTCCACTACAATATGCCTCGCACCAGGAACTCAGCCTTGAGATTAATAAGCTTCACGCTGGCCTACCGGCAAGTGAGCTTCGTGACCAATTAGCGGTTCCATTCAAAGTCCTGCTCCTTAGACACCTGAGAGCCGAGTCCGCCCTTATAGGACGGCGACTACATTTTTATATATATATATCCCCTGACCCCACTGGATGGGGTCCTGTTATGTCCATTCCCCCAGATTTGGATCCTGCGATACATTTATATATATATTCGCTCCAGCTTTCGCCCCAGTCCCCCCGCGGATCGGTTTCCACGAATCATCGCTTCTCCTAGCAATCATCCGGCATTCAAGTACCACTAGCAGGAAAGTCTACGAAACTCAACGATACTCCCCAGCTTACCAACGCGGTGGTAAATCGCCAAATCGATCATCGCAGACTGTGAAGCCGACACTCAATGTCAATCATATGTTTGTCCAGTATTAACAGTCACGCAATTATCTTTCGTAAGGCAGGCGGCCCTCATGCCGCTCTTCACGAATGCAGGTAGGGCTTTAGGTGTCCAACAATCTTTATCTCATCTTCAACCCGGCCAGAGCGCCATCATCTTGCTGCACCGGCTTGACGGTTTTTACTACATGCATTTGAGGGCTGGGTTATGTACTCCCATATCTTCCCGCACATTAATATATATCTTTGTTGATCAGAGATGACAAGGTGGGCTGGGTCATGTACTCCCATATCTTCCCGCACATTAATATATATCTTTATTGATCAGAGATGATAATGTGGGCTGGAGGGGATATACGACTGATCATGAATGGGAGCGCCTGCTACCAACGATCCGCCCAGGATTGCACAGTGACAACAGAATCTGGGGATGCTTTCAAATGAGCAAGATCATCGATGTCTTTCAGGAACGCGTATGTAAGCGACGAATGTGTATGGGCTCGTGATACGGAGATGGGCATGAAATGGATGACACTCGAAACGCCATCTTAGACTATATAGACCACTTGTGTAAAGTCTTCAGATCTGTTTCGTCAGAAGCGAGTAAGCCTGTCGCCCGCAAATATCATATGTCGGCTACCCCCTCTGTGACATTATTAGGCCAATACGTTCGATGGACTTGGGATGTCTACAAACGAAGGAGAAGAAGATTGCGGCCATCACATCACTGCGCTGTCCACAAAAACCTGCGTGATCTCGAAATGTTTCTCGGTCTCACTGGGTGGCTTCGCTCATCAATCGAGCGATATGCCCAACGAGCAGACCCTTTACAGAAAAGGACGGTCATGCTCAACAAGGGTCTTGGTACGGTGGCAGCGAGAAGTTTGAGACCAGGGAGGAATGGCAGAAATTGATCCGCTTGATACTGTCTCCTGTTGCAATTTCTACAAGAGCTTTCCGTATCATATCGGGTTGCATCCGTATATCTCAAGAATGGGGAGAATAATCCGACCATTTGGATTTCATACATAGGTAGTTATCTACGAATGCTAGGGTTGCGATGGCATGACGAGAAGCCTGAGCCAACGGGGAGACAAAAACCTATTACGTACTCGATGCCCAGCGATTGCGTGCACATGCCTGGGTCCGTGAGGTGTGTATGATGGATCCGCATAAGGTAGCCTCAGGCTGTCGAATCAAGATGCACTGAGCTTCAACGCCTTTTCTTGCGTCCATCCTGAATCCCCGAGCTCACCGTCATAACGAGACTTAGAACAAGCGCCGGCTACACCTAGTCGTTTTAGCGTACTAGCAAGCCGTTTATTACGCGCGCCTCTCACAGAGGCCGCCAATTTATTCCCATGAGATAGAGCCAGAACGAGCGATCATCAGGTACGCCCACCAACATCCCGCTTTCCTTCCCCTCACGACCTTCGAAAAGGCTTCTAGCACGTTTCAGGTCTTGTGTTCCCGCAATGATCTTCAACGCTGCTGGCCATAACGGCCTCATGTGGGAGGGGAGCCATGACACGGCATTTCTATCAGTACTGAAGTGGCACATTTTGTGGGAAATTTTTGTAGCTTGTGGTTATCGAGTACAGTCAGTGCGTTCAAATATTCGACCATGTGTGTGGGCTCTTGAAGGCTCGAGTCTAGGGTTTGGGTCGAGGTAGCCCAGAGACCGTCTCATGTCCTGCGCTTTGAGGGTCCCGGATGGCTTGTTGTATCTCTAAAATAATTGCTTTTCCGGAGTAATGCATCCTCATCGATCGACGAGGGGAAATTGTCCCCCTACCATTTGCACAATCTTTATCGTTGTCTCACGGTAGAAGATTAGATTTCCGTGTTGGTCCGCTGGTCTTTCGTGAACTGACGGGTGCCTGCATCTAGTATCGATAGTGATTGGTGACAGGTCCAAAGATAGCTCGCAATTAGACAACGCCCTCACATAATTTGGTGATCCCCACTTCAAGTCTTCACCTTATTTCCAAGCCCAGATCTGCAAGCCTACCATTCGTGATTCTGCTGGTGCTGGAAAAACAAGCTCGATTGAATTCGTGGCTTCATACCGAGAGATTCTGAAACTTTTAGGAACACCCATCAGCCCGCAAACACACGTATCCCGCATACTTTAGACGGTCGAGCCGGATGTTTGGTGTTTCGACCCGTGCTGTTAGTGCTTGGAATCCCCTCTCCACCACGTGGGTGTGGAGAAACAAGCGAAGTATGCAACGCTTTTGGTAGGCTGCTCGGCATCACGAGTGCCAATATTGATTATTCGACCACTTGCCAACTTCGTCCACCGCCTTCAAAAGTCAACGCATTGGAGCAATTTGGGGCTGCACCTTGTCTAGTGGACTATCAGGTTCGGCACGCTCGATGAGGCTTTCGTGGATAACTATAAAAGTTTCCGAGAAGACCCAATCCACCACTAGTGTAATGTCAGATCCCCAGCTTAGCATTGCATCGGGCTAGTGGAGAAGCCTTCGAAGCTTCTTACTTGACTTCGGCGAATTTATGACTTCCATCGAGGGTCATTGAGTCTGGTGGCTTGGTGGGGAGGGCAGCCGGCCCGTTGACCCTAATTAATTGAAACTGCTTTTCAGCTTTTAATTACCAGATTCAGTCAAGGATATACAGATCTTGAACTCTCAGTCAGACATTTGTCCGACAAGGGCGAGACCAAGTCGGAGAATGATAAGACCTACTTCGTATCCTACCGGATCTGGGATTGTGGAGAACACGGAGATGGAAGTTGCAGGCAGCATGAGGGTTATCGGGGAGGTTCAGACTGACGCCAACGGTTATCATTCGCTCCCCATTTTCTGGAAATCTTTTACGTTTCTCCCATCCTGAGAGATCGCCGTACCTGCGCCGTACCTGCATTAGCCTGCGTCCACTCCCTTGTCTATCACGATTGGCGTTTTCTTCACTTCGGCAGGGGTGGCGCACGGCCAAGACCCTATAACGTTCAGCCAATGGAAAGTAGGGAAGAGGAAAACTAATGCAGTGACGGAGCGAGTAGAGCAGCGGGTGAGACTTGTACCTTTCGGACGTAGAGCACTTGCCATCCAAACTGGATGTCTATATTTAGTCTTTAGTCTCTCCCCATACGTACCTTGGTATAGACAGAACCGTGGAAGACACCGAATTGTGCAAGCTGGTATTCGGCGCACAAAGTTCTGCAGGATATGCACCACAATCATGGACTGTGCCGCTTTGATCAGGCGGGTATTGCTATCGGTGGTGTGGTGATCATGACGCACACTGGTATTCTATTGCCGCAGGCTGGCGAAGTCCATAGCATATTACAGACACTGATAATGTCTGGCAGCGAGTCGGGTTGGTATGTGCAGAGGGATCGAACCTTCAGAGGAGAGAGTTGACACACTCGATATACGCGCTCTACCAATAACGCGGTGCATGGCTGGAGTGACCCCGCATCTTACCGCACCGCACAGATGCTGCCAGCTGGATGTTTCACGGTATCAGATGCGGTTCAGACTTGGTGACATACATGAGAGAGAGAGCACGGTCGTAGTTGTAAGTCAGTCCGGGAGGAGTACTTCGGACGAATAACAATATCTACAGACGACCGGTACCTCGCAGGATGCATCGCGAAGTCATGAGAGCATTGCGCGCCTATGCGCTGTCCAATCCAAGGCTGGCTTATGCTCATGGAACACTGAAGCCCACGCCGAAGATCAATCCTGTTTGTCCGACGCAGTATGCATCCTACGCGTATGATGCCTCTCGATGAGTGGATGCAATCCATAGCGGGATCTTCATGAGCGTGGGCCATTCACATGCTCCCGTGGGTACTCGTCCGCTGATTTGCCTCCTGCTGTCGCTGATGCCACATGTGTCTGGTCTTGCTTGCTGTGCCCGTCATGGCGTGAGGATTTGGAGGCAAATACAACAATAATCAGGGTTCAACGGCAAGTGCTAGATATCATATCATCTTAGTACATGCGTGAGACGGTTATGTGCAGGTGAGAAGTGCTGAGCCCCGCTAGAATATCGGCATGCAATGATGCATCCCTCGTCAGCCGTAGATCCCTTGCCTCTCATCCGTCGCCGTCGAGTGTGGCCCGAATTGCCAATTGGATCTTGTGAAGTGTAGTGCAGTGTCACCAGTCACACCAGTGTGTGCTTCAGTGCGTTGTCTGGTTTCAAAGCGCGAGACTCTTTCCTCCACAAAAGCAGGTTGATGCCGCTCGGTTGCTTGGTTGGGTCTCATTGTCGGTCGCAATTTCCCGGAACTACCACGCACTGAAGACAGTTATTCCCAATTCAGGATCCCGAGCTGATTCATTCGTCAGCTATCGATGCGTGCACAATTAGTCGCACGCTTATCTTTCTTACGCTTGCTGCTGTGTCATTGTGAATTCTTTAGTGGAAGGGGGATGGTGGAAAGCGGCGTTGGAACTTGAGTTGGGGCATGCTTTTGGCACACGGGCTAGCGCATGCGACCGGAGCAGTATTGACTTGGATGAGCGCCATCACTCGATGGATCCGTCTCTGCCCTAGGCTGTTTATGTCCTTAGGCATTTTAGCCCATTTCTTCCATTTCGCTGGTCTTCCTCGCCTATTCTAAGTGGAGAACAGACCCTGGTGCAGATTCGGTCAGCGTTACTTTACCCGCCATGTGCCCTCCACATTCTTTTCCTTTGCCCTCTCTATCAACAGGTTTATCCTCTTGTCGACCTTCACCGGGTTTCTTTTTACTAACCATCTTCTTTGTAATATCCTCTTTTTCGAGATACTTGATCTAGGGCTCTTTTATTACGTGCCCCATTTCAACTCTCAGTCACTCATTCGGCACGTCTGCACCCCGTCATCTGCAATTATTTAGGAAACGGTCTTCATATACGCAAACATATATCTCTTAGACGGAAGCTTGGAGCCTATAGCTCTATTTTCCAGTCACTCCTTCAGGCCCATCTCTTCAACTTTTTCAATCAAGCATACTTGCCATCACATCATAAAGGAAATAAATAGGGAAAGACCCCATTGAATCAACAGATAGCGATCCAGGCATTGAAAGTATGCTCTTCAATTATGGAAAGGATAACGGCCGAACGTTAACATTACCTGCTTCAGACCACCATAATCACCGCTACCTGGCCATGGATTCCTCTCGAACAATGCACCCTCAGGCTATCGGTCAACCATCATTTTTCTACTACATCCCAGAGCCCAGTGCGGATCATAGACAACACGGCCATTTTACTCCTCACCCCGATGCCGTTCACGATGGTATGGCATTACACCCTTACCAGCAACCGTACTACCCCGAGATGATGCTGCAAGGTCAGGAGCCGATGATGTACCCACATTTGCCTTCCTCTGGTCCCGAAATGTACGTGCAACAGAAGTCAAAATTAGCCATGGTCTCTCCACGACCTACGAAACCAGCATTCCTATATCAGTATGGAGGTCAGCACTTGTCTGTAGATACCAACTGCAGCACCCCAGATGTGTACGTTTACCCATCAACACCGCCGCTCTCCGCCTCTGGGAGCACTAGCAGTAGCCCACCATCGACATGTGGCGCGATACCGTCATCTGGGCTTCGAGAGTTCATTGGACTAGACAATATTGAGGGCGTAAAAGAAGGATGCGAAGGCGATGTTCAAAGCGAAATCCTCGCTGGCGGGGATTGGACTCGATGCTGTTCGCCTCCATTAACACCAGGTATGTTCAGAAGTTTATCAATCCCCCCCGTGTCTCAGCATGCAATGAAATTCTGGCAACTCTCATTGTTGAGAGGAAGATGTTTGTCATTGATACTTTTTGGAAATTAAAGTGTCGTTGACGCTAACATCTTTGTCATGTCCGTAGTATTTATTCACCCGCCGGCAAGCCAAGCCTCCGACCTCCTTTCCATCAACTCCTGTCCCTCCCTTTCTCCTTCACCTTCGCCCGCACCACGCTCCATCCTCTCCGATACCGACTTTGATTTCTGCGACCCTCGAAATCTGCTAGTCGACGCTCAGAATCGTGGCCACATTACAACCGCGACTGACTTCCCATCTTTGCCCACCTTATGCTCAGGGGATGACGATGAGCACAAGGCGATTCTTCGCGGGGATTTTAGCATAATCAAACAGGAGTCCCATTTCTGCAAGCCGTTTGAGTCCATTTCCGCTGCCACTCTTGGCGGTCTACCAGCTTTCGACACCTTCTCTGATCTCGACTCTGACAACGAGCTTGTCATAGACCCTGCCAGATTTTCACCGTCAGACAATACCGCATATCTTGGGAACAAGCGGCAGCGACTTGACCTCATCGCGTTCGACGACGACGAATTTCTCAGTGAAGAAAGTTTTGACGATTTTGACGAGGCTGAGCGATTCGCGTCTGCCGGACTTCCAACACCCCCTGAGTCACGTCGTTCATCGGAAGATTCGTCCACCAGAATGACGAAGCCCGCCAGAAAGCGCAATCAGGCCAGGAAGACATCTAAAAATGCCCACGTTCACGCCAATGTCTCTGATTCCGACCCAAGTGTGAAGCACGAGGCTCATTCACATTCGAATGACTCGTTGGCCGACCAAGATGCGGATGCTCAGGAGAGTTCGACCACTCGAGATAGCACTGCGGCTCCATCAGATGGCAATGCCGCAGCGTCTAGTACTGACACTGCCGCCACATCCGTGCAGCCAATCGCTCGTCGTGGTCGCAAGCAATCGTTGACTGATGATCCCTCCAAGACGTTCGTTTGCACTCTTTGCTCACGTCGCTTCCGTCGTCAGGAACATCTCAAGCGTCATTATCGTTCGCTCCACACTCATGACAAGCCGTTCGAGTGTCACGAATGTGGCAAGAAATTTTCTCGGAGCGACAACCTTTCACAGCATGCTCGCACTCACGGTGCTGGCGCTATCGTGATGGGTGTCCTTGAAGATGGTGAACTACCACCGACTGAGACTGGTAGCCCCATCGATCATACTGACGCCGGCATTCTCGGCAATGTCCTTTTCGAAGCTGCTCAAGCGGCCGCTGCCAATGCATCAAGCAGCTCTTCACCTAACGGCAGCTCACACCGAGACAGCCTTTCGCCAGTACCATTCACGGAGAACACGACGCCAATGAAGAGAAAGAGGGAAGACTAGATAGTGGCGATGTTTGTACCTTCGATTTTACCACGACATTACGATGCGATGGACATGGCATTGCTCAAGGCCAAAAGTGATGCTGCACTCACATAGGGGTGCTTTTAGAGGGGCGTTTGCACGAGCTTTAGCGAATTTGAGAGATGGGGCTACTCGTGGCCGCCGGTGGTGTTCTCTGGTGCTTACTATACTTTCGACTGTAACTATATTTCTTCGGTGGCTTTGGGATTGTTACATATGTTACTTGTCCTTTGCACACTTTGCTACTCGAGGCTTTGTGCCGGTCACTCTGCTGAGGATGGCTTACATACGGCTAAATCAACCTGTACAACAACAAAATTACTGCACTATGAACGCCTAAGATTGTTATTGATTGACATAAGTTATCGATCAGTGAAAATCCACGACATATATGACTCGAACAACACTTTAACAACAATCAGGATGTACAAACAAAAACATGAGTAACCGTTCAGCTATGCAATAGATCCGTTGGAATGTCTGACTATTGAGGGTCTCATCATTCAAGGATCTCGTGACAAGGCTATATCACAGACACCACCGATATCAGGCCCACGGTGATAGTACACGAAACCAATCCCTGCCTCCACGACCCAATCTTCAGGCTGTCCAGACCTCCTTCGTCGACCCAACCGCCCGCCCAAAAAGTGACCTGCGTTGTTCAAGGAATGGCCCGACCCAGCCTGCATGAGTCTTCGCGCGCGCTAAAATGGCATATCCCTACTCTTCAGAGGTCACCATCAGCAGCGTCCCATTTTGAAGTCCAACGATACTCAATCCAGTGCCGCTATAGCGCACGATGAATACTAGAGGGTTGTAGCGGCGACGTTTCTATGCTTCCAGGCTGTTGAGGAGTGATTGGCTTAGCAGGTCTGTAGCTTGGGAACATGTTGTGCGTATGGTGGATCATATGCAGATAACTATCGCAAGGCGCCGTGCTGTTATCGCTGAAGACGAATCAGATTGGAAAGAATGTAGAACAGCTAGCAACGATGCCTCTAAGATCAGAGACAGGAAGTCAAGCGTTTCGCTCTGCGTCTATCGAAAATTCGTGGAAGAAGTACTAGCCAGCATAGGTCTTCCTTTGACATAATATTCATCTTCGAGGCCTGAGTCAATGTTCATGCGTTCTCGGCCATAGCAAATGTAACCCGTAGCCAAAGACTACAGCCCTGGCACCCAGTAATGATCTCCCCAAGTTCTGCACTGGCCTCGAGTTCGCTTTCCGAGACGATGTATGCTCGTTCTCGCCCACATCGACAGCTGCTATACCAAATGTCTTCCTGGTCATCGTACGAAAGATCGTCTAGGTCGACCATCTCGAGACCTGGGTGCGAGGTTGGTGACACAGTGGTGGTTGTAAAGAGCTTCAGAGCTCGTTGGCGGTCATACTCCGAGCGCGCTTTTGGATCAATGAGGGTCTTGTAAGCTATCGTGATCTGGTCGATGCTATGCTTTGGTTTCGAGTCACCAACTAAACTGGATTTGTCGGGGTGGTGAAGGAGGAGGGCACGTCGGTATCCTAGCTTGATCTGTTTCTCGCTCACATCCGTTCCAGTCTCTATCGCACCAAGAAGCATTAGCACCTCGTAGTGGTCTTGCTCATGTGGGTTTCCTGGCATGGCCTCCCTTGAGACGTAATGAGGCTTGGCGGACGCGGAATTATCATTGCTGACGGTGTAGCTATTCCGTAGTCTTTAGCTACTTTTTTATGCACGATTGGTGCAGATTGATAAGGTAGCATAAGGCTGCATATAATCCTTGGCTTTTCCCCCATGTTCTGATCTGCCGCAGGGATGTATTCCTGACGTCGCTGTTTACTTGGACTTGGCAGCTTCTTGGTCACTTCAGGTTTCGCACTTACAATTGCATCCTTGATTTATGGGTGACCCCGCATGGCGTACTCGGTCATGTATCACATCCCTATACCATGACACTTACGCTGAGATGTGCCTCTATGCATTATCTGTCCGAGTGTCCACGTTCCCGCTTAATTGAGCTCGCGACTCTCCAGATGGAACCATGCTAGAGCAATCGCATATATAGCATAGCAGCTACGATGTCTGATCACGATGACTTTGATGAGAATGCCGCGCGGCGGACTAACAATGCATCCTATACACCTCGTCACCCTGTGCCTACAGTCCAGCGCTATCAAGGACGAAAAGAAGAACGGCAAGCACAAGCAGATGCTCAAATACCTGACAAAGTAGCGGAAGAGAGCACAAAAGAGAGCGAGAATCAAGGAATTCTCCAGTCTACCAAAGACTTCCTTCACATTGGTTCGTCTTCGAAGATCGAAACCGTTGACGAAGAACATCCCTATCGGAGTGCCAATCGCAATCTTGAGACTCCTGCGGATCAAGAGAGCACAACCCTGAATGACCATCGTGACAGCGTTGGCGATGAACAAGAAACGACGGCTGATAGATCGAAAGGGACCCCAAGCCCCAAGGACACCTCTGAATCGTTGGACAATTCACTAGACCCGAAACAAAAAAGGAAGCAGATGAAGCACATGAAACGGGATCATGCTGCGCGGGAGGTCACAGACCCTGTAACCCATTTGAGAGTCATGGTCCATGATACAACGGACAAAGAACTCAAGACCGTCCCTGAGAACGTAGCTCCTCCAGATACCAATCCTCGAAGCGCCACAGGAACTGATGCGGCCTCCAAAAGTAAGAGTCAGCTAGATAATGAGACCAACGAACAACAGGTGCAACACAGTGCTATGGAAAAGCTCTTCCCACCACCCGGCTTCGATGCAAGCCGGGATGAGATTGCTGGTATCTACACCCTCGCTATGTCTGTGGGAATGGGCACAATCCTCTGCTCAACGATCGTAGTCTTCGTCGGACTTCAGGCCTTTAGTCGAAGCACCGATGACTCAATGTCATGGCTGAAATTGGCTATGTCATCGTCTTTGCTTGTTTGTATCGTTGGAATGGTGGGTGGCGGGGTTACTTGGTTCTTGCGGGGCTGGATGAACAACAGGATCAGGAGCATTTGGGAAGATGAGCTGTGGGCTGCTGCCAGAGAGCAAGAAGAAGCATCGACGGATTCCCCCATGCCCGAGTCGACCCAGTGGCTCAACTCATTGTTGGCGTCTATATGGCCTCTTATTAATCCAGATCTATTCACCTCCTTAGCAGATACCCTAGAGGACGTGATGCAAGCTTCATTGCCCAAATTGGTACGCATGGTTAGCGTCGAAGATCTTGGTCAAGGAAGCGAGTCCATCCGAATCCTCGGAGTAAGATGGCTTCCCACTGGCGCGGCGGCCAAGAGCGTCTCAGAGGATGGCCAGATCAAGTCTGGCAAGCCCCAAGACAACAGTGACCGTAAAGTCCCTGGTCAAGGCGAAGTTGATGACGACACGAAACCAGAGGATTCCAATGTGCACAAGCCAGATGTGAATGGGTGTGACACAGGAGCTGATGACAATAAAGAGGAGGGAGACGACGAGAACATTGCAGAGGGTATGGAGGCTGAGGAAGGGGATTTTGTCAATGTTGAGGTTGCTTTTTCGTACAGAGCGTCAAGCAGCGGCAAGAGTATCAAAGTGAAGTCCAAAACTGCTCATCTCTATCTCACATTCTTTCTCCCCGGTGGTTTACGATTCCGTAGGTTATCTCCAGATTCTCGCTACCAGAGTCAGGGCTAACAACGTATAGCTGTGTGGGTCGAACTCCGAGGCATCGTTGGGACAATGCGTATGCGTCTCCAGCTATGTCCCGACCCCCCATTTTTCGCTCTATGTACACTCACCCTGCTTGGACAGCCAAAGGCTGACCTCGCGTGTGTCCCATTAACAAAGAAGGGGCTTAACATCATGGACTTACCAATAATCTCATCATTCGTCCAGAGTTCAATCGATGCTGCATTGGCCGAGTATGTAGCTCCAAAGTCACTAACGCTTGATCTCAAAGATATGCTTGTGGGCGATGATTTCAAGAAAGACACCCACGCGCGTGGTGTTGTGATTGTCAGGATCAAGAGAGGCCGGGATTTTAAGGCTGGCGATCCCGGACTTGGAATTTTGAAGAAGGCATCGTCAGATGCCTATGTCGCAGTTGGCTGGGCCAAGTTCGGAAAGCCTGTATGGTCTACGAGGGTTATAGTTCACGACATGGAGCCTGTGTGGGAAGAAACGGCGTTTGTCCTTGTCGCTGCGGAGGAGCTCAATGCAGAGGAACGTCTCCGAGTACAGTTGTGGGATTCCGATAGATCCTCAGCCGATGATGATCTTGGGAGGATTGAGATTGACATCAAGGAGCTTATGCACAACCCAAAGTCATATTGCAGGATGTGGGACCGAAGTGATGGCTTCTTAGCTTTGGAAGGCAAAGAGGAAATGCCAGGCAGACTTGACTGGAGCGTGGGCTACTACCCAAAAACTCATATACAAGCCAAACAACTAGAGAAACAAGAGGTAGAACCTGATGTCAATTCAGTCCAGCTGTTGAAAGATAGGATATCCGAGAAAGCTTCAAACAAATTACGTGAGGCTACAGTCAAAGACGAATCGCACGAATTAGACCAGCAAAAGGCCCAGATGCTGAAATCCACAGAGGGCATGGTCCATCTATTTGCTTCTTCTGCTTCTGCTAATTGCCTTCAGATGCCATGGTTTCATCGACGCCCCCACTAGACGACTATCCCAACGGTGTTTTCTCGATCCAGATTCATCAGATTACCGGCTTAGAATTTGAAAAGATCAACAAAAATCAAGCGCACAGCGAAGAAGGTGACGACATGGCCGAAGGGGCAGGAGACCTACCTTCCAGCTATGCCACCGTCATCATCAACCATCAGACGATTTTCAGAACACGCACCAAGCCCAAAAATAATAAGCCATTCTTCAATGCTGGCACAGAACGATTTGTTAGGGATTGGCGGACCACCGAGGTCATGGTCGCGGTCCGCGACTCGCGGGTGCATGAGAATGATCCTCTTCTTGGGATGGTATATCTCTCACTTGGTAAAGTCCTACGGGACCGCTCCCAAGTGATGGATAGTTATCCGCTTGTTGGTGGTATTGCTTATGGGCGAATTCGCATATCCATTGTCTTCCGCTCAATACAGCTACAGAGCCCTAAGGAGCTGCTTGGATGGGACTCTTATGGGACCCTTGAAATCACCTCATCAATCACATCAAAAGACATATCAACCGACCTACAAGGGCTCCGCATCAAGCTTCGCGCTGGAGTCAATCGTGGAAAGATGTACACCTCCAAGGCAGATACGGGCGAAGGAAGCCGTTGGACGGGCAAACGTGAGCGGCTTGTACGCCTCGCCGTTCGTAAACGCTACGGTTCCTGCATGGTTGTAGAGTTCCGCAAGCATAACCTAGGTCTCGATTCGACACCGGCCTTTGCCATCCTGTGGCTCAAAGACATCCCGGATGAAGAAAATCGAACAGTCATCTTACAGGTTTGGAAAGGCGACGCCGAGAAGCTGAAGCGTGCGGAGACTAACTGTCTTGCTGATGACATGGGAGAACCGGCTGGCAGCATCGAGGTACCGCTGAAGTTCTACCGAGGACTCGGCGCTTATCATCACAAGCTCGCCAGTAAAAGCCCGAACATGCAAGATGTGTTTGAGGTCCTCAGTACGGCAAACGACAATCAGGAACTCCGCTCCGCAATGGGCGATGACGAAGACGACACATCCAGCGACTCCAGCAGCTCTGATGATGACGAGAAGGGACCCAAGCATGCAGTCAATGGCATACTCAAGAAGCTCTCTCCTAATGGAAAGTCATCCAATGGTAGTGTCGCAGGTCACGATGACAGTGACAGATCAAGTGGACCTCTTGAGGAGATAAAAGATTACAAGAAGCATAGTAAGCAGCTGCATCGGCGACATAGGGGTATCATGCAGTGGAAGGTCGCCCGGACGGGGAACTATCTGAAGACCAAAATCGAGCATGGCAAGGAGCATATGTTGGACACCTTCAAGCATCATGATCGGGATCCGGGCATCGAGACCGAAGTCTAGCATGGAGTTCTTTGGGGTAAAGCAGGCAATGATCTGGTGCGGGCGTTCCTATGATCACGGCTGATACCCCTCGCATCGTGGCACTTTCGCGGTTCCTTACTGGCTACTTTAGGAACGTAAAACAGCGCTCAACCAGATGACCTCTGTATCTCCAACAATGCCACTGCTAACTTACAATGATCAGAGGCAGCTCGAAGACACTTTTCCGCGGGATGAGATCGTGAACCGTGTTTATTGGGGGTTTTAAAATCTTGAAACATCATGGTGTGCGCCAGTTTACATCTGCGCCAGCAGCTACAGCGTAAGACCGATTACTATGTGTTTCTACCGAGGGTACAGTTGACATCAAAATAGTCATTTAGAACGTAAGCCCTATTCACAAATTGTGTGTCGTCGCCAATCACCACACCGACATCACGTCTCCAACATTTGGATCCCCGCATATACCAATCCATGCCCCCCAAATCTCCCATCCTCAAACCCTACCTAATCTAAGAGCAATACTCCAGCAAATTCACCGACCCCGTGAACTTCGACACATTCGGCTGACAATTCGCAAAGGCGCCATACGGCCCGCCCGGCGGATTCGTCGCCTTGACGCACTTAAGCGCATGCACGCCGTTGTCGGAGACCCCCGTAGGCAGCGTTCCCGGAGGTCCGGTGTAGGGCTTGCAGCCTGTGAAGGTGATGTTGGGGTGGCCGAGGATGGTGAGCCTCTCGTCGCAGTTTTCGAAGCCGAAGTATACGTGGCCGAAATCGGTGCCGTCCTCTATGCGGGGGTTTGGAACGTCAGTATATATGTATGGCTTTGGATTTCAGGCGGGATTTGTTCTGATGTGGTGAGGATTTCTGAGGGGGGGGTTTTGTGGTTTTGAGGTCGTATAGTTAGGGGCTCAATACTGATGATGATGGATGGGAATAGAGGTGTTGGATGGATACGTACGGCAAGGATTGCTGTCGGAGAAGAAAGCGAGATAGTAGCCGATATTTCCGGAAAAGGAAACGGTGGCGAGGTAGATGCTTTGGAGGGCGATCGCGGAGGGTAGGAGGAAGAGTATCATAAGAGGGCAATGCATGTTGATTTGATTATGAACCCTGAGAATGTGTTGATGTTAGTGATCAGGAAACTTTCTTGTTGGCCAGTTTTCGTTCAATAAAGGATTGGCGTACGGTGCTCCATCATGGGCATTTTGGAGTCTTTATACCCGCCCTGTTCCCTCACTCCATTGACACTATTGAACAAGCGTGTGCGTGCCAGAAAGAGCGCGGAAGGTGCTTGCAGGTATCACATCGACGTTAAGGAATACGACAACTAGTGCGCCGAAAGGGAAAGGTGGCGCCTGCAGGTCTCGCTTTCGCCTAAACTCGAAGCAGTATGGACGCTGACATAGCCGCTCTCCGCTCGTATTGCCTGTTGAATATGGCATGTTAAGCCTCCGATCATGAGAAGCGTGTGTCAAGAAGTAGGTTGACACAACCGTGACCATGAGCCGTTCTCGCTTAGCCAATGAATCCATTCGTACCGCTTGTGTAGCCTTCCACTGATCTTGATCGTAGCTTTGAAATGCAATACTGTGAGTGCATGTTGCAAAATCTGGTAACGAGAAGCGGATATGATTGTAAATAAGGGTTCGCCAGAAAGCATCCAGCTTTCAACATTGCTGGCACACATTCGCATCTTTCGGCTAGTCAACACATGTTGATACGAGGCTCTTGAGTCTGTTATTGGTCTCATCCAGGCGACAGTACAGTATTTGGGACCTGGAGGCGCGTGTCCCTAGCGAAATCACACCCTTGCTCAGATGCTCTAGCACTGCTCGGGCCTCCTCAAACTTCTTCCTAGGAAGTGATCCTTCAGAATTCCGGCCCAGACAGTGTCTATGAGCCTCCAAGATGTACACAGACTTGAACCACAGACAGATGATCCAGCGAGAGACCAGGTGTGAAGCCGAATGAGGACAATGGCCGCAAGGACCAACGCATATGCGCCTAATGTTTACTCATGGATGGTGAACCGAAGGGAAGCCGCTTCTGAAAGTTATAGAGCTCCTCAAGCAGAAGAGCTGTTGTGGGTCTGAAAGGACTGAGCTGAGACCTTCTGCGATGTGGACATGGAGGCTCCTGTCAAAACAGGTCGTGTTCAAGGGAGAGCTCTAGCCTATTCAATAGTAGTACCGTTGAAGTGTTCTCAGATAAAGGCTTACGTCGGCTAATATGAACCGAAGCCGAGGAGTATCGTTATGGTCTCTGATGCGGCTGAGACCATCCATAAGACTACAGATCGCGAATAATCCTTCCCGAAGGTATCACTCTCCTAGCGTGCCTTACGCTTAGACTTGAGCTGAATATGAATTGGCTAGTGGGGACGGCCTATCTCAGCACCGTCGGCGCGTGGTTGCTGTCGATGCAGTATATCTCTTCAGATCTCCTGGACATCGACTGGCGAATGTCGGCAGACCTTCAGAGGGCAGTCGTCATTTAGCTAACGAGGATGTTGCTCGACGAGGGTTACATCTTCCCTTCGCCGCCGAGCTTTCCGAGCATTTGCCAACCTCTGTCGTCTTTCCGAGCTCAAAGTTTGTGTAAGGGCTTTGCATGCATATCATCACTGCATGTTCGTTCATAATAGAATGTTGAGCGTGCCAACGTCGCCAGTTCATGATCGGGCTTTTGTTGTGGCATGATCAAACACAAAGGTCCGCATAATGGTTGTAATTCCTTTAGCTATCTTCTTTTCGGCCGATCGAGCCGACTCAATCCATGCCCACTCAACGGACGCATGTGCAACCATGAGTCATTTGGGATTTGATGCTTGCTAGTACCCCTGAGGGAATGTAGTATCGGTGTTGCACAAGGCCAACAAGAAAAGCCTGCCGTCCTGGAACTCGTATTGTAAGCGATATGGCCCCAATCGGGTCAAGCATTTTGCTGCAGTGAGAACGATGTCTCGACTATCTTTATGCACTGATACTCGTGAGAGGGCCCGGTCGTCGTGGTAAGTACTGAAAGAAAATCACAGTATTAGCTCCGAAGAGCATGTATTTGTGAGCTTGGATAGGCTGTTGGAGCTAGTGTCAAATCTCCGTTATCGAGTTCGGCTTGAATTCCATGGTTGTGCGCCTTTTTGTAGTAGTAGTAAACCTGAAAGCACTACAATCATAGTTCTGATCTATCTGACAGCAGCAACTGCTGAATTAGTAACAGCTAATCGTAGGCCCTGTGACGAGGATTGGAGGGCTGTAACGAAGAAGAGAGTAAATGATAGGTATCCGGACTACACTTATGGCATTAGGGAATATCCTATAGAAACTGACGTGTTCATACCTAGTGGGCGCGGTAAACTTCTCAGGTATTGTCTCACCTCATTGCACATTACCGTTCCCGAAGAGACTCAATTCTTTTTCTTAGATGCGGTTGGACTCCTGTGCTTGTTCGCGCCTTCCTTACTTTCCCCACTCGCCGCCGTCCGCGACCTTGCCTTATCCATCTCCTGCTGATCTTTCCTCTCGGCATACCACTGCCCCGCCTGCAAGACCAGCACTCCCATCAGCACAAGCGCAAGGATGGTATTACTGGCAGCCATCACTCTAAGACTCTCGTCTCGACCTAGCGGCTTCTCCGCCCCGGCCTCCATCCCATTCGCGCCTACAGCCAACTCATCCCCCACAAGCTTGGTATCATACTGTCCGCTATCAATGACTCTCATGCCTTGAACGATATTCGCAATATAGACAATTACACCACACATATATAGCATCAGACTTGCCCCATCAAAGAGCTTGTTGGATTCCGAAGGGCGGTATAACTTGATCACAAAGCCAAGGAGGCCCGTGCCGATCACCATGTGCAGAATCCGACTGATTACTGGGGGCGAGTTATAGAGGAACTGAAGGTGGTTTTCGAGATGGGCGAAGGCGGAAGGTGGGCAGGGAGCGGAGGTCCAGAGGAGAGGATAGTCATAAGGGAAGAGGGAGAAAAGAATGCCGAGGAAGAAGGATGTTGCTGTGGGGGCTTTAGTAACGGTAGAATGATGAATCGAAAATGAAGCGAGGAGCGAAAGACGTACGGCAGAGGATTAGAAATGTTGCAAAGGCAGCATGGCCTTGATTTCCAAAGGCCATATTTGGCGGGGATTATGCTGTGGAATGTATTCGTACAGCGCAATATGCGCGTGGGCGAGGGGGGATCCCAAGCTTCGCGAATGCGATTGGCTTCAAGAACGTGCCGTATTCTTAGAGTCGTTCGTGAGCTCTTGTCTAGGTAATAGAGCAGCTCGGATATAGACTAATCGCCAAGTGAAGAATCTGTATCACTTCCAAAGATTGTTCAGTCGATGTGGAGAAGCTTCAGTTTAATCCACCCGAGGAGTTCGAAATTGAACTTGCTAGCTCTTGGCGAACAGGGATCAACGGCGGCGGAAACCCGCCTTTGCTGGTCGCCCGATAGTTTGACTCTGATATATCGAAGTGCCCTATCAATCAGCCCATCCTCTGGACAAGTATGGCTTCACAAGAGTACGTGAAACTGGCCCAATCTCTCCCTCCACGACTCCTCCGCTTCTTCGCCCGCTACCCACCCGCCGCCTTCACCAACAGCGCCCCAGCATCCTCAATCTCCACATCGCTCAACACATCACCCGCAGACCCCAACGCTTCGGCCGAAGAGACCACCGTCGCCGACTCCCCCCCATCACTTCCGTACAGAAACCCTTTTCAAAGCCAAAAGCACCCGGCAACGGGGAAATGGCACGATCCAGTCTTCTCGCTGCGCCGCCAAGCCGATCTGGTAAAGATGGCGCGGACGAATGGCGTGGAAGACTTGTTGCCCTACACCGTCAAAGGCACGGAGGAGAGGCTTATACGGAGGCAGGAGCAGGGGTTGAGGGTCAAGGGGACGGGGGTGGGGCAGAAGGTCAAGGGGAAGCTGTGGGAGAGGACGCAGAAGGGGAGGCTGGAGAAGAGGAGGCAGGCTATGCTTGGGATGCCGAAGTTGGTGCAGACGTGGAAACAGGTATGTTTGCTTTTGCGGTTTGTGGTTTGTAGGGACGAAAGGGGGCTAACGGTGTGACAGATGGGTCATGGACGGGGGTGGAAGAAGTGGCCGAGATAGGTACTTCAAGCCTCGGTAATAATGATCGTCTGGCAGACTGTAGTGTACGGTGGAGGAGTAGATGGCATCAAGGGTTTGAGGCATTGTGAGAACGGCGTTTGGCATGGGGATGTATAGCAATGTTTTGAATATGCTGCGTGTAGCGGACTTTCTATGGCAACCCCATCCACTGATATTAGGATGATAGCCTCAAACCGCCGCATATAACTCTTGCAAGTGAATGCTAAAAAAGCATAGAATTACCAGCATCTCGACATTATTACATGGTGCTAAGAGGACTGTCTTGCGTGATTGTAAACAAGGGTAAGAATCAACCTCGAGTGGATCAGCTTTTGTCCATAACGCCAAGCCCGCCTCCGGCAATCTATTCCCACACGAAGCATAGAACACGGCAAAATAATTAGAACAAAATAATTGTCAATTCTCGACTCAGCTTTACAGATATGATATGCAAGCAAAGATACACGAAGCGAGCCGAAGCTCGGAGCAGAATACATCTGTCGAGACGCTGTTTGCAAGCCTCTAACCTACCTCCTACAACATTGCCATAGATCACGACAGTACGGCTCCATTGATACTGGAATGATTTCCCCATCCCACGGTGACGCCATGTCGATTTGGAGGATATGACAAGTAAGCAAGCAAGCCTATGCCTCCTCCATAGCATGGGATCCCCACGGGTCATCCATGCTCATGTCCGAATCGTCAATCCCACTCTCATCCATCTCGTCAGATTCCGGACCCTCCCCAAGTAGGTCCAGATCAAGGGATGTGAGAGGTTTCCCATCAAGGCCCGTGCGGCTGTCATCATCTCTCCTCCTCTTCCGAGAACGTCCGTCTTTCTCATCGTCCTCGGAATAGTCTCGCTTTCGTAAGCGCTTAAAATTGCGTTCCGGAGCACCCCCATGCTCCTCTCTATATAACCTCCTTACAGCCCTGTCGATGGCTTTCTTGTACGAGAAGGCTTCTTCACCAAAATCCTCCAATTCGTCGCGATTCGGCATCAGGCCTCCTGGACCCCATGCATAATCCTCGTCAGTATCGTACATATCCGGCAAGTTTTTAATACGGTTCATAACCATAAGTCCGAAGGAGCTACGATGCCTTGATCGCTCCTCACGGGCGTCGTCATGCTCTTTTCGTATGTTTTTATGTAAAATGTGATCGATTCGCATCTTTCTGTTCATGTTGACGGCCTTCTGGTGCGATGTCTCGGGCCTGGGACGCCTGGAGCTATTATTCGAGAAGTAAATTGGATGACCCGAGCCTGGCGGAGCAGGAGATGATGATCGAGGGTAATTGTCCATTCGTGTCTTGAGTACGAGACGCTGCGGGTTGGAGTCCGATCTGCTGAGGGGCGGAGCAAATTTGACCACTGAAGGGGTACCCGTTGGACCATTACCATTCGTACTTGTAGGGCCATCGTAGCCCTCGTATTTCGGCTTCAATTGTATAGCTGAGTTCGGCGAAGGTGAGCGAGCATCGTTGTCTGATATGGCAACAACGCCTAATTCTTCCGTCGGATCTGAATATTGTGAGTCTGAGATCCACACTACTTCGGGCTTCATGGGGGTGGCGCTTACTCCTCTTCGTCTTTTTCAATGGAGGTCCTACTGTCTCATCCTCTTGCAGTATCCTGATTCTCTCCTGCCGCTTCATCTCTCCATATATTTTTTCTTCCTCGGTATCCACGTTTTCCGCATCTGCCTGCGCCTCTGTCAGATGTTCAAAGCTAGGGACTCTGAATGGTTCCCCGCCATCGCTGGCGGCTCGCCCTGATCCGAAAGGATTGTGTACCGCCATCTCTGCAGAGAAGTCGCTCTCAAGATAGTACCAGATAAGCCATAGGAAGGCCCTCGCCCTACTCCTGCTACTCAAAGTGGACCGCATGACAAGGTCGTAGAAGTCTCGAGGAGGGTCGAAGTGTACTTCCGATACTTTGGGAGCGTACTGTGAGAGAACGAAAATGAGGTTGACGGGGTTTGTTCGAGGGATGGCGGCCGCCTTGATCTTTTCGATTGTATTAGGCTGGCTGGCATCCTCCGAGGCACCTTTGAGAATGGACTTGAGGCGAGGTGCATCTTGGAGCTGTTTGTGTACGTTGGGATCTCGATCCGCTTGAAGGGAGGGAATCGAGTGGTATGTCCGTAGCTGGGCACGCATTTCGGGGAAGACTGTCACATCTTGTCAGCGACACATCGGTTCGGGTTAGTGAAAGAGCACTCACAATTGAGAGTAGTATTCATTCTGCCGACATTAACCAACAAGCAGATCATAGCCATATGCATCGCAGCACTATGGTCAGCCAAAAGCTTGTCTTTCAGTATCTTGCTTGTCTTGCTGCTTCGCGCCATTGCATCAATGTAAATGTTTGCGAAAGTATGCCCCGTAGTCCCGTCGTAAGCCTTGGTGAAGACGGGCGTAGGATCCTCAAAGACACATCGTAGGAATTCCAATTGAATGTCTTTCCGCCACAGGGGTATGCCGTCTTCCTTCTTCAGATGTCGTATCTTATTTCCCGAATAGACAGAACCAATGGTGCCGTTGGCATTCCGCCTTGTATGAGCCACTGTCATTGTGTGGGATGGGTTGAATTCAGCGGCCCTGGTGTAAGAATCATTCTGAACGCTGTTTACATCATCCTTCTCCTCCGTAATCTGAGCTTCACCATCTATCCAGATGATAGGGTTTTTGGAAGAGATCTCCTCATTTGTGGATACTACCGGTGTTGTTTGTTCTTGTGGCGACCGAGGCTTTGGTTTGGGTGAAGGTTCGGTGATTGTGGTGAGGATGTGCCGTAAGCTTTGTTTAGGATCTGGGTGGTCGGTTCGGGGAGATAAGGTAACTTGCCCATTTGCTTTTGTTCCAACCTCTTCTTCCATTTTCCGATCACCGATCCGCGGGAAGTGAAGTTTGGGACAAAGAGCCGAGTCTCTGGCCTAAGGAGTCGGGTGGTGTCGTGTCCATGGATCCCTTATCGTTAGCGGGCCCAAGATGCCATTTTTGGTACGATTGATCTATTGTGAAGCTGTAACTCCATGGTGAGGAATCATTGGCTGTGTTTTGGGGTGCTACAACTGTGTAACGAGGTATAAGACGGTACTGGGGATTAGGCCATTCGTTGTAGTTGAGCAAGCTTTCTGAGGCAATTCAGCTGTCCAAGCCTTCGAGGGGCCAGGCCTGGTCCGAGCTTTCTCAAGATTCAGGGGTAGCACCATCTCCAGCATTTTTGTCATCTATACGGAGTTCGTACCAAGGTACTTGCTGCATCATCAAATTCCACAATGGACTTCGTGAATTTACAACTGTAAGCGCAAACTACGATAATTGCAGCACAGGAGGCTGCGTTGGCCCTGTAGGATTCGGCACCTATGCAATTCATTGCTATCTGAAGCTTGTAGACTGATATTTTTGGTTCGCAAATGGCCAATCCTTACCATCATCAGATCCAGTGGTGACAAGGCTGCTGGCCTCAATGACCATCCGCTGGCTTCTCCGAGATATGAGATCTCAATATAAGCGTTGAAAGATCCATTACCGCTTACTGCAACGTCTGATTGCTTTCCCTAAGGCATCAAGCACAACCGCTCACCCTCGTGAGCGTCGTGACATGCGCCTGAAAAACGCCTTGCGTGATCAGATGCTGTCTATCGCCGATGTGTCATGAAACGCCCTAATCTCCCCTCCCCACAAAGGATCTGATGCATATGTATGTTGTCGGACCTGAGCCTGGTCCAATATAATTCTGGTTGGTATTTGCTTTTGAAAGGAGACATTAATGGAAACCGCTGAGATGGTAAGAAATCTAACGTGTCGTCGGAATGCTGGAGCTGCGTGCGAGAAGCATGATTGCCGCTCGATTCATAACATGAACGCCCATGAGACCGCGTTTCCTGCCTGAGCCTTCTCGAATAGAAGCCTGTGCAGAGCATCGAGGTCGATCGATCTAGATGGGTATAAGTCAACGCTGTCTATGGATATGCTGTTCGACAATCGCAAAGTCGTCCATTAGTCGCCGTTTAGTACGATAAGATGCCACCAAGTCCAGCATGTCGAAGACGTAATAAGAAAGTAAGCCGACATCGAAAAAGGAAAGTCGTGAAGAATCGAGAGTCTGGTGAAGCTGGAGTGAGTAGTGGAAATATCGGAACTCTGTGTAAGCAAGTAAAATCAAGTGTCATGGTCGTATGGTGCTCGCAGTGGTATTTCCAACCACTTTGAAGAGGCGGCGCCGCTACCTCAGGCTTCGAATCCCTACCACCAGGACTGACCTGAGGAGCCTCCAGGATTGCCGTAGCTACCTCCACCGTACCCACCGCCATAGCCACCACCACCGCCTCCGTAGGCTGGGGCAGCACCGTAGCCACCCATTTGACCGGGTGGTGGACCACCATAAGCTCCACCATAAGCGTTGCTGGCACCAAGGCCACCGCCAGTCTTACGGAAGTCACGGTTAGCTGCACCGCCTCGTCCGCGGCCTCCACCAGAGCGACCACCACGACCTCCACCACCACCACCAAAACCGCCACCTTCGCGTGCGACGTTCTCCAGGAATTGGGGAACCTCCTGGTGAGCCTCCTTCAGAAGTTCTATCATGTCGCGGACAATGCCGCGATTTCCACGATTGAAGAATGCCGTGGATTTACCGGTATTTCCTGCACGACCGGTACGACCGATACGATGGACGTAGTCATCGATATCAGTCGGAAGGTCGTAGTTGACAACATGAGTGACATTCGGGATATCTAAACCACGAGCAGCAACAGCAGTGGCAACCAGGATAGGGCACCGTCCATTACGAAACATCTCCAGTGCACGCTCACGCTCACGCTGCGTACGATCGCCATGGATGGAAGTCGCTGGGAAATTCTGGTTGATCAAGAAATCGGACAACGAATCCGCCATACGCTTAGTTTCGACGAAAATAAGAGTCAAACCGGACCCATGCGTATGGAGAATATCGAGCAGGACGGAGCGCTTGTCGACATCTTCGACGTACTCAACACTTTGTGTGATATTCTCAGAGGTTGATCCTACACGACCAACAGAAAGGAAAACGTAGTCCTTCAAGAAATCCCTGGCGAGCATCTGGATATCTCGGGGGAAAGTGGCCGAAAACATAAGAGTTTGACGTCCTTGTACTCCTGGCATATCTTCTTGCTCGACGATTCGACGGATCTGAGGCTCAAAACCCATGTCCAACATACGATCAGCCTCATCAAGAACGAGATACTTGATGTTAGCTAATGAGATACGGCCACGCTCAATCAGGTCAACCAGACGTCCGGGGGTAGCAACCAGCAGATCACAGCCTCGCTCCATGGATCGGAGCTGAGATCCGATATCAGCCCCTCCATAGACGACGCAGGGACGCACCCAAGAACGGTAGGAAAATTTGCGAGACTCTTCATAGATTTGAGAGACCAGCTCTCGGGTAGGAGCCAGAATCAAGGAAGTTGGTAGAGCCTTGCGGGAGCGATAACCCATCCCACCACCTTGTGGAGGTGCTGAAGAAGACGGGCCGTGGATGAAAGCTTGGGATAGAATGGGGAAGAGAAAGCCGCCAGTCTTGCCGGAACCGGTCTGGGCGCAAGCCATTAAGTCTCGACCACCCATGACGATGGGAATAGAGTACTTCTGCACAGGTGTAGGTGTCTTGTAATTAGCGAGCTTGATGTTTGTGAGAAGATGATCGTCTAGGGGAGGGTTGGTGAATTGCAATGTCGGCTCGGGGACGTTCTGGCCGGATGCCTCGACGGGGATATCATCGTAGTTCGAGAAGTTTATGCCGCTGCCCATTTTCGAAGGATCGTTCGGGACGCCGAAAAGCTCACGCTCCACGCGTGCATTTGCAGGACCTGGAATGTGTCTACCATCTTTCCACTGGCCATCACCAGATCCACGGGCAGAGCTTCCACCGCCTCCACCGCCGTTGTATGATGGCCCTCCGCTATATGTTGATCCCCCAGGTCGGCCATAAGCTCCCTCGTCAAACCCACGAGCGGTGGAGTTATCCCACGTAGGAGGAGCACCATTTGTAGGAGGTCCACCAGCAACCCGTGGAGTAAAATTCGGAGCGTTCGCCCAGTTTGGTGGAGCGTGCGGGTCGTTCCTTACATCTCTAAGGAGCCCACATGTCAGTATTTGTAATAGAAGACATGAGAAAAGACTCAATATTTACTTTGAAGGTGCACTCCACGCGTTTTCGTTCATCCGACCATTGATTGGGGGTGCGGGGCCTGCTGGACCGTCCATCTGTGGTGGGGGCATGCCACGCATATGAGGTGGAATATAGGCGGAACGTCCTTGTCCATGGGGACCATCCAGGGACAATCCGTTCATATTTAGCTGGTCTGCCATGATTAGGAGGTGGTCTGGATATGCTGCGAGATCACAAGTATTAGTGTATTCTCTAATACAAGGAGCTGATGTGCTACTGATAAGGTGATCACAGCTTAATTTGAAATCACGCGTGGTGAAACATGAGCTTACAGGGTTCTGAGAAATATTGATATGTCTTAGAAATAGTAGTGTAGGGTCGAGATCCCAGCGAAGACTATGAGAGTCTGTAACACTGAACGCAGATCGACCGAAGCGTTGTGAGGCTCAGACCTTGTAGGCTTTTTATGACTGTTCTCGTCTTCAACACGATGAGTCAACAATTAAGAAAAGCCTCTCCGCTGAAAGACAATGCTATGTAGAGGTCGAAAAGTGATGAGGGTGTCTGAGTGTAGTTGAGAGAATTGAAGAGAGTCGATTAGAGGCAAAAAGATTTCTTAGCGAGCATTCGTCAGCCCTACGATGATAAAGTGGCTTCCTGTTCATGGAGACGGGGGATACTTGAGGACAGTCTAGTTGGGTGTTCAGCAGAGTAGATACAAGAGTCTGCATGCTCAGTGTTCACTATCGATCTATAGCTATTATGCCAGACTTTTCTCTTGCACACTGCCTCTGCGGTTTCGTAGGAAGGTAAAAATCACTCCAGCAATCACGCCGAAGAAGATCAACTTTGTCAACAAACTCAAGCCCGGGCTCTCCGTTGGAGTCTGGAGTGTCTCAGTATCTACACTACTCGACTGTTTCTCAATTTTCTCCGGTTCGGCGTTCAAAGTCACATCCAGCTCGTCACCTTCGACCGCAGGTAGAGCCGATCCGATGAGTTCTTGGGAGTGGAAACCGAAACATCAGCAATTCCAGACTTGACGGGAAAGGTTGCAAGAGGGTGAGATGAGAAAGCTGATCTAAAGCTCCGCGTGGATACCTTCTTCTGGCACCTCCAACTCTCCTGATTTGGCGATCTTCACAGGCTTGGAGGGTTTGTCACCAGCGCCTTTTGGGACGTTCTCAACCTTCTCGACGATGTCGTAGCCTTCGAGAACTTCTCCAAAAACCACATGCTTCCCATCCAGCCATCTATATATCATCCTCAGTACTGAATGATGGATTATAGCCTTTCATGACTGCACTTACGATGTGGTGGCCGTCGTGATGAAGAACTGAGATCCATTGGTGTCCTTTCCAGAATTGGCCATGCTAAGCATACCAGTCTTGGTATGCTTCAACTTGAAGTTTTCATCGGGGAACTTCTGGCCATAGATTGACTTGCCTCCAGTGCCTGACACAGTCAATACCTAGCCTTCTTGACGACTGAGTCTTGTCCTACCATCGCCATTGGTGAAGTCACCACCTTGGATCATGAATTCCTTGATCACTCTATGGAATGCTGACCCCTCATAGCCAAAACCCTTCTCGCCAGTGCAGAGAGCGCGGAAATTTTCTGTGGTCTTAGGCACAGTCTTGCCGTAGAGGCCAATGACGACTCTGCCTAGCTTATCATCCCCGTGTGTGATATCGAAGTACACCTAACCAATATCCGTCAGTAATTCAGTGCAGACCAAAGACCTAGGCCTCTTACTTTATTCGTAATCTTTGGCCCCTTAGCTGCGCTCGAGGTTTGAGCCAGGAAGAGGAACCCGGCTGTGACGATGAGCAGCAGGGAAATGACAACGCGTTGTAGGTTGGCCATGTTAGTGATTGCCAGTCTTATGAAGTGGAACGATCAATCGCCAAATGGATTGGCAAAAGAGGGTAAAAGAGGTGAGGTGGTCTTCTCCCGAGGACGCCGCCAATCAGCGCCAATTAGCGTGTGCAAGTTCAATGCGATTGGCGTGTTACAACACCCTGACCCCGACCCCATGATTTGCAGCCAAAATATGGGTTCAACATACTCATTAAATCCGTCATATCTTCCACGTACGTAGACGGATTTCTATAATTTTTAAAGCATTAGATACCGTAGATAAATGCGCATCTTTTAGCCTACTCAGATATTTATCCTGAGTCGGTAGGGTACGTTAGGAAGGTAAGGTACAGGCTCAGCGGGCAAAGCGGTACCAAGACACATAGATTTAATAGGTAAACCCATTAAATCAGTCATATCTTCCACGTATACAGACGGATTTCTATAATTTTTAGAGCATTAGATACCGTAGATAAATACGCATTTTTAAGCCTACTTAGATATTTATTATAAGTCGTTGTTACTAGTAGGGTACGTTAGGAAGGTAAGGTACAGGCATAGCGGGCAAAGCGGTACTAAGACACATGGATTTAGTAGGTAAACCCATTAAATCAGTCATATCTTCCACGTACGTAGACGGATTTCTATAATTTTTAGAGCATTAGATACCGTAGATAAATGCGTATCTTTTAGCCTACCTAGTTATAGATTATAAGTATTGAACGTTAAGTAGTATAGTTATGTAGGCGTAATAAAATTAATAACTATATCTAACTTAGTGGGGTCGGGGTTAGGGTCTTGCAGCACGCCAGTCGCATTGGAACTGCACACGCTAAAAGCAGTCGGCAGGGGACAAGAGAGATGCCGCCCAAACGTTCAATGACTTGGATCTAACCACTATAATCACATTTCCTAGTGAGCGTAAAAAAGATCGCAATGGTATACCAATCCTCATACGCCTTCGCAAGGTCTTGCGCTGACCCAATATAGGTCTTCATCCTCGGCCTCAACTTTCCCGAAACCCGCTTCGTCACGGTACCTACCCAGTCACTCCACCCAAACCCCCCCGCCTCTCTAACCCACCCCCTCACAGAAAACAGTCCAACACTTCTACGGCATCGGTCCTCAAGTCGCCTCTCGCCTCCTCGCCCGCCTCCACATCCACCCCACCGCCCGCCTAGGCTCTCTCTCCAACCAAACAGTGCTCGATATAACCGCGGAACTATCGTCGATGAAGATCGAAAATGATCTCAGGAGGGAGCTTGTGGAGAATATCAAGAGACTGAGGGATATGGGAACGTACAGGGGTCGGAGACATGCGATGGGGTTGCCTGTTAGGGGACAGAGAACGAGAACCCAAACAGCGTCGGCGGCGAAGTTGAACAGGCCTGAACGCGTGGGATGATGGGGGAAGAGATTTGACATGGGTTGGAATTGCACTTATAAGCGGCATCAGGACGGCGTTTGTACAGACGGGTATCTTTAATCATCCAGCTAAAATACGGATTGGGGCATCAAGGGGTAGCTCAACTTCAAATTGAAGATGGTTTCTCTCCCACAATCCCCTTCCCTCGATTAATCTGCACTCTCTTATCTTCTCCTACGCTCACAATCCCTACGCTTCTGTCCCAGCATACACCAAAGACTTTGACTCCATCTCCTCCAACCTTCCGTCCCTCGCCCTTCACACTTTCTCGCTCTATGCAATACATGCTCTCTCCAACCCTTCCCTCCTTCTCGCTCTTGCTCGAGCGAACGTCCCATACGCGGCAAGTTCCATCATGACTCCCACTCACAAGACCATACGAGCTCTCCGGATCAGATGCTAAGCTGACGACAGCATTGTTGTGACCACGCAGAGTCATTGCAGAGACTACGGTGGCAGAAGCCCGAGGATCGATAAGAGTAATATGTCGCGCTGATGTGCCTGCAGCCAGCAAATTAAGAGACGGCAATGCTGTGAGCGAGAGGAGAGAGTGGGACGTAGACCTAGTGTCAACGCAGGTGGAACTTGGCAGGTCCCAAGTCTTGAGACTATGGTCCCAGGAGGTGGAGTAGCCAATGGTATGGTCGTTCGGGGCAAAGATAATGTCCGAGACGGGAGCGGTGTGTGATCTCAACAAAGACAGCGGGCCGCGCTGTGGGGTCGAGGTTGTGGGGCCGACTTTTCGACGTTTGGTACCTCGAGACGCCGCGGAAGGGATGAGAGAAGAAGGTGCTTCGGGAGCATCTGCTTTTCTCATAGACCAGAGCCCAACGGAATGGTCGGCGGAGCCGGACAGCATACGATTGGAGGGTTGGTGGACGACCAGGGAGTCAATGCTAGCTTTGTGGCCGTAGAACTCAATTTGTGGTGATAAAGATGCAGAAAATCCTTCCGGATCCTCGGAATATTTCCATATTCGAATGGATCGGTCCAACCCCGAGGAAGCCAACTGTGTTGGCGAGATAAATCTTGCTGCTTTGATTGAAGACGTATGACCTCCGCTGCCAGCCGATGCTGATGTGGCAAGAATATCAGAGGACATATTCCACACTCTCAGTAGACCGTCATAGCTGCCAGATAATATTCTCTCTTGCCGTGGCGATATAGCTCCTGCATTGCTAGCCCATTTTCCTGCAGGCGACGTTTCCGACAGTATGTCCACAGAGCTAACCCAATCATCGTGTTCGAAAGATGCAAGATAGAGCGGCGGTATTATGGCGCGAACATACTCAACGGCAAGAGTGGTCTCAGAGGATATGCCATTAGCAGTCAGATACTCTTCTAATGATGTTCGAAGAAATGTGCCATTGATCAAGAACTCGAAAGGTATTGGTTTCTCGGACTGGAGCAACGTGTTGACGAGTGTGGAGAGCGCATAACGGCGGAGATCTAGGGAGCAGTTTAGAAGCAATGTGCGCCAGGACTTCTAATATCACATTACTAGTATTGACGAGTATTGGCCCAGGATTTTCTGCTAAGGATATGTCAGGGTGGCGGGTAGAAAGCTGAACTCTGACCTGTGAGAGTGAATCGGTGTTTCCGGCACTGTCGGCGGTTGTGAGTATGGTTTCTGTAGCCATGTTATATCCTTGGAAAATGATAATCAAAAGTTCTGGAAAGGTCATGCTTATCTCTGGCTTATCTTAGCGTACCTTATGTATAGAACTGTTTTCGCCTTGGCACGAAGATATCATAAGTAAGTCTGGGCCCTATGTAGTAATAATCATGACTTCCCAGTACGGTATGCATCGATATGATCATGTTGCTTACTTGATGGGACTTTACTGCCGTCCTATTCTTCATATTTCAACAGACACCTATCAAATCATTGGTGCCAAGGGGTGGGAATTTGACAGTGTTGCTAGTGTCTTACCATGGAAACTATCTATCAATTCTGTTCAAATTCTTAGGTCCTTTATTACAAATCCAGCTCATTCAGAATCGCATCTATCATGATCTGAAACCTGGCATGGGGAATCCTACATCGCCAGGGTTGGAAACAGCCAATCGCTGACCGGTTATTACGTGTGTAATTTGGAGTTGAAGGTACGATTGTATGAATAGTAAATTCTATGATGACGGGGTATCTATGATCCAAGGCTATGCTTCGCGATGCCAAAAGTATACATGATCGGAGGAAAGGCAGCCCAGCATGAGTACCAGGATCACTCATCACAATAATCTGGGGACTTGACACCACTGGATCCAGTCACCCAGCTTTGTACCGTCAACGCCGTAGTGTACACCATTACAATAGTCCCAAATACACAAAGAGTGATATCTGCAACCCTCTGTTTACGAGATCTGGCTATAGCCTTATAATGTAGTAAAGCCTGGAGGTAAAAGTCAGTTTGATAATACTTCTCCCATCACATGCTGTACCATCACCTACCGGATAGACGTAGACAAGAGGTACGCAAGCAAAGCTACCCACCAGAGCGACAAACTTGTCTAGATCAGAAGCGCCAGCGTAGGCGACGACTGCACAGACGACGACCAGGAAGAAACGAAAGGCGTTCTTCTTCCACTTGATGTAGCGATTGTATTTGCCGCTGCGTGAGAACAGCCCGGTTTCCATGATTCGTATCGCGGGGAACAACTGAAGCGGAGTGGACAGCAAGATAGCGAGAGAATAAAGCAATTGTACTGCATTAACCACCTTGCTGTTCTGTGGGAGATTGAGCAAAACAACAGTCTTAGTCGCTGAGCCAAATGCTGCGTAAGACAATGCTCCCATACCGACAAAAAGGATCGTGATAAATATCATGACGCCCGCGAGGACGGGTGGAAACTTTTGTGGTTGCTTCATGGATTCTTGGATGGGTATTATCAGTCCAACTCCCTCAAAGGTAAAGATAGCGGTTCCAATGAACAGCGTCCAGTCTCGGGGGTTGAACATGATGATGTCGGCTTTGCCATTGATATGCAAATGCCGTATGTCAAAACAGGCGATATAGAAAAGACCCAGAAAAATGAATGCGTCTGCAGCCAATGCCGTCCAACCGAGCTTACTGATATTTCTTACCAAGGAGAGCGGAAGAAAAATAAGAAGTTGCATCAGGACCATGTACTTGATGTCGATCCATGTTCGACAGTCAGATACGGCCAGTACGAATGCTTGCAAGCTCTCTGAGGTGAAGACAATGTAAGCTGACACAAACCCAATCTGACTGAGCGCAACAGAGGTCAGTATCAAGCGGCGCATCCATTTGCCGTACAAGATTCCACCCATGTCGCCAAATGAACCCGGTACTGTGAGACGGGTGTCTACGAGAAGTATGAAGCAATAGTAGCTAAGTAATGCCACGCCTAGCAACACGAGGTTGCTGAAAAGCATCCCACCATTGAGATATGCCCTTGGAAGAAAGAGAACTCCAGTCCCTATGAAAGACTTCAGGAGCAAGAGTGCTGCTCCCGTCGGAGAATTGTTGCCCGTTGCCCCTTTTTCTTTGAGGGTTCTTCTCCGCCTCGTCGTCGCCCCGGGAGTTAATAACGCACTTCCTTCTCCTGATTCTTGCTCTTCATCTTCTGACGTATAGCGTGTATCAATATGAAGATGAGGACTGAAGTAGCTATCCTCGTCATCATCCTCGAGCTCCTCCCCTGCAAAGTGACCGTATAGGGAAAGGAACTCATAGAAGCTTTTGGTGATAAACTTTGGTGGCTTTCCAACTTGACTTAACCCCTCCCCCGATTCTAGTCCGTTCGATTCTCTTCGTGAGCCAGAAAATGGACTTGGGGCTCGTCGTCTGAGATACTCCCTCCGGAAGCCGCCAGGCTTCTTTATGGTGTTGGCATCGAGATCTTCACTCTCTGGTTCCGTACGAGGAACATGCCAGCTCTTGCTCCGTTTCGCGCGAGCTCCAATCTGAGAGTCGGAATCAGCTTCCTCGGCCCACCTGTAAACCTCTCGAGTCATATCCCCTCCTTGTAGCTGCAAGCTGGAGAATTCATCTTCACCAATGCCGGTAGACGAGTCCTCGCGGTTGTGGTTCGGGAAATTGACCCTTGACGACCTGTGACTTAAGGTGGGGATATTCTGCCCATCCTCAGCAGCACTGTCTGAGTTCTGCGGCTGGAAGAGATGCCTTTTCACAATTTTTGCGTTCTCAGTTGGAGCACCCGAAGATCGCCTCAAAGGAGGCTGCCCAGATCGACTCTCGAAAGAACCGTATGTTGTTTGGGGTCCACTGCCTTGCGACACAGCACCTGCGGTGTTGGGGGAAGGAGGCCGTACAGGTGGCGTGCCAAATCGTGGTGGACTTCGTCCGAACGAATTTTGCAGCGCAGCTGCGAGGGCTGACTGCCCTGGTCCTAATCTTGACTGTGACCCTTCGGCTCCAGGAAGGGGCGTGTGACTTTCTGTATTTGGTTGGCTTTGGGTAGGCACCTGACGGACGGTCGGAGTGCCTTGCGCGGAAGCGAGGGGTGAGGTCAACCTGGCAATCGAAGTCGCCCTGGAGGCAGAATCCATAACAGGAGACCTGCCTCGGGAGACACGTCCAGAGGGAGAGTTTGGGACGGGCCGAGGAGAGGAAATATGTCTCTGATCAGACATCGTAGCGGTCTTCCAAGTGGGAGCTGGCCCTGTATAGTACGCGTTTTGGCTCTCTGTCAGAGTACAGCTATCTGACTTCCATGGTCGAAGGGGAAGCTTCCATTGCTATAATTGCATAGCTCTTCGGGTGCTTTGGGATAGGACTTGGTCACGCGCGTTTCCTGGGTCTGTGACAGAGTCTGGTGGAGGCCTTGGTGCTTGAACGGTGGGATGAATGTAGATGAATGCTATAATAGAGAAAATTAGAGAAAGAAAGAGACAACGAAGCTATCTTGTATCAAGCCTACACAATGCAATGGAAGGAGACCGGAAATAGCCTAGAATACGTGGGATGCTCCTGCGCCTCGGAACAACGTGGGGGCTCCGCTCTTTCCGCCACACGCACACTTTTCGTACCCATGTGTACCTATGCCAAACATGCGTTGTTTTCATTGTTGAGTTCGGAATCTCCCTACAATGTACCTTTGATTAGAGGCTCTAGATACCTGACTTGGAACGACGTTCTCGGCGCTGACTTCTTTCCACTATTCTCCGGTATCCTAGAATAATGTTTGGGAACGTTTCCCTACTTGATCCTCGCATGCTACGCTCTCGATGCCTATCGTAGAAGCTGGTGACAGCTAGACAGGATAAATCTTACATATAATGCATCGCAAGTTCTGGATTAATATAAAGCATTATTCTATGGCAGACTAAAGGCCTTTTCCTCGAAGAATGCCATCTCGCACGAGACCTCCCCTTACTATTCGTACAGCTACCCACGATGCAGCCGACAGCGTACCTCAATCAGTGCTATTGATTGTTCAATCTATAAATCATCAGGTACATGTGGCCCGCTTCCGAGAGCCTGAGTGGCCGTCGCAAGCGTTTCGCAAGCTTTACCACAGCGCCACGAGACAATGATGACAGTCTCCGGATGATTTGACAGTTGTTATGATAGGCGCTGTCTCTCATATAATGGCGTATTGATACGCGTGAACACGAACAACTGTATTTTATTGAAAGTCTTGATCAACCACGCGAAGGTATGATCGTGATTGAACGGAGCACGCATTGCGTGACTTCGTGGGTATGATTGCGATGTCACAAGCCCCAAGTCAGGTTTTGTCAACAGAGATTCGGAAATGAAACGCTCAGACCATGCTATACACGCTACTCTTATGCTTGTGTTCAGATGAAAGTTCACCCTGGCATTTCCTAAATTGCCTATCTCTGCCTCACTCCTCTCCTGCCCCTGATTTCAGCCACCGCTCCCCGTCGATGCGGACTATCAGCGAACAAAGCCACCACCAAATCAACCAATTCCTCGGTATCAAATTCCAACCCCAGTTCACCCTCGGTCCAGAGGTACTTGATGTCTACTAGAGAGCTTTCTAGTATATTAACTAGATATTGGAACTTCAGCCAGTGGGGCGTATACACCGCGGTCAGTGGTACTTGCCCTTGCGTGCTGCTTTGAGCAGGATTTGATGCGTTAGGAGTTGGTAGGAATAAGTCTTCCAACGTCGCAATGCGGTTGCAGTAGGTGGTCAGCTGCTGTGACTCAGGCTCCGAGATGTCAGACATGTCCTCAATGTCGACGATCATTTTATTCGTGACGCTTGATAGCAGAGAGCCGAGCGACTGTTGAAGTGCAGAGTGGGAGAGTACATCTTTCCATTGTCTGTGAAGTGCACGCAGGCGGTCCACAGTGGAAGCTATGGCGAGATCGCATTCTCCCGCGAATGGATGCTCCGTGCAATTCGAAAACCCTTGGGCGCCATCGAGTAAATCGATGATGATTGTACGTTGTGATTCCATTTCCTTGGCATAGGCACGTTTGGCGTATCCTTGAAGAGCTGATATGTGTAAATGCAGGTTGAGATTGGAAGCAAGCCGGCTATGGTTACGTCTTTCCGACATGGTGCTGTGCCCAGAGGACAGGTGATGAAGGCGTTCGACTAGCCATAGACTGTCGTTGTATACGAACATGGCTCCGCTTGGGTGCCGAGAATAGCTGACGGAGGAGCTGGCGCGATACATCGCTAGGATGAGTCCTGGGAGGGAGAAAAGACTTGAAGCAGCGGACGCAATGGGCGAGGAAGCATATTCTTGGGTTTGTAATTTGGCAGCATCGGAAATTACTTGGCTTATAATCTCTAGGATCTCGTTGGGTAAGGAGGTGATATTGTAAGTTTCCTTGAGGGTAATCTCTCGTTTGGCTTGGGGCGAAGTGTCTGGCCCGGTAGTGTTTGCCGGCTTCTTCGAACGTGGCACTGCTGCTTGCGAAGCTTTTGCTGTCTCATCGCCATCATTATCGTCACCCCATCCCCACGCCTCAGCGTCGTCATCCGCAGCGCCTGATTGTTCCTGGTTTAGCGGGCCAGATGCGCTATCTCTGTCTTCGTCAAGACCCCAAGCACTGACGTCCTCATCGTCTTCGTCTCCTGTCGACTTAGGGGGAATAGTCTCTTTAGCTACACTTGGTGACGTCTCTCCATCAGACCATCCAGCGTTCCAATCGTCGCTTCCCGCAACTCCTGTGAGGACTTCATCATTGTGTGATAGCACTTGTGTTTCGACACGTTCCACAGTCACGGTAGCACCCAGTCCCTTCGACAAGAGCTGTCGAACATGGTTAAGTGAATGCTCTTGTCGCTTTCTGACCCAGACGTTGGGTATACCATTCGTCCAAGCAATCAATTCGCGATTACCCGGCCATTTATAAGAATCCAATCTCTCACCGAACTTTCTCACCAAAGATGCTGTGTCCTTGAAGTCCTCCATTCCATCAACGTCCTCAGGCACTGCTGAGGCAAGCCAAGTTGCGATCAGTCTGGAGATTAGGCGTGGCAGCAAGAACCCAACCAAAGGCTCGACCACCGAAGGCGGCAGCCGAGTATGCAAAAAATCAATCACCGAGTCAAGGTCTACGAAAAGGCGCTGAGCACTGAGATCTAAAGAACGTCCAGCCGCGATGGATATTTCTCCTCCATCTATCTTTAATGTTCCAACCGTTCCGTCTGAATGTACTTGTAGGCGTGGTACAATTATTAAAGATTCAAAAGCTGTGCATAGAGGTTCCAGGATGTCGTTGAATAAATGCAAATTCTTCAAAGCGGTGACCAGAGAAACCAAGTCAATGGTGGGAGGCCCTAATCGTCTATAAGCACCAACTACAGATCAAATAGACGGTCATCTAGCGCACCTTTCACTGTTTGCCCAATCCGTATGGAGTTCTCGGCCGAATTGATGTCGATATACCCTTTCCAACATGCGGACAGCTTTTCTACAATATGATTCCGTAGATCGGTGACCTTTGCCTCCAGAACGCCAGATACTCTCGTAGACTTGGTGGTCGACAAGAGAGATGATTCCTCATTAGCTCGCTCCAAGAGGTTCACAGCTTCCAATAGCCGATCATCAAGTGTGGATCTCTGGACGAGGTCAAGTGTCCTTTGTGCTGCCTGCAGTCTTGCCAAAATCGCTCCCAAACTCTCATTGAAGGCAACCTCGCCATTCAATAGATCCACCTTTCTTGCAGTATCATTGACTTGTTCCTCTAATTGGTCGCCCTGTCGGGCTTGCTCAACAATCTCACGGGCTATCTCCTGGGACTTCTGGATATCGACCCGTAGCTGCTTGGCTTGGGAAATCCAGCCATCGATGTCTGGGGCACTTTCTCTACTCGCTTTGCTTATACTCGTCTATTCCAGCAGGAGTTAATGGAGTCCGAGGGTAGTACACTATCAAGACAGACCTTCACATCCTCTCTAGCTTGCTCTATCAGCTTCCACACCTCCGGCAGTGCGGACGAGGGAAGTTGGGCGGATATAAGCTCCTCTTCTGGGTATGCTCCATTCTGGACGTGTTCGAGTACGGCCTGACCATACTGTTGGGACGTAATCTGCGACGGCATAGGAACGGTTGAAACTGCTTGGAGCATTAGAGCTCCGAAGCGCGTGGAACCCTAGACCGAAAAGGTTTTTTAGGGCTGACGACTTTTCGCAACATGGAAATCGGCACGTGTTTTGGATCGTCTACTTATATATCTTTCTATTTTTTCTACGTCAAGACAATTGACGTCTAATCAGCTTGTGAAACGAAGTACCCCGAAGGTCAGCCATGTATTCTAGATTTGATTTGAACTTTCTTATGATTCAGCATAGAAATAAATATATCTAGGCATTTTATAGACTGGTAAACACTGAACCGTCATATGTAGGGGAGTCGAACCCCCGGTCCTTGTCTTTTACATCTATTGCCATGGATGCACCGGTAGCTAATAAGGTAGCTATCCTAGTCCTATTACACCAATTCTAACTACAAGTAGCTACTCTAAGAGTACGAATCTAACGGCCCGTAGGTCTTCCAAGAAGGAGTAGTATCCTGCTCTATAAAGGGAGACTGACTATCGAGAGCTTGCTCAGCACAGTCCCTAGCTCTTTATAGAGTCTTTTTACCCACTAAAGAAAGATCTAAAGAACTTCGCTTATACCAGCTCCATTCTATAGATCAAGTAGTATAGCAGACCTACTACGTAGTCCTAAGACTAACGAGTGTCGTACTGACGTTTATAGTGCCCCGAACTCAATGACAATATGCCCCTATAGGATTCGAACCCACGTAGTAGCTGTATCTAGTACAGGTCTGCTATACCATTAGCAGTGTGTGTTTGCCTCAGTCCCTCAGACGTGTTCCAAGCCGGGCGCCAAGCCCCTTCGGGTTAGCGATGCTGACTACGCAGCCGGGCGGTAACACGTCTAAGCGCAAACTTTTATTCCTTTACTGGTAAACTTCTTAAAAACGACGCATCAAATACCAAAAATATTATCATGATAGCCTTACTCCTAAAGAATACGCTTAGCGCGAGATCTAGTGACGGCGAGGACGTATTATATAGGAACTTCCCTAAATTTCACAGGAATTCCGCCGTTTATAAGGGGGTTTCTGGGGGAATTCCCCGCAAACTGGAAAATCACTTAAGAGAAAAAAATATAACGGTAAACTACACGTCGTAATGTTATTTACCTATCCCTACGACGTATTCTCGCGCGGAGATATTATATATATATTTATACCGTAGATACCTCGCTCTAAGTGCTATTCCGGGCAAAATCCATGTACCTTTAGTGATAGAATAGTCGTTGGTAGTTAGTGTTTTCCATACTAAAAGTGACTATCTGACGAAAAAGCAGAAGTTTGCGCTCAGACGTGCCGCCCTCCTGCTGCGTAGTCAGCCTTGCTAACCCGAAGGGGCTTAGCGACCAGCTTGCTGGCCAATCAATAGCACGTCTGAGGTACTGAGGCAAGTGTGTGTCAAACACCGCCGTGAGGCTGATTCAGCATAGAAGAGTTCACCCCCACGCGGGTTTCAAAATAATTCGGACACTTTGGTAGGGCTGTCGGCCAAATGTTTCCGAATTATTTTGAAACCCGCGTGACCCCCTTCTGGTCTAAACTTACTTCTGGTCCAGCCCTAAGTGGCTAGCGGCCCAGAACTTTCGAGCTCCGGAGCCCCGGGTCTAGCTCCAGCGTGCTAGGCGTGCTAGGTTACCCTTAGGCCTACTAACGTTCGCTGTTATAGATGCTTAATCAGGCTTATTTTATAAAATATTTTGCTGTAAGATCTATTCGGTCTAAGGTTTTCTACAGTATTCATAGCGAAAATAAGCTAAAAAAGTCGGCCGTTATAGAATAAGAGGGCGTGGACCAGAAGTAAGTTTAGACCAGAAGGGGGTGAACTCTTCTACCTCATATGATAAAGTATGAGGCGAGTTCTATTGACTGAATTGTATTCAATGGTCCTGCCGGTCGCTCTAGGTCTCCTTTTGAAGCTTGCTATCCTTAGAACAGCATGTTGTGGCAAAATATCCCAATAGAACAGATCTAAATGGGTTCAGTGTTACTTTATTCAACTATGATATGCGAGACATAGCTCCGAAGTGGGTACAACTTTTTCCGACATCATGTCGCTGCCTGAGTCGCGTTTGTTGTCATTCTCGGGCACGAATAATGAATCGGAAGCTTTCTCAACGATGTCATATACATGCACAGTTCCGTCATCTTTGAGCAGCTTGCTTCTGACAGAGATCACTGCAAGAGCTGACGTACCGTGCACAGTAACGATATCGTGGCATAGAGACTATACGTCGGCTTGTCGTTGAATTTGGGATAGCAATGTCTTCCAAGATGCCACATGCATTGCATAACACTCATGAGGGGAATTTTAATAAAGTACAACAATTCAAGACAGATTATTCACCAGCTACTATTACTCAGTATAAATCCCACAAAACCGGGATGCGGGTCGTGGTTGTCGATCAGGACGGTCCCATTGTCTATGGGTCTTTCGCGCTTGCGACTGAGATCTTTGATGACTCTGGCGCTCCTCATACCCTCGAGCATTTGTGCTTCATGGGGTCGAAGAACTATCCTTCTAAGGACATTCTAGACAAGCTCTCTACCAGAGCGTACTCTGACCTCAATGCCGCCACATATACTGATCGTACTGTATACTCACTTGAGTCGGCTGGATGGGAAGGCTTTGCCCAGATACTTCCAGTCTATCTGGATCATATTATCACTCCGTCTCTTACAGATGCAAGCTGCTATACTGAAGTCCATCACGTTAATGGTGACGGTGACGACGCAGGCGTTGTCTATGCAGAGATGCAGAGCAAAGAGAACGATGCAGAAGAGCTTATGTTTTTGCAGACGAAGCGAATGCTTTATCCTGAGGATGTAGGCTATAGATATGAGACCTTTGGGGTTATGGAATCTCTTCGTGCTTTAAGCGCAGATCGCATACGCAAATATCACCAAGCTATGTACCAGCCTAGGAATTTATGTCTTATAATCACTGGCATGGTTGATCATGCGAACTTTCTTTCTGTCCTGGATGATTACGAGAATACCCTTCCGGACAGTGTCACAAAGCCTGATACTCCATTTCAAAGACCCTGGGTTGACTCGAAACAAGTGCCGCCTCTGCAACAATCTTACGCCAAAGTCCTCGAATTTCCAGAGGAAGATGAATCATCTGGTCAGATAGCTATCAGCTTCTTCGGACCCATCTATAAAGACAAACTACAGTGTGAGTGCAGCCTTACCAATTAAACCTGGCTTTGTATTGATATCTGCCAGGCCGAGCCATGGTTATCTTGCTTACCTACCTGGCGGGTTCATCTGCCTCTGTGTTGGAGAATACATTGGTTGAGAGAGAGCAAGTGGCCAGCGCTGTAATGTTCGATTTCGACTCCCGGCCTCAGACAGCTGTACATTTTGAGATTACAAGTGTGGCCACGGAGAGTTTGGAGCGAGTCGAGGCTAGGTTCTTCGAGATACTCAAAGAGACAGCAGCGAGCCGGCTCGACATCGGATACATGCGGGATTGTATCAAGCGCGAGAAGCGTCAGGTCAAGTTCTATGCCGAAACCTCTGCACAATGGTTCACCGAATCAATTACGAGCGACTTCCTCTTTGGCGAATGTGATGGATCAACTCTGAGAGGAGATCTTGAGAATTTGCAGGATTATGATGCCCTAGAGGCTTGGACTGACACGCAGTGGAGACATTATCTTAAGACCTGGATGGTTGAAGCACCCCATGTCACTGTGTTAGGCAAACCTTCCGCCCTTCTGTCTGCGAAGCTTGAGTCTGAAGAAAACGATCGCGTAGAAGCTCGACGCAGGGTTTTAGGGGCTCAAGGATTGAAGGAACTAGGACAGAGGCTTAGCTCTGCGAAAGAGGAGAACGACATCGGAATTCCGAAGGATTGTCTCGACCGCTTCGAGATTCCTAGCACAAAGTCAATATCCTTTATAAATACAACGACCGCACGATCTGGTGCGGCCCGATTGATGGGTCATCTAGCAAATCCCACTCAGGAGCTCATCGACCAAGACAGAGACAATCCCTTGTTCATTCATTTCGAGGACATGCAGTCGAATTTTGCTTATATCACTCTTGTATTGGGCACCGAAGCAATCCCTGTACCCGTCCGGCCATTGCTAGCAATATACATCGAGATTTTCTTCAGCATGCCCATGTCATGGAAGGGGACAAAGATTAGCTTCGAGCAAGTCATCACAGAACTCGAAAGAGATACCGTCGGGTACGAAATTAAGTCTGGCGCAGGTCTTGGTAATTCAGAAACCATCACCATCAAGCTGCAAGTCGAAGCAGAGAAATACCAGACAGCAATTCAGTGGCTAAGAAGACTGATGTGGTCTTCTGTCTTCGACCTTGAGCGGATCAAGGCCACGACAACCAGACTACTTGCAGACATTCCCGAGCACAAGCGTGACGGCGAATCCATGGTAACTTCGATTGAATTGATGATTGGGACGGCGCATTCGTCTACAGCACGTGCTTGTGACACACTAGTGAAAGCTGTCTACCTCAAATGGATTAACGGTCTTCTTGAGAAAGAACCGCAGACCGTGATCGATCAGCTTAAAGAGGTTAACGCTCTCCTTTGTGCGCCCAACAACATCCGTGTTCTAGTCTCGGCAACCATAGAAAAGCTCCAATGCCCTGTGTCTTCGTGGGAGATTCTCACCGATAATCTCGATAACCGTGGTCCTGTCAATTCTCTTGACACACGACTCTCAAGGCTTAGTGATGAAGGCAGGAATCCAGGGACCACAGCTTACATCATCCCAATGCCACCACTTGATTCATCCTACCTACTTGCTGTAAGCAAAGGCCCGACCTCGTTCCATGATACGACATACCCAGCTCTCTTGGTGGCTACATCTTACCTTAGCTCTCTTGCCGGTCCGCTCTGGGTGGCCATTCGGAGCACTGGTCTCGCATACGGCGTACACTTTTCCAGTCACGTTGACTCTGGTCAGGTACACTTGTCCATTGGAAGCTCTCCAGATCCGTTCAAAGCCTTTGTCGCCAGCAGAGAGGTTGTGAAGAACGTGATCGACAATGCAGATGCGTTTGACGCGTTTACTCTGGAAGCAGCAATAAGCTCGATTATATCAGGCTTAGCATCTGCAGAGTCGACCAGTGCTGACGCTGCGGAGGCCAGCTTCGTGAGACAGGTGATGAGGGGACTGCCCAAGGAGCCAAGCGTGATAATAGAGAGGTTGAAAGAGGTCAAGGTTGAAGAGATCAGACAAGCTATGAAGGACATACTGTTCCCAATATTCGAGCCATCGACCATGAATCTGTTCGTCACTTGTGCACCGATCATGGAACGGAAGACGACGAAGGCATTTTCGGAGATTGGATTCACGCCAGAGGTCAAGCCGCTGGCTTTCTTCCAGGATGATTATGGCTTCAATAGGGAGGACATTTCAGGTGAGGAGAGTGAAGAGGACAGTGATGACGACATGGACGATGACAGTGGTGAAGGCAGTGCCGAAGATTGAAGCTGATGAATAAACATAGAGAGTCATTCGTGTTGGCTGACTCTCGGAGGAATTCCCGGACTCAGACCAGCAACTCCGCTGAATCAATCAAAGCTAACTGCTTGGCAAGCATCTGAGAATAGTATCGGGAATGTCTTGGGAGGCCCCATATGGCTGTTCTACCAAAGCACTTAACCCTCTGCTGGATGTGAGCATTTAAAATGGCTTTGGGGTGGTTCGAGGCGTTGATGTAAATGTAAGAGGGCGGTGGCTCGACTCAGCATGACAAACTGCAGTATAATCTCCTTCGGCCACACCGAAGCCATGTCCATGCTTCTCACACAGGCGAGCGCCCACGCCAAGTCCAAACATTCACGTCGTCGTACTGCCTACTTGGTCGCGGCAAATGAGCGATGCGCGTTTGGTGTTCGTTAGCTCTTGAACACAAGGCTCGTTGCCATGGCCATGCCCAACGTATTGGATGAAATCTGCTTTGCTGGCCTTGCCTCTAAGGATCTGTATCTATAGTAGATCTTTTGGTGAAAGCAAAATTGGATCTTCATGAAGAGACCAAACCCAAACTGGGGCTTCGCTAATGATAATTGCAGAGGAAGAAGAACGGGAAGCTGTGCTGAAGCTACCTACTCATATAGGCACAGTAAGAGGAAGTTAGTAAGATCATTCCTGAGTGTAACGCCAATCCAGTCAAATACCTCATCCTCACTCCAAACAATTCCCAGCTCGCGACATCACTCATGTTCAGATGCGATGAAGCAAAGAATAATAAATGTTAGAATACTTCAAATGCGTCGAAAATTGTTTCAAAGGCGAAATAACTGACAGTCAGCCATGTAGATGAGGAAGCAGCGCCTATTACCCCTCCTGTTCCAAATTCGATAGCATCAAGATATTATAATGAGCCCAGATATAATGACTAGCCCCAGACCCTCTGACGTTGAAGTTATCCAAGCTTCCTTCCTGGAGTGATTGGATCGATCTGATCGTCCTGCTAATGAATGCCAGTACAGGTTGGTGAAAGTGCATGGGGACAGAAGAGTAACGTAAGTATCTCGAGAGGATTGACACAAATAATGGAGACTCCTACCATCCAGTAGCCAGATAAGAGTGGGCTAAAACCCACTTAATGAACCTGATGCAAACAGCCATGGCTCACAATCGACCGTCACCCACAGCACTGCACCAGCACCCGCAATAATAATCCCACTTCGACAACTTTTATTTCACAACCCTATCTTTCAATTCCTCCGCCTTCTGTCTCGCCTGCCCAACGATCTTCTCAGCGCCCACTTTCGCATCCTCTACAATCTCCTTCCCGTCCGCTCCTATCCGCTTCGCCTCCGCCATCGCCTGTTCTTTGAGAGCTATTTCTCTGCCACCATAGCTATACGGATGTCAGCATCGACCTCAACACAGACAAACCGATATCTTCATTCCCAACGACAGGTCTTTTCCCAAATCGTGAAAAATCTGCCAAACCAACATGTCGCCAGATCGAGCAGCTGGTAGACCCTATGCTCGCCGGCGGCTCCCACAACCGTTCTTCCTCCCCAACCCAAACAACATAGAAAACAACACAACTCACTTCCAATACTGCAAATACCGATACCCCTGCGTCGTCTGCGCGCCAAAATTCACAAAATGGCACGCGAACAACAGGTAATTCTTCGGCGTGACGGCGAAGGCATAGCGCATGAAGGTACCGGAGTAAAGACAGAGAGCGCCAGTCATGCGGCCGGATATGCTGCGCCATGGTCAGAATATGCTCGTTTTGCTCAACTCTAGTCACAAAGCTGCGCCGGGCATAAGGGCCATGGGAAAGGGTATTTGGGGAAAGGCGCACATCTCGGGATCTTTCTGTGTGTCCATGACGGCTGCGATTGGGATGCCGAAGTTGGAGACGGGACCCCAGAAATCTGCCGAGACGGAGACGTTAGCGAGAGCTGTAGGGGGAAGGTTGGGTGGTGTAACGGGCGCATGTGAACGTACGCGTTGAGAAGACATAATTTAGGATCGGCTGCGACCTGATCTTCGCATTCAATGCCGATATTGCGGCTGCCATTGTGTCGGTGAAATGCAAGAGCTTTGAGGTTTCGGGGTTCGTGAGGAGCATCGATTATCGCCGATACGGGGAGCGGAGCAACGGGCTAGTCACGTGCGCAGCGCTAGTACGGATTAGGGCCTCAAAGAGCTATATCGTTGATGTATCGCTGCTATTTACTTTGCAAAGATACTATACTGGAAAAGAATCTCAATAAATTGAGTACTCGAGGATGACCACCACGCTTTTGGTTTTCGAGTCTCGACTATGGAGATATATAGTAGGCCATAGTTTCCACGATATCGCTCATTGAACCCACATCGAACAGCCGATAGCCAATCGAGAGCATCCCGTAGCTTCAACCATTCCGATTCTACTTTCGCTTTGATGGTATCTGGAAGTCGTATATGGTTGTGCCACTTCGAACGCCGTGCACTTAAACCATTCGCTTGCAGATGCAGCTCTGGCCTGTGTTTTTGTCCCTCATGGAGGTACTATTCGAAGTCGTACTTCTCTGCATAGTAGACTTTCAGCCGCTTCGGATCTATCGTCAACTCATTTCCCCAACGTCGAGATCTATCACCTTCCTCCAAATCCTGGCGGTGGGAAGCCTCGACCGCCTGGAGGAGGCTGAAAGCCAGGCGGTGGCTGGAATCCTTGAGCTGCACGAATAAGTCAGCCTTTATTAGACAGATAAAATCGTATATATTTTGAGAGCTTACGTGGTCCTCCAGGAAAACTAGGTGGTGGTCCAAAGCCAGCTAAAAACCAACGTTAGTAGATGTATCAATCGATATAGAGGCCATGGGCAGACTCACGTGGTCCACCTCCGGGTGGTCCCCCTCGTCCTGCAAAGCCAGGTGGTGCACCTCCTGGGAAACCTCCAGGGGGAAAACCTGGGAATCCACCCGGTGGCGCTGGCCCTCCAACCCCAGCAGCCGGTCCACCCAATCCAACAGGAAGTCCTCGCCCAGCAGGTCTGCTTATTCCGGGTCCAGCAGCTAATGTCGGAGGAGCGCCGCCAGCTCCTCCAGGTGCGCTTGCGCCTAATCGTGCTGAAGGGTCCGCTGGAGGTGGACCGTCTACCGAACAGGATACGATGTGTGTGCCGCGAACGATCGTGAGACCCAGGGTTCGTTTCTCTTCTGTTTCGACGAGCGCGGGTGTAGAGGAGCTGCCGGGAGCAGATTGCGCGCCTTTGGTTGGCTTGCGTCTTACCCGTCGAAATTCTTCTGTGTCTGCGAGAACGAGGTTCATGTGCTGCTTTGGAATCAGCACTTGGAAAGCTGCACTGTGTAGAGCATTGTACCTTGTCAAACGCCAGCATTTGTCCTGTCATTTGTCGGCCGTCGTTCAGTGTGATTCTCATCCGGTAGTTGATCTAGGTTCCAATTAGTTTCCCATGCGCGGTACCCGAGGCCTACAAGTCTCAAATGTCTGGGCAAAGAATGGCTCCAGGGCTTACGAGATTTTGCTATTGTCAAGGAATTAGCATGTTGATCGAGTTGGCGCTCTTTGAGACTTACCATCTTCCCCTGCTTGTTGGCCATGGTGAATGAAGAGGGCCGCCTGCGCGACTAGATTGTTCCAAAGATTGTATTGAAGCTCAAGGCCTCGCGTATTCCTCTTGTGAAGCTTGTTGCCAAGCTCGAGGATTTGTATGTAAGTCAGATGTGCTCAATTCGAAGTTCTGAATTATGCTGCGCTAATCCAATTCCACGCTAAACGCGCTAGCTTGTTTCGCTAACATCCCACACGAACGTAGATATTCGACAACGACATCGCACAACTTCGACTCTCTCGGACACAAATCCTCCTTCGCCATGGTAGGACGCCTCTCCGAATCAAGAGGTATACCAGGATTGGTAAACTAATTCAGACTTCCAGGCGACCCGAACAAAAGAGACCAAAGATGCCAACCGCAAGCCCGAAGCCGGCTCCTCGGGCAAAGACAAGAGCGCGAACCCGATGAGAGAGCTCCGCATCGAAAAGCTGGTCCTGAACATCTCGGTCGGCGAGTCCGGCGACAGGCTCACCCGTGCTGCAAAAGTGCTAGAGCAGCTGTCCGGTCAAACGCCCGTCTACAGCAAAGCCCGCTATACCGTCCGCACATTTGGCATTCGAAGGAATGAAAAGATTGCCGTACGTATTTTTTCAATTCCAGATCCAACAAGTTTCGTAAAATACATCTCAGGAGCACATACTCTCCGAATTGATCTCATAAGTGGAAGTTTTGCTGGGTAATCCAATACTAATCATAAATCCATCAGGTCCACGTAACCGTCCGCGGCCCCAAAGCAGAAGAAATCCTCGAACGCGGCCTCAAAGTAAAAGAATACGAGTTAAAAAAGAAAAACTTCAGCGAAACGGGCAACTTCGGTTTCGGCATCAGCGAGCACATCGATCTAGGAATCAAATACGATCCTGCAATCGGTATCTACGGCATGGACTTCTATTGCTGCATGTACGTATCTTACCTCGCGGTTGGTAGAGAGATGGAAGCATTGGCTGACAACGAAACAAAGGACCCGACCCGGCGAGCGCGTCGCCAAGCGCCGACGATGCAAGAGCAAGGTCGGTGCGGGCCACCGTATCAATCAACAGGAGACGGTTAAGTGGTTCAAGAATCGCTTCGAGGGTATCGTGAGGGGTGATCGGAGCTAGACGGACGGAGTGAAACGACCCTACACTATGAGCAATACGTCCGCGAAGAGAGCAGAGCAAGAGCTTAAGCTTAGCATTTTGCGGAGTCTATCATGACTAAGACTACCATGTCGGCGTCAATGGCACATCCATCATTCAAAATATACAATGGAGGCCTCACTTGGGTGATTGAGCCGTTTAACCCATTATCTGATGATGATATTGTTGCATCGGTGCGTTTGGCCTATCGATCTTCCCCTACCCTTTCCTTTACCGATCCAGCTACCTGGAGCCTCTTTCGCCGGTTCGCGGTAGTCGGTAAGTGGGAAGATACGTAGATCACAGACTTAAACAATGTAGAACGTAGACCTCTAATCAATCATACTCTCAAAATCCCTTCAAACCCAAACATCCCACACATTAACACCAATCTATCATGCACCTAAACCATCCATCGCTAACCATGCCCTAACAAGTCTTTCACAAAACAGAGTCTAAAATTTCCTTCCAACCAGCCAGATACACATAGCACGCTCCCACTGCACCCGTGAAAGCCCCACAGCATGCCTGATACGCCGTAACGATGCAATGCGCTATCCTCATCATCTCACTCCGTAAGGTACTTCACTTCCCCTTCTCCTGTCCATACTGCGCCTTGTTCCACGTCTTGTCGAATGAACTCCCCTGGTGCAAAGACACAGTCAGCATGATTTTTCAATTCCACAATCACAACACCCCTCCTCTCCTCTTCCCCCACCCTTTCCCCCTTCCCCCCCTCCCCCCCTTCCCCCTCCGCCTCCAAAACCCCAAAACCCCCGCAAAAAAAACCACAAAAAAAAACTCACATCAGCCTTCTGCGCCCCATAATGCTCCCGATAATACGCCGTCCCAATCCCCTTCCCCTTCTCCACATTCCCCGTCTGCGCCCCGCTATCACCAAGCTTCGTCGCCGTCCCCGGCGTCCCGCTCACCGAGCCGCCGCCGGAGGAGTAGCGCTTTTCGATGTTTTGGACGCCTGGGGTGTAGAAGGGGTTGGGGAGGGGGGTGTAGTTGAAGAGGGCGTAGGTGCCTAGAAGGGGGGTTAGTGAGGTGGGGGTTTTTGGGGGGTGGGGTGGTAGGGGAGTGGTAGGGGAGGTGAGGTACCGATCAAGACGCCGCCGGCGAGGATCTTGCGCTTGTGCATGTTGTAGATTTGAGACATGGTTGTTTTGTGGGAAGATGGTGGGAATCTGATATGAGGTATTTAAAGTGAATTGAGAAAGAGTGGTTGGAATGGAAATATGCGAGTTCTGAGGTAGTAATTTTTGTGCAGATAGAAAATAATAATGTCGCAACCTTTGATCTACGTCACTGTCAGGCACTTTACCCGAGGAATCTCTTCCGCACCCCTTGTCGATACTCGATTCGGAACTAGCTTCCGATCACTAGGCGCGGATCTCGGAGACAGCTGCGAAGCCAAGGAATGTCATTACATAAGGTAGGTACTTTACTCTTCTATTATCCAATCCTGAGTTTCTAAATAACTACGGTATCTGTCTTACATTGAACGGTTTAGTTCATTCTCGATGATCATGCCATAGAAAACAGATAAATTTCATAAGTTACCACTTTGTTTCATATCAATACAAAAGTTATAAGGCCATAGCTGCCCCTAGCACCGCGGCTGCAAAGCACTCCCTTCAGCACCCCAATCCATCCCATCAAGCCCTTCCGAAGCACGCCTAAGCATACAACAGCAACACTCACACAACGCCCAGCACCACATCTCCATCCCCATTCACCCATCACCAATGATCGTACAAATCCCTTCCCGAATAATCCTCTTTCTCTTCCTCACCGTATTTCCTTCTCCCATCCCCGCTCCCAATCCCCCGTCCATCACCAACCCTACTTCCCCGTCCCCTTCGTCCAATTCTGCCACATGCTCCCAAAAAACCCAGGTGGCCTGCTCTGGTCCGCAAAGCTAGCCTTCCTCGCAGCGGCCGTGGCATCCTGCGAGTTACGCTTCTGGTTGTGGAGGTTGGCGAAGCGTTGGGCGGATGAGGCGGATGACTGTTGGGGAAAAAGGGGCTGTTAGTGTTGTGTGGAGATAGGCCTATAGGAGGGGGAGGGAGGGAGGGAGGGAGGGAGGGGGAAGGATGGGGATTGGGGTGTGATGAGGGATTGTATGGTTTTCATGGGGAAATGGTGGATGTTGGGGAGGTAGGTGATCTTCTGGAAAGGAAGATTTGGGTATTTGTGGGCGGGCAAGGTGGATGAAGAGATGGTATGATATGGGTAGAGACGTGATGGATTGACGAAGACGACGAGAGCAGACAAGACTTACACGTCTACGTTGAGCAGTCGAGGGATCGGCAGGACCAGCAGCACCAGCAGCACCACTGCCACGACGGCCAAAGCTCCAGTTGCTCGATCCCGCGTTGTTGGAAATGACGCCTCGGTTTCCTGCTGACGACATGATTGCTGGTGGTAGTTGAACTGATTGGAGATGTGAGAAGAACGAGAAGATGAAACGAGCTCTTGGGTTATGCAGCTCGATGACAGAAGAGATCGTTTGTGTCGTATCTTGGATGAATTGAAATGTATGAGGTTGGAGAATCAAGGACGGAAGGAGATAGAAGGAAACAGAACCCCAAGTTCACATTGCAGGAAAGAAAGCAAAAGTCGATTACAGGCATGGAAAGCAGGCGTCATCGACATCTCGTCCACATCGTCGGTCCATGCAATCGAATGATTGTGATTTGGGGGGAGCTATCATAGAAGCTACCCCACCATCAGAGTCTACCTAGAGAACTAGCCCTAAACGGAACCCCGCATCTGCAACTCGCTGCCTGATATGATAGGCCTGAATCGGGGGGGTTCGATATGCGGATGTTAGCGGATGCCAGCAGAACGATGGGAGGTTTAAGTAAGCAAGGTATGGAGTGATGGTCACGAGAGCAGAACGCCCAGGGCTTTGCGCTTTGTTCTCCAAGCGAAGCATTTGCATCTCGCATGCTGTTCTGCAATTTCCATCTGTAGCTCTGCTGTAGTCCGGTCTTCTAACGGAACAATCTCCGTGCAACGGCCTGAATAGCCTAATCTTTCTTTTTCTTTTTCTCTCTTTCATCCCCTTCATCATTCGTATAGAACCACCTCTTACTTGACGATCTTACAGACCAAATCCTGCCCCTCTACCGAGTCGCCCTCTTTGACCTTCAAGCTATCAATCTTGCCAGAGTGTGGCGCGCTGATGACCATTTCCTGCACAATGTATTTCGTTAGCAATTGGCCTTAAAGAGAGCGCAGTGGAACACCGAAAAGGGGAGACGCACCATCTTCATGGCACTCAGTACCGCAACCGGGTCGCCCTTCTTCACCTCCCCACCCTCGTGTACCCTCACGTCCACCACCACTCCCGACATGGGCGCTCCCACCTGGCTGCTGTCGTTGCTGTCTGCCTTCGGCCTGCTGATGTTCTCCACTCCGGCGTGTGTGTCGTCCACCGTCACCTGCCTCACCTCCCCGTTCATCTCGTAGAAAACCTCACGTTGTCCTTTCTGTTCCGAGAGCGGTCCGATGGCGAGCAACTTCAGAATCAGCACTTTGCCCTTTTCCAGCTCAACGTGGAACTCCTCCCCTTGCTCCGGCTTCGAAAGGAAGAATCTCGTGGGCAGGACGCTCAGGTCCCCGTATTTCGCCGTGAATTTCCTGTAGTCTTCAAACACCTTAGGGTACATGGCGTAGCTCGCAACGTCGCATTCCGACGCACTGCCGAATTTCTCGTTGATGTCCTTCTTGATTTTGATGAGATCCATTGGCTCAAGCGTGAGACCTGGTCGCTTGTCCAGCTTCCTGCGCCCACGAAGAGCGTCAGACCGCAGTGGCTCGGGGAAGCCTCCATACGGCTGACCCATCATTCCTTCAAAGAATTCGAGCACCGATCCCGGGAAATCTAGCTCCTTGGCCTTCTTTTGTACATCGTCGTAGCCGAGCTTATTTGAGACCATGAACTGAGCCAAATCACCAACGACTTTGGATGTTGGCGTCACCTTGACAATGTCACCGAGCAAGTCGTTCGCTTGTTCGTACGCCTTCTTCGTCTGTGCCCACTGAGCGCCGAGACCCAGCTGCGAAGCTTGGAAGATTAGGTTCGTCAACTGCCCGCCAGGTATGCAATGTTCGTAAACTTCTATTAGTAGTAATGTGATTAGTAGGGCGGTGCAAACGGAAATAAAAGAAAAGTGAGAATAAGAGATGAGGATGGAAAGCAGCGAGAAATGGAAATGGAAGGCTCTAACATCCAAGTGGCCATTACGGAAGGAACGACTTACCAGGATCTGGTCCGGTCAAGCCAGCCTCGAAAGGTGAGTAGAGAAGACGCAATTGAGCCCAGTAGCCATCTATGGCCCGGACGTGATGACCGTTGATACCCGGTTCAAGTCCAGTACCCTCAAGAGACGCCAACAACGCACCGATACTGGGCTGAGAAGTCATTCCAGACATGCTATCAGTCGCCGTATCCACCGCGTCGGCACCAGCGTTCGCACAAGCAACGTAAGTGGCCACTCCAGTGCCCGCAGAATCGTGGGTGTGAACGTGGATTGGAATGTCTGGGTACTTCTTCCGGATGGAACCAATGAGCATGGTGGCAGCTTTTGGCTTCATGACACCGGCCATATCCTTGATGCCGATGATGTGAGTGCCTATCTTGACAATCTTCTCGACCAAGTCCATATAGTAGTCCAGGTTGTACTTCTTGTGCGGGTTCAGCATATCACCACTGTAGCAGACCGTCGCCTCAACGACTCCTCCAGCTTTTTGCACAGCTTTGATACCAACCTCAAGTTGATCAATGTCGTTGAGAGCGTCAAAGATTCGAAAGACATCGACGCCATACCTCTTTGCTTGTTCGCAAAAGTGGTAAATGGCATTATCCGGCAATGATGAGTAGGCCACACCGTTAGCGCCTCTCAGCAGCATCTGGAAGGGAATATTAGGAATTGCTCTCCTCATCTTTCGTAAACGGTCCCAAGGATCTTCATAGAGAAAACGCATTGCGACATCAAATGTTGCTCCGCCCCAACATTCAAGACTGTATGCGTTGGCATAAGCGTGACTTGTTTCCTTTGCGATGTTGAGTAAGTCGACCGTTCGGACTCTCGTAGCAAGCAGTGACTGGTGAGCATCGCGCCATGTAGTATCCATGATGAGACATCCTGTGTTTTCTCGTACTGCCTTGGCGTATGCTGCTGGACCCTCCTTATCAATGATATTTTTCCATCCTTTGGTGCAAGGTACGGAAGTATCAATTAGTTTGTTGTCGTCATCATAGAGCTGGGGCATAATGATCTCGCCTTTGAACTTGGGCTCACCGATCTGGCCTTTAATGCTACTGCCGTTAACGGCCATGTCCCCAAGGTAGGCTAAGAGCTTCTGCGCTCTGTTCTGACTCCCTACGAGAGCGAACAGCTCTGGCGTGTCGTCGATGAAGGTGGTCCAGCAGGTACCTTCGATGAATGTAGGATGTGTCAAAAGAGATCCCAGGAAGGGTATATTGGTCTTCACTCCTCGAATTCGGAACTCAACCAACGCCCGCAACATCTTTCTCCGCACAATTTCGTAGGTTGACGCCAGACAAGTGCACTTGACCAACATAGAATCGTAATGCGGTGTAATGATCGCACCAGCAAACCCGTTTCCACCATCCAGACGTACACCGTTGCCGCCAGCAGAACGGTAGACCTCGATCTTACCAGTATCCGGAGAAAAGCCACTGGCGGGGTCCTCGGTTGTGATACGACACTGGATGGCAAAGCCACGAGTGGAAATCTTGTGCTGCATCAAGCCTAATTGCTCAAGTGTAGCGCCTGCAGCGATCTGAATCTGAGCCGCAACAATGTCAATCCCTGTGATCTCTTCCGTGATAGTATGCTCGACCTGGATACGAGGGTTGATTTCAATGAAATAGTAGCGGTGTTGCTGGTCCACGAGGAACTCTGCAGTTCCTGCATTTCGATAGTTGACAGATTTGGCCAGTCTCACGGCGTCCTCGAGTATACTATCTCGGACTTTCGTGGGCAAATCCTTTGCAGGAGCAAGTTCAACGACTTTCTGATGTCTTCTCTGTACGCTACAGTCTCGCTCATAGAGATGGACGACATTTCCCGTGCTGTCTCCAAGGAGCTGTACCTCGATATGCTTTGGCCGGTCCAGGAATCTCTCAACGAAGACTGTGCCGTTTCCAAAAGCGGACTTGGCTTCTGAAGTAGCTCGCTCGAAGGAGTCTTTCAGAGTACTCTGTTCTCGCACAACTCTCATACCCCTACCGCCACCACCAAAGGCAGCTTTGATGATGATGGGAAAGCCGTACTCGTCAGTAAAAGTTTTCACATCCTCGAACTTCTCCACAGCACCCTCCGTGCCTGGTACGACTGGCACTTTGCATTTGATAGCTAAGGCACGCGCAGAAACCTTGTCACCCAGCTTGTCGATCGTCTCAGGAGTTGGTCCGACGAAGATCAGGCCTGCTGCTTCCACGGCTCTAGCAAAAGCTGCGTTCTCTGAGAGGAACCCGTAGCCTGGATGAATCATATTGACTCCATGTTGCTTCGCGATCTTGATGATCTCATCTCCAGCCAGATATGCGCCCACAGGTGTATACTGTCCACGTTTACCAATTACATAGGCTTCATCGGCTTCTAGTGATGGGAAAACGTATTAGCAAAAGTGTGGTGCGGAACTCTTGAGTAGCGTTACTTACTTTGCCTGTGCATGCTAAGTCGATCCTCATAGCTATGAGTGTCAGCTTCATCCTAAGTGCCCTGTGATCCTATAGACTACCTGAAGACTGCTACCGTCAGTAGCGAAAGCTCGTGGGCCTAGAACAGACAACTTGTGTTAACGTCCATTACCAGCAACATGCAAAGCGCGTTTCATTGTGATAACGTTGAAGCAATCATGTCGAGGTGCTTACGGTTCTGAAGATCTGAAGTGGAATCCTCCCATCAGTAAAGTATCCCAATCAACCCCAGCTTGCATTGACATACTCGTATAGCTACAGAGAAAGGTCAGCACAACCTTCATTGACCTCCATGTTTACGACAGGGAAGCTTACGAATCTCTCCTCTATTGGCCACTGCATTGATCCAATACATACGTATCAGCCAGAGTCCAATTGTGCATCCTCAATGGCTTCCAGAAGCCTGGGGAATTCCGCACCCAAGATCTTCTTCAATTCCATAATAGTACTATTCGCCCTCAATCTCTGGTGCACGGTATGTTCCTTTCCGGAGTGCCCGGCATCAAAAACCTCCGCATACTGATCGTGCTCAGCACTGTGAGCCATCTTTGAGTTCTCTCCTGGGCTCGGAGCCTGTGGGGGTCAGGGAAGCGAAGCTCAAGTCTCTGTACGCCTGATCGATGGTTTAGGGAAGGGTAAAAAGGATATAAGCTGTAAGGAGTATATACCAGCGCGATACAGAAGAACTGAAATTTAAGGACTCATAGGTGTGTTGTGGGGTGGCTGAAGGAATAGGGAAGTGCGTAGGCATGGGGGAGAGTGGGGCCGGGGAGCAAATTCCCCAAAAGACGCCGAGCGGGCTATCGGTCCGAGCGATAAGAATTGGTATTTGTTGTACAGAAAAAGCAATTGCCTGTCCCCTACGGTGGTTGACATCTAAACTGAAGTAATAGCATGCTCTCAACTACGGGGAGCGAAAGAAGCTGGCTGCCCTGGCAATCCGTGTTGCGCGGGTTTCGAGATATTTCGGCCATTTGGTGGGGTTCATAGAATAACTAAATCTGCCTCAGCATCTCAGATGTGCCATTGGCCAATAGCTCCAAGGCTAAGCCTCGTCGGTGTTGGCAGTGATGCTGGGGCACGGCGACCGGCGCAACAAAAGATGTTGCGTGAGAAATTGTTGCTGCTTTCAATTCTAAGTATTCTACTTTGTATCTGCAGTAGTTTGAAACCCCGCGATCGGTTTGCTGGCAGATCGATTCGCAGTTACAGCATATCCGATCATGAATCAGTAGACCTGCATGATTATTTCACCTCCTACCCATCAAATACGCGCTTGACGGTTCCCAATATTCCTCCCGACGCCTGCTAGTAATACATCGAAGCTTGGCCTCGTGAGACCAAACTAAACATCGAAACTGCTGTGTATGTTCATGTCGAAGCCATGACCCGTTTGCGCCTCCCTAGATGAGGTATGGTGGACTCTCTCCATGTCTTGATTCATCTTCGATCCATCACGCCATCGTGATATCTAAAAGGCTCGGTATCCAGTGGGCTGGGGAGTGATGCCATTCGTTTGTGAGTATGGCGCCGGCATCGGGCTGCTTCCTCCTTGCGTGAGCATCAACCTCGACCCCCCAAGGATGGGCGTGCTGTCCTCATCTTTCTGGGTTTTGGCCTCCCGAGCTTTGCGCTCTTCATTATCCTTCTTAAGAATTTCGATCGTCGACGACTGTTGGCTCATGTAGTTTATCATGAATGGCATGCTGAAGTCATTGAGACCGTGGCGCCATGACAGCTCCATGACGACGTTCAGGCGGATAAGATCATAACAAGCATACAGCATACCCACATAGCACTCTCGACTGCCGATGTCAACGAACTGTGTAGCCATTAGCCATAGTGAAGGGGAGAAAGGGCATATGGAACTTACGTAGCGGAGTAGATCTTCAACCACATCGCTCTTTTCGGATATCGCAGCTGTTTCGATCGCATCCTTGTAGAGCTTGTCTTGCTTTGATAGTGCAATAGACTTCTCCCATCTCTTGTTCTTCCGATAGATGTTGGCGGCAATCTGTCGGAAAAAAACAAGATCGTGCTTCTCCAGTCGTGATGCCAACTCTACAGCATCGTAGTTGGTGTAATTCTCGACGGAGTCGCGCAGCGTCTTATAGTCCTCCTCCTCTATCAACAGATCGTTGATCGCGTCGTTCACAGCCTTCTTATTCTGGCCTTGAACGCTAAGTAGGAATGGCTTGATCAGAGGATGGTCATCAGATTTCTTGAACATGCGAACAACTCGGTTAACGTCGATCCGGGCTGTCAACGCCTGAAGTAAATCAGTAAGCAGTGATGGTTGCTGCTCGCGGTAGAAGTTGAGCGCACGATAGTATATCTCTAGGTTGGCGACCTTGGCAACGATGTCTTTAAAGGAATGATGTTCCCAAGCATCAGCAGCACGCTCGATCATTGCTAGCGCAGCATTGTCCCACTCGTCATCGTGGCAGTAGAGAAAGATAAGCTCGGGCCAGAGATGAGCTTCCTCGCACGCGCGCACCATTTTAGGCATATTGATACGAGCCCAGAAGAGCTTGAGGTGCTCCATGACTCGTTCCGGATGATACTTGGAGAGGGCAACACCAAGCTCTGTGAACATGCCTTTGTGGGCACGCTCAAGACCAAGGCCAGCTTCAAGCAGTGAGATGAGCTCGTCAAAATAGCCATTGCGCTCGTATTGCTTGACAAGGCCTTGAAGCTCTTCAGCATGGACGATGAGGTTGAGACCGCAAATTTGGGCCAACCGGAATTCCTTTTTCGCGACGCAGGCCTCATTGACTTGCTTCCATACCTTCACACTGTTCGCTTTACGTGCGCATTCGACAGCTGCCTGATAGTCTTCAAGATGTACGAGAGTGGTAGCAAGCTTGGCCCAGTTGGAAATGCTAGTGAAGAAAATCTTGGCAGCCTGGTGATAACCTTCCTCATAGGCTTTGTCACCCGAGGCTTCCACATCCGCAACATTAGACGAATGTAAGAAGTCCTCTAGCTGGCTCATTTGATCTAGTCGGGCATAGCAGAAGGCCAGGGCAGTATCGATTGCTGGCTCCCGTTGTGTCTTTCTTGCCATGCGCAGATACTTCACCAATTCTTCGTCCTTGCCAGCGCTGGTAGCGTACTCAATGACTTCGTTGTGGTTACTTGGATCATCGGCGCGAATGTACGACTCAATTGCATCTCCAATGCGCAGACCATCCAGCTGAGCCTTCGCAACCTTGCTCCACACTTCAGGGACCTCGACACGCTCGGCATATTCTTGCGCACGGTCAATACTGACAATATGCTCCACGAGAACGTTGGTCGCTGCGACATGGTTGTCTTCCTTTTTGAAGATCTCGAACGCCTCTTCAAACATCCCTTGCGAAGTGCACATACTCGCAATCTCTTCGGGATTGTAAGCTGAAAGTTGGTGAATGTACTCCATAACACGACCTTTGTCAGCCTTTGCTGCTGTGAGCATCAGGAGGCTTTGAAGACTGCCATTGTCGCTGAACGGAGAGGGCTCGAGGATGATCTTCTCCAAGAGCTCGATCAACTCTGCCGGAAGGTCAGCGGCCAAGAAAGCTGAGACAGCAACCGAGACTTTTTCCGGTTCGGTGGATTCGGGCACAGCGGTGGCAACTACTTGATCAACAAGCGATCTTCGCTGAGCGTTGTTTTCGTTCAGAACGAAAGCCCAGATCTCAGGGTCTGCTCGCTCCAGAAGATAGCGAGCTTGTGCCTTGAACATTGAGTTCTCGTTGGTGATGTTGATTAGCTCAAGATCGTTCTGTCCTTTGCGATACGCGATGTATGCAAGGTTGGGATCCCGTTTCTCGCAATACTTCCCGACAGTCAGCGGGTCGTACATGTCATTTTCCTTGAGGAACTTCTCAGGATTGTTGTTGCTATCAATGTAAATCTTGGCAAGGGCATTGTAGACAGCCTGCTGTTGGTTGCCACTGGCGAGCGTAGCTTCAAGGAAAGGTAGGAGTAGTTTGAGACGATTCCGCGACTCAACTTCAGAGACAAGGTCGTCAATAGGAATGGACGCGGGATCGACCGATTGCAGGAGATTCTTTATAATCTGTTCTTCACAATCGACATCTAGAAGGCCGCCAATAACGTAGGGGGTTCTAGCCGGATTGACTCGCTGAACGTATACCTCGATTGATTTGAATTGCTGATTCTGGTATAGATAGAGTACCAAGTCATGTATGAAGTTAAACCGATCGCAAACGATTATAAGCGGTAGTTGTTCCGTTAATTGAGCTTCTTTCAAAAGGTTTTTGACCTTTTCTGGATTGTAGAAATTATTGTCACGACATATCCGCTCGACTTCGGTGGTCTGTTTCATTGCAGTTGCGGCCTCGATGTACTTGAAAACCACCTCTGGATCCTCACTCAAGTTCACGATGCTGCCAAGGTAGTAATACAGACCCTCAGCTGTGCGGTATTTCTCGAAAAGCTCAATCAGTCGATGCGGACCCAGCAAATCGGAATATTTCGTGGCAATTTGATAGACCGCATGCAGATTCTGTCGAATATTGATCTTGAGCATTTCGTTCATACAGTCAAGCGATTGCTCCAATGACATGCGTCCGAAATAATTGACTAGCCATTCAGGGTTGAGCTTGTCTGTACGTACGATGTTTCTCTTGATCGCAGCTGGGTCGTCGGAATTTTCCAGAGCTCGCTGGTACAGCTGGGAATTCTCGCAGAGCTGCGCTACCCTGGCCCGGTCGTAGTGCGTGAACATCTCGTTTCCGAGGATGGCATCGGCCACCTGAGGGGCATTGATGAGATTCATCTCCAAAAGTCGCGTCTGTAAATGCCCTTGCTCCGGCTGATTGGCCTTGAGAGCATCCAGAAGAAACGCTGTAGCTTGCTGGTACAGATTCTGCGACTGGAAAACGTCGACAACACGTTCCACGTCAACCAGTGGCCCGCTCTCGTCATTGACAAGAGCCATGGCAAATTCTGCTCCCTTTTCCGGATTATGAGCTACGATATTCCGGATGAGGGCTGCAAAATCCGGTTGGTATCCTGTCTTTTTGACGAACGGAAGAATAGCTTCAACTTGACCGGTCATCGCCAAGGCCGGTATTACTTTGTGCGGGACGTTGGCAGCTAAGTATATTCTTAGTGCAAGCGCTGGATCGTATGGCTGAGCTGCATCTCCCAGCTCCTCCGAGCACTCAAGCTTATTCTCATTCAGCCACTTTTCGATGAGATGCTTCCGGCTCTGTTGGAGAACGAGTCTACCAAGCTCTAAACTCTCTAACTTGTTGAGCGGTCCTTTATCGAGTAACGTCCCGAAATATTGTAGATGAGGAGTCAATCCACTCCCTTGGGACGGTAAACCCTGGAATCTCGCTGTTGTCTGAGGTGTACGTAGGAAGCCTCGAGGGGAATTTGCCGCAACCTTCGCAGCATCTGTGTATTGACCAGAGGCCATCAATTGTTCAAACTGCTGGGCGTAGAGATTATCGGCTCCGGGCAGTCCAGCTCTCGAGGCTAATTTGAGAGCGAGTTGGCCATTGGCAGGATTTTGAAGCAGATATGGTATTATGGTATTCTCATCAACGCTGACCGAGAGCACCTGCCCCTTCCGGTTGACACCGACAATACCCGAGGAATCGGAATCAGGCGCAGTCGTAAATATTGTCTCAGCGGAGATCCGGTTCATGAAGATGCAGGTGGCAGTCTCCAAGTCGTAGAGATGGATGAAGCCATATTTCGTCACCATGTATATCACACTATACTTTTGAGACACTTGCATGGCCACGGGGAAATCATTCACAGCTTCTGGCGGAAAGTAGACATCGACCTGCTTCTTGGCGAAGACAGGGTTTGACTGCTGATGATCAATTTCCACCACGTGTAGCTTGGCTGATGCTGCCGACCGAACAGCGAAGGTGAAGACTCTTGTGTCGGCAGAGGCTCCTTCCAAGCGGATCGTACCAAATGCTGCAGCGTGAGCCTCAATCGCCTGGCTTATACCCCGCTCTTTCGAATACAGCTGCATTTGACCAACAACGCGACCTTGTTGCTGAGAGATTCCAACCACGGCCATCCACTTCCCGTCTTCATTTACACGATAGTTGATGATTTGACAGCCCTGAAGATTGTCAGCCGAGCTTTATAAAAGAGATCCTGAACTTACCGAAAGGTTGCCATTCCGCTCGAAGACTTTATGTGGAGAAGTTGGAGGCTGTTCGAACACGTTCCAGTGATACACAGCAGTGTCTGTGACCAAACCTAAGCTATCTGGGCTAAACCACTTCCAATATATGACGTCCTCCAACATTGTGTTTGAATTGACCTTTAGCTTCTGTCCCAAATCGAAGATCTGTAGTGTCCGCTGTTGGGCTTTGAGTGCGATGACCTGCTTAGTCCAATGCATGATTGCACTGTCGGCCTTGATAGACCTCTTGATAACCTCATTGTTGTTTTTGAGGTTGACTATTATAACATCTGGGCTGGCGCTCTCGGGGCTTTGTTGACGAACGCATATATAGTGGTCGGATTCTAGAGTCTGGTCTATGGTCAATACTTTCCCGAGTCATGGTTAAACAGAATATAACTTACACAAGAATTGAATCCTATGGATTTTTGCTTTCCGGGTGTCAGTAAGATTCGGCGAGGAACGCATCGTGAGCTGCATTAGCTGGGAATTACCTACGTCAATCTCTGTAGACGTCAACTGTAGAGCAAGGTATGTCAGCAGGCAGTATCGCCACGAACGGATATCTGGGGTGCGCTCACCTGCAAAAGCTCCGTGAAACGGATGGGCAGAGCATTGGCCGCCATGGTTAAATTGTTGTTCAGGGACACTCATCAACAAAGGCACGCTGCTACAGTCGCAACGCAGGGAAAGACGCTCGGGAATCTTCAAATGAATGACTATGCGGTGAAGCGGACCGTCGATGTTGGGGTGACAAACGGGTGCGTCGATGGCTGTAATGTTGTTAACTGCTGGTACCACCTCTGCTCCCTGAAATTGTTCAAGCTGTTCGTAGGGCTGACAGCCAGGCCCTGGCGCGCTAGGACTAGAAGTAGCGCGCTTCGAGACATCTATTCTTGGTCTATCCAGCTTCAGACATCTGCACTTGGCTACGTCGGATAGCTAATTCGAGCAGACGAGGTAACGGTTGCAACCATTGAATATTGGCTGCAGTATCAAACCCACGACTGGTGTATGCCTGCACCCTGCTAGAATTTATGTAAGGGCTTCATTCCCAATTGTGCACCTAGATGGAGTATCTAGTTAAAGGTACATATCATTTATATGAAGCTGTGTTGTAGTCTCATATACTGCTCTATCATCTCGTGATGAAGTATGTGGTTATTCATATCCGCAATCCTTACAATTTCCGCCGACATCTCCTTCCACGCATTCAGTGATGAAACTATCCTCGTAGATAAGCAGTGACCTGGCAGGCATTGAAGCGGACTACTCACAAGGCGTACGCTCTGTTCCACGAAGGTTATGCCCAATTTCTCGCACGTCGCGAAGCTAAGAGAGATTCTGAGTCAACGGATTTCTTCCCAGATCGTACTGTATAATCACAGAAATCGAGAAAAGATTTACTTACACGTCGCTGTCTGCTTGGCTGCCAGTCGGAGCTGCGATGTATTTCACTCCCTGAAGAACGGTCAGCTTTCCGATGCAAAGACGGGCATGAACCAATGCAACCGAGCAACTCAAGATGGTATCTGAATTTGCCGTTTACGACGTGCAAAGCGTACATACCGAGCGGCTGGCCCTCAAGACATTGTCAATGAAGGGGAACTGCGCTCGTAGGTTAGAGATTACTCAAGAGATTTGCCGTGGTCGTAACGTACAAAGGCATCGGAAGAAAGGGCGACATCCTTCAGTTCAGACAACCATGCCTCTCTTTCCTCTTGAGTAAATGGTTGGGGGACTTCGTCGAATTTGCTTTCGAAGTCCTGTTTCTCGATATCTGACGAAGACCCCAAGATCAATACCCATCTTTCAAGACCAGCAGGAAATTGTATGATGTAAGTTGGGAGCAGGTAGACAATTTGGAGGACTTTGAGTTTGCACAGTAAGAAGTATTGAAGTCTCTAAAGGCGTACCAGATTTTGGTAGCAATCCATTGCAGAGAAGGACAATTGCATTGGCTTTATCAGGCCTCTTCACCCCTTTCTTCCAGCGCAATCCAAGGGCCCGTTCGTGATACTTCATCCACCAGCCATCCGCCTTGTCGCCAGCAAGACGCGTGCAATGGATGCGTGACTGTTGTCCAGCGCCTTTATGGAAAAGTAAGTTCAATTGATGAAAATAGATATATCCATGTTGGCTTACCTAGTCCAATGACCTGCCCATTTAGTGCTACATACAAATGATACCAAAGGTCAGCACTTCACTCAAGGATCCACGTTGAACGCGAGAGGACTTCGGCAAGTAGATGAAAGCATGATCGCTTCCAAGTCATATCTTGCGGCTCATATGTGGATGGGAATTGGGGGAATGGCTTCTGGATCTCCTTACCATAGCATACTGAATTTGATTGGGTATATTTTACAGCTATCGTCTGCTCACAGTTGGGATTCAGTATCGCTCTCTCAAGGGTTGCTCTCCAGACGAAGGAACAGGTGCTAGCTGGGCCAGGCACATACCGCCACTGTCAAGTCTCGAAGCGCTAAGGATAAGTTGAAGTCAGTTTCCCATTACAAGCTCCAATGACACTTAGGAGACGAGTATACTGCATGAGTAGAGAGTGAAAGCTGGCGATGTTTGGCCTGATTCCAAGCTCTCACCGCTGGACGAGAGTAATGAATACGCACCAGAGTCAGGTAGTGGGGAGGGGTTCTTCGGCGTAACTACTGAATGGAAGCTTTCTCTTGGATTGATTTTTACGTCGTTGACATGTTGCTATCGATCGTCAGTATCTATATTCTCCACCCCTTCTGTTATTGACAATGGAGACTTCTCCCAAAAGAAACATGCTTTCGAGACAGCCAGGTGGCAAGTTCGCGCGCAGCTAACATAATGTAGAAACACATCGCCGGGGCTCACCTGCAACTGAAGACCGTACACAGTTCTTTGTTCGGTCAAAGGCGGCTCGTAAGACTCATCCATTTCTAGTATGAGGTATCTGAAATATTAGTAAGACAACGCTCAAACACAGACTCGGCGAAACTTACTTCCCACCCTTTTTCTTTGATAATATCTCCAAGGCCTGCTTCGAATATCCAGGGGCTCTAATCCGAGCCACAAGATCAGTATTTCATCATCGAGTTGGTATTATTGTATCTGTGCATGGGAGTGCGTTTTGCGCGTATGTCTTGAACCTTATACCCAAGCATCGTGCGGGGACCGATGAAATGTGGGAGACATACATAACACCATCGGAAACCTCTCGAGAGATTATCTTCGCAGTCGGCCTAATTCTTTGTGTCAGTCGTTTCTCATGAAGGTACAAGGTCAACTCATGAAATATGTCTTGGGTGCAGATGCTCCAGAGAGATGGCTAGAATTTCCCACGTTCGTACGGGAAGAAAAGAGCAGAAAGTATAACCCACACGTCCACCTCATCCGACAATGCGACGATATCTCCAAAACTTGACATCCTGTCCTTGTTTCCCAGTTCCGAAGTCAGCATTGCTCTCTCATGACGAGTCCTAAGTCGAAAATCGAATCTCGGATAGACATTGGAAGTGAACGCTCTTCATAGGGTCTTATCATTCGATACTGGGATGAGAAAGTAATGGGTTTGCAAGTACGTACCGATCCTCTCGCCCGGGCGTAAGCCATAGCCAGGCCGGATGCTTCAAGTCCTTCTATATCTGCAACCATACACACTTCTTTGTCTTTCTCTGTCATAGGAACGCCGACAGCTGCTCCGGCGGGCGAGACATGCTTGAAGCTTGCTGCAGCCGGGAGGCCCAAGGCCTGCTTCAACTCTTTTACCAGGGGCCAGGCATTGAGCGAATCGAGTAGATTGATGTACCCCGGCGCTCCATTGAGTACTTTGAAAGGCAGCGGGCCATCCTTATTGAAAGCTGCCGCAGGCTTTTGATGCGGATTCGCACCATAGCGAAGGGAGATCTGTTGCAGACCATCACCAGCATACTTCCTCCGGAAAAAGTCTGCGATGGTCTGATCATAGTCTGCGGTAACCGTAAACGCCTTGAGTGCGTAGAGTTGACGACTCCTCCCGGTGACTTCACCCTTATCCAGCTCTTGCAAGAAGCCAGCGTAGTCTTGAGGATCTGACAAAATGCAAACTCGTTGATGGTTCCTTTATGATTCGGAGTCAACATTTGACTTTATTGGGTAGAAGAAGTGTAATCGGAGACGGAGTGAGGGATGGGAACTTCTTAGACATATTTCAAAATTCTTGAGCAAGTACGGCTTGAAAAAGGATAATTAAACAACATTACTAACTTGGCAGCAGCTCGAATCAAAGTGACGCCTCCGACATCGATCTCTTCGACAGCCTCAGGTATTGTTACGTTGATCTTGGCGATCTGGATCAAACATAGATTAGCATTTCACTTTGGACATTAGAATCGGAATGTTAGACGTAAAGTGGTAACTGCGGTTGAAATGGGCCAAGAGCCGTCCAACAACTCAAAAGAAGGATAATACGGATTGAGTTCCAGGGCAACGTACGGTATCCTTGAAGGGGTAGAGATTGCAGACAACGTAATCCACCTTGTCTATACTTTGCTCCGCAAGATCTTTTTCGTCGCTTTCCGAATTTGTGGATAGAATACCTGATGAAGACGATCACCATAATGGACGATTGTGGGCCGTAGAAGACCCACCCGCATGAACCTTAGGGTGCAAGGTCTTCACCCTTCCTTTGAGGATTTCAGGAGAATTGGTGATTGCGGATATATCTCTATCAAAGCAGTACTCTCAGCATGTTTAGAGAAGACCAAAAAGGGTGTGACATTCAACTAACTCTACATCGAATCCCGCCTCACGAATGACTGTATGTCTCAAGTTAGTACTAATGTTGATACTCGTACTGTGGAACAAGCTTCAGGCAAGATAGAAAGTAACAGTGTCCAAATCATATTAGAGATCGTGACCCAAAGAACAAGATGAGGATTGACTTGACGTAAATTCACGTTTTGCAGTGCCTCCAGAAGCAAGGAGGCGAATATCATGTTTTATTAGTCCTTTAGCGAGATCCAGTAGTCCCTGTTTGTTGTACACGCTAAGGATTGCTGCAAGAAGTATGGACTGTCAGTAGACCTTTAGCAGATTGGATATGTCGGGCTCCTCACCAGTCTTTCTTGGAGCCATACCGACGACTTTGTGTAGACGACTGTTGAGTGACGTTTCACGAAACGGAATTTATGGTGTGCCTTCGAGGCGTCTCTTCCGGTCCACTCGAACCGTTATCCGTCAGCCCTAGGCACTCTACCATTGTCCATATCTATAGATTACAGCTACTATAGCATGGAGCCATTAGCGGTAATTAAAATCCCAGTATCAAAATCCTTGATCTGCGAATTTCTTTTCCTTCATGAACAACGCAAAAACCCACATTCTACATAAAAGCATTCCGATGAGATGGCGGCATCAGCAGCCTCCATGAAATCAAGGAAATCGTCAAGTAGAATGGAGAACGAGCTAAAGTGGCCGGTCTTGGGTGCGGCGCTTTCTTCCTGCACTTTGGTAAGGGCCGCAATGACTGGCTATACAATCATCTTCTGTACAGATTTGAGCGGAAAGATTTGGGCAGACCTTTCGGTGAGTATGATCCTGGACTTTTGATTAAGGAAAGCGTTCACTTGTTGGCCACAAAGCATACTTCTCTTTACCATGATCCTACGCTGTAGCGTCATGTTCCATTCCTGTTTGTCACTTGATAGATGTGTCAAACTTTGCGAGAATACTGACAATAAACGTCGTATCACCACTCGCGAACAATGATCTCTGTCTATATATGAACTTCATTGGCCTCCAAGATATGTCGAAAGATCCAGGTCCAGTTCGATAACCTTGTTCTCAACTAACAAACCGCATTGCGGGCCTTATCTCCAATCGCCCTTCCGACTTTAATTCCAGCACGATCCTCAAACCATCATCGTCGTGCCCTCCCTTTGCTCCAACGGCCCCCAACTAGCCACCCACCCCACCGCAATCAGCGCCAGAAACTCGCAAATGTCCAGACTCCACCAGACATTGACAGTCACCCGTCCCAACCCGCCAAAGAACCAACCCACAAGCACAAGTTCGACCACCACCAGTATCCCCAGGAAGATATCGAAATCCCTCCTCGTGTATACCTTGTGAAAGACGACACGCTCGCCTACCATGCGACCTATACAGTGCAGGAACCATGCCGAGCAGAAGAAGTGGATAATGGCGATGATGATACGGGGGATGTTGCTGAAATGGAAGGCTGAGGCTAGGATGCTGAGGATCGAGACGAAGGTGTCGAGGCCGAGGACGATGCACATACCTAGCTCATTTCAGCTTCTGGAAAACCCATCCCACGCCTCAAAGAACAACAACATTTCTTCGAGAAAGCATTCTAGGAAAGCACCTTACATATACGGCGATACAGCACTTCACGCGTCGGCGCATTAAAAGGTGAGAACGCCGCGATCGTAAGACCAGGCCAGCACGTGCGAGCAGAGGGGCAGGGATGGTGTCCTTGCTGTCGTTGCTGCCGCGGCGCCGCATCATCGGGCACGACGGATTTCTGGGTGAAGGAGTCAAACATGGCGAGCGATGGAGAATTTTCTTGTAAAAACCAAAGAAAACTTCAATAGAAAACAATCAAAGAAGTGCAATGAGAGGGAAATGATGGGTTCCTACATCTGTGATGGAGGCTCAGAGCCTAGCGGGAAGGCTGTGCGCGCTGCTGGTGCCTTATGGGAATCTTGTAACATGAAGGGCGATTAGGGGTGGTTCCGACTGGACTCGCTAAGGATTTTATACAGGCCCTTGGATCCTCCCGGCGCATGCGCAAATCTTGGCAAGTCGAGATGTTTCATGTTGGGGCTGAGCTAGGAAGATGGCTTGTGAGGGTCTGAGAGCGAGTCAATTCCGAGTCTTGTGCGTTTGATGCGCAAAGTACAGCAGATTGATGAAATGGCTTCAAATCGAGAGAAAAGTATTGAAAAAGGGAAGATTTTGACCTATGAGATACTCGCTTTCCTATTGCTAGTCCCCAACGCCAACCGTCTCCCAATACTTCCAAAGCATACGCTGCTGCAGAACAATACGCTGGCGATCCACGTTCCAACTCCAATGCTTTCGTTACTGATTAAGCCATCGTGCATACCGTAATTATGTGACACGTTGGCCGTGAAACCAGCCCGCGGTGAGGGTGTAGCAGGCGCTGGCACAATTTCCGGATCGACCCCAAAGGCAATAGCTGTCCCGGCAAGGCCGACGAGCATTGACAGGAGGAAACCGGGTTTGGAGCGGTCGACTAAGTACCATAGGACCGGATTGACGAGGGCGAGGGTTAGGGATACTTGAGAAGTGGATTGCCATGGGAGTTTGCGCTGCGGAACACGTTAGTTTGGGGCCATCAAGAGCCGATGATGTTCGAGTGGTTACGCACGATGGCAAAAGCAATCCCCACAAAGGCTCCAATACCCCTTACTACAGGATTCCAGTCAGCGCCGAGTCCGCTTCCAGACCTGGACGACGGTCTCTCATCCCCATCTTCGACGGCTGTAGGTGATACCGGACGTTCCGGCAGTGCACTTATCGCGAACACATCCTTACTATTTCCCAAGACTTCTTCCCATAATATATCGACCCAGGGGAGTAACCCTCCAATTAGTACACCGACTCCACCCCATCCAACCAGATAACCCCAAGATTTGTGTTCAACTCCTCGCAGAGAAACCTGAATTGGCGCCACCTGCCGGCTGTCATGTAGATGTGATATGATAACCCCATAAGCCACGCCGAAGATGAAGAGCAGCACCACCCGCTCGCTTAGCAGTACGAGGTTTTTCCAGAATTCGGAGTGATGCCGATGTGGCTCTGCTCCTCGAGCTTCTGACCTCTCATATGCACCTATGATGCTTGGCCTACCGTCGTCAATGCTCGCTCGTGCGGGGGTTTGGCTGCCAATGCCTATTGGTGTGGAGGCGTCCGACTTATTGGTGTCATAGCCAGGTGCAGTCGGGGTGTAGATGCCGAAGAGAGTCGATGATGTGAGGTTGAGTATCGACCGCGTTCTGCTTGCTTTCTCCGAGAACGAATCTGGCTCGTTACGAGACGAGTCACTGGATTGTCCGGGAGGCGACGGTGGGGTGGAGGAATTCGTTGAGGTCGGGGTGAGATCGAAATGCCGTCTAGGCTTGGGCTGGAGAAGAGTTGCTGAATCTTCGGTCATCTTGAGTAGTCAAGAGCAACTCTCGTTATTGTAGCCTCTTTTTCCAGAACACGAGATCCCAGCGTAAACAGAGCGAGAGATCCTAGATGGTGTACTACTGCTCTTTCACGAACTGTGGATGACTATGCTAAACAACATTTCGAAGGCATTGTGGGTCTGTGGGAGACCGTGTGAGATGGAATAGTAAAGGACTGGAGCAAATCCGTGCCCGCATCATCAGTCGTCAGACGTGCAGATTGATGGCTGCCTCGGATGTCAGAACGCTGGCGATCCGCCGATCTTTCGGCAGGCTAGCCTGATATGATATCTATACTAAGCCTATCAGGGCTAGTCTGCCCATCCGTTAGATGTGATGCCAACTAGAATTCGACGAGGAGTAAAGACAACAAATACCTTCTCCTACGCATTGCTTCTAAGCTCGAAGGAGGTTCACAATGTTGAGCCTCCGCACCCTCCGCACCCTCACGCGCACACTCACCCATTGTGCTCAGTCTACTAAAGGCTCAGCACCATCGAGACGGTAACAATTCATCCACATATCTCCCATGATTATATTAATGCCTGTCCCAGGGCAATCAGCATACTCTCCCATATTCGCCCTTCACTACTCTCACGCCATGCCACACACCCGCATTCCATCCCATCCCTGGAGCCCGGCTCTATTCCTTCACTACTCCTACAACAGCAACCGCCGCTCCATCTCCTCCCTCGCATCTCGAAACATCCGTCATTAGCAAGTGTGCAAGTACGAAACGGACCGCGCGATACATATAACCCGAGCCATAGGGTTCGAAAGCGGCGGCATGGGTTTCTGGCGCGGGTGAGGACGAGGAAGGGGACGGCGATTCTAAAGAGGAGGCGATTGAAGGGAAGGGCGACATTGAGTCATTGAATTACGGACTGGACGCTTGACAAATAGGGGGAAGGGCAGAGTGATATTATTTGCATTACTTGTATACTGGGTAAGAAGCGCAGGGTTATGAGCATGCCCGTCTCGTAGGCATCTCGGGTGTCCTCGAAAGCGATAGGGTCTCCCATTGCTGGTGTAGAGACTGTAGATGATATTGTACTGTATCAGAAAACAAAAATTGGTTAGCCAGGATAGAATACTTGCCGTCCACCACTATAAAGCAGCCCTGTCAGGCACATCACAGCACATTCTCCATCTATGGACTCATAGAAACATATACATGGTATCTGGCGACATAACACTCGTGTCTATGCGCCCTCACCTGTCTATCCATTTCTCTGTCGGTGCTCTCATGAATCAATAGACTTGGCCACAGGCAATTTGCAAGAGCACGTATAGGCTCTTGCCGGTACTGGATCCGTAGACACATGATACTCCTCATCATCAACGCTTTCAGAATGATTCGGGAAAGGCATTTGTACAATCCATGACCCTGACCTGATCAATGCTTGTAGTCTGAATGCAAACATTTCAATCGAGACTTGGTTCCAAGGTGACACCACTACGATCGCCGTCAGTAATGTCAAGGTTTTACTCTTTATAGTAGGACACTTACGCAACGATATTAGCCCATCCTATCAGTCGCCAATGCTTGTCAATTCTTCTACTGAGCGCAATCTTCTCGCCTATCTCCGTACATGCTGGACTCGTAAGCTGAATTTTCGCTGCGTCCTTTTTGACATTCATGATCTTGGCGCCTGTAGCTGTTGAGCCAATATTGACCATAAGGACCTCGGCTTTCGAGAGCTTGTCAACCTTGGCCTGCTTGCCATCCGCTGTTTTTACACCTAGAAGTCTTCGCAGTAAAACGAAACTGACTTCAAGCTCGGTATAAATAGATGGCAACTGCCCTTTGAGACCAAGGACGAAACCTACAAGTCGATCGGCACGGCATAGCGTCGGGTCTACTCGGGTGCCTACACCGATCAAACCACCGGGTACGGCAAATTTGAGATCGTTGTGTTCTGCAAAGAGCGAGATGACTCTGCTGAAGATGGGCCGGCACTTGATTTTCCCTTGCTCATCTTTCGTCACCAAACCTGGTCGGATCTCAATTTCGTCGCCCAGCTTCAGGACGCCGGTCAAGATACTTCCACCCGCTACACCACCTTTCAGGTCCTCGATCTCAGCACCGGGCTTGTTGACATCAAAAGATCGAATAATGATCATGTGTGGTGCAGCCCCAAAGTCGCGTACAGGAACGGGTATCTTGTTGACTATCCTTTCATTGATGGCATCAATGTTGTACTTCAACTGGGCGGAGATAGGTATGATTGGTGATTTATCTGCGACAGTGCCTCGAACGAAATTTTCTATCGACTTGAAATGTTGCTCGGCGCCTTCCGTTCGCATCAAATCTACCTTGTTCTGTAGGATTATGATATGATCAAGTTTCATGATCTCAATAGCAGCCAAGTGCTCGGATGTTTGTGGTTGGGGACATGACTCGTTACCGGCAATCAGAAGGAGGGCGGCATCCATAACGGCGGCGCCTGATAACATGGTACTCATAAGAATATCGTGACCTGGGCAGTCCACAAACCTTTAACTTGATCAGCGGCAGCCTTCGGACAGCCTTTCTCTGTTGCAACTCACGAAACATGTCTCACTAGTCTGTATGTGCCACCACAATTTGACCTTTCACATGGTGGATCAATCTCCTTCTCACTCTTGTAGCTTTTGTAACATGTCGGCCTTGGACAAGCTTCATTGTCACATTTGTAAATTTTCGCATTGGCATAACCTAATTTTATGGTAATATTCCTTTCGAGTTCATTCTTGAATCTCACAGTCTGCACCCCAGATATGGCCTTTACGACGGTGGATTTACCGTGCGCCACGTGCCCTATTGTCCCAATATTTATGGTAGCTTGTCGGCAGATGATCTCAGGAGAAAGTGGAGTCAAGGCCGAGGTATCCAGGTCTTCTGGCTCCGGCTGTTCTGGCAGCTCAGGTCTCTTGATCTCAGGTAACGGTTCCGACTTCTTGAGCACTGATTTTGGCTGATTAAGGGTTTCTTGCTCTTCAACGTCATCGTTGTCTTGGCCCTTGAGTTGGGGGGACTCGGGCTCCGATTCCTCTTCCGAAGGCATATCGCCATTAGTAGCCATGATTGCGATCAGATTCCAACCACTTTCTTTCCCTCTCCAAGTCCGATCTGGTTTTTGCTCTGCTGTTTCGTCAGGAACCTTTGTGTGGATGTCTCAGCTTGATGCCTGCAGGATTTGGCCGAATCTTCATATGATACAGCAGGTTTTCAGCGTTGGACAACTTGCGAATTTTGTTCAATATGAGGTCCAGCTTTTCATGGCTCGATGAATGAGTCCTTGCGCGGAAGGGCGGTTGCATCGATTGCGGCTAGAAGCGCGAATCGTTGCCAGTCCTTAGCCCTGTGCCCCTGGCGAACTAACTACCGCAACACCTTACCCTTCCTTTGATTTATATATGGATATCAAAATCTACGCGGTAGTCAATGGTTCGACTGTATCAGTTCTTCATATCATATTCCAGCAGTTGAAGCCATATAAATTGGGTATCGACTAATCCCTCATCTCACGCACTGCCTTATTCTCTCTTATTTACCCACGACTAATCTATGACCTGAGATCGCTCGTCTTTTCCCACGAGAAATTGACAATCTTCGCTGTCAAAGTATCCTTTCACTAGAGCATAGTCTGTAGATGGAATGAAAAGAGCAACTGTAGCTCTCATCTTGACGTTACCGACTGCCGTTGCAGGGTTATTTGACCATTATGGATCTACGTACAGATTGCGTGGAACGCTTGGAGCTTGTAGGCTCTCTCTCTCAACTAAAAAATCTCAGGTGGGGATAGTCTTTTCTACTAATTTTCCTGTACTTCAAGATAGCTTCAGATCTTGCCTTTATCATCTGTTACTCTGCCACCCTTCTAGTCCTAACCACCTCACATGGGCATCAACCATTGCACACCCTCGCTCACGTCCCATCTGTCTGGTCTCTACAAGATCTAGACTTAGATGTCGCACCATATGCTCACAATGTGTGGGGTGGTGTCCCCACCCTCCCTTATTGTCTGGTCGCTAGCGACTCCCCCAGCCCCGAGGCTCTGAAGATGTATTATTCTTGAATTGGAAGGCATTATTCGGGTTCAGCCAACCTTCTCTCTATACCATAGCCCAAGATCACCAATCCTCCTCAATATCAAATGTCCTCGCGTTCGGGGGACAGGCCCAAATTGCTTATCAATTCCTCTTGATCAAGACCTTCATCAGCTAAATTTTGTTGAAGCAATAATTTCCACTCTAGGTGCCTCTCTCGACCGCATCGAGCTATGCGCCCCATTAGTCAACTTCTATTCTCGTTGAAGATGTTCTCTCTTCTCGGTCAATCACGCAATCAAATACAGAGACATTAGTTCCAAGTTTGGTGCGAGGTTAAGTATCCTGCTTGCTGGGTTGGCGATTCAGTCCTCAGCCGTGGCTTGCTGTAATCTATAGTAGCTTTTCCAAGCGATATATACAAACCTCATCATTCATAGAGCTGTGGAGCACATTGCCTGAGTATGTTGTATCCAGATCTATTGCATGGCCCTATTATACAACTCGATAAGAAAAAGGCGACCTGATCCTATCAATTAAGTCAAGCAATACCTCATGCAGATGTTTCTACTGGCTCTCAGCTTTGGGTTGGTCGGTCCGTAAATGGGGCCAATGAGCAACGATGAGACATATAGACATGGAATTCTAAAAATTTCTCAGTGGTGATAGTATCTAACAGTGCGCTTGTATAGGCTATCCCAATGCAAAAAGTAGGGAGCTTTTATAGACATGGTCTGCCAGTGATGTGTACTCGCAGCGATCCAGGCCAAAAAGTGCCCAGGTGACCTCTGTGCTCATCCATAGTGTCATACAATGACAAGCTTCGCATGGTTGATGTTCACAGCAGCCGATTGTGGACACTACTACCTACTTATTGGCACTAACATTAGCTGTGGTGCTTGAGCTCTCCTCAAATTCATCTTGGGGACGGCAAAAACTCCTACTGATGAACTACCTGGGATAGACCTCGGGGCCAAGCGAGAAAGATCGGTGTCCTCCGGTGGGTCGTGGACCGACTGTGTCGGCTAGCGGCGCTGTTATTATCGCGAACTAGTGCTGTGTTGTTCGCTATCAGGCGAGTGTTTTGCGGTATGCATACACAAATATCGGTGAGTCATACTTTCGTGGGTGCAGGGAAGATCTGGATTCACGAAGCTGCAGTCTAGTTGCCACTTGAGTCCGTCGTTAGTTATTGCGTCTGCCATTGTGGATCATTGTGACTAAATTGGTTTCTATTCATCTAGTATTGGGTATCATATAACGAGTAATAGACTTTTGCTGCAAGACATGCGTAGCGCATATTTCTTTAGTGCAGGTATTTTGCTGAGAGTTCTGGCTGATAATCCAGTGACACAGATGTTGGTGAGCCTTTGAGCGAGCATCAAACACTTGAGGTGGTCGATTGCTTATGCAACTTCCATCATTTAGCTTCTAACTGTTGGCTTTGTTAGTACTCGTGGTTTCTTGCAGGCCCGTGGTTTTGAGATCTGCAGGCTCTGCCATGACGAAAGCCTTAAGACACGTAATCCTATTGCCTGCTTCGTAAGTACCCAAGAGCTCTCCAATAGGCCGAGGATCAGACGATTTAGCCACAATTTCGTTGGGTTGGCTGTTTGCTGGATCACCCAATTCTGTTTCCGAGGAATCTTCATGATCTGGTAACGTTTCTTGCAGATCTTTTTCATTGACCATCCATAGACGTATAGAACCATCACTGCTGCCGGTGACGATCAGAACGCCATGCAATTCAGGTGGCTTCAATATCTCGAAGTCCTTAATTCGGCTAGTCAAGCCTTCGGCACTACCTCCTAATTGACCGAAAGCCTGGCAAATTGGTATCTGTGACACAGTATCAGATCCTATTGCCTGCTTCAGAGCAGGTGAAGATGTGGAGTAGAACAGTATCCGGCCATCTTCTGTTGAAACGGCTAGAACCTCCCTAGTCTCATCGTTGTTCGCAAAAATGTTCGCGTAGTGTAGCTGATGTATCTTTGTGCTCGGCGATGGTAGAATTCGACATTTTGGCTTGCAGTCCTGGGAACACCATTAGTTTCACAGCGACAAGATCTAATTCACAATATGACCTATACCATGCCGAACACCACACAGCCTCTTTCAAACCCCACAACAAATTCTTCCCCCGCACTGTTCCACTCTACCCTCCTTCCCTCGCCGCTAGCCCATCTCCCCTCATCCACTCCTTGAAGAAGGCCCCTTTCGAAACTGAGGACGCCAGCTTTTTTCCCAGTAACTAGATTCCATAACCTCATGCATTTTTCTCCCCTGCCCACGCTCACCATGAGCTTCAAACTTGGATGTACAGCGAAATCATTGACCCCAGCAGGAGTTCCCCCAAGTGGCTCAGTGTCTCCGCTTGGTCGTCCATAAGCTTTTGGTATAGGTGCTTTTATCGTTGACAGGACAGTCCAATCTCTGGTGCGGGCAACCGCTATAGTGTTATCGTCCGCTGCAGATAGAAGCTTCGAGCGCGTAGGGAAATGTAGAGTATTTATGCTACCACCATGGTGATTGAGAGAACCAAGCTCCCTGTTCCTGGGGTTCTCCTTGACTTTGCTTCCTATTAAGGTGGGTTTCTCCAGCGCTTTAAGCCCTGAAGGTGCCTCCATAGAAACATGGTAGAGGTTGATGATCTGGTCGGAGCTCCCACTCGCAAGTATCAGTCTTTGCGATTGGTTGGATTCGGACGACGAGGGAGGTGAAATGGCGAGGCAACGTATTGCGGAGCCGTGGGGGCTGAGGAGGAATGTATCTGCAAATTCGACGCTTGAAGCAGTTTCAGAGAACACATTATTGACCAGCTTCGGCACTGTTGCTTGTAGACCATGAAGCACTTTCTCATATGTGCCGACGATGATCTGAACAGTCACTGAAGAATTCATAGGACGCTCTTGGCCATTGTGAACATTCTGCTTCTTTGCTTCCTTTCCCGTAGTAATAAGTGGTCCGTCCTGCTCCACCAAACCTCTCTTCCTCTTTCCCATGATCAGCACCGAACGTCTTTGACAAGTACAAGGTCTCAGGGACACATTATTTCGCAGGCGATGTTGACGTAGAATTGAAAATTTGGATGGAGGAGTAGATTAAGGCCCTTCACATTCACTCCCGCACCCCGCTCACCGTTAACCTACAGTATCGCGGCCTCGTCGCAACAAACCCACGATCAACGATATCCATCACAACACCAGATCTCCATCAAAATCATGTATGTAAAACCTTGTTAGGTTTTTGTGATGGGTTTCCCTACGAGCCAATTATCGCGTCAACCCCGATGTTGGGTATGAATCGGATCGATGATAGCCTCGCCTCAAGGAAGTATGAGATATCGTAAGTATTGCGCGTTCAGTCATGCATCCATGAAAACCTTGATAGGCTTGGAACCGATGCGAAACTTTTGATGTGCTTTTCGGGAATTTTGGATCGTTAATGCTGGTTGTAGACGATGTCAAAAACGGCACTCAGCCCTTCTCCGCTCACTCTTCGAAACCACCTCATCCACGCTCGAGCTGAATCGTGTCAAACAACCACACCATGATCTGGCTTCTTTCTTGGAAATTAACGATATATCGCTGTCAGTGATTGTCCTTCGAAGTCCATTCTGTGTGCTAAAGTGGGCATAGCGGACGTTCTTTCGATTCCTCAACACTTCCTTCGACAGCACAACTCCTCGATGCGCTACAGATAGACTCATACGAAACTCGTGAGAAGCCTACCGGCGGGTCTGAGACGACCATCGGAAATGAGAGCTGGCTGTCAGAAGCAGGCAGGCAAAGTACGAGTAATCCAATCGAACAAGATGGGGGGCCAGGTCCGGCTTCTGTACATCTGCCCAACGACCCTACCCTACCATGGCTCACGAACGGATCCAAGGTCTCTGCGCCTGCCATCGAAAAGCCGATAAATGCGCACGAACAGGGTTCTCAGCTCGTCAGTGAGCTTGGACTCGTTGTAGATGCGAAAGAACCGTCTACGAACCTCGATGCAACCCAAGAATCGATATCGTGCCCATCAAAAGCTCTGCTATTATCACCTAATGATACTAGTTCCACGGCTACTGTACAGACAGGGAAAATTATAGCGGAGCAAATACCAGGAGAGGTTCGCACTGTACAGCTAATTCCGATTGAAGTTCAGAATGAGCGAATGGAGTATGGTGGTCAAGTTACGGAGGTTGGTGGGGATCAAAGAGCGTGGGTTCAAGACAATGGATATTCAAGGGCCAATGGTTTAACGACTCCCACATCTGAAGAGGATGTAGGACGCCATGTGAATGTGGAGGAAGGCCAAATTGGCAATGAGGAGCCTCGACCGAACGCTACACTCAAGTCTCAGGATGGAATCGCGAAGGCAGAAGCCTTTGATAAAGCTGCCTCTACGCCCGACGAACAGCTGCGACTTGAAGAAGCTCAATCCATACAACTCTCAAAAGCGAGTGTCGATGTCCCCGAAACTAAGAACAATTCTTTACGGCCGATGCCACCTCCAGCTAGTATATCATCGGATTTCATTCATGATGGCATGGTTGATGAAGGCTTTGAGGCAAACATATCCGGTAATGACGATCGAGCTACAGTAATGCAGGATGCACGGGGGAAGCAAGATTACACTCTGGCAAGACCTACATCTGGTCTGCAAGATCACATATACGCTGGTATAAATGGAGAAGCGTCAAGAGACCTTACCTTCAGTCGACGACCGCCCATGCGAATTGACACTGGGATCCCGTCTACTTTGAATTCGACCACCTTGTCAGAGACTAAACAGGCCGCGGTGGTCACGACGACCCTTTCAGAAACGGCAGCACCGCGCAAATCGGCATCTATTGTAGGAAATGCCCAGTCACCTCCAGAGCGAATGACAACGAGGGTCTCTTCTGGAGCCATCCGACACAAATCCGTGTCTGAAATCCTTGGCGAAACACCGAAAGCCACTCCGACCCAAGCCGACAAGGGACCATTCGCTAGAGAATCTGGAGATGCCCGTAGAGAAGACAGCCGGTCTTTGCAGACCCCAAAATCAGCATCTTCATGCACCACACCTGACCCTGTCGCTTTCAAGCGACGGCTAAGCGAGGTGAAGGAGAAAGAAAGAAGCAAGCTTTCGACAGTAGTCTTTACTAGTTCTCGGAACGACGAAAATGAATCTCCTAAGGAGAATAGGGATTATTTGTTAACCCTCTTCAATTACCAGGTTACCAGTCCTTTGAGACCTCATACTCTTAATTCACTTGTAAAAGGATCACATAAGACGTTGACTACAGCAGATCATTACATCGACTTCAACGAGCGGCAAGCTTGCCGCCTTCTGAACAGGATTTACGAGTTGCAGTCCAAAAACTGCTGGGCCCTTCGACAGATTGAGCGGTGCCCAGAACCTGCAAGGCCAGTTACACATTGGGATGTTTTGCTAAGCGAAATGCAATGGCTAAGGATAGATTTCCGAGAGGAAAGAAAATTCAAGATGGCAGCTGCTCGATTTGCAGCCAATGCCTGCGCTGCATGGGTTGCCAGTACCTCGAAACAGCGAAAGTCGTTACAGGTCAAGATTCGACTTCAACCTGTAAGGGCGAAGTCAATCACTCTTCCAGAATATACGCCCGAACTGGTCCATTCCACAGACGACGAGTTCAGCGATGAAAGCGATGACGAGTTGACAGCAGATCCAGGGAATGCTCCTGCTGCAATCTTCTCCTTGCCCCCGGACATGTTTGTCTTTGGTCTCAATAAAAGCCCAGTGGCGGAGAAGCTCCTGCTCGAGCTTCCACTATACCGGCCGAACGCCGCTGTCCAGGATGCAGCCGTGGGTACTACTCGTATCGAACCTGATGCTGGTTGGAAGAAGCCTCTCATACCTGTCTCGAAATTTGCGCAAGGCAAAATCCTGCCAATCTCGAAATGTCCGTATAATGGGGAAGTAATTTCCGAGGAGGGACCCCCTCGCAAGAGAAGTCGGTTCAATTACTGCGAAGCCGATTTATCCAGCCTCAAGTCTGGAGATGCGTCGAATCTCGGGGCCGAGAAGATCTTGGAACCGGAGCAGACCGATGTTGCTTTATTTGATCCCGAAAATAAGCACATCAGAGATCGTATACACACAGGTCATGCTTTCCGCCCTCCTTCAGAGTACATCATGCCATCTCAACAATTTTTTGAATCTCGTCAGTCATCACAGTGGACTCAGGCAGAGGATGATGAACTGCGGAGAACTGTGAAGGAATATTCATATAACTGGTCACTGATATCTAGCTCCATGACTCTGCCATCCATGTTCACTTCCGGAGCTGAAAGACGGACACCGTGGGAATGCTTTGAACGCTGGATTAGCCTCGAAGGGCTCCCTGCCGACATGGCAAAGATCACTTACTTCAAAGCGTACACTTCAAGGCTTCAACTAGCTCAAAGGACTGTCGAAGCCAATCAGTTAGCACAACAGCAGCAACAAGGTGGTAGTGCAGCACAATTGCCAATGCGGCGTCGAAACACCCAACCATACACTGTAGAGCGAAGGAAGGAAGCAAGGCATCTTCACATCATCGATGCTATGCGAAAGCTTGCTAAGAAGCGAGAGACTGCACTCAGCAAGCAGCAGCATGGTACGTTCCACTATACATACTGACTTGTTGACCATCAACCTATCCCTTGTCCTAAAATCTTGAACGCTTGGAACTAATTTCGGACGTATAGTGGCTAGTCTCGCCGCGATGAGAAAGGCTCAGGAGCCTGCGAAGCCTCGTACAGGGATGCATACTCCACAAGAGTTCAGTCGTATCAAGTATGACCGGCAACTGAAACTAGAAGAGCAAGCGAGGCAATATAGGGCCTCAGTAATACAGCATCAGAAGGTAACGCTATCCCAGACGTGAAGTTGCCACAGCTCTCACTAACATTGGCAAGGCGACTCAAGCGGCAAAGGCGAGCCAGCAAGCAGGACAGCAGACTAATGGGGTGCAGCCAAATCGTAATCATTTACCAGGATTACCAAATGGTAGCAGTCCGAATATGAATACTGTAAATTCATATAGCCAGATACGGGCAGGTGGAGGGGATCCTTCTCGGCCGGCACAGCAGATGCAGAGGATCTCGAATGGCATTTTGCCTGCCAATTCGCATGCCGTACCTCACGCTCCAATGCAACCTAACGTCCAGATGCAAATGCAGATGCAGCAACGAATGGGCCCTGGCATGGCACCCGACAGGAATACCATTATGCAGGACGTTGCGCGGGTCCAGGCGCAACAGCAAATCTATCAACAACAGATGCGTCAACAAGGCCATTCTCAGTCCAATGGCCACGCTGGCTCCCCCAATATGCAAACTCCAAACCTTATGTCTCAGAGCAATGCCGCCATGCTTGCTTCTGTTCCGGGTCGTGCAAGCCCTTCAATCATGAATGTTCCAGTTCCTCAAAACACCTCGACTTCTCCTCGTATGACCCAACCCCAAGCTCTATCAAGCGGCATGACCCCAGTCGTGAATCAGATCTCCTCCCAGTTCAAAGCCCGCCACCCACAAGCAAGCCCGGAGCAGATAGTTCGCATGACTACCGATCAGCTCTACAAGATTTCGAGTGATGCTAGACATCAAGCGATGACTGCTGCTGCTGGCAATGCGAACATGAACGCCGTAGCTAGCAATAGCAATATGGGTCTTGCAGCTCATAGCCCGCTGCAGCAAGCGGCTATATTAGCAAATGGAGGTGGTAACGCGATGAATCCCCAACATTACGCACAGATGATGCGAACCCAACAGGCAGGCCAGCAGAGGGGTGCGAGCAACGGCAACGGGCAGAGTATGAACGGGAGTGGCATCAATGGGAATGCCAGAAACACGAGTCGCAGCGTCACACCGTTGATTCAGCGGACTTCAAGCGCTCAAGGAGGCCCGAGGCCCAGTCAGAGCCCAAGTGCGAGACCGATGGGTTTGGCGAGTGGGCAGTAGGATCTTGTTGGACAGCGAACCCTTTGTAAATAAACTATATCTTTTTGCAAGCCGGTGGTGGACGGGATTGGCGATTTTTTGAGCAGAGCAACTTCAGCGACGGCAGGTTATTGTACATAGGATTGTGTGCTATGCTACACTACTGGGCCTGGATGAGGAAAGCGATGGAGATCTTGATGAATGACTACGAGATGACATGTGCATGTGCCAGTATTGTGAGCATGTTTTTCTTGTTGAGAGCTTCTTGATATGCTATTATTGGTTGAGGCAAGCGTCCGACTGGGACCAGCTGTTGTATCAATCAGAAAGCCAACAATGGAAGTCTTGTCGGGCATACCCCAGAGTAAGGTGAGCAATGCCACTGGTTCCAAGGTCAATTCTTGGACAAAGACACTGTAAATTTCCTCTCTTCTGAGTATAGGCGTCCGGTTTGCATGTTATCTCCCGATACGCTCTGCCCGATACTTGTGGTACGCGTCCACACTTAGTAACGTCCACGCCCTTCATCTTTACAGCTGTAGACTTTCACAGTTTACATTTACGTGCAAATTTATAGCGCATATCATACTGAAGAAGTTTTGTTATAGAAGAGTTCACCCTCTTCTGGTCTAAACTTACTTCTGGTCAAGCTCTAAGTGGCTAGCGGTCCGGAACTTTCGAGACTCCGGAGCCCCGGGTCTAGCTCCAGCGTGCGTGCGTGCTAGGTTACGAGGTTACCCCTAGGCCTACTGACGTTCGCTGTTACAGACGCTTAACCAGGCTTATTTTATAAAACATTTTGCTGTAAGATCTGTTCGGTCTAAGGTTTTCTACAGTATTCATAGCGAAAAGAAGCTGAAACAGTCGGCCATTATAGCATAAGAGGGCGTGGACCAGAAGTAAGTTCAGACCAGAAGGGTGAACTCTTCTAAATAGATATGCTGTCAGAATCCGCCTGGAAGGTATTCCCTGGAGCGTTGTCCGGGGTTAAGGAAATCGAAACTCCGGGCGCTAAGTCCCGTAGGGCTGGACGGTTAGGTACCAGGTGAACCCTTCTAGCGCAATAAACGCCAACATACTGATGAATCCCTGCAGTATCAACGCTATCTTTGTGCTCAGCAATTCTCTGCATTGTTGAGCACTCACGATGGCTCGTACCAAACCTACTGCCAGGAGAGGCAAATGTCCACCTTTCACTCTCCGCTTCGGGTCTATCCAACGGAAGCGTCCTCACTCTGCTCTAGCTGAGCCAGACTCAGACCATGAGGAGGATACCACCGAGCCACAACTTGTGTCTGCATTTGATCACTCCGGGGCCATTATCAGCAATGGAAGCCCGAAGACTAATACGTCTTTGCTGGTGATACAGGCTGAAAAGAATAAAGATTGGAGAGAGGAAAGCAGGAAGAGGAGTCGCAAGAATCTGCTGCCTGCAGAGGTACAAGCCGCCCAGTCGCTACGAACAAGCGACGTCGTGATCCCTCCTATCGAGCGGAATGAGGTGTCTAAAGTATCAGGCATTCAATTTGTGCATAGAGATCACGATGGCGATACAACTATGGCCAGATTAGAAGCAGCCCAACGAAACCCTGAACAAGCTGTGCAGCCAACCAAGACTGTCGACGAAGAGGCCCTGGAGGCTCTTCTCGGCGGCGAAAAGAAGTCGACCTTACACATACCAGCTCTTCCGGCAGACGACCAGTACGGTTACGACCCGTCCGACCCCGCCAATTCGGATTACGCCAACGAGGACGACCGTTTCAAAGCCGACGTCGCCTCTCGCCCTGACGTCGCCAGCCTAGAAGATTACACCGCTACCCCTGTTGAAGACTTCGGCGCAGCTTTACTCCGCGGTATGGGCTGGAAAGATGGCGAAGCGGTCGGCAAGCGACGAGCCGGAGCCCCGGCCCCTAAGAACCCAGTGCTCAAGGAGCGACGACCGAATTTGCTAGGTATAGGTGCGAAAGAAGTTCCAGGCGGTGTAGGCGACGAATTTGGAGCCTGGGGGAAGGTCGCGAACGGGAAGCGCAAGACGGATCTGACGTATAGCCCTGTGCTGTTGAAGAATACGGTCACAGGGGAGCTGTTGACGGAGGAGGAGCTGGTGAAGAAGAAGGAGCAGCAAGCAGCCAATAAGAACAAGGGTGGAGAGGACGACTGGAGGGAAAGAAGGGATCGGAATCTGAAGATCGATGCCGTTAGGAAGAGCGATAGACTAGGTAAAGAGAGGCTGGCGCTCGAGGATGTGGCTACTGGAGAGAAAAATAAGAGCAACAGGGATGCAAGAAGACGGGAGCGAACTCGAGATGATGACCGAAGACGGGATAGATCGCCTTCCAACGAGCGTAGGAGAGGAGATCGAAGCCGGGATTATGAGGGAAGAACGAGGGATAAGAGCCGAGAAGGCGTCGAGACTAGATATAGCTCTTCCCGTCGACATTCCAGGTCGAGGGAGCGAAGCCATCATCATGGCTCATCGCGAAGGGAACGAAGCCGCTCGGCTGAGCGTAGACATAGACGGCATTGAGAAAATTACTTGATACCCCAGTCAGCAGTCACCGTTATGTACGAATAGTATTTTATTTATGAATATGGTTACCAATGCAGTTGGGTATCTAACGCTCGCACTCTTCCCGGAATCAAATCTGCCCCCAACCCAGCAGTGCAAACATCTTAATGGGTCCCCCACCCAAACCACCTCCTCCCGCTCATCCACGCGAACCCCGTGCAACCCTGCCAAACCACCATGCTGACCCCCATCTCCATCCCCACCACCAACATCATCTTCCCCACATAATCGCCCACACCCCTCCATCCGCCTCGCAGGCCCATCCCGCACCAGCCGCCGAGCGGAAACACTTCCCCTCTCCATCTCGCGGCGGCAGCTTGTGCGGCGGGGTTCACCCTAGGCGACGAGAGGAAGGCGAGCGCTAGACTTCGGACGAAGAGTGCTTCTAGTGGTAAGAATATTATGTCGGCGAGGTGTGCGGCGAGATGGTTCGCTAGAGCGTCGGCTGCGTAGGCTGAGAGGGCGGTGATGCGGTGGGTTGGGTGGTGGCGGTCGTGTTGTGTGGGCTTTGTTTCGTTGTCGGGTTGGGTGTCGGGTTCGCTGTGGGTTGGTGAGTTGGCGATGTTGTTGGAGAAGAGAGGTTCCTCGTTTTGGTTCCGGGGGGGAAGATGCGAGTCGGGGAACAAGGGGCCGCTACCGGTGGGTGAGGTGGTTGTTTCGGTGCTTGGGTGTGAAGATGTGGGTGGAGGCGACAAGATGCGAAGGGGGAACCAGGCGGATGATGGAGTCGACGACGATGGAGGGCTAGGGACGCTGAACGTTCCCATTGCTTCGTCGGCTTGGATATCCTGGATTTCGATACGTTCGAGCGAGGGCTGAGGCCTGATACTCTCGACTGGGCCCTCCGGCTGTCTGCTTACGAGTTCTACGCAGCTGTCGTAGATAATTGCGAAGTTCTTGCCAATATATCGTAAGTCTTTCGCAAGCTCCTCCGAGAAGCTCGCACTCTCCCATTCACTTTTGTCGCCATCAGGATCATTGCACAGTCCCGGGATGCTATCGTTGTCGAGCTCGTCTTCTTTGGCAGCTTGAAGAGAGTAACGATCGGGATAGTGTGGTTTTGGAAGAGCAGCTCGAATATAGGCTCGTAGCTTGCTGCTGATTCGAGGCTTCGTCCATCCCATCACGCACCAAAGGAAAATTGGGGAGACAGTCAGGGATGGTGAAAATGCTAGGCTTGAGCTGAATGTCAAAGGGTTCGGTAATGCGGACATTTGCAATGGTGAAGTTTCTGAGAATGGTACGAAAGCTTTCGGAGAAGGTAGCCATGGCCAGCCGGGAAGAAGATTCAGTCTTTGCAGGGTGGCATACATTTGCAAAGGGGCGAGCAAGACAGATGAGGCTCCATATAGCCTAGACGATATCAGCGGATCAATGTACAACCCTACGACTCAAAAACCCACAGTCTCTCTGCGACCTCCAGCACCCAAAGCGTTACATTACGATGTTTTGGAGACTTGACGTTTTCATATAGACGTACAAGCATGCCAACACTGAGAGTCTCGATCGCCCAGGAACTCGCAATGTTGAGAGCACGGTAAAGCAGTCCAGCCGGTGCCCCTGCGAGGAGAAATTCCAACGATCCGATATGCCGCCATTCACTTCTACCGATTGCTGTCACGGAAATCCCTGTATCGAATCGAAATGTCTATATTGGATCAGTGGCAAGACAGGACACCGAACAATCTTTCGAACCTGTAATCTTTGCCTGAACCCGACTGCAATCATGCTAGCTAAAGACACCAGCATCATATCGACCGAATCAAGGATAAGTCCCATTTCATTCTCCATCGTGATGGAATCAATTTTCTCTCGATCAAACGAGGGTCTGCTTCGGTCATTAATGGTCATCTTCTGCCCATGTCTGTCGACCCCCACGCATACTCCAACAGTTGCAAGAACATCGTTCATCGCCCGTCTTGATTGGCGTGTCAATTCGCTAGAGGCAGCATTCTGTGGATAACCTCTATTGTCGTATTGTTGCTCATACCCAGAGGTTCTTACAAGTGGACTATCTTCAAGTACTGCCCTTACCATATGGTCTTGGCTCCCGGAACTGATTTCCATATTCGAGCTTGCATTTTCAGTGGGCCGACGGTCTAATGAAGATTCTCCCACTAGATTAGGAGTAGGGCCTTCGTCTTCAAAGTTCTCTGGCAAGGGCTGAAAGGCAGATCGTCCCTAAAGACAGGTATCAGCAGCTTAAATACCCTATCAGCTTCACTGGACGAAATATGAACTCAAGACTTCTTTGATTCATTTGAAAGAGACATTCTGACGAACCGCTGTCCACAAAAAGATAGAAAAACATTGCGAAGTAAGAGGGAAGATGTTTGACGTAGAGATCGAGTCAGTGGTACGCAAAGGATATTCGGACTACAACTGATGCAAATTGGAGAAGCTTGAGAGACACCTACCAAAGCCATTTGCGTAACGTAGGCTCGACGACCCATGTTGATATACCGTAAACCTGTCGCGCGCTAATGCGATCAAGCTGAGCCAGGATCATTCACATATTGCAGAGATAACGTTTATCAGTCAACCGCGTGATTTGGCTCAGATGCGGATCTTCACGTCCATAGTATGGGATCATTGTTGGACGATCTCATGAAACATTGACGGGAAACCTTGGAGATACTTCACCCCCACGCGAGCCGGACTAGCGCAGCCCGCAGAGCCTCCCGCTGCAGGCGAACCTTAAATTGCTCGCACGCGATGGTGGGACTACTAGATAACTTCGGCAACGATCTCATGAAGCATGCATACACCGTACGATCTTGAATTGTTCCAACATGAACGCCAGAACGAAGTTGACCACAACTTACGAAGTAGAGCGCGTGATACAGCCTATCTATACTGGTGGAGGTGTCGCGCTTGATAGTGAAGGTCGAGTATTGGCAACTTGCCTAGGTGAAGAGGCATTGCTTACGGACCTGGTCTCTGGAGAATTACTTGCTCGTATAGAAGGGGTATGCTGCTGCATCTACCATGGAGAAATTCTACGCTTGTACTGAGTGAAGTTGTAGGATGGAGAAGTCTTGACAACGCTATCTAGTACGGTCACATCTCCGCTCATTCATTAATTCGTGCAGCTAATACCTATAGTCACCCCGAATGGATCGCATCTCATTGCATGCTCGCGCTCCCTGTCAATGAAAATCTATGCATTACAGCATTCTGGAGACAATACGTCATTGATTTACCCAACGCTGCTGAAAACATTGAAACCACACACAACGCCTGTAATCACAGCTACGGTCGATAGTACTGGCAGTCTGATCGCAACTGGAGGCGCTGACGGTGTAATAAAGGTATGGGACATAAGAGGTGGAAACATTACACATACATTTCGCGGCCATGCTGGGGTCATTTCTGCTCTACACTTCTTTGAGGCCTCAGTCTCTCACTTTCATAATGGAACAAAGAAGAATCAGAATAAAACGTCTGAAGGCGATCTCGATGGAGACTCAACTATGACTAACGGCCATGTTGATACTGCAATGTTCAGACTAGCTTCTGGGAGTGAAGAGGGTAAGATTAGGATATGGGATCTCGCACGACGGAAATCGCTCGTCATCCTAGATTCTCATGTTTCTGTTGTTCGCGGGCTGGACTTTTCTAGAGAAACAAATGCCTTAATTTCGAGTGGCAGAGACAAAACTGCGATAATATGGGATGCGTCGACTTGGAAACCAAGAAAAGTCTTACCGATTTTGGAAAGCGTGGAAGCTGTAGGATTCGTCGAAGATGGTCGTCTGCTTTATACTGGAGGCGAGAATGGACGACTGAGACTCTGGGACGCCCAGACTGGACAAGAGATGACGCAAGACCAGGAGGCTGGTAGTGAAGGTGATGGGATAATGCACATACTGCGAAACTTTAGTCACCAATTTCTTCTCTCCATCCACGCAGATCATACCTTAGTAATCTACTCGACCGCCTCCCTCTCAAATACTGCTTCATCTAATGTCCCCATCAGTTCATTGCCTATACTTCGGCGGATATCAGGGACACACGACGAGATTATTGATCTAGCCTATGTGACTCCAGACAGATCACTATTGGCATTAGCGACCAACTCCGAGGATATACGCCTCGTCTCTCTGGCAGTATTACCATCGGACTCTTCAGCAGCAACAGCAAGCTACTTTGGTGCGGACGTTGCCCTTCTCCAAGGCCATGAAGACACCATCATCTGTATCTCGGTAGATTGGTCAGGTTGCTGGCTTGCCACTGGTAGCAAGGACAACACCGCAAGACTGTGGAGGATAAACCACGCTTCAAACTCTTACGAAAGTTACGCCACATTCACCGGTCACGCTGAATCAATCGGCGCCATCTCATTACCTGTGACTCCACCCTTTTCCAATTCATCCGACTACCGCACTCCTCTCAACCACACCCCGTCATTTCTCCTGACTGGCTCTCAAGACCGTACCATAAAACGATGGACCATCCCAAAGCCTTCCTCCTCGTCTCCATTCACCGCTTCAACTTCACAGGCACGAGCACTTTACACTCGCAAAGCTCATGAAAAAGACATCAATGCAATCGCTGTGTCTCCCAGCGCCAGTCTCTTTGCATCAGCCTCGCAAGATCGAACCGTCAAGATCTGGTCAACGGAAGAAGGCGAGGTTCAAGGCATCCTCCGTGGCCACAAGCGCGGCGTCTGGTCCGTCGCATTCGCCCCCAAAGAGACAGCTCCGATCTCTGGTGACAACGGACCCGCAAGCTCTAGCAGAGGCCTCGTACTGACAGGAAGCGGCGACAAGACGCTCAAAATCTGGAGCCTGAACGACTATAGCTGCCTCCGCACCCTCGAAGGCCATACCAACAGCGTCCTCAAAGTTCTCTGGCTACCTGTACCACCGTCACCAAAACCCGATGACGAATCCGCACCCCTGCCATCCAAACGACCCCCTCAAATCGCCTCTGCAGGCGGCGACGGCCTCGTAAAAGTGTGGGATGCGTCCACCGGCGAAGTGGCGACAACCCAAGACAACCACACCGACCGCATCTGGGCCCTCATCGCCAACCCCGAAACCGGCATGCTCGTATCAGGCGGCGGCGACAGCGTCGTCACATTCTGGAAAGACACATCCAGCGAAACGGCCGCGAAAACATCAGCAGCTGCCACGCAACGTGTAGAGCAAGATCAAGAACTCCGCAACCACATCCACAGAGGAAACTACCGTGAAGCCATCACCCTCGCGCTGGCACTCAATCATCCCGCTCGCTTACTATCACTACTGCAAAACGTCATCGACACGTCGCCGCCAGAAACGGATTCCATCTCCGGCGTCAAAGCCGTCGACGAAGTACTCTCATCCCTATCGGACGAACAACTCCTATCGCTGCTAATGAGAGTACGGGATTGGAACACGAACGCGCGCACCTCGCCCGTCGCGCAGCGGGTCCTGAGCGTCGTCGTGCGCTCGTATGGTGCGGAGCGGTTGGCGGGGTTGGGGAGACGGAGGGGGGGAAAGGAGGTGGTGGAGGGGTTGAGGGCGTATACCGAACGGCATTATAGGAGGGTGGAGGAGTTGTGGGGGGAGAGTTGGCTGGTGGAGTTTTTGTTGGGGGAGATGGATCAGTTGGCTGTTACGGAGGGGGCGGGTAGAGAGGGGATGAATGGGGGGGAGGGTGGGCAGGATGTTATTATGGTGTAGATGATTGATGGGTATATATCCGATTCATGGATTTGTTTGCATATGGTGAAGTGAACGGTTTGCGCTTCGATTCTCGTTATTGTGTACATGCATTTCAAGCATGATATTTGAGCGAGTTTCACAAGGGTAAACAGAGCAGTTAAGCATCGAAGAAGTCAACATCTACGAAACCCTCGCAGCCGATCATTTCTTTCTGCTACTCAGCTTTTGGAACAAGGGTATTAGCCATGGGTATCAGCCATGGACAGGATACTGATATGAAGGTTGACAAGGATCGAACCACTGAGTTCCCATTAGCCATTATGATGGAAGGAATAGTGAGGAATAAGTACCGAAGAGCTCGGAGTCTTTGTCTCTGTATTGTTATGCATTAAGTTTTGACGGAAACAGAATGGGCAGTTTCGAAGGGAGAGATGAATGTTAGGAGGGTATTGGGTGTTTCGATTAAGGGGTATATTCTACACTTGCAACACCACTCCTTCTGAAGGACGTGGCCAAGGTCCCTCAGGGGGCGTAAACAGATGCTTCAGTTTCGCGATGGGATACAGCATCAGATCTCTCGGAGGTTAGTGTGGTAGATAGGCGACGGTCTCAGACTGTTCCCTTTCAAGGTTTGCCCTTCGCTTTCACATCCTTCCGTCTCTCCCATACCATAAGGTAACTCTCCTTCGTGAAAAGCGTCTCGGTAACAACACGCTCAACATACAAATCTTGAATCTCCAGCCACTCATCTCGCGCCCGATCCCGGACTTGCACTCTCCATACCTTGCGCTCTGCCTCTCCTTCCACGCTGTCGTCCCTCGTCCTGACAGCTTCATGCGTCACGTTTGCTACCAAGTCGTACCATATCGGCTCCCCTGGGGAATGCAATGACGGATTCGGCTCAACGTATGGAGACATGTCGAGAGATCTGGTTGGGAATGTTACGATGGTCGGATTGTGCTCGGTGACGAATTTGTTGGTGGAGAATCGCTTGATATGAAATATGAGATAGGGCGGTAAGGGGTGTACGAGACGATACCGCTTCCGCGTGTTCATGTGCTCCTGCGGGTTCCGTCCATCGTATTTTGATAGGATAGACGTTAGTGGTACTTGGGGGATGATATTCTTTTCTAGCTCGTCCTGGAAGAGTGGCGCAGCAGGGAGATCAAGTGTTAGCATCAAGTACCGTGATACCTCTACCAGGACCTCCCCGGCCTCTTCGAAGCGGAGACGATCACCTGCATCGGCCTTTGCCGTAATTCGCTGAGACTCGATCTTTAGCTTGCCTTGGAATATGCGCTGAATGATACTGCTTCCCGGCTTGGTCTTACTGCCGCCAAGGGCTAAATGTACGTTGTTTAAAAGCCAGCTGAGGAATTCGACTGGATCGGACTGGTGGAGGAGATCAAAGCGTTTATTGGATTGTCGGGATATCTGTTGGAGGAATTCGTGAGGAGAAACGTGCGTCTTGAAGGCACGGGTATTCCAAATCTTGCGGACAAGGACCGAGAAGCGCTGGACGAGCTCGGGATTTTGCGAGAGGTCTTCCAGCATGAGGAAGTTCCGCAATGGTGGTATGTGCGACAAGGCCTGTATTATGACATTGAGATAGTCGTTCTCTTTAATGTTGTTCATACCAACGAAGCCTTCCAGAGTCAGTCACTGTTATTTTGAGCCTCGGAATATGATACCTACCAGGCCTGTACTTCTTTCCCCCCAGATCCCATGCATCTTCAGGTTCTCTATCCAGCCGCCCGACCTCTTCCCTCGAGAGTTGGGGATCGACGACAAATTTAATATCATCTAAACTCTTGCTCTTCACCTCATATCCTTCTGGCAGCACATAAACCCTCTTCGTTTGCATATTAACGTAGACATGATGACCCACCTCCAGTGCATGAAAGTAGGCATGCGACCTGGGTCCCCTTCCTTGATAGTACTTCCCGCACACGAGGCACGCGTAGACGTTGATATTGGAGAGAGTGACGGAGCAAAGCTTTTCGAAGTCGAAGTCTAGAACCAAGCGGTTTATTGTATCGAGATAGAGGTCCGAGTAGCCTTCTGTGGGGGCTTGCTGCCTTGATGTTGTTGAGTAGGCGGATTGTTCCTCGTCTGCTTCTTCGTCTTCTACGGGATCCGTAGTTTTTGCTGACTCTTCTACATCTTGACTTGAAGCCGCCAGTATACCGTGCCTGGCGCGCTCATCGATATTTCCTCGCTTTCCATTGGTAGTGGCTGATACCGCATGCGCCGAGCTGAAGCCATTCGTGTGGCCCTGAGTAGTTGAGAAGTCGTCTACTTTGGCTTTCTTAGAGACTGGCGAGTCCTGAGCAACCACTCCCTCCAACGAATCATCAGCCTGCCGCTTGCCCATAATGCTCCGTAAGTGGTGAAGGTAGATTGGTTACACTCAACGCAATTCAATAACACCGAACTTCGACAGCGGTCCATAAAATGCTTGGCGCTCGTGATTCTTGGGACTGCCCAATGTAATCTACGGAGTACTGGTGGCAGGGTTATAACAGGGATATATCTATGACCACATGGCATAGTCCTAGGAACCCTAAAAGCTTCCAATTCTATGGTCGTTAGAGAGATGAGCACGATTACGCCTTTTCATGTTACTGTATTGCTGAAAATCTTTCAGTACGCCTATTGCTATGCACTCAGAATTTGCTTGCTGGTATCAAAATCAATCTCCCGAATTCCATCCTTATCTATCACCTTGACCAACATCTATACGCAACGATGTCAGCTTCGTACTTCTCACAGTGATCACCGTCAATTCACTCACCCCCTTGAAGTCTATCGGTAATCTCCTCTGAAGCTCATCTGTACACATTCTCAAAATCTTAAGGCCCTGGTCGAAGTCGATGTCGGGATGGTGGTGCTTGTCGAGGATAGAGAGGCAGTAGTATCTACCCATCGTTTTAGCCAAGACTGCACCGTCTGGGAACATGTGGCATTCAGGGGACATGACGCCAAGTCATCAATACGTACTGAGCGTAGCCATGAGCGGCATATGGTAGCGGTGCTAGTGACGCGAGGTAATCGAGCCAGTAAAGATGTGGTTGCTTGGTGATTGGATCCATTCCTCCTAGCAACAGATTGACAGTATATGGGTGCCTCGATCTCAGACTTCTCGCTAGTTCTCCCCGTACAAAGTTTGCAACAGCTGATGGTCCTAGATCTGTATCGTTCCGCATCGAGTAGAGTTGAATGTTGGCCTGGATGTACTCCGCGAATTGTACTATCGAATGCTGATCAGCCCTCCATTCTTGAGAATGTCGCCCGACATCGATATACCTGTATCTCCAGCTTCACCCGAGAATGCCATCAACGTATGCTTATTGAGCTGCTTTGTTTTGTCATCGGAAGCTTTGAGAATGGTGGCACCTCTCATTGCGGCTTTTGAGGCCGCAACGACAGTGTAATCTTTGCCGGTAAAGCCGAGTAGAACCTCCCTAACACTGATTAGCTTGTCTTACAACATCGGGCCCTTGTCACGACCAACATGTTATTGCGATTCCTGTGTTCAAGGAAACAGAGAAGAAAGTTATAGCTACGCGTGAGCTATGAGCGGCCTGGAGCTAGGGTGCGGAACCATTCCGATTTTATGCCGCCAAGATTTCATACCGCACCCTAACAATAAGTTTGGGAAATCTCGCCCATCCCACCGATACTCCAATATTCGTCCCCAGCAATATGCAGAGGTAACTGAGCTTCAGCTTCGGACGGCAGTCTCATACGAATTATGTCGTCATTCTTTACAGCCCCAGCGTCCCAGCGAAAACGCAAGCGAGACGACAAGAACGCCGCCCCTGTGAACAAACGAAGGAACACAAGCACGAAGACAGTTGCGGAACCCGTGAAAGCGAAGCCCGCTCGAGCACGCAGAGATGAGTCTATATCGTCCAGTGACTCTGACCTCGAAAACCGAAGGAAACGACTTAGCGATGAGGAAGACCTCTCCGAATCCGATTCCGAGGGCGAGGAAGAGACCGGAGCTGAGAAAAGACTAAGACTTGCAGAGGCTTATTTACGTAATATCAAAGGCGAGGCAGAGGATGAAGTAGGTTTTGATGCTGCAGACGTTGACGCCGACATTATCGCAGCGAGATTGCAGGAGGATGTGGCCGAGACTAAAGGCAAATTACACCGGCGCATTGCATCTACGCTCGACTTCCGCAAGGCAACTAGGACTCGATTCCGATACTCCAGCTTGGCCACATCCAACGTCGCAATCTGCAACCCCTACGCCTATACTGTCTCGAAAGACATTCAGCTTATTAAGTGGGAACTTCACATCCCCCCTACTTCGCCTTCACTCGACTCAGAGTCACCGAGGAAACCCCAACGCACGGTTCGCCGACGACCGAGCAAATTGATTGGTACTAGAGGGAATAGGAACATGAGGGGCGATCCTTCCTACCAGCACCATACGGCACCAATCCTTTGCGTCGCAGCATCCTCAACAGGCAGATTTGTAGCCACGGGCGGTGCAGACAAGCGTCTCATCATTTGGTCTGCCGAGTCACTCACACCCTTGCGGGTTTTTACACAGCACAGGGATGCCGTGACGTCCCTGGCTTTCCGAATAGGTACCAATCAATTGTATTCTGCATCAAAAGATAGGACAGTCAAGACATGGAGTCTGGATGAGTTAGCGTATGTTGAAACTTTGTTTGGACACCAAGATGAAGTAGTAGACGTGGCGGCACTTGGTATGGAGCGATGTGTCTCAGTCGGGGCGAGAGATAGAACTGCACGCGTGTGGAGGATAGTTGAGGAGACGCAGCTGGTATTCCGTGGTGGTGGTAGTTCGGATAAGAAAAGACCTAAAAAAGACGAGGACAGCTCGGCAATAAGATCTTACAATGAAGGTAGCATTGACCGCGTTGCTCTCATAGATGAGGACACATTTGTGACTGGCTCGGACAATGGAAGTCTGAGTTTATGGTCACTCGTCAAAAAGAAGCCTGTCTTCACCATCCCTTTAGCGCATGGTCTTGATCCAGCCATGAAGCCAGAAGAGTATTCCGCGAACGTGGATCCGGGCATCAAGGTACCAGAAAGACAGCCGCGGTGGATCACAGCGCTGGCTACGGTCCCGCTCTCAGATCTTGTTGTCAGTGGTAGCTGGGACGGCGAAATTAGAGTGTGGAGGGTGAGTGAGGATAAAAGAAAATTGGAGAGCGTTGGGAGTATCGGTAAGCCACCAAACGGCCCTGGAGTCGACAGGCAGGGAAACCCCGCAGAGGAGGAGGAGGAGGAGTGGTCAACCAGTGGCTACATCAATGATCTATCTGTTTTTGAAAGGGGAGATAGAGGTCGTGACGGGCTTTGCGTTGTTGCAGCTGTTGGTTCGGAGCCCCGTCTTGGGCGGTGGAAGACCATAAAAGCGAAGAATGGCGCGGTGGTTTTCGAGATCCCGAAGATTGAGAAGACGATGGAAGATAGCGTCGATGAGGACGAGGACGGGACGTGATTAGCCACTCGAGCGCTGAACTCGGCCGCTGCATCTATGCCTGGTGCCATCAGGCTTCCTAGCGAAAGATACGGATCGCATGGTAAAGAAAGTAAGATTCAGCTCTAGCAATCGAACTACCCTTCTTATGCAAGGCTCCATTAAGCCTAGTCCACAAGTGATGGAACTCCGAGGCCTTAAAACCCAAGCAAAAGTCCCATGGCCACATTCTCAAACCTAACGTCTCCTCAAGCAAATACAACATAATTATCACTCAAATCAATAATCTCTAAGAAAACCCGCCAAGATCACGAGCTCAACACAAAACAAGAGCTCCCACGACCGGCAAAGATGAGAATGCTAAGAGTCTTACAGCGCAGCTTCTACTCACCGTAGAGGCTTTTCACGCTCCAGGAAACCCAGGTAATCTTATCACATCATGAGCCTTGAATCTGCATTCAGGACCCCTATGTCCATTAACGACCATATCCCACGTGGGTACAGCACAGCGCCTTCAGTGAAGCTATCAACCGTTCACTGTGCAGGTTCGTCAGTATATAACCCAAAATATGCCTCTAGAGCTTAGTTCCATCTGAGGATAATCTCTAGATGATCTATAATAAACAAGGAGCGTGCAAATCCTTAACCCTTCCCATTTCCTTCCCTCGAAAAAAATGTAAATTGTAGAGAAGATCTCGACTCATTCCTCTCTCCCGAAAATACCTCCCTATTCAAACATCATTCCATAACCCAGCTTTCTCCTTCGCAAACGTCCGTCTCCTGTGATCGAAGAACCCAAAACTCCCTTTCCCTAAAATCATAGATATGCGGCTCCCGCGGAGGAAGTGAGTGTGACCCTTTGATTGAGGCATGAAATATAAATAGATGAGATTCCAATGGAATCAGGGAGTCTATCTGGCAACAAGTGCCACCTTTGAGTATGGTACTCGTTATCACATTGTGCACACGGGTAGGGTTTTCTGATTGGATGCATGAACAGATATTAAGTATATGATGTTGGCCTATGGTTGCAGAGAGGTTTCGCATCTCGTTGTCGTGATTGGGTAAACCTCGCTTTCAGAACAATCAATCGCTATACCTTGAGCATCCAAGGTTGACTATGGCAGCGAAGACGGTCAAAGTAAGATAGTAGGCACTTACGGCGCAATGGTCTAAAAACTGGGTGTATATATACTTGATAAAGTGGAACATGGAACCAGGATGGGCTAAGAACTGTGCGCTGCCTACGCAGCATTAGAGCGATATAGGAATGGTAGAAACATGTTATGTATCAGCCATGGATAGACATCGTGTTTGATTGATGCGAGTATGGCCCACACTTCATACTTTCCACCTAGGTATTATGTGTCACAAGAAACAGCAGTATCGAATAGAATGAGTTGTAGTGAACAATAGGAGCAATGGCGATCCCACCTACATTGTATGTGATCGGAGTTTCTGCAACCTACGAGCTATGGCATAGGACATGCCTGTTGAAAGCAAGTGCATTCGTTGCAAATCCTAACGTAATTGAGAAAATTGAGCTGAGAAGCGATGTGGTTGTCGTCCCCCTCTAAGTACCAAGGGAAATGCTATGCATGCTTGAAGCCTGAAGTCCAGAATTTCAGAGTTCCTAGAAGCCAAAAAGGTTGATCATAAAGATAAGTGTCGTTCATTAAATACCAGATCTCATGCTGCCACTACGGCTCTCCATGCGATGAAGCTAACCGCACGGAATTCTCCCCTCGTCTTCGGTCTCGGAGTGCCTTAATACGACGGCGTTCGATTTTCCGCTCGGCTTTCAAAGCTCGACGTTGGCGCACATTTTGATCGATTTCCTCTTGCGCTGTTGTGGCGTGCGATGATCCTGATGCCGGACTTCGGTGTTGAGATCGGGATGTGGCAGGGCTCAAGCGACGATTGATTTGGCTGAAGGGTGAACGGACGTTTGGGGGAGAGAACAAACGACGGGAGCCACGAGCTCTATCATTCGTAAACGCAGAAGCTCGTTGTGGAAGATCAGTGTTATGTTGGGGACGACTGCCCGGAAGAAGGGAGGACAATCGACCATATATGTCAGCATGGCTCCCAGTCCGAGGGATTACACCGCTGTCGACCATTTCTGTTTGCCTTGGACTTGATTCGATCCTTATTGGAGAGGATTTGGTATTTGGTCGAGCATTATTTGAGCTATTGTGTCTTCTCGAAGGCATTGATCCTGGAGATGGTCGGCCTACGGTAGCCGTGCCGCTACTCGTCTCGGCGCCAGACTCTTCTTCTGAAGAGGGAGGAGCATGAATTCTTCTCCTCCTGGTGGGCCGAGATGCCGAAACTGGCGCATCGGAGTCACTGTCAATCTCTATGGGTACGCCATTAGAGAATCCGTTGGTGTGTCCAGTCCTCGATCGATGTGTGATGTCGCGTTGCATGTGCCTATCACCAGTCGTGTTTCTTTGAGCGTCATTCGTTCGTCTCCGTCCATGGTGGGCAATCGTTGATGGTGACCTATCCTCGCCACTGGAGGAGTTGCGAGCGGCCGATCTTCGCGCTAATTGTCGCCTTGATGGGGGTATCGGGCCTTCGTCAGAATCCTCAACCGAACGGTACCGAGGAACAGAAGCTGGAGTAGAGAATACTTCATTCTGATCAGATTCATTGTCCCCTTGACTTTCAGTGCCTTGGTCCGAACAGTCTGAGAGCTCGGTCTGCGCCTCTTCGGCCTCAATATCCTCGCCGCTATCCCAGAGAACTCTCTCAACGGAGTTTGGGGATGTATGAGGCTGTTGCTCCAAATCGTCGACAACGAACCCATCCAGCGAGCCGGCTTCGTCGTCACCTTCACTACCTTCATCTGTCTCTTCCAGCCAGTTATCGTCTGGTGTTCCTGCATCCTGAGATCCTCTATCCGGGAATGGTCTCATTCTCGCTTCCCTACGTGCCACCGCGAGACGATGTTCATCATTATGAGGCACGCCGTAATGTCGCATGACACCGTCCCCTTCGCTTGAGTAACTCCGTATTGAGGAAGAAGCGGGAGAAAATTCTCTGGGAAATCCAGGACGTGTATTGCCTCCATCCAAAAGGGCGTCGAGGAGGGCACTTTCCGTGTCATCTTCGTCACTGTAGATGCCGTCAGGGTGAAAGTACTCAGGTCCTTCTGAGCCACTCCACTCTTCACCCTCTGACGGAAATCCACACGAGTGACAGAGACCGTCCTCCAATTCCCACGTGCATCTAGGGCAACGATCGACGCCGTCTTCAACGTCCCTGATGATTGGCGGTCGAATATAGTCCATCAGAGGCGGACGTCCCAGATAGGCCCTGAAGCAGCCCCGGAACAGCCCACCACGCCGGCCAGTGCTCGAACGGTCCTTCTCCACAGCTGCTGCGTCTTCTTCCTGCCACTTCCGATGGTCTTCAGTCGTCTCTCCAGGGGGCATGAGCTCCGCTCGACTTGCGAAAACCTGTGTCATGTCTCGAACCTGCGTGCATTGATCAGTGACTCGCTCGGTTTAGATGATGTGGGAAATTACAAGGTAAGCCGGCGCTGGGGCACGAAGAACCTCCGCGCGGCAGTCCGGACATGACTTCTTTGTGCGATCTCGTTCGAACCATCGTAGCAGACACCCATAGCAGAAGGTATGGCCGCAGTCAATGGTATAGGGTTCAAAGAGCGGGCGAATGCATACACGACAAGTAACCAGATTTCTGATGTCGCCGAGGCTAGTCTCAAGTATCTGTAGAAGGCCGACCGAGCCATCTCTTTGGTTGAGGCGTTGTTCGGAGTTGCCCTCCATGATTGAAGTTTGTCGTGGTATTAGAGCAAGAGAATGTGCTTTGGTGGGAGTATGGTGCTTTTAGAGAGATGGTTCAGCTTCCTTCGCTTGAAAATGGGTTTGCTAGATAACGCAATACCTCCGGGTTTCTTTGTGCCTGGAGAAATACCTGCGAATCAATCTAGTTGGATGAGTCTAAATCCTGCCGACATTGAAATTCGATGCTCTAAGACAGTCAAACCAGTGAGATGCCGTATAAGGTCAGGAGGAAAAATGTCCGACATGTTATGTCAAAGGTGGTAAGATGAGGTTGAGTGGTAGTGAAGCTGGCGTCTCGAGAGGGACGCGCTTGCCATTGCCGTAAGCGGTCTCAACAGCCCATGATGGACCGAGGTTTATCCGTTAGCGCACAGCTTGGCAGATGCGGCTCTAAATCATCTTGGCGAGGATAATCCGCGTAAGTACTCGCTTTATCACTGATGATAAATTCGGATCTTCGATCATTCCATTCTGACGTTCAGAGAGAGGGCATTGATCGACCGTCTTAATGCATAAAGCTTCATGATTGGTTGAACAGAAGCATTTGGTGCTCTCCAATATCATACCTATCTTTCGCTGGACTGCTTCGATTTTTAGTTAGAAGATGAAGTGGGTGTGCTAACGAAGCAGAAGGGGAGATCGCTCACAGCGTTGCTGCCCATCATTTGCAAAGTCCAGCCAACCTGCCAGTATGATGTGCTACTAAGGTCTGACGCTGATACCAAAACTTCTGATGCCCTGAAAAACGTAGAGTACGAAGCAGATAAGGTTATAGGCCTTTCTGAAGGCATCTTCGCCTCACAGATCTCAGAGATATGGCCAACTCTAGATTCCATGCAACGGTAAAGTAGGAACAAGAGTGTGTCCGTTCTTTTGAGCTGGCCTCGCAAGGGCGATTCCACCATGGCCTGAGATTTATGGTCTGCGTACTTATGCACATATGGATAGCTTTATTGTATTTACCACTACCCACGTCATCCCAAATATCACCGCAAGCATCCTGTTCCAGTCCAAATTTATTGACAGGGTTATTTGCCGTAAGCACAGTCCCAGACAATTTACCAAGATCGCAAACGAATACCCATAACTCCCAGCTAAGAGGCACAGCAGGCGGAAAGGACTCGCTAATTGACCATCAAAGAAATTCATCAGTTGCCGTAAGTTCGTTATCATGTTTCGCCATACCCCGCCTACACTGCATACCGTCCACTCACCCTTCAACCTTGCGCTTCTTCTTCCTTCCAAATTCGCTGAAGAGATGGCTGTCATCCACATTACCCTTGACGACTAATTCTTCATCCACCATCTCCGTATTCATGTGCGCAAGAAACAATTCCTGCTCGCGAAGAAAAGTTTTCAAAGCCTTGGTATTCAGCTTCTTACCACGAGTCTCATTCTCTCGCAGCCCTTTCAGTTGGGCACGAATACGCTCTTCGAGAATCTCCAATCGGTAAGTGCTGAATTGATAATAGAGCTCCGAGAGGTTGGAAATGGGCCGGACGGTGGTGAGGACGGTGTCGTCTTTGATGGTGTGAGATTTGGGCCGGAAGGACGTTACCATGGTAATTCGCTCGGTTGCACCAAGGGCGCGGAGGGCTTGGTGTTCTATATATCGTCCTTGCAAGATTACGGCACATCCCTGCAATACTTGTTAGCTAAGTGGTATCAGGTATAAGATCAGGTGTTATGCCAACCATTTGCGGGCCTCGGACTTTGACGATCTCACCATCGCCTGTACGAAGAGCAGTCTCCCCGCCGATCATGTTCGTGCAGTCGCTGAGCATGGTCACGCAGACGAATGGATAGCTGTCGGTGTGCCAGTCAACAATGGGCTTGTCGTCTTCCCATGGGCAACCGGCAATGGCCTCGTCCGCCTCGGTCAGCTGCCTGTCGACGAACGCCTCAAGCTCCTCGACCTTTTGCTCCTCGGATTTGACGGAGATGTTGATGTGAGCGATCTCGAAATCCATCTCTGGCACGAGATCGACGCCGGCGATTTTTGATACGATGCTGAGTATCTCTGAACTCTTCCAGACGTCGTACACAAAGGGAGCATATCTGGAAATGAATGGTAAGGAGCCTGGAAGAAAATGAATGAGTGTTGTGAACCTACTTTGCCGCGAACCCTCTTAGCTGGCATTGTGCCAGATTACTGGAATACTGGCAGTTCTCCCAAACCTGGTTTTGAAAGATCTCTGCTCTCATCCGTTGTACGGCCTCCTGGGTGAATAGCTGGAAAGGCTCTGACACGGCGAACGGCGAGACACCGAGACCTTCTGAAAGCATCAGGTCGGCCATGGTGTGAATCTTGGAAGGTGGCTTGAAGTCTATGTGCTTCTTTGGATTGAAGTCATCAGTACCCAGATTCTTGGCGGGCGTCCTGTTGATTACGGGTTTCACCCCTGGCATGTACTCTTGCGTAAGAGGCATAGCTTTCGCGACGGCCATGACGTTACAGGGAAAGCCGTGCAAGAAAAAGAGAGATGATCTCAGAAAAGGTGCTTGACTGACGGTATTGAGAAAATTCTGCAACTTTGTTGATTTAAGTTGAGCGATGATACAATGTTGAAAAAGTGGCTAACAGGACGTAAGTGTCAATATGAAATACAGAGAACTGGTGTTAACTACGGCGGGGTCATGAGAGACTTTGGTGTATCATAAATACAGAGTAGCGTATGATAAGACGTTGGTCTGCAATCTCTTCTCACGAGTTGTTATCGTTGAAGCTCCGATCTCGGGCGTGAAGCTGGCAAGTTGGACAACATTCTCAAGCTATTCGACATTGAATCTTCGATCTCACGAGCGTACCTCTCTGATGATTGAATATTCTTGGGAAGATCTACAACCATGAACAACATGCGGATCTTCCATGACCGGTCTTGTTCGGAAGCAGACCTCATTGGTTTCCATGAAGAGGGTTCCCTGACACATGCACTCCTCTGGCGGAACGACGTCGTCAATACCCCTCCACACCTTGTGGTTGATGGCATTATGGTCCGACGGGTATATCATAAACTGACTCGACGAATGTACTGTCGAATATTACGGCGCCTTTGCAGCCACTATTGAACCGAGCCGGGACCAGGTAGAACTCCCGTTCAATAGTAGGGATGGAACGTGTTGAAGATTGATTATTCCAAGGCTTTGAAGAAATCTTGATAGTCGCCTTAGGCGATGTATGGATCTACTTACTTCCTTCGGTTTGGTCCTGCAGCTAAACCGGATCGTACGCTAGTACCGAGACTAGCTGTGCTTTTAGGCCTTCCTTTTCCAACGGGCACTAGCAGTCCTGACAGTAGTGCGACCCATGGCTATAGGCTGATGTTTATGAAAAGAGGACGCTATGCGATGAACTTTTTTGAAGCCATCCTAGATAAGAGAACATCAGTCAATGCACAGGACACGGACTGAGCATTGCCATAGCTTTGCTCGGGTAAACAACTCATTCGTATACCACCGTGGTATGAGCGTGAATGCGAGGCACGCTGACTGAGTACCGCCACCGTGGCCTTGGGAAGAATTAGTCACATGGTCAAGGCAAAGTCTGGACCGATTGTCCCGATCAGGACTGACAGAAAACCGTGAGGCCGCCAGTAGAATGAAGCTCAGCGAGCGTGGCATCAGGAAGCCAAGCAGTCGGTCCAACAAGAAGCAACGATCTTGGATTCTTCCACTCAATATGCAGCTGCAGCCCCAGACAGGCTTTGTGGGGGATTGAGACTCGCTGCAACTTGGCTTTCGCTTGACAAAGAAGGTCTTCTAGAGGATAATGTTAGTGAAGGCAATGGAGCATAGCAAAATTCCTCTTTAATAGCTTTTGGGTTTCTTTGTCAATATTGCCCGCATGCCCCTCCACACTCCGGAGCAATTGGGCGCTTTGACTGATACCAGCGAATGAGGACCTTGCACAACACCAAAGCTTCGGACGAATCGAAGTCATACCTCGGAATATAACAAGAGATGGTCTCGAGGCAAGGCTCGTGACCTTGTCCCAAGGTGCTAATGTTGTGTATCCATAGATGCCTTCTCCTCGTCCTCCAGTGCTTTGGTGACGTCCGCCTCCTTATCTTATATCGTAACTTAGCCGATAACGCTAAGCTAGCCATCCGGTCTAGATTTATCCTAGCTCTAAGTAAACTAGCTTGATTAGCCATATGGGATCCCATGGCGCTTTCACCTAGTGGCGCGTGCTTGGCTTCTCAGATACCGTCGCCTCATCCCCAACGACAGTCAAGCAAAATGGCGGAGGCGGAGGGCTCGAAAGATTCCCCATGGGCAAAAGGGGAGGCCGCATTCACCAGGTAAGCCTCAATGATTCGGTCACATGATAACTTGTTGTCTAATAACGAGCTCTCCGAATGGTTCATGACGTTGGAGTTGACATTTTTATAGCAAACAGTTCAGCAAATACTTCGATCCATGCGAGGAAGCAGCAGCACGCAGTATGAAATGCTTGCATCGGAATGGAGGAGATAGGCAGATGTGCTCGGACTACTTTCAGTGAGTCCGCCTCTTTGCCCTATTACACGCTTCGATGGGTCGAAGGGAATACGGGACACTGCCCTGTTTCTCGCACGAGACCACGAATTGACTCATGATCTTTATCAGGGCCTATAGAGATTGCAAGAAACAATGGGTCTACTTTCACAGCTTCCTTGGGTATTAGGCATGACTACTAATAGAAAGGCAGACTACGGAGCGCAACGAACAAAAGAAGAGGGAGTCCAAAGGGTTCTTCTCGAAATAAGCTTAGCCTAGTATTCCACAAGAAGTGTCGCGTCAAGCTCTTAGAAGGCGTTATGTGCAACTACAAGAACGAGACATAGCACGACAAGCTTTCGCATCCATTGACTGGAACTGGACATAGATTACCAGGCCTGCCCTACTTGGGTACCGAGGTGTGGAGGGGCAATGGTCTTTTTGAGACTACCAGAAAATTGGAAAGCAGGGCAAGCCGACATAGAAAGATACATATTGTACTATTGTGGAAATACGAGGCCGGTCTTCACTTACCCAGATCAAGATCAGTATGATAGAAGCCATAACGTTATCGATCTCTCCTTTGAGGGTCTCCGAAGCCATAAGGTATGACTGCAACCGGCTGTGATACTGCAGTCGATATGTAAGATTTTGCCGTTCTAGCCATTTGGAAGAGGACGTTGATTGTCACAATCTGCCACCGCTCTCGGTCAGAATATAGCAGCATGTTAATCGCACACTGGTGAGATACGGGAACGCCGCGCTTTCTCTTGCTTTCATCTCCCCTCCACTCCAGCGAAGCTGCGCTTACCGACTTGCATTGACACTGTGGATTTTGGGGAGGCTCTATGCAAGGCAGCATTGGAGGAGCTATTCTACCTCTAATTGCCCTCAAACCTCATGTGCGATTCAAATCTCCACAGAAAGAAATTCATTCAACTATAGAGACTCTATAGGCTTGGGTACATTCTATAGAGAAGACAATTTATCAATTTAGAGGCCACAGACGAATAAGTAAGCTCAGTTCGTGATATCTTGACCTGAGGAACAATCCTCTCCCATCTTGATCTTAAGTAACCTTGATATCCGACCAGAGTTCCCATGTTCACTGTCAATTACGCGGCATAACTAGAGCCATGTTATAATTGCCGAAGCACCATTTCCTCGTGGGCAGCCAACGGTCTCAGCACTGTCCTACACCTTACTCTGGGTCCCTGCCAGTGCAATTATGGGTGTACCTCCCGGCTGTAGCCATCGATCAAGAAGACCAAGACCTCAGGTAAGCATCCTCATATAGTATTTCTAGAGAAGTTATCCCCTAGAGCCTGGGACGCTTACGAAGCCCCTTATCCTTAGGGCTAGGGCTGGGATAGCCCTACAAATGTGTCTGCGTGTGTTGACTCTATAATTTTCCCAGATCATCGTAGTCATTTTGCAATTGCCGTTGATATGCTTCCACCAGTAAGCATTACGAAAGGTAGCGTTCAGAAAGCTCCTCCTCTCTTGAAAAACGCGAAGTGAAGGACACTGCGCTGGAAAACAGGGCCTTCTCTATCCGCCGTTGATTGTTGCCCATTACTGGCGACTGCCCATTACCCCTACTATTGTTTGTCTACAACTACAGACTCTCTAATTCGGAATGTCAACATTTCAAAATTTCTGTTCTGACATGCTCGAATGACAACGCTGCGACCGGGCCTCGAGCCCAATATACCCATAATGAATGGGCAAGATGACGTTCTCTCTGGGTTCATCGCGGCGAAGCAGTGGAAGCAAGCGCTCAAGACATGTGAGAAAAAATTGAAGACGACACCAGGGAGTGACTACCTACTCGTTACCAAGATCTCAATCCTTCTCCAATGGCCCGATCGAGCGCGTATGGGGCAGGGGCTTCAGGAATTTCAACGTCTGATCGAGAGAAAGCCTCCAGTGGCCGATGTCGAGGCTTTGCATGCTATGGATACGGTCATCGAATTTATTGAACCCTCGCTGGTGGATCTCGAACCGAAACAGAAGCAGATATGGCATCGTGCAGCCATTAGTCGACCTCAGGACAGGAAGCTACATGAGGCCTGGTATTGGACAAAGTTTGATGCGATGGACTTTAGGGGTGCACAACAGGTTTGTTCAACAGTGGCACAGTATGAATGACCTCAGCTGAGTCATCTTTTCAATTAGGCTTGCATGACTTGGATGAAGAACTTCCCAAGAGAACGCAAACCCTTCTTTCTCTATATCCTTAATACCCATATGATTTCAGAAGAGATAGCTGAAGGACCGGAGAAAAGCCTTATGCAAACATTGGCATACAGGACGGTCTCAAAAGCAGCGAAAGACAGGCATAAATTGGAAGGGGAAACCTCAATCGCTGGCAGGGAGATCAATTGTTTTGAGGACCTTTGTCTCTTGCTTAAAGTCTATCAAGTAGAAGGAAGATTTGCCGAAGCAGCAGAAATCCTCACTGATCCACGCACCGGCCTCCATTCTTATGTTGAAGGGCACAGATGGGAGCTCGTCTTAAAATACATGGGACTCCTAGAATCGCAGCAGCAATGGGATGATCTTCGAGATTTTTGTGTTTTAATTTTGAAGCACTCTCGCCATCCAAACGTCGACGATACTCAATTTAACATTGGCAAGCGCGGAGATGATTGGAAGACCTGGCAGGCGCTCATTACTGCGAATGCAAAGGGCGATCCCATGAAGTGAGTCCATGAATCGTTCTAGATGCGGATGCCGAGATTGACGCTACTAGGGGTTCACCCTTAATAGAAGAGCTGACCCACACATTTAGCGAGTCTGCTGAGAAAAGTACTGAACGCAACGCTAGGATGGCTCAGCTGTTCTTCTACGCTACGGAGGTTTCCGAAGGGAGGAGAAATCAGGATATACTTCTGACAGCTCTGACCAAGTACTTCCAAAGCTTCTCTACCAAATTCGTGTTCTTTTCCGACGTCAAAAACTGGCTATCATACCTAGATATAGGAAGGCAAAAGCAACTGCTCGTTAGTGTCGAACACTTGTCGCAGAACTTAAGGCCACAGCCGGGAGTACCGAAGGTCAGCAAATGTGGTGAATATTCATGAAAATTGCTAACCTATAACCTATCACAGTCTGGTATGATATATTGGATCACGTGCGGGATAAACATTCTAAAGCTTCAGTACAACCTTGTTATCTCCCGAGACCAAAACAGCCGCAATGCGGACGTCCTTACCGCTTTCATTAGCAATTGCCTACGATTGTACAAGGAATCTCTTGCATTCGGACTTGACCTTCCCGTCAGCGACCGTAGGCCGGGAGATGATGCGGCTCTGTTGGCAGCTATGGGATTCATCCGTCTCTTTAAGCTTGGGAGGAAACATGCACTGCTCCAATGTATCGTTGTATTGGAGCACACTCTCCTACAATCTAAGCATAATTACGACGCTCTACTGATCTTGGTCCGCCTTTACGTTTTTCTGGGCGCAGGGTCACTAGCCATGGAACGGTACTCCAGACTCTCTATCAAGAATTTACAGCATGCAACTATCTCCTGGGTGCTTTACACTCGTATCTCTAGCATTCATCCGTATCCGTCCACATATGTTGTTGATGGAAAGAGGCAGTCAACGATTGATCCATTGGAAGACATCATACATGCTTATAAGTGGCACACCTCCGCCGAAAATGTCAGCCTGAAAGCCATACACAAGATGCAGGCCAATGGTCAGTGGAACATGTCATTGGATACTCTCCAAACAAGCAAAGCTGTTGCCACTGGCTTTGCGAAGTTCTTGATGGTCGTCGAGGCCAAACGAATATGCCGAATCCGAACCAGCGCTCACGAGTTGCCCAAAGACCCCATCAGTAAGCCTGTCTGTCGATTTCCTGTCTGACTTGGCTGATATGTGGAATAGAGATCCCCAGCCAGACTAAGGATCAACGAGATAGAGACGCATTTCCAAACTTCGAAGGCGGTGAACTTTCCTTTGAACATCACCTGCCAATAGCTGGTACTAGTCTCGAGCCAAACGTAAGTATTAGTGACCTAAGCAATGGGAAACTGACTGATACTTTGTCCAGGATGCATGGCTCCACCAGCAGCTCTCTCTAGCTTTGTTCTGGGATGTTCTTCACAACAATGGTCAAAGTCCCATCGTAGAAGAGCTGTTGAACGCTTTGAAGGCGAATAGCGATAGAGAACCAGACGCACTTACTAGCCAGGAACATGCAATCACACACATAGTCATTGCGCTATCCGCTCTGCATCTTATCTATCGCTCAAAAGAGCCGTATGAAAAGGAAGCTGGCGGTGTCTTCATACAGAACTTGCTCGAATTTATCGAAGAGTGGATTGGCAAAAGCGCCGAAAGGCTCACATCATGTCAAGCCCCATTGTTACTGACCACGGACCTGACTGTACCACTTTGGAGCGTTTTCCATGGCCTTTTCACTCATCTGGAAACGTGCAAGTTCGTCCTACTAACATTAGAGCATGCAGTCAACGAGAACAAGAAGCAATCACTGGTTGGTCAAGTGTGGTTAGTGGACAGAGCTGAGGCCCTTCGCAATAAGTGCACCAAACTTGCGGATGGCGTTTCACGACTGGCGAACAGAATGCGGGACAGGCTCCTTGAACAATCTACGCTTGATCAGATCGAAGAAGTGATTCTTCGCGGCTCTGACGAGACAGGGGGTCAAGATGTGTTAGCTAACGAGCTGGGGGACATAGGCGACTACAAGAACTTGCAGAGGATTTGCCATGCTATAGTCGATAGCTGGGTTGACGGACTGGACGGCGTCATTCAGACAAAGATAGAATAGCAGAGTTTTCTTCGGACATAGCGATGCTCGAGCGCGGGAACGATCTCGGGAGTCATAAATAGTTGATGTTGCTTGTGCATAGCGTCAGGCGTGGGACAGGTAGATACCCTATTGCTTTCACGAAGCGCGGGATTGACGAGACTTTGACGGAATAGCACGAACATGAGCCTGCAGCCGCCTCGTCATCACCAAGTCCATAGAAGACATATCATACATGGTAATATAAATTTTGTGTGCTGTACATAGTGTCGCAAATGCCGTGATGCCCTTTGGATTCTACAGCCTCCCTTCCTCCGCCTGCTTTCTCCGTTCCTTCCGTGCCATCATCTCTCTCCTCTCGTCCCTCAATGCTACATATATCTGCTCTTCATGTCAGCCCAGTCCCAATCCATCAAGCACCACCCAAATCAAAAAAGGTCGCAAAGCACCACTCACCCAAAACCAGACCAACATTTCCACAAACCCCCACGTAAACACAACGCTATTACACAGCATCCCCCCCAAGAAACTACCCTCCTTCCCCAACCCCACCCTCGCTCCCCCCATCTCGCTCAAAGCGCCCCCAGCCGGCTTCCATAAGTAGCTGTATCCCGTTATACCCAGGAAAAGGGCCAGCCGTATAGGAGCTTGGCTGCTCCAGTAATATGAGGAGACTTCCTCGTCTAGGTTTGTGGCCGTGAGATCTGAACTTCCTAGGAGGGCGAAGGCTAGGGAGGCGATGGCGAGGGCGGGAGAGGGTGTGGAGAGGATGGACGGGGCGGAAGGCTGAGTGGTGTTTAGCGACTTGATGTGGTCGATTGGTGCTTAGGTGTCGATTGGAGGTAGGGCGAGATATGTGAGAGGGGATTGGGGGGTTGGGGACGTAATTAGGGATGGGAGGGGAGGGGGAACATACGATGTCCATTGCTGCGCCGAGTATGTAGACGAGGTTTTGGTCGGCGATGGTGGAGGGGGAGAAGAGGAGGTAGTAGGCTACTGTTATGTGGAAGATGGAGATTATGCGGAGGAGGAGGGTGGCTGATACTATTGCCATCTTGGGCAAGTATTGTATTGAGTAGTTGAGAGGAGTACTCTGCTGTCTATGTTGTAAAAGTCCAGCTCTGAGGGGGTGTGGTGATCGCCGGGTAGCAAAGGTGAGAAGGCACTCCGCTCCGATCTCCGCCGTCTTGCCCCGGCCAATCGCTGCTTGGTCAATTCCATTCCACTTTGTGCATATATACTTTGATCCAGGCTATAAATAATCAATTACTTCCTTGAATGTCTCATAGCCCGGATCACTCCATTTTCCACAAGCAGAAACATATCAAATACTGGCTCCGTTGTCTGAAGACCCGTCTACCCACCGCTTATACGCCCAATGATTCGCAACGAGTAACCCTCGCCTTCTTCATCCTCTCCGCCCTCGATCTCTTAGGAGCCCTGCATACGCATACTACGAATATAGAGAGGGAAGAGTACGTAGGATGGATATTAAGATGCCAGCATCCTTTGGGGGGTTTCCGGGGCTTTACCGGCACTATGTTGGGAGAAGAGCACAGGGCGTGTGAGTGGGATGCAGCCAATCTTGCAGCGACATACTTCGCTCTTGCGGCGCTGGCGATCCTGGGGAATGGTATGGAGAGGGTGAAAAGGAGGGAGTGTCTGGAATGGGTGAGAGACCTGCAGAGAGCGAATGGAAGTTTCGGGGAAGGCATAGGCAAGGATGGGAAAATTGAAGGTGCGGAAGATATGAGATTCGCCCAATTGGCTGCTGGGGTGCGGTGGTTCTTGCGGAGGGGAGAGACGGCCGATTTGAACGATATCGATGTTGAGGGCTTGGTGGGATGGATAGAGAGCTCTGTGGTGAGCACAATTGATTCTTCGATGTTTTTGGCCAGCTATGGAAACACTGATATTCGCAGACATACGAAGGTGGGATAGCGCAGGCGCCGTTTCACGAGGCACATGGTACGCACTTCGTCGCCTGTACTGCGGGATGAATGTGAGAGTCCATGCTCACCTGCTAGTGTAGCTGGGTTGACATATGCTGGCGTCAGTGCGTTATCTCTGCTCGGAAAGTTGCCACGAAAGGGCATCACTGCTACTGAGGGGAAGACGATGAGCTCGGACTTCATCAACGATTTGACTCGGTGGCTTATCTCGAGGCAGACGCTGATGCTGCAAGAAGACGGGGAATTCAATGTTGCTCATGAAACACCTCCCGACGCATCACCAATAGTGTTTCCTTATAAAATCCACGTAATGGGTGCTTATCCCGCCGAAGCTGAAGCAGTAGCGGGTCTAGAGCACCCTCCCATCGACGTTTCTGCTGAAGAAATGCGATGGGTCGGGGTCAACGGAAGGTGCAACAAGGTAGCCGACACGTGCTATACATTCTGGGTTGGAGGATCGTTGGCAGTGAGTACCTTTCTTCCTTTTGGGTTGCTCTCTCAGTAATTGCTGGATTAATACCCTTTTAGATATTAAGCAAAGTTTATCTCCAAGACTTCAATGGCATACGACGTTTTCTGTTGGATAAAACACAGCATATGATTGGCGGCTTTGGAAAGATGCCTGGCGACCTTCCCGGTGAGTACTGTGATAGATATCTTCCGTCAATCGTGTCTGCTGACTAGGGATATCCTCGTGCAGATATCTTGCACTCTTATCTTGGTCTTGCTACTTTGGCCACTATGCGTGAGCCCGAGCTGAAAAGCCTTGATCCCACGCTCTGCATAAGTGTCAGTGCAAGGGAAGGTTTCGAACAGAAGATACCTCCTACGGATGGCTTTGAATCGACTAACGTCCCTACCATAGCATAGAGTACCCGACGCAGAACCGATAATGGTGAGATGCTATACTACGGACAGCCACTCTCATACCTTGCAAGCGAATCAATTGGGACCAGTTAGAGATCTAAAGGACTTTCTATGAGCATATATCCGAGATGCAGGCTTCTATGTATAATTGGATGCATATGGATATTTGTCGGGTGAGAAACCATCTTTGCCACAGGCTTGAGATACCACGTCGGAGGTATTCAACATCCACGAAAACACCTGATACTTAACCCGCAATTTACCATGGACATCATCATAACAGGACGTATCGACGTGTTGTCTTTCTGCACGCTGTCGCTCTTGAGTTGACATCGCTTATCAGAAATCTCAACATCAGCACCCTCCAGAACACTCCAACAGGCTTGATGTCAGGTCATATAGCCGGCGTAGCAACCAGCTCAAGCACTCCTTGTCGGCCAGGGGGCGTAAATCTGATGGACTGTCCGGATTCACCCGTTGACGACTTCAGCAAGACTCCGTTGCAAGACAGAACGATTGTTGCGCTGTGAGCTTATCACCTACAACTTACAGCCTCCATCCCGACTAATGTTCTTCAAGAGATGGATGGACGCTGGCGACCGTCTAGGCATTCGCGTAGTACCAACCCAAAAGAATTGCTACATGCTCGACAAGACATCAGCTTGCTTAGAGTCGGCGTATCTCCGTGGCTGTTATACTTCATCCATCGATCCCTATCCCAATACGACCAAAATACTAGTCGACGTTCCACAAGACGACTCCGCTTGGATCTTCATCCTCACATGGCTCCGCAGATGTCGACAGGTACATAGCGGCCCGCATCCCGCCACGAAGCAGCCCGAGATCTCAGTCAAGCAATGGTGCGAACAGCAGAAAAGAACCACATTCCTAGAGTGGAGCCAGATCTATTGCTTGGCCGAGGCACTACACATGCCGCGACTAGAAGAGCATATCAGAGTAGCCGTCGAGCTCAAAGCCATCGCGACGAAGCGCTTACCTCTGCGCGATGCTATCGATTACCTCTACGAACACTCCTCCAGATTCTGCACGCTCAAATATGTGTTTATTGACATGTATGCGATTGCGGCTATGAAGCCAAGGGACGTATGGCGCAGGGAGCGGGATCTGTTTCCTGAAGGGTTTGTGAGGGATGTGTGCCATTATTGTCAATCGGAGGCTTATGTGGAACGTCTGGGAGTGCTTAGGGAGTGTGAAGCGCGTGAGTTGGGTGAGGATGAGAGTGGGGATGATGAGGAGTAGTGGAAAGTAGATGGTATGGAGGTTCTCTTACGTGGACCAGCATGAAGACTTTCGGTGCCGAGTACAAACGGAGTTATTTACCGCGTATCATTTCTATAGATATCCGGAATTAGAGAAGCGTTACCGACCTTGATGTGGAAAGTCGATGCTAAGACTGGGATATATATTGTTGAATGGTTTGGGGGTAGTTTAGTCCCACCACAACGTCAGGCCTGAAGGAGCGATTCAATAGCAAATGTTACCTGTGAAAATGAGTATCGTTGGATCGGCGTGTCAAAACTCAAGTAGGAGAATACTAATTCCATGCTACGCTATCAACAGGCCTATCGACATTATCCGTTCAGATCACCTACCTTGTTAGGTCGAGAATAGAAGCTGGCAAGGTCATATATTATTCACTAAAGTCCCACGTCGCCTATTCTAGGAACCATCAGGATAAGTTAAAGGTATATATTTGCCATCTACCGATGCGCTTGTGGACAAGGTCGAGCCAAGAAAACAAATCATATATACGAACGCTATGCTACTCACGCTCAAAATGATGATACACCCATCACACACACATCGAAACGCCATCCATGCAATATCCATACACATACAAAGAGAAACCCCCTTCTTGATTAATGAGCCTCTGTCCGTTCCGGACCAGGCAAATCCGCCGCATTCGTAGACGTCGGCTCCGTTTTCTCCACCTTCACCGTCCGCACCTTCGCAGCCTGGGGTTGCTCTCGGACGAATTTCTGCTGCTGCTGCTGCAGCCGCTCCTCTTTGATGTCGCTCTTGGAAGGCTGAATGAGTTTCCCCTGCGCGTTTCTGGGTTTCCGCTTCCAGCCCGTCTTGAGGCCGCGGGTGAGTTTGAAGCGGGGGAAGATGTGGGCTTCGGTGTTGATGACGATGGAGTCGAGGGGGAGGAGGGAGGTGGGGGAGAAGAGGAGGTAGAAGTATTTGAGGGTTTCGGCCTAGTTGGTTTAGTTAGTGGGGAAGTGGGGCAGTGGTGGTTGGCTTGGGGAGTACAGGTACGTACCAGCCAGAAGCTTTCCATGTTATCTCTCAATAATGGGGGGATTTCGTTGGCCTTGGACAGGCTGGTGAATCCGGCTCCGTCGTCCGCGGCGGTGTACTTGACGAATGATTTGAACATTTCCCAACCCCATTCCCGATACATCTCGTTGCCGGTTATCCGCCACATGTAGAAAAGTGATTCCACTGTCTCCGGGCGCTGCAAGTTGTGTTGATCGTTACTCTTGACAACGTAATCCTCTTTCCATTTGGCATTTCGATCATCGGATAGAGGTGCTGAAGCCAAGATACCATCGGCTTCCATGTGAGGGGTCTCGTCGAGGCGGAAATGCGCAATCTCTGGTGCTAGACCCGTGGCCATCATTTTATACATGCCCCAACAGGTCTTTGTCAATTCTTTAGCGAGTTCCATCTCATCTTTTGCTTTCTCGTCCCATTTGCCGGCTTTCTTTGCTTCCTCGATCGTCAGGCCTCCTGTCACCCCCAAGGCTATTGTACCGGGCATGAAGCATACGAGATGGTCCATCTTCCCAAAGATCTTTCCACCCAGACCATCCGGCCGTTCGCCTAGAACGGTGAAATGATGCGGAGCCGAATATGTGATCAAATGTTTTCGGACGCCCGCCAAGGATTGGTTCCATAGATCTTGGTAGATGGGCTCTTCGCCGGCTGTCTGCAAGTATTGTTTGATGAGATATTCGTAATATGAATCTCCTCGGCTTCCTAAGCGAACATAATCGCCTCTAAAAGTGCCGGTAGTAGCATAGATGAAGATAGGTAAGAGTCCATCTTCCATGCCGTTGTCGTCAATGACCTGAATCACTTTCTCTGCTTTTTCCCAATAATTCTTCTCCCCCGTCAGCATAGCAAGGTACTTGAATTCTAACTGCAGACTAGCCGCTTCAGCAGTTGAAGACGCGCCCCCATCTACATGCGATCCCTTTCCCTGGGAGGTCTTCAGATTGATGCTAGCATACGGCACTCCGCTGTCCGATTCAAATGCGCCCATTATCCTATCAGCCAGATCTGCGGCTTTCTCAAGGTACAAATCTTCACCCGGTGCACCGTGATCGTCATCAGTCAGGGGAGCCATGTCAGGAAATTCGGTGGACAGGTAGTGAGCGGAAAGAAGCCCTCCAAGCATGCGTATGGTGGTTTCGAAAGTATTGACCTCGTGGTCCTGGTTGTAATCAAGGGATGTCGACATCCACTCCCGAGCATGGGAAAGACGAGAAGTCAAATTCATAATCATAAGGGTATCCAAAGCATCGACTATGATCCATCCCATGCCTTTGCTGTCCGACTCCATTTGCCGACCCTCTTTGGATAGTGGGTGGTATTGGTCAAAGCCTGCGGAATTTCTGTCAGTAATCTTCCGTTTCACATGATGCCCCTGTCTCTTATCCATGGACGATGTGCTAAAGCGTTGCCAAATCGACGCCTGACATACCCCACGCATACTTCTCATACCCATCCCAACTCAATATGAATGCCTCCTTCACCTTCTCCCTCCGCTCATCCCAATCCACAGCTACTTCCTGCCCACCGAGCCAACTCCATGAGCTCTTGCCCATACTTCTCGTTGTGGGCTTGACTGTCGAGCTTGAGAAAACTCCAAAGAAGTATGCCAGCGCTAAGAGCGCCAGAATTGCTCCACTGGCAATGCGCCATCGCAGGTAAAAGGGTGTAGTCTTCTTCGACCCTGCGTAGTTATAGGGCTTATCTTTATACATGGGCAATTCCCTCTTATCTCCGAAGCCATAGCCATTCAACTTGCTGCCAAACCCTCCGCTTCCGTCGTGCGAATGCCCGTTCTGGGTCTTCCAATAGCTATCTTCGTGAGCACGTTGTGTGAGGGACATATTTGCAGAAAAGACTGATTGAATGAATGAGAGCCTCTATATGGTCGGCTTCGACGCCGGCTTCAAGGCTGTTATCAGACAAGCTTTGCGCTTTGAGAGGAGTGCCCTGGCTCGGAGACATTGAGAGGTTGAGGAAGCATGACAGTCGTTGTAGATCTTCGGGACTGTGAAGCTACCCTGATCTACACATGTGTCTCTGAAGGCAGAGTATTTCACAGTCTGTCAATAACGGAAGCTGATAGTCTGCAACAATAGCGAACAAAAATCACCATCGTCTTGGCACTTCCGACGTCAACAGTGCCAAGACTTCTATTCTTGGGCTATTCCTAGCGCTAGTACCAATTCCTTTTCAGTGTTACCAGAGTCAGACCAGGCATATAACAGGAAGGTATGACAAAGCTGGAAGATCATAGAATATACCCTTAATTCTAGGGTCTAACAAGGAGAAAGTCCCGAGATAGGGGAAAAATACCAAAAATCTCAGGTGGAAAGAAACCTTGTCTTTGAATTGATATCCCACAAGATTTCTTTGGAACCTCACGATATATCGTTACACTACAACTATCGTTACACCACACCAAAAGTAATCAAACGCACGGCTACGTATCTATACTAAGCGCATATTGTCACAACCAACATCGTTATAGCCCGGTCTGACTGTAATTATGCCCAAACTTCCGGCGAGTACCAAGCAAGCAATAAACCCCGATCATGATTGCTCAGAATGGGCATACAATATGATAACATAAGAATCATACGGTATGGCGGCCAAGAACGGTACGCGTATTAGCTCAATCTCACGGCCTAGTCTTCAACGGAATAGAATGACTGGCGAGGCTCTAGTTATGACAACTCCATTCAGGACAGTCCCCCTGGACAGTCCCCCTAGCCACATTTGCGGGGCGGTGGTTTATATGACGTAATGTACGCTTACTAATATAACTACTACGTACTACGACTAATTAGTATTATTTAAACGCTAATATTATATATATATACTACTCTATAATATATACTCCTACTATTAATATAATTATTTATTATAATATAGTAGGAGTAGCTATTATATAACTTTAAGTTCTAATAGTTAGACCCTATTAGCCCTACGGCTTAATAGGGTCTATAGAGAAATAAGTAGTATATTTTTAAGTAAGTATAATAGCGAGGTTATATAATAGTAATATTATAGGAATATATATATAAAGTATAGTTAGTAGATTTATAACCTTAAATAAAGCCTCTTATAAGGTTTCTAATTAATACTTTAACTATATATTAAGGATTATAAGTTTAGACTAACCGCGTCGGGTCGGTACTTCGAACTCGAGTCGGGTACCTAACTCGACTCTTAGCGAGTTAATACTAACTTCCTAGCCTAAGTATTCGGGTCGGTACTAATAGTTAGTACTAAGTATTTAAGTTAATATTATAGGGTAGTATTAAGTATTAGTACCAAAGTATTAACCCGACTTACTAAGACTTTAATTTTAGTAAGGGTATTTTACTAGACTATAATATTAGGAATACTTTATAGTAATATAAAAGGGTAATATAATTATTTGATAGTTATTAGTAAATAGCCTATCTATCTAGTTAGATATCTCTATAATCTTATACTTATAATCCTTCTATTTATTACTATCCTCTTTACTATTATTATACTTACTATTATTATCCTTACTACTACTACTAGTCTTACTAGTATCTTCTAGTTTATATTCCTTATCCTCTTCTTTATCCTCCTTAGTAGTATACTTAATTTCTTTCCTATTAATATTAACTTTAATTAAGATACCCTTCTTATCTTAATTCCTCTTTATAAGGTTAGGTATAATATAATCCTTTATATTAAACGCGTTAGTATACTCTTATATAAACTTAATATAAGTATTTATAATATTAGGGTCTTATATATCTTTTAACTCCTCTAGACCCCTATAATATATAATCCTTTACTTAATAATTTATATAATTAGTAGATTAAATCTAGTAAATTCTAGCCTAATAGTATCTATATCTTCCTTAGAAGTATTCTAAAAGTTAAGTTAATTAGAAGATAGGATTAAAGACTAATTATATATTTACCTCTTTTATAAAACTAGTTATACTATTTAAATTCTATATATAATTTACTAGTTTATCTAGCTTAGCTTATTCCTTAATAGCCTCTTTATTATCTTTAAGGCGTAACTCTATCTTAAAATATTCTATTATATAATATTAGCTATTTAGAAAGTATTATATTACTTAATTATATTATTATAAATCCCTCTTTTATATCTTTCCTCCTTTATAATATCCTTTACCCTAATTACTAGCTCTATATAATCCTCTTTAATAGCTATCTTCTATATATCTAATTCCTTTAACTTCTTAATCCTTTTTAATACTACTACGCGGTTATTAGATACTTTTATATATAATAGCTTCTTATTATTATCCTAGTCTTTTACGCGCTCTCTACTTATAATTAATTTAAGATTTTAGTTATAAGGATCTAATATTACTATAATATTATATTAGCTTATCTATCTAGTAATATATTTAAGTAATATAATTAATAATAAATACTTACTATATATTAATAACCTATCTTACTATAATATCTTAAGTATATAGAGGTAGGAGGAGTTATAAAGAAGATTTTAAGGGGTAATTCTACCTATAATTATACTTATAATTACGCGGAATATTCTACTTAATATTACTTTACCTTATATTAAAACTTTTAAACCTTATATTCCTTCTTTTATCTACTATTATATATATTTAACGACTTTAATAATAGCTTATATTAAGTAGACCGGTAATATTATTTTATAATATATTTCTTACTCTATATACTAATAGGTAGATAGTATAATTAGGTAATAAAATACTAAAATTACTAGCTACTAGAGGGGGTAAACCCTTATAAGGTAGGGGAGTAAATAAGCTATTATATAGGAAGGGAAAGGTAATATAAATAGGTAATATATTAAAATATAATTAGCTAATCCTTTATAAATAGTAGTATTAAAATTAATAATATAAAGATAAAAGTATAAAGTTAACTTAGGTCTTAAAGCTTTGAGGGAGATAAGATAATATTAAAAATCTATTAATAATCTTATCTTAAAGCTACCTTTTAATTATATTATAAGGGAGGTTATAATAGATATTATAAGAGTTAGTATAAACTTATATTAAATCTAAAGTTTAGCTTTAGAAGTATTATAAGATATTATAGAAGTATTTATAGTATCTTTTCTCTTAAGTAAGTATATTACTATTTTATATTACTATTAATTCTTATAATAATTACTTACTAATATATCTTATAATATAAATTTAAATCTACTTTATATTTACGCTAAATATATTACTATTATATAAAGGGATCTAAAGCTTATAAAGGAATTAATAGGGAGCTTTAGTATTATATTATTTAGTGCTTAAGGGTAGTAATAGTTTTATAATATTAAGAGTAGAGGGTAGGTCTAGGATAGTACGGCGCTTCTAGTATTACGGCGCTCCTAGTATTACGGCGCTTTTAATATTATAATACTCTTAGTATTATAACGCTCTTAATAAGATAAAGAATTATATTACCTTTTTATATTACCTTTATATATATATATATAGAAGTTAAACCTACTTTTTAAATATACTACCTAATTATTAAATAACTTTAAAATAATAACTACTAATCTATTTATTTTAAGATATCTACTAGTTCTAACTTAAAAGGATCTTTACCTCTATTAATACTTTAATTAGTATCTTCTTCCCTTTAAAGAATATCCTAGGGTTTAGTAAGAGCTTCTTTAGGGTCTAAACCTATAGTATAATTATAATACTTTAGAAGTATTACTTATTTTATAAACTCTAGTTCTAACTATACGCGATCCTATAAATATACTCTTTAAGTAAGACTAAAGACTCTCTTAATACCTATAAATAATATTAGGTATAAAAGGATATCCTTAGTTATTTATATTAGATTTAGATAAGTTAAAGTATTATCCTTCTAGTACTCCTATATAAGAATATCCTCTAATAGACTTTTAAAATAAAAGTATTAAATAGCTTTACTTTATAATAAAGACCTATAATTTAGATATTAAAGTAGACTTCTCCTTACTCTTATTAAAGGCTATTACTAGTTAGTATAAATTTAAATATATTATTATATTATATTACCTTATTAATATTTTATATATCTTATATATTAATCCTTCTAATAACTAGTAATATCTTATAATACTTATAAAAGTAGTTAGTAAATTTATTTTTATACCTCTCTTTATAAGAGGTTAAAGTATTACTATTATTTAACTCCTCTTATTTATCCTAAGTTTTATATAGACTTAGTTTCATAGAAGGGTCTAGAATATTAGTAAGGTTATATATTAATCTACCTTTACCTTCTATTCTAGAATAATACTTAGCTAGTTTTACTAAGGCTACTTTATAAGTATAAATAATACTTACTTTACTAATAATCCTACTATTATATATTATTATTTTAGTATTATTAAAATATTTAAAAAGAGTATTATATAATTAGAATCCTAAATATATACCTATATTTATTATCTAAGAAACTATTAAGGTAAGTTAATAAATAGGATTTAATATATTATTAAGTAGTAATATAATTAACTATTTATATTTACTAAGGCTAATTATACTAATTTTTAGATTAGTTATATTTTTATCTACTTAAGTATTAATAAAGTTATATAGCTAATATATATAATAAAGTATTAAGTATATAGAATTCTAATAAATATAAATATCTTATATAAGTTTTTAAGGTCTTCTATTAGAGTTTTCTTATAATTATAAAAAATAAAGCTTTTATTAAGGAGATAAGTTAATTACTATTATAAGAGCGCAGATCTATTTAAAATATTAGTAAGTATATTACCTATTTATATTACCTTTATAATATTATACCTTCTTAACAATAGTTAATAGACTTATACTTACTTAGATATCTTTAACTTAAGTATCCTCTAGTAATACTATAATATTATCTAAAGCTTCTAAGTCTAGGGCTTTAATAAAGTCTTACGTTATAAGGTTAAAGATATAAGTTATATAAGAAATAGAGTTTTATAATTTATCCTATTAGATATCTTACCGAGCTAGAGATTTCTCTAATTTATCTTTTAAGGTTCTATTATTACTAGTATTATTAGTAATAACCCTAAGAAGCTTATCTTTAATTCCGTAAAGGGTTAATATCTTTATTATTTCTATTATAAGTAAATACCTAGAATACTAGATATTAAGTAGTATAAAAGTAATAAGATATTCCTAATATTAAAAATTAGTATTAACCTAGTAGACTAGTACTCTAAGGTAGGCGACCTTTTAGGGACTAGACTAGGCATCTAATATAAGAGAAACACGTTAAGGATATTCTAGATCTACTTTAATTTTTATATATATTCCTTTAAAATCTAAAAAGATTATACTCTATAATTTAATATAATAGATTAGGGTTAAATCTAGATAAGCTATTAATAGTAATTACTAAAACTCTAGTTAATTAATAGTCTAGAAAGACTAGTTTAAGGTAAGAAAGCATTTATATAGCTATTTATTCTACTTCTCTTAATAAAAGTTAGTAGAAAACCTAGTATTACTTTTCTTTTAAAGTTATCCCTAAATAATTAGTTTTATATTACTAATTTATATTACTATAAATAATATACCCGACTTAAAGAAAGTTCTATTTATAATAATAGGTTAAGTTATTTATAAAGAAAGTATTTATTTATTTTAAGATATTTCCTTATATTAGATATACTTAAATTACTAGTAACTATTAAGTAGTCTAGAATTTTATTATACTTCTTATAAGTAATCTTTAGTAATCCCTTAACTATTAAAGTGATTTAGATAAAGTTATCCTAGATATTAGCCTATTTACCTAATATAGTCTTCTTAATCTAAAGCGGATCCTTAATTTTAATACTAGACTTCGTTTTAATACTTTAACTAATAGTAGTTTACTACTACTATACTTTAAACCGGACTTTAGTATACTAACTCTATTTAATAAATTCACTATTCTTTACTAGAATTAAGTCTAGGAAATCTTCCTTAATAGTTTTAATAGTATTCTAGAGAAGTACTTTCTTTTCTTAAAAGGATTTATTTAATATACCCTATCTAACCTAACTTATAGATTAGCTAGGACGAAGACTATTAGATATAGAATTATCTATATTAAGATTATTAAATTCTAATTAAATAGCTTTATTACTAAGGCCTATTAAACTTAATACTCTTAAAGGGCCTAAAGGGACTAATATATTCTAGGCGCTAATAGTAAGAGAATTAAGAGTTATATATAATAGTAATATAGACTATTATAGTATATAAAATAATAAGTAATAAATATTAGGTATAAGATAAATCCTAATAATATAAAAGTATTTAAATTTATCTTATAGGGAAACTATATTAGTCCTTTACTAATTTATTAGCGGCTTAGCTTCTTAGCGATACCTTAGTAAGTTAGGTTAGTCTAACCTAACTCGATAAGGTACTAAGGGCTTTTCGGGTTAGTACTGGAAGTAGGTACTAAGTATTCGGGTCGGTACCTAAATAGGTACTAAGTATTCGGGTCGGTACCAATCTATAGTACTAAAACCCGACTCGACGGTTAGTCTATATAAGTTAAAATTTTATATTTATAAAATATCCGCGTACTACCCTAATAATTAAATAATATTAATAGTAGTTATAAAATAACTTTAAATAATTATTTACTATATCTTTTATAAAGGGAAACTTATTACTTATAATAGTTTAGTATTAATATAATATTAGACTAGGCCTTAGGAGTTACTTACTAGTACTATTATCCTATAATCCCTTACCCCGCTATTATCCCTATTCTCCCCTATTATATTAAGACTTATAGTTACTATATAGTTATATACTAAAGATATTACTAATAAGAAGGCTTATACTTTTATTATATTTCCTACTTCTTCTAAGCGTCCCCCCGTTAATTATAAAGTTTTTACTAGTAAAGAAGATACCTAATTATAGCTATAAAACTAGGCTTATATATAAGGCTTTACTATTATTATTACTTATAAGGAATATAAGGAATATAAATAGTATATCTTTAAGTGTACTTATTATAATAAGAAGACTTATAATATATATAAGAAAATCTAAGCTACTATAAAAGGAATAGTAGATACCTATTAGTAACTAAATTCTTATATTAACTAAAATAATTATAAATATAAAATTAAACTCTAGTATTATATAAGAGATATATAATAGTAAATCTCTATCTTAGAAAGTAAGTATAATTATACTATATTAAATAATCTATTTATACTTAAGGAATACTATTATTATAATCTAGATTATACTATTACTAAATTAATAGCTCTTAATCTTAGAGTAGTAAATCTACCCTTTAATAAGGCTAGAAGGGTAATATAAATAAAAGGCCTAAGTCTATCTTAATCTAAGTATTATGACCTAGTCTAGTTAGGGAGTAAGTAGATACCTTAATAAGAGCTCTAGTATATACTTTACTCTCTTAAAAATTAGGGCTTTTCTATATATATAAAAGAGAAGTATATTATTAAATAAAATATCTATTAATTATAATAAATAGAATTCTTCTTCTTTACTAGCTTTAAATAAATTAAGATAGTAAGATAATTTACTAGCTATTTTATAGTAATTACTAACGCTATATTTAATATAAATAAGAATAGCTTACTATTATTAATACTTATCTATATAATAAATATATTAAGGTTAATACTTATTACTTATTACTTTATTTAATCTAAGTCGGCTAATACCTTTTTATTTATAAATACTTATATATAAGAGCTATTCTTCTATAGTAATTATTATAAGCTAAAGGTCTTACTAGGCGACTTTACTACTAGACTAATAGTAGTAATAATAAGAAAAAATACTAATATTCTAATACTATTAAGGGAATATATTAATAATAACGCGGAGTAAGGGATACGCGTTATTATAAAGCTTACCTTAGAGTTCTAGGATTCCTAATTAGATAATATTAGCTCTAAGTATTTTCTTTAACTTTATAACTAGTATACTACTAAGGCTATTAAGAAGAGGCTAACCCGTAGAAATTATCTTATTAAGTAGAAGGAAAAACTTACTAATATAATATAGGCGTATATTTAGTTACTAGAAAATGCCTGTAAAAATTCAAGATTTTTACGTAGGGAAAAATTACCCCTACTACCTAGCGTTAGTAGTAGTAACTACGGAGTAATAACATAGATATTTAGCGGGTAAAAAAGATAATATTAGCTATATTATATATACCCGTACACCTATTTTAATAATACTAATAGTATTATATTCCTAATAATCTAATATATATTTCTATCTACTTAGACTAATATTATATACGTTAGTAAGTAATAGGAATAGAGGTAGAGTAAAATAGTAATTTACGTATTTAGCCTAGGAATATAATAGTATCTATCTTATAAATAGTTTTATACTATATAATAATAATAATAATAATAATAATATATAATATAATAGTCTTAATACTACGCCCGGAGGTAGAGTAGTTAATAAGGAATAACCAGAGCTATTATAAAAGAGAATTAGTAGTACTATTATTAAATATAAAGACCCGGAGTAGAATACCTCTATAGAGTATACTAGAAGCTATATATAATCCCCTAGTATAATAATATAGGCCCCTTATTAATAAGTTTTATAGTAATTTTAAAATAATTAGGACGTTTATTATATATTAGGTACGTATTCTACGCCTTAGCTAACCTACTATAATTATTAGTTAGAGCGGTTAGAAGAGATATTAGGGTATTACCTACCTTAAGGTACTAGAGCTCTCTTATTATACCCTTTAGATTATAACTAACGCTAGTTTTAATAATACCGTAGTATTATAGTATAGACATCCGTTCTTATAACTAGGCTATTATTATTAAGAATAGCGTTTTATAAAGGAGGATAGGTTAATCGCCTAGTAGTTTCCTTTACCCTCTCTTTAATACTATTATATATCTAAGGGTATATAGGCTATAGTAAATATTATAGGTTAAAAGCGTTATTAAAGTATTTACGTAAGGTAGGATTAACGCCTTTAAACTATTTTTCTAAAATATCGTTAGTTATATTTAGTAACTCGTAGTCCTATATCTTTCCTATCTCTTTTTTATATATATAATAATAATCTTCGCGTTTATAATAGCGTTACTCCTCCTATCTTTTATACTATATTTAAATAGCCTATATACTATCCTAGCCCTTTAGACTACCCTAAGGATTCTATAGATTAAATATAGGGCGATTAGTAGGCTACTATAAGTCCTAGGGGTTATAAGAACCCTATTAGCGGAGGTTAATTCTAAAAGACTACTTACTATTAATAGTATACTAGGCTTCTCTATAGATTTTAGGTGGAATACTATAGCGTAATATAATGTAACCCTACATATTATAAGTTAGTAGTAGGGTAGTAGGTTAGTAAGGGGGAGGTTACTAAAGAGGAGGTTACTACTAAGAGCGTAAGTTCTTAGCTATTTTAATTATATAGTACTTTTCTTATTTAGTACGCTTTCTTTACTAATATAGACCTTATATTATAGAAGCCTTAGTAGTATATCTAAAATTAAGTATTATCTAAGATATACTATAACTATTTTAGATATAGGATAGAAGATATAAGGAGTAGTTAGTAAGAAGAATAGGAAGTTAGGATTTACGCGTACTATTTAGCCGTAGGGCTAATAGCTAATATAGGTATTTAGTAGATAAATAAGAAAATATTAACTATATTATATATACCTATATATTAATTTAAATAATTCTAATAGTATTATATCCCTTATAATAAGACGTATCTTTTTATCTATTTAGACTAATATTATATGCGTTAGTTAGTAACTAGAATAAAAGTAGAGTAATATTAGGACTTTTAATATTTACTATTATAACTACGGTTATACTTAAATTTAGTAGGTAAAACCATTTATTTAGATATATCTTTTAAAGTAGTAGACTAATTTTAATTATTATTAAAGCGTTAAGTACCTAGAAATAAGCTATATAACTTTAGTTAAGTAGAAAATATTATAGAGTATAAGTATAATAGTAGGTAGAATATAAAGAAATCTAGACTTTAAAGTTCCTCGCTTTTCCTACTAATCTAAAAGGGGTAACTAGGGGACTTTTAACTAATTAATAAGGTGGGATAATAAAAAATAACTCCTATATCAGGCTAGCCTATAATCCTAAAAAGGTAGTAGAACTTATTCTATTATAGTAAGAAGATTAATAGGGGAGGTATTAGAGTATAATTATTTAACGTTATTAGAAAATCTATATTAAAATAAAAGGAATTACCTAACTAGCTTTTATAAGAGATAGGAATTATAGTTTATAATAGTATATACTAGAGTATAGCTAAACCTTAGTTACTTTAGTACTTAGTAAGGGGAGTATATATACCTAGTAATTAAGGAGGCTACCTATTAATATACTCCTATTAGGATAAGTACTAATAAAATTACTATAGAGGTAATAACTCTAATTAAAACGTTCTACTATAAGCTAGAATATTAGAAATAGAATACGCCTTAATATATTAATACTAGCTAATTATATTTTATAGGACTCCTACCCTATATAATATATAAGGTTATATAGTTAGTATTTACTAAGTTTATTATAACTAAGAAATAGTTATATAAAGTAAATAAGGTATCTTCTCTAATACTAGTAGGGGATTATTATAAAAATAACTATAATCTCTTATATTAATATAGATTACCTTATAAATACTAGCTATATTATTATATTTAAAGTAGGGAGTAAATCCCTCTATCTCTTATTTATCTAAGATAGCTTTTTAGCGCCCTAGAGATTATTATTAATTAGAAAATAAGCTTTAATACTAATATTATAATAGTATATTACTACGCTATATATAAGAATACTAATAATAGGGGTAATAAGAGTAATAGTAAATTAAGTAATAATAATATATAAGAGGTTATTATAGCCCTTATAGTACTATTAGTACTACGCTTTTTAAGATAGGGTCTTAATATTATAGAGGCTTCTTACTTTAAGGTATATAAATTTTATAGGAAAATTTTAAAGGTATATTAAGCTAAAGAATACGCCTATAAATATAAAAAATACTTTAAAAACTTTAATAGAAAGTTTTATAAGAAGTATTATATTAATATATTACCTACCTTATCTATTATAACTACTTAAGATAAATAAGGATAACTTTGAGTAGTAGAAGAATAAAGGTATATAGTAGTATATATTAATAGGTTATAAAGTAGCTAATAAAGAGGTAGTATAAGAGTATTATAAGATTATAATATAATAGTAAGAAGAGGAAAGGACTAGGGAATAGGAGTAAATTATTAAAGTTAAAAGGGCTAATATATATACTAGTAATAATAGAGATATAAAAGGTATCTCTAACTTCTTATAATAAAACTTTAATAATAATAATAATAGAGGGTTACTTAAAGATTCTCTTCCTTATAATTATTAAGAACTCTTTAAGTCTAATAATAAGGCGTAGATCCCTAAGGGTAATAGTAAGGATAAGATCTAATATATAAGTACTTAGCCTTATTATAACTATATCTAACTACCTCTTAAAGAAGCCCCCTAGCCTAATAGCCTATTAATATTAGAGCCGTCTCCTTATAATTTTTCTTATATTAATAATTTTCTACTACTACTAACTTCTCCTTAGTAAATACCTCTACCTCCTCTTATATAACTAGCCTAGCGTAGCTAGTAATAAGAACTTATAGAATACCCTTTATAACTAGATCCTACCCCTATAATATAGTTAATAAAGGCTAGAAAGGGCGTAGAGCTAAGGAAGATAAAGAGACTAGAGTTATAAGTAAAAAGGGATAAGGCGGACGCTAATTAGAAGTTAAAGGTAAAGGAAAAGTATATAACTAATTAGAAGGTAAGGAATAAGAAGAAGGAGGTAAGGTTAATAAAGCCTAAGAAGGAGGATATTAGCTAGTTAGCTAATAAGTTATTAAGTTTATTATTATAGGTAGGATTAGTAGGATAGGGCGTATATATATTAAAAAGAACTATTATACGTAGTCTTATATAATATATAATAATAGTAGTAGTAATAGTAATAGTAATAGTAATAGTAGTAATAGTAATAGCGACAGCGATAATATTTATATAGTTATATATTAATAAATAGTAAATAGTACTACCCCGTAAATGTAGTAAATGTAGCTAGGGGAACTATCTAGGGGGACTATCCTAAATAGAGTTGTAGTTATAATAACTCTAGGCTTCTAGAATCTAGTATAGACGAATGATACGAAGATTCGTAATTCAGGAATATATATACTAATCTATAGCATATTAATAACAGACTGTAATACGTACGGTATTAGGCGATTTTACTTTATCTCTAGGGAGAATTAATCTTGAAACCTAGGATTGGTAGGAGAGCGGCTTTTAATACCAGGTAATAGACAGGTTTTATAGTAAGATTATTTAATATTTATTTAATAATTTATATAGGTCTAGCTGTATACTAACCCTAATCTAAATTTACCTAAATATAAGCCGTTACTACTTAGCCCTATATATCTAGGATTTACTTATAAAACCCCTTTTAATAATTATCTATTTATCTATATTATTAATAATAATATATTATAAATATTAATTCTAATAAAGAACTTATATATATAACTACTCTAGCCCTTCTTATCCTTAGTTTATACTATATTAGCTAAGTCCTACGCTACGCTTATATCCTACTAGTTAAGTATTAGAGTAAGGAGTAGAGTCTTAATAATTTCCTACCTAAGTAAATAAAGCGGATATTTAGATTTACTAAGGATAAGATATATTAATTACTTACCTATTTTAACCTTAAAAGTATTAATTAATAATATAGTTATTAGTCTAGCTTAAAGCTCGCTTTATATCTTATTCTAATAAAATTCTTATACCTACGTCCTTTATATAAGTTATTAATAATATTTAGCTAGTCTCCCTCCTTTATTTCTATCGTAATTAATAATATCCTTAAGTACTTATATAATTATTATAATCCTATCCTATACTAGTATCCTATTCTTAAATATAATAGGATCTAGAGGTATATAAGGGTAATTAAATATATAGGCAAAATATATAAGAGGTTTATAGTTTAGAGGTTTATTAATAGAATATTTTAGTACTTCTATTAATTAAAGGAAGACTAGAGGTTCTTCTACTCTATATATAAAAAGGTATATAATATAGTATAATTAGGGGTAATATACCTAGATAGTCTAATTAATATACTATATAGCCTATTTAAGGGAAAGGTAAATAACCTAATAATACTATAAACTTCTAGTATATAAGACTAGCTATATTAAGTATTCTAGGGGTAGCGAGTTCTAGATCTATTTAGTAATAAAGCTTATAAGTATATAGAATTTATTATATTACTATATATAAGCTACTTAAATATATAAAAGAGAAAGTTTAATAAAAGAATAGCTAGTATATAAATTACTATTAAGTATAATTTTAAGATAACGTAGATACTTTAGGTAATAAATACCTTTAAGTATAAAATAAAATTAGGGCTAATACCCGTTAGTAATATCTATTAGGTAGCGGTACTATTAATAAACTATTTTACCTATTTATAAGGCTAAAATATAGTATCTAGTTAATTTAGGATAAGGCCTTTAATAATTTATTAATATTTATTAGTAATTAACTCCGCCTAATAATTACTTAGGTATATTTCTTTATATTAAGCCTTATAATATAATCAAAGGGATTATAAGCTTATAATCTATATATAATTACCTAACTCTAATACTATAATATTATTAATTTATAGATTATATTACTAATTAAGAGCTTATTATTAAATTTAAGTTATAGAGAAGCTTATAAAGATAAGTTATAAATTAGCCTAAATCTATAATATATATAAGAAATATAGGAAACCCGCCCTTATTAAGTAATATAACCTATTTATATAATTACTATAAAATAATAAGTATCTTATAAGGCCTTATTTCTTTATTCTTACCTAAAGTTTCTACTTTTATATTCTATTTAATTTTTCTACTTCTTATTCTAAAATATTCTAATCCTAAGTTACTTAAATATTAGGGGTTTATACTAATAGTTATTCTATTATTCTATATTATTTCACGTATTAAAGTTATAAAATATACCTAAGTATTATATCTATTAGTCTTATAATATTCCTATTATATATTATTAACCCTATCTTTATTAAGCTCTTCATTAATTTTTATATAAAAATCCTTTATAGTATTTCTCCTTTACTTACTATTATTATTATTACTTTTAGAGTTTCTATTATTACTTACTTAATCTATATCCTTAATATTATTAAGCCTATTAATATATAATTATACTATACTTATAACCTTTTTATTAGATATCTAGGGATAGCTTAATATATTATTATTTATAGGGATAGTAAGACTAATCTTACTAGTAATATTTTCTAGTATTTTTTATATTTATTCTATCTTTTTACTTAGGTACTATTAATATAAGACTTAATTTATATAAAGTATTTAAATAAGGTCCTCCTAGGCCCTTATTTACTTTTATAATAGAGTTATAAAGGCTTATAACTTCTTATAAAGTATATTTAATATATTATAAATCTATTATATTCCTTTAATTAAATATTTAAGTTCTATATTAATATTAAGTTACTACTTATAAATAAGTTCTAGCTTCTTAATTAAGGCTAGGTCCTAAGTACTAGTTATTATAGATATATTAATATTAATAAGTAGAGGGGCCTAAGTACTACTTATTAATATAAGCCTATTAATACTTATAAGTATTATTACTAGAGTTATTATATTATAAGATTCAAAGAATTTTAAACTTTACTTTATAAAATTAATTAAAATAGTAGTTATATCTTAAGTTAGATAAGACCTTTATATTTATTTAAGTCTTTACCTATCCTTTTATAACTTTATCCCCTTATTCTTTTTCTTATTTTATTATTATAATTATTATAACTAATAGATAATACTATTAATAGAGTTAGTTTTATCCTTAAGATTACTCCTAATATTAATACTACTCTAATAGCTAGTATTACTCTAATAGTAAGGACTTAAGCTTTACTATTAGTAGGGGGAACCTTTTAATATAATACTTATATTAGAGGGTAATAATATTATTATTATAAATAAGAGTAAGATAGGTAAGCCTTTTAAAGAGGAGTCTTATTTATTATTTTCTTTATAAGAAGGAATTTTATTAGAATCAATATTCTCTATTTCCCTTATAACCTTTTTACCCTAGTAAGTAGAGAGTATATCTTATCTAGTATTATAATCTTATATTTTCTCCTTTTTATCTTTTATATCTTACTTCTTTTTATATTTTTTAGCCTAAACTTTATTAGTTATTAGTTACTATTAATCTAGTATTTACATAAGGTTATTATTAGTTATTATATACCTAGATCTCCTATTATATTCCTTTTTATACTTATACTATTTAAGTAGTACTACTACCTTTTATTAATAACTATTCTAAGAGTAGGAATAGTAGGTATATATCTTAAAGTCCTATTATATATCCTTCTATTATAAATTTATACTAGAAAGTTTATATATACCTATTTTAATAAGTATATAATTAATAAGTATTATTATCTCTTTAATATTAAGAAGTATTCCTTTATATATACTTTATCCCTTCTACTTACCTCTCTTATACTTCTTATTATAATTATCTAATTATAAGATATTTAAGCTCTTAGTCCCCCTTCTCTTATACCTCCCTAAATATTATAATAGCTTTATATTATATAACCTAGCTTTCTTATAACCTTTCTCTTTATAAGGGGACTTCTATAGGGTAGGTTAAGAGGAATATAAGGGAAGGATATTATTATTATTAGGAGGTTTCTAGGGTATAAGAGGCATATTTATATAGAGGCTAGTAATAATATCTTCCTATTAATTATATAGATATATAATAATTATATATTTATCGCGTTATATTAAGATCTTTGGTTATAAGGATATAAAAGTAGACTAACCGTCGAGTCGGGTTTTAGTACTATAGATTAGTACCGACCCGAATACTCAGTACCTATTTAGGTACTGACCCGAATACTCGGTACCTACTTCCGGTACCGATCCGAAAAGCCCTCGGTACCTTGGCGAGTCGGGTTAACCCGACCCGACTCGCTAAGGTATCGCCAAGACGCCAAGCCCTTAAAAAATAGTAGGAGACACTAGATTTTTTCTAGAATTACCCCTATACTAAAAATAGAATTTTTTTTAATTAGAATTTTAATACCCCCCTTGATTCCCTAGGGATATGTATTACCTTTTTGTATTACTGTTAGGAACTAGACTGGAAGGCTAGTTCCTAAGGGCTAGAATAGATAGTATAAACTGCTAGCGAGTAGGTAGTATTACGAAGGTAGTCTTAATACTCTAGGAACTTTATAGTTATAGAAGAACTAATCTCTACCTTCTAAGGAGGTAAAGGGAGGACTATTTAAATACCCCTTAAGGAAGCTACCTAGTCTCTTAGATATCTAGATAAAAGGATATCTATTAGAATAATAAGAAGCTAAATTAATACTACTAAGATATTATTAATAGGCTATATTATACTAGCTAGATATATTAAGATATCCTAATAATTACCTCCCCTTTAAGGGTATTTATCCCTAAATACTAACTATTACTATCTATAATAGGACTTATTAAAAACCTTTAAAACCCTAGTAGGGAAAGTAAGGGAAAGAGTTCTAAGGATAGTAATAATATAGTAATAGTAATATACCGCTAATATTATATACTACTAATATATAAAAGCCTTTATAATTATAATTTATATTAGTAGTAGAATATAATTATTAATTAAAATTACTATTATATTACTTTATAAATATATAATATAAATAATAATATAAAAGTTAGGTAATAATATTACGCTATTAAATTATATAGTTAATATATATAATATAGTATATAATAAGGTTATATTTTATTTACTTCTAACTTCTTTTATAACTACTATTACTAATATTAACCTATTATAAGTTACCTTAAGTTATATCTTAATATATTAATAATAGAAGTTAACGCGTTTAATATTAATACTATTAATATTTTATAAGATAACTACTATTACAATATAAGTATAATATAAAGGATTAATTATTAATATAATATTATATATTAAATAGTTAATAATTATAATAATAATTAAGGTAAGTCTTTACTAGTTATCTTTTATTACTTTATATATATTATTACCTTATAATAGACTTTAATTATCTTTAAATATATTATAAGTATATTACTTATAAATTACCTCCTTATATAAGTCTATTATATTAGTTATTTAAGGACTTTATTAATATCCTATTATATTATATTTCTTTTAAATTATTCTTATACTCTTTATACTTAAAGGTATTCCTATTAGCTAACTCTTATAATAGATAGTTAAACCCTCTTACCGCGTTATACTACCCCGTTATACTACTAGGATAATAGCCCTCTTATAACCCTATTATCTTTAGTATACTAAGTACCTAGATTTAAGTCCTAGGTTATTATATAACTAAGAGACTAGTAGGGCTTATAAGAGGTACTACTACCTTTATAAGCCTTATAAATTAATTTATAATAATAGGATTTTAATATAATTTACTTATAATATATTAATAGGTTATAAGTCCCCCTTACCTTCCGCGCCTATTTATCTAGCCTCCTTACTTATAAATTTATTATCACCCTTTAAGGTAGAAAGTTACCTTATTATATTACTTTTATAATATAGGTTACTACCTTTAAAATTAAGGTAGAAGTAGTAATTTATTTAAGGGAGTATAATAAAACGCTTTTATATAAGTTATAAACCTCTAAGGAATTACTATACTTTAATATAAAGGTAGGTAATTAGATAGTTATTACCCTAAAGGGTATCCTAGATATAATAAGATAATAGGTAAGTTTTTTTATTATATACTTCTTATAATATATATTAATACTTTTATAAGAGGGGTTAACTACCCTTATTATAATAGAGGTTAATAAGGAGTTAAGGGAGGTAAGTATATTATTAAAGTATTATACTATCTTTATATAAGCTAATTATATATTAGGAGGAGGATAATAATAATTTTAATAAAGGGGAGATAGGGGAGACCTTAGAGGATATAAAGGAGGAGGAGGAAGAGGCTATTACCTTCCCTACTATTATATTACCTACCCCTACTCCTATTAGCCCTAGCTACCCTTCTTATAATAGTAGTTCTACTAGTACTACCCCCTTTACCCCTAAGATTCGCGCCCCTTATACGCCTTACGCCCCTTACGCTCCTATTACTCCTACTCCCTTACCTACTCTACCCTCTCTACTTACCCTTATTAGGGATATTACTTTATCCTCTAGCTTATCTACTACGGGCCCTTCTTTATCTTTTATAAGCCTTAGCTCGCTTTAATACGCTCCCTTTATAAGATTATAATATTATACCTTTAAGTAAAGATTCTTTTCCTAGGTTATAAGGATTTTCCCCTTAATTAATTCCTTTCTTATATACCTCTTTATTAAAATCTCTATTATATAAATATAAATTATAACTTACCTTATATAACTTAACTTTATAATTAAATAGTTCTATTATAATAGTTATATACTAGTATTTTACTTATAATATTTCTTTATTATATATATATTATTATATTCCCTTTATAAGTCTTTTATATTTATATCCTTAATAGATATCTATTAATTATATTTTATTTTATAATTAGATTACTTAATTAAATAGTATTAAATACCTTTACTTCTTATTTTATCTAGGATTTATTCTACCTTATAATATTCTTTATTATTAATAAGTTTTAAAAGAGATATAAATAGTTATTTACCTTTATTAAGATAGCTTTAATATAATTTTAATAAGGAAATATAAAATATAAGATAGATTCTTTATACTATTAAGAGACTTAAGTAGTACGCCTAGTATCTAATTATATCTACTACCTTAAAAGGACTAGTATACTTATATAATAACTTTTAATTTAATCTTTTCTACTTTAAGTTTTTTATAATTAATATTATTAGTTCTCCTATTATATAAGACTTTAAGATATAAAGTTTATTATAAAACTTTATAACTTATACTTAAATAGTCTACTATTAATCTATTAGCGTAGCTCTTACTTTTAAAAGGTTTTTTATATAATCTTTAATTATAAGTACTCCTCCTTTTAGAAAGTTATCCTTAACTTTATCTTTTATATATAAATTATACCTATATATTATATAAAATAGTAAATAACTTAGTATAATATAAATACTATTATAATACGCGAATCTAGCTATTAGGAGTAATATAACCTAATTATCTTATTCTTTATTTAAAAATATCCTAAGGTAATATTTTAATATTTAGTTCTAATATTTAGTCTATCTATCTATTTATAAATAAAAGGTAGTACTTAATTATCTCTTTATCTTTATATAATAATAGACTTCTAATTAATAGGTACTTATAAATAAGGATCCTTAATCTAATATAATACCTATTAGTAAATTATATTATTATATTATATTTTTAAATAAGATCTTAGCTAATTTAATAGTAGTATAAGTATTCTTAGTTAGAAGGTATTAGACTATCTTTATATATCTATTAATAATTATAAGAATAGAATTATATATAGAATTTCTATATTTATTAGGTAGTAAGCTTATAATAAAATTTATAAAAAGTTCTGCTTAAGGTCTATTAGGTTATAATAAGGATATTATATTATTATAAGGCTTATATCTAAGAGCTTTTATCCTTTAATATATTTTATAAGTTTAGATATATAACTTAGTATCTACTAATATTCTACTCTAATAATACTTATATTAGAGTAACTCTAAGGTTTTTTATAACTTAAAATAACCTATTAAGGTATTATTATAATACCTTATAATAATTTCTATATATAATACTAAATTATCTAGTATATAAAGTACTCCTTTAAATCTTAGTAATCTTATAAAATTAACCTTTTAAGGCTATTTAATAGTATTTTACTTAGAAGTTATATACTTTACCTTATCTTTCTATTTAATAATAAATAGATTATTACTTTATAATAAGAGGATAAGTTCTTTTAAGGATTCTAATCTAGCTTTATAAGCTATTTTAAGTCTAATAATTACTCTTACTAATACTTATAAGATATATTATTTATAATTAATAACCCTAGTAATAGGATTAAGTAGTAGCGCTATTATATTACTTTAATACTAGGAAGGTAGCTTTACGCCCCTTTTATCTAAGTTTTTAGGCTTAGTTAAGGGTTTCTTAAGCCCTCTTAAGCTAGATAAGTTTATATACTTACTTATTTCTTCTAGCTACCTTTAACTAGAGATAATACTTCCTAAGTTTACTAGCTTATTTTATAAGGTAGGTAGGAGCTAGTTAAATAATATCTTAATATTATTATAATTAGGTTTATATAATAGAGTATTTATAAGATTCTTCTTACTAGATTAATATTTAATATTAAAGTTATATATAATTAAATAAATAGCCTATTAAGCTTAATAACTATTTAACTACTTTACTTATATAAATCCCCTAAGATTATTATAATTTATAAGTACTTTAATAGTATAATAACTACCTTCCGCGTAGTATTACTATTACTTAAAGGCTTTAATAATTACTAATAGCTCTTAATTATATATCTTATACCTAGTCTTAGTAGGTATTAATTTATAAGACTAGAAAGCTACTAGATACTAAGCCCTATTATTATCCTATTAGGATAAGATAGTAGTTATACTAAAATTAGATATATCTATTTTAATCTAAATTTTCTTATTAGGATTGAAATATATTAAAATAGGTATAATTATAAAGGTATAATATAGGTTATAAAATACCTTCTCTTTACCGGCGCCTTATATAAAGGGTCTTAATTTCTTCCTATCCTTACTACCTTTTAAAAGGCTAGTTAAGGGGGATACTATTTATAAATAGTAGTATATAAAATATTAATAAAAGTTTATAAATCCTAAGAATACTTAGACTTCCTAATATATAATTAGTACTAGCTAGTCTTAGATAGTAAATACCTTATAACTATCTATTAATATACTATTAATACTTATAATAAACCTAAGGAATTCTACTAAATTAGTATAGAATTTATATTTCTTTTAATTTATATAAAGCTAAAACTTTTATAACTACTTAAGTACCTAGTAGATATATTACTTATAACTTAAGATATCTTCTAAATAAATTAAAATATTATTAAGGTATATTATATAAGTAATATCTATTAGGC